>Ga0209911_100002_pt1 | contig 760591 bp, 734 predicted proteins | sample FECB21metaG_FD_188301 | JGI IMG/M metagenome (GOLD analysis project Ga0209911, IMG submission 188301) | Cyanobacterial communities from the Joint Genome Institute, California, USA - FECB-21 (SPAdes) (version 2) | ecosystem: Environmental > Aquatic > Thermal springs > Hot (42-90C) > Microbial... | reverse complement strand
CCACGCGCTTTCGAAGGTCCTCAGAGTACGGTTTGCCCATCCATGCTGGCCTCCATCCCAGCCAGCATGGTGAATCAGAAACGCTCCGATTTGGGAATCCCAAATCGATTCAACCTGATTTCATCCCGCTCTAGCCTGCCGCATACAGCGCAGCGAAACGCTCCACCGCGCGGTCGAGCGTAAAATTCTCGACCATCCGGGCACGCGCCGCGCGCTTGCGGGCGTCCAGGTCGGGGCGGCCCGCCTCGGTCGCGATCGCCTTTGCCAGAGCTTCGGGATCGCGGATCGGGACGATTTGCCCAATATCGCCAACGATCAGACGCGCATCGCCCACATCGGTAGCGACCGGAACGAGGCCCGAACTCATGCCTTCGGCCAGCACATTGGAAAACCCTTCCGCAAAAGCCGAACTCGACACCACGAGGTCGGCGCAGCGATAGAGCCGCGCCACATCGCCGCGCAGGCCGAGCGCGCCGACATTGCCGGGCAGGCCGAGCGTCTCGGTCCCCGCCCCGACCAGCAAGCCGCGCAAGGTCGGCAAGGACTGCATCGCGTGCAGGAAGGTCCCGTGATCCTTCATTGGATTGAGGCGCGCGACATGGATGGCAACCACGGCGTCTGCCGCCAAGCCTAACTCGGCGCGCAGGGCCGCGCGATCCGCCACGTCTGGCCGGAATTTTCCGGTGTTGACCCCATTCGGGATCACCTCGGTGCGGCGGGGCCGGTAGCCGTGCTGAAGGTGGAAGTCCAGACCGGTCTGGGAATTGGCGATCACCGCATCCGGCCAGGCTGACAGCTTGGCGTTGATACGAATGAGCCGGCCGTAGCCGCCCTCCACCGTATCCGAGGCGCGCAGGTTCCAGTACAGCCGCCGCTTGCCGGGGACGATCCGGTTTGCCAGCGCCGCGAACAGATCGCCGTAATACATCCAGCCCTGCACCACCTCGGGCTGCACCTTGCGGATGAGCGCGGCCAGCCGCCCCGCCGCCGCCATTGCACCCGCAAGCGAGCCGACGTTAAGCGCATGCACCGGGATGCCGGCCGCAACCAGCACAGCCGCATGCATACCGGGTGTCGTGACGCTCACAACCTGCTGCTCGAAGCCGCGCAGTTGCAGCGCGGTCGCAAGCTGCACGAGAAACGCCTCGGCGCCACCGGTGTCGAGCCCGCTGATGACATGCATCACCCGCGTCATGCGGGACCGGCCACCAAAGCGAGCTGCGTAAACAGCGCGTCGTCGTCGTAGCGCTCGCGCCACCAGGGATGGATGGTGCCGCGATAAGTCTCCTTGACGTTCCGCGAGGGAACGACGCGCGCGCGCATCTTGCGGCTCTTGAACAGTGCATCGATGTCGGGAGCGCGCAGAAGGTTCATCGCCTTGCCGCGGCGCGCGATATAGTCGTCGCGCGGCTGCTCATAGAGCCCGTGCAGCGGGTTGCCAGTGGGATAATGGTTGCCGAAATCGACGAGATGCAGGAAGCGCGTCTGCGGCGCCTGGATCTCGGCCAGCTTGTCCATCGTACCTTCGATCGGAAACACGTGTTCGAGGCAGGATTGCGAGATCACGACATCGGCCTTGCCGCCGGGCACGAACTTTTCGAAGCCGCAGCGCTGGATGCTCATACGCTCACGCAGCCGCTTGCGGAACTCGGTAAAGTCCATACGGGCGCCATAGAGCGCGACAAGATCGGCGTAGAAGATGAAGTGATATTTCTCGACCACCTCGGGGCTCTCGAACAGGGCCGCATCCCATTCCGGCTCGGCGCTCTCGAAGGCTGTAGCGCCGCAGAAAATCGCGAGCGGTCCATAACCGCCGAGTGGACCGCAGCCGATCTCCACCACCCGGCGGCCGTCGAAATCAAGCGGCTCCCATGCCATCGCGCGCCGCACCACCGCTTCCTGCCGCAGCAGCAATTCGGCGAAGCGAATGCCGCGGCCATGCTTGGAGGAATAGATCAGTTCGTTCGGCTGCCAGGAGGGACCACCGCGAAGACCAGGCAAGCGATGCCGAATGATGCGCCAGCTTTCGCGCGGGGTCAGCGACAGGAGATATTCGAGCTTGGCCATGAGGATTCTACAAACCGGAAAATAGTTTCAGATATTGAGCGGCGATGGCGCTGCTGGAATAGCGCGCGGCATCCTTCGTCGCCGAATCTGCCAGGCGTTTAGCCAGATCACGATCGTCAAGCAATTCGGCCATCGCGCGCGTCAACGCGGCCTCGTCGCCGTCGGGCACCAGAAGGCCGTTGACCCGGTTCTTGATGATGTCGCGCGGTCCGTGCGAGCAATCGAAGGCGGCCACCGGCGCGCCGGCCGCCATCGCTTCCACGATGACATGGCCGAAGCCTTCCCAGCGTGAAGAAAGCACAAACAGATCGGCATGCGCGAGCCAATGGACCGGCTGGCGCACAAAGCCCGGCATGTGCAACGCGACGCCAAGTTCGCGCGCCTGTGCCGCCAGCGCCTCACGGTCAGGTCCCTCCCCGACCAGCACCAGTTGGACCTCCGGACGGTTCAGCGAAGCGACCGCCCGGATCAGCCGGTCAAAACCCTTCTGCCGGATCAGGCGGCCAACGCCCATGATCCATGGCCCATCCTTTGCGTGCGGCGTGGGCGGCGCGTTTTGCGCCTCTGCGGCTAGCGCATCGAATTCGACCGGATTATGGATCGTCACCACCGCATTCGGAGCGAGCCCGTAATCCTCGATCAGTTCCTGGCGCACGCCTTCCGACAACGCCACCACCGCATCCGCGCGGGGATAAGCCAGGCGGGTCAGTTGTTGACGGATCGCACCGATATCGCCGCGGGCACGGTGGCTGTTGGTCTCACGCACAACCAGCTTTGGTCGCGGCCGACCGGCCAGCGCTCGCGCTGCAACCGCAACGATATTGGCGTCAAGAACGGAGGAGAGAATAACGTCCGGCCGCTCCTTTCGGATCAGCCGGACCAGCGGAAGCAGGGCATTGCGTAATTGTCCGGGCCCGGCCGCCATCGTCCGCACCTTCGGATCGACCCAGGCACGGGCCGGCCCGTCCGATTGCGCAGCGCCAAGGATCACATCGTGTCCGGCTTGCCCGAACGCAGCGGACAAATTGATCAGCGTGCGCTGCGCACCGCCGCCGCCAAAATCCGGCAGGAAGCACAGGATGCGCATGACGCTCAGGTCGCGCGAACGAGCGCGTCGCCGTCGAGCCGATACCGTTCGCCGCTGCGCGGGCAGACAAGATCGTCTTTCAGAATTTCGCCCGCGGCGGACACCCAGCCGATCCGGCGCGCCGGATTGCCGGCCATCAGTGCAAAGGCCGGCACGTCCTTCGTCACCACCGCACCCGCGCCGATCATCGCGAAATCGGCAATGGCGTTGCCGCAGATGATGGTGGCATTGGCGCCGATGGTAACGCCTCGCCCAACACGCGTCGGTTCGAACGCATCCTTGCGCGAGACATGCGCACGCGGATTGCGCACATTGGTAAACACGGCATTCGGTCCAATAAAAACATCGTCGGCAATCTCGAGACCGTCATAGAGGCAGACATTGTCCTTGATCACGACCCGGTCGCCGATCCAGACGCCCCCCTCGACGAATACATTATGCGCCAGCTTGCAGTCCCGCCCGATCCGGGCACCTTTCAGCACGATACAATGCTGCCAGAGCCTCGTGCCGGCGCCGACCGTGGCGTCGGGGGAAACCTCCGCGGTCGGATGCGCAACAAAACTCATGCGCGGACCGCGTCGATCAAAGCGGCGGCGACCCGCTCGACCTGTGCGCGCGTGATCTCCGGATAGATCGGCAGCGACAGCACACGCTTGGCAACACGGCTCGTCACCGGGAAGTCTTCCGGACGGTGGCCGAGATGACGGAACGCCGGCTGCTCATGGACCGGTACGGGGTAATGCACGCCGGCACCGATGTCCGCAGCGTTCAGCTTTTCGCGCACCCGATCGCGGTCGTCGATCTGCACCACATACAGGTGAAACACCGGTGTCGCACGCGGATCGGTGACCGGCAGCGCGATGCCGTTCTGACCCGACAGAAGCTCGTCATACCAGGACGCTACCTCTCGCCGCGCCCGGTTCCATTCGTCGATATGGCGCAGCTTGACCCTCAGAATGGCCGCCTGAAGCGTATCGAGCCTTGAGCTAAGCCCTTGTTGATCATGAAGATATTTGTCAGTCCGGCCGTGATTGGCGCGGCGGTTGATGCGCTCGATCAATGCCTTGTCGCGGGCATAGACCGCGCCGGCATCGCCCCAGGCACCGAGATTCTTGCCGGGAAAAAAGCTGAAGCATGCTGCGTCGCCGAGCTCCCCGACACCAACGCCGTCAAAGACCGCGCCGTGCGCCTGCGCTGCATCCTCGATCACTTTCAGCCCGTACCGGTCGGCGATCGCGCGGATGGCCGGCATGTCGGCCATCTGGCCGTAAAGATGCACCGGCATGATCGCGCGCGTATTCGTCGTGATCGCGCGCGCTATGGCATCGGACGGCGTCAGGCAGGTGCCTTCGTCGATGTCGCAAAATACCGGCCGGTAGCCGGCATTCGCGATTGACTCGGCGGTCGCGATGAAGGTGTGGCTGGTGGTGACGATCTCGCCCTTGCCATCGCCCTCGCCGAGCAGTTCGATGACCGCGAGTTCCAGCGCATCGGTGCCGTTTCCGACCAACGCCACGTGGCCGTCACCGCACCATGCCGCAAATTCGCGCGCAAACGCCTCGTGCTCGGCGCCGCCGATGAAGCTGGCATTGGCGGCGACGCGCTGCACCGCCTCGTCCAATTCGGTGCGATAGCGCGCATATTGCGCCTTCAAATCGACCAGCGGGATGGGTTCCGCCGAAACTGCCCGTACGGGCAACGCCGCTGCAGTCATGATCTTTGTCCGAGCAGGCTGCGGGGCTTTCCGTAGCCAAGTTTGATGATTTCGCCGGTCGCCATCGACTCATAGATGGCGATCACGAGTTCGAGCGAGCGCCGGCCTTCGAGGCCGTCGACCAGCGAGGGGGCACCGTTCATCACGGCATCGACGACATGCTGCAGATAGGCAATATGGCCGAAGCCGTAAACACTCGGCGGGTTCTCGCTGAACTTCGCGAACACTTCGTCGTCGCCCGGCATTGCGTTTTCGAACTTCCAGTCGGTCAGCTTGTTGGCGGCAAAGCCCCCGATCACCACCGTGCCGTTCTCGCCAAGGATCGATAGCGAGCCTTCCAGATCGACCGGGCGGGTTGCGGTGGTGGCCTCGATCACCCCGATCGCACCACTTGCGAAGGTCACGATGGCGGCGCCGGTGTCTTCGACCTCAATATTCTTGGCGAGCGCGGTGCGGCCTGTGGCATAGACCGTGACCGGCTGGCCGAGGCACCATTGCACGAGATCGACATGATGGCTCGCCTGATTGGCGAACACTCCGCCGTCATAGGCCCAGGTGCCGCGCCATTTGTCCTGGTCGTAATAGCTTTGGCGGCGGCACCAGCGCACCCGCGTCGTACCCATCACGATCTTGCCGAAGCGCCCGGCCTCCAGCGCTTCACGCATCTTTCGCACCGGTAGATTATAGCGGTTCTGCTTGACGATGAAGAGCTTGATGCCGGCCTGGTCGCAGGCCGCGATCATGCGGTCGGCATCCTCCAGCGTCAGCGCCATCGGCTTCTCGACCACCAGATGCTTGCCGTAAGGCGCCAGCGCAATGGCATGTTCGGCATGCTTGCCGCTTTCGGTCAGTATGCACACCACGTCGATATCGGCCCGGCGCTCCTCCATCATCTTGTGGAAGTCGGTATAGGCCGGAACGCCATGCCGCGCCGCGAGCTTTGCGGCGCGCTCCCCTTGCGCATCGCAGACCGCCGCAAGCCGCGCCCCCGAAAGCTGGTTATTCGCGAAAATATCCGAATAGCGCTGCGCAATGCGGCCGCAGCCGACCAGCGCGAAACTCAACGTTTCTGTCATTGATTTGTAGCCCGCTTAACGTCTGCCGCTGGCGTCGTCGAAGGGGCGCGGGCGGTGACCGATTTGAGAAGTGCGATATCGCCTGCGACCACATCCGTCCATGGCCGGATCAATTGCCGAGCCAGCGCCCTGCTCTTGGCGCTCCGCGCCGCGATCTCGTCCGGCGAGCGAACCAGCCTGCACAAAGCCGCCGTCAGCGAATCCGGCATAGCATCGCGGTCGTAGCGTTCAGCAGCGTCGGAGGGGATCAGGCGGTCGGTCACGGTATCGAGCGGGAGCGACGGATCGGAAGTCGGCAGCACAAGACAGGTCCCGGCTGCAAGCGCTTCGAGATTGGCGTTGGAGAGATTGCCGTACATGTTGGTGGAGACATAGACGTCGGCTGCGTTGAGGTACAGGTTCACGCGGGCATGCGGCTGCGCGCCGGTGAAGCGGACGCGTTCGCCGAGCCCTGCCGCATTGACGCGCGCTTCCATCTCACCGCGCAGCGGGCCATCGCCGACCACCACGACGTCGGCTGCGTCTGGCATCTCGCGCAGCATGCCGATCGCCGCTTCGATGAAAGCGATCGCGCCCTTGTAAGGCTCGAGCCGCCCGAGAAACAGCACCACCGGCCGCGCGCCAAGCCCTGCCTCGGCGCGGAACGCCCGCACCTTGTCCTCCGGCAGAGCCTTGGCGTCGCAGCCATTCAGCCGCACGGTCCAGGGCGTGTCGGGACGGACCAAGTTCGGAATCAGCGCCGCCGGATCGCTGCCATCCTCGGTGCAGACCACATGCGCGAAGGGCGACTGCATCTGCCAGCGGAAGAACGGCGATTTTCCCGCGGCAACATCGCGATGGTGCGACTGCACGCCCATCAGCCGCAGCACCACCCGGTAGCCAGCGCGCGCCAGCAACGCCGCGGGCAGAATATTGGTGTAGTTGGCATAGACCACATCGGGCTTGAACCGCGCCGCGAGCGAAAGCATGCGGGCGGCATGCACAGCTTCGTTGAAGGCCGCATTCGGCCGCCGCGCCGCCGCGCCGAACGGTGTCGCATAGGGCAAGATGACCGTGTCGCCGATCACCGGAACCTGCTGCCGCACCCGGCGGGGAAACCGCGGGTCCGGCTCCTTGACGCAGAACGCCGTCAGCAAGTCCACATCGCGGTCTGCCGCCAGCCCCTCGATCAGCCGATAGATCGCAGGCACCCCGCCCGGCTCCCAACGCCCCTCCGCAAGCCCTTTCTTCAGGCCTGCAAACAGCCGCGCCAGAAACAGAACACGCATGGCCGTCAATCCCGTGCCGCAAGCCGGTCGAGTTCGACACCGTGCCGCGCAAGATAGAGTTCAACCAGCCAGGCAATGTGATGGCGCGCGCCGCGGGTATCGCGCCGCACGCGGTCATAGGGCACGCAGGCGGAATTGCAGGTCGCGTCCATCCAATACTGGAAATAACGCCGTTCGAAGCGGTGCCAGCGTTCGGCCCCGAACGGTACATGCAGGAGTTTGGCGGCGAGACGAAGCGGCACCACCGTGAGCGGGCGGATGGTCTTGCGGTTCACCGGCACGTCCTGCCAGACCCCGCCCCAATTCGCATTGGTCAGCATCCGGGCATAAAGCCCCTGCCCGGCTTTTTCCGCAAGCGGCACGCCTTCCCAGAAACGCAGATAGTCGTTGTCCCAGAGCGGCAGCCGCCACTCATGACCGAGGAATTCGTAGATGCGCTGGCCGGTGATGACATAGCGGCATTGGCGGTCCTGGAACTCGGCATATTCGTAGAGACCGTGATCCGTGTCCGGATCGCCGAGCATCCCGCCCGCGCGGGCGATGGAATTGCGCAGCAGCGTGACGATGCGCGCGTTGTTCTTTGGGGTCACCAGCGAGCGCCACAGTGCGCAGTGTTTCTTCAGGAGCGCGTCGGTTATGCGCTGCCAGCGCGCATCGTCCGACAGGCCTTGCGCCGGCAGCCACATCGTTTCCGGCACATGATTGCCGGTGATGTAATCGCCGGAATTGCCGTTGACGATGACCGCGTCGTCCGGGACGATGCCGTTCGCCTTAAGCTCCATCAAGGGCGCCATGTCCTGCACGAAAGGCACCGAGCAGCCGGAATCGGCGAAATCGAGATACCGCGCGTAATCCTCGCTCTCGAAGAAGCGCCGGTGCTTGCCGATGGTGGCGGGCACGAAGGTCCAGGGATAGCCGAGCCGTTCGGCGATGGCCTGGCTCGCCTTGGCCTCGAAATTGCCGTCGCGGCCATAGGTGAAGAGCCGCACATTCCTGTAGCCGAGATGCTTCGCGGCGCTGGCGATCAGCCGGGAGTCGCGCCCCGCGCTCAGCGGGATCACGAGCGTGCGGCCCTGAAGCGTGCCGAGCATGCGCTCGATCAGGTGCAGGGTCAGCTCTTTCAGTTCGGCGTCCAGCGCCTGAGCCGATGCCGGCCGCACCTGCCATGGGCGGTAGATATAATAGCGGTGGCGGGTCAGCGCGCCGTTTTCGATGAAGGCGAGTTCGCCTGGCACCAGAAGCTCAATGCCGCGATAGAGCGCCGCATCGTCAATGGTGTAGCCGGCCATGCCGATGGCAAGCGCCGCATCCGGATCGACATCGGTTGCGCCAAGACCAGCGCGCTGGCGCAGCCGTTCCGGGCGGTCGTCGATGGTCCAGACGCGATCAACCTTGGCGATGGCCAGCGGAATGCTGCGCACCCAGTCGGCCGCGGCGAAGGCCCATCCGGGTCCGGTCGCCGCAATCGCGAAATGGCCGATCACGGAGGCAAGAAGATCGCCGATCGTTTTCGCAGACGGACGCTCCTGCGCGAAGCGCGCGGCCAGCGAGGCCGCGTCGAGCCCCTCGATCCGGCCCTTGAAGAAGACTGTCACGTCGCCCTGCGACGCCCGCCGCCATCCATATTCCTCGCGGATGGCGACGGCGCAGTTTTCGCCCGCCGACGCGGGCGCCTTCGGCACGATCGCTTGCAGAACTTTCGTCATGCCCGCGCCACCGCCATTATGGCCGGTGCATCGGCTTTTGCCGCCGCGCCAAGCTCGGACAGGCTGCGCAGCCACATTTCGACATTGACCAGCATCCACATCGAGGGGATGCCCTTGCGTTCACCCGCACGGAAGCGCGCGACCGCATCGTTCAGCGCAGCCGGATCGGCATAGGCGCGCAGCCGCCCGTCCGTATCGGTGAGCAGATCGAGATAGCGGCCGAGCCCCTTCGGATCGGCAAGCCAGTCGTCATAGGGCAGCCACAGCCCAATCTTGCGGCGATAGATCAGCCGGTTGTCGAGGAATTTCTCGGCAATCCGCTTCAGGAGCGGCTTGGTCTCCCCGCCCGGCGCGCGGATGTCGCGCGGCAGCCGGTTGACCACTTTCGCCAGCGGCAGGTGTACATACGGCACCCGCGCCTCGACCGAAGCCGCCATCGACATCTTGTCCTGCCGCACCAGGAGCGATTCCAGATACGACACCTGATCGATCGCAAAGAGGCGGTCGCGGAAATCCCTGAACCTGCGGCTGGTTGCCTCGCGCAAACCGGGTGCCGGGATGAGGCCGGGGAACATCGCCTGCATGGCGTGGAAGTTGTGATAGACGGCCGAATAGACGGCGGAATCGCGGCCATCCAGCCGCTTCACGCTCAGGAACGGCCAGACCGGCGGGAGCAGCCGCGACGGCAGGAAGCGCGCCAGAAGATCCTGCCGCGCGAGATTCTTCCAGACGCCATAGCGCAGATAGCCGCCGAACATCTCGTCAGCACCCTCGCCGGTCAGCGCCACCTTTGAGCCCTCGCGCATGCGGTCGCAGAGCAGCATCAGCGTTACGCAGCCGCCATGCGGCACCGGCCCTTCCATATGCTGCACGGCGCGCGGCAATGCGTCTGCAAATTCGCTGCCGCCGATATGGATTTCGTGATGATCGAGACCGTAGCGGTCCACGACCATCTTGCGGTACTCGCCCTCGTCGAACAGGTGATCGCCGAGGCTGACCGAATAGGACGCGATGCGCCGGCCCGCGGCCTTGCTCGCCATGGCGGCAACGAGACTGGAATCGATCCCGCCGGAAAGCTGCAGCGTATAGCCGACATCACTCATCAGGTGCTCGCACACCGAGGTCTCGACCGCTTGTTCCGCGAGGCGCGCGGCCTCGGCCGGTGTGATCGCGTCGTCGGGCTTCAGCATGTCGAGCACATCGCAGAAGCGCCGCCGCGTCACCGTCCCGCCCTGCAGCGGGATGGTCAGCAGCGTGCCGCCCGGCACGCGCTCGATGCCGCGCAGGTTGCTGAAGGCTCCCGCCGCCCAGGTGAAGGTCAGCAATTCGGCGAGCGCGGCCTCGTCCGGCTGCGGCTCGACCAGCCGGTAGAGCGGCCGCATCTCGCTGGCAATGCCGATACGGTTGCCGCTTTGCGTCAGATAGAGCGGCTTGATGCCGAACGGATCGCGCGCGGCGAGCGCCACATTGCGTTTGCGGTCGATCAGCACGAAGGCATACATGCCCTCGAGACGGTTGAGGATGCCCTCGCCCCATTGCAGATAGCCCTGCAGGATGGTCTCGGTATCGCCATGGGTGCGAAACCGCGCGCCTGTGGCTTCCAGCTCAGCCCGGAGTTTACGGAAGTTGTAGATTTCGCCGTTGAAGATCAGCGTGCAGCGGCCGGTCTCGTCGGTCATCGGCTGATCGGAGGCACTGCCCGGATCCATGATCGCCAGACGCCGGAAGACGAGCGCCCAGCCGGGCTCGGCGGCATGGCCAGCCGAATCCGGCCCGCGATGCAACAGGTCGCGGTCCGCACCGGCGAGGAGCGCGGCGTCGAAACGGCGGCCCGGCTCAAAGAACGCGGCAAGCCCGCACATCAGGTGTCACCCGCAAGCAGACGGCGGAATGCTGACGGATCGGCGGGGCCGGTGTCCGACAGCACGGCATCGCGCAGGGCGGCATGGTCGAATATCATGCGGTGATCGTCACCGTGCGTGACCGGTAGCACTGTGGAGCGCTGTGCGAACAGGCGCGCAATGTCGGGCGTCATGCGTCCTGCGCCCATGTCGAGATAGACGATCCGCGCATCGGTGCAGCAGACTTCCCACAGCGCGGTCGTGGTCGGATAGTCGAACACGAAGACATCGGCTTCATTGAGCTGCGCATGGAAATTGCCGCGGCGCGTTGGCACGATATCTTCAAGGGGATGCGGCTTGCCGCCAAATAGCCCTTCCGGATGCGCCTGGCAGATGAACTCGACCGGCAGCGTGTTGAGATATTCCGCAACCCGCATCTGCCAGTCGAGATGCACGGGATCGGGCGGCAGCGCCGGCACCAGCTGCCGGAAGCCGAGCAATTGCGTGGGTGCATAGACCACGCGAAGCTTTGCGCCAGCAGGTCTCTTGGACCGCCGCGCTGGCACGCGGCGGAAGATCGGGTCCCCTCTGCCGCCGGTGATCGTCACAGTGCGCGAGTGCGTGCCGATCTCGGTGCGGCAGATTGCGGCGGCCGCATCGGTGGGTAGGGTGAATTCGGAGGACACAGACAATTCGAGCAGATCAGTGACCTCTGCAGTTCTAACGAATTCGCGCGGCGTGCCGTGATCGAAGCGACGCACGCGCCCGCCCCTCCGCATCACCTCAAGTCCGATGGCGCGCGGCGCATGGAGCCCACCCGATCCGGTCCAGAGATTCTCGGGCAGCGAAACAGTCCGCAGCGCCGCCATATCGCGCGCGGCTTTGGCGAGGTGCATCTGCGCCACTGCTGCGACAAGCCGCAGAGCGCGCTGGCGGTAAGGATCCTCCAACGAGACCACGGCGACGGCCGCGCTGGCGAGTGTGTGGGCGGTCTCGCCAACATCAGGGATATTCGCAGATCTGCGCCGGGCTGCATCGAGGATGATCTCGGCATGGCGAAAGCCGACGCCATCCCTTTCGGACTCCGCAATATCGCGCAGCAGGGAATTGTGGCTGATTGCGACCGCGCCGGGCGCAAGCAACGCGCGCGGCATCCGCGACAGCGGCGTCCAGCTCCGCATCCGCGCGATCCGGCGTGCAAACGAGAGGCCGAACTTTGCCGGCGGCAACACCGGGTCCGTACGTGCCGGCAGCGGACCGTCCCCGGTCTGCAGATAATCCAGCTCGGCGGCAGCGCCCGCGATCTCCAAATCCTCCCGCTCGGCCCGAGCGATGGCGAGCGCCGCAAGCACGATCGCGCGTCCATAAGCCAGCACCACCGGCAGAGCCAACAACGCGGCATCGCGCATCAGCCTATCGTCAAAAGCACGCGCAATGCTGAGCGCATCGCGCACCTGCCGCACGCAGATCGCATTGGTCTCGGCAAGCCCGACCGGCCAGCGGATGTTGTCGCGCCAGCCCGGACGCGCCAGCGCGGTCTCGAGATCGGCCGCGATGACCGGCATGGCTTCAGCGCGTTGCAGCATGTACGGGTGTTGATGTCTGTTCGGCAACCGCGCGCAGATCGGGACGCGCCTCGAATAGCGCAACGATTTCGGCATAGCCGAAATGCGGATTGGTCGGGTAAAGCGCATCATAAATCGCGCATGTCAACCGGTAATCCGTTTCGGTGTCGACGGTAATCCGCCAGTTCCGGCGATCGGGCTTGCTGTCGACAATGACGGCGGGGAACACATCCGGCCGATTGCGGATATACGGGGTAACATGCTCGCGGTCGAAGCGATCGGATGCTTTCGCTTCCGCCTCGAACAAAGCCGCCGCATCGAACACCTCGGTGTCGAAGCCATGCGGATAGCCGCTATTCGCCGACGTCCGGGCGTAACGGATGCCTGACGGCCCTGCATCGGTATACGCCCTCAATATCGTGGCACTTACCTCCGGATCGAGCAGTGGGCAGTCCGACGTCACGCGCATAACCGTGCGGGCCGCTGTTGTTCGGGCCGCGACGGCATAGCGCGCCAACACATCGTCCTCGCTGCCGCGCACAATCATAACATCCAGGCCGTCCAGCGCGCCGATCACCGGGTCATGCGCGGAGCCCTCCGCCAGAGCCACCACCACGCGATCGAGTTCCGCAATCCGCTGAACGCGCTCGATCATGCGACGGATCAGCGGCGCGCCTGCGAGCGGCTTCATCACCTTGCCGGGCAGCCGCGACGAGGTCATCCGCGTCTGCACAATGGCCACGGCGGGATGCCAGTCCTCAGGCATGCATGGCCTCGTCGAGGTAAAGACGCCGAAGAATTCCCGCCGCTTCCGCAGCGACGGCGGCCGGCCAGAGTTGATCGACCGACAGGCCGCTCCGCTCTGCGATCGACAGCAGATCCTGCGTGCCGTCCGATTGATTAAGCACCCACATCAGGGCCTGCACGCGCTCAGCCTGGTCGGGCGCGCCGAGAGTCGGATAAAGGCCGCGCCGGCCAAGCTGTGGCTCCCCATAGGGCAAGAGATTTTCAAAGGTCAGGTTGCGGTCGAGCGTCCGGCAGATCGCTTCATAGGCGTCCACCGCGCCGCGCAGCGCGTCGAAGTCGATCAGCGCCTTGTTGTCGAGGGAAGTATGATATTCTGGATAGTCACCATAGGCACCGCGCATCACTGACCCAACCGGAAGATTGAACCCGGGCGAGCAATATTGCCGCTCGTCGCTGCCGGTCGGCGAGAAATCGCGCACACGATGATCTGCCTCAAGGCGCTTGAGAACGTGCAGCGCCGCGCGGTCCGCCAGCGTGTCGCCGCGGCGCGAGCGTTTGTACGTGAAATGCGTGTCGAGACCGCAGCAGGTCACGACATAGCCCGCGATCAGATGCTCGCGCAGATGATCGCCGCGCAGCGCGAGATAGGCGATGGCGCCGATGGTCTCCGGTGCGAAAACGAAGCGATAGGTCAGCCGCCGCTCCGGCCAGGCGGCGAGCCGCCGGTACAGCATCGCCGCGGCCAGCGGGCCGGACAGTTCGTTATTCGCAAGCGAGGGATGACAGGTATAGGTCGAGATCAAGACTTCGTCCGTCTCAAGACCCGGCAGCACCGCTTCCGAGAGCGTGAGCGAGCCATCCTTCAGCTCGGTATCGACGACAACCTCATAATCACCGTCCGGCAAGGCCCCGCGTTCGTTCTCGCTCAGGCAGAAGCCCCAGCGAGGCGCGTAATAGCTCGTCACATAGGGAACGGCGTCCGGCATATCCGGGCGGCTGTGCAAATGTGCGTCCATTGCCGACCGCGAAAGCGTGCCGCGAAACGGGACAGAATAGTTGACCAGCCGCAGATTGTTTTCGGCGACATCGAACAGACGGCGGCCGTCAGGCGCCAGAATATAGGCCTCGCGGACCACCCATTCCTGCGGCACCGTCCAGTCGAAGACGCGGGTGCCGGACGGCACTTCGATCCGCTGCAGCGGCAGATATTCGGACAGGATGTCGTGCGTCGCGCGCACCCCCTCGCCCGTGAGCGAACGCATGAGCGGCCACAGCCGGTCGAACAGCTTTTCGATCTCTTCGGCGCTGTCGGCTTCGACCGGCGGGATCTGCGGCATTGCAGTCATCGGACCAGATTGTGCGCGAAGCGGTCGCTGTAGAAATAGGCGTAGTTCTGCCATTTGTAGAATTCGGCCGCCGCTCGCGCCTGCTCGGCCTCGCCGAAGGCCGGCCTGTAGCCGAACTCCCACATCTCCTCGCCGAGATGAAACTCGATCACCTGAGCATCCTCTGGTGAAATGCGCTCGCGCCAGCGCTCGACATTGCGTGGGTTGACCTCGAAGGTGGTCACCCCGTCGAACGCATTGCCGCCAGTGGGTCTGCCGAGCAGCGTCGGTGTCAGCAAAGACGGAGCAAAATCGATCCCCAGAAAATCGGCCACTTGGCGCATCGCAGGTTCCGGTGCGGTAGCGATGTCCTCGAAACGCACGATGAGGTAACGATCCTCGCCGTAGGTCTCCCGGTTGATGCGCGCCATGCGAAATCCGGTACGGACGCGGTTCAGCAGGCTTGCCAGCGTGCGATTGTGGTCCTCGCCCATGCGGCTGTAATAGCTGTCGACGCCGGCGGCGAGCGCTGCGAAGTTATCGCGGGGATCGCGCACGAGATGGATGAAGCGCGCTTCGGGAAACCATGTCCGCATTTCGGCGGCATAGATCTCGATGCTGGTCTCCTTGAAGACGCTCCAGCGTGTTGTGCTTTCGTCGTCCCGAAAGATCGAACGGAATGCCCGCATCAGCCGAGCGATCAGGGTTTCGACACGACCCAGATCGGCATCCTCCAGTCCGTCGAAGAAGGCATGGGCCAGCGCATCGATATCGATCAGCGAAGGATCGAGGCGGTCGCGCAGATCGGTGAACAGGATGCGCTCAAGCCGCGCGCGGCGCCGCTGAGCGTCCGAATGGTTGGCGATAAAATCCGGAAAATACGCGTAGAGCAGCGCGAGGTCCGCCGGATACACAGCGAGCTGCGGATGGCCGTCAAGCAGGTTGCTCAGCAGCGTCGTGCCGGACTTGCGATGACCACATAGAAAGACCAGCGGACTTTGCCCAGACAGACTCATAATCACAAAGTGCCGGCCGCTTTATTGCGCAATCGCGTCCCAGGACAGCGGCGTGCCGCGCTTGAGATCGCGCGCCGCGGCCTTGCCGAAGACAGCATCGAGGTGTTTCGGCGGCAGGCCGTAGCCCGGCCTGATAGAGCGAACATTGCTTGGCGTGAATGGCTCTCCCGCCGCAATGTCCTCGACCACATAGAGCGAGCGACGGAACACCGCTAGGCCGTCCTCGGCCGTCGGCCGCTCGAAGCGGCCATGGCCGCGCGCAGCAAAGGCCACGTTGCAGTCCCTGACCATCGCCGCGAATTCGGCCGGCTCCAGCGAGAATGCTGCATCCGGCCCGCCATCGGCGCGGTCCAGCGTGATGTGTTTCTCAATGATCGAGGCACCGAGCGCGACCGCGGCGACCGCCGCCGCGGTACCAAGCGTATGATCGGAAAAGCCGACCACGGTTTTGAACCTGTCGATCATGTTCGGGATGATCCGCAGGTTGCAGTTTTCCGGCTCGGTCGGATAGGTCGAGATGCAATGCAGGATAGCCGGGTCTTGGTGTCCCGGCCTTTTCGCGGCGGCAATCGCCTCCGCGATCTCCTCGGAATTCGCAAGACCGGTCGAGATGATGAGCGGCTTGCCGGTTGCGGCCGCGCGCGCGATCAGCGGCAGATCGACCATTTCGAACGAGGCGATCTTGTAGGCCGGGCAGCCCAGCTCTTCGAGAAAGTCGATGGCGGTGAAGTCGAACGGGCTGGAAAAGACCGGGATGCCGAGTTCGCGCGCCTTGTCGAAGATCGGCTTGTGCCAAGCCCAGGGCGTATGCGCCTCGTCGTAGAGGTCGTGCAGCGTCCGGCCTTCCCAGAGCGTGCCTTCGACCGTGAAGCCCGGCCCGTCATAGTCGATGGTGATGGTGTCCGCTGTATAGGTTTGCAGCTTCAGCGCATCGGCGCCTGCGTCCTTTGCGGCCGTGACGATCTCAAGCGCGCGTGAGAGGTCGCCGTTATGATTGCCGGACATTTCCGCAATCACGTAAGGCGGAAAATCGGGTCCGATTTTGCGGCCGCCGATGTCGAGAACAGGCTTCATGATAGATGCCGCCGGTTGGGCTCCTCGGAGCGTGTAAAGAGACCGGGTTTGGTTTCGATATAACCAGCGCTCTGGAACAGTCGGCGAGAGGCCGCGTTCTCAGGAAGGACCTCGGCACACAGCTCAGCCGCCGGGAATATCCGGCGCGCGACAGCTAGTGATGCATGCGCCACGCCTGATCGCGCGAACTCCGGCGCGGTGAGGATCGACACTCTCTGTGCGTTTGGTCCGATGCGGTCGAGCCGCAACATGCCGGCCGGCTTCTCATCACAGAGCGAGATCATCAGCAGCCGTGACGGGTCGCCAAGGACGCCGGCCAGCCATCGATCATGCTCGGCATCTGTGGGCGCCTGCGGGTTATGCGAGAAACGTCGCGTCGCTGGATGCTGCTGCCACGACAGCAGCAGATCGCGATCGGCTTGCGTTGCGAGACGCAGCCGGACCCATTTTCCGCCTTTTGCCCGTTCTTCGCCGGCAAGAGCGATCTGAACCCGCGCGGGTCCGCGTCCATCGCACACTCTCGCGGCAGCATCCGCCATGCGGACGCGGCGGTCCGGATCAGCGCATATCGCGGCCAAAGCACGAGCGACCTCGTCCGGTTCGATAAGCGGGCCGCCCAGCAATAATGCAGCGCCACAACGCGCGAGCCCGGCCGCGAGGTCGCGCTGATTGTCGGCAGTGATGACGAGGAGGCTCGGCAATCCCAAACAGCAGCGCTCCAGACTGCTTTGACCGGCCGCGCCGATCGCCAGATCGGCCGCGGCGGCAAGCGCCGCCATGTCGGGTACATCGACGTGAAGTTGCGCATCGAGTCTAAGCTCTGCGATCAAGACACGCACGGATTCGAGATGAGGCGCCGCAGACCCGAGTACTACGTCGACTGTCAGCGGCAAGCCGCTGGCGCAGACGCCGCGAAGAATCCGCGAGGTGACATTGAGCGAGTCCGTCAGCCCCACACTCACGAGGAGTCTTTGGACTGCACCGTCCCGAACCCGCCGGGCGAGCGCCCCTGCCCGCGATTGCACGAATTGCGGGCGCAGAAGCGCAAAGGCGGGCCCGAGCAGCAGCGAACAGCCCGCCGGCACAAGTCCTCTGTAGGGGTCGTCGCCTGTTCGCGGCGTTGCATCCAGCAGCAAATCGGCGTCATGGCGGCGCAACGGCTGGTCGTCCAGCGCGAGGATCCGGGACACGAGACCGCGACATGCGGATTCGAAATCATCGCCGCGACCGTAATGGTCGACCACAAGCAGATCGTAGGATCGCTCCATCGCCTCGCCGATCTCCGCCGGCTCTTTGGCAACCGGACCCGAAAGCCAACTCAGTGCATGCCCGCTTCGCTTGAGCGCCGGAACCGTCTCCAAGGTGCCGGACCGGAACGCGAAACCGCAGCTCCAGCCGGCCGAGGCAAGCGTGTCCGCAAGCGTCAGGCAACGCAGGACATGGCCGCCACCGATGCCCGGACTGGCATCGGCGCGAAAGAGCGCACGCATCAGGACCTGGAAGCCACGATTTCCGATACCGCATCGACGACCCGGACGACGTCGTCGTCCTGCATCGCCGGGAACAGCGGCAGAGACAATTCGCGGGCGTAATAGGCGTCGGCGCCCGGCAGCGACAACTTCCCGTAGCGGCGGCGGTAATAGGGCTGCCGATGCACAGGAATATAATGCACCTGCGTGCCGACGCCCCGATCCCGCAAGCGATGCATCACCGTGGCGCGGTCGAGGCCGAGCGCGGCGAAATCGATCAACACCGCATAGAGGTGCAGTCCAGGCTCGCAACCGGCGATGCGCGGCACCGGGCGGACGAGCGGCGCAAGCCGCGAAAGCGCATTATCGTATCGCTCAGCCAGAGCGTGGCGGCGCGCAACGAAGCGGTCGAGCTTTTTCAGCTGGCTCAGTCCCAGCGCACAATGCACGTCGCTCAGCCGGTAATTCGGCGCAGGCTCGTGCATTTCATGATACCAAGGATTGGGTTCACCTTGGGGCGAAAAGGCAGCGGCACGATCGGCGAAATCTGCCGGGTTATGCGTGATGCCATGGCTGCGCAGCCGCCGCAGCCGTGCAGCGAGTGCGTCATCGTTGGTCGTCACCGCCCCACCCTCGGCCGAGGTGATCGTCTTGACCGGGTGAAAGGAGAAGATCGCCATCTTCGAGCGCGCACATGCGCCGACGGCAATGCGCCGTCCATCATCCGTGACCGTCGTACCGATCGCATGCGCGGCGTCCTCCAGCAGCACGATCCCGCGCTTGTCTGCGACTGCCGCCAGCGCATTCATGTCGCAGGCCCAGCCATTGAGATGCACAGGGATCGCTGCCTTTACCCGGTGCGGCCCGGCACGCGCGACGGCGTCTTCGAGATGCTCCGCCTCCATCAACCCGGTTTCCGGATTGACATCGGCAAAAACCACCTCGGCACCCGCCAGCCGAACGGCGCTCGCCGTGCCCATAAAGGTCATGGACGGCACCACCACGGCATCTTGTGGCGACAGGTCCAGCGCCATGGCCATCATGTGCAAGGCAGCGGTACCGCTGCTGCAGACGATAGCGTCGCGCGCACCGGTCTTCGCCGCGAGCGCCCTTTCGAAGGCCTCGACGGCAGGTCCGGTGGTCAGGAAGTCGCCGCGCAGCACGGCGATGACCGCATCGATATCGTCCTGCTCGATGCTTTGCCGTCCATAACGCAGCATGGGGAGCGACATGGTCAATGCTTGCCTTCCGCCGCCAGCAGCGCCCGGATTTCCTCGACCGAAAGATATTCCGGATTATCGTCGCTGCCGTAGCGGAAGCTCTCGGCAACCGGATGGAAACCGTTTGCAGCATGGCTCTTGCGCCGCCAGCCCGCGGCGAAAGCCGGCTCGATGATGAACCGGTCGGAGGTCTCCACCGTCGAGCGCGCATCGTCTTCGGTGATCATCAGCTCATGAAGCTTTTCGCCGGGACGTATGCCGACGATTCGTTGCGGCTTGCCGGGTGCCATCGCTTCGGCGAGGTCCACGATGCGGATGCTCGGGATCTTCGGAACGAAAATCTCCCCGCCCTCCGCCATCTTTAAGGTCGAGAGAACGAAGTTCACCCCCTGTTGCAAGGTAATCGCAAAGCGCGTCATGCGGGCGTCGGTGATCGGCAGTTCAGCCGCCCCATCGCGGATCAATCGCGCGAATAGCGGCACGACGCTGCCGCGCGAACCGACGACATTGCCGTAGCGGACGACCGAAAAGATCTGACGCCGTGAACCCGAGAGATTGTTGGCGGCAACGAAAATCTTGTCGGATGCGAGCTTACTCGCGCCATAAAGATTGATCGGGCTTGCCGCCTTGTCGGTCGACAGCGCGATGACCTTCTTGACCTCTGTGCGAAGGGCGGCGCGGACAACGTTTTCCGCGCCATGGACGTTGGTATTGATGCACTCGAAGGGGTTGTATTCGGCCGTCGGCACCTGTTTAAGCGCTGCCGCATGTATCACGATGTCGATATCGCGAAACGCCATCTCAAGGCGGCCAAGGTCGCGCACATCGCCGATGAAATATCGCAAAACGGAATGCTCCGATGGAGAAAACCGTTGTGCCATCTCATATTGCTTGAGTTCGTCCCGCGACAGAATGACGAGCCGCCGAAGCCGGTAGCGCTCAAGAAGCGTTCGGACCATTTGCTGCCCGAAGGAGCCGGTTCCGCCGGTGATTAGCACGGACGCATTGTCGAGGTCTGCGCCGCCGTTTTCGAATGTTCGCACTGAACGCTTTGCCGTATTCTGGAGAGGTTTCAAACAAACGCGGCCGCCACGGACAAACGACCGGGACGGCGGGACGGAAGACACCGCGGAAGCAGTTCCGCGTTGTTGCACTTTGCGATCTGCAAGATTTCGGTCAGCTATGCAAGCTGCGCTTCTTGAAGGCCATTATGCTTTGAGGCATTATGCTGCATGATTTGGCAATCGTTCCGCCGATGCCGAAGTGTGCCAAGCACGGTGTATCGCTGAGCGGTGTTTCTGGAGACGGTTCTATGCTGGCAACAGCCCTTCCACATCAGGCGGCGGTCGAAAAGACCATCGAGCGGATTCGGCGCGCAGCGCGTTCGCTGCGTGTGCGCGACAGCCAGGCTGAACGCCGCCGGCTGTTTCAGACCATGCCGCGCAAAGCCGAACTCAACAATCTGATCGACCGAAAGCTCGCTTATGGCATGTTGCCGGAACGGATTTCCGAAGCGCTTCCTGCCGCAATCAAGTTCGCCCAGCAGGTGCGCGAAGAGCGCCGCAACGCTCCGGCCAAGAAGAAGGCCGACTACAATCCGACGATCCTCGATCCGAAGCGCTATGAGGACGCCCCCGCTCTGTTCGATCTGATCCTTTCCGATGAGATCTTGCAGATCGCTTCCGACTACCTCGGCGAGATCCCCGTCCTGATGAGCGTCAAGCTCTGGTGCACGCCGCAAAACGATCATCTGAAAGGCAGCCAGCTTTTTCATCTCGACAATCAGAAGTGGCTGCTTCGGCGATCCAAATTCCTGATCAACATGGACGACGTGGACAGCGATTGCGGACCGTTCACGTTCCTGCCCGGCGACGTCTCCGAGCGCATATCTCGTGCGATCGGCACGATGAAGCTTCAGGGCCGCGTCCCCGACAAGATCATCTATGAGCATTGCAAACCCGAAGACACGATCTCTCTGATCGGCAAGGCAGGCACCGGCGGCTTCGTCGATTCCTCGCGCTGCTTCCATTTCGGTGCGCGCGTGCGCAAGGGCGAGCGCCTGCTGCTGCAGTTCAACTTCCTGAGCCTTGCGGACGCAGTTCATGGCGGAACGATCGTGCGGACCAAGGCGTTCGACGAGCGCTTCGGAAACGACAGGATCAGGCAACTGGTGATTCCTAACCGCGATACCGACAAGACGGTTGTGCAGGACGACGAAGACTGAGCAAGGGCCGCGCGGCGCCCTGTTCGCTAGAGCGGGTAACCGAATTCCTTCAGAGGGAGATTCCACTCTGCCGCGAGCCGCCGGTTGTCCTCGCGATAGTAATCTTCGGTCTGCTCGACCCACTCCCGAGGAAATCGGACCTTGGCGTCCCCGCCGCCCATCAGAAAGCCGTTGACCTTGTCACGGATGGACTTCGGCACCAGATGCCCAAATCCGACGTAAAGACCGGAAGCCTTCCGAATCTTGGAATAGACGAGATAGCGATTGCTAATTCGCTGATTGCGCCGTTCCCGCTGCATCAATTGCGCACCCCGCTCGGGGTCGACGCCGATGAAAGTGCAAATGCGCGTCGCGAAACCTTCCGGATCATTGCGGAGCTGTTCGAAGGGAACAATCGCCACGTTCTCACGACCGAAATTGTCTATAAAGGGTCGGGTCATGAGGTGGTATGAATACATCCGCAACGGACCTTCGTTTCGTGCACGCAGCCAGTTCTCGGGGGCCTCATAGCGCGCACCCTTGGCGTGAAAAAGATACAGCGACTCGATCAGCTTGATCTGGTGCCGCACCACGATGACAATGCGTGCGGGCCCGACCACCTCCCGGAGCCTGTCGGCCATGCGCCGGTCGTCTGGGGTTTGGTAGTGCTCATACTGAGTCAGCGCCTCTTTTGAGAAAACCGGTACCTTCCCGTCAGGCACGCTATCCATCGCCTGCCGCCACAACGCACGGCACTTGTCCGGCTCGAATCCGATCCGCTTGCGTTCGACCCTGTGGCACGAATCCGCAACGCCCCGGATGGCTGCAAAGGCGACCGGATCCTCGTTCGGCTCACCCAGGCAGGCGATCCCGGGATGACGCGCGAATAATGCGCCTTGTATCGTCGTCGAGCCGGACTTGTGAAAGCCGACATGGAGGACTGGAAGCATCGGAAGCCTGGGCGTCATCGCGAAGGGCCGCAATCCATGGAGCGCTTCGATTTCATGGTCATGAGTGGCGACTTAGGCCGCACCATCAGTGTCGCAACGCCTTCGCGGCTTCATCCTTGCGCATCTCGGATTCGTCATTCCGGTGGTGCTGCTTGCGATAGGCGTTGGCGTACCAGCCGCCAGCGGCCATCAGCGTGTCATGATCGCCGACCGCCTCCAGCCGGCCCTGGCGCAGCACCACGATTTGGTCGGCATTGGCGATCGTAGAGATGCGATGAGCGATGACGATGATCGTGAGCTGGGTTTCCTGCCGCAGCGTCGCAAGGACATCCCGGAACGCCGCTTCCGCATCTGCGTCGAGCGCGCTGGTGGGCTCGTCCAGGATCAGAATCGGGGCACGGCGCACCAGTGCGCGCGCGATGTCGAGACGCTGCCTCTGCCCACCTGACAGCTTCCGCCCGCCGTCACCGAGCGGCGTGTCGTATCCCTGCGGCAAGGCCTCGATAAAGGAGGATGCGCCCGCGAGCCTCGCTGCTTCCCGCACTTCATCGTCGGTGGCGTCGTCTTTTCCATAGCGGATGTGCTCGGCGGCCGAACTGTTGAAAATCTGCGGCTGTTGCGGAACGAAGGCAATCCCGGCTCGCAGGCTGGTTATGGAAAACTCGGAGAGCGCAATGTCGTCGATGAATATCTCGCCAGCCGACGGCATGCGAAGACGCGGAAGCAGATCGACGAAAGTCGACTTGCCGGCACCAGAGGGACCAACCAGCGCCGTCATGCGGTGCGCGGGCAGCCTGACTGAAATATTGAACAAGGCCGGCACGCTGGCATCCCGATAGCTGAAGGTCACGTTACGAAACTCGATGCCGCGCTCGACGTCGTCAAGCCTCGCGTTGCCGCCCTTCGACTCGCGCTCGGCCAAAGTCTGGGTCAGATACTCATCCAGCCGCTCGAGTGAGGGGATTTTTCCCACCACCGACACATATTGCACCAACCCGCCCCTCACGATCGGCATGAGGCGGATCAGAAAGATCGAAAATAGTCCGAGCGTCCCGAAACTGAGGCCGAGAACCTGCCCGCCGATAAACAACATCAGATACGCCACGCCTGCAGCCACCGGCTCGGGAACGAGCGATACTCGCAGTGAGGCGAGCTTCTGCTTCAAACTTTCGTCGGTGTAACGCTTGCTGAGATCGAGGACCGCCTGCGCCTCGGCCTTCTCCGTTCCAGACAGCCTGATCAGACGGGTATGGTTGAGGCGCTCTACCATGAACGCCGAAAGCTCACGGCTGCTTTTCGAGATGTTGACGCCACGGCGTTTGACCTCGGAGACCGTGCGCCGCAATGCCACTACCAGCCCCACCATTACCACCAGCGCCATCAGCGTCATAGGGACGGACAACATAAACAAGGCAGTGAGATAGGCTGCACCCTGCACGACGAGCGTCAGCGATTGCGGGATCGAAAGGATCACTTCAAGCGAACGGCGCAATTCCTTGTCCAAAACCGCGACGACCTCGCCAACCCGGGCCTGATCCTGCAAACTGGTTTGCGCGAGCAGAAAGCGATGAAACGCGCGGTGGCGGATCGTGTTGGCGAGTTCGCGCTCAACCGTGGCCTGATAGCGCTGGCTGAAATACAGAAAGACCTGCCGCATCACGATCAGGCCGAAGCTGATCGACAGCAGCAATCCCAGAGTGATCGGAATTCCGGTTTGCGCCGACAGATTCCGCAGCGCGTCCCAGTGGCGTCCCCGCAGACTTGCCAGACCGGCGTCCGGAGACGTCGCCCCGGCCTGAAGCAATTCAAATACCGGCAACAGCATGCCAACGCCGGCGACTTCGAACAGAACACCGGAGCAGTTCAGCAAGAACAAAAATACCAGCACGCGCCGCGGCACGCCAAGGCGCCGGGTCATCGCGAACATGCTGGACGATTTGAGGAGCGGTCTCATTTTTGTTCGTGCTTTGATGTCCCTAAAGGGCCGAGCGGCTTTCGCTGGATGCAAGCTCCGAGAGCATCACCTCCAGTCGCTCTACGCCCTCCATCACGCGCCCGATATCCATGGAGAATGTCGTCTCGATTTCAGCATCGATCATACAGCCGAGCCGGCGGTCATATTCGGGATCGGCGAGCACCGGTGTGGAAAGCGCCTCAAGCACGACGGCGCCGAGCGCATCTGCATCCGGCACCTTCCGCGCGAGACAGGCTCCGTCATAGGCTGTGCGCGACAGCGTGATCACCGGACGTTTCAGCAACAAGCCTTCCCATCCGGACGATCCGTTTTCAGTCACCAGCAGGTGGGCATTGCGGATATATTTGAATTGGTCGTCGAACGGATCGACGAGGGTGACATTCGGCAGCCGGGAGAGCCACTCGTAATAGTGCTTCGGCCGCATCCCTATATTGAAGCGGTGTTCCCGGGCCAGCAGCCGATAGCCCGACGGCAAAGAGGCCGCCAGGACACGGATCGTGTTGGCTTGATCGTGCCAGCGCGGCGCCTGCAACACGAGCGGCAGGTCCGCTTCCTTATGCATCGGGAAATAGACATAGCGCATCCCGGCAAGTTCGGACTCGTCGAATGACGCGATAAACTTCCGATCCCGCTTGCCCTCCAGGATGGTGCGATTGTATTCGAGTAGCTTGCCAAAACCGAGATCGTTTGCCCTTGCTCGGCCCGACGCCCGTCTCAAAGCCCGTTCTACGACCGAGATGGCCCATCCTTTGTGCCAAGTCAGCCATGTTCGTTTGCTGTAGAGATCCCATTTTTCGCCGATATATTTCACCGTCTTCGGTGTATCGCGAAACTTTGCGATGTAGCGCCGCGCTTCATCACTAACCTGCGCGTCCGTATCGACCTTGATCCTGGCAAGTTCGCTGGCGGCCATGTTGGCCAGCATCCGGTCCGTGGTCCAGTAATAATGATCGCCGTTGAGTTTCGACCGACGAATCGCAATACATTTTATCTTTCTGCGCGCGGCCGCCATCCAGACACTCGACCGCCACGGTTTCTCCCATTCGTATGCGACCACCAGATCTGGCTGTACTTTTTCAAGCATATCGTCCGCAAAGCCGAAGAGCCGCAGATAGGCCCGTTGAGGCTCACTGTTGTCCGCAAGCATCTTTGCGCTGGTCGCGTTCGGCTTCGGCCTGAGATGCGGTAGGGTAAAGGCGCAGCCAATATTTGCCTGAGCGGCGAGCAGGAGCTGGCCCACGGGAACACCGGTTGTCAGCTCGGCTTGGTGCAAACGTGCCTGACAATCAGCCAATGAAGCCGGATCATGCTCCCAGTCCGGGGCAACGCGATAATTCGGCGTGACGAAGCAATGTCCTCCCGGTTCGGTCAGCGGCTTCAGCCCGGAGACGTCGACAGCGCTGCATAGAACGCTGATTTTCCATTGCCAGCGATCTTTGAGCGCCGACAGGAGACCGATCAGATACTGGCCGCGCTCTTCGTCAGGCGCGGGTACCATGGCAAGCACCCTCAGCCCGAAGAAGTTAGCTGCACGCACCGGCAACCGCTGAGGCACAGTCATGCTGCAATATCCAGGGCCAACTTCCGGACGTTCCGATAGACCGCTCCGGCGATCCGTTCGATCAATTGCGCATCCTCGCTCGACAACATGGCCTTGCGCGCTAGCGGAGCCTCGATCACGCCACCGCTGCCGACATCGAAGCTGGAATTCGCCCAGACCGTCCGTCCCAGATAGGTCGGCGTGGTCAGCGTGGGTTCGAAGTCAATGCCGAGTTCCGAAGACAGGCGCCGCATCGTTGCCTCCGTCTTGCTCAGGAGATCTTCGAATTTGATGATGATGACGCGGTCGCCAAACTCGGCTTTGTTACGAATCATGGAGCTTGCGGAGACGGCCCAGCGCTCCATCACATAGTCTGCTGGCTTCCCGGAAAGGCGCGTGGTGCGATGGTTACGGGCTGAGGGGAACCAGGTGGAAGGGTCCCGCACGATCTGGATCAGCCTGCCTTCCGGATAGTCCCTGAAGAAACCGGCAACGGCTAAGGGATTATCAGCAATGCGCGGCGCAAAAGCGGAAACCCAGCGCTTGCTTTGGAGGCCATCCACATAGTTTAGCCAGGCATTGAAGTAGGATGAAAAATAGCAATCAAGGATGTCGCGCGCGGATGCGGGAGCGCTGGCGTCGAACATTCTCTTAAAGAGGGCCAGTTGAATGCGCGGGATCAGAAAAAACCGCTGGACGGCTCCGTCACGATTGCCCTTCGAATATCCGCGACGCACCTTCCGCGACACTTTGGCCGCAAACAATATCCTGAAATTCTCCTCGGCCCCAAGACGCGGATCGAGCGGGGGCCAATCTTCTTCGTTCGGATGACCGATCCTCAGCTCGTCCGGATGCGCGGCAATCTGCGAATGCCCGTCGAATAGTTGACTCAAGAGAGTGCCGCCAGAGCGCTGCACTTGGGAAATCAGCACCATGGGCGCGCGCAGCGGCTGATAATTCTCAAGAAGGAAATCCTCAAGATCATTCAATCCTTCGCGCCGTCCGGACAGCGTTTCGTTCAGGATCCGCCGGGCGTACCGACGGCTTCTGAGGTTCTGTATGGCTGACCAGATCATGTAGGGTTTCGTTTGACAGCCGGCTACGCATCGCCTCGCTCGACCGCATTGCACTCGCGGCAAACGGACGCGTATGACCTCTCAGTCGAGGACCGGCTGAAGAGCAGCAGCGCGCTTGAAGAAATCCCGCCGGCCGCTGTCGACCGAGCCCAACTCAATCAGGACCTCGAACAAGCGCCACATCTTCGCGACGTCCTCAGCCGTATCCACATTCATGGGAACGGTGGTCTCGTATTCGGCATCGATAACGTGGCCCAATTCAGATGCCTTGTCCGAGAGGTCGCCTTCGCGGACCGTTAAAGACAGCACCTCCAAGAGCCTTGAACCGAGATCGCGCAAGGCCTCGACATTCATCATATGTCCGGCGCCGTCATAGAAGCTGCGGTCCAGGATGAGCACCCTGCGTCCGTACAACAAGCCTTCCCACCCGGACGAGCCGTTCTCCGTGACGACCAGCTCCGCATTGCGCAGGTACTTGAACTGGGAATCGTGCGCATCGACGAGAACCACATTGGGAAGCCCGCCAATGTCGCGGTAATAGCCCGACGGCCGGTAGCCGAAGTTCGAACGATGCTCGCGGACCAGCAGTTTGTAACCTGCCGGCAAATGGCTAGCCAGCAAACCGACCGTGAACCGCTGATCGAACCAGGGCGATGCCTGGAATATCAGCGGGATGTCGGTTTCCTTATGCATGGGAAAATAGATGTACTTCATGGCAGCCAATTCGGCTTCCTCGAAGCGGCGAAAATGCCGGCGCTGCAGCGCGCCAGCGATCAGCGGACGGTTGTAGCGGATCAAGCCGTTGAGAAAGCTTCCATCGACGAATTTCACCGGACGCGCGGCCGCTGTCTTGAGGAGGCGCCAATGCAGCGTCGGCCAGCCGATCGAATTGCGCTTTGCTTTCTTCCGCTCTTGATATTTGACGATACGCGGCCCTTCCAGGAACTTCTGGATATAGGCGTGCGCCTGCTCGCTGACCGGTTCATGGCCTTGCCGCAGGGCAGCCGCACGATACAGGCTAAGGACATTCAGCAGCAGCCGATCTGTGGTGAAATACACACGGTCCGAAAGCAGCTTGGATTTGCGAACAACCATGCACGGGATCGACCGCCCCTGCGCGGCAAGCCAGAGCGCCGACCGGAATGGATCGATGATATCGAGCGTGTAGACCAGGTCCGGCCTAGACTTTTCCAGGAATTCGTCAGCGCGCGCGAACAGCCGCATGAAAATCTTCATCGGCAGCTCGTTGTCGCGCAACACGGCCCGCGCGATCCTGTTTTCTCTCAGCCGGAAGACCGGATAAGCAAAAGCATGCCCAATACTGAGTTCCGCGGCGAGCAGAAGCTGCCCAACCGGCACGCCGGCGGCGCGTTCCGCCTTGCGCATCTGTTCGTTGAGCCGGTCCACCTCCGCCGCGGTGAGCTCAGTGGGCGCCCGGCGTAACGCGTCGATATCCGGACGCTCGAAGCTTAGCCCCGATGGCGCCGCGAGCCCTGCAAAGCCGTCGTTCTGAGCGATGACACTGACGGTCCAGTCTAGCCGATCCTTGCCTAATTGCAGCGGCGCCAGCGCATAGTGGAAGCCGGCCTGCCGGCTTGGCAGCAGCGCCAGTACTTTCAGACCGCGCAGCCTCGAGGCCGGCGATTCCAGCGCGGTTAGCACGCAACGACCCTGAATGATGCGAGACCGCTTCTCATCATAACGGATATCCGAATTCCTTCAGCGGCAGCCCGAATCGTTCGACGAGCCGCTGGTTGTCCGGAAGATAATGTTCGCGAATGCGATCGGACCACGATGCCGGCAGGCTGGCCTTTGCCGGGGCGCCGCCTTCGAGATACTCGCGCCAGGCCTTGCGGATCGGTGACGGCAACAGCGCTCCAAGGCCGACGCGCGGAAACAGCGCGCTCCGGAAGCGCGCATAGGCCTGAGTGCGGCTGCTCTTCCTCGCGTTTTCATGCCGTCCGGAAAGAAGGCTGCGCCCAGCGCTGGGCTCGACCCCGAGAAATCGGCAAAGCCTTGCTTCGAATTCAGCCGGGCGCTGCGCCATCTCCTCGAACAGGAAAACCTGAACGTTTTCGCGTCCGACCACGCTGCCCCAAGCCTCTGCGATTTCGCAGAAGCGGTACCCGAAGGCATGCCATTGCGGATCGCTCGACAGCCAGGAATCGAAATCCATATAATTGCTGGAATTGGCCTTGTGGACATAGAGCGATTCAATCAGGCGAAGCTGGTGGCGGGCGACGATCACAACCCGGTACGGACCGACCAGTTCGAATAGCGCCTGCGGCAGGCGGGCGTCGGCGGCACCGTCGACAAAGAACGGCCGGATCAGTTCCTCATTCGAATAGACCGCGACCCGGCCGTCCAGCCCGCGTGTCGCTTCGTGCCAGCGCTCGCGAAGGGCTACGATATCAGCCGGGATACGGTTCCGCGAATTGCAGTGGTCCATGATCCGGTTGATTGCCTCGTGCAACGCGCGATGGGGAGCCGGCTTGCCGAGGCTCAGAATATCCGGGTGGCGCGCCAGAAAAGCGCGCTGCAACGTCGTCGAGCCGGCCTTGTTGGCGCCGATGTGGAAGACCGGCAAACGCTCCGTCTGCATCCGTAACGTCCCCGACAGACCCGTGCCGTTCAGGTTCGTCGGAAATCCGCGCCGGACAACGCCAGCTTGCGCGCCTCGTCCGCAGGCTCCGGAACCAGATCAAACAGCGGCGTGCGCGGGCTGCGTGAGCGGTATGGCAGAATGAATTTCACAACCATCATCTTGCGCTCGCCGCTACGGCAACGGCTGCCGAAATGGAAGCAGTTGGAGGTATCTGCAAAGCCGCCGTATCCGGCATCGCCGGCAAGCTCGACTTGATCGGAGGTTCCGCAATGACTGAAAACCGCCTCGTCGGTAAGCCGGCCGTCGCCGCGGAAATAAATCGATTCGTAACCGGTTCCTTCGCGGACGCGCTCGGAGACGTTCCGCGGTAAGAGAGTCAAAGGCCCCGCGTCGGCGCCTTGGGCCTGCAAGTTCATGAACAAGCCCACGATCTGACATTCGGGCTTGTCGAGATGGTAGAGCTGGCTACTGCGTTCTTCGCCATCATAGGCGGGTGTCAGCCAGATGCCGATCTCCTTAAGCTGAGGCACCATGCCGTAATAGTCGCTGACGATTTGCAGCATTGCATCGCTCAGCGCGAACTTCATCAGCGCCGGATACTGCACGAAGTCCTCGGGCCGCTCGCATTGATAGAACGGATTGTTGCGGCGCGCCTTCCACCCCGAGGCCCGGCGGTCCTCGATGACCGCGAGCGCCGCCTCAACGGCCTCCCGTGTACCCGGCAGCGTGTCCGGCGTCACCTTCGCAAAGCCGCGGTCCTGCGGGATGAAACCGGCCCAGGACGAGCCCTGTAGGATATCCTGCGCAGCCTTGCGGCGGCGGTTAACGTCCTTTGCGTTGCGCGCGCGGTCGACGGCATCGGCGACCGAATTGAGCGCCCGATACGGAATACCGGCGCCAAGGCCGTAGTGATAGAAGCGACGCTCGATGTCCATGTGCTTTGCTCCTGTCGTCTTCTTGTATCTCGAAAGGCTGGTCTGATCGATTGCGGTTTGATTGCCGCGTCGGCGATTGAGTAAGTTCAGGACGCCCGCGCCACCGGCGCGGCTGCGGCGTGCCCGCGCAGCAGCGGCCCGAGCTTGGCGGCCAGCATGTCCAGCCCGCGCGCATTGCCTTCGCTTTTCATCGGGAATGTCGTCTCAAATTCGGCATCGATCATTCGCGCAATGCGCTCGTCATGCCCCTCCTCAACGCCGTCTGTCGGCGACGAGAGCGCGTCGAGGATCGCCGCATTCAGCCGATCCGGATCGGTCACGGTGATGCCGAGGCCGGACCCCTCGTAAAAGGTGTTCTCCGAAAGCAGCACGCATGGCCGCCGCATCAGCTGCGCTTCCCAGCCGGACGAGCCGTTTTCAGTCACGATCAGATCGGCATTTCGCAGATACTTGAACTGGGAATCGAAGGGGTCAATCAGAACGGCGTTCGGCAGTTCCGCCAGCTCCCGATAGGAATCGGTTTTGCGCCGGCCGAAATTCATGCGGTGCTCGCGGATAAAAAGCTTGTAGCCGTGCGGCAGCATGCTCGCAATCACACGCAGCGTATTGCGCTGATCGTGCCAGAGCGTTGCCTGGAAGGTCTGCGCGAACTCGGCCTCCTTGTGCATCGGGAAATAGACATACTTGATCTTGGCCAGATCGGCGTCGTCGTAGGACTTGAAGAAGTGCTGATGATAATAGGAGAGAAACAGTGTCCGGTAATAACGCCAGATCCGGTTGAAGCCGCTTTCGCGCGCTGACCTGTCCTGGCCGCGCCATGAATTGATCATCTCGGGAACGATGATCCGTACATATTCCAAATGCCAGCGCAGGAAGCCGCGCCGCATCCGGTTCTGCCACTTGCTGGCGATGTAGCCGACCACCGCGGGCTGATTGCGGAAGCCCTCGATCTTCTGCTTGGCCGCGTCGCTGACCGGCGCGGACGCTTTCTGCTTCGCCTTGGCGATATCGAGCGCGTCATTGTTCAGAAGGAGGCGATCCGCCGTCCAGAAAGCAAAGCCGGAGCGAATCTTCGAGGGCCGCAATGCGATACAGGGAATGCCGCGGCGGCGCGCGGCGAACCACACCATCATGTTGAGTGGTGTCACCCAATGGAAGAAGAAGACAAAATCCGGCTTGGTGCGGTCAAGGAGATCGTCAGCGAACCGGAAGAACCGGCGCACGATATTGAGCGGCTCTTTATTGTCCTTGGTGACGCGAAGCACCAGCGGGTAGCGGTTGAAATACAGAAACGGCACGCTGAAGGCGCGGCCTATGCTGTGGGCTGCGGCCAGGATGATCCGGCCGGCCGTCATGCCGGTCACCGCCTCGCCTTCGCGAAGCTGCTCGTCGACCGCCGCCACTGCCTGCTCGTTCCTTTCCCAGTCCGCAGCCTTCAGAAAATGCGGCGGCAGAATGGTTTCGCCATCGGGCGCGGTCAGCGTCTTGAAGGGTTCGGTATCGACATTCTGGCAGAGTACCGAGACCCGCCATCCCCACCGGCTCTTTCCATCTTTGAGGATACCGATCAGGTATTTCCCAAGATCTTTGCGGCCGATCGGCAGCACGGCAAGCACGTTCTTTCCGGCAAGGGCGGCATCGTGAACGGCGTCGACCGCGGCACGCTGCTCATGAACCGTCATCGCTGCGCCTCCATCGCGGGAGTCTGCCGCGAGGTGTCCCGCATCGCCTTCGCGATCGCCGCAGCCAAACTCTCGGCATCGAGGCCGTGGGCGCGCAACACCTCGTCATTCTGGCCGCAGGCCGGAAACTCCGATAACCCGAAGGACATCACCGTCGGCGCGCGATCGAGTGCAAGCGCAGCGACCGCCGCCGCAATCATGCGGCCCTGACCGCCCTTCACGAAATGATTGTCCATGGTAAACAAGGCGCGCTTGCCTTCGAGCGTCTTACGCAGCCACCGAGCATCCACCTGATTGAGCCAGGGCAGATTGACAACGGCGGCGTCGAGCCCATCTCGCTTCTTCAGAAGCTCCGCTGCAGCAAAGGCCTGCGGCAACATCACGGGCCCATAGCCGATGATCACCGCGTCCTTGCCGGGCCGCAATTCGACGCCCTGCCCCGGCACGGCGCGATAACCATCCGGCAAAGTAAAGGGAATGTCGCACGGGATAGAAACCAGCCGCAGATAACCCGGTCCATTATGCGTTTTCAGCAGATAATCCAGCAGCGGCGCGACTTCGTCCGCGCAACATGGCTCGACCATGGCGAGGCCGGGGATGGCGCTGTGCAGGGCGATGTCGTTTACCGATTGATGCGAATGACCGGGCCCGCCGGGCAGCAGGCCGGCCAACGACGCGACATAGATAACCTTGGTCTGCTCGGAGGCATTATTGAATATCTGCTCGGCGGGACGCGGCGCGAGGAAGCAGGCGAAGGAATGCACCAGCGGCAGCAATCCCTGCAGCGCCATGCCGCCCGCCTGCGACACCATATCCATCTCGGCGATGCCGCATTCCAGAAACCGCTCCGGAAATTTTTCCCGGAATGGGATCAGACCGGTGTCGAGAATGAGATCGCCGTCGAGTGCGACAATACGGTCGTTTGCGGTCGCAGCCGCGATAAGCGCGTCCGTATAGGCCGGGATCAGCCGCTGCGGCTCGCGCGGTCCGGAACGCACGGGCGGCGCTTCGGCTTCGAGCTTCAGCGGCTCCGCGCCGATTGCGTCGAGCGCGCTGTTGGCGCGGCGCACGAGCTCTTCGGCAGCGCGCGCATAGTTTTCCGCCGACGGCGCGCCTGAATGGAATCGGTAAAGCTCGCGCGGCGCCAGATCCCGTGCCTCCATAAAGGAAACGCCCCGCCCCTTGATGGTGTCGGCGATAATGACCTTGGGCTTACCTGTCACTTTGCCGGCATTGGCAAGCGCAGCTGAGAAGGCGGCAAAGTCGTGCCCGTCGCAGCGCAGGACATGCCAGCCGAAGGCGGCGAATTTGGCTTCGAGGTCGCCGAGGTCGCTGGTCTCCTTCACATAGATGTCGGACTGGAACTTGTTATGATCGACGATCACCGTGAGCTTGTCGAGCTTGTAGTTCGCTGCAGAGCCAAGCGACTCCCAGATCTGGCCTTCCTGCAATTCGCCGTCGCCGGTCATCACGAAGATCCGGCGGTCCCGTCCGAGCAGCTTGTCGGCAAAGAGCATGCCCTTGGCTTTGGAGATGCCCATGCCGAGCGACCCGGTATTGGTGACGATCTGAGGCGTCGTCACGATGTCCGGGTGTCCCGGCAGACCGCCCAGCCGGCGCAGCTTGGTCAAGCCATCTGCAGGCAGCGTGCCGAGCGCAATCAAAGCGGCATATAGCCCTGGCGCGTCGTGCCCCTTGGACGAGAAGTAAAGATCGTCACCATCGCTCCCGTTCCCGGTCTTCATCTCGTTCAGGAAAAGCCAAGTCACGATGTCAAGCGAGGAGAAGCTCGAGCCGATATGGCCCGATCCCGCGTAAGCGATCATCGACAGCGTATTCAACCGGCACATATCGGCGAATAGCGCAGCACGCGCGAATGCGTCGGTATTGAGATTGCGTACGCGCGAAAACTCGGCGACCGGCACGAATGAAAATGTCTGGGTCATGTCAGGCGACTGCGGTCTTTCTGGACAAAGCCGGGCCATCCGAGACGACATCGGCCAGCAAATCGAGATGGGTTGCATTCAAGGGCTCGAGCGAAAGTGTGGTTTCCCATTCCGCATCCAGCATCCAGCCGAGCGAGCGGTCGTAGGCTGCAGGATTGTTCACCGGCTCTTCGGCGAGCAGGTCCATCATGGTTTGCGCAAGACGCTCCGGATCGCGGAGACGGCAGCCAAGCTTCGCTCCCTGATAATAATTGTCCGCGAGCGTAATCACCCGCCGCTGCAACAGCATCGCTTCCCACCCTGTCGAGCCATCCTCGGTCACGACCAAATCGGCATTGGCGATGTATTTGAACTGATCGTCGAAGGCGTCTATCAGCACTACGTTGGGCAATCGCGCCAGATTGCGGTAATAAGACGTCGGCCGCCGCCCGGTATTTCGACGGTGTTCACGCACCAAAAGAGTGTAGCCGGCAGGCAACGCGCCGCTCAAGAGAGCCGCCGTATTGTACTGGTTGCTCCAGAACGGAGCCTGGCCATTCAGCGCCTGTTCGGGATCCTTGTGCATGGCAATATAGACATAGCGCATGCGCTTGAGCTCATCCGGCTCAAAGCGGCGGAAGAAGTTCAATTGCCGCCATTTGAGCACCGGCCGCCGGTAATGTTCGACAAGCAGCTGAAACGCAGGCTTTGCCTCCGGGCCTCCTTTATTGTCGAACCGGCGGCGCACCTGCGCACCGAACAGACGCGCCAGTTCGAGATGAGTCGAAACCCAGGTCTTGCGCTCGTCGGAATCCCAGTTCTTGCGCACATAGCCGAGCGTCTGCGGCTTGGACCGAAATTCCGCTATGCGCCGCTGTGCGCGCTCGCTGATCGGGGCATTGGCCGCGCGCTTCTGGTCGGCCAGCGCGCGCGCAGACAGGTTGAACCAGGTCAGATCGGTCGACCAATAGCAGCGTCCGCTCCAAAGCTTGGACGGCCGGTTGACAGCGCAACGAATGCCCTCCTTCTGCGCCAGCATGTAGAACACGAAGCACAGCGGATCGGCCCATTCACCAGCGATCACCAAGTCCGGCTTTACCCTCGCTAGCGTATCGCGCGCGAAAGCGAAAAACCGTCGAATCACTTGGCTTGGAAATGCATTATCGCGCAGCGCGCGACGCGCCAGGGTGTTGTTGAACCAGTAGTAATTGCGCCGCGAAAAACCGCGGCCTATGTCGCGCTCGCCGGCCAGCAGGATGCGGCCGGCCGAAACACCGCACGCCCGCTCGCATTCGCCGATCAGCGCATCGATCTGAGCAACCTGCGCGGGATCGCTTTCGAATGGCTGAGCCTGGGCGAAATCGGGCAGCGCGCACATGGCATCATCCGACGCAAGCGAATCTTTCCAGACCCGGCGCTCGAATTGCGGACCGACGATGGACACATGCCAATTCAGCTCACGCTTTGCGATCGCGAGCAATTGCTGGAAATAGGCTGTCCGGCTGTTCTTCGGCAAAAACAAGACACGCAGATGACTCAGCGCCAGTTCGCCGCTGTCCGCAAAAGCCTGCACGGGGTTGACGTCGCTCATAGTCCGAGCGGCTCCAGACTGACACCGGGATAATAGCCCGCATGACGGCGGATGCGGGCAATCTGGGCGGCAGACAATTCCGATTGCCCCCGGCCGACCTTGCCGACATTGAAACGCGTTGCCGGCGACTTTTCAGTCTGCGCCAGCGCCCGGTTCACATCGGCCTGCGACACCGAGACCCCCAGAGTGCCGCACGCATTCTGGAAGAAGGGAACAGGGTCGCGGATCATATCCTCGTAGAAGACGAATTTCGTATCGATGTCGCCGCGCTGCATTGCCTGCGCCCAGGACACGTAGAACGTGACCATCCACGGCACCGCCGTGTCGATGATATAGTCAAGCTGGTCCTCGTCTTTCAGCGAGGCATAAGCATTTGGAATCAGGATCGACGAAAAATATGGATTGGTCTTCATGTGATCGCGCAAGCTGACCACCACGTCGAAAAGATTGCGAAGCAGGATGACGACCGGGATCCTGAAATTCTGCAAGATGCGCAAGTTCGCGCCGGTCGCCACCAGATGGACCTGGGACACCGTCACCCGGTCCCGCGCATTCACGATGCCCGCGACCTGAAGATCCTTTGGTGTGAAGCGGTCCTGAACCACGATGTCCTTGTAGACATCGCCGTGCAGGATGCGCGCCAGCGCCTGCGTGCAATAGGTCGATGACGACTTGGGGAGCGCGACAAGAAGGTAGGTCGGCGCAAAACCGTCGACGGTCCGGCGCACGTCGGCGTCCTTGAAGGCCCCATCGAGGTCCGCAACATTGCTCAGCAGCAGCCGTTCCAGCACGGGCGCCGGCAATGCCGAAGGAGACGGCTTTCGGTGCGTATGGACCTTGGGTGTCATCATGCAGCCAACCTGAGATGCTGGAGATAGCCACAATCGGCGAGCGCCTTGCGGACCTGGGCCTGCTCATCCTCGGTAAGTTCGGTGTAATAGGACGTCATGTAGGGCTTGCAGATGCCGCGCAACGACAGAATGTATTTTTCGTCAGCGCCGGTGAGGAAATTCCAGGCCTTGGCGCGCTTGGGCATCCGGCTCTGGAAATCGTTGAACCGGCGTTGCGCAGCCAACGCCTCCTCCCGGCGGCCCTGCTGATAGAGATTGTAGATTTCGAGGAGCGCCTCCGGCAGCGCGCCCGCCTGGCTGGTGGTGCTTGCCGCGACGCCCACTCCAAGAACCATGACGAATTGCGACGCGACTGCGGTGATGACCTGGAAGTCCTTTTCGGCAAGGCCGATCACCTTGATCTGGTCGGTGGTGCGGCTCGAGGAAAACTTCACACCCGCAATATTCGGATGCGGCTTGAGTTTTTCGAAGAATTCCGGCGGGAAGGCGCGGCACCAGTTGGCGCTGGTGTACATCCACAACGGTTTCGGCGCACGGTCAGCGATATCCTTGTAGAACTTTTCCATGCCGTCGAGCCCGAGCAGCGGGTGATAGGGCATGACGTGATAGGCGTCGAATTCCAGATCCCTTGTTGCATCCATGAAGGCGAGGATGTCGTCCATGGCGAAGAAGCTGGAACCGAGAATCAGCGGCAGACGGCCGGCATTGGCCTTGGTGATGGTGCGCGCCACCGTCAGCCGCTTGTCGAAAGACAGGTTCATGTCCTCGGAACCGGTGCCGAGCGCCCAATAGCCGCCGACGCCCGTGCCGTTAAGAAATTCGATCAGGCGCGTCAGCCCCTCGGTGTCGATCGACCCGTCGCGATGGACCGGGGTCTGCACCACCGGGATCACGCCCTTCAATTGCCTGCAGGCTTGCATCAAAATCCCCCAGAACGCGAATTAAGCAGATTGGGCTTGGCTGGCCGACCTGTGCGCGGCGTCTCGATCGCCGAACGGATCGTAGCCCAGAAACTCGATATAGGCTTCCGCCACGACAGCATCGATCTTCTCGTCGATGTCGGCGGAATGGAACCGGTCCATCACAAGCGGAACCGAGCGCTGCGCGACGAACGAATTCTCGCGCAGGAAAAAATCGCGTTTCATCGCGTAGAGCGCGGCATTGTACATATAGCAGCCCTCGAAGTCCTTCGGGTCCTCCGCCGGATTATAGGGCTCCAGCACACCGTCGCGGATCGCCTTGATGTAGGGGTCGCGCTTCTTGATCGGGCCGCGCACGCTCGCCAGCGTCTCCAGCGGCGACGCCCAGAGCAAGTCCACCGCTTCGTCGATATGGGCCGCCGAGCGGATCGGACAGGTCGGCTGCAGCAGCATGATGATGTCGTAGCGGCGGCCGGTCTGCTCTTCGAGGAATTCCATGGCATGCCGCATCACGCCGGTGTTGCGGTCGGCGTCGCCGGATAGGTTCGCCGGGCGGATGAACGGCACCGGCGCGCCGTATTGCCGCGCAGCCGCAGCGATTTCTTCATCATCTGTCGAAACCAGCCAGTCCGTGAGCCTTGTCGCGCCTTGGCAGGCTTTGATGGTGTAGGCGATCAGCGGATGGCCGCGAAGCGGATAAATATTCTTGCGCGGAAAGCGCTTCGACCCGCCGCGCGCGGGAATGACTGCCAGAACATTCGGAGATGTGGACATCTACACTCTTGCCGGCGTGATCGTCACATAGACGTTTTTCAGATTCGAATAGAAGTCGATCGCCTCAGGACCGGGCTCGCGGCTTCCATTGCCGGACTGCTTGACGCCGCCAAACGGCATATGCGGCTCGCTGCCATAGGTGCCGGCATTGACCGATACGGTGCCCGCCTCGACACGGCGGATGAATTCGGCGGCGCGATCCAGACTGCGGGTATGGATGCAGGCGGTGAGGCCGTAGGGCGAATTATTGGCGAGCGCCAGCGCCGCCTCAAAATCCGCGACGCGATACAGACAGGCGATCGGACCGAACAATTCCTTGACCGAAATCTCGTCAGCAGACCCCGCATTCTCGACAATGGTCGGAGCCAGATAGCAGCCGCGCGCATGAGCCGGGCCGGTCAGCCGCTCGCCGCCGGTCGCAATGCGCGCGCCAGCGGTGCGCGCGCGCTCGATCGCGCTCAGCATATTGCCGAGCTGGCGTTCGTTGATCACCGGTCCGAAATCGTCGTCGTCGGCCGGGCCCACCTTCAGCTTCTTGGCGCGCTCCACCAGCTTCCCGCGGAATGCATCATAAACTGCATCGAACACAATGATCCGGCTGCCCGATGCACAACGCTGGCCGGCATTGCTGAAGGCCGAGAGCAACGTCCACTGCACCGCCTGGTCGAGATCAGCGTCATCGCAAACGACCAGCGGATTCTTCCCGCCAAGCTCCAGCGAAATTTTCGCTAGCCGCTCGCCGCCGATCCGCGCGATTTCCCGCCCGACAGCGGTTGATCCAGTGAAGCTCAGCACCGCCACACGCGGATCGGCGACGAGTGGTCTCCCCGCCTCTACGCCGAGCCCCTGTACAATGTTCAGAACGCCCGCCGGCAGACCGGCCTCCCGCGCGATCTCGCCGAAGAGCCAGGCGGTCGCCGGCGCATCCTCGGACGCTTTCAGCACGGCAGTGTTGCCGCAGATCAGCGCGGGAAACACTTTCCAGGCGACATTGGCGATAGGCGTATTGGCCGCGATGATCAGCCCCGCAATGCCAAGCGGTGCGCGCACAACACTCGCCTGCTTATTGCTGGCGCCACTGGTGGTAGTACGGCCATAAAGGCGCATGCCCTCACCGGCCATGAACAAACCCTGTTGAACCGCGCCCTTGGTTTCGCCGAAGGCGTCCTTGAAAGATTTTCCGGTCTCGGCCGAAACCACGCGCGCCATATCCTCGGCGCGCACCATCAATCCCATCGCGACAGCATGCAGGATGTCACCGCGCTGCACAGCAGACAATTGCGCCCAGCCGGGCTGGGCCGCCGCAGCCGCGGAAACCGCGGCCTCCACATCGATCTCGCGCGAACGCGCCGCGCGGCACACCAGAGAGCCGTCATGCGGCGAAATTTTTTCGAACATGTCGCCAGAATAGGCAAAGCGCTCAGCGCCGCCGATCCAGTTCGCGACACGTTCGGGAAACAGCCGCGGCGAAGCGGCCTTGGCGCTACCAAGCGGTCCAGCCACCGTCGATCACCAGATTGGCGCCGGTCATGTAGGACGACGCGTCAGAGAGCAGAAAAATCACGCCACCATTCATTTCGTCTTCGTTCGCCATGCGGCCCATCGGCGTGCGCCGCGCATAACCTTCGAGGAAGTCACGTTCCTGATTGGCAAACACTCCGCCTGGCGTCAGCGTGTTCACCCGCACGCCGTGTCTGGCCCAATAGGTAGCCAGATAGCGCGTCAGGTTAAGAATTGCCGATTTCGAGGCGGAATACGTCACGGGCTTGAAGAAAGTCTCGCCCCGCGCCCGGCGATAGTCGTAGAGGCTCTGGTCGGGGGAAACGAGGCCATAGGTCGAGCAGATATTGATGATCGAGCCGCGGCCTGCCTTCGCCATCGCGTCTCCGACGGACTGACAGCACAGCATCGTGCCCTTCACATTGACCGCCATGATGCGGTCGAAGCTCGTTGCGGGATAGGTTTCGAACGGTCCGTTTTCCTCGGGCGGCGCGTCCGGCGGCGCATCGATCGCAGCCGCATTGATCAGGCCGTGCGGCGTACCCCATTCGCGCTCGACGCCGCGCAGCGCCGACGCGATCGAGTCCGGGCTCGTGACATCCACCTGGAAACAGCGCAGCGGCGCGCTGGCATCCTGATCGGAATAGCTGTCGCGCACGCGCGACGCATCAGCCGAATCGAATACAGCGACTTTTGCGCCGCGCGCCAACAGCGCCCGCGCGAACTGGCCGCCGAGCTTGCCGCCACCGCCGGTAACGACAATCACGCGGTCGCGCACCGCGAAAAGCGGATCGGCGATCATCGGACCTGCCCGTATTTTGTTCGGGACGATCTACTGCGCGCGTCCGCCCGCGGCCTGACGCGGGGCGGTGCTTTCCAGGATGTCGTAGGAGAAATTGCCGTCGGTCTTGAGCGGCGCGGTCAGCCGCATGCCGAGGATGTTGTCGAACTCATAGGGCGGCAGGCCGTCATTGGGCGATCTGATCGCGATATCGGCCTCCGTCACCACATGGCCGGCTGGCAGATCGCGCGCAGCGACAAGCTTCTTCTGCATCTTGTAGAGCGGGCCCTTCTCGCTCTCATAGCAGCGCTTGACGCCATCGCCCATGGCGACGCGGGTGCGGCGCAAATCGCGCACCATGCGGCCGAGGCCCTCCGGCGTCAGCGAGAAGGCGTGGTCGGTACCTTTGGCGGCGCGGTTCAGCGTGAAATGCTTTTCGACGACGCTCGCACCCATCACATAGGCCACCGGCGCCATCGCAATGCCGTTATCGTGCGAGGACAGACCCACCACCACGTCCGGAAAGCGCTCGCGGAAGGTCTGGATCACCCGAAGATTGAGTTCGTCGAACTCAGCCGGATAGCCGGAGGTGCATTGCAGAATGCAGAGCTGCGGATTGATCGGCATGATCGCGCGATAGGCGCGCACCATATCCTCCATCGAGCATCCGCCCGAGGAAATGATCATCGGCTTGCCGAACCGCGCGACATGACGCAGCAACGGGATGTTGATGGTGTCGCCCGAAGCGATCTTGTAGGCCGGCATGCCGAGGTCTTCGAGAAAGTCGGCGCTCGGGATGTCGAAGGCGGTCGAGAAGAAGGTAATGCCGATCTGCTTGGCATGCGCGATCAGTTCAAGATGCTGTTCGCGGTTGAATTCGAGCTTTTCGCGGTGCTCACCGTAGGTCGGGGCATAGCTGTTGCGGTGCAGATACGGAGAATCGAACATCTCCTTGGTGAACATCGTTCGATTGTCGCGCTTCTGAAGCTTGACCGCGTTGGCGCCGCATTGCTTTGCGACCTCGAACATGCGCTTGCATTGATCAAGATCGCCCTGATGGTTGTGGCCGATCTCTGCGATCACGTAGCAATCCGAGCTGTCGTTGATCGTAAAGCCGTCTATGACGAGTTCGCGCGCCATGTTTTACACCCTGTGTGCTGTCTGAAGGACGATGGCGACCGCTGCGAGACGCTCGCAACCCTGCCTGCAAGAGGCCATCAATTCCATGACGATTTTGTCCAAGACGTTGTCCAAGACGATTGTCGGAGAGGGCAGAGAATTGTCGAAGATGTGTTGTCGATGCTGCAAGCCGCACCCCAAGGCGGCAGCAAGAAGGGCTGAGTACAGCTACCGCAGTCCGGGTGACTTCGATACCCGGACGGCTCCAACGCTCTATGCGCAATTTCAAGGAAAACCCCGCTCGGACGTGGCCGGTCCCCCTGAACGGCCTGACTGTTCATGAATTGAACATGGTTGTCAAGCGAGCCACTTTTTCCTCGAACCTGTGCATCATCGACGCCTAAAGGTGACGCGCCGACCGCAAAAATTCGCGCAACAACTCGGACCGGGTTGTCGTCGTCGTCCTGACCTCCCTTGCAGGACTCCGCCTATCCTCCAGGGGAACTTCAGGCGGCAGCACTAGGCTAGACTGGACCCTTGGGCTATCAGACCCGGACTCTCACGAAACGGCACGATCGCGCCGTCGCGCTTTTCCGCGCCCGACAAGAACCTTGTCCCCTCTAAAAAGGACCACCGGAGCAGTGTTGTGAACCAGAATGTCCAAGCGGTGGAGCTTGACACCAAGGCCCGGCCCAAAGATCCGGCGCGCAGCGAGATGACGCCAAGTCGTGGCGGAACCAAGGCCATCGCTGACGACCCGGCGCTTTTGTCGATGATGATCCAAGGCGCCGAGCAATCCGGGCCGCTCTGGACCGCGACGCCGTACTGGCAGGGCTATCGCGACCGCATCCTGCGCGAACTCCACCGGGTCGGACTGCGCGGTATGCGCAACAATCAGGTTCTGCTGAAGGGCTTCGCCTTTGGCGGGCTGCCACGACCGGAACTGCCCGTTTCGCCAGTCAAACGCGCGATCTGGCACGCTCTCACGGTCATTCCCGGCGTCAGGCGCATTCTTGCAGAGCACGATCGCGTGCTGGCCGCCGAGTACGAACGGCACAAGTCCACACGCCGCAATCTTGCGCGCGTGGCCCTGGATGAAGTCGCCAAGAGCTTTCCCGATCTGAAGCCGCCTGCCGGTGTCGCCAACGAGGACGCCGACGACGCCTTCACCTGGCGGGGCCATGTGCTGGTTCCGGCCTTCGCGATCTATCTGACCCGGATCGCCGACTTCTACACACGCATTCCGCCGAAAGACGTCACGTCAATCATGGAAATTGGCCCGGGCCTGGGCCTGAGCACGCTCGCACACATGACGCTCAATCCGCATCTGCGGGTCATCGCCAATGTCGACATCGTCCCGGTCCTGTATCTGTCGACGCAATTCCTGCGCACGATCGAGGCGATCGATCTGGTCGATTACCGGCAGATGCGCGAGCACGTGACCATCACCGCCGAGCCGTCCGCCAACGGCGTCCGGCTCTACCAGATGGCGCCGTGGCAATTGCCGAAGCTGGAAGGTCAGATCGACTATTTCTTCAACTCGTTCTCGTTCCAGGAGATGGAGAAAGAGGTCATCCGCAACTACGCGGCCGAGATCTTCCGGCTGGTGGACAAGGGTGCGCTGATCCACAGTATGGCGGCCGGCCATCGGCCCGGGGCCGGGGGCCAGCGCGAGCCGGTCACGCTTGAATTTCTTGAGCAGGTATTTAGCGAGAAATGGCCGAATGTCCGGACCATCGATGGATTCTGGCCGCGGGTCTATGGCGGCAGCGCGGGCCTGACGCGACTGCTGACAAAATAGCGCTCAGGACACTGGCGCGATCGCATCGACCGGTAATTGCACATGCACCTCGCGGCCGAGCAGCGACAGCAGAGCATGCACCCGCACCTCGTCGCGTTTGGTCTCAAAAATCGCCGTATGCCCGGCAAAGGGACCGGCCGAGATCGAAAACTTGTCGCCGCGCGCGAGATTGAGGTGATTGCCCAGCACCACGAAACCGCCTTCGTCTTCGCGGGCGCGGATTTCGCTGACAATGAAATCCGGGACCGGCGCCGGGTCGGTTCCGTTTTTCACCAGTTCGATCACACCGCGGGTCGACCTAATCGCCTGCCAGCGCGCGGCGCCGGGATCAAACGCGACAAACACGTAGCGGGGAAACAATGGCGAGGCAACGATATCGACCCTGCCGGCATGGCTGCGCCGCTTCTGGTATCGCGGGCAATAAACGTCGAAGCCCTGACGGGCGAGATGCTCCATCGCGAGCGCCTCGTTGCGGGGCTGGGTGTAGGCTGCGTACCAGCGATTCATTCCGCGGCCCGAATCTCCGAATCCTGCGAACTCACCGCCTTGCGGTGGCCAATCCCCAGCAGGGCGGGCACAAGCACGCGTTCGCGCCCGACCTCGATCTGCATCGCGCGCACGATGGTTTCCGAACCCGGAATGCCGGTGACGATCACCGCATCCACAGGACCAAGCTCGGAAAGGCTTGCGCTAACCGGCAGCCCGCAGAAGCGTTCCCCGCTCCGTCCCTCGTCCACGACACCGGCCAGTTGCACCGGATAATCGTGCGCACACAGCGTCCCGACTTCGGCCAGTTCGGAGGCGCCGGCGAACGCAATGCGCTTCCAGCCATTTTCGGCGCATTGCGCCATCAATTCGGACATCTGCTCGCGCGCCTTACGGAAGAAGGTGAAAGAATAGGAGAAATATTCCGCAGTGAGCCGCGCCTTTTCGGCAAAACCGTTTGGCGTGAGATAATAGGCGTAGCGTCGCGGCGGAATCTGGCTGACCTTGATCCAGCCCTTGCCGACACAGCGCTTCAGATAGGCATTGGCGAGCCCAAGCGCGACGCCGAGTTCGCTCGATATCGAGCGCTGCGAGGTCCGCGCATCGCGTTCGATCGCGTTCAGGACCCCGAGCAGGATCTCGTCCTGATCAGCGAAAGCGTCCGGGCCATCGGTTTTCTTCGGCGTTCGAGCCATCGGTCTGTTGCACGCGTTTGTTGTTCATAGCATGAACGTCCGATAAGATCAAACCCGCATCGCAATCAGGACACCCAACCATTCATGTGCGGCATTGCCGGCCTGTTCGACCTGCGCCCATCGCCCCGCGAGACGGAGCCGTCTCTGCGGGCGCAGGCGATGGCCGATACCATGCCCTATCGCGGGCCGGATGGTTGCGGAGCGTGGGGCGATGCAGCAGCGGGAATCGGGCTGGCACACCGGCGTCTTGCGATCGTCGACCTGACCCCGACCGGCGCCCAGCCGATGCATGCGGCCGATGGGCGCTACGTCATCACCTATAATGGCGAAGTCTATAACTTCGCCGACCTACGCGCAGACCTTGCCGCGCTCGGTCATGTCTTCCGTGGCACCTCCGACACCGAAGTCATGCTCGCGGCCTTCATGCAATGGGGTGTCCCAGAGGCGACAAATCGCTTCCTCGGAATGTTCGCCTTTGCTGTTTTCGACCGGCGCGATCGCGCTTTGTATCTGGTGCGCGACCGGATCGGTGTGAAGCCGCTCTACTGGACCATACAGGACAATACGCTTCTGTTCGGCTCGGAATTGCGCGCACTGATGGCCCATCCGTCCTTCCGCCGCGAAGTCGATCCGGACGCAATGGCCGCCGTGGTCGCCTACAGCTACGTCCCCTCGCCCGCCACGATCTTCCGCAATGTCTACAAATTAGCGCCGGGTAGCATCCTGAGCATCACCGCCGGCACCGGGCCGAAGATCGAGCGCTATTGGCGAATCGAACAGGTCGCCGCGAAACGCGGCAGCGCGAAACTCAACGGCGCCGAGGCGGCTGACGCACTCGACACGCTCCTACGCGATTCAATCCGCCGGCGCATGATCGCAGACGTGCCAGTCGGGGCTTTTCTGTCCGGAGGCATCGATTCCTCCGCCGTGGTCGCGCTGATGCAGGCGGAATCGACCGCGAAAGTGCGTTCCTTCACCATCGGCTTTGACGACGCGGCCTACGACGAATCCGCGCTTGCGCGTCAGGTCTCGGACCATTTGCATACCGATCACACCGAAATCCGGCTCGACGCCAAAGACGCGCTCGACCTCGTCCCGAACATTCCCGACTGGTTCGACGAGCCTTTCGCCGATTCCTCACAGCTACCGACCTATCTCGTATCGCAAGCGACACGAAAGCATGTCACGGTCGCGCTTTCCGGCGATGGCGGCGACGAATTGTTCGCCGGCTATCCGAAATATGCCTGGCTCGACCGCGTCTGGCGGGCCGCCGGCAAGCTTCCGGCGCCGGTGCGCGGCATGATTGGCGGCACGCTCAGCCGGACGCCCGAAGCCGCTTTGCGTCCGCTGGCGGCCGCGCTGCTCGATGCCGGGCGCGCCGAGCGGATTGGCGAAAAGTCGCGCCGGCTTGGCCTTGCCTTGTCGGCCTGCGATCCGGACCACGCCGGCCTCGCGCTGTCGCGCGTCGGCATCGACGCAAATCTGATTCATGGTGCAAGCCACGGCCATAGGCTTACGCCGCTCGCCGGACTGGCAGGCCAGTTGCCGGATCTCGTCTCGCGCATGCAGATCAACGACATCGCGACCTATTTGCCTGACGATATCCTGACCAAAGTCGACCGCTGTTCCATGGCGGTGTCGCTTGAGGCCCGTGAGCCCCTGCTCGATCACAGGCTCGTCGAGTTCGTCTGGTCGCTGCCGCGCGAAGTGCATCACCATGGTGGCGCCAAGGGCCTTCTTCGCGCAGTGCTCGGACGCTACATTCCGCCCGCTTTCATGGACCGGCCAAAGCGCGGTTTCTCCGTCCCGCTTGCCGCGTGGCTGCGCGGACCGTTGCGGGACTGGGCGAGCGGATTATTGTCGCCCGCAAAACTAAGTTCTGACGGGCTGCTTGATGCGTCAGCCGTCGAGCGGCTTTGGCAGCGCCACATCAACGGCGCCGAGGACAACGCTACCGGACTCTGGAACATCCTGATGATACGCGCCTGGTCCGAACGCTGGCTGCGGGCATGAGCCAAAACCGCAGCAGCAACGTCGATGAGAGGGTCGCCAAGGGCTTCGGCGATGAATGGTCGACCTTCCGGCAAAGCGAGGACGATCTGACGCCGGCGCAGCGCCAGGCGATCTTCGAAAACTATTTCTCGATCTTTCCCTGGACCGCGCTTCCGGAAGATGGCGGCATCGGTCTTGATGCCGGCTGCGGCAGCGGCCGCTGGTCGATGGGCGTGGCTCCGCGGGTGAAGCATTTGCACGCGCTCGACGCAAGTGCAGATGCGCTCTCAGTCGCGCGGCAAAATCTTGCGCGCTTCCACAACGTTACTTTCCATCACGCCAGCGTCGGCAACATTCCGCTCCCGGACCGCTCGCTCGACTTTGCCTTTTCGCTCGGCGTCCTGCATCACGTGCCGGACACGCAAGCCGCGATCGAGGCGATTGCCGCAAAGCTTAAGCCCGGCGCGCCGTTCTTGATTTATCTCTATTACGCCTTCGACAATCGCCCATCCTGGTTCCGCGGGCTCTGGGCGGTGAGCGATGTCGTACGAAGGGCGGTGTCGCGCATGCCTCACGCTGCACGTCTGGCCGTCAGCCAGGCGATTGCGGCGCTGGTCTATTGGCCGCTGACCCGCCTTTCCCTGATCGTAGAGAAGTCCGGCAGAACGCCCGATGCGATCCCGTTATCCTGGTATCGGGACAAGTCGTTCTATGTGATGCGTACCGACGCCTATGACCGCTTCTGCACCCGGCTGGAGCAGCGCTTTAGCCGTGCGCAGATCGCTGAAATGCTGACCCGCGCCGGGTTCCGCGACATCCGCTTCTCCGACCACGAGCCGTTCTGGTGCGCTGTGGGAATCAGGAATTAAGGCAATTTTGGCCGATTTCTTTCCCGGATCGAATTGCGTATACCATCCTCCCACGGCAGCCAGATGGCGTATCCAGGTCCCCCTTTTCCATGATCGAGCCTCAGCCCCAAGTTCCGGACGATGACGCGGCGTTCCGCGCGCGCATGATCGATTCCGCGGTCCGGACGCTCGATGCCGAGGCGGAGGGAATTGCGGCGCTCTCGGCCGCCTTGCGGGATGGCCTCGGCCGCGCCCTAAACGCCGCAATCGAATTGATCCGAACCTCGCACAAGGACGAAACCGCCCGCGGCCGACTGATCGTTACCGGCATGGGCAAGTCAGGGCATGTCGCACGCAAGCTCGCGGCGACCTTCGCCTCCACTGGTACGCCGGCCTTTTTCGTGCACCCAAGCGAAGCCAGTCATGGCGACCTCGGCATGATCCAGGACGAAGACGTCGTCCTCGCGCTGTCCTGGTCCGGCGAAACCGCCGAGCTGAAGAACATTATCGACTACGCCAAGCGCCGCAACATCGCGCTGATCGGGATGACGTCTGACGCAAATTCCACGCTCGGGCGCGCAGCTGACGTGGTGCTGGCGTTGCCGCAGGCCCGCGAAGCGTGCCCGCACAATCTCGCACCAACCACATCGTCGCTGATGCAGCTTGCGCTGGGCGACGCGCTCGCCATTGCGCTGCTGGACAGCCGCGGATTCTCGGCGCAGCAATTCCATGTGCTGCATCCGGGCGGCCGCCTCGGTGCGCTTTTGAAATTCGCCCGGGACGTGATGCGCACTGGCGACGCCATCCCGGTTGCGAAAACCGGCTCGCGCATGGCTGAAGCCGTGGTCGAAATGTCCTCCAAGGGCCTCGGCTGTATTGGTATCGTCGATACGCATGGGCAATTGTGCGGCATCATCACCGACGGCGACCTGCGCCGCTGGATCGAACGCCACGGCCTCACCGACGCGACCGTCGACGAGATCATGACGCGCAACCCGAAATCCTGCAGGCCCGACCAGCTTGTCAGCGAAGTGATCGAGGCTCTCAACTCCTCGAAAATCACTGCGATGTTCGTGGTCGAAGGCAACCGGCCGGCCGGCGTCGTCCATCTCCACGATCTTCTACGCATCGGCGTTGCCTGACACGCGACGATGACCGTCCTGCTTGAGCCGTTCCGGCATCCGACAATGGCCGGACTGACGATCGTCGCTGGCGCCGCCGCGCTGTCCGCTCTGCTGATCCTGTGGTTGCGCCCGCTGCTGGTACGCTACGCTATGGCGCGGCCGAACGCGCGGTCATCCCACAAGAAGCCGACGCCGCAGGGTGGCGGCATCGCGGTGATCGCGGCTTTTATCATCGTCGCAAGCCTCGGGCTGTTGGCGACCGGCCTGTGGCCGGCACAAGCTGCCTCGGGGGTGCCCGCCGTTTTCGCAGCCACGGTCCTGATCGCGATCCTAGGCGCTGTCGACGATATCCGGCCGATCGAGGTCGCACCGCGCCTGCTGATCCAGTTGCTTGCGGTCGGCATCGTGATTGCAATGCTGCCGCCAGAATTCCAGATGACGCCGTTTCTGCCCTGGTGGCTGGAGCGTATCCTTTTGGTCCTCGCCGGGGTCTGGTTCGTCAATCTCGTCAACTTCATGGACGGGCTCGACTGGATGACCGTCGCGCAATTCGTTCCGCTGACCGCGGGTCTCGTTCTGCTCGGCGTCATGGGCGCGATGCCGCCCTTCGCCATTGTCTGCGCGCTTGCCCTCCTGGGCGCGCTGATGGGCTTTGCGCCGTTCAATCGCCCGGTGGCGCGGCTGTTTCTCGGCGATGTCGGCAGCCTGCCGCTCGGGCTTGTCGGCGGCTGGCTTCTGGCGCTGCTCGCCGACAAGGGTCACCTCGCCGCGGCGCTCCTCTTACCCCTTTACTACCTGATGGACGCAACCATCACGCTGTTCCGCCGCCTCGCCCGCGGCGAAAAAGTCTGGCAGGCGCATCGCAGTCATTTCTATCAGCGCGCCACCGATAATGGCTTTTCGGTTCCACACGTTGTGGCCCATGTTTTTGCGGTCAATATCGCTCTGATCGTCCTTGCCGCAATGTGTGTGCGATTCAATACTCCGGCCGCAGAGATCGCAGCGCTCGCGGCGGGCGTTGCGATGGTAGGCATTGTGCTGATGCGATTTTCCCGGAAACAGACCTGATGCGGGTGCTGGTGACCGGCGCAAGCGGATTCGTCGGGCGCGCATTGACTCAAAGTCTGTCGCGCGCGGGCTTTCATGTGCGTGCGGCGGCACGGGACCGCTCGAAAATTCCGCCGGCCGAATTTGTCGAATCGGTCCAATTGCCCGACCTGTCGCGGCCGGTCGATTGGCGGCCGCTGCTCGCCGATGTGGATGTGGTCGTGCATCTGGCCGGTATCGCGCATGTGTCGGCAAGAATCCCTGAGCAGACCTACGACCGCGTCAACCGCCTCGCGACCAAGGAACTGGCGTTGCAGGCCTCGCTTGCACCTAATGTCCGGCGCCTTGTCTTCGTATCGTCCATCCGCGCTCAGACCGGCCCCGTCGCCGAGGGCGTGCTCACCGAGGACGGCGTCCCGCAACCGACCGATGCCTATGGCCGCTCGAAACTTGCGGCCGAAGCATTTGTCCGCGGTTATGGCGTGCCCTGGACGATCCTGCGGCCGGTTGTGATCTATGGCAAAGAAGCGCGTGCCAATGTCGGTCAGCTGTTTCGCGCGGCCCGCCTGCCCTTGCCGCTTCCGTTTGGCGCATTCAAGGCAAAGCGATCGCTGCTGGCACTGGAGAATATGCTGTCGGCGATCCAATTCGTTCTGGAACACCCGGCAACGGCCAACCAAACCTACATCGTAGCCGATCCGTTGCCGGTTTCGGTCGCCGAAATGATCACCACCCTACGAGAGGCGCGAGGCAAATCGCCAAAGCTCGTTTCCGTTCCGCAGAGCTGGGTCGGAGCAGCGATGCGCGGACTGGGCAGAGCCGAGGCTTATGACCGGATCGGTAGTGCGCTGGTCGCCGATATCGCCAAGCTGCGCGAGGCCGGCTGGCGGCCGCCGACCGATACGCGACATGCACTGGCGCGGTTGGTGCGCCGATAATCGGCAAGCAAGTCCGGTTACGCCGCCTCGCCCTTGAAGTCGGGAACTGCGTCGCGCAACACCCGATAAATCGTCGACCGGTCCTCGCGCATGAGCCCCTGTTCGAGCGTGGCAAGCCAGGCCCGCATGGTGTCAAGCGACGGCGACAAGGGGCGCGCTGCAACCACGCCGGCAATGCCGATCTCGACCGTCGGCTCCTCTCGCGCGAACAGGATTTCATGCAGCCGCTCGCCGCGCCGGATGCCGGTGAAGGTGACGTCGATGTCGCGTCCGGGTTCGAGTCCGGACAGCCGGATAATGCGCTCTGCGAGTTCTACGATCTTCACCGGCTGACCCATATTCAGCACATAGACCGCCACATCCGACCGCTCCGGCCCAAGCGCATGCGTTGCTGCCGTCACGACGAGGTCGCAGGCCTCGCGGATGGTCATGAAGTAGCGCACCATGTCGGGATGCGTGACCGTGACGGGGCCGCCGGCCTCGATCTGCGCCTTGAATTTCGGCACCACCGATCCGTTCGAGGCAAGCACATTGCCGAAGCGCACTGCGATCAGCCGCATCGGGATCTTGCCCACCTCGGCCTTGCGGGCGAATTGCTGGTCCAGCGCCTGGCAATACATCTCGGCGAAGCGTTTGGTAGCGCCGAGTACCGAAACCGGCTCGATCGCCTTATCGGTCGAGATCATCACCATCGCCGCGGCTCCGGAGGCAGCGGCGGCATCGGCGACATTGACCGAACCGAACACATTGGTTTTCACCCCCTCGCCCCAGTCCTGCTCCAGAAGCGGCACATGCTTGAGCGCCGCGGAATGGAACACGATGTCCGGCTTGAAATCCGCCATCAGCCGCATGATGCGCTCGCGGTCGCGGATGTCGGCGAGACGTCCGGTGATCTCGGCTTTCGCATTCTTGCCGGCGAGCGTTTCCAGCACGGCGTGCAGCGCAGGCTCGGAATTCTCGATCACGAGAAGGCGCGCGGCGCCGAATGTCACGACGCGATCGCAGATTTCTGCGCCGATCGAGCCGCCGCCGCCGGTGACGACGATGGCGCGGCCCCTCACGAAATTTTCCAGCCGCCGGTAGTCGATCTTGACGCTCGGACGCAACAGCAAGTCCTCGACATTGACTGGGGCCAGGCGAAGCGCCTCGACGCTGTCATCGAGCGAGGGCAGCCGGCTCGTAGTGAGTCCAAGCCTGCGCGCGCGCATCAGCAGCGTGTCGGTCGCAATTTCGGGCTCGAAGGCCGAGGGCGTCAGCACCACGCGACGCACATTAGTCCCGCGCTGCGCCAGGTCCGAAACAACGCCCTCGAGGTCTTCGAAATTGCCGCGCACCTGAATGCCGCGGATCGATTGCCCCCTGTCTGCCGGCGAGTGCGACAGAATGCCGACCGGCCAGGTTTTCTTCACCGCGCCGCTTTCGATCGCGCGGATCAAAACCTCGGCGTCGGCGGCGCGGCCAAGGATCAGGGTCGGTGCAGAGTCGTTACGGATCGCTTTGCTTCGCGCGCGCGAATAGCGGAAATAGCGATAGGCAACGCGCGGGCCGCCCAGAAGAAACATCTGCAGCAGCCAGTAGATCAGAATCGTGGCCTTGCCGAAGAAAAAGCTGCCGTAAACATTCGGCGCGACCATGATGTAGTCGACCACCAGCAGCGTCAGCGCGATCACGGTCGCGGACCGGAAGATGTTCCAAAGATCCGGCAGTGAGGCGAAGCGCCACTTGGCATCGTCCAGATGGAAGAAGTGATAGACGATGCCAGCGTAGATCATCACCGCCGGCATCATCAGCCACAGCAAGTCGAGCCGCACCGACAGCCGCTGTTCCTCGAAGCGGATGTAGAATGCGGCCAGAAGAGCCACGGCCGTCATCACCAGATCGTGCAGGACGATCAGGGTCTTGCGGGTGGTCATGGTGCGGAAATTTGGCATCGGCGGGCTGTCCGGGTCACGGACTGAATAGCGGCGTTTGCGGCGCGGCGCCACCCCGATCGCCGACCGTCGCGCCAGTCTCAAGCGCCGCGTCGAGCGCGGAAATCACTGTCTTGGCCGGCATTTGGTCGAGGCAAAGGCTGTGGCTCTGCACGTTCCTGAGGCAGCCCTCGAGACCGCATGGCATGCCCGGTAGCGGGTTCTGCACCACAAAGACATTGCCGCGGCGCTGCAAGGTTCCACGCTCGTCGAAGGGCTGGGCAATGAGCCCTCCCGCCGGCCAAGGCGCCCAGCGCCGCGGATCGGTGGGGCCGAACAGCGCCACCGTCGGGCACCCCGTTGCGGCTGCCAGATGGGTGACCGACGTGTCGGGACCGAGAAAGACCTTGGCCCCGGCAATGAGCGTTGCAAGTTCTGGCCAGGACAGCGCACCGTCGAGCCTGCGAATATCGATCCCATCCCAAACCGTGTCGAGATAGGCCTTCTCCGCCGCGCTGGGGCCTCCGGTTGCAACCAGCGTGAGCCCGCGGGTGCAAAGGTGCTGCGCCGCCGCCCGCCAGCCGGCCGCATGCCATTGCTTGTAGCGGAAGAAGGGCGCCGCATGCAGGATGGCATAGGGCCCTTCAGGTGCGGCCGCGACCCGTTCCGCGCGCGGCGCGATAACCTCTGCGACCGGATCGATGCCAATCAGTTTGGCGAGTTCAAGCGTTTCCGCGACCCGGTGCAAATCCTCACGCATGGACATGCGCCGGTGCAGGAACATACCTTTGATCCTGCCGATCGCGCGATCCTCGGTAACGCCGACGCGGGTCTTTCCGGCGACGATCGCGAAAAAGGAAGGCCGGTCGCCGGCCTGGGTGGTGATCGACAGGTCGTAGCGGCGGAACAATCGCCGCGCCAGTGCCAGACTCTCGGCCGCGCTCGGACGAGGCGGAGAGGGAATCACGGCGTCGATATCGGGATTTCCATCTAGGATTGCAGCCGTATCGGAAAAAACCAGCATCTCGATCCGTGCGTCGGGAAAAGCGCGGCGCAGACTGCGGGTGAGCGGCGTCGTCAAGAGCACATCACCGAGCCGCCGCAGCGCCACCACCAGGATGCGCGGGTGCGGCGGCAGATCGAGCCGCTTCGTCACGTCTTGACCGCGGCCTGCTGAACGCCGAGCCGCGCTTCTTCGCGTTGTCCGAGTATTATCGCGCCGGCCACGCCGACGCCGAACATGTAGATGAAGGCCTGCGCGAAATCGAACAGGTGATTGTTGAACAGCGATCCGATGACATTCTGCGCGACCACCGCAAGCCCAACCCAGCCGGCAAGGCCGCCCGGGCGGAACAGAAGCGCATGAGACAGCCACATCGCATACAGAAGCAAGATGCCGGCAAAACCAAGCTGAATGCCGACCGTCAGCGTCTGGTTATGCGGATTGGTGGTCGGCGGCTTGGGTGACCCCTGCGCCTCCGCCGCGCGGATAAATTTTTCGTGGACCGAGCCGGTGCCGTGCCCGATCACAGGCGCCTTGGCCACGATATCGAGCGAGGTGGTCCAGAAGTCATAGCGTTGCCCCGCGGACGTCGCCACCTGGCGGGTCCGGTAGTCCTGAATTTCTGTCAAAATGCCAAACATGCGGTCCTGAATTTTCGGCGATGCGACGAAGGCCGCCGCCGCCATCGCGACGATCGCAATGCCGACCGCAAGCGAGACCGCACGGCGGCAATGCGCCATGACCAGGATCACGAGCAGCGCAGGCGCGGTCACGAGGCCGGTCCGGCTCGGCGCCACCAGCGTGACGTTGATAAGAAAAAGCGCGGCAAGCACCGCCAGCGCCAAGGCCAACGCCACTTTTCGTTCGCAAAGACGCAGATAGACCAGATAGATCAGCCCGACGGCACACAGGATGAATTCCTGACTCTGCACGATATAGTCGCGAACCGGCACGCCATAGCTGGTCGAGCCCTTGGTCAGCGGCTTCATGCCTGTCAGGGCCATCATGAAAGACAGGAGAAGGACGATCGCACACGACAGCACAAATCCGACGAAGACGTAATGCGCACGCGGCGAATGGCGGAACTGCACCAGCAGGACCGGTATGACAAGCAGTTTTGCAAACGAGGCAAAGCCGTTGAAGCGATCCGACCAATCGACGCCGGACGCCCAGGCCATACCCGCAAAGGATAGCGTAACCAACGCCACCGGAAGCCAGGCCGCCGGATGCTTCATGACATCGCGCCATTCCTCCGGTTCGCTCGAAGGTATGAGCACGACGATCCAGATGCCGAGCAGGATATAGCTGACCGAAGTCGACCACGGGATCGCGGCGACTGCGGCAACCGCAAGCCAGTCGGCGGCCATCCGCCATTGTGCACGCTCGAAACGCGACGTCATGCCGGAACCTGCGGCCGGGCTGTCGTCGCCATCGCAGACAAACCGGATTGCGCAACAATCCTGCCTCCGGCGCGAACGTCATCGAGCTTCTTGTCGTTATCCGGCAGCCAGGAGCGGTCGGCCGAAGGATGCCAGAGATGCAGGACGCCGGTCGCAAACACGCCATCCTTGCGACGCACCCCGGCATGCAAAAGCCGCACGAGAAGGTCGGAGTCTTCGCGGCCCCAGCCCTGATAGGCGCAGTCGAAACCATCGACCCGGTCGAGGTCGCTGCGCCAGACCGCGAGGTTGCAGGAACGCGCCCCGCGCCAGGCACGAAACCGCAATTTGCGCAGCGGCCCGAGCGGCAGCCGCATCAGCGGCACCGTCCGGTTGATGCCGCCACGACTACGCTCGCGCGCCCACTGGCGATAAGTCCAGTGCTCTGCATCGAGCCCCTCGCGCAGCACCGTTTGCGTAAGCGCCTCAGACATCAGGATGCGGTTTCCAGTGACGAACCAGCCCGCCTCGGAAAGGCGGCGATGGGTTTCCACAAAGCTCGGGCGCGCGATGCAATCGCCATCGAGAAAGATACAATAGCTTCCGCCGCTGGCCAGGATTGCGCGGTTTCGGATTTCGGCGGCGCGAAAGCCGCGATGCTCCTGCCAGACATGTTTGAGCGGTCTGCCGAATTTTGGCACCCATGCCGCGATCAGCCTTGCGGTGGCTTCGCCCGAACCGTCGTCGGCAACGATGACCTCGAAGTCTCGGTCGGTCTGCGCGGCGAGCGAACGCAGCACGGCATCGAGGGCATCCTCGCGGTTCCAGGTTGTGACGATCACAGAGATCAGATCAGCCACGGCTTCGTCCCTTCAGCCATGCTTTCATGTAGCGATAATAGGTTCCCTCGGCATTCGCGACCGCCAGCAGAAAGCCCTCGCGTCCATCAAGGAAGCCGAGCCGGATAAAGTAGGTCTGGATGAATGTCCACCAGCCGCGGACGATCCCGGTGAAGAACCAGACGCGGCGGCCCGATTGAACGATCATTTCCGCGCGTGCGGTGGAATAGCGGTCCATCCGCGACAGCGAATCTTCGAGAAGCAACACCGGGTGATGAATCAGCGGTTCCTTGAGCCGCCCCACGGGACCGTCAAAGACAACGCACTCATGTACAAGATCGTCCGAGAAGCGCGCCAGGCCGCGCCGAAACAATCGGAGCACATAATCAGGATACCAGCCGGAATGGCGCATCGGCCGGCCGCAGAACGTCGAAAGACGTGGCATTTCGTAGGCTTTCGACAAGCCCTCCGTGATGGCTTGGCGGATTTCGCGCGCCAGCGTTTCGTTGACGCGCTCATCGGCATCGATCGAAAGGACCCATTCCCCGGCGGCAAGCGAAAGCGCGATATTTTTCTGCGGCCCGAAGCCCCGCCATTCCGTTACCACTGTGACCTTCGCGCCCTTCGCGGCCGCAAGCGCCGCGGTGCCATCCTCGCTGCCGCCGTCGACCACAATCCGCTCGTCGCAGAATGCGAGGCTGTCGAGGCAGGCCTCGATATTGCGGGCTTCGTTCCGGGCGATGACGATGGCGGAAAGGCGCACGGTCATCGCACGGCATCCTCGTGGCGAAAGCGGATGCGGTCTCGCAGGCGACGTCTTGTGTCGCGGAACATCCTGAAGGGCAGCGCCAGATAATATTTGCGGAAAATCTGCCAGCGGCCTAGCAGATCCATCGCCGGCGCATCGTCGCGCGGGACATACCAGCCGTTCAGACCGGTGCGGCGCATCAAGGCATAGCCCGCCGCGGTCATGAAGCGATGCTTGGCCAGATTGCCGACATGGTCTTCGAGCAAAACCAGCCGCGGTCTCCAGCGTGTAAAGTCGAATCCACTGAGCACCTCCAGCTCGTGGCCCTCGACATCGACCGACATCAGGTCGATCGGCGCAACCGCACCCCCCTCCTCCAGCACCTCATCCAAAGTCCGCACCTGCACGTCGATCATACGATCGGCGCGCATGCCGGTCACGGCGAGGTTGGGGTCGAAAGATGAGAATGCGCCTGCCACATGCAGCGTCATTGTCTTTCCGGCACGATCGGGCGACGAACAGGCCACCTCGAACACTTTCGCTGTGCGCTGGCGCCTAAGCTTCTCTGCAAGATCGGGCAACGGCTCGACCAGGATCCCGGTCCAGCCGGCCTGTTCGAGATGGAAACTCTGCGAGTCCTTCGTCGGATCGTTGGCGCCGACCTCGACGAAAAAACCGGCGGCGCGGTTGCCGAAAAATTCACGCACCAGTGCGGGTTCGAGATCGGGCTTGAAGACAGCGGGCACGGGGCGATCCATCCGGCCGGGTCAGCTATTCACCGTCGAACGCGAACGCCGGACAATGTCGCTGGTCGAATGACCGGGCAGAAGGTCGACCAGCAGCACCTCGCCGCCATAAGCGTCCACGATGTCGTGGCCGACCACCTGCTCGCGCGTGTAGTCAGCGCCCTTGATCAGGACGCTCGGCCGTACTTTTTCGATAAGGTTGCGCGGGGTGTCCTCCTCGAAGACGACGACGAGATCGACCGCCTCAAGAGCGGCCAGAACTTCGGCCCGCGCCTGGATTTTCTGCACCGGACGCTCCGGGCCTTTCAGTCGGGAAACGGACGCATCGCTGTTCAGTCCGACCACCAGGCGATCGCAGGCCGCCCGCGCCTGCGCCATCAGCCGGACGTGGCCGGGATGCAGAATGTCGAAACAGCCATTGGTGAAGCCGATGCGCAGTCCCTGCTTGCGCCAGCCGTTCAGCCGCGAATCGAGCTCCTGCCAGTCGAACAAAATCTTGTCCTCGGCGGCCAGCGTCGCGGACGGCAGGATGCGGTGACGCAATTCCGCAAGCGAGACCGTTGCGGTGCCGCGCTTGCCGACCACGACCGCCGCGCCTGCATTGGCCGCCCGCACCGCCGCCTCGTAGTCCGCCTTCAGCCCGAGCATGGCCGCAAGCACCGCGACCACCGTGTCGCCCGCACCCGAAACGTCGCCGATCTTAACCGCATAGGCCGGCACGTGAACCGGCGCACCTGAGCGCGTCACCAGGGTCATACCCTCATCGCTGCGGGTGACCAATACGGCGTCGCAATCGAGGATATTGCGCAGTTCTTCGGCCGCCTCCGCCACTTCGGTATCGCCGCGCGCGTCGCGCCGTACCGCTTCGGCCAATTCCTTGCGGTTCGGCGTGACCATCGTCGCGCCGCGATAAACGGTGTAGTCGTTGCCCTTAGGATCGACCACGACCGGCTTGCCCGCGGTGACTGCGGCATCGATCAGCGCGCGGATCAAACCGGGCGTCAGCACGCCCTTGGCATAATCCGAGAGCACAACCGCATCGACGCCGGGCAAGGCAGAAAGGGCGGCGTCCAGCAGAGCCTTTTCTGCTTTGGCATCGGCGGGCCGCGCTTCTTCCCAATCGGCGCGCAGAAGATGCGTCGCATAATGCTCGGATACGAAGCGGACCTTGCGGGTCGTCGGTCGCGACCCGTCGACGACGAGCGATGTCGCAATGCGGGGCTCCGCAGCGAGCGCCGCTTTCAGCGCGCGTCCGGCATCGTCCTCGCCGACCAGACCGATAAAGACGCAATGCCCGCCGAGACCTGCAATATTGCGCGCGACGTTGCCCGCGCCGCCAATCACCATTTCGCTGCGCCGCACGGCGATTACCGGTGCCGGCGCTTCCGGCGAGATGCGGGCAACCTCGCCATAGACGAAATCGTCCAGCATCAGATCGCCGACGCACAGCACGGTGACGCCGGACAGTCGCGACAGGCTCTGGTCGAAATCGAACATCAGCGATACCGGTCTTCGCGATCGAGATACTGCGTCACGTAGCGGCCGACCGCCTGCTCGAGGGGCGTAAAACCGCCATTGTAGCCGGCCGCCCGCAGCTTCCCGATCTCGCTCTGCGTGAAATATTGATACTGGCCGCGAATGGATTGCGGCATGTCGATATATTCGATTTTCGGAGGGCGCGAGAGCGCCGCAAACATTGCCTCGATCATCTCGCGAAAACTGCGCGCCTTCCCGGTGCCAACATTGAACAGACCCGACACGCGCGGACTGTCTAGTAGCCAGCGCACCACCGCAACCACGTCGTCGACATAAATAAAGTCGCGGCGCTGGTCGCCATCGGCGATACCTTCTTTGTGCGACTTGAACAGCTTGACCGTCTGCCCCGCCTTGGCTTCGTCGAAGATGCGCGCCAACACGCTCATCATCTTGCCCTTGTGATATTCGTTCGGGCCGAACACGTTGAAGAATTTCAGGCCTGCCCATTGCGGCGGCAGCTTCTCACCCCGCAGCTTGCGGGCGATAAGCGCCTGATCGAACAGATGCTTGCTCCAGCCATACAGGTTCATCGGGCGCAATTCGCGCAAATAGTCGGGCCGGTCATCGTCGGCAAAGCCGTGCTCGCCGTTGCCGTAGGTTGCCGCCGACGAGGCATAAATGAACGGCGTCTGCGTTTGTGTACACCAGTCGAGCAAGGTCAGCGAAAGTCGAAAATTGGATTGCATGACCAGATCGCCATCGGTCGCGGTTGTATCCGAGATCGCGCCCATGTGGATGACGGATTCGAGCTTGCGCCCCTCCAACCAGGCGCTCAAATCCTGTGGCTGCACAAAATCGGCGATCTGGCGCTTGGCAAGATTGTGCCAGCGGCCATCTGTGCCGAGACGATCGTTGACAACGATATCGGTGCGGCCGGCCTCGTTCAGGCTCGCGACGATATTCGACCCGATAAAACCGGCCCCGCCGGTCACCAAAAGCATCGCACATCCCGCTCCGCGGCCGTTCCCGCACCTAAGGCGTTCCTTTGCCCCACCGGGCGAAACGGTGCAACTTGGCTTCACCCAGCCGGGGCAAATACCTCTCCGGATTGGACAAGAGCCAGCAAACGGGCGTACTTGCAGTCCGGGATCGAGCAAGAAGTGAACCCCGGTTCAGTTTCAGAGCATGCTTTCCGTCTCACAAAGCCTGACAGTTCCAGACCCTGCCGACCGGCCGGACAATCCCATCCTGATCGTACCCTACATGTGGATCGGCGATTTCGTCCGGGTGCATTCGGCCATCCGGCTCTTGAAGCAGCGATGGCCGCAGCGCCCGATTGATCTCCTGACCAGTTCGCTTTGCGCACCGATCCTCGATTACTTGCCGGGCGTCCGCAAAGGCATCATTGCCGATCTTCCGCGCCGCCGCCTGCCATTCTCGCAATATGCGGCGCTCGGCAAGCAATTCGCTAAAGAGCGTTACGGCACCGTCCTGGTCATGCCGCGGACCTGGAAAGCGGCGCTTGCGCCATTCCTCGCCGGTATCCCGGAACGCACTGGCTTCGCAGGTGAATTCCGCTTTGGCCTGATCAACGACATGCGCTTCGGCGAGCGCAAGCTGGAGCGCATGATCGACTGTTTCGTTGCCCTGACCCAGCCCAAACACGCGGCGTTGCCCGGCGCTTATCCCCTGCCCCAGATTGTGGTGCCTCCGGCCGAAATCGAGAATTGGCTGTCCGGCAACGGCTTGCCCAAGTCGGGGCGGCGGATCGTGGCGATAGCGCCAGGCGCGGTCGGACCCGGCAAGGCTTGGCCGCCGGAAAATTACGCCGCGCTGGCCCGAATTCTCGCGGAGCAAGGCGCCGATGTGTGGGTGCTCGGCGGCCCTGCGGAACAGGCAATTGCCGCGCAGATCGTCCAGACCGGCGGCGCAAGTGTTTACGATCTCACGGGAAATGACCTCCGCAACGCCATCGTCGCCCTGGCTGGGGCGGACCTTGCCGTCACCAACGATTCCGGTCTGATGCATATCTCCGCCGCCATCGGCACGCCCACGGTAGCCATTTTCGGCCCGACCTCTCCACGTCTCTGGGCCCCGCTCAATCCTCTGTCGGCGATTATCGAACCGCCCGGCCACTACCCGAATATCAAGGAGCGGAGCACCACAGGCGTCACCGTGGATCGGGTTCTCGACGCCGTCCGCCGGACGCTGCCGCGCTTCACTGCAGCCGCAACCCAGCGTTCATGATCGTAGAACCGCCGTTCCTCTGGCGTGGAGGATGCGCGAGCCTAGGATACAAATCGATGCACGCCCTCCCGCAATGGACGGACCAATGACACCGCTTAAACCGGCCGCCTTCCTCGATCGCGACGGCGTCATCAACCGCGACGACGGCTACGTCGGCACAATCGATCGCTTCCATTTCATTCACGGCACAGCCGAGGCGATCCGCCGTCTGAACGAAGCGGGCCTCCACGTTTTCGTCATCTCAAACCAGTCCGGTGTGGCGCGCGGCCTGTTCACCGAGGACGATGTCGCGCGGCTGCACGATCACATGCGCGCTGAGCTTGCGAAGCATGGCGCACGGATCGACGACATCCGCGTCTGCCCGTTTCATCCGGACGCGCCGCTTGCCGCATACCGGATCGATTCCGACTGGCGCAAGCCGAAGCCCGGCATGCTGCTCGACCTGATGGACAAATGGCCGGTGGAGAGGAGCCGCAGCTTCCTGATCGGCGACAAGGAAAGCGATCTGCGCGCGGCGCAAGCGGTCGGGATTGCCGGCCATCTGTTCACGGGCGGCAATCTCGCGGACTTCGTGGAGCGGGTACTCAGGGCTCGCAACTAGGACGGGATTGTCGCTTACGCATTCTGATTATGTCCTCGGGCGGGTATCGGCGGCCTGATCGGCGCGCGGCGCTCGAAACGCGCCGAGGACTTGATGACGGCAATTGAGCTTTCATGCAGCCTTCAACTGAACAAGCTGAATCAGGTTTCCACAGGTGTCATCCAGCACAGCCATCCGAACCGGTCCGGCATCAATCGGCTCGTTGGTGAATGTGACGCCCAGCGAACGAAGCCTGCGATACTCGGAATCGATATCGTCGACCTGAAACGATGTTGCAGGAATGCCATCCTCGACAAGCGCTCTCTTGAAAGGGACTGCGGCAGGGTGCCCGGACGGCTCCAGAAGCAGTTCGGCGCCATCTGGATTTTCCGGGGACACGACGGTCAGCCAGCGATGATGGCCCATTGGTACATCGCTTTTCAATTTGAAGCCCAGAACCCGTGTGTAGAAATCCAAAGCCTTTGACTGATCGTCCACGAGAACACTTGAAATCCAGATTTTCACCATATCCTCCGCATTAAAGATGCTTGCGCAACCAGACCCGGGCGGCCTCTCGTAGCGGGCCGGGATTCAACGAATGCAACTTCGTTCGGCCGGACCACTGGACTTCAATGAGCCCTGCCCTTTCCAGCAGATCAAGATGCTGGGTGATAGCCTGACGCGAGAGCGGCGCGCCTCCCTCGGCAGCTGATAGTGAGCAAATTTCAAACAACGACTGCTTCGAACGCTTCTTGAGACGATCAATAATGCTGCGACGGGTCGGGTCGCCGAGCGCCTTAAAAACGCGATCGAGTTCGTCGTCATCCACGTGAGAGAATATGCAATAAAATCATTGCATGTCAAGACATGGAAAAATTTTTTCGGCCTCGATCTTCTTCTGTAACGGCCTCGCTCCTTCTCAAGGTCCTCGCGCGCCAGTACGGGGTCTGGAACAAGAAGAAAATACTTAGTCAATTCGGAAAGTTTTTTCTTGACGGACGGCGAGGGCGGGTCAATACTTTCCGTTATGGCTAAGTATTCAATCGATCTCGACCTGGCCTTTGCCGCGCTCGCGGACCCCACCCGGCGGGCGATCGTCAGCCGCCTGTGCGAGGGACCGAAAACCGTCAGCGAATTGTCCGAGCCATTCGAACTGGCGCTGCCATCGCTGCTCAAACATGTGCAGGTGCTGGAACAGAGCGGCCTCGTCAGCTCGGAGAAAACCGGCCGTGTCCGAACCTGCAAGATCGAACCGGACGCCCTTCATGCCACCGAAGCGTGGATCCACCAGCACGTAACGGCATGGGAACAGCGTCTCGACCGCCTGGAAGCTCACATCGCGCGCATGAAGAGGAAGAAGTAAACGATGAGTCGCTCTATCAACAATTCGGATTCACCTTGGCGAGACTGGCCGCTCGATCGCGAGATCGTGCTGGCGCGCGTCATCGACGCGCCACGCAGCCTCGTGTATGCGGCCTGGACGGACTCCGGCCAGATTCAGGAATGGTTCGGCCCCGAAGGCATGGCAATCGAAACCAAAGAGATCGACCTGCGCCCGAGCGGAATCTGGCGCTTCGACATGGTGGCGCGTGACGGCACCCGCTACAGCAACCGGATGGTGTTTCTTCGCATGGAGGCGCCGGCGCTGATCGAGGTCGAGCACGGTTCGGATAGGGACGACGATCCCGGCCGGTTCCGGATGCTTGTCACCTTCGACGAACAAAGCAACGGCAAGACAGTGATCACGCTCCGGCAGATGCATCCGTCAAGGGAACAGCGGAGTTCGACCGTCGGATTCGGCGCGGTCGAATATGGCGGGCAAACGCTGGACAAGCTGGCGCGCCATGTCGCGAAGCTCGGGTAGCCGCCGCCAACCAGACGCCGCAAAAGAGAACGGCCGAACCGCCCTCTGGTGCAAGGACGGTTCGGCCAGCGGTTGAGAATCGACGCGGCTCAGCCTTCCGCCTTCTTGCGCCAGCCGCCGGGCGCATAGGCCTTGCGCACCGTCTCGACATAGGGCGAGGGGCTCACCACCGCACGCATGGTGGTCTGCATGTGCTTCTCGACCGTCGGCTTGCGCGAGCCGCCGTCCGGCTCGCCCCACAGGAAGATCACCTCGGTCCCGGGCTCGGCGAACTCCTCGTCGAGCACAGCGAGCGTGAGCATCTTTCCTTCGTTGGACGAGTAACCGATCCAGGTCGAGACGCCGACGGTCTTGCCGTCCACCATCACGCGGTCGAACGGATGCATGCAATACACCGCCGACGGCCAGTCCATGAACTTGGCGCGGTTGTGCTTCTGGAACTGGGTGCCGAGCACGCGGGTCACGTCCTCGTTCTCGAGCGCGAGCGTGACCTTCTTGCGGTGCGGGCCCTTGGCTTTCTTCTCCAGCGCCTCGCGGCCAATGAAGTCGTGGTCGAATTTCATGAAGCCGCCATAGGCCATGTCCCAGGGCGTGAAGTAATAGTCCTCGATATTGTTGGAATCGAAGCTGCCGCCGATCGAGCACGTCGCTTCATAGCCGTTGGCCGGCAGCCATTGGCGATAGGCCTTGGTGCCCTCACCGGTATAGATCGCGGGTAGCGGCGATGGAATCCAGCCGGACTCCAGCGCGTTCGACGAATAGGCTCGTCCACCGACCAAGCGCATGCCATAATCTTCCCCGGCCTTGATCAGCGCCTGACGTACCGCCTCGCCCTCCTCCCACGGCCCGAACAATTCCCATCCGGGCTGGCCGGCCATGCCGTGACGCAGGGCGCGGACTTTCTTTCCGCCGATCGTCAGCTCGGTCATGTTGAAGAATTTCAGCTCGTCCGGCTTCTTGCCGATCGCCTTCTCAATCACCTTCATGGCGTTCGGGCCCTGGACCTGGAAGCGATACGACTTGCGCTTTCCGTCAGTGCGCAATGCCGAACGCTGGTCGAGTTCGACCTTCACGTCATACTTGCCGGTCGCGGCGTGGAACATCACCCAGTTCAGCGCCGGCGCGCGCCCGACGAGGTTGAACTTGTTCTCGGCAAGGTAGAACAGGATGACGTCGCCGATGACGTAACCTTCAGGAGTTACCGGCACGAACTGCTTGGCTTTGTTCGGCTCGAAGCCCTTGTAGCTGTTCATCGACAGATACGAGAGCAGCTTCAGCGCATCGGGACCTTCAACGGCTAGGTCCGCCATGTGATACGATTGATTGAATAGCACGCAGGTGTTCTGCCAGGCCTGCTGCTCGTCACGCCAGTTGGTGTATTCGGCCGGCACACCCGGATAGACATTCGGCCCGGTCTGCTGATTGCGCAGCAGGTCGACCGGATTTTTCACGGAGTTCAGCACATCTTCCAGAGTCTTGGCAGCCATCGACTTGATCTCCCAGACGCGGCTTAATCCGCCGCCTTGAAATTTTCCGGGACTTCAATGGTCCAAGTCCGATACGAATGCAACCGCGCTCACGCTTGGGCCAAAGCCCACATCGAAGCGCGGCGCACGATCACGTCAGCAAAGGTCGGGACGAGCATGTGGGCGCGGCAGGCGCATTAAATCCGCGCTTGCAAATGCCGTCATGCTGCGAGCGGCGGCAACTTTTCCGGATGATTTTCACGAAGCTCCTGCGGACCAAACAGAACCATAGTCTCGAATACATAGCCGCAATCGCTGCAATTCCAGAGATGAAGAACCCGGCATTCGTCGATCGGCTCCGACCAGACCGGACGGTCGAGCGCATGACCGCATTGCGCACAGGGTAAAGTACCGATGATGGAAAGATGCATGCGAGACGCGACAGTCATGGCCTCTCCTCCTCGTTTTTCTTGATTGACTTTTGTCGCCGATATTCAGCGCTTGTCCGGATGCGCAGTTAATCCGTAACCGGACGGCTTGTCATTTTTATGATGTCTGCCGCGCAACTTGTCGCATGCCGACGCATGGTTTGCGCAATGCAACATGTCGCTTGCAGATTTCATTCAAGGTAGATGAAAAAAATCAGGCGTCAGGTGCCGGACCCACCGGTTCCAACCGTGCGACCAAGAACCCTCCCGTAGACGGCCGCATATTTTTCGGCTTCCGCATCGACGCTGAAATGCGTTGCAACATAGTCGCGCGCGCGTTGTCCCATCGCTGCGGCCCGGTCCGGGTCGCGCATCAGCGTCTCGAGCGCGTTCGCCAGAGCCGCGGGATCGCCGGGCGGCACCAGTAGCGCGATCTGGCCTCCCGTCACCACCGATTCAGCGGCCCCGGCGCGCGCGGCGACCAGCGCATTGCCGGACGCCATAGCTTCCAGAAGCGTGAGACCGAAGCCCTCGTTGCGCGAGGTGAAGGCGTAAATCAGAATGCGCCGGAACCAGAGCGGCACCTCGTCAATTGGGCGCTCGCCGAGAAAGCGGACACGGTCGGCGATCCCGGCTTCGGCGACGCGTTCTTTCAGCTTCGCCTCGAAGGCTGCATCGTCGACCGCCCCGACCACCACCGCGCTGAAATCCGGATAGCGCGGGAGGACACGCGATACCGCTTCGATAAAAACGTCCGTGCCCTTCTGGTGGCGTACCCGGCCGAAACACCCGATCGCGTATTTGCCCGGCAGGCCGCTGATGTGGAATTCGGCTTCGCGGCTGGTCGGCGGATGGTAGCGCTCGGTATCGACGCCATGCAGGATCACCTCGCTCGGCACAGTAAGATAGGCGGCGGCGGGGTCGCTCGCCGCCACCACCGCATCCATCCGACCAACCAGCCACCGGGTGATCCAGGTGTGATGGCGTTGCGCAGCGGAAGTGAAGACCAGCTTGAGCGGCCAGCCCAGCCATTTCAGTACGAGGCCCGCCATCATCTCGTTGTTGCGGCGCGCATGCCAGACGATCCGCCGTCGGCCCTTGAAAGGGAGCGCCAGAAGTTCGGACAGCCGCATGGTCTCGATTCCGTCCGGCGCATCGGGACCGAGCCAGCGCGCCTTGACCCGCCGCGCGATGCGCGGCGCGATCATCCGGTTGGTCGCCGTGACGCCGGTATAGTTCCAGTGCAGGTTCGGGATAATGACGTCGAGGTCGGTCAAGGCTCTTACTCCGCCCTCATTCTGAGGAGGCTGCGAAGCAGCCGTCTCGAAGAACGAGGCCGGCCCGATCCTTCCAGACACGGACTATGCCCGCCCCTCAGGATGAGGCCGAATTGGGACTCTGCCCTTATTACCCATTTTTCACGGCCGTCGCCTATGGTGTCGCGAATCTTTGCGGAGAGATTGCTGCATGACCGTCCTCGTCACCGGCGGCGCCGGTTATATCGGCAGCCACATGGTCTACGAATTGCGCGACGCCGGCGCGGACGTGGTCGTGCTTGACAACCTCTCAACCGGCTTCCGCTGGGCCTTCCCCGAGGACGTGCCGTTCTATGAGGGCGATACCGGGGACGGCGAATTGGTGCGTTCGATAATCGACCGGCACGGGGTCGAGGCGATCATCCATTTCGCCGCCTCGATCGTGGTGCCGGATTCGGTCGCCGACCCACTTGGCTATTACAGGAACAACACCGCCAATTCCCGCACCCTGATCGAGGCGGCGGTAAAAGGCTCGGTGAAACATTTCATCTTCTCCTCAACCGCTGCGGTCTACGGCAATCCGAAATCGGTGCCGGTGCCGGAGGACGCCGCCCCCGATCCGATGTCGCCCTACGGCTCGTCCAAGCTGATGACCGAAATCATCCTGCGCGACACCGCCTTTGCGCACCCGTTGAAATACGCCGTGCTGCGCTATTTCAATGTGGCGGGGGCCGATCCGCAGATGCGCACCGGACAGTCGACGCCGGCCGCGACGCATCTGATCAAGGTCGCGGTCCAAACCGCACTCGGCTTGCGGGCGAAGATGGACGTGTTCGGCACTGATTACCCCACGCCGGATGGTACCTGCATCCGCGACTATATCCATGTCAGCGACTTGGTGCGCGCCCATTCCGACGCGCTGCGTTATCTTCGCGCTGGCGGCGGCAGTGCCACCTTCAATTGCGGCTATGGCCACGGCTATTCGGTGCTGGAGGTGATCGACACCGTCAAGCAAGTCTCCGGCGTCGAGTTCCGGGTCGAGACCGGCCCCCGCAGGCCCGGCGATCCGGCGCAGATCGTGGCGGCCTGCGACCGCGCCCGGCAGGTGCTCAACTGGACGCCCCGATTCGACGATCTGCCGGCCATTGTGGCCGATGCCCTGAAATGGGAACAGAAACTGCGGACCCGGAACAACTGACGCCGCAAATTGCGGCACCGATGGTTGCGCCTTCTTCCTACGCCGGACGGCGGCCCTTGAAATCTCCCGCCCAAGCGGGCAGGTAGCCCCGCGGGCCGGGCAGCGGCGTCCGGCCGCACCACCCCTTGGAAAAAGATGGCGCCCAACGTCCTCGCCGACAACGAAAGCTCCTACAGGCTGATCCGTCGGCTGGTGACCGAATACGGTGCCAAGCACTGGAAGTCCTATGCGGTCGCCTTCGTCCTCATGGCGATCACGGCGGTCGGTACGGCACTGATCGCCTATCTGATGGGCACCATCGTCAACAAGGCCTATGTCGACCGCAGCTTTTACGCGATCGTGGTCATCGGTCTGATCACCATCGTGATCTTCTGCACGCGCGGCGCCGCGACCTATTTCCAGGCGGTGATCCTGTCGCGGATCGGCAACTCGATCATCGCCGAAAACCAGCGAAAATTGTTCGACCGGCTGATGCGGCAGAATCTCGGCTTTTTCGCCCAGCGCCATTCCTCGGAATTCCTGCATCGTCTGGCGGCTGCATCCAATTCGGCGACGCAGGTTCTCAATCTATTGATCACCTCGGTCGGCCGCGACTTCCTGTCGCTGGTCGGCCTCGCCACCGTGATGGTGATCCAGGATCCGGTGATGTCAATTTCCGCCGCGGTCATCGCCCCGCCCGCGCTGTGGATGATCCGCAAGCTGGTGCGACGCGTGAAGGCCGTGGCCAAGGCGCAATTCACCGGCGGCACGCGGCTGTTCGAGACCATGCAGGAGACCATCCAGGGCATCCGCATCGTCAAGGCCTTCACCCTCGAAGACCGCATGCGCAAGCGCTATTACGACAATGTCGCCGCGGTCGAGCACGAAGCCAACAAGATGGCGCGGGTATCGAACCGCTCGAGCCCGATGATGGAGGCGCTGGCAGGCATAGCGATTGCCGCAGGCGTCATCTATGGCGGCTATCGCACCATCGAGATGAATGCGACGCCGGGCGAGTTCTTCTCCTTCATCACTGCGTTCCTCCTTGCCTACGAGCCGGCGAAGCGGCTGGCGCGGCTCAATCTCGAACTCAATGCCGGGCTGATCGGGGTGCGGCAATTGTTCGAGATCATCGACGCGCCGTCCACCGAGGCCGATGATGATCATAAGCCGAAACTCGTCATGGAGAGCGGCCGGGTCGAATTCCAGGATGTCTGGTTCGCCTATCGCGAGAACGAGCCAGTGCTGCGTGGCCTATCACTCATAGCGCAGCCCGGGCAGACGACCGCCTTGGTCGGACCATCCGGCGGCGGCAAGTCGACCATCCTCAACAGCATCCTGCGCCTGTACGAGCCGCAATCCGGCACGATCCTCATCGACGGACAGAATATCGCCCAAGTGTCGCGGCATTCGCTGCGCCGGCAGATCGCCTATGTCGGCCAGGACGTCTTCCTGTTCCACGGCACGATCCGCGACAACATCGCCTCAGGCAAGGATGGCGCGAGCGACGATGAGATTGTTGCCGCCGCGAAAGCGGCGAACGCACACGACTTCATCATGTCCTTCCCGCGCGGCTACGACACCCATACCGGCGAACAGGGGCTGCAGCTGTCCGGCGGACAGCGGCAGCGTATCGCGGTGGCGCGCGCGCTGATCCGCGACGCCAAACTGATCCTGCTCGACGAGGCGACAGCGGCGCTCGATTCGGAATCCGAGCGCCTCGTGCAGGACGCAATAGCGCGTCTGACCAAAGATCGCACCACCATCGTCATCGCCCACCGCTTGCATACGGTCGCCCATGCCGATTGCATCTTCGTCATCGAAGACGGTGGCGTCGCCGAATCCGGGCGGCATGACGAACTGCTGCGCAAGAACGGGCGTTACGCCTCGTTCTACCGGCTGCAATTGCAGGCGCAGGAATTTCCCGCAGACGTCGCGGCGGCGGAGTGACCGGGCAGAAAATGCGAACGCCGGGATCCCCCAATCCCGGCGTTCGCAGCCCCCGCTGAAGTCCTTCGGCGCCAGCTGCGACTTCGCGCCTCTGAGGCCGACCCGCGCTTTGACGCTAACCGGCGGCATGCTATGCGGAGCCCCCGCCTGCGGCCAATCGCAATTGCGACGGCGTGCCGCATTCCCTGCCGATCTCCGGCGCTATGTGACAAAAAAGCATCAACGGCTATGAGCGACCGTTTCGTCATACCACCGCCTCCCCAGGCCGCGCTCGCGGTCAAAGGCTCATCCGAAAAATTTCCGGTGCGCCGTATCTGGTGCGTCGGCCGCAATTACATCGAGCATATCCGCGAGATGGGACAGGACGAGCGTGCGCCCCCGTTCTTTTTCGCCAAGCCGGCCGATGCCGTGGTGCCGGACGGCGCCGTGGTGCCCTACCCGCCGCTGACCAAGGACGTCCATCACGAGGTCGAGCTGGTGGTGGCGCTGAAATCCGGCGGCCTGAACATCAAGCCTGACAAGGCCAATGACTGCATCTGGGGCTATGGCGTCGGTATCGACCTGACCCGGCGCGATCTGCAGATCGCGTCGCGCGAGGTGAAACGGCCCTGGGAAATCGGCAAGGCGTTCGACGCCTCCGCGCCCTGCGGCCCGCTGGTCCCGGCCTCCGAAATCGGCCATCCGACCAAGGGCCGCATCACGCTGAAGGTGAATGGCCAGATCAGGCAGGACGGCGATCTCAACCAGATGATCTGGAACGTCCCCGAGACGATCTGGAAGCTGTCGGAGATGGTCGAGCTTGCCGCCGGCGACATCATCATGACCGGCACGCCGGCTGGCGTCGGCCAGGTCAATGTCGGCGACAAGATCGAGTGCGAAATCGAAGGCGTCGGCTCGCTCTCGGTGACGATCGGCAAGCCCAAGGCGTAGCACCCGCCCGTTCCACATTTGTCATGGCCGAGCTTGTCCCGGCCATTCATGGCTTGCCTTGCCGGGAAAGGAAGACGTGGATGGCCGGCACAAGGCCGGGCCATGACGGCGAGGAAATCGCCCGCTCAAACCCTTACGCCGCCGCCGGCTTGATCAGCCCTTCTGCCTTCATCGCGTCCTGCACCCTAGGGCGCGCGCGGACCCGGCTGCGCAAGTCCTCGATATTCTTCCATTGCGTAACATCGATGTCCTGGAAGCGCGTCCAGTTCGACACGACAAAGAGATAGATATCGGCCACGCTGAAGCTCTCGCCCACAAGCCATTGCCGGCCGGCGAGATGAGCGTCGACATGCTTGAACGCCTTCAGCGCGTTGTCCTTCGCGATAGCCTTGTAGTCGGCCGGTGTGTTCTCTTTGAACAGCGGCGTGAACTGCTTGTGCAATTCGGTGGCGATAAAGGTCAGCCATTCCAGCGTCCGGTAATGATCGATGGCGCCGTGCCTGGGCATCAGGGCGGCCTCAGGCTTGAGGTCCGCCACATAGGACAGCAATGCGATCACTTCGGTCATGGTGTCGCCGTTGTCGAGCTTCAGAACCGGGACTACGCCTTTCGGATTCACGTCCCAGAAATTTTCGCCGCCCTTGGTAACCTTGGCCTTGTTGTCGACGCGCTCCAGATCGAACGCGATACCCGCCTCATGCAACGCGACATTGACCGCGAGCGAACAGGCGCCGGGCGAATAATAGAGCTTCATACAAGTCTCCCTTCGGGTCGTTGCACTTTGTGACCGGACGCCGGTTTGCCGCCAGGAGCGCCGCTCGTCAAATGCCGGTTACGCGGTCTTGCTCGAACCCGGCCGAATTGCGCAAACCTTTGATTCGATTGATGTGAAATATAGCGAGGGGGATTCCCAAACCGGAACCAAATCAGATATGCGGCGTTGGGCAGCCGGGCCGGAATGACGAATAGACGGGTGAACCTTGATGACCATGCTCGCACGCCGAAAGACTGTTCGCGTAACCGATCCCGAGCCGTTCGGTAACGTGACCCTGGCGCCGGCCTTGATGACAGGTCAAAGCGAAACGCAACTCGCGCGGGCCATGGCGCAAGCACTTGTAGAGCAGCAGCCGTCCACGGCGTCCCAGGCGCTTAGCCGACTGCGCGCGCTCTTTCCAGAATCGCCGCTGACCGTCCGAGTGGCAGCCCTCAATGCGCTGATGCGGCGCTGAACTCCGCCCGCTACATCCCAAGATAGGCCTGGCGCACACGGTCGTCGGCCAGCAATTCTTCGCCGGTTCCGGTGAGCGTGATCCGGCCGTTTTCCAGCACATAGGCCCGGCTCGCGAGCTTCAGCGACACCGCGACATTCTGCTCCACCAAAACGCAGGTCAGTCCGTCCCGATTGAGATCGCGGATGGTCGCGAGCACGTCCTGAACGAGGGCGGGAGCCAGACCAAGCGAGGGCTCGTCGAACATCACCAGTTCCGGCGCGCCCATCAGGCAGCGGCCGATGGCCAGCATCTGCTGTTCGCCGCCGGACAACGTGCCTGCGGCCTGACCCGACCGCTCGCGCAGCCGCGGAAACATTTCGAGGACGCGCTCGCGGTTCTTGGCGCGCTCCGCGCGCGCCCGCGGCAGCATTGCCCCCATGTCGAGATTTTCCGACACCGTCATGTTCGGAAAGATCTGGCGGCCTTCCGCCACTTGCCCGATGCCCAGATTGCAGACTTTGTAGCTCGGCAGACCCGCGATCTCGTTGTCGCGGAAGCGGATAGCCCCGCGGGAGGGCCGCACCATGCCGGCGATGGTACGGATCAGCGAGGTCTTGCCGGCGCCGTTGGCGCCAACAATGGCGACGATGGTTCCTTCGGGCACCTCGACGGACACCCCGTCGAGCGCCTGCGCGTCGCCATAGAAGACGTCGATGCTGTCGACCTTTAGCATCAGTGCACCGCCTCCGCCCCGAGATAGCAGGCGAGCACGTCCGGATCGCGCGTGACCACCTCGGGCGTGCCCTCGGCGATCACCTTGCCGTAATTGACGACCACGATACGCCGCGACAACGCCATCACCGCGCGCATCACGTGTTCGATCAGAAGGATGGTGACCCCGGTGTCGTCGTTGAGCTTGCGGAACACACCGACCATCCGGTCGGTCTCGGTCGGCCGCAGGCCCGCCATCACCTCGTCGAGCAGCAGGATTTTCGGTTTGGTCGCGAGCGCACGCGCAACTTCGAGGCATTTTCGGTCCGGCAGCGTAATGCCAGTCGGCCGGGAGTTCCGCTTGTCGTCGAGCCCAAGCAGCTTGAGTACGCTGTTGGCATAATCGTGGGCTTCCTCGACGTCATCGGTCCAGGCCAGTGCGCCGATCGCGACATTTTCCTCGATGGTGAGATCGTTGAAGGGCCGCACGATCTGGAAAGTGCGGCCGACGCCGGCGTGGCAGATCTGATCCGGACGCTTGCCGACCAGCGATTGGCCGTCGAGCAGCACATCCCCCGTATCTGGTGCGAAAACGCCGGCGATCATGTTGAAAATCGTGGTCTTGCCGGCGCCGTTTGGGCCGATCAGCGCCTGGATCGCGCCGGCCGTGACCTCGAAGGACACATTGTCGACGGCGCGCAGCCCGCTGAAGCTTTTCGAGATGCCTTTGACCGAGAGCGACGCGGCCTTCATGCCCGGTCTCCGTCGTTCTTGCGATCGAGGCGCAGCGCGCGCGCGATCCATGGCCACACACCCGAGGGCCGGTACAGCACGATGATGGCGACGCACAAGCCCCAGAAGAACTGCTTGATGCCGTCGATCTTCATGCCCTCCGTCAGCGCGGTCAGAGTCTCACCGAGCGGGGTCAGCACAAAGGCGCCAATAATCGGACCCATCAGCGTGCCAACGCCGCCGACAATGGTGCCGAGGATCAGCTCGATCGAGCGGTTGGTGCCGAAGGTCGATTCCGGGAACAAGTTGTTATAGTAGAATGCGTACCACACGCCGGCGATGCCAGTCAGACCCGAGGAGATCGCAACCGCGATCATCTTGTATTTGAACAGGTGTACGCCGCTCGCTTCTGCGGCCTCCTGGTCCTCGCGGATTGCCTGCCAGTAATAGCCGAGCTTGGAATTGAGCAGCAGACGGCACAGCGCCAGCGCCAGCGCGGTCAGCGTCAGGATGATGTAATAGAACATCACCGGCGAGCCGCGCAGGTTGACCAGATCGATCCGGTCGCGATGCGCCACCGGCAGGAACAGTCCCTCGGTGCCGCCGAGCCAGCGGATGTGATCGACCATGATGCCGGTGAATTCGGCGAAAGCGATGGTCAGCAGTGCGAAATAGACGCCGAGAATCGAGAATCGGAAGCCGAGATAGCCAATTAAGCAGCCCACCGCGACGGAAAGCGCGACCGACACGAACACGCCGATCACCGGCGGGATGCCGAACCGGATGAACAAGGCGGCGCTGGCATAGGCGCCGATGCCGACGAACAGCGCATGCCCGAGCGAAAGAAGCCCGGCAAATCCGAGCATCAGGTTCCACGCCTGTCCGACATAGGCAAAGTAGAGAACGATGATCAGGACGCTCAGCACATAATTGCTGACGAAATAGGGTGCAACGACCAGCGCTGCGCCAAACAGCGCGAGCAGCACAAGGCCGTGGGCCGGAACGCCTCCGAACAGCCGGTTGATCATCGCTGTACTTTCCCGAGCAGGCCCTGCGGCCGGAACAGCAGCACAAGGATGAGAATTGCGAAGCTGAACGCGCTCTTGAGCGAGGGCTGCAGCAGGATACCCGCCATCGCTTCGGACATGCCGATCAGTATGCCGCCTAGCAATGCCCCCGGCAGGCTGCCCATGCCGCCGAGAATGACGATGATGAAGGCGAGCAGGGTATAAGGCGGCCCAAGATAGGGATGTACATCGACGATCATCACCATGATCGCGCCGGCGGCGCCGAGACAGGCGCAGCCAATGGCGAATGTCAGCGCGAAATAGTGCCGGACATTCAGCCCGACTACGAGCGCGCCTGTGTAATTATCGCCGCAAGCCCGGATCGCCTTGCCGGTGTCGGTGTACTTGAAGAAGGCAAACATCGCGCCGGAACCGAGCAGCGCAACGATGCCGGCATAGAGCCGCACCTTGTCGATGATCAGCGGGCCGACCGAAAATGAATCCAGTGCATAATCGACGGTGACGCCCTGAGCCTGAGGCCCGAATACCATCAGGCAGATCGCAATCAGCATCACCGCGACCGCGGCCATCAGGAGGAACTGGAAATAGTCATGCAGATGCGCGACGCGCCGCACCACCCAGTCCTGCAAGAGATAGCCAAAGCCGAACAGGATTGCAGCCATGAAGGGCACCGCAACCAGCGGATCGAGACCGAGCTGGCGGAACGCCACCACGGTAAAGAACATGCCGAGCACCATGATCTCGCCATGGGCGAAATTCACGATCCGGATCACGCCGAAAATGACGGAGAGCCCGAGTGCGCTGAGGCCGTAGATCAGACCGGTGAGAAGACCGCTGATCGCGACATTGAAATAGATTTCGGTTGGCACGGCCTGTCCCGCGTGGGCCCGTCTGGATGAGGGTGGGTTCCGGCCACGGAAGCAGCCGGAACCTTCTTGTCGTTATTTTGCGTCAGCGCTTGGCGTAGGCCGTCATCGGCCATTCCACCTTGGCGTCGGTCGCGCCCTTCGGCGCCACGGTGACAAGCTTGCCGCCGCGGTTCTGGATCGCCGAATTGACCAGCTTGTCGTTCTGGCCCTTCTCGTTGAACTGGATGCCAGGGCCGGTCGACACGTTGTCCTTGATGTCGGTGGTGCGGATGGCGTCGGCGAGCGCCTTGGGATCGGCGGAGCCAGCCCGCTTGTAGGCGTCGGCGGCGATCAGCAGCGCCTCGAACGTGTAGACATGGTTGGTGTTCATGTTGCTGTCGGGGAACTGCTTGGCGAGGGCCGCTTGCAGCGCCTTGGCGAGCTTTTTGTTCGGATCGTACCAGGGCACGAAGCTGATCGGCCCGTCCGAAAGCTTGCCGAGCGTCTTCATGTACTGGTCTTCGTACCAGCCCGGTCCCATGCTGAGCACGCCCATGCCTTCCCAGCGCTGCTTGACCAGTTCGCGGGTGATCAGGATGGCGTCGTTGAGCCGGCTGACCACGAGCAGCGCATCGGCGCCGGTGCCCTTGGCCTTGGCCACCTCAACCGAAAGGTCGCGCGCCTTCAGATCGTAGGCGATGGTATCGGCGATCTGGTAAGGCATCTGATACTTTTCGATCGCGCCCGGCAGAACCTTCGCCATCGCACTGCCGAAGGTGTCGGTGACGTGCATGAAGGCGACCTTCTTCGGCGTTTTGCCGGTCTCGCCGAAAATCTCCTTCTGGTTGGACATCGCGTCCGACGTAATCTTGCCGGCGACCGGGAAATTGCGGAACACGAACTTGTAGCCCTGCTCGGTGATCGGGGGCGCCGCGGCGATGTTGATGACGTAGGGGATGCCGCGCTGCTCGGCGACTTGGGCGATGGCGGTCGATTGCCCGGAGTCGAACGCGCCGACCAAAAGCTGGGCGCCTTCGTTGATCAGCTTCTCGGCCTGCGCGCGGGCGATCTGGACGTCGGATTCGGTATCCGCATTCATGATCTGCAGGCTGGGCAGACCGATATCCTTGAGGATGCCGGCAGCAACATCGACACCGCGCTGGCAATCCTGGCCGATGAACGCCTGCACCCCGGAACGTGGCAGCAGCACGCCGACCTTCAGCGGCGCGCCCTGGGCGTGGCCGATATGGGACGGAGCCGTACCTGCGACGAGACCCGCGGCGCCGAGGCCCGCGGTGAATGTGCGGCGCGTCACGCGCGGCAAGCGAGAGTTCGTGGACATCTTGTAACCTCCCTGAATGGTCCGGACGACCCGGGACCGTGATTGGCCCCTTTTTCTTATTGTTCCGCCCAACTTGCAATGGGCGGCTTCTGCGGCATCGGCCCGCGCTTAGCGCGCGGTTTCCCGACAGCTATTATTGTTGTATAGCACAATGAGTGTAAAGAACAACAATTCCGTCCGGTCCACTGCCGGACGCGGGGAGGATCGATTGGCCGAGACCCCTGCCGCGGTGCCGCTGCCGCGCGCGCGCAAGCCGCGCCGCAACATCGACCTCGACGTGCTGACATCGCACCTCGGCTACAGCCTGCGCCGCGCCCAGGTTTGGGTGTTCCAGGACTTTATCCAGACGCTTTCGGTCATCGATCTTCGCCCGGCGCAATATTCGGTCCTGGTGGTGATCGGCGCCAATCCCGGCCTGTCGCAGGCTGAGCTTGCCGACCGCCTCGCCATTGAACGCGCGCGCCTTGTCCACATGCTCGACCATTTGCAGAAGCGCGGCCTGACCGAGCGCCTGCCCTCTCCGACCGATCGCCGCACCCATGCGCTGCAGCTGACCAAAGACGGCCAGAAGCTGCTCAAGCGCGCCAAGGCTTTGGCCGCGCGCCACGAAGCGCGACTCGCCGAAAAGATGGGACCGGAGGCCCGGGCGCAAGTACTCGACCTGCTCAAGGTATTTGTGACGCGGAAGTAATCCCTTCGTCATTCCGGGCGCGATCCCAGATCGCGGCCCGGAACTTGCCATCCAGACTCGGGCCGTTGCGGATTCCAGCTCGCCCGCTTCGCGAGCAGTTCGACATGACCAGCTTCCTTACGCAGCGTCCTGGTCGGCCTTCAACACGCCGCGACGGATCTGATCCTCCTCGATCGATTCGAACAATGCGCGGAAATTGCCTTCGCCGAAGCCGTCATCGCCCTTGCGCTGAATGAACTCAAAGAAGATCGGGCCAAGCACGGTGCCGGAGAAGATCTGCAGCAGAACCTTGGTCATGCCGCCGTCGACCACGCCTTCGCCATCGATCAGGACGCCCGAAGCTTTCAGCTTCGCGATATCCTCGCCATGCCCCGGCACCCGCGCATCGATTTTCTCGTAATAGGTCGCCGGCGGCGACGGCATGAAAGGCAGCCCGTTGGCGCCGAGCTTGGCGACGCTTTCGTAGATGTCGCGGCAGCCCATCGCGACATGCTGGATGCCCTCGCCCTTGTATTCGCGCAGATATTCCTCGATCTGCGACTTGTCGTCGAGCGACTCGTTGATCGGGATGCGGATCTTGCCGCACGGCGACGTCATTGCGCGCGAGATCAGCCCGGTCAGCTTGCCCTCGATGTTGAAGAAGCGGATGTCGCGGAAATTGAACAGCTTCTGGTACCACGCCGCCCAATGGTCCATGCGCCCACGGAAAACGTTGTGGGTGAGGTGATCGAGATAATAGAGCCCGGCCTTTTCCGGCTTCGGGTCGCGCTCGCCGGTCCAGACGAAATCCACGTCCCAGATCGACCCCTTATCGCCGTAGCGGTCGACGAAATACAGAAGCGAACCGCCGATCCCCTTGATCGCGGGAATGTTCAGCTCCATCGGCCCGACATGGGTCTCGCCGGGTTCGGCGCCAAGCGAGAGCGCGCGTTCATAGGCGCGCCTTGCATCCACGACGCGGAAGGCCATGGCGCAGGCGCAGGGCCCGTGCTCTGCGGCAAAGCGTTGCGCGAAGGAATCCGGTTCGGCATTGACCACGAAATTCACGTCGCCCTGACGCCAGAGCTGCACGTTCTTGGAACGATGCTTGGCGACCAGCGTAAACCCCATGGTCTCGAACAATTTGCCGAGTTTTTCCGGTTCGGGGTGGGCATATTCGACGAATTCGAGGCCGTCGGTACCCATCGGGTTGGCCTCGGAAATGGCTGCCGCCGGCGCATCGTGCGGGAACGGACCCATGGCTGTCTCCTGTGCGAAAATGTTATTGTTCTGCCCGCTCAAATAGCTGGAAACGGCCGCAAAATCCGTGCAAAATGGGTGAACTTCCGCTAATCTATGCAACCTTTATGCATCGGAAGCGTATATGGCGCATGATTCTATCGCTATCGACGATGCCGACCTGAAGCTGCTATCCGCGCTTCAGGACAATGGCGCGCTCACCAACCAGGAACTGGCCGACGCGGTGCGGCTCTCACCCTCGCAATGCTCGCGCCGCCGCCAGCGGCTCGAGCAGGCCGGCGTGATCCGCCGCTACCGGGCCGATCTCGATCCGGCCAAGCTCGGATTCGGCATCACGGTCTTCATCTTCGTCGCACTCGCCACCCATTCGCGCAACAATGCGCGGCGGTTCCGCGATCTGGTCGCCACGCTTGCCATGGTGCAGGAGACCCACGCGCTTACCGGCGATTCCGATTATCTGCTCAAGGTGATCGTTACCGATCTGCGCGCGCTCTCGGCGCTGGTCAACGATGTGCTGCTGCCGCACGAGGCGGTGGAGCGGGTCAAGTCCAGCATCGTGCTCGAAACGTTGAAGGACGATGCGCGATTGCCGGTGGGGTAAGAACGATTCGTCGAGGCTTTTCCTGCGCTGCCGCCGCGTTGACACCCGCAGGGCCGCTTCCTATTGGTTGTCCGATCGCACGATCGGTCCGCGCCGCAATACCTAACGATAAGCCTTGTCGCTTTGCGCGCCGCGATCCGGGGAGGAGTTCTGGGATGGACGACAGTCCTGTTCTCGTTGACGCACGCGGCGGCTATCGCGTCATCACGCTGAACCGTCCGCAACGGCTGAATTCCTTCAACGAGGCGATGCATGTCGCGCTGAAAGAGGCGCTCGACGATGCGGAGGGCGATGCAAATTGCCGCGCCCTGATGATCACCGGCGCCGGACGTGGCTTTTGCGCCGGCCAGGATCTCAACGATCGCATCGCCAAGCCCGGCGAAAAAGTCGTGCTCGGGGTGGCGCTGGAGCAATATTACAATCCGCTGATCCGAAGGTTGCGCGCCTTGCGCTTCCCGGTCGTGGCGGCGGTCAACGGCATTGCCGCCGGCGCCGGCGCCAATATCGCGCTAGCCTGCGACATCGTCGTTGCGGCGAAGTCCGCGACCTTCCTTCAGGCCTTCGCCAAGATCGGGCTGGTGCCGGATTCCGGTGGCACCTGGTTCTTGCCGCGTCTTGTCGGCCCGGCCCGGGCGCGCGGCCTTGCGCTGCTCGCGGATCCCCTGCCCGCAGAGACCGCCGAGAACTGGGGCCTGATCTGGAAATGCGTACCGGACGACGAATTGCTCGGTATCGCCAACGAACTCTGCATGCGGTTCGCCAGCGGTCCGACCTATGGGCTGTCGCTGATCAAGCGCGCACTCGATGCCGCGGAAACCAACGATCTGTCGACCCAGCTCGACCTCGAACGCGATTTGCAGCGCAGCGCCGGCACAAGCCCGGATTATGCCGAAGGCGTCAGCGCCTTCATGGAGAAGCGCGCGCCGAAATTCACCGGCGCCAAGGGCTCGTGACATGAAAGCCGGTGATCCCGTTGCCGGTGTGATGGACGCGGGCGAAATCGCGCGCGCCTGTGCGGAGGCGATCTGGGCGGACGACGCCGCCAGCAAAAACCTCGGCATGCAATTGATCTCGGTCGAGCCCGGCCGCGCCATCGTGGCGATGACGGTGACCGATACGATGGTCAACGGCCACAGTGTCTGCCACGGCGGCTATATTTTTACGCTCGCGGATTCGGCCATGGCTTTTGCCAGCAACACCCGCAATCGCCCGGCCCTGGCGCAGCACTGCACCATCGCATTCCTCTCGCCCGGCAGGCGCGGCGACCGTCTGGTCGCAAAAGCCGCCGAGCGCCATTTTGCCGGCCGCTCCGGGCTTTACGACGTCACGGTCACACGCGACGACGGCGCCGTGATCGCGGAATTCCGCGGCCATACGCGCATCGTGGAAGGCACTCTGCTCCCCGACCCGAAAGCCTAGAGCCATGGTCGATGCATCCTACAAGCCTTATGGCCTCGAGCCGATCGAAACCGCCTCGCGCGACGAGATCGCCGCGTTGCAGATGCAACGGCTTTCCTGGTCGCTGAGGCATGCCTACGACAATGTCGAGGCATACCGGAAGAAATTCAACGCCGCGGGCGTGACGCCATCCGACTTCAAGCGTCTTGAGGACATCGCCAAATTCCCTTTCACTACCAAGGCCGATTTGCGCGAACATTATCCGTTCGGCATGTTCGCGGTGCCGCAGGACAAGATCGTTCGCATCCACGCCTCATCCGGCACCACCGGCAAGCCGACTGTGGTTGGTTACACGCAAACTGACATCGACAACTGGTCGCACCTGATGGCGCGCTCGATCCGCGCTTCGGGCGGGCGTCCCGGCATGAAGGTGCATGTCGCCTATGGCTATGGCCTGTTCACCGGCGGACTCGGCGCGCATTACGGCGCGGAGAAGCTCGGCTGCGCGGTGATCCCGGTCTCCGGCGGCATGACCGAGCGGCAGGTTCAGCTGATCTGCGACTTCAAGCCGGACATTATTATGGTGACGCCGAGCTACATGCTCGCGATCCTCGACGAATTCAAAGCCAAGGGCATCGACGCGCGCAAGAGCTCGCTCTCGATCGGCATTTTCGGCGCCGAACCCTGGACCAACCAGATGCGCACCGAAATCGAGGACGCGTTCGCCATGGACGCGGTCGACATTTACGGGCTCTCCGAGGTCATGGGGCCCGGCGTCGCCAACGAATGCGTCGAGACCAAGGACGGGCTGCATATCTGGGAGGATCATTTCTATCCTGAGGTAATCGATCCGGAGACCGGCAAGGTCTTGCCGGATGGCGACAAGGGCGAACTTGTCTTCACCTCGCTCACTAAGGAAGCCTTTCCAGTGATCCGCTATCGCACCCGCGACCTGACCAGGCTTCTCCCCGGCACCGCACGCAGTCATCGCCGCATGGAAAAGGTGACCGGCCGCTCCGACGACATGATGATCATCCGCGGCGTCAACGTGTTCCCGACGCAGATCGAGGAATTACTGTTGCGCTGCGAAGGACTGTCGCCGCATTATCTGATCGAGCTTGTGCGCGAGGAGCGGCTCGATGTCGCAACTGTTTTTGTCGAGGCGCGCCCAGAACTGCATGGCGCGGCTGCCCGCGACGCCGAGGCTGCCGCGCTTGCCGCCCATATCCGCAACAATGTCGGCATTGGCGTGAAAGTCGTGGTCGGCGATCCCGGCTCGGTCGAGCGCTCGGTCGGCAAGGCGCGGCGCGTCATCGACAAGCGTCCGAAGCAGTAAATCGTCATCGAGCGAAGTGGGCGCCGTTTCGCCTCAAGAGAGCGCGCCAGCGTGAAAGTCCAAGCGGTATTTAGGGACGAGCACCCATTCTACATCAATGGCCGAGACCGCCCTTCTCCTCGATGAAGCGGGCGATCTCGTCCACGCCCTTGCCTTCCCGCATATTGGCGAACACGAAGGGCCGCTGGCCGCGCATCCTCTTCGAATCGCGCTCCATGACCTCGAGCGAGGCGCCGACATACGGTGCAAGATCGGTCTTGTTGATGACCAGGAGATCGGACCTGGTGATGCCCGGCCCGCCCTTGGACGGGATTTTCTCGCCCGCCGCCACATCGATCACATAGATCGTAAGGTCCGCAAGCTCGGGCGAGAAGGTGGCCGCAAGATTGTCGCCGCCGGATTCGATCAGGATCAGATCGAGATTTGGGAAGCGCTTTCGCATATCGGCGACCGCGGCAAGATTGATCGAGGCATCCTCGCGGATCGCGGTATGCGGGCAGCCCCCGGTCTCAACGCCAGCGATGCGTTCGGCGGGGAGCGCGCCCGAACGCACCAGATATTCGGCATCCCACTTTGTATAGATGTCGTTTGTAATCGCGGCGATGTCGTAGCGATCGCGCAGCTTTTTGCAGAGTGCGTCCATCAGCGCGGTCTTGCCGGAGCCGACCGGACCGCCGACGCCGACACGCAGGGGGCCATGGGGATTCTCGGTCATTGACTTGGTCATGCCTTCCTTCGTCATTTCCTCATGCCATCGTGGTGGGGCGCGCGCCGCGGTCCCGCAATCCAGCTAACTTCGAAACAGCCTCGTATACTGCGTCTCATGCCGCATCGAGGCGAGATCGGCGCGCAAAGCAGCACCGCCGATATCGTCGAGCGAGGCTGAAAGCGCGCGCGAAGCGGTTTGCGCAATCACGTCTTCCATGGCGGCAAGCACGCGCTGGCCGTCGGTCTGGCCGAGCGGAATTAGCCGGACGCCGGCGGAAATCCAGTTGGCGGCAATCGCATGAAGGAACGCAGCCAACGCAGTCTCGGTCGCAATCCCATGCCCGGCGCAGACCGTCCCGGCCGCGACCGGATAGGCGATGGCGCCCTCCCAGACATCCCTCAGCATGCCGATGGCGTCGCAGGGCCAGGCCGCGCGCGTCGCCTCGATGAAGGCGCGGCCCTGCGCGGTCGTTTCGAGATGCCGCTCCTTCGAAGGCGAGAACGCTGCACCAAGCTCTGCGACCTTGCGCAACGCCGCACCATCGCTCCCGCCGACCGCGCGATGGGCCTGCACGAACAGTACCGCATCGCAGTAGCCTGCGCCGTCGGTCATCATGAGAGACAACCAGTCGGTCAGCGACGCGGCGTCGCGAATATCGCCCGCCTCGACGGCCCATTCGATGCCGCTGGAATAGGAGAAGGCGCCGACCGGAAAGGACGGCGACAGCCACGCCATCAGGCGATAGAGCGCGGCCGTCTCGTTCCCTGTGCTGCGTTCAGTCGACCCATCAACTCGCGACGACGACTTTCTCGCGCTGCGCCCTTTGCCGAGCGGCAGGTTCATGCGCTTACCGCTCATGGTCGTGGCCGTGATTGCGGTGGCCATGTCCGTGGCGATGATGATCACCATGGTCGTGCGCATGACCATGGTGATGGTGTCCATGGGAATGCGGGTGAGCGTGGCCGTGCGGCACCGTCGCCTGCGGCTCGAAGGGCGCGTCGACGGCTGTCACCACCGCACCAAGCCCGCGCAGCATTTCCTCCAGTACATTGTCGCGCCGGATGCGGATGCGGTGGCCTGCGATCTGCACATCGGTATGGCGATTGCCGAGATGCCATGCGAGCCGCACGAAATCGCGCGGCGAGGCGGCTGCGATCTCGGCGAGCGGTTCGGGCATCCCGCAAACCAGCACGACCGAGCCATCCTCCAGCACAAGACCGTCGCCGTCATGCAGCGTTACCGGCCTGTCGAAGTCGAGCAGCAGGCGGGTGCCCTTCTCACCGGTCAGCACGATGCGGCGCCGCTGGCGATCGTCGGCGTCGAGAATCACGCGATCAATGGCAGTGGCATCGTCGAACGAGTCCGCCGGAGCGATGGTCGAGACGCGGTGCATTTATTTTGTCATGCGCGGGTTTAGCCCGCACATCCATCCTTTCGCCTGATGGATCGCCGGGTCAATCCCGGCAAATGATACGTTAACTAAAACAAAAAATACCGCTGCGCCATCGGCAGCACGTCGGCGGGCTCACAGGTCAGCAATTCACCGTCCGCCCTCACCTCGTAGGTCTCCGCGTCGATCTCCAGCTTCGGCGTCGCGCCATTGTGGATCATGCTCTTCTTGGAGATCCCGCCGCGGGTATTCTTCACCGCCACCAATTCCTTCTGGATGCCGAGCTTGCGGCCCAGCCCCGCGCGCACCGCGGCTTTCGAGGCAAACACCACCGAGGACGCGGTGAGCGCACGGCCATAGGCGCCGAACATCGGCCGGTAATGTACCGGTTGCGGCGTCGGGATCGAGGCATTCGGATCGCCCATCAGCGCCACAACGATGGTACCGCCCTTCAGCACCATTTCCGGCTTCACACCGAAAAAGGCGGGCGACCACAGGACAAGGTCGGCCATCTTGCCCTTTTCGACAGAGCCGATGATGTGCGAGACTCCGTGCGCGATCGCCGGATTGATGGTGTATTTGGCGACATAGCGCTTGGCGCGCACGTTGTCGTTGTCGCCCTTCTCTTCCTTGAAGCGTCCGCGCTGCCGCTTCATCTTGTCAGCGGTCTGCCAGGTGCGGGTGATCACCTCGCCGATCCGGCCCATGGCTTGCGAGTCCGACGACATCATCGAGAGGGCGCCGATGTCGTGCAGGATGTCTTCGGCCGCGATGGTTTCCTTGCGGATGCGGCTTTCGGCGAAGGCAAGGTCCTCGGCAATCGAGGGATCGAGATGGTGACACACCATCAGCATGTCGAGATGTTCGTCAATCGTGTTCTTAGTGAAGGGCCTGGTCGGATTGGTGGATGACGGCAACACATTCTTGAGGCCCGCCACCTTCATGATGTCGGGCGCGTGTCCGCCGCCCGCGCCTTCGGTATGGAACGCATGAATTGTGCGGCCCTTGAACGCCTTGATGGTGTCCTCCACAAAGCCCGACTCGTTCAACGTGTCGGAGTGGATCATCACCTGCACATCGTGATCGTCGGCAACCGAAAGACAATTGTCGATCGCCGCTGGCGTCGTACCCCAGTCCTCGTGCAGCTTGAGCGCGCAGGCACCGCCTTTCACCATTTCCTCCAGAGCCGCCGGGCGCGACGCATTGCCCTTGCCGGCAAAGCCGAGATTGATCGGGAACGCGTCCGCGGCTTGGATCATGCGGCCGATATGCCACGGCCCCGGCGTGCAGGTGGTGGCCAGCGTGCCGTGCGCCGGCCCGGTGCCGCCGCCGAGCAGGGAGGTCACGCCGCTCGTCAGTGCGTCATCGACCTGCTGCGGGCAGATATAGTGGATATGGCTATCGAAGCCGCCGGCGGTGAGAATCTTGCCCTCGCCCGCGATCACCTCGGTGCCGGGCCCGACAATGATGGTGACACCCGGCTGGACATCGGGATTTCCGGCCTTGCCGATTGAATGGATCTTACCGTCCTTCAGACCGACATCGGCCTTCACGATCCCCCAATGATCGAGAATCAAGGCATTGGTAATAACGGTATCGACCGCGCCCTGCCGGTTGGTCATCTGCGACTGGCCCATACCGTCGCGGATCACCTTGCCGCCGCCGAATTTCACCTCCTCGCCGTAGATGGTGAAATCCTTCTCCACCTCGATGATGATGTCGGTATCGGCAAGCCGCACACGGTCGCCGGTCGTCGGACCGAACATGCCGGCATAGACAGAGCGGGAAATCTTGGTCGGCATCGGGTGCTCCGGGCAATCTATTGAGCGGTTTCAAGCTGAGGCGACGATGACGCCGATCGCAGGCTCGCAAAGACCGGCGAGAGACTGGTGCGGGCGGCCAGATAGCCCTCCTCGCGGCGGCGGCGCACCGTGCCGCGCGAAAAGTCACGCAGGCCGAACCGGTCGTCGGTTGCATGCTGGCCGCCCGGCGCGGCAGCGGCCGCATGCACGCCCTGCACGTCGATATCGAGAATGCGGATGGACTTGCAAAGACGCGCGCGATCGATCCGGCGCCGCAACTCGGGGCCGATCGCATTCGGCGGCACGCGCTCGGCCAGTTGGTCGATGGTTTCGATCAAATCGTTGATTCGCTCGGCCGCCCTGCGGTCCTGCCGGAGACGATTGCCGTAAGTCAATTCATGCATCCGGTCTTCGACGTCGGCCAGCGAGCGAGGTCGCACTGCCTTCAGCGGATAGAGGTTGAACACCACAAGCATGCGCTCGATGTCGGGATCGTCGGAAAAGGCGTCGATCGCGTCGCCGAGCGGCGCATTATCGACAAGACCGCCATCCCAGTAGATCGCGCTGCCGATCTCCGTCCACGGAAACTGCGGCGGCAGGCTGCCGCTGGCGAGAATGTGCTTGGGCGTGATCCGGCAGGGTTCGTCGGCGCCGATCCTTCGGTTGCAGAAGCGCTGCAGTTCGCCGCTCTCCACATTGACTGCGGTGACGACGAATGTCGTCTCGCTGGAGTTGAGCGCTGCGAAATCCACCCGGTGCTTTAGCGTGCGCAGCAACGGGCGCGTATTGTAATAAGCAGTCCAGGTGCCGAAGCCGACAAGATCGAAGCGCGGCAGATAGAAGCCGGGAAGTCCGAACAGCGAGAGATCGCGCTGCGCCTGCTGCGGCCAGAATTCCGGCGCATGCAAGGTGAAGTCGTCCCACAAAGCGTTCAGACGCCGCCGCGCATCGGCGCGATCCTCTGCGCCGACCATACAGGCCGCGTTCACCGCACCGATCGACACGCCGCTGACCGCACGCAATGTCGGACAGCGGCCCGCCGCAGCAGCCTCGTCCATCAATTCAAGCAACGCGGTCATGCCCCCGCATTCATAAGCACCAAGCGCGCCGCCGCCTTGCAGCACGACACCGATCTCGACCCGGTTTGCGGCCTGTCCGCGCATGCGCTCAATCTGTTCCGCCGGAATGCGATTGTCCGGCATCTCAACCTCGTCCCCAGTCTTATCCCCAGGGCCTGTGGGCATCGTCGTTCTTATTGCCTTCGCGCCATCGCGCGTTACTCTGATCACAGATGTTCATGACGGCTTCGGCTGGACGCGAACATCGCCGAGCCGAACGGTGTGAATGCGAAGGCTGCTACAAGCGTCGTGTTCGTGAGCCGGTCGATCTTGGGTCCCTGCCGCGGTAGCGGCGGCACGGAACGTGACGGGCGGGCGAAAGCTCGCCCGTTATGTTTTTGCGGTATCGAAACTGCCGCGCTTCGATCGCTCAGCGTCACAGCCTCCCCATTACGTCGCCGCGAAAGCCGAACACCATCCGCTTGCCGCCAAACGGGACAAGCTGGACATCGCGGGTCTGGCCAGGCTCGAAACGCACCGCGGTGCCGGCCGCGATGTCAAGGCGCATGCCGCGCGCCTTCTTGCGCTCGAACTTGAGCGCTGGGTTGGTCTCGAAAAAGTGATAATGCGAGCCGACCTGAATCGGCCGGTCGCCGGTATTCGAAACCGTCAGCGTCACGGCCTTGCGGCCCGCATTGAGTTCGATGTCGCCGTCTATGACCAGAATTTCGCCTGGGATCATCGCTTTACCCCTTTTTCGCCCGCTGCAATGCGGCGAAGCCAACTCCGACCAGAAGCGCTGCCAGAGCGAACAAAAGCAGGTCCGGAAGCATGCCGAACGCATGTGGATGCTCGTGCGGGACCAGAGAGGTATGGGCCGCGGCAGGTGCAACGCAAAGCGTCACCAGCAAGACAATAAAGACTTTCATCGCGTGTCCTTCGTCGCGTGTCCTTCGTCGTCCGTCCTTGGCCGCCTGTCGTTTAGCGAATGGGTTCGTGGACAGTAACCAGCTTGGTCCCGTCCGGGAACGTCGCCTCGACCTGAATGTCGTGAATCATTTCGGGAATCCCAAGCATCACCTGGTCGCGGGTCAGCACATGAGCGCCGTCGCGCATCAGCTCGGCGACGCTCTTGCCGTCGCGCGCGCCTTCGAGCAGGAAATCGGTAATCAGCGCCACCGCTTCGGGGTGGTTAAGCTTGACCCCGCGCTCAAGCCGCCGGCGCGCCACCATTGCCGCCATGGCGATCAGGAGCTTGTCTTTTTCGCGCGGTGTCAGAAGCATCGCCAGCCTTTCGATCCAACCTCGACCGCGCACCGCCTGCGGCTTTCAGCGCCATGACCCAGCACCAGAGTCGGCGATTGCGCCGCAGCAGCGATTCCCGCCGTCAGGCTATTCCCAAACACATATGCAATTGTGGCAGACTTGCAGGATTAATTGCAAGCGTTGCGGGGGGTCACATGACGTGGTGGAAGGAGCGGTGCGGATCGTCGGCCGCGTTTTGGTTCACCGACGTCTGCCTGCGCGGCCTAGCGCAGGTCATGCTGCAAAACAATCCGCTCACCGGCGCTCTGTTTCTCGCTGCGATCGTGTGGGCTTCGGTTGCGGCAAATACCTATCAACTGGCCATTGCAGCGGTTGTCGCAGTCATCGTCGCAACGCTGACGGCACAATGGCTCCGGGTCGATAAGGACGAACTCGAAGCCGGCCTGTATGGCTACAATGCGACTCTGGTCGGCCTGGCGCTGGCCACCTTCCTCGCACCGGGGGCGCTGGTGTGGATTTACGTCGTATTCGGCGCGGTCGTCTCGGTGATCGCCACGCTCGCGAGCTTCCGGGTGCTCAAACCCTTTGGTCTGCCTGCGCTGACGGCGCCGTTCGTCCTCGTCACCTGGCTGATGTTGCTGGCTAGCTACGGTTTTTCCGGTCTTAGCGGCAGCGCGCTCCCGACCGGAGCCGTCGTTGGCGCCTATCAGCCCTATCAGACCGACCCGCTGGATATTTTTGGCTTTATCCGGGGCGTGTTTCTCAGCATCTCCCAAGTCTTCTTGAAGGCTGACGGCATCGCCGCACTACTTCTGATCGCTGGACTTTTGGTCAGCTCGCGCGCTGCAGCGGCCTTCGCAATAGGGGCAGCGATCCTCGCGGTTGCAACCGCGCATGTTCTGGGCGCCGAAAGCGATCTGATTACCGGCGGACTTCTGGGCTTCAGCCCCATTCTCACCGCCATCACACTTGGGACAGTTTTCTACAAGCCGAGCCCTCGGGTTGCGGGCTATGCAGCCTTGGGAACCGCGTTCACCGTGGTGACGCAGGCAGCCATGAACGTAGCCTTGACACCGATTGCAATACCGGCCCTGACCGCGCCGCTCGTTCTGGTATCCTGGATGTTTCTGTTGCCGCGGCAAAGCCTCGAAACGAAAACACCCGGATGATCGGATCCACCATTGCTTCGATCATTTGTCCCCGGGAGGAGTCTGGCCGGCCTGCCGCGTCTGAAGGCTGATGATGACCGCGGCCATCACGGCCGCGACGATCCCCGCGGCGAAGCCATTGTTGTAAAGGTTCAGCCCGGCGTGCACCGTTCCGACGCTGCGCGCCGCGGACGAGTGCAGGAAACCGACCACAACACCCCAATGCCATCCGAATCGGCCGGCAATCGGTGCCAGCGTGGTCCCGAAAAGCGCCGCGAGAAGTCCCGACGGATCGTCAGCACCCCATGGCTTGACGAGTGAGCCCAGCAACACCCCGAGCATGATCGGCCAGATATTTCTGGGATGCTTGCCATATGCCGCGAAGCCAACGATGGTGAAAATTGCGCCGATGACCGGTCCGTTGAGGTCGCCGCCGATCAGAAAGACGTAAGCGAGCCCAACCGCGCCAGTGAGGCTCATGTTGACGAGAACTGGCCCGAAGCCTGCGAGCGCTACAAAGTCCGCCGGTGCCTGCCCGCACTCGCGCATGATCTGCATCACGCGGGCAACGACGTTGCGGTCGAGCAGATACCCGAGCACCGCCATCGACAGAAATATGCCGATAAGAAACCCGCCCAGAAGCCGGTTGTATCCGGTGGTCCAGATCATCACCGGATCGGGCACGAACCCGAACGACTTATAAAGCGCAACGATCAGCACGCCGATGATGCCGGCGGTAAAACCCATATTGTACAGGCTGTATCCCTGATGCGCCTTAAACAGCTGAGCCGCTGCTGGTGCCAGAACGAAGCCGATAAGCAACGCGGTCGCAGCGCCGAGCGGCAGAGCCACCGGGAAAGGCAGCGCACTGCTGAACGCGATCTCCGAGAAGATCGGTGCGAGCGCGGTGCCGAAGAAGGCCGTGTTGATATGCGTGGCGAAGGTTTCGCCCTTGAACCGGCAATACAGAAAGACGCCGAGGACGATGAACCAGATGTTCAGAATGTTCTTGCCGAATAATCCAAAGCCCAGAACCAGAAACAGGCAGGCAACGGCCGCACCGGATATCTTTGCCGCGCACCTGTAGTAAAAGCCGCATGCCACGAGAGTGAGCAAACCGGCATTGACGCACGCGGCGCCCTTGCCTCCCACGCCGAAATAATCCGTGAGCAGTGCATCGCGCGTCGAAAGGATTTCGATGAGGCCGCGCATGACGGTTGCCGGGCCATCGACCACAAGCCCGAATACGACGAATACGGCTGCATAGGCCGCAACAATGCCGAGGATTGCCCGGTCGGAGAGTTGCATCGGTTCGGCGGCGCTTGGTGGATTGGCTATCGTCATCGGTTCGACAATCCCGGCAGCAGGAGGCACATTTCAGCCGGCCCAGAGCCGCGGTAACGCGCCGCAAAGATTATTCAGCACCGAAACCAGGTCTCGCCGCAAGCGCATGGCGTCGCTCGCGCACAGACGCAGCACCGCAATCCCATTCCAGGCCGATACACCGGCCTCGCTTGCACATTCGGCGAGGCAGGCCCGCGCCCGCTCGGCCAGCGCCTCGTCTCCAGGCGCAATTACCACGGTCGCGAAGGCGCTTGCGCCTCCGCCAGCTGCCGGGCGCGCCAGCAGCGTCGAGATGTCGCCGGAGAGACGCAACGTATCCGCGAAGACCAGCGACCCGTTCAGGCGGATTCGCCAGCGGTCGACGAGATCGCCGCGGCGCACGGTTTCGCTCATGGCAGCACGGCCGAAAATCGTCATTTCCACCAAGACCAACGAACCGCTATCAGCGACATCGGCCTCAATCGACCGGTCCAGCTTCGCATCGTCGAACAGGATGGTTTCCTGCGGCAGCCAGCGCAAAACCGCGCCAGCGGCAGCCTTCAGCCGGACCGCAACCCGCGATGGTGCATCGATGGCGCGGTACACTTTCTCCGCCGCGGCCGTGGTCACGGCGAGCTGAGTTTGCGGACCCGCCGTCACGGAAATAGAGAAATCGTCACCACCGGCAATCCCGCCGGCAGTGTTGAGGATCACCGCTTCGCATTCCGGACCGCTGACATCGGGAAGGCGAACGCGAAACGATCCCTGCTCGGTGACCTTGTCGCGGCGGGTACGGCCGGTCGCGGCGCTCACCGAAAGATCGATCAGCCCGTGCGCCCGGTTGCGGGCAAAAATCGTGGCGCTGTTGGGCGATGCAGGTCCGGCAGTCATGCCGACCCTGTAGCACGGTTCGCGTCGGGCGCTGAACTATAGCGCCAGCGCGCGCTTTAACGCCGGTTCGTCCAGATCGTCCTTGCCGGACGCATACACCACCGAACCACGGTCCATGGCGACGAAGCGGTCGCCGAGCTCGCGGGCAAAGTCGTAATATTGCTCGACCAGAACGATGGCGATATTTCCGAGATTGCGCAGATAAGCGATGGCGCGGCCGATATCCTTGATGATGGAGGGCTGGATGCCCTCGGTCGGCTCGTCGAGCAGCAACAGCCGCGGCTGCATTACCAGCGCCCGCCCGATCGCAAGCTGCTGCTGCTGGCCTCCGGACAGGTCGCCGCCGCGCCGGCGCAGCATGCTATTGAGCACCGGGAACAGCGAGAATACGTCGTCCGGGATCGCGCGTTCGCTACGCTTGAGCGGCGCAAAGCCAGTCTTCAGGTTTTCCTCGACGGTCAGCAGCGGAAAGATTTCCCGCCCCTGCGGGACGATAGCGATCCCCGAGCGGGCCCGCTGATAAGGCTTGAGACCGTTGATGGCGTGGCCGTCCCATTCAATCGTGCCCTTGCTGACCGGCTGCTGGCCGACAATGGCGCGGAGAAGGCTGGTCTTGCCGACGCCATTGCGCCCGAGCACGCAGGTGACTTCGCCCGCTTTGGCAACGAGCGACACTCCGCGCAAGGCTTGGGCCGCGCCGTAATGCAGATCGATAGATTTCACGTCGAGCATTGTGTCGCTCCCAGCTGGCCTATCCCCGACGCCATGGCCGGGCCTGACCCGGCCATCCATGTCTTTCCAGCGGAAAACGAGGCAAGACGTGAATGCGCGCGACAAGCGCGGACAAGACGGCTGCGGATGCGTCGCTAATGTTTGCCATCACCGTCCCAGATAGACCTCGACCACGCGCTCGTTGGTCGAGACCTGATCGATCGAACCCTCCGCCAGCACCGAGCCTTCGTGCAGGCATGTCACCTTAACGCCGAGTTCGCGCACGAAATGCATGTCGTGTTCGACCACGATCACGCTTTTCTCACGATTGATTTCGCGCAGGAGCGTTGCAGTCTGCATGGTCTCGGCGTCGGTCATGCCGGCGACCGGCTCGTCGACCAGCAGGAGCTTCGGCTCCTGCGCCAGCAGCATGCCGATTTCGAGCCATTGCTTCTGGCCATGCGACAGCGAGCCCGCAAGCCGAAAGCGCGCCGGTTTCAGCCTGATGATGTCGAGGATCTTGTCGATCCGGCTCGTATCGTCCGCATTGGGGGACCATCGAATAGACGCGCGCGCACTCTTGTCCATGCTGAGCGCCAGCAGGACATTGTCCTCCACCGTATGCATCTCGAACACGGTGGGCTTCTGAAATTTGCGGCCAATACCGCGCCGCGCGATCTCGGTCTCGTCGAGCTTGGTCAGGTCGGCCTCGCCCTCGAAGACCGCATAGCCTTCGTCGGGCCTCGTCTTGCCGGTGATGACGTCCATCATCGTGGTCTTGCCCGCGCCATTGGGGCCGATGATTGCGCGCATCTCGCCCGGCTCGATGGCGAGCGACAGGTTGTTGAGCGCCTTGAAGCCGTCGAACGACACCGAAATACCGTCGAGATAGAGGAGCGCTGTTGTAGTCCGCATGTCCATTTGCGCTACTCCGCAGGCTTGACCGCCGCGTTGGCCGCAACGGGCTCGCTGCCCCCCGCAGCGGCCCGTCGCGCCTGCCGCTCGCCCCACCAGTGCGAAATGGTCCCGACGATCCCCCGCGGCAAGAAAAGGGTAACGACCACGAACAACCCCCCCAGCACGAACAGCCAGTATGGCGCGAGAAAACCGGTCGTGAAGGTGGTCTTGGCGTAATTCACCAGCACAGCGCCGAGTACCGCGCCGGTCAGCGTACCGCGGCCGCCAACCGCGACCCACAGCACCGCCTCGATCGAGTTGGCCGGCGCGAATTCGCTCGGATTGATGATGCCCACCTGAGGCACATACAGCGCGCCGGCAAGTCCGGCCATGCAGGCGGACACGGTCCACACGAACAGCTTGTAATTCTCGACCCGGTAGCCGAGGAAGCGCGTGCGCGATTCCGCATCCCGGATCGCGACCAGCACCTTGCCGAGCTTCGAGGTCACGATCTTGCGGCAGATGATGAAGCAAATGCCGAGCGCAGCGCACGAGATCGCAAACAATGCCGCGCGGGTCGACTGCGCCTGCACGTTGAATCCCAGAATGTCCTTGAAGTCGGTCAGGCCGTTATTGCCGCCGAAGCCGAAATCGTTGCGGAAGAAGGCCAGCATCAGCGCGAAGGTCAGCGCCTGGGTGATGATTGAGAGATACACGCCCGTGACGCGCGAACGAAACGCAAACCATCCGAACAGGAAGGCCAGCACGCCGGGCGCCAGAAACACCATTAGCAGGGCATAGGGAAAGGACTGGAAGCCGTACCAGAAGAACGGCAATTCCTTCCAGTTCAGGAACACCATGAAATCCGGCAGGACCGGATTGGCATAGACGCCGCGATCGCCGATCTGCCGCATCAGATACATACCCATGGCGTACCCCCCGAGCGCGAAGAACGCGCCATGGCCCAGCGAGAGGATACCGCAATAGCCCCAGATCAGGTCGATCGAGAGCGCCAACAGCGCATAGCAGATGTATTTGCCGAATAGCGCCACGGCATAGTTCGGCACATGCAACGGATGCGTCTCCGGCAGCAGGAGGTTCGACAGCGGCACGAAAATGCCGATCGCGGACAGGATCGTCAGGAAGACGATGGCCTGCTTGTCGAGCGCGCGGATGATGGGACCGCCGTTCACCGTCACGCCTCCACCGCCCGGCCCTTCAGCGCGAACAGGCCACGCGGGCGCTTCTGAATGAACAGGATGATGAGAACGAGGATCGCGATCTTGGCAACGACCGCGCCTGCATAGGGTTCCAGGAACTTGTTGGCGATGCCGAGCGAGAAGGCGCCAACCAGCGTGCCCCATAGATTGCCGACGCCACCGAACACCACCACCATGAAGGAGTCGATGATGTAGCTCTGGCCGAGATTGGGCGAAACGTTATCGATCTGCGACAGCGCGACACCGGCGAGCCCGGCAATGCCGGAACCGAGCCCGAAGGTCAGCATGTCGACATTGGAGGTCTTGATCCCCATCTGCGCCGCCATGCGGCGGTTCTGCGTCACCGCGCGCATCTCCAGGCCGATGCGGGTGAAGCGCAAGATCGCAAGCAGACCGAAGAACACCGCGAGCGTAAAAATCACGATCCACATCCGATTATAGGTGATGGTGATCTGGCCGACCTCGAAGGCGCCGCTCATCCAGGACGGATTGCCGACTTCGCGATTGGTCGGCCCGAAAATCGTACGGACCGCCTGTTGCAGGATCAACGAGATGCCCCAAGTGGCGAGCAGCGTGTCGAGCGGCCGGCCATAAAGCCATTGAATAACAGTGCGTTCGATCAGGATCCCGATCGCACCGGCCAGCAGGAAGGCCAGCGGAATGGCGATCGCCAGTGAATAGTCGAACAGCGCCGGATTATGGGCACGAATCAACTCCTGCACCACGAAAGTCACGTAGGCGCCGATCATCACCATCTCGCCATGCGCCATGTTGATGACGCCCATCACCCCGAAAGTGATGGCAAGCCCGATGGCAGCGAGCAAAAGCACCGCGCCGAGCGACAGCCCGTACCAGGCGTTCTGCAGCACTTCCCAGAAGGCGAGCTGGTTCTGGATCGCCGAGATCGCGTCCTGCGCCTTCGTCTTCACCGCGGCAGGCGTATTGGCCGGCAGTCCCACGAGGAGTGCAATCGAGTCCTGGTCGCCGCGCGCGCGAATGGTGTCGATGGCGACGAGCTTTTCCTGTTCCGACACATCGCCCTTGTAGAGGATCACCGCTGCCCGAGCTTCCTCGAAGGCGCGCTTGATGCGCTGCTCGGTCTCCTTGGCGATCGCCGCATCGAGCGCTTCAAGTGCTCCGGCGTCCCGCGAACGGAATACCGCTTGCGCAGAGGCAAGACGCTGGCGCGGATCGGGCGCCATCAGCCTCAGGCCGCCAAGAGCCGCATCGAGCGCGCGGCGCAGCCGGTTGATAACGCGTACTTCGCTTAGTGACGCAGGTGCCGGATCGGCCGCAGCGCCGGTCGCGGCGTCAAGCACGGTCTCGCCCTGGCGAATAAAAACTTTCTTGGTGGCTGGGTCGAAAAACAATCGTCCGCCCTGCAGGGCCTCGAGAATCGCAGCTGCCCGCGGTGACCCCGAGGCGGCGACCGCGGCGATCCCTTCTTCGGTCTTGTTGAACGAGCCTTCGGCAAAGGGCGCCAACGCGTCGTCCAGGGTCTGGCTGAAAGCGGACGGCGCGGCCAGAAAAAATGCAAGCGCCAGAACGCAGGCGACCAGACGGCCGCACATGAATGTCATCTTTCGCGTTGTCCCGGCATTCCGTTGGCAGGTGGAAGCGGCGCTGTGCGCCGCTTCCGGTGTCGCATTCAACGAGCAGGCGTCAGGAGCCCTGGCCACCGCACTTCTTGGTGACCTTGTTGTAATTGCCGCACTTCAGATTGACCCAGTCGGCGATCAGGTCCTTGGAGCCTTCCAGATGCGGCGACCAGGCTTCGCCGGGGATCAGGCCGTCGGTCTTCCACACGATGTCAAACTGGCCGTCGCCGCGCACTTCGCCGATGAAGACCGGCTTGGTGATGTGGTGGTTCGGCAGCATTTCCGAGATGCCGCCGGAGAGGTTCGGGACCTTGATGCCCGGCAGCGCGTTGATCACCTTGTCGGCTTCGACCGTACCCGCCTTCTTGACCGCCTCGACCCACATGTTGAAGCCGATCACATGGGCTTCCATCGGATCGTTGGTGACGCGCTTTGGATTCTTCGTGAAAGCCTTCCACTTCGCGATGAATTCCTTGTTGGCGGGCGTGTCGATCGACTGGAAGTAATTCCAGGCGGCGAGATGCCCTTCCAGCGGCTTGGTGTCGATGCCGGCCAGCTCTTCTTCGCCGACCGAGAAGGCGACGACAGGGATGTCTTTGGCCTTGACGCCGCGGTTGGCGAGTTCCTTGTAGAACGGCACATTGGCGTCGCCGTTAATGGTCGAGACGACTGCGGTTTTCTTACCTGCGGAGCCGAACTTCACGATGTCGGCGACGCGGGTCTGCCAATCCGAGTGACCGAACGGGGTGTAGTTGATCGAGATGTCCTCGTCCTTGACGCCCTTGGACTTCAGATAGGCCTCGAGGATCTTGTTGGTGGTGCGCGGATAGACGTAGTCGGTGCCTTCCAGCACCCAGCGCTGCACCTTCTCTTCCTTCATCAGATAGTCGACCGCCGGGATCGCCTGCTGGTTCGGCGCGGCGCCGGTGTAGAACACGTTGCGCTCGCTTTCCTCACCCTCGTACTGCACCGGATAGAACAGGATCGAATTCAGCTCCTTGAAGACCGGGAGCACCGACTTGCGCGACACCGAGGTCCAGCATCCGAACACCGCCGCAACCTTGTCCTTGGCGATCAGCTCGCGCGCCTTTTCGGCGAAGAGCGGCCAGTTCGAGGCCGGGTCGACGACCACCGCTTCCAGCTTCTTGCCGAGCAGACCACCCTTCTTGTTCTGCTCCTCGATCAGCATGAGCATGACGTCCTTCAGCGTGGTCTCGCTGATGGCCATGGTGCCCGAGAGCGAATGGAGAATGCCGACCTTGATCGTTTCCTGCGCCTTGACCGGCAAAGCGGCTGCCATCGACAGCGCAAGGCCCGCAGCCGAGGCCAAGAGCCAGCGGCGGGCGATCGGTCGCGGAGCGACCGCACGGATGAAGTGGTTCATGTTGTTTCCTCTGCTTCACGCGCACGCCAGAAAACCCGGCATCCCGCGCCGCAGCAGAGTTCGCAAGGGATGTGCCAATTTCCGAAAGTGGTCCAAGGCCTTGAGTCACAACCGGAAAACGTGAACGTCGCCCGCCCGCAAAATAGGCAGATAAACCCGCCTGATTACGCTTCAGACAAATTGATCATTTTTTGTGCATAGCAAGTGTTTCAACCTGCCATTGTTTCGACTCGGCTTGGCCGCGGGTTAGCGCTACAGCGCTCCGACCGCGGTCCCTGGCCCGAAAGAATCGTTATGATTAGGACGAGTCCGTTGAGTTTGGCTGTTGCATTTGCGATCGCCGGATCGCTCGCACTGACGGGTTCGGCTTTGGCGCAGGCACCGGGGGAAGCCAAAGTGCTGCTGGAGCGCGCTGTCGAATCGTCCAATTCCGGTGACGCCGCTGGCGCTCTGCCGCTCGCGCAACAGGCGCTGACGATCCTCGAAAAGGCGGAGGGGCCGGAACATCCTCACGTCGCTTCCACGCTCAATTATCTCGGAATTCTGAACCAGCAAACCGGCCGTCTTAAGGAGGCCGAGCAGCTCTATCAGCGCGCCCTCTCGATCCGGCAGAAAGCGTTCGGCGCCGAACACCCGCAAGTCGCGGTCTCTGCGGATAACCTCGCGGCCCTCTATCGCACCACCGGCCGCAGGAACGAGGCCGAACTCCTGTACAAGCGGGTGCTGGTGATCCAGGAGAACAATTTCGGACCGGAGCATCCTGCGGTTGCGGCAACGGCGAGCAATCTTGCCGCCATCTATCAGGAGACCGGGCGTGCGCGCGATGCCGAGCCCTTCTTCCGGCGCGCGCTGACCATCAACGAAAAGGCGTTTGGAGCCGATCATCCGCAGGTCGCAGCGTCGCTCCTGGCGCTCGGCGCGCTTTACCGGACCAGCGGTCGGCTTGCCGAAGCCGAGCCGATGCTCACGCGCGCCATCACCATCGAAGAACAGGCACGCGGCGCGGAACATCCCGAGATCGCAAGCCCCCTCCTCGAACTGGCCATGGTTTACTGGATGCAGGGCCGCATCGGCGATGTCGAGCCACTGTTCAAGCGCGCGCTCGTCATTCGTGAAAAAGGCTACGGACCCGACCATCCCGCCGTCGCGCAAGCCGTCAACACCATGGCCGGCTTCTATCGTGATCAGGGCCGCCACGGCGAGGCCGAGCCATATTTCAAGCGGGTGCTCGCCATGTACGAAAAGGCGCTCGGGCCGGAGCATCCCGGTGTGGCTACGTCGCTGAACAATCTCGCCGTGCTTTACCAGGAGATGGGCCGCCCGGCCGATGCAGAACCGCTGGCAAAACGTGCGCTGACGATCCGCGAGAAGGCGTTCGGACCGAACAATCCCCAGCTCCTCAATACGATCCACAATCTCGCGGAGCTTTACCGGACCTTGGGCCGCAAGGCCGAGGCCGATGCGCTCGCCAAGCGCGCGGACGCGATCCGGCAGCGGGCCAAGTAGCCTGGAGGTTACTCCTCGAGGGAGGCTTGTGTCGCGGTTGCGGATGATGCACATCCCCGGCAGTCAATGCCGGAGTGTGATTTCATGGCCCAGAAGACCGGACTTGTTGTGACTGCCCACCCGGGCGATTTCGTCTGGCGCGCAGGCGGCGCGATCGCACACCATGCGAAACTTGGCTATCGCATGAAGATCGTCTGCATGAGCTTCGGTGAACGCGGGGAAAGCCAGTTCGCCTGGAAGGAGGCGGGCGCGACGCTGGACAGCGTGAAGGCCGGACGCAAGGACGAGGCTGAGCGCGCGGCCGCATTGCTTGGCGCAGAGATCGAATTCTTCGATTGCGGTGACTATCCGCTAAAGCTGACCGACGCGCATTTTGACCGCATGGTCGACATCTACCGTGAAACCAATCCGGCCTTTGTGCTGACCCACGCGCTCAAGGACCCCTACAATTTTGACCATCCCAACGCCGCCCATTTCGCACAGGAGACCCGCGTCGTGGCGCAGGCCATGGGCCATAAGCCAGGTGCCAAATACCAGTATTCCGCGCCGCCGGTTTATCTGTTCGAGCCGCATCAGCCCGAGCAGTGCGATTTCAAGCCGGATCTTATCCTGAAGATCGATGAGGTCTGGGAGACCAAGTACAAGGCCTTCCAGATCCTGGCGGCGCAAAAGCACCTCTGGCACTATTACGAGCGGGTGGCGCTCAACCGCGGCATTCAGGGCTCGCGCAATACCGGCATCCCGATGACCTATGGCGAGGCCTATCAGACGCTGTTCCCGCGCGTCGTCACGGACACGCTGGGCTGAGCGGGGAGACATCGCCATGAAAACCGTCGTCGTTCGCAATATCGAACGTGCCGACGCTGCGGCCTGCAAAATTCTCGCAGGTCTTGGCGTTTCGACCTCGCACGAAGCGCTGGGCCGCTCCGGCCTGATGAAACCGTACATGCGGCCGATCTGGCCGGGCGCTTCGATCTGCGGCCCCGCCGTCACCATCATGGCGCAGCCTGGCGACAACTGGATGATCCATGTCGCCATCGAGCAATGCAAACCCGGCGACGTGCTGGTGGTCGGCGTCACCGCCGACAATACCGACGGCATGTTCGGCGACCTGCTCGCGACCTCGGCCAAGGCGCGCGGCGTTCAGGGTCTCGTCATCGATGCCGGCTGCCGCGATGTCGCAACATTGAAGGAGATGGGATTTCCGGTCTGGTCGAAGGCGATCTCGGCCAAGGGCACGGTGAAGGCCACGCTCGGGGCTGTCAACATTCCGGTGGTCTGCGCCGGCGTCAACGTGATCCCGGGCGACGCAGTGGTCGCGGATGACGACGGCGTGGTGGTGATCCCGCGCAAGCTCGCAGCCGAGGTTGCGGCCAAGGGCCAGAAGCGCGAGGCGGACGAGACCGCCAAGCGCGAGAAGCTCGCCTCCGGCGTGCTCGGCCTCGACATGTACAACATGCGCGAGCCGCTGGCGAAGGCGGGCTTGGTTTACGTCGACAACCTAGACGAAGCGTAATTCATGCTGACGCTCTATTACGCGCCGCATACATGCGCACTCGCGTCCCACATCTGCCTGGAGGAAGCCGGCGCCGCTTACCAAACCGTTCGGCTCAATTTTGCCGACGGCGAACAACGCAAGCCCGCATATCTCTCCGTCAATCCAAAAGGCCGTGTCCCTGCTCTCGTCACCGACCGGGGCATCCTGACCGAGACGCCCGCTATCCTCGCCTTCATCGCACAGAGCTTCCCGGCCGCGCGTCTGGCGCCGATCGACGACGCCTTCGCGTTCGCGCAAGTACAGGCCTTCAACAGTTATCTCTGTTCGACCGTGCATGTTGCCCATGCACACCGGCTGCGCGGCTCGCGATGGGCCGACGATGATTCCGCGATTGAATCAATGAAGAAAAAGGTGCCGCAATCGGTCGGCGACTGCTTCGACCTGATCGAACGCGAGATGCTTGCCGGTCCCTGGGTGATGGGTGCGACCTACACCATCTGCGATCCGTATCTCTATACGATCAGCAGATGGCTCGAGGGCGACGGCGTGGAAATCGCACGCTTCCCCAAGGTGCAGGATCACCACAGGCGCATGGAGGCGCGGCCGGCGGTGCAACGGGCGCTTAGCCAGCAAATGGCCGCTGCGGCTTGATCCTTTCCGGTTGCAATCGCGGCGGCGCCGTTCTTTGATGGGCTGGGACATCGCCAGGCAGGCACCATGACCCCCGGTCCCTCGCAGAACCCCATCGACCCGATTGCCGAGGGCGATCTGCGGCTCGATGCACCGGCCTTTCATCGCAACTGCGCGCCGATTTGGGCGGAACTTTCGGGCTATCTGAAAGACAGGCAGGGCAACGTGCTGGAGGTCGGCAGCGGATCCGGCCAGCATGTGATCGAATTCGCCAAGGCGTCCCCTCACCTCCTTTGGTGGCCGACTGACTACGACGAGCGCAATCTGAAGAGCATCGATGCCTGGCGTCACCATTCGCAGGTGCAGAATGTCGAGGAAGCGCGAAAGCTCGATCTGTGCGCGCTGGAATGGGGACTGAACGAAGCCGACTCTGCAACGCTGAGCGATCTCACCGCAATTTTCTGCGCCAATGTGCTGCACATCTCGCCCTGGCGCACCGCACGCGGCCTGATGTGGGGCGCGTCTCAGCGCCTGCATCCGGGCGGACTGTTGTTCATCTATGGCCCATTCAAGCAGGACGGGCAGCACACCGCGCCCAGCAACGAAGCATTCGATGCGTCATTGCGGGCGCGCGATCCGGAATGGGGAGTGCGCGATATCGCCGATTTGCAGGCGCTCGCGCATGAGCACGCGCTTCTGCTTGCGGAGATCGAGCCTATGCTGGCAAACAATATGCTTCTCGTGTTCGAGCGTCGCGGCCTTTGATTCGGGCGGCTCAGACGGCGATCACGCCGTCCCGGTTCACGAAGACCCGACTCTCGCCGATCACGCCAGGCAACCTCGCCGCGACATGCTTGCGCAGCTTGGCATCGGGCTCATCGCTGGCCGACCAGACCGTCACATAAATCGTGTCGTCTTCGACCATCACATCGAAGTCGGCGATCATGCCCGCCGCCACCATGATGGCGAGCGCACCGGCCGAAGCCTTCAAATAGTCAAGCGCCTTGCCCTTCATCGCCACACCCCTCCTCGAAAGATTAACAATGCGTAAAGGAAAACGGCCGCCGTGCCGCGTCCACGATTCCAACTAGCCGCATCGCGCGTCGCCAGAATGTCGAGACGGTGTCGGAAGCGAGATTGCGATTCACGCTTGCGTGAATCCGGTGTGGCGAACCGACCCTGCGTCGTTCGCGACACGTGGATTGTCAAACCGCCGTCACAGGCCATTCACAGCTGCGACAAACGATCTGGCGAAGAACGGCGTGCATCAGGAGGCTCACATCCATGCGCGCCATCACGATCTCAGTCGTTCTTTCGCTAACCGTCCCCGGCGCCGCGCTGGCGCAGGAATTCCCAGCAACACTCGCCGGCCATGTCGTTATCCCAGCGGAAACCTTCATACCGGCGCCCGCCGACGCCCCCGACGATCTCAAAATTTCCGGCAAATTCACCACCGGCAAGCGCGTCGATGCCGTCGGCACCGTCGAAGGTCGCTCGCGCGGCCGGCCGACCGGTGTGAGGCTGCCGTTCAACGGCCAGCCTCTCCAGGGACATTCCGGAATCAAGCGCATGCCCGACGGCACCTTCTGGGTGGTGATCGACAACGGCTTCGGCAACAAGGCGAATTCGCCGGATGCGATGCTTTTCCTCAATCAATACCGCCTGAATTGGCACAGCGGGACTGCGGACCGGCTCGCCACTATCTTTCTGCACGATCCCGACAAGAAAGTGCCGTTCCGGATCGTTCACGAGGGCACGGCAAAGCGTTATCTCACCGGCGCCGATTTCGACCTCGAAAGCTTCCAGCCGATCGGCGACAAGTTCTGGATCGCCGAGGAATTCGGCCCCTACCTGATCCGCACCGACAAGAACGGCAAGATCGAGGCGGTGTTCGAGACCATGATCGACGGCAAGCCCGCCCGCTCGCCGGACCACTTTGCGGTGACGTCGCCGGCCGTGCCGGGTGGCGCGACCAATTTCACCATCCGCCGCACCAAGGGCTATGAGGGCATGGCCGCATCTCCGGATGGCCGTTTCCTCTATGCGATGTTGGAAGGTCCGGTGTGGGACGCTGATAAGAAGGATTGGGAAAAGACTTCAGACGGCAAGGAATATCTGCGCATCCTCGAATTCGATGTGGCCGGTGAAAAATGGACCGGCCGCCACTGGAAATACGTGCTCGAAGAGAATGGGCTCGCGATCGGCGACTTCAACATGATCACGCCGACGCAGGCGCTGGTCATCGAACGCGACGACGGCGAAGGCACCGCCGACAAGGCCTGTCCGGCTGGCACCAAGGGCGAGAATTGCTTCGGCGACGTGGCCAAGTTCAAGCGCATTTACAAGATCGAGATGACCGACGCGAATGCCAACGGTCCGGTGCGCAAGATAGCCCATATCGACCTGATGAAGATCGCCGATCCGGATAAAAAGGCACGCAAGCCGCTCAATGACGGGGTGCTGACTTTCCCATTCTTCACCATCGAGAACGTGGACATCGTCGACGGCGACCACATCGTGGTGGGCAACGACAACAACCTGCCGTTCTCGACGAGCCGCGATCCGAACAGGGCAGACGACAACGAGTTCGTGTTGCTAAGAGTGACCGACTTCCTGAAGGCGAAGTAGCTTTCTCCCTCCGCGGCGCGGGCTAAATGCCCGCGCCCCGGAATTCACCCGTTGCGAATCGTGGTGAGGACGTACCGGGCTCGGGCCGCACCCCGGATGACCGCTTCTCGACGCGCGCCGCCGCGCGTGTTAGGTCGCTGTCGTTCAACAACAGGCGATCCGACTGCCCATGATCAAAGAGCCCATCCTCGACATTGCCCACCTTGCCCACCTCGAATTGCTCACGCCGAAATTCGAGCAGAGCCGCGACTTCTTCGTCAACGTCATGGGCATGACGCAAAGCGCCGAAAAGGGCGACAGCGTCTATCTGCGCGCATGGGACGATTACGAGCTCTATTCGCTGAAGCTGACGGCCTCGAAGACCTCCGGCCTCAAGCATGTCGCTTACCGCTGCCGCTCGCCCCAGGCGCTGGAGCGCCGCGCCGCCGCGCTGAAAGGCTCGGGCTTCGATATTGGCTGGACCGACGGCGATGTCGGCCACGGCAAGACCTTCGTCTGCAAGGACCCGGACGATCACATCGTCGAACTCTATTACGAAACCGAGTGGTATCAGGCGCCGCCGGACAAGAAGCCCGCCCTGAAAAACCAGGCGCAGCGCTTTCCCGCGCGCGGCTGCAATGTGCGCAGACTCGATCACTGGAACGGACTCGCGGTCGATATCAAGGCGAACCGCGAATTTTACGAGAACTATCTCGGCTTCCGGCTGACCGAGACCATCATCCTCAACGACGGCTCGGAAGCGGCGATCTGGATGACGGCCACCAACAAGAGCTACGACTTCGCCTATACGCGCGATCACACCGGCACCAAGGGCCGCTTCCATCACATCACCTACGCGCTCGATCAGCGCGAAGAAATCCTGCGCGCCGCCGACATTTTTCTCGAGAACGGCATCCACATCGAAACCGGACCGCACAAGCACGCAATCCAGCAGACATTTTTCCTCTATGTCTACGAACCCGGCGGCAATCGCGTCGAAGTGGCCAATGCCGGCGCGCGGCTGATCCTCGCGCCGGACTGGAAGCCGATCGTGTGGACCGAGGAGGAGCGTAAGAAGGGCCAGGCCTGGGGGTTGAAGACCATCGAGTCGTTCCATACCCACGGCACACCGCCGGTGGAGGCGAAGGGGCATTAGGCGTCGCGGTGGCCATCCCGACTACGCCCTTTCCCTCCGGCGAGCCGGTCCCGGTCTTCGGGCTGGGCACCTGGATGATGGGCGAGAACGAAAAGAGGCGCAGCCATGAGGTCGATGCGCTCAAGCTCGGGCTCGATCTCGGCGCAACCCTGATCGACACGGCGGAAATGTATGGCGATGGCGAGGCCGAGGAGATCGTCGGCGACGCCATCGCCGGCCGCCGCGATGGGCTTTTCCTCGTCAGCAAGGTGCTGCCGGAACATGCTTCGCGCAGGGATACGGTCGCGGCCTGCGAGCGCAGCCTCAAGCGGCTGCGTACCGACCGTATCGACCTCTATCTGCTGCATTGGCGCGGCTCGACGCCGCTGCAGCACACGCTCGAGGCGTTCGTCCAGCTCCAGCGCGAGGGCAAGATCCGGCATTGGGGCGTGAGCAATTTCGATACCGACGACATGGAGGAATTGCTGGCGTTGCCCGGCGGCGACCGATGCGCCACCAATCAGGTGCTCTACAACCTCAAGCGCCGGCGTATCGAATATGATCTCGTACCGTTCTGCCGGGCGCGCGGCATCCCGGTCATGGCCTATTCCCCGATCGAACAGGGCCGGCTTCTCGGCGCATCGGCGCTGAAAGAGGTTGCGCAGCGGCATGACGCAACGACTGCGCAGGTGGCGCTGGCCTGGCTGCTCCGGCAATCCGGCACGATCGTCATTCCGAAGGCGACAAATCCCGAGCATGTCCGCGACAATTTCAAGGCGCTCGATCTCAAGCTCACAGAGGACGATCTTTCCGTTCTTGACCGCGCTTTCCCGCCCCCCGACAGGAAATACGCGCTGGAGATGTTGTAGACTTCCACCAGGTTAGACGACGCCCGCAAATTGCGTATAAGAAGCGCAACGCAGCGAGACCGTCATGACCGATCTATCGAAGCTTTCTATCGGGCTAAAAGGCACGGCACAGATCCGCGTCGGCGAGGAGCAGACCGCACCGCGCGTCGGCTCGGGCCGCGTGCGGGTGCTGGCGACGCCGGTCATGATCAACATGATGGAGGCGGCAGCGCTCGATGCGATCGAAAATCTGCTGCCGCCCGGTCACCAGAGCCTCGGCACCCATCTCGATGTCGGACACTATGCCGCGACACCGGTCGGCATGACCCTGCGCGCCAGCGCCGAAGTGACCAAGGTTGATGGCCGCAATGTCACCTTCCGTGTCGAGGCCTTCGACGACAGGGAACGCATCGGCGACGGCACCCATACGCGCGTCGTCGTCAATGTCGATCGCTTTGACGCGCGTATCCAGAAGAAGCTCAAGAGCGAACAATGAGCGCACGGATTTGCTTCATCGGCTTCGGCGAGGCCGGCCAGGCCATGGCGGCGGGCTTGCGCGAAGACGGGGCCGAGGACATTGCTGCGTGGGACATCCTGTTTGCGGATGAGGCGGGCGCCAAGCTTGTCGGAGCGGCCAAGGCTGCAGGCGCGCGGGCCGCGTCTTCCGCAGCCGATGCGGTGCGTCACGCCGACGTGGTCATCTCGGCCGTCACAGCCGCGTCCAGCTACGAGGCCGCGCAATCCGTCTCGGGGCATCTGAAGGGCAATCCGTTCTATCTCGATGTCAACTCGGTCTCGCCCGGCCGCAAACAGGCCACGGCAAGGCTGCTCGGCAATGAGGCGCGATATGTCGATGTCGCCATTGTTTCGGCGATCTATCCGGCACGTCACAAGTCGCCGATGATGCTGGCCGGTCCTCACGCGGCAGAGGCGGAAAAAGTCATGACTGAGCTTGGCATGAAGCCGCAAGTCATGGGCGGCAAGGTGGGCGAGGCCGCCGCGATCAAGATGATCCGCAGTGTCATGATCAAGGGGATCGAGGCGCTCACGCTGGAATGTTTCCTCGCTGCGACGCGGGCCGGCGTGTTCGACCAGGTCGCGGCGTCGCTGCGCAACAATTACCCGACGCTCGATTGGGATAAACTCGCCGAATACAACATCGAGCGCATGGCGAGCCACGGCATCCGCCGCGCGGCCGAGATGCGCGAAGTGGCCGATACCTTGCGCGAGCTCGGGGTCGAGCCGCTAATGACGTCGGGAACGATCGAACGGCAGCAGCAGCTCGGCGAGGTCGGCCGGCTGCCGCAGGTCAGGGACGCGGTGGCCAAGGGACGCGCCCCGATGCTCAAAGCGATCGACGGCGCTACGCGTTCGCAGCGGTAGCGGCGTCATCAGTTATTGGCGCGCTGTCAGCGCGGCGGAATTTGCAGAAACTCCGCGAGCTGCTCCTTGGTCATCGGCTTGTCGAGGAATTTCAGCTTCACCGCATCCGCCACGGCGCCGTCGATGTCTTCCATCCGGTCGGATTGCATCGTCTCTTTCGGATGAAACTCTGCGATCGATTCCTTCAGCAGCTCAGGATCGGCCTTGATTTTCACCGCATACATCTCGATTGCCTTCGGATCGGAATACATCCAGTCCACGCTCTCGCGATAGGCCTTCACGAAGCGCATTATCGCGTCTTTCTTGTTCTTCAGCGCATCGGCGTTGACGATGATCGTGCGCACCGTCTGGCCCTTTAGCGAGGGCACGTCGCTGCCGCGTATCAGCATGCGGATCTTGCCTTCCTTCAGTTCCTTCACACCGAAGGGCGGCGCTGCCCAGCCTATATCGACCTGTCCGGTCATCACCGCGGTCAAAGTACCGGGCTGACCTCCCGTCGCCGTCGGCTTCGCCTTCACGCCCAGTTCCTGCGCAAATGCGAGCACAAGATTGTTGGTTGACGACCCGGACGTCGAATAGGCGATGGTGTGCTTGTCGGTAATGTCCTTGACCGACTTTAGCGGCGAATCCGCCTTGACGTACCAGTAGAGGTCGCCCGTCCCGGTGAAGGCCGGCAACAGCACGCGAACCGGGGCGCCCTTGGAAAAGGCGCGCATCACGCCGGCGACGCCAACGCCCGCGCCCAGATCCGCCGAACCCGAAATCACCGCCTGGATGGTCTCGCCCGCACCCTGCGTTCCGACCGCCTCGAGCTTGAGGTTATGCTTGGCAAAAATGCCGGCGTCTTGCCCCAGCGTTGGCGGCTGGTTCTCCCAATTATTGATCTGACCGATGGCGATCTTCAACTGATCCTGTGCGATAGCCGGACCGGTGGCCAAAGCCACCAGGATCGCCGCACCGATTGCGGTTGCCGAACGCTTCATCGCTTTCTCCCTTTTGCCTTGGTCTTTTTCGCTGTGGTGCGGATGACGCTAGCACGCTTGGCGCTTCTGCCAACCGGCTTTTTCGCACGACGCGGCAAACCGCCGCCGGATTTTTCCAGCCGCACCGACCAATATTCCCACGTCCTGAAACTTGATGTTGGCATGGCGTTGATCTGTGCAGATTTTTCCACTTCACCCGGACGCAGCGGCATGACCTTGCCTAGCATATGCGCCGCAAACTGATACTCGGCATTGCGGCACGAATAGATCGCCCTGAACACCAGTTCCTGGATCGTCGACCCAACCACGGTCGCGCCATGCCCTTTCATCAGGACAAGCGGCGCCTGCCCAAGCGCGCGTGCAAGCGAGGCACCCTCCTCTGGCTTTACCAGCAAAAGGTTGGTGTCGCCGAATTCGTCATACTGATCCCACATCGGCACCTTGGGTCCGATCACGGCTCCGAGATGCATGACCGGCAACAGCTCCACCCCGGAGATGCAGAACGGCATGACTGCCGGCGCGTGATGATGCACCACCGCCATCACGTCGGGCCGCGCCTTGTACATTTCGCCGTGTATCACCCGCTCGGCATAGAGCCGCTGGTCGGTGACTTTTACCGGGTTGGAATCAAGATCGTATTCCAGGACATCGGCTGGCTCGACCAGTTCGGGTGCGCGGGAGCGCGACAGGAAATAGCGGTTTGGATCGGCCGGATGGCGCATGCTGACATGGCCAAACGCATCCAGCACACGTTCATTCGCGAGAATGCGGTTACCAAGCGCAACCTGAGAGCGAACTTCATCGATTGAGACCACGAATCCTCCTTGGCTGGTCCAGCCCCGTCTGGCTTTTCTCAGTTTCAATAGCGAGGCGCAGACTTATCCTTAACCCATTGTCACCGGCAATCGAATTTGAACCCGTAACGCGATACTAACCGGTACGGATTAATACAGCGACATTTTGGATATTGCGACAGCATGAAAACCAGGTTCGGCGCAATAGCAGGGCTCCTGCTTCAAGGAACAGTTGTCCTCGGACTGGCGATGATTGCGCTGCTCTGGAGCAATATTTTCGTTTTCCTTCGCTATGACAGGCAGGCGGCGATCAATGCCGCGATGACCAATACGGCGAATCTTGCGCGCGCATTTGGCGAACACACCTCGCGCACCATCTTTGGCGAAGACTCCACGCTGGTGGTGCTCCGCACGATGCTGAGCCGGGATTCTGAAAGCTTTTCCGCCGTTGACTGGACCAGCCTCCCCGACGCGGTTCTGCAGTACAGCGTCATCGACAGAAGCGGAAAGCTTGCTGCCTCTTCGCTGGGCGAGACCGTCGCAATCGATCTGAGCGACCGCAGCCATTTCGCCCATCACGTCAATACCGCGATAGATGCACTCTACATTGGCCGTGCGCAGACTGATCGCGTATCGCAACGCGCTTCCATTCAACTGAGCCGTAAACTCATCGCGCCGGATGGCTCGTTTGCCGGTGTTATCGTTGCATCGCTGGACCAGCAAAAACTGACGAGCTTCTACGAAACTATCAATGTCGGTAAAGATGGCGCGATCAGCCTCATCGGCCTTGACGGACATGTGCGCGCCTCGCGGGGATTCAAAAGGGATATCACCTATGTTTCGCCGGACAGTCCATTGCAGCAACACGCCCGGGCCAACCAGGAGGGGTCCTACATCACATCAGGCTCTTTCGACGGTGTGCCCCGCATTCTATCGTACCGAAAGGTCGAAAACCTGCCTCTCATCGTGACGTCCGCGGTCAGCATATCCGAGGTGCTGGCACCGCACTATCGAAAGGCCCTGGAAGCCACGACGATCGGTTCCGGCATCACCGCGATCATTCTCGTCGTGATGGGCTTCAGCATTTCCAATCGCCTGCGCCTCAATCGCGCTCTTGAGTCGTTGCGCGACAGCGAAACAGTCGCGCGCGAGAGAAGCGAGCAGCTCGGTATCACGCTCGACAATATCGACCAGGGAATCATCATGGTCGATCCCGATGGCTGTATTCGGGTCATTAACAGGCGGGCAGTCGCGTTGCTGGACATTCCAGAAGCCTGGCTGCGGCGATCTATCACGTTCAGAGAACTGGGAGAGCAGCTCTGGGACCGCGGCGAATTCGAAGGCAGCCTTCATCCACATATTCAAAACACAATTGCCGGCAGCAGCAATTTCGCCGGCCCGGCCGTTTATGAACGTATCCGGCCGAACGGAACCATACTCGAAATCCGCAACGTACCTCTGCAAAACGGAGGTCTGGTGCGCACCATCACCGACATCACCGCGCGCCGAAAAGCCGAGGAGCGGATCAGACATCTGGCGCTGCACGATGAACTGACAGGCCTTCCAAATCGCGCAGCGTTCCGGGACCGGATCGAGCAATGTTTTCAGAAGGCGCAACGGCACGGCGAATGTTTTGCCTTGCTCACCTTCGATCTGGACCGATTCAAGACAATCAACGACACCCTCGGGCATCTGGCCGGCGACGCGGTCCTGCGGGAGGTGGCGCAGCGCCTGACGCTCTGCATCCGTGACATCGATCTCGGTGCACGCCTCGGCGGCGACGAGTTCGCGATCGTACAGCCCGCCATCGGGTCGAGCGAGGATGCGGCGACGCTGGCGCAACGCATCCTCGACGCGATGCGCACTCCGTTCCAGATCGGCCACGGGAGTACCAGCATCGGAATTTCCATCGGGATTGCGCTCGCACCGCGCCATGCGTCGAACTTCAAGAATCTGATCGCGGTCGCCGATGCCGCTCTCTACAGAGCCAAGCGCAACGGCGGCAACCAGTATGCCTTCTGCGAAGAAAGCTCTTTGCGTCCGGTCGCCTGAGCGCCATACTTGAGCTATATATCCGCGTTTGACACTCTGCGGCCGCCTTCCTAAACATGCGGCGAGTTGCCTGCGCCATGTGCCAGGCTTGCCATGTTGAAGGAATGTGCCGGTGCCGGACGTCGTCGAGTTCCGCCGCGAAGAAGCGATCGCGGTCATCACCGTCAATCATCCGCCGGTCAATGCGCTCAATAGTGCCATGCGCAAGGGACTGGTCGAGGCGCTGAACCGGGCCCGCAACGATGATCAGGTCAAGGGCGTGGTGATTGCCGCCTCCGGCCGCACCTTCATCGCCGGCGCAGACATCACCGAATTCAACCTGCCGCCCGCGAGTCCGACCACCATCGATGTGATCGAGACCATCGACGCCATGCCGAAGCCGGTGGTGGCTGCCCTGCACGGCACCCCGCTTGGCGGCGGACTCGAGGTCGCGCTTGGCTGTCATTTCCGGGTCGCGGCACCGGGCACCAGGCTTGGATTGCCCGAGATCAAGCTCGGGCTGATGCCGGGCGCGGGCGGCACCCAGCGGCTGCCGCGCCTGATCGGCATGGAAAAGGCGATGGCCATGATCCTGTCGGGCGATCCGATCTCGGTGGAAGACGCAAAATCGTATGGGCTGATCGACAAAATCGCCGCCGGCGATGTCGTGGCTGCGGCCGTGGCTTTCGCCGATCGCGTGGTCGCCGAAAAGCGCCCGCTCGTACGGGCGCGCGACCGCGACGACAAGCTCGCCGAGCTGCGCGCCCACCCTGCAAAATTCGACGAGCTCGCCGCCCCCTATGCGAAACGCGCGCGCGGTCTGCATGCACCGGCCAAGGCGCTGGAAGCGTTGCGCTGGACCCTCGACGTGCCGGTGGCCGAAGCGCTGAACCGCGAACGCGACGCCTTCATCGAATTGAAGAATGGCGCGCAATCGAAAGCCCAACGGCACATTTTCTTTGCAGAACGCGAGGCGGCAAAAGTCGCGGACTTACCGAAGGGTGTGAAGCCGATCGACGTGAAACGCGCCGCAGTGATCGGCGCCGGTACCATGGGCGGCGGCATCGCCATGTGCTTCGCCAATGCCGGCATCCCAGTGACAATCGTCGAGACCGGCACCGATGCCCTGAAGCGCGGGCTCGATCTGGTGGCGAAGAACTATCAGGCATCCGCCAAACGCGGCGGCCTGAGCGCCGAGGATGTCGAGACCCGCATCAGCCTGATGCATGGCACGACCGAGGCTGGCAAACTCGCAGACGCCGACATGATCGTCGAGGCGGTGTTCGAGGATATCGGAGTCAAGCGCGAGGTATTCGGCAAGCTCGACGCCATCGCCAAGCCCGGCGCGGTGCTCGCCACCAACACCTCCTATCTCGACGTCAACGAAATCGCCCATTTCACCAAGCGGCCGCAATCCGTCGTCGGCATGCATTTCTTCAGCCCGGCGAACGTGATGCGCCTTCTGGAGATCGTGCGCGGCGCCGATACCGATCCGCAGACGCTGGCGACCGCCATCGGTATCGCGCGCAAGATCGGCAAGGTGCCCGTCGTCGTCGGAGTTTGCCACGGCTTCGTCGGCAACCGTATCCTGCGCGTACGGTCTACCGAAGCGGAGCGGTTGCTTCTCGAAGGTGCGCTGCCGCAGGATGTGGACGGCGCGCTGACGGCGTTCGGTTTCCCGCTCGGCCCGTTCGGGGTGAGCGATCTTGCCGGTCTCGATATTTCGTGGCGCATGCGCAAGGCGCAAGGCGCGCGCGCCGAGATCGCCGACCAGCTCTGCGAGATGGGCCGCTTCGGCCAGAAGACCGGCAAGGGCTTCTATCTCTACGAAGCCGGTTCGCGCACGCCGAAACCCGATCCTGACGTCGAGGCACTGATCGTTGCGACCTCGCAGCGGCTCGGCATCGCGCGAAAGCCGATGAGCCGCGAAGAGATCACCGAGCGGCTTCTCTTTCCCATGATCAACGAGGGCGCGCGCATTCTGGAAGAACGCATCGCGCAGCGTCCCGGCGATATCGACGTGATCTGGGTCTATGGCTACGGCTTCCCGGCCTGGCGCGGCGGGTTAATGTATTATGCCGACCAGGTCGGCCTTCCCTATATCCGCGACCGGCTGATGGAGTTCGCCAAACAGACTGGCGACACAAAGCACGAACCGGCGCCGTTGCTGCAACGGCTTGCGGACGAAGGCCGCGGCTTCGGATCGCTTGGCAAGGACAATTGATCGAGGACACTTGACATGCTTACACCGCCCTCACCGCGCGCGCAGGAGATTGCGAAGCGGCTGACGGCGTTTATGGAGGAGCATGTCTATCCGGCGGAGGCGGTGTTCGAGCGGCAGCTCGGCGAAGCGAAAGACCGCTGGAGTGAGTTGCCGGTCACCGCAGAGCTGAAGGCAAAAGCGAAAGCCGCGGGCTTGTGGAATCTCTGGCTGCCGAAGAAGCATTACACCGAGGGTCTCTCCAATCGCGACTACGCACCGTTGTGCGAAATCATGGGTCGCTCGCCGATCGGACCGGAAAGCTTCAATTGCTCGGCGCCCGACACCGGCAACATGGAAACGCTGATTCTCTACGGCAACGAGGAGCAGAAGAAGCGCTGGCTTCCGCCTCTGATGGATGGCGAAATCCGCTCCTGTTTCGCGATGACCGAGCCGGACGTGGCCTCCTCGGACGCCACCAATATCCGCACCGAGATCCGGCGCGACGGCGACACGTACGTCATCAACGGCCGGAAGTGGTGGACCACCGGCGCACCGGACAGCCGCGCGAAAATCCTCATTGTTATGGGTCGCACCGATCCGGGCGCCCCCTCGCACAAGCAGCAGTCGATGGTGCTGGTGCCGATGGATACGCCGGGCGTGAAGGTGATCCGGCCGCTCTCGGTGTTCGGTTATGACGACGCCCCGCATGGTCATGCTGAGGTGCTGTTCGACAATGTACGGGTGCCTGCGTCCAACATCCTGCTCGGAGAGGGCCGCGGCTTCGAGATCGCGCAAGGCCGGCTTGGGCCGGGGCGTATCCATCACTGTATGCGGACCATCGGGCTTGCCGAGCGCGCGCTTGAAACGCTGTGCCAGCGCGCGCTGACCCGTACCGCGTTTGGCAAGCCGCTCGCGGACCAGGGCGTCACCCGGCACTGGATCGCGGAATCGCGCATGGAGATCGACCAGGCGCGGCTGCTCACGCTGCATGCGGCACAGATGATCGACGAGGTCGGCACCAAGGCGGCGCGTGCGGAAATCGCGATGATCAAGGTGGTGGCGCCGAACATGGCGCAGAAAGTGGTGGACCGCGCCATCCAGATCTGCGGCGCCGGCGGCCTGTCGCAGGACTTCCACCTCGCCTATGCCTATGCCCGGGCCCGTTCGATCCGCATTCTTGACGGGCCGGACGAGGTGCATCGCGAAACCATCGCCAAGATGGAATTGCGCAAGCACGCCACGGGTGGCGGCAATGCGGGGTAGCGTTTCTGCCTATTCCGGGCCATCGTATCCGTGATGGACGCCTCCAGCCCCTCGAAAGCCAGTCCGCCGCGCCGTCCCGCGGGCGAGCGCGATCCGGAACGCACGCGCTCTGCGATCCTCGCCGCCGCAACGGAGGAATTCACCGCGCATGGTCTGAACGGCGCCCGGGTCGACGAGATCGCGCGCCGGTCCGGCGTCAACAAGCGGATGATCTATTACTATTTCGGCGACAAGGACGGCCTGTATCTCGCGGTTCTGGAGGAGATTTACGCCGACATCCGCAACGCCGAGATCAGGCTGCATCTGGCCGACCGCAACCCGGTCGAGGCGATGCGGGAGCTGGTCGCCTTCACCTGGAATTACTTTATCGAACATCCCGAATTCCTGAGCCTGCTCGGCACCGAGAACCTGCATCGCGCACGCTATCTGAAGACATCGAAGAAAATCCGGGAGCTGCATTCGCCGCTGGTCGGGATCATTGGCAAATTGCTTGCCCGCGGCGCGCAGGAAAAGGTGTTCCGTCCCGGCGTCGACCCGGTGCAACTCTATATCGACATTGCGTCGCTCGGCTTTTTCTACATGTCGAACCGCTTCACCCTATCAACGATTTTCGGCCGCGATCTTGGAACCGCCGAGGCTCTCGCGGAACGTGGCCGCCATATCGAGGAGGTGGTGCTGGGTTATTTGCGGCCATAAGCTTGGGTCAATCTGACCAGATTGCAGCGCAAAAGCCTTCAGCTTTGTAGAAATCGAAATCCCCTCTTGACGCTTTGCACCCTGGCATGGTGCATTTGTAACCAGATGGTTACTTAGCGGATCGCGGACTTCGGACGGCATTGCCGGCTTGGGGGCCGGGACCGTTAGCCTCAACAACAACCGGCGCCAAGCCGAGAATTCATAACGTTCATGGGAGGAGCGAAAGATGCTTCGAACGACCTCGATTCTTGCAGGCGCAATGCTGGCCCTGACCGGAGCGGCATCGGCGCAGAACTATCCCTGGAAACCGGAACGCCCGATCACCATCATCGTGCCGTGGGCCGCCGGCGGCTCCACCGACCAGGTGACGCGCGTCGCCGCCATCGAAATTGAGAAGGCGCTCGGCCAGAAGGTCGTGATCGTCAATCAGGGCGGCGCCTCGGGCTCGATCGGCACCAAGTCCGCGCTCGATGCTCCCAAAGACGGCTATACCTGGACCGCGGGTGCGGCCAAGGACATCGGCACCTATTCGGTCAGCGGCCTGCTTGACACCAAATTCTCCGACTGGCGGCCCTATCTCAGCGTCGTGAACGTGTCGGTGCTCGGCGTCAATCCGAGCACGCCCTACAAGGACGCCAAGGACCTCGTAAACGCAATGAAGGCCAAGCCAAACGGCGTGTCGGTCGCGACCGCCGGCATTAACTCATCGGGCCATGCCGCGATCGAGGCCTTCACTCGCGCGCTTGGGCTCACCTACAAGCATGTCAGCTACGACGGCGGCAATCCCGCAGTGAACGCCACGGTCGCCGGCGAAACCGAGGTCACGACCCAGCTCGCGGTGGAGCAGGCCGCCATGATCCGCGCCAAGCGGCTGCGTCCGCTCGCCGTTCTCTCCGACAAGCCGCTCGAACTCGAAGGCCATGGCACCATTCCGCCGGTCACAGCATCTGTGGAAGGCTTCAAGCCCGATGCGAATTACTTCGGCATCTTCATCCACAAGGATGTGCCGGCCAATGTGCGCGAGACCGTCGACATGGTCTGGAAGAACGTGATCGCCAATTCGGAAGCCCTGAAAAAATACGCCGCCTCGAACGGAGCGCAATTCGCGCCGGTCTATGGCGACGAGGCAGTGAAGGCGGCGATGCCGGCCATCCAGTCGACCGCCTGGCAATTGCATGAGGCCGGCAAGTCGAAGGTCTCGCCGGACACGGTCGGGATCGCCAAGCCGTAATCGGTCATTCAGGGGCGCGAGCGCAAGCTCGCGAACCCTCAATCCGGACAGGCACACCAGGATGACGTTTGGGTTCCGGGTTCACGCGCACGCAGCCACGGTTACGCTGGCCGCATAACCTAGCCCGCGATGCACGTGCCCCGGAGTGACGAGGTGAGTGTGGACGATCGTAAACCATCGCCGCTCGCAGATCTGATTTCCGGGGGCGTCTGGCTCGCCCTCGCAATCGGCATCATGATCGGCAGCGTGACGATGGATCGCCTCACCCATCTGCAGGCATCCGTCTATACCGCGCCGGGTCTCGTTCCCGGCATCCTCGGGATTGCCATCGCCATTATGGGGATTTTGCTGATCGTGCGCTCGATCCGCGAAGGCGCACTCGCACAGCTGCAGATGCCTTCGATCCGCGCTCGGGACCACTGGCGAATCCTGACCGCGGTCGCGCTCTGTCTTTGCTTTGCACTCGGCCTCCTCGGCAGCGGTCTGCCATTCTGGCTCGCGGCGGCGATCTTCATCGCAATTTTCGTCTTTGTGTACCAGTTCGAGGACCGCAGACCCGAAGGCACGCTGCTGCGCGGGGCGGTCTTTGCCGCAGCTTTCGGCCTGATCTGCGGGGCTGCGATCTATTACGTATTCCAGGAGCTGTTCCTGGTGCGTCTGCCCTGAACCGCCGATGCTTGACGGTCTCTTCCTGTTTGGCCAGTCGATCGCGAATTTCGCGACGCCGACCACGATTCTCTACGCGCTCGGCGCCTGCCTTATCGGGCTGATCATCGGCGCCTTGCCCGGGCTTACCGCGACCATGGGCGTCGCGCTGATGACGACCCTGACCATCGCGCTGCCCTCGAACGTCGCGCTGCTGATCCTGATCTGCACCTATGTCGGCGCGATCTATGGCGGCAGCCGCAGCGCCATCCTGCTCAACATTCCCGGGACGCCGGCCTCCGCCGCCGCCTGTCTCGACGGCTACGCGCTGGCGCGCCAGGGCCTTGCCGGCCGCGCCATGGGCATTGCGACCTCGGGTTCGGTCCTCGGCACCTGGATCGGCATGCTGGGGCTCGCGCTGTTCACGCCGGTACTCGGCGAGATGGCGCTGAAGTTCGGAGCCTATGAATTCTTCTGGCTGGCGCTGTTCGGCGTGGTGATTTCCGGCAGCCTCACCGGCGACGATCCGCTGAAAGGATGGATCGCCGGTTTCCTAGGCCTGTTCGTCGCCATGATCGGCCAGGAGGGCATGTATGCCTATAACCGTTTCACCTTCGGCGTCCACGACCTCTCCGGCGGCATTGCGCTGATCCCGGCGCTGGTCGGCGCCTTCGGCTTCGCCGAAGTGCTGACGGTGATGAAGGAGCGGCCGCCAAAATTCGTCATCAGTGCGTTCGACGCCGTGATCCCGCGTCTCCGCGACGTGGTGCAATACTGGCGCACCATCATACGTTCCGGCCTGATCGGCACCGGCGTCGGCATCATTCCAGGCGTCGGCGAGGATGTTGCAGCGTGGAGTTCATACGCCGCGGCGCGACGCGCCAGTAAGGAGAAGGAAAAGTTCGGCAAGGGCTCGGTTGAAGGGCTGATGGCGGCGGAAACCGGCGACAATGCCTGCATTCCAGGCGCGGTGATCCCGGTGCTCACGCTCGCGGTGCCGGGCTCGGCGCCGGCTGCCGTGCTGCTTGCGGCGATGCTGATACATGGCGTGCAGCCCGGCCCGCTCATCATGGTGAACAACCCGCAATTCGTCTACGACGTGGTGACGATGATGTTGTTCGCCAGTATCGGCATCCTGATCTACGGCCTGACGCTGACCCAGGTACTGATCAAGATTCTACAGGTGCCGCGGACGCTGGTGATGCCGGTCGTGTTCGTGTTGTGCACCGTCGGCTCCTTTGCCATTGCTTCGCGCTTCTTCGACATCTACGTGATGCTTGCCTTCGGCGTGATCGGCTTCGTGCTGCGCCAGCTCAATTATCCGATGGCGCCCCTGGTGCTCGGCATCGTGCTCGGCGATCTGCTCGACAAGAATCTGCGCCGCGGGCTGACGCTGTCGGACGGCGACCTTACCCCGTTCTTCACCCGGCCGATCAGCTTCGTGATGTTCTGCCTCGTCGCTGGCACCATCCTGATGAATGTGCCCGCCGTCAGCCGCGCCGTCGGCCGGCTGTGGGCCGCAGCAACCGCGCCCTTGCGCCGGCAGTCCGGTGGTGCATAAAGCGCGGATGAAAATATCGCTCTGTAACGAAGTGCTGGCCGAGCACGATTTCGCGCGGCAATGCGAACTCGCCCGGCAAATGGGCTATGACGGTCTCGAAATCGCGCCGCTCACCTTGTCGGACGAGCCGCATCTTTTGCCGGCCGCACAGCGCGCCGAAATCCGCAAGATTGCCGCGGATGCAGGTGTTCCGGTGACCGGCCTGCACTATCTCCTGCGTGCGCCGGAGGGGCTCTCCATTACCGCATCCGATCCCGCGGTGCGTGTGCGTACCGTTGACGTGATCCGCAGGCTGATTGCGCTCTGCCACGAGCTCGGCGGCACCGTCATCGTGCATGGCTCTCCGGCGCAGCGCCGGTTGGAGCCGGGACACGAAGACGACGGGCGCACATACGGGGTCGCATGCTGGGCGGCGATCGCGAAGGATGCGGAGCAAGCGGGCGTAACCTATTGCGTCGAACCCCTGCACCAGCCGGACGCGAATTTCGTCAACACCGTCGAGGAAGCCGCGGCTATCGTGCGCCAGATCGGCAGCCCGGCAATCCGCACCATGATCGATTGCTCGGCGGCGTCGATCTTTGAAAAGCAGAGCGTGCCTGAGTTGATCCGGCAATGGATGCCGTCCGGCCTGATCGCGCATATGCATCTCAACGATCCGAACCGGCGCGGGCCCGGCGACGGCGCGCTGCAATTCGGCCCCATCCTCGCGGCCCTTCGTGAGACCGGTTACGCCGGCAATGCCGCCATCGAACCCTTCATTTACATCCCGGACGGCACCTCCTGCGCCGCGCGCAATATCGGTTATATGCGCGGGGTAATCGACGGACTGGGCTGAGGCCTGCGAAAGCGGGTTATCGCGCTTGCCGAAGCGCGCTGCGCTGGATCTTTCCGGTGATGGTCTTGGGCAGCGACGGCACGAATTCGATCGCGCGCGGATATTTGTAGGGCGCAATCTGCGCCTTCACGAGCTCCTGCAATTCGCGCTTCATGGCTTCGCCGTCGGTCGCGCCCTCGCGCAGCACCACATAGGCCGCAACGATCTGGCCGCGCTCCTCGTTCGGCAATCCCACCACGGCGCATTCGGCGACCGAGGCATGCTGCAGCAGCACGCCTTCCACCTCCGCGCCGGAGATATTGTAGCCGGCGCTGACGATCATGTCGTCGGTGCGGGCGTGGTACCAGAAATTGCCGTCGGCATCGGTCTCGAAGGCGTCGCCGGTCAGGTTCCAGCCGCCCTGCACATATTTCGTCTGCCGCTCCGGATCGGCGAGATAGCGGCACCCCGTAGGACCTCGAACCGCAAGCCGCCCCACCTGCCCCGGCGGCAGCGGATTCATCGCCTCGTCCACCACCATAGCGCGATAGCCAGGCGCGGCCTTGCCGACCGCGCCGGGAATGGTCTGCGTGTCCTGATTGATGAGGAAGCCGTGCAGCATCTCGGTCGAGCCGATGGAATTCATCAGCCGCACCCCGGTCGCGCGATACCATCCCTCGAACACCGCAAGCGGCATATGTTCGCCGGACGAGATGCAGCTTCTCAGCGACGAGACGTCATAGCCCGCCGCAAGCGGCGTCATCGCGCGATACAGCGTCGGCACCGTGAACAGCCTGGATACTCCTTCGCGTTCGATCGCGGACAGCATGGCGTCCGGCGTCGGCGTTTCCAGCATCACTGCAGAGCCGCCGAAACGCAGCGGAAATACCAGCATGGCGCCAAGCCCGAAGGTGAAGGCGAATGGCGCCGAGCCGAGAAACACGTCATCGGGTTCGGGCTTCAGGATATGCCGCGGCAGGCAATCGGCGATCGCCAGCACGTCACGATGAAAATGCACGGTTGCCTTCGACTGCCCGGTGGTGCCGGAAGTGAAGGCGATCAGCGCGACATCGTCATGCGACGGGATCACGTTGTCGAATTCGCCGTTCTTTCGCGCCATCCGTGCTTCGAGACCGTCGGCGGCATCGCTGTGGAAATGAACGGTCCTGAGCCCGGGGGCGCTGCCCGCCGCCTTGTCGAGTTCGTCGGCAAGCCGGGCATCGCATAGCGCAAATTGAACCTTGGCCTTGCCCAGCATGTAGGACAATTCAGCCGCGCGCAGCAGCGGCATGGTAGCAACCGCAACGCCGCCAGCCTTCAGCACGCCGAGCCAGGCCGCGGCTTTCATCGCATTATTGGCGGAGCGCAGCAGCACGCGGTTGCCGGGGACGAGACCGAGATCGTCGCGTAGCACCGCCGCGATCCGGTTGGCCTTGTCGAGCAGTTCCTCGTAGGTCCAGGTCGCGGCAGGTGTGCGGATCGCAAGCCGCTTGCCAAAGCCCGCTGCGACCTGCCGGTCGATCAGCGCGACCGCGGCATTGAGCCGCTTTTCATATCCGAGCGCCTCCAGTCCCTCGAAAGCGGGCCAGATGTCGAACGGCGGCAGCCCGTCGCGCGCGAAACTGTCGGCATAGAAACTTGGATCGAGCATGGAGATCGACGATGATGCGGGTGTTGTCTGAAACCTATCCGCGCGGCTGGCGGTTCGACAACCTTGGTTCGCGGTCAGGTTGACGGCTCTGCGCCATACGCATACATCCAGTTGAATATAATTCCAAATGTGAGCGCACCATGTGGCGTCCCCCGCAGCGCATCCAGTTCGAGCCGAAGCCAGGCCGGATCCCGACCCGCGCGGAGGCCGAAGCGTCGCGTCTGTTTTCTCCCGTTACAGTCGGGCCGGTGACGCTCGAACAGCGAACGTGGGTTCCGGCCATGGTGCCGTGGCGGGCGACCGAGGATGGCTTCGTCACCGATGCCGTGGTCGAATGGTACGCCCGTTTTGCCAAGGGCCAGCCGGGCGCGATCGTGGTCGAGGCCACCGGCATCCGCGACATCCCGAGCGGGCCGCTCCTGCGGATCGGCGACGATCGATTCATTCCGGGCCTGAAACGGCTGGTCGAGGCGGTACGGACGGCGAGTGAAGGCCATAGTCGCGTCTTCATCCAGATCATCGATTTCCTGTCGATCCGCCGGCGGCCCGACGCCAAGAAATATTTCGAACGGTTTCTCGCCATCACCGACGCGCACCGCGCCGCCCTGCCCGGCTTGAGCGACGCCGACATCCGGGCGGCGCTTACGGGGATGAAGCGCGACGAGCTCGCCGCCATCGTGACCGAGCGCGAACTGGAGTCGCTCGAATTCGGCTATCGCGAGCGCGTCACCGATATGGACCTGCCGCATATTCGCGATCTGCCCAAAGTGCTGCCCGGCCTGTTCGCGGACGCCGCTTGCCGTGCCGAGGCGGCGGGCTTCGACGGGGTCGAGCTGCATTATGCGCACGCCTATACGATGGCCTCGTTTCTCTCGCGCAAGAATACCCGCGACGACGGCTATGGCGGCGCATTGGAAAATCGTGTGCGCCTGCCGCTCGACGTGTTCCGGGAAGTGCGCGCACGCACGCGGCCCGGCTTCGCCGTCGGCTGCCGCTTTCTGGCCGACGAATGCATCGACGGCGGCAGTGACGTGGATGACGCGGTTTATTTCGGCGTGCAATTTGCGAAAGCCGGAATGGACTTTATCTCCACCTCGCGCGGCGGAAAATTCGATGACGCGAAACAGCCAGGCGTCGGCGGCGCTGCCTATCCTTACACCGGTCCCAGCGGCTATGAATGCATGCCGCAATATATCTCCGACGAGCGCGGGCCATTCGGCCGCAACCTCGACGCGACGGGGACGGTGCGCAAGGCGATCCGCGCCGAGGGTCTCGAGACCCCGATCGTCTGCGCCGGTGGTGTCCACAATTTCGAATTCGCCGAGCAGATGCTGGCCGACGGCGCCTGCGATATTGTCGGCTCCGCGCGACAGACGCTCGCCGATCCAGACTGGTTTCTGAAGACGCGCCTCGGCCTCGGCGGCAGCGTCCGCATCTGCGAATTCACCAATTACTGCGAAGGCCTCGACCAGAAGCACAAGACCGTCACCTGCCAGCTCTGGGACAAGGAGGGACTCGACGATCCGAAGGTCAGCAGGACTTCCGACGGCAAGCGCCGCCTGACCGCGCCGGACTGGACACCCGCGCCATGAGCCGACGCATCGAGATCAGCGAAGTCGGCATGCGTGATGGTCTGCAGATCGAGCGCAATTTCGTCCCGACTGCACAAAAGATCGCGCTGATCGATGCATTGTCGAAGACAGGGCTGACCAAGATCGAGATCACCGGCTTCGCGCATCCGAAAGTCATTCCGCAGCTCGCCGACGCCGAGACCGTGGCCGTGGGGATCCGGCGCGCGCCGGGCGTCCGCTATGGCGCCTTCGTGCCGAATGCGCGCGGGGCCGAGCGCGCCGTAGCCGCCGGAATCGACGACCTGAAGATCGGGGTCGCTGTCAGCGACAGCTTCAACCGGCTCAATGTGCGCATGACCACCGAAGAAGGCATGCAAGCGATCGATGAGATCGCCCGCGTCGCCCGCGGCACGCAGAGCCGCATCGTCGGCGGCATCGCAACCGCCTTCGGATGTCCCTATGAGGGGCCGGTGTCGCGCGAGCGCATGCACCGGATGCTGGCGCAGCTCCTCGAACTGGGCGCCCCCATCGTCTATCTCGCCGACACCACCGGTGTCGCCAATCCGGACCGCATCCGCCGTACGGTGGAAGATCTGCGCGCGGCGTTTCCGCAAGCCGAGCTTGGGCTTCATCTGCACAATACCCGCGGCATCGGCATCGCCAATGCGCTGGCCGGTCTCGATTGCGGGATCCGCCATTTCGAAGGATCGATCGGCGGGCTGGGAGGCTGTCCTTTTGCGCCGCGTGCAGTCGGCAATATCTGTACCGAGGATTTCGTACACATGGCGCACGAGATGGGCATCGAAACCGGGATAGACCTTGATGCGCTGATCGCGGTCGCCCGGCAGGCGCAGGACATACTCGGACGCTCCCTGCCCGGCATGGTGATGAAATCCGGAAAGGCGTCCGAGCTGCACGCCATGGACGCGGCGCGGGTCAAGGTGGACTGAGCGCGGCCGCTATCGCGGCTGCGCCTCCAGAATACGCCGCCGCTTGTTGATCAGATATTCCAGCCGGCTCAATGCGACCTGCAGTGCACCGACATCGGCATCGTCGCGCTTCTCGCGCGAGAACTCGTTGCGCAGGATGTCATCGATCTCGTCTTCGATCTGATCAAGCTCCGCCTCGCTCTTGGCGTCGCGTATCCGGCTGCCAATGCGATGCAGGCGCTCCTGCGGGCGGCTGCCCTCCGGCACCGGCATCATGAACTTCCAGAAGGCGGCGGCGGCGGAACTCAGCATGCCGAGCAGGATTGAGGCATAGAAGAACGTGTCGCCGTATTTGTCGAAGATCGTCTTTACGTCGCCGCTGAAATAGGCCGCAGCACCCGGATGGATCGGGATCGGCGCATCTTTCTCGGTGGAGGGCGCTGCGATCTGAGCGAGGACCGGATACTCGCCGATCATGTTGCTGCGCGCCTCCATGATCGCCTGGGTGAGTTGCGTCGCGGTATCGTCGTCGAGTTTTTCCTTCGCCACCAGATAGACCGGAACACGCAAGGTGGTCAGATCGTCATCAGGGATCGCCGGCGAACCGCGGATCGTCCCCTTCGGGATGTCGAAGCTCTCATAAACCGGAACGGCGGCCGCGATCGCACCGGCGGATTCGATCGCCAGCAAGGTCGGCGCTTTTTTGGCATCGCGCGGAAAGAAATTTCGCAGCATTGCGAGATAGCGCGCAGAAATCGGCGCGACGATGAGAAGCGCGTGGACCTTCCGGCCCTGCATTGCCGCGGCGACCTCGGGCAAGGTCAGGTCGACAAATTTCACCTTGTTGCGGCTCAGGTCGTATTCACTGTCCAGCACCTGCGCGAGCCGCTGATTGACAGGTCCGCCGACCACACCGATGGTCTTGCCTTTCAGTTGATCCAGCTCGGTGATGTTCGTGCCGGGAAGGCCGAGCAGCATCAGGACGCCGTGGGTGATGACGACGACGGTGCGCGCATTCTTCAGATCCGCCGCATCGCCGCGTACAATGGCAAGATCGACTTCACCCTTCGCAAATGCCTCGGCCGCGCCCATCGGCGTGCCGGTATCGACTACCTTCAGCCGGATGCGTGAATTCGCTGTCGATCCAAGACGGGACGCCAGCGAAGTCATCAGACGCGCGCCTTCGCCGTCCATCGATCCGGCGGCAACCGTCAGCGTCACCGGACGCATCGAGTACCGGTACGCATATAAGCCAATGCCGGCCGTAAGGGCGACGAGGCCGACAACAAGCACAATTCTCATCCAGCGTGCGAAAACCATGGTTACCCGGCCGGCTCATCCGGCTCCTCGGCTGCGCGCTGTTCCATCGGGTAAAGGCCGATGAGCCGCGAGATCAATACTGCGATGTAGAACACGCCCGTCAACTGTTCCAATTGGCTAAAGGAGCGGGCGAACGGCGCGACCGGTGTGATATCGCCAAATCCGGTCGAGGTCAGAGTTGCGATACTCAAATGCATCATGTCCGCAAGCAGCGGCGCGCCCTCATCCCTGGCGCTCCCGGCAGGAAGCGAAAACGACCCTGGCGATACAATTTCGATCATGGCGTAGCCGCCGGCCCAGGCGAGCGCCAGCAGAATATAGACACTGAGCGCTGCATGCACCCGGTCGGCATAAAGCGGGCCGAACGACAGGACATGACGCAGGATCACGGACGCAGTGAAGAAGCAGAAGATGGCAAGAGCAGCCATCATCGCGGCTTCGGCGGTACGGTTTCCGGTCCCGAGCCAAGCGACCTGCAGGCAGAACGTAACGGTTGCAAGTGCCACTCCGATGCCGCGCAGGAGTGTCGAACGGCTTGCCGCAATCGTCCCGGAGACCAGAATGACAATGACGATAAGGCCGCCGGCAATCCGGGAGGCTGCTCCGCCGAGCGCCAGGGGATGCAATGCAACGTATAACAACAGCGCGACCAGCAATACCGTGCCGGTTCCGCCGTAGCGGAACACCTCGGCTTCACCCGGTTGTTTCGGCTGGGTCATCGCGAATCGGCACCGGTCGTTGCCTCAGACTGCCACAACCGCCGCAAGTCTTCTTGCCATTATCAGCCACGGTAGCCGATCTTGCGCGAGATCGCGTCGGCGGTCTCGAAGACCATCGGGCGCAGCACGCGTTCGCCGCCGATGGCGTCGGACAGCTTTTCCGGCACGATCACCGTGACGGCAGCGACCACGCGCGAGTCGTGATCGCGGATCGGATAGGCAAGGCTGACCAGACCTGGATCGACGGTCGAACGGTGAAAGACATAGCCACGCTTGCGGTCGGCGGCAATCTGGGCATCGAAGTCCTGCACCGATGGCAGGACAAAGCCGCCCCGCAATTCCTTGCGTAACCGATCGTAGAGACGGCGCAGGTCGTCCTCGTCCTGATGCGCCAGCATGATGCGGCCGGACGAGGTGGTATGCGCCGGCAGGCGCGCACCGAGCTGCAGGTTGCTGACCAGACCTGCATTGGGCAGCGCCCGCGCCAGATAGACCGCGTGCCAGCCATCGAGGATCGCGACATGCGCAGCCGCATTGGTGCGATCGCTCAGGCCGCGCAGGAACGGCTGGGCGATTTCGGTGATCGGCTGGGCGTGCAGATATTCGAAACCGAGATCCAGCGTCTTCGAGGTGAGCCGGTAGCGCCGCGTCTCGGAATCGCGGGCGATAAAGCCATCCGCCTCGAGCGTATAGACCAGCCGGTAGGTCGCCGAACGGGTCAGGCCCAGCCCGGCTGCGAGTTCAGCGAGCGTCTTGGCCGGCTTGCTGCGCGGAAAGAGTTGCAGCAGCGCAAGTCCGCGCGACAGGCCGGGCACGATATAGCGCGGGTCGATGCGGTCATCGTCGGCAGGCTTGCGGCTGGGCATGTCGGATGATTTTCCCCGAGGAATGGCACCGGTTTTTTATATCAAACCTCACGTTGACATGACAAACTCGCTCCCCTACCCCGGCGCATCCGGACCGCGAGGAAGGACTGTACGCATGGGACTGACGGCCGATATGGGGCGCTTCGTTGCGTCGTTGCGTTACGACATGCTGCCGCCGGAGGCAGTGAAAACCGTTCGGCTGGGCTTCACCGACTGCATCGCCTGCATGGTCACGGGTTGGAACGAAAAGGTCACCCGCACCGCCGCGCGCGGTCTCGGCATCTTCCATGACGGCGCGAACACGCCGATCTCGGCGCTGCAGGCACAGGCTCCCGAGCGCGCCCTGATCTACGGCGTTGCCTCGCACGCCATCGACTATGACGATACCGGCCTTGCCGGCCATCCGAGCGCCATCCTGGTGCCGACCATCCTAGCCGAAGCCGCCGAGACCGGCGCCGACGGCCGCGCGATGATGACGGCCTATGTCGCCGGTTACGAGATCTGGGCGGACATGACGCGGCGCGATGCCCACCAGCTTCATCGCAAAGGCTGGCATCCGACGGCAATGCTCGGCACCATTGCCGCCGCTGCCGCCGCTGCCTCGCTGCGCGGCCATGAAGCGGCGATGGCGACCCGCACCATCGGCATCGCCGCTTCTCTTGCGGGCGGCATCGTCGGCAATTTCGGTTCGATGACGAAGCCCTACCAGGTCGGGCGCGCGGCGCAGTCGGGTCTGCTTGCGGCGCGGCTGGCCGAGGCGGGTCTGACCTCGACCGACACCGCGATCGAGGATGATCTCGGTTTCCTGCGCGCCATCTCGCCAAAGGGCGAGGTCGATACGACGACACCTGCCAAATTCGGCGCGGACTGGGGCATTCTGCGCGCCGGCATCAACATCAAACTCTATCCAGTCTGCTATGCCGTGCATCGCGCGATCGACGCCGTGATCGACATGCGCAAAGTCAATCCGGTCAAGCCGGAAGACGTCGAAGCGATCGACCTGGAAATCGGCGAGACCCAGGCCGAGATCCTGCGCGTGCATCGGCCGACCAATGGGCTCGACGCCAAAATCTCCGGCGAATTCGCGATGGCCTCTGCGATCGTCGCGGGCGCCTGCGGCAATGCCCAGCTTACCGATGCTTTCGTCAACCGGCCGGAGGTGCAGGACCTGATCCGGAAAGTGCGCATCGTGACGATGCCGGAGCGCGACGACCACGAACCCGCGCATTCGCCGTTCGACCGCGTCACGCTGCATCTGCGCGGCGGCAAGACGCTCACCACGGAAGCCGTGAAGCGTCCGCGCGGCCATTTTCAGCGCGGAGTCGAGACCGAAGCGATGTGGGCGAAATTCGAGGATTGCGTAAAGCCTGCACTCGGCGAGCGCGGCACCCGCACCCTGTTCGAGGCGATCCAGGGGCTCGACCGCATGGCTTCGATCGACGGGTTCGGACTGTTCCCGGCAGGCAAAACCAAAGCGAGCGCCGCTTAACAATGGACGGTCTTTCTCATCTTCTGGTGGAGCGGCCCGAGCCGGGCTTGATGGTGGTCCGCTTCAACCGCCCCGAAGTCCACAACGCGCTCAACACCGCGACCTCGCAGGATCTCTACAAGGTGTTCGGCAAGCTCGCCTTCTATCCGGGCGACGTGCGCTGCGTGATCCTGACCGCCACCGGCGACAAGGCGTTCAGCGCCGGCGGCGACCTGAAGGAACGCCAGGGCATGACCGACGAGCAATGGCGCGACCAGCACGCCATCATCGAGGAGGCCGCCTATTCCGTAATCAACTGCTCGGTGCCGGTGATTGCCGCAGTCAACGGCGTCGCCTTCGGCGGCGGGTGCGAGCTGGCTTTATGCTGTGACTTTATTTACGCCGCGCGCCATGCCCGTTTCGCTCTGCCGGAAGTCACGCGCGGCATCATGCCGGGCGCGGGCGCGACGCAGAACTTGCCGCGTGCGGTCGGCGTGCGCCGCGCCAAGGAAATCATCATGAGCGGCCTGCCCTTCTCGGCCGAACAGGCCTACGAATGGGGCATGGTCAACGAGGTCTGCGACGCGGCCGACCTGATGCCGAAAGCCATGACGCTGGCGCGCACCATCTGCGACAATGCGCCGATCTCCGTGCGGCAGATCAAGAAGGCGATCAACGCCTCGATGAACATGGACCTGCAATCTGGCCTTGCATTCGAAATCCAGTGCTACGAGCGCATGATCTCGACCGAGGACCGGCACGAAGGCGTGCGCGCCTTCAACGAGAAGCGAAAGCCGCAATTCAAGGGACGCTAGTAGACTCAAATGTTTCGTCAGCAAACGCCTCGGTTGAACTGACAAGAAGCAGAGCCATACAATTCGCTAACTGGACCAACGACGCCGAACGGCGCCTTCAGCGGAGCCGATCCGCCGACCCAACAGGGAGGAGACACAATGACTTTCACCAAACGCAGCGCCGTGTTCGCGCTGGCGCTGGCCGCTCCGATGTTCGCTGCCGGCATTGCCATGGCGCAAAGCGCGAACTGGCCAAACAGGGCAATCACGCTGATTGTGCCCTATCCGCCCGGCGCCTCTACCGATTTCATCGCACGCCTGATCCGCGATCCGCTTGAGCAGGAACTCAAGGTGCCCGTGGTGGTCGAGAACAAGCCGGGCGCCGGCGGCACCACCGGGGCAGCGCAAGTCGCCAAATCCGCACCCGATGGCTACACCTTTCTTGTGACCGTCAATGCGCCGGTCACGATGAATTCCTTCATGCAGAAGAATTTCCCGTTCGACCCGATGAAGTCGTTCACGCCTGTCATCAAGGTCGCGGACGTCGTCATGACGCTTGCAGTCAATGCCAAGCTGCCGGTCAATACCGTGCAGGAACTGATCGACTACGCCAAGAAAAACCCCGACCAGAAAATGAGCTTCGGCAGCGCCGGCGTCGGTTCGGCGCATCACATCGCAGGCGAACTCCTGAAGCAGAAGACCGGCATCAACATGGTGCATGTGCCCTATCGCGGCGGCGGCCCGGCCATTGCCGATCTCGTCGCCGGTCACATCCCGATCAGCTTCGGCACCACGCCGGCCGTGATGCCGCAGGCGCAGGCCGGCACCATTCGCATCCTCGCGCTGGTTGAAACCAAGCGTTCGCCCGACCTGCCCGGCATTCCGACGGTCTCCGAAACCGTGCCCGGCGTCGACACCTTCACCTGGGTCGGTGTGTTCGCCCCGCTCGGCACGCCGAAACCGATCGTCGACCGCGTTAATGCGATCATCGCCGAGACGATCAAGAAGCCGGACGTGATCGCCAAGCTGAAGGCGCAGGGCGCGACCGCGGCCGGGGGCTCGCCGGAAGATTTGCAAAACTCCATGCAGAAGGAATTCGACCATTGGGCCAAGGTCATTCCTTCCATCGGCATCCAGCCGGAGTGATGGACTGACGTCAATCCGCGGCGCTCCATTTTGGCGTGGAGCGCCGCGTTTCTTTTGAGATCGCATGGATCGAGGCGACACATGTCTGAACAGGAACTTTCGGGCCGCGCTGCGGTCGTGACCGGCTCGGGCCGCAATATCGGCCGCGCCATCGCCCACGCGCTGGCGAAAAAAGGCGCGAAGGTGGTGGTCAACGGCTCCGCCAACAGAGAGGCCGTGGACAAGGTCGTCGCGGAGATCAACGCGGCCGGCGGCAAGGCGATCGGGGTGATGGCCGATGTCGGCCGCGACGAGGAATGCGCAAGGCTCATTCAGTCCTGCGCCGACGCCTTCGGCTCGGTCGACATCATGGTCAACAATGTCGGCATCCGCCGCTATCAGGCCTTCCTCGACATCACGCCCGAAGACTGGAACAACGTGCTGGCCACCAATCTCAGTTCGGCCTTCTATCTCTCGCGCCACGCCATCCCGCATATGCGCAAGAACAAGTGGGGACGCATTGTTCTGATTTCCGGCTTCGACGGTTTCTGGGCGCAGGTGACGCATCGAGCCCACAACATCACCTGCAAGGCCGGCATGCACGGGCTTGCCAAAGCGATCGCGCGCGAATTCGGCCCTGACGGCATCACCGCGAATACAGTGGTGCCGGGCGCAATCGACACCGAGCGCGACTGGAGCCAGTATCCGCATCAGGCCAAAGAAAAGATCCAGTCGGAAATTCCGCTCGGCCGCTTCGGCGATGTTGCGGAAGTGGCCGCGGCGGTGGCATTTCTCGCCTCGCCCGGCGGCGGCTTCGTCTCCGGCCAGGCCACCCACGTCAATGGCGGCCATTACATGATTTGAGCGATGGCTCCTGTCGTCGTTGCGAGGCAGAAAGGCAATCCACCCTGCGTCATCGCGAGCGCAGCGAGGCAATCCATGCGTCGCCTTGATCGATCGCTCTGACAGCCCGCTCGTTCCTGCGAAGGCGTTGACCCAGCGCAGTTACGTCCTCAAGCACAAATGTCGTTGAAGAACACTCATGGTTTTGCGGGGTGATAGAGCGCTGTTGCGCTTGCGCCATTTTATTTGAAGCATCGCCTGCGTCTTCTTCGGCGCTGGATGCCCGCCTTCGCGGGCATGAGCGGAGAAGTGGGCGACGTAGCGCCGATGGAGCACACGCGAAATCCGGGAGCGGTACCCACGCATTGCGCCGAGCCTGTCATGGGGCGGCGCCTGGCGCCGAACCGTTGGCTTCAACAACGATCAGCGCTCAGGGCAAGGCTCCGCCGGCCCTGTTGCTGTGACGGCGCGGGCGCGCCCGGAGTCCGCCTTCGTCCGATGCCCTTTTTTTGTTGCGATACCGGCAAGCCGATATCGCAAGGGCGCGCGGAACGCCGGGCTTTCAGCCAGCCCATGGCCTCGTGTGCGAGTGGATAAAGCACACGAGAATTGCAGTCACCACGAACCGCCGAACGATTCCGGCGTTCCGCGCGCGGTGTTTTAGGCTTGCTCTGCAGGGCCCCCGGCGGTCTGACGAACCTACCCGCCGCTACGACGACCTGACCTGAACCTTTCCGGATGTGGCGTCCGTACTCGGTCCGATCACCACGGTCCCCCAAGTGGCCAAGGCGTATCCTCAGCCGGGACACTGCAGCTTGGGCCTCCATGCGGCGCGACACGTCTCTCGCGCGCACATGGCCACCGCATCCCGCCCCGCGTCTCGTGACGCTCATGAAACGCCCCTTGCTCGGGGCGGGATGGATCGGACTATATTCCTATCTCCTTGAGGATGTCAAGAGTGCTCGCAGCCCGCATCGAGCGAAGCGCAATGCGGCGACTAAAATTGGATGCGGAACGGGCCGGGATAATCGATTGGCGCGGTTGGATACGGCTTTGCGAAGCGCGGCGCACAACCGCGATTGCAGGCAAAGCAAACCTCGACGGATTGGTTCAGCCTCAGACACCGTGCCGCATTTGACATCGCAGGGCGGCAGACTATGATCACCGCCAAATGATACACAAGTACCGTATACCGGTACATGCAAGGGAGGACTGAACGGCCGCCCGTTCCCGGCCCGGTTCGCGCATCGCATGAAACGCATCGCCCTCGAAGAGCACTTCCTGGCCCCCGGCTTCGAGCAATACTGGCTCAAGACCGTGGAGGACGTCGATCCGGCGCTCTATGGCAAAGTTCTGACGCGGCTGAACGACTTCGGCGAAGAACGGCTCGCTGCGATGGATACGTCCGGCATCGCCATCGCCGTGCTGTCGCTGGCGGGCCCCGGGGTGCAGATCGAACGCGATGTCGCCACCGCGACCCGCAAGGCGCGCGAAGCCAACGATTTCCTCGCCAGGCAGATCGCAACCGCGCCGGACCGCTATCGCGGCTTCGCCCATCTCGCCGTGCAGGACGCCAAGGCCGCGGCCGACGAACTCGAACGCTGCGTGCGCGAGCTGAAATTCTCCGGCGCCATGATCAACGGCCACACCAACGGGCTCTATCTCGACGATCCGTCCACCTATCCGCTCTGGGAGCGCGCCGAGGCGCTCGGCGTGCCGCTCTACCTGCATCCCGCCGATCCGGTCTCGCCGATGCCCGCGCTCGACGGCTATCGGGGCTTGAAGCGCGCCACCTGGGAATGGACGGTGGAGACCGGCACGCACGCCCTGCGCATCGTATTCTCGGGCCTGTTCGACCGATTCCCGAACGCCAAACTTGCGCTCGGCCATCTCGGCGAGACCCTGCCCTACCAGCTCTGGCGGTTCGACAGCCGCGCCAGGCTCTATGGCGTGAAGCTGAAGAAAAAGCCGTCCGACTACATCCGCGAGAATATCGTGGTGACGACCTCGGGCATGTTCTCGTTCGAGCCGATCGATTGCGCGCTGAAGGCGCTCGGCCGCGAGAATGTGATGTATTCGGCCGATTATCCATTCGAGAATCCGGCAGAAGCCGGTGCCTTTCTCGACGAATTGCCGCTCGATCCCGCGGTGATCGAAGACATCGCCTGGAACAATGCGGCACGTTTGCTTCGCATCGGAGCTCGATCATGACCATTGCGGTAAACCGACCGGCGCGCGCGCCGGCCGGCGGCAAGCCGCCGGAGGACGGTCTGGAAAAAGGACGAGAAAAGAACCAGGAAAAGAGTCAGGTCCAGGTGATCGCGCGCGCCGCATCGATCATGCGCGCGCTTGAGGATACCACGACGGGTCTCAGCCTCGGCGAAATTGCGCTGAAGGTCGGGCTCGCGCGATCCACCGTACAGCGCATCGTCGCGGCGCTCGAGACCGAGAAGCTCGTGGTCCCGGCCTCCCCGGCGGGCAGGGTGCGGCTTGGCCCCACGATCCTGCGCCTTGCCGGCTCGGTGCGCACCGACTTCGTCGCGCTGGCGCGGCCGTTCCTGATCGAATTGTCCAAGGAGCTGCACGAGACCGTGGATCTGGCGTCGATCAAGGGCGATCATCTGGTCTTTATCGACCAGGTGATTGGCTCGCAGCGCCTGCGCACCGTCTCCGCGGTCGGCGAGTCGTTTCCGCTGACCTGCACCGCCAACGGCAAGGCCTACCTCGCCCATCTCGACGACGGCGCGATCGAGGCACTCGTCGGCAAGACCTACAAGGCCCGGACCCCGCATACCATTACCGGCCTGCACAAACTTCTGGATGACATTCGTGCTGCGCGCCGCGACGGCTTTGCCGTCGACCGCGAGGAGCACACGCTCGGCATCTGCGCCGCGGGCGTCGCGCTGCGCGACATGCTCGGCAATTACGTTGCGATCTCGGTGCCGGTGCCGGCGCAGCGCTTCCATGCCGAGCGCGAAAAGATCTGCGAGCGCCTGCTCGCGACCAAACGAACGCTGGAGCAGCATCTCTCCAGCACCACTGCCTGAACAAAAGGAGGAAACGCATGGCGAAAATTCGCGGCGTCGATTTTGAAGAAAACCTCGCCAATGCGATGGGGCTGGAATTCTACAACCTCTCGCATCGCTTCGGATACCAGTCGCCGAACTGGCCCTATTTCGAAGACGTGAAGATCGAGCGCATCCACTATATGGCGAAGTCCGGCGTGCTGTCGCAGCGCATCACCACCTCGATGCACAACACGACGCATATCGACGCGCCGGCGCATGTCGTGCAAGGCACGCCGTTTATCGACGAAGTGCCGCTGCCGCACTTTTTCGGTTCGGGCATCGTGGTCTCGATCCCGAAAAAGAAGTGGGAGCCGATCACCTATGACGACCTGGAAAAGGCCGCCGGCAAGGTGGTGCGTCCGCGCGACGTGGTGATCGTCAATACCGGCTGGCACCATCAATACGAGGACAGCGAAGACTATTTTTGCCGCGCGCCGGGCTTCGTGCCGTCGGCCGCCGACTGGTTCGTGGAGAAGAAGGTCAAGGTTGTCGGCCACGACACCCAGGCCAACGACCATCCGCTCGCCACCGCGATCGGCCCGCAAAGGAACGGCCCGCTGCATCCGCACCTCGCGGAGGAATACAAGGAATGGTCCGGCGGACGCGACTGGAAGGACGACTTTCCCGAATGGGAGCCTGTCCACCGCAAGCTGTTCTCCAACGGCATTCTCGGCATCGAGAATGTCGGCGGCGATCTCGACAAGGTGACCGGACGGCGCTGCACCTTCGCATTCTTCCCGTGGAACTGGGATCGGGGCGACGGCTGCATCATCCGCCTCGTCGCCATGATCGATCCGAAGGGCGAGTATCGCATCGAGCGCGGGGAGAAATTCTAAAATGATCGTCCGCCGTTTCAACGAAGCAAAACCCTACGAGGCGCCGAACCATCGCGGCTATACCTCGCTGCGGCTGTTCGGCGCGGAAGCCGGCGGCTCCAAGGAGATGATCGTCGGTCTCTCGCATTTTCTCCCCGGCGGCGGCGCAGGTCCCGACGCCTCGCCTCCGGAGAAGGTCTATTTCGTGATTTCGGGCGAACTCACCGTGATCGTCGACGGCAAGGAGCATGTGCTGAAGGCGAACGATAGCTGCTACATCGGCCCGAACGAGGAGCGCGAGATCATCAATCGCTCCAACGAGGTCTGCACCATCGTGGTGGCGATGCTGCCGCCGAGGAAATGACCCTTCTCCCTCTCCCCGCCTGCGGGGAGAGGGTCGGGGTGAGTGGCGACGCACACACGCGCCTCGAAAAAGCCCCTCACCCGGACCGCTTCGCGGTCCGACCTCTCCGCGTAAACGGGGAGAGGTAAAGAGACGGAGCAAACGTCATGTCCGAAGATTTCCTGAAAAATCCCCTCTCCCTGTTCGATATCCGCGGCAAGACCGCGATCGTCACCGGCGCGTCCGGTGCGTTCGGCGCGCTCGCCGCCAAAGTGCTGGCCGGCGCCGGCGCCAATGTCGTCATCGCCGCGGGCAATGCCGCTGAACTGAAAAAGACCGCGGCCGAGTGCGAGGCGCTCGGCGCCAAGGTCGAAAGCGTCGCGATCCGTCCGAACTCGGAAGCCAATTGCGAGAAGATCGTGAAGGCGGCTGTCGACAAATTCGGCCGGCTCGACATTCTCGTGGTCGGCTCCGGCAAGAACGACGTCGCCAAGATCGTCGACATGGCGCCCGAGCGATTCCTCGATGTGATGGACGCCAATGTGACGCAGAGCTGGCTGATGGCACGCGCCGCCGGCAAGCAGATGCTCAAGCAGGGCAAGGACGGCAAGACCAGCGGCAAGATCGTTCTGATGTCGTCGGCGCGCGGCCTCCTTGGCCATCCGGCCGGCTACACTGCCTATTGCGCTTCGAAATCGGCGGTCGACGGCATCACCAAGGCGCTCGGCTGCGAATGGGGCGACACCGGCATCACCGTGAATGCGATCGCGCCGACCGTGTTCCGTTCTGCGCTGACCGCATGGATGTACGAGGATACCGACAAGGCCAAGGGCGTGCGCTCGGCGTTTCTCGCCCGCGTGCCGAAGGGCCGGCTCGGCGAGCCCTCGGACCTCGCGGGGCCGCTTCTCTTCCTCGCCTCCTCGGCGTCGGATTTTTACACCGGCCACATCCTCTATGCCGACGGCGGCTATACGGCGGGCTGAGATGTCTCGGAAAGCACGCGTCGCCGTCATCGGCGCAGGCCTGATGGGCCACGGCCTGGCGCAGGTCTTTGCGCTTGGCGGCCATGAGGTGACGATCACGGATTCGTTCGCCGCCAATCTCGACACGGTAAAAGCGCGCATCAGCGCGAACCTTGCCGATCTCGGCGACGATCCGGAGGCGGTGAACCGCGTCACGCCGGTTGGCGACCTTGCTGCGGCGGTGCGCGATGCCGATTACGTCGTGGAGGCGGTGCTGGAGGATCTGCCGCTGAAGCAGAAACTCTTCGGCGACATCGAAAAGCATGTGCGGCCCGATACGATCCTTGCCAGCAATACCTCGGTGATCCCGATCACCAAGATCATGGCAGGTCTGACGCACCGCGGCCGCGCACTCGGCACCCATTGGTGGAACCCGCCCTATCTGGTGCCGCTGGTGGAAGTCATCGGCACCGAGTGGACATCGCCTGCCGTCATCGAGACCACGATGGCGCTGCACAGGACGATCGGCAAGACGCCGGTGCATGTCAAGAAGGACGTCGCGGGCTTTGTCGGCAACCGGCTGCAGCATGCGCTATGGCGCGAGGCGGTGGCGCTGGTGGAGGAAGGTATCTGCGACGCCGAGACCGTCGATACCGTCATCAAGGCGGCGTTCGGGCGCAGGCTTGCGGTGCTCGGCCCGCTGGAGAATGCCGATCTCGTCGGCACCGACCTGACGCTTGCAATCCACCGCACGGTGCTGCCCGAAATCAATTCGCGGCCCGGACCCTCGCCCTATCTCGAACAACTGGTGGCCGAGGGCAAGCTCGGCTTCAAGTCGGGCGAAGGCTTCCGCAAATGGACACCCGAGGAGCAGCAGGAATTGCGCACGAAAGTGACGCAACATCTGAAGGCCGCCCGCGCCAAAGACACGGAGCAGCGCTGAACCGATGCGCGGGCCGGTCGATTTCCACGCACATCTGATCGATCCCGCCGTCTATCGCGAGACGCAAGCCTTCAGTATTTTTGCGCAGACGACCGATGCAGCGCGTGCGGCTTCGGTGCTCGCCCGCATGGCAGACATCGACGAACGCATCGCGTCGATGGATGCGATGGGCGTTGGCACGCAGGTGCTGTCGTCGAGTCTGGTTCACCAATGCACCTATGACGCCGAGCCGAACGATGCGCTGCGCCTCGATGCGGCAATGAACGAGACCATCGCCCGCGCCGTCGCCGCGCATCCGGACCGCCTGCGCGGGCTTGGCAGCGTGCCGCTGCAGGCGCCCGAACTGGCCGTGCGCGAACTGACGCGCTGCATGTCGGAGCTTGGGCTCTCCGGCGTCACCATCTCCACCCGCGTGCGCGAGCAGGAAATCGGCGACGCGCGCCTGCGCCCGTTCTGGGAAGCGGCTGAGGCGCTATCCACGCTGGTCTTCATCCATCCGGCGGGCAACCACGAGCCGCGCTTTCGCAAGTGGCAGCTCTGGAATTCCATCGGCCAGTCGTTCGAGGAGGCGATGGCAATCGCGTCGCTGTTCTACGAAGGCATCCTCGACGCCTATCCGAACCTGAAAATCGTGGTCTCGCATGGCGGCGGCTATATGCCGTTCTATCTTGGCCGCATCGCGCGCAACTATGTGGAGAAGCCCGCGACGCGCACCAACATGAGCAAGGCGCCGATCGCATATCTGCGCATGCTGCATTACGACACCTGCGTCTACGATCCGGATACGCTTGCGGACCTCGTGCGCATTGCGGGTGCCGAACGCCTCGTGATGGGTTCGGATTACCCGGTCGGCGAAATGCGCCCCGCGGACTTCGTGCGCGATTGCAAGGCGCTCGATGCGGCGGCGCAGGAGCTGGTGCTGTCAGGAAATGCGGCGCGGCTGCTCTTGCGGCAGGCCGCGTAGCCGGCATGAAGCGAAGCGAAATGCGGAGTCGACGGTCCCGGGTTTCGCTGCGCTCCACCCGGGCTACAGAAGCCGCGCACGCGGCCGCCCTCACCCGGCCCGCTGCTTCGGACCGGGCCACCCTTCCCCGCAAACGCGAGAGGGATTAGGAGGCTCACTCCTTCTCCAGTCCGATCTCCTTCACCACCTTGCCCCACGCGTCATACTGATCGCGGATATATTGCGCGGTGGATTGTGGCGTACCGGCCCCGTCCGAATAGAAGCCGACCTTCTGCATCCGCTCCCTCACCTCGGGGTCCTTCAACACGCCATCCAGAGCGCGGTTGGCTTTCTCGATGATGTCGGCGGGCGTGCCGGCCGGTGCCACCAGCGCAAACCAGCCGATAAAATCGAAGCCGGGAAAAGTTTCTGCCACCGGCGTCACCTGCTCGAAGCCCGGCACCTTGGCCGCCGAACTCGTCGCCACCGCGCGCAATTGTCCGCGCTCCATCATCGGCGCGGCCGAGGGCACGGCCAGCATCACCACCTGCAGGCGGCCGGCGACCGCATCCTGCACGCCTTGCGGCATCGCCGTATACGGCACCTGCGTGAGGTTCACGCCGCCGAGCTTGCCAAGCCATGACGTCATGATGCCGGAAAAATTGCGGTGTCCGTCGGTTGCGACCGACAGCGAACCGGGCTTTTTCTTTTCCAGCGCGATCAGCTCGGGCAGCGTCTTGGCTTCCACGCTCGGATGGACCATCACGAAGAACGGCACGCGGGCGATGAAGCCGACCGGCGTGAAATCTTTTTCCGCATCGTAAGGCAGAGACTTGAAGGTGTGCGGATTGCTGACCAGCGGCGCGGCCGTCGCGAACAGGAAGGTGTAACCGTCCGGGGCCGCGCGCGCCGCGGCCGCCGCACCGATGGTGTTGCCGGCGCCGGGCCGGTTCTCGACCACCACTTGCTGGCCGAGCGCCTTGCCGAAACGTTCGGCGATGAGACGCGCGATGATGTCGGGCGTGCCGCCGGCCGCTTGCGTCACGATGAAGCGGATCGGCTTGTCCGGCCAGTTCTGCGCCGCCCCTTGAGCCTGTGCACTCGTAAGGCCGATTATCAGCGCAACAAGTATCGTGACGACACGAACCAGCATGCGTTCCTCCTGTTGTTGTCGCCGCCCTTCGGCGCGGCTTTGTGGATGCACCGTAAGTGAAGACGGCTGCATGGTCTATTGCCGCCGGCGATTGGGAACGAAATCGCGCGGCGGAGTCCCGCGATGCGGGTCAACCGGTGCCGGGATTTTGCATCATGCCGAAAAGGCCGGGCAATGAAGATGCGTGAGCGGCATATCCGCTGACGGGGCGCGCGTGAGGATCGACTTGCGATGCTCAGGCCGTCTTTGCTGCCTGGCGCGGGATCGCAATGCGGACATGGCGGATGGTTGCGACCAGCCGGTCGCCATCATGGATCGCGACATCGCAGATGAACTTGGTGCGGCCGCGCTCGATCAGGGTCGCATCGACCTTCAGCGTGGCGCCGACCTGGCTCGGCCCGAGATGATCGATGGCCACGTGCCGCCCGACGCTGATCTGCCCGGCATCGAGCAGATGGGCGATCAGGCGGAAACAGGCGATTTCGGCAAGCGTCACGAGATAGGGCGTCGCCGCAACCATTGGCATGTTCTCGACCATCGCACCCACGGTGTCTTCCGCGCGCACGGTTGCGGTCATCGACAGCGACGGCTTCTCGCCCTCCACCACACACGACAGGATTTCGACTGGAATCATTCCGGCCTCCTTCCGAACAGATTGCGGCGTCCGGCAGGCCGCTACATTCCCACGGCCGATATGTGCAAGTCCATTCGGTCAACTCTGCCAGACCCCGCGTCATGCACTGATGCAAAGCAAGACCCCTGAGGACGCTTTCCGTCGTCCGGGCCTGCGGCATGCGCCTTCAGCATTGCTGTTATGGAAACTGGCCCTGGAGGGGATCATCCGCTGGCTGCCATCCGGGTGGCTTGCAGATGACCGGACCGCGGCGCATCGCGCCAAATCAGCCGGCGAAAACCTCGTCGACCAGACCCTGCACGCGTGCGAAGGCGGCATTGGCGCCGGCCATGACGCGTTGTTCTTCGGCGGCGCTCAGTTCGACCGCATCGAGCGCCGCGGTAAAAGTCTTCCAGTGCAGGCCGCGGCCTTCCGGCGACGCCGCAAGATGACGCGCACCGAGGGTCTCCGAAAGACCGAGCTTCCTGGCTTCTTTCAGAAGAAACGCTGCGCCGAGATTGGAGCCTTCCGCCACGTACAGCCAGCCAAGGGCCGTCGGCAGATCGGCGTCGTCGCTGCTGGGAAAGGCCGGCTCTGCCGACGGACTCAACGCCTCGATACCAAGATCCGCGAGATCCTGCCCGATCAGATCGTAACGCCGCCTCCCGGGCAGATCGGGCAGCAGCGCGTCGAGCGCCGGATTGGCGTAGAGCGCATCGATGTCGCGGTGGAACTGATGCTGCACCTTGACGAACAGACCATAGCGTTCGCGGCTCGCGAACGGATTATGCGCCATGATCGACTTGTCCAGCCGGTCATGGGTCTCGTGGGTCGCCTCCTTCAGGCGCTTGGCCCGGCCGGACAATTCCGCTCCGGGATGGGTGTGCAACGCTTGCGCGTCCATCGGCTTGCTCAATGCTTTCTCCTGTGATCGGGGTTCTTGTTGGGCAACAGGGCGATAGGGAACAAAAGATGCGATAGCGTCAACCTGGGATCACGGCGACGATGGCCGGGCGGCGTGGGGCAGCGAAAACGGCACGGAGGGCGGCGGAACCACCCCGATGGCGGACGTGACGCCGAACACCGACGATACATTGCTCTCGGTGATGGTCTGCAGCGGTGGCCCATCGCGCACCACACGGCCGGCCTTCATGACCACGATGCGGTCGGCGAACATCGCCGCCAGGTTAAGGTCGTGCAGCACCGCCACCACGGTGACGCCACGCGCAACGCAGCGCCGCGCCGCGGCCAGAAGGTCGAGCTGGTGGCGCAGGTCGAGGCTCGACGTCGGCTCGTCGAGCAGCAACAGGCCCGGCCCATAGCGCGCCTCGCCGCAGGCCAGTTGCACCAGTGTGCGGGCGAAATGCGCGCGCTGCTGTTCGCCGCCGGACAGCGTGTTGACGATCCGGTCACGCATGTCCGTGAGGTCGACCTCGGCAAGCGCGGCGTCGATCATGGCCTCGATAGCAGGCCCGCTGCGCTCGCCCGCTCCCATGCGCACGATCTCCACTACCGAAAACGCAAAGGCAACGCTGACCGATTGCGCCAGCACCGCGCGGCGCAGCGCCAGTTCGCCCGAGCCGTAATCCGCAAGGCTGCGCCCCATCAGTGTGACACTGCCCGAACTCGGCACCCGATCGCCCGACACCACCCGCAGCAGGGTCGACTTGCCGGCGCCGTTCGGCCCGATCAGCGCGACCGCCGAGCCCTGTGCGATCTGCAGCGAGATGTCCTGGACAATCGGCCTGCCCTGCAGCCGCACGCCGACGCCCGAGATGTCGACGAGCGCGGTCATAGACCGGTCAAGCCCCGCTGGCGCAAGAGGATCGACAGGAAGACCGGCGCGCCGACGATGGCGGTGAGAATGCCGATGGGGATTTCGGCGGGCGCCGCCATGGTGCGGGCCAGGGTGTCGGCGCCGAGCAAGAGGATCGCGCCCAGCATCGCGGATGCCGGCAGCAACAGCCGGTGGCCCGGTCCGATTACGAGGCGGAGGAGATGCGGCACGATGATGCCGACAAAGCCGATGATTCCGGCAAATGCGACCGCTGCCCCGGTCATCGCCGAGATCAGCACGATGGCGCGGCGCTTCAGACGTTCGACCTCAATGCCCATATGGAAGGCTTCGCTCTCGCCCAGCACCAGGTAATCGAGACCGCGTCCGACGCCCGGCACCATCAACAGCATCGCGATCAGAAACGGTATGAGGATCATCACCGTCTGCCAGGTCGCGCCGCTCACCGAGCCGAGCATCCAGAAGGTCATGTCGCGCAACTGGCGGTCGTCGGCGGTGAAGACGAGCATGCCGATGGCGGCATTGGACAACGCGGCGATGGCAAGGCCGCCAAGCAGGAACACGGCAATCGAGGTCCGGTTCTCCCGCGTGGCGAGACGGTAAAGCAGCATCGTCGCCACCAGCGATCCGCCGAAAGCGGCAAGCGGCAGCATCCAGAATGACGCTGCGATCCCGCTGCCGGCCAGCAGCCGGTCGCCGAGCACGATGACGACGGCGGCAGCCAGCGCGCCGCCGCCGGACACGCCGACCAGCGCCGGATCGGCGAGCGGATTGCGGAACAGGCCCTGCATGATGGCGCCGGCTGCGGCGAGCAACGCGCCGACGATTGCCGCCATCGCAATGCGCGGCAGCCGGATCGACCACAGCACCAGACGATCGCGCGAGACCAGCGCAGCGTCGCCCTCCCCGGCCAGAAAACCGAGCGCGGCCGGCAGGCGGGACAGCGGAATGCCGGCGGCGCCGATTGTGACGGCCAGTGCCGCCACCGCAAGCAGCATCACTGCAAGCGCGAGGACCAAAGCCTTCCGGGCGCCCGGCGAATGCCGCACATATGCGATGCCGCGAGGGGCGAGCCCTGCAGCGCTCATCGGTCGCAGGGCAGGCTGGGCAGGGCCTGTGCCACACCCGTGGTCAGCGGCGCCTTGATGTCGGGATAGAGCTTCTGCCCCAGTTCGCGCGCGGCCGACGCCGTGCGCGGTCCAAATCCCAGGAGATAAAGCCCGTCCATGGCCACGAATGCATTGCGCGCCGCCGCCGGCGTCAGCGCGAAGGCTTTGTGGGCGAAGACCTGCTTCGCGCTCACCGGTTCTGCATCGCGCAGCATCGCCAGCACCGCATCCGGCTGTGCCGCCACCACGGATTCGTCTTCCAGCTGCTTGTAGCCCTCGAACTGGTCGACGGCGTTGACCGCACCCGCCATCCGGATGATGCCGTCGGCCGCGGTGTTGCGTCCGGCCACCATGGCGCGGCCGTTGACGAACGACATCACGAAAACGACGCGCAGCGGCTTGCGGATACCGGTCCGCCACTGCGCCAGGGTTTCGAGATCGCGTCTGACGCGCTCTGCCACGCACTGGCCGCGGTCTTCACGCTGCACCGCCTTCGCCACCAGTTCAATCTTGCGCAGGATTCCCTCGGCGGAATAGTCGTCACCGACCATGACGATCGGCACCCCGGCCGCTTTCAGAACCGACATCGCCTGCGGCGGACCTGCACCCTGCAGCGCCAGGATGAGGGAGGGCGCGACACCGAGCACGCCTTCCGGCGACAGCGCGCGCATATAGCCGACATTCTTTTTTTCCTGCAGCGCCTGCCGCGGATACAGACTGGTCGAGTCGACCGCGACGATGTTCTGCGCGGCGCCAAGTTCATAAAGGATCTCGGTAATCGAACCGCCGATCGAAACCGTGCGGCTCGCGTCGATCGCAACGGGCGGACGGCCCGCCGCATCACCGACACTATCCCCGGCCGTCGCATGCAAAGGCGCCAGCGCCGCGGCACACAGGAGAGGAAGAGCCGCAAGGCGGCCAAGGGGCGAAGCAATACCGGTCATTTGGTCAGAATGAGCTTGTTCTGAGCCGTCAGCCTGAGGCGATAGCGGTCGTCACCATGCGCAATGACAATTTCCCGCGCCGACGCGAACAGGTCGCGGCTGTCGAGCTGGTTGCCGGCGAAGGTCAGCACGCGCGCGGCAGACGCCGGGCGCGGCCTTGTGGTGTCGGCATTGTCAGGATCGCCCATCTGTATCACGCGCCTTTTTAGTCCCGCCTGAAATCCGGTCCAGTTTGGACCGGCTCCAAACAAAGCCTCAGTTTTGAACCTTTTTAATCTGTAAAATCAATGACTTAGATTGATTTACCGCTGGCCTGAGGGGACCGCAAGGCAGAAAATGGATGCATGGCCGGTCTGGCAAACCAGCCATGCACTCCAGTCAATTGCGCGCCGCGCTTGCTTCACTTGCGCGCCGCGCCTGGCGGCACACGCGTCGCGCAATCTCACACCAGCAGGAAGTCCGAGGCGGTGAGCTGTGCGCCGTTCTCGAAGGTCGCGAGCAACACGGCCGGCTTCTTGCCCGCGCCGTCCGCATCCCACCACAGCTGGCTTGTTGATTCGTCGAACACGAACTGGCCGTGGTCTGTCGCCGTGGCGCTGACCCCGCTCGCATTTTTCACGAAATAATCGGCCGTGAAATCGCTGAGGTCGAGGCCGGCAAGCAGCTTGAAGCCGCTCCTGGAAATCCCGATCAGGTCTTCGCCGGACACGAAATCGGTGATGATGTCGCCGGTCTTGCCGCCGTCCTTGGCGGAGTTGAACACGAAAGTGTCTGACCCAAGCCCGCCGGTCAGCCGGTCGGCGCCGCCATTGCCAATCAGGACATCGTTGCCGTCACCGCCGTCAATCGCATTGTCCTTCGTGTCGCCGACCAGTACATCGTCGAAGGCCGAACCCAAAAGGTTCTGGATGTTCTTGTAGGTGTCGCCCGCGGCCTCACCGGCATTGTTTTTCGACTTCATCAGATCGGCGGTCACGCCGGTTTCGGCATTGCCGTAACTTGCGGTATTGACGCCCTTGCCGCCGTCGAGCTTGTCCGCGCCCTTGCCGCCTTCGAGAATGTTATCGTTGTTGTCTCCGGTCAGCGTATCGTTGAAATCCGTGCCGATCAGATTCTCGATTGAGTCGTAGACGTCTCCGGCCGCGTAACCGGAATTCTTCTTCGGATTGGCAAGGTTTACGACAACCCCGCTCGTGCTGTCCGCGTAGCTGACCGTATCGATGCCATCGCCGCCGAAAAATGCCTGCGGATGGGTCGCGGCGACAAAGACGTCGTCGCCGGAATCGCCAAGCTGCTGCTCGGGAGCGATCACATCGACGGTTGCGGAAATGATGAAGTTGAACAGCGCGTCGTCGACGCCGTTGGTCTTGAAGCTCAGGACGCCGGTATAGTCGCCCGCCTTCTTGGTATTGAGCACCACGGTGAACGAAACAGCTTCGCCGGCACCGAGGGTGGATGGCAGCTTTTCACCTTTGGCGAGCGAGAAGCCCTTGGGCAGCTTCAGGCCGGAGAGCTTCATGGCCTCCGTGCCGGTATTGCTGATTGTGAAGGTTTGTTCGAAATGTCCACCGACCGCGTGCGTACCGAACGCGGTGCCGTCCACTGCATCGGGCGTCGTGTCGTTGTCCGCGATGACGACGCCGTTGCCGAGTACGCTGGCCTGCGGCCCCTCGACCGGCATTTCCAGCGTGATGCCGAACGTGCCGTTGACATAGTCCTTGATCACCACGGTCTGCGGGCTGCCCTCGCGCACGATGGTGAGATCGCCGCCGGACCAGCTCAGCGTGAGATTCTGCACCTCGCTGTTCTGGTCGAGCACGGCGAGGTTCCAGACCCCCGGGCTGACCAGAGTGGCGAGGCCGCCGATCCCGTAGCCGCTGGTCGGGGCAGGAACTGGACTCCAGGAGGCCGGAAACGAATCCGGCCGGAACGTGCCGTGCCAGAGCGCACCGTCGTCGTCGATGATGGTGGTGGTGCCGGAATCGGTGAAGCGAATAACGAAGGTGTCGTCGCCCTCCCCTCCGATGACGGTATTGTTGCCGCCGCGCGCATGTATCACGTCATCGCCGGCGCCTCCATCGGCAAAGTCGTCGCCGCCGCCGGTGAAGATCAGGTCGTTGCCGTCGCCGCCATAGATCGTGTCCGGATGCGCCGCGCTGTTGCTGGTGACGATATAATCGTGGCCGCCGCCCCCATGTACCTCGATGCCGGCAAAGCGCAGCCCCAGCGAATCGCCGGAGAACACGTCGTCGCCGTCGGTCAGGATGTGCGCGGCCGCAACTTCGAGGGTTACGGTTGCCACGTTGGAGGTAACGCCGTTGTTGTCCTTCACCGTGTAGGTGAAGCTGTCCGGACCCACATAGTTGGTATTTGGCCGGTAGGTGATGGCGCCAGTGGTGGCGTTGACGGTAACCGTCCCGTTGGCGGGCTGATCCACAATGGTCACGGTCGCCGGGTCCAGCGTTCCCACGAGGTCGGTGTCGTTGGCGAGAACGTCGATGACTTTCTGGAGATCCTTTACCGTCGAGGCGCTGTCATCTGAGGCAATTGGCGCGGTGTTTTCCAGCGTGATGCCGAACGTGCCGTTGACATAATCCTTGATCACCACGGTCTGCGGGCTGCCCTCGCGCACCATGACAAGATCGCCGCCGGACCAGCTCAGCGTGAGATTTTGCACCGCGCTGTTCTGGTCGAGCACAGCGAGGTTCCAGACGCCATCGCCCACAAGCGTCGCATTGCCGCCGATGCCGTAGCCGCTCGTGGCGCCCGGCGCCGGACTCCACGAGCCGGGATAGGTCGCCGGCCGGAAGGTGCCGTGCCAGAGCGCACCGTCGTCGTCGATGATGGTGGTGGTGCCGGAATCGGTGAAGCGAATAACGAAGGTGTCGTCGCCCTCCCCTCCGATGACGGTATTGTTGCCGCCGCGCGCATGGATCACGTCATCGCCGGCGCCTCCATTGGCAAAGTCGTTGCCGCCGCCGGTGAAGATCAAGTCATTGCCGTCGCCGCCATAGATCGTGTCCGGATGCGCAGCGCTGTTGCTGGTGACGATATAATCGTGGCCGGCGCTGCCATGCACCTCCAGACCTGAAAAACGCAGACCGAGCGAATCGCCGGAGAACACGTCGTCGCCCCCGGTCAACAGGTAGACCGACTTATCCGCAAATTGCAGGATCTCAACGTCCGAGACGATATCCTGGCCCTCGTTACTCTCACCGGTCCGGGTGTCGGTCACCGTCCAGGTGCCGTCGCCGTTGTCGACGATTACATAGTCAGCCCGGTTGCCGCCGTAGACGGCAGTGTCCCTGCCCGCGCCACCATTGATGGTGTCGTCACCCAGCCCGCCCGATAGCGTGTCGTCGCCGTCGCCGCCCTCGATCAGGTCGTCAAATGCGGCACCGGTAAAGACGTCGCCATAGGCCGAGCCGATGAAGTGCTGGGCATATTGGTCCAGCTGGTCGGCGAACAGAGACAGCCGCGCCGGGTCGGCTGAGGCTCCGTACATGTAGGCGATGGCAAAGTTGTGCACCGCCCCAGTCGCCTCGACTTCCTCCTCCGGAGACACCGCATTGGAGAAATCGACGAGGCCGGTAATCCGCAATTCGACATCGCCGCCAATATAGAAGCCGTTGCCATCGTAGCTGCCCGATCCACGATAGCCGAACTCGATGGTTCCGATCTCTCCCCAGACCGTATGAGTTCCGAAGAAATATTCCAGGGAGCCGTGCGCCAGCACGTATTTCGATGACGGATCGGAGCCGTAGCTGATCATCATCTCGGTGCCGGAAAACTGCGTCGAGTTGTCGAAGACCGGAAAGCCGCCACCGGCGGCATCGGAGATGAATCCGCCGCGGATGAATGCCTCGAAATTCATTCCGGATGCGGCGGTCGAGGCGTCGATGGTGATCATGGTGCTCATGGGCTACGTCCTTAAGTCGAGAAATGCGCGAGGCGCGCGCGTTTGCCGGTCGTGTCGGGTTTGATGCGGATGCCTGGTTGCGGCGGACGCCGGAAAGCCGGCCCGTCAGCGGCGGCGCAGTCGCGCAGGGATGCGCAAGACCGGCCACGGCATCGATACTGCTGCGTCATACGTCAGCAGCTGCCTGCAACATTGTTTGTACGGATTGTAAGAACAACAACAAGTCTCCCGATCACGATGTAAGAGCGTGGCTGGCTGGGGAGCTTGCTGGCGCCGGATAGGCTCACTACTGCATCACAACATCACGCCTGTCAGCACCGAAAATCACTTTCAAGTTTAGAAAAGCAACAGTTTCGGCCTTCATTCTAGAACGACAACAAACTGACAGCACGCTTCCGGCCGGGCGACGCGCCTGCGCGCCGAAGCAGTCTTTGAATGCCGCGGGCGAAGGCCTGCGTTCTTCAAAACTTTCCCTGCATCGAAAACGTGATGGTGCGGCCCGGCGCCGGATAGGTTGGCACCCCCATGGCGTCGACATAAGCCTTGTCCATCAGGTTATCGACGTTGATGCGTGCCGTTAGATTCTCGTTGAGATCGAACGACAGATAGAGACCGTAGAGGTGGTAGCTTTTTTGCTTATAGGTCTCGAGCTGAACCTCGTCGGTGAGCGGAATGGTCGGCGCGACATAGGTCATGCGGCCGCCGACCGTGAGCTTGCGGTCGAAGAAGCGCAAACCGCCGTCGAGCGAATACTTCTCCTTCGGCGGCACGAAGATGAAGAAGTACTGGCGTTCCCATTCCGGCAGCAGCGGCAGATAGGCGTCACCGTCGGGCGGTCCTGCGAAGAACGGATCGAACACGCCATCATACGTCGTCTTTAGGCTGGTATAGCTGCCGCCGATATAGGCCTTGCCCGCATCATAGGAAGCTTCGACCTCGAAGCCCTTCATGGTGGTTGTGGGCCCAAGCAGGTTCATGAACACATAGGCGGTCTGGACGGCATTGCCGAAGGTGCCGGCCTGCGGAAAGCGCCCGACTCCGTTGGCAATGAAATTGTCGACCTTGGTCTCGAAAATCGCGGCTTTGGCGCGGAAGCCGTCGCCATGAAAGAACACATTGTCGTATTTGATATTGGCCCCAGCTTCAAAGGTCTTCGAGGTTTCTGGCAGCAGATTCGGATTGGGCCCGAACAGCACCCCGTTTCCGATATGCCGGCCATATTGCAGCGTCTCCATGATCTGCGGCGGCCGGAAGCCTTCGGCATATTTGCCGTAAAGCTGCAGGCCCTTGAACGGCGTCACCGCCATGGTGAAGGTCGGCGAGAATCGCCCTTCCGAATTGTCGACCGAGAACGGCTGGGTGCATTCCAACGCAAACGGACCGCAGGCATTGATGAAGTTTCCGGAGCCCTTCAGCGAATAGAGGTCGTAACGTCCGCCGGCGATCAGCTCCAGCCATTCGCCCTGCTTCAGCGTGATCTGGCTGAAGGCGCTGGCGACGTCGCGCGCGCCCGCGGGCGTCGGACCGGAAAACCATTCGGCGTCGGACGGGTTGGTCTGATCGGTCATGACACCGGTTTTGGTCTGGTCCTTGAAATATTCGACGCCGCTGATCCAGCTGACATTGAACAGCGGAATGTCGAAGCGCGCGGTGTTGGTCACGCTGCCGCCGAAGGACGTCAGCCCGTATTGCAGGTCGAAATAGCCATAGGACGTGCGCGGCGGCCGGTATTGATGATTGTCGGTCGACGACCACCACAGCTTGGCATTCAGATCGATGAGCGGGTTCGGCTTCCACGAATAGTCGGCGGTCGCCGTCTGCGTGGTCAGCCGGTTATTGTCGATATAGATCCCGTCTCCGGTCGAAAACGCGTTCTTGAGCGCGACATAGCCGAGCTTCAGGGTTTGGTCGTCGGCCGGCCGGAGCGTGAGCTTGGCAAGTCCCGACCAGTTATTCTGGTTGGTGAATTTCACCGGCTGGCCGGGACCCACGAATTCGAGTTCGCCATTCTGTCCGGGCTCGTATTGCCCGGTTTCCTTGCGCGAAACCGCGGTGACGAACTCGACATTCTCGCTCCTCGCCGCAGCCGCATGGCTCGTCGTGTAACGGAATTGATTGGTCCCGGTGGTCGCGCGCGAGCGGAAGCCGTGGGTCTTGCCGGGTAACAGGATATCGTCGGCATCCAATGTGCGCAGCGACACCACGCCCCCGATCACGCCCGCGCCGCCGACCGTCGAGATCGGCCCCTTCTCGACCACGACGCCGCCGATCAGCTCCGGATCGGCATAGACCGAACTGACGGTGCGGTGGCCGGCCTGCTGGAAATTCTGCCGCGCGCCGTCGATGGTCACGTTGACGCGCCCCTGCTCCTGGAGGCCGCGGATATTCACGGTCATGCCGGGATTCTGGCGGTCGGTCGGCGTGAAGACGCCCGACATATCCTGGAACAGATCGCTGGTGTTGCGCGGCGCGCGCTGCTCGATGGTCTCGCGGCTGATGACGCTGACCGATGCCGGGGTGCTGTAAACCCAGTCCGGCGTGCCCTGGAAACCCTTGGGCGCATTGCTGCCGGCCGCTTCACTTTGTGCGCTCTGCGCCCCCGCATCCTGCTCGCCGCCCGCGGGTGCTGTGGCGGGGGCGGGTTGCGCCCGGCGCGGCTGACGGTTGGGCCCGGCGGCAACGTCGATCGGATCGAGCGTGACCTGCGCGAAGGACGGCGTCTCACAGACCGAGACCGCGGTGGCGCCGAGTGCGGCCAGCGCAAGCCTTTGCAACAGGCCGGGGCGGCGCCGTGGCGCCAGCGCCCTCGCGACGGTTTCACACGCGCTCGCCGCATGCGGGCTTATCGTTAAGCCGATGCTTGCCACCCCGCGCACCTTTCCCGCAGCGGCGGCTTACGCCAGCAGATCGAAGTCCAACGCCGTGAGTTGCGCGCCGTTGGAGAAAGTGGCGAGCAGCACGGCCGATTTCTTGCCCGCACCGTCGGCGTCCCACCAGAGCTGGCTGGCAGCTTCGTCAAACACAAACTGACCGTGCCCCACCGCAGTTGCGGTCACGCCGCTTGCATTGCTCACGAAGTAATCGGCCCTGAAATCGCTCAGGTCGAGGCCGGCGAGCAGCTTGAACCCGCTCTTCGAAATGCCGATCAGATCCTCGCCCGGCACAAAATCGGTAATGATGTCGCCAGTCTTGCCGCCGTCTTTCTCGGTGAGAAAAACGAATGTGTCGGCGCCGGGTCCGCCGGTCAGCGTATCGGACCCGCCATTGCCGATCAGGACATCGTTGCCGTCACCGCCATCGAGCGCATTGTCCTTCTTGTCACCCGCCAGCGTATCGTCGAAAGCCGAGCCGAGGAGGTTGTGAATGTTCTTGTAGGTGTCGCCCGCGGCTTCGCCGGTATTGTTGCCCGCGCTCGACAAATCGGCGGTGACGCCTGTCGCAGCATTGGCATAGCTCGCAGTATTGACGCCCTTGCCGCCGTCCAGCCGGTCGGCGCCCTCGCCGCCTTCGAGTATGGTGTTGTCGATGCCTCCGGTCAGGATGTCGGCGAAGGACGAACCGACCAGCTTTTCGATCGAGGTATAGGTGTCGCCGGCCGCGAAGCCGGCATTCTTCTTGGGACTGGCAAGACTTGCGACAACACCCGCGGTGGCGTTGGCATAGCTCACCGTGTCGATGCCGCCTTTTCCGTCGAAATTCTCCGCATTGTCGGTCGCGATAAACACATCGTCGACGCCGTCGCTGCCGACGACATTGCGCGGCCCCACCGTTCCGGTGACAACAAAGTCATATTCCGACAGCTTGCCGGCATTGTTGTTGATCACGATCCTCGCAGAGCGCGTTCCTGCGATGCTCGTGTCCATCTCGACGTCAAAGGTGATCGATTCCCCGCCCTGCAGGACGACGCCGGTCAGGTCGGTGAGGAGCGTGAAGCCCACGCCCTCCAGCGTCGCGCTCGAGATGGTCAGCGGCGCCGCACCCGCAGCATTGCTGATGGTGAAGGTGCGGACCGGCGGCGTATCCTCGAAACCGATTCCGGCATCGAATTGGGTGTGATTGGCGATCGAGGCCTTCTTCGAATTGTCCTTGATGCTGACGCCGTTGCCGAGCACGTCGATCTTTGGCTCGACCACCGAACCGGAGATGGCGAAATCGTAAACCTTGTCGCTGACGCCGTTGGTGCCGAACGTGATCACGCCGCCATAGACGCCAACCTTCTTTGTATCGAGCTGCACCTGGAAGGACACGGACTGCCCCGGGGCGATGGTGGAAGGCAGCGCCGAACCGACCAGCGAAAAGCCTTTCGGCAGCTTCAACTTGGATGCCGTCAACGGCTCGTCGCCGTTATTGGTTACGGTGAAGGTTTGTATTGCGGTTTCTCCGACCAGAACGGCGCCAAACGCGGTACCGTCCGCCGCATCCGGGCTGTTGTCGCCATCGGCGATATCGATGCCGTTGCCCGAAACCGAGGCTTGCGGCCCCGTCGGGTCTGTCGGCACGAGCGGTCCAAAGAGAAAATAGTCTTCGCTTAAAGCCGCATTGAAGCCGGTTAGCGTCAGCGAATGGCCACCGCCGAAGTCGATCACGGTGTCGCCACCGACGACATGGGAATTGGCGAGGATTTGTGAAAAGCTCGTGTATCCCGTGGTAATGCGGATCACATCGGCGCCGGCCTCGAAATCGGTAACAACATCGGCGCCCTGGCCGTCATAGACAAAGGTGTCACTGCCGGCGCCCCCGGTCAGGGTGTCGTTGCCGCCTCCCCCGCCCAGAATGTCGTTGCCGTCGCCACCTTCGACAGTGTCGTTTTGGCCGTAGCCAAGGAACACATCGCCGCCGTTGCCGCCAACGAAGTGAATTTCGTTGCTGTTCAGGATATTCAGGAGATTCGTAATGTCTCCATTCATCGCCTCCCAAAGCAGATCCTGGGCGGAATTGCCGGACGTGATCCCGGAAATCCGCATATCCAGCTGCGAGAGCTGGAACGACCCGGAGCTGTAGGTCAGTCCATAGCCGAACGTGATCGCGCTGACGGAACCGCTGACCTGATGGGTCGCCATCGAATAGGAGAAGCCGCCGGTCGAGTCGAAGAAAACCGCCTGCTTTGACGGATCGCCGAGCAGATTGGGAGATTCGGTGACGGCGTATTGCGAGCCCGACATCGCCGCCGGATTGCTGTCGAACCATCCAAAACCGGAGCGCGTGAAGGTCGTGTCGAAATCGGCGAGATAGGCCGCGACATTGATGCCATTGTTGCCAGCGGTGATGGTGATCGCCAAAGCCAGGCCTCCTGCGAGGTTGACGCGCCTGGCTGGCTTGAATGGGCTTGCTGGCGTCTATGGTGCAAAGATGATGGACGGTCCGATTTCACTAACGGACATGGCGGGTTGGGCAACCCTTTTTTGCACTCTTTGGACCTATTCTCGATTGGCTCACCGCACCGGGGCGGAACATCTCCGGCATTCGGGAGGATGTCGCGTGGGGCTTTATGTGGAATTGCGTAGATCGGATCGCGATCGCCGGCCTCACTTCAGTCCGAAGCGCGCGAATTCATCGGCGGTATCCGGCGCAACGGCCGCCACGGCAGCAAAGTCGGCTTCGGCGCGATCCCGCGCTCCCAATTTGACATAGGCCAGACCACGCCCATAGCGCGCGGCGGCGCGCTGCGGATCCATCGTCAAGGCAGCGTCATAGTCGGCGACCGCCAGATCCCACTGCCCAAGCTTCAGATAGGCGAGGCCGCGTGCTTCCAGCGCGGCCGCGTCCGGCCCCGCTTTCACTGCCTCGTTGCAATCGGCGAGCGCACCGTGCACGTCGTCCAGCCCGACCCGCGCGCGGCAGCGGCCGCTCAACGCCGCTGACGTTGGCCGCAGCCGGATCGCTTCGCTGTAATCCATGGCGGCGCGGTGGAAGTGTCCCGCCCTCAGATGAATTTCGCCGCGGTTGGCGAAGGCCAGCGCGTATCCGGGACGATGTGTGAGCGCTGCATCGAGGTCGCGGACGGCCTGTTCGTGCTGCCCCTTCTTGCCAAAGGCGACGGCGCGGTTATTGAGGGCGTTGGCGTATGTGGGATCGATCGTCAGGGCCTGGTCGAAGTCCTCGATCGCGCGATCATAGTCGCCCTGCGCGACATAGGCATTGCCGCGATTGTTGTAGGCGATAGCGAGAACGCGCGGCGTCTCGCCCTTCGAACCGATCAGCGCTGTACATCCTCTGATCTGAGGCTCGCTCGAGGTCCGGTCCGCACCATTACAAAGCTCGACATTCTTCATCCGGTGCGTTTGCGCCGCCGCCCCCGCCGGCAGCAACGAAACCATCGCCGCAACAATGACCCATCGCGTGTGCGGCGCGGACCTTCGATCACCCCTGAATGGCGGCGCTAGCATCCCTGACAGATCTTGAGCCTGATGCTGATATTTTTGTCGATGTCGTTCAGCCGCTCGTTCCCTTTCAGCCGCTCGGGCTCATTGCCGGCGCGGCGCTGCCGCGCAGGCTTGCCCTTGTCCTGCTTTTGCTGAACCGCGGCCCTGCCCTCTTCGATCAGCGTCGCAAACGATACCGTGCCGTCGTCGGCAATCTCGACATGCGGCGTCGTGCCTCTGATCCCCATTGTCGCCACGGGCGTCTCGACTTTCATGGTGCCGGTTTTCGCCACCTGTCCGGCCACCAGGGTGAAAGTTCCTTTGGTCAGACTGAGAACGCTCGTGTTCGACTTTCCGTCCGGGTCGTAAACGAACGCGTCCAGAACCATGCGCGCATTGCTGGACATATTGAATGCGGTGCCGTCGGCAAAGGCGATTCCGGCCTTTCCGTCGGCTCCGGTCTGGATCACGTCACCCACGTAAACGCTTTCGCCGGCCACCGCCCGGCCCGGCGATGGCGATAGCTTGGCGAGCCGTGCGACGGCCGCAGTATGTTCGATTGTTACCGCGCCGGTCACAGCGACCACGCGCCCTATCGGATTGGTTTCCGAACCGGACTGCGCCAGCGCCGGACTTGTCAGTGAAACGACAGCCGCCAATACCAGGCTTACGCAGAAGGCGATTGCTTGCGCTCGCATCTGAGCCTCCAAGCGCGTAGCCTTCAACAAGGCACATCAAAACTATCACGATGCGACTGCCGCATCAATGCGCATGACCTCGTCGCTAAGCAGAGCATATTGAAGGGCGGACGCATATCAAAAGACGTATGACCTTTCGAGGTATATAGGGATAGCTGAACTAGCCATTTTGATGCGCTTGCAACGCGCGGCCTCCATGATCGCGTAGTGTCAGCGCACATCTCATGTGCTATCAATTCGTTATTCGTTTTGTTTGCGTTGCTCGAGTGTCCGGCCATGCGTTACTCGAGTACCCCGCTTGCGAGCAGCTCTCGCAATGCCATCGGGGCCGTCCTTTCGGCGATCGGTTCGATTGCCGTCGGACGGGCTGGACGGTTTTTTGATCAAAACTATCCCGGCGATATTGTTTCTACCGGCGACATGATCGCTACCGGCGCGAACAGCTCGGCCACCATAACGCTTACCAATGGCGCACGGGTGACACTTGCGCCGAATGCCTGCGTTACATTGAACCAACGCGCTGCCGGCTGGCGCAGCCACAGCGCCGCGCGACTGAGCAGCGCATCCCCGCGTTTTGCGGGCGGTGTGTGCAACCTCGGCCTTCGCGTGCTGTCGCTTGCGATGTTTGCCTACGCGATCCTGCGCGATCTGGAACAGGCGCGCGCGCTGACGACGGACGACGACACGATCACCACGAGGGATTCTCCCTACGGCACCTTCGAGATCGTGACAAAAACGGGAACGGTGGTGATCGCCGACGATCCGGGTCTCACCTATGTCGTCGACGACGGCGGCTCGGTCGAACGGCGTGTCAATAGTTCGGCGCGCATGGAAGAACTTCAGGCGGCGCAGCAAGCCGTGATGGGCACATTCTCCCTCGGTTTTGCCGGGGGCCCGGGATCGGGCTCACCGCCGGACACAACCCTGCCCGAGGAATTTCAGCCGCTGGTCATCCCGATCAACCTGCGCCCGCTCGATCCGGTGCCCGAGCGCGTTCAGCCTTTTCTGCTGAACCCTGTCGAGTTCAGGCCGGTCGAGACGCCGCCGGCCCCGCCGCCGAAAGTCATTCTTCCGGTCATCACGACTTTCACGTTCGACAGCGGCATCGACGGTGACAGAGTCACCAATAACAATAATCTCGTGCTGTTCGGCACTGCAAGTCCCGGAACGAATGTCGCGATCTACGATGCCGGGATTCTGCTCGGCTCCGCAACAGCCGACGCAAACGGCGTCTGGCGCTTCAATACCGGCCCCCTGTCAGACGGCGAACACGCTTTCGTTGCCGCGATCGCCACATCCAACGAAAACGCGGCCGCCCGTTCCAGCCTCTCCGCTTTCTCTACACTCTCGGTGCCTGCGGTTGCACCGCAGATCGCCAGCCCAAGCTCTCCCGCCTTCGTCGTCGTGATCGACACCCAACCGCCCGATGCGCCTGTGGTTTCGTTGCTGTCCGACATTCCGCAGGGCACGCCAACCGGCGACAATGCGCCGATCCTCGTCATCGCAGCGGAAACCGGCTCCACCGTGCAGGTTTACCAGAACGGAAACCTCGTTGGCACGGCGACCGAGACCGAGACACCCGGCATCTTCACATTCGCAGCGGGCGTCCTGGCCGACGGCGGCTATCGCTTCACCGCGACCGCGAGCGATCTGGCCGGCAATACCAGCGCCGCTTCGTGCGAAGTGACGATCCAGATCGACACTATTCCGCCGGCAGCGCCGGTCTTTGTCGAACTGGCGGACGCATCCTGTTGCGCCGGCCTCAACCTGACCGGCGACACTACGCCAACCCTCATTATCGCCGCGGAGGCCGGATCAGCCGTAAAGGTCTATCGCGACGGCGCGTTTGCGGGGATGGCAGTTGAAACCAAGATGCCGGGCCTTTTTGCGTTTACATCGTCCGAACTGACCGATGGCCGTCACAGCTTCGCCGCGACTGCCACGGACTCCGCAGGCAATCACAGTCCACTGTCGGACAGCTTCACCATCCGACTTATCACCTCGGACCCGAACGATATGGACGAACTGGCTCTGGGCAAACGGGTCACGTTCGACATCGACGGCACCGTCTTTGGCACCCGCTCCGACGACTTCATATGGTTCAAAACCGACAAATGCGAATCCGGCCGCACCATCTACGCTGGAGCCGGCGACGACTATGTCAAGGGTACCGACCGGGACGATGTCATTTACAGCGGCTCCGGCAACGACAAGATCTACGGCAACAGCGGCAACGACAGGATCTACGGCGGCTTCGGAGACGACAGGATCAGCGGCGGTTGCGGCGACGACATCCTTATCGGCGGCTACGGCGCCGATATTCTGTCAGGGGGCAAGGGCTGCGACACTTTCGTATTTCTGTCGGACCTCGATTCCCTGCCATGCGCGCGCGACGTCATCACGGATTTCGATGTCAAATACGACAAGATCGATCTGTCCGCTATCGACGCCGGCACGCTTGATCAAGCCCTTGTCTTCGCCGGACAGACGAATTCACATACCGTGCTCGAACACAGCGTGACGTGGCACTACGATGACAGGTCGAACAAGACCTACATTGTGGTCGACACCGACGGTGACACAGGCGCGGCGGAGCTCGAAATCATACTCGCCGGCAAGGTCCGCCTCACACAGGACAATTTCCTCTTGTAGAGTAGATTAGTTTGCGTTTCTTGAGCCGGTGGCAACCGCGCTCATCGGGTGAGATGGCTTTCGAAATAGAGTTGCCACAAGGCGAGGATGCTTTCGCGTTGGCCCAGAGAATGGGGCGATCCGGTGGGGTACAATTCCAGTTCGTCCATTTGGTGAGAGACCCCGTCGGCTACTCCGGCCGATGACGTTCCGTAAAGCGCGAGATCGAAGGCAATCGCATTGCGGCAGCCCGCTTCGAAGGACTGATGGCCGGACGCGCTGAGATGCAACGTTTCCTCGCCGATTGCATCGCCGCGCAGTCTCGTGATCCGGCTCCACGCTTCGGTTTGTACGGCGCCAAGCGTCTGACTGTCCGGAATGTTGACGGCTCGCCGCGCAATAAGCGTGATCAGCATCACAATGAAACCGACGATATAGGGGTCGAACCAGGCCTGTTCGGGAATGCCGTCAAGCCGTTGCCGGCTGCGGGTCACAAGCGGCGCAATCGCAGCAACCGCGGCCCTTCGTCCACGGCGGGCGGTCCACAGCGCTCGTAACGTCGGCCACATATCCGGGCCTCGTCTTTTTTTGCCTCGACAGCCGTCTGCGCGCGGTTCACCTCGTCTGCCGCTTCGCCGGCAGACCTTCCTCGAAGGCCTTGTTTTCCGGGCGGTTCTGCTAGAGCATCATTATATACGATTTGCTGACTGCGCGCTGAACTGCTCCGTCGCGCGACTGCCGGATGTCAGCGGAGGCTCACATGCCTGCACCACTGCCCCCGAGGCCCGATTTCGAGAGCATCGATGCCGTCGCGCCCAAATCGGCCGACCGGCGCACCACGGTGCTGGCATTGATCGGCAACCTGGTTTTCAGCTGGTCGAACAACGAAAGCCTTTTCATCTATCTTTTGATGATCCTGCTGAGGACCGACCAGACCTCGGCCGCCATCGTTTTTGCGACACTCAACACCACGCGCGCGCGGCTGGATCTGATCCAGCGCCTTGCCAGAACACAGGTGACTGACCGTGCCATCATCAGGACGCTGGACGACTTGATCGAGCGATTCAACGACTACACGCGCATTCGCAACGAGTTCAATCACTGCATGTACAACGTCGATAGTCGCGGCGACATCACGCATACGCACTCGATCCGCATCGTCGAAACGCGCAAGCGGCTCCAGCTCGGCGAAGTGAAGCCGATGGATGACGCGCGTATCAAGGAAATGGTGATGACGGTTCAGGGACTGAAAATGCTCAATCGCGACATCTGGAACTTCATGCCAAAACTCGATCAGCATCTCAGCAACGGCAGACGACGCGAAGACCTTGTGTCTGCTGCATCACCTGCACGGAATGACAAACGAGTAAGAAAAAACTATCGCGCAAAATAAACGATCTTCGGATTGTCGATTGCCGGACACCGGCATTGCCGCATTGGTTGATGCTGCCGCACTCATCTCGCGTGGGACGTGATGCCGAAGAAGTGAGGCAATGCGTCGCCACAAAGTCGAGTTTGAGACATATTTGCCATTGAATTGCCTAAAAAATATGTGGATAATTAAGAGAAGAAAACGCTGGTAAATCAATGCTTTGCAAATGCCATCCACAGCGACAGGTGGGGTTTAGCGAGAAAGGCATCGGAGTACGGACAGCCGCAAAATTTGTGTCCGTGTCGGTTTTTGTTTCCATGTCGGTCCCAGCCGGGAGGACTGCCCTTGGAACGCGTTGCGTCGACGTTGTGTATGCGGGCGTTAGCAAGATCGCCGCTGCGGCGGGTTTTTGCGCTCCGAACATTTTTTCGGTGCATTGCGCATTCGGCTTCACGCAACAGCCTCACATTTTCAGCCGCTGACCGTTCGGCAGCGTCCGCAGCGCTGCGCTCCTCGGCGATTTTAAGAGCACAGTTACTATCTAACCGCCTCATCCAGAAAACCTGCGCGGCACGCCGCCGCGCGGCTCGCGCATGGGTTACCGCCCACAACGACAAGCATTGAAATTCGAGGGAGAACGAAATGGCGACCCTTCAGATGAAAGTCGGCAAACCGCCCGGCACAACCTCGGCAGCTGAGGAGACTAGGTATGGGACCGCGTTCTGGGTCGATGTCCGGACGTGCCTCGCGGACACACATTGAGACGGCGAACGGAGCGCCTGCTGCGGACGTGCCCAGCACATCGCTGGGGAATGGCGCCGCACATTTCACCGAGCAACCGGCCACTGCAATCGTTGTCATCGAGCAGCGAATTCTCATCCGCGATTGCCTGGTCAAGTGCCTGAAAGAGATCGGCATAGGCCCGGTCCTGGCCTTCGCCAGTATTTCTGAGTGGCGGGACGCCACAACGCCGTATGCACCCCTCCTCATTCTCTACAGCCTTCGGTCCCAGGATGCCGAGGACTCTGAAATTGATCAAAATCTCTCGCTCCTGAACGCAAGCGCCCCCAATGTTCCGGTCGTTGTCGTTTCCGACTCCGAGGATACCAGCCGTGTCGTCTCGGCACTTAAATGCGGCGCTCGCGGCTATATCCCGACCAGTGTCACCCTCAATGTCGCGCTGGAAGCCATGCGGCTGATCGAGGCCGGCGGCACTTTTGCCCCGGCCAGCGCGCTCCTTGATGCGCGCCCGCCAAGTGAACTTGCGCCACCACGCGGCGACATCAACAAGAAGGTCCTGTTTACCGCCCGTCAGCTTGCCGTTCTGGTTGCGCTTCGCCGCGGCAAGGCGAACAAGCAGATCGCGTATGAACTGAATATGCGCGAGGGAACGGTTAAAGTGCATGTGCGCCACATCATGAAGAAGTTGCGTGCAAGGAATCGGACCGAAGTAGCGATCATGGCCAACGATCTGTTCGCTACTTCGGACGCAAATCCTGGCTGAAACCGTCAGGACTGAATGCTCGTTGTGGTCCAAACCAGTACTTAACTTTTTTCCAGTGCGGAGTGATTTTGGGGACTTTGCGTTGCCGCACTGTCGTTAAGCCAAGCAGCACGCTTCACCACGACGCATTCCTTCCTTCGAGTACGTCGAAAGCGGACGCAGTCTTGGCAGCCTTCTCATGTCATCATCCCGAAAACCGCAGCGCAATTCCGGTACGTCTGGTTACGAGTGCCGGATACCGGGCCTGCTTTCCGGCCCGCCCCTCCGCCTCATACGAAAGAAGGTGCGACTGGCCCCTTGGGGGGAGGGGGAGTGAGGGGCCAGTCGCTTGATCCCGTGCTTATGAGGTTGGGGGCTGGGGAATAAGCCGGGATCAATTCGCTATTCTGATCTCTCTTGCGCATCAGTTCTCCCGGAACGCCCGGGCCATGCTGTCCCGGATCGGCCGCGTGAGATACTCGAAGAATGTCCGTTCGCTGGTGGTGATATAGACTTCGGCAGGCATACCCGGCGTCGGCGTGAAATCCGGAATCAGCGCCGCATCCTGAGGATCGAGCGCGATGCGGGCGAGGTAGATGTCGCTTTGCGCCTGCTGCAGGCCTTTCTTCTCGTCGGGAACCGCATCGGCCGAGACGTAGACCACACGCCCGCCGATCATCGGCGTCAGGCGCTGATTAAGCGCGGTGAGGCGGACCATCGCGTGCTGTCCCGGCTTGACGTGATCGATGTCCTGCGGGCGGACCCGCACCTCGATGATCACTTCGGTCTGAACCGGCAGGATCTCCATGATGTTCTTGCCAGCCTCGATAACCCCGCCCGGGGTGTGGTAGCGAAGCTTGACCACAATACCCTTGACCGGCGCAACGATCTGGATGCGGTCGAGAATTCCCTGCGCGGTGCGGATCCGCTCCCGCACATCGCTCAGCTCGGCGCGGACATCGTGAAGCTGCTCGACCGCGGTCTTGACGGCTGCCTTCCGTGCAGCGGCGATCTGCTCGCGGCCGCGCGAGATGCGTTCGCGTGCATCGCCCATCTCGCCCTGCAGGCGGCCGAGTTCGCCCTGCAGGTTGGCCTCGGCTCGCTGCAAGGCCAGCAATTCCGGCTTGCGGATAAAGCCGCTCTTCACAAGATGCGCTTTCGCTTCGATCTCTTCGGCCAGGAGCCGCAATTGCTCCCGTACGCCGGCCATCTGCACTTTTGCGCCCTCGACGCGCTCCTGCAGCGCGTTGATGCCCTCCTCGATCGTCGCAATCTCGCTGTTCAGAGACTGACGTCGCGCTTCGAATGTAAGCTTCTGGCTTTCAAGTATCGGCTGGATGTCAGGATCTTGGGACGCCTGAAGAATACTCTCGGGAAATTCGAGATTGGTTTGCTCCTTCATCTCCGCGACCAGGCGGGCCGCCATCGCCTGAAGCCGCGTCAGGCGCAATTCCAGACGCCGCAACTCCGCCTTGGGCGCGGTGTCGTCCAATGTCATAAGAACCTGCTGCGCCTGGACTCGGTCGCCCTCCTGCACTGCGATTTCGCGGATAACGCCGCCCTCAAGGTGTTGGACGATCTTGTTCTGCCCGGTGACCACAAAGACCCCGGACGCAACTACCGCACCTGCGATCGGCGCGGTTCCGCCCCAGACACCAAAACCGAGAACCGTGCCGGCAAGAACGATCGTGCCGAACAGGGTATAGATTCGCGCGGACCGTGGCACGCCCGCATACCAAGCCTTTTCATCAGTCGACGCGTTTGACATGGCTTCGCCTCATTGTCCTCAGGCGTCCATCACCGGTCCGTCGCCGGGCGGAGGCTCCTTGCTGCCGTTCAAGGCCTTGCCGCTCGCGATTAGCGGCAGCAGCTCGTCGCGCTTGCCGAAGGCCTGAACCGTTCCATTGTTCAGAATCATGATCTTGTCGACGCTCTGCAGGAGCGCCGGCCGCTGCGTAATGGTCACCACGGTGAGGCTTCTGCGCTTGGCGCGCAAAAGCGCATCGGCCAGCGCGCGCTCGCCGCGAGCATCCAAATTAGAATTCGGCTCGTCCAGTACGATCAACCGCGGATTTCCATAGAATGCCCGCGCCAGGCCGATTCGCTGCTTCTGCCCGCCGGACAACGGACTGCCATCCATCGCGATCTGGGTTTCGTAGCCTTGCGCGAATTCCGAAATCATCTCGTGAACGTCGGCCATTTCCGCGGCGTCGAAGATGGCCGCATCCGTGGCGTCGTCGCGCATGCGGGCGATATTCTGCTTGATGGAAGCAGGGAATAACTGCACATCTTGAGGCAGGTATCCGACGCTTTCGCCGAATTGCCGTGGATCCCAGTTCCGCAGGTCCATCATGTCGAGCCGGACATTTCCGGCAGTCGGCGAAATGGAGCCGACCAGCATTCGTGCCAGCGTCGACTTGCCGGTGCCCGATGCCCCGATGATTGCAAGCGACTCTCCGGGATCGAGCTGGAAGCTGACTCCGTTCAGGATCACTTTCTTGTTCGGCGGCGGTACATACAGGATGCGTTCGACATTGAGCCTCCCTTCCGGCCGCGGCAGCCGCAGCCGCGCCAGATTGAGGGGAGAGTTCTGCAACAGCGATTTAACGCGGGCGTATGCCGTGCGGGCTTGGACAAAGCTGCGCCAGCCCTCGATCGTGCCCTCCAGCGGGGCGAGCGCGCGGCTTGCGACGATCGAGGCGGCAATAATCATGCCCGCGGTGAGCTGATTGTCGAGAGCGAGCACGGCGCCCCAGGCAAGGATCAGGATCTGCGTTGCGAGCCGCAGGAATTTCGAGACGCCGGTCATGATGATGTTGCGATCATGGCCTTCGACCTGCGCCTTCAGGGATTCGGCAGTTTCACGACCCCAATGCAGCACGCCTTCCGGAATCATGCCCATGGCATTGATAACCTGGGCGTTGCGCGCCATCGATTCCGCCTGGAGATTGGCGCGCGTGGAAAATGCATTGGCCTTGGAGAAAGCGACCGCCGTAATCTTCTGGTTGATCAGTGCAACCACGATCAACGCCAGCCCGGCGGTGGTTACGATGAAGCCAAGCTGCGGATGGATGAGAAACACCACCAGCAGATAAACCGGCGCCACTGGCGAATCGAACATCGTCAGAATCACCGGACCGGTAATGAAGGCGCGCAGCTGCTGCAGGTCCGCAACGGTCTGAAATTCACGAATGGAACCCGCTTGCGCGGACTTCGCCGCAGCACTCAACACGGGAGCGCCGAGCTTGGCTTCGGTTTCCACCGCAACCCGCATCAGTATAAAGCGGCGCATCATGTCGAGAAGGACATGCGCCCCGATGGCGCCGAACACGACCAGCGTGAGCATGATCAGTGTATCGGTGCTGCGGCTGGTGAGCACGCGATCGGATACATTGAAGAGGTAGATCGGAATCGCCAGCAGCAGCAGATTGACGCCGATCGAAAAGATGCCGACGATCACCATGTTGCGGCGGCAGACTGCCAGGCCCTTGCGCAAGACCTCGCGGAAGTCCTTGTCCTCCGAGCGCTGCTCGAGCGGACCGGAGCCGCCGCCTCCGCCGCCTCCCCCGCCAGCGCCATTCACCGAACCACCCTTGCCATTGGTCGCCGGCTTCACCGTGCTGGCGTCGGGCGAGGACGGCGCGCCGCGGCCATTGGCCGGCGTGGAGCCATTGGTTTTGCCATGAACCGGGATATCGGAGGGAGCCGTGTCCGCCTTCAGCTCAGCTGTGTCCGAGCTTTGTAGCGGCGCTGCCGCATCCGGAATCTGGAACGCGGGCGCAACGGTCGCAGTCCCCGCACCATCTGCGATTTCCGGCTTTTGCTCGTCGCGACCGCGCATCTGGGGGTTGATGAAGCGTTCGGCTGCTGCCCGCTCTGCCGACTGGCCACCCTCGCGTGCCAGCATATCGAGCCGGCTGCGCAGGGAAACCACCTTGTCTGCGTCGGTGCGAGCGGTCGCTGCGTCTGTGCCGGGCCCGGCAGGTGCGCCTGCGGACTGCTGTCCATCCGGCCGTCCCGATGACAAAGTCACGCCGGCGGGCCAAGCACCGCCCGCATATGGATTGCGCCGGTCGTCCTGATCTCCCATCGTGGCCTTCCCTGTTGACCCGTAGCGGCGCGTACTGATTGCTGCTTCGCCGGCTCGGGACGCCCTCCTCCAGCCTCAGGTCAAAATGCTTCCGATCATGTCGTCGGGCACGACCGGCGATTTGATATCGGTGACTTCCTCCGCCGGAACCGTCTCGCCGGTAAAGGCCACGATCTCGGGCACCAGTGTCGACGGATCGCCAACAACGATCTTGTCGTTGTTTTCGCCAATGAGATTTGCCTGGATCAGGATCGTGTCATGATAGGCCGCGCCGCCGAGGAAGGTGAAAGTCGACCCGACATCGACAATGACAGCCTCGTTGATCGCAGTGTTGCCGCCGGTGGAGGCCGACTGAGTCAGCTTTCCATCAGGCATCAGCGCATCGGGGGGTTTCTTGCCGAGGTACTGCACCAGAGTATCGACGTCGGAGATGACGTTGAGCTGCCAGATCGCATTGATGTCGTAATAGCTGCCGGTGACGTAAAGCACATTGAGCAGCCCGGAGCCGTTTCCGGGAACGAACCATCCGTGGGAAGGATCGAGAACAGTTTCCCTTGCGTCCAGCGCATCGACGACGCGCAGCATATCCTCAGTCGGCGCGGCAAAGGTGTCGTCGCCATAGCTGATGATCTTTGCGGTGTTGAGCAGTTCGTTCGCTCCGCTCTCGGCGGTCTGACTTGTCACCGCCGCGGCATTGCCCGCCGCGGCGATCTTCAGAATGTCGGAATCGAGAATGATGTTATGCTGGAAAATCCAGTTGGCGCCGTGATAGTCGCCGCCGACAATGATGAAGTCGTATTTGATGTCCGTGTCGAGGACCTTCGCCAGGTTCGCCTGCTGGTTTCCCCCGGTTTGCAGCTGATAATGGGTAATATTGGTATTCTGGACCGCGACGTCATTGTCGCGCAAAATATTCTCCTGCACGATGACGTTGACGTCATAGAAGTCGCCATCGACGATCTCGACCTTCCAGAGATAGCCGGCAAACAGTGCCGGAATGCCGGCATAGGGGCCGCTGAGCTGATTAAAGTCAGCGATGTTATCGGCCGTCGTTCCGCCCCCGACGATATTGTTCAGACCAGGCGATGAGACTTCGATCGAGTCGTTGTCGATGAAGGAGTTGGTCTGAACGATGACATTGGTCTTGTAGAAATCGCCGAACACCAGCGTGGCGACCGAGCCCTCTTTCAGATCGACAATCACCGCAGCATTGGCCGCCTGGTTTTCGCCGAGCGTGGCCCACTGGCCCCTTGCCGCGGTATCAGGCTTGACTGCGGGCTCTGGCTCCGCCGGAGGTTCCGCCGGATTGTCCGCAGGCCGCTCGGCAAGCTCGCCGTTGACGTAATAGCCGGGCGTCACCGAATGCGGCCCGGCCTCGCGGTCCTCAGCCATTGCGGCATCCCGCGCAACGACGAAGCTCGCCAGCGCATTGGGTCCAAGATCGGCCGGCGACAGGTCGGCAGGCACCTCGGCGCGGGCATCCGTCGCGAGACGCTGTAGCGCCGCCTCAATGTCCAAGTCATGCAGATGTTCAACGCCGGTTCCCTCTGTGATCACCAGCCGGTCATCATCCATCATGCTGTTCAGTTGGTGGATATTCAGCTGTTGCTGACTGCCTGCCGCCGAGTAGATCAGCTTAATGTTGGGAAGATCCGGGCCGACCGTACCCGGCGTCAGGAGGATCGGGAAATCCAGCTTTGGCGGCAGCAGCCGCCCCGACCAAGCTCCATAAACATCGACGTCCTCAAAATTCGGCAGGGTAGCCGGACGATCACGCGGGATCGCCGTATCCTGCAACGCATCGATCGGCGCAGGGAGCTCGAAAGGAATTTTCTTGGTATCGAGTTCGTCAAGATCGTGGCTGGACAAGAAGTCCTTAAGCTGCAGCGTATAATCCTGCGGACGCAAATGGAGACCGCCATGCTCGTAGGTCAGGCGGTTCTTCATCACGTCGTCGATATGCTGAAAATAGCCTACGAAATGCCAGATGGTTTCGGTAACGCCGCCAGGTACCATTGACGCCTCCCGTTACCAGGTACCGGAAATCATCCAACCGGACGGACTTTCAGTCTTGACATGCGTTGGCGAAGGGAAGCCCGCGCGGCGAACCGCGCGGGCAAGCGATTGGCGTCAGACTGCGACTGAGTCGTCGAGATCGACGGTATTTTGCATTTCGATGCTGTTGAACTGGATATTGGCACCCATGACGATGTTCTGGGTGAAGGCTTCCTGGGTCGTGATCGCGTCGGCGCTGTTGCTCAGCGCATCGCCGAACGACGAGCGGTCGCCCTTCATTTCGACTTCAGCAAAGCCGATACCGACAAATCCGCCCTTGGCATCGGCTTCCCATTTGAACTCGCCATCGTCAGCCGAAACTTTCGGGTTGTAGAGGGTGTCGTTGTCCACCAGGTTGTTGACCTGATCGATATTGAACAGATTGCCACCGCCGTTGAGTGTTTGCGACACCGCGTCAGGCATTACGACGCTGCCGTAGATATCGGAAATGTTGTCGATATCGATGATGTCGTTATCCTGAGGATCCCAGCCGTCGAGCCCGAGATCGATGTCAATATCGACCTTCACGTCGACCTTGTTCTCGACCGAGTTATAGACCCGGTTCGCGACCGTATTGTCGACGTCGTTATCGACCTTGTTGTCGACCTCGTTCTTCACCTCGTTCTTGTTCTCGTTGTAATTTTCGTTCTTGTTTTCGTTGTCGTTCTTGTTCTCGTTCTCATTCTCGTTCTCGACCTTGGTCTCGACCGACTGAACGGCGAACTGGAACTGACCCTGGGATTGCGCCTGACCCTGGTTCTGACCCTGGGCCTGAAGCTGAGCTTGCAGCTGATCCTGCTTCTGGTCCTGATCCTGCTTCTGGTCCTGCTCGTCCTTCGGATTGTATTTCGGGGGGGGCGACTTCTTCTGTGCGATCATGGGTAGCTCCCGTTGGCATCAGGAGCATCGCTGCGGTCTGAAATCGCTGATCTTCTGCGTCTGCGATCACAAACGTTGCACGATGCCACTATGCAATGGATGACTTGTTGCGTTGCGTTTACTCTTGACCAACGCCTTCCCGCATGCCCGCTTCGCAAGACACGCGGAACCGGTATGGCCGAAACGGTTCTGGCTTGAGGTATCTCCGGTGCGGCGCCTCCCTCTCGCGTTTGACCTGTTGCGCTCCGGCCGGCGCTTCGCATTTTGGCGCTTGGCCTGCCAAATGCGCACGGGAAGGTTGGACGAGCCTCGCGCTGCAGCCTAGATGCACATTCGAGTAGGTGCTTACGCTTTGGAGTAGGAGGATACGCTTTTGGTGGTAGTCCGGGTGAAGCGAGCGTCCGCTACGAAAGGCGCGCGCGGCAAACGGCGCCACGCAATAAGCGCCGGAGACTCTCTCTAGGGCTGCGCGGCGTAGGCAGCCTGCGTGGCTGCGGGGCGCGGCTTTCGCATCGCGGCCAGGCGTTCGCCGACATCGCGGAATTCTGGATCGATCTCCGCCGCCCGGCGATAGCTGAGGAGTGCGTCTCCGGCATCGCCGCTCGCCTCCAGGATGCGGGCAAGTCCGTAATGCGCCGAGGCCAGATCGCTTTTCATGGCGAGCGCTTGCCGATAACACTGCAGTGCAAACTTTGTTTCGCCCGCTGCCCTGGTCTTGTCGCCGAGTTCGGCATTCTTGGCTGCATAATATTCGGACAAGTGCTCCGGCAGCCCTCCGATCATGAACAGCGTGTTGCCGCGGCTGACCTCCGCCTCCAGATTGCCCGGGTCTAACTGCACCGCCTTATCGAATGCAGCGAGCGCCTCGTCGAACTGGCCCTGCTTGACCAGGACTGCGCCCAGTTTCATGTGGGCCGCACCGGACCGCGGATTGATTTCGATGAGGGCGTGATAGGCCTTCGCGGCCTCCGCAAAGCGCTCGCGCGCCTCCAGCGTCTTGCCGAGCCAACTCCACGCCTTTTCCGATCGGGGCCGCAGCCTGGTCAGCTCCGTGAAGAGACGCTTGGCCGCACCGTACTTTCCTTCCGCGGTCATCAATTGGCCAAAGCAATATAGTGCGACGGCATGCGTCGGGTCGGTGTCGAGAATCTGGCGATAGCCGCGCGCCGCCTGCGCAAGCTTGCCCGCCTTGTGCAACTCCGTGCAGCGCGAAAATACCGCTGGAAGACTTTGCCTCGTAAGCTTGTCGCCGAGATTGCGTTCGCTGCGCGTATTGACGACCACGCATTGAATGTTCCGGTCTCTTGCCCCGAACGAATACTTGTAAGGCTCGTTTCCGCGCAGGAAATCGTAGGTCGTAAAGCCACACCCGATCGCATGGCGGATGCTGTGTGCGTGCAGTACAAGGCCCGGCGGCGGATCATTGAACGATCCGTCGCGGCCGGCCATGTAAAACAGAATGCTTTTCTTCTGCGGATCGAGGAAGCTCGCAAGAGCCCCGACCGGTTTGTCGCCGTGCCAGAGTACGGGCATCAGCAGATGGCCGGTCTGCGCACATTTGCGCAACAGCTTGAAATTCGAGTTTATGATGGTCGAAAGCCGTCCGCCCTTCCGGTGTCCCCATTTTGCAGCCCAGAAACCCAGCAATGTTCTGAGATCGCGTTCGACATCATCGCCCTGCGAATGCGTGATCCGAAGCGCGGGATCGCTCTCGACCTGCCGAAGGAAGCGGCGCAATTTCTGCCGCATATTGGAACTTGTACATGTCGCCAGATAGCTATCCCAATCGCCGGGCAGCGAGACCGCCGGACAGATGCAATTGTCGATATTGTCACTTTTGTTGACCCGGCTGAGCCGCCGCGTGTCGAAACGCTTGTCGGAGAAATAGGATAGCAGAGCGCTCATTCTGGCCTCTGTGGTGCGTATATTCTCCAGATTGATTCTGCGCCAGTTAAGGCGCTTGATGTGTCTCGCAATCGCGCCAATCGCCCGGCCGTCATAGTCGGGCCGGCAGATAAAGCCGGTATAGTCGGCAGCAGAATTGCCGATCATGGAGAGCTCATTGTGGAACCCGCTCTTGTCCTCCTTCAGCCGCCATCGCAAGGGAAAAAAGGCAACATATTTTGAATTGGCCTCCGGCCTAGCCGCAAGAATGAGCCACGGTCCCGACAGCAGCGGTATCCACTGCGCCATCCAAATCCACGACAGGAAAAATTGAGCGTCCGGATCGGCGGCGTAAACTTCGTCCCATTCCGGGCGGACGCGCTCGAACGATGCAAGGTCATCGATTACATCGATCAACATCACATGCTCCCTGAGGATGGGTTCTTTTCTCCAGTTAGGATGCGCAAAGTTTAGACAAATTCGTTCAGGTTCGTCCGCATCAACCTGCGATATCAAAAGAGTATCGGCCAAATGGAGTAACATCATCACAAAAAGGGGGGCGCAGCCGCCTGCGACAGACTTGCTGCCGTCACAGCGATGTGAGTTCACCTGATTGTCAGTCGCTCTTTCGGAACGACAGCGGTGAGCGCATGTTGAGAGCGCGAGACGATGGAGGGGTCCATGACAGAACGCCCAGTATTTCTTGGACAATCCGACCTTCTAGGTCACCTCTATGTGCCGGAAGACCATCAGGTCACACCAAAAGCGCCGAGCGGCTGTACACCTGAGCAACTTGTGACGGATGACGGCGACACAACTTTGTATCCGCGCCGGGCCAAGTCGATCATGCTGTCGGTCCGCTCGTATTTCGCTGTCTTGCGGTAGCGCCCCGCCATAGACTTTCCCAGGCAGGTCAGTCTGTAGCTGCACGCCGGAGGATTGCCGCCGGTGGCGCCGAATACAAACCACGGCAATCGGACAACCCAGCCGGGAACTTTGACGCGGAAAAAATCATCGAATCCGGAGGGACCGCTCGCGAAGTTCGGCGCCATGCGTGAGCGAGTCGGGACCAATCGCCCGGCAAAGCCGGAATGCGCGTGGACGCCAGAAGCCGTGACGTCGAACGTCAAGATTTTGCGAGAACGTCAGCTGAACCTTGCACGTTCCAACGCGAGCGCGGCGATTTTTGAGCCGCGAACAGCGAATAGCTGCGGACCTCTTCGCGCCCGTCAGGCAAAGTCACTGCCAACGGCAAATGCTGACCTGGCTCATATGGCGCAACACCGCCGCCGTCCGCCGGCACCACCACGAAAGACGTGATCGTTTGACTTTCCGCCATGCGCGAATCGACGACGAAGAAACGCCACGTCTCCCGTTGCAGATGGGCCGCGATCGCCCGCTGCGCGCCGTCACATGACCCGGTCCGGGCAAGCACTGGCGACAGGGCGGGCTCACCGAACTGCAGAGGCATGCTTTGCGGACGCAGCACGTTTTGCTCGACGTGAAATCTGACCAGGCGTTCGGCGCCGACAAAGGCGTCGACCTCCTCGCCCTCCCAGATGATTTCCGCACATGCCGTAACCTGCAACAGGTCGCCGCGCGCGAAATCGACAAAAAGCAGACCGACACGCGGTTCGCGCAGCAGATTGCCGAGCGTGTTGAAGATGAAATTGCCGGCATAGTCCGGCGTCGTCAGGGTTGCATCGTCATCAACCCGGACAAAACCCGGCTTGCCGCCGCGATGGGAGATATCGGCATTCCGTGCAATGCCGACCTCATCGGGCATGGCGGCGCTCGCTATAAAATAGGTATCGCGTGTCTCCGTTACTTCTGCAGTTCCGCGCCGACGGTTGCACGGAGTATTTGACCGCGCCGCTCAATCGCATCGGTGGCAACTTCCCGGTAGTCGCATGGGCAACCGACGACGGCGGTGGCTTTAATGAGCCGGATATTGCGCTGTTGGAAGCAATACGCCCTGCCCTGGCGGCGGTCATTGAGATGCTGGCGATCTTTCTCACCGCGCGAGGCGTGTTCTCGACTTATCTCGATCGCGATGTCGGCAAGCGTGTGCTGGACGGGCAGATCAAGCGCGGCCATACCGAGCCGCTGCGGGCGGTCATCATGGCCACCGACCTCCGTAATTTCAGCTCCTGGTCGGACCGTCTGCCCGGCGAACGGGTGATCGGACTTTTCGACGACTATTTCGAGATCGTGGCGTCCAGCGTGCAGTCGCATGGTGGCAATGTCCTGAAATTCATCGGCGACGGCGTACTCGCCGTCTTTGGCACTGATGCCTCCCAAGACCAAGCGGCAGCGCGCGCGGCGTTATCGGCCTCAGGCGAGATCATTGCAAGACTAGGGGCGCACCGCGACGGCCTCCGCGCCGGCATCGGTCTGCACATCGGGACCGCCATGTACGGCAATGTCGGCTCGGCGGATCGTCTCGATTTCACGGTGATCGGCCCTGCCGTCAATCTCGCCTTCCGGCTGGAGGCCCTGACCAAAGAGCTGGGCTGCACGGTATTGGTTTCCCGCGCCTTCGCCGACGCCGCGGCATGCCGCTCGCGTCACTCGGGGTGCATCCGATACGCGGGTTCCGCGAGGTGGAGGAGGTGTTCGGCATTCCGGAAATACCGAACCACGACCTCCGACGATGATAAGCCTGTGTCAATGACAGCAAAAAAACTGAGACCGTGCTCCTTGTTGCACTCGCAAGTGCGATCCCTGACTCGCGCCAAGACGTAAACAGCCAAAGGCAATTTGCTAAAAGGACAACCCTTACGCGGATTCTTTCAGCGCTCCGCCATGGTTAGCGAGTAGCGTCCTTCGGCAGCGAGACATTCCGCCTCCGGTAATCCGAGTTCCTTTCGCACGATGTTGGTGCCCAGAACCATCGATACCATCTTGTAGGCGGCGTGCCGGCGGCCCATACCCTCGCGGCCCATGCCGCAGTCGGAGGAGATAATCAGCCGTTCTGGCGGAATGTGTTTCAGCGCCTCGCGGATTAGCGCCGCGACCTCCTCGGGCCGCTCGATCTGCAGGGTGTGATGGTCGATGACCCCGATCACCACCTTCTTGTCCTTAACGATCTCGCCGATGGCTTTCAGGTCGCCGGTGCCGGACGAGCAAGTCTCGAAAGTCAGCGCATCAGCCTCGATCTGGTTCAGCGCCTCCAGCGTCGGCTGGTAGCTTTGCGGCTCCTTGAAGATGCGCTGCTGCGACGGGTTGCCCCAGCAGGTGTGGCACCAGACCTCAGTCTTGTCGCGCAACCCTTTGACCGTATTGTTGAAGACCTTCACGAGATCGCCAACGTCGAGCTTTCCGAATGCCTTGCCGCGCACCGGGACCATGTGGATTTGCGGTTCTTCCATTTGCAGGACTGGACAGCCGGCATCGGCAAGATCGTGCAATTCCTCGTTGATCGCCTCGCTGAGGGCCCAGGTCCGCTCGATCGGATCCTTGTAATAGTCGTCCTCGCAGGAGGCTGCGAGCAGTTCCGGCAGGATGGTGCCGAACTTGACCGGACGAGCCGTCATGCGCTGCGCCACCTTCCACATCGGCGCGTATTGCAGGTTGCCGCGACCGACCGGTCCGACGATCTTGGGAAATACACGCGCTTCGAGAAAGTCGTGCAGGATATGTCCGCGCGGATATGCGACCGCGCCGACCTTGTAGACCGACGGTATCGCCTCCTTTGAAAAGCCCGACATGTGTGTGAGCGGATAGCTCTGCCAGCTCATTCCGCCGACCTGCTCGTCGTAATGGGCATCGCCATCGGTGACGATGTCGAGCCCAGCAGTCTCCTGCGCACGCAAGTGGCAGGACACGGCGTCCTCATATTGCTCACGATAGCGCGAATTCACCATGGCTTCGAGGAACGGCGTTGAGCCGAGCGTGGCCGTATACCAGGTCGGCCGCGGCAAGGAGCCGATGATCGAGGTGGGCAGCATGACGCCGGCCGAGGCCTTGAACATATCGTCTCCTCCTTAACACGGGCGCAGCGGCGCATCCGGGCACTGTTATTTCAGCATTGCTAGCATCGTGGCAAACGATTGCCAAGTTTTGCCGCAGGCGATAGGGTCACCGCAAGGCCGGATGCACGGCCCGACACAAAGCCAGCGGAACAAGCCAATCGGGAGGAAAACATGAGTTACGGATTCTGCCGCAGCTTTACGGCCCTGGCGGCAAGCCTTTCAACTGCATTCGCGCTCGGCTTCGGCCTCCAGGCGGCGCATGCAGCCGATCCGCTTCGCATCGGCTTCAGCATCAGCGTCACCGGCCCGACGTCTCCCGCCGGCAAACAGGTTCTCGCGGGGCTTGAACTCTGGCGAAACGACGTGAACGCCAAGGGCGGCTTGCTCGGCCGTCCGGTCGAATTCGTCTATTACGACGATCAGGGCAGTCCGGCCAACGCGCCCGGTATCTACGCAAAGCTCATGAGCGTCGACAAGGTCGATCTCCTCATCGGGCCCTACAGTACCAACGTCATCGCCGCGGCGATGCCCGCCATCATTCAGGCCAATCGCACCACGATCGGAATTTTCGGTCTTGGCGCGAACAAGGAATTCAAATATCCGCGCTATTTCTCGATGAATTCGCAAGGTCCCGACACAGCAAACTATTCGAAATGCGTGTTCGACCTCGCCGCCGAGCAAAAGCCGAAGCCGACGCGCGTTGCGCTGATCGGCGCCGACGTCGAGTATTCGCGCAACGCGCTCGACGGCGCCCGCGCAAACGCCAAGAAACACGGCATGGAGATCGTGTTTGACCGTACCTACCCGCCGTCCACCACGGAATTTACCTCGGTCGTGCGCGCCATGGCAGCCACCAATCCGGATATCGTATTCGGCGCCACGCTGCCGATCGATACCGCGGGCATCATCCGCACGGCGAACGAGATCCAGTTCAGGCCGAAGGTCATCGGTGGTGCGATGCTCGGACTGCTCGTGACCGGGATCAAGCAGCAGCTCGGGCCGATGATCAATGGATATATCAGCAACGAGTTCTACATTCCGGCGCCAAGCCTGCAATTCACCGGGACCAAGGAGATGATGGCCGAGTACCAGAAGCGGGCCAAGGATCTCGGCCTGGATCCGCTTGGCTATACTTATCCGCCCTACGCCTATGCCGCGGGCCAGATCCTCGCCAAGGCCGTCACAGAAACCAAATCGCTGAGCGACGACGTTCTCGCCAAATATATCGCCGCCAACACCTTCGACACGGTGATCGGCCCGATCTCCTTCGGACCCGATGGCGAGTGGAAGGAGCCGCGGATCATCTGCATTCAGTTCAAGGGCATCTCCGGTAACGACCTCGAGCAGTTTAACGACTGGTCGCGCCAGGTCGTGGTCTATCCGCCGGAATACAAGGCGGGAGAATTGATCTTCCCGTTCGCGAATGCGCAGAAGTAACCGTGACGCCAGTTTTTCCCTTATCGTCAGACCCGGCCGGGCGGCACAATGTCGCCCGGCACAGGGCGGCTGCGGTCGGGGGTGAGCTTTGAAATCGCGGAAGAAGACGCGTGTCGGTCTGAAGGATCTGGCGCGCGACGTCGGCGTCCATGTCTCCACCGTCTCGCGCGCCCTCAATCCGGATAGCGGCCATCCGGTCGCGCCGGAATTGATCGAGAAGATCCGCAAGGCCAGCAAGCGGCTCGGCTACCGGCAGAACCTGGCCGCCTATTCGCTGAAGACCAACCGCTCGCGCACCATCGGTGTGGTGGTGCCCGACATCACCGACTCGGTGTTCCCGCCGATCATTCGCGGGATCGAGGACGGGCTCGCCCAGTCCGGATATGTCGCAATGCTTGCCAATACCGACAGCGACATGCGGCGTCAGGTCAAAGTGCTCGAGACCATGCGCGCGCGCGGTGTCGACGGACTTATCCTTGCGAGCGTCTTGCGCAGCGACAAGATCGTGTCGCGGCTGGCCGAAGGATTGCCGGTCGTCACCGTCAGCCGCCGCACCGACGATCCGCGCTTCTCCTCGGTCGTGCATGACGAGGATGACGGCATCGGCCGGTTGATAACGCATCTGGTCTCGCTCGGCCATCGCGACATCGCCTGCATCGCAGGCCCGCAGACCGTATCGACGGGCTTTAACCGCTATAGCGCCTTCATACGACATCGCGATCTGGCCGGATTGCGGGGCCGGCCTGCGCTGGTGTCCTTTGCACGGGCCTTCAACGAAACCGAGGGTGAGCGCTGTGCTGAGGAGTTGCTGGTCGCTTCACGCCCCTTCACCGCGGTGATCTGCGCGAATGACCGGCTGGCGATCGGCACGATCGCGGCATTGCGCCGGCATGGCATCGCCTGCCCGGCCGACGTGTCTGTCACCGGCTTCAATGACATGCCGCTGGTCGACCGGCTGTCCCCTTCGCTGACCACCGTGCGGGTGCAGCACTACAAGGCCGGCTTCGAGGCCGCAGGCGTGCTGATCGATCTGGTCGAGAACCGCCCAACCGAACCTCATCATCTCGTATTGCCGGTTGCGGCCATTGTCCGCAATTCGACCGCCCGCATCCGCGGCGCGGCAAAGCAAAAAGCCACCGAAGCGGTAGGAGACCAGGCGTGAGAATTGGATTTGTCGGCCTTGGCGTGATGGGCCTTGGCATGGTGCCGCGGCTGCAAGCAGCCGGGTACAGCGTGACCGGCTGGAACCGGACGAAGGAAAAAGCAAAGCCGCTGATCGATGCCGGCATGGGCTGGGCCGATACGCCGCGTGCTGTGGCCGAGCAATCCGACGTGGTGTTCACCGTCGTCACCGACGGCAAGGCTGTGAAGGAGGTGGCGCTCGGGCCGAACGGCATCATCGCGGGCCTGAAGCCCGGCGGCATCTATATCGACATGAGCACGATCGCACCGGAAGTGACGCGCGAAGTCGCCGACTCCTTTGCCGCCAAAGGGCTGGTCATGCTGGACGCGCCGATTTCGGGATCGCCCGTCACCCTCAACCAGGGCAATGCCTCGGTGATGGTCGGCGGCGACGAATCGGCGTTCGAAAAGGTCAAGCCGGTGCTGCTGGCGATCGGCCCGAAAGTGACACGCATCGGCGCGAGCGGGCTAGCGGTGAAGATGAAAATCGCGGTCAACCTGCTGCTCATGGTGGAAGTGATCGCGTTCGGCGAAGCCGTCGCGCTTGCAGAGAAAGGCGGAGTCTCGCGGGAAGCCGCGGTCGACGCGATCCTGAAGAGTGTCGCGGCCTCCCCTGTGCTCGGCTATCGCGGCCCCTTCATTCTCGACGGCAAAATGCCGGAGGTGCCGCTCGCCGACGTGACGCTGCAGCAGAAGGACATGATGCTCGCCCTCGATATGGGCCGAAAACTCGGCAGTCCGGTGCCGCTCGCCGCCGCCGCCAACGAAATGATGAATGCTTGCCGCGGTCTTGGAATCGATGCCAACGATTTCGTGGTCGCCCATCAAGTCTATCGCCGCCTCGGAGGACAATCGAAGTGACCGCACCAAAAATGTACCGCACCAATATTCGCGACGTGCCGATGGTCGAAGGCCTTGCTCGCAAGGATGGTTGGGTCGAGATGCAGGTTCAGTTCCTGATCGACAAGAAATCCGCGGGAGCGGATCACGTCGTTGGCTGGACCGTTTTGAAGCCAGGTGCACGACACGAGAGTCATCGCCATCACAATTGCGACGAGTTCTTCATCGTGCTCAAGGGCAAGGGGCACATCTACACCGACGAGGGCGACAAGCCTTCGGGCGAAGGCGACGTGGTCTATTCGCCGCGCGGCTGCTGGCACGGTTTCAACAATACGTCGGACGAGGACGTGGTGCTGGTCTGGGGCTGGATGGGCGCGGGCTCCATCGAGGCTTCCGGCTACGAGGTTCATCCCGAGAGCCACGCATGACCGGGCCGGATCACGAAGACCCGCGCATCGTTGCGGGGATGCGCCGGCAATTCGCCTTGTTTGAGGACCGCCGCCGCAGCGGCGCAAGACGAATCGGCTGGAAGGTCGGCTTCGGCGCGCCGGCAGCGAAAGAAAAGCTCAAAATCGCGATGCCGCTGGTCGGGTTTCTGCTCGACGCTGCGGTGCTGCCGGACGGCGCGTCGGTGTCGCTGGGCGGCTGGAACAAGCCGGTGGCCGAACCCGAAATCGCAGTAGAGTTCGGACGCGATGTCCCGGCGCATCCGAGCGAAGATGAAGCTGCGCACGCCATCGCCGCAATAGGGCCCGCGATCGAACTCGCCGACATCGACGGCCCTATGGACGATGTCGAGTCGATTCTCGCCGGGGACATCTTCCAGCGCCATGTCATTTTCGGGCCGCGCCGTGCCGTAGAGCTGCCCGGCGGCCTTCCAGGACTGACCGGAGCGGTGATCCGCAACGATCAGGCGGTTCCGGTTCCTGCCGATCTCGAAGCCAATACCGGACGCATCCTGGAAACCGTGCGCGGCGTCTCTTTAACGCTGGCACGGTTTGGCGAAGGCTTGCGCGCGGGCGACATTCTCATCGCCGGCTCGGTTACGCCGCCGCTGATGCTGACGGCGGATGACACCGCCATATCGTGGGCGTTGCAGCCGATCGGCAAGGTCGCAGTCGGCTTCGGCGGCTGACTTCGGCCGGTGTTTCAGTCACGGGCTTCGTCGCGGCGGTACCACGGCAAGAGCCTTTTCGTGCCTTTGGACAAAAGCAACTCGAAAAGGACGCCGACGATGGCGAGTATCGCGACCGCAACGAAGGCTTCGCTATGCTTGAAGGTCCGCGTGTTGAAGAGAATGTAGAAGCCGAGTCCCGGGATCGCCGCGTAGAACTCCGCGACCACCGCCGCGATCAGCGCCCGGCCGGCGGCGAGCTTGAGCCCGGCAAGCAGATAGGGGACCGACGATGGCAGCACGACATCAAACAGGCGCGACCAGCCGGAACCGCGGAACGAACGCGACACCTCGATATATTCTGGCGGGACCGCCTTGGCGCCGTCGGAGACGTTGATGATAATCGCAAAGACGGCGGCGAAGACGACGGTCGCGAGCCGCGCCTCGCCGGTGTACCCGAAATACAGCGTGAGCAATGGCAGAATCGCCACCATTGGCATCGCAAACAGGCCGCTGACATAAATCTGGAGGAAGCGGTCGACGACCGGCACGCGGCCGATCGCAACACCGATTGCCGTGCCGAGGACGATGGCGATGGCAAGCCCCTGCACGACCGCACCGAGCGTCGCGCCCGCTGCATCCCACAGCACCGGATCGGCGATCACGGTGGGGAATACGGCGACGATGCGCGAGGGCCGCGCCACGAAGGCCGGCGCCCAGAGCCGGACGGCGATCTCCCAGACCAACAAGATCGCAAAGCCCGCAAAAATACGGGCGGCAGCCTCGGGGCTGATCCAGGCACGCCAGCCCGTCGTACGCGGAGAAGCGAGCGAGAGTTCCGGCGCGCTCATCGGTTCAGCCCACGCCAGGCGCCGAAATGATTTTCCAGCATGCGGCCGATGCCCATCAGCACGACGCCGAGGATCGTGACGATCAGGATCGAGCCGTAAAGTCCTGGCACGTCGAAATCGCGCTCGCTCTGCATGATGAGCAAACCGATACCGGTGCCGGACAGAAAAAACTCGCCGGCGACGAGGCCGACGAGGCCGCGCCCAATGCCCTGCCGCACGCCGGTCATCGCATAGGGAAGCGTGTAGGGAATTAACACATCGCGCCACACACCCCATTCGCTAGAGCGGAAGGAATGCGCGACCTCCAGCAGTTCCGGCTTCACGCTGCGCGCGCCCTCGATCGTGTTGTAGAGGATTGGAAACAGCGCGAACAGGAACACGACGAGCGCCTTTGGCGCAAAGCCAAATCCCATCATCGACATGATGAAAGGAATAAGCGCAACCATCGGGGTTGCGTAGAGAACCATGATGTAGCTCTCGAGCCCGATGCGCAGAAGTCTCACGCGCGCCAGCAATATTCCGACCCCGATCCCGAACACGATCGCCGCGGAAAGGCCGGTGAAATAGACCAGCAGCGAGCTCGAGAGCGCGTTCCACAGCACGCCCGACAGCGCATAATCGTAGACACGCGCGATTGTCGCCGTGAAGCTCGACAGCACCGACGGCCGGGTCTGGCTCGCGGCGAATTGCCAGAGAGCTGCGCCCGCGGCGAGCGAGACGGCATAGGTGGCGAAGCGAGACCAGGTATCCAGCTTGGAGAACATGTGCGGTCCAAAGAAGGCGGCCGCCGGTTTGGCCCGGCGGCCTAAGTGCCGCTTACTTCGCGAGCTTGAAGGCCTCTTCGTACAGCGAGGTATCGGCGAGGCGTTCCACGGTCGTGGGCGTTCCTTTGATGTTGCCGGCACGCTGCTGTGCGCCGATGATCGCCTCTAGATTTTCCTTGGCGAGGCCCGGATTGTCCTGCGGCCAGAAGCCGATCTTCACATAATCCGCAATCGCGGCCTTGGCGTCGTCGATGCTGCGGCCGGTCGGAGCGGCGGCCTTGGCGGCGGCCTCGACGTTTTTGGGATCGCGAATAAACCGCTCGGCCTCGATAAGGGCCGCGATCGCCTTTACCAGCGTGTCGCGGTTCTCGGCAATGCTCTTCTTCGTCGCCACCAGCCCGAGATAGTGGTTCACCGGCTGGGTCTGGTTGATATCGACAACAATGCCGACCTTCTTCTTCGCCTCGCGCTCGATCGCCGGCAACTCGTCGACGTGCAGCACGCCAAGCGGAATCTGGCCCGAGACCATTGCCGCACCGACATTGGCGCTGAGCGCGACCTGGTTGGTGTCCTTCGCACCGAGATTGCAGGAACGCAACATCTGGTTGAGCGCGATGGAGCGCGCACCGCCGAGACTGTCCACGCCCACAGCCTTGCCCTTTACGTCCTCACACTTCGTGATCGAGGCGTCGAGCGAACCCAGCTTCCATGTCGGCCGCGGATAGCCGTAAATCAGGGTGAGATCGACGTCGGGGTTGTTGGAAATCATGGTCGCGATCAGTGGCGAGGGCGACATTGCAAGGTCGATCTGCCCTGCCTGCACGGCGCGGGCAGCAGCCGCACCGGAATCAAACGGGCGCAAGTTCACCTTCAGGCCGTGCTTCTTGAAGAATCCTTGCTGCTCGGCGACGTAGGCCTGCGTGGTCACGAACACCGGCGGAATTCCGGGCAGCCCGATGGTGATGCTCTTTTCCTGCGCCAGCGCCGGCGCGCTGAGACCGGCGGTAGCAAGCGCCGCAACGGCAATGGCAATACGATACGGGTGGTTCATCGATTCTCTCCGTTGTGCGTTTTCCGTTTCCGTTTGTCTTCTTGCGCAAGGCGTCAGCGCTGTAACTGCAACTCGGCCGCTCGCGCTTCGTCCATCAGGGTTGCCCAGACATGCTCGCGCAGCTCTGCAAAGCGCGGCAGCGTGAGCGTCTCGCGGTTGCGCGGAAAGGGTAAGTCCACTTCGATCGTCTCAAACACGCTTGCGGGACGGCCTTTCAGCACCACCACGCGGTGGCCCATCAGCACCGCTTCCTCGATCGAGTGCGTCACAAATACCATGCTGGTCGGGCGCATCTGCCAGATGCGCAGCAGCTCGAATTGAAGTATCTCGCGCGTCTGCGCGTCGACCGCGGCGAACGGCTCATCCATCAGCAGCACGCTCGGCTCGATGGCGAGCGCGCGGGCGAGGCCGCAGCGCTGCTGCATGCCGCCGGAAAGCTGGTACGGATAGGCATTCTCGAAACCGGCGAGGCCGACGAGTTTGACGAAGCGCGGCACGCGCTCGCGAATCTCGGCCTTGGATGCGCCGGCGAGCCGCAGGCCATAGGCGACGTTGTTGTACACAGTCTTCCACGGAAACAAACCGAACTGCTGAAACACCATCGCGACGCCGGGAAGCGGTGCCCTGACCTCCGTACCCGAGATGTCGACCTTTCCAGACGAAGGCGGGATCAGCCCGTCGATGCAGCGGAGCAGCGTGGTTTTGCCGCAGCCGGAGGGGCCGACGATCGCAACGATCTCGCGATCGCCGATCTCCATATTGATGTCGCGGAAGACCTCCAGCGCGCCGTAACGCTTGCCGAGACCGGAGACCCGGATGCGCGCGCCTCCGCTGGCGGGCGCGCTCGCGGGCTGCGCCCCATCCACCGCGATGCTTGCCACTACGTTCACCCGGTTACTCCGCTGCCTGCGCGCGCGACGGCGCCTTGCGCGCCCAGTATTGCGGATCGGCCTTGGAGCGTGCCGCCGCGTCCGCTGTCTCGAAACCCGGCGCCATGGAGCCGCTCTCGCCGGCGAGCACCTGATGGTGGTCGATGTTGAGCGTCCTTAGCCAGCGCTGCTGGCCCATCGTCAGCGCGATGAAAAACCCGATTTCCACCAGTTCCGGCTCGGAGAAGTGCTGGTGCAGCCGCTCCCAGAACCTGTCGTCGGTGGCGAGGTCCCAAGTGATCGCTTCGGCGTAGGAAAGCGCGGCCTTCTGCTTGTCGCTGTAATGCGGCGAGGACTCGAAATTGATCAGGTCGCGCACATCGTCTTCCGCGATGCCGCTGTTCGCCGCCTTGATCGAGCGCTGATTGCCGCAGAATTCGCACAGCACCGATCGCGACACGTACAGACGGCAAAGCTCCTTGATGGCGTGGTCGGCGACGCCGTTATGAAAGACGTCTCGCCACGCATTGGCGAAGGACCAGAACACCGCGGGAACATGAGCGCGCACCGCCTGGCTCTCGGGACGCGGCGTGCCCATGCGGCTGCAGCGGTCCAGCTCGGCAAGCATTGCCGGGTCGTTCATCTGGGCGGGCTGGACGTAGGAAATACGCGGCTGTCCGGCCATAAAGTTCCTCCCTATCTGGCACTTCCGATTAGCGCCCGTTCTTTATTAAAACGCATGTTGAACCATCGGCTTGAGCGGATCAATGCCGTTGGCTTGCCATTAATCGCGCGCTGGAGTGGGATGACGGCCCTCCATATCCAGCCGAGAACCTGGCAGGCTGCGAGCGGTCAATTCTCCGGTCCGGCGTATTTCCCTGCGGTCTCCGGAAACAATGCCTTGACAATTTTGAAGCGCGAGATGTCGGCGGTCGAATCCGAGTGCAGAAAGATTGCCGCATCGCGAAACAATTTCTCGATGCCCACTTCCAGCATCGCGCCGTTGCCGCCATGGAGTTCCATGGCGTGCTGGCAGACTTTCAGAATTTCCTCGGACGCGAACACCTTGGTCATGTTGCAGAGCGGGTCGGCATCTGGCGCCTTGTCGCTCACCGCCTGCGCGGTGCGTGCGAGGAGCGAACGAACCGCCTCGATCCGGATCGCCATGTCGGCCAGTCGCCAGGCGACGGCCTGATGCTTGATCAGGATGCGGCCGCCCTGAACGTAGTTCTGGACATATTCCGCCGTCCGTTCGTAGGCGGCGACGCCGACGCCCAGATTTTTCGCGGCCTGAATGATCTTGCCCGGATGGAAATACACGCCCGCTTTCTGCATGGCGTCGTTCTCGGCCAGAACGTGGTCCGCGGGGACCCGGCAGTCCTCGAACACGATCTCGCCGTTGTTCATGAACCGGCCGCCCATCGTCTCGTTGCAGCGCGCGACGGTGAGACCCGGCGTGTCACGCGGCACGATGAAGGAGGAGGTGCCCTGAAGGATGCCCGCCTTTGGGTTCGTGTTGGCATAAACGACATAGAGGCCGGCGTCGTAGCCGTTGGAGATGAACTGCTTGCGGCCGTTGATGACCCATTCGTCGCCGCGCTTCTCGGCCCGGGTCTGCATGGCGGCTTCCGGGACGTTGTAGGGAAGCCAGCGGTCCGAGGCGCCGCGCGGCTCGGTCAGGCAATGTGCGAACAGCATCTGCGGCTCGTCAATGAGGCGCGCGAACCAATGCTTCTGCAAGTGGCGAGGCGCGAGGTGACGCAGCAGCACTGAAATCTTCCAGTTCTGCACCAGCTTGTCGGCGAGCCCGCAGTCGCCCCGCGCAATCTCCTCGGCGATGATGGCGAAGGTCTGCACTTCGGTCTTCGGGTCAAGCTCCATGCCGCCGAACTCCTCGGGGACCCCGAGTGTGCGGATGCCGACCTTGTCGGCAGCCTCGAGGATTTCTGGCGGCAGGCGCGCGGCGGCATTCATGTCCCACTCACGCCGCCAGTTGTCGCGGATAAAAGGCGTGATGACCTCGTCGGCGAAGGCGCGGCAGGAGTCGCGCATCATGCGCTGTTCTTCTGAAAGCTGGTATGTCATGGGCGTTGTATTCCTCCGGCACGGAGTAAACCACCGCCCAGCCCGCCTTGCGACTCCAATTGACGACTGAGGGCTCACGCGACTTGCGTGCGGGGGATGCGGTCAACCCCTGGAGGCGATCAACGCGGTCGGGCGGATGGAGCGGCGGCTCGGCTTGCTTGGTGCCTTATGGTCAGACGGCAGCTACGCAGCCAACATTTCGCATTGTCAAATTCGCTGGAATTCGCTCGTCGCAGCGCCGAGCTGCCGCGCAAGCCAATCGGCGCTTTGCGGCCGCCAACGATGCGGCCTGTTATTGGCAATGTGATTGCCGTCTTCCACCAGGTTGAAAACGACGTCACCGCTTGCATCGCGCGACAGGCGTTCGGCATGCTGCCAGGGAATGACCCGGTCGCGCTTACCGGAGACGATATAGAGCGGACAGGTGATATTCTGCGCGACGCCCTCGAGCGACAAGGTCGTCGCGTGCTGCCGCGCCTCTTCCATGGTCTCGCATTTGGAGCGCACCCGGAAGGTGTTGCGCGTTAGTTCAGGCATCGTGTCCCAGCAATCGGCCAGATTATAGGGACCGGCCAGTGAGATGCAGGCCTTCGCGCGCTTCTCGAATGCAGCAGCGCGGGCCGCATAATAGCCGCCCATGCTGACGCCCCATAATGCAGCACGATCGATATCGACGTCGTTGCGGCCCTGCAGCCAGTCAAACACCGCCTTCACCGGGGCCTCGTAGTCGCCGCGGATGGCGAAGTCATATTCGCCCTCGCCTTGCCCGGGGCCATCGAACACCAAAGTCGCGATGCCGCGCGCCAAAAAAGGCTGCTCATAGGCATCGGTTTCTTCCTTGGCCGAATCGAGGCCGACGACCATCACCAGAACCGGCGGCCTTGCGATGCCGGCCGGCTTGCGGAGGATGCCGTAGAGCTGCTTGCCTTCATAAGGAATGCTGACACGCTCTCCACTCGGACGTAAATAAGGCAACGCGTCATTGCGGCAGGCCACTGCCTTCATATGAGCGGCCTTCATTTGTGGCAGGTCATGTACGAACAGGAATTTGGCGAAATGATAATAGACCGCCGCACGATTGAGGTGCTCGCCGGCGCTGAGAAAATTGCGCTCCGCCAGCGCGATGCGGCCCATTTCCTCATGGTCTGCGGCACGCGCCGACCAGGCGCGGCACCAATCATCCCATGATCTGAGGCTTCCGGTGATCTCCTCAAAGTCCGCGAGCGCGACACCATTGGAGACGAAGCGCGCGCCCCAATGGACCATGGCGGAAGCGACCAGATCGTTCTTTTCGACAGTGGATTCCGCCATATTTCTAACCCTGCACCGGATTTGAGAGCCGGCCCGGATTGCCGGCCCGCGTCCCGACCGCCGTATCCTGCTTTTGTTTCGATCGAGTTTCCATCGACCCCAACAGTCTGGACAGGTGGCCAGCAAGCTGATTCTGCTCGACCGATGACAGGTCGCTCAAGAGCTCACCCACTGCGGCAAAGTGTCTGGCAATCGCCTTGTCAGCAAGTTTTTTTCCTGCGGGCGTCAGGCGAATGACGTAACTGCGACGGTCTTCCCTGTCCGGGCATCGTCGAAATCCTTGCCAAAACCACCGCTTTGCAAAAGCCCGAGACTATCAAGGCGATCGCGCCGAACTGGTCCTATGTGAATGAAGATGGCATCCCGAACATTACGTCGATGATGAAAATGCAGGACTATTGGGTGGATTACTGCGACTATCTTGAAAAGATGGTATCGGCGGAACGTCTGTTCGATACCAGCATCGCCAAGGAAGCGTTGAAGCGCCTCGAGGCTGAGAAGCCGTTTGCAGAATAGTCTTATCCCCATGTCCGACCGCGCCGCAGGCTCGCGGCGCGGCCAATATCTTGGAAGCATTTTCGATGAAGTCGGTCCCGCAGCTCGTTGCCGAAATCGGTTCACGCTACGCCGATCTGATCGACCTGGATTATCCTCGTTTCTCGGACGGTGAGATGGCGCGGCGCGATCGCCTGTTGACCGGCGTCATCGCGGTGCACAACCTGGATGCGCTGATCGCGGTGGAAGCTCTGCGCGCCGGCACCGCAACCGGATGGATCACTGGCTGGCCGGTCACTGCAGAGGCAGTAACGCTAATCATCCCCGGCGCCACACGCCGGATGTTCATCCAGCATTTCAACCATCTGCCGCTGGCAAGGCGGCTTGCCCATGACACCGAGGTCCTTTGGGGCGAGGCCGGGGCGCTCAGGCTGGCGGCGAACGCAGTGCAAGAGGCCAAGGCCGGAAACGCGCGTGTCGGAGTGATCGGCAGAATTCCCGTCGCCCAGGTTGAGATGCTGTCCGGGATGTTCGACGTGGTCGACATGAACCGGGCCTATACACAGGTCCGGCTTGTGAAGTCTGATGAAGAACTGCGATGGTTGGAACTGGCGGCGGACCTCACGGACGTTGCGGTCACGGCGCTGGCCGAAGGCGCAAAGCCCGGGATGAGCGAGCGCGAGCTCCAGGCTCTGGTGCAGACTCCGTATCTGCCGTTCGGCGCCACCAATTTCATCCACTATTTCCAGACCGCCTCGATGGCGGCCTCGGATGCGGCTGTGCCCCGGCAGTATCCGTCCGGCCGAAAGCTTCGGAGGGGCGACGTGATGTCCACTGAACTCAGTGTCGATTACTGGGGCTATACCGGACAAGTGCTCCGAACGTTCTTTATCGGCGAGCAGCCGGACGCGCTCTATCGCGACCTGCACGCTGTCGCTGACGCAGTGCTCGACGCTATCCTTGATCGCATACGACCGGGAGTTCACGTTCGCGATCTTGTGGCCGCATCCCACCTGATCGAGCAATCCGGCTTTACTATTATCGACGACCTGATCCATGGATATGGCGGCGGCTATCTACCCCCCGTCCTCGGATCGCAAAGCCGACCGGCCGCCGGCGACATCCCTGACATGACCTTGTCGAGCGGTATGGCGCTGGTGGTCCAGCCGAATATTGTCACCAGGGATTGGAGCGCCGGCGTGCAGACCGGGAACCTCGTCGTCGTGACGGATACCGGCGTGCGCTCGCTGCAGAAGTTCCCGCGAGGGTTTCATGTGATCGATGCGTAGTGGCTAGTTCTTAGGGGCCACGGAATGCGAGAGACTAGCGGCGGGATTTATTTTCTTGGAAGGAGCGAGAAAATCTGACCGTATCACTAGGTCGGAGCCGACCCGCTCTGGCAGACCGTCCGTGTAGCGCTCGCTCGGACGGAGGATGAGCGGACGAAAGTACGCAGCGAGGCTGAAGCACGGATTGCCGTCGGGGCGGCGAAAGAAGATTGCTCTCCAGGAACGAGTTGCATCGATGCAAGATCGAACGTCACAACGAATTCCGTGGAATCCAAGATGCAGGCCAATGACGACTGGGGGGTCGGATTGCGCTGGAGCAGGGCATGGCTGCCGAGCTGACGGGGAGCTGACCGCGGCTAAGAGACTGCCCGATGCTTCTGAACCAGAAAATCGCTCGTTTCGGACTGGACTCCGGGGCACAACAGAGCGTCAGTGTGACTGGCTGGAGTAGATGGTTTCGAGCTTCCGCGTTCTGGATTCGAACCGCGTCTCCGCCAACGATCAGGAGCAAGACTCCCGAAAACGCGAAGCTTCGCGGAAATCGTGGCAGACGCTTCGGGATTTTCAAAGAGGCCGGAATGCCGCCGTCCCAGAGACTATATGGCTCCGCCAAAAGCGCCCGTTTGGCGAGGATTTCTGGCGACCAGGAAAGACATTTTCCGAATCGCGGACTGACTGGCTGGGGCGGGAGGATTCGAACCTCCGAATGCCGGAATCAAAATCCGGTGCCTTACCACTTGGCGACGCCCCAACGGTGCCGGGAAGGGCCTCCTCTTAGCGGCGGGAGGGCTCTGTCGCAATCTTAAAACGTCTTCCAATGCCCTGTTCGAACCGGGCAAAGCGGGTTTGCCGGATCGGGGCGGTTGCGCCGAAACCGGCGGCGGCCCGCTTTCCGCTAGGGCCAGCGCCGGTAGAGGTCCGCCAGATGCGCGATCAGTGCGGCGGCAAGACACGCCCCGATCATTTGCCAGTCCGCGCCGGTGAGGGCCGCGCGGAGCGCCAGAACAAGAAACGCGCCCGCAAGCAGCATGGCCGCGACGTCCACCACCCGCGGTCCCCTGCCCGTCACCCGGCGGTACAAAAGCAACAGTGCGGCTTCAAGAGCCATTACGCCAAGAATGACATCCGCCACCAGGCCGCTGCGGAACAGCTCCTGCATAAGCGCGTCAGACGCGGGCGAGACCGGTCAGATGCGCAATATTCTTGAAGAAGATGCGCATATGCGCCATCGGCTTGGCGCGCACCAGCTCCTTGTTCATATAGGCGTCCCAGGTCAGTTGCTGCACATCGCGGTCGCGGCAGATGCTGACAAAGCGCTCGCGCCTGTCGTCGTTCGCATACCAGAAGCGCTGCATCATACCGAGTACACGGAACACCGAACCGTGCAGCTTCATGAAGCGCTTGCGCGCTGTGGCAAGCTCGCGGACGTTGCCGGTATCGAGGAAGCGGCCGACCGCCTCCGCCGTGATCTCGCCGCCAATCATCGCATAATAGATGCCCTCGCCGGAGGCCGGCGCGACGATGCCCGCTGCGTCTCCGGCCAGCACGACATCGCGGCCATTGTCCCAGCGCGACAAGGGACGCAAGGGAATGGGCGCCCCTTCCCTGCGGATCGTCTCCAGTTCGCCGAGCCCCGCGCATTGCCGCAGCGCCCCGACCGCGCCGCGCAGCGAGAAGCCCTTGCATGCGCTGCCGGTGCCGATACTGGCGGTGTCGCCATGCGGAAAAATCCAGCCATAAAAATCGGGCGAGAGCTCGCCGCGGTAATAGACGTCGCAGCGCTTGCCGTCGAACAGCTGGCTGTCCTCGCGCGGTGCGCGGACGATCTCATGATAGGCGAAGACATAAGGAACGGTTTCCGCCTCAGGCATCGCCTCACGCGCGACCGCCGACAGCGCGCCATCGGCGCCGATCACCGCGCGCGCCCGCACCATACGCAATTCCTGTTCGTTGCGGATCCGGTAGCCGATCATCGCGGTGCCGTCGCTATCCCGCGCGAAGGTCTCGAAAGTGCCGGTCCGGCGCTCCGCGCCATCCTGCGCCGCGCGCATGCGCAGCCATTCGTCGAACACCTCGCGGTCGACCATGCCGACATAACCGCCGTCAATCGGCATATCGACGTGCCGGTCTTTGGGCGAAACGATCCGAGCGGAGGTCACGCGCGCCACCAGTAACTCGTCCGGAATGTCGAAGTCGCGGATCAGCCGCGGCGGAATGGCACCGCCACAGGGCTTGATGCGTCCTGCGCGATCGAGCAGCAGCACGGTGCGGCCCTGACGTGCGAGCACACGCGCGGCAGTCGCGCCACAAGGGCCGCCGCCGACAACGGCGACGTCGAAAGTCTCACGCGGAGGCATGGGCGTTTCTCCCCGATACGGTGTTGACGGAGCTTGCGTTACGGTCCGGCGCATGCGTCAGCCGCACTGCCAGGATGGCGGCAACCCCGAACAGGAGCGCCTCGACTGCAAATACGCTGGCATAGGCCGCAGCCGGCGAGCCGAGAACAAGACGCGCCAGGTCGCTGGCGCTGGCGCCGAGAAATCCGCCGAGGCCGAAGGCGAATGCCTGCGCGGCGCCCCATAGTCCCATCCGCACGCCCTCGCGCGCCGGCGCACCCTTGCCGACCAGCGCCATCATCGATCCGATCGCCGCAACGGCGTAGATTCCGTTGGCAAAGCCGAGCGCAAAGACGGAGAGCCGCAGCGGCCAGGAAGGTCCGATCGCGGCTGCCGCAACAAGTCCGAGCAAGGCCAGCGCGGAGGCGATGCAGCCTGCGACGGTCCACATCGGCAAGGAGCCCAGCCTGCGGCCGCCGATGGCGCTGCCGGCAATTGCAACCAGCACCATCCCGGCGAGCACGCCGCCATTCTGGACACCGGACAGATGGGTCGACTGCCCGGGCGTATAGCCGAACACAATCCCGGCGAAGGGCTCGAGGATCAGATCCTGGGCGCTGAAGGCCAGCATCGACACGAATACGAAAACGCCGAAGCGACGCGCCTGCGGCTCGCCCCAGACTTCGGCCAGGGCCTCGCGGAATGGCACCTTGTTTCGCGAATCCTGCGCCTGGGTTCGGGCTGCCGTGGCGCCCTCAATGCCCCAGACGGCGACCAGCGACAGCAGAAAAGCGCAAAGACAGACGCCGCTCGCCACCGCCACAAGCCGCGCCGGTGAAAATGGATCGAGCAGCGAGCCGGCCGCCGCCGCCGTGACGATGAAGCCGGCGATCATCATCACCCAGACGATGGTCGCGGCCGCCGGACGCCGCCGCTCGTCCGTGCGTGTCGCCAGCAGCACGAGCAGCGTCGTGCCCGAGGCGCCGACCCCGAAGCCGATGCACAGAAAGCCGAGCACCGCGAGCGCAACGCCGATTGCCACAGACGTCGCCATCAGCGCGGTCGCAACCGAGGCGATGGCGCCACCGGTGCATAAGACCGCCATGCCCCCGACGATCCAGGGCGTCCGCCGCCCGCCCTTGTCGGAGCCATAGCCGAAGCGCGGCCGGAAAATCTGTAGCGCATAGTGCAGAGCGACCAGCGCGCCGGGCACCATGGCCGGCAACGCCATCTCCACCACCATCACCCGATTCAGGGTCGATGTGGTCAGCACCACGATGGCGCCGAGTGCGGTCTGCGCCAGGCCGAGCCGGACGATGCCGAACCATCCGAGCGGTGCCGCCGCTGTCATAAGCCACCCGTGACAAGCGTTCGAACGGCAAAAGCGCTGATCAGCATGCCGCTGACATAGAGCGTGACGCCGGTCGCGTTGTACCAGGCGGCCTTGCCGCGCGGATCGCGCAATAAAGTCGGCATCAGCAGAAGTTGTACGATCAGCACCAGCGCGACGCCGATTGCATGCAGCGGCCTGTCCCACAGAAGAAGCATTGCAATCACCAGGGCCTGCGGCAGCGCCATTACGATGCAGGCGAGCCGCGCCGCCCGCTCGGGACCGAGCTGCACCGGCAGCGAACCGATTCCGGTCCGCTTGTCGCCTTCAATCGATTTGAAATCGTTCAGCGTCATGATGCCATGCGCACCGATGCTGTAGAGCGCGGCAAGGAGCACGATGCGCCAGTCGGGAAAAGCCGCAGCCATGACTGCGGCGCCAGTGAACCAGGGCAGACCTTCATAGCATCCGGCGACGGCGGAATTGCCCCACCAGCCATTGCGCTTCAGCCGCAGCGGCGGCGCGCTATAGGCCCAGGCCAGCGCAAGTCCGACGATGGCCGCCGCGAATGCCCAAGGCCCGAGCAGCGCAGCGACGGCAAGCGATGCAGCGGTCCAGACGACAGCGATGTAAAGCCCCCAGGCGCCGGGTATGCGGCCCGACGGAATCGGACGGTCGGGCTCGTTGATCGCATCGACATGCCGGTCGAACCAGTCATTCACAGCTTGCGACGTGCCGCACACCATCGGGCCGGCCAGGACAACGCCCAGCAGCACATAAGCGAGACGATCGCCGATCGGCAGCCCGGACGACACCACGCCGCAGAGATAGGCCCACATCGGCGGAAACCAGGTGATCGGCTTCAGCAATGCAAGAATTGCCGAAGGCTCGGGGCGCGTCCGGGCCGCGAGCGAACTAGTCCTCATCGCCGCCATCCCCCGCCCCGTCGGTCAGGCCATACCGGCGCAGTTTCACGTAAAGACTCTGCCGGCTCAGACCGAGCATTTCCGCGGCCGAAGCGCGGTTGTCGCCGGTCAATTCCAGCGCGGCTTCGATGGAAAGCCGCTCGATCACATCGGTTGTGTCGCGCACGATGTCCTTCAGCGGCACGCGGCCGATCAGGTCCTTGAGGTCCTCGGGCGAGCGTCCGAGGATGCGATGATCGCCGGGCGGCGCGACCAGCCTGCGCCCGACATTGCGAATCATGAAGCCGAAGCTGGTCCGGTCCCCGTCGAGTTGCGCATTGGCCGACACCTCGACATCGAGCACGGCGCCAAGTTCTCCGCGCAGCACGGTCGAGAACAGATGCACCGAGCCATGCTGGCGCAAATTCGCCATGACGACGCGCATATCGACATCGGAGCGGCCGAGCCAGCGGTCGATCGTCTCGCCGCGGGTCTGTTCCTCGCCGATAAGCTGCGCCATTTGCAGGAAGGCAGCGTTGACGAGTTCGATCCGTCCCTCCGCATCGGTTAGCGCGATCGCGTCCGGGGCGTTGCGCAAGAAAGCGGTCAGTCTCGCCTGCGCATCGGATCGTGCGGGCAACGCGCTGGCAATGTGCGCGGGGGTGAAGCGGATCAGATAAAAGGCCGACGCAGCCTGACGGAACAGGGCGGTGGCGACCACGAATTCCTGGCCGGTGCCGGCGAGGTGAATGCGAACCTCATCGACGCCGATACCGGCACGGACTGACGTCGAGAGACCGCGCAGGGATTGCAGACCGTCTGGCGTCACATTGGACGGAAAATCACCGCCGATCATGCGGCCGACGCTGTCTCCGAACAGCCGGATCGCGGCAGGATTGGCCTCGACGACCTTGTCGGTTGCAGCGTCGACGACCAGGACCGGCTCGGCCGAGGTCTGGAACAGGATGCGGTAGCGGGTCTCGACATGGCGCAGCCGCGAATAGTCGCGCTCCATCGAGATCTGGGCTTCGACAAGACGCTGCTGCAAGCTGGCCAGCGTGCGAAGATCGCGGCCGACAGCGACGAAACTGTCTCTCGCGCCAACTTTGACGACGGAATACAGGACCGGCAGCTCGGCGCCGCTAACCGAGCGGTGATTGAGCTGGCGCCAGCGCGAGGTTGTGGTGCCACTGGCTTCGTCGAGCAGAGCGCGCACCTTTGGGCGGCTCTCGTCGACAAGCATCTCAGTCCAGTTGCGTCCGATCCATGCCGAAGGTTCGGCAAACTCAGCCGCAAGATCGTCGCGCGAAAAGGCCAGATCCTGAATGACGCCATGCCGGTCCACGACAAGCGCCACGTCGGCCGCGGTTGCGATCACCGTCGCCGCGGCTTCCGCATCGAGATCCCCAAGTGTCCTCTTCGGGGCCTGAAACAACGTCACGGGCGCCTCGGTTTTCTGCGACGCGAGCGCCCTCCACTGCATATCCTCCCTGGCTCTTGTTTTTGGACGCAAGATTTCAGCCACGTGTGGAAGGAAGTCCGACAAGATTGCGGGCCTGCGCGACACCAATTCTTGGATCGGTTGCGGGCATATCTCCGCCGACGACCAGAATCAGTTCCGGGTGCCGGACGAAAGCCGGACCGCACACCAGAACTCTGACCGCCGGGTTCGGAGACTCGCGCCGCACGCCGCGAATTCTCGCGGCGAGCGCATCGAGTCTCTTGTCCCCGCTCACCAGAAACTCAACCACGTCGAACCATTGACTGCGCACCAGCGCGGAAAATTCGACGCTCGCCGAATCCGGTTCGATCCAGGCATCCCAACCGTCGCGGCGGAAAAATTCCGCGATCAAGGCCAGATCGAACATGAGGAAGCTGAGTTCCTGTTTCTCGCCCGGAGCGGGCGCCAGCAGGGCGCGTAATCCACAGGAATGTTGGGCGCCGAGGCTGCGGAAGGCCGCGCTGAACTCGCGCAAAAGCTGCTGCAGCCGCCACAGCGCAAGTGTTGCCGCTGCGAAATCGCAGACATCCTCGTCCCAGAGCCGGCGCAGATACCGCGCGCAAGGGACCATCAATTCGAGGTAAATTGTCTCCAGCGACCGCCCGCCAGAGCGCAACAACTCGACATGGGCGCTCGCGGCGTCGGCATTGTTTGACAGGACCAGTTCGCAGAAGGCCTTCACCTCCTCGCTCACGCGCTCCTCGCCGGGCAACCGTGGCGCAGCCTTCACCAACTCGGCCCCATGCGCGCGAACGATGCGCGGCAGGATTTCAAGCACCACCACCCGCTCGAGCGCCGCGCGGTCCGCGGCATTGGCGCGCGGTTGCGGAAAATCGAGCAAGTTGCCGGTGGAATAGCCTCCGTGGGCCTCGGTCGCATCCCGGCCGGATGCGAGAGGACCTGACATGGTGGACTGTCTCGGGTCGGCCATGGCGAACTCCCTCCTCAATTGAAGCCGTCCCGGAAACAAACGTCAAGTTTTCTTTACGTCTATATTGATTGACACATTCCGGTCGGCCAGATACGTTTCCTCTCTCAGGGCCGGATATTTGCCGGCCTCGCGCAGGGGAAGCGCGATGTCTTTTGATCGAAACATTCGTTCGGGTTTGTTGCCTAAAGCGACGGAATGCCGCCCGAACCCCTCTGCCGCTCCCCGACCGCAATCGGATTCCTCGTCCGATCGATTGTCAAGAGAGCTTTACAATCGTGGCACCCGCCCCGCCAGTCCGCTTTACACTCCGGAACAGCGCCTGCGGCGGGACAATTCTCCTTGGACGCTGGTGCAGGGTGTGCTGGCGCCCCTTCAATTCGCGGTCTTCCTCGTCAGTCTTTTCCTCGTGGCGCGCACCCTCCTGACCGGCGAGGGTCTGTTTGTCGCCACGGTGTCCATCGTCCTGAAGACGCTTCTTCTTTATGCGATCATGGTCACCGGCAGCATCTGGGAGAAGCAGGTCTTCGGCCGCTACCTGTTTGCGCCAGCCTTCTTCTGGGAAGACGTGTTCAGCATGCTGGTGCTGGCGCTGCACACCGCTTACCTGGTGGTTCTCGTCTTCGGCTGGCTCACCCCGCATCAGCAGCTCTATCTCGCGCTCGCAGCCTATGCGACCTACGTCATCAACGCCGGCCAATTCCTGATCAAGCTGCGGATGGCGCGCCTTGAAGGCCGCACAGACCGACCGGACGAGACGTCCGAAATGGTCGGGAGCGTGCCATGACCGAGCGCCCGCAGACACCGGACCTGGCCGGCTGCGGGCAAACACCGGTGCTGCGCGAGCGCGGACAGCGCGAGGTCTTTTGCGGCCTGACCGGCATCATCTGGCTGCACCGGAAAATCCAGGACGCGTTCTTCCTGGTGGTTGGTTCGCGCACCTGCGCGCATCTGATCCAGTCCGCCGCGGGGGTGATGATTTTTGCCGAGCCGCGCTTTGCCACTGCGATCATTGACGAGCGCGATCTCGCCGGACTTGCCGACGCCAACGACGAACTCGACCGCGTTGTCGCGCGCCTCCTGGAGCGCCGGCCCGATATCCGCATGCTGTTCCTGGTCGGCTCCTGCCCGTCCGAGGTCATCAAGCTGGACCTGTCGCGCGCCGCTGAGCGGCTGTCGCGCCAATACATGCCCGCGGTGCGGGTTCTGAATTATTCCGGCAGCGGCATCGAGACCACGTTCACCCAGGGCGAGGATACCTGTCTCGCCGCGCTCGTTCCGCAATTGCCGGCCGAGGCCTGTGGCCATCCGTCGCTTCTGGTGGTCGGCGCGCTGGCCGACATCGTCGAAGATCAAGTGACGCGTATTTTTGCGGCGCTGGGGATCGCCCCCGTGCGATTCCTCCCTCCCCGGCGCGCAACGGAGCTGCCGCCGGTCGGTCCCGGCACCCGCGTCCTGCTGGCGCAGCCATTCCTGTCGGAGACGGCACGGCTGCTTGAGGAGCGCGGCGCAACCCGGCTGGCAGCTCCGTTCCCGCTCGGCGTCGAGGGAACGACACGGTGGCTGAAGGCCGCAGCGGACGCCTTCGGCATTTCCCCATCGCATTTCGATCGTGTGACGGCACCGCTTGCCGCTCGCGCACAAACGGCGCTCAACCGTCACGCCGCGATACTGGCGGGCAAGCGCGTTTTCTTCTTCCCGGATTCTCAGCTCGAAATTCCGCTCGCCCGCTTTCTGGCGCGCGAACTCGGCATGCGGCTGCTGGAAGTCGGAACCCCCTATCTGCATCGCGAACATCTGGCGCAGGAGCTGGCGCTGCTTCCCGCCGACGCGAAACTGAGCGAAGGCCAGGACGTCGAGCGCCAGCTCGATCGCTGCCGCGCCGCAAGGCCCGATCTCGTGGTGTGCGGGCTTGGCCTCGCCAATCCGCTGGAAGCCGAAGGCTTCACGACCAAATGGTCGATCGAGCTCCTTTTCACACCGGTGCAAGGCTACGAACAGGCGGCCGATCTCGCCGAATTGTTCGTGCGCCCGCTGACGCGCCGCGAGCGGCTGGTGGCCTGACATGCAGCTCACGCTCTGGACATACGAAGGCCCCCCGCATGTCGGCGCGATGCGCGTCGCCGCGGCAATGGAGGGACTGCATTACGTTCTCCATGCGCCGCAGGGCGACACCTACGCCGATCTGCTCTTCACCATGATCGAGCGGCAGAACAGGCGGCCGCCGGTGACCTACACCACGTTCCAGGCGCGCGATCTCGGCGGCGATACCGCCGATTTGTTCAAGCGCGCCGCCGCCGACGCCTACGAGCGCTTCCGTCCGCAGGCGATGATCGTCGGCGCTTCCTGCACCGCCGAACTCATTCAGGACGATCCCGGCGGTCTGGGGCAGGCGCTGGGCTTGCCGATCCCAATGATCGCACTGGAGCTTCCCGCCTATCAAAAGCGCGAGAACTGGGGCGCAGCCGAGACCTTCTATCGCCTCGTGCGCGGCCTAGCCGCCCCGCGCGCCGCCGCTATGCCGCGTCTGGCGGGCAAGCCAAGCTGCAATCTGCTGGGCGCAACCGCGCTCGGTTTCCGAAATCGCGACGACGTCACCGAGATCGAAAACCTGCTGACGCAGCTCGGCGTGACGGTGAATGTCTGCGCACCGCTTGGCGCAACGCCCAGTGACATGGCCCGGCTTGGCGATGCCGATTTCAATGTCGTGCTCTATCCCGAAGTCGCCCTGCCCGCCGCGCAATGGCTCGAGCGCAGCTTTGGCCAGCCCTTCACCAAGACCGTACCGATCGGGGTTGCGGCGACGCGCGCCTTCATTGCCGAGATCGGCGAACTCGCCGGCCTCGATGCAGCGGCGCTCGCGTCATGCGGTGAGTCGCGTCTGCCCTGGTATTCGCGCTCGGTCGATTCGACCTATCTGACCGGCAAGCGCGTCTTTATCTTCGGCGATGCGACCCATGTGCTGGCGCAGGCCCGCATCGCCGCACATGAGCTTGCCTTCTCGGTCGCGGGTATCGGCACCTATACCCGCGAATTCGCCCGTGAGGTGCGTGCGCTTGCCACAGAACTCGGCTGCGAGGCGCTCATCACCGACGACTATCTCGAGGTCGAGGCGCGCATCGCGCAGCTGCAGCCGGAACTCGTGCTGGGCACACAGATGGAGCGTCACATCGCCAAGCGGCTCGGCATACCCTGCGCGGTGATTTCGGCGCCGGTTCACGTGCAGGATTTTCCGGCGCGCTATTCGCCGCAGATGGGCTTCGAGGGCGCCAATGTCATCTTCGACACCCTCGTCCATCCGCTGATGATGGGCCTCGAAGAGCATCTGCTCGGCATGTTCCGCAACGACCATGAATTCCACGACGGCGCCGGCGCCTCCCATCTCGGGCATCGCACACAGGCTCCGGTCCTGCCGGTGCGCGAGACGGCCGTCGCCGACGCCCCGATCATCTGGGCGGCCGAGGCCGAACAGGAGCTGAAGAAAATCCCGTTCTTCGTGCGCGGCAAGGCGCGGCGCAACACCGAGACTTTCGCGCAAGCACGCGGGCTTGCACAGATCACCATCGAGACCCTGTACGATGCGAAAGCACATTTCGGACGCTGAGGCGACGCCCGTGCGCGTCGTCATCGTGACGATGGACAGCCATCTGGCTGGCGCGGTCGAGCGTGCGCAGCTGTCGCTGAAGCGCGAACTGCCGGGCCTCGATCTGGTGCTGCATTCGGCCGACGAATGGGGAAGCGATGCCGAGGCGCTGGCGCGCTGCCATGCCGACATCGCACGCGGCGACATCGTGATCGCCACCATGCTGTTTCTGGAAGACCATATCCGCGCCGTCCTCCCGGCGCTGGAAGCACGGCGCAATGCATGCGACGCGATGGTCTGCTGCCTGGCCGCAGGCGAAGTGGTGCGCCTCACCCGGATCGGCCGCTTCGATATGTCCGGACAGGCCAACGGCGTGGTCGCCATGCTGAAGCGCCTGCGCGGCAGCGGCAAGCCCGCGCAATCCAGCGGCCAGGGACAGATGAAGATGCTGCGGCAATTGCCGAAGCTGCTCCGCTTCATTCCCGGCACCGCGCAGGACGTGCGTGCCTATTTCCTGACGCTGCAATACTGGCTGGCCGGATCGGAGGAAAACCTCGCCAATATGGTGCGGCTCCTGATCCAGCGTTACGCCAGAGGAGCGCGCCAGCCGCTCGGCGCTCAATTGCGCGCCCGGGCGCCGCTGCATTATCCGGATGTGGGGCTCTATCATCCGAAGGCCAAGTCGCGGATCGTCGAGAAGCTTGCGGAACTGCCGCGCGCGCGGCGAAATGCCGGCACCGTCGGCCTTCTGGTGATGCGCTCCTATGTGCTCGCCGGCAATTCCGCCCATTACGACGGTGTGATCGCAGCGCTTGAAGCGCGCGGGCTGACCGTCATCCCCGCTTTCGCCAGCGGCCTCGATGCTCGGCCCGCGATCGAACGCTACTTCATCAAGGACGGCAAAGCCCAGATCGACGCGCTGGTGTCGCTGACTGGTTTCTCGCTGGTCGGCGGGCCTGCCTATAACGATGCGCGCGCCGCATCCGAGACGCTTGCCAAGCTCGACGTGCCCTATATCGCCACGCATCCGGTCGAGTTTCAGACGCTGGAGCAATGGCAGAGCGATGCGCGCGGCCTGTCACCGGTCGAGGCGACCATGATGGTCGCAATCCCCGAACTCGACGGTGCTATCCTGCCGATGACATTCGGCGGGCGCTCCGACCTCCATCCGGAATCCCGCCGGGAAATGACCGCGCATGGCGAACGCGCCGCCACGCTCGCCGCGCGCGTCGCCAAGCTCGTCGCCCTGCGCCGCACCGAGCGCGCGCAGCGCAAGCTCGCTGTCGTTCTGTTCAACTTTCCGCCCAATGCGGGAAGCACCGGCACCGCGGCCTATCTGTCGGTCTTTGAGTCGCTGTACAACACGCTGCGCACCCTGAAAGCCGAAGGCTATGGCGTCGAGCTTCCGGCCGATGTCGCCGCTTTGCGCGCGTGCATTCTCGAGGGAAATGCCAAGCGTTACGGCGCTGACGCCAATGTCGCGCACCGCATTTCGGCCGACGACCATGTGCGCCGGCAGCGCTGGCTGTCCGAGATCGAGAGCCAATGGGGTCCGGCGCCCGGCCGTCATCAGACCGACGGCTGCTCGATCTTCGTGCTCGGCGCGCAATTCGGCAATGTGTTCGTCGGCGTGCAGCCGGCCTTCGGATACGAAGGCGATCCGATGCGGCTGCTGTTCGAGAAGAGCTTTGCGCCGACCCACGCTTTCTGCGCATTCTACCGCTACCTGCGCGAGGATTTCTGCGCCGATGCCGTCCTGCATTTCGGCACCCATGGCGCACTCGAATTCATGCCGGGCAAGCAGGCCGGGTTGTCCGGCGACTGCTGGCCGGACCGGCTGATCGGCGACCTGCCGAACTTCTATCTCTACGCGTCCAACAATCCATCCGAAGGCACCCTCGCCAAACGCCGCGCCGGCGCGACACTCATTAGCCATCTGACTCCGTCGGTGACCAAAGCCGGGCTCTATCGCGGCCTGATCGACCTGAAATCATCCGTCGATCGTTGGCGCGCACTCGACCCCGATGCCGATGCCGGACAGCGCACTGCGCTTGCCACGATGATACAGGCGCAGGCGAGCGCCATCGAGCTCGCCGTTGCCGAGCCCGCCTGGGACGATGCCGCGGCGCAGATCGAGAAACTCAATCGCGACATCCTCGAACTCGAATACACCTTGATCCCGCATGGCCTGCATGTGGTTGGCGAAGTCCCCTCGCCGGACGCCCGCGCCGAGATGCTGGACGCCGCAGGCGTCACCGAGCCCGAGCGCCGCAGCGAACTCGACCGGCTGCTTGCCGCCGATCACGAATCCCCGGCCATCGTCGCGGCACTCGACGCGCGCTACATCGCACCGGCGCCCGGCGGCGACCTCCTGCGCACACCGGACATCCTGCCGACCGGACGCAACCTGCATGGCTTCGATCCGTTCCGGCTGCCGAGCGCCTTTGCGCTACGGGACGGTGCGCGTCAGGCCGACACGCTGCTGGCGCGTCATCGCAAGGATCATGGCGCATTGCCCGAAACCGTCGCCATGGTGCTGTGGGGCACCGACAATCTGAAGACCGAGGGGGGCCCGATCGCCCAGGCCTTGTGGCTGATGGGCGCGGAGCCCCGCCATGACAGCTATGGCCGCATCGCCGGCGCGAAACTGATCCCGCTTGAGACGCTTTGCCGCCCGCGTATCGATGTGATCGTCACGCTGTCTGGCATTTTCCGCGATCTCCTGCCGCTGCAGACCAAGCTGATCGCGGAAGCCGCGTTGATGGCGGCGCAGGCGGATGAATCCGTCGAGATGAATTTCATCCGCAAGCATGCGCTCGCCTGGCAGGCCACGCATGGGGGCGACCTCGCGCAGGCGGCGTTGCGGGTGTTTGGCAATGCCGACGGCGCCTATGGCGCGAACGTCAATCACCTCGTCGACAGCGGCGGCTGGAACGACGAGGACGAACTGGCCGAAGCCTTCGTGCGACGCAAGGGTTTCGCCTATGGCGTCGACGGCCGTGCGTCGCGGCAGGACGCCGTCCTCGCGCATATGCTCAAACATGTCGACGTCGCCTACCAGAACCTCGACTCGATCGAGCTCGGCGTCACAACCGTCGATCATTATTTCGATACGCTTGGCGGCATCAGCCGCGCGGTGCGCCGCGCCCGCGGCAGCGCGGCGTCGGTTTATATCGGCGACCAGACTCGCGGCGAAGGCACGGTGCGCTCGTTGAGCGAACAGGTGGCGCTGGAGACCCGGACCCGCGCGCTCAATCCGAAATGGTACGAGGGGCTGCTCAAGCACGGCTATGAGGGCGTCCGCCAGATCGAGGCGCACGTGACCAACACGCTCGGCTGGTCGGCGACGACCGGTGAAGTGGCGCCCTGGGTCTACCGGCAATTCACCGAGACCTTCGTTCTCGACGATCAGATGCGCAACCGGCTCGCCGAACTCAATCCGGTCGCCTCCGCGCGCATGGCGAACCGCCTGATCGAAGCCCATGAACGCAAATACTGGACCCCCGATCCGTCGATGCTCGATGCGTTGCGGCGGGCGGGCGAGGAACTGGAAGACCGGCTGGAAGGCATTGGCTCCCCCAGTGTCGGGCAAGGAGTGGCCGCATGAATGTCTACACCAACCCGTCCGTCGCCCGCATCCGCGCCTCGCGCCCGGACGGCGACGGCAGCGTGCAGGTCAAGCTCGATCCCGGCGTTACCATTGGCAAAGCCAAGGTGTTCTCTGTCTATGGCAAGGGCGGCATCGGCAAAAGCACGACATCGTCCAACCTTTCGGTCGCCTTCTCCAAGATTGGCAAGCGCGTGCTTCAGATCGGCTGCGATCCCAAGCACGATTCCACATTCACCCTGACCAAGAAGCTGATGCCAACCGTGATCGACGTGCTCGAGAGCGTCGACTTCCATTCCGAGGAACTGCGCATCGAGGACTTCGTCTATGAAGGCTATAATGGCGTGATGTGCGTGGAGGCCGGCGGTCCGCCGGCCGGCACCGGCTGCGGCGGCTATGTGGTCGGCCAGACCGTCAAGCTGCTCAAAGAGCATCGCCTGCTCGACGATACCGATGTCGTGATCTTCGACGTGCTGGGCGATGTGGTCTGCGGCGGCTTTGCCTCGCCGCTGCAGCATGCCGATCGCGGCCTGATCGTCGCCGCCAACGATTTCGATTCGATCTTCGCCATGAACCGCATCGTCGCGGCGATCCAGGCCAAGGCGAAGAACTACGCGGTGCGGCTCGGCGGCGTCATCGTCAACCGCAGCACCGGAACCGATCAGGTCGACAAGTTCAACGCCGCGACCGGTCTGCAGACGCTGGCGCATTTCCCCGATCTCGATGTGATCCGACGAAGCCGCTTGAAGAAGGCTACCCTGTTCGAGATGGAGCCCTCGCCCGAACTCGAAAAGGTGCAACAAGACTACATCCGCCTCGCGACCGCGCTCTGGGAGGGCACCGAGCCGCTGCAATGCACCCCGCTCAAGGATCGCGACATTTTCGACCTTCTGGGATTCGACTAATGCCTAGCGCCACGTATCTCGAACGCCGCTCGCAGCTGCAGACCTATTTCGACCGCACCGCGGCCGAGGCCTGGTCGCGCCTCACCTCCGACGCACCGGTGAGCCGCATCCGCGCGACGGTCCGCGCGGGGCGCGACCGTATGCGGGCGACCCTTCTTTCGTGGCTGCCGAACGATCTGCGCGGCGCGCGGCTGCTCGATGCCGGCTGCGGTACCGGTGCGCTTTCGGTGGAAGCGGCGCGGCGAGGCGCCGACGTTGTCGCGATCGACGTCGCGCCGACACTGATCGCGCTCGCGCAGCAACGCATGCCGGAGAATCTCGGCAGCGGTCGCATCGATTTCCGCGCCGGCGACATGCTCGATCCGGCGCTCGGCGATTTCGACTTCGTGGTGGCGATGGATTCGCTCATTCACTATCGCGCGGCAGATTGCGTCAACGCGCTTGCCAGTCTTTCGTCGCGCACCGGCGGGGCGATCCTGTTTACCTTCGCACCGCGCACGCCGGCGCTCGCACTGATGCATGCAGCCGGCCGTCTGTTCCCTCGTTCGGAACGGGCCCCGGCGATCCAGCCGGTCGCGCCAAAAGAACTGGCTATGCGCATCCGCGACGATGCCGCGCTGGCGCACTGGCCGGTCGCGCAGACAGAACGCATCGTCAACGGCTTCTATACCTCGCAGGCCATGGAGCTTCGCCGGACATGAAGCGCGCAAGCGACATCTTGGTGCGTGCGATCGTGGCGCTGGGGCCGCGCTTCCTGCCGTTTGCCGATGTCGCGACCCGCGAATTGCCGCTCGGCCGGCTATTCCGCCTGTCGCTGTTCCAGGTTTCGGTCGGCATGGCGGTGGTGCTGCTGAACGGCACGCTCAACCGCGTGATGATCGTCGAACTAGGCGTCGCGAGCTGGCTGGTGGCGCTGATGGTGTCGATACCGCTCGTCTTTGCGCCGCTGCGCGCCCTGATCGGTCATCGCTCCGATAACCACCGTTCGTTCCTCGGCTGGCGGCGCGTTCCCTATATCTGGATGGGTACACTGCTGCAGTTCGGCGGCCTCGCCATCATGCCGTTCGCGCTGCTAATCCTGTCGGGCGATACGCACGGTCCGGTGGTCATCGGTCATATCGCAGCCGCGCTCGCCTTCCTGCTGGTCGGCGCCGGGCTTCACACCGTGCAGACCGCAGGGCTTGCGCTCGCCACCGACCTCGCGCCCGCCGAGCACCGTCCCCGCATCGTCGCCTTCCTTTATGTCATGCTGCTGGTCGGCATGGTCGCAAGCGCGCTCGTCTTCAGCCTGCTGCTATCGGACTTTTCCCAGATCAAACTGATCCAGGTCATCCAGGGCGCGGCCGTGGTGACCATGCTTCTCAATCTCGTCGCGCTGTGGAAGCAGGAAGCGCGCAACCCGCAGCGCACCGCCCATCATCTGCCGCGCATTGCGCTGCGCGACGCCTGGCGCGAGATGAGCCGGAGCCCCGGCACCGTCCGCCTGCTCATCGTGGTCGGCCTCGGCACCGCGGCATTCAGCATGCAGGATATCCTGCTCGAGCCCTATGGCGGCGAGATTCTCGGGCTGTCGGTCGGCGCGACCACGATGCTGACGGCCCTGCTGGCTTCCGGTTCGCTGTGCGGCTTTGCGCTCGCCGCCAATCTGCTGTCACGCGGGCACGATCCGTATCGTCTCGCCGCCAATGGTGCGCTGGTTGGCGTTGCCGCGTTCTGCGCTGTGATCTTCGCGTCGCCGCTGGAATCCAGCGCGCTGTTCCGCACCGGCGCAGCATTGATCGGCTTCGGCGGCGGGCTGTTCGCGATCGGCACGCTGATCGCGGCGATGGCCATCGCCGACCGGCATCCTGTCGGGCTCGTGATCGGGGCATGGGGCGGCGTGCAGGCGACCGCGGCAGGCGCGGCGATCGCGGCAGGCGGGGCGATCCGCGACGGCGTCTCGGCCCTGTCGGCAAAGGGCGCGCTCGGACCCGCCTTCGCAGATCCGGCCACCGCCTACAGCGTGATCTATCACATCGAGATCGCGCTGCTATTCGCGACCCTGATCGCCATAGGTCCGCTGATCCGCCTGTCAAACATCGCACGCTTTCACTCGCAATCGAAGTTCGGTCTCGCCGAACTTCCGACCTGACGCAATGGTCTTGGAGGACTTGTCATGGAAAAGGGCTCAATCGTCGGTTCAATCGATACCGCACAGGTCGTTCTTTATGTCTTCTGGGTATTCTTCGCCGGCCTGATCTATTACCTGCGCCGCGAAGACAAGCGCGAAGGCTATCCGCTGATCTCCGATCGCCGCGGCGGCGTATCGGTGATCGGCTTCCCCGAACCGCCCTCGCCCAAGGTGTTCAAGCTCTCGCACGGTCACGCCGATGTCATGGCGCCGGCCTCGCGGGCCGAGCCGCCATTGCGCAATGTCCGGCCGGTCGCGCCCTGGCCGGGCGCTCCGCTCGAGCCAACCGGCAATCCAATGCTCGATGCGATCGGTCCGGGTTCCTACGCGCTGCGCGCCGATACGCCCGACGTCACCGTCGACGGCGAGGTCAAGATCGTACCGATGCGTGCCGCCCCCACCTTCTTCGTCGCCAATGGCGATCCCGATCCGCGCGGCATGCCGGTGATTGCCGGCGACCGAGCCGTCGCAGGCACCATCGCCGAGGTGTGGATCGACAAATCCGAAGTCATCATCCGCTATTACGAGGTGGAGATTCCCGGCGGCAAGCGCGTGATGCTGCCGGCCAACTTCGCACGCGTCGACCGCAACAAGGGCGAGGTTCGTGTGAATTCGATCTTCTCCGATCAATTCGCCGACGTTCCCGCGCTCAAGAGTCCCGACCAGATCACCCTGCTCGAGGAAGACAAGGTCTGCGCCTATTACGGCGGCGGCACGCTCTATGCGAAGCCGGCACGGACGGAGCCGATCCTATGAGCGACTTCGAAACCGAACCCGTGAAGGGCCTTCCGCAACGCCTGCCTCCGGGCGAACGGATCCTGTGGCAGGGGCAGCCGTCGTGGCGCGCGCTGGCGCTCCGTGTCTTTCATGTGCGCAAGATTGCGATCTATTTCGCGGCGATCCTGGTCTGGCGCATCGCCCAGGCCTGGCATGACGGGGTGCCGCTCGGGGGCGCCTTCGTCTCATCCATGGGTCTGGTCCTGGCCGCGCTGCTCGGCATCGGCATCGCCGCAGCCCTTGCCTTCGTTTATGCGCGCACCAGCGTCTTCACCATCACCAACCGCCGCGTGGTGATGCGCTACGGCGCCGCCCTGCCGTGGAGCCTCAATCTTCCGTTCCGCGTCATCGATGCGGCGGACATGAAGCTCCACAGCGACGGCACCGCCGACCTGCCGCTGTCGCTGACCGGCCATGGCCGCATTTCCTATCTGCATCTGTGGCCATACGCGCGGCCATGGCGGATCAACAAGCCCCAGCCGTCGCTGCGCTGCTTGCCGGACGGTGTGAAGGTCGCGCGCATCCTGGCGCAGGCGCTCAAGAGCTACGCCGAATCGACCTCGCCCGACGGCGCAGTCGCCATGCCGGTCCCGGCACCCTCGCCGGAACCGGCGGATACCCTCGTAACCCCCGCCGCCGCTGCAGCCTGAGGAGACTGACATGCCGCACGCCGCACCCCGCCGCTTTCCGCTCGGAGCCCTGCTCGGCGCCGCAGCCGTCGTGTGCTTTGCCATTGCCGCGGCTGCGACCGCACGGCTGGCCGATATCGGGGTGACGCGCGTGGCCGAAACCGAGCCCGTCGCGGTTCGTGCGCTGCGGTTCGAGGATCGCAGCGACGGCGGCGTTGCAGTGATTGCAGCAGACAGCAACAGGACGATTGACGTGCTGGCGCCCGGCCAGGACAGCTTCGTGCGCATCGTGTTGCGCAGCCTTGCCCGCGAACGCCTGCGTCAGGACTACGGACGGGAGATCCCGTTCCACATCGTGCGCTATGCCGACGGCCGGCTTTCGGTCGAAGACCCATCCACCGGCCGCCGCGTCGATCTCGGCGCGTTCGGCGCCGTAAACGCGGCATCCTTTGCAAGGCTCATGACGGTTGAGGAGACAACGCAATGAGAGCAAGCAGCAGAACTCTCACCGTGCCCTGCACGGTCGAGATCGAAAATAGCGCCGAGACATTGCACGCCCATGTATCGCTCGACGGCTACGAAGTCGGCCCCGGCGACGAGGTCATCGTCCATGGCGCACCGACCGATGTGCCATTCGGCGAGAAAATCGTCGCGCGGTGCCATGCCACGGTGACCCGCGCCACGCCGATCGACCGCCTCAAGGCGAAGATCGAAGGCTATCTCGAACTCACCGAACTCTACGAAGTCGGCTTTTCGGAAGGAGGGGCGTCATGATTGCGATGGAAGGCGGCGGTGCGCCAAACGCCAGCACCCGTTCTGCACAGGACGACACCATTCTCAGCCCGCGTTTCTATACCACCGACCATGCCGCGATGGACGCCCTCGACGTGTCGAGCGTCCGCAAGGAATGGGACATCATGATCGAGGAGCTCAGGCGCGATCACAACAAGGGCCACTTCCAGCGCACCGACGAATTCAAGATGGACCTGGAATCGCTGCCTGAGGATCTGCGCAAGGAATTCGTCGATTTCCTGGTCTCTTCGCTGACAGCGGAGTTCTCCGGCTGCGTGCTCTATGCCGAGATCAAGCGCAGCATCAAGAATCCCGATATCCGTGAATTGTTCCGCTACATGAGCCGGGATGAGTCGCGGCATGCCGGCTTCATCAACGAGGCCCTGAAGGATTTCGGCATCGGGGTCGATCTCGGCTTCCTGACGCGCGCCAAGAAGTACACGTACTTCAAGCCGAAATTCATTTTCTACGCGACCTATCTGTCCGAGAAGATCGGCTACGCGCGCTACATCACCATCTACCGCCAGCTCGAACGCCATCCGGAGAAGCGGTTCCATCCGATCTTCAAATGGTTCGAGAAATGGTGCAACGACGAGTTCCGCCATGGCGAGGCCTTTGCGCTGCTGATGCGGGCCGATCCGAAGCTCACGAGCGGCGTCAACCGGCTGTGGATCCGCTTCTTCCTGCTCGCGGTCTACGCCACGATGTATGTGCGCGACCACATGCGGCCGGCCTTCCACAAGGCCATCGGCATGACGCCCGACGACTACGATTTCAAGGTGTTCCGGATCTGCAACGAGATTTCGCGTCAGGTCTTCCCGATCGTGCTCGATATCGACAATCCGGCGTTCCGGGCTGGACTGCAGCGGCTGTGGCGCATCACCGAAGCGAGCGCCGAAGCAAAGCGCCGCGGCGGCCTCCTCGGCGCCGCCAAGCGGGCCGGACTTGCGATGGCCGCGACCGCGATATTCGCCCGGCTGTTCGTTTTGCCGGCCAAGCGCAACGACCTGCCCGAACAGGTCCGCCTGCAGCCGGCATGGTGAGCATCCGATGATCGAGCTTGCGATTCCCGCGCTCTATGCCTTGCTCGTGTGGTGGCTTAGCACGGGGATCGTTCTCTATGTCGCGCGGCTTCCGGCGCGCATGCACCCGGCAAGTCTTGCCGCCGGAGCCGGCCTTGCGATCGCGGCCATTGCCGCGATCGCCTTTTCCGCCCGCATGGCCTCCCCGGCCGGCGCCTATATCGCCTTCACCGCCGCGATCGTGTTCTGGGGCTTTATCGAACTAACCTTCCTGACCGGCGCCGTGCTCGGCTCCAATCGCTCCGATATGCCACCGGCCACCGGATGGACGCGGCTGTCGCGCGCCATCGCCGCGATCAATCACCACGAGCTTGCGCTACTTCTCGGCGGCATCTTCCTGCTGGCCGCCAGCTATGCCGCGCCGAACCAGGTCGCGCTCTGGACCTACGCCGTCCTGTGGCTGATGCGCATCAGCGCCAAGCTCAATCTGTTTTTCGGCGTCCCCAATCTGCATGACGAATTGCTGCCCGAGCGCCTTGCGCATCTGCGCAGCCATTTCCGCCGCGGTCCAGCCAATCCGCTATTGCCGGTCTCGATCATCCTGACCGCCTTCGCCGCGGCATATCTCGCCTATGCCGCGATGGCACAATCCGGCGATGCCTTTGCCGTCACGTCGTTGACCTTGATGGCCGCATTGCTCGCGCTCGCGGCAATCGAACACGTTTTCATGCTGATCCCGCTGCCGGTCATGATGCTCTGGAACTGGCGCAAGGGCGCCCGTGCAGCGCAACGGCCGGATGCCGCGATCGAAACCGTTTCCACATGCCGGCGCAGCAATGCCGGTCCTGCCATCACCCGGAGGGGATCATGAACTACGATGCGTTCTTCAAAAGCCAGCTCGATGCGCTGCGCCGCGAAGGGCGATACCGCATCTTTGCCGATCTCGAACGGCAGGCCGGTTCCTTCCCGAAGGCGACGCATTACGGCGAGCATGGCGGCACCAATGAGGTGACGGTCTGGTGCTCGAACGACTATCTCGGCATGGGACAGCATCCGGCGGTGATCGCCGCGATGCATGAGGCAATCGACCGTTGCGGCGCGGGCGCCGGCGGCACCCGAAACATTTCCGGCACCAACCATTATCACGTTCAGCTCGAAAACGAGCTCGCCGATCTGCATCGCAAGGAGGCGGCGCTCTTGTTCACCTCGGGCTATGTCTCGAACTGGGCCTCGCTGTCAACGCTTGCCGCGCGCCTGCCCGATTGCGTGGTGCTGTCGGACGCCGGCAATCATGCCTCGATGATCGAAGGCATCCGCCATTCCGGCGCGGAACGCATCATCTTCCGCCACAACGATCCCGACGATCTCGACCGCAAGCTCGCGGCCATCGACCGCCGCCGCCCGAAGCTGATCGCCTTCGAGTCGGTCTATTCGATGGACGGCGACGTCGCCCCGATCGCGGAGCTTTGCGATGTTGCGGACGCTCACGGCGCCATGACCTATCTCGACGAGGTCCATGCGGTCGGACTGTACGGAGCGCGCGGCGGGGGCATCGCGGAACGCGAGGGACTGAGCCATCGCCTGACGGTGATCGAAGGCACGCTCGCGAAGGCCTTCGGCGTGATCGGCGGCTATATTGCGGCCTCGCATGCCTTGTGCGACTTCGTACGCAGCTATGCTTCGGGCTTCATTTTTACGACAGCCCTGCCGCCCGGTGTTGCTGCGGCCGCGGCCGCCAGCATCCGTCACCTGAAGCAAAGCGACGCGGAGCGCGTGCGCCAGCGCGACCGGGTCGCGAAAGTGCGGCGCGGACTCGATGCCGCCGGAATTCCGCATCTCGACAATCCCAGCCACATCGTGCCGGTGATGGTCTGCGACCCGGTGCTGTGCAAGCAGATCAGCGACCGCCTCATGACCCAATACCGGATCTATGTGCAGCCGATCAATTATCCGACGGTGCCGCGGGGTACGGAGCGGCTGCGGGTGACACCCTCGCCGCTGCACAGCGACGCCGACATCGATCATCTGATCGGCTCATTGTCGCAGATCTGGTCGGAGATTGGCCTGCAGCGCGCGGCCTGACCCGCAAAGCCGCCTGACCAGAATTGAAATGGCCGGGCTCAGCCCGGCCATTGCCATGTCCACTTCAAGCGGTTGCGGCTTGAGACGCTTGTGGCTGAAGCGCCTGTGGCTTGCCTCAATTGCTCGGCGAAAACTTCTTGAGGTAGGCGATGACGTCCTTGCGCTCTTTCTCGTTCGGGAGCTTGAACGCCATCTTGGTGGTGCCCTTGGCGAGTTCGGGCTTACCAGCTTCCTTCAGGAAATTGACCAGGAAGCCTTGCGGATCCGGAAGGTAATTGAAGATATTTTCTTCGGTCCAGATCAGGCCGGCTTCGCCGGCGGCCTTGTTGAGCGGCGAATAGGCAAATCCTTCAACGGAACCCGCTCGCCGTCCGACAATGCCATTCTGCTGCGGACCGACAGCATTCTTTGCACCCTCGCCGATGCGGTGGCAGGTCATGCATTTTTTGAACACGGTTTCGCCGGCGGCGGCATCCTGAGCCGACGCGTTGTCAATTCCGGTGGTGACCGCAAAGGCTGCGGCTGCCAAAGCCAGGCGCATCATTTTCATTGCAGCGTCTCTTCCCTAGTTGATGCCGATGGGCATTCGGACATGTCACAAGCGGCCAAAATGTTCCACCACTTTAACATTAACTCAGTCAAGCAGGCTTGTCATGACCGAAATGCCGTGAAACCGGCATTTTCTGATTGAAATTCAGACATTTAGACCTTACAAAGGATGTTGACTGATCGTGCCTGACGATTGCGAAACACGGCTCGCGATCCCATATGTTAAGTCAACGCGACCGCCGGAATCCATTGGCTGGTGATCCAGGTGGCAACACCGGTGTACGTGTTGACTGACACTTGAAATACGGCCAAACGGGCGCATCGCGCCGCGTCTTTAGGGCTGCAAGCGCACATCCTTCGGGCGATGGTCCCGCTCAGGCGACGACCGGACTCGGCAAGACCGGACACGGCAAGAATGAGCAATATCAATATCGCTCAACCGGACGTGACGTTGCTGCTCGACCTCGACGGCGTGATCCGTGAGGCGACGCTGTCGCGTTCGCTGTCCGCTGAGGGTGTGCAGGACTGGCTCGGCAAGCGGTGGACCGAAACCGTGGTCGATGTCGGCGGCGAGAAGGTCCAGCGCATGCTGTCCGATGCGCGCGAACAGGGCGTATCGGCTTTCCGTCAGGTCACGCAGCGCTTTCCGAGCGGCCTTGAGCTGCCGATGGAATACACCACGGTGCTGCTGGGCGGGCGCGCAGGCCTGCTCGCCGTGGGGAAAAACCTCCAGGCCGTCGCCGAATTGCAGTCCCGCCTGATCGCCGCCCAACAGGCGATGGAGCGCGATTACTGGAAATTGCGCGAGGTCGAAACCCGCTACCGCCTCCTGTTCGACACCTCCAACGAACCGGTCATGCTCTTGCGGACCGCAGACTTGCGTATTCTGCAGGCCAATCCGGCGGCGCTCGCGGCGCTCGACCTGAAGAGCGCGCCCGCGGCCGGCGAGCGTGACTTTGTCCAGAATATCGCGCCGGAGGACCGCGACGCGTTCCAGTCGATGACCTTGCGCGCGCGCGAGCACGGCAAGTCTCCTGGCATCCTGGTCCATCTCGGCGGAGACCGTAAGCCATGGCTGGTCCGCGCTTCGCTGATGTCGCCCGAGCCCAATTCGGTGACGATGCTGCAATTGTCGCCGGGATGGCACGGACAGACCGCGATCGTCAGTCCCGATTCGATTTCCATCGACGACCTGATCGAGCGGTTGCCGGACGGCTTCGTCGTTCTCGATTGCGACGGCGTGATCCGCAGAGCCAACCGCGCCTTTCTCGATCTTGTCGAGGCCGGCGCCAAGGGCTCCGTGGTCGGCGAACGCCTGGCACGATGGCTGTCACGGCCCGGCGCGGACCTCGCCGTACTCCTTGCCAACGTCCAGCGCCACAAATTCGTGCGCATGTTCACCACCACGATCCAGGGCGAGCTCGGAACGGCGACAGAAGTCGAAATTTCTGCCGCCGGCAATGACGACACTGGGCCGCAATATATCGGCGCACTGATCCGCGACGTCGGACGGCGGATCGGCGCACCCGGTGACGACAAGAATCTTCGTTCCTCGCTGGGTGCCATGGCCGAACGGATCGGCAAGACGCCGCTGCGCACCCTGGTCAAGGATACCGTCGGTATCGTGGAACGGCATTACGTCAAATCGGCACTCGACCTCGCCAACGACAACCGCACTGTCGCAGCCGAGCTTCTGGGATTGAGCCGGCAGAGCCTCTATGCGAAGCTCAATCGTTACGGCCTCGATAGAGGGTCGGAGACGCCCGAAGGCGCCGAATAGCGCTTCCGGCAAAAAACCGCGGGAGCAAGCCGAGGTGGACTCTCGTACGCTAGCATCCCCTGCTTTCGGACAAGCCGATCTTTCCAATTGCGAGCGGGAGCAGATTCAGTTCGCCGGCTCGATCCAGCCGCACGGCGCCTTGGTCGTCGTACAGGAGCCGGATCTGATCGTTGTGCAGGCCAGCGCCAATGCGGCTAAATTCCTCAACTGCGAAGACGCGGTCCTTGAGCGAGATGTCATTGGTCTTAGGCTCCAGGACCTGGGCGGAAATCTCGTGGAGCGGATTGCGCCGATCTTACGCGAACAGCTTCGCACGATCCCGGTGGCGGTACGATGCTCGCTGTCCGGGTCGGCGGCCGAATTCGACGTCTTGCTGCACCGGCCGGCGGATGACGGCCTTGTTCTCGAATTCGAACGCAGCACCCCCACGGTCGATCTGACCGGACCGATCGACACATCCCTGAAGGCCATTATATCCGCATCCTCGCTGCGCACGCTCTGCGACGAAAGCGCCACGCTATTTAAGGAGCTCACCGGCTACGACCGGGTCATGGTCTACCGTTTCGACGACGAAGGCCATGGCGAGGTATTTTCAGAGCGCCGCGAGCCGCATCTCGAAGCCTATCTCGGCAACCGCTATCCGGCCTCCGACATTCCGCAGATCGCGCGCCGGCTCTACGAGCGCAATCGCGTGCGGGTTCTGGTCGATGTTGCCTACGACCCGGTTCCGGTCCTGCCGCGGATTTCGCCGCTGACCGACCGCGAACTCGATAATGTCACTGTGCTGGCTGCGCAGCATGTCGCCGATCCATATCCAGTATCTGAAGAATATGGGAGTGAGCGCAACGCTGGTTGCCTCCATCATGGTGGGCGGCAAGCTGTGGGGCCTGGTTGCGTGCCATCACTATTCGCCGCGCTCGCTGTCGTTCCAGATGCGCGCGGCCTGCGAATTGCTCGCCGAAACCATCGCAACGCGGATCGCCGCGCTCGAGAGCTTCGCGCAGGCGCAGGCCGAACTGTCGGTGCGCCGGCTCGAACAGCGCATGATCGAGGCGATCTCACGCGACGGCGACTGGCGTGTCGCGCTGTTCGACAATTCGCAATCGCTGTTGCAGCCGCTCGCCGCCAGCGGAGCGGCACTGCTGTTTGAAGGCCAGATCCTGTCGACCGGCGAAGTGCCGGGCACGCTTCAGCTTCGCGAGATCGCGGCTTGGCTGGACCAGAAACAGCGCGTACCGGTATTTGCGACGGCCTCGCTCGGATTCGACGAGCCGGAATTTGCACCGCTGGTCTCGGTGGCCAGCGGGATCGTCGCGACGCCAGTCTCCAGCTCGCCAGGCGAATATCTGATCTGGTTCCGACCAGAGCGCATCAAGCTGGTCACCTGGGGCGGTGATCCGCTGAAACCGGTTCTGATCGGCGACGACCCCTCGCAATTGTCGCCGCGGCGCTCCTTCGCACAATGGCATCAGGTCGTCGAAGGCAAGAGCGAGCCCTGGAGTGCGGCCGATCTCACCGCAGCGAAGCTGATCGGCGAGACCGTTGCCGATGTCGTCCTGCAATTCCGATCGGTGCGGCTCCTGATCGCGCAGGACCAGTTCGCGCATATCACCAAGCAGGTGCAGATTTCCGATCTGCCTGTGGTCATCGCCGATCCCAAGGGCCGCATCCTGCTGCACAACGGCGCGTTCGAGGCGCTGCTGCCGAAGGGGCATCAGACCTACGAATTCGTCGACGATCTCGCGCTGTTTTTTGAGGATTCCGCAGAAGCGCGCCGCAGGCTGAAAGACCTGATCGAATTGCGGCGCACCTGGCGCGGCGAAGTCACGCTGCTGCGTGCCGGGCTGGAACCACGATCATTTCTGGTGCGCGGCGACCCGGTCTTTTCCTCGCCCGACCGCATCCTCGGCTTTGTCGTGCTGTTCACCGATATCGCCGATCGCAAGGCCGCCGAGGCCGCCGGCCGCCGCTTCCAGGACATCATTTACGAGAGCCATCGCGAAAAGCCTTCCGGGCGCGACGCAAGCACCGAGCTTCTGTATCAGAAGCTGCTCGCCTCGGTGGTCGAAAATGCGCAGCTCGCCGCGCTCGAAATTACCGACGGCATGGACAATGTGCGCATGCTGCAGATGCTGGAAAGCGTGCGCAATTCCGTCGACCGCGCAGCCGAAGTGCTGGACCATCTGATCTCGCATTCAGCCCGCGACAAGGCGTAGAGCCCCGGCGCGGTTCAGGCGAGCCGTCCGGCCGGGCCGCCCGCGATCAACTGCACCTCGCACGAGATCCGGATATTGTGCCTGAAGGCGCAGATCGCCTCCCCGATCAGGTTCTCCGGCTCAGGCGACATCCGGCCGGCCAGGTCGATGGCGGCGCGCAATCCGTGCTTCACCGCGGCCGGATCGACGAGGCTGTCGAACTCGTAGAAAGTCAGCATGTCTGCGGGCAGCAATAGCGCCTTGCCGAGCAGTTTCTTGAGAATTTGCCCGCCGCTGAGATCGCCGAAGTAACGTACATAGGCGTGCGCGACCAGCGCCACCTCGTCATCCTTTGCGAGCCGGGAAACATAATCCGCATAGGCCTCCGCGGAGGGCAAAAGCGGCAGCGCCCGGGCGAAATCATCGCCATGGATGCGGGTGAGATCGCGCCGCAATGCCCTGGATCGATGCAGCTCACGGCATGCGAAGGGCGCAAGGACCGGATTTTCCGCCCGCTGCACAAGTGCAGCCTCGAGCCGGTCGTAGACCGGCAACAGATTCCGCAGCAACAAGGCATAGCCCTGCCGGTCCGCCTTGCGCCGGAGAATGTCGGCGACGATCCCGGTGCGTTCGGCTTCGGCATGGATTTGCGCGGTCCGCTCCCGCATCAATTCGGACAGCGGAGGGCCGGTCATCTCGTCGCGGTTACCGAACGCGCGCGAAGAATGAGGCCGGAGGCCGGCATCGCGATCGCCGGACGTGCGGTCCGAGATTGCGAAGCCGGCGCACCGGCCAGTGTTGGTCGACTCAAAGTCCATTTCGATTCGTCAGCGCGCGGCAATGCCGTGCTTGATGCCCCATTCGAACCAGTTGTCGACCGCGGTTCCGGACAGAAGGATGCCGATGCCGCCAGTCAGAGTGCAGAGCGTTGCGAACCACCAGGCCCAGCGATGGATCGACTCGACCGTGGCGTTGAAGCCCATAGTCCAGCGCCAGAACAATGCGGCGCGCTCGGCCGCGGTTCCGCGATCCACGATCTGCTCGATCTCACGCTCACCGCCATAGCGCGTCACCGCGAGGATGGTTGCGCCATGCATGGCGAACAACAGGGCCGAGCCATAAAGGAAGGCGATCGAGAGCATGTGGAACGGGTTGTAGAACAGATTGCCGTGATTGATGGAGAAGGTGTTGGTCCAGTCCAGATGCGGGAAAATGCCGAACGGCACCGCCTCGCTCCAGCTACCCATCAGCAGCGGGCGGATGAAGCCGAGCACCAGATAGAGGAAGATCGCAGAGGCGAAGGCCCAGGCGACATGCGTACCCATGCCGAGCATGCGTGCGCGGACATAGACGCGCACCCACCACAACAGGATCGACACCGTCAGGAAGAAGCCGGCGATCAGCCACCAGCCGCCTTCCTGCAACGGCGGCAATACCTTGAGGCCGTGTTGGGGCAGCGGCGGCTCAAGCGCAAGCCACGGCAATTGACGCATAAACTCGATCGGGCTCCAGTTCACTTTCGCCATCATGTTGAGACCGATGATCTCGATGGCGAGAATGCCGAAGAACAGCGAGGCGACCCCGGTCCATCCCAGATAGAACGGACCGACCTGGGCATCGCCGATCTTGCCGAGCCAGTATGAGAAGCCGCCGCCCTGCCGCACGAAAGGACCGGCCGCGACCGGCACGCCCGGATAAAGCGGGGAGCGGACCTGCACGGCGGTGAAGATATTCTGATATTCAGCCATGACACGCTCCTTGGTCTAACGCTGCGACCAGATCGGCAGATTTCGCCACCATTCCCACCACTCGACCCATTGCGCGCCTTCCGGCCACAGCCAAGACGGGCCGCTGATGACGATACAGACCGCGCTCCAGAAGCCAGCCGACAGCGCCAGGAACAGGCCGAGCCGGTGGATGCCGAGCGTTCCGATCGACCATCCGATGGCGTCGCGGAAGAACGTGTTCTCGTGTTCGGCGGTGCGCACGGTTTCGCCGGGCTTCGGATTGGTGGCCGACAGGACCAGCGCGCCGTGCAGCGCGAGCGCGAGCGTCGTGGTGAAGAAGAACGTGATCGCGATCATATGCGCCGGATTGTAGTGGAAATTGCCGTACTGGTACCCGGTATTCGACACCCAATCGAGATGGCTCATGATGCCGTAGGGAAAGCCATAGGACCACGAGCCCATCAGCACCGGCCGGATCACGACCAGCGAGAAATAGGCGAAGATCGCGATGCTGAAGGCGAATGGCACGTGGTAGCCGATGCCGAGCTTGCGGCAGATTTCCACCTCGCGCAGCGCCCAGGATCCGAACGCGCCGAGCGCGCAGACGGTGACGATCTGCCAGATGCCGCCTTCCTTCAGCGGCGCAAATGCCAGGCCGTATTCCGGCGGCGGCGGATTGATGCTGATGAGCCAGATATTCCAGGTCGGTCCGAGCGCCGCACCGTAAATGATGAGCGCCGTGCCGACGAAGCTGAAGAAAATTGTCGTGACGCCGAAGAAGCCGACATAGAACGGCCCGACCCAGAAGTCGAACAGATCTCCGCCGATCAGCGTGCCGCCACGCACACGATATTTTGGTTCAAAGCTGAGCATGGCCATGGTCTTGCCCCTTCATCACGCAGTCCGCGCCCCGCGGATTGCCCGGACGCTCCGCCGTCGGTGGACGGGGCGAAGGCCTTGGCCCGCGCCTCGTCCACCAGTCTTGGTTGCTGTCAACCGATCAACATGTCCAATGCTGCTTTCGCAGCGGGACGCGGCCCCTCGAGCCAGTTGAACCGGTTCGTGCTGAGCAAGATGAAATGAATCACCAATGCCAGCCCGAACAGGAAGGTAAACAACGCGATCAGGGTTCTCCTGGGATCGAAGAGAAGCCACATCTTCCACATTGCTTATCCTCCTATGACACGAACGGGATCAGGGAGCTCACCGTCTGTCCCGCCCCTTCAAGGAAGGCGTAACCCTTCGGTCCGGGGAGCCACGGACGCCACTGCCAAACCAGGAAGTGGGCGATCGCGCAGATCACGACAAAGACGATGAAGCTGGTCAGAAAGATCGAGTGGAATTCCCGAGCTTCCTGTTCCGTCAGTCCCGAGAGAGAGCCGCCCCTAGAGTCAGCCATGTTAGTCCTCTCCGGTTGGCCTTGCGGCCGTTACCGCGCAATTCCCGCGCGGCAAGGATCGCCGTCGCGGTTGCCCGCCACGGCAAACTTTCCGCCCGGTGTGACCCGGACGGAAACTCGGCAAGGGCGACATCTTTCGGTGTCGCCATCGCTGTCTCTACCGGGCTCGATCGCGTCCGGGGGAACCGGACTCTCCTCGTGCAGTCTTGCCCCTGATCACTCTTGCGCTTGCGGCAATCGTCGCAACGCGGCCGCTGGCCTCCTATCCCATGAACACCATCGGCACGATCTTGTTGGCTGTCGCTCGCGCTTCATCGATGACGCTGCGGCGCGGTGCGCGGTCGCTGCTGTGGGCGAACCATCGCCACGGCATCGCCCGCGACAATCCGATCGACAGCGTGAACATCGCAACGAGTGCGCCATGCAGCACGCGATATTCGACATCGCCATGGCGGCAGCGGTCCGTGCCGAGATGCCGGGTGTCTGTTTCGAGCGCCATGCCGTCCTCCCTCGTTCTCAAGCCGCCTGGTTTGCCGACAGCGTCATGCGCGCACGCGCAACGCTTGCAATCGAAACCGTGTCATGTCCGCTGTGCCGGGCATCGCGCTCGGCCGCATCGCGCAGCCGCTTCGCCGCGGAAATACGCACCAGCACCGGCTGCGCCTCGACCAGCCGGTCGAGTTCGCGCTTCGCATCGTCGTTCCAGCAAAGCTCGGGCTGCAGCCGTGCCGGCGTCGCATCGACCTTGTCGAGCTCGGTGCCGAGCGGCAGGATGTAGAAAAGCGCGTCGAACAGCGCGTTGCAGGCTTCCTGAACGAGATAGGTCGCGCCCGCATAGCCCATGAACGGCGTGCCGGTATGCCTGCGAATGATTGCGCCGGGAAACGAGGCCGGCACATAGACGGCGCGGCCGCCGGTCTCCGCCAGATACATGCGCTCGTTGTAGCTGCCGAACAGAATGAGCGGGGTCTTCTCCTGCACCGTCTTGCGCACCGCCTCGTTGTCGGTCTTGGCGCCGGCGCAACGCGCAATCGCGAAATTGCAGGTCATGCCCATTTCGTCTTCGAGGAAGTGACGCACGCCGCGGGCATAGGTTTCGTTGGCGACGATGCCGAAGTTCGCAGTGCCGTAGAAGTCCTGCGTCACCGAGCGCCACAGATCCCAGAGCGGCTTGATGGTGGTGTGCTTCTCGCGGGCGATGAAGGGCTCCGGATCGAGCCCGAGTAATTCACCGAGCTTGCGCAGGAATTTGGTGGTCGAATGCAGTCCGATCGGCGCCTGCAGATAGGGCCGGTTCAGCGCCTCGCACAGCAGGCGGCCGAATTCCCGGTACATACAGATATTGACGTCGGCATTGACGAGCCGCGCTACGTCCTGGAGATGGCTACCGAGCGGGAACACCATGTTCACTTCGGCGCCGATGCCTTCGACCAGCCGCCGGATCTCGGCGAGATCGGATGGCATATTGAAGGTGCCGTAGATCGGACCGATGATATTGACGCGCGGTTTCTCGCCATCCTTGCGCGGCTTGCGCTCCGGCACTTTCTTCAGGCCGAATTCGGTCCACAGCCACATCATGGCGCGGTTGGCGCTCTGCCACTGATCCTCGTCAATGGTCCGCGGCAGGAAGCGTTTGATATTGGTGCCTTCCGGCGTGACCCCGCCGCCGATCATCTCGGCGATCGAACCGGTGACAACCACCGCCGGCAAGTCGGGATCGAGCACCGCATGCGCGCGTTTCATCGCGCCCTCGGTGCCCTTCTGCCCGAGTTCCTCTTCGCCCAGCCCGGTCACGACAATGGGCAATTCGTGCGGCGGCAGCGCGTCGGTGTAATGCAGCACCGAGGTCACGGGAAGATTCTCGCAGCCGACCGGCCCGTCAATCACGACCTGCAGCCCCTTCACCGCAGTGAAGACGTAGACCGAACCCCAGTAACCGCCGGCCCTGTCGTGATCGAGAATGAGCATCAGATCATCCTCGCGTTCTTGTAGTCGCTCTGGTCGCCGCCGGCGCGCTGCTTGGCAAGCGCTGCCATCTGCTTGCGGGTGCGTTCGCGAAACTCCGGACGCGCGCGCGGCACCTCTTCCCAGACGCCGGCATTGTCGCCTGAACCGACATCGCCGAAGAATTCGCGCATCGTATCGAAGCGCGCCTTGTTGCGGAGCGCAGCGTTGACCACCTGCGCCAGCGAACCGGCCCCGGCCGGTCCCATCAGGGGGCGTGCCGAGATGAGATTGGTGAAATACAGCGCCGGGATCGCCATCTCCTTGGCCTTCTGCACGATGGGCGTCGTGCCGATGGCGAGGTCCGGCTTGAATTCGGCGAGTGCCGCAAGATCCTGTTCCAGCGAAGCTCGGTACTGAACCTGCACGCCGCGCGCTTCGAGCCATTCACGGTCGGGGTCAGACCATCGCGTGCGCGGACAGGCGGTGCCGACATAACGAACGTCCGCGCCGCTCTCGAGCAGAAGCCGCGCCACCAGAAGCTCGGAGCCCTCATAGCCGGTGAGCGTGATGCGGCCCCTGACCGGCGCACCGGCGAGCGCGCCGCGGATCGCAGGCAAGACGCGATCCTTCGCTTTGCCAATCAGGCCGGCCGCTACGTTGCAGGCGGCACCCACCGCTTCCAGCCAGGCTGCCGCGCCATCGTGCCCGACGGGGGCGGAGCCGATCACCGGCCGGCCCGCAATCTCGAACTCGCGGATAGCCGCGGTGTAGAATGGATGAATCGCCGCTACCGCCACGCCGTCGAGCGCCGCATAGAGCTCGCGCCATTCGCGCGTCGGGACCACGGGTCCGGCGGCAAGCCCCATCGGTTCCAGCATCATGCCGATGCCGACCGGGTCGGCGGGAAACATCTCACCGAGCAAGGTCACTGTCGGCCGGCCGCTGCGTCCGGTCCGCGGCGCCTGCACCGGCCCCTGCTCGACTTCCTCCCGCGCATATTTCAGCATCGCGCCGGCGAGCACGTCCTTTGCCTCGGCATGGGTCGGCACGCCGAAGCCCGGCACGTCGATACCGACGATGCGCACGCCATTGATCTCTTTTGGCAGGAGCTGCAGCGGCACGCCGGAGGCGGTCGGCACGCACAGATTGGTGATGACGACGGCGTCGTAATCCTCGGGCTTCGCAACAGCATAGACCGCGTCGCGAATATCCTCGAACAGCTTGCCCGTGACCAAAGTCTCCGAATTGAACGGCACGTATCCGACGCTGCGCCGCGCGCCGTAAAAATGCGACGTGAAGGTCAGTCCATAGACACAGCAGGCCGAGCCGGAGAGAATCGTCGCGGTACGCCGCATCCGCAGGCCGACGCGCAGCGAGCCAAAGGCCGGGCACATGCTCTGCGGCCGGTCATGCGGACCTTGCGGATAGTCCGCGGCGTAGCGGTCGAGGAGTTCGCTCTTGCCCGCCGCTTCGGCCGCGCGGCGCAGCTCGTCGCGTCCGGCATGACAGCCGATGCCGGCTTGCGGTGCAAAGCCCGATGCAGCTGCTGACGAAGCCGCGTCGGCCAGTTGGACGAGACGCGGCGCTTCGTCGAGCGGCGCAACGGAGTCGTAGACGACCTCCTTCGCGACATCCTGCGCGGTCGCCCTGGCCTCTTGCACGAGCTGGTGAAGTGCGGTCATTCCAGTTTGCCGGACCTCTCTTCAAACCGTGTCGTAGACGACTTCGAGCGAAGGCCGCTCGATAAGGACGCCGCCGCACATATCGGCTGGCGTCGCTGGCACAAGGCGCACGTCGCGGCCGACTGCAGAGCTATCGAACAGGCCAAGCAAGCCATCCTGCGTCAGCGGCGTCGGCCGCACCGGCGGGGCTTCGGCGACATTGGTGGCAAGTTCCTCGAACAGCGGCGCCCAGCGGCCGCCCGGCATGCCGACGATTTCGTAATTCGCGCTCTTGCGGCGGATGTCTTCGTCGGCGGGGATTGCCGCAAGCACCGGAATGCCGGCAGCCCTCGCAAAAGCGGCCGCTTCGCCGGTGCCATCGTCCTTGTTGACCACCATGCCGGCGACGCCGACATTGCCGCCGAGCTTGCGGAAATATTCCACGGCCGAGCAGACATTGTTGGCGACATAGAGCGATTGCAGGTCGTTTGAGCCGACCACGATCACCTTCTGGCACATGTCCCGCGCGATCGGCAGGCCGAAGCCGCCGCACACCACGTCGCCAAGGAAATCGAGAAGCACATAATCGAAGCCCCAATCATGGAAGCCGAGCTTCTCCAGCGTCTCGAAGCCGTGGATGATGCCGCGTCCGCCGCAGCCGCGCCCGACTTCGGGTCCGCCGAGCTCCATCGCGAACACGCCGTCGCGCTTGAAGCAGACATCGCCGATCGCCACCTCTTCGCCGGCGAGCTTCTTCTTCGAGGAGGTTTCAATGATGGTCGGACATGCGCGTCCGCCGAACAAAAGAGACGTCGTATCGCTTTTCGGATCGCAGCCGATGAGGAGGACACGCTTGCCCTGCTGGGCCATCATGTAGGAGAGGTTCGAAAGCGTGAAGCTCTTGCCGATGCCGCCCTTGCCGTAGATGGCGATGACCTGGGTCTTCTTGGTGACCGGACCCGTATGAACGGCGTTGGCCGGCAATGCGGCTTCGGCACGAAGCTGCGCGGTCAAGGTCGGCGCGTTCATGCGGCTCTCCAGTCCAGGATCATTTTCAGGCAACTCGAGTCTTCGAAGGCGGTGCGATAGGCGTCAGGCGCATCCGCAGCATTGCGGCGATGCGAGATCAGCCCGTCGAGCGACAGGCAGCCGTCACCGATGAGTTGCATGACTTCGGCGAGATCCTCGTCGCGCCATTCCGCGGCGATGCGGATGCGCGCTTCGCGCATGAAGGCGGGCGGAAACGCAAAGCTGAGCGGCGCGCTGTAAAAGCCGGCCAGCACGATCTCGCCGCCGGGCGCAAGCCGCGCGATCAGCGTGTCGAGGAGAGCGGCGTCGCCGCTCACATCATAGATCGCGCGATAGTCCGTCCGCGAATCCTCATCGGGCGCGATCACACGATAGCCGTCGGCGCCACGCCTTCGATCGGCGCGCGCTTCCCACACCGTTGGGGTCTCACCGCCGGCCACAAGGCAGAGCCTGGCGAGGAGACGTCCAAGCACACCGTGACCGACGATGAGATCGGGTTGCGGCCCGGCGCCCAGCGCATGTTGCGCGGTCGCGGCAAGGGCCAGAAGGACGGCAGCCTCGCCCCATCGCTCATCGACGGGGATGGCGCGTTGTCCGGGCACGACAATTCTGGAAGCGGCGCCACCAAACAGGCTGCGCACATCCTTGAAGCATTTTGCGCCGGGAACGAAAACGCGCTGGCCGGCGCGAAGTCTGGTGTCGGGCCCTGCCGAGGTCACCCGCCCGACCGCCTCATAGCCCGGCACCAGAGGATAGCCCATGCCGGGGAAGGCCGGCATGCGGCCCGACCAGAGCAACCGTTCGGTCCCGGTTGAGATGCCGCTCCATTCCACATCGACGACCACGTCGCTGTCGGAAGGCGGCAGCAAATCCAGACGGCCGAGCGCAAGATGCTCGGGCTGATGCAGGACGACCGCAATCGTGTCCATCCGCGGGCTCCCGGCCAATCGGCCAGAGGAAACTGGAAGTGTCATACTAGGATTACAGATTTTAATGTCAATCTCTATTTACAGTTTTAGCGGCAAGCTGTGACGACACCTGTGAGAAGCGGACGGCGGGTCTTGCGCCGGCGCATTGCCCTAAACCCGGCGGCGCCGAGCATCCCGCACACCTCGCGCGCGGCGCGGGGACGGCCCTGCCCCATCGCCATCAGGTAAAAATCGAAATACGCGCCCACCGATTCGGCGCCGCGGGTTTGCGCGAATGGTTCGGCGATCACCACGACGCCGTCTTCCGGCAAGACGTCGCGCACAGAGCGCAGCAGCCGCATTGCCGCGTCATCGTCGTGATCGTGGAATACTCGCACCAGCGAGACGACGTCCGCGCCGCGCGGCAACGGATCGGAAAGAAAGCTGCCGCCGAAGGCCTCGGCGCGGTTGGCAAATTCCTCGCTGCGAAAGCGCGCCTCCGCACGCCGCGCCACGGCGGGCAGATCGAACAGCTTGAAGCGCAGCTGCGGATGCCGTTTCGCCGCGGCGGCAATGAAAGCACCCTCGCCGCCGCCCACATCGAGCAAGCAGCGATGCCGCGCAAACGGATACGCGGAGAGCACATCGTCGGCGATCAGCGCCTGCGATGCAGCCATCAATTCGCTGTAGCGCGCGACATCGCTGTGGGTGAGATCATCGGGACGGTCGCCGCCGGCATAGGCCCAGTATTGCGACAACTCGGTCTGCGTCTCGCCGCGCAGCAGCGCCACCGGATCGCGCAGGTCGCGATACAGCATGGCGTGATGGCGGATCATCGCGGCAATCGCCGGATTGCCGTTCATCGCAGCGCCCAGCATGCCAAGGCCGTAAGTCCCGCCGCTGCGCCGCTCGACCAGGCGCAGCGAGACCGCTGCGTGCAACAGCGTCCGTGCCGCGGCTTCGGACAGCGCCATGCGTGCGGCGAGTTCGGTCAGCGGCAGCGGCCGGTCGCGCAGAATGTCGAGCAGCCTTAGTTCGACGCAGGCTGCGAGAATCTGCGAATAGACAAACCCCGCGCACAGATCGAACAGCGCCCGCTGTTCGCGTCCGGCAATCCGACGCGCGAACGGAAATGCGCTGCAGAGCCTTTGAAAACCGGGATTTTCGAGCCACCGGTCACGCTGCGCGCGCAGCCGATCGAGTAGCGACAGAGAAGCCATAGCGCCGGAAGGAACGGCGTTCGAAACGGCTCTGGCCTTGGCGGTCACGCCGCGTGCCGGGCGAGGCTCTTGGGTACGAGACGCTTCGCCTCCAGCATGATGAGCGCGCGCAGATCGGCAGCGCCGCGGCATGGCGGGATGGCCTGGTTGGCGCGCGCAACGAGGGCTTCGAGACGCGACATCGCACCCTCGATGCCGAGCGCGCGCGTTGCGCTCGGCCGGCCGAGTGCGAGATCGCGCCCGGTCGGCTTGCCGATCTCTTCGGCATCGGCTGCAGCATCGCGCAGATCGTCGGCGACCTGATAGGCTTCGCCGAGCGCCTCGCCAAGCTCGCGCCATTCGCTCGCATCGACGCCGGCCGCAGCTGCACCCGAACAGGTCGCCGCAGCAAACAGCGATCCGGTCTTGGCGCGGTGATAATGCGCAAGATCGACCGTCTCCTCGCATTCCCACGCCTGGCCTGCGACGATGCCGGACGGTGCACCGACCGCGCGCGCGACCACGGATAGAAGTGCGCTCATGCGCTGCGGGGTAAATGACAGCCGCACGAAATTCTCGAAAGCGAGCACGATCAAAGCGTCGCCCGCGAGCACCGCAAGCGGCTCGCCGAAGGCGCGATGCACGCTCGGCATGCCGCGCCGGGTATCGGCATCGTCAAAACACGGCAGATCGTCATGAACGAGCGAGGCACAATGCAGAAGCTCGATCGAGGCCGCCGCGGTCTCGGCGACAATCGGATTGTCCTCGCCGCAGGCCGCCGCCACCGCAAGACAGAGCCTTGGCCGCACCCGCGCGCCGCGCGGAAAGACGGCGTGGTTCATTGCTGCCAGGAGTTTCGGCGGACAGGGCGGGCCATCGGCACGCTGCAACGCGGAGGATAGAGCGGCTTCGATCCGGCTGACGGCATCCATGGCGGTCCATCCTCCTATTACGGTGTGTAATTTTTAGTTGTCACTGAAAAATGTCAAGTTATAATTACAGTCGCGCTCAAGCGCGCAACAGAAAGCGCATCATGGATCGCGTGGCCGTCATCGGCGCCGGCATCGGCGGACTGGCCGCGGCGCTGGACCTTGCAAGCCGTGGCCTGGAGGTTTCGGTTTACGAGCGCGGCGCCGCGCCCGGCGGCAAGATGCGCCCGGCGCAATTTGGGGACATGACGGTCGATGCCGGACCGACCGTGTTCACCATGCGCGCGGTCTTTGAGTCGCTGTTTGCCGACGTCGGCGAAGCCTTCTCCGATCATGTCGCGCTGCGCCCGCTGAATATCCTCGCGCGTCATGCCTGGTCGGAAACCGAGCGGCTGGATCTATGCGCCGACATCGCCGCCTCCGCCGACAGGATCGGCGACTTTGCAGGCGCGGCGGAAGCGCGGCGCTTCATCGACTTCTGCGCGCGCGCCCGGCAAATCTTTCAGACCCTGGACCGCAGCTTCATGCAGGCGCAGCGCCCTTCCCCGATCGGGCTTGTCACTGCCTCGGGTGCCGCGGGCCTGCCGCAACTGATGAAGATTTCGCCCTTCACCACACTGTGGCACGAGCTCGGCAAGTATTTTCACGATCCGCGGTTGCGGCAATTATTCGGACGCTACGCCACCTATTGCGGCTCCTCGCCGTTCGAGGCGCCGGCCACCCTGATGCTGATCGCGCATGCCGAACAGGATGGCGTGTGGAGCATCGAAGGCGGCATGCACCGTCTGGCGCAAGCGATTGTGGCGATGGCCGAACGACGCGGCGTACGCTTTCACTACAACAGCGGCGTGCGCGACATCACAGTTGCGCAAGGGCGGGTCTCGGGACTGACGCTAGAATCCGACGAGTCGGCGGCGGCCGATGCAATCGTTTTTAACGGCGATGCCGCCGCCATCGGTGACGGCTTTCTCGGCGCAGCCGTGACCCATGCGGTGCCGCAGATCGAGCGGCGTCACCGCTCGCTGTCCGCCGTGACCTGGACGGCGATCGCGGAGACGCACGGCTTTGCGCTGACGCGGCATAATGTGTTTTTCTCGCGCGATTATCGCGCCGAGTTCGACGATATCTTTGCCCGTGCGCGGCTGCCGCACGGGCCGACGGTCTATGTCTGTGCACAGGACCGGATCGATAACCAACCATATCAAGGCGGGCCGGAGCGCCTGCTCGTTCTCGTCAATGCACCGCCGACCGGCGACCGTACCGGCGACCTGGAGATTGCCTCATGCCGCGACCGGACCTTCGAGCATCTGCAACGCTGCGGCCTGACCGTGTCGATGCAGCCGGAAATGTCGCGCCTGACCACGCCGCGGGACTTCGACTGGGATTATCCGGCGACGGGGGGCGCGCTGTATGGCCAAGCGTCGCACGGCTGGATGGCCTCGTTCCGGCGGCCGGGATCGCGCAGCAGGATTCCTGGGCTTTATCTCGCCGGAGGCTCGGTGCATCCGGGAGCGGGGGTACCGATGGCGGCGTTGTCGGGGCGTCTGGCGGCACGGGCCTTGATGGAGGATCGCGCTTCGACGCGGAGGTCGCGTCCGATGGCTATGCCTGGTGGTATCTCGATGGCCTGAGCGACGACGGCCGTTATGGCTTCACGGTGATCGCTTTTATCGGCAGCGTATTCTCGCCGTATTACGCGAGAGCGCGCCGAAGCGGGCCTGCCGATCCGCTGGATCATTGCGCCTTCAATGTGGTGCTCTATGGACCGCGCGGCAGGAGCTTTGCCAAGCGCTGGGCCATGACCGAACGCGGCCGCAGACAGGTATCCCGCTCGGACAGGGAATTTCGTGTCGGCAACAGCATCATGGCCTTCGACGGCGAGTCGCTGTCGATCGAAATCGACGAGCGCTGCGTGCCGATCCCGCACCGGTTGCGCGGCACCATCCGCGTCAAGGCGCAAATGCTCGGCGCTGACGATTACATAATCGATCCGGCCGGCCGGCATATCTGGCGCCCGGTCATGCCGTCGGCGCGCATCGACGTTGCGATGACCGACCCGGACCTGTGCTGGAGCGGGCATGGCTATGCCGATCACAATCGCGGCTCTGCGCCGCTGGAACGCGACTTTGCTTCCTGGACGTGGAGCCGCTTGTCGCTGCGCGACGGCATGGCGATCCTCTACGACACGCAGCCGCGGCAAGGCGCGCCGGTCTCGCTGGCCTTGCGTTACGGGCTGAGCGGCGCAGTCGAGCGCTTCACGCCGCCCGAACCGGTCACACTGCCTAAAACCGCATGGCGCATCGCGCGCATGGTACGCTCCGAGACGGAGACGGACGCGGCGATACGCACGCTCGAGGACACGCCGTTCTACGCACGCTCGGCGGTGAGCGCGCGGCTTTGCGGCGAATCGGTCAGCGGCATGCATGAAAGCCTGTCGCTGGATCGATTCGCGTCGCCCATCGTGCAGCTGATGCTGCCGTTCCGCATGCCGCGGCGGGGGTAAAGCGCTCTACCCTGCTCGCTGCACCTGATCGCGCCGCTCCAGCCGCTCGAACAGATCGATCAGCCAGATCGCGCGGTTGCGGATGTCATACCAGGCCACGGCTTCGTCATGCCGGGCCGCGCCCGCGGGAAGGCCGTCGAGCAGGAATTGTGCCGCCGGACTGGCCGCTGCATGGCTCATGCGCGGCAGTGAAAGCGTCTCCGGCACCGCCCGCAGCAATGCGGCGATCTTTCCCTTCGGCGAGACCACCGCGCGCTGCGACACCGAATCGAAATCCTGCCGTTCGATCTCGCGTCCGATCTCGGCATAGAGAATGCGCGCAGTGTGCATCGCCGGACGGCAGGACAAAGGCAGGGCCGCGATGCCCGGCGCAGCAAAGCGATACAACGCATCGGCATGCGCAAGCACGGCGCGGATCACGCCGCCAAGCTCCCGCGAATAGACCGGTCGCGCAATCAGCGTATCGGGATCGATTCCGGCCCTCCACAGCCAGGCGACCGGCAGATAAACCCGGCCGGCGCGCGCATCCTCGCCGACATCGCGGCAGATATTGGTGAGCTGCATGGCAATGCCGAGCGCCGCGGCGCGGCCGAGAATTGCAGGATCGCGTTGTCCCATCAACAGCGCCATCATGACGCCGACCGATCCCGCAACCCGCGCGGCATAGTCCTCCAGATCGGCGATGGTGTGATAGCGGCGCCCCTCCGCGTCCCAGAAAAATCCGTCGAGCAGCGCCTCGGGCAACGCGCACGGGATTGCATAGCGCTCGACCACCGCAGCAAAGGCGCGATCGGCGGCGCGATTCTGCGGCGCACCGGCATAAATGCGGTTGAGCCGCTCGCGCAGCAGCGCCACCGCATAGCCCCCCTCCTTGCCGGCGGTATCGATCAGATCGTCGGCCTCGCGGCAGAAGGCATAGAGCGCCGAGGCCGGCAGGCGGAACCGCTCCGGCAGCAACAGCGAGGCCGCATGGAAGGATCGCGATCCCCCGCGCAGCCGGTCGCGGCAGATCTGCAGATCGGACGGCCGCATCGGCCTAGCGTTCGGCGAAAACCATGGCATCGGGCACCACCGTGTCGAGAATGCGGGCAGAGGTGAGAACGCCGGGCAGCCCCGCTCCGGGATGGGTGCCGGCGCCGACGAGATAGAGGTTGGCGATGTCTTCGCTCTTGTTGTGCGGGCGGAACCAGGCGCTCTGCGTCAGCACCGGCTCGAGACCGAAGGCGGCGCCACGGAACGACGACAGCCGATTCTCGAAGTCGAGCGGCGTCGTCATGCGGGAGGTAACGCTGGCGTCGTCGAGCCCCGGCAGCAGCGTCTGCGACAGATATTGCGCAATGCGCGCGCGATACGGCTCGGCCGCGGTCCGCCAGTCGATCCCGGCTTCAAGATGGGGCACCGGCGACAGCACGTAGAAAGCGTCGCAGCCTTCCGGCGCCAGCGAGGGATCGGTCGCGGTCGGCCGGTGCAGATAGAGCGAGAAGTCGTCGGCCAGAATTTTGCGCTGGAAGATGTCCGTCAGAAGTCCGCGATAGCGCGGGCCGAGAAGGATGGTGTGGTGCTGCACGTCGCGATATTGCCGGTTCGTGCCGAAATACCAGACGAACAGGCTCATCGAATAGCGCGCGCGCTCGATCTTGCGGTCGGTCCAGCGTCTGCGGAATTGCGGATCGATCAGATGGCGATAGGTCGACGCGGAATCGGCGTTCGACACCACGATGTCGGAGGGCAGAAAGTCTCCGTCCTCCAGTTCGACGCCCGCCGCCGCGCCATTCTCAACCGTGATGCGGCGAACCGCGGCATTGCAAACCACCCGACCGCCCTGCCCCTCGATCAGCCGCACCATGCCGGTCACCAGCGTGCCGGTTCCGCCCATCGCGAAATGCACGCCGTATGCGCGTTCCAGAAAAGCGATGAGGCAATAGACCGACGTGGCGCTGAATGGATTGCCGCCGATCAGCAGCGGATGGAAGCTCAGCACCTGCCGCAGCTTCTCACTCTGCACATGGCGCGCCACTTCGCCATGAACGCTGCGGAAGCATTGCAGCCGGATGAGATCGGGCAGGATGCGGACCATGTCGAAGACAGAGCCGAACGGCACATGACCGAGCCGCTCGAATCCGGTGCGGTAAGTCGCCTCGCTCAGCGCCATGAAGGCGCGATAGCCATCGACATCGCCCGGCGCGAGCTGCGCCACCTTGCGCTCCATGGCCTGCGGATCGCCGCAATAATCGAAGGTCTCGCCGTCGTGAAAGCGGATGCGGTAGAACGGCGAGACCGGCCGCAGTTCCACATCGTCGGACAGATTGCGCCCGCACAGGCGCCACAGGTCTTCAAACAGAAACGGTGCGGTGACGATGGTCGGCCCGGCATCGAAGGTGAAGCCGTCCTGGCGGTGGACATAGGCGCGCCCGCCCGGCGCATCGAGCCGCTCCAGAACCGTGACGCGATAGCCGCGCGCGCCGAGACGGATCGCGGCGGCAAGTCCGCCAAAGCCTGAACCGATCACGATGGCATGCGGGCGCCGGTCCTGGCGCGATGCGAGCGATCCGCGAAAGCCGGTGACGTCGAGCATGTCAGGATGCTCCCGCCGCAACGATACCGGCCTCGCGCGCCGCCTCGCGGATGGCGGCGGCGCACAGATCGGGACGCTCCTCATGCGCCAGATGTCCGAGGCCCTCGAGCCTGACGATTTTCGCCTGCGGCAAAATTGCGCGGACCTGCTCGGCCTGCGACGGCGGGATGGTCCGGTCCTGCATCCCGACCACAAGGGTCAGCGGCACATTGAGCCGCGGCAGAATGGACGCGAAGCTGCGCAGATCCCAGTGCGCCATCATGCCGAGCGCGGCCGCGACATGACCGGGATCGCTCGCGAGCCTGCGGTAGAAGTCGACGCCCTTGGCATCGAGCCGCGATCCGGTCTGCGCGATCATGCGCTCGATCGCATTCGGATCGCGGGCGCGCCACGCGAACAGGTCGGGCACCAGCGGGATCGCTGTGAATAATTTTGCCAGCGGGGCAAATATCTGTCCCGCCATGCCGCCGAGCGGCAGCAATGCGCCGTTGAGGCTCACGATGGCGCGCGGCGCAATGAGCCGCGACAGCGTCATCTGGATCGCGACCGCCGCCCCCGCAGAATGACCGGCCGCCATCTCGGGTCTGACGTCGAGCACGCGCAACAGGCTCGCAATGGCGCGCGCCATGCCCGGCAGCGACAGGAATTCGCGCGGCGGCTCTTGCGTGAAGCCCTGCCCCGGCAGATCGGGCGCAATGAGCGTGAAGCCGGAGGCAAGAAGGCGCATCAGCGCACCGAAAGAGTGCGTGCTGGCGCCAGTGCCATGCAGCAGCAGGATTGCCGGACCCTGGCCCATGACCTGGACGTGCCAGCGCATCCCGGCCGCCTGGACGAAACGGCTCGCCTCGCGGTTCGGCCAGTCATGAGCGTCGCGCTCCCATTCCAGATGCCGCCCCATGCGTCCTTCGTTCTCACGCGCGTAACCGCGAGCGATCCGCACCGCTGCGCCCGAGCGCGTCGAGTACCGTCGCAACGATGCCGCCGGCGCCGAGCCCCGCCTTTTCGTACATCGCCGCAGGCGAATCGTGGTCGATGAAAATGTCGGGCAGCACCATGCTGCGGACCTTCAGGCCGCGGTCGAGCACGCCGTGTTGCGCGAGGCAGTGCAGCACCTGCGAACTGAAGCCGCCGATCGCGCCCTCTTCGACGGTGACAAGAACCTCGTGTTCGCGCGCGAGCCGCAGCACGAGATCGGTATCGAGCGGCTTGGCGAAACGCGCATCCGCAATCGTTGCCGACAGGCCGAGCCGCGCCAGCGCCGCCGCCGCCTTGCGGCATTCGGCAAGCCGCGTACCGAGCGAAATGAGCGCCACGCTCGTGCCCTGCGCGACGATACGTCCGCGGCCGATCTCCAGCGGCACGCCCTGTTCGGGCAAGTCGATACCTTCGCCGTCGCCGCGCGGATAGCGAAACCCGATGGGGCCTTCGTCATGGGCCGCTGCGGTCGCCACCATATGCACAAGTTCGGCTTCGTCCGCCGCCGCCATGATCACAAAGCCCGGCAGGCAGCCGAGATAGGCAAGATCGAACGAGCCGGCATGGGTCGGACCGTCGGCGCCGACAAGGCCGGCACGGTCAATGGCAAAACGCACCGGCAGCTTCTGGATCGCCACATCATGCACAATCTGGTCATAGGCGCGCTGCAGGAAGGTCGAATAGATCGCCGCGAACGGCTTCATGCCTTCGGCCGCAAGGCCTGCGGCGAAGGTCACGGCATGCTGCTCGGCAATGCCGACATCGAAGAAGCGCTGCGGAAAGGCTTTCTGAAAAATGTCGAGTCCGGTGCCGGAGGGCATCGCCGCGGTAATCCCGACAATGCGCTCGTCCTTCTGCGCCTCTTTCACCAGGCTTTCGCCGAACACTTTGGTGTAGGACGGCGCATTGCTTTTCGGCTTGGCCTGTTTGCCGGTGACGATGTCGAACGGCACGACGCCGTGATATTTGTCGGCTGAGGCTTCGGCCGGCGCATAGCCCTTGCCTTTCTGCGTCACTACATGCACGAGGATCGGTCCGTTCGGCGCATCACGCACATTGCGCAAGACCGGCAGCAGATGATCGAAATCGTGACCGTCGATCGGGCCGACATAATAGAAGCCGAGTTCCTCGAACAGCGTGCCGCCAGTCCAGAAATTGCGCGCGAAGGCTTCGGTCCGCGCCGCCTGGCCGGCGAAATATTTCGGCAACGCCTTTGAGATGCGTTTCAGCCGCTCGCGCATCGACAGATAGGTGCGTCCGGAGATCGCACGGGCGAGGCTTGCTGACATCGCCCCAACCGGCGGTGCGATCGACATGTCATTGTCATTGAGAATGACGATTAGCCGCTGGTCCATCGCACCGGCATTGTTCATTGCTTCATAGGCCATGCCGGCCGACATCGCGCCGTCGCCGATCACCGCAATGACATTACGCCGCTCGCCCTTGAGGTCGCGCGCCACCGCCATGCCAAGCCCGGCGGAAATCGAGGTCGAGGAATGCGCCGCGCCGAACGGGTCATATTCGCTCTCAGCGCGCTTGGTGAACCCCGACAGGCCACCACCCTGACGAATGGTGCGGATGCGATCGCGCCGTCCCGTCAGGATCTTGTGCGGATAGGCCTGATGGCCGACGTCCCAGATCAGCCGGTCGTTCGGGGTATCGAAGACATAATGAAGCGCAACGGTGAGTTCGACGACGCCGAGGCCGGCGCCAAGATGCCCGCCGGTGACGGCAACCGCGGCGATCGTCTCGGCACGCAATTCGTCGGCGACCTTGCGCAAATCGCGATCGGAAAGGCCGCGAAGATGTTCCGGTAAATCGATCCGGTCGAGCAGGCGCGTGTCGCGTTCAAGGTCCGGCATGAGCCATGACCGCCGGCAAAACCCGGAAGGTCCGCAGGCGATCCTCCCCGTTGCAGGAGGCCGCCTCATGGCAGCCCCGACCGGGAGATAATACAAGTTTACACTCGATGTGTCATTCTAAATTGACACTTCGGGTCAAGCTAACTGCCTGCTGCAGGGCGCTGCAATGCAATATTCGGATTGCGCGTGGCGAACAGCGCCTTCACCACATCCAGGCTGACATAGCTCGCCCCGCCGATCCGGGCGGCGTCTGAGTCCGGCAGCGGCGCATCCGGATCGGCGAGTTCGCTGATGCAGAGATCGGCGCGCGAAAAATCCTGCGCGCGGGTCCAGCGGCTGGGCGTTGCGATGGTGAAGATTCCGGCCGCTTTGGCGGCCAGCACGCCATTGGTCGAATCCTCAAGCGCGACGCACCGCGCGGGCGGAACACCGAGCATTGATGCAGCCAACAGATAGAGGTCCGGCGCCGGCTTCTTGCGCGATACCCGATCGGCCGACACGAAGGCCATGATATGGGCGGCCGCCTCCCGGCCAAGAGCCGCCATGATCAGCGGCTGCATGTTGGCCGATGCCGATGTCGCCACGACACCGATCTTCAGCCCAGCCTCTCGCGCCTCAGCCATGAGCCGCCGCACGCCCGAACGCAGCTTGACGGCGTTATCCGAAAGCAACTCACCATAGATGCGCGTCTTCTCGCGATGGACGGCCGGAACCGCGGCATGAAGCGCGAGCTTCTGCTCCTGCGGGAACGGACAGGTATCGATATAGTGCCGGATGCGGTCGGCGCCGCCCGAGACCGAGAGCAGCTTCTCGTACAAATCGGGCTTCCATTCGAAGCCGAGTTCGAATTCGAGAAAGGCCTGATTGAAGGCCCGGCGATGCAACTCGTCGGTATCGACGAAGGTGCCGTCGAGATCGAAGATCAGCGCCTCGAGCGCCGTGTCGCCGCTCCTCTTCTCGTCTGTCATGGCCCGGCCTCCCCGGCTCGTCTCACGGTCCAGCGGTATTGCGCGTCAGAAACGACTCGTAATCGCGGACGAACGCGTCGCGCTGTTCGAAATGCGGCAGCGCGCCGGTATGCATCCGCTCGATCGACCAGTTCGGCCGGCCGACGAATTCCTTAAGCCCGCTATAGTCGACGAAGTCGCCGCGATTGCCGTGCACGACATGCACCGGCATCCCGAGCGCGCGATAGATGCGGGTAATGTCACGGCTGAACAGATAGCCGGAGACGAACCGGAAGGGTGCATGGCGCGCGCCCGGCTGATGCGTCGTGAGATAATCGTATTCGAACAGATCCTCATCGATTTCAGCGCGGCCATAGGTTTTCTTCAGGAAATAGCGAATGCTGGGGCGGGAGGTCAGCATGTCGAACAAGGCCTGGCTCCAGAGCGGATTGCGAAAGAAAGCATAAAGCCACGGCATGCCCCGCGTGGTGCCGGGTGCATCGTCGTAGGGCGCGCCCTTGTCGAGACCGGTTGGGCTGATCAATGCAAGGGTCCGGTACCGCTCCGGCCGCTCGGACGCTGCCCGCGCCAGAAATTCGCAGCCGAGCGACAGCGCGACGGCATCGAACGGCGCTTCGCCGTGATCGGCGCGGATGCGCTCGGTCAGTGCATGGATCGCATCGGTCATCAGCCGTGGATCGTAAGGCCGGTCCGACCGCTCGGAAAAGCCGAAACCCGGAAGATCGATCGCATAAACCGGTCGCTTCGCCGCAAAATGCGTAAAGATCGGCTTCATCTCATAGGCCGTGCCCGCCGCATTGATGCTGTGGACAAGCAGCAGCGGCGTCGCCGCCGGGCCGGGTGAATCGGAGCGGTAATAGCTCAGCATCCCCGCAGGCGAGGAGAATTCGATCCGCGGGGCATCGAGCGCGTTCGGCAAGTCCATCGGCATCGCATCACCGGAAGATCGAGGAACGAAGCCTTGCACAGGCTGCGGCGTCTGTCATGACGCACCAACGCGCGGGCGGGCAAATCCGTTCGCAGCCGACTTCACCGCGCCCGAGATCGCCGCAGCATCGGCGCGCGGCAACGGGATGTAATGCGCATGCATTTCCTCGGCTAGCCGGCGCGACCCGGGATCGGGCTGCCGCGCAATATCGAGCAGCACCGCGTTCATGCGCAGAGCACGCACCGCGCGGCCCGCGGCGAGCGCATCGGCAAATGCGCGTTCGCGGCCCGGCAACCGGTCGCGCGCAATATTGGCGCGGCCGTCGGTGAGAAGCACGACGGTCGGGGTGCGGCCGCGCCGTATCGCGGCCTGCCCCAGCAGGCATGCCTGATCGAGCGCGCTCGCCAGCGGGGTCGCCCCTCCCGCCGGCAACCCGGCAAGCTCGCGCTTGGCGCGCGCGGGCGAGCGGGTCGGCGGCAGCAGCAATTGCGCGCTCTCGCCGCGAAAGGCGATCACCGCCACCTCGTCGCGCCGCACATAGCAGTCCGCGAGCAGCAGTTCGACGGCGCCCTTGGCCTCCGCCAAGCGGTGGAGCGCGGAGGAGCCGGAGGCGTCGACCAGAAAAATGGTCAGGGTTTCGCTCTGCTGCTTGAAGCGCAGGATGCGGAAATCGTCCTTGCGGATGGCGAGACGGCATCCGGCTTGCACCGATCGCCCGGTCCGCAGTTTTTGCCATGGCACCGCGGCTTTCAGCGTCTCCACAATGTTGAGCCGCGCGCCGGGCTTAAGGTCTCCGGCGCGTGTTCCGCATGGCCGTCCACGCCGCAGCGATGCAATGCGTTGTGGCGCGCGGCCGCCGCCGGCACTGCCGGTCCGGCTTTTCGACATTTCGCCCAACCGGTCGAGCAGATCGTCGGGGATTGCCGCTCGCACTGCCTCGATAACGATCTCGCCGGCCGGCGACGGATCGGCGGCGTTGTCCGTTTCGCCTTGCTCGCGCTCGTCCTTGCCGTCGGGCGGCGGTGTTTCGTCCTCCTCCGGGTTTGCCGGCAGCATGGTCGCGCGCGGCGCCAGCACAAGGCGCGCCGCCACCGCGGCATCCTCGGCCACCGCCGCCATGCGGCCGTTCAGCGCCGCATGGATGCGCGCAACCTTGACCGTAAATGCGAGCGCGCGCAGCGAGGCGACGCCGCACGCCAGCGCGCCCTGCGCCAGCGCCGCCATCACGGCCGCATCGATGCCGACCTGCGCCAGCACGGCGCGCGCTGCGGCAATCGTTTCCGCATCATACGGCAGAAGCCCATGGCTAAATCGATCCGCCATCGCAACCGGCAGGGCGAGCCGGTCGGCCAGCGAACCGGGCGGGGCTTCATCGGATTCGCGTCCCTCGTCGAGCAGGATCAGGGCAATCCGGCACGGCGCAGGGTCGGCATGGCCAGTATCCGCAATCGCGACTTCGCCGCGATCGAGCGCGTGGCAAAGCCGCGCCGCAAGCGGTGGCGCAATCCGCTCGGCGGACGGCGCGATCAGGATGCCGCCATCGGTTTGGGCAAGCAGCCCGCGCGTCAGCACCGGCTTGCCGCACTGCAAAGTCGCCGCAAGGTCAAGCCCCCCGAGCAGGCGCTCGTCGTCGATGGCGGCCGGCATCTTGCGCACCGGCATCTCGGGCGGCAGCGCCGCACGGATTGCGGCAAGCAATCGCTCGCGGCCTTCGTCCGCCGGTGCGCGGAGCGTCATGCCGCCAAGCGCAAGCGGATCGACCGCGAAGATACATGCGGCGAGCGTCGCATCCGATGAAGCGCTCGCCTGCGGCGCCGTCATGCCGCAAACATCTGGTCCAGCACGCGCTCGATCCGCACCGTCGAGCCGACTTCGTCCAGCGGATCGCGCCTCAGCCGGTGGCGCAAAGCGAGCGGAGCGGCCCGCATGATGTGCTCGTCGCAGATGCCGTCCCTGCCGTCGAGGCTCGCAATAGCGCGCGCTGCGCGGATTAATGTGAGTTCGCCGCGCAGGCCGTCGGTACCAAGCGCCATGCAAAGCTGCGCCGCACGCTCGCGCGCCTGATCGGCGACCGCGACCTGCGGCAGGCGCTTGCGCGCGGCCTGCAGCTTGCGCCGGACCGCATCGTCCTGCTTGGCCCAGGCTGTCATGAACGCATCGGGCGACCGGTCGAACTCGTCGCGCCGGCGCACCACCTCGATGCGCGTCTTCAGATCGGTGGGTGTGCGGACCTCGACCGAAAGCCCGAACCGGTCGAGCAGTTGCGGACGCAACTCGCCCTCTTCCGGGTTGCCGGTGCCGATCAGCACGAAGCGTGCCGGATGGCGCACGCTCAAGCCCTCGCGCTCGACCACATTCTCACCCGAAGCGGCAACATCCAGCAGCAGATCGACGATGTGATCCTCCAGGAGATTAACCTCGTCGATGTAAAGAAAACCGCGATGCGCCCGCGCCAGCAAACCGGGCTGAAAGGAGCGGACGCCCTCGCCGAGCGCGCGCTCCAGATCGAGCGCCCCTACCACGCGGTCTTCAGTGACGCCGAGCGGCAGATCGACCACCGGCACGGCGACAAGCTGGCTTTTCAGCGGCCCCTGCCGCGCCCGCGCGTGGCATTCGTCGCAGCCCGCGCCGTTGGCGCCGGGATCGCAGCGATAGCGGCAGCCGGTCACGGCGCGCATTTTCGGTAACAGCGCCGCGAGCGCCCGCACCGCGGTGGATTTTCCGGTGCCGCGGTCGCCGAAGGCGAGCACACCGCCGATGGCGGGATCGACCGCTGCGATCAGAAGCGCAAGCTTCATCTCGTCCTGGCCGACGATCGCCGAAAATGGAAAGACCGGCCGCATCGCGTCAGCTCCGGTTGATGGTCGGACGATAGCGGCCTAACGGAACGAATGTCAATCTAAATTGACACTCATTCCGTCATATATAGTTCACGCTTGCAGGCCATCAGTTCTGGCCATCAGTTCTGCGGCGCTTTCTGCTCACCTTCGGATGCACCCTGCCCGGTGGTGGAGGTCGTGGGCGCCGGCGTCATGTCGGTCGGCGGCACGCGGTCGGTGCGCTCTGGCTGTTGCGCCTGAATCGAAAGCTCGCCGCCGCCGCTTGCGGTCGCCACGCCATTGTCGCGGGCATTATAGCCAAAGGTCAGGAGCCCCATGGCCACCAGTGCAACGGCGCCGAGGCCGAGGATTTCCGCGGTGGCGCTGCCGGCGCCGGAACGGGACGTTGACGCACGCTCAGTGTCATAATGCATTGACAGTCTCCTTGTGTGAGATGCAGGCACAAGTCGCTGCCGTGCCGGATCGTTCCCTGCGCGGATCAATGAGCAAGCTTGTCAATCCACACATTGACGCTCCGCACCCGCGGCACTAGCCGTGAAGCCGTGCCTGCAAGCCCGCGTCTGGAGGAAACCCATGTCCTATCGCGCACCGGTTGCCGACATCGCATTCGCCCTCAAGCACGGCGCCGGGATGGCGGAGGCGCTGGCCGCAGGACTCTATGGCGATTTGTCCGCCGACGACATCGATGCCGTGCTTGGCGAGGCCGGACGTTTCGCCTCGGACGTGATCGCCCCGCTCAACCGCGTGGGCGACCAGTTCGGCACTCCGTTCAAGGACGGCCGAGTCACCATGCCGCCCGGCTGGACGGAAGCCTACCGCGACTGGGCCGCCGCCGGCTGGAACGGGCTTGCGTCTCCGGCGCAATGGGGCGGACAAGGGCTGCCGCGTGCGCTCAACGCCGCCTGCATCGAGATGTGGAACGCCGCCTCCATGGCCTTTGGCATCGGGCCGGTGCTGACCATGGCGGGCATCGACGCGCTCGCGCTGCACGGCAGTGACGACCTGAAGCGCGCCTATCTGCCGAAGCTCATCAGCGGCGAATGGATGGGCACGATGCAGCTCACCGAGCCTCAGGCCGGCTCCGATGTCGGCGCGCTGCGCGCCCGCGCCGAGCGCGCGGATGACGGCACCTACCGGATCTTCGGGCAGAAAATCTTCATCACCTATGGCGAACACGAGATGACCGACAACATCATCCATTTCGTGCTTGCCCGCCTGCCCGATGCGCCGCCCGGCACCAAGGGCATCTCGCTGTTCCTGGTGCCGAAATTCCTGCTCGACTCAGACGGCAAGCCGGGCCGCCGCAACGATGTGCGCGCCCATTCGGTCGAGCACAAGATGGGCATCCATGCATCGCCAACCTGCACCATGGTCTATGGCGATAACGGCGGCGCGACAGGCTACCTGATCGGCAAGGAACATGCCGGCATGGCCTGCATGTTCACCATGATGAACGAAGCGCGGCTTGCGGTCGGGCTGCAGGGCGTCGCCATCGCCGAGCGCGCCATGCAGCAGGCTTTGCATTATGCGCGCGAGCGCAAACAGGGGCGCAGCGACCGGCCTGGCGGCGCTGCCTCCGTCTCCATCGCCGAACATGCCGACGTGCGGCGCATGCTCCTCACCATGCGGGCGCTAACGCAAGGGGCGCGCGCGATCTGCTATGCCACCGCGATCGCGCTCGACCGCAGCCATCTCGACAAGGATTCAGGCGCAGCCAAGGCCGCGCAGGAGCGTGCCGCGCTACTGACACCGGTGGCGAAAGCCTTCTCCACCGATATCGGTATCGAGGTCGCGTCCATCGGCGTGCAGGTGCATGGCGGCATGGGCTTCATCGAGGAGACCGGCGCCGCCCAGCACTATCGCGATGCGCGCATCGCCGCGATCTATGAGGGCACCAACGGCATCCAGGCGATCGATCTCGTCACCCGAAAGATTACGCTGAATGGCGGCGGTACGGTGAGGGCCTTCATCGCGGAGCTGCGCGACATTGTCGCCCGCGTGCAGGCGGTGAACGATCCCGCCTTCGGCGCGACCGCAACGCGGCTCACGCAATCCATCGATGCACTCGAACGCGCAACCGATTGGCTGCTGGCGCAGCTCACCTCCGGCACGCGCGCGGCGCTGGCCGGCGCAACGCCCTATCTGCGGCTGTTCGGCACCGCCGCAGGCGGCGCGCTTCTGGCGAACGAAGCGCTCGCCGCGACCCGTCTTGCCAATGGCAACGGCCCGGACCGCATCGCGGTGGCGCGTTTCTTTGCGGAAAACATCGCGGTGCAGAGCGAAGGCCTGGAAAAGACCGTCTCCGAAGCCGCCGACAGCGTTCTCGCCGCAGCACTGCCGGACGAGGCCGCCTGACATGAGCGGGCAGGTATCGGTCCTCGACGACGGTGCAGTCCGCATCGTGCGGATGAACCGGCCGGAGAAAAAGAACGCGCTCACCGGCAGCATGTATGAGGCGATGGCTGCCGCTATCGCTGCGACCAAGACCACACCTTCCATCCGCTGCATCGTGATTGCGGGCCAGCCCGGCGCGTTCTGCGCCGGCAATGATCTGGATGAATTCCGCAAGGCTGCCGACGAGGGCGAAGGCCTCGGCGAACCGGTGCTTCGCTTCCTTCACGCGCTGGCCTATTGCGAGCGTCCGATGGTGGCAGCAGTCGACGGCCTTGCCATCGGCGTCGGCACCACGATGCTGATGCATTGCGATTATGTGGTGGCCTCGTCCGCCTCGCGATTCACCACGCCGTTTGTGGGCTTGGGCCTTGTGCCGGAAGCGGCATCGAGCCTGCTTGCGCCGCGGCTGATGGGCCCGCGCCGCGCCTTCGCGATGCTGGTGATGGGCGAACCGCTCGACGCCGATCGCGCGCTGGCGCTGGGTCTGGTCAATAAGGTGACGGAGAGTGCCGAAGTCGAACCGCAGGCGCTGGCGGCCGCGCAGAAGATCGCAAGCCTTCCCGCGGAAGCCGTGCTGGCCGCGCGGCGGCTGATCCGCGGCGACCCTGGCGAAATCGCCGACCGCATCGACGAGGAAGCCGACTTCTTCCGCGACCGGCTGCAATCGCCCGAGGCGCAGGCGGCGTTCGCGTCATTTTTTGCGAGGAAGAAGTAGCGGCAAAAGCGACGGGGTTTGCCCCTAGCGTCATGGCCGGGCTTGTCCCGGCCATCCACGTCTTTAGATTGACGCTTGAACTTAAAAGTCATGGATGCCGGCGACAAGCGCGGACATGACATTAACTTTGGCGACTCACCCGACATGACCACCCCCGACCTGCAGCAGGTCGTCACCGAGATCGCCGACGAGATGCGGCGGCGCCCCGATCGCGGCGAGGTCGCGACCTATATCCCGGAGCTCGCACGCGCCGACCCGGCGAAGTTCGGCATTGCCGTGATCGATTCCGAGGGGCGCGTCGCGACGGGCGGCGATGCCGAGGAGCCGTTCTCGATCCAGAGCATCTCGAAGGTCTTCACGCTGACGCTCGCGCTCGGGCGGATCGGCGACCGGCTGTGGCGCAAGGTTGGCCGCGAGCCCTCGGGCAGCGCCTTCAATTCCATCGTGCAACTCGAATACGAGAAGGGCGTCCCGCGCAATCCCTTCATCAATGCCGGCGCCATCGCCGTCACCGACACGATCCTGTCCGGCCACAAGCCGCGCGAGGCTTTGGGCGACATCCTGCGCTTCATGCATTTCGTATCGGACGATGCCTCGATTGCCATCGACGAGACCGTGGCGGCGTCCGAAGCGCGCACCGGTTTTCGCAATGCCGCGCTCGCCAATTACATGAAGGCCTTCGGCGTGCTCGACAATCCGGTCGACTATACGCTCGGCGTCTATTTCCATCATTGCGCGATCGCCATGTCGTGCCGCCAGCTCGCCATGGCCGGCCGCTTCCTCGCGCATCAGGGCAAGAACCCGTCCACCGGCTTTACGGTCGTGCCGGCCGAGCGGGCGCGCCGGATCAACGCCATCATGCTGATGTGCGGCCATTACGACGGGTCCGGCGAATTCGCCTATCGCGTGGGGTTGCCGGGCAAGAGCGGCGTCGGCGGCGGCATTCTGGCGATCGCGCCGGGCAAGGCCTCGATCGCGGTGTGGTCGCCCGGCCTTGATGACACGGGCAACTCACATCTGGGCCGCATCGCCCTCGAAGCGTTGACGCAGCGGATGGGCTGGACGGTGTTCGGAGCCTAGCGCAAAAGAAAAGAGCGCGCGTCCCGGCGAACGCGCGCTCCTCGCACAGACCCGGCGCTGTGCAAACCTTGGGGTGTCAGTTCGACTTCGGCCGCTCCTCGCGGATGGCTTCCTCGTGGTACCAGGCGCCGCTGACGACTTTGGTCACGGCCTGGACGATGCGCGACGCGGCGCGCGCATCGCTTGGCTCCTGCGCAGCGGCGAACCGCCCGCGCGGCGGGAACGCGATGATCTCGGCGGATCGATTCAGGTTCGGCATCGGTTCAATCCTTCGCTCGCTTGCTTGGGCCTCTGGCTTGAGCGGGGTTCACTTCGTTGGGATCAATATAAACCGGTTGCCCGCGATTAGCTCCGTTTGCGCGCCAAAAAATCGGCATTTGCATAGAATATGTGCTTTCGCGAACTTGCCGCTTTGCCCAGCAATCGCGCAGCGCACACAAAGTGCTGTGCTGCAGCAAGTGCCGCGAACGCAGGCGCTGCCGCGCGGATTGGCACATTCCATGCTTCAGAAGAGCCATTGCCGGCAGCCGGGCGCGAGCCGGCACCCCGATGTCCTATCGGGACTCCCATCTCCGCGTCGACAGATCCAGAGAGACCAAAAAGAGAAGCCAATGCCAAAGTTCAAGCTCGAGTATATTTGGCTCGACGGCTACACGCCGGTTCCGAACCTGCGCGGCAAGACCCAGATCAAAGAGTACGAATATTTTCCTACCCTCGAGCAGCTGCCGCTCTGGGGCTTCGACGGCTCATCGACGCTGCAGGCCGAAGGCCATTCGTCGGATTGCGTGCTGAAGCCGGTCGCGATTTTTCCGGACGCCGCCCGCAAGAACGGCGCGCTGGTGATGTGCGAAGTGATGATGCCGGACGGCGTCACTCCGCACCCGTCCAACAAGCGCGCCACGATCCTCGACGATCCGGATGCATGGTTCGGCTTCGAGCAGGAATATTTCTTCTACAAGGACGGCCGCCCGCTCGGCTTCCCCACTGAGGGCTATCCGGCGCCGCAGGGCCCTTATTATACCGGCGTCGGCTACAAGAATGTCGGATCGGTCGCCCGCGAGATCGTGGAGGAGCATCTGGAGCTCTGCCTCGCCGCCGGCATCAACCACGAAGGCATTAATGCCGAAGTCGCCAAGGGCCAGTGGGAATTCCAGATCTTCGGCAAGGGCTCGCGCACCGCGGCCGACCAGATGTGGATTGCCCGCTACCTGATGCTGCGCCTTTGCGAGAAACACGGGATCGACATCGAGTGGCATTGCAAGCCGCTCGGCGATACCGACTGGAACGGTTCGGGCATGCACTGCAACTTCTCGACCAAGTATATGCGCGAAGTCGGTGGCAAGGATTATTTCGAAGCGCTGATGAAGCAGTTCGAAAAGAATCTGGAAGACCACATCGCGGTCTATGGTCCAGACAACCACATGCGCCTGACCGGCAAGCACGAGACAGCGCCCTGGAACAAATTCTCCTACGGCGTCGCCGATCGCGGCGCCTCGATCCGCGTGCCGCATTCCTTCGTCAACAACGGCTACAAGGGCTATCTTGAGGATCGCCGCCCGAACTCGCAGGGCGACCCCTACCAGATCGCCTCGCAGATCCTGAAGACGATCTCCGAAGTACCGACCGGCGCCAAGGCCGCGGCGGCCTGATCATACGGGATTACAGTCCCGGCTTCGGTCCCGATGTCAGCGGGACCGAAGGCCAATGCGGGGGAGGTACTTGGTCGTCCCTCCCCCGCTTTGTTTTGTGCGAATGTCACGCGAGCGGCTTCAGCCCGGCCTCGATCTGCGCGCGGCGCTTTTCCAGAAACGGCGGCAACGCCAGCTTCTCGCCGAGTGTCTCCATCGGCTCGTCGGCGTCGAAGCCCGGACCGTCGGTCGCGATCTCGAACAGGATGCCGTTCGGCTCCCGGAAATACAGCGACTCGAAATAGAAGCGGTCGACCTTGCCGCTGTTCGGCACCCGCAATTTGACCAGCCGGTCCGCCCATGCATCGTATTCCGCACGGTTCGGGGTGCGGAACGCGACGTGATGCACCCCGCCTGCGCCGGGCTGCGCCACCGGCAATTTCGGCCGCACCGCGACATGCAGTTCGGCCGCGGGGCCGCCCTCGCCCATCTCGTAGACATGGACGATGTCGCTGTCCGAATCCGGCACCGGGTAATCGCGCACATGGCGCATCAGCATCAGCTCGCGCAGCACGATGTCGGTACTGGTGCGGTCCGGCACGGACATGGTGATCGGGCCCAGGCCACGGATCTGATGCTCCGCCGGCACCGAGCTTTTCCCCCATGGATGCGCTTCACCCGTGCCGCCATCGTCGATCAGCGAAAGCCGCTGGCCTTCCGGGTCCTCAAAATCGAGCGTAAAGCGGCCGTCGCGCTCGCCGATCTCGCCCACCTCGACGCCGGTCTCACGGAGGCGGCGATGCCACCATTTCAGGCTGTCGTGGCCGGCGACGCGAAGCGCCGTCCGCGTGATCGTATGATTGCCGCGCCGCTCGGGGGCCGCGGGAAAATCGAAGAAGGTCAAATCGCTGCCGGGCGAGGCGATGCCGTCGCCGTAGAACAGGTGATAGGCCGACACATCGTCCTGGTTCACGGTCTTTTTGATCAGCCGCATTCCCATCACCTGCGTGTAGAAGCGCAGATTGCCCGGCGCGTCGGCGGAGACGGCGGTGAGGTGATGAATGCCGGTGAGCTGCATGATGACTTTCCTGATGCGGAGATGGCGGGGCTGGCGAGAAGGATATGAGCCCAGTCTCGCACGCGATGTAGGGACGGCGCTGCAATCGTGCCAGCGCAGAGATTTCGCAAAAGCCGCGGACAGCGCGGAAAAGCGATTGACAAACGCTTCGGTATATGATTTTTTTCCTATATCCCGCCCCGAAGCGAGGGGCGTCTCATGAGCGTCACAAGACGCGGGGCGGGGAGCGGTGGCCGTTGCGGGACGCAAGACGTGCGTGTCGCAGCGGAGGCCCAAGCTGCTGGGTTCCGGCGAAGGATGCGCCTTCGTCACTTGGGGGACCGTGGTGGCCAGACCGAGTACGGACGCCACATCCGGAAAGGTTTAAGGCCAGGTCGTCGTAGCGGTGGATAGGTTCGTCAGCCCACCGGGGGTCCAGCGGAGCAAGCCCTCAAACACCGCGCGCGGAACGCCGACGCAATCGGCGGTCCGTGGTGACTGCAATCTCGTGTGTGCAAACTCATTTCGCACACGAGGCCATGGGCTGGCTGAAAGCCCGGCGTTCCGCGCGCCCTCGCGCAAGCGAAGGCAAGGGACGAAAGACGGAGGTTAAGGCGAGCCCGGCGCCTCAAACAATACGGGCGATGACGCTCGCCTGCATGCGAGCGTTCTACTGAACCAGCCCGCTGCATGGCGCATGCGCGCTCGACATTGACTCGGTCGCCGCAGCCATGTCCCATCGCCGCCCGCCATGGAGGCCGCAATGTCCCTGAAAGGCAAGACCCTGTTCATCACCGGCGCCTCGCGCGGCATCGGTCTTGCGATCGCGCTCCGGGCCGCACGCGACGGCGCCAATATCGCGGTGGCGGCCAAGACCGCCGAGCCGCATCCGAAACTGCCCGGCACGATCCACACCGCGGCCGCCGAGATTGAGCGGGCCGGCGGCAGGGCGCTCCCCCTCACCGTCGATGTGCGCGACGAGGAGCAGGTCAAGGCCGCGCTCGCCCGCACCGCGCAGACCTTCGGCGGCATCGACATCGTGGTGAACAATGCGAGCGCCGTGCAGCTCACCGATGTCGAGCACACCGACATGAAACGCTACGACCTGATGAACGGCATCAATGCGCGCGGCACCTTCATGGTGTCGAAATTCGCCATCCCCTATCTGGAGAAGGCGTCGAACCCGCATATCCTCATGAATTCGCCGCCGCTCGACATGAAGGAGAAATGGTTCGCGCCGCACACCGCCTATACGATGGCGAAATTCGGCATGAGCATGGTGGTGCTGGGCCTTGCCGGCGAACTGCGCGAAAAGGGCATCGCTGTGAATGCGCTGTGGCCGCGGGCGACGATCGCGACCAGCGCGATCCAGAATTTGCTCGGCGGCGACCAAGTGATGCGGATGTCGCGCAAGCCCGAGATCATGGCCGACGCCGCCTATGCGATCTTCAACAAGAAGGCAGCGGACTTCACCGGACAATTCCTGATCGACGATACTTTCCTCTTTGGCGAGGGCGTGCGCGACTTTGAGCCATACCGGGTCGATCCCTCAATGCCGCTCGCCGAAGTGTTCTTCACCCCGGACGAACCGCCACCGCCGCCCGGCGTTGTCATTGACGCAAGGCGCGATATCCGTGACCTTGAAGCTTCACGCAAAAAAACCTGAAACTCCGGTTTTCCCATCCGCATGACCACTTTGCTCATCAGCCATCCGGCCTGCCTCAACCACGTTACTCCGCCGGGTCATCCCGAGCGGCCGGACCGGCTGCGGGCCATCGACCGGGCGCTGGAGAACGAGAAATTCGCTAACCTCGCGCGCGTGCAGGCGCCGATGGCGGATATCGAGACGGTCGCGCTGGCGCATCCGCGCGACTATGTCGAGGCGATCCGGGAAGCCGCGCCGCGCGAGGGCATGGTGGCGCTCGACGGCGATACCTCGATGTCGCCGGGCTCGCTGGAGGCGGCGCTCCGCGCCGTCGGCGGTGTCGTGCTCGCGGTCGACGAAGTGGTCGGCAAGAAGGCGCTGAACGCCTTCGTCGCCACGCGCCCGCCCGGCCATCATGCCGAGAGCGTGCGGCCGATGGGCTTTTGCCTGTTCAACAACGTCGCGGTCGCCGCGCGGCACGCGCAGAAGAAACACGGACTTTCCCGCGTCGCCATCATCGATTTCGACGTGCATCACGGCAACGGCACCCAGGAGATTTTCTGGAGCGATCCGACCGTGATGTATTGCTCGACACACCAGATGCCGCTTTATCCCGGAACGGGGGCCAAATCCGAGCGCGGCGACCACGACAATATCGTCAACGCGCCGCTGCGGGCGGGCGACGGCGGCGAACAATTCCGCGCCGCGATGAACGAAGTGATCCTGCCACGGCTGGAGGCCTTCGGGCCGGACCTTGTCATCATTTCCTCGGGCTTCGACGCCCATATCCGCGATCCGCTGGCGAGCCTGAATTTTACCGAGGCCGACTTCGCCTGGGCGACGAAAAAGCTGATGGAGCTTGCCGACCGCAAGGCCGGCGGCCGCGTGGTGTCGGCGCTGGAAGGCGGCTATGACCTGCAGGGCCTGGCGGGGTCCGTGGATGCGCATGTCACGGCGCTGATGCGGGGGTAGTCAGGCGGCGCATGCTGACCAATAGCCGGCGCCTGGAGCAGGATGGCTGGCTATTGGAACGCATTGCGGGGTCGCATCACGTCTTCAAGCATCCGGCAAGAAGCGATACCATCGTTCTCCCGCACCCAAAGAAGGACTTGGGACCGGGTCTCGTACGCGCCATATACAAGCAGGCCGGCTGGCCGAGAGACTAAACAGCATGCCGCATTACATCGCGATCATCGAGGATGCAGGACCGGACAAGGCCATCGGGGTCTGGTTTCCGGACCTGCCCGGCTGCTTTTCCGCGGGCGACGACATGGACGAAGCCTTGAGTAATGCGCCAGAAGCCCTTGCTCTTTACGCGGAGTCGCTTGCAAAGGAGCAGAAGCCGCTGCCGCAGCCGCGCAAGCTCTCAGCGATGAGGGACGACCCCACGCTCGCCGAAGACTTGCGTAATCACATCGTAGCACTCGTTTCGCTGCCGGCACCGGCTGATGCCGCGGAATAGGCTGGCGCCCGCGAATCCGCTTCCCGCGGCATTATAATCCCGTCCGAATCGCAACAGGACCGACATGGCCGACGACAACCATACCGACGTGACCACCATGCCCTTCGAGCGCGCCATCGAGGAGCTGGAATCGATCATCAAGCGGCTCGAGGAGGGCAAGGTGCCGCTTGCGGAATCGGTGGAGATTTACGAGCGCGGCGAGGCGCTGAAGCGCCGTTGCGAGGAATTGCTGAAAGCGGCCGAAGCGCGGGTGGAGAAGATCACGACCGGCGCAGACGGCAAGCCCAAGGGCACGACGCCGCTCGATGTGAAGTAGCATTATCGTCACAGTCATTGCCGGGCTTGCTCCGGCAATCCATCAACCGAACACGATGGATGCGCGGATCAAGTCCGCGCATGACCAGAAACTAGATCTTCTTATACACAATCAGCGTCTTGAAATCGGCGACGCGTTCGACCGGCTTTTCCTTTTCCCAGACGGGCAGAATTTCCGCCGTGCGGTCCTTGCCCATCGAGTTCATATAGAAGACCAGATAGCCGCCCGGCCGCGTCTTGTCGGTGAACAGGTCGAGCACCTGCCGGTCGGTCATGCCGCCATATTCGGGGCTCGCGGTGTTCGGGAAGAAGAACTCGCAAAGATGCACCATTGTCACGATGTCGAAGTCGGGCAAGAGGCGCGGATTGGTCAGATAGATGTCGCCGAAATACGCGATGTAGCTCTTCGCCACGGCGGAGTTGGTCGAGACCAGCTTGATATAAGCCTCGTATTCCTCGATCGAGGCGGTGATGGCGAGCACCGCATTATTCGAGCCGTTGCGCGCCTGTTCGATGCCGACCACGTGATGCGTGCCGGTGCCGAAATGGAAGATGGTCTTGTTCTTGAGGCCCTGGTCGGCGACCCATTCGTTGAAGTGAACGTCACAGGGACAGACGTCCTCGTGCAGGTCCCATTTGTCGGTCCAGTAATTCATCTGCAGCATGGCGTTTCCCCGCGGGCTTGCCGGACGGCATTATTCTCCGGAATGCGCTAGCTTAAGCCGGAACCGTTGCCAAGGGGCGGCCGGACGGCCCCGGCTCGTCCCGGCGCAACGCGACGATTTTCTGGTGGTATTCCCGCAAAACCTCGCGCCGGTCGATGGTCAGGACGATGGTTTCCGGCAATTTTTCCAGCAGCATGGCGTAAAGCTCGCGCCCCGAGGCGTCGGCCAGCGCCGCCACCGGCTCGTCGAACAAGAGCACGGCCGGCTTGCGCAGGAGCGCGCGGGCAATCCCGATCCTCTGCTGTTCGCCGCCGGACAGGAGCACGTTCCAGTCGGCCTCCTCGTCGAGCCGCGGCACGAGATGAGCGATCCCGGCAGCCTCGAGCGCAGCCACGATGTCGGCTTCCTTCACCTCGTCCTCCGTGCTCGGATAGGCCACCGCGCGGCGCAGCGTGCCGAGCGGGAAGTAAGGCCGCTGCGGCATCACCAGCACCTCGCCATTTTTCGGGAATTCTACGCGGCCTTGACCGTGCGGCCACAGACCCGCCAGCGCTCGAAACAGCGTCGATTTGCCCGAACCCGAAGGCCCGGTGATCAACACGCGTTCGCCGGGCATAAGCGCCATCGCCGGCAGCCCTGCCACGTCCGAACCGTCCGGCAGCCGGATCGACACGCCGGAGACGTCGAAATCGCGCCCGTCAGCCCGCGATACTGCGATCACGCCGCCGGTCATTGCGCGGCTCTCGTCGACCGCGAGCATCGCGTCTTCAAAGCCGGCGAGACGATCCACCATCGCCTTCCATTCCGCGATCTTGGGATAGGAGCTGATGCAGAAAGCAAACGCGCCTTCGACCCGGATGAAGGCGAGCGAGGCCTGCATCAGCGAACCGAGCGGGATCGCGCCGACAAGATAGGCCGGCGCCACCATCAGCACCGGCACCACGGTGGAGGCCTGCCCGTAAGCGGCGATGAATCCGACCAGCCGCGTCTGCGTCGCGACCAGACGCGTCCAGTTCGCCACCAGATTGGAGAAACGATGGCTCAGCTCGGCGCGCTCGACCGGCTCGCCCTGCATCAGCGCGATCGGCTCCGCATGGTCGGCCGCCCGCACGATGGCAAAGCGGAAATCGGATTCGAAGCGCTGCTGGTTGAAGTTGAGCGGGATCAGGCGATGGCCGATCCAGTGCGCGAGCAAGGTACCGATACCGGCATAGAGCAAGGCCGCCCAGATCAGCCATCCGGGGATCGTGCCGCCGAGACCCGGCACCGGCGTCACCGCCGACAGACCCCACAGGATATAGGCGAAGGACACCAGAGCCACGATGCTGCCAAGGAGGCTGGTCGCTAGTTCGTGGGTGCGCTGGATGAAGAGATAGACGTCGCTGGCGATGCGCAGATGGATGTTGTCGACCTGCGGAGCGACAATGCGGACGCGATCCTGACGCCCTTTTGCCATCCAGACCGAGACATAATTCGCGGTGAGCCAGCGCCGCCAGCGGATCTGCAAGGTCTGGCCGAAGAAATATTGCGACGCCCCCGCGACCACCGCACTCAGCACGATGAAGCCGAAAAAGATCAGCTCGCTATAGAAGGCGTCCCAGTCGCGGCTTTCCAGCGCATTGAAGAAACGGGCATTCCAGTTGACCGCCGCGACCGCGACATAGACCAGCGCAAGCTCGGCGCCGACAATGGCGAGCAGGAGGAGCCGTGCGGTCCAGCGCTCTTCCGAACGGAAATAGGGAAGCGCCAGCCGCAGGAAGGTACGCAGTGCGAGGACAATCCTGTCCATCGGCAATCCCTCTCAAGGCCCGCGGGCGGCGGGCATGGATTTACGGCGGGACCGGACCAACAAAGCTGACCGGCGCCGGGGCCTGATTCGCCCATTCGCGCGACCGCCTCCACCCATCACCCGAAAGAATGGAACCCGGCTGAATTCCAACACTTTTCGCCCTTACCTGCCCCGTCACGCAAGCGTCACGTGCGTCCGCCAAAGCCAGACGTAAAGGCTGCGTGCGTTGCCGCGGTCCCGCCGGACGGCCATACCAGATGACAATGCAAAGCACCCTGACCGCCGGGGTCCCTACCCCGGCCGAACCCGCGTCGCACTGGCGCGCCGAACTGACCGAGACGCTGCGGCTTGCCTGGCCGATCGCGCTGACCCAGCTCGGCCAGATCGCGATGATGACCACCGACCTCGCCCTGCTTGGCCGGCTGGGCGACCATGTCGTCGCGGCGGCCTCGCTTGGCCATACGGTGCTGTTTGCGGTCTTTGTTCTCGGCATGGGCCTTGTTTCGGCGGTCGCCCCGCTCGCGGCGCAGGCCTTCGGCGCCCGCGACCCGCGCATGGTGCGTCGCGCCTTGCGGGTCGGACTATGGGCGGCGACCCTGCTCGGCATCCCGCTCAGCCTGGTCCAGCTCTACGGCAAGGAGATTTTGCTCGCGCTCGGCCAGGCCGAGGAGCCGGCGACGCTGGCCGCGCGCTATCTCTACGGGCTGGCCTGGTGTCTCATTCCCGGCTGGTGGTTTATCGCGCTGCGCGGCTTCATGGGCGCGGTGAACCGTCCCGAGCCGGCGCTGTGGATCACGCTTGCGGCGGTCCCGGCCAATGCGCTGCTCGCCTATGCCCTGATCTACGGCGCCTTCGGATTGCCCCGGCTCGACCTCCTTGGCGCCGGCATCGCGACGACGACGGTCAATCTTTGCATGTGCGCGGCGGCGATCTGGGTCTGTTATGCGATGCGTCCGTTCAAGAAATTCCAGGTCATGGGGCGCTTCTGGCGTCCCGACTGGCCGCTGTTCCGCAAGCTGATCGTGATCGGCGCGCCGATCTCCGGGAGCTTTGCGCTGGAATACGGAGTGTTCGCCGCGGCCGGAATCATGATGGGCTGGATCTCGACGACGGCGCTTGCCGCGCACCAGATCGCGCTGCAGATCGCCTCGATCATGTTCATGGTGCCGTTCGGCATCTCGATGGCCGCAACGGTGCGCGTCGGCCATGCGGTCGGACGCCGCGACAGCACAGGCACGCGCAGCGCGGGTTTTGTTGCGATTTGGCTCGGGGCGGGCTTCATGCTGGCCATGACGCTTCTGGTGATCGCAACCCGCGATATGCTGCCCATCCTGTTCCTTGGATCGATCACGCAGGCAAACGGCCAGACCGCAGCGCTCGCCGCAACGCTGATGATCGTGGGCGCGAGCTTCTTCATCTGCGACGGCGTGCAGTCGATCGCGGCCGGAGCGCTGCGCGGGCTGAACGACACCCGCGTGCCGCTCCTGTTCTCGTTCATCGGCTTCTGGGTGATCGGCTTCACCGCCTGCTATGTGCTCGGCTTCACGCTGAAATGGGGCGCGCTCGGCGTCTGGATCGGCCTATCACTGTCGGTCATCGTCTACGCGCTGATGCTGGTGACGCGCTTCCATATCCTGACCAAGCGCGGCTATATGCCGGATGTGCCGCACGCGGCGCACTGACGCTTGCCCTGCCCCGCAAAAGCCGGGCATGACACCGCAATGGTCGACCGGCTTGTCATTTCGGATATCGGACATCGCGGCGACGGCGTTGCGTCGTCGCCGGAAGGGCCACTTTATGTGCCCTACACGCTACCCGGCGAGACCGTCGATGCCGATGCGGTCCAGGGTCACCCCGACCGGCGGCATCTGCTGCGGGTCGTAGTCGCCTCGCCAGACCGCATCGATCCGTTCTGCGAGCATTTCGGGGTGTGCGGCGGCTGCGCCATCCAGCATTGGGCGGAGCCACGTTATCGCGACTGGAAGCGCAATCTCGTTATCACCGCCTTGCGGCATGCCGGCATCGACGCAGCGGTCGACGACCTGATCGACGCCCATGGCGAGGGTCGTCGCCGGGCGGTGCTGCATGCGCGGCAGGGGACGAAGGAAATCGTCGAGGTCGGGTTCTCCGCCTTGCGCGCGCACACGCTCGTACCCATCGACCGCTGCCCGGTGCTGGCGCCGGGGCTGGCGGGCGCCATCGATGCCGCCTGGGCGATCGCCGATGTGCTCGGACCGTTGAAGAAGCCGCTCGATATCCATGCCACCGCAACGCTCAACGGCCTCGATATCGACGTGCGCGGATCAGGACCGCTCGATCAGGCGCATGCCCTGTCGCTGACGCGCATCGCGGCATCGCGGCGGATCGCGCGCATCACGCGGCATGGCGAGATGGTCGCGCTGGTGGCTCCTCCGATCGTGCGGATGGGCAAGGCGCAGGTGACGCTGCCTCCCGGACCGTTTTTGCAGGCCACAGCACTCGGCGAGGAAATGCTGGCAAAGCTGGTGAGCGAACATGCAGGCGATGCCAGAACCGCGCTCGATCTATTTTGCGGCCTTGGGCCCTTCTCGCTGCGGCTTGCCGAGCGCATCCGTGTGACCGCGGTCGACAGCGATCAGGCCGCAATCGATGCGCTGTCGCGCGCCGCGCAGGCAACGCCGGGACTGAAACAGGTGACGGCGCTGAAACGTGACCTGTTCAAGCTGCCGATGCAGGCCATGGATCTTGCAGCGTTCGATACGGTGATCTTCGATCCGCCCCGGCAGGGCGCGGAAGCGCAGGCTCGCGAGATCGCAAAAGGCAAAGTGAAAAGCGTCGTCGCGGTGTCTTGCAATGCCGCGACCTTCGCGCGCGATGCCGCCATCCTGATCGCGGGCGGCTATCGGCTGAAGCGCGTCACCCCGGTGGACCAGTTCAAGCACAGCGCACATGTCGAAATCGTGGCGCTGTTCGTGCACTGAAACCAGGCGGGTGCCTGCGACGTCCTGTCTGTCTCGACCCGGGAACCGGCTGCGACGCCTGCCGTTGGCGTTACGCAGCGCGGCCTATGCGCAGCGCCGCATTCACCCGCCACGCCTTCTGCAGCAAATTGCCAATGAATAGTCGGACGAACCTGAATGCATGACCGCGAAGCTCCGGGGCATCCGGTCTGGAAATGGCTCTATCTTTTCTTCGTCTTGATTGCAGGCTTGCTCGGGCTCGCGATGGCGGGATTGGGCGCTTACCTTCTCGTGCTGGGCGGCACGGCCTATTACCTCTTCGGCGGTTTGCTTCTGCTGGGGGGAGCCCTGCTCGCCCCGCTCGGACGGCATCGCTTCGCTCTTGTTGCGCTTGGACTCGCGCTGCTGCTGACGCTTGCATGGTCGCTGTTCGAGATTGCAGGGAAAGGCTGGCTGCCGGCCTGGGGTTTCGATTTTGCCGCGCGGATGGGCATCCTGTCCGGCGTCGTGATCGCCGCCTTTGCCGCCTACATATTCTGGCAAACGCCACAGCGCAGTTCTGCACGCACCGGTATTGCGCTTGGAATTCTGGCGGCATTTGGCGGCGCCGGCATCCTGATCGCCGCGATGTGGGAGCGCGTCGATACGGCCGAGGTAAATATTGCCCGGCCATCGGCTGCCGCGGAGGCGCAACAACTCGACGCCAGCGCGCAGTGGACCGCCTATGGCGGCACCACGCTCGGACGCCGCTACTCGACACTGGCGCAAGTGCATACCGGCAATGTCGGCGAACTCGAAGAAGCCTGGACCTTCCGCAGCGGCGATGTCACGCCCGCGCCAGGGCGGGTGTTCTATTCGTCGCAGAACACCCCGATTAAGGCCGGCGATCTGCTCTACACCTGCACCAGCAGCAGCCGGGTCTATGCACTCGATCCGGCAACCGGCGAAGTGCGCTGGCGCTACGATCCGCAGGTGCCACCGCGCAGCATGGAGTCTCTGTTCAGTGCCGCCTGCCGGGCCGTCGCCTATTTCGATGACGGCGATCCGGCCGGACAGCCCGAGGCCATCCTGAAAACACCGGCCGTGCCGGGCGTCATGGGACCGGTTCCGCGCGGCGGCAGCAAGTGCCATCGCCGCGTTTACGTTGCAACCCCGGACGGTCGGCTCATCGCGCTCGACGCCGTGGCCGGCTTTGTCTGCCGCAGTTTCGGGCGCGACGGCATCGTCGACCTCAACGAGGGCATGGGCCTGCGGGAGACCGGGTTTGCCTCCAACACCTCCGGCGCCACAGTCGCCGGCGGGCTCCTCATCGTGGGGCAGCAGGTGAGCGACAACCAGCGCAGAGACGCGCCGTCCGGCGTCGTTCGCGCCTATGACGCGCGCTCCGGAGAATTGCGCTGGGCCTGGGATGCACTTCGTCCCAATGCGCAAGCGCCCCTGGCGGAAGGAGAAATCTATCCGCGCGGCACACCCAATGTTTGGAACGTGATTTCAGCGGATGAATCGCTTGGCCTCGCGTTCCTCGGCACCGGCAATCCCGGCGCCGATCATTGGGGCGGTAACCGCACCGAGGAGGAAGACCGCTTCACCGCCGCCGTCGTCGCGGTGGACCTTGCCACCGGCGAGACGCGGTGGTCCTTCACCACGGTGCAGCACGACCTGTGGGATTACGACATCGGCGCGCAGCCGATGCTGGTGGATGTCACCATAGAAGGCACGAACCGTCGCGCCGTCCTGCAGGGAACGAAAAGCGGCGATCTGTTCCTGCTGGATGCGGAAACCGGCAAACCCTTGCGTCCTGTCGTTCAGCGTGAGGTGCCACAGGGCGGCGCCCTGCCCGGCGAACGTCTGTCACCGACGCAGCCGCAATCGGTATTCTATCCCAATCTCGGCGGCATCCCCGGCCGCGATCCGGAACGTATCGATGGGCGTCATATCTTCGGCCTCACGCCGATCGACGCCGCCTTGTGTCGCGTCGGATTTCATGTGCGCAGCTATGAGGGCATGTTCACGCCGCCGACCATTGAGAAAAAAGGCATGGTGCTGCTGCCCGGAACGGTCGGCGGCATGAATTGGGGCGGGCTTTCCTTCGATCCGGTGCGGCGGCTGATCATCGCCAATTATTCGCGGCTGCCGAATGTCGTCGACATGTTCCCGCGCGACGAGGTCAAGGACCGCCCGGTCGGATCGGGCGGCGCGCGGCCCGACCAGAAGGTCGCGCCGCAGTCGGGAACGCCCTTCGGCGTGGACCGGCCGATGTGGCTGTCGATCCTGAACGTGCCGTGCCTCGCGCCGCCCTGGGGCTTCATCGTGGCGACCAATATCGACACCGGCGAAATCGCCTGGGCGAAACCGCTCGGTACCGGCTTCGATTCCGGTCCGATGGGCCTTCCAACACGGCTGAAGATTGTCATGGGCACTGCCAATCTCGGCGGCCCGCTGACTACGGCTGGCGGCCTGACATTCATTGCCGCGGCGCAGGACAATTTCCTGCGCGCCTTCGAGACGGCGACCGGTCGTCTGATCTGGCAGGCGCGGCTGCCGGCCGGCGGACAGGCCGGGCCGATGACCTACGAACACAATGGCCGGCAATATATCGCCATCACGGCGACCGGCCACGCCCGCTTCGAAACCACACAGGGCGATTTCCTCAAAGTGTTCGCGCTGCCTGCTTCGCCGCCGGATCGCGCTGGCATGCCGCCCGAAAACACCGGCAGCGTAAAGGACGAAAACGAAAGGCCGTGACGGCGCTTCTTGAGCTTTTGCTATTGCGTCCGCGGGCTCAATTCCCCCAGCGCTCCTGCCAGAGCCGCTCGCCGATCGTGCAGGGCACGCGGGGATTGGCGGCCGAGGCCTTCATCACGCGCGGCTCCGGCGGGAGCGCCGCAATTTCGAGTATGAGTTTGGTGCGGATCGCCTCGACGAATTTCTCGCGCTCCTTCACCGGAATGACGAACGAGCCGGGACCGCCGATGACGCAATCTTCGTAATAATCGTCCAGCAATTCGATATCCATGGTCGCATAGCTCGGCCGCTTCAGCATGATCGGCAATCCGTTGATGGTGATGCCTCTCGTCAGCACCTCGTCGCGGGCGATCGTCACGAGCTGGCCAGAGTTATTGGCGCCGTCGCCGGACACATCGATGACGCGGCGCACCCCGCGATGCGGGTTGACGTCGAACAGCTTCATCCCGAACAGGAGCGCGCCGGAAATCGAGGTGCGCGCCGCGCGCCGGATCGGCGCCTGCAGGATCTCGTCCGCGACGGAGCCCGCGCTTTCCGGTCCCTCGACCACCCGCCACGGCACCACCACGCGCTGTTCGGTCGCACCCGCCCATTCGAAATAAGTTACCGCGATCCGGCCATGGATGCCCTGGCGCAGCGCGTTGATAAATTCGGTGGAGACCAGCGCCTGCGCATAGCCCTCGCGCTGCAGCGCCAGTTCTTCGGGGTCCATCGAGTAGGAAATGTCGACCGCCAGAACGAGCTCGACATCGACCGATATTTCCTGTTGCGCCGCGCCGCCGCGCTGCGCCCATGCGGGCTCGAACCGCATCGCCCCGGCCGCCGCGACAGCCAGCATCCCGGCAAGAATTGCGAGGACGACCCATCGGCGGACCATCACCATCTCCCTTTCGAGGGGTAAATGGTGCCACGTCAGCGGAGACTGTCAAAGGCGGAGCGGTCAGCCGTCGACCGCCTCGGTAGACACAATCTCGATACCAAAGCCGCCAAGACCCACATAGGTGAATTTTTTCGAGGTCACGAGCCGGATCGAACTGATGCCGAGATCCTTCAGGATCTGGGCGCCAAGGCCGATTTCGCGCCATTGCCGGATGCGGGCGGCCTCCGATTCCGTCTCGCCGTTCTTCGGGATTGCGGTCACCGGAACCCCCGCGGTGCCGTCGCGCAGATAGACGATGACGCCGCGGCCCTCCTCCTTGAATCGCTGCAAGACCGCATTGATAGTCTTGGCGCCACCGAACACGTCGCCGATCACGTCGGCCCGGTGCAGACGGGTCAGGACGCTGTCGCCGTCCCCGAGCCGGCCATAGACGAAGGCCATGTGGTGGGTTGCGTCGAACGGGGTGACATAAGCATAGCCCTGCAGGGTTCCAATCGGCGAGGCGACCGGGAATTCGCCCACGCGCTCCACCAGCTTTTCGCGGGCCTGCCGGTAGGCGATAAGGTCCGCGATCGACAGCCGCTTCAGGCCGTGCTTTTCGGCAAATTCGGCGACCTGACGGCCACGCATCACGGTGCCGTCGTCGTTCATCAGTTCCGACAGCACGCCGACCTCGGGAACGCCTGCGAGCTTGCACAGATCGATGCAGGCCTCGGTATGTCCCGACCGCATCAGCACCCCGCCGTCGCGCGCCACCAGCGGAAAGACATGGCCCGGCCGCACAAAATCCGACGCACCGCTATTGCCGTTGGCCAGCGCGCGCACGGTGTTGGTGCGCTCCTCGGCGGAAATGCCGGTGGTCAGCCCGTGCTTGACGTCGACCGATACGGTGAAGGCGGTCGATAGCGGCGCATCGTTGCGCGACACCATCGGATCGAGATGCAGCCGTTTGGCGTCGTCGGCCGACAGCGGCGCGCAGACGATGCCGGAGGTGTGGCGGATGATGAAACCCATCTTTTCCGGCGTGCAGAGCGAGGCCGCGACGAACAGATCGCCCTCGTTCTCGCGGTCGTCGTCGTCGGTGACCACGATGATCTCGCCGCGTGCAAACGCAGCAATGGCCTGGTCGATACGCTGATGGGTGTCGAGCATGGTTTTTCCTTCAGCGGACAGGTTGGGGAGATGGCGGCGGGAACGGCCATGACGGCCCCTCGCCCACCTGCCCGCGATGCCGCAGATAGTGATCGGCCAGCACACATGCCATCATCGCCTCGCCAACCGGCACCGCGCGGATGCCGACGCAGGGGTCGTGGCGGCCCTTGGTGACAATATCGGTGTCGCCGCCGTAACGGTCCACGGTCTGGCGCGGCTGCAGGATCGACGAGGTCGGCTTCACCGCAAAACGGGCGATAACGGGCTGGCCGGTGGAAATGCCGCCAAGAATGCCGCCGGCGTGGTTGGACAGAAAGACCGGGCTGCCATCATTGCCGGTCCGCATTTCATCGGCATTGGCCTCACCGGACAATTCCGCTGCGGCGAAACCGTCACCGATTTCGACGCCCTTGACCGCATTGATGCCCATCAGCGCGCCGGCGAGATCCGCATCGAGCTTGCCGTAGACCGGCGCGCCGAGCCCCGCAGGCACGCCTTCGGCGACAATCTCGATCACCGCCCCGGCGGACGATCCGGCCTTGCGCACGCTGTCCAGATAGTCGGCCCAAAGCTGCGCCGTCTTGGCGTCGGGGCAGAAAAACGCATTTCGCGAGACTTCGTCCCAATCCCACCGCGCGCGGTCCACCTTGTGCGGCCCGATCTGCACCAATGCGCCGCGCACCGTCATGCCCGGCACGACCTTGCGGGCGATGGCGCCCGCGGCCACCCGCGCTGCTGTCTCGCGAGCCGAGGCGCGGCCGCCACCGCGATAATCGTGGAAGCCGTATTTGACGTCATAGGTATAGCCGGCGTGGCCGGGCCGGTACTTATCCTTGATCTCCGAATAGTCCTTTGAGCGCTGGTCCACATTCTCGATCAGGAGGGCGATCGGAGTGCCGGTGGTCATTTCCACACCCGTCGTTGCGTCCGCGAAAACACCGGACAGGATGCGGACGGCGTCCGGCTCCTGCCGCTGGGTGGTAAAGCGCGATTGCCCGGGCCTGCGGCGGTCGAGATCGGCCTGGATGTCGGCCGGTGTAAGCGGGAGGCGCGGCGGACAGCCGTCGACCACGCAGCCAATTGCTGCCCCGTGGCTTTCGCCGAACGTGGTGACGCGGAAAAGGTGGCCGAAAGTATTGAACGACATGGCGATCTACTGGCTTGGTAGCCCGCACATCCGGGCCGGTCAAATGAGCGAGGACTGTGCGGGATTCCTTGCAAAAGCACGCTGGCTCACTCCGCCCCTGCGGGGCTGCGGCGCGGCACGCCATTAATGCGCATTCAGCGCGCTGAACACGCATTAATGGCAAACTGAATGCGCGTTAAGATACTGATTTTCTTACGTTTTTTGGATTTTTGCATTTGCAGTCGGGCAGAAAATCTGAGATGACTCGCCGCGGTACGGGAGGGGCGCATCCAGGTGCAAAGGATCGCTCGCACCGCGAATGACCGAGCAAACAAGGACCATACACATGCGCAAATTGATCGCCGTTATCGCTGCGATCGGCTTCATTGGGTCGACCACCCTGTCGCCGGTTATCGCAGCGCAGGCGACGCCGGGCGTTGCGAAAAGCGACGAGCTCTCGGCCGCCAAGAAGAAAGCGAAGAAGAAGGCCAAGAAGGCCGAGCTGACCACCACCGACCTCTCCGCCGCCAAGAAGAAGGCGAAGAAGAAGGCCAAGAAGGCCGAGCTGACCGCCACCGACCTCTCCGCCGCCAAGAAGAAGGCGAAGAAGAAGGCCAAGAAGGCCGAGCTGACCGCCACCGACCTCTCCGCCGCCAAGAAGAAGGCGAAGAAGAAGGCCAAGAAGGCCGAGCTGACCGCCACCGACCTCTCCGCCGCCAAGAAGAAGGCGAAGAAGAAGGCCAAGAAGGCCGAGCTGACCGCCACCGACCTCTCCGCCGCCAAGAAGAAGGCGAAGAAGAAGGCCAAGAAGGCCGAGCTGACCAATGTCGTCGACTTCTCCGCTGCGAAGAAGAAGGCGAAGAAGAAGACCAAGAAGGCAGAGAACGTGATCCTCTACCGGATCGCTGCCTGATCGAATTCAGCGCGGATCGCCCGCGCGAAAACGGCCGGACCCTCGGGTCCGGCCGTTTTGCGTTTAACTGGCTTGGGCAGAAGTGGCAGTTACGGCTCGCCGACCGTCAGGTCCGGCGCATCGGGATGCTTGATCCCGACGATGTGGTAACCGGCATCCACATGATGGATTTCGCCGGTCACGCCCCGCGACATGTCGGACAAAAAATACGCCGCGGCATCGCCCACTTCATCCAGCGAAACATTCCGGCGCAGCGGCGTGTTATATTCGTTCCACTTGAGGATGTACCGGAAGTCGCCGATACCGGACGCGGCAAGCGTCTTGATCGGCCCCGCCGAGATGGCGTTGACGCGGATATTCTTCACTCCGAGATCGGCGGCGAGATAGCGCACGGAGGATTCAAGCGCGGCCTTGGCAAGCCCCATCACGTTGTAATGCGGCATCCATTTCTCGGCGCCGTAATAGGTCAGCGTCAGCATCGAGCCGCCATTCGTCATCAGCGTCTCGGCGCGCTGCGCGATCGCCGTGAACGAATAGCAGGAGATCAGCATGGTCTTGACGAAGTTGTCTTCGGTGGTGTCGATATAGCGACCGTCGAGCTGGTCCTTGTCGGAAAACGCGATGGCATGGACCACGAAATCGAGCGAGCCCCATGCGGCGCGCACGGCATCGAAGACGGCGTCGATGGTCTTGGCTTCCGAAACATCGCAATGGCCAACGACAATCCCGTCGACTTCTTCGGCGAGCGGTTCGACGCGCTTTTTCAACGCATCGCCCTGGTAGGTGAAGGCGAGATCAGCGCCATGGTTACGGCAGGCCCGCGCGATCCCCCAAGCGATCGAACGATTATTCGCAACCCCCATGATCAGGCCGCGCTTGCCGCGCATCAGGCCAGAAGCATCCGCCATTGCTGTTCCTTTTTGAGGCGTTTTTGTGCGCCATCTTGTGGCATAGGGTATTGCGGCCTTCAAGAAGCGGGGGATCGGCGCCTGCAACCCCGTGAAATATCGGAATAGTGAGTGTCCTGAGGGGTTTATCTGTAGGAAAACAGCCTGTGCCGGGACCGCGGCCGATCCCACACAGGACCGAGGCAGCAACAGCATGAGCAGCTTTCGCCAGGATGTCGAAGCCAATGTCCCCGCACTGCGACGGTATGCCCGGGTGCTGACCCGGGATGCCGAGCTCGCCGACGACCTTGTCCAGGACACGCTGGTCCGGGCGCTGCGGTCTGAGCATCTGTTTCATGGCGGCGAAATCCGCTCCTGGCTGTTCACCATCCTGACCAACCTGAACCGCAACCGGCTGCGCTCGCTGGCGCGGCGGCCTCTGACCGCCAGTCTCGAGGACAACGACGCGCCCGATTCGGCAGGACCCGAGGCCGGCGGCCGCGATATCGAGCGCGCGCTCGATCTCCTGGTCGACGATCAGAGACAGGCTCTGTTGCTGGTGGTGCTCGAAGGGCTCTCGTATCGCGAAGTCGCAGATATCCAAGGCGTGCCGATCGGGACCGTGATGTCGCGGCTGGCGCGCGCGCGGGCCCAGATCAAGGCCTATCTCGACGGCGAGCGCCCGGCGCTGCGCCGTGTGAAGTAAAGAGGTGAATGATGGTCGATCGGACCTCCCCGGTCACCGAAGACGAACTCCACGCCTATGTCGATGGCGAACTGCCGATCGACCGCGTGGCTGCGGTCGAGGAATGGCTCGCCGCACATCCGGAGGATTCCGTGCGCGTGACTGCCTGGCGCAAGCAGGCGGATGCGATCCGCGCGCGCTTCGGGCAATCCCTCAACGAGCCGGTGCCGGCGCGGCTGCGGATCGAGGCGCTGCTGCGTTCAGGGCGCAACTGGCGGGCGATCGCGGCTGCCGTGGCGGCTCTGGCATTCCTGATCGGCGGCGTCTCGGGCTGGATGGCGCGCAGCACGACGGAGGTTGTCGCGGCCGCCGGCGATCCGGCAGACGATCTGGCCCAGCGCGCGCTCGCCGCGCATAAGCTCTACATCGGTGAAATCCGCCATCCGGTCGAAGTCGGCGCCGACGAGGCGCATCTCACTCCGTGGCTGTCGCGGCGGATCGGCACCACGCTACGAATTCCGGATTTCTCCGCCTTCGACATGAAGCTTCTTGGTGGCCGGCTTTTGCCGGGAGAAGCCGGGCCGGCTGCCCTTCTCATGTACGAGAACGGCAGCGGCGACCGCATCACCTTCTATCTGTCGAAGCTGAACCATCCGCAAATTGCGTTCCGCTATTACACCTCGGACCACGTCGCGGCGATTCGGTGGGTTGTCGGGGACTACGGCTATGTCGTCGCGGGGCCTGCCGACAAGATGCGGCTGAAGGAATTGGCGCGGGCCGCGTTCGAGCAGCTTGAGAACCGGGCGCCTCCACCGCAGCCGAACCGTTCGTCGAATGAGCCGCTGGTCAGCCGCCATGGCGGCTGATGCCGCCGCAAGCCAGCCTGAAGTTGCGTGATCAAGCTAGATTCTTGCGCGGATCATAGGGCGTCTCATCGCGCCATTTGCGCATGAGGTCTTCGAGCGCAGGGTCGGCCTTGTCGGGCAGCACGATGCGGATTGTCGCGAGCAGGTCGCCCTGACCGGTCTTGTCCGGCAGCCCCTTGCCCCTGAGACGGAAGGTGCGCCCACTGCTGGTATTGGCGGGGATATTGAGTTCCACGGCACCGTCGAGGGTTGGTACCCGCACCTTCCCGCCGAGCACAGCCTCGTAAAGGGTGACCGGCAATTCCAGACGGATATTGGCACCTTCGCGTTCGAAATAGGGGTGCTTGGCGATATGGACGGTGATGATGGCATCGCCTGCCGGACCGCCGTCCGAAAAGCCCTGCCCTTTCAGCCGGATCTGCTGGCCGTCGGACAGCCCTGCCGGAATCTTGACATCGACTTCCTTGCCGGTCGGCAGATAGACCCTGCGCGTACCGCCATGGGCGAGATCGGACAGCGTGATCGTGGTTGAGGCCATCGCGTCGCGCCCTGGAGGCGGCGCGAATTCTTCCGGCTCGAACTGGCGGGCGCCACCACGGCGGGCGCGGCCACCCATCATTTCCTTGAGAATGTCGTCGATGCCGCCGAAACCGCCGGTACGGCCCCCGCGCTGCGCGCCCTGCGGCCCGAAGGTGAAGGTCTCGAAATGAATGTCTGGCCCCGCGCCAGCACCGGCATGAAAGCCGCCGGGATGTGCGCCTTCGAAGCCTTGGAAGCCTTGGAAGCCTTGGAAGCGGGGCTTGCCCTCGGCATCGATCTCGCCCGCGTCGAATTGCTTTCGCTTGGCCTCGTCGCCCAGAATTTCATATGCGGCATTCGCCTCCGCGAATTTTTCGGCGGCTTTCGGATCGTTCTTGTTGGCGTCCGGATGGTGCTTCTTGGCAAGCTTGCGAAAGGCCGACTTGATCTGGCCAGCATCAGCCCCTCGCGGCACCCCCAAAACCTCATAGGGGTCGCGCATGTGAAGACGAACTCCTTGTTGGCAGAAGCCGGGCCGGGCCCGGCTCGTCGTGAACGGATTATCTGGGACTGTAATCCGATTTTCGCAACGCTGCAGAGCGATTTGCCGTCCATTTTGGCCGCATTCACGAGCGGCGCCAGGCCTTCAGCCTGCGCACCTCCCACTCGCCTTTCGCAGCCCGGCAGGCTTCCCCCTGCATCCAGGATTCCTGTCCTTCGGACACATGGCTCGCGATGAAGTCGCGGCACAACTCCCCTTCCATGCGATAGGCTGCGGCAACCGGCGTAACCGTACCCCGGGCGCCGGAATAGGGATTTTGCCACGGCAGACTTGTGTGATCGCCGTCGCGGCGCATCAGCTCCACCGCGGCGACCTTGGCATAAGCCAGATCGGAGGCCGGCGGCAGCCCGCTGCCCTCCGGGGAGGGCGGGCTGAGGATGGCTCCGGTATGCGCGGGCACGTCCTTGGCGCCGGAGCCGGAGACCTGCACATTGCTGCTGCAACCCCCAATGAGGATACCAAGCGCCAGCATCAATCCGCCGCCGCGCAGCATTCGGCATAGGCGCGCGCACGGCGCTCGCCTATATACGGCAGGTCGGACGGCTGAGACCGGGCCGGCCACTCGGTGCTCCACGGTGCTCCACGGAATGACAGACACACCCGCCATTGAACATCCGGACTTGTTAAGGAACGGTGATTTCACCGAGGCATCCGAACCGCTTGCCCTGTTTGCGGCATGGATGGAGGAAGCCCGGCGGTCCGAACCGAACGATCCCAACGCGATGGCGCTCGCCACCGCCGGCGCCGACGGCTTCCCCGACGTGCGCATGGTGCTGCTGAAAGGCTTCGATGAGGACGGCTTTGTGTTCTACACCAATCTGGAAAGCGCCAAGGCTCGGCAATTGCGCGAGCATCCGCAAGCGGCATTGGCTTTCCATTGGAAATCGCTGCGCCGTCAGGTCCGTGTGCGCGGCCATGTCACACCGGTGAGCGAGGCGGAGGCCGACGCCTATTTCGCGACACGGCCGCGGCTCGCGCAGATCGGGGCCTGGGCCAGCAGGCAGTCCTCGCCGCTCGAGAGCCGTTTGGCATTTGAGAAGGCGGTCGCGGCCGTCACCGCCCGATACCCGCTCGGGACGATTCCGCGGCCGCCCTTCTGGTCGGGCTTTCGAATCGCTCCCGTGACCATGGAGTTCTGGCATGACCGGCCGTTCCGGCTGCATGACCGCATCGTCTTTGCCCGTGCGACATCGCAGCAAGGCTGGACCAAAACGCGCCTATATCCGTAATCGCACGGCTTAGGCCGCGCGTTGAGCAGGGATGAGCCGATGCCTTTGTCTGAACATAACGGCCCGCGCCGCACCCTGCTCCTGACCGGCGCCAGCCGCGGCATCGGGCATGCGACCGTAAAACGTTTCTCCGCGGCAGGCTGGCGGGTCATTACCTGCTCGCGTCAGCCCTTCCCGGAAAACTGCCCTTGGGAGGCGGGACCTGAGGATCACATCCAGGTCGATCTCGGCGATCCGGCCAATACGGAAGAAGCGATTGCAGAAATCAAGCGCAGGCTCCCGGACGGACAATTGCATGCTCTCGTCAACAATGCGGGGATTTCGCCGAAGGGACCGCAAGGCGGGCGTCTGAGTGCGATCGAAACTGACGTGAAGACCTGGCAGCATGTCTTTCAGGTCAATTTCTTCGCGCCGATCATGCTGGCACGCGGCCTGATCGATCAGCTCAAGGCGACACATGGTTCGGTGGTCAACGTCACCTCGATCGCAGGATCGCGTGTCCACCCCTTTGCCGGCGCGGCTTACGCTACTTCAAAAGCGGCGCTCGCCGCACTGACCCGCGAGATGGCAGCCGATTTCGGACCGCTCGGCATTCGAGTCAATGCCATCGCGCCGGGCGAGATCGACACCGCGATCCTGTCGCCGGGTACCGAGAAGATCGTCGAACAGCAGATCCCGATGCACCGGCTCGGCACGCCCGACGAGGTGGCCAAGATCATCTACGTGCTCTGCACCGAGACGTCCTCCTACGTGCATGGCGCAGAAATTCACATCAATGGCGGCCAGCACGTCTGATCCGCTGCGCTACAGCCACTTCTTCCACCGGAAATAGGCGTAGGGCAGGATCGCCGAAAACACCATCGCGATCAGGGCGACTGGATAGCCGTAGGCTGTCTTCAATTCCGGCATGAACTCGAAATTCATGCCGTAGATCGATGCGACGAGCGTCGGCGGCATCATCACCACGGCGACCACCGAGAACAGCTTGATGATGTTGTTCTGCTCGATGCTGACAAGTCCCACCATCGCATCGAGCAGGAACGTGATCTTGTTGCTCAGAAAATTGGTGTGGTCCGACAGCGACTGCGCGTCGCGCTGCATGGTCTTGAGCTGCGCGCGGGTTTCCTTCGGCCAGCGCAAGTCGTCGTCCTCATGCGCCAGAAACAGCACCAGCCGTCCAATCGACACCAGGCTCTCGCGAACCTTCGACGTCAGATCGCCCTTGCGGCCCAGCGTAAAGAGAATGCCCTGATAGACTCGCGACGAACCGCCGCGGCTGCGGCGCTGTTCGAAGATTCGGCGCGACACCTGATCGACCTCCACACCGATGCGCTCCAGAATGTCGGCATTGCGATCGATCACTGCGTCCAGAAGATCCATCAGCACTGTCTGGCCGGTGACGTTCGCCGGACAGGAGCGGCCAAGTTTGTGCCTCGTCATCGCAAACGGACGCGGCTCGTCGTAGCGGACCGTCACGAGCCGCTGGCCCGCCAGGATGAAGGACACCGCCGTGGTCACCGGCGAGGGCGTATCCGACTGCGACATCAGCGTCGCGGTCATGTAGCGGGCACCCCGTTCCACGTAGAGGCGGCTCGAAATCTCGATTTCCTGCATCTCTTCGCGGGTCGGGATCGCAACGCCGACCAGCCGCTCGACCAGCTTGTCCTCTTCGATCGTCGGATTGAGCAGGTCGAGCCAGACGGCCGCCTCGGGGATTCCTTCCCCGGACTCCCAGGAATGTGGCTCCAGCGTGGTCTCACGCGGAACATAGACGGTCAGCATGAACGTTCCCCGGATGCGGTTCAAACCGCGGCGGTGAAGTCATGCCTTCTCGCTGGCGGGGCCGGCAAGGCCCAAATAAGCCCTCGACGGGGGAATGGGCGCGTCAGGACGTCCGGTTGTGGCGATCGTTCCGCGGTGCGGGTTCGCGCCGGCTCTCGCCGCCATAGGGCAATGCAGCAACCAGAGCTGAGATGGCGATCCGGCCATAGCGCCGGTCAAGCTCCGGCTCTTGCCGGGTTTCGGTATGCTCGCGGCGCGTGGTTGATTCGGTCATTAATGGCCCTCCTCCAAGGGTATGGCGTTTGGCCTGTTTGTTTGCTGGCCTGTTCGTCTGGTGGTCGTTTCGTCTCATGAGACCGTGCCCGAAGAATTGGCAGGGAGTGGGGCGGAAATGGGCGGTGAATGGTATGACTTGGAGGCACGGCCTCACAAAGCCGTGTGCCGCCGTGGTGCGGTGTTGGCGAACCAAGGTAAACTGTCGCTTAAGGGCTTGTATGTAGGCTTGCACGATCAATCACGCCGTTTTCGCGTTGCGGCATTCGTGCAACACCCTCACAGGAGCGGTGCGAATTTGGCGCCGAAATGCTGGATGGCTGGCGTTTTTCCGCTATGGTCGCATCGAAAATTACGCCAGAACGGCAGTTCATCGGGGAATGGATGGCGATGCGCCTGATCGCGCTTCTCCTTATCGCTATTGGCTTGTCGGGTTGCGTCGCTTCGACGAACGCGAAGTATGAGCCTGCGTCCGAAGCCAACCTGAAGCCGCGGGATCGCGAGTTGCTGGCGAAGGCGCCTTACGAGCAGGTCCAGATTCCGGAGCCCTACCGGCGGCACATCGTCACTTATCACCGCAAGGAATCGCCGGGATCGATCGTGGTCGATGCCGATTCGCGCTTCCTCTATTATGTGCTCCCCGAGGGCAAGGCGATCCGTTACGGCATCACCGTGGGTGAGGAAGCTCTGGCCTTCTCCGGGGTTGCCAAAGTTCAGCGCAAGGCCGAGTGGCCAACCTGGGTTCCGACGCAGGCGATCAAGGAGCGTCTTGGACCCGGCATCCCCAACCAGGTTGGACCGGGGCCACATAATCCGCTCGGCGCGCGCGCCCTCTACCTCTACGCCAATGGCAAGGACACGCTGTATCGCATCCATGGCACCAACCAGCCGGAATATATCGGCTCCGCGGTATCGTCAGGATGCATCCGCATGACCAATGAGGACGTGATCGACCTCTATAACCGGACCAAGGAAGGTACCGTGGTCGTGGTCCTGGCGCCCAAGCAAGGCGACTCGCCGAACAATCCTCAGGTCGCCCAGCGCGGGCTTGACCGGGTGCTGCCGTTCTGACGGGCTTGGGTTTGTGAGATAACGCAGACGGCGCCTTCGGGCGCCGTTTTGCTGTCTGCCTTCAGCCGAGCGTGACGTGCACGATTTCCGGCGGCACGCCGATCCGCATCGGCACGATGCTGGTGCCAAGCCCGCCCGACACGATGAGATCGCGGCCGTCCTCGACGATATGACCATAGGCGAAGCGAGCGCCATATTGCGACGGCACAAAGGCCGGCCAGATGAGTGGCATCCGCACCTGGCCGCCATGGGTATGCCCGGCGAGCGTCAGCGACACACGGTCGGGAACTTCGGTGAAAATATCGGGCTCGTGCACCATCAGGACCACCGGATCGTCGGTGACGACCTTGGCCATGGTCGCGGGAAGATCGTCGGCACCGCGGAAATGTCCCCCGCCGAGGGGTACGGCGAGCTGGTCGCCGAGTCCCGCCAGCCAGAACCGCGCACCCGGTTCGCCGAGCAGCGCGGCGTCGTTCTCCATGAGCGGAATGCCGGCGGCGGCAAGAACGCGGCGAATCTGCGTCTGTTCAAACCACCAGTCATGATTGCCGAGAATGGCATAGGTGCCGAGCGTCGCTTTCAGGCGGCTGAGTTCCGCCGCCCAGAGCGGCGCGGGAACCGGCTCGGTGACGAACCGGTGGGTCGCAACGAAGTCGCCGAGCAGCAGCACAATGTCGGAGCGGAGTGCATTCGCGGTATCCACGATGTCGCGGATACGCTGTAATCCCATGTTTGGGCCGCCGGCATGCAGATCGGCCAATACGGTGATAGTCAACCGCTGGCCGGACGGCCAGCCGCGCGGCTTCAGCGCGTAGCGCGTCACCTCCAGCAAGGCGGTGGCCTCAACGCCCGCATAGCCGGCGACCGCGGGCCCGGACAGGGCGGCGACGCCAAGCCCGCCGAGCAACAGGGTGCGGCGGGAGATCACCCTGCGCGGATTTTCCGCCGGCGAAGGCTTGGAAGGGCGCAACGATGTCATGTCAGGGCATCTACCAGACTTTGGGTGAAAGGGCCGTTTACCGGACCGCATAAAGCATGCAGCGATCGCCCCGCGGCGATTTGCTCAAGGGGCCTCCCGCGGCCTTGGCCGCGGCAAGGGAATTTCGTCGACGGGATCGAGCACGTTCCATTGGCACAGGCGGTAGCCGCCCCTCCGTTCGGCAAGGTCCATGTGAATATGGGTCTCGTGATGGCCGTCGGAACCGGGACCTAAAATCGTGGTAAATCGCGCGCAGACGCTCTGACGCACGCCCTCGCGGAACGTACGGCTCAACGACCTGTCGGTGAAATCGGCAAACCGGCCGTTGCTCAGATGCACCCCCCGCACATCGATCGCATTGGCGAGGCCGTGCTGACTGATTCTGGCGCCGGCGATGCGGTTGCGCCCCCGGCAATCATAGGATGCATAATTGTCGAGCGCGCGCGGCGTTCCGCCGAGCTGCGCCACCGCAGGAGTGAGGTCCTCCCGCACCCATTGGGCGAGCGCCTCGGCCATCGTGCAGCGCAAGGTCGCCGGCGGGCTTACAGCCACTTGCGTCCGGTCCGGCTGAATGATCGCCTCAAGCCGCACGACGTCGACTGCGCCGCAATCGCCCGGTCCGCTGATCGAGGGTGATGACGCGAGCACCGCGAGCTTGCCGGCGATGCGGACCTGGCAGGCGGAGGGCTCCTCGACGCTGGTGTCTGCGGTACCCCTCTCTGCCTGCGGATCGGATTCCGCTGCGAAGGCCTCCATCGGAACCGGCGCGATGCGCGGCGCCGCAGCGTCCGGCTGCGGCATGGATTGCGCGGGCATGGATTGCGCGGGCGCGGATTTCGCTTTCGGGCGCGGATCCTTGGCGGGGACAGGTTGCGCCCGCGCCTGCGCACCGGCAAGCGCAAAGACCGTGATCACTGCGGCAATCGGAAAGAGGCGTCCCACGGCTGTGCATCTCCGGGGCGAATACGGCATTTGTGCGGGAAGGGCCTTGCGAAGGCAATTTCTCTTTGGCGCAGTTGTGCTAGCGTTCGTACGATGGGTTCCGGAAAGCCGAAGTGACGCATGACGTGATCGTGGTTGGGCTCGGTGCGATGGGCAGCGCCGCGCTCTATCATCTGTCGCGCCGCAACGTGCGCGCCATCGGACTTGAACGCTTCGAGCCGGGTCACGAGCGCGGCTCCTCGCATGGCCGCACCCGCATTATCCGGCATGGCTATTTCGAGCATCCCTCCTATGTGCCGCTGGTGCGCCGCGCCGCCGCGATGTGGCGGGAGCTCGAAGCCGCATCCGGCCGCAGGCTGATGACCGTCACCGGCATTGCCGAAATCGGCCGCCCGGACTCGGTTCTCGTCACCGGCACTCTCGCCGCAGCGCGCGAGCATAACCTGCCGCACGATGTCGTAACCGCGCATGACCTGATGCGGCGCTATCCGGCGTTCCGCCTTCCGAGCGACTATGTCGCGGTCATCCAGCTGGATGCGGGCTTCGTCGAAGCCGAAACCGGGATTCGGGCGCATCTGCAGCTGGCGGCGGCGGCGGGCGCCGATATCCGCACCGGGGAACGCGTGGTCGCGGTCGAGCAGCGCGGCGATCGCGTGCGCGTGCTCACCGAACGCACGCAATACGAGGCGGGGTGCGCGATCGTTACCGCCGGTCCCTGGACCGCTTCGATCATGCCGGAACTTCGTGCGCCGCTTACGGTGACGCGGCAGGTTCTGCTCTGGGTCCGCCCGGTTCAGCCGGAATTGTTCCGGACCGGCTGGTTCCCGGTCTTCATGATCGAGAGCGAGCACGGCATCCATTACGGCTTTCCGCTGCATGACGACGGATTGCTCAAAATCGCAAAGCACCATCACGCGCGCGAGGTGGTCGATCCGGAAACCTATGACCGCACTGTATCCGAAGCCGACGAAGCGATGATTACCGGTCCGCTGTTTCGGATGCTACCGGCGGCCGCTGGGCCTGTAACCTCGGCCAAGACCTGCCTCTATACCATGGCCCCAGACGACGATTTCATCATCGGTCGCTTACCCGGACGCGAGCGTATCCTCATCGCCTCGCCATGCTCCGGCCATGGCTTCAAATTCGCACCGGCGATCGGCCAGGCGCTCGCGGACTTGTCGCTCACCGGCCGAAGCGATGCCGATCTGTCCAGGTTCGCCCTGTCGCGTTTTGTCAAAGAGACGGCGGCGCATTGACCGGCTCCGCGCCGGCAATTCCGACTCAAGCGAGGCACTTTCCCACGCCTCGTCGCGCCGCTAACCTTGTCACGCCAAGGAACACAAAGAATCCCAGGGAGGGATAGGATGCAGGGCCTGATGCAGGATTGGCCGCTTCTGTGCCATCGCATTCTGGACCATGCCGCAACCTTCCATGCCGGACGACCCATCGTGTCGCGCATGATCGAAGGGCCGATGCATCGCACCACCTACGCCGAAGCCCGCACCCGTGCTCTGAAGGTCGCGCAGCGGCTCGACCGCGACGGCATCCGGCTCGGCGACCGGGTCGCGACGCTGGCCTGGAACACATTCCGCCATTTCGAGGCATGGTACGGCATCATGGGCATTGGCGCGATCTACCACACGGTCAATCCGCGGCTGTTCCCCGAACAGATCGCCTGGATCGTCAATCACGCCGAAGACCGCGTGATGATGACGGATATCACCTTCGTTCCGCTTCTTGAGAAGCTGGCTGACCGGCTGCCTTCGATCGAGCGCTATGTCGTGCTCACCGACGCAGCCCATATGCCAGCGACATCGCTTAAGAACGCCGTTCCGTATGAGGAATGGATCGCAGAGGCGGACGGCGATTTCGCCTGGAAGAGCTTCGACGAAAACACGGCTGCTGGCATGTGCTACACCTCTGGCACCACCGGTCATCCCAAAGGCGTCCTGTATTCGCACCGCTCTAACGTGCTGCATTCAATGATGGCCAGCATGGGCGACGCCATGGGCGTGTCATCGCGCGATGTTATCATGCCCGTTGTGCCGATGTTTCACGCCAATTGCTGGGGCATCGCACTGACCGCCCCAATGAACGGCGCGACGCTGGTGATGCCCGGCATGAAGATGGACGGCGCATCGATTTTTCAGATGCTGGATGACAACCGCGTCACCTGCACGGCGGCAGTGCCGACCATCTGGCTTATGCTGTTGCAGCATCTCGAAGCTACCGGCGCGAAGCTGCCGCATCTCAGACGCGTGGTGATCGGCGGCTCGGCCTGTCCACGCGCCATGACACAAAAGTTCGAGAACGATTACGGCGTCGATGTCATCCATGCCTGGGGCATGACCGAAATGTCGCCGCTCGGTTCGCTCTGCACAATCAAGCCCGATTATGCCGGGCTGACCGGGGAGGCACTCTTCGACCTCAAGGTCAAACAGGGTCATCCGCCGTTTGGCGTGGAGATGCGCATCACCGACGATCTCGGCCGCGACCAGCCCTGGGACGGCAAGACCTTCGGCCGTCTCAAGGTGCGCGGACCTGCGGTTACGCACGCCTATTTCAAGGATGATGCCGACATCCTCGACGATCAGGGCTTCTTCGATACCGGGGACGTGGCGACCATCGATCCTTATGGCTACATGCAGATCACCGATCGGTCCAAGGATGTCATCAAGTCCGGCGGCGAATGGATCTCCTCGATCGATCTCGAGAATCTCGCGGTCGGCCATCCCAAGGTCGCAGAGGCCGCGGTGATCGGCGTGCACCACCCCAAATGGGACGAGCGGCCGCTGCTGATCGTGGTTCTGAAAAAAGATGCCACGGCGGAGAAAGACGAAATGCTCGCCTTCATGCGCGGCAAGGTTGCCGACTGGTGGCTGCCGGACGATGTGGTCTTCGTCGAGGAAATTCCGCATACCGCCACGGGCAAGATTCAAAAAACGGCGTTGCGGGAACGCTTCAAGGATTACATTCTGCCCGGACCGATGGCTGGGGAGTAAGGCATGGCTTTGGCGGAGGCGGGATCGGTTGCCGGGGCGGCAAGCGGCGGCGCGCGCCCGGTCCGCTTTATTGGACCAGAGAAGGATTATTGGCGGATCGTGGTGCGCGGCGCCATCCTTCTGATGGTGACGCTCGGTCTCTACCGCTTCTGGCTTGCCACCGATGTTCGCCGGTTTCTCTGGGCAAACACAGAAATTGAAGGCGAATCGCTGGAATATTCCGGCACCGCACTCGAACTCCTTCAGGGCTTTCTGTTCGCGATCGCCCTGATCCTGCCGATCTACACGGTGTTCACCATAACGGTGCTCGATCTCGGAGCCTTCGGCAATCTTCTCTCCTTTTCCGCGGTGCTGCTTCTGGTTTTCATGAGCCAGTACGGCATATATCTCGCGCGCCGCTACCGGCTGACCCGCACGGTATTCCGGGGCCTGCGCTTTCACCAGACCGGCAACGCAGTGCATTATTCGATCTGCGCCGTCTGGTGGTGGGGATGGACCGTCCTGACGCTTGGATTTGCCTATCCCTTCACGCGCGCCGCGCTCGAACGCTTCAAGATGCGCAACACCTTTTATGGCGACCTGCAGGGGCGCTTCGAGGGCTCGGGATGGCATCTCTTCGTCCGGGGCTTCCTGATGTGGCTTCTGGCGCTCATCCCGATCCTGATCATGGCCGGATCGATCCTGTCCCTTGACTGGAGCGCAATCGGCGGAGCGCTGCGGGGCGGCGGCGATGTCGCGGCCCGCATTGAGCGCGCGAGCCCGGGGACCCTGACGATATTCGGCCTTGCCATCGTATCGTTCGCGGCCGCGCTCGTCTTTGCCGGCCTGTTTCTGCCGGCCTTCCACGCCATCGTGATGCGGTGGTGGATCAACGGCATCCGCTTCGGAGAGATCGCTGCAAAATCCCATTTGCGCACCCGCGATGTGTATTTCGCCTATCTGCGGTTCATCGGCTATTTCCTGGCCTTCATCGCCGTGCTGCTGATCGGCATTTTCTTCGGTCTGGTGTTCCTCGGCGCTTTCGGCGAGGACGGCTCGGCGCTGGTGGAATTTCTCACCGTGGCGATGATGGTCGGCGCCTATGTGGTCTTCATGCTGGGCACGATCACGCTGTTCAATGCCGTTGTCACGCTGTCGGTCTGGCGGCTGACGGCCGCTTCGATCGAATTGTCCGATACGGCGCCAATTGCGCACGTGAAGGCGGCGGGCGACGCCAGTTCCCCGCTTGGCGAGGGTATTGCCGACGTACTCAATATCGGCGGAATCTGATGTCTGGTCTCGTCGGCAACGCGGTTTATTTCGATGGCGTGACCGCCGCGCGCCATGAGGTCCGCCTCGAACTCACCGACCGCGCTGTGCTGATTTTCGATGCCGCAGGCGGCCTGATCGATCAATGGCCCTATCCGCGCCTGAAACACCTGTCGGCGCCGGCGCATATCTTCCGCGTCGGCTTGCGAAAGTCGGACAACCTCGCCCGCCTCGATATTGCCGATCACGACCTCGCCCACGAAATCGATCTGGCCTGCCCCGATATCGACCGGACCGGCACCAGCGCCCGCAAGGCCAAGCGGCGCGTCGTCGGCCTCAGCTTTCTTGCGGCGCTGTCGTTGTTCGCCGTCGCAGTCTTCGGGGTACCCGCGATCGCGGACCGGCTGGCGCCGCTGGTGCCGCAGGGCATCGAGCGCAGGCTCGGCAATGCAGCCGACACCCAGGTCCGCGCCATGCTCGACAAGGGCCCGGTCGACCGTCCCTTCGAATGCGGCGCAGCGCCGGCCGAGCAGGCCGGCCGTGCGGCATTCGAGAAGCTGATCAAGCGGCTGCAGACCGCGGCTTCGCTGCGGGTCCCGCTCCAGACCGCGGTGATCCGCCGCGAGGAGGCCAATGCCATCGCCCTTCCCGGGGGTCATATCTATGTCTTCAAGGGCCTGATCGACCAGGCGGAAAGCGTGGACGAGGTCGCGGGTGTGATCGCCCATGAGCTTGGCCATGTGGCCAATCGCGACGGCACGCGTGCGGTGCTCCAGGGCGCCGGCCTTTCGCTGATCTTCGGCATGTTCCTTGGCGATTTCGTCGGCGGCGGCGCGGTGGTTCTGGCTAGCCAGTCGCTGTTGAAATCGGCCTATTCGCGAGGCGCGGAACGCCGTGCCGACGGCTATGCGGTCCGCGCCATACAGGCCGCGGGGGGCGACCCGCGGGCGCTCGGACGATTCCTGGGCCGAATCGCGGGAAAAGCGCGCAGCGGCTCGCTATTTCTCGACCATCCCGCCACCCCGGACCGCATCGCGCATATCGACGCCATCGCCCCGCCGCAAAGTGGTGGCGCAACGCTGCTGGACCGGGCCGAGTGGCAGGCGCTGAAGCGCATCTGCACAGGCCATCGCTAGGATACGCGGCGGGACGGCGGGGATTTGCGCCTTCCGCATGGGCCGCGCTCGACTAAGACTTTCGCCACTTTAGGGCACTGACGATGGCACGCCGCCGGCTTCCAGACGAACCGCATTCCAAGCTCGCGATATGGTCGCGGCGGCTGGCGCTGTTTTCGGTCGCCGCCGTCGTTATTGCGATCGTTGCGGTACGCGCCGGCCTGGTCGAGGTGCTGCCGGGTATCGCCACCTTGGGCGGCGCACTGTCCTTTGCCGTGCTGGCGATCCTGCTGGCGCTCATGTCCTTTGTGACGATCTGGCGGCAGGGGCTGCGGGGTCTCGGCTATTCCGTGATCGCCATCGTGGTCGGTGCGCTGCTTCTCGCCTACCCCGCTTATCTCGGTTACCAGGCCTATAGGCTGCCGCCGATCTACGACATTACCACGGACGTGCTCGACCCGCCGGGTTATGACGCGGTGCGACGCTTGCGCTCGCGCAGCACCAACCCGGCGCAATATGCCGGCCTCTATGCCGCCGAGCAGCAGCGGGAGGCCTACCCGCAGATTACGCCGCTCGAATTGTCGGTCCCCGGAAAGACCGCCTACGATCACGCGCTGGCGTTGGTCAACAAACGGCGCTGGTTAATCCTCGATGCCCGCGAGCCATTGCCCAAGCGCCGTGACGGCCGGATCGAGGCAGTTGCCCGCACGCCAATCATGGGCTTTCGCGACGATATCGTGATCCGCATCCGCGGCACCGAGGAGGATGCACGCGTCGACATGCGCTCGTCCTCACGATACGGCTTTCACGATCTTGGCAGCAACGCGTCCCGTATCCGCGCCTTCCTAGATGCGCTCGAGCGGGAGATTGAAGCGACGCTCGAGCGCGAAGAGCGCCGCCGCCCGCTGGAAAAGAAAGCTCCGCCGCCCAAGAGCCAGCCAAAGAACGCCCCCAAGAGCCCGCAGGGATCGCCTCAGGCCAAGCGGTAGATTCCCGCGATCGACGGCGTGCCCTCGGTGGCGACCTCGCCGCGCGCGACGAGATCCTCCAGATGGGCGAGCACCGACAAGCCGGCCGCCCCGATCAGACGCGGATCGATGCCGATATAGATGGCGCGGACCAGGGTCGGAATGTCAGCAGCGCCCTTGGCAAGCCTGTGCAGGATGGACTCCTCCCGTCCCAGCCGGTGACGGATATAGCTTTGCACGAAGCGCGGCGCTTCGCGGATCATGTTGCCGTGGCCCGGGAAATAGACCGTCTCTTCGCGCTCCGCGACCTTGCAGAGCGAGGCCATGTAGTCGCTCATCGCCCCGTCCGGCGGTGCCACGATCGAGGTCGACCAGGCCATCACATGGTCGCCGCAAAACAGCGCATTGGTCTCTTTCAACGCATAGGCCATGTGATTGGCGCAATGACCGGGCGTTGCAACCGCTTCCAGCGTCCAGCCCTCGCCCGCTACGATGTCGCCGTCGCCGAGCCGGATATCGGGCCTGAAATCGGTGTCGGCCGCAGCATCCAGCGGGTTGATCTCGCCGATATGGAGCGGCCGCGAAGCGCGATGCGGCCCCTCGCCATAGGTCGCGGCGCCGGTCGCGGCCTTCAGCGCAGCGGCCGCAGGCGAATGATCGCGATGCGTATGGGTCAGCAGGACATGGCTCACGGTTTCGCCGCGCAGCGCATTGAGGAGCGCTTCGATATGCCGGGCATCGTCGGGCCCGGGGTCGATCACCGCAACCTTCCCGGCGCCGACGATATAGGTGACGGTTCCCTTGAAGGTAAACGGGCCCGCATTGCCGGCACAGAGCGCGCGCACCTTGGGTGCAATCTCCTTAACGATACCGGGCACCAGATCGAAACTTTTGTCGAACGGGATGTCGTGGTCGGCCATTGGCTTATTTTTGCAACTTCTAAGGATGCAACGCGGACAGAAAGTGCCGTCCATTTGCGCAGCATTTTAATCACACACAACACAATCGACGCAAAAACCGTTCAAGCATTACCGCTATGCTTTGGTCGATTGGCCGGTGCATTGCGCGAATGGAATGTCGAAATGTCGGAAACTGCATCCCTCATCCAGGAGCTCGAACAGGCAATGGCGGCGGGCTCTCCCGCCATGCGCCTCAATACACTGACCCGCATCACGGACCTGTTTCTTGCCGGTTCCGAACGTCATAGCGACGAGCAGCTTTCGCTGTTCGACGATATCCTTATGGTGCTGATCGAGACCATCGAGGTCAACGCCAAGGTGCAACTATCCCGCAGGCTGGCCTGCCGCCCGGATGCGCCGCCGAAGACCGTACGCACCCTCGCCTTCGACAACTCGATCGCCGTGGCGGCGCCCATGCTGATGCGCTCGGAGCGGCTGACCGACGCCGATCTGATCGAAAATGCCAGAACCAAGAGCCAGGAACATCTGCAGGCCATCACCCAGCGCAGCGTGCTGAGCGAGCCGGTGACCGACGTGCTGATCGACCGCGGCAACAGCCGGGTGATCCAGCTGGTCGCGCAGAACGCCGGTGCGCGCTTTTCCGATAACGGCTTCGGCAGACTTGTGAGCAAGGCCGCACATGACGAGGGCCTCGCCCGCTATGTCGGCTCGCGCCGCGACATCCCGCGTCATCATTTCATCAAGCTTCTGGAAACTGCGTCCGCCGAGGTGCGCGACCGGCTGGTGGCGGCCAATCCGAGCCTGGCCGAAGTCATCAACTCGACCGTCGCCGGCGTCGCCTCCTCGATCAGCGAGGATGTGCGCAACACCTCGCGCGACCATGCCCGCGCCGTGGCGCGCATCAAACGGCTGCACCGCACCGGACAATTCAGCGAGGCCGACCTGCATGCCTATGCCAGCGCCAACGATTTCGAGCGCGCCACGGTGGCGCTCGCCGCGCTCGGCGATTTTCCGATCGACATGACCGAGCGCGCGTTGCTGGACAAGACCACCGACCTCATTCTCATCCTGTTGAAGGCGGCGCAAGCCTGCCGCGCCACGGCGCGCGCGGTGCTCACCATGCGCGCGGCCGACCGCCGGCTTTCGCCGATGGACCTTGCCGATTCACTCGAACATTACGACCGGCTGCAGCTTGCCACCGCCCGCAACGCACTGGAATTCTACCGGCTGCGGCGGCAATCCGCCGAGACCTCGCATGTCTCCACCGAGCTCGCGCTTGAATGGTACGCGGAAGCGCTCCCGCAGCGCCCGGGACAGGCCGGGCGGTAGCCGCAGAAATTTGCTTGAACGACTCGTCGCAATCGATGAAGCGAGTTTCGGAACCACGATTCTAGCCGCGCCGCGCCCTCTCGATCGCGGCGACGTCGATCTTCGTCATCGTCATCATCGCCTCGAACGCGCGCCTGGCCTCATCGCCGCCCGCGGCCATTGCGTCGGTCAGCACGCGCGGCGTGATCTGCCATGACACGCCCCATCTGTCCTTGCACCAGCCGCAGGCGCTTTCCTGACCGCCGTTGCCGACGATGGCATTCCAGTAGCGGTCGGTTTCGGCCTGATCGTCGGTCGCGACCTGGAACGAGAACGCCTCGCTCTGCTTGAACGCCGGCCCGCCATTGAGCCCGAGACAGGGAATGCCGAGCACGGTGAATTCCACCGTCAGCACGTCGCCCTTCTTGCCGCTCGGATAGTCGGTCGGCGCGCGATGCACCGCACGGACCGCGCTGTCCGGAAACGTCGCGGCATAGAAGCGTGCCGCATCCTCGGCGTCCTTGTCGAACCACAGGCAGATGGTGTTTTTGGGGGGCACGTTGGCCTCTTGGTTTTGTGGATTGAGGAATCGGTGCTCTGGCCGCAAACGGTTGATGACCGCGACCGTTCCCGCACGCCCAATGACCACGATGCGAGCGTGCGAGCGCGCAAACGCGAAGGGGACCGCTTTTCCGCCCTCATCCTCAGAGGCGCCGAAGACGCGTCTCGAAGGACGAAGGCGGCTTAACCTCCTCAGGATGAGCCGCGCCTCAGTCAGTATCGTGCAGGCACAAATCGGCGCGTCGTTACCCGGCGACGCAATTTTCGACGAAGCGCAACAGTTCGACGAGACGGAGATCCTTGGCCTCGGCTTCCCGACGGCACGCTTCGCGCTTGTCGATGCGATCCTGGATACGCTGGAGCAGGGTCTCGCTCTTCCAGATCACTGGTGGCCACCACGAGCCATCGAGCACAGACGGCGGCGTCTCCTTGGGCCAGTATAGGCGGAACATCGGAATGAAAGGGCCGTCCGGCGCCGGCAGCCAGTTTGCTTCCTTGTCGGGCCCAGGATTGTCCTTCTGGAGATAGAGGTCGATCGAACCGTCCGCGTTGGCTTTAAGCTGGTTGCGTTCGCTGAGCGTGTAGCGATTGAGCGGATTGGGGACAAAGAAATATCCCTTGTCGTACATCGTGAGCGACCAGAAGGCGTTAGCCGGCGGCAGATCCTTCTTGCTCGGAAACCGGATCACATATTTGTTCTTCGACGTGTCGAGCGGGTGGCTATCGGCGTCTGCCAGCCCCACAGGATAGACCGCATCCTTGGGCGCGTTGGCCGGGATGCCGAAAGCGGAGAGCCAGGCGCGGGCCATGTAGTCGGTGCCGTAATGGCCAACCTTGAGGTTGATCAGCCAGCCCTGCTTGACGATGCCGGACTGTGCCGTATAGGCAGCGATCCGCTCCCACGCCGCTTTCGGTGTTTGCTCGATGGCTTTGGCGATTGCGGGATCGAGCTTGGTCAGGTCGAAATCCTTCCCGGGTACGAGACCGATCCTGGCCATCTTCGCAACCATTGGCGCGTCTTCGGGCGCCGGAGGATTGTTCTTCATCAATTCCGCCATCCAGCCGAAGAATTGCGCCGCATTGAGTGCGTTGACGCTGTCGCGGACCGAACGCTTCATGTCGACGGTCGGGTCAATCTTGCCCTGCGGCGGAACGTAAGGCTTGCCCCATGCGCTGAGCGGGTAGAGCTTGTACTGGTCCTGCAGCGCCCAGACCGCCCTGTAGTCTTCGGGCGTCCCGGTGGAATAAGTGCGGGCTAAAATCCAGACAGTCGCCGTCGGTGACTTAACCTCCTTCACGCCTTCGGGGAGCTTGCCGGTCCAACCCGGACCGGTGATGGCGTAGGTTTGCGCCTTCTGGCCGGTCGTGCGCGAGCCGGGATCGAATATGACCGGCACCCAAGCATCATAGAACTCCCAGACATAATAGCGGTCGCCCATGTCCGGCCAACTGATGATCCAAGGCTCTTTCGAGACGTCGATAAACGCATTGGAATAAAGCGTGTCGGCATTGGGTGCGGTGACGTCGCGATAGGAGGCATTGGGATATTCGCGCAGGTTGGCGAACTGCCCCATCGGCGCCCGCTTGGTCTCGGGCTTTTCGACGTTGGTAATGACCTTGCGTGACATCTCCACGGAAATCAGCGAGTAGCCGTAGATATAGGTCTCCTCGGCAATCGCCTTGGCTTCATCCGGCGTCAGCGTTTGGGCGCTGGACGTGAACGTCAGCGGCACCATCGCCGCTCCGATTATGACCCCCTGCATCAAGGCGCGTCTGGCTATGCTCATGATACCTTCCTGTTCAATTTCAACATGTCGATAACAGCGAAACGGCCCGTTCCTTCGTACGAAGGAGCAAACGGATATTAGTAAAAGGTACGTTAGTCAAACAATTGAGCTGGCCGTAAGGAATGTCTTGCCACTTCGCGCCAATCTCTTAGTCTCGGTCGCAATTTTGTTTCTTACGCTGCCGCCGGTAATTGATCGGCTGAATTGCCATCAAGCGCATGAAGATGCGACTGAAACTGCTCGAGCCCGCGTAACCCAGGAGTGAGGCGATATCGGCAATTCGCAGATTGGAATCGGCGAGCAAGTGGCAGGCGCTATCAAGACGGACCTCTGCTACGATTTCACTATAGCTGGTACCGATTTCAGCCAAGTGACGTTGGAGTGACCTAACGCTAATCCGCAGACGTCGCGCAGCGCCCTGAATCGAGGTATCGCCGTGCCGTAGGGACACCGAGATCGCCGATCGTATCGCATGTTTTGAAGGCGCAGGCACAGGCTTCATGACAACCGGCTAAGCTATTGCAGCATCGTTTAACCGTTACATTTATACGACTACAATTGCTGTTATCTGTGGTCTTGCCATTAGCCGCCAAAATAATGGAAAAGACCGGCCTCCCTTGTAGGTTGGCGCATGAGGCGCAATGCGCAAGCGATCGAATATCAAAAATCTAAGATGAAGAGCCGGACAGGGCAGTGAGAGCATGACCCGTATCCCTCTGACGCGCGCCCAGTTCCTTCTGCCGTTCGCTCAGATCCATGACGAGATCGGCGCTCCGACTGAAGCCCTGCTTGCCAAATTCCGGCTGCCGGCTGCCCTGGACGAGAAGGCGGATCACTATGTCCCGATCCTACCAGCCATCGAATTCGCGCAGGCCGCCCAGAGAGCGCAGGGCATCAACGATTTCGGGTTTCAGGCGGCGCGGCGGGTCGAGTTCTGCCACCTCAGTGAAAAGCTTCGCGGGTTGATCGCTCAATCCCCGACGCTGTTTACCGCCTTGAGGCAGGTTTGCAGATGGGCGCCGCTCGAAGATACCAACCTGACGATGTGGCTCGAGCGCGAAGACGATTGTATCCGGGTCTGCAGCAAATTGGACGGCACCAACGGGCTTCTGCATCTCGAGCACTCGCAATGGCTCCAGTTGATTTTCCCGGTCTATATCGTCCGCCAGTTCGCCGGACCGGACTGGAACCCGGCCACCATCGCCTTCGAAGCGCGCTATACGCCGAGCCTTCACACCCAGGCGTTCTGGTCGAACACCCGGTTCCTTTCGGGCCAAAATGCGTCGTGGATTGACGTTCCTGCTTCGTTGCTGAGCCTGCCCAATCTCTCGCTGGACCCGCCGCTGGATTTGTCGGGCGAGGAAGACGGTCCACCTGACGTCGATCTTGTCGCGACACTGAAGCTGATGCTGCCGTCATACCTGGGTCAGGGGCTGCCAACGGCGGCGGAAGTTGCGGAAATCGCAGGCGTGAGTTTGCGAACCTTCCAGCGGAAGCTGGTGAATCTGGGCCACTCGTACTCGAGTCTTGTTGACTTTGTTCGGTATGAGAACGCGGCCAAACTGCTTCGCGAAACCGATGCGAAGATCATCGATGTCGCCTTAAGTATCGGGTACGTTGACCATGCGCACTTTACGCGCGCGTTTCGCCGGATTTCCGGTGTGACCCCGCGCGGATTTCGCGAGCAGTGGCGGCCGCGTTAGCGCTTGTGGCGTGGTGGCAGCTTGTTGGAGCCGAACGTCCGATCTGGCGAAGCAGATACCCCGCGCCTACAACACCTTTCCCGGATTGAGGATGCCGTTCGGGTCGAGCGTCTGCTTCAGCGCGCGCATGACCTCCAGCGCTACGGGATCCTTCACCCGCGGCAGCCAGTCGCGCTTGGCGATGCCGATGCCGTGTTCGGCCGAGATCGAGCCGCCGTATTTCGCCACCACGCCGAACACTGCGCGCTGAATGTCGTCCTCGCGCGCCATGAACGTCGCCTTGTCCATGCCGGGCGGCTGCGTGACGTTGTAATGGATGTTGCCGTCGCCGACGTGTCCAAAAGGCATAGGCCGCGCGCCGGGCACGATCGCAACGGCCGCCGCGCTCGCCTCCGCGATGAAGGCCGGGATCGCCGCGACCGGCACCGACACGTCATGCTTGATCGAGGCGCCCTCGCGCTTTTGCACCTCGCCCGCTTCCTCGCGGATGCGCCACATCGCCTTCGCCTGTTCCAGCGACTCGGCGATGGCGCCGTCGTCGATCAGGCCGCGTTCGACGCCGGCCTCGAAAATCGCCTCGACGAGATCGCGCAAGCCGCTCTCGGCCTGCGACGACAATTCCATCAGCACATAATACGGATGCGGCGCGTCGAGCGGATCGCGCGTGCCCTCGATGAAGCGCACCGCAAGCTCGACATTCATCCGCGTCATCAGTTCGAAGCTCGTAACCTGACTGCCCGCGCGCTCATAGGCAAGCCCAAGGAGATCGACCGCGGCCTGCACCGAAGGCACGCCGAACACCGCAAGCTCGACCGAACGCGGGCGCGGCACGAGGCGCAGCACCGCCGCGGTGATGATGCCGAGCGTGCCCTCGGCGCCGATGAACAGGTTCTTGAGATCGTAGCCGGTATTGTCCTTCTTCAGCTTGTTGAGATTGTTGAGCACGCGCCCGTCCGCAAGCACGACTTCGAGGCCGAGCGCATGCGACCGCGCGACGCCATGGGCGATCGCGGCGGTGCCGCCGGCATTGGTCGAGAGATTGCCGCCGATGGTGCAGGTGCCCTCGGACGGAAGGAGTTGCGGATAGAGCCGGTCTACCTGCGCGGCGGCTTCGCGTGCGCGCTGCAAGGTGACGCCGGCCTCTGCCGTGAGCGTGTTGGTGACCGGATCGACCTCGCGGATTTTGGTCATGCGGTTGAGCGAGAGCACGATCTCGCCGTTGAGCGCGACCTGTCCGCCCACCAGGCCGGTATTGCCGCCCTGCGGCACGATGGCGGTGCGGGTCTCGTTCGCGAGTTTCAGGATCGCCGATACCTGTTCGGTGGACTCGGGGCGCAGGATCAGCGGGGAGTGTCCCGGCCAGCGGTCGCGCTGCTCGTGCAGATAGGCCGCCTGCACGTCCGGATCGGTGATGGCGTATTTTTCGCCAACAATCTGCGTGAACTTCGTGATCAGGTCTTTATCGGGCGTGAGCATGCGCACTTCTACGAGGATGAATTCAGGGCAGCTTTTTCGGCGCGGCGGCACGGCGGAGCCGGTCGTTGATGGCTTCGCCTAACCCTCGATACGGGATCGGCATGACGGCGATTTTCGGGGCACCCATTGCATCCAGTCGGCGGAGGTGACCGAACAGGTTGGCCGCAGCCTCGGATAGATCGCCCCTTTCGGAGAGGTTGAGCATGGCCGCGGCACCCGGAAGCGGCGCGCCGAATGCGAGCAGGACTTCGCCCGGTTCGAGGCTCGCCGCGTCGAGCCGAAGCGCGCTACGCGGCGCATAATGGCTTTCCAGCATGCCCGGGGCGAGCGGGGTTTCCGCTTGAGGCTCAATGGCTTGGGCGAGCTTGTGGCCGAGTTTCGCTTCGATTGTCTGGCGCGACAGCCCGCCCGGCCGCAGGATCTTGGACTTGTCCAGGCACGCGACGATGGTGGATTCGATACCGACCGGCGTCGGCCCACCATCCACGATCAGATCGATTTTACCGTCAAGGTCCTCGAACACATGCGCCGCCGTCGTGGGCGAGACATGACCCGACACATTGGCGGACGGCGCCACGACCGGCCTGCCGAAGGCACGCAGGATTTCGCGGGCCAGCGCATGATCGGGGACGCGGATCGCGATGGTGTCGAGTCCGGCGGTGGCGAGCTCCGAAACCGGGCAGCCGGGTTTTCGCGGCAAGACCAGCGTCAGCGGTCCGGGCCAGAACGCGGATGCCAGACGTTCCGCATCCGCGTTGAAGACGGCCAGCGCGCAAGCCGCCGCAAGGTCCGGTACATGCGCGATCAGCGGATTGAAGGCCGGGCGGCCCTTCGCCTCATAGAGGCGTGCAACGGCTCGCCCGTCGGTGGCGTCGGCCCCCAAGCCGTAGACGGTTTCGGTCGGAAAAGCGACCAGGCCGCCGCGCGACAAGCAATCCGACGCGGTTCGAGCTGATCCCGGCACGGCCTTGATCAGACGCGTTTTCGACATGACATGCATGCGGGCTTCTTAGCCGCTTTTCGACGGTTTTGCGCGTCCCTGCCGCGGAAACATTTGCGAAAAATTGCCCCGCGGCTCGCCTTGCGGGGCGGCCGGGTCGTGGCTATAAGACGCCCCTTCCAAGTCGGAGTGTAGCGCAGCCTGGTAGCGCACCTCGTTCGGGACGAGGGGGTCGCAGGTTCAAATCCTGCCACTCCGACCATTTTTCCCGAAAACAGCCGGACATTGCACGAAAGCTTCCCCGGACGTCGGAAGTCCGAGCAGCAGCAGCGCCGGATGAAAAAACGCCCGGCAGATTGCGCGCCGGGCGTTGACAATGGCTTCAGCTAAGAAAGCGAGCGGCCGTTATTTTCCGCCTGCAAGTTTCGCGGCCTCGGCGATGCGCTTGCGCTGTTCGTCAATCTCGCCGGCGAATTCCTTGGCCGGTCCCGGCCGCACCACCTGACCCATCGGGGTCAGCTTCTTGACCACTTCGGGATCGGAGGCGGCTTCGATCAGGTCGGCGGCGATCCGGTCGCGCAGTTCCTGGGACATCTTTTTCGGACCAAACAGCCCAACCAGCCCATCAAGCGTCAGAACCGGAAATCCGGCCTCCGCCACTGTCGGAATGTCGGGAAGAGCCGCGGCGCGCTGCGAATTCATCAGCGCCAGAACCTTCACCTTGCCGGCTTCAACCTGTGGCCGCATGATGGCGTAAGCCGCGCCGTAAATTTCGATACGCCCGGAGGCGAGATCGTTCAGCGCTTGCACGCCGTCCTTGTACGGGATCTTGGCGACGTCGATATTGGTGTCCTTCAGCCAGCCCGAAACCATGAAATCCACGGCGCCAGTGGTCCCGGCATAGTTAAGCTGACCGGGCTTCTCCTTGGCGAGCTTGACGAAATCCGCGAGCGTCTTGACGTCGAGCGACGCCGGCACACCGATGGCAATCAGCGTATTGGTGGCACGAGCGATTGGCACGAGATCGGTCGGGTCGTACGGGAGCTTCTGGTGCAGCAGCGGATGCGCGGTAAAGGTGGAGGTCGGCGCCATCAACAGCGTGTGATCGTCGTTGGCCTGGACGAAGGCATTGATCGCGACGATGGCGTCGCCGCCAGGCCGGTTCTCGACGACGACCGGCTTGCCCCATTTGGCCGAGAGCTTGTCGGCAAGAAGCCGCGTGGTGATGTCCACGCCGCTGCCGGGGCCGAGCGGCAGGATCATGGTGACGTTACGCTGCGGCCAATCCTTTGCGGGCGTTTGCGCATGGGCCGGAAGATGGGCGGCAGCGAGCGACGATATGGCAAGACCGGCGGCGGCGAGCAGGCGGAGCATGGGGGTTTCCTTCGTGGCTTTGGGCTCTTGGCTAAGGCTTTCGATTGGCCTTTTGGCTAGCCCCTTCGCGCCCGGGGGTCAATGCGGCATGGTCCGCGCATCGCGTGGCACGGTTTGCGTATTGCGAAAGCCGGCCGGCACGTCGCCCGAGCCTACTGACAGATGAAATCGTCCGTCTTGACCGGTGCGCCGGCGCTGACACCAGGAACATTCTCAAGCTGCTCCAGCGGGACTGCGGGCTTCGGCGCCTCGTACTTGACCTCGCGGTTTACCGGGACTTGCGCGTAGGGCAAGTCCACCTGGCGCACCGCCCTCACCCAATCGTCAAATTTGCGCCACTGGACATATTTGCTGTCGAGCGCGGCCTGATAGGTGCGCCACCACCTGGCTTTGGTGCCGCCGAGCTAGGCGTGCGACACCAGGATGACATCCGATGGACGGCCCGCCAGCACGTTCTGGATCACGTTCGCGAAATCGGCATCGGTCGACCCGCGCGCCCACAGGCTGTAGTCGCACAACGACCCGCTCCCCATCTCGCCGAAGGGCACGTTGGATACCGAAATGATCTTCGCTTTATACTCGCGCGGCGCGCAGACGATCGCCCGTTCGGCCGCGGTGCCTCGCGCCAGCACATATTCGACGCCGAGCGCATCAGCCGCCTTCAGCGTATTTTCATCATAGGCGAAATACTTGCTGCCGAACACGCGCATCGTCTTGTGGACGATGGTGCGCTCGATGGCATTCTTCACCTCGCGCATGCGCGCAAGCTGTTCCTCGTAGGGGACATCCCAGAACAGCTTCTCGGCATAAAGGCCTGCGATCGGATAGCCCTTGAGCGCAAGGCGGGCAAAGTCCTTCGGAAATTCTGCAATGACATTGTCCTGGGCCTGGATCAGAGCCGTCAGCTTGCGCTGGTCGAGCTGTTGCTCACAATGGCGGATGCCATCGATATGCTCGAACTCGATGAGCATGATGAGGCCGTTGCTACGCTGATCCATTGAGGACGCCTGTGCAAATGACGACGACGCCGTATAAAGCAGCAAGGTTGCGGCCGCGGCAAGTGCCGCGGACCTCCGCTCCAGCCGGATAGCGCTTGAACCGATAATGGAAACGCAACGCCGAAACGCTTGCGCTATAATGGCGCTCTTTCCGGACATGCTCGCCTCCTCAGGTTGTCGAGGTGATGGCATGACCAATTTGCGAGGCAAGCCTCGAAGGGACGTTGATTTTGTATCAAGCTCTCAAGTGGAGGGCGCGCGTCACGTCCGCGGTGGTCTTCGCCGCTCGCTAAACCAAGAACGATAATCCGTCATCTTGGCGCGCTGGCTTTGCGGCGCCCGGCGCTTGCAGGTCGAGAATTCCTCGGTGCCTTCCTTCGCGCCCCAGCGCAGCTCGACGCAGTCGTTGAGGTTATAGGCCATCTCCAATGCAACGATGCGGTCCATCACGTCCTTCAGCGTGAGCGTCCATTGCGAGCCATCGGTGCGCGGATAGGAGAATTTGCGTGCCTCAAGTTCCTGCGCCAGTACGGCCTGCAATTCGGCCCTAACCTGCTCGGGGCTCCTGTCGCGCGGCATCGCGTAACGCTCCGGCCGGCGCGCAACGCGGTCCGGGAACTGGCGCACCACGTCCATTGCGATCAGGAGGCGCAAGTCGCGCGACGGCGTTGCGAAATCTTCCCACGCGCCAGTAGTCTCAAAGATGGCGGCACCGTCCGGCATCGAGGCGTCGCCCTTGCCGCTGAGCTGGTACTTGCGGCCATTCTCGACCGAAGTGACGCGCGCCCTCACCTGCTCTTCGAGCGAGACGATCGCCTCCTGCATTGCCCGCAGCGGATCAAGCGGGTTTGGCGACATGACGTCATCCATCTTGTCGTAAAACGCTTCGACCGAAAGTTTGGTCTGTTCCAGCGAGAAATCCGCATAATTGGGATTTTTCGAAATCTCCGCGACAGTGAGCCGGCGAAGTGCACCGCTTTTGTCACGCACGATGGGTCGGAATCGCTTGAAGCCGGGATCGCCGAGCGCCGGGTCTTGAGCAAACAGGAAATTGCCGCGCCAGAACCGCTTGCGCGCGACCGTGCCGTCGGGCTGCGCATCGACGGCAAGGAACACGCCGGCATTGCCTTCTGTTTGCGGCACGCGCTTGGCGATAATCAAAAGATGGCCGTAAGGGTCGGCGTAAACCGTTCCGGGCCGGAGATGGTCGGCTCCGAGCGGGATGGTGTAGAAGTCCGAGCCTTCGTCGGCCGCGCGGGTGCGTCCCGCACCGGAATGCACGCCATCGGCGACGCTGAACTGGATGTAGTGCCCAAAGGCGAGCGCAAGCGTCGTCGGACGCGGCGGGCGCACCGGGGCCGCAGGCTTCGCTCCGGCCCCGGCGCCGGGTGATGGCGGAATTGCGAGGCCCGGCGTCGGCCGCACCGCCGGCCGCTGCGAGGTTTGAGCGGACGTTGCATCGCGGCTTCTGGTGCCGGGCTGAGGCTCTCGCGGCTTGAAGAGGTCGAACAAGTTTCCGGATGGCTTTGCCGCCGGATCGACTGCAGCCGCGGGGCTGGCCGCGGCAAGGCTGTCCTCAGCGTTCTCCGGCAGCGGCTCTTCCTTCTCGATATGCCACCACGACGTACAGCGCGGCGGCTTGCCACCGCCGCCGCGGGTGCATTTGGCATAGCCGAAGGGCAGCCCCATCTTGAACGCGAAATAGGCGCGCAGGAAGTACGGCAAGTCGGCGCAATCTGGGCGGATGTAGAGATTAATCGAATCCTCGCGCAGGCCGAGATGATTGTGCAGCATGTTGCGCGCGGGATCGCGCAAGACGACATGCAGCGCCGGCCATGATGGCGAGGTGTCGGGCGGCGCCTCGAACAGCGCCTCGATCCACGCGGAATAGAGATTCTCGGTGGCCCTGTTCCAGCTGTTGCGGACAGGCCAGACGCTGTTTTTGGCCGCACTCGGCCGCGGCGGCTGTGTGGCTGCAACGGCGATCTCGCGTATCACAATGCGGCATTCGGGCGGCCCGCTATCGCGGGTCAATCGTGCCTGCCATTTGCCGGCAACGGGCGAAGCGACTTCCGCGCTCCAGAAATAGGGCGGGCCGCCGCGACGTTCGCGTGAAGAGGCCGCGACCCGTCCATCCGGCGCGATCAGCGCCAGTTCGCCTTGCGCCGGCTTCTCGGCGGCGAATATCGCGCGCAGCGGCGCCCCCGTCCAAGGCGCAACCGGGGACGTGAGCACTGCAAGCTCTGCCGGCTCGTCGCAGCCGTTTTGCGCGTGCGCTTGCGAAAGGTCCGCCAGACAAACACCTGCGGCCGCGATTGCGGCGAGCGACAGGCGGTGGAATCGGATCATGGAGCGGCCCCCGAAAGGCGTCGGTATTGGAAGCCTTTGACCGAATCTTGGCAAGGCGCGGATTTCGTCCCATCGTTCCCTTGTCCTGTCACGGCCGCAGCGCATTGCGGAGGAATTGTCGATGCAAGCGATGGTGCTGAATGCCATCGGCCAGCCGTTGGTGATGGAACAGCGGCCGATCCCGGAACCGGTTCCGGGCGAGGTCCTGGTCCGGGTCGAGGCCTGTGCGGTCTGCCGCACCGATTTGCACGTCGTTGACGGCGAGTTGCCAGACCCGGTCCTGCCGATTGTTCCCGGACACGAAATCGTCGGTATCGTCGAGCGCCGCGGCGAGGGTGTCGCTGTTCCCCTCGAGGGTCAGCGGGTTGGCATCCCTTGGCTTGGTCACACCTGCGGGCATTGCGCCTATTGCGCGGCGGATCAAGAAAATCTGTGCGACCGGGCCGTGTTCACCGGCTATCAGCGCGACGGCGGTTTCGCCACGCATGTGGTGGCGGACGCGGCTTTCGCATTTCCGCTCGACGGCTTCGACGATCCGGTCGCGGTCGCGCCCTTGATGTGCGCCGGGCTGATCGGCTGGCGGTCCTTGCGCATGGCCGGCGACGCGCGGCGCATCGGCGTCTACGGCTTCGGCGCGGCCGCCCATATCCTGACCCAGGTTTGCCGCTGGCAGGGCCAGCAAGTCCACGCTTTCACCCGCGCAGGTGACACGATGGCGCAATCGCATGCGCTCTCGCTCGGTGCCGTTTGGGCCGGGGCGTCGGACCAATTGCCGCCGCAGCCGCTCGATGCCGCGATCATTTTCGCACCGGTGGGGGCCCTCGTGCCGCAAGCGCTGAAAGCGGTGCGCAAGGGCGGGCGCGTCGTCTGCGGCGGCATATACATGAGCGATATCCCGCAATTTTCCTATCGGCTGTTGTGGGAGGAGCGCCAGATTGTGTCGGTCGCGAACCTGACACGGCATGACGCCACGGAATTCCTGTCGATCGCTGCGAAAGCGGGCGTCAAGACCACGACGACGGTTTATCCGCTCGCGCGCGCCAATGATGCGCTTGCCGATCTGAAGGCAGGCCGCTTCACGGGTGCCGCCGTGCTGGTGCCATGAGATATCTTTGTCCCGGCGACGTCACCAGCAATCGCGTGTTTTCCGGCAACTTCTGATAGGCTGCGCTGCGAGGGGAAACACCCGGCAGGTCTGCGATGAGCCTTCGCTACCGGCTTGTCATCGTGATGTTGGTTGCGCTCGTGCCGCCGCTGGCGATCACGGCCTACAACACGTTGCGCTGGCAGCATTTCCTCGAACGCGACTCCCGCGACGAAGCACTCGCAGCGGCGCGTCTGGTGGCGGCCGAACTCGCCCAGATCGTCGAGAGCAGCCGCCAGTTGATGATCGCGATGGGCCGGCACCCTTCCGTCCCGGATAACGAGACGGAATGCGTCGCCTATTTCAGGTCGGTCGTGGCTGCGCTTCCGGCCTATCGCGAGGCAGCTGTCATCGATCCGAATGGCAAGTTCGTCTGTTCCACAATCGACATCCCGCCTGGTCTCGATGTGCGCGACCGGCTGTATTTCGATGGCCCGGTCAAGACCGGGGACCTGACGGTCGGCACCCTGGTTCAGGGGCGCGTCACCAAGGCAACCTCGATCCACATCGGCATGCCCTTCAACAAGGGCGACGGCGTCAATCGCGGCGTGATCGTGCTGATCCTCAATCCCGAACATGTGGCGCAGGATCTCTCCGCGCGCTCCTGGCGAACCAACCACCGCGTCACGGTGATGGATCGCGAAGGCTCACTGGTCTTTACCATTCCAAAACAGGGCGAGGAGGACGCGCGCGCGATCGCAAAGACCGTGTTCCCGGTCGCACGGCTGGCAGCAGCGGGCGTGATGCAGGCGCCCGACGCCCGCGGCCGACCGCAGATCGTAGGCTACGCGCCGCTCGAGGACGCGCCGAGCGGATTGCTGACCGCGGTGAGCATTGACCGCGATATCGCGCTCGACGAAGTGCGCCGGACCGCCTGGCGCAGCATTCTGTTCGCTATTGTCGCGGTCTTGCTCGCAGTCGCCGGCATGTTCTGGGCGGCAAATGTTCTCATCCGCCGTCCGCTCCGGGCGATCGTTAGGGTGGTGAACCAGCGCGAACGCGGCGAAACCGACGCGCGATTTCCCACGCTCGATCCGCGGACCGATCTCGGCCAGCTCAGCGCCGCGCTGTCGCGGATGTCGGATTCCATCAACGCGCTGCTGGAGCAGAAGACATTCCTGCTACGCGAATTGCAGCACCGCGTGATGAACAGCCTCAATCTGCTGTCGAGCGTGCTCGACCTGCAGCGCCGGCACATCGCCGACCCGGACGCACGCGACCAGCTTGCGCGGGCGCGCGATCGCGTCATCTCGATCGGCAGCGTGTACCGCCAGCTCTACCAGGCAGACCATTCTGGCCGTGTGGAATTCTCCGATTTCCTGAGGAAAATATGCGAGGACAGCCAGAATGCCTATGGCGGCTATCGCCACAGGATCGAGGTCGATGCCGAACCGCTGCCGATATCCGGCAGCAAGGCGGTCGCGCTCGCCGTGCTCACGCATGAACTGATTACCAACGCGATGAAGCACGCCTATTCGGCCGACGAAACCGGTACGATCTATGTCAGCCTCAAACGCGGCGAGAACCGCTCCTGGGAATTGCGTTTTTCCGACCGCGGCAAGGGTTTGCCTGAGAATTTCGATCCATCGAGAACGAAGTCCCTCGGCGTCAAGGTGATCCTCGGGACCGCGCGCCAGCTCGGAGGGTCGGTCGATATCGTGCGGCTCGAGAAAGGCACCGAGTTCCTGATCCGGCTGCCGCCCAATATCGGGGACTAGCAGCTCCCGGCGCTACGCTGCAGTGCAAACCCGCTTGTCTCCGGCCCGGCCGCCCGCGTAACGTCCCCACAAGTAAAAACACACGCCATCCGGCGGTATCAGGGAGAACGCCAAATGATAATGCGCTTCGTTGCGTCCGCGCTGGTCGCAGGCTTTGCCTTTGCATCGTCCGCGCAGGCGGCCGAACTCAAAATGATGACCGGCCCGCAGGGCGGCGTGTGGATTCCGCTGGGCGGACAGCTCAAGGACATGTGGGAAAAGGCGATCGCCAATACCTCGGTTCAGGCGCTGCCGGGCGCCGGCATCGCCAATGTACGCGGTGTGCAGGAAGGCAAGGCCGATATCGGATTCGGCAATTCGATCTCGACGGTCGACGCGATCAAGGGCAATCCCCCTTTCAACAAGCCGCACGATAATGTCTGCAATATCGCAACGCTCTATCCGCAGTATTTCCAAGCCGTGGTGCTGGCCGATGCCGGCATCAATTCGGTCAAGGACCTGAAGGGCAAGGGCGTGACCACCCAGCAGCGCGGCAATACCGGCGAGGCCATCACCGGGCATATGCTGAAGGTCGCAGGCCTCAGCTATAACGACGTGAAGATGAGTTTTGTGTCCTATACGGACTCGGTGACGCAGATGAAGGACGGCAACGCGGTCGCTTTCACGCTCGGGACCACGATTCCGTCCGGCGCCGTGATGGATCTTGCCGCCGCACGCGACATCAAGCTGCTCGACATGACCGACATGTACGAGGACATGCGCAAGATCAATCCGGGCTACACCCTCGTCACCGTGCCGAAGGGCACCTATCCGAAGCAGGACAGAGACGTGAAAGTGATCGGCTATGCGACGCATATCGTCGCTTCATGCAAGCTGCCCGAAGACCTCGTCTACAACATGACCAAGACGATGGCCGCAAACATCGCCGGCATGGCCGCAGTCAACAAGGCGATGGCCGGTCTCACGCCAAAGGCAATGGCCGAGGATATCGGCGTTCCGCTCCATCCGGGCGCGGCGAAGTTCTACAAGGAGGCCGGCGTCGATCTGAAGATGTGATGCAGAGCCGGCCCGCGGCCATGCTGCGGGCCGGCTTCGCATGGTTTGATTTCTGACAGTGCGGGTGTGACGGAAAGCCGCTTTGAGCGGGCGCTATGAGGGCGTTTTCAATGAAGCTCGAATGGAGCCGCTCCGGCGTGATGCGTGTGGTGACCACCATCGTCGCCGTGGCGATGGCGCTCTATCACGTCAACGCCATCGTCTACGGAACGCCGGAAGCGATCATGTTTCGCGGCACCCATCTTCTGTTCGCGCTGGCTCTGACCTTTCTGATCTTCCGCGTCAACGGTACGCAGAATTTCTCGCCGACGCTGTATGACTTCGCACTCCTGGCGCTCGGCGCCGCGCCAATCCTGTATCTGTTCTTCAACTACGAGTATATCGTTACCCGCATCTTCTATATCGATGACCTGTTCCCCTTCGACATTATCTTCGGCGTAATCCTGACGGCGATCGTGCTGGAAGCGACGCGCCGCGTCATCGGTTGGGCATTGCCCATCACCGCGCTCGTCTTCCTTATCTACGGCCTGTTCATCGCGAAACTCGAATGGATGCGCCTGCTCGATCAGTTGTTCATGACCACGGAGGGAATTTTTGGCATCCCGCTGTCCGTCTCCGCGTCTTACGTGCTGATCTTTGTCCTGTTCGGCGCGTTCATGGAACGCACCGGGACGGGTCAGTTGTTCATGGATTTCGCCATGGCCCTGACCGGTCATACCGCCGGCGGTCCGGGCAAGGTTTCGGTGATGTCATCGAGCCTTTTCGGCACCATCTCCGGCAGTGCGGTTGCGAACGTCATGGTGGACGGTCCTATTGCCATTCCGCTGATGAAGCGTACCGGCTTCCCGCCGCACTTCGCCGCTGGCGTCGAGGCCACCGCATCGACCGGCGGGCAGATCATGCCGCCGATCATGGGCGCGGCCGCCTTCGTCATGGCCGAGTTTCTCGCGGTCGGTTACGGGCAGGTGCTGATCTGGGCAATCATCCCGGCGATCCTTTATTACGTAGCGTGCTTCGCCGCGGTGCATTTCGAGGCCAAGCGGCGCGGACTCGTTGGCATGCCGCGAGCCGAGTTGCCGCGCCTTCGCCAGGTGATGGCCGAACGCGGACACCTGTTCCTGCCGGTCGTGGTGATCCTGTTCGTCATGTATTCCGGCTATAGTGCTCCGCTCGCCGCATTGTGCGGGACGGCGGCGTGTTTCCCGGTCGCCTTCCTGCGCAAGACCACGCGCGATGCGGTCACGCTGCGCAACATCCTCGACGCCACGGTGGAAGGCTCGCGCAATGCCATTCCGGTGGCGCTGGCCTGCGCCTGTGCCGGCATCGTGATCGGTGTGGTGACGCTGTCCGGCCTCGGTATCGTGTTCACGCAGTTCGTTGTGGGGATGGCGTCGGACCTGTTGGTGATCGCGCTGATCCTGACCATGCTGGCCGGCGTCGTGCTCGGCATGGGCATGCCGACCACGCCGGCCTATATCATCATGACTGCGCTGCTGGTGCCCGCCATCATCAAGCTCGGAGTGATTCCGCCGGCGGCGCATCTGTTCGCGCTGTATTTCGCGGTGCTCTCTGCAATCACCCCGCCGGTGGCGCTTGCGGTGTTTGCGGCGGCAGGCATTGCCAAGGCGGATTTGTGGGCCAGCGGTTGGGCCGCGGTGAAAATCGGTGCGGCGGGCTTCATCGTCCCGTTCATGTTCGTGTTCGAGCCGGCCTTGCTGATGATCGGCACCTGGTCCGCCATCATCGGCGCATTCTTCACGGCAACATGCGGGGTCTTGCTGTTCGCGGGCGGCTTGCACGGCTATTTTCTGACCGCGGCGAGCCTGTGGCAACGCGTGCTGCTCTGCGCGGGCGGCCTGCTGCTCATCAATCCGGGACCTGCAACCGACAGCACCGGCGCGGTGCTTGCGGCCATCGTCATTGTGTCGCAATGGTATGATCGGCGGCGCGCGGCTCAGAAGCCCGGCGCGGCGCCGATCAGACATTCTTCCTGAGAAGCAGAATCAATCGACATGCGTCAGAAACGGTCTGAAGACCTCCGCAGCCATCGCTGGCTCGGTGTCAGCGACTTGCGCTCCTTCGGCCACCGCTCGCGGCTGCGGCAGTTCGGCTTTGACAAGGCCGACTGGCAAGGCAAGCCTGTCATCGGCATCATCAATACGTGGAGCGATCTCAATGCCTGCCATGCGCATCTGCGAGCACGTGCGGATGAAGTGAAGCGCGGGGTGTGGCAGGCCGGCGGCTTTCCCGTCGAATTGCCAGCGATGTCACTGTCAGAACCCTTCATCAAGCCGACGACGATGCTCTATCGCAACTTCCTGGCGATGGAGACCGAGGAATTACTGCGAAGCCATCCGATCGATGGCGCGGTGCTTATGGGCGGCTGCGACAAGACAACGCCCGCGCTCATTATGGGCGCAATTTCGATGGGCATCCCGTCGATCTATGTGCCGGCGGGCCCGATGCTGCGCGGCAATTGGCGCGGGCAAAAGCTTGGTTCGGGCTCGGACGTCTGGAAATACTGGGACGAAAAGCGTGCCGGCAACATAACCGACGACGACTGGAACGAGATCGAGGGCGGAATCGCGCGCTCGTTCGGCACCTGCATGGTGATGGGCACGGCCGCGACCATGATGTCTATCGCCGAGGCGATGGGGCTCGCCTTGCCCGGTGCCTCATCGATACCGGCGGCCGATTCCAGCCATCCCCGCATGTGCTCGGCGGCGGGCCGGCGCATCGTCGACATGGTGTGGGAGGATCTCACGCCCGCAAAAATTCTGTCGTCTGCCGCTTTCGACAACGCCATCAAGGTGCATATGGCGCTGGGCGGCTCCACCAACGCGATCGTGCATGTCGTGGCGATGGCCCGTAGAGCGGGCATCCCGCTCGACATCGACCGGTTCGATGCGATTTCGCGCGAGGTGCCGGTGATCGCCAACATCACCCCGTCCGGCGAATTCCTGATGGAGGATTTTTACTATGCTGGCGGCTTGCGTGCGCTGATGGCGGAATTGCGGGGCCTGCTCGACCTGTCGTGCATGACCGTGACGGGAAAAACGCTCGGCGAGAACATCAAGGGCGCGAAGGTGCATCTGCCGGAGGTGATCCATCCGCTGTCCGACCCGATCTACGCGGGCGGCGCGACGGCTGTGCTGAAGGGCAATATCGCGCCGAATGGCTGCGTGATGAAGCCGTCCGCGGCCGATCAGCGGCTGACCCAGCATCGCGGCAAGGTGATTGCGTTCGAGGACTATAACCACATGGCGCGAGAGGTCGAGCGCGACGACCTCGAAGTCACGCCGGATCACATTCTCGTCCTGAAGAATGCAGGGCCTAAGGGCGGCCCGGGCATGCCGGAATGGGGGATGCTGCCGATCCCCAAGAAGCTGGTGAAGCAGGGCGTGCGCGACATGCTGCGGATTTCGGATGCGCGCATGAGCGGCACGAGCTATGGCGCCTGCATCCTGCATGTGGCGCCGGAAAGTTTTGTCGGCGGTCCGCTCGCGCTCGTCCAGACCGGCGACGAGATCGAGGTCGATGTGAAGAACCGCCGCATCCACCTTCATGTCAGCGACGAGGAACTGGCGCGACGGAGGGCCACCTGGACGCCGCCGAAACCGCACTACACCCGCGGCTACGGCGCGATGTTCGCCGAGCATATCGGCCAGGCCGACGAAGGCTGCGACTTCGACTTCCTGCTCGCTGGCGATCCCACTCCGGAGCCTGAGATTCACTGATGGCAAGTCAAGGCGACAGGCCTCTATCACAGGTTTCGCGGCGTCCCGAAAGCCGCAGTTGGCCGCTGGACTCCGTTTCGCCCTATAAAGGACTTACCGGCAACGTACCGGCGACACGAATTTCGATCGCCCGGCCTTTTTCCTTCCGGATCGCCTATGCTTGCTCGTCTGCTCCTCCTTGCGCTTATGCTTCTGCCCGTGCCGGCCATGGCCGATGCGGCAAAGAGCGTCGGGGCACTCGCGCCACGCGCCCTCGTCTTCGTGATGGACAAGGACGGCAAGGAGTTGCTCGCGCAAAATGCGGACCAACCCTTCGTGCCCGCCTCGGTCACCAAGATTGTCACGGCATGGCTGGCGATGGAAACGCTCGGTCCCGACTACCGTTTCGAGACGCGCTTCTATCTCGACAACAAGCGCGTTCTTTATGTGCGCGGCGGCGGCGATCCGTTCCTGATCTCGGAGGAACTCGCAGAGCTTGCGAAGAATCTCGTCGCCGTCATCGGTAAAGCGCCGCTTACCGGCATTGTGCTCGACGCCAGCTATTATCCGGCGGACCTGCGCATTCCCGGCGTCGAGGATTCGCGGCGCTCCTATGACGCACTGAACTCGGCGCTGGCGGTGAATTTCAACACGATCAACGCGGTGCGCAAGGGCAACGATGTGCGCTCAGGCGAAAAGCAGACCCCCATCACCCCGCTTGCCATCAGCGAGTTCCGCGCACGTGGGCCAAAAGGCCGCGGCCGCATCAGCCTGAGCCAGGACCCGGCGGTGAGCCTGCAATATGCCGGCGAACTGATCGCGGCGTTCATCGAGCGCGCCGGCGGCATCGTGAAGGGACCGATCACTATCGGCGCGGTACCCGCAAGCCTGAAGCCGGTTTACACCCACCGGCAGTCGCGGCCGCTGTCGGCGATCCTGTTCGAATTGCTGAAAGCCTCCAACAACTACATCACCAATCAGGTATTTCTGGAGATCGGCGCCAGGCGCTTTGGCGGTCCGGTCAGTCTGGAAAAGTCGCTGAAAGTGGCGAACGAAAAGCTCGCCGCGCACGGCCTTGGCGCGGATATCAAACTGGAAGAGGGGTCCGGCATCAGCCGCGGCAACAGCTTCACCGCGCGCGGCCTTGCCAAGGTGCTGGCGCTGTTCGCGCCACATGCCGATCTGTTACGCGGCCCTGACGGCAGCCTGACCAAGTCCGGGACGCTCGACGGTGTGCGCACCCTTGCCGGCTTCGCCGACACCAAGGGCAATGGCCGGGTGCGTGTCGTCATCTCGATATCCGGCAACGACGGCGCAATGCGCTACCGGTTGCTGCGCGCCGTCGAATCCGGTCTTTAGCGGGCAGACTATTCCGTCTTGATGCCCGCGGCCTTCACGACATCCGGCCAACGCTTCAATTCGCTCTTGATGAAGGCGTCGAACTGCTCAGCCGTGCCGCCGATGATATCGGCGGCCTGCGCCTCGGTGATGGCATTGCGCACCGACGGCACCTCCATGACCTGGTTGAAAATCCCGTTCATGCGCTTCACCAGCGCAGAATCCATGCCTGCGGGACCGGCGATGCCGTGCCACACCGCGACGTCGAAGCCCGGAAGCGTGGCGGCGACCGGCGGCACGTCGGGCAATTGCCGCATCGGCCGGTTGGCGAGACCTGCGAGCGCGCGGATCTTGCCTTCCTTGATCTGGCCGAGTGCGGTGGACACGGTGATGACCGCGGTATCGGCCTCACCGCGCAACAGCGCGGTCAGCATCTCGGATCCGGAGCGATAGACGACATTGACCTGTTCGATGCCAGCCTGGCTGTTGAGATAGGCCATGAACAGATGCGTCCAGTTGCCTGGCCCCGCCGAAGCATAGTTGAACTTGCCCGGCTGCTGTTTTGCCGCGGCGATGAATTCCGGCAGCGTCTTGTAGGGAAGATCGGGGCGGATCAGCACCACTGCCGGCAGATTGGCGACATGCACGATCGGCGTAAAGGCGGTATGCGGATCGTAGGGCGCCTTGGCGCCGAGCATATGTGACACCGCATTGGGTCCGACCTCGGCAAGCAGAAGGTTATAGCCGTCCGGCTTTTCGCGCGCGACAGCGGCCGCGGCAATGGTGCCACCAGCCCCCGGCCGGTTTTCCACCACCAGCGGCTGGCCATTGGCGAATTGCGAAAAGCCGTTCGACAGATTGCGCGACAGCGTGTCCGCCGCACCCCCCGCGCCCACCGTGACCAGCAGTCGCACCGGCCGGTCCGGCCATTGCGCAGCGGATTGCGCGTGGACCCGGTGAGGCCACGCCAAAGCCGCACCACCCATGACGCCCAGAAAATCGCGCCGTCTCATGCCGTCCTCCCAAATTGTTTTGCGGATCATAGCCAGGGCAATCCGGGGATCAATGTGCGACGCTCTGTTGCGCTGCGGTAACAAGCGCGTGTCGGACGCGCGCCGGAGCCAGTTGCACGCTTCGTCGTCTCAGCTAAAACGCCAAGCATGACACAGCACGACATCGAGCATCGCTGGATACATATTCAGTACAAGGAAGACGCCGCTTTCGTCGAAACCTACGGCTTCTCCGGCAATCAGGGCGCGGTCAATCTCGAGGGCCTGCTGATGACGCCGAAAGGCGTGCCCTCCTCCACGCTCCTCATCTTCATGCATCCGGCCTCGACCTTGCAGCTTCTCCCGGTACCGCAAGCCACCGTGAAAGCCGGGTGGCACGTGCTGTGCGCGGCGAGCCGCTATGCCAGGAACGACACCGCGCTGATTTTAGAAAAGGTGCTGCTCGATCTTGGCGCCTATATCCGCCACGCCAGGGAGCAATGGGGATACAGGAAGATCGTGCTTGCCGGCTGGAGCGGCGGCGGATCGCTGGCGCTGTTCTATCAGTCGCAGGCCGAGCGTCCGACCATCACGCAAACGCCGGCGGGCGATCCGGTCGGCGTTGCAATCGCAGGGTTAATCCCCGCCGATGCGGTGATCGTGCAAGCCGCGCATATCTCGCGCGCGACTATGCTGCGCGACATGCTCGATCCGTCGGTGACGGACGAACGCGATCCCGACAATCGCGATTGTACGCTCGACATCTACGACAAGACCAATCCGAACCGGCCGCCCTACTCCGCCGCCTTCATCGCGGAATATCGCGCGGCCCAGCTCGCACGCATGCGTCGCATCACGGCGTGGGTGAAGGATACGCTTGCAACCCTGAAAGCGCGCAACACCGCGGAACTGGAACGCGGCTTCGTCACCCATCGCACCCTCGCCGATCCGCGCTTTCTCGATCCCGCACTGGATCGCAACGACCGCAAGCCCAACTGGTGCTATCTCGGCAATCCCGAAACCGCCAATACCGGTCCGGTCGGGCTGGCGCGCTTTTCCACTTTGCGCGCATGGCTGTCGCAATGGTCCATCGATGACAGCAACGCCGATGGGGTGCGATGCGCCGCGCAGATTTCGGTGCCGCTGCTGGCGATCGAGAATTCCGCGGACGATGCGGTGCCGCAGCCGCATACCGCAGCGATCTTCAACGCGGCCGGCAGCACCGACAAGACGATGCACGTGATCAGGGGCGCGACGCATTATTATGCGGGCCAGCCTGACAAGCTCGGCGAGGCGCTGTCGATCACACGGCAATGGCTCGGCGAGCGCGATCTCGCGTGAGCACTCGAATCGCAAAACCGACGAACCCTCCGCACACGCTCGACGGAGCGGCCGTGCTGGAATGGGCCTCGTCGGACCGCCCGCTTGGCAATCTGACATATAGCGACGGCACACCGGCCTGCGACGTTGATGGCCCGTCGATCTGCGAGTATCCCGGAGATCGCTTGGCGCCCCGCCAATGATTGAGCGCGCACGATCTCGTGTGACGTTGCCGCTCCGGTCGACGGCTCAGAACACCGCGTGGTCGCCGCGTTCGGCCGTGGCCTCGCCCTTGATCAGCCGGGCGTAATAGTCGAACAGCGTTTCGGTTCCGGTCGAGGGCGTCGCCGCCGCGTCATAGCGCCCGGTCGCTGGATTGAGCACCAGCATCGACTCGGTCGCGTAATAGCGGCCGATCCGCGCCAGCTCCGCCTTGTCGGCGAGCGCCGGACTGATACGGCCAAGCGTTCCCAGCATCATCACCACCGCATCGAGCAGCGCCGTCGGCACCCGCCTGAAGCGCGGCGCGCGCCCGAGCAGCGCAAACAGATGTTCGCCCTGCTGCCGCGGCGTGATCGCGGGACCAGGACCGCCGATCGGCAGCACGCGATTGTGGCGGCTTTCATCGTCGAGGCAATCGGCGAGGTAGCGGCCGAGATCGTCGTCGCCGATCGGCTTGCAGGCGGTCAGCGTGCCGTCGCCGAATAACAGATATGGCTTGCCCTCGCACACGCGCGCCACCTGCCCCGATAGCGACTTGAAATACGCAGTCGGCCTGACGATCGAATAGGTCAGGCTGGACTCGATCAGCGCGCGCTCGAAGGCGAGCTTGGCATGCTGAAAGGCAAGCTTCGGCTTCTGCACGCAGATCGCCGACAGCAGCACGAATTGAGATGCGCCCGCAGCCCGCGCCGCCGTCAGCACGTGGCGGTGCGCCCGGTCATCGATCGCCCAGGCATCCTTCGGCGTGCCGGTCCGCGACGCCATGCAGGACAAAACCGCATCGAAGCGCTCGCCGCGAAAGCCATCGCACACTAAGGATTGCGGGTCGGTGACATCGCAGAAGCGCCATGAAACGCCGGCAGTTGGACCGATACGGCCATCCCCAGCGGGTGGCCCGCTCCGCGGCCGGGTTAAGCAAACCACCTCGTGACCGCGCTCCAGCAGCGCACGCAACGTGGCGCGCCCGATGGTTCCGGTCGCACCCAGAAGCAGCACGCGCCGCGGATGCGGCGATTGGCGCGCGGGAGATGGCGAAATTTGCTTGTCGGTCATGGACGGATGGCGGACCCAGGCATTTTGGATTCCGATGAGAGCATAGTAGCGGTCCCACCGCCAACCGCAGCGAAGCGCGCAAGCGCTTCGTGACCGCCGCGGTGACCGAACCCTATGGCGATCAGCGCTGATCTCGCCTCGTCCCCGGAAGCGACACGCTACGGCAGCCCCGCCTTTGCCAGTCCTTCGACGATGCGCTGGAAATCGCGCGCATGCTTGTAGGGCAGAACCTTCTCGCGTTGCGCCAGCGAGATGTCCGGATTGATCTGCATCAGCTCGGACCATACCGCGCGCGCATTGTCGACCTTTCCAAGATGGCCGTAGCAGGATGCCAGCAGCAGCCGGCTGGAGTCCGTCGCCGGCGTGCGGGCAATACGCTCGCGCAGCAGCTCGGCGGCGGCTTCGTAATCGGCGAGAGCAAAATGCGCCTGCGCCACGAAGTGTAACACGATCGGCGGAAAATGCGGATCGAGGCGCATGGCATAGGTGAAGCTTTCCAGCGCCTCCGCGGGCATTCCCGCATACGTCAATCCGACCCCCATCGCCATGTAGCCCTGCGCAAAATTGGGATCGATCGCGATCATCTTGCGGCATGCTTCAAGCGCCGCGTCGTACTGGCGGCGCCACAGCAGAAGGTTCGCGAGCGCCATATGGCTCACCGGCTCCTGCGGATCGAGTTCGACTGCTCGACGCGCCCAGCTTTCGCTTTCGTCCAGCGTTTGCTCCGGATCGGCGGTCCAGCCGCTGGCATATTCGGAAATACAGGCAAGTGCGAGACCCGCATGCGCCGTCGCAAAGCCCGGATCGGCCTCGATGGCCTGGCGATGCAGCGCCTTGGCTTCGGCGACCGATTCGCGGGTTGAACGGGCCATCGCCTGGCGGCCCCGCAGCCAGAGCTCGTAAGCTTGCAGATTCGACGTGCCGCGTCGCGCCAGCCGCTGCTCCTCCGACTTGGTCAGCGTCACCGAAAGCACGCTGACGATTTTCTCCACCACTTCGTCCTGGGTGGCAAAGATGTCAGTCAGGTCACGGTCGAACCGCTCGGCCCATAGATGGCCGCCATTGGTCGCATCGATCAGCTGTGCGGTGATGCGCACCCGGTTGCCGGCCTTGCGGATGCTGCCTTCGAGGACGAAGCGCACGCCGAGATCGCGCGCAATGTCCTGGACCTTCACCGAACGGCCCTTATAGGCAAAGGATGAATTGCGCGCGATCACGAACAGACCCGAGACCTTGGACAGATCGGTAATCAGGTCTTCGGTGATGCCGTCGCTGAAGAACTCCTGCTCGATTTCGCTGCTCATGTTCATGAAGGGCAGCACGGCAATCGATGGCTTGTCGGGGACGGTCGGGGGGTTGGTCAATTTCGCCCGGGCGGCCCAGCCGGGCGGCGCGATCCGGAACACCCTGACCGGCGCCGCGATATTCTTCAGCGTCCGCTCTCCGAGGTCCTCCAGCACGATTTCCGGCCGGTCGTGCACGAAATCGCGGACCGCCCGGGAGATATAGACGGTACCCGGGTCTGCGATTGCCTCCAGGCGCGCAGCGACATTCACCCCGTCGCCGTAAATGTCGCCGTCCTCGACCACGACATCGCCGAGATTGATCCCAATGCGAAATTCGATCCGCCGGTCATCGGGGACGCCGGCATTGCGGTCGGTCATTTGCTGCTGCACCTCGATGGCGCAGCGGACCGCCTTCACCGGGCTCGCAAACTCCACCAGGAAGCCGTCGCCCGTCGTCTTGACGATGCGGCCCTGGTGCTCGGCAACCTTCGGCACGATGACCTCGCGCCGATGCGCCGCAAAGCGCTCGAGCGTGCCCTCTTCGTCGGCGCCGATCAGCCGCGAATAGCCAGCGACATCGGCAGCAAAGATAGCGGTCAGCCGTCTTTCCATATCCAATCTTGCAACTGCCGCATCGGTTCTGCGACCGGACCCGCGCCCGCAGAATTTAAGCATGTGCGCCCGCCGGTGCCAGCTGGCGGGCGGATTTACCTCGTTCGGATGGTCTGGCCCGACGGGACCGCCTATACGATACGGACGACGCCTTTCGCATAGGAAAGTCCGGGGAAAATATTGTGACATCACTTGATGCGCCGTTCATGCGCGCCGGAAAACCCGTGGTAGGCGGACCTGTCGGCGCCCGCGCTACGCTTGATGGCCGTTCCGTCATTCTGCTGACCGCCAACAACTATCTCGGCCTTGCCGGCGACCCGGAGATCATCGAGGCATCCTGCGCGGCGGCGAGGCAATATGGCAGCGGCACCACGCTCAATCCGCCGCTTGCGACCACACCCCTGCACGAGGCCCTGTGCGATACCGTCGCACGCTTTCACGCGACCGACGCGGCGCTCTTGTTCAATTCCTGCACCGCTGCCAATGTGACGGTGGCCTGCACGCTTGCCGGCAAGGGCGACGTCATCTTCAGCGACCGGCTCAATCACGCCAGCATCATCGATGGCTGCCGCCTGAGTGCGGCCGAGACGCGTGTCTATAACAACCGCGACCTCGCCCATCTGGAAAGCCTGCTCCGCGCGCCGCATGATGGGGGAAAGCTTGTCATCACCGATGGCATCTTCAGCATGGAGGGCGATGCCGCCGACCTGCCGGCCATGATCGCGCTCTGCAGGCGCTATGGCGCGACGCTGGTCGTGGACGAAAGCCATGCCGCAGGCGTCATCGGTCCCGGCGGACGCGGCACCGCCGCGGCCCAAGACTGCATGGGAGAGGTCGACCTCTATACAGGCACGCTGTCCAAGGCGTTCGGCGGCTTTGCCGGCGGTTATGCCGCCGGGCGCGCCGATCTCATCGCAAAGCTTCACGATCACGGCCGCTTCTACATGTTCACCACAGCGATCACGCCGGCCTCCGCCGGCGGCGCACTCGCCGCAATCGAGCGGGTGATGACCGACGACGCGCTGGTGCGGCGGCTGCGGGACAACACGGTACGGTTGCGCAAAGGACTTGCCGCGCTTGGCCTCACCTTGCTCGGGCGCGATCACCCCATCACCCCCATTCTGGTCGGAGACGAGAGCAAGGCGAAGGCTTTCGGCCGCGCATTGCTCGACGAGGGCGTCTATATCGGTGCAATCTGCTTCCCGATCGTCCCGCGCGGCGAAGCGCGGCTGCGGGCGCAGCCTTCCGCGGCTCATTCGGCGGCCGATATCGATGAAGCCGTGGCCGCAATCGGCCGCGCGGCGCGGCAAACCGGGCTGATCCCCTGACAGGACGCCACCTGCGTTTCCTGCCGTCGCCTAAACCGCAGGGCTGGTGCAAAAAATCAGCTTGACGCGCGGGAAGCGAAATGGCCCGATCCGCCCCATAACAAGATCTTGGGAGGATCTCTGATGTCTCGCATGACCAGGGCTGCCGCTTTTGGCAGCGCGGCGTTCGCTGTTGCAGCATTGACGGCATTTTCACCGGCGGCTCAGGCCCAGACCACCCTGACGATGTCGAGCTGGGTATCGCCGCAGCATCTGCTGACCAAAGACGTGCTCGCGGGCTGGGCGCAGAATGTCGAAAAGGCCACCAATGGCCGCGTCAAATTCAATATGCTGGCCAAGCATCCGTCTGCCCCGGCCGGTACCTTCGACGCGGTGCGCGACGGCCTCGTTGACGTCTCCTACGTGACGGCAAGCTATACACCGGCGCGCCATGTGCTGCCGCTCCTGCCCGAACTGCCGGGCAGCGGCGCGACCGCCGAAATCAACTCGGTCGCCTTCTCGCGCATTCACTGGAAGTATTTCCAGCAGGTCGGCGAATACAAGGGCGTCAAGCTGCTCGGCGTCTTCACCCATGGTCCGGGCCAGATGTTCAACACCAAGCGGCCCATCACCAAGGTCGAGGATCTGTCGGGCATGAAGATTCGCTCCGGCGGCGGCATTTCGGAACAGATGGCGCGCGCGCTCGGCGCATCCGCCTTCGTCAAGCCAGCGCCGGAATCCTACGAATTACTGAGTTCGGGCGTCGCCGACGGCACCTTTTTCCCGCTGGAGTCGATCATCTCGTTCAAGCTCGACACCGTCGTGAAACATGCCACGTTGTTCCCCGGCGGCTTCTACGGTTCGGCCTTCGGCTTCTTCATGAACGAGGCGGCCTGGAACAAGCTGAGCAAGGAAGATCAGGCCGCCATCGAATCGGTCTCGGGCGAGGCGCTGGCCCGGCTCGCCGGCAAGGCCTGGGACAATACCGACCGCGCCGCGCTCGAGGTGATGAAGAAGGCCAATATCCAGATCACGGAAGCATCGCCCGAATTGATCAAGGGCGTGCAGGACCGCGCGAAGGACATCATTGCCAACTGGAAAAAGGCCGCATCGGCGAAGGGCGTGGACGCCGAAAAGGTCTATGCCGAATTCCACGAGGAACTGAAGCGCGTCGCCGCCGGACAATAATGGCCGTCAGGTGAGCGAAAAACATGTGAGCGCAAAAGTGTGAGCGCAAAAGCTTCTGACGGCGGCGTCTGGCTCGATCGTACGCTGGGCGCCGCCGCCGCGATTCTGTTGTTCTGCCTGATGTTGATAACGGCGGTCGACGTGGTCGGCCGTTACATCTTCAACTGGCCGTTGCGCGGTGGCTTCGAGATTACCGAATTGCTGCTGCTGACACTGATCTTCGCCGGACTCCCCTTGGTGTCGCGGGCGGACGAACACGTCACCATGGACTTCGTCGATGCCGCGCTCGGTCCGGCGGCGCGACGGATGCTGCGGCGGCTGGTCGATATCTTCTGTGGGATCATCATCGTCGGGCTCGCCTACCGGGTCTGGCTTCGCGCCGACAAGATCGCCGAATACGGCGATACGACCGAGGTCCTGCGGATCCCAGTCAGCCCCTTCGTCTATTTCATGGCGATCATGGTGGGGGTCACGGGCATCGTACACCTTATAAAGGCGCTGCTGCCGGCAGCTGAACGGCAGACCGCGTTCGATCCCAATAAGGCGAACACCGCATGACTGAAGCCATGGTCGGTCTCGGCATCATGCTGGTGCTGGCGCTGTTGCGTATCCCGATCGCAATTTCCATGGGGTTCGTGGGCTTTCTCGGCGTTGCCTATATGCGCGATTGGAATTTCGCGCCGGCCATGGCGATGGTCGAAACCAAGGTTTACGAGACCGGCCGCAACTACACGCTGTCGGTGATCCCGCTGTTCATCCTGATGGGCAATTTCGTGACGCGGGCTGGCATGTCGCAGGAACTGTTTCGCGCGGCCAATGCCTTCGTCGGCCATCTGCGCGGCGGGCTGGCGATGGCGACGGTGGTCGCCTGCGCAGGGTTCGGCGGCATCTGCGGCTCCTCGATCGCGACCGCAGCGACGATGTCGAAGGTCGCCTACCCGTCGATGCGCGAGCTCGGCTACAACGACCGCCTTTCCACCGGCGTGATCGCGGCCGGCGGCACGCTCGGTATTCTCATTCCACCGTCCACGCTGATGGTCATCTACGGCGTGATGACCGAGACCAATATCGGCAAGATGTTTGCCGCCGGCTTCCTGCCCGGTTTGCTGGCCGCCTTCCTGCTCTGCCTTGCGGTGCAATGGACCGTCTGGATGGACCCGAGTTCCGGCCCGCGCGGCAAGCGGGCCTCTTGGGGCGAGCGGATGCGCGCGGCCGAAGGCGTATGGGCGGTTGCCCTTCTGTTCATCATCGTCATGGGCGGTATCTATGGCGGCGTGTTCACCGCCACGGAGGGCGCCGGCATCGGCGCTTTTGGAGCATTCTGCATCGCACTTCTGCGGCGCGCTTTGTCGTGGCGCACGCTCCTGGACTCGCTAATCGAGTCCGGGCGCACCACAGCAATGCTGTTCGTCATCCTGATCGGCGCGCTGATGTTTGCCGAGTTCATCAATTACACGACGATGCCGCAGGATCTGAAAAATTTCGTGACCACGCTCAACGTGCCCCCGATCATGGTCATTGCAGCCATTTGCGCGATTTATGTCCTGCTCGGCACGGCGATGGAAGAATTGTCGATGATTCTGCTGACCGTCCCGGTATTTTTCCCGCTGGTCGTGCATCTGGGCTTCGACCCGATCTGGTTTGGCATTCTCATCGTCGTGGTGGTGGAAATCGGCCTCATCAGTCCGCCGGTCGGCATGAATCTGTTCGTGCTCAATGCCTTGCTACCGAATGTTCCGACCACCACGCTGTTCCGCGGCGTTCTGCCCTTCGTCGTCGCCGACGTGGTCCGGCTCGGGCTCCTGATCGCGTTCCCGGCGATCTCGCTGTGGCTGCCAAGTATGATGAGGTAGCTGCGGCCTAGCGCAGCCAAGCGTCATGTCCGACACCGCAACACATTCGGGCCCCGGTGTCTATTTCGACGGCTTATCGGCCGCGCGTCAGGATGTGACGGTTGCCTGCATGGCGGCCGGTATAGTGATCTGCGATCGCACCGGCCGGATCCTCGCCGAATGGCCTTATGATCGCCTGGCGCATCTCAATGCACCTTCGCATGTATTCCGGCTCGGACTGCGCAACAGCGACCGGCTGGCGCGGCTGGACATCGCGGACGCCAGCCTCGCTCATGCCATCGATATCGCCACGCCGAATATCGACAGGTCCGATCCGACAGATCGCGCCGGCCGGCGCACGGCCGTCGCCTGGAGTCTTGCGGCCACTTTCTCGCTTCTGCTGGTCGCCTTCGTCGGCCTCCCCCGGATTTCCGATCAGGTCGGCCGGCTGCTGCCATTGCAGATCGAGCAGCAACTTGGCCGCGCCGGCGACCTTCGTTTCCGTGCCACCTATGATACGGGCACCGATGGCCGCCCGTTTGAATGCGGCGGCACAGAGGTGGAACGTGCGGGCAGGGCCGCCTTCGACAAACTTATGTCGCGGATCGTGCGGGCCTCCGGCCTGACAGTGCCGGTCCAAGCCGCGGTCGTCCGCCGCGAGGAGCCCAATGCCTTCGCGCTGGCCGGCGGCTATCTATACGTGCTGCAGGGCCTGATCGAAGAGGCGCAAAGCGTCGATGAGGTGGCGGCGGTGATCGCCCATGAGCTTGGCCATGTCGCGAACCGCGACGGCATCCGCAGCGTGGTGCAATCGGCCGGGCTGTCGCTCGTCTTCGGCATGTTGCTCGGGGATTTTGTCGGCGGCGCCGCCGTGGTCGTGGCGGCTCATATGCTGATGGAGGCGAGCTATTCGAGGCGGCAGGAAATGGCCGCCGACGATTTTGCGATCCGCACGCTGCAGGAACTGCACGCCGATCCGCGCGCACTTGCGGCATTTCTGGAACGCGTCGCCAGTGCACCGCGGCCCGGCATGTCGATCCTTTACGCGCATCCGTCGGTTCCGGAACGGGTGGCGAGGATCAGGGCGGTGCCGCCGGCGCAGCGCGACGGTCCGGCGCTGCTCGACGACGCCGATTGGCAGGTGCTGCGGCGCATCTGCGTAGGCTGACGGCAGCGCCTGCCAAACCATCCCGGAAACCCCGGCCGCGTTCCCGCGTTGACAGCAAACGTCATGCTATAAGGTTGCCATGACCGAGCCCGCGCCCAACTCCGAGCCCAAGCCCGAGTCCGCAGACCCGATACAGCTTGCTCCCGACGATCTGGAGGCTTTGCGGCGCGCCGTCGCATCACTCGAATATCCGAGCCTTGCTGCGCGCCTCACCAACATGGTCGGAAAGCCGATCGAGCTGATCGGCTATGCCCTGCCGGAGACCGCAACCAATGCCATATCGGCGGCCACGACCAAGGCGCTGGAGATGGCGCTGAAGACGGCGCTGATGACGATGCGGCGCGACCCGCGCGCCGGATCGCAGTTGCTGCACCGGGCGCTGGTCACGGCATCGGGTGCAGCTGGCGGCGCCTTCGGCCTTGCGACACTGCCGATCGAACTCCCGGTCTCGACCATCATCATGCTGCGCTCCATCGCCGACATTGCGCGCAGCGAAGGCGAAGACCTGTCGGACCCGGAAGCGGCGCTGGCCTGCGTCCAGGTGTTCGCGCTCGGCGGCCGTACCGGGTCGGACGATGCTGCCGAAAGCGGTTATTTCGCGGTCCGCGGACTGCTGGCGAAATCGGTGACCGAGGCGGCACGCTATGTCGCCCAGCGCGGTGTCGTTGCCGAGGGCGCGCCGGTCATGGTCCGCTTTCTGACCGAGATTGCGTCGCGCTTCGGCGTGGTGGTCACGCAGAAGACCGCGGCGCAGACCTTTCCGGTGATCGGCGCACTTGGCGGAGCTGCGGTAAATTACGCTTTCCTCGAGCATTTCCAGGATGTCGCGCGCGGACATTTCACCGTGCGCCGCCTGGAGCGGCTATATGGAAAGGACATTATCCAGAAAGAATATGCGCGCCTTGCTGAAAATCGCTGACACATTTGGACGGCCATGCTTGGCTCTTCGCGAGAAGGGGCTTGGGACCTTCCGGCGCGAGTCATGGCGGGGCGCTTCAATTTCCCGGCGGCGGCGGCACGTCGTCGAGGTCTGGCGACGACGGCTTCTGATACTCAGCATCCTGCTCTGCGGCACGATCGAACATTCGTTGCAGCGGGCCCTTGACCGGCGGTCCGAGCTGCGCAGTATCATCCGTCACACAGACACCACCGACCCCGCGCACCGATTGCTCGCAGGCCTGCAACGACGGGATGCCGCAGCTCTTGGTCCCGTCGTAATAGGACGCGCAATATTGCGCGGCGGCAGCATCCGCACTGAGCAGCAGGGCCGAGAGGGCGGCCAGAATACGCATCAGGCGGAATCTCCAGAGGCAGAAGCGTCGCTATATCACGTCTGCGCCGCCTCCGCCTTGCCCTTATAAGCCAGCCCTTGCCGAATGGACTGGAAGCCCTTTCCTATCGGACCGGCACCGCACGCACCGGCACTTCGCCTCGCTCCCGTGAGCCAAGATCGCCGTCGACATTCGGACCCAGTTCGCGGTTCGAGGGGAAGTACCGTTCGAGCACGACCAGAATGGCGACGCATAATGCCGCGAGCATGAGCGCACCAGCCCAATATGGGATGCCGAGCATCGTGTGCAAAACCAGCCTTCCACTCGAGACACCAAGGAAGGTCTTCGACAAGGCCGGCTCCGCGTATGAATAGGCGACCGCCCCGGACAACGCGCCGATCAACGTGACGACGGCGTCGCGATAGCCGGCGCCGATCTGCGCCATCACCGTGCCGGGACAGGCTCCGGCAAGCGCGATGCCCATGCCGAGGATGAGCCCGCCGACAATATCGGCGCCATACAGCGTTGGCTTCGGCGCCAGCTTGACAAAGCCGAAACCGTTCAGCACCGCAAGCACGACAGCGCCGGTCGCAACCGCGGTGAGAAACACCTTCAGCATGATGAAGTTGCGCAACTGCATCTGCCCGACGATAACGCCCGGCTCGAATACACGCGATTTCTCGAGTGCGAAGCCGAACAAGATACCCATCAGCAGTCCGATCGATATGGCGGTGACGAGCGACATAATGTGTCTCCTCTCTTCGGAATTTCAGATGCGCCGCAGCGCCAGCATTGCGGTGGCGATGCCGCCCGCAAACATGGCGGCGACGGCAACGATGGAACCGACCGCGAGTTGCGCCGTGCCCGACAGACCATGTCCGCTGGTGCAGCCATCGGCGAGGCGCGCGCCGAACAGCATCAGAAAGCCGGCAATGAATGCCACGGCATAGCGGCGCGACGGCGAACTGGAACCGAGCGCGCGTGTCCAGATCGGCGAGATCGGCTGTCGGCGGGCGCCCGACAGCTTCATCGACACAAAAGCGCCGACAGCAACGCCGGCCACCAGAGCGACCTGCCACCAGTTCTTTCCGGTCGTCGCGACATGACGGGCGACATAGTCGATCTTCAGGATCTCCGGGTCGGCCCACGACATCACGAGGCCGCCTATCGTGACATAGGACGACGACGCGCCGAGCGCGGTTTCGATCAGCAGAAAGGCCGGAATCTGCAGCAGGCCGATCACGATGCCGGCCACATAGGGCGACCAGGATTTTGCGGTGGGCGAGAGCATGACAGCGAGCTCCTTCAACAGGCGCCTGCAACAGGCGCCAAGCGCTGGGCCGAACGGTCCATATATTCAATATATCTAATATGATTGGCCACGCCTTTGACCTGGATCAAGCATGGCAAGCGCAACGCCGAGGCCGGCCGGCGGCCTTGCTGCAAGACTGGTCAAGACACTGTCTTGCGGCAATAATTCCTTTATGCCGAAACCAAACAAGTATCGCCCCTTCCAGCCCGATCCCGCGCAAGTTGCGCTGATCCCGGACATCTCCGGCAACGCCATCAACGGCCTGGGCGAAACTGCGCCGCGGCGTCCGCGCCTCGTCTATTGGGCGCCTGATCCCGACACCATCCCCCATGGCGCGATGCAGCGCTGGTTTTACAAGGTCAATCCAGATCACCCGGCCCTTGTCCGCGCCCGCGAACAGCGCGCGCAGATGGCATCGGAGACGATGCCCGACGTGACCGGCGCGCCGATGCAGCGCTCACCCGAGGACTGGAATGCAGCACTGGCGGCGCTGCCCGAGGATCGCCAATTTGGCGCGTCTGAGGACCGCCTGTTCGACATGTGGGGCGTCGCGCAGATGGACCCGCTCTGGGTTTATGAAGGCCAGACCGTCACGCAAAGCTACATCATCATGCTCGGCTTCGCGCATGACTATGCCGAGATCGAAACAGCGCCCGAGCCGGAAGCCGGGGCCGAAGTCGTCAAGCAATATGGCCGCGCCATGCGCGCCGCCAAACGCGTCGCCGGCTGGCTGCGTCTGCAGGGCTGGGACGCCGAACCGCTGACCGGTCCGATGACGTCGAAAGTCATGATGATCCCGCCGGCCATCGCTTGCGGCTTCGGCGAACTCGGCAAGCACGGCTCGATCATCAATCAGGAATTCGGCTCCTCCTTCCGGCTCTCCGCAGTTTTGACCGATGCGCCCTTTGCGCCGACACCGAAACGCAGTTTCAATGTCGATTCATTCTGTGAATCCTGCCGGGTCTGCGAGAATGCCTGCCCGCCGGAAGCCATCGCACCGGACAAGCAGATGGTTCGCGGTCTCGAGAAATGGTACGTCGATTTCGACCGCTGCCTGCCCTTCTTCAATCAGACGTTCGGCTGTGCGATCTGTATCTCGGCCTGCCCCTGGAGTCGGCCCGGCGTCGGCTTCAATCTCGCGGCGAAGCTCGCCCGACGCTCCGAACGTACGACGTCGTAGCCGCAGATGACAGAGACGAAACGCAGTCCCGTCGCCATTGCCGGCGGCGGACCTGTCGGGCTCGCGCTGATGCTCGATCATCACGGCGTGCGCAGCGTCGTGTTCAATACCGAGCCGCAAACGCGCTGGCACCCCAAGGGCTCGACGCAGAATGCGCGGACCATGGAGCATTACCGCCGTCTGGGCATCGCGCATGAGCTGCGCAAACTCGGGCTGCCGGCGGACCATTCCGGTGACGTCGCCTACTTCACGCGGTTCAACGGATATGAGCTGGCGCGGCTGCGGATGCCATCGGGAGCCGAGAAGGCGAGCGCGGTCGCAGATGCTCGCAAGCTCGATCAGTTCCCCGAGCCGCTGCTGCGCGCCAACCAGATGTATGTCGAAGCCTTCCTGCTCGAGGAGGCGCGCAGGCGCGCGCGCATCTCGCTTCGCTTTGGCTCCGAGGTCGCAGACTTCACACAAGATGCGGACGGCGTGACTGTCAGCGCCACCTTACTTGCGGACGGGCGAAAAGAGCGATGGCGCGCCGATTATCTGATCGGCTGCGATGGCGGCCGCTCGTTCCTGCGCCGGAGTCTCGGCATCCGCTATGCCGGCGAGGAAACGCTGCAGCAGGCGTATTTCGGCGGGCGCATGTTCGCAAGCTATCTGCGCGCGCCGACGCTGTACCGCGATGTCCTGAAAGACCGCGCCTGTTTCCAGCATTGGGCGATCAATCCCGACATCCGCACCACCATGATTGCGCTCAATGGCAAAGACGAATTCCTGTTCTGGATGCGCCCGAAAGATCCACAAGCCGAGCCGGACGACGATGTCGTCAGGCGCGCGGTTGCAGCCTGTTGTGGCATGGACGTGCCGGTCTCGCCGATTGCGCACGCGCCCTGGACGGCGGGTGTTGCCCTGGTCGCGGAGCGATTTGCCGACCGGCGCGTGCTGCTCGCCGGGGACGCCGTGCATCTGTTCACCCCGACCGGCGGCTTCGGCATGAATACCGGAATCGACGATGCCGCCAATATGGCGTGGAAGCTCGCAGCCGTTTTGCAGGGCTGGGGCGGGCCGCATCTCCTGGCAAGCTACGAAGCCGAGCGGCTACCGATCGCGATCCGCAACACCGGTGCGGCACGCTCGCTCGCAAAGAGCATCGGCGACATCCGCGTCTCGCCGGATCTTGAGCAGGACACGGCCGCAGGTGCCGCCGCACGAAAGGCTCTCGGTGCGCATCTGTCGACTTTTGGTGAGGAATTCGCTTCGATCGGCGTGCAGCTCGGAGCACGTTACGACGGCTCGTCGATCGTTGCGGGCGACGGCGCGCCTCCACCCGACGATTTCGCGTCCTATACGCCAAGCGGCGTGCCGGGCGGGCGGGCGCCGCATGCCTGGCCCGGCGGCGGACGCGGCATCGGAGACTCACTGTTCGACCGTTTTGGAACCGGTTTCACCTTGCTCCGGCTCGGGGCAAGCGCCCCGGACGCGCATGCATTGGCATCGGCTGCGAAAAGCCTGAACATTCCGTTCACGCAAATCGACATTGCCGACCACGACATCCGCGCGCTCTATGGCCGCGATCTCGCGCTGATCCGGCCGGACCAGCACATCGCCTGGCGCGCCAATGCGGCGCCGGACGATGCCGCCGCCCTGCTGCGCCGGCTGACGGGTTTCGGCTGAGGCTCATTGACTTGACGCGCTTTCTTGACGCGAACCGATTCCCACTTTGCCTGAAAACGCGTTACGCCATGCGCCTGATGCCGGGCGGCTGCCAGGTGCCGGACCCGGCCGGAAGGATCGTCGGCGCGGCCGTCTTCGGCCAGTAAAGCCGCATGACGAGATAGATCGGACCGTCCGGCGCGGGCAGCCAGTTAGCTTCCTTGTCGGCACCCGGCGACTTGCTCTGGATATAGATCGGCAGCGAGCCGTCCGGTTCGGTCTTCATGCCCGGCAGCATCGGCGAATTGATGAGATAGCGATCGATCGGGTTGTTAATCAGCAGCTGCGACCTGCCGTCATACATGGTCAGCGACCAGAACGAATTGACCGGCGGCAGCTGGCCCGCCGGGAAGGTCAGCACATAATTGTGCTTGCTGCCATCCAGCGTCTGGCCGTCCATGTCCACGCGGGTGAACGGATACATCGCCTCCTCGGGGCTGTTGGCATAGATGCCGGCTTTAGCCACCATCGCGCGCTTCAGCCAGTCGCCGTTATAATGTGCAGCATCGCCCGGCCCTCCGCTCACGCGCCAGCCATTGATAGCAACGCCGGCCTTGGCTACGGCCTCCTCGACCTTGCGCTCGCCTTCCTTCATGCCGAGCCCGACCTCCAGCTTTTCCTCCAGCGTGAGGTCCTTGAAGTCGAAGGTCTTGTCGGGACCGATGCCGATCCGCGCCAGCTCCGCGCGGATTGCCTTTTCGTTCTCCTGCGCCGGCGCGAAACGCAATGCGAAGTCGAGATAGCGGAAGAAATCCGTCTTCACGAGTTCCTTGTCGAATTTCGGAAAATCGATGTCGGGCGCCGACGCCAGCATCGGCTGGTTCAGGTATTTCGACAGCGGCTGCACCTGATAGCCGGCCTGCACCTTGCGGACATTGCCGATATCGTCCGGGCTGAACAACTGGGTGCGAAAGATCGCAAGCGACATCTGCGTACCGGACCGGAACATCTGCTTCATGCCCGCAGGCATCGTACCCTTCCAGTCGGGACCGACGACCATGTAGTCGCCCGCGCCGTTGCCTGTGGTGCGGCTGCCGATATAGCCGAAATTATAGGTGCTGCCGTCGGTGAGCTGCACCGAATAATAGCGCTTGGGATCGATCGCCGGCACCGAGATCACCATAGGCTCGGCGCGCAGATCGAACCACACCATCGAATAGGGGGTATCGCTGTTCGGGGTCGGGACTGCGGTGTCCTTGTCGGTGAAGACGTTCGATTCGTTCTTGATCTCGTTGAACGGCGCCTTGTATTGCGACGAGCTCTTGTCGATCACGAATTCGTACATCACCCCGTAATTCATCACCAACGGCAGCCCGTAGATGAACCCGCGCTCGGCAATGTCCTTGGCTTCGAAGAAGCGCGGGCGGCCGCTCTGCGCGAGCGCGAGATACGATTTTGCCACGGCGGTGGCAGCGGCCGCGCAGGCGGCCGAGCGCAAGAGGTCGCGTTTGGTCAGCATGGAAAAACTCCCAGTATGCAGCGAGCGCTTGATATGTGACCCTGCACGCGTCCCCAGGCGCCATCCTACATGACCGCACGCTACTGCCCAGATCGGCAGTCAACCGGACCGCTCGGCGAATTACACTTTTTCGCGAGCATATGGGGCGGGATTATCGAGCTTGCGGGCCGGTGAACGGAACGAAGCGGACCGCGATCACCGAACGCGAGACCGTCTTGTCCGGCGCGGTCTTCTCGATCACGGTGAGTTGCTGACCGCCGGTAATCGGACCGAGCGGCAATATTATACGGCCGCCGACCTTCAGTTGATCGATCAGGGGCGGCGGAACATGGCCGATCGCCGCGGTGATGACGATGGCGTCGAACGGTCCGCATTCGGGAAACCCGCGATAGCCGTCGCCAATGCGGACCTCGACATTGTCGTAGCCCTGCTCTTTGAGCGCGGCCGCAGCCTGTTCGCCGAGCGGGGCGACGATCTCAATGGTACAGACCTTGCGCGCAAGGCGCGCCAGCACCGCAGCCTGGTAGCCGGAGCCCGTACCAATTTCGAGCACTACATCGTCCGGCTTTACAGCGGCAAGCTCGGTCATCAGCGCAACGATATAGGGCTGCGAAATGGTCTGCCCGCCCCCGATCGGCAGCGGCCGGTCGGCATAGGCTTGCGCGCATGTCGTCTGCTGCGGGATCAAACGCTGCCGGTCGACATCGCGCATTGCCTTCAGGACTGGCTCGGAAATCGGCGGTCCCGTGCGCGCATAGTCTCGGATGGTATCGACCATCGCGCTGCGTTCGCGGGCGCATTCGCTGGTGGCAAGGGCGGGCGCTGTGACAGCCATACCAAGAAGCGATAGAATTGCTCTCGCGATCAGCATGAGGCCTCCGCGGCTCAGAACAGCGATTGCTGACGGTCGTCCTTCTTCGCCTTGCGCACATGCTTTGCGGGCTGCGGCGTCTGCCCGGCAGGCGGCGCGGCATAGCGCGCGATCAGCTCCGGTCCGTCGTGGATCGCACGGTTGACCGCAGGCGAGACTTCATAGACCTCCAGCACATCGTCGCGCGCGGGCGCAATCAGCGCCGCCGCCATCTGCTCGTCCACGCGCATGGTGTCGAGCCACATGTCCCAGGTCTCGGGCGGCAGGATCACCGGCATGCGGTGATGGATGGAGCGGATCAGCGGGCTCGCATCGGTGGTGACGATGGCCGCGGTATCGAGTTCCTCGCCGTTCGGCCCGATCCAGGTTTCCCACAAGCCCGCAAAAGCCAGCGGCCCGCCATCCTTGCGCTGCACGAAATACGGCCGGTTCGATGCACCGTCGCGGCGCCATTCATAGAAGCCGTTGGCCGGAATCAGACAGCGCCGCCGCTTCATCGCATTCCTGAAGGCGGGCCGCTCATTGACGGTCTCGCCGCGCGCATTGAAGAGGAGCGAGATCGTCTTCGGATCCTTCACGAAGGCCGGGATCAGGCCCCAGCGCATCAGCGCGAATTGCCGCTCGCCCTCCCACAGCCGCACCACCGGGACCGGCTGGCTCGGGGCCACGTTGTAGCGCGGCGGAAAATCCGGCATCTCCTTGTAACGAAAGAGCTGCCGCATCGCTTCCGGCGCGGTGGTGATGGCATAGCGTCCGCACATGGCTGCAACATAGTGCGGATGCGTGCCGGGGGAAGCGGCATATCCGCCGCTGGGGACAAGTTCATGGACTCTCAGGATGGATGAACGCGCCTACCCAACCCGGCCGTTCCTGGCGGTCAGCGCCGCGGTGATCCGAGACGGCCGGGTGCTGATCGTGCGGCGCGGCGGCACGTTCGGACGCGGCATTTACACCCTGCCGGGCGGGGTGGTGGAGGCCGGCGAAACGCTGACGGATGCCGTCATCCGCGAGGTGCGTGAGGAAACGCAGGTAGCGATCGAACCGGTGACACTCGCAGGCTATCGCGAGATGATCCTGCGCGACGGCGACGGAAAGGCATCCCGGCACTTCGTGATCCTGTGCTTTGCGGCGCGCTGGATTGCAGGGGAACCGGTGCCCGATCCCGCTGAAATCTCCGAGGCGGCCTGGCGGCTGCCGGACCAGCTTGACGGACTGAAGACTACCGAAGGGCTCGCGGAGATCGTCGCCGAGGCGATGGGGAAACTGTGACCCGCGCCCTGCCGTTTGCCTTGCCCTCGCCACCGGGCGGGCGCATATCAGCCGAGCCATGATCATCCACCGCCGCCTCCTTTGCGCCGCCCTATTGCTGTGCGTGAGCCTGCCGCTTGCAGGGCCGGCGCGGGCGATCGACAGCGGCGCGCTGTTCGAGACCGAACTGGAGCGGCTGTCCGAAATTCTGGGCGCATTGCATTACCTGCGACCGCTGTGCGGGGCCAAGGAGGACCAAAAATGGCGCAACGAGATGCGTGCCTTGCTGGAGGCGGAGGCGCAGGCCCAGGACCGCAAGGTCAAGCTGATGGCGAGCTTCAACCGCGGGTATAATGGTTTCAAGCAGACCTACCGGAGCTGCACCCCGGCCGCCGATCTGGCGGTCCGGCGCTATCTCGACGAGGGCGCCAAGATCGCGCGTGAAATCACCGCCCGCTACACCAATTAAGCTTCCGCTGGCCGTCGTGTTAACCCTTCTTAAAGACGATGGTTTGCCGCTGAAAGCCGCGTGTTAACGTGCGGTCTTCCTTGGGGTGGGCGTCAGGCGACGCGCAGGAACTCGTTTATATGACAACATTGACGCGTATTTTCCCGGCTCGTGAGCCGATCGCCGATCATGAGCAGAAGCAGGTCGCGCTCAGCTATGTGCACGAGGCCTGGGCGGAGGCGCGTATGGACGGGGTTGATGGCGACTGCCTGGCGCAGGCCTGCCTGTTCGCGGCGCTGATCGAGTTCGTCTCAACCTATGGCGAGGATGCCGCATCCGCCTTTGCCGAAGGCCTCCCAGCCCGCATACGGAACGGTGAGTTTTCCGCGGACCTGTCGCGGCAGTAACGCCGGCCGGAGCGCTTCAGATCCGGCCTGGCGGAGCCAACTCAGACGCGCGGAATATTCGCGTCCGCCACCACTTTGGTCCACTTGGCAACATCCTCGGCAACACGGTCGCGAAAGCCTTCAGGGGTCGTCGGCACGATCTCGCTGCCGAGCTTGCGCAAGCGCTCGACGACCACCGGATCGGCGAGGACCGCCTTGATGTGCTCGTTGACATTGGCAACGAAGGCGGGCGGCAATCCCGCCGGTCCGGCGAGTCCAAGCCATGAGGTGACCGAATAACCCGGCACGCCACCGGCGGCCACGGTCGGCACTCCTGGCAGCATGAAAAACTCCTTCGGTCCGGTCACGGCGATCGCCCGCAAACGCCCGTCGGCGATAAACGGCATCAAGGCAGCCGGCGTATCGACCTGAAAATCGACGCGCTGGGCCAGCAGATCGGTGATGGCCTGCGGAGAGCCGCGATACGGCACATGCTGGATCTTGGCATTCGCCATGGCAACGAACAGCTCGAAGGCCAGATGCATTCCCGTGCCGTTGCCGGCGGTCGCACAGGTGAGTTTGCCGGGATCGGTCTGCGCCGCTCTGATGACGTCCTGGACACTCTTCGCCGGATGATCCGGATAGGTGGCGAGGATGAACGGAAAATCGGTCAGCATGCTGATGAAGGAAAAGCTGTCGACTGCATTATACGGCAGCTGCTTGTAGATCGCGGCCGACACTGCATGTCCGCCCGGCAATATCGTGAGCGTCGTGCCATCGGGGTCTGCGCGCGCAACCGCTGCGGCCGACGTCGTACCCCCCGCCCCTGGCCGCGGCTCGACGATGATCTGGCGGTTCAGCCGTTTGCCGAGGTGTTCCGCGATCAACCGCGCCACGATGTCGACATTGGCGCCTGGCGTGAAGCCGTGCATCATCGTGACGGTCGGCCCGCCGCTCTGGGCAAAGGCTGGTGCAGCCGCGAAGGCGGATAGGCCGGCCACGACGGTACGGCGGGTGATGCGGGTCGTCATTTTCAGGTCTCCGTCACTCTATCGTGGTGTCAGTTTGGCGCGGTCTCGACCCGATAGCCAGCCTCCTTCAGGATGCGCTCGCCGGAGGCTGCAAGTTCCACGAGACGGCGGCTGAGCACATCGGCCGGGAAGGTCAGCTTGCCATCCTTCTTGCGCACCACACCGTCGATGATGACGGTATCGACATTGCCGGCACCGGCGATCTCAACGATCGAATAAACCGGATCATACACCGGAGCCATGTTGATATCGCCCGCGCGCAGCATCACGATGTCGGCCTTCTTGCCCGGCGTGAGCGTCCCGATTTTGTCTTCCATCAGGAAGGCGCGGGCTCCCCCAATGGTCGCCCACTCCAGAGCCTCGCGCGAGCGCACCGGCATTGTCTTGAAGGGCGAATTGCCACGCATCGCATTGTTTCGGATTTCCTTGCCGCGCGCGAACAGAAGCGCCGCCTGCATCTCCCGGAACATCTGGCCGGAACAGAATGGCTCGACATCGATGCCGAGCGAGGGCAACCCGCCGGCTTCGCGGAACGCCGCAATCTGCGCATCGCCGATATGATGATGCAGCTCGACGAGCACCGTCGATGTGAGCGAGGCACCGGCATCGACGATCAGTTTCAGGTCGGCATACGTATAGGTCGTCCCATGCACGAGGTTGTGGTCGGGACCGAGCAGCCCCTCTTTGGCCATGCGCGCATAGCCGTCCGGCACCACGCAATGTTCCCGCGGCCGGGTATGCGATGAGGAGACGAGACCGAATTCGCGCGCCATGCGAATGTCGTGCTCGACCACCTCCCACGCTCCCCAGTCCGGGCCAAGGATCGCCATGGCGAGGGTGACCCGGCCATCTTCGCTGGCGAGCCGCCCTTTGCGCAAGGCCTCGATACGGTCGCGCGGATGCGGAATATGCGTGAAGGGAACCGCGCCCTCCCTGGTCGGAGGCTTGGCGGTACCATGGGCAAACACGGCGCGGATGCCGCTATCGGCGAGACCGTCGATCGCGCGCTCGGCCATTTCCAGGCTGGTGATGTTATGGCACCAGTCGACCAGCGTGGTGACGCCGCCGTCGATCTGTGCCAGTGCACCGATGAGATTGCCAAGATAATTGTCTTCAGCGTTATAGCGGGTGGCGAGGTTGAGGTGCATGTGCCGCAGATAATCCGGCGTCATCCACTCGGCGCCGATGCCGCGCAAGGCCGTTTCCCAGGTGTGCATGTGGGCGTTGACGAGGCCGGGCATCACGATCTTGTCGGTCGCGTCAATCGTCTCGTCGGCCGCGGCGTTAAGGCTTTTGCCGACCGCTTCTATGCGATTACCGGAAAGGAGAATCTCGCCGCCCTTGAAATCGCCGATCTTCGGATCGAGCGTGACCAGCCAGCCGCATTTGATCAAAACGCGCTTCATCGCTTCTCATTCCATGTTTTGTTTTTCACGCAGCCAGCGTCTCGAGAAAGCGCACTCGTTCGCCCTGCGACGGCGTCACGAGTTGCCCTTCCCACATCACGCGGTGGCCGCGCACCACGGTGCCGACCGGCCATCCGGCAACGGCGACCCCGTGATACGGCGTCCAGCCGGCCTTGGAGGCGACCCATTCGTTGGTGATGGTCTCGCGGCGCTTCAGATCGACGATTGTCAGATCCGCGTCGTATCCGACCGCGATCCGTCCCTTGCGCGCGATGCCAAACAGCCGCGAAGGCCCGGCACTGGTCAGATCGACGAAGCGGGCAAGCGACAGCCGCCCGGCATTGACGTGATCGAGCATCAGCGGCACCAGCGTCTGCACTCCGGTCATGCCGGATGGCGTTGCCGGATAGGACTTCGCCTTCTCCTCCAGCGTATGCGGCGCATGATCCGAGCCGAGCACATCGACCACGCCCTGCTCCAGGCCATACCAGATCCCCGCCTTGTGCGCGGCATCGCGCACCGGCGGGTTCATCTGCGCGCGGGTGCCGAGCCGCGCGTAGCAGTCCGGCGCTTCCATCGTGAGGTGATGCGGCGTCACTTCGACCGAGGCGACATCCTTGTGATCCTTCAGGAAGTCCATCTCCTGCGCGGTCGAGATATGCAGCACATGCACCCGCGCGCCGGTCTCGCGCGCGACGCGGACAAGGCGCTCGGTTGCGATCATCGCAGCTTCCGGATCGCGCCAGACTGGGTGCGACGCAGCATCGCCATCGACCCGGAGCGATTTGCGCGCATTCAGCCGCGCTTCGTCCTCGGCATGGAACGACGCGCGCCGCCGGATCACCTTCAGAATATTGCGCAGGCCCTCCTCGTTCTCGACCAAGAGCGAGCCGGTGGACGAGCCCATGAACACCTTGACGCCGCAGCAGCCCGGCAGCCGCTCCCATTCGGCGAGATACTTGTAGTTGTCGTAAGTGCCGCCGATGAAGAAGGCAAAGTCGCAATGCATACGGTGGTGGCCGCGCCTCACCTTGTCCGCCAATGCCTCGGGCGTGATGGTCAGCGGATCGGTGTTCGGCATTTCGAACACCGCGGTGACGCCGCCCATCACGGCGCTGCGGGAGCCGGATTCCAGATCCTCTTTGTGGGTGCCGCCGGGCTCGCGGAAATGCACCTGTGTGTCGATCACGCCGGGCAGCACATGCAGGCCGGTGCAATCCACAATCTCCCCGGCCGGAGCCCGCGACAGGTCGCCGATCGCGGCAATCCGGCCCTCTCGCACGCCGATATCGCGCAGGCCCTCTCCATCCTGGTTCACCACCATTCCGCCGCGGTAAATCGTGTCGTAGGTCTCGGTCATCGTCAGGTCCGGTCGGGTGCCTATATTCCGGGAAGCCAGCAGCGCCTTACGTTTCACCACAAATTCTGGCAAGACGGAAACGGCCGATTGCGCACCGGGAATCGATTGAAAGAACAATGAAAGCGGCCCTGCTCTCCGATCGCGGAATCCTGCGGGTGTCGGGCGATCCAGCCCGGCATTTCCTGCATAACCTCGTCACCGCCAATATCGAGACCCTGACGCCCGGGCATGCCCGCTATGCGGCGCTGCTGACCCCTCAGGGCAAGATCATCACCGATTTCCTGGTGATCGAGGCCCCGGCCGCGGATGGCGGCGGCTTTTTTATCGATGCGCCAAAGGCGCTCCTCGCCGACCTCGCCCAGAAGCTCACCTTCTACAGGCTGCGCACCAAGGTGACGATCGAAACGCTCGACGGCCTCGCGGTACTGGCCGCCTGGGACGGCATCGGCCAGACCGAATACGGCCTCGATTACCGCGATCCGCGGCTGCCGGCGCTTGGCCAGCGCGTGCTGATCCCGTCCGGCGTTGCCGCCGAAGCCGCGGCCGATCTCGGCGCGGAGCTGGTCGACGAGGCCGAATACGAAGCGCACCGGATCGCGCTCGGCATCCCGCGCGGCGGCGTCGATTTCATCTATGGCGATACGTTTCCCCATGATGCCGACCTCGACACGCTTGGCGGGGTCGACTTCAAGAAGGGCTGCTTCATCGGACAGGAGGTGGTGTCGCGCGTCGAACATCGCGGCACCGCGCGCAACCGCATCGTGCCGGTGGAATTCGACTCCCACGCCGCCGAAGATGGCACCCCGATCATGGCGGGCGACAAAACCGTCGGCACCATGGGTTCGTCGTCCGGCAATCTCGGTCTTGCGATGCTGCGCGTCGATCGCGTCGCGGACGCGATAGCCAAAGGCACGCCGCTTCTGGCCGGCGGCATTCCGATGCGGTTGCGCAAGAGCGCGTTCGGCAATTTCCTGCAGGATGCGAAGGCGGCCGGATGAAAGCCATCGCCCACCCGGACGGCATCACGCGCTGCCCCTGGCCGAAGGACGATCCGCTCTATGTCGCGTACCACGACGAGGAGTGGGGCGTGCCGGAATACGACGACCGCGCGCTGTTCGAGAAGCTGATCCTCGACGGCTTCCAGGCCGGGCTGTCGTGGATCACGATCCTGCGCAAGCGCGACAATTTCCGCAAAGCCTTCGACGATTTTGATCCGGAGAAGATCGCGCGCTACACGCCGCGCAAGGTCGAGAAGCTGATGCAGGATGCTGGCATCGTGCGCAACCGGCTGAAGATCGAAGGCACCGTGCGCTCGGCGCGGGTCTATCTCGACATCATGGAGAAAGGTGATGGCTTCTCCAATTTGCTCTGGGGCCATCTCGAGGGCCGCCCGAAAATCAATGAGTTCAAAACGCTGAAATCGGTGCCCGCGGAAACTCCACTATCGTGCGCAATTTCGAAGGACCTCTCGTCACGCGGCTTCAAGTTCGTGGGGCCGACCATCGTCTATGCCTTCATGCAGGCGGTCGGGATGGTCAACGATCATCTGGTGACATGCCACCGGCACGAGGCCTGCGCGAAGCTGGGACGCAAGAAGACATGAGCGTCGCAGGAAAGCCTGCCAACCCAGCGCGCACATCCGCCAAACCGCGCGCCTGGCAGCGCATGCTGTCGGGGCGGCGTCTCGATCTGCTCGACCCCTCCCCGCTCGACATCGAGATCGAGGATATCGCGCATGGCATCGCACGGGTGCCGCGCTGGAACGGCCAGACCATCGGCGCGCATATCTTCTCGGTAGCGCAGCACACATTGCTGGTCGACACCATCGCGCGCCGGCAGGGTCCGCTCGACGACAAACTGCGCCTTGCCATCATGCTACACGACGCCCCGGAATATGTGATCGGCGACATGATCACCCCCTTCAAGGCGGTGATTGGCGATTCCTACAAGGCGGTGGAGCAGCGCCTGCTGGCCGCCATCCATCTGCGGTTCGGCCTGCCGCCGTCCCTCACCGCAGCGCAGGAGAAAACCATCAAGCAGGCCGATAGGGCCGCCGCCTATCTGGAAGCAACGAAGCTCGCCGGCTTTGCCGAAAACGAGGCGAAGAAATTCTTTGGCCAGCCCCCGAAACTGTCGCCGGCGCTGATCCGCGACTATCTGACGCCCTGGCCCGCGGAGATTGCTGAGACCCGTTATCTGGAGCGTTTCGCCAAGCTTTGCGGCTGACACTTTTCCGTCCGGTAGCGCATGATTATATCTGTGACCGAATCGGATGGGACTTTCATGATCCACGTCTGCTCGCTTGCCCGTCTGCACCCGACCGTCGCCGAAACCGGCGCGAAGCACGTCGTCACCCTGATCAAGGACGTCGGCATGGTGCGCCGCCCGCCGTCGATCGAAGAGACCAATCACCTGCTTCTGGACATGGACGATATCGTCGATGTTCTGGACGGCTACGTTCCGCCGAACGAAAGCCATGTCGAAAAGCTGATCGAATTCGTCACCGCCTGGGACCGCGCAACGCCGATCGTGGTTCATTGCTATGCCGGCATCAGCCGCTCGACTGCAGGCGCCTTCATCGCCGCCTGCGCGCTCAATCCGAAGCGCAACGAGGAGAGCATCGCGCGCGCCATTCGCGCTTTTTCTCCGACGGCGCAACCGAATATCCGGCTGGTCGCGCTCGCCGACGAAATCCTGCGCCGCAACGGCCGCATGACAAGCGCCATCCGCGCCATCGGGCCCGGTATTGCCGCCTATGAGGGCCATCCGTTCCGGCTCGACCTTGAGTGAGCGGATGGCCGGCCGCACCCCGATCGAGATCGGACTGACCACCGCGATCGTTGCTGTCACAAACGACGAGCCGCAGGTTTTGGTGGCCGGCGAAGCCGGGCGAAAGGACTTGCCCGCGGGCCTGCCTTCCGGTGCGTTCGATCCGCTCTCACATCGCACCTTCGAGATCGGTCTGCGCGAATGGGTGACGGCGCAGACCGCGCTTGAGATCGGCTATGTCGAACAGCTCTATACCTTCGGCGATCGCGGGCGCCATGCGCGCGTCGGCGATACCGGGCCGCACATGGTTTCGGTCGGCTATCTCGCCCTCACCCGCGTGCCCGAGAATGTCGACGGCCTGCGCGCGGCGGGCGCGAGCTTCCAGCCCTGGTATCGCTTCTTCCCGTGGGAGGACTGGCGCAACGGCCGCCCGGCGATCCTCGATGAAGCGATCATTCCGGCGCTGACCCGATGGGCGCGCACCGGAACCGGCCGCACCGAACGGCTTCGGCTTTGCTTCGGCCATGGCGGAACCGCATGGGATGAGGAAAAGACGCTAGAACGCTACGAGCTTCTATACAGCGCGGGACTTATCGAGGAAGCGCAGCGCGACGGCCGTGTTGCAGAAGTGCACGGCCGTCTCGGCGAATCGATGCGTTTCGACCACCGGCGCATTCTGGCGACCGCCATCGCACGGCTGCGCGGCAAGCTGAAATACCGTCCCGTGGTGTTCGAATTGATGCCGGCGGAATTCACGCTCACCGAATTGCAGCGCACGGTCGAGGCCATTTCCGGCCGCCATCTGCACAAGCAGAATTTCCGCAGGCTGGTGGAAGGCACCGAGCTCGTCGAGCCCACCGGCGAAATGTCGACGGCGACCGGCGGCCGGCCGGCGGCCCTGTTCCGCTTCCGCCGCGAGGTGATGCAGGAGCGTCACGCGCCCGGCCTAAGACTGGGCGTCCGGCGGTGAAGCCGAAGGAAGAGCGCGGGAAAACCGTTCGCCGCGGTTTCGCTGTCCCCTGTCCCAAAGATAGAGTTCCGCAGGGACATGCTGGGCGATTCTCATGGAATTAATCAGCTTTATCGTGCTGATCGTGCTGCTGGTCATCGTCTTGAAGATGCGCAGCAGGGTCACCGCGCTCGAAGCCACGGTGGCACGGCTGGACGCGCTGATCCCGCGTGTACCGCCACAGGCAAAGCCCGCACTTCCCGCGGGCGAGGCACCGCAAACCGAGCGACCCGAATTATCGCCGGTCCCCGCCGAACAGACGCCGGCGGCTCCAATCGAGGCTCAGTCCTTTCTGGCTGAGCGAGCACCGGATGATGCCGTCGCGGCTCCTGCCGCCGGGCCGGCCACGCCTGAAGCAGTGCGCCAATATGGCGATTTCGAACGCCGTTTCGGCACCCAATGGGTGGTGTGGATCGGCGGGCTTGCGCTTGCGCTTGGCGGCATATTTCTCGTGCGCTATTCCATCGAAGCAGGGCTGATCGGCCCGGGCATGCGCATTATTCTGAGTTCGCTTTTGGCGCTGGCGCTCGTTGGCCTTGGCGAATATGCAAGGCGGCGGGAAATTCTCGCGGGCTATCCGCAATTCAATTCCGCGCATATCCCGAGCGTCTTGACCGCTGCGGGAACGACGGTCGCCTATGCCGTCGTCTATGCGGCGTTCGCGCTCTACAATTTCCTCTCGCCCGGCCTGACCTTCATCGTGCTGGCAGCGGTGGCCCTGGCCACCCTCGCCGCCGCGCTCCTGCATGGCCCCGCGCTGGCCGGGCTCGGTCTTGTCGGCGCTTTCGTTGCGCCGGCGCTGGCCGGATCGAAGGACCCCAATTACTGGGCGCTCTATCTCTATCTCGGCGTGGTGACGGCCGCGGCCTTCGCACTGGCGCGGGCGCGGCTGTGGCGCTGGCTTGCGATCGTCACCGCCGTTTTCTCGCTGGTCTGGCTGGTACTGCCGCTGGGTGCGCAAGGCGCGCTCGCTCCACAACTGTTCCATCTGCTGGCAGGCTTCGCGCTGGCGCTGGCGCTGATCGTCAGCGGGCTGCTGTTTGGGCCGGATCCCGAGCGCGGCCGCTTCGATCTGGTCTCCAGCGGAATTCTCGCATCCTATCTGTTCGGCGCGGTGCTTGTGGTGATTGCCAACCGCCATGCCGATCCGGCCATTATCCTGCTGTTCGCGTTGTGCGCGGCCACCGTCAGCGCGTCCTGGCGCAGCGAAATGGTCACGCCCGCACTCGGTGCGGCAGCACTTGCCGGCGTCCTGGTCGTCGCACATTGGTCGGTGTCGGACTATTTCGTGGTCATCTCTTCGCCCGGCGGTCCATATTCCGCGGTGCCGCCGGTGGCGAAGCTCGAAGGCTTGCGCACGCATCTGTTGCTGGGATCGGCACTGGCGGCAATGTTCGGGGCGGCCGGCTATCTGGCGCAGGGGCGGGTGCGGCATCCCTATGCCGCAATGATCTGGGCCGGCATGGCGGTTCTGACACCGCTGCTCGTGCTGATCGCTTTGTATTACGGCGTCACCGGCTTCGTGCGGTCGATCCCGTTTGCGGCGCTGGCGCTCGCGCTTGCCGGATTGCTCGCGGCGGCCACCGAAATGCTGAACCGGCGCACATTTGCACCGGGCGGCGCGGGGGCGACTGCGATTTTCGCAGCGGGCGCCATTGCGTCGCTGGCCCTCGCTTTCACCTTCGCACTCGAACGCGGCTGGCTCACCATCGCACTGGCGCTGATGGTTCCCGGCATTGCCTATGTTGCGGACAAGCGGCCGCTGCCGTTGTTGCGCCAGATTTGCATCGTGCTTGTCCTGCTGGTGCTGGCACGCATTCTGTGGGACCCGCGCATCGTCGGCGACGATGTCGGCAAGACTCCGATCCTCAACTGGCTGCTGTTCGGGTATGGCGTGCCGGCGCTGGCCTTCTGGATCGGCGGCACGATCCTGCGCCGGCGCGGCGACGATCTCGCTTCCCGCAGCGTGGAATCGGCCGCCATCACCTTCACTGCGCTGACCCTGATGCTGCAGATCCGGCATGTCATGAACGACGGCAATGTGTATCGGCCAGCGGCCGGCCTCGCCGAAATCGGCCTGCAGATTTCCACCCTGCTCGCCATGACCATCGGGCTCGAACATGTCCGTGCGCGCACCGCCAGCATCGTGCACGACGCCGCCGCCCGCATCATCGGCGCAATCGCCCTTATCGGAATCCTGGTCAGCCTCGGCATCCATTTCAATCCGGTGATTACGAGTGAGCCGGTCGGCGGCGTCATCTTCAACACGCTGCTGCTCGGCTACGGCATTCCGGCGGTGCTGATGGCGATCCTCGCCCGCATAATCCGGCACACGCGGCCCGCACCGGTCTACACCATCGCGGCTGTCACCGCGATCGTGCTGGCACTGGTCTATCTGACACTCGAAGTACGCACGATCTTCCACGGGCCGGTGATCGGCGGCGTGACCACCAGCGATGCCGAGCAATATGCCTATTCGGCGGTGTGGCTTGCCTTCGGTGTCGCGCTCCTTCTCGCCGGCATTGCCCTGAAATCGCAACCGGCGCGCTTTGCATCGGCAGCCGTGGTGCTGCTCACGGTCGCCAAGGTGTTTCTCTACGATCTCGCCGGTGTTGAAGGCGTGTTCCGCGCGCTGTCGCTGATCTGCCTCGGCTTGACGCTGATGGGGATCGGCTGGCTGTATCAGCGCCTGCTGTTTCCGCCACGCCCGCCCGAGCAAGCCGCAGCCGAGCAGGTGCCCGCCTGATGGTCCGGATGCCCCGATGAACGAAACCGTTTACGGCATTGTGCCGCTCGAGATTCTGCTAAAGCAGGACGGACTAACCTTCCTGCGCGGCATGATGTCCGGGCTATATCCGTCGCCGCCAATCGCGCAAACGCTCGGCTTCGCGCTGACCGAAGTCGAGGAAAGGCGCGCTGTGTTTTCCGGCGAGCCGCAATTGCGGCACTACAATCCGATCGGTTCGGTGCATGGCGGCTTCGCCATGACGCTGCTCGATTCCGCGCTCGCCTGCGCAATCCATACCACGCTCGCCAAAGGCGAGAGCTACACCACGCTGGAAATCAAGGTGAACCTCGTGCGTCCGCTGACGGAGGAAACCGGGCCGGTGCGCGCCGAAGGCCGCGTGATCCATCGCGGCCGCACGCTCGCGACGTCGGAAGGGGATATCAAAGATGCGGCCGGCAAACTCTACGCCCACGCCACGACGACCTGCATGATCTTTCCGGCGAAGGGATAGCGCACGGCGTCAGACTTCAAACGCGCATGCGAGGACGTATCAGTCCTTGGTCGAGCGCAGCTCGGGCTTTTCCGGCACCGACGCTTCCGCCGAAGCCGAAGCCTGAGCGGGTGCCGCATTCGCCTGGACAGCCGGCTCCTCGGCCGGCGGCAGTTCGCTGCTTTCGATCGGCTTCGGAAAAGCCGCAGCCCTTGTCGAACCGGTATGCAGATCCATTGGTGCACCGGCGCGGCCGCGCGGCTCGACCGAGGCGATCACCGGACGGTCGCGCCGCACGAAGTCGCAATAGGCAAAGCCCATACCGGAGACCGATCCGCGGAAGCTGTTATGCGAGGTCTTAATCAGGTTGAAACACGGCTCGAACGGCAGCCCCTTCACCGATGCGCAGACGCGGTCGCCGACCACGCGGATGGTATTGTGGGGCAGCACCGCATAGCGCGTTGCTCCATTTCCGCGGAACTGGATGGTTCCGGCCACCGCGCCATTGTCCATGATCCGGCCGGCGCCGCGCGTTCCCTCGAAGCATTGATAGCTGAACAGCTTGCCGACGACGAAAGCGCGCGCCTCGCGCGCATTCATTTGCTGGGCGTGGGCGGGTACGGCTGTCATAGCCGCCACCGCGATCAAGGCTCCCAAACGCAACATGCCGACCCCCAAAATCCGAGACCAAGTCCCCTTAACCTGTCTCTTACCATAACAGCCGGTAAATGTGCCGAAACTTCGTAGCGAAATCCTGAATGGTTACCCGATATTGACCACGATCCGGCCGCGCACCCCCCCGCCGATGATGGCTGGCGCCTTTTCGATCACGGCCGCGAGCGGAATCTGACTGGTCATTGCCGCCAGTTTCCGGCGGTCGAGATCGGTTTCCAGCCGGTTCCAGGCGGCGATGCGTTTCTCGATGGGACACATTACGGAATCGATGCCCAAAAGCGACACTCCGCGCAAAATGAAGGGGGCCACAGAGGTCGGCAGGTCCATACCGCCAGCAAGTCCGCAGGCCGCGACCGCGCCCCCGTACCGCGTCATGGACAGCACATTGGCGAGCGTGGTCGAGCCGACCGAATCGATCCCGGCCGCAAACCGCTCCTTGGCCAGCGGCTTGACCGGTCCCTGAACCTCCTTGCGATCGATCACCTCGGCCGCGCCGAGGTCTTTGAGATAGTCTGCCTCCTGCATGCGCCCGGTGGATGCGACGACTTGATAACCGAGCCGGGAGAGGATCGCGACCGCGACCGAGCCGACGCCGCCTGCGGCGCCGGTCACAATCACCGGTCCCTTCGCGGGTGTTAGGCCGGCCTGCTCCAGCGCCATGACCGATAGCATCGCGGTATAGCCGGCCGTGCCGACAGCCATGGCCTCGCGCGCGCTCATCGTCGCCGGCAAACGGACGAGCCAGCCGCCTTTCACCCGGGCCTTCTGCGCATAGGCGCCAAGATGGGTCTCGCCGAGGCCCCAACCGTTGCAGATCACCTTGTCGCCCGGCTTCCAAGCCGGATCCGACGATTGCTCGACAATGCCCGCGAAGTCGATCCCCGCGATCATTGGGAAGCGCCGCACCACCGGCGCTTTTCCGGTAATCGCGAGCCCATCCTTGTAGTTGATGGTGGAATATTCGACCCGGACGGTGACCTCGCCGTCCATGAGATCCTTTTCGTCGAAATCCTTCAGCGTGACGCTCTGGCCGGTCTCGGTCTTGTCGATGACAATGGCTTTGAAAGTGGACACGTTTGCCTCCCCGGCATCATGCGCGAACGCGATTTGCGCATCCATCGCTGTTCGAGCATCGGATTTTTTGTTCGATAGATCGCCGGGTCAAGCCCGGTGACGGCTTTACGCCGCCGCCCCGGCGAGCCGCGCCACCGGCTTTTCCTTGATCGGCAGATTGACCAGCGCCGACAGGATGCCGAGCGCAATGAACAGCCACCATAGCACGTCGTAGGAACCGGTCCGCTCGTACAGGAGACCGCCGAGCCAGACACCGAAAAAGCCGCCGAGCTGGTGGCTGAAGAAGGCGAAGCCCGCGAGCATGGTGAGCCAGCGCGTTCCGAACATCAGCGCCACCAGTGCATTGGTCGGCGGGATCGTCGACAGCCACAAGAGCCCCATCACCGCACCGAAGGTGAGCGCGCTGGTGGAGGTCGCCGGCACCGAGATGAACGCAGCAACCGCGACCGCGCGCATAAAATAGATGGCCGCGAGAACATAGCGCTTGGGCATAATATTCGACAGGTAACCTGCGCCGATCGATCCGACGATATTGAACAGGCCAACCGTGGCGATCACGTACGCGCCGAGATCGGCCGACAAGCCGCGATCGACCAGATAGGCGGGCAGATGCACGGTGACGAAGAACACCTGAAAGCCGCAGGTGAAATAGCCGATCACCAGGAGGACGAAGCTCGGATGTGACAGCGCCTCGCGCAATGCCGCGTCGACTGATTGCGCAGCCGCGCGCTGCGCCGGCGTCTCGACATTGCGCGGCAGCGCGAGCGCCAGCGACAGCGGCAGGATCATGAGAATCATACCCGCAAAAATCAGAAGCGTCGTCTGCCACGCGACCGCCGAATTGAGCGCAACCGCTAGCGGCGAAAATAGAAATTGCCCGAACGATCCTGCGGCAGTACCGAGGCCAAACGACAGGGTCCGCCACTCGATTGGCAACAGCTTGCCGAAGGCGCCGATCACGACAGTGAAGGAAGCGCCGGCGAGGCCGAAGCCGATCAGGACCCCTGCCGAAAGATACATGGTGCCCGGCGTCGCCGCGTAGGTCATCCAGGCGAAACCGACACTATAGAGCAATGCCCCCACGCACAGCACCAGCACCGGCCCGAAACGGTCGGCGATGGCGCCCACGAAAGGCTGTGCCGCGCCCCAAAGCAGCATCTGGATCGCAATGGCGAGCGCGAAGACGTCACGGCCCCAGCCGTGGGCGGCCGACATCGGCGTCAGGAAAAAGCCGACCGTAGATCGCGGTCCGAATCCCAGCATGGAAATCAGACAGCCGCAAACGATGACCAGCGGGATCGACTGCCAGGCCGCGCGCTTCAGGCTTTCGCTCATCAAACGGCTCTTGCGGCTTATTGTGAAACCCTTGCGGGAACGGGTTGGGGCGCTTGCCGGTTTACCGGCTTCTCGACGATCGGCAAGTTGATGATAGCCGACGCAATACCGAAGGCGATAGACAGCATCCAGACCAGATCGTAGGAGCCGGTCATCTCAAAAGCGAGACCGCCAAGCCAGACGCCGAGGAAGCCGCCGACCTGATGGCTGAAAAACGCGAAGCCGAACAGCATGGCAAGCCAGCGCGTTCCGAACATCAGAGCCACCAGACCGGAGGTCGGCGGTACGGTCGAGAGCCAGGTCAGCCCGGTCGACATGGCGAACAACAGGGCCGAGGTCGTCGACAGCGGCACGCTGATGAAGATCGCGATGGACAAAGCGCGCGCGAAGTACAGAAAGGCGAGGATATAACGCTTCGGCATCCTGTTGCCGGCCCATCCGGCGGCGAGCGAGCCGACGATGTTGAAAAGGCCGATGGTGGCAATCACCCAGCCGCCCACCTGCACCGAAAGTCCGCGGTCCACCAGATAGGCCGGCAGATGCGCGGTGATGAAGGCGAGCTGGAAACCGCAGGTGAAAAAGCCGAGCACCAGCAGCACATAGGATTTGTGGGCAAACGCCTCCGCCAAAGCATGACGCAGCGATTGCGGCGCATCCAAACCGGGGAGTGCGGCGGTCTGGGCCGGCGGTGTAGCAAGCGCAATCGAGAACGGCAGGATCAGCAGCACAGCCGCAGCGAAGGCAAACAGCGCGACCGCCCAGCCATAGCTTGCGATCAGCATGGCGCCGAGCGGCGCGAACAGAAATTGCCCGAACGACCCAGCCGCCGTACCGGCGCCGAAGGCGAAGGAACGACGATTCTCCGGTACGAGCTTTCCGAGCGCCGCCACCACGAGGTTGAACGAACAGCCCGACAGGCCAAAGCCGATCAAGACGCCGACGGTGAGATTGAACGTGAGCGGCGTGGAGGAATATGCCATCAGCACCAGGCCCGCCGCATAGATCAGCGCGCCGCCGGCCAACACCCGAAGCGTCCCGAAACGGTCGGCGATGGCGCCGGCGACCGGCTGACCAAGCCCCCAGAGCAGATTCTGAAACGCGAAGGCGAGCGCGAAGACATCGCGGCCCCAGCCATTGGCATCGCTGATTGGCTGCATGAAAAGGCCGGTGGCGGAGCGCGGCCCGAACGAAATCAGCGAGATGGCGCAGCCTGCCGCAATGACCACCAGCGGCGTGCGCCATGTCTTGAAGGGTATGCCGGAGGCACCCGCGCTGTTATCCGTCATCGATCGCTACCCGGACGCCTTGCGGCTGCTTGCCGCATCAGGGGCGAACATAGAGACCGGCCGGCGCCTGCCCTAACGAAACTTGGTGATGGACCCTATCCGTTTCGCTCATGGCTCGCCCACCCGGCGTTCGGGTGCGGCAGGCACCGGCCCGTTGTGTAGACTTGCGGCAGGCGATTCGGCGGTTGGAGGTTCAGACCATGATTCAGACGCTTCGATGCATGGCTTTTTCGCTGCTGTTTGGTTGCACTGCGATGCTTGCCGGAATGACAAACGAGGCCGGAGCACAGGGCACCATCGCCCAGCGCGAGGCCTGCGAGGGCGATGCGTTCAAGTTCTGCAGCGAGTTCATCCCGTTTGTCCATGCCATCGAAAATTGCCTGTCGCGCAATCTGAAGCGTCTGACCCCGGCATGTCAGATCCAGATGCGCGGCGGAACCCCTGTACCGCAACGCCGGCGCTGACCGGGGCTTTGCGGCGCAGCGTCTCGCGGCGAAAGGTCCCGTGTAGGAACGGCTGGAGAGGCCACGGATTGCCGTTTCGAGCGCGCAGCGAAAAGTTTCGCATCACTGCGCCAAGTGCCGGTAGCAATGCTGCTGCGCAATTTCCGGCTGGCGCCATGACAGTGTTGGTGATATAGTTGTTTTGCTCGGGTTGAGAATAATTATCCGGCGATCGCAAAGCTCTGATTGGAACCGGCCACCTTGTGCCGGCAGTTTTTGTACCTAGATATGCTCAATATGAGCATATGAGCACCCTGTGCGTGCGAAGTGTGGAGGCCGACATGCCGCTCCTTGAATTGCAGGGTCCTGCAAACGGACTGCAGCCGGTTCCGGCGCCGCTGCCGGCAGGCTCGGACGCGGCTGCGCGCAAGTTCGGCGTGCTTCCGATGCCGAAGCTGGAATGGAACGACGAGGTCGCACGGCAGACCGCGCACCTCTATGAGCGCATCAAATCCGTGGTGCCCGCGGTCGAGTGGCCGATCTTTGCGCCCTATGTGAAGGCGATCAACGAATTGAAGCGCGAGCGCAATGCGGTGATCCTCGCGCACAATTATCAGACGCCCGAAATCTACAATTGCGTCGCCGATTTCGTCGGCGATTCGCTCCAGCTCGCCCGCGAGGCGACCAACGTCAAGGCCGACGTCATTGTGCAGGGCGGCGTGCATTTCATGGCCGAGACCTCGAAAATCTTGAATCCGGAAAAGACCGTTCTGATCCCGGATATGCGCGCCGGTTGTTCTCTGGCGGAGGCGATCACTGCGGCCGACGTACGCCTGTTGCGCGAGCGTTACCCGGGCGTACCGGTCGTCGTTTACGTCAACACCTCCGCCGAGGTGAAGGCAGAGAGCGACATCTGCTGCACCTCCTCCAATGCGCTGCAGGTGGTCGAGAGCCTCGGCACAGACAAGGTGATCTTCCTGCCCGACCAATATCTGGCGAAATACGTTGCCTCGCAGACCGATGTGAAAATCATCGCCTGGAAAGGCGCCTGCGAAGTGCATGAGCGCTTCACCGGCGACGAGCTGCGCATGTATCGCGATACCGATCCCAATTTGCAGATCATCGCCCATCCGGAATGCCCCCCGGATGTGCTGGCTGAGGCCGACTTCACCGGTTCGACTGCACACATGATCGACTGGGTGCGCAACAAGAAGCCGAAGCGCGTCGTCATGGTCACCGAATGTTCGATGGCCGACAATGTTCAGGCCGAATTGCCGGATGTCGAATTCGTGCGGCCATGCAATCTGTGCCCGCATATGAAGCGGATCACGCTGCCGAAGATTTTGGAAAGCCTCGTCTTTATGAAGGAAGAGGTCGTGATCGATCCGGCCATTGCCGAAAAGGCGCGCCGCTCGGTCGAGCGCATGATCAACCTGAAGAATTGAGGGCCAGGCCATGCTTAATCCGCTGCGCCGTGCTGATGTCGCGCCGCCGGCATCGTCGCTCTTCTGCCCCGACGCCTTCATCTCGCCGCTGGAGATCGATGGGGCGGTGACGCGCGCGCTTGCCGAAGACCTCGGCCGCGCCGGCGACGTCACCTCGGTAGCGACCGTGCCAGAGGATGCGCAGGCGCGCGCCATCGTGGTTGCGCGCGCCCCCGGCCACATCGCCGGCCTGCCGCTGGTCGAGGCGGTGATCCGACGGCTCGCGCCGGATGCGCAGATCGTCCCGCATGCGCGCGACGGCGACGCGGTCGCAACAAAGACTGCATTGATGACGGTGACGGGCAATGCCCGCGCCATTCTTGCGGCCGAGCGCACCGCACTCAATTTCGCCGGGCACCTCTCCGGCGTGGCCACAGCGACCGCCTCGCTTGTCGAAAAGCTAAAGGGCACAAATACCCGGCTTGTCTGCACCCGCAAGACCACGCCCGGCCTGCGCGCCTTGCAGAAATACGCGGTGCGTTGCGGCGGCGGCTTCAACCACCGCTTCGGCCTCGACGACGCCGTACTGATCAAGGACAACCATATTGCGGTTGCGGGCGGCATTCGCGCCGCGCTCCAACGCGCCAAATCCGTGGTCGGACATCTGGTGAAGATCGAGATCGAGGTCGACACGCTGGATCAACTGCGTGAGGTGCTCGATACCGGCCTCGCCGATGTGCTGCTGGTCGATAATTTCACCGTCCCGATGCTGAAAGAGGCGGTGAAGCTGGTGAGCGGTCGACTCGTGATCGAGGCGTCAGGCGGCATCACGCACGACAACGCAGCAGCGATTGCGGCAACCGGCGTCGACTACGTCTCGTCCGGCGCCATCACGCATTCCGCGCCCAATCTCGATATTGCACTGGATATCGAGGTCTGACGGAATTGCCCGGCGCACTCCTGGCGCGGCTCCCCGAAACGCAACGACGTGCTGTTCTTCGCCCTCATTGTAATCGCAGCATTGCTGATCGCGCTGGCGATGCGCCTGATCCGCGGCCGCGTCGATACCAAGGCGGCCATGCGGCTGAGCCTTGCCGCCGCGCTCATCTTCTTCGGATTCGATCACCTCATTACGCCGCAGCGCTATCTGCCGATGATGCCGTCGGCAATTCCCTATCCGCTCCAGATTGTCTATTTCACAGGCCTCTGCGAGATTGCGGGTGCAATCGGACTCTTGATCCCGCGCCTGCGCATCCTCGCCGGCATCATGCTGGCGCTCTACTTCGTCGCAGTGTTTCCGGCCAATATCCGAAATGCGCTGTACGGGCTCGACGTCGTCGGCCTGCCGGGCGAGCGGTGGTATTATTGGGTCAGGCTGCCCTTCCAGCCGCTGATCATTGCCTGGGTGCTGTATTGCTCGGGCGCGTGGGACTGGCTGCGCCCTCGCGCCGGCAAGCGCCGCCTCACCCGCCCGGCAGATTGATCGGCTCCACCGGATCGAAGATCGAGCGCCGTGCCGGCGTCGCGGACTGCGCTTCGGCGCGCCTGTCGGCGCTGCTTGAGGCCGGAGCCGCAGGCTGCGCCTCGCGCTTGATCGAACCGGTCAGGTCCAGCTTGTCCCCCCAGACCGGGATATCCTCGCCGTCGCCCCAGCGCTTCGGCCGGTAGAAGATATGCACGCCGAGCCGGGTGTGCTTGGTCATCGTGCGCACCCACCACGGATTGACGTAGGTCGCGTGGTAATGCGTCGCCTTGCCGACTTCCGGCAGCCAGAATTTGCCGTCGAGCGCGTCATCGGCGATCCGGGTCGCGACCTCCCAGGCTTTCTGGTCGCGAACCACATCCTTGACGTTGTCGCAGGCGAAGGTGAACTGGCAGGCCAGTTTGCGGTGTGCATTCTGGTACACCACATCGCAGACATTGCCGGGATAATAGCCGGTGAATACCCGGTTCAGCACGACTTGCGCCACAGCCATCTGGCCGCGCTCGACTTCGCCGCGGGCCTCGAAATAGATTGCATTGGCGAGACACCGGTGATGCTTGACGCGCGAGGCGCCTGACAGATTGAGCCGTTCGGCGGGGGTGCGCGGGCGCTTGCCTTCGCCGGTTACTTCGCCTTTCGGCGCAATCGTCTCGCCCCCATGCTGCGTTTCCGGATCGACGCTGGCATCCGGCTCGCGCGCGGCGCGCTTGATCTCGGTGTCGACATGCGGCGGCGCCAGCACGGTCGGAACCTGGTCTGGCTCCCAGGCCTCCCAGCTGCTTCGGCCCATACCGAGTGCGTGGGTGCCGAAGAATACCCGTATCTGCGCATTCGGTTTTGCCAATTGCGCGAGTTGGTCGACCGTTTGGTTATTGAAGCGGTCTACGACCTTCTCCTGCGCGCCCCTATCCACATCCGGCAAACCCGGACCGGGTTTTTCCTCGAGCGCCGGCGCCTGGCCGGGCTCCGCGGCAGGCCGCGGACTTTCGGCGACCTTAACCGCTTCCACCGGCGGCTCCGCCTCAGCCGGCATTGCAGTGACAGATTCAGGTGCGGGCGCCGGCAATCCGTGAAGGTCGGCGCGCTGAGATTCCAGGTCGGCAGTCTCGACATATTGGCGGTGCGGCGGCACCAGCGGTCCGCGCAAATCTGCGCGCGCCGATTCAAGATCGGCGGTTTCAAAGGACGATACTTCGACGCGCACGATCCCGCGCTTGAGCTTGTTCAGATGCGCGGCCGCAAGACCGGCACGGCGCGGCTTCCTCTCCACCACCGCCTCGACCGGCGCTGCCACCGGACGCACCTGACGGGGGTCCGTGCCCAGCACCTGTTTCGCAAGGGTCATCTGACCTGCCGCAATACTGGCGCGCCGGTAGACCGGCATGCGCTCAGCCGCCGCTTCGGCGCCGGCCTGCGGCGCGATCCGGTCGGCCTTGGGCAGAGCTTCTTCGACACGCGCATGATCCTTCTTGCGCGCTGGCTGTGCCGGCTGCTCTTGCGGCTGCCCGGACGGCGCCTGTTTCACATCGAGCCTGTCGCCCTTTAGCCTGCGTTCGACGACCGGAAAATCGTATGTCGGCTGGGTAACCATAGGCTCGATCGGCACGCTCAGCGGTACCGAGCCGGTGGCTTCGAGCGCGCGGGGATCGAGCGCTGCCAGCTGCGTGAAATACGGATCCGGAATCGCGCTGCCGACTGGGCGCGGAAAGTTCAGTGCCGCGGTATGAACAGTCCGGAACGTCGAACTGCGTATATGCGCACGCCAGCGCTCAGTCACCGCCGGCTGGCTGGCGATCAGGGCTGCGAGGTCCTGATGTCCGATGGAATTCGGCATGACGGCGACCACACAAAGGACAAGGCCGAAGGGACGGCGAAAGGCGCCCTTCGGCCTTCTACGCGACGTTTTCATACACACGCTCACGCAACGCGACCGACGCAACGCAACAAACGCAACCGAACTCACGCGGCATCACGCGCCGCTCACGTAAAATTGTCGGAGTATCGTTGCGATCGGGTTAACCTTGCCAAGTTCCTATGCAGAACCGCGTCCGCGCTGCACCCGCGATTAAGGTAAAGATTTGGTCAATCGCGCCCGCATGCCGCATTGCTTCCAAGACAAAGTAAAACGGCCCCGCATTGATACAGGGCCGTTCGACCGAAAATCGTAATGTCGTATCGGGCAAACGCCCGCAGCTACATCTTCGCGCCGATTTCCTTGAAGTACTTCTCGGCGCCCGGATGCCAGGGGATCGTGGTGTTCTTGTTGTTCTGCGTATCGAGCACGATCGCCTTGGCTTCGCCATGAGAGAGCGCGACCTCGTCTCGCTTCTCGAACAGCGTTTTGACAATGTCGTAGGCGGTCTGGTCCGGCATGCTCGCGTTGGTCACGAGAATATTCTGCACAACCGCGATCTTGTTGTCCTGATCCTGACCGGGATAGGTCTTGGCCGGGATCACGCCCTCACTATAGAGACCGCCGTATTTGGCGTTCATCTTGTCGACGGTGTCGGAATGATCGATCAGCTTCAGCTTGACGCCAGGCGTCGCGCCGAGATCGGTCACGGCTGCGGTCGGCAGGCCGCCCACCCAGAAATAGGCGTCGATCTTGCCGTCCTTCAGCGCATTGGTGGATTCGGCGACACCGAGGCGTTCGCGCCGCATGTCCTTGTCGCGGTCGAGACCGGCGGCCTCGATCACGCGGAACGCCATGACCTCGGTGGCGCTACCGGGCGACCCGGTGGAGACGCGCTTGCCCTTCAGGTCGGACATTTTCTCGATGCCCTTGCCTTCGACCGTCACCACGTGCATGCGGTTTGGGTAGAGCACCATCAGGGTGCGCACGTCGACCGGATTGCCCTTGAACTTGTCCTCGCCCTTCAGGGCGTCGCGCGCCGCATCGACCATGACGAGGCCGACCTCGCTCTGCTTCGAGCCGATCAGCTTGAGATTGTCGACCGACCCGCCGGTGACGCGCGCCGTCGCCTGGACCCCCGGCAGGTAGCGCGACAACACGTTCGCCATGCCGCCGCCCATCGGATAATAGACGCCGCCGGTGCCGCCGGTTGCGATGGCGATATTGGTTTGCTGCGCCATCGCCATGCCGGCCATTGCGACGCCAATAGCGGCAGTCGCCAGAACAATTCCCACGCGCTTGAGCATTTCGTTTCTCCCTGACTTGATGCGCTTTGCGCTCTTTTCGCTGTCGTTGTCTTTATAGCCGCTACTATTGTTGCTTCGGTTCGGCCTCCGCGCCAGTCGCCTGACTATGTCCTCCGGATTTCAATCGCTGCTTCAACAATACAATGGCAAACAGGACCACGCCAACCGTGGCGGTGTAGCTGATATCCTGGCCGATTGCGGCCTCGATCAGCGCCTCCAGAAGACTAGGAAAGACCAGGAACAGTCCGGCCGCGGTCAGGGCCGTGCGTTCGAGCGCCGTTGTGCGACGCAGCGCCCAGCCCTGCGCCGCGCAAGCCAGCGCGCCGAGGCCAACCGCCGATTTCAGGGTGACCATGACGATGTCGACCCAGGTTCCGTCTGGCGGAAGCTTCAGGAGAAGCCCAAGGCCTTGCGGATCGAGCACAAACACAAACGGCACTAGAAATGCAGGCAGCGTGTATTTCCACGCCTGCAATGTGGTCTTGTAGGGATCGCCCCCGGTGATGGCAGCAGCCGCAAACGGAGACAGCGCCGTCGGCGGCGAGACTTCCGACAGGACCGCATAATAGAAGATGAACATATGGGCGGCGACATCGGGCACACCAAGCTTGATCATCGCCGGCGCCGCCACCACCGCGCAGATGATGTAGGATGCCGTCACCGGCACCGCGAGTCCGATGATCCACACAATCAGCGCAGTATAGATCGCGGTCAGCAACAGACTGCCGCCGGCATAGTCGATCACAATCGCTGAGAATTTCAGCCCAAGGCCCGTCAGCGTCACCACGCCGACGATGATGCCGGCGGTGGCGCAAGTGGTGGCGGCGGTGAGCGACTGTAGCGAGCCGTCGGCGAGCGCGCGCACGAGCTTCTTCGGCGTCATCGCGGTTTCGCGCGTCAGATAGCTCATCAGCATCGCCATGCCGGTGGCATAGAGCACCGACGTGGTCGGCGAATAACCCCACACCATGAAGATGACGATGGAGATCAGAGAAACGAAATGAAACCAGTAGCGGCGGGTCAGCTCACCGAGCGAGCGTTCGGGAACGTAAGGCTCGCCGCGCACGCCGTAGCGCCGGCCGTCGATCTCCACCATGAAGAACAGCGAGAGGTAGTAGAGAATGGTCGGGATCACCGCCATCCAGATCACTTCGAGATAGCTGATTTTTAGAAACTCGGCGATCAGGAAGGCCGCGGCGCCGAGCACCGGCGGCGAGATGATGGCGCCGAGGCCGCCGGCTGCAAGCAGGCCGCCGGCAGCATTTTTCTCGAACCCGGCGCGCTTCATCATCGGATAGGCGACCGCGCCGATGCTCACCGTGGTCGCAACCCCCGATCCGGACGGACCGCCGAGCAGAAATGAGGAGAGCACCACGGTGCGTCCGGCCGCGTTAGGGCTCTTGCCCATCAGCGTCATCGAGAAGTCGATGAAGAATTTTCCGGCGCCGGTCTGCTGGAGGAATGCGCCGAAGATCGTGAACAGCACGATCAGCGTCGCCGACACATCGACCGGCACGCCGAAAATGCCTTCAAGCGTGATGAACAGGTGGCCGACCAGCTGGTCGAAACCGTAGCCGCGGTGATTCCAGGGCGGCGGCAGATAGGGCCCGAACAGCGCATAGGCGATGAACAGGAGCGACACGATGGGAACGATCGGACCGATGGTCCGGCGCGTGGCCTCGATCAGCAAGACGATGAAGAGCACACCGAGGATAACGTCGGTATGGTTCGGCATCGTCGCCCGGTCGGTAAAGTCGTCACCGCCGGCAAGCGCATAAATCAGGATGCCGACACAGGTCAGGCCGGCAATCACGTCCCACCAGCGAATCCGGTCGCGAAACCGGTTCGCCATCGGGAACAGGAGAAAGGACAACAGCAGAACGAAGCCGACATGGACGTAGCGCAACTCCTGCGTCGGCACGATCTCGTAGGCCGCATACAGGTGGAACAGCGACATTGCCACCGCGATCGCGGTCACGATGGTGCCGGGCCAGCCCGAGAGGCGGTTGGCCGCCCCCTCTTCCTGCTCGATGAATTCTTCCGCCTTGCGCAGGCGCTCGGTCTCAATGGAGTCAGCGTCCTGCGCCGACATCGCCCCCGGCTGCTCGGCCATTCTCCCCCCGTCCCGGTAATCTTTTCTTTGTCTTTTGTGCCCGGTTCCGGCCCGCTTCCTCTTCCGGAGCCGTTCCTAAAAACAAGGCTACCACGTGAAAAAGGGGTGGCATACCCGACCCTTCTACCCGCGGATGCCTTTCGTGCCCTCCCCCAACCTACAGTTAACCATGTTGAAAGCGCCCGGCGCTATCAATTCCGTGCACGCTCTTGGCAAGGGAATAGCCATGCTGGATGGCTTCATGGAACCGCTCGCACCGGAGCTGGTCTTTTCTGTCGGTGCGGCGCTGGTTCTATTGGCCGGCGTGCTGACGCTGGCCGTCCTCAGGCTGAGACGCAAGAACGCGCTTCTGAGGTTGACGCTCAACAATACCCCACAGGCGCTCTGCGTCTGGGATCCGCATGGGCGTTTGCTGCTCTGCAACGAGCGCTACATCAACATGTACGGCATGTCGGCCGACGTGGTGAAGCCGGGCGCGACGCTCCGCGAGATCATCGAGCATCGCGCCGCCATCGGCCGGTTCAAGGGCGATATCGACGCCTGGGTCGAGGGTATTCGGGAACGGATTGCCGCTCAGGCCGTCGCCAGCAACAGATATACCGACGCCGACGGGCGGGTGATCGAAATCGCCGAACAGCCGCTTCCGGACGGCAGCCTGGTCGCCACCCATCATGACGTCACCGAACAGGTGGCGGTCGAGGAAAAGCGGACCGCGCTCGCGGCGGAAGAAAAGCGGCGCGTCGCCATTGACGGCGCCATCGCCACGTTCCGTCAGAACATGGATCGCGTTCTGCGCATTGTGAATGACAGCTCCGCATCGCTGAAGGTCACCGCGAGTTCGCTGTTTGCTGCATCGGGCCAGACTTCGCAGCGGGCCGAAACGGCGGTGCAAGCCTCGAATGAGGCTTCCACCAATGTCACAATTGCCGCGACCGCTGCGGACGAAATGGCGACTTCGATCAACGAGATCAGCCGCCAGCTCTCGCAAACCACGGATGCGGTGCGCATCGCGGTGAAGGAGGCGCGGTCAACCAATGAGGGCATCAAGGGACTGGCCGACGCCGCCCAGAAGATCGGCGACGTGGTCGAGCTCATTCGCACCATCGCCGGCCAGACCAATCTCCTCGCGCTCAACGCAACCATCGAAGCCGCCCGCGCGGGCGAGGCTGGCCGTGGTTTCGCCGTGGTCGCCTCCGAGGTCAAATCGCTCGCGGTTCAGACGGCAAAGGCGACAGAGGACATTTCCGCTCAAATCCTTTCGGTACAGGGCTCCACAGACCATGCTGTGGAGGCGATCGGTCGGATTACCGAACGCATGCAGGGAATCGAACAATTCGCCTCAGCAGTGGCAGCCGCTGTCGAGGAGCAGAATGCCGTCACAGGCGAGATTTCCCACAACGTGACGAGCGCCGCCAATGGCACGCGCGACATCGTGGTCGTTCTCGATCAGGTCGCCCGCGCAGCGACCGATACCCGTACAACAGCCGAAACCGTGCTGCGCACCTGCGCCTCGGTGGAAAGTGCGGTGTCCAACATGCGCGACGAAGTCGAAAGCTTTCTGAAGAAAGTCGCAGTGTGAGAAAGCAGTGGCAATTGGAAATGAGTGAACTTGCTGGTAGCTCCGCGCGTCTCCCGCTAAAACCCGAGGATCTCTACCGCCCAAGGCTCGGTGCGCAGAGAGAGCCGATATCGAAGGTTGCGATGTCGGAATTGCGCGCTTGGCGCGAAATGTCCGAGCAGGCTGCCGCGGCGCAGGCCGTCGAACACGCCGGTGAGCCGACGGCCGGCCACCGGTAGCGCCGGCCGAATGGTTCAGGCCTGGCTTGCGACTTCCTTGCCGAGCGCGGCCTGCGCCGCTGCGAGCCGCGCGATCGGCGTGCGGAAAGGCGAGCAGGACACGTAGTCGAGATTGACTTCGTGACAGAAGGCAACCGAAGCCGGATCGCCGCCATGTTCGCCGCAAATGCCGACCTTGAGATCGGGCCGCACCTTTCGCCCGCGCTCAACGCCAATGCGGACCAGCTCGCCGACACCGTCGCGATCGATCGACACGAACGGGTCCACCGCAAGAATTCCGCGTGCGGTGTAGGTAGCAAGAAAGCTCGCCGCATCGTCGCGGCTGATGCCGAAGCAGGTCTGGGTCAGGTCGTTGGTGCCGAAGGAGAAGAATTCGGCGCCGCCCTCCCCCTCCGCAATCTTGTCCGCCATCAGTGAGGCCCTCGGCAGTTCGATCATGGTGCCGACCTGGTAGTCGAGCTTCACGCCCTTTTCCTTCGCCACCGCATCCGCCATCGCATCGATCCGCGCCTTGACCAGATCGAACTCGATACGGGTGGCGATCAGCGGCACCATCACTTCCGGCACCACCGGCTTGCCGGTCTTCTTGCCGGCATCGGCCGCAGCCTCGAAGATGGCGCGGGCCTGCATCTCCGCAATTTCGGGATAGGTGATTGCGATCCGGCAGCCGCGGAAGCCGAGCATCGGATTGAATTCGGCAAGCTCGGCGGCGCGGTTCTTGATCTTCTGCGGCTCGGTGCCAAGCGATCTGGCGACCTCGGCGATCTCGGCCTCGCCATGCGGCAGGAATTCATGCAATGGCGGGTCGAGCAGCCGGATCGTGACCGGCAGCCCCTGCATGATCTCGAACAGCTCTGCGAAATCGGCGCGCTGCATCGGCAGGATCTTGGCGAGCGCGGCGCGCCGCGCCCTTTCGGTATCGGCGAGGATCATCTCGCGCACGGCAAGGATGCGGTCGGCCTCGAAGAACATATGCTCGGTGCGGCACAGCCCGATGCCCTCGGCGCCGAATTTCAGCGCGGTGCGGGCATCGGCCGGGGTGTCGGCATTGGCGCGCACACCCAGCCTGCGCACCTTGTCGGCCCAGGACATCAGCGTGCCGAACTCACCGGACAATTCCGGCTCGATCATGCGGACCTGTCCAAGCAAGACCTGGCCGGTCGATCCGTCGATGGTGACGATATCGCCCTGCTTCAGGGTCTGGCCAGCGACGCTCAGCGTCTTTGCGTTGTAATCGATGCGGATCGAACCTGCGCCCGAGACGCAGGGTTTGCCCATGCCGCGCGCGACCACCGCGGCATGCGAAGTCATGCCGCCGCGCGTCGTCAGAATCCCTTCGGCAGCATGCATACCGTGAATGTCTTCCGGGCTGGTCTCGACGCGAACCAGTATGACCTTCCGGCCTTTGGCCTTCAGTTCCTCGGCTTCCTCCGAAGAGAACACGATCTCGCCTGAGGCCGCACCAGGCGACGCGGGCAGGCCGGTCGCGACGATCTTGCGCTCTGCCTTCGGATCAATGGTCGGATGCAGCAACTGGTCGAGCGACCCCGGATCGATCCGCATCACCGCCTCGTCCTCGGAGATCAGACCTTCGCTCGCAAGCTCCACCGCGATCTTGAGTGCGGCTTTCGCGGTGCGCTTGCCGGACCGCGTCTGCAGCATCCACAGCTTGCCCTGCTCGATGGTAAATTCGAGATCCTGCATGTCGCGGTAATGCTTCTCCAGCACGCCATAGATGCGGGTCAGCTCCGCGAAGGCTTCCGGCATCGCACGCTCGAGCGAGGGCTTGTCGGAGCCTGCCTCCTTGCGTGCGGCCTCGGTGATTTCCTGCGGCGTGCGGATACCGGCGACGACATCCTCGCCCTGCGCATTGATCAGGAATTCGCCGTAAAGCGTCTTCTCGCCGGTTGAGGGGTTGCGGGTAAAGGCGACGCCGGTGGCGGAATCGTCGCCCATATTGCCGAATACCATGGCTTGGACATTGACCGCGGTTCCCCAGCTTTCGGGGATGTTGTGCAAGCGGCGATAGGTCTTAGCGCGCGTATTCATCCACGAGCTGAACACTGCGCCGATCGCGCCCCAGAGCTGCTCCTTCGGGTCCTGCGGGAAGGGCTTTCCGCTCTCCTCTTCGACCTTGGCCTTGTAAAGCCCGACGAGCTTCTGCCAGTCATCCGCATTGAGCTCGGTGTCGAGGCTATAGGCGTTTGCGTCCTTGTGCTCGGCCAGGATGTCCTCGAACAGGTGATGTTCGATGCCGAGCACCACATTCGAATACATGGTGATGAAGCGGCGGTAGGAATCGTAGGCAAAGCGCCGGTCGCCGGACTTCTTCGCAAGCGCTTCCACGGTCTCGTCGTTGAGGCCAAGATTGAGCACCGTGTCCATCATGCCAGGCATCGAGGCGCGCGCGCCCGATCGGACCGAGACCAGCAGCGGATTTTCGCGATCGCCGAACCGCTTGCCCGTCAGCGCGCCGACCTGTGCCAGGGCGGCATCGACCTCGCCCACGAGTTCCTTGGGATAGCTTTGGCCATTCTCGTAAAAATAGGTGCAGACCTCGGTGGTGATGGTGAAGCCCGGCGGCACCGGCAGGCCCAGATTCGCCATCTCTGCGAGGTTCGCACCCTTGCCGCCGAGCAGGTTCTTCATGTCCGCCTTGCCTTCGGCCTTGCCGCCACCGAAGGTGTAAACCCATTTCGTCATCGTCGACGTCCTAATCGCAACAAAGTCCGGAAATCGGCCCGTCTTGGCCGGTTTCGGCGTTCAATTCAACCGCGACCAAAAGCCGAGCCATTGTCCGGCCAGACCCGCCTAGCGGAAAATCCCAAGACCGAGGAGGCCGACAATGATCAGATAGATCGCCACGATGAAGTTGAGCAGCCGCGGCATCACCAGGATCAAAATGCCCGCGATCAGGGCAATGACCGGCTGCAGATGCGCGATGGTGATCGACATGTCGTTCTCCGTGAGGTGTTTTGGGGACGGGGGGTGAAAAGCCGGAACTGCCCGAACAGGTTCCTTGCGAAATCGCGGTGGTTATCAAGCGGCAGCTCTTGACGGGGGGGGTGCTCCTGGAGTGGTTTCGCGCTTCGGCCCCGGCCGGGATAGCGGGAGACAGCATGCCTAATCTGAATGCACCGAGACGCATTACCTTCCTGATCTCGCTCGCGCTCGCCATTGTGGCGATTCTCGGCGCCCTGGTCGTCATTCCGTTTATCAGTCAGTTCGCATTCTGGATCGCGATCCTGGCCTATGTGGTGCTGGCGCTCGGCGTCATCATGCGCGGCCTGTAGCGAAGCGCAAACTCAGCCCTCGATCCTAGAAAAATCGGCGACGGTGCGCGTCGCCTCGCGTATCCGGTTGAGCAGGATCAGCCGGTTGGCGCGCAGCGCCTTGTCATCGACATTCACCGTCACCTTGTCGAAAAACGCATCGACCGCCGGCCGCAGCTTCGCCATTGCCGCCATGGCGCCTGCGAGATCCTCGCGCGCGTAGGCCTCGCTCGCTTCAGGCGCAATCGAGACCATGGCCTGCGCCAGCGCGATTTCCTCAGGCTCCTTCAAGAGCGACGGATCGGGATCGCCGGTATAGCTCTGCCCGTCCTTCTTCTCCTCGATGCGCAGGATATTCGCAGCGCGCTTTGTGCCGGCAAGGAGATTTTTGCCGTCGTCGGTGTCGAGGAATTTGGCGAGCGCCTCGACCCTGCGCACGACGGTGACAAGATCGCTTCGCTCTTCGACCGCCAGCACCGCATCGGCAAGATCGTGCCGCGCGCCCTGCTCGCGCAACTGCACTTTCAAGCGGTCGGCAAAGAACGCGCGCAGGTCCGCACCGGTCATGGCGTCGTAGCTCAGCTTCAGGGCCGACAGATCATCTGCGCCTTTGCCTGCCTCGCCGACGAATTCCTTCATGAAGACCTTGCCCTGTTCAAGATAGCCTTCGGTCGCAAGCGAGAACAACTCGCCAAGATTGAGCCGCAGGTTGTTCGACAGGATGATTCGGATCACGCCAAGCGCTGCGCGCCGCAGCGCATACGGGTCCTTGGAGCCGGTCGGCTTTTCGTCGATCGCCCAGAAGCCAACCAGTGTGTCAATCTTGTCGGCGAGCGCCACCGCGATCGCGACCGGATCGGCCGGGACGAGGTCGCCCGGACCGGCCGGCTTGTAATGGTCCTCACAGGCATGCGCGACGGCATCATCCTCCCCCTGCGCCAGCGCGTAATATTTCCCCATCAGGCCCTGCAATTCGGGGAACTCGCCGACCACTTCGGTGAGAAGGTCCGCCTTGCAGAGCATCGCCGCACGCTCCGCCTTGACCGGATCGGCGCCGACCATGGGCGCGAACAAACCGGCGAGCCGCACGATGCGCGCGATCCGCTCGGCCTGGGTGCCGAGCCGTGCGTGAAACACGATCTGCGCGAATTTCGGCAACCGGTCTTCCAGACGCGTCTTCAAGTCAGTCTCGTAGAAGAATTTCGCGTCCGACAGCCGCGCACGGATGACGCGCTCGTTGCCGGCGACAATCGCCTTGCCGCCGTCGGTCGCCTCCATATTGGAGGTCAGGATGAAGCGCGGCGCTAGCCTTGCTTGATGTGTATCCCGCACCACGAAGCATTTCTGGTTGTTGCGGATGGTGGCGCGGATCACCTCGGGCGGGATCGACAGAAAGCTGTCGTCGAACGCACCCATCAGCACCACCGGCCATTCGACGAGCCCTGCGACTTCGGACAGCAGGCCCTCGTCCTCGACCAGTTCATAGCCCTGCGCGAAAGCGAGGTTCTTTGCCTCGGTGTGGATAATCTGACGGCGTCGTTCGGGATCAACCACGACCTTGGCCTTTTCAAGTTTCGCCATCCAGTCGTCCTGGCGGCGCACTTCGATTGGGCCGGGGCTCAGGAAACGATGGCCGTATGTGACGTTGCCGGACTTGAGCCCGCCGACGTCGAACGGCACCACCTGCGGATCTTCGGTCTCCGGGCCGAAGGTTGCAACGATGGCATGCAGCGGCCGGACCCAGGACAACGCGCCGGGCTGCGCCGAACCCGGTCCCCAACGCATCGATTTCGGCCAGGGGAATTTGCGCACGATGTCGGGGAGAATATCGGCCAGCACGTCGATCGCATCACGGCCCGGCTTCTCAATCACCGCGACGTAGAACTCGCCCTTCTTGGCATCCTTCTCGATCCTCGCCTGATCGAGCGAAGTCAGCCCGGCGCTTTTCAGAAAGCCCGCGACCGCCGCTTCCGGCGCGCCGACGCGCGGCCCCTTTTTCTCCTCGCGAATATCCTTCTGCCGCGCAGGGACGCCATGCACAGCGAGCGCAATCCGTCGCGGCGTGGCGAAAGCCTTAGCGCCCTCATAGACAAGGCCTTGCTCGACCAGCGCGTCAGTTACGAGTTTCTTCAGGTCGTCTATCGCGCGAGGTTGCATGCGCGCGGGGATTTCTTCGGAGAAGAATTCAAGGAGAAGATCGGGCATGGATTCACTCTGCGTTCCCGCAAGGTGTTTCTTTTCCACTCCCGCGCGAAAAGGTGGGCACGGGGGTAGACAGTGTAAGCACGGACATCAAATCGCCCCGCCGGCTTCGGTCGCAAGCCAGGCTGCGCCGCAGGCCTTCGCCAGTTCGCGCACGCGCAGGATATAGCTCTGCCGCTCGGTGACCGAGATCACGCCGCGTGCATCGAGCAGGTTGAAGACATGGCTCGCCTTGATGCACTGATCGTAGGCTGGCAACGCCATCAGGTGGCGCTCTTTCGCCGCATCGGCCCAGCCCGCGGCGAGGTATTTCTGGCACGCGGCTTCCGCCATCTTGAACTGTGCGAACAGCATCTCGGTATCGGCATATTCGAAGTTGTGCCGCGAATATTCCTGCTCGGCCTGCAGGAAGACGTCGCCATAGGTGACCTTGCGCTCGCCGCTCTGCCCGTTGAAATTGAGGTCGTAGACCCGCTCGACGCCCTGTACATACATGGCGAGGCGCTCGAGCCCATAGGTCAATTCGCCCGAGACCGGTGCGCATTCGAAGCCCGCGACCTGCTGGAAATAGGTGAACTGGCTCACCTCCATCCCGTCGCACCAGCATTCCCAGCCGAGCCCCCAGGCGCCCAGCGTCGGGCTCTCCCAGTCGTCCTCGACGAAGCGGATGTCATGCACCCTGGGATCGATGCCAATCGCGTAGAGGGATTTCAGGTAAAGCTCCTGCAGATCGTTGGGCGACGGCTTCAGGATCACCTGGAATTGGTAATAATGCTGCAGCCGGTTGGGATTCTCGCCATAGCGGCCGTCCTTCGGCCGGCGCGATGGCTGTACATAGGCGGCATTCCAGGGCTTCGGCCCGAGCGCCCGCAACGTGGTCGCCGGATGGAACGTGCCTGCCCCGACCTCCATGTCATAGGGCTGGAGGATCACGCAGCCATAGTCCGCCCAGTAGCGCTGGAGAGCGAGAATGAGACCCTGAAAGGAGCGCGTTGGCTCCGAGGCCAGAGCTTTATCGGAGGCGTACATTTTCGCAAGAATCCGAGGGGTTTTGCTGCGCGGATTACCTATCGGCCGCGCCGGAACCGGTCAAGGAAGCCGCCGGTGGGAACTACCAAATAGCTGCCGCAAAGCATTGAAATAGAGGGTCCGGTTCGTCATGGTGTCGAACCGGGGGATGGATCGGCGGGCCCCATGGGCTTGCTGGTGCGTGTGGGGGGTAACAGTCATCCATGGCGAAGCCGACAGTCATCATCGTAGGGGCCGACAAGGGCGGCGTGGGCAAGACCACGGTCTCGCGCACCCTGCTCGATTATTTTTCCGCCAAAGGCGTCCCGATCCGCGCTTTCGATACCGAGTCGCCCAAGGGCACCCTGAAGCGCTTCCATCCGGATGTTACCGAGGTCGTGGACGTGACCCAGGTGCCCGACCAGATGAAGATTTTCGACACCCTGTCGGACGCCAAGGTGACGCTGATCGACGTGCGGGCGGGCCTGCTCTCGACCACGCTTGCGGCCTTGCGCGACATCGGCTTTCTGGAAGCGGTCAAGCGCGGACAGATCACGCTCGGCGTCGCCCATATCCTCGGATCCTCGATCGCCTCGCTGAACGAGATCGCCGACATTGCGCCCTTCGTTGCCGACGGCAAATATTATCTCGTCAAGAATTTCATTAACGAGACAAGCTTCTTCGACTGGGACCAGACCACCTACGATTCCTATTTCAAGAAGATCAAGGACGCGGTCGAGATCACCATCCCGAAGCTGAACGAGATGGCCTACGAGCAGGTCGAACTCGCTTCGGTACCGTTCGTCACCTTCGTCGCCAACAAGGGCGCGCACGATGCGCCGGCCAATTATTCCTTCGTGCTGCGCGGCTATGTCCGTCACTGGCTTGGCAATGTCTGGAACGAGTACGATCGGGTCAAGCTCGGCGAGTTGGTGTCGCCCTCCATCACACCGGCTGGCAAAGGAGAGAAGGGCCTCGCGAACCGCGCGGCGGCAATCCACGAACAGGCACGCGAGCGGACCTGACGGCGCGCTCGCGTTTTCTTTGAGCAGCGCGTATCTCGAAAAGTCGTTCCTGGGCGCATGTCATGGCGCGCCCCGGAAATGACGCTCAAAGAATTTTCCCCTCATGTCCCGGCGCAAATCCATCACCATCGTCTGTTCGCCGCGACAGCGGATCGGCAAGACCCTGATCGCACGCACGCTGACCGAGTTCATGCTGGCCGACGGACGCGCGGCCATCGCCTTCGATCTCAACCCGAACAACACCGCGCTGTACGGCTTCCTGCCGCGCAATACAGCGCGCGCCGATATCGCCACTACGCGCGGTCAAATGGCGCTTTTTGACGAGTTGATTGCCGAAGACGACGTCATGAAGGTCATCGATCTCGGCGACGAGGCCTTCGAGAAATTCTTCACCCTGATCCGCCAGATCGGGCTTGCCGAGGAGGCACAGCGCCGCGGCATCGACGTCATTGCCCTGTTCATCGCCGACCCCGACCCCCGCTCGGCCAGAAGCTATGCGCAAACCTATGGCGAGCTCCCGCAGATCAAGCTGGTGCCCGTGCATAATGAATTCGTCGCCACCATGCAGGACTATATGGAGAGCTTTCCCGCCCCGGTACCGGGCGAACGCCCGGTGCGGTTTCCCGTGCTCAGTCCGTTCCTGAAATCGGTGGTGGAGCGGCCGGGATTTTCATTCGACGATTATCTCGAACGGTATGCGGGCCAGCGTACCGAGCTGCATGAATGGATCGAGCGCGTCTTCGTGGAATTTCGCGAACTGGAATTGCGACTGCTGCTGCGCGAGCTGAAGGGCTCGATCACGTTGGGCTAAAAGCCCGCAGGCCCCAGCACCGGCGCGCGGGAAAAATGCAGACTCTGTGAGCCGGACCACAGTCGCGAAGCCTTCCGCCGGCCTATTGAACGAGCCTCAGACCTGCCGCGAACAAGTTCGCAAAGCGCATCGCAGGAGGCTCGCCATGCTAAACTATCTGGTGTTCTTCGCCATTACCTGCTTTGTGGGCCTTGTGGTTCTGGGCCATGTCTTATTGCTGCAGGCGCTGCTCGCAAGCACGGATGAGCCAGCAGGCAAGCGCGAAGGCAGACGGCTGCGGCGCAAGATCATCCCGGATCATTCCGCGCCAAGCCCGCAATAGCGAAGGTCAGTGCCCCTCGAACGACACCAGCGTGCGCACCGGCACGTCGAGGCTGCGCAGCTTTTCGGCGCCGCCAAGCTCCGGCAGGTCAACGATAAACACGGCAGCGACAACCTCCGCGCCCATCTGGCGCAGCAGCTTCACCGCGCCTTCGGCAGTGCCGCCGGTTGCGATCAGATCGTCGACCAGAATGACGCGCTCGCCCGGCCCTACCGCATCCTCGTGCATCTCCATCTCGTCGATGCCGTATTCCAGCGAATAGGCGACGCGCACGCTCTTGTGCGGCAGCTTGCCTTTCTTCCGGATCGGCACAAAGCCAGCCGAAAGCTGATGCGCGATGGCGCCGCCGACGATGAAGCCGCGGGCCTCGATACCGGCGATCTTGTCGATCTTCGACCCAGCCCAGGGCTGCACCAGTTCGTCCACCGCGCGGCGGAAAGCGCGCGCCGACCCCAGCAGGGTGGTGATGTCGCGGAACATGATGCCGGGTTTGGGATAGTCCGGAATCGTCCGGATCGCGGCCTTCAGGTCGTTTTCAAGCACGGGACTGGTCATTTGGGTCTCGTATCAGGCAAACCGGCAGGGCATGCGGTTACCCCCGCGCCGGCGGGGCGGGCGCAATGTGGCCAAGCCGGCCCTTTGGCGCAACCCACCTTGAACGAAGCCGCGCCTATTCCCGCAACTTCTCGAGAATGGCGCCGATGACGTTGGAATAATCGTCGGTCCAGACCCACTGGTCCTCGTCCGGCTCCTGCTCGACCCAGCTGTCCTTGGTCGCAAGTTCGCCGAAATCCGCCTCGTTTCGGGCAACCGCGACCACATGGGAGCCGAAGACATGGGCGGCGTCGTCATAGCCCTCGTCGGAATCGTTGGAGAGCGATACGAGTTCGTTGGCGGCGGCAACGCCCGCCACCACCGGCCCGAGCGACATATGCTTGTTAGAGATGTGCATCAGCACCATTCCATCGGGCTTGATCTTGTCCTTGAAGATCGCCATTGCCTCGCGGGTCAGAAGATGCGTCGGGATTGCATCCGAGGAGAAGGCGTCGATGATCAGCACGTCATATTGATGGTCGGGCGCGTCCGCCAGCGTCAGTCTCGCGTCGCCGATCACGATCTTCGCATCAGGCGCACATTCCGACATGAAGGTGAAGCGCCGCGGGTCTTTCGCGATCTCAACCACTTTGGGATCGATTTCGTAATAGGTCAGCCGGTCGCCGGGGCGCATCTGGCATGCGAGGGTGCCGGCGCCAAGCCCGACCACGGCAACGTCGATCGGCCCTCCCCGTTTTCGCCGCGCAGCGTTCAGGCCCTGCGCCATGGGCGACAGGTCGTGGTAATAGGTGATCGGAACCGGCCGGCCGGTTATCGGGCGCCCCTCTTCGTCACGAATGCGCTGCGCGCCATGTTCGATGGTGCCGTGTTTCAGAATCCGGAACTGGCCGCCATCGGATTCCATCACCTTGTGGACGCCGAAGAAGCTGCGCACGAAGTCCCGCTTGCCGGCATCCGCGCCGAACAGCACGACGAAGACCAGCGAGGCTGCGATGATCCCGGCAAAGGTCAGCACATAATGCGAGAAACCGAAGGCCAGCACCAGAAGCGCGGCGACGAGGAGATTGAAAGCCCCCTCCGTGAATTCGTAGCGCCAGACATAGGCGGCATAAAGCGCGTAACCCACGCCGGCAACGATCAAGACCCAGGCGACCGCCTCCAGCCAGCTGCGCGGCCGTTGGAGCCCCGGACGGCACAAAGCCGCGAGTACGATCAGTATCGGATATTCCGCGACCCAGGAGAACACCCGCTGGGCGATCAGCCCCGCGAAAATGCCGCCGATCACGCCGCCGAGCGACAGACACAGATAGAAGATGGTGAGATACCGCGCGGGCGGGCGGCGCTTCGCCAGCTCGCCATGGCACATCAGCGCCAGCACAAAGAAGCCGATGAGGTTGAGCGCGATCAGCACGAGGATTTGATCCGCGGCGCCGAGCGCCAGCGACACCACCAGCATCATCACCGCGACCGGAGCGGCCATGGTGACGAACCGATGCGGCAGGATCGGGCGCGACTGGAACGCGATCACAAAGGTTGCGAGATAAAGCGCGAGCGGAACAACCCACAGGAACGGCGCTGCGGCGACGTCGGTCGAGATATGGGCGGTGATCGCGATCAGCAGCGCGGACGGAACCGCGGCGAGCGCGGCCCAGATCAGCGCGTCGCGCCAGGCCGGCGGCGGCGCGTCATCGGTTGCAAGGTCCGGGAGCGCATCGCGCGAGCGCAACAGGAACACCCCGCACAGCGCGATCAGTACGATCAGCACATAGAACCCGATCGTCCAGCCCATGGTCTGCTGCGGAACGCGGCTGAACGGCTCGATCACGAAGGGATAGGCGAGCAGCGCCAGGAAGCTGCCGACATTGCTCGCGGCGTACAGGAAATACGGGTCTTTCGCCTGCGGATGGCCGGTGCGCGCGAACCAGGCCTGCAGCAGCGGCCCATTGGCCGACAGCGCAAAGAAGGGCAGACCGATCGACACCGCGAACAGCCCGAGCAGCCAGAATTCCTGGCCGCTGGCGGGCGGCCGGCCCCAGCCCGCGGCGATGCCGAGCGGCAGCGCGAAGACGGCGACGATCATCACCGCCAGATGTACGATGACCGAGGCGCGGCCGGGCGCGAAACGGGTCAGCGCATGGGCATAGGCGTAGCCCGCCAGCAGCATGGCCTGGAAGAACACCATCGCCACCGACCAGACCGCAGGCGTGCCGCCGAGTTTCGGCAGCACCATCTTGGCAAACAGCGGCTGCACCGCGAACAGCAAGGCGGCGCTGACGAAGATCGCGGCGGTATAGGTGACGAGCAGGAGCCTGAAGGAGGACGTGCTGGCCGGCATGCAAATTCGCTCTGGGACGTTCGATTGTTCCATCCGGGCTGTCGCCGGCCGGACAGAGAGGCTTGATCGGGGCTTATAGCGCAGGCGATCCTGCACGGCTCATGAATTTTGCGTTCACCGCCGCAGCACCCGTCCCGCCACCACGTCGAGCTTTTTCATAAGCTCCGGGTCGCGCGCCTCGGGTGCGGTGATCAGCGCGGTCTCCAGCGCCCGGTCCGAGCCGATTGGGCATGGCTCGTGCTCGCGCGGGAAATCGCGGGCAAGGCGCGCCACCAGCCGCTTGGCCCTTTCCGCATTTGCGGTCAGGACCGCGATGATATCCTGGACCGTGACGGCGTCGTGGTCAGGATGCCAGCAGTCGAAATCCGTCACCATGGCGACACTCGCGTAGCAAATCTCCGCCTCGCGCGCGAGCTTGGCCTCGGGCATGTTGGTCATGCCGATCACTGAATAGCCGAGCTGCTGATAGGTCAGGCTTTCGGCCAGCGTGGAGAATTGCGGTCCCTCGATGCAAACGTAAGTGCCGTCGCGCACCACCGGCAGGTGCTCGGCGCGCGCCGCTGCCTCGACAGCGTTGCGAAGATTGGGCGAGACCGGATGCGCCATCGAGACATGCGCGACGAGGCCCTTGCCAAAGAACGAGCTCTCTCGCCGGTAGGTCCGGTCGACGAATTGATCGACCAGCACGAAGGTGCCGGGCGGCAGTGTTTCCTTGAACGAGCCGCAGGCGGACAGCGAGACCAGGTCGGTGACGCCCATGCGCTTCAGCGCATCGATATTGGCCCGGTAATTGATGTCGGAGGGCGACAGCCGATGGCCCTTGTCGTGACGCGACAGGAACACGACCGGCAATCCTGCGATCTCGCCGACGCGCAGCGGCGCGGAGGGCTCGCCGAACGGCGACGCGACGCGCTCATCACGCACATTTTCGAGGCCGGGCAGATCGTAGATCCCGGAGCCGCCGATGATACCGAGGACGGATCTGGTCAGAGGCCCTCTCCGCAGAAAAGCGAAAGGCCCCGTTCGGGGGCCTTTCTTAAACCACGGTGCCTAATGCACCGACGCCCAGACCTTTTTCTTGGTAAAGTACATCAGCCCGGCGAAGATCAACAGGAAGATCATCACCTGCAGGCCGATGCGCTTGCGCGCTTCCAGATGCGGCTCGGCGGCCCACATCAGGAAGGCGGTGACGTCCTTTGCATATTGCTGCACCGTCTGCGGCGTGCCGTCGTCATAGGTGACCTGATCGTCGCTGATCGGATTGGGCATGCCTATCGCATGGCCGGGGAAATAGCGGTTGTAATGCGTGCCGGGCGGCAGGTTGAAGCCTTCCGGCGGCTCCGCATAGCCGGTCATTAGCGCGACCAGATAGTCCGGGCCCTGCTCGACATATTGCGTGAATAGATCGAGGATAAACCACAGCCCGCCGCGCTCGTAAGTGCGAGCCTTTGCGATCACCGACAGGTCGGGCGGCAGTGCGCCGCCATTGGCCGCGCGCGCTGCATTGTCGTTGGGGAACGGTTTCGGGAAGCGGTCGGCGAGACGGCCCGGGCGATCGAACATCTCGCCCTCGTCGTTCGGGCCGTCCTTGATCTGATATTCGGCGGCGATTGCTGCGGCCTGTGCGCGCGTGAAACCCGGACCGCCGGGTTCGGCGAGGTTGCGGAAAGCAACCAGCGACAGGCTGTGACAGCTCTGGCAGACCTCGCGATAGACCTTGAAGCCGCGCTGCAATTGCGCACGGTCGTATTTTCCGACCGGGCCCCAGAAAGACCATTTCTGCTTTGGCGGCGTTTCGGCTTCGCCGGCGGCGAGCACCGGACCGGCGAGCCCGGCGACGAATGCAAGAGCGAGAAGCGAGCGGGATATCGTCATGTGATGCGTCTCCGGCCGCTCAATGTTTCGACGGCGCCGGCGCGGGGGCGCCGATCGGAACGCCCTCCTTGAGCACCGATTCGGCGATCGAATTCGGCAGCGGTTTGGTCTTCTCGAACCGCGACAGCAGCGGCAGCACGATCAGGAAATGCGCAAAATAGTAGAAGGTGAGGATGCGCGCGAGCGTCACGTAGATGCCTTCGGCAGGCTTGGCGCCGAGCCAGCCGAGACCAAGGCAGACCGCGACAAAGATCCAGAAGAACTGCCGGTACAGCGGACGGTAGCGCGCCGAGCGCACCTTCGAGCTGTCGAGCCAGGGCAGGAAGACAAGGATCAGGATCGACGCAAACAGCGCGACGACGCCAAGCAGCTTGTCCGGGATCGCGCGCAGGATCGCGTAGAATGGCAGGTAATACCATTCCGGAACGATATGCGCAGGCGTCACCGCCGGGTTGGCCGGGATGTAGTTGTCGGCATGGCCGAGATAATTCGGAATGTAGAACACGAAATACGCGAAGAACAGAATGAAGCAAACCAGGCCGAACCCGTCCTTGATGGTCGCATAGGGCGTGAAGGGCACAGTGTCCTTGTCGCCCTTTGGTTCGACGCCGGTCGGATTGTTCTGCCCGACCACATGCAGCGCCCAGACGTGAAGCACGACGACGCCGGCGATCACGAAGGGCAAGAGATAATGAAGGGAGAAGAAGCGCTGCAGCGTCGGATTGCCCACGGCGTACCCGCCCCACAACCAGGTGGTGATGGTCTCGCCGACCAGCGGAATGGCCGAGAAGAAGTTGGTGATGACGACCGCACCCCAATAGCTCATCTGGCCCCAGGGCAACACGTAGCCCATGAAGCCGGTGGCCATCATCAACAGGTAGATGATGACGCCGAGGATCCAGAGCACTTCTCGCGGCTCCTTGTACGAGCCGTAATAGAGGCCGCGGAACATGTGGATGTAGACCGCGATGAAGAACATCGAGGCGCCGTTCTGATGAAGATAGCGGATCAGCCAGCCGTAATTGACGTCGCGCATGATGTGCTCGACGGAATTGAAGGCCAGCGATTCATGCGGCGTGTAATGCATCACCAGCACGATACCGGTGATGATTTGGACCGCCAGCATGAAGGAAAGGATGCCGCCGAAGGTCCACCAGTAATTCAGATTTCGCGGGGTCGGATAGGCGATGAAGGAGGAGTGGACGAGACCTGCGATCGGGAGCCGCCGCTCCATCCACTTCATGACAGCGTTCTGCGGCTGATAGGTCGAATGTCCGCTCATCGGGGGAGGCCTTCTTGGAAATCTTCAGGGAAGCCGATCAGGCGCCAATCCTGATTCTGGTGTCGGAAACGAATTCATAGGGCGGCAGCGCGAGATTGGTCGGCGCCGGACCGGAGCGGATGCGGCCTGAGGTATCGTAGACCGAACCATGGCAGGGGCAGAAATAGCCATTATAGGGGCCCGAATGCGCGATAGGTATGCAGCCGAGATGGGTACAGATGCCGATCAGGACTTGGAAATTGGCATGGCCTTTTTTGACCCGCTCTGAATCCGGCTGCGGGTCTGGCAGGCTCCGCAGATTGACGTCCTCGGCTTCCTTGATTTCTTTCGGCGTCCGGTGATTGATGAAAATCGGCTTACCGCGCCAGAACACCTTGATCACCTGACCTTCGGCGATCGGGGTCAGATCGACCTCGACCGGCGCGCCGGCGGCGATCGTCGAGGCGTCTGGGTTCATCTGGTAAATTAGCGGCCAGGCGGTGAAGGCCGCGCCAACGGCGGCGACCGAACCGGTCGCAACATAAAGGAAGTCACGGCGCGTGTGGGCCGCTGATGCTGAGGTGGATGCCACGGTGAAAGTCCTCTTCCGTCGTGCCGGGACGCCTGCGCGCGCTGCGAACCGTCGAGGGACCCGACCGTTTCGTCCATCCCGCGGCGGCGAGCGAATCGGCCATGTCGACCCGGCAGTTCTGGCCTTGGGAAGGCCTTCGGCGGCGATCCGGCGGCGTGTTATTGGCACCCTTACTGTGGGAGCGCAAGAGTGCCATTGCAACTCCGCTAAAAAGTCGCACAAGTCATTAGCCTAATGTCGCAATTGCTGCTCGCTCCGAGGCGGAATTGATAGCGCATAAGCAGCCCGCCATCGCGCTCTACGAGCCGGACATCCCGCAGAACACCGGGACGATTCTCCGTCTCTGCGCCTGTCTTTCGATCACTGCCCATCTGATCGAGCCGGCCGGATTCCCGGTGACGGATCGGGCGTTCCGGCGGGCCGGAATGGATTATCTCGACCATGTGCGGATCGAACGCCACGCGTCCTTCCAAGCGTTCGAGGACTGGCGGCGGGAAACCGGGCTCGCCTTGACGCTGTTCACGACACGTTGCGCGGTGAGCTATCTCGACCACGACTATCGGCCACCGCAGGTGCTTCTGTTCGGCCGGGAATCGGCCGGGGTACCGGATCGGGTGGCCGCCGCCGCCGACGTCCGGCTCGTGATCCCGATGGCGCAGCGGCTGCGCTCGCTCAATGTGGCTATGTCGGTCGCGATGGCGGCGGGGGAAATGATGCGGCAATTGCGGACGTGATGGCGCGCGGGCTTGCGGCCGCGAACCGCATGCACGCCTATGCGTTACCAACCATTGTGATATTGGATCAGCCCTGCCCCATGCCGTTCAATGCAGACTATACGACAGACGAACCTGCCCGCTCCGGCATCGATCACCTCGCAGGCGCGACACTCCTGGAATTCGGAAGCGCCTGGTGCGGCCACTGCCGGCGCGCCGCGCCGCTGGTGCAGGAAGCCTTCAGGGAGCATCCCGGCATTCGCCATATCAAGATTGAGGATGGCAGCGGGCGACCGCTGGGACGTTCGTTCCGCGTGAAGCTGTGGCCGACACTGATTTTTTTGAAGGATGGCCAAGAAGTGAGCCGCCTGGTCCGGCCAACGGAGGCCTCCGACATTGTCGCAGCGATGGCATCCATCGATCCGGCCGGAGCCAGCGCCGCGTGACATTCAATGCGATCACACTGCTCGGGCTCCTGGCTGCGATGCTGACCACCGCGGCCAATGTCCCGCAGGTCTGGAAGGCGTGGCGGACACAGGAAACCCGCGACATCTCGCTTGCCATGACCCTCATCCTTGCCGGTGGATTGGGACTGTGGGTGGCCTACGGTGTCCTGCAGGGCGACGCTGTCATTATCCTCGCCAATGCGGCCGGGATGCTGCTCGCCCTTTCGCTCACCGCTTTGAAGCTCCGGCACGGATAGGATAACAATTGCGCGTCGTTTCGCCGCCGGAGTCCTCGATGCGCGATTTCACCGTGATGGACGATTTCACCTTGTGCCGCCGCACCGCCCTTCTGGGTGCGATAGCGGCCCCGCTTGCGTTCACGCTGCCCCGCGCGGTTGCGCAAGATGCGCCGGATCTGTCGAAGATGAAGCCCGGCGACTTCACCTGGACTCCCGAGCGCGCGCCGTCCGGGCCTGTGGTGCTGCTGGTCTCGCTCCCCGACCAGCGCATGGCGGTGTACCGCAGCGGCACCATGATCGGTGCCTCGACCTGCTCCACCGGCAAGCCGGGCCACACGACACCTTCAGGCGTGTTCGTGATCCTGCAAAAGGACAAGAACCACCATTCATCGACCTACAACAACGCGCCCATGCCGTTCATGGAGCGCCTGACCTGGCAGGGCGTGGCCTTGCATGCCGGCAATCTGCCCGGCTATCCGGCGAGTCATGGCTGCATCCGGCTGCCGCTGGAATTCGCCAAGCTCCTGTTCGGGGTAACGACGCTCGGGACGCCGGTGATCGTGGCCGACGCGAAAATGGCGACGGCGGACATCCGCCATCCGGGCCTGCTTATCTCCGACCATGTCCAGGAGATGGCGCAGTCGGCCTTGAAGCAGACGGCGGTCAAGACACATCATCCGGAAACCGCAACGGTCGACACGCACGAGGCCGCCGCCTTCGTGATCTCGACCGCCGACAAGCGGCTGCTCGCTTTCGTCAATGGCAAGGAGGTCTTCGCATCGCCGGTGACACTGAAAGCGCCGGAGAAGTCCTATGGCAATCACGCCTTCACATTGACCGGGCCCGACTCCGATCCGCGTCATATGAAATGGATGGCGATCGGGCTCGACACCGCCCATGCGGGCTCTTCGGACCGGATCGTCGCCGACACCCTCAACAAGGTCGACTTGCCGCCGGAGGCCGCGCAGCGCGTGCTCGCGCTGATGCATCCCGGATCGACCATGGTCATCACCAGCGGCCCGGCGACGGCAGAGCACCGCACCGGTCCCGGCTTTACGATTATCACCCATGACGACGCATAATCAGTCGACCCACGACCGTGGGGCGCTTACCGGCGCATTGCCGCCGCTCGATAGCGATGCGGCGGCGCTTGACGACCGCAAGGCGAAAGCGCGCGCCTGGTTCGAAGCGCTGCGCGATCAAATCTGCGCCGCATTCGAACAGCTCGAACACGAATTGCCGGCCGGCCAGCCGCAATCCGGGATGGCGCCGGGGCGATTCGTGCGCACGCCATGGGAGCGCACCGACCATGGCGGCGGACCCGGCGGCGGCGGCGTCATGTCGATCATGAAGGGCCGCGTGTTCGAGAAGGTCGGCGTACATTGCTCGACCGTGTTCGGAGAATTTGCGCCCGAATTCCGAAAAGAGATTCCGGGTGCCGACAGCGATCCGCGGTTCTGGGCGTCCGGCATCTCGCTGATCGCACATTTGTGGAATCCGAATGTTCCGGCGGTGCACATGAACACGAGATTCGTGGTCACCACCAAGGCCTGGTTCGGCGGCGGCGCCGACCTCACCCCGGTGCTCAATGCGCGCCGCACGCAGGACGACCCGGACACGATCGCGTTTCACGCAGCGATGCAACGCGCCTGCGATGCGCATGCCGCGATCGCGCCCTATGACAAGTACAAGGCCTGGTGCGACGAATATTTCTATCTGAAGCATCGCAACGAGCCGCGCGGCATCGGCGGCATATTCTACGACTGGCACAATAGCGGCGTCTTCGACGCCGATCTCGCCTTCACGCAGGATGTCGGGCGGGCTTTCCTCGACGTCTATCCGCAACTCGTGCGCGCGAATTTCACGAAGCCCTATGGCGAGGCCGAGCGCGAGGAACAGCTCATCCGGCGCGGGCGCTATGTCGAATACAACCTGCTCTACGATCGCGGTACCATCTTCGGTCTAAAGACCGGCGGCAATGTCGATTCGATCCTGTCGTCGCTGCCGCCTGTCGTGAAGTGGCCTTGAGCTATCTGGCCGGCTTGAGATCGGCCGGCGAGATTAGGACGCCGAACTGCTCGCACCAGATCACAACGCTCGGATATCTGGAGAGATCGACACCGTCCGATACGGCGTAGCGCTGGCTGCCCTTAAACGCACGCAAACGCCCAAGATCGACGAACATCGATTTGGCGACCTGTTCGCTGCGGCGGATGTCCGGCTCGGGCACAAGATAAACGTGGTACTTTGGACCCGGCCCAACCTCGAAGTCCGGCTCGAGGAAGACAGCACGCTCGTACACGGTGACCTTGCCGCGGCCCCAGTGAATCGGATCGGACGGCGTGGCGTGGATAAAGCTTCCATTAGCCACAATTGCAGTTCGATCGGCCTCCGAAAGGGTTTCGGCGGCCGGAGGCGGCGGAAAGACGTACGGGAACAGAAAAAATCCGAGCGCGACGCCCAAGCCGGTTCCAACTAATCCGCCGACCGCGAAGATCAGGAGACCGCGCAAAATGCCCTGCATTTTCAAGGTCTCCTGCGATCCTCAAAACTGCTTTAACGCGTCTTTAGCATTATCCCGTACGACGCGTGAGTATCCAGTTATGGTTTCACACTGGTGACTTGTGTCTTCCGCAACACACCGGTCAGAGAACCTGTCCCGCGGCCCGATTGTGGCAGATTTTTAGAAACTTCTGCCGTATTTGGCGGTTACACGCACGGTCGGGACGAACACAAGCGTACGTCTTTCGCTGCATTTTCGAAGAAAGGACATGGGGGAGCTCATGCGTAAATACACAATCGCTGCTGTCGCAGCAGCAGGCATCGCGCTCGGCGCGGCGCAGTCGGCGCAGGCCGCCGACATCGCTCGTCCGGTTTACAAGGCTGCACCGGTGGTGATGGCCTACAACTGGAGCGGCTTCTATATCGGCGGCAACGTCGGTTACGGCTGGGGCGAAATGCAGACCAACGACATTTTCGGCTGGAGCGCCACAGCGAAGCCGGATGGTTTCTTCGGCGGCGGCCAGATCGGTTGGAACTGGCAGGCGCCGGGCTCGCAGTGGGTCTGGGGTGTCGAGGTCGATTCGCAGTGGTCCGGCATGAAGGACAGCTGGACCTGGATCGGCGCCGGCGGCGGTCTCGCAACGGCTGACGCCAAGGTCGACTATTTCGGCACCGCGCGCCTGCGCCTCGGCTATGCCTGGGATCGCACGCTGTTCTACGCCACCGGCGGTCTTGCCTGGGGTACGGCTGAAGCCAAGGGCACCGTCAATGTCGGCAACTTCGCCTGGGCGGGCTCTTCCTCCAACACCCACGTCGGCTGGACTGTCGGCGCTGGCATGGAATGGGCGCTGATGGACAACTGGTCGGCCAAGGTCGAGTATCTCTATATCGATCTCGGCAACGAGAACTACTTCGGTGGCCCGGCCGCCGGCGGCTTCGATGCCGACGTGACCGCGCACACCGTGAAGGTCGGCCTCAACTATCGCTTCGGCTACAGCAAGTCGCCGGTCGTTGCGAAGTACTGATAGAGCCTGAGCTCTCTCCTGAACTTGAAAGCCCCGGCGCGAGCCGGGGCTTTTTTCATTGTGGCAATGGCCGCGACCGATTCACGCCAGATGGTTTTTCGCAGCAGCTTCGGCGATGGCGGCGATCGCTGCCGGCTCTGAGGGAAAATCGGCGGCAATCCAGGCGGCCTCCGCTTCACGCAGAGCCGCCCCCAAAGCAGGTCCCTTGCCCAGTCCGCGCACGATCAAATCGGCGGCCGCAAGCGGGAATGCCGGCGTCTGCCATCGAGCGGGAAGCCCGGCCAGGGCAAGCCAGCGCGAATCGTCCGGCCGCTGCGGCGACCGGCTCCATCCAAGCATCAACCTGTCTGCATACCGGACCGGTCCGAGCCGGTAGAGCAGCGCCCGCGCAGCCTGCGCTGCCATGCCGGCGTCGATCCGCCACCATTCAGCGGCCATGCTGTGGAGCCTTTCGGATTCCGCGTTCGACAGGCGAAGCCGCTCGAAAAGCCGAGTGGCGTCCTCATCGACATACACGGCGAGCGCGCCGAGCCTGCGGATGGCGTCCGCCGCAGCACCGCACTGCATTTCGATCGCAGTGAGCCTTTCGAAGGCCGCGAGATAGGCAACCCCTCCGAGAATGCCGGTGAGCAATCCGGCCTCGGCCATCAGACGCACCGATGCGACTGCGCGCCGCGCCGTCAGAAGCTTCAGCATCTCCATGCGCACCCGTTCGCGGGACAGGCCGCCCAATCCCCCGCGCCCTTCAATGCAGGCATGCAGCGCAGCGGCGTCTGGCTCGCCTTCGCCATAGGCTGCGTGAAACCGGAAGAACCGCAGAATACGCAGATAATCCTCGGCAATGCGCGCCGCGGCGTCGCCGATAAAGCGCACCCGCCGCGCGTCGAGATCGGCAAGTCCGCCGACATAATCGTGCACGATGCCGTCGCGCGACAGCGACAGCGCGTTGATCGTGAAGTCGCGCCGCTCGGCATCGCGCCGCCAGTCGCGCCCGAACGCGACCTTGGCCTTGCGGCCATAGGTCTCGACATCCTCCCGCAAGGTCGTGACTTCGTAAGGCGCGCCGTCGACGACCAGCGTCACCGTGCCATGGTCGATACCGGTGGGCACCGACCGCAGCTTCGCCGACTGCGCCCGGCGGATAATTTCATCGGGCAGCGCAGTGGTCGCGATATCGATTTCGCTGACGGGTTCCCCGAGCAGCGTATTGCGCACCGCGCCGCCGACGATGCGCGCCTCTTCTCCCTCGCAGTCGAGTATCTGCAGAATACGGCGGGCACCGCCATGCGTCAGCAGAGCGGCATCGCCAAGCCGCCGCTGCTGCGCAGTCATTTGAAATGCCCTGGGATCAGGACACCGTCCTTGACATGCGGCGGCACGTAGGTGGAGCCCGCCGGCTGATCCTCCCTCAGTCCGAGATAGACGAACCCGGCGAGCATCAGCAGGACCGCAGCTGCCGTTAGCCAGGCGAGCGTCTTGGGAGACCAAGATTCGACATTGAGAACGCCTGCGCGGGTCGCCGAAAGGAACAGCGCGTAAACCGCAAAGGGCGTCAGGAAAAGAGCGATTTGGGTCAGGATCGGCCTGATCATGCGCCGTAAATTCTCTGCTGGAGGTTGCGGAAGATGCCCGCGGTGACGCCCCATATATAACGCTCTCCGAACGGAATTGCGTAGTAACTGCGCATCATGCCCTGCCATTCGCGGCTATGGGTCTGATGATTGGCCGGCTCCATCAGGTGCGACAACGGCACTTCGAACGTATCCTCCACCTCACCCGGGTTGATCGTCAGCGTGAATTGCGGACGCACACGAGCCACCACCGGCACGATACGGTAACCGAGGGTCGTCATATAAACGTCGAGATAACCAATTGGATCGATCACGCCGGCATCGAGCCCGATTTCCTCCTGCGCTTCGCGCAAGGCGGCAGCCAGCGGCGTCGCGTCACTTGGATCGATCTTGCCGCCGGGAAACGCAATCTGACCGGCATGCTGCGGCAAATGCGCCGTGCGCTGCGTCAAAAGAACCATGGGCTCATCGCGCTCGATCACCGGGATCAGCACGGCGGCGGGCTTGATCGGACGTACCGCAGCGATCGCCTTGACCACCGGATCTGCATCGTGGTCGCCGCGCAGCGGCAGCGCATCGGGATCGGTCAAGCCGGGTGGAGCATCGAGCGTCAACACGGCGCGCGCGCGGTCGAAAAAGTCGTTGCCATAAATACTGTGGGACACGGGCAAGGCGGTCTCGGTCATCTGTCAGCTCAAATCACGAAGAGCTTCGGCCTGCGTCAAAGGGAAAAACGATCCTGCAGAAGCGATGCCGAACATGCGCTGGCCGCCAAGATCGCGTTCGACGCCCAGTTCGACAAGATCGAAAAACAGAGCGCGCGTCACCTTAGCCCACAGGTCGCGCCGGACATGGATGTAGGGCTTCACGCCGCCGGAAGGGTGTTCCGGGTCAAAGCGCAGGGGATGCTCCGGGCCACAGACGATCCAGTCGTCGACATTGGTGCGGAAATGCAGCCGCAGACCCGAGGCGGTGTCCTCGCGCAGCATCTCGACCGCAAGGAACGGAGCATCCTCGACCAAGATCCCGATCTTCTCGACCGGCGTTACCAGGAAATACTTGTCGCCTTCGCGCTTCAGGACCGAGGCGAACAGCCGTACGAGCGGCGCCCGTCCGATTGGCGAGCCGAGATAATACCAAGTTCCGTCCGCCGCGATCCGGATATCGAGGTCCCCGCAAAAGGGCGGGTCCCACTGCTCGACAGGCGCCGGTCCGCGGCCCGCGGTCTGGCGAAGGGCTGCGGCAATGCCATCCAGTCCTGCGGTATTGTCCTGCCTTTGGTTCGCCATGGTTTGACCTGAGCCTGTCTCCGGGGCCTCGGGGCCTGGCAAGAAGGATCGCACACGCGCAAAAGTGATCGATGCAGCATAGCCCGACAGCAGGGGAAAATAGCGTAAGCTTGATTGCTTCCGGTTTCGTCCCGCCCCGATTCGGAGAGCCTGTCCGAAGGGCCCGTCGGCCGCTGGCGCAGTTGTTGCATCGCTTTCAATAGATATATCGCCCGGACACGCTGACAAAGACGGGCCGACGACAGAAGGAACGGAGTTAATGGCGGCAGCCGGCGAAAGCCTCGAAAAGATGGAAGATATGATCGTTCGCGCGGCTGAATCGACCGCCAGCCATGCGCGCGCCGCCAAGGACGCGATCAGTTCGGTGATCTTCGGGCAGGAACGAGTCATCGAGCAGGCGCTGATTACCATTCTATCGGGAGGACACGGTCTTCTTGTTGGCGTCCCCGGTCTCGCCAAGACGAAACTTGTGGAGACCATGGGAACCGTACTTGGCCTTGATGCCCGCCGTATCCAGTTCACGCCCGATCTGATGCCCTCGGATATTCTGGGCTCCGAAGTTTTGGAGGAGGCCCCCGGCGGCAAGCGCAATTTCCGTTTCATCCCCGGCCCGATCTTCGCGCAATTGCTGATGGCGGACGAGATCAACCGCGCCAGCCCGCGGACCCAGTCGGCGCTGCTGCAGGCGATGCAGGAATTGCATGTCACCGTTGCGGGCGCCCGCCACGACGTGCCCAAGCCGTTCCACGTATTGGCGACACAGAATCCTCTGGAGCAGGAGGGCACCTACCCGCTCCCGGAAGCCCAGCTCGACCGCTTCCTGATGCAAATCGATGTGGATTATCCGGATCGCGATGCCGAAAGGCGCATGCTGTTCGACACCACCGGCGCCGAAGAAAGCAAACCGAAAACGGCGATGTCGACCGACGACCTGATCGCCGCCCAGCGGCTGGTCCGCCGCTTGCCGGTCGGCGAATCTGTCGTCGAGGCCATCCTTGGACTGGTGCGGTCGGCACGCCCCCAGGCCGGCGAAGCCGACGACGCCCGCAAAAAGATCGCCTGGGGACCAGGCCCGCGTGCCAGCCAGGCGCTGATGCTGGCGGTGCGCGCGCGCGCGTTGCTTGATGGCCGGCTCGCGCCCTCGGTCGACGATGTGGTCGCGCTCGCCGAGCCGGTCCTGAAACACCGTATGGCGCTGACCTTCCAAGCGCGCGCCGAGGGCGACACCGTGGATGCGGTGATCGGCCAGCTGAAGTCGCGGCTCGGGTGAGCGATGGCGATCGAGCCGGACGCCCTCGCCCTTGAAGCCGATGCGATCCGCCACGCCAGCGGGCAATCGCGGTCGCTGGCGGCCAGCTTGCCGCGGCTGATGCTCGAATCGCGCCGCATTGCAGCGACAGTGATCCACGGGCTGCACGGACGGCGACGCTCGGGCTCCGGCGAAAATTTCTGGCAATATCGCCGGTTCCTGTCAGGGGAGCCGGCACGCCGCGTCGACTGGCGCCGCTCCGCCCGCGACGAGCACCTGTACGTCCGGGAGCAGGAATGGGAAGCCGCGCACACGGTGTGGATCTGGCCCGACCGTTCGCGGTCGATGGCGTTTTCCTCACCGCTCGGCGCGGAATCCAAACTCGAGCGCACGCTGGTCATCGCCTTCGCGCTCGCTGAAATCCTTGTCGAGGGCGGTGAACGCGTCGGCGTACCGGGCCTGATGCGGCCGACCGCCAGCCGCAACGTTATCGACAAATTCGCGCAGGCGATGGTGCACGACACCGCCGAGCGCGCGAGCCTGCCGCCGGGCTTTGCGCCAGCGTCGTTGTCCGAAGTGGTCCTCTTGTCCGATTTCTGGAGCCCGATCCCGGACTTCCGCCGCGCGCTCGCGCAATTGTCCGGCGCGCATGCACGCATCCATGCCGTGCAGGTCGTCGATCCCGCGGAGGAGACCTTCCCTTATTCGGGACGCGTCGAGTTTCTGGAACCGGAGGGCCTTGGCAGCATCACTGCAGGCCGCGCCGAGACCTGGCGCTCCGACTATCTCGAGCGGCTTTCGGCGCATCGAATTGCTCTGCGCGCGGAAGCCGACCGCGCGCATGCTAGCTTGATCATCCATCGCACCGACCGTCCTGCGAGCGAGCTCGTGCTCGCGCTGCATGCCCGCATGGGCGCGAATGCGGAGGCGCCGGTGGCATCGCCGGCGCGCATGGCACAGGCGGAGGCGGTGGCATGATTGCCGGCTTGCCCTTAGCTTTCGCCCAGCCATTGGTGCTGCTCGGCCTGCTCAGCCTGCCGGTGCTGTGGTGGCTCTTGCGGATGATCCCGCCGCGCCCCCGGCTGATCGCATTCCCGCCGGCACGACTGCTGTTTGACATCGCCCCGAAGGAAGAAACGCCGGCGCGCACCCCGTGGTGGCTGACGCTGCTGCGCCTCACGCTCGCGGCGCTGCTGATCCTCGCGGCGGCCGGACCGATGTGGAATCCCTCGGTCGCGACCTCCGGCGGGTCCGGCCCGCTGGCGCTGCTGATCGACGACGGCTGGGCCGCGGCCTCCACATGGGAAACCCGGGCGCGCACGGCCGACGACATGCTGGCGCGTGCCGAGGCGGACGGCCGCGCCGCAGCGTTGATCCCCATGTCCGAGGCCGGCCGCACGGTCACGTTGCAGACCGCAGCGGCGGCCCGCGTCCAGTTGCAGAAAATGGCTCCGAAGCCACACGCAGTTGAGCGCGCCGAGGTTTTGCCAGCACTTTCACGCTTCTTCGGCAGCTCACCCAATGCCGAGCTCGTCTGGCTGTCGGACGGCACGCATCTCGGGGCCGGCAGCGATTTCGTCAGCGGGCTTGCCGGAATTCTGGAGGGCCGCACCATCACCGTGGTCGAGGGCGGCGTTGCCCAGGCTTTGGCGCTCAGTTCGGCGGACAACAATGCCGGCGCGTTCACCGTGAAGATCTCGCGTGCCGCAGCCGATGGCGAACGCAGCGGCACCGTGCGGGCCTATGACCTGAAAGGTTTGCTGCTCGCCGAAACGCCCTTCGCCCTGAATGCGAGCGAGCGCGAGACCGAGGCGATGCTCGACCTTCCGGTCGAATTGCGCAACGACATCGCCAGGCTCGAAATCGCGGGCGAGCGCTCTGCCGGCGCTGTGCAGCTTCTGGACAAGCGATGGCGGCGGCGCAGCATCGGTGTCATCACCGGCGCCACTGCCGATACCGCCCAGCCGCTGCTGGCCTCAACCTTCTATCTGCAACGCGCGCTGTCGCCGTTCGCCGATGTGCGCATGGGCGAGCGCGTCTCGCCCTCCGACATGGTGGTGCGCTTCATCGACCAGAATCTGCCGATGTTGATCCTCGCCGATGTCGGCAATGTAGTAGGAACCGCACGCGAGCGTCTCGCCAAATGGGTCGAGGACGGCGGCGTCCTGGTGCGCTTTGCGGGCCCGCGGCTCGCAGCATCGGACGATGATCTCGTGCCGGTGCGGCTGCGCCGCGGCGGCCGGACGCTGGGGGGTTCGCTGTCCTGGGAAAAGCCGCAACCACTCGCCGCATTCTCGCGCGAGGGCCCGTTCGGCGGGATGCCGGTTCCCAACGACGTCACCGTTTCCCGGCAGGTGCTGGCGGAACCCGATTCCGGCCTTGCCGAGCGAAGCTGGGCGACGCTCGCCGACGGCACCCCGCTGGTGACCGGCGCGCGCCGTGGCAAGGGCATGATAGTGCTGTTTCACGTCACCGCCGATACCCGCTGGTCGGATCTGCCGTTGTCGGGCACATTCGTCGAAATGCTGAAGAATCTTGTGTCGCTTGCGGGCTCGACGGCGACGGCAGAGCAGGCCAGCGCCGACCGCGATCGCGAGACGCTGGCGCCGGCGCGCGCACTCGATGGCTATGGCCTGCTCGGCGCACCGCCCGGCAGCGCCAAGCCGGTACCGGCCAACTATGCCGGGCGCGCCACCGCCGATCATCCGCCCGGCTTTTACGGGCCGCCGGAAGGGCTCCTTGCCGTGAATACCCTGACCGCAGCCGACCGTCCGGACACCATCGACATCGCCCCGCTGAACGCGCGCCGCGACGTCTATCGCCTGAGCGAGCCGCACGATCTGCGCGGACCGATTTTCCTCGCAGCCCTCGGCCTTCTGCTGATCGACGCGCTGGTGGTGTTCTGGCTGGCCGGGGGTCTGAGCCGGCTGACCGCCACGCGCCGCCGCGCAGTGACGTCCGGTGTCGTCCTCGCGGTCGCGCTCGCTGGCGCGGGCCTCAGCGGGCGCGCCGAGGCCCAAACCGCGGCGCCGCGGCAGCAGGCTGCGATCGCCAGGCCTTCGGCGGCGCTCGACGACTTCGCGATGAAGGCGGCCAATCAGACCAAGCTTGGCTATGTCGTCACCGGAGATGCCGACACCGACGCCATCAGCAAAGCGGGCCTGAGCGGGCTCACAATTTTTCTCGCCCAGCGTACCGCGCTCGAAGGCGGCGAGCCGGTCGGTCTGGATATCGCGCGCGACGAACTCTCTTTCTTCCCCCTGATCTATTGGCCGATCGTGCCGGGTGCGGCGAAGCCTTCTGCCGAGGCGCTGGCCCGGATCGACACCTATATGAAACAGGGCGGCACGGTGTTGTTCGATACCCGCGACGCGATCATGGCGCCGCCGGGTCCCGGCGGTGAGGCCCGCAGCCCCGGCATGCTGGCGTTGCGCGAAATCCTGGCTTCGCTCGACATTCCGGAACTCGAGCCGGTCTCCAAAGAGCACGTCCTGACCAAGACCTTCTTCCTGTTGCGCGACTTCCCCGGACGCTTCAATACCGGACAGCTCTGGGTCGAGGCGCTGCCGGCAGGCGAAGACCTCGATGGCGAAATCGAAGCCCGTCCCGCCCGCGCCGGTGACGGCGTTTCCTCGATCATGATCACCTCCAACGATCTTGCCGGCGCCTGGGCGATGCGTCCGGACGGTCAGCAGATGCTGCCGATGGTGGCCAGTGAACCGCGCGCGAGAGAGATGGCATACCGGGCGGGCGTCAATATCGTGATGTACGCGCTCACCGGCAATTACAAGGCCGACCAGGTGCATGTGCCCGCATTGCTGGAGCGTCTGGGACAATGAATTTCGGTATCGCCTTCGCACCGCTCGTCCCTGCCTATGTTCTGTGGGCCGCGGCGGTTGTCGTGATGCTGGTCTCTGCGCTGCTTTTGCTCATCCGCAGTCGTGGCGCGTTGCTGCGCGCGACGGCAATGGCGCTTCTGGTCTTCGCGCTCGCCAATCCCTCCTTCACCCGCGAAGACCGCGAACCCATTCCCTCGGTGGTCGCTGTCGTGGTCGACAAGAGCCCGAGCCAGACGTTCGGCAACCGTACAAAGCAGGCGGAAGATGCACGCGCGGCGCTTATCGAGCGGCTGGCACGCATTCCCAATATCGACGTGCGGGTCGTGGAAGCCGGCGCCGCCGACGGCGAGACCGACGGCACGCGGCTGTTCGGTGCCCTTGGTGCCGCCCTCTCGGACGTCCCGCCGGACCGGATCGCCGGCGCGTTCATCATCACCGACGGACGCGTGCATGACGTACCGCCCGATGCGGCGCAGCTCGGCTTTTCCGCGCCGCTGCATGCGCTGATCACCGGCGAAGCCAATGAGCGCGACCGGCGCGTGGTGCTGACCACGGCGCCGCGCTTCGGCATCGTCGGCCAGTCGCAGACTATCGGCTTTCGTGTTCAGGATGAGGGCGTTGCCCCGTCGACTGCGCGGGTCACCGTCCGCCGTGACGGCGAAACCATCGAGACCCGCAATGTCACCACCAACACCAATTTGCGCGTGCAGGTTCAGATCCCGCATGCCGGATCGAACATCGTCGAGATCGAGGCGTCGCCGCTGGAAAACGAGCTGACCGCGGTCAACAACCGCGCCGTGGTGTCGATCGACGGCGTGCGCGACAAGTTGCGCGTGCTGCTGGTCTCGGGCGAGCCGCATGCCGGCGAACGCACCTGGCGCAATCTCCTGAAGTCGGACGCTGCGGTCGATCTTGTGCATTTCACCATCCTGCGGCCGCCGGAAAAGCAGGACGGCACGCCGATCAACGAATTGTCGCTGATCGCTTTCCCGACGCGCGAATTGTTCCAGCAGAAGATCGGCGAATTCCACCTCATCATCTTCGACCGCTATGCGCGTCAGGGCGTTTTGCCGATCGTGTATTTCGACAACATTGCGCGCTATGTCCGCTCGGGCGGCGCCGTGCTGATCGCGGCCGGCCCCGATTATGCAAGCCCGACCTCGCTGTGGCGCACGCCGCTCGATGTGGTCCTGCCGGCCGAGCCCAGCGGCAAGATGATCGAGACGCCTTATCACGCGCGCCTGAGTGAACTGGGAAAACGTCATCCGGTGACCCGCGCGCTCGAAGGCGCGGCCAACGAGCCGCCGGAATGGAGCCGCTGGTTCCGCCTGGTCGATGCGACCGTCGGGCAAGGCTCCTCAGTCATGGAGGGACCGGACGGCAAGCCGCTCTTGGTGCTCTCACGCGAGGGCGAGGGCCGCGTGGCGCTGCTCTTGTCCGATCACATCTGGCTTTGGGCGCGCGGCTATGAAGGCGGCGGGCCGCATCTCGATCTGTTGCGGCGGCTCTCGCACTGGCTGATGAAGCAGCCCGATCTTGAGGAGGAGGCGCTGCGCGTCGCAACGCGCGGCCGGGACCTCGAGATCAACCGTCAGACCATGGCGGAAACGGTGACACCGGTCGTGGTGACGACGCCCGCGGGCGAGACGCGCACGGTGACGCTGCAGCAGGCCGAGCCCGGCCTCTGGCGCGGATCGACGCCGGCCAATGAACTCGGCTTGTGGCGCGCCAGCGACGGCAAGCTGACGACCCTGGTCAATGTCGGCCCCGTCAACCCGCGCGAATTTGCCGAAGTCACGTCCTCGGTCGAGGCGCTGCGCCCGCTCGCTCATGCAACCGGCGGCGACGCAAGGCGGATCGACGATGCGGGTAACGTGAACGTGCCGCGCGTCGTCGGCGTGCGGTCGAGCGAAACCTTCCGCGGCGACGACTGGATGGGCCTGAAACTGCGCGACGCCAGCGTATTGCGCGGCATCGGCGTGCTGCCGGTTTTTGCCGGACTGCTGGGTCTGCTGCTGCTGATCGGCTCGCTTGCGGCGACCTGGGCGAGAGAGGGGCGGTAATCTAGGCCCCGCTCTTTTCCTGAGCACGCTGGAAATCCAGCGTGCCGGCCCTAGGTCAACCAGGAGATTAATTTTCCGCCGCCCAGTCCGGCCGCACGGCGCCTTTGACCCCCTCGAAGGCACCCTCAACAAGCTCGACGAAAAGTAGCCGCGCCGGATCGACAGGCCCCGGCATCTTGATGCGGCCGCGCGGCGCGCGTTTGAAGCCCACACGTGCATAGAAGGGCTCGTCGCCGACCAGGATCACAAGGCGATGGCCCCGCTCTTTCGCGTCGGCCAGCGCGCGCTGCATCAGTGCAAGCGCGATGCCGCGGTCGCGGAAGGGCGGCTCGATGGTGAGCGGGCCGAGAAGCAGCGCTGGCGTTTCGCCGATCCGTACCGGCGACAGCCGCAGCGATCCAACCAGCAGCGTGCCGATCCGCGCCGTATAGGACAGCGCCAGATCGTGGCCGATGCCCTCGCGGATGCGATAGGCCGTGCGGGCAAAACGGCCGGGACCGAAGGTACGCTCGTGCAGCCGGTCGATCGCCAGCGCGTCGTCTGCGGTTTCCGGCAGAATGGTGATGGAGAGGTCGGTCATCGCGGTTGCGGCTGGAAGGGCGCATGCGCTCTAGCATCTGGCTTGCGCGAAATCCATGCCCTGCCATGCATTCCCTGCGCAAGACGGCACCTGCCGCGCCGATTTGGCGCTTGGCGCGGCTCCCGGCAGCCGCCATATCACCTTCGCATAGCGAACGGCACGGAAGGCGGCAGCAGGATGGGTTTCTTTCTCGACGGCGTCTGGCACGACAAATGGCACGACACCGACAAGACCAAGGGCCGGTTCCAGCGTGAACCCACGCGCTTTCACAACTGGATCACGCCGGACGGCACGCCGGGGCCTGACGGCGATGGCGGTTTTTCGGCGGAAGCCGGCCGCTATCACCTCTATGTCTCGCTCGCCTGCCCCTGGGCGCACCGGACACTGATTTTCCGTAAGCTGAAGAAGCTGGAAGACCTGATCTCGGTGTCGGTAGTTTCACCCATGATGTTCGACAAGGGCTGGACCTTCAATCGAGACGAGGGCTCGACCGGCGATCATCTTTACGACGCTGCGACGCTCGGAGAAATCTATCTCAAGAGCGATGCGAAATATTCCGGCCGCGTCACCGTGCCGGTGCTGTGGGACAAGCAGCGCAAGACGATCGTCAATAACGAGTCGTCCCAGATCATCCGGATGCTCAATGCAGCGTTCGACGGAATCACCGGTAATAAAACGGATTTCTATCCGCAGGCCCTGCGTAAGGACATCGACGCTATCAACGCGCGCGTTTACGAGACCGTGAACAATGGCGTCTATCGCTGTGGCTTCGCGACCACGCAGGAGGCCTACGAAGAAGCCTTCGGCCAGCTATTCGATACACTCGACATGTTGGAAGAGCGGCTCTCCAAGCAGCGCTATCTGTGCGGCTCTGTCGTCACCGAAGCCGATTGGCGGCTGTTCCCGACGCTGATCCGGTTCGACGCGGTCTATGTCGGGCATTTCAAATGCAACCTGCGGCGGATCGAGGACTATTCGAATTTGTCGAATTATACGCGCGAATTGTTTCAATGGCCTGGCGTCGCCGACACCGTCGATCTCGCACATATCAAACGCCACTATTACGGCAGTCATCGTAACATCAACCCGACCGGAATCGTTCCGGTGGGGCCTGCGCTCGACTTCATGCGGCCGCACGATCGCGGGCGCTTCGGCTGATGCGGATGGAACCGGAACTCGACGCTGCGACATTGAAATCCGCGGACGATGCGGAACATTCGCGCCTCCGCAGACTTCCCCTCCTGTCATCCCCAAAGGAGGAATAACCATGAAGACTTCCACCCTTCTCGTGGCCGCGGCACTGTTTGCGACGCCAGCTCTGGCGCAAACCACCACGGCGCCGCAGCCAGGTGCTCCGGCCGCGACCAACCAGCAGACCATGCCGCAGGCCGCGACCGGCCAGTGGCGCGCCTCGAAGCTGATCGGCGTCAGCGTCTACAATCCGCAGAACGAGAAGCTCGGCGACATCAACGAGCTGATCATGACCTCCAACGGTCAGGTGGCGGGTGCGGTGATCGGCGTCGGCGGCTTTCTCGGCATCGGCGAGCGCGACGTGATGGTGCCGCTCGACAAGCTGACCTTCAGGAATGAACGCGGCACCACCACCGGCGCCGGCACCGCCGACCGGCAGTGGTATCCGGACCGCGCGGAGCTGAACGCGACCAAGGATCAGCTCAAGGACATGCCGGAGTTCAAGTACTAACCGGACGCTGCGACGCGAGCCGCAGCAATAGGGCGGAGGCGCGGCGCGTCTCCGCCCTTGCCGCATTACCATGTCTCGCTGCGGACCGCGCCATCGAGGACTTCGGCGATTCGCATCCGGGTGCCAGGAGTAGTTGCCTCCGGCAGCCCGTCCTGCGAAAAGAAGCCGTGCGCCACGATTTCCGCATTGGGCTGAGGCGGTGCCGTCTGCTTGAAGGACGGCAGAACGAACAACGCCACATGGTCCCGGTTCGAGGCAGCGGGATTGAAATACAGTCCGAAGAATTCCGGGGCAGGACCGATGTCGATGTTGCCCTCTTCGAGCATTTCCCGGCGAAGCGCCGTCAGCAGGGTCTCGCCCGGCTCGACACCCCCTCCCGGCAGATGCCACCCGGAAATATAGGAGTGTTTGACAAGAAAAATCCGGCGTTCGGCGTCGATGGCCATGCCGCGGACACCGAGCGTCAGACCGCGCGAAAAGCGCCAATAAAGATGCATCATCCGGCGAATCATCGGACAGTCCATCCTTGCAGAGCGGCCTCACCGCCATCCCGCGCTCGGCGCTGGGTCTTGGCGGCGTCATCGAATTGCGTCACCGGATCACTATAGTCTGAATCGACTCGCCCCCGGAAAGCCGTCACCGTCCGAGACATGTTTCTCCTCGCGCATATGTCAGACCCGCATCTGGGGCCAATGCCGTCAGCGCGTATCCGCGAACTGGCCGGCAAACGCGCCATCGGCTACATGAACTGGCACCGGCGGCGGAAGACCTTCCATCGCGGCGAGGTACTGTCACGCATCGTCGCCGACATCAAATCGCACCGTCCCGACCATATCGCGGTGACAGGGGATATTCTTAATATTGCGCTGCCCGGCGAATTCGCCCCCTCGAGGGTGTGGCTCGATACCGTCGGTCCGGCCCATGACGTGACCTTCGTGCCAGGCAACCACGATGCCTATGTCCGCAAGGCGGCGCGCGAATGGCATTCGCACTGGGGCGATTTCATGAAGGGCGACACCACTGGGCCCGACCACTTCCCTTTTGTGCGCCGGCGCGGCGATGTGGCGCTGATCGGCCTCTCCAGCGCGATCACCACGGCGCCTTTCATGGCGACGGGAAAGCTGGGCCCGCAGCAGTTGCACGCGCTGGCCGAGCTCCTCGACCGGCTTTCTTCCGAGGGTTTGTTTCGCGTGGTGCTGATCCACCATCCGCCGGTGACAAAGGCGGCCTACCGGTTCAAGCGGCTGATCGACGCCGACAAGTTTCGCCAGGTGCTGCGCCGGCATGGCGCCGAACTGGTGTTGCACGGACACGATCATATTCATTCGCTGGTCATGCTGGACGGCCCGTCGGGTAAGATACCTGCGGTCGGCGTCCCCTCTGCCTCGGCGATCGGCGGCGAGGGCGATCGCGCCGGCTATAACCTCTATTCCATCGGCCGGTCCGGCAATCACTGGCGCTGCGAGATGACACGGCGCGGGCTCGCACCGGGGACCGAGACCATCGTGGATCTCGGACAGCGAGCCTTGATGGCTGCATAGCGATCGCGGCGAGAGGGCCGTCACCTCACCCGGCTACGAGCGCGGCGATGACCAGCGCCGCAATGCCCGCAATCAGCCCAAGGACGAAAGCACCGGCGAGCCCTGCGCCACGATGGCGGACAGGCCGCTCCGGCTCCTGCGCCAGCACCCGCTCGCGTTCGATCAGGCGCGCCGCCACATAGCGCGTGATCGCCTTCGCAGTGACGCCGATATCCGCGGATTCCGACAAGACCTTGCGTCCATAGCGGGTGTCCTGGACAAAACGGTAGGTGCGCTTGTCGCGACCCATCATCACATGCGCGGTGGCGTCGATCCACAGCCGCGGGATCTCGCCTCGGCTGACGCCGCGATCGAAAATATCGACGCCCGCCGGTACGTCGGCGAAAACCGCATCGAGCGCCTCGTTCAGCAAGTCGAGCCGCGCCGCTTCGGCTTCCCGCATCTCGAGCACGATGCCGGAACGTTCGGCTGCCTCGACCCGTGCCTGCCGCAGCGCCTCTTTCAGCGGCGAAACCGTCTCGACCGGCGTCTGTTCGTGTTTCTTGCGTCCCCACATGGGCGCGAAAGTAGCGTTCCTGCCGCCGGGCCGAAAGGGGCGAGGACGCCTATATCTTTTGTGTTTCGGCCGATCGCAGCCACCCCAGCCCCGCCTCCGTCCGTGCGCGCGGATGGTATTCGGCCGCAACCCAGCCCCGATATCCGAGAGCATCGATCGCACGGAAGATTTCCTGGTAATTCACTTCGCCCTCGTCCGGCTCGTGACGCGAGGGAACTGCGGCGATCTGCACATGTGCGATCAGCGGCAGATGCTGCTCGAAGCGCCGGATCAGATCGCCGCCCATGATCTGGGCGTGGTAAAAGTCAAACTGAATGCGGACGTTCGGCTTGCCGATCATGGCCACGATATCGGCAGCATGCTCCACGCGGTTGAGAAAATAGTTCGGCCGGTCGCGATTGTTGATCCGCTCGATCAGCAGCGTGATCCCCTTTTCGGCGGCGGCGTCCGCCGCCCGCGACAGATTTGCGATATAGGTGCGCTCCGCCGCGGGACGTTCGTTCACGGGAACGAGGCCCGAGAGAACGTGGATCGCCCGGCCGCCGACAGCCGTGATGTAGCCGAGCGCCTGCGCGAACAGCGCGTCGAAGTCGCGCTCTCGCTTCGGCACGGCGGCCAGCCCGAACTGCCCCTCCCCGCCCCGTTCGGTATTGATGCCGAGCATTGTGAGGCCCGAAGCCTCAACCTCCGCCTGCAGCGCCGGGGCCGGCGTTGTATACGGAAATTGCCCCTCGACCGCGCCAAATCCGACGGCTGCCGCAGCGCGGGGCCGCTCGATGAGCGGCCGTTCGGGAAAGAGATAGGCGATATTGGCTGCAAAACGGGGCATTTTTCCTCCCATCGTCAAGTGGCCGTCGACGTTCACGGCCTTCTACCAGCGCACCTGGATGCGCGACATTGTGCACAATTTCGCTTTTTCGTGTGGTCTCGGGCTGACTGAGACGCCAGTGTGGGCAGCGCATCGCCGTCCAAAGAACGCATGACGATCTGGCCGGATTTCTGAATAAGAATATATAAATCAATGACTTGTAGTAGTTGGGCAATTGCCCATATCAGTCCCCATAGGCTGGGTGGGACGTTTTGTGGTTGACGCGTTGTATACAGAGGCGTTCCATGTCTCAAAATAACAATGCTTTCTTTGCGAGGATAACGAGCGAGGGCCGTGCGATGAACGCACAAGAGCTGCTGCAGGAAATCTCCGACTATTGCCGTCAGGCCGGCCTAGCCGAGTCCACGTTCGGCAGACGCGCCGTCAACGACGGCAAGCTGACCAGCCGCCTGCGCAATGGCGGCCGAATAACCACCGAGACGCTCGATCGCATCCGTACCTTCATGACCATTCACAACGGCAGAGAGAGCGCGAGACCCATGATCATCGAACGCGGTGCACGTCCGGCGGCCATCGATCCCGTCCCTGCGAGCCCCGCGCCCGCCTACGCCAATGACGACGGCAACCGTGAATTCCGGTTCTTCGACAACCGGCAGAAATATCTTCTGTTCGTGAATACCTGCAGCGAGAAATGGGTGGTCGCCAACAAGGTCGCGCAGGAGCTCGGCAATATCCATCCGCGCCCGCCGGCGGTGCGCCTGTTCGATGCTGGCCTCGGCGACGGCACCGTGCTGACCCGCGTGATGCGCGCCATGCATCACCGCTTTCCGAACCAGCCCTTCTACATCTCCGGCAAGGAGATCAGCCTCGAAGACATCCGGCTGACGCTCGAAAAGATGCCGGACCGTCTCTATGAGCATCCCGCGACCGTGCTGGTGCTGACGAACATGTATTATTCGGAGGCGCCTTGGCTGACGGTTAAGTCGACCGCCGCCGCCAACAGCCTCGTCTGGAACGAGGTCGCGCTGACCGGGAACACCTCGCATGATTTCGAGGAACAGATCACCGGGCTTCAGAACTTTCTGTCGGAGAACTGGAAAGCCGGCGTCAGCCCGAAGACCGGCAATCCAATCTATGAGCGCCCCGTGGTGCTCGTGATCTACCGGCAGGACCACAAATTCCTGCTCGATCCGATCATCCCGCGGCGTGGGGCTGCGAACGCCGATTTCGATCTTGTCATCGCTTCCCAGCCCTATCGCGCGCGCGCCTCTGCCGAATTCAAGGCGCAGAAGGTGATCGCGCCGCTGGCCCGTGCACTCGGACCGGGCGGACGACTGATTGCGATCCATTCCTGCGGCAACGATCCCGGCTCCGAGATCGTGCAGAAGGTCTGGCCCGGCGACAATCCGTTCCAGACCGACCGCCACACCATCCTGCGCGAGGTGAAGAAGGCGCTCGGCCCTGCCGCGCGCGACCTCAACTTCAATACCTATGCCGATAACCGCGCGATCTTCCGCTACGACATGCACACGCTGCCGAGCGAAGTCACGGGCTCGATCGGCACCTCGACCGTGCTCGCCGCCTGGAACGCCGCGATCTATGTGTCGCAGGTCGAGGACGAACGGCTCAACGAAGCCGTGCAGGACGGCCGCTATCTCGACGCCACCCGCGAGGTGCTGCGCAAGCATAACGGCCTCTGGTTCAACGACGAATCCTACGTCATTTCCCGCAGACGCGAGTAACTTCCATGGCCCTGCCGCTTCGAAAGCCCTCTCCCCGCTTCGAGTCCGACACTGTCGACGACATCCGCGCCTTTCTTGCCGATTTCTCCGTCGAGGTGACGCGGCCGAAGCTTGCCGACCTCGAAGCGATCCGCGACAGCGCGGGCGCTGGCGTCCGCGTTTATGTCAGCGCGATTCCGACCCGGCCTTCGGCCGAGCTCGTCGAGCAATCGGCGATGACGCGAAAGGTCGGACTTGAGCCGATCCCGCATATTGCAGTGCGCAATTATACGAGCCGGGACGAATTGTCCGGACTGATCGCGCGTCTCGCGGCCGAGGCCGGCGTGAAGCATGTGCTGGTTATCTCGGGCGATCGCGGCGACTCGGCCGGGCCTTTCACGTCGTCGCTCGAAATCATCGAAAGCGGGATTCTGCAAAGCCATGGCATCACCCACGTCAGCGTTGCCGGCCATCCCGACGGACATCCGGTGGTCGCCGACGACGTGATGCACCGCGCCCTGCTTACAAAGATCGAGGCCGCCGAACAGAGCGGGCTGACGGCCGATATCGTCACGCAATTCGGCTTCGACGCCGGCGGCATCACCCGCTGGGTAATGAAGATGCGTGACCTCGGGATCGAAGCCCCGGTCCGGATCGGTCTTGCCGGACCGACCAACCTGACCACGCTTCTGAAATACGCCCAGCGCTGTGGTGTGAAAGCGTCGATCGGCGGCATCACCAAGCATGCGGGGCTGGTGAAGAACCTGTTTGGCGTCAGCGCACCCGATTCCATCGTGCGCAAGCTTGCGGGCGAGAACGCCAGCGGTGCGCTCGGCAGTGTCGCCGTGCATTACTTCTCGTTCGGCGGCGTCGCCGCCACCTCGAAATGGGCGGCGCATGCGGCGCAGGGCCGGATCGTGCTGGAAGGCGACGGCTTCTCGGTCGAGCCGTAGGGCCACGTCATTCCGGGGGGGGGGCGGGCTCAGCCCGCAAACCCGGAATCCAGATATACTGATCCAACTTGCAGCTGGTTTCCGGGTCCGCTCGTTGCACTCGCGTCCCGCAATGACCGGCAACAAAAAGCCCCCGCTCGCGCGGGGGCTTTTGCGTTTTGCCTTAGGGGCACCGATCAGTTGAGCTCGCGCCAGATGCCGAGCGATTCCTGCATCGGCCGGTCGGAGATCGAGAACAGGACGCTCTGATCGTCGGCCTTGTGCGAATATTGCTTCCAGGACGGGATCACAAACACATCGCGAGGTCCCCATTCGAAGACTTCGCCGTCGATCGTGGTCTGACCGTTGCCCTCCAGGCACGCGAAGATGGTGCCGTCGGTCGAGCGGTAGGGCTGACCCTTGAAGCCCTTCGGCAGCAGCGACAGATGCGCACCCATGGTCGGCGTCGACCAGCCGCCATTGAACGGGTTGGCATAGCGGATGCGGAAGCCGTGATATGGGTTGATATCGTCGGTCTTGGCCATGCGGTCGAGGATCGGACGCACCCGCTCATAGGCATAATTGATGATCGGCGATTCCTTCTTGGTGTTGGTGCCGTCCGGCAGCACACCCGAGCCGTAGCGCCACAGCGAGTCGTTGTCGGTGAACTTGGTGTTCTGCACCGCCGAATCGAGATGCTCGGAAAACGCGGTCTCGAAGAAGTTAATGGTCGGCACGTCGAGCACGTCGAGCCAAATCATCGGCTTTGCCGACTCGTTGCCGTGGTCGTGCGCGGTCCAGCTCGGCGTGAGGACGAAGTCGCCGTATTTCATGATGGTTTTTTCGCCATCGACCTGGGTATAGGCGCCCTCGCCGTCGAGGATCAGTCGGATAGCGCCGGCGGTGTGACGGTGGGCGCCGGCGATCTCACCGGGCAGGATGAGCTGCAGGCCGGCATAGAGCGACGGGGTGACGCGCGACTGGCCGCGCAGGGCCGGATTTTCCAGCACCAGCACGCGGCGCTCGGCCTCTTCGGCGGTTAGGAGCCCGCCGGCTTCCTCAACCATCGGCTTGACCTCGTCGAAATGCCAGATGGCCGGGGCGGCGATTGATTTCGGGCTCTTGGCCACAAGATCCTTCAGCACTTCCCAGAGCGGCGCCATATCCCGCTGCGAAATCTTCTCGTAAAACGCCGCGCGCTTGGGATCCTTGCTGCCCTCGTAAACCTTCGCCTTTTTGTCGCTGACCTGAACGGCGCTAGCGGTCGCCATACGTTCCTCCTTGCAGAATTTCTGGGGAATAATTGCCTTGACAATAGTCGCAAATCGGCCCCGATCCTAGAGGGTTCCGTGCTGCGGCATATCAGCCATTCAGGCAGTTCACCGGCCGGATAATTGATCTCCATCATATCGCAATGAGGATTGACGGCGGCAGACGCCCGGCGTCCCGGCTAAGGCTCAGGTATTGATCGAGCCGCCGTCAACCGCAATGGTCTGGCCAGTCACGAAGTCGCTCTCCGGCGAGCACAGGAAGATCAGCGCGCCCAGAAGATCGGCCGGATACTGGTCGCGTTTGAAGGCGCGGCTGCCGACCACCCGCGCCTTCAGCGCCTCGTCATGGGTGCCGCTCTCGACCAGCGTCTCGCTCATCACCAGCCCCGGCGACAGCGTGTTGACGCAAATGCCATGTTCACCGAGTTCGCGCGACAGCGTGCGCGTGAAGGTCGCGATCGCGCCTTTGGAGGCGGTGTAATGCAGCATGCCAGGCAAGCCCTTATAGACCGTGCCGGAGCCGATATTGACGATCTTGCCGTATTTGCGCGCGATCATGTGCGGCACGGCGTGTTTCACGGTCAGAAACGACCCGCGCACATTGACCGCGAACACCTTGTCCCAGAGATCCACGTCGATGTCCTGCACCTTGGTGTGGTGCAGCGGAGCGAATAGCGCAGCGTTGTTGACGAGAATATCGATCTTGCCGAAACGCTCGATGGTCCGGTCCACCAGCGCCTTGACCTGATCCTCGGAGCTGACGTCGCAGGTCACGCTCATCGTGGCATTGGCGCCGTGTTTGGCCGCGATCTCGGATGCTGCTTCCTCGCCGCCCGAAATGTCGGCAATCACCACGCCCGCCCCTTCCGCGGCCAGCGCCTCCGAATAATGCCGCCCGATCCCCTTGGCCCCGCCGGTGACGATCGCGGTCCGTCCCGCAAGCCTTGCCAGCTCCGTCCTTGCCATGTCTGTCCCAGTCTTTAGAAAGTCGGCCGAGTTATGGCCCTGACAGGACAAAAGCGCAACATGACCCCTGAGACCGAAGACCGCCTTGCCATCCGTGAACTGATCGAGAACTGGGCCATCCTGCGCGACGCCAGGTTGTGGGACGAATTCCGCAAGGTCTGGCACGACGACGGCGTGATGCAGGCGACCTGGTTTCAGGGCACCTGCGACGAATTCATCAAGGTCAGCCAGGAGGGCTACGACAAGGGGGTGCGCATCCTGCATTTCCTCGGCGGCACAACCATCGAGATCAACGCTCACCGTGCGGTCGCCCAGACCAAGATGACGATTTCACAACGCGGCCCGGTCGACGGCGTGGTGTGTGACGTGGTCTGCACCGGCCGCTTCTACGACTTTTTCGAGAAGCGCTTCAGCCAGTGGGGCCTCGTGCTGCGCCAGCCGATCTACGAGAAGGACCGCTGCGATCCGGTCGACCCATCCGCCACGCTGAAGCTCGATCAATCCATCCTCGATCTCTATCCGGAAGGCTACCGCCATCTCGCCTATCTGCAGCACAAGATCGGCTACAAGGTGAAGCGCGACATGCCCGGCCTCGACGGTCCTGAGCTCGAAGCGCTCTATGCCCGCGGCAGGGGCTGGCTCGAAGGCAAGGAAGCGCAATAAGGCGGCGCGGTGACGGCCGCCTGACCGGCATCGCTACAATTGTAACTGGGGGAAAGTCGTTATGTCGTCCGTTCTGTTTTCGCCGATCACGTTGCGTGGACTGACCTTGCCGAACCGCATTGCGGTCTCGCCGATGTGCCAATACGCTTCCAATGACGGTTCGGCGACAGACTGGCATATCCAGCATCTCGGCAGCTTTTCGCTCGGCGCGGCCGGCCTCGTCATCACCGAAATGACCATGGTCAGCCGCGTCGGCCGCATTTCTCATAAATGCGCGGGGCTCTATTCCGACGAGAACGAAAAGGCGCTGAAGCGCGTGATCGATTTCTGCAAGAGCGTCGGCGTTGCCAAGCAGGGCATCCAGATCGGCCATGCCGGGCGCAAGGGCTCGACCCAGCCGCCCGGACAGGGCGGCCAGCCGCTCAAGCCCGAGGAAGACGCCTGGGAAACGCTCGGACCGTCCCCGATCCCGTACGGCGAGGGCTGGCCGTTGCCGCGGGAAATGACCAATGCTGACCTGAAGCAGGTGCGGGACGAGTTCGTCAGCGCCGTGCAGCGCGCCGACCGCGTCGGCTACGACCTTGTCGAGATCCATGGCGGGCACGGCTATCTGCTGAGCCAATTCCTGTCGCCGCTCGCCAACCAGCGCAGCGACGAATACGGCGGCTCGGCGCAAAAGCGCATGCGCTACCCGCTGGAAGTATTCGAAGCCTGCCGCGCGGTATGGCCGAAGGACAAGCCGATGGGCATCCGCATTTCCGCGGTGGATTGGGTCGAGGGCGGCACCACCATCGAGGATACGGTGGCTCTGGCCAAAGAGCTGAAAAAGCTCGGCTGCGACTATATCGATGTGTCGAGCGGCAACGTCGATCTTCGCCAGAAGGTGCCGTTCGCGCCGGGCTTCAACGTGCCCTTCGCAGAGCAGGTCAAACGCGAGGCCGACATCCCGACCATGGTGGTCGGCCTGATCACCAAGGCACGCGAGGCGGAAGAGATTGTCGCCGCCGGCAAGGCGGACATGATCGCTATCGGCCGCGGCGCGATGTGGGATCCGCGATGGGCCTGGCATGCGGCGGAAGAGCTGGGTGTCGAAACCGACTATCCGCCACGCGCGCGCGCGGCACATCCGTCGCTTCGGCCGCAGGTGTTTGCAAACCGCGCCAAGTCCGCTTGAGATTTATCCGGGGGCAGGCAAAAGCCCCGCCCCCGGATAGCCTTTCGACGCGAGCGGGCCGCTCAGCCCTGATGGTGCTTGTGACGGACGATGAATTTCTCGAACGCCTCGAGCTGCTGCTTCACCACGCCGCGGGTCGCCTCGTCCTTCAGCTCGCCGGTCTTGTCGTCGAACTTGTTCTGCGCCTGCGCTACCAGCACTTCCGGCGTGTTGAACACGAAGGCGTTCAGATAAACCATCGCCTGCCTCAGGTGATATTGCATGCGCGCGCCGCCCAGAATGCCCATCGAACAGGATTGCAGGCAGACCGGCTTGTTGACGAAGGGCTGCTCCTTCATGCGCGAGACCCAGTCCAGCGCGTTCTTCAGCCCGCCGGGGATGGTCCAGTTATATTCGGGAGAGACGATGATCACGCCATCGGCCGCGCGGATGGCGGATGCGAGCGCCTCGGCCTCTGCCGGGAACCCTTGAGCCTGCAGGTCGCTGTTATAGAGCGGCATTTCGATGGGCGGCGAGGCCGTGATCGTCATGCCGGACGGCGCGAGAGCGGGCAGCGCATTGGCCAGCATGCGGTTGAACGAAGCCTTGCGGAGACTGCCGCAAATCGTAATCACATTCGACATTCTAAAGTCCCTTGTTTCGCTCGCGTTCGATAGCTGGGTTACCCGGCTGGCCGCTAGATAGGGGCACGCACCGGAAATGTCACCCGCCCCAAAAGACCGAAGGACCGGCAACGTTGCCGGCCCTTCGCAAACAGAAACGGATCGAAGGTCAGCGCTGCTCGATACCGGCCTTCTTCATCAGGTCGCTCCATTTGGCGATTTCGGAAGCGACATGCTTGGTCAGTTCCTCGTTGCTCGAGGTCTTGACCACGATGCCGGTCTTGGCGATGGCCGCCTTCACCTCGTCCTTGGCGAGCACGTCCTGCACCGCCTTGGTGAACTTGTCGACCACCGGCTTCGGCGTCCCCGCCGGCAGCGCAAAGCCGTACCAGCTGGTCACGTCGTAGCCCGGCACGCCGGCTTCGGCGAGCGTCGGTACATTAGGATAGGCCGGATTGCGTTCGGAGGACGTCACCGCCAGGGCCTTGACGTTCCCGGAATCGATCTGGCCGCGCACCGCCGGCAGCAATTCGAAGGTGAGCTGCACGTCGCCCTGCATCATCGAGGTGAGGACATCCGGTGTGGTCTTGAACGGCACATGCCGGATATCGGCTCCGGACAGAACGCGGAACAATTCTCCGGCGAAATGCTGGGTGGTGCCGACGCCGCCGGCGGCGCCGAAATTGTATTTGCCGGGGTCGGCCTTGGCCTTGGCGAGGACATCCTTGACGTCCTTCACATCGAATTTCGGCGAGGCGACCAGAAGCAGCGGCACGGTACCGATCTGCGTGGTCATCTGGAAATCCTTGACCGGATCGTAGGGCAGCTTCTTGTACAGCGCGCCCGCGACCGCGTGCGCATTGCTCAGCACAAGCACCGTGTAGCCGTCCTTCTCGGATTTCGCGACCGTGTCGGCGCCAAGCGTCGATCCCGCGCCCGGCTTGTTCTCGACCACGAAGCTCTGGCCCAGTTTCTCCTGCAATTGCTGCGCGATGATGCGGCTGACGATGTCGGTCCCGCCGCCGGCGCCATACGGCACGAGGAATTTCACGGTCCGCGCTGGCCATTCCTGCGCAGCCGCAGGTCCCGTCGCCGCCACCGCGACCCCCATGACGGCCGCCGCAAGCCAGATCCCGAGTTTCATCCTGTTCCTCCCTGTTGTTTGCGACCATCGGCCCCGGCATGAAAGGGACCGGCGATCATTCTTGTATCCGCCAATTTTCGCGATTTCCCGCTTACTTGCGCGCGCGTTCGAAGATTGATACAAATAAGTTCACATACATGAACCAATTCATAAAATGAAACCGAAGTCGATAGCGGCTGTCAAGTCGGCCAATCGCGCACTCGACATTCTCGAATATGTGGCGGACGCGAAAGAGCCGCCTACCTTTTCGCAATTGCTGACGGCGCTCGGTTTTCCCCGCAGCAGCCTGTTTCATTTGCTAACCAATCTGCTGGCGCGCGGCTATCTCGAACAGGAGGGCGCAGGCGGGCGCTACCGCCTTGGTCCACGGCTTGGGCAACTGGCCACGCAACTGCAGGGACCGACGCTCCTATCACTGGTCTTGCCGCATCTGCGCACGCTGAGCGACGCGCTGAACGAGACCTCCGGCTTCAACGTGCGGATCGGCGATACCGTCGAAGCGGTTGCGACCGTCATCGGCCGGCAGGCCCTCACCTTCACGATGAAAGTCAGCGAGCGCGCGCCGCTCTATGCGGTCTCGTCCGGGAAGATCGTGCTGGCGCGTATGAGCCCGACCGAACTCGATGCCTATTTCGACCGGGTCAGCCTGCAGCCGATCACGGCGCAGACCTTGCAGTCGAAAAGCGCATTGCGGCGCGAGATCGCCGCGGCGCGGCGCGAGGGCTTTGCCTATTCGCACGAGGAATTCACGCCCGGCATCACTGGCATTGCCACTGCCGTGGAAAAGAACGGGCAGCTGCTCGGCATGGTAAACCTTGCCGTGCCAACCGCGCGCTTCACCGAAGGCCAGGCCGCCCTGTTCAGGCGCGAATTGCGCTCCGCGGCAGCCGCGCTCGGCCATGCGCTTCGGCTCGAGACCGTGCAGACCTATGCGCCGCATGCGGCTGCGTCAGGCGCAATCCGCGAACACCTGAGGGGCGCGGCCACGTCGAATTGACGCGCCGCCGGCCTACCCAAGCAGCCGCTCATCGCCGCCGACCGAGCGCGCGGTGGCGCGCAACGCCTCACAGGTCTCGTCGGTCAGCGGAATGCCATTGGCGAGGCGCTCGGCCCTGCGCTGGGCTTCCGGCTCGCCCGGCAGCAGCACCGGCTCCGCAGCATCGATCGGTTTTGCGCTTTTCACATAAGCAATGAAACGCGACATTTCAGCCGGAAAAAGGTGGTCCGGATCGATCTGCGACGGATCGACATAGAACGAGAACATCCCCTGCGACCAGCGCGTCTCCGGCTTTGACGCGCCGTTGCCGGTGAGCGCGCCGCCGAGCAATTCGCACATCAGCGCAAGACCCGATCCCTTGTGATCGCCGAAGGCGCGCAACGCGCCCCTGCCCGTTTTGTGGTCGCGCACGCCGGATGCGGGGTCGTAATCGCCATAAAGCTCGCGCGGATCCGCGCTCGGCTTGCCCTCGCCGGAAACCAGCGCATCGGCGGGCAGTGTCTTGCCGCCCTGGCTCGCCACCAGCACCTTGCCTTCCGCGACCAGCGAGGTGGCGAAATCGAGAATAACCGGCAATCCACCCGGCCGCGGCACACCGATACAGACCGGCGCCGTCGAAAAGCGCCGGTCGATGCCGCCGAACGGGGCGACCAGCACCGAGCCCGCGACATTGACGAAATGCACCGACACGAGGCCGTGCTCGGCCGCCATCTCCGCCCATTCGCCGACCCGGCCGACATGCCCGGAGCGCCGCACGCCGATAGCCGAGAGACCATGGGCGCGGCATTTCTCGATACCGAGCGCAACCGCCTGCGGCGCAATGGTCTGGCCGAAGCCGAATTGCCCGTCGAGGATCGCGATGACTGGCGTATCGACCACGCGCGCTGCGGTCTGGTCGGCGACCAGAAGCCCGTCACGTTTCCAGGCTACATAACGCGGCACGCGCGCCACGCCGTGGCTGTCATGTCCCGTAAGATTGGCATTCACGAGGTTGTTGCCGATGCGTTCGGACTCCGCGCGCGACGAGCCTAGCCTGGCGAAAATATCGGCGACGAAACCGGCGAGCTTGTCGGCATTGACGAGAGGCATCGCTAAGACCCCTCGCCCGCGGCGATCGCGGGCGCGACCACATCCTTCCAACTGAAGACACCCTGCTTCAGGCGATTGTCGCGGCGCAGATAATCCGCGGTCGTCTCGACGCCGAATACGCCGCTGCCGAAATCGTCCTTGAGGTCGCGCAGAATGCCCTCGACCGCACGCGCATCGAGCGTATGCGAGGGCTCCCATTTCAGCCAGATCGTTGCGGCCCGGCGAGGCTCCTTGCGGATGACCGCGGAGGCCTCGTCTATCGCTTTCGCCAGCACGCCAGGAAGCTTCGGATGCGCCTTCAATGCGGCGCGCGGCGATGCCATTACCAGGAAAGACGCCTTGCCCCCGATCATGTCTGCCGATGTCGTGACCGCCCGGATTTTGGGATCGCGCAAAGCAATCTGGGTGAAGGGCGGCGAAGAAAAATAGGCCGCAACACCCTTGCCGCCGGTCAGCGCCTCGACCGACTCCTGATGCGGCATCTCCACGAGCTGCCGCAGCAGCCGGTCGCGTCCGCCGAACCAGGGATTGGTCTGCATGCGCAGATACGTGACCTGCGGCGCGGTCAGCATCGGCACCGCGATCTTGTCGGCGGGTTTAATGTCGCTGAGCGCGCGAATGTCCGGCCGCGCGGTCAGCAATACGAGCGGCAATGTTGTAAGCCCGGAAACCGCCAGCAATTCCTGCGGGGTCTGTCGCGTAGCGTCGCGCGCGAGCAAGAAGGCCGGCAGCCCATAGGCGCCGGCCGCAATCTCGCCCGTGGTGAGCGCCTGACGCATCGGCGCTGCGGTCGGAAACCGCCGCAGCACGAGCCGTCCGGAAAGCCCCTCCGCCGCGGCGTGTTTCTCGAACAGCTTCAGCTCCTGCGCGACGAAAAGCGGCAGGAAACCGATGCCGTGGCCGACGCCGATCACGATATCCGCCGGCCTTTGCGCACCTCCGCTTTTGGGGCGTTCTGTCGTCGCGCGCGCGCTGCCGACGGGCGCGGTTTCGTCCTTGCCGCGGGTCTGCGCGGCGCAGGGCGCCGCGAAGACCAGGGCAACGAACAGCGCCGCGAGCGCACGCCCCTGCATTTACGCCTTCTTCTCGTCCTCGATCGGATTGACGAGGATACCGACGCCCTCGATGTCGATCTCGCAGACGTCGCCGTGCTTCATCCACAGCGGCGGCTTGCGCGCATGACCGACGCCCGACGGCGTGCCGGTGACGATCACATCGCCCGGCATCAAGGTCATGCCCTGGCTGATATCCACCAACGTCTCGGCAACCGGGAACAGCATGTTGGCGGTATTGTCGGATTGCAGCACCTGCCCATTCAGCCGCGTCTCGATCTTCAGGCCGACGGCGCCGGGCGGCAACTCATCGGCGGTCACCATCCACGGGCCGAAGCCGCCGGTCATGTCAAAATTCTTGCCCATGTCCCATTGCGCGGTGCGGCGCTGGAATTGCCGGATCGAACCGTCGTTGAAGCAGGAATAGCCGGCGATACAGGAATAGGCGTTGTCCATCGTCAGATGCTTCGCCCGCTTGCCGATCACGATCAGGAGTTCGCATTCGTAGTCGAGCGTTTCGGAGACCAGAGGCCGGATGATCGGCATCTTGTGCGGCACGAGCGACGTGGTGCAGCGCATGAAGATCGACGGCGCGGTCGGCTTCTGGTGGCCGCCCTCCTTGGCATGCTCCAGATAGTTGAGCCCGAGGCAGACGATCTTGCCGGGATTGGCGACGGGCAGGGTGTACTTGATCCCGTCGAGCGGAACGCGCGCCGCGGTCGGAGCTTTTTTCGCCGCGTCGGCAATGCCGGAGAGATCGCCGCCGGTCCGCGCCAGAACCGCCCCGAGATCGGCCGGGATATTCGGATCGACCGCCTGCAGGTCGATCACCTGGTCGCCTTCCACGACGCCGAGGTGCAATTGTCTGTCGCGCTCGAAACCGACGATCTTCATGTGACGGAAATCCCGATTGCTGGAATGACGGACGGCAGGGTCCGGCCGTTTGTTTAGCCGCCGTTTGGACGTTCGCCAAGCAGGTACGAGCGCATGTCAGCCCATTGGGAGCCTTATTGCAGCGCCAGCGCGCAGACCGCGAAATTGCCCCTGCCATCGCTCCATCGATCCAGCAGCTTCCAGCCCGCCCCCCGCGCCAGCGCGGCGAACGATTGCGGACTATATTTGTAGCTATTCTCGGTATGGATGGTTTCGCCCGCGCGGAATTCGAAGGTAGACCCGGCCACCGTCACCTTCTGGCGGGCGCGACTCGCCAGATGCATCTCGATCCGGTTGCGCTCGCGGTTGTAGAAGGCGTGGTGCTCGAACGCATCGAGTTTGAAATTGCCGCCTAGCTCGCGATTGAGCCGCCGCAGCAGGTTGAGGTTGAAGCGCGCAGTCACGCCGTCCGCATCGTTATAGGCCGCATTCAGCACCTTCTCTTCCTTGATCAGATCGACACCAACGACCATCACCGCCCCCTTGCCGAGAATGCCGCCGGCATGGCGCAGGAAAGCCGCCGCTTCGTGCGGCTCGAAATTGCCGATGGTGGAGCCCGGAAAGAACCCGATCTTGGGCAGCCCGGCGACCGCCTCCGGCAGCGCGAACGGCTTCATGAAATCGGCCGCCACCGGCAGGATCGCGAGATCGGGATAATGCTTGCGCAAGGCCGCAGCCTCGGCATTGAGAAATTCGCCCGCAATGTCCACCGGGACATAGGCTTTCAGCTTCTTCGCCGCGTCGAGCAGGAAGCGCACCTTGATGCAGGCGCCGCTGCCGAATTCGATCAGCGCCGCGCCGGCCGGGAAATGCTGCACGATGGCGCCGGCCTGCATGCGGAGAATCTCATGCTCGCTACGCGTCGGGTAATATTCCGCGGTGTGAGTGATGTCCTCGAACAGGCGCGAGCCCTCGCTATCATAGAAATATTTCGGCGCAATGCGCTTCGGCGTTGCCGACAGTCCGGCCACCACATCATGCGCGAAAATTTCCGTCTCTCCGCCGCCCGTCGCGAGCGGTGCCGCAACCAGTCCGGATTTTCGGGTCATTACAGATACTCCGCGAGCCTGAGCCCGGTGAATTGCCAGCGTGCCGGCGGATGGAAGAAGTTGCGGTAGGTCAGCCGCGCATGTCCCTCTGGGGTTGCGAGCGAGGACCCGCGCAGAACCATCTGGTTGATCATGAACTTGCCGTTGTATTCGCCGATTGCGCCTTCCGGCGCGCGATAGCCCGGATAGGGCAGATAGGCGCTGCGGGTCCATTGCCAGACGAGGCCGAAGGCATCGTCGATCAGGTTGTGGCGCGCCGCGACCTCCCATTCCGCTTCGGTCGGCAGATCCTTGCCGGCCCACCGCGCAAACGCATCGGCCTCGTAATAGCTCACATGCATGACCGGCGCGGACGGATCGGCCGGGCGCAGCCCGCCGAGCGTCATGAGATGCCAGCCGCCGTCGCGCTGTTGCCAATATCCAGGCGCCTGCCAGCCCTCGGCCTCGCGCTTGGCCCAACCGTCGGAGAGCCACAACGACGCTGTCTCATAGCCGCCGTCGGCGATGAACTCGATCCATTGCGCGTTGGTGACAAGGCCGCGCGCGATCCGGACCGGCTGCGTCAGCACACGGTGCTGCGGCGCCTCGTTATCGAAATGGAAACCATCGCCTTCATGCCCGATCTGATGGATGCCGGGCGGAACTTCGACATAGGTTTCGCCGGTTTGCGCAGCCGGCATCGTCCAGTCCCCATCATAGGCCGGATGCGTAGGATTTTGCGCGAAGGCATGGAGGATGTCGGTGAGCAGCAATTCCTGGTGCTGCTGTTCGTGATGCAGTCCGATCTCCAGAATCGGAAAAATGCTGCGCGCCTGCTGTTCGTCGGCCTGTTCGATCAGCCGTGCGACCGCTGCATCGACATGGGCGCGATAGGCGGTCACCTGCTGCGCATTCGGGCGCGTAATCAGACCGCGCTGGGGACGGGCGTGACGCGGCCCCGCGGCCACATAATAGGAATTGAACAGGAACGGAAAGCGCTCGTCGAAAATGCGGTACTCGGGCAGATGCGGCACCAGGAGGAATGTCTCGAAGAACCATGTGACATGCGCACGGTGCCATTTCGTCGGGCTCGCATCCGCCATCGACTGGACGATCTGGTCTTCGGGCGAAAGCCGCGCCGCGCGCGACTCGGTTTCGGCGCGAACGGATCGAAACAAGGCGAGCCAATGTCGCGGGCGGGCCTGCGGGTCCTGAGGCGCATCGGAGCTACGCAAGACGGTTGATCGCATCGACATTCCCCCAGCGAAGGCGCCACGCGCCTTAGATGGTGTCTTCCCAGACTGGCTCAATGAACGGTGCGCAATTTAGTTCCGCGATAGCCACCAGCTATGCGCTCAGCGGGATGCGAAAAAACCCTGTGAAATCAATCGGTGAAGTGCAGCCAGCCTCTTCATTGGCGCGCGGTGGATGCTTGATCCATGACGCCTCATGCCGCAGGGTGCAGCGATGTCATCCGCCGAATCCAAGCCGCTGACGCTGCCCAAAATCGTACCATCCGACCGGCTCGGCGCGGTGATGCCGGCGCCGCCTGCGGCGCTGGAAGGCGCCGATCTGACCAATGTTATCGTGCTGGCGCACCGCCGCTCGACGAGCGACATCGCAGCACCCGAGGTCAGCGTCAGGGACAGCGAGCGCCCGGCCCCGTTCATGCCCTGGCGCGATCGTGCGCCATGGACGGCGCTGGCGGCGGCCGCACTGCTGCTGCATCTCGCTGTGCTGCTCGCTTTTCTGCGCGATCCTGCGCCGCTCGCAAGCCTGGCGCTGGATTCGATCTCCGTCGACATCGTGCTGGGCGGCGAGACCGAGGCCGGGATCGATCAGCTTCCCAGTGCGGCGGAATCGGCGCCCTCCACGCCCGCGGAAAGCAAGCCGGTCGAGAAGTCACCCACCGAGCCGCCGGTCGGGATCGCGGAACAGCCCAGCGTCAAGCCGGATCTCAGACCACGCATCGAGACACAAGCGAGCGAGGTCGCGCGCGAAGAACCCAAACCGCAGGCAAAGCTGGAAGACGCAAAGCCGGAAGACGCAAAGCGCGAGGAGCAAAAGCCTGAGGAAGAGCCGCACCCCGCGGCGACCCTTGAGCCGCAGCCAGCAGCCGAAGCCGCAGAGCCCGAACCGGCTCCGACTGCCGCGGCAGCAGCGGAGGTCAAGATCGAACCGGCGCCGGCAGCACAGCAATCCAAGCAGGAAAAGCCGGTCGAGCAGCCGGTCGCAACGCAGCCGCCACCGAAGAACGAGCTCACGGAAAAGCCGCAGCCACAAGCCAAGCCCTCGCCACCGAGCGTCGCCGCCTCGCGAAGCGGGGTCGGCATCGGCTCCTCGCGCGACATCCGCAACTGGGCGGCGCGAGTCTCCGCCCAGCTCGCGCGCAACAAGCGCTATCCGGCCGATGCGCTCGCGCGCGGGATTGGCGGCACAGCAAGCGTGTCTTTCTCGCTGGATGCCGAGGGACGCGTGTTGTCGGTACGGCTGGCGCGCTCGTCCGGCAATGCCAGCCTCGACCGCGAAAGCCAGGACCTGGTACGCCGGTCATCGCCGTTCCCGCCTCCGCCGCAGGGCCGGGCGTCGATCACGGTGCCGGTGAATTTCAATGTGCTGGCCGGGCGCTAACTAGCTCAGCGCCGCAACCGCCTTCTTCAGCGCCTCGCCGGATTCGTCGGCCATCGCCGCCTTGCGCAAGCCGGCGAGCTCGGTCGCCGCATTGCCGCGCGCGCGCAGCGTGGGAATCAGCGCCATCAGCGTCTCGTATTTCCGGCGGCCGCGTTCGTGGGTGTCGCCATAACCCTTGACCAGCCCGATCAGATGCGCAGCCTCGACCGCGAGCGGATAATCCTCGCGCGCGAGCTCGACCACTTTGGCCAGCCATTCCTCCTGCCGCTGCTGTTCGTCGATCCAGCGCAGCGAGCGCGGCCGCAGCGGCTTCATGCTCGCGACCATGTAGAGCAGCAGAAAGCCGCGGACCGACGAGGTCTTCACCTTGCGGCCCTTTTTTGTGAACGCATCGACGATGCCGCGCACCCATCCCGTATTCAAAATGAAGCGCCCAATCGGCGCCGGCAGCGTCTCCGCGATCTCCTGGGTCCGCGGATGCATGTATTCGACGATTTCGAGCAACTGGCCGTCCTTGACGACCACCTCCTTGCGGACCCGCTCGAAGCGCGATGCGCGGATTTTCAGTTCGGCGACCCGGACCGTATCCTCATAGGCCATGGCGAGCGCGAGATTGCGCGCGACTTCGGTGAGGAGTTCGTCCGGCTTGCCGGGCCGCGCCTTCTCGATGTCGATCACCGGCTCCAGCCGCTTCAGGTAGCGCTTGGCATAATCCTCGTTCTGGTAATCGGCGAGCCGCACCACGCCCGCGCTGACGATCGGGCGCGACACGATCGACAGCGCCTCATCGATCGGCGCCACAAGCTTTTGCACCGCGCTATCTCGCGCCTGCGGATCGAACGGCAATTGCGCCGGCAGCGCGGGCACGTTGCCCGAAGCCGCGGCCTCAAAGCCGGCATTGAAGGCCCGCACGCTCGGCTCGACGCCGACGCCGCCCCGCCGGATCGTGGCTTCGAACGCCATGCGCTGGAACGGCAAAGCGCCTGAGCCCGCGAGCGCCCCGAACAGCACCGCACTGATGAGACTGCCAGTCGCATCGGCAATGCTCGCCATGTCGAAGGCATGCAGGCGGCGCGAGGCCTCCTCGACCGATTTGAGGATGGCGCCGGCATCGACGCGCCCGTCGGCCAGCGCAGTCCGCTCCTGCATCGTATAGACGCGATGCGTGGAGGCGATCAGCGTGGTGCGGTCCGGCGTGACAAAGCCGCGGGTGATGGCACGGCCGGCTTCCATCAGTTCGGAGGCCAGCACGATGTCGACATCGCCCGGCACCGGCATCAGCGCGAGCACCGGCTTCTTGTCGCGCGCGGCAGCCTTCGGAAACAGTTCAACATAATAGATGGTGGCACCGGTCCGCTGGGCCACGCCCGGCACAGACGTCATCTGCGCGATGTAGCCGCCGTGCTCGGCGAGATCGATGATCCAGTCCGCGAGCACGCCGCCGCCCTCCCCGCCCATGGCGAGGACCGCGATGGTGATCGGGCGCACACGCGCGGCGCCGCGGGTATCGACCAGCGGCGTGTTCATGCCGTCACCATTTTCTTCTCAAGCCTCCGCTGGAAGAAACCGATGATCGCATCGCGGATGCGCTGCCTGAAGCGGTCCCACGATGTCGGGTTGTCGATGATCGAGGCCTGATAGAAGGACGGGCACAGCACCGCCGCATGTGCGACCTCGCCGCAATTGCCGCAACCGACGCAGGTGTCGATGATCCTGGTGATCGGGTCGCGCCGCAGCGGATCGGGATTGGGCGCAATGGTCAGTGACGGACAGCCCGACAGCCGGATGCAGGAATGGTCGCCTGTGCAGGTGTCGGCGTCGACCCCGAAGCGGTCCCGCACCACCCGTTCGCCGCGCTTGACGGCTTCGCGGATGAGCGGCTTCACCCGGCGCTGCTTGTTCAGCATGCATTCGGACGAGGCGATGATGACCTTCGGCCCCTTGGCCTCCGTCGTGAGCGCCTCGCGCAGCGTGTCGCGCATCTTGGCGACGTCGTAGGTGCGGGTGATGTGGCGCACCCATTCCACGCCGACGCCGCGCACCGCCTTCTCGATCGGATGCTGGGTCGAGCGGGTCTCGACCGTACCGGCCGACGACAGGATGTCCTGACCGCCGGTCGCGGCCGCATAGCCGTTATCGACGATCAGCATCACGCCATCGGTCTTGTTGAAGACCTGATGGCCGACGCTCGACACCAGCCCGTTGTGCCAGAAGCCGCCATCGCCCACGACCGCCACCGGGCGCTTGCCGCCCTGCCCGGACAACGGTGAGGCGCCAGCACCACCGAGCCCGTAACCCATCGTGGCCTGGCCGAGATTGAAGGGCTGCAGCGCCGCGAAGGTGTGGCAGCCGATATCGGCGCTGACATGCAGCGGACCGACTTCCTTTTGGACGAGCTTCATCGCCGAGAAGATCGGGCGCTCCGGACAACCGGTGCAGAAAGAGGGCGGCCGCCCCTGCACATTCTGGCCAAGCGTCTCCAGCGCCGCCGGGAGACTCTTGTTGGTCGGCTTGGGCTCTTCCGGCGCGAGCAGATCGGGGCAATACAGCGTGGCGAATTTCTGGATGCCCGCCTTCAGCACGCCACCCGTGTATTCGCCGGCCATCGGCAGCACGCCCTTGCCTTCGACCTTGGTCTGGATATCGGCCTTGCGCAGGATCGTGTTGACCGCCTGCTCGATGAAATTCGGCTGGCCTTCCTCGATCAGCAGGATCGCCTTCTTGCCGGCGCAGAAGCGCTCGAACTCGGCGTCGACCAGCGGATAGGTGGCGTTCAGTACATAGAGCGGGATACGGCTGTTGCCGTAGATGTCGGCGAGGCCGAGAATTTCCATGGCGCGCAACGTGTTGTTGTACATGCCGCCCTGCATCACGATGCCGACGTCCGACACTTCGCCGTCGAAGAATTCGTTGATCTTGTTATCGACGATGAACTGTACCGCGGCCGGCCAGCGCTGCTCGATCTTTTCCTTCTCGTGCTCATAGGTGAAGGGCGGCAGGGCGTAGCGGCTGACATCGCGCACCGGATTGTTCAGCGCGTCCATGCGGGTATAGTCCGGCCGCACATTGTCCTTGGCGATGAAGGAACCATAGACGTGGCAAGCGCGGATGCGCAGCTGCAGCATTACCGCGGTGTTGCTGACTTCGGAGAGCTGGAAGCCCTTCTCCACCATGTCGACGATGGTCTGCACATTCGGGCGCGGGTCGAGCAGCCACATCTGCGACTTCATCGCGAAGGCATGGCTGCGCTCCTGCATGATCGAGGAGCCTTCGCCGTAATCCTCGCCCACAATAATGAGCGCCCCGCCCTTGACCCCGCCCGAGGAGAGGTTGGCGAGCGCGTCGGAGGCGACATTTGTGCCGACCGGGGCCTTGAAGGTGCAGGCCCCGCGCAGCGGATAGCTCACCGAGGTGGCGAGGGCCGCCGCCGCCGCCGCCTCGTTGGCAGACGACTCGAAGCGCACCCCAAGCTCCCGCAGCATCGGCTCCGCGTCGTTAAGCACGTCGATCAGATGCGAGATCGGCGCGCCCTGATAGCCGGACACGTAGGAGACGCCCGATTGCAGCAGCGCCTTCGTCACGCACAGGATCGCCTCGCCGCGAAATTCCTGTCCTGCCCCGAGCTTGAGTTGCTCGACTTCCTTCTTGAACGATCGCTCGGCCATAACCCGATGCCTTTTTCCCGTGCGAAATCCTGCGAGCAGATCCCGTGTCGCAAGTCCTGCGCGCAAGTCCCGTAGGCAAATCCCGTGCGCAAGTGCCGCGGATGGTTGCTGCAGTGCCGCGCGCGCTCCGAATTGACTCCGGATACGCGCCCGGCAATTATATTCAAAAGAATATAATGTGGAATGCGACCCAGCGGGAGTTAAATAATGGGCATCAGGACAGTCTTTGCGGTCACCGGATTGGCACTCGCCGCGGCCATGCCGCAGGCCTCCGCGCAGGAAGTGACGCTACGTGCAGTCACCTCCTTCGCCGAGGGCACGCAGTTTTCGCGCCCCTTCGAGCGCTTCATCGAGAAGGTCAACAAGGACGGCAAGGGCATCATCCAGATCAATTTCATCGGCGGCCCGCGCGCCATGCCGCCCTTCGAGGTTGGCAATGCGGTGCGCTCGGGCGTGGTCGACATCGCCAACGTCACCGGCGCCTTCTACACCAACCTGATGCCCGAAGCCGACGCGATGAAGCTGATCACCAAGCCGATGTCGGAGCAGCGCAAGAACGGCACCTGGGAGTATCTGAACCAGCTGCACAACCAGAAAATGAACGCCTACTATCTTGCGCGTCAGTTCCACAACGTGCCGTTCCACATCTACCTGAACAAGAAGATCGACAAGATGGATTTCACCGGGCTGAAAATCCGCGTGACCCCGGTCTATCGCGACCTCGTTCAGGCACTCGGCGGCACCCCGATCACCACGCCTCCGGGCGAGGTCTACACCGCGCTCGAGCGTGGCGTGGTCGACGGCTATGGCTGGCCGGTCTCGGGGATTTTCGATCTGGGCTGGGACAAGGCCACCAAGTTCCGGCTTGAGCCCTCGTTCTACGGCGCCGAAGTCAATGTCCTGGTCAATCTCGACAAGTGGAAGAGCCTGACCGACGCGCAGCGCAAGGTTCTCACCGATGCGGCCGCCTGGCTTGAAGCGGCTGACGAGGAGAATGTCGCGATCAACAAGGCCGAGCTCGAACGTCAGACCAAGGCGGGCATCCAGGCGATCGATTTCGGCCCGGCTGTGTCGGAGGAATTCCGCAAGAAGGCCAACGATGTCGGCTGGCAGTCGGTGATCGCGAAATCTCCCGAAGTCGGCAAAAAGCTGCGCGAGCTCGCGGGGAATTGACGAGTCAAATGCCGCCTTCACCTCTCCCTTCGGGAGAGGTCGGCCGAGCAGCTCGGGCGGGTGAGGATTAAGGTGCCGCAATTCGAACTCATCCCCCTTACCCCAACCCTCTCCCCAAAAAAGGGGAGAGGGAGCCGGCCGCGAACGCGGCCTGATTGACCGTCACGTCAACGATTGAAAGAGACTGTGACCCGCCTCTCCGCGCTTTATGGGAAGCTGCTCGACGCACTCGCGGCAATCGCCGCGTTGATCCTGCTCGCCATGGTGATCGTCGTCACCGGCGACATCGTGCTGCGCAATACGGTGAGCAAGGGCTTCGTCTGGGCCAACGAAGTCTCCGAATATGCGCTTTATCTGATCACGGTGCTGACCGCGCCCTGGCTGCTCCGCCGCGGACAGCATGTGCGGCTGGATCTGATCCTGTCCGCGGTGCCGAAGCGCATCGCCATTTTTCTGGAGGGGCTTGGCGACATCATCGGCTTCATCGTCTGCCTGGTGATGATCCGCTACGCCACCATGATGACGCTGGACGCCTTCCGCATCGGCTCGATCACCATCAAGAACCTGGTCTTCCCGGAATGGTGGCTGCTGGCGCCGTTGCCGGTCTGCTTCGTTCTGCTCGCAATCGAGTTCGTATTCCGCTTCCACAGGCTGCTGCTGGACAGGCAAAAGCGCGAGGAGGCGACCTCGGTCGCGTAAGCCGCATGCCCTGGATCGAGGCGGGTTTCATCCTGTTCGGCGGCCTCATGCTGCTGATGGCGTTCGGCCTGCCAGTGGCCTTCGCCTTCCTTGCGGTCAATCTGATCGGCGCCACGATCTTCCTCGGCGGCGAGATGGGGCTCGTCCAGTTCAACCGGAATGCGGTGCAGTCGGTTACCGCCTTCGCGCTGACGCCGATCCCGTTCTTCGTCCTGATGGGCGAAGTGCTGTTCCATTCCGGCGTCGCGATGAAAGCGATCGACGCCTTTGCCGTCCTCATCCGGCGCGTGCCCGGCCGCCTCGCCGTCATCGCGATCGTCGCCGGCACTGTGTTCTCGGCGATCTCCGGCTCGACCATCGCCACCACCGCCCTCCTCGGCTCGCTGATGCTGCCGACCATGCTGGCGCGCGGCTATCACCCGAAAATGGCGATGGGTCCGATCATGGGCATCGGCGGCGTCGACATGCTGATCCCGCCCTCCGCGCTCACCGTGCTGCTCGGCAGCCTTGCCGGCATTTCGATCTCCGGCCTCCTGATTGCCGGCATCGTGCCGGGCCTGATGCTGAGTGCGCTGTTCGTGAGCTATATCGTGCTGCGCGCTGCCATCAATCCGGAGCTTGCGCCGTCGGAGGAATTGGAGGCCGCGCCCGGCTTCTGGGATCGCTGGCGGCCGTTTCTTCTCTATGTGCTGCCGCTACTTTCGATCTTCGGCTTGGTCGTCGGCGCCATGGCGGCGGGCTGGGCGACCCCGACCGAGGCCGCCGCGCTCGGCGCCACCGGCACCATCGTCGCGGCGATCTGCTATCGCGGACTGACGTTGAAAAACCTGATGCAGTCGCTGCTCGGAACGGTGGCGATTTCCGGCATCATCCTGTTCATCATCGTCGGCGCCACCACCTTCTCGCAGGTGCTGAGCTTCTCAGGCGTCGTCAACGGCATCATCGGCCTCATCACCGGACAGGGGCTCGCGCCGATGACCGTGCTGGCCGGGATGATCCTGATCCTTCTATTGCTCGGCTGTTTCGTCGATCAGGTGTCGATGATGCTGATCACGCTGCCCTTCTTCATGCCTCTGGTGAACAGTCTGGGCTTCGATCCGATCTGGTTCGGCATCATCTTCCTGATCTGCATGCAGCTCGGCCTCTTGACCCCGCCTTTCGGCCTCCTGCTCTACACCATGAAGGGCGTCGCCCCGCCTAACATCACCATGAACCAGATCTATGGCGCGGCCCTGCCCTATGTGCTGTTCGGCGTGCTGGTACTGATCCTCATCATCCTGTTTCCGCCGATCGCCACCTTCCTGCCGCGGATGCTCGGCTGATGATCACGCGCCCCCGCAGCAGCAACCTGCATCTCGACGACATGCTGCCATATCTGATGAACCGGCTGATCGCCCGGATGAATCAGAATTTGGCCGAAGACTTGCGCAAACGCGGCTTCACCTTCCAGGATTGGCGCGTGCTCGCCGTTCTGGCCGTTCATGAGGGCGCAAATCTTACTGAGCTTGCGGAGGCCACCGTTATCCCGCAGCCGAGCGTCAGCCGGCGCGCCGCCGATCTGGCCAAGCGCGGTTATATCACGCGGCAGAACGGCAAGACCGATTCGCGAAACGTCCATCTCTTCATCACGCCGAAGGGCCGCGCGCTCTACGAGAAGATGCGGCCGCTCGCCGTCGCCGAATATCGCGCGGCGATGAAAGGCTTCAGCGCCAAGGAATACGATGACCTGCGCAGCGCGCTGTTGCGCATGATGAAGAACCGGAAGGTCAAGCTGCTGGCGTAACGGGAAACCGCACAGGCTCACCAGCCCGACCCGCCGCCGCCGCCACCGCCACCACCCGAAGAACCGCCCCCGGACGAGCCCGACGAGCCGCCGCCTCCGCTCGACCCGGGCGGGGTCGAGGCCGATGCCACCGTGCTCGAAAGACCGCTGCCGACCCTGCTGGCGAAGCCGCCCCAATCGGTCCGCGAGAGGCCGTCGCCCGAGTACCACGACGCGGTTGCGGCGCCGGCCGCAGCGGCCGCCGCAAGCACGCCAGAAAACTTCTGCGCCCATTTGTTCTCGACATCGAGCGCAACCGCATAAGGCAAATAGCGCTCGAACAATTCAGGAGTCTTCTCCGGAGGATGCAGATAATTCAGCCGGTCTTCCTCGGCGACGCCGAGATAGAGCTTGAAGCCCTCGATCTCGTCCATGACCTTGCGGCCTTCGACGGTCGGGGCCTTCAGCACATAGAAGCCGAGCCAGACCAAAGGCGCAACGAGGATCGGGGTGAGGATCGCAAGCGCGTAAAGGTTCAACAGCGATCCGGTCGCGGTGTGAACGGCTCCCAGGAGAACGGCAAAGCCCGCAATCGCGAAGGCGCCGGAAAACGCAAAGCCGAACAGGAATGTGGCCAGTCCGGTTCGCCCGGACATGAGTCCGAGAACAAACGACACCATCACCGCGACGGCGGGCGCAGCAAAGGCCGTGCCGAACAACATCGAGCCGCCAAGATCGGAGCCGTAGCTTGAAAATACCGTGAGCGCGACCGCGCCGATGAACGCCAGCCACAGAACAACACCCACGATCGACCAGCGGTAATTGTTGGTAAACATGGTGTTCTGGTAGAGCCGCTGCAAATGCTCATGCAGCTTGTCTTTCGCCTTGCCAATCGTCTTATGGTTGACGTTGTCCAGCAACAGCGAATTGTCCAGCAGAAACAATTCGCGCGCCATGTCGGCAACCGGCGGCGAAACGTTTCGCGCCCCGCCCAACGCAGTAAGGCGAATCTGCTTTCCGCTGTCGTTGATCCTCACCCCGCCATGCACGGCGAGGTCGAGAATGGCTGCGCTAAACGCGCGGTTGTCGAACTCCATCTCGCGTACATAGCGGACCGCGGGCGCCGACATGCCCCTTGGCGGCGCGAATAACGGGATGATGGTGCCACGCCGCGGATCGCGCCCGACTTTCAGCCAAGCATAAAAATAATAGCCAAGCAGCAACAATAGGCCGATGCCTGCCGCCGCCACGGGCAGGTTGTCGGCGAGCCAGTATCCGGCGAGCTGCGCCCGTGTCGGCGGCGTCACGATGCCCTTCGGAAATCCGGCCGCGACGGTCAGCCCGTTGCGGGCGGGTAACGGGCGCGTGGTACGGAACACAATATATCCCGGGCGCTCCTCGACGATACGCACATCCTTGCCGGTGGCGCCCTGCGGGCCGGTGTAAAATGCGGTCTGCGTGAAGGTCACGGCCTCCGGCAGCCTGATCCGCGCCTCCGCAACATCGATCGGGAAGGTCCAGCCGGTGCCGGTCGCGTTCCAGTAGAGTTCGTCAAAGTCCGCAAAAAAGCCGATCTGCCGTGTGGTCCGGTAGTTGATCACATAGGTGTTGGGCCCGAACTGAACGGCACGGTCGGCGCTGCCGATGCGCACCCGCACGCCGTTCGGTAGCGTCTCCGTGCTGTAGGGCTCCGGATTGCCATTGCGCGTTACCGACAGAACCTCAAAGCCCACTTCGACCCTGCGGCCGTTACGTGCGGTATAGCGGGTTGGAAAATCGCGCAGAATGCCGCGCCGGATCTCGCGCCCCTCCGCCTGCACGCGAATGGTTTCGGTGACATCAAGATCGCCGTTTTTTTCCACCTTCACATCGCTGATGAAGTTCAGAATGCGTTCCGCCGCCACGGCGGAAAAAGGCAGCGCCGTGACGAGAACGGCAACGAGAACGAGGCGGACAAGCACCTTCATAATGTCAGGCCCGCTCGAAGCTTACATTCGGCGTCGCCCGTCCGGACTCGTCGGCCTCGAAGAACTCCGCCTCCTTGAAACCGAGCGGCCGCGCGATCAGCACATTCGGAAACGACTGGATCGAGATATTCAGGTTGCGTGCCGAGCCGTTGTAATAGCGCCGCGCCATCTGCAGCTGGTCCTCGATCTCGGCGAGCTGTTCCTGCAGCTTCAGGAAATTGCGGTCGGCCTTCAGGTCTGGATAGGCCTCCTTCAGCGCGATCAGCTTTCCCAGGGCGCTCTCGAGCGCGCGCTCGGCATTCTCCTGCGTCCTGACATCGGCGGCGGCGATGCTCGCGGACCTGATCGCCGTGATCTCCTCGAACAGCTTGCGCTCATGCGCGGCATAGGCCTTCACGGTTTCGACCAGCGCCGGGACGAGATCGGCTCTCCGGCGTAATTGCACGTCGATCCCGCTCCAGCCCTCGCGCACCATGTTGCGCTCGCGAATGAGGCGGTTGAAAATCAGGACGCCGTAGATCAAGAGCGCGGCGACGAGGGCGAAAGCGAGATAGCTCATGCGATTATCCCCGCGGGCGGCGGCGCGGTATCAGAACGCCCGTCCGATCAATGCATCGACAGAATAGGCCCCGCCGCCATTGGCGAGAAAATAAAGTGCGGCCGCGGCCCACAATAGCGGATATTCGAAGCCGCCCTGATTCCAGAAAAATCCCTTGCGGTGCTCCCAGATGCTCAACACGAGGAGGACTACAATCGGGATCGCCACGACCCGCGTGAACAGGCCGAGCGCCAGCAGCGGGCCGCCGGCCAGCTCGGTGATGACGATCACCCAGGCCCAGAGTTTGCCGGGGCGATAGCCGCCGTTATCCAGAAGCTTCGCAAAGTCCGTGACATTGCTGACCAGCCCACCGGAATTGGGGAAAAAGCCCATCGACATCCGCAGGCCATGCGGCACCAGCGACAGCCCGACTACCACACGCAGCAGCATCTCGGCGACTGGCGCTGCGGCAGCGTACAGGCCCGCGAGCTGCGGGATGAAAAGCGGCGTCGTCTCGTGCATGAAGATATTTACCGGGCGGGATGGCTGGTAACGTGAGGGGGAATCGCCGCTGCGTCAATGCGGCGGGCTCTGGGCCGTCCCGGTCACGCCCTGTGCCGCATGCCGCTGTCACACCGTCGCCATCACATTCGCATGAAGTCGGGGCGTCGCGGGAACCCGGCGGTTGTCGCTGGCGTTTGCGGCCGGTAATCGTCCGGTGTGACTGTCTCGCCGGCCTCGTCCTTCCATCATGCGGAGTTCACACCGATGTCACGTAGCGGATTTCCCTCGATGACGGCCCTGCTCGGGCTACTCGCGATCGCAGGCTATCAGAACCGCGACAAGATCGCGGAGATGCTCGGCAATCTCTCGAAGGGCAGCGCGGGCGGATCGTCTCCCGGTACCGGCGCCGGCAACGCTCTGCCAGGCGGCCTTGGCGGCCTTTTGGCAGGCACCAGCGCCGGTGGGCTCCTCACCGGCGGGCTTGGCGAATTGATGGATCGGTTCAGCCAATCCGGACACAAGGACAAGGTGGAGTCCTGGGTCGGCACCGGTCCGAACAAGGATGTCGCGCCGACCGATCTGCGCTCCGCGCTCGGGCCCGATGTGCTGTCGGCGCTGACTCAGGCGACTGGACTCAGCGAGCAGGAATTGCTCGACCGGCTTTCCAAGACGCTGCCGCAGGCGGTCGACCAATACACCCCGGAAGGACGCATCGCCTAATCCTCGACAATCGTCACGCGGAAGCACGTGCGTTCAGCACCGCTTCCGCGGCGGCGATGCCGGTGGCAAACGCGCCATGCGCGGTCGAGAAATCGTGCAGCGAACACGCCTCCCCCGCAAAGAAGATGCGGCCATCGACCGGCGCTGCGAGCGTAGCCCGGCAATCCGCATTGCCGGGCGTTGCATAGGAATAGGCGCCGCGCGCGAACGGATCGCTGCCCCATGAATGCCCAATCACGAGCGCGATTCGCTTCGCAAAATCGCTGCCGAGCAGATTGACCAGTTCGTCTCTGGCGAATTGGAAAAAAGCCTCAGCGCCACCGCGCTCCAGCTCCTGCGCCAGCTCGCCGCCGAAATAGCATTCGATCAACGGCCGACCGAACGGACGCATATGGTAAGCGCCGGTACCGGTCCGGTCGGTGCGGCCGAACAGCCGGCTGTCCGGCTCGAATTCGCCCGCGTGCTCAAGGGACAGGAACAGCTTGTCGTCATGCCCGAGCGGCAGCCCCGTCGCAGCCTCGATCTTGCCCGGCAGAGCGGGCGCAAACACGACCGCCTCTTGGGCAATCAGCGAGGCCGGTATCGCGACAATGACGGCGTCCGCGGTCAAGCTGCCGCGGCCGGTTTCCACGCGAAGAGGGGCCGCGCTGTGATCGATGCGATGGACCGGGCAATCGCGGTGAATGTCGAGGCCCTGCGCGTAACGCGTAACCAGTGCGCCATAGCCCTCGACCACACGCCAGTTCACGCCGGTATCGGCATAGCGGTGCAGGTCGAGGACCGATACTTTGTCCCATTCGGCACCGGTCACGAAGGTTGCGACGGTCCCGATCAAGCCGTTCCACCTGTTGCCCGGTTCGAGACAGTCGGATGCCGGACCATCGCGGCCCCGCATGCCGAACGCTTCGACGCGTTGATAGAATTCATCCAGTGCCGCGCGAAAGTCGCGCTGGTCGGCAAGCGGAAATCCGATCGGCAGCGACGGGCGGGTCCAGGGTGGCGCGGTCTGGTCTATGGTCAGACCAAGGTCGCGCGCGACATTGCACCAGGGATTGCGATCCGCCGAATGCAGCCAGCCGCAGCCGAGATCGAGCGGGAAGCCCGCCGCGGCTTGTGTGAATGCGCGTCCGCCGATGCGTGAGCGCGCCTCCAGAACACAAACACGGAATCTGGCGTCATGCAGGCTTCGGGCCGCGGCAACGCCTGCCGCACCGGCGCCAATGACGATGACATCGTAATGTGACATAAGGGATCGAAATATCCGCGAATCCGCGCCAGCCCATACCGCACCTCGGCGGCGATTCGCGGCCGATAATGTCTGACGCGGGCAAGCGACGCCATCCGCACGGCTTGCCGGTAATTCGGATTTCAGACGCCCAGAAGCCCGATCAGACCGAACAAACCCAAAGTTCCGATCACGGCTGCGTTGCGGACGACGAAGGCGCCCACGGCCATTGCAGCAAAAGCGGCGTCGTCGATGATGATGTCCCGAGTCATTGTCTATTCCCTGCGCCGATGCATGGGCATCCCTGTGGCTCTTGGTGATTTTGCAAATAGTTTCGGTTCGAAGCCGGAAAGGTTTCACACTTCACACCGCTGTGAGCGGCTTTCAGTGCCCCATACGATACTCAAGCATAGTCAAGCCGCAGTTTCGCAGGCCGTGCCAATCGGATAGTCTGACACCGGCTGAAGTCCTTGTGAGCTGCAAATGTCGACGTCGCTTCACCCCGCCGCGCCTCATCACATGCCCTGGTTCATCGCAGGCCCTGGCCAGAGCGACGTGCTTCTGGTCGGGACCGGGCTTTTCCTTTTGGCGGCGGTGGTCGCTGTCGGTCTGATCTTCCTGCGGCTGCATACGCTGCCGGAGCGGTTGGCGCACAAGTCGCAAAAGCTGCAATTCGAGATCGTCGCGGTACTCGGCCTGATCGCGCTGTTCACGCATCAGCATATTTTCTGGATTGCGGCTCTGCTGCTGGCGCTGATCGATCTGCCGGATTTCGGCACGCCGCTGCGCCGCATCGCCGGCTCGACAGAGAAACTTGCAGGCATTCCTCCCGGCGACGGCAACCGGGAGGCCGACGAAATCGAGCGCGCGGCGCTAGCCGCACCGAAGAGCGAGCACTGACCCATGCTCGAACTTTTGCTCTGCTCGATGCTGACGATCCTTCCGGATTATCTGTACCGGCGCTATGGCCAAGGCAAACGCATCGGCAAGGAAATCACGCTCTACTCGGTGTGGTTCGAACTGCGCTGGGGCATCGTCACGTGTCTGTTGCTGACGGTCGCGCTGATCACCACGGTCTTTTACTTCCACCCTTCCACCAATTCGGTGGTCGCCTATTTCCGCGCGGTGCCGATCGTGTCGGAAACCAACGGCCGAGTTGCGGAGGTCTTCGTCGGGCTGAGCGACGACGTGAAGCAAGGCGAACCGATCTTCCGGCTCGACAATTCCAAACAGCTTGCCGAGGTCGAAACCGCGCGGCGCCGCGTCGCCGAACTCGACGCACAGATGATCCAGGGACGCGCCGAGATCGCGGCGGCTGTCGGACAGGTCGATCAGGCCAAGGGCGCCTTGCAGCAAGCCATCGACGAACTCGAGACCAAGGAAGAACTCAATCGCCGTGGCGCGGACATCGTGGCGCGCCGGGAAATCGAACGTCTGCAAAACCTCGTCAAGACCCGCCAGGGCGGTGTCGACGCGGCGGAGTCGCAACGTCAGGCGGTCCAGCTCAAGGTCGAAACCGTGCTGCCTGCGCAGAAGGCGAGCGCCGAGGCCGCTCTTGCCGAAGCAGAGGTCGCGCTCGACAAGACCACGATCCGCGCCGGAGTCACCGGCCGGGTCGAGCAATTCGCGCTGAGGATCGGCGATGTCGTCAATCCCTTCGCGCGGCCGGCGGGCGTCCTCATTCCGGAGGTCGGCGAGAGGCGCGCGCTGATGGCCGGTTTTTCCCAGATCGAGGCACAGGTGATGAAGCCAGGCATGATCGCCGAGGCAGCCTGCATCTCGAAGCCCTGGACCGTGATCCCGATGGTGGTCACGTCGGTTCAGGACGCCATAGCCGCAGGCCAGTTCCGCGGCGGCGAGCAACTGATCGATGTGCAGCAGACCGTGAGGCCCGGCACCATCATGGTGATGCTCGAACCGCTCTATCCTGGCGGGCTCGACGGCGTCACGCGTGGTAGCAGCTGCATTGCGAATGCCTATACCAGCAATCACGAATTGCTGGCGACGCAGAATGTCGGAACGCTGCGCCGCTTCGGTCTGCACATGGTCGACGCGGTCGGCATGGTTCACGCCCTGCTGCTGCGCATCCAAGTGCTGATCCTGCCGGTCCGCGAATTGGTCTTCCGCGGCCATTGACGGGCGCGCACTAACCTGCCGGCGCCCCACGAACGCGCGCACGGTAGAGGCTGGTTAACATTGGAGGAGATTGGTAGCGGGGGAGGGATTTGAACCCCCGACACGCGGATTATGATTCCGCTGCTCTAACCAACTGAGCTACCCCGCCGCCAGGTCAGGCCGGCCCGTCCAGGGCGCCTGAGGCGTGGCGGATATAAGGTTCGCGCGGAAAACCTGTCAAGCAAGCCGGACCGAAAAACCGCGCCGGCGCGCTATTTCGGCGGCTGCGGCTCGGCCCCCGGCCCTTCCGGCGGTGGGATCACCGGCATATCGCTTTGCGTGGACGGCGCCGGCGCCCGGATATGCGGATCGAGGCCAGGCGGCGGGCAGATCACGCCATTGGTTTCGGCGAGCTGATCGGTCAGTTCGCCTGGCGGGGCCAGCCCGTCGCTCTCCACGGTATCGCCGCGCTTCAGGTCGGCGCAGGCCCGCGGATCGAGCTTTGGCGCCTGCGGAGTCTTCGGCACCTCGGGCTCCATGGTCTGCGCGGCGGCGACCGCGCTGCCGAGCAGAACGCAGGCGAATGCTGCAGAAACGAAGGTCCGTATTCCTTTCATGGTTTTCCAACCGCCCCGTTCCGGCATTTGTTCCACCGAAAACACGATGGATGGCGGGGACGCCGCGACAGCGCGGCATCCCCGTCTGTGTCACGCCGCCTTCGGAACGACGGCGCCGATCTGACCAAGAAAGCTCAGTCCGTCGAGATGCAGCCAGGTCTCTGCAATCAGCCCGTTTTCGATCCGGTAAAGCGCCATGCCGGTGAACGAGACGCGCTTGCCGGTCGGCGCAATGCCGAGATAGTCGCCGGTGTGGTCGACCTCGACCAGAAAGCGCGCCGCGACACGCTCCTCGTCCGCAGTCAGGGCAAGGGTCTTGTAGGACATATTGCTGAACGCCCGCACGAACTCGGCGATCTGGCGCGCGAAAAACTGCGCGATGCCGAGATGGCCTCGCTGGTCGCGACATGGCTCAAGGCTGCGCTTTCCGCGGAGGCGTAACGGACAGCGTCGCGGCGCGCTTGTTCAGGCCGCCTTGCCGAACCGCATCATCGAGAAATGCCCGAGCGGCGGCATCGGGCGACGCTCGATCACCCGCATGTTCGGATTGCGGTCGATCCAGGCCTGCAGGCGCGCCCATTCGAATTCCGGACGCCAGCCGAGCCTTCGCGCGATCGGAGCGAATTGCAGTTCGAAGCTGCGCCGCAACCCGCCCTCGGCGCTGATGTGATTGACCAGGATGATCTCCCCACCCGGCTTCAGCACGCGGGCGAATTCGTCGAGCGCGGCGTCGGGATCGGGCACCGCGGTAATGACATATTGCGCCACCACCACATCGAAGCTCGCATCGGGAAAGCCGAGCTGGCCGACATCCATCACCGACAGCGCCTCGACATTGTCGAGGTGGAGGTCGCGCTTGCGGCCCAGCGCCTTGCGCAGCATCGGTTCGGAAATGTCGATACCGACGAGTTTGGTGGTGCGCTTGTAGTCGGGCAGCGAAATGCCCGTGCCCACGCCGACTTCGAGAACGCGCCCGCCGATCCGCTCGGCGGCTTCGATGGAGGCCTTGCGGCCCTTCTCGAACACTGCGCCGAATACGAAATCGTAGACCGGCGCCCAGCGCGCATAGGCCCGCGTGATCGTTGCTGTGTCGAGCTCCCCCAAGGTCCCCACCCGAATATTCAGGCCCGCGTTACCGCAAGCTCGCTGTTGTTTCGATCGGTCGTCATCACCGGCAGCGTGCTCTTGATGAAGCCGCCACCGAGCACGCGCGCCTGACCTTCCGGGGCATCGTAGAAGACGCAGGCCTGTCCCGGAGCGACGCCGTCCTCGCCGGCGATCAGCTCGACCGCGATATCGCCGCCGCTGCGCATCAGCCAGGCCGGCTGCGGCGGCCGCGTCGAACGGACCTTGACGAAGACCTCGCGGCGGCCGGCATCGAGCGCGTCGTCGAGACTGCCGTCCCCGATCCAGTTGATGTCGCGCAGCGCAATGCGCCTTGTGCGCAACGCATCGCGCGGGCCGACAACGACACGGCAGGTCGCGGGATCGAGCCGCACCACGTAAAGCGGATAGCCCGCGGCGACGCCGAGGCCCTTCCGCTGGCCGATGGTGTAATGGATGATGCCGTTGTGGCGGCCGAGCACGCGGCCGTCGAGATCGACGATGTCGCCGGCGTCGGCGGCATTCGGCTTCAGCTTCTCGATGATGTCGGTGTAGCGGCCCTGCGGCACGAAGCAGATGTCCTGGCTGTCGTCCTTGTCGGCGACCGAAAGGCCGAAGTTGCGCGCCGCCTCGCGGGTCTGCGCCTTGGTCAGATCGCCGAGCGGGAAGCGCAGCACGTCGAGCTGTTCGCGGGTGGTCGCAAATAGGAAATAGCTCTGGTCACGCTCCTCCTCGCGGGCGCGGTAAAGCGCGCGGCGGCCGTCCGGCAAAGCGCGCGAGGCGATGTAATGGCCGGTGGCCATCACCTGCGCGCCGAGATCCTTGGCGGTATCGAGCAGGTCGCGGAACTTGATCGACTGATTGCAGGCGATGCAGGGCACCGGCGTCTCGCCCGCGACATAGCTTGCGGCAAAGCGGTCGATCACCGCTTCCTTGAAGCGGTTCTCGTAGTCCAGCACGTAATGCGGGATGCCGAGGGTAGCCGCTACATTGCGCGCATCATGAATGTCACGGCCAGCGCAGCAGGCGCCCTTGCGATGCGTCGCCTCGCCGTGATCGTATAGCTGCAGCGTCACGCCGACGACGTTGTAGCCCTCCGCCGCGAGCAGCGCCGCGGTAACGGACGAGTCCACCCCGCCCGACATCGCAACCACGACGCGGGTGTCCTGCGGACGGCTGGCAAGACCAAGTGAATTGAGCATGAAGACCGCGGCCCTGCCGCACTCCCTTGGATGATCGGTAACGTCGCCATCCCCCTGCCCGCTTGTACAGGCGGAGCGCAGGCCGAGGCAATCGCAGGACATATAGGAAGGCCCGGTAGGAATTTCCTGCCGGGCGATGGCCGGGCTTGCCGGTCACGACCTCCATCTCATCGCCGATAGCTTTGATTTTTCTTGCGTTTTCCAGGCCGCCCGGCTGGCGCAGGGCTTGCAAATCATTCGGCGGATGGGGCCGGCAACCAGGTCCCTTTTCCTGGAATATCTCCGGAGTTCTCAGTGACCAGTGTCGTATCGGAAGCGTCCGCTCTTTCGCACCGGCCCCATACCGAGCGCAGTTCCCGGTCCCAAGGACCGCGGCGCGATGGCGGCTTTGCCGCGATGATCGATGAAGCCGGGCCCGTCCCGAGACCCATGGACACAAGCGCCGCTCCGCAGCGCGATCGCGCGAAATCCTCCGAAAGGCCAGCCGCGCCATCTGCCAGCAATCAGGCCGCACAGCAGCCCGATGCGGCCGCGACAGCGGGCTCCGCAAAGGAAAGCCGCGATGACGCCGCGCCGGACGCAGCGCCCGCGACACTACCGCAAGACGCTCCGGTCATCCCGGAGGAAGCCCTGTCGATGGTCGCCGGGAGCGAAATCATCGCTCCCGCAGAGGAGGACGCCGGCGAAGCTGCCGCGGCAGCAATTTCCGAGCCGGTTTCGGCTGAACAGGCCGCGGCCCCGGATCTGCCGGAGGCCCTCGCGCCGGTCGTTCCCGCGATGTCTGCGGCGGCGCCACAGCCGGCGCCCGCCGAACCGGTTTCGGCTCCGCTCGATCAAGCCGGTAAACAGACTGAGAGCGCACCCGACGCGATTGATCCGGAGATGGCGCAGACCGCATCGCCCGCGCCCGCCATGCCCGCGATGGACGCCGATGCGGGCCCGGCCCCGACGCAAACGCAAACGCCTTCGCTCTCCCCGCAGCCGCAGATCGCCAAAGCCACGCAACAAGCGACCGGCACACCGGCGGCCAATTCAGCCGAGCCGTCCGGCGATACCGATGCGCCGCCATTGCAGACCGCAACGCGGCAGTCCGCCGATGCGGATCCGGACGGCAAGAATGCCAGTGCAGAAGTACCCGACGAGGCCGCGAAACCGGCTGCGAAGCCGGCCGAAAGCAATACAGCCAGCAATTCTGCGGCCACCGAGAAATCCGCGTCGACCGCGCTCCTGGCCATGCCGGACGATTCCGCAAATACCGGCAAGGCTCAGCCCGATCCATCGGCGCAGTTCGCCCAGCTTGCGACTCCTGCCCCGGCACATAGCGCCGCTCTGCAATCATCCGCCGTCCAGGCGCCGGTCAGCGCCGCCCAGCCGATCCCGATCAATGCCATCGCGGTCGAGATCGCGGCCCAGGCCCGCGCCGGTAATTCCCGTTTCGAAATCCGGCTCGATCCGCCGGAGCTCGGGCGCATCGACGTGCGGCTCGATATTGATCGCGACGGCAACGTCAAATCGCGGCTCGTGATCGAGCGCGCCGATACCTACGACCTGTTGCGGCGCGATCAGTCGACGCTCGAACGCGCGCTGCAGCAGGCAGGCCTCAAGACCTCGGACAACGCCCTCGAATTCTCGCTGCGCGACCAAGGCTTTGCCGGCGGGCGTGACGAAGGCGGTAAGCCGCGCACCGGCGCCCTTGTTCAAGATCCCGACCTGCCCCCGAGCGAAGCCGTACAGGGCTATACCCGCCTCGCCGCGCTGCGCGGCGGCCTCGACATTCGCGTCTGACAAAAAAGGACGAAACTGATGTCCCTGATCTCCAGCACGACCAGCTCCGTCGCCGCCGCCGTCACCGGGAGTTCGTCAGGCTCGTCGAACGACACGCTCGCGAGCAACTTCACCACCTTTCTTCAGTTGCTCACCACGCAGCTCAAGAACCAGAATCCGTTGGACCCGTTGGATACCAACCAGTTCACGGCGCAGCTCGTGCAATTCGCGCAAGTGGAACAGCAGCTGAAATCCAACACGCAACTCGAAACGCTGGTGTCGCTGCAGCAGACCGCGCAATCGACGCAGGCGCTCGGCTTCGTCGGGCATATCGTCGCCATTGACGGCCAGACATCGCGGCTTGCGAACGGGACCGCGGGCTGGAGCTTCAACTCGCCCAAGCCTGCGACCGCGACCGTCAACATCATCAATTCCGCCGGCGCCACGGTTTTTACCGGCACCTATTCGCTGAATTCCGGAATTCAGAACTTCGTCTGGGATGGGCGCAACAATTCGGGCGTGCTGCAACCCGATGGCGATTACAAACTGTCGATCACCGCAAAGGACGCAGCCGGTCAGAACGTATCGGTATCGACCGAAGTTCAGGGCGTCGTCGATTCGGTCGACGTGTCGAAGACGCCGCCGGTTCTGTCGGTCAACAATACCGACTATTCGCTCGACAAGATCAAGCGCGTCGTGCGTCCGACCTATTCCAGCTCCCAACAATAGCTGATCCGAACGCAGTGCCGACCTTAACGGGCCGTTAAAACCATGCGCGTCGCCGGGCCCGCAGTCATTTCGCAATTGAATGTTGCGCTTAGGCAAATCTTAAGCGGGTCAAGCTACGATCCCTTGTGTTTGTCGGTTGAGTGTATGAGTGCAACGATGACTGAACCTCATCGCCCGAGGGTCAAGTACGTGATCGGGCCGGACGGTTCGCCGCTTACCATTGCGGACCTGCCGCCGCCCTCGACCAAGCGCTGGGTTATCCGCCGCAAGGCGGAAGTCGTCGCCGCCGTGCGCGGCGGCTTGCTCTCTCTTGAAGAGGCCTGCCAGCGTTACACGCTCACGACCGAGGAATTCCTGTCCTGGCAATTCTCGATCGACCAGCACGGGCTCGCCGGCCTGCGCACCACGCGCATCCAGCAATACCGGCAGTAAGTTTCGGTTAAATCCGGTTACCGAAGTGTGACGAGCGCGATTCCGGCGCTCGACTTTATTGACGCATCGGAGCATCCAGTCCACGAGGCTGTCTCATTAGCCACAGCCCGGACGATAGCTGCCGAAAACCACGCAATCCGGCTTCCGGTTGGCTCCCGCCCCCGCTAGACTGGCTACGCTTGCACCGGAGTCCTTCATGCCGATCCGCCCGATTCTTCTCGCGCTCGCGGCGCTCGTTGCCATTTCGCTGCCCGCCTCGGCGCGCCAGCTTGCCGTCGGTGCCGCGGCCGGCTTCCACGAGCCGCCTGGCTACCGTGCCGTACCGGTCTACACCTGGCCGCGCGGCGCGTCCTGGTCTCCGGTCGACACCTCGCTCGGCTACACGTTCCGCGAACCGCTCTACACCACACCGCGCGGCTATCGGTACGTCTATGTCCGCGGCTATTACTGGAAGCGGCTTCCCGTCCACGGCGCGCCACGCGCCTATCGCCGCCCGGTCAAGGTTTCGACCGTGAAGCGGGCGCGATCCGCCCCCTGCATTACCGACGCCGGGTTCGGCCGATACGAGACGTGCCGGCGCTGGCACTGACGCGCTGCAGCCAGAACAAGTTGAGGATGGAGGGCGGTCGATCCCGCCCTTTTTCTTTGGCACGTCCCGTCCTGGGCGCCTTCCCGTCTTTGGTCGTGTCCTGTCTCTCGCACCCGCTCCCGTGCGCATCCCTATTGCCTTGCCGGCCACAATAGCGACCTCGGCCACGGCCCGGACGCAATCCTTAACGGCGTTAACCGAATGGAAACCATGCGCGCGGCAAATATTGCCGGGTTGCGCGTTGGGGGGCCTATTCGGTGCAAGGTCTGGTCGAGTTCGTAAAGACTCTGGGTGCGACACGCGTCATGGCGATGGCCGCGGTGGCTGCCGCGCTGATCGGGTTCTTTACGTTCATTATCCTGCGAGTGACGGCGGTGCCGATGACCCCGCTCTTCACCGACCTCGCCTTCGAGGACTCGGCGGCAATCATCCGCGACCTCGAGCGCCAGGCGATCCCCTATCAAACCCGCAATGACGGGGCGATCATCCTGGTACCGAAGGACGCCGTCACGCGCCTTCGCATGAAGCTTGCCGAATCCGGGCTGCCGAAGGGCGGCGGCGTCGGCTACGAGATCTTCGACAAATCCGACGCGCTGGGCGCGACAAGTTTCGTCCAGAACATCAATCATTTGCGCGCTCTCGAGGGCGAACTCGCGCGCACCATCCGCTCGATCGATCGGGTGGTGGCCGCGCGCGTGCATCTTGTCTTGCCGGAGCGCCCGCTATTCTCGCGCGAACGGCAGGAGCCGTCGGCCTCGATCGTGCTGAAGCTGCGCGGTTCTCTGGAGGCGCAGCAGGTACGTGCGATCCGCCATCTGGCCGCGTCGGCGGTCAACGGGCTGAAGCCCGGCCGCGTGTCGATCGTGGACGAGGCCGGCCGTCTGCTGGCCGATGGCGCCGATGACAGCCTGTCAGGCCTTGGCGCCGGCGCCGACGAGCGCAAGCTCGCTTTCGAGCGCCGCCTGCGTGAAAATGTCGAGACCATAGTGTCCTCGGTGGTCGGTCCGGGCCGCGCCCGCGTGCAGTTGACCGCCGATTTCGACTTTAACCGCATCACCCAGACCACCGACAAATTCGATCCGGAGGGCCGCGTGGTGCGCTCCAGCCAGACCCGGGAGGAAACCGCCAATTCATCCGAAGCGCGCGAGGGTCAGGTCACGGTGGGCAATGAATTGCCGGGCGGACAGCAGAACCGGCAGCAGCAGAATGACGGCGGAAACAAGAGCGACAACCGCAAGAGCGAGGAAATCGTCAATTACGAAATTTCCCGCACCACCAAGACCGAGGTGATCGAGGGCGGCCGCGTCAACCGCATTTCGGTCGCGGTCCTGGTCGACGGGACCTATGCGCGCAACGCCAACGGCGAGTCGGTCTATACCCCGCGCGACAAGGAGGAGCTTGACCGGATCGCGGCGCTGGTGCGTTCGGCGATCGGCTTCGACCAGCGGCGCGGTGATCAGGTCGAAATCGTCAACCTGCGCTTTGCCGAATTGCCGCAGACCTTCGCCGACACGCCCAAAGGCTGGCTGAGCATCGGCGAATTCACCAAGGACGACATCATGCGCGGCATCGAGCTCGTGGTGATGGGTTTCCTCGGTCTGATCGTGCTGTTCTTCGTGATCCGTCCGCTGGTGCGCAGGATCGTGACCCCGGATACGCCGCCCGCCGGAACGTTGCTGCCGGACGGCTCGGTGCCCGGGCTTCCCGGCGCGGCCGGCAGCGGCGCCGCTGTCACCACGGCCGCGGGCCCGAATGTCTCCATCGTCGGAACCGACCAGAGCGTCGCCATCTCGAACCACACCTCGGCGATGATCGACATCGCCAAGGTGCAGGGCCAGGTGCACGCCGAATCGGTGAAGAAGGTCGGCGAACTCGCCGACCGCAATCCGCACGAGACCGCCGCCATCGTCCGTCAATGGCTGCATGAGGCCGCTTAGGAAGCCCCATGAGCAACCCGAACGAAAATCCGAGCTCTCGTGAGCAGATCAGCAGCGTCATGGCCGGGCTTGCGAGCCGTCAGGCCGAGGCCCCGCGCCCAACCCGTCAGCTCAGCGGTCCGGAACGCGCCGCCGTTCTGATGCTGGCGCTCGGCGAAGAATATGGCGGCAAGATCTGGGAACTGCTCGACGACGACGAATTGCGTCAATTGTCGATCACGATGTCCACCCTCGGCACCATCGAATCCGACCTGGTCGAAGGCCTGCTGCTCGAATTCGTCAGCCGCCTGTCGGCCTCGGGCTCGCTTCTGGGCAATTACGAGGCCACCGAACGTCTGCTGCAGCAATTCCTGCCGCCCGACCGCGTCGGCGGCATCATGGACGAAATCCGCGGACCGGCCGGCCGCAACATGTGGGAGAAGCTCTCCAACGTCCAGGAGGAAGTGCTCGCGAATTATCTGAAGAATGAATATCCGCAGACGATCGCCGTGGTCATGTCGAAGCTGCGGCCGGAACATGCCGCCCGCGTGCTTTCGATCCTGCCGGAGGAACTCGCGCTCGACGTGGTCAATCGCATGCTGCGCCTCGAATCGATCCAGAAGGAAGTGCTCGACCGTGTCGAGCAGACCCTGCGCACCGAATTCATGTCCAACATCTCGAAGACCCGGCGCCGGGACTCCCATGAGGTGATGGCGGAAATCTTCAACAATTTCGACCGCCAGACCGAGACGCGCTTCTTGACATCGCTGGAAGAGGCCAACCGCGACAGTGCCGAGCGCATCAAGGCGCTGATGTTCACCTTCGACGATCTGGTCAAGCTCGACGCCGGCTCGGCGCAGACCCTGATGCGTCATGTCGACAAGGACAAGCTCGCCGTTGCGCTCAAGGGCGCCAACGAAACGGTGCGCCAGTTCTTCTTCTCCAACATGTCCTCGCGCGCGGCCAAGATGCTGATGGACGATATGGCCAATCTTGGGCCGGTGCGGCTCAAGGACGTCGACGAGGCGCAGGTGCTGCTGGTCAACCTGACCAAGGATCTCGCGGCCAAGGGCGAACTCGTGCTGTCCAAGCAGCGCGGCGACGAGGAGCTGATCTACTGATGAGCGCGCCCGCCAAGAAATTCATGTTCGACATCGATTTCGGGGAGCCAAAGCCCGCGAATACGGTGTCGGTTTCCGAGCACGAGACGAAGCTCGGCGAGGCGGAGGCGCGCGGCTATCGCAACGGCTTTACTGCCGGGCAGCAGGAGGCCGCCGCGGAGAGTGCGCGCCGTCTCGCCGTCGCCATGGAGAATATCGCGCATTCGCTCTCGGTCCTGACGCAGGGGCTGAGCAGCGTCGAGCTGCGGGTCGAGGCGGAAGCCGTCGAGGTTGCGGTGGCCGCCGGACGCAAGCTCGCCGGCGCATTGATTGCGCGCGAGCCGTTCGCGGAGGTCGAGGCGTTGGCCAGGGACTGCTTCCGCGAACTCGTTACTACCCCGCATGTCGCGATCCGGGTGAATGACGCCTTGTATGAGCAGGCGCAGCAAAAGCTTGTTGAGCTGGCCCGGCAGACCGGCTTCGACGGCCGCCTGCTCGTGCTGGCGGAGCCGGACATCGCGATCGGCGATTGCCGGATCGAGTGGGCGGACGGCGGTGTCATCCGTGACCGGGCTGCCGCCGATGCCATGATCGAGGAGACGGTGCGGCGGTTCGTGGATGCGCGGCACGCGGGCGGCGCGCTGGAAGTGAGAGGTAACGGCGATGAGTGACGATCCCACCAATGTCCCCTTCCCCAATCTGGAAGGCGGCGCGCTGGCGCCGGGCGATCTTGCGATCGCTCCTTCCGAGCCCGAAACCGGCGGCCAGACCGCGGCCGATCTCGAGGCGATTTTCGACGTCCCGGTGCGGGTCTCGGCGGTGCTCGGCCGCGCCCGGATGGACGTGTCCGAATTGCTGCGGCTCGGTCCCGGCGCCGTGCTCGAACTCGACCGCAAGGTCGGCGAGGCCATCGACATCTATGTCAACAACCGCCTGATCGCACGTGGCGAGGTCGTGCTCGTCGAGGACAAGCTCGGCGTGACCATGACGGAAATCATCAAGGCGGACAAAGCCTAGCAAAGAAACGGCAGCAGTTAAGGACCACGCCCATGCGCCTGCTCATCGTCGGCACCCTGAAAGGCCAGCTCACGCTCGCCACCAAATACGCCATGGACAAAGGCGCCTCGGTGACCCACGCCGACACCGCCGATCAGGCGCTGGCAGTGCTGCGCTCCGGCCGCGGCGCCGATCTTCTGATGGTAGATGTCGCGCTCGACATTGCCGATCTGGTCGCGCGGCTCGCCGCCGAGCATATCCATGCGCCGGTGGTCGCCTGCGGCATCGAGACCAATGCCAAGGCCGCCGTCGCGGCCATTCATGCCGGGGCGAAAGAATACATACCGCTGCCGCCCGACCCGGAAATGATCGCGGCGGTGCTCGCCGCTGTCGCCGACGACGACCGCGAGATGGTCTGGCGCGACGATGCGATGGGCCATGTGGTGAAGCTCGCCCAGCAGATCGCAGGCTCAGATGCGTCCGTGCTGATCACCGGCGAAAGCGGCACCGGCAAGGAGGTGCTGGCGCGCTATGTCCATTCCCGCTCGAAGCGCGCCAAGAAGCATTTCATCAGCGTCAACTGCGCGGCGATCCCGGAGGCGCTGCTGGAATCCGAACTGTTCGGCCATGAGAAAGGCGCCTTCACCGGCGCCATCGCGCGCCGCATCGGCAAATTCGAGGAAGCCAATGGCGGTACCCTCCTGCTCGACGAAATTTCGGAAATGGACGTGCGGCTGCAGGCGAAACTGCTGCGCGCCATCCAGGAGCGGGTGATCGACCGGGTCGGCGGCACCAAGCCCGTGCCGGTCGATATTCGCATCATCGCCACCTCGAACCGCAATCTCGGCGAAGCAGCGCGCAACGGCACCTTCCGCGAGGATCTCCTGTTCCGGCTCAATGTCGTGAACCTGCGCATTCCGCCGCTGCGCGAACGGCCCAAGGACGTACTGGCGCTGGCCGACCATTTCGTCGCGAAATATTCCGCGGCCAACGGCCTGCTCGTACGCCCGCTTTCGGCCGATGCAAAGCAGGCGCTTGCCATCAATCCCTGGCCCGGCAACGTGCGTGAACTGGAGAATATGGTTCATCGCGCGGTGCTGCTGTCGAGCCAGCCCGAAATCGGCGCCGAAGCTTTGGTGACGCCGGACGGCTTCCGGCTCGACGCGCCGCAAGCCTCGCCTCAGGTCGCCCATGCCGCCGTCGCCGCCGAGCAGGTGACGCGCGCACTCGTCGGCCGCACCGTCGCCGATGTCGAGCGCGACCTGATCCTGGAGACGCTGAAACATTGCCTCGGCAACCGCACCCATGCCGCAAACATTCTCGGCATCTCGATCCGCACACTGCGCAACAAGCTCAACGAATATGCCGGCGACGGGGTACCGGTGCCGCCGCCCCATGGCGGCGAGATGCGGTTTGCGGGGTGATTTGCCGCGCATAAGTCAGTCGTCATGGTCGGGCTTGTCCCGGCCATCCACGTTTTCGTATTCATGAAAAAAGGCGCGGATGCCCGGCTCAAGCCCGGGCATGACGACGGCGGAGAAACCAATGCCCACCATCTACAAAATCCTCCCCGCCTCGCTCTGGGCCGCTGCGCAGGACGAAGGCGCGTTCCGCGGCTCCGATGTCGACATCCGGGACGGCTATATCCATTTCTCCACCGCCGAACAGGCAGCGGAAACCGCTGCGAAGCATTTCGCCGGTCAGCGCGACCTCGTGCTTCTGCATGTCGATGCCGATACGCTGGGCGCTCCCTTGAAATGGGAACCCTCGCGCGGCGGCGCGCTGTTTCCGCATCTTTACGCACCACTGAAAATCGAGCATGTCATCCGCGCCGATCCGCTGCCGCTCGGCGCCGACGGCCGCCATGTGTTTCCGCCGCTGACCTGAGCGGCCGACCCGATAGGTTCATGCATGCATCATTGCACCCGGCTCGCGCTCGCCGTCGCGCTGATGCTTCCCGCCGCATCCGCGCGTGCAGACTTCAAGGATTTCCGCGACTGGCTCGCCGCCTGCGACAATGTACGGAACTGCTCGGCTTTCGCGACCAGCCCTGATGCGGGCGAGGCCGGCGCCTATCTGCGGATCGAGCGCGGCGGCGCAGCCGATGCGCCGGTGATCGTCACGCTCTCGGTCGATCTGGGCGGCGCCAAGTCCTACGGCGTGGCGTTCGACGACCCCTCCCTGCCCGGCCTGCCGTCCGGCAGCCTGCAGGGAGAAGATGGCGAAGGCTCCGACTATCGCCGCACCGAGATCGCGCGGGGCAATGCCGCCTCCGCATTGATCGACTCGATCCGCAAAGCCAAGGCGATCGTGGTCACACGCCACTATGCGGGCAAACCGCCGGACGGCGCGGTCACGCGCATCTCGATGTCGGGCGCGACCGCCTCGCTCTTGTGGATCGACGACCAGCAGAAGCGCCTCGATACCGTGACCGCTTTGGTGCGGCGCGGGGCAAAGCCCGCCTCTGCCGTGCCGCCGCAATCAAAGCCGCCGGTGATCATTGCGGCCAGGCCCTCGGACGCCAAGCCGCCGGAAAGCCATTCGTCCGCGCTGCTCGCCAAGGGTCGTGCGCTTTGCGACGACAACGACCGGAATTCGCAGATCGAAGATGTCAGCGCGCTTGGCGGAGGGCAATTCCTCTATCAGTTCACCTGCCCGGACAGCAGCGGCGCCTATAACTTCTGGAACGTCTTCCTGATCGGTCCGGCCGGCAACGTGCAGGCGCTGCGCCCCGCCGACTTCCGCAGGCCGCCCGGCCTTGGCGACAAGGACGCGCCGCGATCCGGACTGACGAATCCCTCCTTCGATCCGCGGACCATGACATTGACCAGTTTCAACAAGGGCCGCGGCATCGGCGATTGCGGCGTCGAGGAGGAATGGGTGTGGGACGGCAAGGCATTCCAGCTCGCGCTCGAGCGCACGATGGGCGAATGCCGCCTGATTCCGGCGGACGACTGGCCGGTGACGTGGCGTGCGGAGGTCAGGCGTTAACGTCGATCAAGCGGCGTCCGCAGCGCGCGGCGCCGGCGGCGAAACTTTAGCGCCGGCCAATGTCTCCCCATCGATGAGCCGCCGGATGTCCCGTTCGGGCATCGGCTTGCCGAACAGATAGCCCTGGACCGCGGCGCAGCCCTGCTCGCGCAGAAAGCTGAGATGCTGCTCGGTCTCGACGCCTTCGGCGAGAACCGGAATCCGCAAGCTGGTTCCGAGCAAAATGGTCGCCTTGACAATGGCTGCGGCGTGCACGTTGTCGGCGAGACCGGCCATGAATTCCCTGTCGATCTTGATTTTGTCAAAGGGAAAATTCTTCAGGGTCGACAGCGACGAATAGCCCGATCCGAAATCATCCATCGCCACCAACACGCCTTGCGCCTTCAATGCGCGGATGACGTCAAGCGCATGCTGCTGATCGGCGATGATGCCGCTTTCGGTCAGTTCGACTTCCAGCCGCGACGCGGCCAGACCGCTTTCCTTGAGGATTTCGGCAACCCGTTTCGCCAGTCCGGGCTGCCCCAGCTGCATCGGCGCAAGGTTGACCGCCACCCGGTAGGGCTTGCTCCAGCGCGCCGCCGTCGCGCACGCCGTCCGCAGCACCCAATCGCCCAGTTCCAGAATAAGCCCGGTCTCTTCGGCAATCGGAATGAACTCGGCCGGAGACACCGTGCCGCGCTCCGGATGATTCCAGCGCAGCAGCGCCTCGAATCCGATGACGTCCCGCGACACGGTATCGTTCTGCGGCTGATAGTAGAGTTCGAATTCGCCGCAAGCGATGGCCCGGCGCATGTCCATCGCAAGCGCCGCACGTGAGCGCCCCGACTCGTCCATCGTCTGGTCATAGACGCAGACCTTGTTGCGGCCCATGCTTTTTGCCCGATAGAGCGCCAGATCGGCCCGCGTCATCAGCAACTCAGGCACGGCTCCGTCATCCGGGAAAGTTGCTATGCCGATGCTGCATCCGACGGTCAGCGTCCGGCCCTCCCAGTGTGTCGGCTCGACGATGGAGCGGCGGAGGCGTTCGGCGAATCGAACCGCTTCGTTGCGCGTGAAGATGTCGTGCTTGATCGCGACAAATTCGTCGCCGCCGACGCGCGCAAGGAATTCTCCAGATTGCACGATGCCGCCGAGACGCTCCGCAAGCGCCTGAAGGACTGCGTCACCCGCCATATGCCCGTGCGCGTCGTTGACGTCCTTGAAGCGGTCGAGATCGATCGCAAGCAGCGCAATCCGGGCGGTATCGTCGCGGTTATGGGCCAGCAGGTCGGCAAGCCGTTTTGCGAGGTGGCTGCGGTTGGGCAAACCTGTGAGCGGATCGTGAAGCGCCATGTGGCGATACTTCGCCGAGGCCTCGTTGGCGGCATGCAGATCGATCATATAGGCCGAACCGCCGGTCATCAGCACCAGCGCGAAGGTGACAATGACGGCTGCCGCAATCGTGGAGTCCGATACCGACTGTGCGGCCGCTTCGGCGCCTGCCAGCGGATAAACCGTCATCGCGCCCATCGCGGTGAAATGCATGGTGGCGATCGCCAGAACCATCGCAAGCGCACCGCCATATTTGCAGAACCGGGTCACCGGGCGCGCGATACGGTTCATGGCCACCGCGCCGAAAAACATCCCGAGCACAACCGAAGCAACCACAAGGGTCGCGTCCCACTCGACAATCGCAGGCATCAGCAGCGCCCGCATGCCGACGAAATGCATGACGGCGATGCCCAGGCCGAAGACCACGCCGCCGAGTTCGACCAGCGGCGTTAGCCGGCCGCGTGCCGTTATCAGAAAGCCGGCCGCGGTGAATGCCACCGCCAAGAGGAGGGACAGGACGGTGATCTGCGGATCGAAACTGCGCTCGACCGGGACATCGTAGCCAAGCATCGCGGCGAAATGCGTCGTCCAGATCGTGCCGCCCGCTACCAGTCCGGCCAGCAACAGCCAGTGCGGTCGTCGCGGGCCATCACTGCGGCGCAGGCGCGCGAACAGCCGCATCGACAGCACCGAACCGAGCGCACAGACCGCTGCAGCGATAGCGAGGTAACGTGCATCGTGCTCCAGCGCGAGGCAGGAGAAAACCGTGTACATCCGGGAGGGCTCCAAGCGTGGACCCATGCAGATACGGCATCTGCGCCCAAAGCGGTTCTAACCCGGCCCAGTGAATTCGCGGGGTTGGTAAAGCCGCCGTTAGGCGGAACCTTGCCCGCTCACATCAGCGCATAGGCGCTCGACACCATCGCCACCGGTTTGGGATCGAAGGCGGTCGTCAGCAGCACCTGCCCGAACGCCATGCTGCGGCCGAGGCGCACGATCCGCGCGTCCGCCAGCACGTCGGCATTGGCGGCCGGCTTGAGAAAGTGCGAGGTCTGATCGACCGTGGTCATCGGCCGGTAGCGGCCGCAGGCCGAGGCCACAGCGAATACCATCGCGGTGTCGGCCAGCGACATCAGCGCCTGGCCGCAGATAATGCCGCCCTCGCGGCAGAGCCGGTTGGAGAATTTCATCCGCAAGCTGGCCCCCGCCCCGCCGCCGCTGCCGGGAGGATGGATCGCCTCGACGCTCAGGCTCAAGTCGCGGACCCAAGGCGCAAAGACCGTTTCCAGCAGATGCTCCGCCGCAGCCTGCTCGAAGGCCGCATTCTCCAATTCCGCCATGAAAAGCCCCCGTTTCGTCCCGGACCTTAAAAAGCACGCGGTGCCGCGCCACCCCCGTTAACGCTTCGCTAACCATAAACCGGGCAAATATTACCTAGCAGGTTCAGGGGTTTTCGGGTTCCGAATGTCCGACATTACGGCTGCTCCGACACGCGGGCGCTTTGCGCTGCCCGCCTTGCACGAGATTGCGCAGCTCGCCAAGCGCGGCGACCTCATGCTCGCAGCCGGGGTCCTGACAATCCTCGTCGTCCTGATCCTGCCGCTGCCGCCGATGGCGCTCGACATGTTCCTTGCGGTGTCGATCACGATCTCGGTGCTGATCCTGATGACGGCGCTGTTCATCCATGGGCCGCTGGAATTCTCCGCCTTCCCCACCGTGCTCTTGATCGCGACCATGCTGAGGCTCGCCCTCAATCTCGCCTCGACGCGGCTGATCCTGGCGAACGGGCATGAGGGTCCGGCCGCAGCCGGCCACGTCATCGAGGCGTTCGGCAATTTCGTGATGGCCGGCAATTTCGTGATCGGGATCATCGTGTTCACGATCCTGATCATCGTGAATTTCGTGGTCATCACCAAGGGCTCGGGCCGCATCGCCGAAGTCGCCGCCCGCTTCCACCTCGATGCGATGCCCGGCAAGCAGATGGCGATCGACGCCGACCTCTCCGCCGGCCTGATCGACGAGACCGAAGCCCGCCGCCGCCGCAAGGAGCTGGAGGACGAAAGCGGCTTCTTCGGCGCCATGGACGGCGCCTCGAAATTCGTGCGCGGCGACGCCATCGCCGGCCTCCTGATCGTATTCATCAACGTGATCGGCGGCATCATCATCGGCGTCGCCCAGCAGAATATGGGTTTTCTCGACGCCGCGAAGGCCTACACGCTGCTGACCGTCGGCGACGGTCTGGTCACGCAGATTCCGGCGCTGATCGTCTCGACTGCGGCGGGCCTGCTCGTGTCGAAGTCGGGCGTCTCGGGCGCGGCCGACAAGGCGCTGATGAAGCAGCTCTCCGGCTATCCGAAGGCGCTCGGCATGTCGGGCGGCGTGATGCTCATCATGGCGCTGTTGCCGGGCATTCCGATGCTGCCCTTCCTGTTGCTTGGCGGCGGCGCCAGCGCACTGGCCTATCACCTCGGCAAGCAGCACAAGGCGACGGCCGACGCGGCCAAGTCCGAGAAGACAGCCGCCGCCGCTGCCGCCGCAGCGCCCGCGGAAGAGCCGATTTCGCAATCGCTCAAGATTGACGACCTCAAGATCGAGCTCGGCTATGCGCTCCTGCCGCTGGTCAATACCCAGGACGGCGGCGACCGCCTGACCGAGCAGATCAAGGCTTTGCGCCGCGCGCTGGCGCTGGAGATGGGCTTCGTGATGCCGGCGGTGCGCATTCTCGACAATGTCCAAAGCGACGCCAACACCTACGTCATCAAGATCAAGGAGGTCGAGGCCGGCTCCGGCAAGCTGTGGCCGAACCAGTTCATGGTCATGGATCCCAACGGCGGCCAGGTGAACCTGCCCGGCATCCACACCATCGAGCCGACTTTCGGCCTTCCGGCAACCTGGGTTGATGCGGCGCACAAGGAAGAGGCCGCGATCAAGGGCTACACGGTCGTGGATGCCGCAACGGTGTTGTCGACGCACCTGACCGAGCTTTTGAAGGCCAATGTTTCCGACCTTCTCTCCTACGCGGAAGTCTCCAAGCTGCTGAAGGAATTGCCCAAAGAACAGGCCGAACTGCTCAAGGACATCGTGCCGGCGCAAGTTTCCATGTCCGGCATCCAGCGGGTGCTGCAGATGCTGCTGGCCGAGCGCGTCTCCATCCGCGATCTCTCCACCATCCTGGAAGGCGTCGCCGACGCGGTGTCGTTCACCCGCAATCCGGCGCAGATCGCCGAGCATGTGCGCGCGCGGCTGGCGCGGCAGATTTGTGCACAGCACACATCACATTCTGGCTACCTGCCGCTGATCGCCATGTCGGCGAAATGGGAGCAGGCCTTCGCCGACTCCATCGTCGGCCAGGGCGACGAGCGCACACTGGCGATGCAGCCCTCGAAGCTCTCGGAATTCATCACACTGATTCGTGAACGCTTCGAGGAAGCGGCGCGCCAGGGCGAAGCCCCGGTGCTGGTCACATCGGCGTCAATCCGGCCGTTCGTGCGAGGCATCGTGGAACGTTTCCGCTCGCAGACGCCTGTGCTCTCACAGGCGGAAATCCATCCGCGCGCGCGTTTGAAGACGGTCGGCAGCATCTAGGACAGTGTTTTCAGCACGGTTGCGCAAAATTTGCGGTTAACAAAGAGTTAATGCGCGGCTTGGTGCAGCGCGTCCGAAGGACAACAGTCACGTCCTTTCACATCTGGTCAACGAGATGTGAACGCCCGATGCGGAACGGAAAGCACCTTACTACGTTGCTGCTACGTCGTCAGGATTGAACCCGGCGGCGGACGGTCCCGACAAAAAATGCGGGACACCAGGACAGGCAGGGACGTGTCATGAACAATTCCTCGCTGCGCAGCGCCGATAGCGCGACCCATCTCAAGGTGGTTGTCGTTTCGCTTGTTGCCGCCATCATGGTGGTTGGCGTGGGCATCCTGGCCAAACCGAATTTCTCGACGGGCGCCGATACGTTCGCGCAGCGCTTCGATGCGTCGGGCCCCGTGATTCGCGCCGGCACGACCACCACCACAGCCGGTGGACTTGGCACGATCCGCTAGTTTTCTGACGTTGAATCTCCCTCCCCCCAGGGATCAACGTTGTGTGTTGCGCCCCCTCCCCCCAAGGGGGCGCAACTTTTTTTGCGCCGCCCTTTCGCTGATTTTCGGAAAAACGAGCGGGGCCGACTGACTTTACGCTACGGCACCGCCTCAATCAGCTTGCCGACATAGACGATCGGCCCGGTCGCAACACCGGTCGGCGAACCGCCGGGCGGCTCGACCGTCACCGCGTATGTGGCTTCGTTGATGATCTGCGGATCATAGGCGGCGAGCTGCGAGCGGGTGAATTCATGGTCGCCGATCAGGCCAAGCGACCGAGGCCGCGGAAACTTATCGTGGACCAGCCAAAGCTCATAGGACCGGTCGCGCGGCGCATCGGCGCCGACACGGCGCACCGTGAATTCCTTGGTCCGCAGATCGACCGTCAGCAGGAAGCCCGGCGACACCTTGTCGGCCTGCAGCACCGCAACATAGCGCCCGGCGTCGGGCCGCGGCTGATAGGCCTCGCGGATGCCGACAAAGACCAGCAGAGACGCGGCGAGCGCCGTCGCCGCATAGGCGAGATTGCGCCATCGCTTCAGCCGCCGCGTCAGATCGATGACCTCGGCGCTGCCGGACGGCGATCCGACGACCGCGGCGACCCCCGGCAGAGCGGCCGCGATTTTCGTCCACAGCGATGCAGGCGGCTCAACGCTCTCGGAGGCTTCGGCGAGCAATGACAACCGCCGCTCCCAGAACGCGACGCGCTCTGCGAAATCCCGATCGGTCGCGGCCAGGCGCTCGGCTTGCGCGCGTTCGGGTGCGTCTAGCGTTCCGAGCGCATATTCGGCGGCCAGGATTTCGTGGTCTTCGTCCATTGTCATGTCCGCCCTCTCACGATCCGAGACATTCCCGGATCTCGATCAGGCTCCGTCGCAGCCAGGTCTTGATCGTGTTGACGGGCTTTCGAAACTTTGCCGCCAATTGCTCGCGGCTGAGCCCGTTATAGTAGGCCAGCAGCACCATCTGCTTGCGGTCGGTATCCAGGGTGCCGATGCATCCCATCAGACGCTTGAGATCCTCGCTCAGTTCGCGGGCTGCGAGCGGATTCGGGATATCGGCGGCTACGTCCATCGCTTCGGGCTCCTCCTCGATCGAGGCCTCGCTGCGCTTGCGAACAAGATCGATCGCCCGGTTGCGCGCGATCGTGACCATCCAGGTGATGGGAGAGGCTTTGGACGGATCGAACGAGCCGGCATTGCCCCAGATTTTGATATAGGTTTCCTGCATCACCTCGTCGGCGAGGTCCTGACGCTTCAAAATACGAAGCACAACGCCGTAGAGTTTCGCCCGGGTGGCCACGTAGAGCCGCTCGAAGGCGGTGCGGTCGCCCTGTGCGGTGGCGGCGAGCAACGTGGAAAGATCGGCAGGCGTCAGCATCAGGCAGTCCCGGGCAAAATACCCGTTTAGACATAGCATGGCTCCGGGCAGGTCGTGCAACTCACGCCCCGGTTGACTTCCGGTTTCAAACCCTTACCTAGCCAATCATGATTGCGCACCGGATCCGTCCCCTGCTTCGCGCCGGCCGCCTGCACGCAGGCAGCTGACCCGGACGGCTGCGCGCGTCAGCCTTCCGGGCTGACCCTTCACGCATTCTCACGCAATCGCACGCTCCCACAATTCGAACAGGCCGCGGCCATGACCGGCACCGTTGCCGCCTCGAGCCGTTCCGGTCCCGGTCAGAAGGAGATCACAATGAGCCATTTTCAGTCCGAACTGCCCCCAATCGCCCTGACGCGCGGCGATGCCGAGAAACTCACCCGCCTCGCCGATCGCGCGAGCGGACAATTCGCGCAGGCCGGCGATTTCCTGGCGCGCGAAATCGAACGCGCCGAAATCATCGAGGACGTGGCGCGGCTGCCGGGCATCGTTGCGATGGGATCGCGCGTGACCTTCCGCGACGACGTGACCTCGCAGGTGCGCACCGTCACGCTCGTTTATCCGGACGAAGCGAATTTGTCGGAGGGCAGGATTTCCGTGCTGACGCCGGTCGGCGCGGCACTGATCGGGCTGTCGGTCAACCAGTCGATCGAATGGGACACGGTGAGCGGCGGCCGCCGTTCGCTGACGGTACTCGCGGTCGATACAGTGAATTGACGGCGTTTGGCGCGTGCTCCGCTCGTCCGCAAGAGTGGGACGAGCGGAGATTTTCGGCTACCGCCCCGGCCGCTCCATGCCCTTGTCCTCGAGCACGGCGGCGCCCGAAGGTCCTGCCAGGAGGTCGAGGAACGCCTTGGCCGCGGTGGCATCGCGCGCCGTCGCGGACACGGCGCCGGCATAGGTGGTGTAGTTCTGGATCTCCGCCGGCAGCGGCCCGACCAGCACAACCTCTTTCACCGGCACGATCTCGCTGATCTGGTGGATGCCGAGTTCGGCGTCGCCGGATACGAGAAGATCGGCGACATAGCCGCCGCGCTTCAGCTTCGCCTTGGCGCGGATCTGGTCGGCGATGCCCCATTTCTCGAACAGTTTGTCGAGATAGATACCGCTCGAGCCGCCCGACGCCGGATCGATATAGGCAACGGTCTTTGCCTCCATCAGTGTGCGCCGAAAAGCATCGACCGATGATATGTCAGGAAGCTTTGCGCCTTTCGGCACCATCACCCCGATCGCAACCCGCGCGAGATTGGTCTTTGTGGCGGGCACGATCTTGCCGGCGGTCCCGAGCGCATCGATGACGCCGGGGGTGATCACGGCGAGGTCAAAGCTCTCGCCGCCCTCGATACGCTTGCGCAACGCACCCGCCGTGTCGTTGTCGACCACAAGCTTATGGCCCTGCTTCTCGAATTCGGGCTGGAGCGCCAGCACCACCTGCTTCATGGCCCCGGCGGTGAGCACTTTCACCTCCGCCGCCGCCGACATGCTCACGGAAAAGGTAAGCGCAGCAACTGCAACGCCAGTCATGCGAAGCAAAATCATCAGGCAACTCCCCAAAAATCCGACATCGTCGTTGCGGCGATGCATTCCAATGGACAAAACCCGCGTGTCGCCTGGCTATTCCACCGCATTGCGCTCGGAAGGCGTGGCTAAATCAGGGTTAATAAGCCCTGCTTCGAGGGGCCACACGCATTTAGCAAAAAATGAAGTATCGCTCGACAACCACCTCGATCCTGACGTTTGAATCACTATCTTTCGGGCAACCCCGGAGAAAATCGACAGGAACCGCACTTTGAGTGCCAGCGTCTGAGCATCGCCATGATCAAGTTTCTCGCAGGCTTGGAACTGCGGCGCGTGGCCGCTTATGCGGCAATCGCCGCGCTGATCACCGGCGCGTTGTTCGCCGCCGACGGCGCCTATCGCTGGGATGACGCCTCATCGACGCAGATTGCGGCACCGTCGGTCCATGAGCCGGCCGTAACCGAGACGCCCAAGCCGGCGTCTGCCGCAGCGGCAGACACGCCGGCGCAGGTTCCGGCATCCACACTGCAAGCTGAGAGCAAAACGACCGAACAGCCGTCCGACGTACCCATTATGGCTCAGACATCTAGCCCCGATGGGAGAGCGCTCACGAGCCGTGAAAGCGTTCCGGCGCCCACTCCCGACGGATCGCATGGTTCGGCCTCGACAGGGGCAACCAGCGTTATCCCTCAGGCAGCGCAAGCCACGCCGCAGATCGCGCAGCCTCCATTGCCGCCTGCCCGGCCGGCGCTCCGCACCCCGCCCGCCACACAGGCTGCACGTGAGCGGCCGGCACCCCGCCGTCCGGTTCACACTGCAGACAAGCCCCCGGCGCGCGCGGAGAAATCTGGAAGGAAGCCCGCCGAGCAACCCAATGTGTATTGGGAACGTGACAGCGACAGTCAGCTCGGCTTTGCCCCGCAACTCCGGAAGAAGACATGCGACCCGCTCACCGGCCAGATGCCGATGCAATGCTATTATCCGCGTCAGGGCCGCGAGCGCTTTCCGGCCAAGCCGCTCAACTGACATGAATGAAAAACGGCCGCGCCGGGCGCGGCCGTTTGCAATCGGGTCCGAGCGGTTCGGGATTACGCCCGAGCAGCGTTGCGGATTCGCATGATGCCGATCGAGTCGAGCTCCATCTGCTCGCGGGCATCGTGTTCGGCGCGCTCGCGCGCCTGGTCTCGCTCGTCGAGCAGTTCGACCTTCTTCAGTTCCTCGAAGGCTTCCGCAAGCTGGACCTTGGCCTCTTCGAGCTGGACGCGCAGTTCGTCGATCGAGCGCTTGAGATTTTCTTTGCGCTGGTTGGCGGCCTTGGCATAGGTCGGATAGGCGAAATGCGAAGGGTCCTGAATGCCGGCGCGGTCCTGCTCGGCCTTCACTTCGCGCTCGAGATCGGCGCTCATGCGCTCGAACTCGGCGATCATGGTCTCGATCTGCATTGTCCGGCGGCGCTTTTCGTCCACCTGAAATTTGCGTAGCCGGATCAGCGTCTCACGCGACTTCATCGACACACACTCCCCGAAGCCCCAATTCCGAACGCCGCGCGCAACGGCCGCAGGCGTGTTGGGCTGGATTGTGACGGGCTATCGTTATTTTTTTGTTTCCAGCTCGCTGAGAATACCCGCAAGCCGCTGATATCCTTCGGCGAGGGTGGTCTTCTCGTCCTTGGCCTGGCCGAGAAAGTCCTCCAGCGGCTGATGCAGGCGGATCGCCTCATCCACCTCCGCGCTCGAACCGGGCCGGTAGGCCCCGAGCCGGATCAGTTCCTCCATATCGGCATAGGTCGCCATGACCTGTTTGGCACGGGTGAGCACCGGCAAAAAGGCCGGGTCGGCCGACCGCGGCATGGTCCGCGACACCGATTTGAGGACATTGATCGCCGGATAGCGTCCGCGCTCGGCGATGGCGCGCTGCATCACGATATGGCCGTCGAGAATGCCGCGCACGGCATCGGCGATCGGCTCGTTATGGTCGTCGCCGTCAACCAGCACCGTGAACAGCCCGGTAATGGTGCCCTGATCGGTCCCCGGCCCGGCCCGCTCCAGAAGCCGCGGCAATTCGGAGAACACGGTCGGCGTATAGCCCTTGGCGGTCGGCGGTTCGCCGGCCGACAGGCCGATCTCGCGCTGCGCCATGGCGAAGCGGGTCACCGAATCCATCAGCGCCAGCACGTCGCGGCCCTCGTCGCGGAAATATTCGGCGATGGCGAGCGTCAGATACGCCGCCTGCCGGCGCATCAGCGCGGGCTCGTCTGAAGTCGCAACCACCACCACCGAGCGCTTCAGCCCCTCCTCGCCCAGATCCTCCTGGAGGAATTCCTGCACCTCGCGGCCGCGTTCGCCGACCAGGCCAATGACCGACACATCGGCCTCGACATTGCGCGCAAGCATCGACAGCAGCACCGACTTGCCGACACCCGAGCCTGCGAAAATGCCCATGCGCTGGCCGCGGCAGCAGGTGAGAAAGGTATTGAGCGCGCGCACGCCGAGATCGAGCGGGGCGCCGACACGCTTCCGCGCATGGGCCGGTGGTGGTGCAGCGCGGAAAGGATATGGGGACGGTCCCGCCGGCAGCGGGCCCTTGCCGTCGATCGGCTCGCCCATGGCGTTGACGACCCGGCCGAGCCAGCCATCGCAGGGCCGCACTGCAGCCGGTGCTGCGGAAACCACGGCACGGCAGCCGCGCCGCACGCCGTCGAGCGCACCGAACGGCATCAGCAGCGCATTGCTTCCGGAAAATCCAACCACTTCGCACGCGATGGCGCGGCCGGGCGCAGTCTCGATCGTGACCTTGCAGCCGACCGACATGGCATGGATCGGTCCCGCCACCTCGACCATCAGGCCGCGCACGCCGACAACGCGGCCGAAGATTTCGACGCCGTCGAGTTCCGCGATCTGTTCGGCCAGGGCTTTCATGGGAGGTGCGAATGTGAATGTATCATTGCGCGGCAAACTCGGCCTTCACCTCTCCCCTGGGGGGACAGGTCGGCGAGCAATGCGAGCCGGGTGAGGGGGATTGGTTGGCGGAAAGGGTTGAGCCCCCTCACCCCAACCCTCTCCCCCAAGGGGAGAGGGAGCCCCACCGCACGCGCGGATGGATTGTCCGTACGGATAGCGTCTTCACCCGCGCTTAAAGTTACCGCCTCTGCTGCGGTCTTAACTTCGTGTTTACCCGCGTCGTTAATCATTGCGTCACCGTTCCTGTGACGGTGCGAAAGGGCTTGCCGGCGATAGCATTCAAGGGCTGGCCCCGGGAGTCGGCTAATTCCGATTCTTGACGCGGAACATGAACTCTCGCACGGGGAAAAAGCTGTACCCCGGATAAGAATTTAGGCCGATTCGACGGCTCCTGCCTAGATCGGCCTTGCGAACCGGAATCAGCTTTTGTTAACCATGTGAGTCTAGCGTTCCCGAATCGTATTGTTGCAAGGCGTTTGAAAGGCCGCCGCTCCCGGCGTGCCGACCTGATAGGGGCCCCGCAGCGGCGAGAGAGGGGACTGGCATGCGCGTTTTGCTGATCGAGGACGATAGCGCGACGGCGCAGTCGATCGAGTTGATGCTCAAATCCGAGAGCTTCAATGTCTACACCACCGACCTTGGTGAGGAAGGCGTCGATCTCGGCAAACTCTACGACTACGACATCATCCTTCTGGACCTGAACCTGCCCGACATGTCGGGCTTCGAGGTTCTGCGCTCCCTTCGCGTTGCGAAGGTGAAGACACCCATTCTGATCCTCTCCGGCCTGGCCGGCATCGAGGATAAGGTCCGCGGTCTCGGCTTCGGCGCCGACGACTACATGACCAAGCCCTTCCACAAGGACGAACTCGTCGCCCGCATCCACGCGATCGTGCGCCGCTCCAAGGGCCACGCCCAGTCGGTCATCAATACCGGCGATCTCGTCGTCAATCTCGACCAGAAAACGGTTGAGGTCCACGGCCAGCGCGTGCATCTGACCGGCAAGGAATATCAGATGCTGGAGCTGCTTTCGCTGCGCAAGGGCACGACGCTGACCAAGGAGATGTTCCTCAATCATCTTTATGGCGGCATGGACGAGCCCGAACTCAAGATCATCGACGTGTTCATCTGCAAACTGCGCAAGAAGCTGGCGAACGCCTCGAACGGCAAGAACTACATCGAGACGGTGTGGGGCCGCGGCTATGTGCTGCGCGAGCCGTCCGACGACGAAGCGCGTATCCCGGCCTGACGGCTTCTTGAAGGTTTCCCTGGGGACGTAAGCCGTGCGTTGAACTGATCTCTCCTCTGCAAGGTCACTGCAAACTCGAACCCCGCCGGAAACGGCGGGGTTTTTTCTTTGGATTGCCTCGTCTGCAGAACCGCATGTCTCCGCGCATGCGTTGACCGAGCGCCGTCAGTGCAGGTTGCCCCGGTCTGCCGCCCGCCCGAAGTCCTGAACAAGACCGGCGGCAAGTGCCTGGCGGTAAACCCGCGGGCTCACTCCGGTCCAGCGATTGAAGGCCCGGGTGAAATGCGCCGGATCGGAATAGCCAAGCGAATAGGCGATCTCCAGAACGGTGTGATCCGCGCGCGCCAGAAGCCGGAGGGCGCGGTCACGCCGGTATTCATCGATCAGTTCCTCGAACGTTACGCCCCAGTCGTTCAGGCGGCGCTGCAGGGTCCGCGCACTGATGTTCAGGCGCTTCGCCACCCGTTCGCGGGTCGGGTGCTCATAGGGCAGCATCTTGGCGATCAAGGCGATGGCATCATGCGTGGTCTCCAGGAACGGTGTCGATTCTGGAGGGTTGCGGTCGAGCCGCGCGGTCATAATGTCATTGTCGAACACAACGCCGTCGAAGTCACAATCATAGGCAATGGACGCGCCGAGAAAATCTTGCAGCCCCTCGAACATGGAGTTGTAGGGGCGCGCCACCTTGATCGAGATCGCCCCGGCCTCACCAGTCATCAATCCGATCTTTCGCAGCACGACCAGCGTGCCGAAGATGTGCTGGATCGGGTCGAGCGAGCCGCGGCCGAGATAGCTGAAATTCAGATGCACGCTGTCCGGCATTCTCTCGAGCCTGAACCGGGTCCCTTTCTGCATCGTATCGACAGTGTTGCACGCGAAGTTCAAACCGGCCCAGAGATTTGGTGACTGCGCGATCGACTTTCCCCACCATCCGAGCTGGGGCACCTCGTAGTGACTTGCGATCTGCGCACCATAAAATCGCGAGCCCGTCGCGCGGGCGACATGATCTTCCAGCCTGAAGCAGACATCGCGATCGAACCACGCGTCGGGGTCGCCGAGCTGCGACGGCACGATGCCGCCGTTTCTCAAAATCGGCGCGGCGCGCAGCCCCTGATCGGCGAGGAATCGCGGCACATGGATCAGGGTGAGCGAGCGATGAGAAAAGTGATACGAAAAAGCAGACATGCTGCAATGCCAAAACACTGTCTACAGAACCGCAACTAAAGCATCACGCCGATACCGTGGCGAGCGGTCTTTTTGCATTCGCCGCAAAACGTCATGACCGCAAATGGCAAGACACCACCCCTAAAAGGTATGGTAATTGGTCCAGTGGAGCGTATGCCGATCAAGGCTTCACAGAAAAGGCCAATCCGGCACGCGCTATTGGGGGCGCTTATGAGCCAAAACTCTTGGTCGGGTCGTCTATCAAGCCGGCGTTGGTCGGTCAGCGCATCGGCGCTGGCATGCGTGATGATGTATGGTACCGCGCTGGAAGCCGCCGACATGCCGGTCAAGTCTCCGCCCGCCCCGGCGCCCGCCTATAACCCCTGGCGATTTGACATAACGCCCTATGCATGGATGCCGTCGCTGAACGGCTCTTCGACGATCAAGGGGCACACCACCGACATCGACGCTAACTTCTTCGGCGACATCATTCACCGCGAAATTCCGAGGCAATTGTTCGGACTCATGACCGCGTTCGAAGCGCGGAACGACCGCTTCGCGATCATCGGCGACTTCACCTATCTCAAGCTCGGCGCCGGGAAGAGCGGCCAGCGCTCCGAATCGCTCGATCCGCGGCTCACGCTTGCGGTGGGCGCAAATTTCGAGACGACCATCAAGATGATCATCACCGAACTGGCGGGCGCCTACGAGCCTGCTCGGTGGGGCTCGCCCGCAGGTTCTGCGACCTCGATCGATATCTACGCGGGCGGCCGGCTCTGGTGGCAGCAGGCGGAAGCCAGCCTAAATGTCGATGCGTCGCTCACGGCCGTGCTACCGCGCCAGAGCTTTGTCTTCGACGGCAGCCGCGCTTACGCAAAATCCGGCGACATCACCTGGGTCGATCCGCTGGTCGGCTTGCGGCTACGGCATCAGTTCACGCCGGGCCACGAACTGACGCTGAGCGGCGATATCGGCGGCTTCGGGGTTGGCAGCGAGCTGTCCTGGCAGGCGGTTGGCGCCTATCGTTTCGCCTTCGCCAAGGCCTATGGTGCCGATTGGTCCGGCATGATCGGCTACCGCGCGCTCTATGCCGATTACTCGAAGGGCTCGGGCAACACGCTGTATCAGTTCGACATGCTGCAGCATGGGCCGATCGTGGGCGTGAGCGCGCGATTCTGACCCGACGCCCGCAGGGTCTATCAATACCGTCACCGTTAACCATTCCGGCGTTTTGCCGAAAACCGCCACGGTTTCGTCGCCTACAGTCCTTTCTCGCGCCTTTACCCGCGTTTAACCACGCCGGGCCAAGGTGAGAGGGGGAAGTCTCTGTTGGGTTGTGTGGGGGTATTGCGTTCGATGACGCGTGCGACCTCTGGCCGGCGCGTCGCAGCGCCCGGGCGGCACCGGCCGCTTTTTCCTATCCGCATTGCAGTGTCGCTGATGCGCGGCGCCGCCGCGATCGCAGTGGTGATGGCGGTCGTGGCCGCGGCACTCTCGGCGGCTGGCTGGGTGCTCTCTGTCGCCCATGATGCAAGGGCGGAACGGCGCAGCACCATCGGGCTGCCCCAGGAATCCCGGCTTGCCTGGCTCTCGATCCCGGCGAGCGCCATCGCTTCGACCCTTCCCTATGTCACGCGCAATTGGCCGGAAGAGAGGCCGGACGTCACCGGTTCGGTCGCGCCGGACAAAATCGCGCTGCCCTCCTCCGGCTTTCTCGGCGAAGATGCGCTTGACCCGTTCTTCACGGGCCTGCCGGTGCAGCAGGCACTCCGTTTCGAGCAACGCTTCTCGGCGGTGACCAACCGCTTCGAGCCGGCGGTTCGCAAGGCGATCGTGCCGCCGATGATCATGCCGCGCGCACGGCCGCAACGGCTGGCATCATTGCCGCCTGCGAGCGGCATCACGATCCCCGACGAGGATCCGAAGCTTGAAAAAACCGCGATCTACGACATCACCGCCAAAGCCGTTTACATGCCGAACGGCGAGAAGCTCGAAGCCCATTCCGGCTTCGGCCAGTACATGGACAATCCGAAATACGTCAAGCTACGGATGCGCGGCGTGACGCCGCCCAATACCTACCGGCTGCGCATGCGCGAGGCGCTGTTCCACGGCACCGAGGCGATCCGCATGCTGCCCGAGGACAGGGCCGCGATGTTCGGACGCGACGGCATCCTGGTGCATCCGTATTTGCTCGGACCTAATGGGCAGTCGAACGGCTGTGTTTCAATCAAGGACTACGACAAGTTCCTCGCCGCCTATAAACGCGGCGAGGTCACCCGCATGGTGGTCGTATTCCGCCTGCCCGAGCCGCCGGCCTCCTATGCGCGGCGCCAGTCGAGAAGCGCGCGGGCGCTGTAGCGGCCGAATGGCGGGCCGCCATGCGCCGCCCAGACGATCCCCGCAACCAGCATGAGGGCGAGTATCGTCTTGATCATGCGACCTCCGCCTTGTTGCCGGTCGCGGTCGCATTCACCCGAGACGCCAGCCAGGCGCAGGCGCGCATGGCGCCGGCGCCGGGGAATGGCGTATTCGGCGGCTCAGCGGTGCGTGTGAAGTCCACCAGCACGACGTTGTGCTCCCGGCCGATCACATAGCGGTCGAGATAAGCTGCAATCATCGCCCGCTCCTATTGCAGAGATCGGCCCTGATCGGGATCGGGATCGTGGCGCCGGATCAGCCCGCGCAGCCGCCGCCGGCGATAGCCGCGGGCAACGCCGGGCATCGCTTCGTTGGCCTGCTGGTCGAGTTCGCGAAGACACTCCATGATGTCGTCGAAGCGCACGCGCACCCCGCCCGGAATCTCGCGGAGCTCCGGGGTGGCTTCCAGCGCACAGGCATCCGAGGCCCAGGATGCGAGGATTGCGCGCTTCTCGTTCAGGCTGAGATCCGCATCGCGCACGACATCGCGCGGATGCGCGAAAGCCCGTTCCGGGTGCAGAAGGTTGTCCAGATCGAGCGCTCTCACAGCTACATCCTCCGTAGAGCAACATTGCCATGAGCGTTGCGCCGGACCGTCCGCCGGCGCCCGCAACAGTCCCCATCGGGGCGGCTGTCAGCGGCAAGATTTGGGATGACGGCGCTCCGGGTCAAGGGGTTTGCGGCACCCAATGCGTGACAAGATCGTCTGTTTTTATCCTTTTACTTCAGACAGATAACCGCAGGCGACAGCTTGTCGCGCAACTCCCCACCGCCGCCCGCCGGGAACCGCAGACGAACGCCCCGGCCGCAAAAATTTTCTTTCCCGGCTTTCCCGGTTGCGAAATCACGCTATGCATCGCTGAAATCCAAGGAGGGCGGCGCTGTCCCCTCGGACGATATGCGCACCGAGTTGTCTCTCCCGATGGACGCCAAGACCCAACACGCCCCCCATCACGCGCAGGCCGATGCAAGGGCCGGCGCCCCTGTTGCCGGCCGCACCGCGACCCTGATCGGCTTCTGCGCCGTACTGCTCTGGGGCACGCTGGCGACGCTGACCACACTGAAGGGCGGCGACATCGCGCCGTTTCAGTCCACCGCCATCACCTTCGCGGTCGGCGGCATCACGATCGCGGGCTATGCCCTCGCCACCGGCCGCGCCCGCATGATGATGCCGACGCTGCCCTCGTTTCTGCTCGGCATCTACGGCCTGTTCGTGTTTCACGCCATGTATTTTGCGGCGCTGAAATTCGCGCCCCCGGCGGAAGCCGGCCTGATCGCCTCGCTCTGGGCGCTGCTCACCGTTTTGTTGTCCGGCTTCCTGCCCGGCGTGACGTTGAGCTATCGCCACATCGTCGGCGCCCTGATGGGCTTCACCGCCGCAGCGCTCTTGGTCTTTGACAAGATCGGCGCCACGAGCGGCTATCCCGATGCGCTGTTGGGCTTCATCTTCGCCTTCGGCAGCGCCGTAGTCTGGGCGACCTATTCGGTGATGTCGCGGCTGATCGCGGCGGTGCCAAGCGAAAGCGTGGCGCCGGCCTGTTTCGCGACCGCAGCGCTCGCGCTCGCATGCAATTTCGTTTTCGAGGGTTGGACCGAACCCAGCGCCGCCCAATGGATCACGATGGTGTTTCTGGGGCTCGGGCCGATCGGCGCCGCCTTCATGCTCTGGGACATCGGCATGAAGCACGGCAATGTCGCTTTTCTCGGCGTGCTTGGCTATGCCTCGCCGGTGATCTCCACCGCACTTCTGATCTCGCTCGGCTTCGCGCAGCCGACCTGGGTCTTGCTGGTTTCGGTCGCACTGATCGTGGCCGCGGCAAGGCTCGCGGCGCCGCGGCGCCGCAAATCATGACGCGAGGCTTGATGCGACGCTTGAGGCAATGCCTGCCGGTGCGCTGCCCGGCTGGAGGGTGACTGATTCGGCCGGAGCGTAAAGGCCGCGCCGGCCGGGCACGGTCAAGAATGCCTGAGTGAGACCGATCGTGGTCTCGGCGGCGCCCAGGACCAGAAATCCATCCGGCGCGATGGTTCGCGCCAGCCGGTTCAGAACATCCGTCTTGGTCAGCTGATCGAAATAGATCAAGACGTTGCGGCAGACGATCAGGTCGAACCGGCCGAGCCGGGAGAAGTCCGAGAGCAGATTGAGATTGCGGAACTGCACCATGGAACGGATCTGCGGTGCGATCTGCCACATCTCTCCGACCTGCGTGAAATATTTGAGCAGAAGCTGGATCGGCAGCCCGCGCTGCACCTCGAACTGGCTGTAGATGCCGGCCTTTGCCTTTTCGAGAACGTCGTTCGACAGGTCGGTTGCGAGAATTTCGATGCAGTAGTCCTTCAGCGCGGGCGCCATTTCCCTGATGCCCATTGCCAGCGAATAAGGCTCCTGCCCGGACGAGGCCGCCGCACACCAGATGCGGATGCGCCTGGTGTGCTCGCGCGCCGCCATCAGCGAGGGCAGAACGAAGTCCCTGATCTGCTCGAATGGGATGCGATCGCGGAAGAAGAAGGTCTCGTTGGTGGTCATGGCCTCGACCACATCGGCGGTCAGCGTCTCGTCGGCGTCACCGCGCAGCCGTTGCGTCAACTGGCAAAGGTCCGGGATGCGGTGACGCTGCGCCACCGGCATCAGGCGGCTCTCGACCAGATATTCCTTGTCCGCCGTCAGCATCAGGCCGGAGCGCTGCTTCAGCAATGCGCGGATGAATTCATAGTCGCTGCCGTTCATGCATGCCTCCCGAAGGCCTGCAGGATCGCGGGTGCGATCTGCGGCAGCGGCAGAATCCGCGAGCAGAGGCCGGCCTGGGCGACCGAGCCGGGCATGCCCCAGACCACGCTGGTGCTTTCGTCCTGGGCGATCACGGTGCCGCCGCTGCCGACGATGTCCGCCGCGCCGGCCGTGCCGTCGGTGCCCATCCCCGTCAGCACCACGGCGAGCACGGCGGGGCCGAACACCTCGGCGGCCGAGGCAAACAGCAGATCGACCGAAGGCTTGCAAAAATGCACAGGTCCGGAATCGTCGAGACTTGCGACCGCCTGGCCATTGATGCGTGCGACCCGCAGATGGCGATGTCCCGGTGCAACGTAGATGCGGCCCGCAAGGAGCGCCTCTCCGTCTTCCGCCTCCCGTGCCGGATAGGCCGTCGCACGCGCAAGGTGCTCGGCCAGGATGGTGGTGAAGGTCGGCGGCATGTGCTGGGCGATCAGCACAGGCACGGTTTCGATCACCGCACCGAGATGACAGCAAACCTCGTTTAGCGCCTGCGGCCCGCCGGTGGACGAACCGATCAACAATCACGCGAGGTGTCACAGCCGAAACGGACCTCAGCACAAACGGCCGTTGCTCCACGTCCGGGACCGTGCGCTCCCTGGGCGCAGGCACAGACACCGGCCGCGGCACGGCACGCGGGCGATGCTTCCGGCGCGTGCGCGCACCGAGTTCGCGAAATTTGGTAATCAGGGCCCGGCGGTAATCCTCGCTCGTGACCACACCCTGCGCATCCGGCTTCTGAATGCAGTCGACGGCGCCAAGCGACAAGGCGCGCATCGTGACCTCGGCATTCTTTCGAGTCAGCGTCGAAGCCATGATAACCGCAAGTCCGGGCTTCTTTCTCAGAAGCAGCGGCAGCACCGTAATGCCGTCGATGTCCGGCATCGCGACATCGAGCACCACAACATCCGGATCGACGCGCTCCAGACACTCGATCGCCTCGCGGCCGGTATGCAGCGAGGCGACGATGACGATGTCCGGCTCTGCTTCCACCCAGCGTCGGATGAAACCGCGCGCCACCGCCGAATCGTCGACAAGCATCACTCGCAACGGCGATGCCAGCGCCGAAGACCAATCATTGCCTCTGTTGGAAAGCGCCGTCACGTTTTTTCCCACGCCAGATGCCGGATCAGATCAGTCCGACTTCCTGGAATTTCGCCTCGACGATATCGCGGTCAAACGGCTTCATGATGTATTCGTTGGCGCCGGCATGGAGCGCGCGCGCGATATGTGCGACATCGTTCTCGGTGGTGCAGAAAACGACCTTCGGCCGTTCGCCGCCCGGCATCCGCCTCAGCGCCTTCAAAAAGTCGTAGCCGTCCATCTTCGGCATATTCCAGTCGAGCAGGATCGCATCGGGTAGCTTGCGATGGCATTGATCCAGCGCCTGCTGGCCGTCCTCGGCCTCCGTGATCTCAAAATCGAGACCCTCGAGAATACGCTTCGCCACTTTGCGGATGACGCTGGAATCGTCGACAACCAGACAGGTCTTCATGGCTTCCCTCATTCCCAATTCGAGCGGACAAAGCCGCATGTTTTCGCCGCCTCATGCGGCCATATCGGCAGGCTTCAGATCGATCAGCTTGTCCACATCGAGAACGACCAGCAGGCCGCTGTCCAGGCGGTGAACGGCCGACGCAACGCGACGCAGCCGTTCGTCAAGATTGACCGGTACGGGCTCGGCGGTGTCGTCGCCGAGCTTCATGACCTCGCCGACCGAATCGATGACGAGGCCATACGACTCGCCTTCATATTCGATGCCAACCGCCATGTGTGGGCGGCGGTCGGCCGCGACACCAAGCAACCGCCGAAGATCGATCGCGGTCACGATGCGCCCACGCAGGTTGACGACGCCCGCAATATCGTCCGCTGCCAGTGGCACGCAGGTCATCTGGCTCAGCATGAACACGTCCTGCACGCGCGCAATCGGCAGGCCGAAGAGCTGTCCGCCGATGGCGATCGCGACATATTCTCTTGACGGAATGTCGTGCGGCATGGATGCCATCGTCTCACGCCGCCCGCTCGGTCATGGCGCCGGACTGCTCCTTGATCGCAGCGATCAGGCCCTGGCGGTCGAATTTCGCGACGAAATCGTGGAACCCGGCGCGGCGCACACGCGCAACGGTCTCGGGTGTAGCCATCGAGGATAGCGCGATCATCGGAACATGAGCCGTTGTGGACTCGCGGCGTAACGCCCGTGCCAGCGCAATGCCGTCCATGCCGGGCATCTCAAGATCGGTGACCACGAGATCGAAAGTCCGGCCACTGCGGATCAGACCGATGGCTTCGTGTCCGCTCGACGCTGCGGTGACGGCAAAACCGGCCGCACGAAGAACCGGCGACAGCATGTTGCGGAAGAAGGCGGAATCGTCCACCAGCAGCACGTGTTGGCGGGTCGGTTGCCGCCTGCCGCCGCCGAGCCAGTCGGCATGCGCGATCGGCAAATAATGCCCCACATCGACAATATCGGTCGCTTCACCCTTGACGATCGCCGAGCCCAGAATGCCCGGACGGCCGTCGCTGACTTCGATATCGAACTCGCCTTCGACAATATCGACGATCTGATCGACCGCGAGCGCCATCGCGTGGCTGCCCTCGGAAAAAACCAGGAGCGGCTGCGATCCGCTCTCTTTGAGGCGCACGCAGGCGCCGGGAAAGATCACCGGCATCAGCCGCCCGCGATACTGCACGACATGGCGCTCGCCCGTCATCTCGATCCTTGCGACATCGATCTCTTCGAGGCGCGTCACCAGCGACAGCGGCACGGCGCGCGGTGCGTTTGAGCCTGCCCGGAAAATGAGCAGCGCGGTCTTGTTTGATTCGGCCGCCTGCTTCACGGTTTCTGCCGCCGATTCCAGCACGATGCTGCCTCCGCGCAACGATCCGAACGAGGCGGCGATGCCGTTCGGATCGAGAATCATGATCACGGCGCCATCGCCAAGAATGGTGTTGCCCGAAAAGACCTGGATATGCCGCAGTTTTCTGGCGAGCGGCTTCACCACGATTTCCTCGGTATGGAACACCCGGTCGACCACCATGCCGAAAGTCTCGGGTCCGACCTGCATAATCACAACGAAGCCCTGCTCGGTCTCGTACTGTTCGGGCTCGCCGATTTTCAGAAGCTTGCCCAGGAAAGTCAGTGGCAAAAGCTTGTTGCGAAGCCGCAAGACCGGGGCATCCTTGATGCGCTCGATGCGATGTTCACCCTGTGTGCGCACCCGCACGAGTTCGAGCACTGCCATCTGAGGGATCGCGAACCGGTCGCCAGCAGCCTCGACAATCAGGGCGGAAACGATAGCGAGCGTCAGCGGAATCCGGATGGTAAAGACCGTGCCCTGCCCCGGCACCGATTTGACATCGATCGTGCCGCCAATCTTGTCGATGTTGCTTTGCACGACGTCCATCCCGACCCCGCGGCCGGAAATCGCCGTGACCGTCTCTGCGGTCGACATGCCGGGAAGGAAAATGAAGCGCTGGACTTGCGCGTCCGGCATCTTGTCGAGATCGGCCTCGCTGACGAGACCGCTGGCGAGCACCCTGTCCCGGATTTTGCGGATATCGAGGCCGCGCCCATCGTCGGACACCTCGATAATGATATGGCCGCCCTCGTGCCGGGCCGATAGCCGGATGGTCGCGCGGGCAGGCTTGCCACAGGCGCGCCGTTCTTCCGCAGTCTCGATTCCGTGGTCCGCGGAGTTGCGCAGCATATGCGTCAGCGGGTCCTTGAGCATATCGAGAATCTGGCGATCGAGTTCGGTCTCGGCGCCCTGCATTTCGATTTCGATATCCTTGCCGAGTTCGGCCGACAGATCGCGCATCAGCCGCGGCAGTTTCTGCCAGGCATTGCCGATCGGCTGCATGCGCGTCTTCATCACGCTTTCTTGGAGCTCGGCGGTGACATGAGACAATCGCTGCAAAGGTTGTTTGAAGGTTGTCTCGGCCTGCCGGCGCGCCAGCTCCATCAATTGATTGCGGGTGAGTACCAGTTCCGACACCATGTTCATGAGGCGCTCGAGCGTGTCGACATTGACCCTGATCGACTGGTTCGCGACTTTCGGGTCATGACGGTCCGGCGCCGGAAGCGCGCCAGGACTGACCTTCGCGGGCGCCGGTCCCGGCGTTTCGCGGAACGCACGCTCCAGTTCGTCGAGTGTCGCCTCTCCCGGCTTTAACGGACGTTCGAGCACCTGATAGACCAGCGTTCCGGTTTCGCGTGACGCGGCCGGATCGGATGCGCTCTGCGCCATGGCGTCCAGACGCTCAATCAGATCGCCATCCGTCCCCGCAGGTTCAGCTTGATGCGCTTCCAGTGCTTCAAGAATGGCCTTGATGCGATCGAGTGTCTCAAGGACGAGGGACACCGCATCCGCCGTAACCGGAAGCCCCGCACGGAATTGACTCATCAGATTTTCAGCGGCGTGCGCCAACGCTGCGAGCCGCGGCAGATTCAGAAAGCCGCAAGTACCCTTGATGGTGTGCACCAGCCTGAAAATGTTAGCGAGGATCTCGGCGTTGTTCGGCTCCTGTTCGAACCGGACAAGCTCGGAATCGACCGTATCGAGACTCTCATGGGTCTCGGTCAGGAAATCCCGCAACAACTCGTCCATGGCAACAGGCCTTCCGCGCCGGAAACTCATCGGCGCCGCACCGCTCGACCATGGTAGTGTGTTGGTAACCGTTTAAAATTACGTAAGGGAAAGGCAGCAAGGCGCGCAGGGTTAACGCGCCGTTAAGCACGATTTTGCCGTTCGCTTTAGTGCGCCGAAATAACGATCGATTCGCCTTCGCTGGTTGCAGCCACGCTAAGCCCGCAAGCCTTCGCAAGCAGACTGGTGTAATAGGGCTGCACTGCATGCGCATCGACGCTTCCGCCATGCGTTCGGCCGGCGAGCAGCTCCGGCACAGCCTGCGGCACTTTGGCGTAGCCGCCGGTGGCGGAAATCCGAAAGCTCATGGCGTCCGCCTCGCCCAGCGGATCGACGCTGATCTGCCCGCCGCGCGGGATCGACTGTCCGGCAATCAGCAGCATGTTGAGCAGGAGCTTCACCCGGTTCTTCGGCATCAGAGCGCGTGGCAAATTCCAGGTGATCTTGGTCTTGTCGTCCTCGAGGAAGGCCCGCGCGACTTTTTCGGCATCGCCGAGATCGATCTGCGCACCCGCCGATCCCGCCGCCCCGAAAGCGAGCCGGCAGAATTGCAGTTTGGCCGAGGCCTGCCGCACGCTCTTTTTGATCAGGTCCATGGCGAAGGCCTTGGTCTCCTGATCGTTGTCGTCCTCCATGACCTCAAGGCCATTGACTATCGCGCCGACAGGGCTGATCAGATCGTGGCAGACCCGCGAACACAGCAAGGCCGCGAGGTCGAGGGACTCGATATTGGCGGCTGACGTCTGAGCAACGGTATCGTGGGCAACGGTCTGAGCAACAGCATTGGCGGACATGAATCTGGCTCCGGTCAAAGCGGCGGCGGAACGCGAATCACTCGATCCTGATGCGGCCGGCCGCTTGATACACCGCGCGCGCCGCAGCGCCAAGCTGCGTCTCGCCACACTTGAAACGACGGAGTGTCCTTGAATGAAGCGCAACTACTCCGATCCGGCCCTGCTCGATGCATTGACCGAGATCGCATCGCGGGCCGGAGAGGCAATCATGCATGTGCGCCGCGCCGGTGCCGCAATTCGCACCAAGGCCGATGCAAGCCCGGTGACCGAAGCCGACGAAGCCGCAGAGGCCATCATTCTCGAGGGGCTCGCGCGCACCTTGCCGGATGTTGCGGTGGTGTCGGAGGAAGCGGCACAATTGGGTCTTCCATCGGCGCTGCCGGACATCTTCATCCTGGTCGATCCGCTCGACGGTACACGCGAGTTCATCGACGGCCGCGACGAATTCACCGTGAATATCGCGATCCTGCGCAACGGCCGCCCGATCGCGGGCGTGGTCGGCGCGCCGGCGCTGGATACGATCTGGCGCGGCGCGGAGGGCTTCGGCGCCGAGCGGCTCGTCCTGCAACCGGGGCGCGCGCCGGATGCCGCAAGCGAGCGCGTCGCCTTGCGCACCCACCCGCATTGCAGCGGCCCGTGGCGCGCCATGGTCAGCAGGTCGCATCTCGATCCGAAGACCGAGGAATGGCTGACGCGTTTTGCCGCGGTAGAGCGCATGGATTGCGGTTCGTCGGTGAAATTCTGCCGGATCGCCGAGGGCAAAGCCGACGTTTATCCGCGGCTTGGCCGCACCTCGGAATGGGACATCGCCGCGGGAGACGCAGTGCTGAGCGCGGCGGGCGGGGTGGTGCTGTCGCTCGATGGAACGCCGGTGCGCTACGGACAGGTCGGGCGCGATCTCAAGGTGCCGTCGTTCGTCGCCTGGTGCGATCCCAAGGATGCGGCCGCCTATTCGGCCGCCTGACCGAAGTCACGGCACCAGGGTTCGGCTGAGCTGCGGCCAGTTCGCCACGGCCTGGCCCAAAATGCCGTCCGGATCGGCGGCGAAGGCCGTGCGGGCCTCCTCGGAATAGAACAAATACAATCGCTTGCCGTGGATCGCCCAGAACTCCGGATGGCCGTCGCGGATGACATGGCTTGCGATGCCAACCGGGTCATGCCCGCCGAAACGCGGCATATAAACGCCCGGGTCGCGGGCGAAGGCAGCGCGGTTGCCCTCGTTGCAAAACCGCCACGCAACGCCGCGATAGGTCCATTCGATGCCTTCGATCCCGGTTTTCGCCGCGCGGTCGGTGAAATAGGCCACAGGATCGTAGCCATAGAGCGCGAGGCCCGAATACCGATCGACCACAACATGCTCGGTTGTCGCGGCCTGCCCGATCCGGCCCGGCATGACCGCCGATGCCGCCAAGATCAGCGCTGCGACCAGCGCGGCAAGCGGGCCGCGGCGTTGACGGCGCAGTGTTGTCATGATTCGGTCTAACAAGTGTTCCGATTCGGATGGCTTTTACCTGATCCCATCCGCGTGAGTATCCGGTTAAGCCCGCGCGACCGACTTTTTCGCCATGGAGCACATGATGGCTTCGCTGATCCGCCTTGCGGCTACAGCCCTTTTCCTCGCCTGCGCCCCGGGCCAGGCCATTTATGCACAGCAGCCGGCGCCCCCGCCCGTGGTGCAGCAGCCGTCACAGCCACAATATTCTTCCAACGAAATCCTCGACAACGGCCACCGCTTCTTCGGCACGGTGTCGCGTGGTCTGGCGCAGGTCGTGGAGAAGGCCTTCAGCCAGTTCGGCCAGCCGAACGGCTATATCCTCGGCGAAGAGGCCGGCGGCGCGTTCGTCGCCGGGCTGCGCTATGGCGAAGGCGTGCTCTACACCAAGAATGCCGGCGACCTGCGGGTGTTCTGGCAGGGACCCTCGATCGGTTTCGATGCCGGCGGTGAGGGCGCACGGACCATGATGCTGGTCTACAACCTGCCCTCGACCGAGACGATCTACAACCGTTTCGGCGGCATCGACGGTTCGGCCTATTTCATCGGCGGTTTCGGCATGACCGCGTTGGGTGCCGGGAACATCGTCGTGGTGCCAATCAGGGCCGGTGTCGGCCTGCGGCTCGGCGCTAATATCGGCTATCTGAAGTTCACGCCGAAGGCGACCTGGAATCCGTTCTGATCGCCACCGCCCAACGGAATTTCCTTCCCCGCCGGGCGTCACCCGGTTTAGGTTAAATAAGGATCGGGTGCAGGCGCGCGGCGAGGCCTTGCGGGGCGCCTCCGCCGCGATCTGCGATGTGGCTGTCGCGCCCGAGGGTTGGAGTTTTCGGTCATGATCGAACCGGCCATGTATCTCGCCATCGGCTTCCTGCTGGCGAGCTTGCTCGGGTTGATCGTCGTGCCGCTTGTTCACGCGCGCGCAGAACGCCTGACGATCCGGCGGATGGAAGCGGCCACGCCGCTGTCGATGGCGGAAATCCAGGCCGACAAGGACCAGATCCGGGCCGAATTCGCCATGTCGACGCGGCGGCTGGAGTTGAGCGTCGAGCAGCTGAAGGCCAAGAGCACGAGTCAGCGCGCCGAACTCGGCAAGAAGAACGACGCGATCAACCGCCTGAAGGCGGAACTTGGCGAGAAATCGGCCACGATCTTCGCGCTCGAGGCGCGGGAAAAGGCGCTCAAGGAGCAGATGAAGGCGACCGAGGACGAGCTTTCGGTCAAGACACTCGGCCTGCACGAGACCGAGCGCAATCTCTCCGACAAGGAAGCCGAACTCGCCCGGCTTTCGGCCGAACTCGGCGACCGCACCGCCACCAGCGAAGCGCAGCGGATCGAGGTCATTTCCCTGAAAACCCAGATCGACGCGCTGCGGCTGCGCATTGAGGATTACGAGCGCGACATCAAGAGGACGGAGGAACGGCTGGACAAGGAGCGCGCGGAAGCCGCTGCCGCGACCCGCAGTCTGGAGGAGGAACGCGGCAAGGTCGAAAATCTCGGCAAGCGGGTCGCCCAGCTCGAGCAGCAGCTGGTTGCGCAGAGCACCGAGGCCGAACTTCTTGGCAAGCGCGTCGCCGAGCTGGAGACCCGGATCGCCGATCAGGGCCGCCTCCTGGTGGAGCGCGAATACGAATGCGACCGCTTGCGCGCCGAGTTGGAAAATGCGCGCCGAACCGGCTTTCACCTGCGCGAGGAGCTGGCCACCGCGGGCACGCAGCATCGCGAAGCGATCCGCAATCTCACCGCCGAGAAAGAAGTCTTGCAGAAGGAATTCGAACTCGCCAACAGCGAGCGCACCCGTCTGCATGTGGAACTTGCGGCCATGAAGCGCGAGGCGGAATCGAGCTGGGCGGCCGAGCGCGTCGAAAATGCCTTGTTGCGCGAGCGGATCAACGATGTCGCAGCCGAGGTGGCCAAACTTGCTGTCGCGCTTGAAGGGCCGAATTCCCCGATCGAAGCGATCCTGTCGTCGGCGGAAAAGAGCGTTCCCGCGCCGGCTGCGCGCAAGCCGCTTTCCAGCCCGGTTCCGTCCGTTGACGTCGACTCCGATGCCGACGCCGATGTTAAGGGCAGCCTCGCCGACCGCATGCGCGCCCTGCAGACGCGCGCATCGCGTCTGAGCACCACATCGCCGTGATAACATCCGGCTCATGGCCGGCCTTCCGGCACAATCCCATCGGCCTGATGGCCGAAGGTTTCGGCCCGCGGGGCTGAAGATTTGCGATCAGACTATCGGGATATCATGGTGATCTCAGGTCTTTCGTTTCTCACGACCGGACAGTTATCCGCATCACATCGGGCGCGCCGCGCGATCGTGATGCTGTTGACCCTTGCAGTCGCAGCGGTGCTGTGGCCGGCCCCCGCCGCGGCCGAGCATCCGGAAGTGACAAAACGTCGCGCGGAGGAGCGAAAAGCATTCACGGATGCGGAAATCATCGACGGCTTTTTCCGCATCGTGTTCGGCGCCGAATTTCATGTGTCCGGACGGGTCGACCGGATCCGCAAATATGAAGGACCGGTGCGGGTTTATGTCGAGAGCCGGGCCAAGCCCGACCGCCGCAAACAGGTTGCTGCCGTGGTCGAAGACATCCGCTCCAAGATACCGAATCTCGACATCGCGATGGCCGAAACCCGGTCCGACGCGAATGTCACGGTGACCCTGGTGCGCGACCGCGATCTTGAAAAGACGATCCGGCAATTCTACGGCCGCGAACAGGCCGCCAGGATCGTCAAATCGCTGGAGCCGCAATGCCTTTCGGGCTTCCGCAAGGACGATCTCTTCCGCATCCAGCATTCCGACGTGATTGTGGTGGTCGATGCCGGGGAGTTCATCTTTCTCGATTGCATATACGAGGAATTGCTGCAGGCGCTCGGACCGATCAACGACGACGACGATCTGCCCTGGAGCATGTTCAACGACGAGGTCCAGATGGGCTTCTTCGGCATCTATGACCAGTATCTGCTCAATATCCTGTACGATCCGCGCATCCGCGCCGGCATGACCAAGGAACAGGTAAAGGCGCTGCTGCCGCAGGTGCTGCCGGACGTGCGCGCCTTGGTCGCCCGGCTCAACGGCCTCAAGGAATAATGCAGCATTCGCTGAACTTACAATCCCCGCAGCCATTCGACGATCTGCCCGCGCGCCTGAAACGGCGTCGACAGATGCATGCTCGCCGTGACCAGATATTTGCTCTTCGGATGCTGGGGGGCGCGGCCGAAAATATAGTCCTTGCCGTGAAGAACGATCGGATCGGCAACGCCCGCTACCCATAGAAACGGCACGTTGCCCATGGCGGCGGCGTTTTTCGGCATCACCGCGGGTCCATCGGGATCGAACATCGAAAGGTAAACGCGGGGAGTCGCCTGCACCGAAAACGGAATGCCCTGGGCGAGATCGGGAAACGACATGCGCACGTCGCCCTGGCCGGCGGCGATCATCTTGCGGGCACGCGCGATTGCGCCGCCGGTGCGCATGCGCAGCGCCCAGGCTTCCGGCAGATGCCCGGGCGCAAGCGCCACGACCGCATGCAGGTCCTTGCGCCGCGCGGCGTAGCCGATCGCGGCATTGGCGCCGAGGCTGTGCCCGACCACGGCGATCCGGGTGGCGCCTGCCTTTTTCAGGCGCTCCACCGCGGCGTCAATCTCCGTCATCGCATCGTCGAAGGTCGCGTCATAGATGCGCCGCGCCGACCAGGGCATTTCCGGTGCCTCGACCAGAGCGCCGTTTCGCTTCAGCGTCTCGTGCAGGCCCTCGATCATGGAGGTCGGCGTGCCGCCCTTGCCATGGATCAGGACCACGCCGAGACTCGAAAGCCCGCCCTGCTGCGCGCTTACCGTTTCGGCGCCCGTCGCGGCGGCAAACATCGCGAGCAGGCCGGCGGCGGCTTGTCGTGCGCGACGGCGCAGGATCGTAAACCCGGCTCGAATCATGGCGTGGATCATACGGCAGGGTGAGGCCGTACGGCGACCGCCGCGCCGCCGTTTTGTCGCACCGATCCTGCTTTTGCAGGACTGCAGCCGCAGGACTGGTGCCAGCGAGGACTATTCGGACACGCCGATCAGGCTTGCCAGCCGCTCCGGATCGTCGCGCAAGGGCTGCGAGGGGCCGTCATAGACCACCCGGCCCTTGTCCATCACTACGGTGCGCGGCGAAAAGGCGAGCGCGACACGGCTGTTCTGCTCGACCAGCACGATGGTGAGCGCGCCCTCGTCGCGCAGCTTGCCGAGCACGTCGGCGAGCGTCTCCACCAATACGGGAGCAAGGCCCTCGGTCGGCTCGTCCATCAGGAGCACGGATGGATTGGTCATCAGCGCACGCGCGATGGACAGCATCTGCTGCTCGCCGCCAGAGAGCTGATTTCCCATATTGCCGAGCCGCTCGCGCAGCCGCGGGAACAGTTCAAAAATTCGCGCTTCGGTCCAGTAGCCGGGCCGTGCGGCAATCTCGAGATTCTCCCTTACCGAAAGCGAGGGAAAAATCTCACGCTCCTGCGGCACGAGGCCGAGCCCGTTCAGCGCGCGCTGGTAGACCGGCAATTGCGTGATCGGCTTGCCGTCGAGCATGACGTCGCCACTCTTCATTTCGGTATGGCCCATGGCGGTGACCAGCAGCGTGGTCTTGCCGACGCCGTTGCGGCCGATGATGCTGACGCTCTCGCCCGGAGCGACCTCGAGATTGACGTCTTCGAGCACCACGGTGTCGCCGTAGCCCGCCGACAGGTTCTTCCAGGACAGCGCGCTAGCCATGAGACGCCTGCCCCAGATAGACGGCGCGGACATCGGCATTGGCGCCGATTTCCTTCGGCGTGCCTTCCGCGAAGATGCGACCGCCGACCAGCACGGTGATGCGCTCGGCGAAACGGAACACCAGATCCATGTCGTGCTCGATGATCAGCACGCCGATATCCTTCGGCAATTGCGCGATGGCATCGAGGATGATGTGGCTTTCCGCGCTTGGCACGCCAGCCGCCGGTTCGTCGAGCAAAAGCACCTTCGGCGCGAGCCCAAGCGCGATCGCGATCTCGACGAGGCGCTGGCGGCCGTAGGGCAGTTCGGAAATCTTGTGGCCGGCATCGTCCTGCAATTTGAGCATTTCGAGGAGCGCCATCGCCGCATCGATCACGTCCTTGCGCATGCCGGCGGGACGGAACATATCGGGGGCGGCGCCGAACTGCTCGGCGACGGGGATATAGACATTCTCCAGCACCGACAGGCCGCGGAACAGCCGGTTGATCTGGAAGGTGCGGGCGATGCCGCGCTTGACACGCTCGGACTGGGCGACCTGCGTCACATCCTCGCCATTCAGGAAGACCTGCCCCTCGGTGGGCGCGAGCACACCGGTCAGGAGATTGATGAAGGTGGTCTTGCCGGCGCCGTTCGGGCCGATCAGGGCGTGGCGCGCACCGCGTTCGAGGCGGAAATTGATATTGCTCGCCGCGGCCAGCGCGCCGAACCTCTTGCCGACATTGCGGGCTTCGAGCAGCGTTTGCGTCATGACGACACGGTGCGCCGGCTACGCAGGCGGTTCAGGACGGAATCGACGATGCCGAGGATGCCGTTGCGCGCGAACAGCGCAATGATCATCAGCATCAGCCCGAGCCCGAGCTGCCAGGCTGTCGGATAGATTTTCGCGAGATAGTGCGACAGCACCATATAGGCGACCGCGCCGATAAACGCGCCGTAGAGCCGGCCATAGCCGCCGAGCACGAGGATGATCAGGACGGTCGCGGCGCGGTCGAGGCTCAGCGTCGAGAGATTCACATAGGCATTGGCCTGCGCCCATAGCCCGCCCGCAATCGCTGCGATGGCGGCCGAGATGGTATAGGCGATCACCAGCCGCTCGCGCACCGGCGCACCGACCGCATGCATGCGGAGCGTATTTTCGCGGATCCCGGTCAGGCTCTGCCCGAACGGCGAATAGACCAGCGTGCGCAGGAACACGAAGCACAGGAACAGCACGCACAACACATAAATGTATTGCGTGGTCGGATAGAGCGGGCTGAACGCGAACAGGCCGAACAGGGGCGGGATCGGCACGTTGTCAAGACCGTCGAAGCCGCCGGTCCAGTGATGGCCGAGATTGGCGGCTTCTTCGAGCAGCAGCATGGTGCAGAGCGTCAGCATCAACAGCGTCAGCCCGGTGGTGCGCAACAGCACGAGGCCCGAGGCAAGGCCGCACAGCGCACCCATGATCGCGGCAATGATCAGACTTGAGATCGGCTCGTTCCAGAGCCCGTGCTTGGCCATCATGCCCACGGTATAGGCGCCGACCCCGAAAAACGCCGCGTGTCCCAGCGTGACGATGCCGGCATAGCCGAGCACCAGATCGAGCGAGAGCGCAAACAGGATCACGATCAGCAATTCGGTGCCGAAGCCGAGGTGGTTCGGATAGGCGAAGAAATACGCGATCGCCAGAATCCATGGGATCGGCTCCCACCAGCGCAGGCGATGGCGTTCGGTGAAGCTGCGCGCCGCGTCGGAAGCCGTCATGCTTCTTTCCGTCCGAACAGGCCCTGCGGCCGCCACAGCAGCAACAGGATGGTCAGGGCGAAGATGAACAGGGTGCCGCCCTGCGGAATGTATTTCTTCAGGACGAAATCGAGCACCCCGATCAGGAGCGAAGCGACGAACACGCCGGTGATGCGGCCGAGCCCGCCGACCGCAACGACGATCAGGAAGAACACGAGATATTTCAGCGCATATTGCGGGTCGAGCCCGAGAAACTCGGCACCGAGGCCGCCGCCAAGCGCCGCCATGCCGCTGCCGAAGGCGAACACGATGGTGAACAGCCGGTTGATGTTGATGCCGAGCGATTCGGTCATGCGGCGGTTGTCGACGGCGGCGCGTATCTGCGCGCCGATCCGGGTGCGCTCGAAGCCGAGCCACAGGCCGAGCATGATCAGCGTACCGACCACGATCAGCACGATGCTGTAGGTGCGATATGTGGTGAAGCCGAGATTCATCTGGCCCTGCAGCCAGGATGGCAGCATCAGCGGCTGGTTCTCGGGGCCGACGATCAGCGTGACCGAGGAGATCATCACAAAGACGAGGCCGATGGTGAACAGCACCTGGTCGAGCTCGGCCGCGCGATAAAGCCGCGAATAGAACAGCCGCTCGAACACCACGCTGACCGCCGCAATGACGATGAAACCGAGCGCCAGCGCCGGTATGAAGGGCACGCCGAGCCTGTTGACCGACAGCACGATCACATAGCCGCCGAGCATGGCGAAGCCGCCATGTGCCAGATTGACGAAGCCCATCAAGCCCATCGTGATCGACAGACCGACCGACACAATGAACAGCACCATGCCGGCGGCGAGCCCGCCGAGAAGGATGCTGACGACGTCAACGCCAAAGATCACGAAGGAAAATCCCCGCCCCGAAACCGATCAAGGCCGCCGCGACGCGGAAAGCGTGGCAGCGGCCCTGAAGCAGCCGTCTAAAGATACGTCACTTCTTGGTCGCGCAAGGTCCGATCTGCTGTTCCTTGCACTGGTCCTTCACGGCCTCGATCATGCCAATGACCTTCTGCTCGAGCCTGCCATCCTTCATGACCACCTCGGACAGATACTCGTTCATGATGATGTCGCGGGTATCGGCATCAATCTCGATCGGACCGCGCGGCGAGTTGAACTTCCAGCCGCGCAGGGATTTTAGCGCCCCTTCGGTGTCCATCTTGCCCTTGGTGGCCTGCACCGCATGCACGATGGCTGCCATGCCGTCATAGCCGCCGACTGCCATGAAGTCGGGCGTGGAATTCTCGCCATATTCCTTCTTCCAGGCCTCGACGAAGCGCTTGTTCTCCGGATTGTCGAGAAAGGCGTGGTAGTGGTGCATGGTGGTCAGGCCCACCGCCGACTGACCCATCGCCTGCAGCTTGGTGTCCTGGGTGATGTCGCCGGGGCCGATCAGCTTGATGCCGGCGTCCTTCATGCCGAGCGCACCATAGGTACGGGTCACCGCCGTCGCATGGTCGCCGGCCGGGACAAACACATAAAAGACGTCGGGCTTCTTGTCCTTGGCGCGCTGGAAGAATGGCGTGAAGTCGGGCACCGCGCCCGCGCCGCCCATCGGGATTTCGTCGATCACCTTGCCGCCGAACTTTTCGAATGCATTCTTGAAGGCCGCGAGGCTGTCCTTGCCGGGCGGGAAGTCGGTATAGCCGACGACTGCGGTCTTGGCGCCAAGCTGCTTGGCCGCGGCTTCGCCCAGCGCGTAGCCCGAATGCCACATGCTGAAACCGGTGCGGACATATTGCGGCGCCATATTGGTGATATGGGCGGTGCCGGCATTCATCAGCACGGCGAGCTTGTTGCCGGCGGCCACGATCGGCGCCGATGCAATCGCATTCGGCGAATAGACCCAGCCGGCCAGCGCATCGACCTTGTCTTGGGTCAGCAATTCCTGCGTCGCGGTTCGGGCATCGGCGCCGCCGGGATTCTTGGCGTCGCGCTTGATCAGCCTGATCTTGTAGGGCGCGACCTTGTCGGCATTGAGCTTGAGATAAAGCTCCATGCCGCGGTCGATCTGCTGGGCGAGTTCGGCCCCGATCCCGGTATAGGGCAATACGACGCCGACCTTGACCTCCTGGGCGGTCGCCAACCCTGCCGTTACGGCGAGGATCGCGGCCGATACGATTGTTTTCTTGAACATACTGGGCTCCCTCTGGCGTTGCGCTTTGCGCGCATTTGTTGGGGCGCAATCTATAGGGCAAGCGCCCACGCTTGCAAGCTGCGCCAGCCGCCGGACGTAGGCAGCGCGCGATTTTCGCGCACCCCGCGCCATTCATTGCTTAATGTTAAGGCGCGCAGCCGAGCTTGGCCGCATGCGCACTGCACAATTGCAATCGGAAGGATGGGATCGGGCTGCGCGCCCCGGTTGCCGGAGCAGGAGCGGCGGCCAAACCCGTTCGGTTACATCTCCACCCAACCCTCGGGCGGGGTCTTGCCGGGATGCACTGTCCCGCATTTCGGGCAGGTCCGCGCCTTTTCGTCGGCATAGAACGCCTCGTAGAGCGGCGGCAGATCCTTGACGATATCCTTAACCTGCACCTCGACACGGTGGACCAGCGATCCGCAATTGAAGCAGAACCATTCGAAGCCGTCGCGCATCTCGTCGGTGCGGGTGCCCTCGACCACGAGGCCGACCGAGCCCTCGACCGGCCGCTGCGGCGAATGGCGCACATGCGGCGGCAGCAGGAAGACATCGCCCTCCTTGATTTTGACGTCGTAGATTTTGCCGTCCTCGGCAATCTTCAAAATCATGTCGCCCTTGAGCTGGTAGAAGAATTCCTCGACCGGATCGTCATGAAAATCGACCCGCTTGTTGGGCCCGCCGACGATCATCACGACCATGCCGGTCTTCTCGTCGAACAATTGCTTGTTCGAAACCGGCGGCTTCAGATTGCCCTTGTTGCGCTCGATCCAGTCCTGGAAATTGAACGACTTAAGGCGGGGATGAGCGGTCATGTCTTCGGTCTCCTGTGCGTACGTGTGTGTTGGTTTACCGGTGTGTGGCGCCGCCATCGACCGTCAGGCATTGGCCGGTCAGGAAGGCGGATGAATCGGAGGACAGAAACAGCACCGTGCCGACGAGATCGTCCGGCGTCTCGGGCCGGCCGATGCATTGCTGCGCGACGATTCGCTCTTTCTGTTCCGGACTCACGGTCTTGCGCTCGATCTCGGTGAAGGTGGCGCCGGGAAGGATTGCGTTCACGGTGATGCCATAGCCGCCCAGTTCGCGCGCCATGGCGCCGGTCATGCCGGCAAGCGCGCCTTTCGACGCAATATAATGCAGGTAATTCGGCCGCCCCATGGTCACGGCGCCGGACGCCATGTGAACGATCCGGCCCCATTTTGCGCGCCGCATCGCAGGCAATACCGCGCGCGAACACAGAAAGGGGCCGGTGACGTTGACGCGCAGCACCCGCTCCCATTCGTCGAGCGGAATTTGGTCGAACGGCCGCATCTCGAGCGTGGAGAAGATTCCGGCATTGTTGACAAGGATGTCGATGCGGCCAAGACGCGTCTCGACCGCTTGGATCATGGCAGCGATGGAGTCCTCCGACGCCACGTCAGTTGCAACCGGCAGCGCCTGCCCGCCCGCATCGGCGATCTCCTTCGCCACCGCCTCAGCCTTTGCGGCATTCAGTTCGGCGATCACGGCAATCGCGCCGCATTGGGCGAAGGCTTTGGCGAAGGCGCGGCCGAGCCCCTGCCCGGCGCCGGTGACGATGGCAACGCGGCCTTTCAGGGAGGCAAAGTCCGTTGCGCCGCCGGACGCCTGCATGGTCTGAGCAGTCATGTCAGGCCGCCTGCGAGGTTGCGAGCTTTTCCAGCGAGTTGCGCGCATCCCACGGCGCCCACCACGGCTTCAGGCCTAGATCGCGCGCGATGATGCTTGCCGCGATGTAGCTCGGGCCGCCGGAAATCGCCCCGCCCGGATGCGCGCCGGAGCCGGCGTAATAGAAATTCGGCAGCGGCGTACGATAGCCGAAATGGTTGTACATCACCTGCTCGGCATTGAAGGCGCCCATGAAGATGTCGCCGCCGCGCATGTTCGGCAGCTCCAGCACATATTCGCGCGCGGTATAGGCATGGCGCGCGATGATGTTGTCCTTGGTCATGTTCGGGCAATAGCGCGCATAGACCTCCTCGATCTTGTCGGAAAACTCCTCCTTGAAGGCCTCGAAATCGGTATCGCTCATCTCGTCGAGCAGCGGCATGACATGCCACGCATAAGTGGTGTGTTTTCCCGGCGGTGCCTGGGTCGGATCGAGCAGCGAGAGCGGTCCGGAGCCGAACTGGACAAGTTTGGGCACACGGCCCGCCTGCACGTCTTGATGTGCCGCAAACAGGTCCTGCATGGTCTCGGCGCCGAGGCTCCATTTCAGCGCCCGGTCGACATTGGGATCGAACGCCGCCGCGGCAAAGGACGGACTCTCGTGCAGCGCATGGTGCAGCCCGAACAGGGTCCAGGCGGTGTATTTGAAATTGTCGAGTTTCTTGCGGAAATGCTCTGGCAATTGTTCGCGGCCAAGCATGCCTTCCAGCGTCGTGTGCACATCGATGGTGCTGGCAACAAATTGCGAGGCGCGCACGGTGCGGCCGTCGGCGAGCGCGATGCCGGTCGCGCGGCCGCCCTCGACCATAATGCGGTCGATCGCGACCTGCGGCTGGAACGTGCCGCCGGCCGCGATAAATGTCTCCATCAGGCCGCGCGCCAGATTGAACGAGCCGCCCTGGCACAGCTGGTAGCCGGTCTGCAGGTCGAAAGCGCGGATCACTGAACCCATCGGGCTGGTCTTGGACATGGTGTCGGTCAGCCAGGTGCCGAACAGCGACACCTTGAACAGGAACAGGAGCTTGACGTGCTCGTTCTCGAACAGCTCCTCGACCAGATCGAGCGGCTGGCGCTGCGTCACCGCGAGGAAATCGCGTCCCAGCGCCGTGCGCGAGAGCAGCGCCTCGCGCTCGGGTTGCGGCAGCGGCTCGGCATAGCGCTCCGGGATCAGGATCTGCGCCGTCATCTCTTCGGCCCGCGCGTTCCAGTCGCGGAAGGTCTGCGCGTCCTTCTTCGAGAAGCGCGCGATATTGGCGACGGTTTCCTCGAGATCGCGGCCGAGCACCAGCGCGGTGCCGTCGAGATGCGCCTGTCCGAATTCGTAGCGCGGCGTGATGTAGGTGACCTTTTCGGCGAGGTTCAGGTCGCGGAACCAGGGCGTGTCGCTGATGCTGAAATGATTGATCGAATGCAGGTTGTGGTAGAAACCCGGCTTCGTCACTTCCCGCGTGCACAGCCCCCCGCCATAGGTGAGCCTGCGATCCACCAGCAGAATTTTCAGCCCGGCCCTGGCGAGATAGGAACCGAGCACGAGCCCATGCTGCCCCGCGCCGATGATGATGCCGTCATAGGTCCTGTCGAGCGCCGCCATGCGTCATCCTCCACGCCTCCCCGCCGCTTCCGTCGCGGCTTTCGCGCATCTTATACGCGGCGCGAGCGGCGAACAGGGCCGGCTTGCATGGCGGCATTGCACGTGCTCCGCGCGCGCCGGCAAGCTCAGCTGCGCCGCCGCAACATATGCGCGCAGCGCAGCGTCAGGATCATCTCGCCATGCTGGTTCCAGCAGGGATGATCCATCACCACGATTCCGCGATCAGGCTTTGACGACGACACCCGTACCTCGATGACGTCGGCGGCGGCACGGATGGTGTCGCCCGGCCGCATCGGCTTCAGCCACTTGACCTGCTCCATGCCCGGCGAGGCGATGATGGCGTCCGGCCACAGGTCGAGATCGAAGAACAGCCGCATCGACAGGCTCAGCGTGTGGAAGCCCGACGCGATCAGGCCGCCAAAGGCCGAAGACTGCGCCTTGAGCGGATCGATATGATAATATTGCGGGTCGAATTCTTTCGCGAAAGCGATGATCTCGGCCTCGGTCACCGTGCGGCTTCGCGTTTCGTAGCGCTGACCGACTTTCAGGTCGTCCAGATAAAGGCTCATTGCAGCGTCCCATGCTCCTCGGCCTTGCGCGTCCGCCAAAGCTTTCTCAACAGGACGCGGATGGCCGGGTCAAGCCCCGGAACCACAATGTTTCATAGAATGCATACTTTTTCGAATCTGCATTTGAATTTTTTCCGTGGCCTGCTAGCCTGCGGACAATGGGAGGACCAGGCATGATCCATCTGCCGCGCGCCGATCACGTTGGAAGCCTGCTGCGCCCCGACGCGCTGAAGAAGGCGCACCGTGCCCATATGGAGGGCCGGATCGATGGCGCGGCGCTCGAGGAGACCGTGTCGGCCTGTATCGCGGACGCGGTGCGGCATCAGGAGGAGGCCGGGCTGCAGAACGTCACCGACGGTGAATTCCGCCGCGGCTCGTGGTTTCTCGGATTTGTCGAGTCGCTCTCCGGCATCGAACTGAAGAAGGCCGAGCTGATGTTCCGCCTTGGCGGCCACGAGGCCACCTGGTTCGGTCCGGTCGTCACCGGCAAGCTTACGCGCAAGCATCCGATCGTGGTCGACGATTATCTTTTCCTCGCAGGCGTGACCAAACAGACGCCCAAGGTCACGCTGCCGACGCCGAGCATCCTGCATTTCTTCGCAGGCAAGACGGGCATGGACCCGGCTTGCTATGCCGACCGCGATGCGCTCGCGGAAGACCTTTGCGCGATCTACCGGCAGGAGATCGACGAGCTTTACCGCGCCGGCTGCCGCGCCGTGCAGCTCGACGAGGTGGCGCTGGCGCTGCTCTGCGACGAGTCGATCCGCGCTTCGCTAAAGGCCGGCGGCGAAGACCCGGCGGCGCTGACGGACTTCTATTTCGAGATGATCGCCGCGTCGCTCCGCGACAAGCCGTCTGACCTCATCGTGCTCATGCATCTTTGCCGGGGCAATTACAAGGGTCACTGGATGGGCCAGGGCGGCTACGATCCGATCGCGGAACGGCTGTTCGCTGCGCCGGGTATCGATGGTTTCCTGCTCGAATATGACAGCGAACGCGCCGGTTCGTTCGCGCCGCTGCGCTTCGTTCCGGCCGGCAAGCGCGCCTATCTCGGCCTCGTCAGCACCAAGACCGGCGTGCTCGAAGACCTCGATACGCTGCGCCGCCGCATCGACGAAGCCGCGGAACACGCGCCGCAGGAGCGCCTCGGCGTCTGTCCGCAATGCGGTTTCGCTTCCAGCGCCGGCGGCAACCCCATCACCGAGGCCGAGCAATGGGCGAAGCTCGCTCGTGTCACCGAACTCGCGCGCGCAGTGTGGGGCACGAACTGAACAATATCCCATGGAAGCCTTCCGCCGGAATGTTGCGCAGCTCGTCCTTGGTCAGGACGGGAATTTTTCGCCATTCCTCGGGTTGGTCGAGATGGTCGGCCTTCACGTGATCGAGCCGGCCCTTGTAGAAGGGGGACAGCCTTGCCCGTTCGAACGCCACCCGCTTTCGGGCCTTCTGGATCGCCGCGACCTGCTCGCGCGAAGCAGCGGGAAACGTCACGTCGCGATAGTCCATCCGCGCCCTCCCCTCGTTTCGGCGTTGCCGGAACGCATCGCCCATTGGCGTTGCCGGAATGCATCGCACATCCTAACGTAAGCGTGCGATAAACTTCAAATCGAAATTCGATTTTTTGGAGAGCGGCGATGGCGGCCAAGGCGGCCCGGACGGCAAGGCGCGTGGAGAAGACGGCGGCGGCGCGAGCGCCCTCGCCCCATGTTAAGCAGAAGCAGGAGCGCCGCCGCGGCGAAATCCTCGATGCGGCGGCGGCAGTGTTTTCCGAACGCGGCTATTTCAACGCCACCATGAAGGACATTGCCGAACGGCTCGGCATGCAGCCGGCCAGCCTCTACCATTACTACCCCTCGAAGGAAGCTGCGCTGGAGGATATGTGCCGGATCAGCGCGGTGGAGTTCTGTGAAAAGCTGCGCGCAATCCTGACCGCAGGCGGCCCCGCGTCCGCCATGGTGCGCAAAGGCATGCTGGCGCATCTGACCAGCGAGCGGCGCGCCTATGTGGAGAATTTCGCCTTCTCGCGCCGCAATCTTCCCGCGGGCGTGGTCAAGGAGTTGAACACGCTGGCGCGCGCCTATCGCCAGATCTGGAAGAAGATTTTCATCCACGGCGTCGAGCGCGGCGAATGGCGCAGCGACATCGATGTCGAGGTCGCTGCCGACGCCGTGCTCGCATTGTGCAACAGCGCCGCAGTCACCCTGCCGCGCCGCAAGAATGCCGAGGAGGACGCGGCGCTGAAATGGGTCGATCTATTCCTGCAGGGCACGGAGAAGCGCTAGCAGGCTTGCTCGATCAGCTCACTCCGCCGCCTGCGGCTGCGGCTCGTAGCCGAGCGCGCGGCTGAGTTCGCCCGCGCGGCGCATCAGAAGTTCGGACAGCCGCGCCTCCGCCCGCTTGTTGAAGCGCGTCTGCGGAATCGTGATGCACAGGCTGCCGACCACACGCCGCTCCGAATTGAAAACCGGGGTGCCGATGCCAACCGCTCCTTCGATCTTCTGACCATGGGTAATGGCATAGCCGCGGCTGCGGATCGCCGCGAGATCGGAGAGCAGCGTCTTGCGGGCGGGGGGCGGCGCGCCGGTCGCGGGCGAACGGTCTTCGTTGCGGATTGCCGCATCGATGTCGTCCTGCGGCAGAAAGGCCAGAACCGCGCGGCCGGTCGCGCCCCAGAGCAGCGAATGCGGCTGATAGAGTTCGATCCGGTAGCGCAGCGGGTGCGAGGAAAATTCCGCATGCAGCGCCATCACCTGACGGCGCTCCGGCACATATTGCAGCAGGCAGCAGGTCTCGTCGCAATCCTGCACCACCGCGCGCATGAAGGGCTTGGCGACATCGACAATGCGCACTTTTGAAGCGAGCAGCGAGGCGATCCGCACCAGTTCGAGACCAGGCGCATAATTCGGCCGGTCGGCGCTGCGCTCGACCATGCCCTGGTCGGCAAGAAGACCGAGCAGACGATGCACCGTGCTCGCCGGCAGTTTCAGCGTCTGGCAGAGAAACTTGATCGAGACCGGCCCGTCGGCTTCCGCGAGGCAGGCCAATAACTGCACGACGCGCGCGACCGTCCCCGCGGCCGATGCATCGCGCATCTTTGCCGCTGTTGTGTGAGCTACGCCACGATCGCTCTGGCGCATCGTCATGGTTCTCCGCGATTTCCGGTTGAAGCAACCTTACGGAGGCGCCAGCTGCCGTCAATCTATTTTTCGATTATCGGAATTATTGACCATTGAGCGGAACTGCGGCACAGATCGATCAAGACGAGAAGAACGTGTGCGCCGGCCCAAGCCGGCGCGGGAGGAGCGAGGAAATCACAATGCGCGTGTTCGCACTGATCGTTGCCGGCCTGGCTATACTGGGCGGCCAGCAAGCCGCAGCCCAACAATTTCCGTCCCAGCCGGTGCGCATCGTCGTGCCGTTCCCGCCCGGCGGCGGCACCGACATCCTGGTGCGGCTGATCCAGGACAAGTATTCGGCCAAGCTCGGCCAGCCGATCGTGGTCGACAACCGGCCCGGCGCCAGCGGCAATATCGGCGCGGCGGCCGTCGCCAAGTCGAAGCCCGACGGCTACACGCTGATCGTGCAGGCGACGATCGTCGGGATCTATCCGTCGGTATTTCCGAATCTCGGATACGACCCGCTGACCGATCTCGCCTATGTCGGCGGCGTCGCCGAGTCGCCTGCGGTCGTCGTCACCAATCCCAATTCGAAGTACAAGACCATCGCCGACCTGGTTGCCGAAGCCAAAGCACGGCCAAAGCAGGTGAATTTCGCATCGGCCGGCGTCGGCTCGCCGCAGCATCTGGCGACCGAACGTCTCGGCAAGCTCAACAAGGTTGAGTTCACGCACGTTCCCTACAAGGGCTCGGCCACCGCGATCACCGACCTGATGTCGGGCGTGCTGGATTTCGGCACGCTCAGTCTCTCATCGGTGCTGCCGCTGATCCAGGAAGGCAAGCTGCGCGCGCTCGCCGTCGCCAACGAAACCCGCGCCAAGGTGCTGCCCGACGTGCCGACCCTGAAGGAATCCGGTCTCGGCGACGTCTCGGGAACGGTGCGCTTCTTCGTCGCCGCCCCGGCCGGTACGCCGGACGCCGTGGTGCAAAAGCTCAGCGACGATCTGCAGGCGGTGGTGAAGGAGCCCGACATTCAGGACGGCTTCCTGAAGCGCGGCTACGAGATCACGCTCGCCTCGCCCAAGGAGGTGCTGGCGATGGTGCGCGAGCAGAAGGAGCTCTGGCAGGAGCTGGTGGGCGAGCTTAATCTCAAATTCAATTAGAGCCGCGGGAGAATGAGCGTGACCGCTTCGCTCGGATTCATCGGCTGCGGTCACATGGGCGGGGCGATGGCGCTCCGCCTCGCCGAGGCCGGTTATCCGCTTTTCGTGTGCGATCCGGATGCGGCGCGGCTTTCCCCGCTTGTCGCCAAGGGCGCGATCGCTGCCGCATCTCCACGCGAGGTCGCCGATCGCGCCGAGATCGTGTTCGCCTGCCTGCCGGCGCAGGAGATCAGCCGTGAGGTCGCCTGCGGCGAGCACGGCGTCGTCCATGGCACGGCGATCCGCATCTACATCGAATGCTCGACCGTCGGACCGGACACGGTCGGGGACATCGCAAAGAACCTCGCGACGGCGCATATAGAAACGCTCGACATGCCGGTCAGCGGCGGACCGAGCTGGGCGCGCGAAGGCAGGCTCACCTGCATTCTGTCCGGTTCGCCGGACGCGCGTGCGAAGGTCGCGCCGGTTCTCGCAAGGCTCGCCGGACGCACCATCGCGGTCGGCGACAAACCGGGACTCGCGCAGGTAGCGAAGATCGTCAACAACGCGCTGTCGCTCACCGCAATGATGATCACCTCGGAAGCCATGGTCGCGGGCGTCAAGGCAGGCGTCGAAGCCGACGCGCTGATCGAGGTCATTAATGCGGGGACCGGACGCAACTCCGCCACCGTCGACAAGTTTCCGAAGGCGGTGCTGCCGCGCAAATTTGCCTATGGCGGGCCGGTCGCCATGGGCATCAAGGACATGGAGCTTTACTGCGAGCTCGGCCATGCGGCGCAGGCGGCAACCCCCATCGGCGAACGGGTCGCGCAGCTTTGGCGCGTCATCACCGATGACATCGGCAAGGACAGCGATCTCACCGAGATGGTCCGCCATTTCGAGACGATCGCGGGCGTCGAGGTGCGCGGACGCAAGCCGCAAGGATCGTAACACCATCGTCAGGAAAGTACGGGAGTGAGCCACCCATGAAACGCATCCTCGCCGCAGCCGCCGCACTCGCTGCGCTGGCCGGTCCGGCCTTCGCACAGGCCGATTATCCGAACCGGCCCATCACCATCATCGTCAATATCACGCCGGGCAGCGGCACCGACCTGATCGCGCGTACCGTCGCCGACGGGCTGAAGACCACATTGAAGCAGACTGTCGTGGTCGAGAACCGGCCGGGCGCGGGCGGCTCGATCGGCGCCAATGTGGTCGCAAATTCCGAACCGGACGGTTATCGCCTGCTCGTCACCTCCTCGGCCATCGCCTCGCTGCCGGCGGTGCAGACGTCGCTGCCCTACGACACCGAGGCGGATCTGACGCCGATCGTGCCGCTCGCCGACCTTCCGGCAGTGGTGTGGGTTTCGCCGGCCAAGGGCATCAAGTCGATCAACGATCTGATCGAGAAGGCGCGCAAGGCTCCGGGCGAAGTAATGTTCGGATCGAGCGGCGTCGCCAGCGCCTCGCATCTGGAGGTCGAGCGGCTGCGCGCCGCAGCCAATATCAAGCTGACGCATATTCCCTATCGCGGCGCGCCGGAGGCGATCGGCGACGCGGCCGCGGGCCGGGTCGATTTCGTGATCGCACCGCTCGCCTCTGGCCGCGCCTTCATGGACAACAATCAGCTGATCGCGATCGCCTCGACCGCCAAGAAGCGCTCGCCGCTGATCCCCGACGTGCCGACGATCGGCGAGAGCGGGCTGAAGATGCGCATGGGCGCCTGGGTCGGGCTATTCGGACCGAAGAATTTGCCGGCCGATATTGTGAACAAGATTCACGCAGCCACCGTGGCCGCATTGCAATTGCCGGAAGCCAAGGACCGTTTCGCCAAGCTCGGCGCCGACACGATGCCGCTGTCGCCCGCCGAATTCAAAAAAATGCTTTCGGACGAGATCGCAGAGAACAAGGAATTGCTGGCGGACCTCGCCAAGACGGAAAACAAGACGGAAAACAAGACGGAGAAGAAGTAGCGGGACGATGCTCCGTCATTCCCCGCGCTTCTTGAAATAGGTCTCGCTGTCATATTGCGCGCCGATATGCAGACCGCCGTCGACAATGACATGGGTGCCGGTGCAGCCGCGCGATGCATCCGAGCAGAAGAACAGGATCGGGTCGGCGATCTCGTCGGGCGCGAGCCAGCGCCCGAGCGGCACCTGTTTCGGCACCGCCGCCCTGCTCTTCGCATCGATCTTGGCGTCCATCTGCGGCGTCATGACCGGTCCGGGCAGCACCGCATTGACACGGATCTTGTCGCGCGACAGTTCGAAGGCTGCGTGGCGCGTGAGTCCGAGCACGCCGGATTTCGCCGCGGTGTAGCTGACGCCGTTATTGAACGACATCTGGAATGCCGCAAGCGAGCCCACGGTGACGACGGCGCCGCCGCCCGCGCGCCGCATCGCCGGCGTCACGGCCTTGATGCAATAGAACGGCGCGGTGAGGTTCAGTCCGACGACGCGGCCCCAATCCTCCGGTGTCGCGCTCTGGATCGTGGTCGGCGAGCCGCCGCCTGCGACATTGACCAGGATGTCGATACGGCCGAATTCTTGCTCGACCGCGTCGACCGCGTCGCGCACGGCGTCCCATTTCGTGACGTCGAGACAATGGACCGAGAGCGGGCCGGACGACGATGCCTTGAGCCGGTCGAGCCGGCCCTGGTCGCGGTCGAAGGCCGCAACGCTCGCGCCTGCATCGAGAAAGCGCTGCACCGTGGCTGTTCCGATTCCGCCCGCGCCGCCGGTGACGATGGCCACGCGGCCCGCAAATTCATGAGCCATTGTTTTTCCGTTCAGTGGAAAATGCTTTTGTTGAACGGAATGTACCGGACTGATACCACCCTTGCCAAGACTGCTCAAAAGCTCGCTTAAAAGCGCCGCCAGGATCACTTCCAATGTTGCAGACCGGTTGCGCGATGGACATGCGCGGCTTCGCCTGAAGGAGACGAGATGACCTATTCCGTGGACCAGATCGCCAAGGTGATGCAGACGCCGCTGAAGCTCAACGCCAAGGCCGGCGACAAGATTTTCGTCATCACCGACACCAGGATGGACCCGGTGCTGTGGCAGGGCTTTTCCAAGGCCGCGAAGGAACTCGGCATGGAAGCCGCGGTCGGCGTGATGGAGCCGCGCGCCACGCATTCCTCCAACCCGGTGAGCGCGATCCATCGCGCCGCGCTCGATCCCGAACTCGATCTGATCGTCTATCTGACATCGACCGCGATGGCGCATGCGACCATCACCGAGGAGCTGATCGACAACGGCAAGCGCCACCTGCTGATGGAGGAGCTGACGCCGGCGATGCTGTCGCCCGACGGACCCGCGGGCGCCGACTATGCCGCGCTCAACGAAGTCGGTCTGCGCATCGCCAAGGTGTTCACCGAAGGCGAGACCTGCCACGTCACCTGCCCCAACGGCACCAACCTCACCGCCAGCATCAAGGGCCGGCCCGGCCGCTCGATCGCCGGCATGCCGGTACAGCTCAAGCCCGGCGGCGGCGGCGGCTGCGCCTTTCCGGATGGCGAGGCGCATGTGTGCCCCGTGGAAGGCACCGGCAACGGCACCGTCGTGTTCGATCTCACCGCGCATTCGGTCGGCGCCATCAAGGAACACCTCAAGCTCACCGTCGAGAATGGCTGGGTGACGAAAATCGAGGGCGGACGCGAAGCCGCAATCTGGCGCGACATCCTCGACAAGCACGGCGACAGGAATAGTTATAACTGCCCGGCGGAAATCTCCATCGGCCTCAATCCGAAAGTCACGCCGACCGGCTGGATGCGCACCGACAAGAAGATGTACGCCACCTCGCATATCGGCATGGGCGACACCATGGCGCTCGGCGGCACCTGCCACGCCAAGCTGCGTCTCGAAGGCGTGATCCGCTATCCGGAAATCTCGGTGGACGGAAAGACCCTGACCCGCGGCGGCAAAATCCTGGTCTGAGCGGCATCGGCTCACACCATGCGCATGATATCCGAGGCTGAGACGATCGACGCGCTGTCGATCGCCGAGGCTGCCGAGGTGATTGCCGCGACCTACAAGGCGCTGGGCAACGGCTCGGTCGAAGCATCGACGCCGTCGGCGATGCGGGTGGCGGGTCCCCCGCATCGCATCCAGCTGAAGGGCGCGGTCCTGAAAGCTGACGGCATTGCCGGGGCGCGGCTCTCGTCGCGCGGCCATCCGCGGCTGATACTCTGGGATCTTGAGAGTGGCGCGCCGATCCTGTTTCTGGAAGAGAACTGGCTCTATTCGTTTCGCACCGGCATTTCGGGCGCTGTGGTGGCGCGCTGGCTCGCGCCGCGCCCGAACCCGCGCATCGCGCTGATTGGCGCGGGCGCGATCGCAACGCATATGGCGCGTGCATTCGGCGAACTTTGCGCGCCGGAAAGCGTCACCGTCGCGTCGCGCACACGCGAATCCGCCGAGCGGCTCGCGGCCAATGTGCGCAACACTCGCGTCACGGTCGCGGAATCCATCGAGGCCGCGGCGCGCGGCGCCGACATCGTCGCGACCATCACCACCGCTCCGGCGCGGATCGTGCAATCGGACTGGATCAAGCCCGGCGCGACAATAATGTCGATGGGCGGCGGTCCGGAATTCGACATCGGCGCGTGGCAAGACGCCTCGCACCGCTTCGTCGACGATCTCGATTATGCGCTCTACCAGGGCGATCTCGCCGCCTGGGTCAAGGACGGCGCGCTGACTGAGGCTGGGGTAAAGTCCAGCATCGCCAGCATCGGCGAGGTCGCAAATGGCCGCTGGAGCGGCCGGCACAGCGGGAGCGAGACCGTGCTTGCAGTGATCCAGGGTCTGACCGCGCTCGATCTTTCGCTGGCCTACCGGATTTTGCAGACGCGGAGCTGACGAACTATCCGTTTGTTCCTGGGATCTCGATTCGCTCGGGATGCGCCATCAGATAGCGCCCCGCATCGTCTACCCCGAGCGTATGCACGTAGATCGCGGTCGTGTCCTCGTCGCGCGCTTCCATCACCGGCGACGGCGCGGACACGATGACGAGCCGGCCGCAGCGGCCGATCCAGTCGAGATGGCGATGGCCGTGCATCACGATGGCGCGCCGGGCGATGCGCTGCACCTGCCGCACGAACCACGAGCCGTTAATCAGCGCGGTGCCGATACGCTCCGACAGCTTCAGCGCCCGCGCCGGATATTCCACCATATGGTGATGCAGGGCCACGATCCATTGCGCCTTCGGAAACTGCCGGACCACGGCGTGCATGGCGCGGGTTTGCTCCGCCGACATCAGGCCGAGCGCATTGGTGAAGGAGAAATGCGTCAGCGCGGTGGAGTTCAGGAGGATGATGCCAAGCCCCTGATCGTCCTCAGGCGGCAGCACCACAGGAAACGCCTCGGCCCAGACCTGCGCAAGCCTGACCGACAGCCGCAGCGATCCCTTGTCGGCGAAGGCGGCAATATCGGCGGCATGCGGCGCGAGCCATTGCTGCAGCGTCGGACCGAGCCGCCGCTTGCCGAGATCGACGACATGGGTGCGCGCTCCCTGCATCGCGCAGAGGCCTGACAGCATCCGCATTTCGCGCAGCCGCCGGCCGGGACTGGTCGGGAAGTCCAGCCGGGCCGGATTGGACCGGTCGACCACATTGATGTCGTGGTTGCCGGGCAGGATCAGCATGCGCGAGACAAGGTTCGGATGGCGGAGCGCTGCGGCGAAAAATTCGGCCCATTCGGCGGAGCGGCCGGCATCGGTGATGTCGCCGCTGATCAGAATGTGGTCGAACGGCGTGGCCGCGTGCATGGCCTCGAGTTTGTCGAGCAGCCTTGCAAAGCGGTCGTTGCCGCGCGCGCCGAGTCGCCCGCTTTCGAGGCGGAAGCCGTACCGCTCGCCGACCACATGCACATCGGAGAGATGCACCACGCGCCATTTGCGCTTCAGCACCGACGCATCGACGAAATCGGACCAGCCGCGCGGCTGGTCCATCGAGGCGTCGGCGAGCCCCCAGACGAACACAGCCGCCGCCCCATAGGCGAACAGGATAACGCCGGCATTGGCAAGCGCGGGCCAGACGAGCTGCAACGGAGTCAGCAGATCGGAAAAATGCGCGGTCCAGCGCGTGTAAGGTCCGATCAGCCAGACGAGAAACAGCGAGAACGCGCAAAGCAAGAGACCGGCGGCGGCCGCGCTCCAGCCGCGCAACCGCGCGCGCCGCGCCTCGTCCAGCCAATGCGACAGCGCGATTTCGGCAACATGACGGATGGTCTCGCGGATCAGCGCATAAACCGGCTGCACCGCGGTGGCGTTGAGCGCCCAGAACGCCTGCTCCACGGCGCGAAAGATTTTCCGACCGCCGAACCAGCCGATCGCGAGCATCATGACGAGGACGCCAAAAGTCAGAAGCCCGCCATAGGCCGACGCCATGCCGCGCGGAATGCTCGACAGCCAGGCAGCGACGATCAGCGGCGCAAGACCGAGCAGCAGGCTCGGCACCACCACCAGAAGAAACCACGCAGCGATCAGCTTCGGCAGACTGATCTCGGCCACCAGCGTGCCCGCGAGCGACAGCAGCGAACGGCCCTTGGTGCTCGAAGCATCGTCCTCGACATCGCCGTCGCGCGGATCGATCAGGAGCATGAGCGGTTCGGGTTACCGTTTCAGATGGCCGCCAAGCGATGCATTGAGCCGCTCGAACTGATCACCGATATCGCGCCGGATGGATTCGAGCGAGCCGAAACATTCGGTCAGCGCCGCGATGCGCCGTTCGATATCGTTCTTGTCCTTCGACAGGCGGTCGAGCCGGTCGCCGATCGTTCCGCTGTCGTCCTTCTCCAGCGACAGCAGCGCCGCATCGACCTCTTTCTGCAGCGCCGCGACCTGCTCGACCAGAGGCTTGATGCCCGCCTCCTGGCTGCGCAACGGCGATATGTCGTTCTGCAATTGCCGCATGCGGTCGCGGACCTGCTCGAACTTGCCGAAGACGGATTCCAGATTGCCGAGCCGGGTGTGACCGCGATTCAGAAATCCTTCGGTCTCCTCAAGCCGGACATCGAGGCCCTTGCCGGTCTCGTCCTTTTCCAGGTCGCCGAGCGCGCGTTCGATAAGGGCCTGCCGCTCCTTCACCTCTCCCAGCATGGGCTCGATGACGCGCCGCTTCTCCGACACCGAGCCGAGCTGCGTGCGCAGTGCCTGCTGACGCTTGCGGATCTCGTCGATCCGGCTTTGCAGGTCGACCGCTTCGTTCTGCGCCGATTGCTCGGCGGTCCGGTTTTCGGCCTGCTTGAGACGGGTCTGCACATCGTCGATCACAGCATTCGGATCGCTGCCGACGAGATGGGCGACTGCGGCATCGGTGCGGCCCTGATCCTCCTCGGACGCGGCGGTCTGGTCGCGCAGGCCGTCCATCCGCTTCTGCAGGATGCCGAGCGCGCGCTCCTGCCGCGCGACCTTGTCGGCCTGCCAGAAGCTCGCGATCAGCAGAAACACTGCAATGGCGGCAAGCAGCAGCGCCGCAAGCCTCTGTTCGAGCGGCCAGCGCATGATCGTGCCTAATGCATCGGTCACCGTCACGCCGGCGCTTTGTTGCAGGACGATGACAGCCCCGAGCAGCAGTACAACCGCAACCATCAAAACAATTCGCATAATGAAATCCCCCGACCCAACCGAGACCGCAAAATAACGGTGCGCCGTTACCCGGCGGCGGGACCCTCTTATGACATCGGCGACTGTGTGCAATCTCACATGCGCGTCATCGGGAGGGGCGCCCGGTTGCAAAAATCAACCGGACACCAAGATATTGTCAGATTGACATAAACGACATCCGGACGATCTGCGCGGCTGTCATCGCATGAGCTTGCGGGCGAGCGTGACCGATGCGCCGCTCAGGCTGTCGCCCGACTTTGGCTGCATCCCACTGGCTTCGAGCATTAAGCTGTCCATCACGCTGAGAATCTGCGCATCCGATTGCACGATGCCGGCCGCGTCAAAATCCTTGCGCAGCCGGCTGAACATATCGTTCCGTTCCGGATCGATCGTATCGGCGGCCAGCGCCTTGGCGTAATCGTCGGCGGCCGGCCCCTGAAGACCCAGCTTTTCGGCCGCCCACATGCCCAGAAGCTGGTTGCGCCGAATGGTTGTCTTCAACTCATCAAAGTCCGCCATGAGATCCTCCGACAGGACTTTCAACGGATCGCGCAGCCAACGCCGCCGGGACTTCGATACTGGGAAGGCTGGCGCTCCCTAGGGGAATCGAACCCCTGTTTCAGCCTTGAGAGGGCCGCGTCCTAACCGCTAGACGAAGGGAGCGTTTAAGCCCCTCAGATAGCCGCGATCGCCCGTCCGCGCAAGCAAGGCGCCGCGCCCGTCAGGTCGCGGCTGGCCTGGCTGGGAGACTCTCGCCCGCCCGACTGCCGCCATCCTTCTTCACGTCGGCGCAGATCGCGCGCAGGGCCTGCCATTCCGCATCCGTCAGGATCGGCGGGCCGGGCTGCGCGGGCTCTTCCTTCTTCATGCGGTCGAGCCGGTCGGCGCTGAGCGGATGACTGTCGATTACCGTCGCGACCTTGCCGCCGCCGGTGATGCGCACCAGGAACTCGCCCATCGGCCGCGGCGAGCGGCCAAGCCCGGTCATCGCCTTGATGGCGAAGCCGTCGGCGCGGCTTTCCGCCTCTCGCGAATAGGATGCATCGAGCATGGTGCGTGCCGCGAACAGCATCGCCGAGCCGCCGGTGACGTCGCCGAACAAAAGCCCGATCAGGAACGATGAGCCGCCGGTCTGGATCAGCTTGCGCAGGCCGTCGCGATTGTGCGCATGGCCGAGCTCATGCGCCATGACGCCTGCGACCTCGTCGACATTCTTCGCGCGCTGCAACAGACCGTCGAGCAGATAGACCTTGCCGCCCGGCAGCGCATAGGCGTTGACGACGCGCGACGACAGCACCTGCGCTTCCAACGGCCCCTCATAGCCGCCGGCCTCCTTCAGCCTGGCGATCATCTTGTCGAAGGCGGCCTGGCCCTCCGGCCGCGTGCAGGCCTGACCGCCGAAAATAGTGCGCGCCTGCTTGTCAACTGCCTCCCCGAGGCGCTTCTCCAACGCATGGGGCACAAGCGGAGCAAGCCGGTCGGCGATGAGCGGAATGCCGTAGATCGTCACCAGCACGATGGAGATCGCGGCCGCGACCGACCAGCCGACGATGCGTCCGGTCTGGCCCGGGCCGCGTCCGGCATCGAGCTTCGGGAAACGCGCAGCCAGCTGCGCGGCATGGTCTTGCGCGATTTCAAGCCGCGCCAATGGCAGCGCAGAGGTGCAGGACAGCCGTAGCCGCTGGCCGCCGCCATCGGCGCGGCGCACAGCGTCATAAGGCCAGGTGGCGACAACCGCACCATCTTCCACGATGGCCATCGCCTCGGCAAAGCGCAGCGTGACATTACGCTTGCGGTTGGAGGTGCCGTCGTAGAATACGGCAGGAATTGTCGCGCAATCGGAGTTGCCAGTCATCGCGTGAACCATCCGAACTCCGCTCATGCCCGCGACGGCGGACATCCTGCATCCCTGTTCTGGATCCCAGCTTTCGCGGGACGAGCGGAGAATAACTCGCGATATGGCGTCAGAACCCGCCGATATCCAGGGAATCGGCGAAGCCCTCGCCGATCGCGCTCGCCGCATCGCCCGAGACCGCGACATTATCGGCCGCCTCGATATTGTGCACCACCGTCGTCCCGGCGACTTTGGTCCAAATGTCGTGCACGAGATAGATGCGCAGAACCGCATTGAAGGCGAGCGCGGCAAGCAGATAGCCGAAGCCGAACGCGGCGATGATGTAAAGGTTTCCCATCACCGCGGTCGCCTTCTCGCCGTAGTCGAGTCCCACACCCACGGTCGCATGGCCCAGCGCGATCACCGCGGCGAACCATATGCCAAGCGCAGCGAAGATCAGCAGCAGCCAGCCGACTACCTTCCAGTACAGGCCCATCAGGTCGGCGATATCGAGATCGCTCTCGAACCGCACGTTGCCGAAGCGCAAGCCGTTCACCCACCAGCGCCACTCGATGGCTTTATACATCGCGTAGAAGAACGGCAGCGGAAAGATCAGCAAAGCCGACGGCCACATCAGAAACCACAGCCACCAGCCCTTCTTGAAGAACGCCCCGCCCGTTCCTTCGAACGAGCCCTGCAGCGTGCCATAGGCGGTGTGGCGCATCTTGAAACGCTCCAGCGCCGCCGCGCGCCACGGCAGCGCAAGGCCGAGCGTGACCGCCACCCACACGCCCCACAGCACCGAGCGCCAGGCATAATCCCAGCCCGAGCCGCCCATATTGAAGCGCACACCGCGCCACACCGTGCGGGTGACGCGATAGCGCCGCGCGCGATACATCGCAAATTGCGCGAACAGATACAGGAACGCGATCAGCGGGATCGAGGCGAAGGCCTGCACGCGCTCGGCTTCGAGACCGACGAAGAAGTAGGCGACATAGACCGGCACCAGGATCGCCATCGCGACCAGGAAGCCGATGAATAATTCCTTGGCGGTGCCGGTATATTCGGCGGCGTCGCCATGCACTTCAGTGTGCGACCACAGATGCCGCCGGATATCGGTCGCGAGCCAGAAGCGGTAGAAGCCGAGCGTGACGAGTTCGAGCAGCGCGCCGCGGGTGACGAGCTTGCGGAAAGCGCGCCGCTCGCCGGAAAAGCCGATGGCTTGCGGGAGCTGGACGTGTTCGTCGCCCTGCCCCTGCGGGACCGGCGGAATCTGCGGCACCGAAAACGGCTTGAGCATGCGGGCCTCGCGCTCCTGACCTGGCCCTGCCTCGGGCCGCGTGACGCCGGGCGCGGCTGCGCCGGGCGGGGTCTCGTCCCCGTGCATCAGTCGGCACTCGTGAGGAAAGGGTTCAAGCGGAGCGGCGTTTGGCCGGGACAGGATACCGGCGCGGATGCTTTAGGCGATATGGTTGACGTTTTGTTGGCGGGATGGATCAAGGCTGCTCATTTTTTGTCAGCGGATCGGGCCGTCCTTTCACTCTCCCGCTCGCGGAGGAGGGGTCCACCGACTGAGCGTTATGTGCGCTTTCGCGCGTCTTCGACGGGGAGCAGCGGTTCCGGTCCGCTTGCGCTAAGCTCGCTGACCGTTGTCAGGAGCCGCGCGTTGCCAGGATGAAGCGCTCTCCAATTGCTCATTCAGGAGCGCGGCCGAGGACACGGTCAAAAGCGCAATGCGCCGTTCAGCCGCCTCGGAGAGCGAATCGGCGGACAAGACAAGGCTCAGGCTTGCAACAATGCCTAGCTCCGGCGCCATGACGGGCGCTGCCACGCCGACAAGTCCAGCATCGATCTCGCCTTTGCTGATGCAAAATCCATTCTTGCGGATGCGCGCAAGCTCGTCCTTGAATGCATCGATGGAGCCACCGGAAGGTTGGGCATCGTCGTCCGGCGACATGAGCAGCTTGCCCAGCTTGCGGCCGCTGAGCTGCGCCAGAATCACCTTTGAGGTTGCGCCTCTTGTCAGAGGCATCAGCCGGCCGCGCTGATAACTGGAGCGAAATGCCACCGTGGCGGCCGACGCGTCGGCAATGCACATCACCGTTTCGTTGTAGAGTCGCGCCAATAATCCAACGCACGGTATTTGCGCCTGCCTCACGGCGTCCTGGAGAATGCCGTATCCAGCGCCAACCAGCGGATCGGTCAACCGGATCAAACGATCGTAAACAATGAAGGCGGCGCCGAGGCGATAGCTCGCGCCCGCGGAGGGTTCGAGGAACCCGGCTTTCACCAATTCGCGCACGGTCCGATACGCGGTGCTTCCGGGCAAACCCAAAGACTGCGAAATCGCGGCAACCGTCCAGCTCGACTGTTCTTCCGTGAACAGTTGAAGCACCGATTGATAGCGCGCAAATCCGGCCATAATGATCGTTCCAAATTCTCAATAACACGAATTTTCTCGATTAAGAGACATCATTATTTCCATATTTTGAGATTTATGCATAATATTCTTCATTCTCTTTATTGTCGGTCGTTTCGATCGCCGTACCAGGGGCAGTGTGTATGCAATTCCACCTCAACGGATTTCGCACCGGTGATCCGGACATCCTGGAGCCATCGGCCATCTACAAGGCTTCGGGCCGGTCCGAGACCCTTCCAAATGAAGTCGATGTCCTCATCGTGGGTTGCGGGCCCGCCGGACTGACGCTCGCCGCCCAGATGGCTGCGTTTCCCGACATCACCACGCGGATTGTCGAGCAGAAGTCCGGCCCCCTCCTTCTGGGCCAGGCCGACGGCATCGCCTGCCGGACGATGGAGATGTTCCAGACCTTCGGGTTCGTCGAGCGTGTCATGCGCGAAGGATATTGGGTCAACGAAACGTCGTTCTGGAAGCCCGCCGACACCAAAGAAAGCGGGATCGTGCGCTCGGGACGGATCGACGACGTCGAGGAGGGCTTGTCGGAATTTCCGCACATCATTCTCAATCAGGCGCGCGTCCACGACTTCTATCTGACTGTCATGCGCAATTCGTCCAACCGGCTGGAGCCCGACTACGCGCGGCGGCTCATCAAGGTCGAGATCGACCCGGCGGTGTCGTCCGGCCATGTGCCGGACCATCCCGTCACCGTCACGCTCGAGCGGGTCGACGAGGCTCACCGCGGCCAGATCGAGACCGTCAAGGCGCGCTATGTCATCGGCTGCGATGGCGCGCGTAGCGCCGTCCGCCAATCTCTGGGTCTTGAGCTCAAGGGCGATTCGGCAAACCAGGCCTGGGGTGTCATGGATGTCCTCGCGGTCACGGACTTCCCGGATATCCGGCTCAAGGCGCTGATCCAGTCCGCCAGCGAGGGCAACATCGTTCTGATCCCGCGCGAAGGCGGCTACATGGTTCGCATCTATGTCGAGCTCGACGAGTTGCGCAAGCATGAGCGCGTCGCGAACCGCAATATCACCGTCGATCACCTGATCGCGGCGACACAGCGCATCCTCAGGCCGTACGCGTTCGATGTGAAGGAGGTTGCGTGGTGGTCCGTCTACGAAATCGGTCAGCGATTGTGCGACAAGTTCGACGACGTCCCGGAACATGAAGTCGGCGTGCGCTTCCCGCGCGTATTCATTGCCGGCGATGCATGCCATACCCACAGCCCGAAATCCGGCCAGGGCATGAACGTATCCATGCAGGACGCGTTCAACCTGGGTTGGAAGCTCGCGGCGGTCCTGCGCGGCCAATGCGCTCCCTCCCTCCTTCACAGCTACTCGGCCGAACGGCAGGCCATCGCCAGGGAATTGATCGACTACGATCGCGAATGGGCAAAAATGATCAGCGCCCCGCTGAAGTCTGCCGACGATCCCGATGACGCAGGGGTGGATCCCGCGGAGGTGCAACGCTATTTCGTCCAACACGGCCGTTACACCGCAGGCACGGCAACCCGCTATAGCGAATCCGCCCTCACCGGCGCGCCCACGCATCAGGCGCTCGCCGCGGGATTTCCCATCGGCATGCGCTTTCACTCCGCCCCGGTCGTGAGGCTGGGCGACGGAAAGGCCATGAGCCTCGGTCACGTTGCGAAGGCAGACGGCCGCTGGCGCATCTACGCTTTCTGCGATCGCAGCGATCCGTCCGCACCGGCTGCGCCTATCAGGGAGCTGTGCGACTTCCTTGCCGGGTCAGCAGCGTCGCCGATCCGGAAATTTACGCCACCGTCCGACGACGTCGATTCCGTGATCGACGTGCGCGCGGTTTTTCAACAGCCACACCGCGCGCTCGACATCGGCGCCATGCCGGCTTTTCTGCTGCCGGCAAAGGGCCGCTACGGGCTGCGCGATTATGAAAAAATGTATTGCGCCAACATCCGGTCCGGACACGACATTTTCGATATGCGCGGGATCGACCGCGATCGCGGGTGCATGATCGTGGTTCGTCCGGACCAATACGTTGCCCATATCCTCCCGCTGCATGCCGTCGCGGAGCTGTCGGCATTCTTCGAGAGGTTCATGATCAGGAGAAGCTGAGCGATCGGCTTCCGTCACCGCACCGCCAGCCACACCGCGATCGCCAGCAGCATCGCGACCTGGGGATAGAATGTCAGCGCAAAGCCGAGCGCGCGGTGTGGCGCGCCCGACGCATAGCCGCGAAGAAACAGCACGCGGCCGGCAACGAACAGCATCGCCGCAACCGGTATGGCCGCAAGCCAGTCGGGCGGCATCACGGCCGCGAAAATCAGATGCACGCCGAGCGCGAGAACCGTCTGCTCCAGCGTATTCTGCAGTACCGACTGCAGGAGCCGCGCTTTCGCGGTGCCCTCGCTCAAGCCTCCGCCGTCAATGTCGTCCGGCGTGAAAAAGCGGTGCCGCGCCAGGAGGCCGATCGTGACCGCGAGACATGCAACAATGAGTGTGTCCCACGTCAGCGCAAAGGCGAGCGGCGGCGCATTGCCTGGCATCAGCGGTGCCGGCGCTCCGTGGATCGCAAATCCCAGGGCAACGATGGTGACGGCGAGCCCGGCCAGCATGCCGCGCAACACACCGGATTGCTTGTCGGTCAGCATACAGACACCCGCTTCCGTCATCCCGAACATTCGAACATTCAGCCTTTTCTGGCCGATGTCGTTCCAAACTAAGCGGATTCGCCGACGGCAAATACGGATGGCCGGAGCCATCCTGGCCGTGACGATCGCGCGCCTGGTTTTCGACGAAAATGAACGGGCCGCAGCGGGGGTCACACATCCTGCGCCTTGCGCGCCACCGGATATTCGACAGCGCATTGCGTGCACCGGAACACGTCAGTTGCCTTTGCCACTGCCTTGTGCATCTGCGTAAGCACAGTCTCGCCGCCGCAAAGCGGGCAAGGCGGCGTGGACGGAAGATTCAAATCGCCAATCTGAATATCGGTCATTCGAAAATCTCCTCTGCTTGCGCGCAGAAACACGTCTCCGGCTGTTGGGGGTTGTTTGCGAAGCGCGTAACTAACGCGCACTCCCTCACGTGGGTGCCGAATCAAATCGATCGAAATTTGCGTGATGATGAGGAACCAGGCAGTGTTGCGTTTGTATTGATGCGCTGCGAAATGCGCTCGCATATCGCGCTCAGGACAACGGCAAAGACGGCGCGCCAGTCCGGATCGGAGTCGCGCGCGAATCCAGCGCTCCGCGAGTTGAGGACAATGCAAAAGGCCCGGACGCGACAGCGGCCAGGCCCAATCAACCCGTCAATTCACCGACCGGTGTCGGAAAGAATTCAGCGCGGCTTGGCGAGCCGCACCGCCGGCGTTTTCGCTGCGGCTTTTTTTGCCGGCGCCTTCTTGCCGGCAGGCCTGGCGTCCGTGGTCTTCGCTTCGGGCTGCGACGCCATTTGCGCATCGCGCGCGATGCGGGCTGCCTTCAATGCCGCCATACGATTGACCGCGGCATCGTGCTCGGCGCGGTATTCACGCATGGCCGCGATCTTGTCAGCCTCGGTCTGCCTGTCGGCCATGTTCGATCTTCCCACGATCGCAAATGATGGACTCTGCCCCTGCCGGGTAATCATACCTCACGGCCAATCATACAAGACAAGAAGGGCAGAGCCTGATCACGGCGCGGTCGCGAAGACACGGCGCCGTCGTGTTGACGAACCTCGCCAGTACATCCGTGGCAAGAGGTCCGCTGCTGATGCGAGCCGCGCCATGGCGCGGCCGCAAGAGTCTGTGCAAAGCTTTGCTCGCGCGCATTTTCCTCGAACCGATGGTATCGTGCGGAAAAAGCGCAGGCGGTCATGCCGCCTCGGCAAACCTCTGCTTAAACCACAGGGCCTAAGCAGCCTGCAGGTTGTCGGCCGAAGACTTGCCGGTCTTGCGGTCGGCGCGAAGCTCGTAGGAGATCTTCTGGCCTTCGTTGAGGCCACGCATGCCGGCGCGCTCGACGGCGCTGATATGCACGAAAACGTCGTTGCCGCCGTTGTCGGGCTGGATGAATCCGAAGCCCTTGGTTGCGTTAAACCACTTCACGGTTCCCGTCTGCATGGGAGCCAATCCTTCATATATGCGTGTATAGAGCCGCGCGCGAACGCGGCCGGGTTCTATTCGAGATTTTCAGGGGTGAATGTCGTTGTTCAGGCGCGCCCCGTCTGGCGGGATATGCGCAAGGCCAAGTCGTTCGGCCGAAAGCTCGAAACATCAATATAGCGCAAATCCGGAAAATTGCAATCGCTGTTTGCCGCGCACGTGTCGCGCAGGGCCGTCGCGACAGAGCTGCGAACGAACGTGACGCGTGAACGCGATTAACGTTCCTCCATGAAGCGCAGCCGGCCGGTCTGCTGCAGTGTGCGGGTGTCGAAGGTGCGCACCTCGATCGCGCCGCCGACATCGATGGTCACGACCAGCCGGTCGCCGGCGGTCTGCGCGGCGATGATCCGCGCGCCCTTCGGCAGCATGGCCTGCACGTCGACGGGCTGGGACGGCGGCGCGCTATCGCCGGTGCGCGAGACCTTCCAGCCGATCACCACGATCACCACCGCGATGCCAAACATCGTGGCGAAGCCGGAAATCGCGGACATGCGCCGCACACGATCCACCACCGCCTGGGCCTGCGGATCGAGCGGCTTGCCGTCGGGGTCTTTCAGGGGTTCGGGAGATGACATACGTCAGATGTGCTCGGCTCACCTCTCCCCTTGGAGAGGTCGGCGTACGAACTACGCCGGGTGAGGGGTTAAATTCTAGCGTATAGAGCACGAGCCCCCTCGCCCCAACCCTCCCCCCAACAGGGCAAAGGGTGCCCACCGAACGCGCTGCAACCATTATGTCCCTCGCCTCCACCGAAACCCTTACCGTCGCACCGGAAGACGCCGGCACAAGGCTGGACCGTTTGCTGGCCGCACAGCTCGCCGAACTCTCGCGCACGCGGCTGAAGGCGCTGATCCAGGGCGGCGCAGTCACCGCGAACGGGCGCGCGGTCGACGATCCCGGCTACAAGGTAAAGGCCGGCGAAATGCTCACAGTGAATGTGCCGCCGCCCGAGCCTGCCGCACCGGAAGGCGAGGCCATCCCGCTCACCATCCTCCATGAGGACGACCAGCTGATTGTCATCGACAAGCCGGCCGGGCTGGTCGTGCATCCGGCCGCCGGCCACCAGACCGGCACCCTGGTCAACGCGCTGATCGCCCATTGCGGGGATTCGCTATCCGGCATCGGCGGGGTGATGCGGCCAGGCATCGTGCACCGGCTCGACAAGGACACCTCGGGCGTGATGGTCGCCGCCAAGACCGACAAGGCCCACAAGTCGCTGTCGGCGCAATTCGCCGACCACGGCCGCACCGGCGATCTGGAGCGCGGCTATCTTGCGTTCGTCTGGGGCGCGCCGGACCGGCCGCGCGGCACCATCGATGCCCCGATCGACCGCCATCCGCATGCCCGCGACAAGATGGCGGTGCGCCAGGGCGGCCGCAAGGCCATCACGCATTGGCAGGTGAAAGAGCGCTATGCCGGCGCCGACGGCAAGCCGGTCGCGAGTCTGATCGAATGCCGGCTGGAAACCGGTCGCACCCACCAGATCCGCGTGCATCTTGCCCATCTCGGTCATCCGATTCTGGGCGATGCGACCTACGGCACCGGCTACCGGACCAAAGCTGCGCTGTTGCCGCCGGGTGCCCGGCAGGCCCTCTCAGCCCTTGCAAGGCAAGCCCTCCATGCCTATTTCTTGGCTTTCCAGCACCCAGTTTCTGGCGACGTCCTGCAATTCCAGTCGGAACTGCCGGCACCGCTTGCCCGTTTGCGTGATAGTCTGGCCTCGGCCTGAAACGCGGCGGGCCGTGCCCCGTATCTGAAAATAGCAATCGCACCAGAGACTTGGGTACGGTGCGGGGCATTCCCGTTCACGCCGAGGTGACAGGAATGTAACTATCTTTCGCAGTTCTCGTCCCCTATGCTGCGAAAGCGGTATGTTGCACCGCAACATGTCCCGTCGGCCCGTTGACGGCGGCGGATCATCTGCCCGCCGATATTCGGGGGTAAGTTGGGGGACATGAATTTTGGAGGGCGCAAGTCATGGCCCGTTCTGCGGCTATGCCGATGATCACCGCCGAAGGTGGTCTGTCGCGGTATCTCGAAGAAATCCGGCGGTTCCCCATGCTGGAGCCGCAGGAAGAATACATGCTGGCCAAGTCCTGGCGCGAGCACGGCGACCGCGAGGCGGCGCACAAGCTCGTCACCAGCCATTTGCGGCTCGTCGCCAAGATCGCGATGGGCTATCGCGGCTATGGGCTGCCGATTTCCGAAATTGTGTCTGAAGGCAATGTCGGCCTCATGCAGGCGGTGAAGCGGTTCGAGCCGGACAAAGGCTTCCGCCTCGCTACCTATGCGATGTGGTGGATCAAGGCATCGATCCAGGAATACATCCTGCGCTCGTGGTCGCTGGTGAAGATGGGCACCACCGCCAACCAGAAGAAGCTGTTCTTCAACCTGCGCAAGGCCAAGAGCAAGATCAACGCGCTCGGCGAAGGCGATCTCAAGCCCGACCAGGTGGCCCAGATTGCCAAGCGCCTCGGCGTCACCGAGAAAGACGTGGTCGACATGAACCGCCGCCTCGGCGGCGACGCCTCGCTCAATGCGTCGATCCGCGACGACGGAGACTCCGGCGAATGGCAGGACTGGCTGGCGGACGAATCCGCCGGGCAGGAAGAAGTGCTGGCCGAGCACGAGGAGCTCGACAACCGCCGCGCCGCGCTCGATCATGCGCTCACGGTGCTGAACGAGCGCGAACGCCGCATCTTCGAGGCGCGCAGGCTCGCCGACGATCCGGTCACGCTGGAAGAACTCGCGGCCGAGTTTGGCGTGTCGCGCGAGCGCGTGCGCCAGATCGAGGTGCGCGCCTTCGAGAAGGTGCAGAAGGCGGTGAAGAACAAGGTCGCCGCGATGGAGACGCCGAAAGCGCCGCAGGCGCTGCCGGCTCACTAGGCTCCCGATACCTCAACACGCTCCGTGCCAATTCGGCAGCATGAGCTTCGCGGCAATCTCCCCGCGCAGCCTGCACGCCGGACGTGTGTCCCGTAGGTGTTTTTGACAAACGCCTTGATCGCGCCGCTTCGCCGCCATAAGAGGCGTTCTTCGGTCTTTGGCCCTATCAGTTCGGAAATCTCGTGGAGACTATTGCCTCTTTCAATGAATCGGCGTTGGCCTTCGAAGACGCGATCGAACTCGCCCTGCCCTATCTGTATCTGTTCCTGGCGCTTGCGATTCTGGCGGGAAATTTCGCGATCAAATCGTTTTTCGACGCATGCGGCCTCGATCTCTATGGGCGGACGCTGTGCGGAATCGCTCTCGCCGTGTGCGGGCTGACGCTGCTGACCGGCCTGTCAACCTGTCATGCCACGACGGCGGTTATCGCATTGCTGATCTTTCTTGCAGGGATGGCGCTGCGCAGCGGCGCGCGGCAAATTGCAGCCATTAACATCGGCGCGGCCGCGGCGCTGGCACCGGTCGTGATCGTTCCATGACGGCCGTTCCTGCTGCGCCCTCTCCGTTCTGGCCCGCCGGCTGGCGCCTCGATGCTTTCGAAGGCATCGAGCGCATGAAAGGCTATTTTCCCGGCGACCGGCTGACGCGCTATCCGCTGCGCTTCCTGCGCTATTGGTTCGTGCGCCACTTGATCGAAACCCATGCAGGGCATCTCGGCAGGCCCGTGGATGTTCTGGAGGTCGGCGTCGATCGCGGACAGATGCTGACCTTCATGAAGCCGCGCAGCGACGCGGGAAGGCCGGCCATCGTGCGGCGCTGGGATGCCATCGACATCGCCTGCGACCCGGAGCAACTCTCCGCCAAGGGCTATACTCAATACATCCGCTTCAACGTCGAGAATGGTGCACGCCCGCCGCTGGAGCGCCGCTACGATGTCATCATCTTTCTGCACCTGCTGGAGCATCTGCAGGACCCGGAGGCCTGCCTGCGCGCCTTTTTGCCATTCCTTCTGACCGACGGGCTCATTGTCGGCGGCTCGCCGACCATGCCCAAGGTGATCGCGGATCTGGGCTACGAGCGGAAACTGCGGCAACGCGCGCGCAAGTTCGGCCATGTCAGCATAATGTCGCCGGAGCGGCTGGAATTGTTTGCGCAAGCGGAAGGGCTTCGGCTGCGCTTCCTGTCCGGCTCCTATCTCACCCGCAACAATGGCCGGTTCATCGAGAATTCGGCGCTCTGGCTCAGAGCCAACATCGTCTTTGGCTCGCTCTTTCCCTCGCTCGGCAGCGAGGTGAATTTCTGCTTGTCGCGCTGAACAAGCGCCGGTCTGCCGCGCTAGTGGGGTAGCTATTTTGGATCCGGGCCGGCGGATCGCGACGGGCGGTGTCCTTCGGCGCCGCGATCGAACACACCATAGTCGCTGGATTTCAGTCCCGAATCGCCGCGGCCTTCCCCCGCTTCGACCGCCGCTAGCCCGAGTTTCAACAATTCGCGAACCGCCGCCGCGCGGCTTGGCATGCGCTCGCGAAACCGGAAATCATCCACGACTGCAAGCTCATCTGGAGACAGCATGATCTGCAGCCGCTCACCACGCGCGGTGTCGGACATGGGACATTCCCAAACGGTTGCCGATTATTATTAGCCGCCTACTCAATGCACTCAATGCAATCCGGTTCCATCATTACCGTAATCGCCGTCGATTGCTCAAAATAATACAGCATTTTCAACGACTTATTGCTTGAAACCGGGCGCGGCCGGTCTTAGCTCTAAGGTCAGCGCGAGGGCCAGTGAGGTGACGCAAATGGCACAACACGATACCCCTAGCGGCGCCGACTTGAGGCGCTGGGCCAGACAATGCGGCGAGCGCGCGTCGGCTGCGCTGTGTGCCAGGGAACGCGAGAGCTTGCTCAAGATGCGGGACGCTTTGCTTGACCTTGCCCGGACCGAGGATTGGCTGAGGGGCGTGTCGTACGAGGGCCATATGGCGGCGGAACCTTGCTTAGCCAAAACCCAGGAATTGCAGGGAGCGGCCTAGCCTGGAACCGCCCCATTGGCCTTCACGTTGAGCGTGGAACCTCAGGAGGCCCCGCTCATGTCCTACGATCCGCACCGCAACCAGACGCCCCGCGATCGTTACCGCGAGTACCGCGCCGAAGACCGCACCAATGCCGGTGCTGCGATCCTGCTGGGTGCGCTGCTGCTCGCAGCCATCGGCGGCTTCGCTTATTTTTATGCCGGGGCTCCCAACCATGGCGTCGCGACCAACGATATCCGTCCGCCAATCACCCAGCCGTCGACAACGGGCGCTGCTCCGGCACCGGAGACGACCGGGGCGTCAAGCATTACGCCAGCTGAGCCCGGACCCAGGACGAACTCCGCGGAATAGTTGCGCGAGCGCGGATTTTCGGGGCGCGAAATAGACCCGGGCGCTTCGGAAAGGCCCGCAAGTGCCGGCAGCCGCCTGCGAGACAGGGGTTACGCTGCCGGGGCGGTAATGGCATAAAGAGTGCAACATCTCTGGTGGGAATTGGGCCGTTTTCCGCCGCGATCCTGTCACAGCTCGGTGCGAGGCTTTTGCGTATGCCGCGATATTATTTCAACACCCGCATCGACGGGGAACTGATCCGCGATCCCGACGGCGCCGAGTTGCGTGATCCCGATCATGCGTGGACGATGGCGCGTGCCATGATCCGTGACATTCTTCACGACGAGGATGCCGAGCCGCGACTGATGCGGGCCGCGATTGAGGTCACCGACGAGGACGGGGAAATCGTGCTGGAATTCCCTTTCACCGAGGCGCTGATCGAACCGGGACAGGGATCGATTCGGCTGCATTGAGAAGCCATCATCCCAGGTCGTGAGCCCAAGCCGCGATTTCGGGTTGCGCTTCCAAGTCGCGGACGCAAAGCCGCTACTGCTTCCATGCCGCAAAAGCTTCCTGGAACGCGCGCTCGCCCGGTGTGCCCTTCTCAATCGCCAGAATGGCCCGGCGGTTATTATTGTAGACGATGGGAATATCGAACCAGGCGCGCTCCTTCAGGAGCTGCACGTTCCGCGCCTGATCCGCGTCCACCGCCGACAATCCGATCAGGAAGAAGTTGTTCGTCACCTTCACCGCGAGGCCGGCAAGCGGCGTGCCGCGGGTCTGCTCGGCCTGCTTCATCAGAACGCCTGGCACGTTTGAGATGCCGCCGGCCGGGAAATCCGCCGGCAGGTTGAACATCACCTCCATGGTGTGGCTTGCCGGCAGCGTCTGGTCGGTGTTGCGCCGGATCGAGAACGACATCGTCAGCCGCCGTTCGGGAATCTCGACATCGGCGCGGATCGCAAGCTCCGGCGGACGGCCCGGTCCGGGCGAGACCGTTTCGGTGCGCCAGATCGCCGAACCGACATAGCGACGGCCCTGCGGATCGTTCGGCTCTTCCTCATAGAGCACGACGCGCTGCGCCACCGCAGGTCCTGATTGTGTATCCTGCGAGTTCAGGCGGTCGGTTATTTTCGGCCGCTGACCCGGTTGCGCGGGTTTGCTGTCGTTGGCCACCTGCGGCGTCGAGCTGCCGCGGAACGACTGCAGCAAATCGGTGACCAGGCCACGCTGCGACCAGGCCAACGCGCCCAGACCCAGGACCAGGACCACGGCCACCAAGGCCTTCACCAGACCGCCGATCTGACGGCGCGGGCGTTCGTCTTCGGCAGCCTCCTCGTCGTCATCAAACTCGTGCGGCGGGCGGCCACGCGGTGGCGGAGGCTGATCGCGGAACGCGTCGCCTTGCGGCATCGGCCCCGGAGGCCGGTTGAAATCCTCCTGCGCCAGACGCGGCTCCATCAGCCGGTCGAATTCATGCGCGCTTGGAAGCTCGGCGAAGGGATCGCGTGCGGGCGGCCGCTGAGGCACGGGCGGCCGCGCTTCAGTGGCAGGTTGCGGCTTGATCGGTCCGGGCGGCTTTGGCGCAGCACCGGGCACGGGGGGCTTTGGCCTTGGCGGCAGCGGCGGCAACGACTGCGGCGGCAGACCGGGCTTTGCGGCCGCTGGCGGGCCTGCGGGTCTTGGGCCAGCCGCGGGCGGCGGCTGCTGCGGGCGTGGCGGCTGCGGTGCCGGCTGTTGTGCCGGCGGCTGCCGGCTCGGCGCCGGAGCCGCAGCATTTGGAAAGCGTGGCGCGGCGGACGCAGACGGCGCCCCCGGACCAGCTGCAGGCGCATCGGCCCGCGTCCGGCGCGCAGCCTCCCCTTCGACCTTGCGAATGGCTTCTTCCAATGCGAGGCGCTCGCGCGTGATCTCTGCCTCCGGCAGAGGCGGATCGACGCCGCGCAATTGTGCGACCAGCGCCGTGCGCGCCCGCTCGTAAAGCGCGCGCCGTGCTTCGCCGGTGTTCTTCTCCAGCCCGGCGATGGCGCGCTGGATCAGAGGGTAATAGTCAGCCATGCGTCCCTGATTGGCTCCGGATCACAAAGCAGCCCCGTCGTCCCATGGTGTCACGTCTCGAATGGATTCTGCACCAGAATTGTGTCCTCGCGCTCCGGCGAAGTGGACAGAAGAGAGACCGGGCATCCGATCAATTCTTCGATCCATCGGACATACTTGATTGCCTGGGCCGGCAGGTCGGCCCATGACCGGGCGCCGGCGGTGGCATCCTGCCAGCCTTCGATGGTTTCGTAGACTGGTTCGACCAGCGCCTGGGCGTGTTCGCTCGCCGGCAGATGGTCGATCAGGCGGCCGTCCAGCCGGTAGCCGACACACACCTTAATGTCCTTGAAGCCGTCCAGAATGTCGAGCTTGGTCAGCGCGATGCCATCGATGCCGCTGGTTCTTACGGTCTGACGGACCAGCACCGCATCGAACCAGCCGCAGCGCCGCGGCCGGCCGGTGACGGTACCGAATTCGCGTCCGCGCTCACCGATCAGCCGGCCGATCTCGTTGTCCTGCTCGGTCGGGAACGGCCCCTCGCCGACCCGCGTGGTGTAGGCCTTGCAGATGCCGAGCACATAGCCGATCGAGCCCGGCCCGAGCCCCGAGCCGGTTGCGGCCTGCGCCGCCACCGTGTTGGAGGAGGTCACGAACGGATAGGTGCCATGGTCGATGTCGAGCAGCGCACCCTGCGCGCCCTCGAACAGAATGCGGCGGCCCTCGCGTCGCTTGGCATCGAGCAGCGACCAGACCGAATCGAGATAGGGCAACACGCGCGGCGCGACCGCGGCCAACTCCTCATAGACATTGTCCGCCGAGACGTCCGGCAAGCCGTTGCCGCGGCGCAGCGCGTTGTGATGCGCCAAGAGCCGCTCGATCTTGCCGCGCAAGGCCGGCAGGTCGGCGAGATCCATCATGCGGATCGCGCGGCGGCCGACCTTGTCCTCATAGGCGGGGCCGATGCCGCGCTTGGTGGTGCCGATGCGCGCCGCACCCGATTCGCGGATCGCTTCCAGCTCGCGATGCAGCGACAGGATCAGGGTCGCATTCTCCGCGATGCGCAGATTGTCCGGCGTCACCGCAACACCCTGCTCTTTCAGCCGGTCGATCTCGGTGACGAGCGCATGCGGATCGATCACCACGCCGTTGCCGATCACCGACAGCTTGTTGGACCGCACCACGCCCGACGGCAGCAAAGAAAGCTTGTAGGTCTTGCCGTCGATGACCAGCGTGTGTCCGGCGTTATGTCCGCCCTGAAAGCGGACAACGATATCGGCCTGTTCGGACAGCCAATCGACGATCTTGCCTTTGCCTTCGTCGCCCCATTGCGCTCCGACGACAACTACATTCGCCATCCGACCAGTTTCCTCCCGCGGGCCGCGGGCCCTTGCATAACGTCTTCCCTGGCCGCAGCGAGGGCCCAATCCGGATACGGCAAGCGCGGCCCTGAGGCAAGCCGCGGGGCCCGCGGAAGCGCCGGAATCCCGGCTTTAAGCGGTTGAAAAAGATGAAATTTTGGGAAGGTTGGGGCGGCTTGGGGTTAACGCGCGGCCCTTATGCGGCACGCGCCCTTCCTCACCTCAGGCCGCTTGTGTAGCAAGGACGCAAGCTCGGGAAAGCGGGTACCGGTTTTTCGGGCAGGAGACTGCATTCAACAATAATCCGACTGCGCCGCCATCCGGCGGACTTTGTCGATCGAACTGCCGGGGGGCGACGCGATGGCCAGTCTGTTCGGCCGGTTGGGCAGCTGGCTCAACCAGCAGGCCTTTCTGCTGGTCTGTCTGACCTATCTGATGTGGTCGCTCAATATCGTGCTCGGCCGGCATATCGCCGGGGTGATGCCGCCAGTAACCCTGAGCGCGCTGCGCTGGGGCATCGGCGCGCTGATCCTGCTTCCGTTCGCATGGAGCTATCTCAAGCGCGACTGGCCCGCGATCCGCTCGCACCTGCCGATCCTGTGCCTGCTCGGTCTGACCGGCACCACCGGCTACGCGATCCCGGCCTATTGGGGTCTGCAATATACGCTCGCGATCAACGGCCTCCTGATCCAGTGCACCATGCCGCTGGTGATCGGGGTGATGTCGTATCTTCTGGTCGGCGACCGCATGGGGGTCTGGCAGATCGCCGGGCTTTTCATCTCGCTCGCGGGCGTGGTCGTGATCCTGACGCGGGGCGACCCGGACGTGCTGCATTCGATTTCGTTCAATCGCGGCGACCTCTGGTTCCTGCTCGCGATCCTGATCTTCGCGCTGTATTCCCCGCTGCTGCGCAAGCGGCCCGCGATGCATCCGCTGTCGTTCCTGGCTGTCACCGCGATTGCAGGCACGGTGCTGGTGCTGCCGCTGGTCGCCTGGGAATTGTCGGTGCGGCCGCTGCCGCCGGTCGACCTGCACATGACGACGGTCGTGCTCTATATGGCAATCTTCCCCTCGCTCCTTGCCTATCTCTGCTACAATCGCGGCGTTCAGCTGCTCGGCCCCAACCCGGTCGCCGCGCTCTATCCGACCATCGTGGTGTTCGGCTCGATTCAGGCGATGCTGCTGCTCGGCGAATTCCCGCAATGGTTCCACTTCGTCGGCACGGTCTTCATCGTCGGCGGCGTCTTGCTGGCGACGGGGGTGCTGAAGATCAGAACGCTTTAGGAAGCCCGGCGTCTTTCAGAATCTCATTGGCCGTGACGCGCGAGCGGAGCTTTCTGTCGACGGTCAGGCGAACACCTGTCTGCGGACGCCACCAGATTTGATGATCGCCGCGGCCTTGACGCTTGAACTCGTACCCGGCCACCCGGAGGAGTTGACAAGGTCACGGTAGAAGTCTGCCATGACCTGCTGCCACTACTCGGCAGCAATCAGCGGATCGCTGGCCCTTGCAATCACCTCAATGGTCGCGGGCGTATCGGAGATGCCCGCCTCTTCCAGCAGATCGAGCACCATGCCCGGCAGTTTCGCCCGCAACGCCTCGACCGACTCCGCCTCGGTCACAAGGACGCGCAGATCGCGCGAGGTCGCGACCCACATACCGGCTTCGGGATCCCAATCCGCCGTAACCACAATAGGCCGCGCCATGGGGACTCTCCGTGGATTGACCACTCCACTATAGCAGAAGTCCGGCCGATCAAAACCGCAGCGGCTTTGCCGACTGCACCTGCGGTAGCGCCCGCACCGCCTCCAGCACGTCTTGCGGCAATTCGCCGTCGATCTCGATCAGCGCAACCGCATTGCCGCCCGGCTTGTCGCGGCCGACATGGAAGGTCGCGATATTGATTCCGGCCTCACCCAGCGTACCGGAGAAGCGGCCGATGAAGCCCGGCTTGTCGAGATTGGTAATGTAGATCATCGAGGGGCCGAATTCCGCGTCCATGCGGATGCCCTTGATGTTGACGATGCGCGGGCGGCCGTCCGCGAACACCGTGCCCGACACCGAGCGGGTCTGCCGCTCGGTCGTCACCGTCACCGTGATCAGGCTTTCGTAATCGCATTCGCCCTCGCGCGTAATCTCGTCGATGACGATGCCGCGCTCCTTCGCCACTTCGGGCGCCGAGACCACATTGACATCCTGCAGCATCGGGCGAAGCAGCCCCGCCAGCGCCGCCGAGGTCAGCGCCTTCACCTTCATCTGCGCCACCGCGCCTTCATAGGTGATCGTCACCTTTTCCAGGCCGGTCTCGGTAAGCTGGCCCGCAAACGAGCCGAGCTTCTCGGCAAGCTCGATGAACGGCCGCAGCCGCGGTGCTTCTTCGGCGGTGATCGACGGGAAGTTGACCGCGTTGGAAATCGCGCCGCGCAGCAAATAGTCCGACATCTGGTCGGCGACCTGCAGCGCGACATTCTCCTGCGCCTCGGTGGTCGAGGCGCCCAGATGCGGCGTGCAGATCACGTTCGGATGACCGAATAGCGGATTTTCGGTCGCGGGCTCGGTTGAGAATACGTCGAAGGCAGCCCCCGCAACCTGGCCGGAATCGAGCGCCGCCCGCAGCGCCACCTCGTCGACCAGGCCGCCGCGCGCACAGTTGATGATGCGCACGCCCTTCTTCATCGCCGCGAGCGCCTTGCCGTCGATGATGTTCCTGGTCTTCTCGGTCAACGGCGTATGCAGGGTGATGAAATCGGCGCGCCTGAACAATTCGTCGAGATCGACCTTCTCGACGCCGAGATCGAGCGCGCGCTCCGGCGACAGGAACGGATCGTAGGCGATAACGCGCATGCGAAGCCCCAGGGCGCGGTCGATCACGATCGAGCCGATATTGCCCGCGCCGATTACGCCGAGCGTCTTGCCGGTGATCTCGACGCCCATGAAGCGGTTCTTTTCCCATTTGCCGGCCTGGGTCGAATGGTCGGCGGCGGGAATCTGCCGCGCCAGCGCCAGCATCAGCGTGATCGCATGTTCAGCCGTCGTGATCGAATTGCCGAAGGGCGTATTCATCACGATGATGCCCTTCGCCGTTGCCGCAGGAATATCGACATTGTCGACGCCGATGCCGGCGCGGCCGATCACTTTCAGGTTCTTGGCATTCTGCAGGATTTTCGGCGTCACCTTGGTCGCGGAGCGGATCGCAAGGCCATCATAGTCGCCGATGATGGCGGCAAGCTTGTCCTTGTCCTTGCCGAGATCGGGCTGGAAATCGACCTCGACGCCGCGATCCTTGAAGATTTGCACGGCGGCGGGCGACAGGGCGTCGGAGATGAGAACTTTGGGCGCGGTCATGGTGATGATCCAGAATGTTTTTTGGGATCGTCACCCGCGGGCTTGAGCCGCGGGTCCATCAGGCAAGATGGATGGCCAGGTCAAGCCTGGCCATGACGCCGTGTATTGATGGGCGTCACGCCGCCTTCGGCAGCTTGTCCTTGGCCTTGCCATAGGCCCAGTCGAGCCACGGCAGCAGCGCCTCGACGTCGGAGCGTTCGACGGTCGCGCCGCACCAGATGCGAAGACCCGGAAGCGCATCGCGGTGATTGGCGAAATCGAAGGCGACGCCTTCCTTCTCGCAAAGCGCCACGAGGTCCTTTACGAACGCCCATTGCGCATCGACCGAGAGCGCAGTGACCGCGGGATCGACGATCTTCAGACAGACCGAGGTATTGGAGCGCGTCGCCGGATCGGTTGCCAGATTGTCGACCCACGCGGTCTTGGCCACCCAATCGTGGATCGCCTTTGCATTGGCATCGGCGCGCGCGATCAGGCCTTTCAGGCCGCCGGCCTGCTTTGCCCAGGCCAGCGTGTCGAGATAATCCTCCACGCACAGCATCGAGGGCGTGTTGATGGTCTCGCCGACAAAGATGCCTTCGTTCAGCTTGCCACCCTTGGTCATGCGGAAGATTTTCGGCAGCGGCCAACTGGGCTTGTAGGTCTCGAGCCGCGCCACCGCGCGCGGCGACAGGATCAGCATGCCGTGCGCGGCCTCGCCGCCGAGCGCCTTCTGCCAGGAGAAGGTGACGACATCGAGCTTTGCAAAATCGAGCGGCTGCGCGAAGGCGGCAGACGTCGCGTCGCAGATGGTCAGGCCCTTGCGGTCGGCGCGGATCCAGTCGGCGTTCGGTACGCGCACGCCGGAGGTGGTGCCGTTCCAGGTGAAGACGATGTCAGTGTCGCTGTCGACCTTGGACAGATCGGGCAATTCGCCATAGGGCGCCTTGTAGGTCGTGACGTCTTTCAGCTTGAGCTGCTTCTCGACATCGGTGACCCAGCCTTCGCCGAAGGATTCCCAGGCGAGCATGGTGACGGGGCGCGCGCCCAGGAGCGACCACATCGCCATTTCGACGGCGCCGGTGTCGGAGGCAGGCACGATGCCGATCTTGTAATCGGCCGGCACTTCGAGAATTTCGCGGGTGAGATCGATGGCGCGCTTCAGCTTCACCTTGCCCTCTTTCGAGCGGTGCGAGCGGCCAACGAGAGCGTCTTTGAGGGCTTGGAGGGTCCAGCCGGGGCGCTTGGCGCAGGGGCCGGAGGAAAAATGCGGATTGGCCGGCCGCATGCCGGGTGTGGTGGTCGTCATTGGTCTATCCTTCCAGATAGCACGCCCGCTCGTTGGGGAGGGGTGGCCCACGGACGGGGATAAGGACAGACGCCTGCGCCGTCAAGCGGCGCACATAAAAACTTTGGTTGATCGGTCTTTCATCGAAAAAAACGGCAATGGCCGGGACAGGCCCGGCCATAACGGTGAAACCAAGCCCGTGGCGATCGCACTCAATCCAGATTGTAGCGCAGGCCGATGCGGAATTCGTTCGCCCTGATGTCGTCAATCGACAACGCGTTGCGCAGATGCGGATTGAAGCTCATCTCGCCGAGATTGAGCCTGCGATAGCTGAAGTCGACGCTCCAGCGCGGCGCGAAACACCACGCGAGGCCCGCCATATAGGCCCAGGCGAAATCGGCCTTGCTGTGGGAATCGCCGCTGACCGGCCCGTTCGGCGCGGTGTAGCCGTGGTTCCAGAAATTCACGAAGCCCACGCCGGCGCCGACATAGGGCGTGATGCCCGACCACGTTCCGAGATCGAGATACACATTCACCAGACCGACCAGCGTATCGACCTTGGCATCGTAGACGCCCGACGGATTGGTGAGGGTGTAGAAGCGCGTCTTGCCCGAATAGTCGAAGGTGACGTCGGCGCGGAACCAGTGCCACTTGTAGCCGCCGCCGCCGCCGGCGGTCACCACGTCTTTCAGCGATACGCCGACCGGCGTAGGGAAGCCGGTATAGTTGATATCCCCGATCTTGGTGTCGGTCCGCCAGCCCAGATCGCCGCGCAGATACCAGCCGGAGGTGAATTCGGTGACGGTGCCGGCAGGCTGATATTGCTGATAGAGGCCGGGCATGTCGGCGGCATGAGCGGTGTGCGAGCCGCAGGCCGCGGCGATGAACCCTGCACAGGTGAGGGCAAGCGATAGGGAGCGACGCATCGGCACTTATCCTTCAGCCATTCGCCCATTCCGGGCGTCAACGCTTCGGAAACCATAAGCGCCGTTGGTTAAGGCATCGCTAACCATAACCGCCCGTACCGTTTTGAAATTGACTCTATTTTGCGGAACAAGCTGCCAGTCGGCTCAAGACGCCATAGCTTGGCGCGCAAATGCAGAACAACGCCGCATACGCGATGACGCAAGCCGGCCGGCTTGGCTGGGTCGATACCGCCAAGGGCATCTCCATCGTGCTCGTGGTGATGATGCATTCGACGCTGTCGAGCGAAGCCGCGCTCGGCGCCATGGGCTGGCTGCATCCGGTCATCGAATTCGCCAGGCCGTTCCGCATCCCGGCCTTCTTCCTGATCGCGGGGCTGTTCGCCGCGCGCAGCATCGGCAAGGAGTGGCGCAGCTTCTTCGATTCCAAGGTGCTGCACTTCGCCTATTTCTATGTGCTCTGGCTGACCATCCAGTTCGCCTTCCGCGCCCCGGTCTATGCGATGCAGGATGGCCCGCTGGAGGCGCTCAGGCTTTATCTTTCAGCCTTTGTCGATCCGTTCGGCACGCTGTGGTTCATCTATCTCCTGCCGGTGTTTTTCCTCGCGGCGCGGCTGACGCGCGCTCTGCCGCCCGCTGCGGTGCTGATCGCGGCGGCGCTGCTTGAGAGCCTGCATCTTCAGACCGGCTGGACGCTGATCGACGAATTCGCCGCCCGCTTCGTCTATTTCTATGCCGGCGCGCTGCTCGGCAGCTTCATCGTTGCGCATGCGCAGGGAATCGCCGCGCGCCCGGCGATGGCCGGGGCGGCGCTCGCGGCGTGGGCGCTGGTCAATGCGCTGTGCGTTCTCGCGGGCATCGCCGCCCTGCCCGGCATGTCGCTGGCGCTCGGTTTCGCCGGCGCGGCTGCGGTGATTGCGGTTGCGGTTCTGCTTGCGAATATGAAGGCCGCCGCGGTCCTGCAGCTTTGCGGCCGGCAGTCGCTTGCGATCTATCTCGCCTTTTTTCTGCCGATGGCGGTGACGCGGATTGCGCTGACCAAGAGCGGGATCGTCACCGATCCGGGTACGGTCGCAGCGCTCGTCACCTTTGCTGCGGTGGCTGTGCCGCTGATCCTGCAGCGCCTTGTGCGCGGGATCGCGCTGTCCTTTCTGTTCGAACGGCCGGACCGATTCCGCCTGGGCAAGCGCAAATCGCAAAGTCTGCAGCCCGCCGAATAATTCGGTTCAACGCAAAAGAGGCGAAGCTTGCGCCTCGCCTCTTTCAAATCCAGCTCGCCGAAGTCTCGGTACCGTCAGCCCTTGGTCATTAGCGGCGGCGGCGCATACATCGCCGGCGCATACATCTGTTCGACCGGCGACAGGTTCCAGCGCAGGCCGAGCTTGAAGTCGTGCGAAGTGACGCCGTTCAGGTAGATCGGGTTGTAGGCCGCGTTCTGGCCATTGAAACCGATCATGTCGGCGGTCGCGAAGTCGCCGAGGTCGACATAGCGATAGGCGAATTCGACGGTGAAATTCGGGTTGACCTTGTAGGCAAGTCCGGCATGCACCGCCCAGGCGAGTTCCCATTGCGAATGGGTGTCGGCATAGGCGGTCGCGCCGGTCTGATTGTTGATGTCGCGCCAGTTGCTGATGGTGTTGCGCGAGGTACCGATACCGGCGCCGACGAACGGGGTGAAGCCCCACCAGGTGCCGAGATCGATATAGGCATTGCCCAAGAACAGCCATTCGCTCTTGGTGCCGAAATAGTCGTTCGACGCGACGGTGTAAGTGTCGAGGCCACGGAAGGTGGCGCCGCCCCGGTATTCACCGGTGACGTCGACGCGGAACCAGTTGTTGAACTGATAGCCGATGCCGAGACCGCCGAACGGCGCTGCGTCAACTTCCTTCTTCAGAACCGTCACCGCCGACGTAAAGACCGGGCTGGTCAGTTCATCGACCTTCTGATTGGAGAAACCGATATCGCCGCGCAGATACCAGCCGCCGGTCTGCAATACGACCGGGGCCTTGTAGACCGGCATCGGCATGTCGGCGGCAAAAGCCGGGGCGGCAATCGTCATCGCGGCGGCGGTGCCAGCGATCAAACTCGTCTTGATACATTTCATAGTCCGTCCTCACTCGGCGAATGGAGTGAGCGGACCCTCGCAGAAATTGCTTAAGCGGCGCTTAACCTTGATTTTTAACCGCGATTGTTAACGTTTGCGGGTGCCACACCTTATTTGTACCGCACCCGTTCGCGCTTCTGTTTACGCCGCATCAAGGTTCCCCAAAGGATCGTTAACAAAAATGCGGCGGCGGCGTGCGCCGCGAAAAATTTTGCTGATTCGTTTTGCTTTCACTGCCGTCATGCCGTTTCAAGAAAGCGGCGCCAAAACGTGGATGGCCGGGACAAGCCCGGCCATGACGACGCGGCAGCAGCAAGCAGGTAGCCCGCAAGATCGATCAGTCGTCGTCGAGCTTGCCGATATGGTGCTGCGAATACAGCTCCAGGCCGACCTTCTTGATCAGATCGAGCTGGGTTTCGAGGAAGTCGATGTGGTGTTCCTCGTCCTTCATCAGCTGTTCGAACAGATCGCGCGACACATAGTCCTTGACCGAATGGCAATAGGTCGCGGCCTCCTGGTAGAGATTGCGCGCGTCATGCTCGGCGGCGAGATCGCAATCCATCACTTCCTTGACGGTCTGGCCGATGCGCAGCGGATCGAGCACCTGCATGTTGGGGAAGCCGTCCAGGAACAGAATGCGCTCGGCGAACTTGTCGGCGTGATGCATCTCCTCGATGGATTCCGCCTTCCACTTCTTGGCCAGATCCTTGAAGCCCCAATTGTCCAGAATCCGGTAGTGCAGCCAGTACTGGTTGATCGCCGTCAACTCGCTGCGCAGACCCTTGTTGAGATATTCGATGACCTTGGGGTCGCCCTTCATGTTCCGTCACTCCATGTAGATTGGAGCAATTCTAAACAGTGAGGCAAGGCGATGCAAGGCGCGGGCGCAGGCCTTCGCGCGGAACTCACAGCGGCGGGAATTAGGCTCAGGCGGCTTCGGCCGGAACCGGAGCGGGGGTGGCAGAGACGGCCGCGTCGAGCGTGGTCGCGGCGGCGGCGGCCGGGCAGACCGAACAGCCGTTGCTGCAATTGCCGCCGAGCGCCTGGTCCATGATCGACTTGATGGTGCGGGCGCAGCGTCCGCATTGCGGACTGCAGCCGAGGCAGCCATAGACCTCGCCCGTGGTCCGCGGCCGCTCGGCATGGCAGGCGGTGCGGATCGCGGTATCGGTCAGGACGTTGCAGGAACAGACGATCATGACACTTCAGGTGGGCCGGACCGGCCGATAGTTCAACTTGCAACAATCGTTAGCAGGGCGGCCCCCGCCGCCGCAAAGCGAAAATGCCGATTTTGTACGTAATCTAAACTGGCCGGACCGGGCCCCCGTTGATCCCGGTCAACCGCCCCGTGGCCTAGGGAACCGCGGCCTCAATGCCGCGGGCGGCTAGGCCGCAGCCTGGCTCAGCGCCTCGACGATCTCGTCGACCAGCTCTTCCACGAGATACTGGTCGTCGCCCTCGCCCATCACCCGGATCACCGGCTCGGTCCCGGAGGGGCGGATCACCAGACGGCCATTGCCGTTGAGCCGCGCGGTGGCGCCGTCGATCGCCTGTTTGACGCTCGCATCGTCGAGCGGGGTGCCCTTCTTGTAGCGCACATTCTTCAGGATCTGCGGCAGCGGATCGAACACGTGGCAGACCTCGGAAACCGGCCGGTTCTGCCGCTTCACCACCGCCAGCACCTGCAAGGCGGCAACGAGGCCGTCGCCGGTCGTCGCATAATCCGACAGGATGATGTGGCCGGATTGTTCGCCGCCGAGATTGAAGCCGTGCTCGCGCATATGTTCGAGCACATAGCGGTCGCCGACCGGGGTGCGCGACAGCGACAGGCCGAGCGACTTCAGGTGCCGCTCGAAGCCGAGATTGGACATGATGGTGGCGACCACGCCAGGCTTGGCGAGGCGGCCGTCCTCCTTCCAGCTGCCGGCGATCACCGCCATCAGCTGATCGCCGTCGATGACGTGGCCCTTCTCGTCGACGATCACCACGCGGTCGGCATCGCCGTCGAGCGCAATCCCGACATCGGCGCGCACTTCCCGCACCTTGGCGCAGAGCGCGGCCGGCTCGGTCGAGCCGCAATCCTTGTTGATGTTGAAGCCGTCCGGATCGATGCCGATCGCGATCACCTCGGCGCCCAGTTCCCAAAGCGCTTCCGGCGCCACGCGATAGGCCGCGCCATTGGCGCAATCGACCACGACGCGCAGCCCGTCGAGCGAGAGGTCGCGCGGCAAGGTGCGCTTGGCGAATTCGATATAGCGGTCCTGCACGCCGTCGATGCGCTTGGCGCGGCCGAGATCGGCGGACTTGGCGAGCCTGCGCGTGACATTCTCCTCCATCACGCTTTCGATTTCGGCCTCGACTGTGTCGGAGAGCTTGTAGCCGTCCGGACCGAACAGCTTGATGCCGTTGTCGTCGTAGGGGTTGTGCGAGGCCGAGATCATCAGCCCGAGATCGGCGCGCATCGAGCGCGTCAGCATCGCGACGGCGGGCGTCGGCATCGGGCCGAACAGCAGCACGTCCATGCCGACCGAGGTGAAGCCCGCAACCAAAGCGGTCTCGATCATGTAGCCGGACAGCCGGGTGTCCTTGCCGATCACCACGCGGTGACGATAATCGCCGCGCTGAAAGACGAGGCCGGCCGCCTGGCCGACCTTGAGCGCAAGCTCGGGCGTAATGACGCCATTGGCCCGCCCGCGAATTCCGTCCGTGCCAAAAAATCGACGTGTCACGCTGGAACCCCCGTCCCCGTTACCGTCAGGTCCGTGTACCGCCATCCTAGCGGATGTGACTTCACAAGTTGTGAGCAAAAGTTGCAGCAAACGGCCTGCCTTGGCGGTAGCGTTAACGCCAGGGCCCCATATCCGCAATGGGTGTGCGGTTCAGATCTCGTCCTTGTCCTCGGGCGAATGCGGCGGCTGCACCACATTGACCGGGTCCGAGCCCGGAAAGGTTTCCTCCAGGCCCTCGTCCAGCGCCTTGTCGAGCCGCTCTTTATCCAGACGCTCCTTGTCGAGACGCGCCTTGTCACGCTGTTCCTCGGCGCGTCGCTCCTCGCGCTCGGATTCGCCGCCATGCGCGCCGCCGGGCTTTCTTCCGCTTTGCACCATTTTCACCCTCCGCTCCGGGAAGAGCGCGGTCAACGCGCCCCGCATCCGGCCGGTTCCCGCATTTTGCGCCACCGCGCGGTATGTTACGGAAGAACAGGAAGGGTGGATACGCCGATGACGCCGATTACCTGTATCGAAGACCTGCGCCAGCTCGCCGAGAAGCGCGTGCCGCGCGCCTTTTTCCAGTATGTCGATTCCGGCTCCTATGCCGAGGAGACCTTCCGCGCCAACCGCGCCGATATGGAGCGGGTCAAGCTGCGCCAGCGCGTCCTCGTCAATGTCGACAAGCGCGACCTCTCCACCACCATCGTCGGCCAGGACGCATCGCTGCCGATTGCGCTCGCCCCGATCGGGCTGTGCGGCATGCAGCACGGCAATGGCGAAATCCTTGCGGCCGAAGCCGCCAACGAGGCCGGCATCCCGTTCTGCATGTCGACCATGTCGATCTGTTCGATGGAGCAGGTCGCGGAGGCGACGAAGAAGCCGTTCTGGTTCCAGGTCTATGTGATCCGCGACCGCGGCTTCATCGCCGATCTCATCGCGCGGGCGAAAGCGGCGAACTGCTCCGCACTCGTGCTCACCGTCGATCTGCAGGTGCTCGGCCAGCGCCACCGCGACATCAAGAACGGCATGACCGTGCCGCCCCAGATCAAGCTCTCCAATGTGCTCGACATCATGTCGAAGCCGCGCTGGGCGATGAGCATCCTGAATGCCAAGAGCAAGACCTTCGGCAATCTCGCGGGTCACGTGAAGGGCATGGAGGGGGTCAACTCGCTCGCGCAATGGACCGCGAGCCAGTTCGACCCGACGCTGAGCTGGCAGGATGTGGCTTGGATCCGCTCGCTGTGGCCGGGCAAGCTGATCATCAAGGGCATCCTCGATGTCGAGGATGCAAAGCTCGCCACCAAGAGCGGCGCCGACGCCATCGTGGTGTCGAACCATGGCGGCCGCCAGCTCGACGGCGCGCCGTCTTCCATCTCGATGCTGCCCAAGATTGCGGACGCGGTCGGCAGCGACATCGAGGTGATGTTCGACGGCGGCATCCGCTCCGGGCAGGATCTGTTCCGCGCGCTGGCGCTCGGCGCCAAGAGCTGCCTGATCGGCCGCGCCTATATCTACGGGCTCGGCGCGCTCGGCAAGCCAGGCGTCAAGACCGCGATCGAGACCATCCGCAAGGAGCTCGACATCACCATGGCGCTGACCGGCGTGACCAGGATCGCCGACATTAACCGCCAGACGCTCGCCACCGAGACCGTGCCGGAAGAGACCCGCGTGCTGGAGCTTGCGGAAACGCGCAAGAAAGCCGGCTGACGACAGGACGACTTCCGGCCGCGGGCACACACCCGTTCGTTCCCGCGAAAGCGGGAACCCAGACACGCACCCTGAAGCTTGTCGCCGAAGGCCATCAGGCGCCGCGCTTTGCGGTCTGCTGATCGCGCGCTGCGCGCCGGTCCTGTCGGTAACCGTCCCTTCGTGACTTACCAAAGCTGGGCTTCGCCGTGATCCGGCCGCATGGGTCCGGCCGTATTGATTGTGACAGAATTAATACGGATAAATATCAGTCAGGTTACATGGCGGAGTTTTCCATGCAATTTTCACGGCGCAGGCAGCCTGATGCCCTGGTCTGGTCGCAGGCGGTGGCGCGCTGGTGGGGCGTCCTGACGCTGGTCAGCCTGATCAATATCGCGGTCTGGTTCGCGCTCTACCGCAATCTTAACGAGCCGCAGACCGGTGCGATCGGCGGCAATGCCGGAATCGGCGTGATGCTCGCGCTCTGCGCGGCCTATGTGTTCGGCTGCGCGTTCCGGTCGCTCCTGCCGCGCGCCGACGTGCAACGCATCTGCCTGTTCGATACATGGCTGTCGAGCGTGATGGTCGGACGCACTGTCGCAACCATTGCCGAAGTCTGTTTCGCGATCCAATGGGCGATCATCCTGCATCGCCTCGGCACCATGACCGGCGCCGACACCACACTCAACGCCGCAATGATCGTCGTGCCGCTGATCGTGATCGCGGAGGCCTTCTCGTGGTACGCGGTGCTGACGAAGAAATACTGGGCCAACGCGGTCGAGAATTCGATCTGGGCGGTGGCCTTCTTCATCGTCGGGCTCGGCCTGTTCCGGCTGCTGCCGGAATTCGAAGGTGCGGTCCGCGTGGTGCTGCTGATCGCCATCCTCGGCATTGCCTTCTATCTGGCCTTTCTCGCAACCGTCGACGTGCCGATGTATGTCAAGCGATGGCGCGAGGAGCTGGCGCGCGGCAGCACGCCGCTGCATCCGCTTGAGGGTCTGCGCGACGTCAACAGGCGCTGGGTGGTGACGCGCGACATTTCCGAATGGCGCGAGGAAATCCCCTGGATGTCGCTTTATTTCAGCGCCGCGGTCTGGGCGAGCCTCGCCCTGTGCGTCTTCTTCTCGCTGGAAAAGGAATTGCCGCGCTATCGCACCGCGCCGGTCGCGGAATGGTCCGCGCAGACGCCGGTCGGTCACGGCGCGGGCGAGGTGCGCGGAGCGCGCATCCGCTAGTGTCGTCCTGATCCCGGCTCAATAGCGGCCGGGAATTGTCTCGCCGGCACGCAGTCCATCCTTTGCGCCCTTCGGCCGCGGCTGCGCCTTCGGAATCTTCGGCAGCTTCTCATCGACCGTCTTGTACGGAATGCTGTCGAGCAGATGACGGATCAGGTTCAGCCGGGCGCGGCGCTTGTCATCGGCCGGGACGATGAACCAGGGCGCCTCCTTTGTATGCGTCGACTTGATCATGCGCTGATAGGCGGCCGTATAGTCCCACCAGCGCCGCACCGACTCGGTATCCATCGGGCTGAGCTTCCAGTGCTTCATCGGGTCGTCGATTCGTGCGGCAAAGCGGCGCCGTTGCTCGTCCTGACTCACATCGAGAAAATATTTCCGGAAGAATATTCCGTTATTGACAATCATTTCCCGCTCGACCTTGGGCACCATGGCGAGGAAGCGCTCGTATTGTTCGTCCGTACAGAAGCCCATGACCCGCTCGACACCGGCGCGGTTGTACCAGGAGCGGTCGAACAGCACGATCTCGCCGGCCGCAGGAAAGTGCGCGATATAACGCTGGACATATACCTGACTACGCTCGCGATCGGATGGCGCGGGCAACGCCACATGCCGGAAGACGCGTGGACTTGTTCTCGCGGTGATGCGGCTGATCACGCCGCCTTTGCCCGCGGTGTCGCGGCCCTCGAACACCACGATGACACGTGCACCCTTGGCCTTCACCCAGGTCTGCAAGCGGGTGAGCTCGGTCTGAAGCTCCGCGAGTTCTTTCTCAAAGTCCTTGCGGCTCATCTTATCCGGCGCCGCCGACGCGGATTTGCGATTGTCTTTTTTGTCTTTCATGTCGCCCCGGCCAGCGTAAATGCGATTAAAATCAATAATCGGCCTTTTGTCGAAGGAATCCAATCATAATTTCGTGCGAATGATTTTGCTTTGGATCAAGTCTTCTGTCCTACGGCTCGCCAAGTTGATAATGTAAGTTGGCAACGTTGACATCAATCGCGCGCTTCAAGGACGATCACGATGACAGCAATCGACGATATCTTGCCGAGTGCGAAGGACTGCCTGCGCAAGAGCGCGGAGATGGAGGCGGAAAAAGCTGCCGAATACATGCGAAAGCGCAAGGCTGCCGAAGCAGAGAAAAAGGAACTGCTCGACCGGCTGTCGAAGCCGTCCGGCGTGACCGACGAAGAACGCATGCGGCGCGCCGCCGCGATCATCAATCGCGCGGTCCAGAACGGATTGACCGAGGTCGAGGTCGGCCGCTTTTCAAATCAGCTTTGCACCGACAAAGGACGCGCCATCAATCAGCAGGAGCCCGGATGGGAGGACACGCTCACCGGTTTGCCAAAGGAATTGTATGCGTTCTGGAAGAAGCATCTGGAGCCGCGTGGCTATCGCGTCAAATACCAGATCGCCGACTGGCCGGACGGCATGCCGGGAGACATCAGCATCACCTTGATGTGGCGCTGATCGAGCGATGGGCCAGCGAACATTTGTAGACGACCGGGTCGACGCGGAAGGCGGGGTGTTGTTGCAGAGAGGCGCGTCCTGGCAGTCAGGCGCCCCACTCACCGCATCACGATCACCTTGGTTCCGAAGCTGACGCGATCATAGAGGTCCAGTACGTCCGCGTTGTGCATCCGGATGCAGCCGTAGGACACCGCGCCGCCGATCGATTTCGGGTTGTTGGTGCCATGAATGGCGCGTTCTCCGCCGGCCAGGAACAGCACCGCCGCACCCACCGGATTGTTCGGCGCGCCAGCAGGGACCACGGCCGGCAAGTTCGGCTTGTCGCGCCGCACGATCGCAGGCGGCACCCAGGCAGGCCGCAGCATCTTGTTGTTGATGAAGGTGGTGCCGCTCCATTGCAGGCCGGCGCGGCCGACACCGACCGGATAGCGCAACGCCTTGCCGCCGCCGAGCACGTAATACAGCGAGCGCTCCCCGGTGCGCACCACCACAGTGCCGGCCGGATAATTGCCGGAGAAACCGACGACGGCGCGGGCTTGCGCATTATGCGGCGCCGTCGCAATCGCAAAAACAGCCAGAAGACATCCGGCCATCGTCGCTGAAATCCGTCGCAAGACTCGCATGGCGTGGCGCTCCCGTGTGTTGAGGCTCGCCCCTTCAGAACCCGTTGTCTGAGCCTGCGCGCGCCGCGGACCTCGGTCACACTGCAGGCGGCCTACGCACCTTTACATAACTTTACACGCCGCACATCCCCGCGAAACGGGCCACCTCCAGATTGGCGACGTGGCCGGCGGCACCCCCGCGCCGAGCCGCCCCGCTTCTGGAGACCCCCGATGACCGAGCCCCACACTGCGACCAAAACCGAAACTGGCATCAAACTGCCCTCACGCGTCACCCCGCCGCCGGTGCCGCGCACCCGCCGCGGCCGCCAGATTCTGTTCGCCGCGCTGATCGGCGTCACCACCGTGATCGCCGGCGCCGCCGTGAGCAAGGCGTTCAGCAATCCCTTCGCCTTCGGCCAGGGCGAGTTCGGCATGCGCGGCCCTTGGGGCGGCCCTTGGGGCGGCCCTTGGTCCGGACCGCTCGATCCCGCGATGATCGAGGATCGCGCCGACCGCATGGTGCGGCATCTGTCGATCGAACTCGACGCCACCAACGAGCAGCAGGAGAAGCTGCGTGGCATCATGCGCGCCATGCTGAAGGATGTGCTCCCAGTCCGCGAACAGGCCTTTGCCGCCCGCCGCCAGGCGCGCGAGCTTCTGACTGCAACAACGATTGATCGTGCCGCCATGGAAAAGCTGCGTGCCGAACAGATCGCGCTCGCCGACACCGTGTCGAAGCGCATCACCCAGGCTCTGGGCGATGCCGCAGAAGTGCTCTCGCCCGAGCAGCGGCGCAAGCTCGCCGACCGTCTGCCGCCGCGCGGCCCGATGATCGGCTGGCGCCGCGGCTGAGCGCTGCTGCTGAAATTCCCTCCCCCGGGAGGGATCGGGTGGGGGCCTCATTCATGTCCCCGCGAAGGCCCCCACCCGCTGGTTTTTCACCAATCCTTTCCCTCGCCCGGGGAAAGGCCGGGTGGGGGTCCGCTATCCGTCCCCAACGCGTAGACCCCCACCCGCTCTCTTTGCTTTAAGATGCCGCCCGTGACCGACCGCATCCTCCTGATCGAAGACGACCGGCGGCTCGCCGACATGGTGGCGCGCTATCTGGGCGAAGCCGGCTTCAACACTGCGATTGCGCCGAACGGCTCTGCCGGCATCGCGCTGCATGACCGCGAGCCGTTCGATCTCCTGATCCTCGACCTGATGCTGCCGGACATGGACGGCCTCGATGTCTGCCGCCGCATCCGCGAGAAAGCGCAGACCCCGATCCTGATGCTGACCGCGCGCGGCGACGCCATGGACCGCGTGGTCGGGCTCGAGATGGGCGCCGACGATTATCTGCCAAAACCCTTCGAGCCGCGCGAACTCCTGGCGCGGCTGCGCGCGCTCTTGCGCCGCGCCAAGTCCGGGGTGAAATCCGATATGTTTCGCTTCGGCAGGCTCGAGATCGATACCGGCGCGCGGCAGGTGCGGCTGGATGGCGAGGAGCGGAGCCTGACCGGCTACCAGTTCGCGCTTCTGCTCGCGCTCGCCGAACATGCCGGCCGGGTGCTCTCGCGCGACACGCTGATGACGCTGGTCAAGAACGAGTCGCTTGAGGCCTTCGACCGCTCCATCGACGTGCATGTCTCGCGCATCCGCGCGGCCATCGAGGACGATCCGAAGCGGCCGAAGCGCGTCATCACCGTGCGCGGTGCGGGCTATGTGTTCGCCAAGAATCAGGATTGAAGTGATTAGGGCGAACCATTTCGGCTTGTCATGGCCGGGCGTAGTCGTTCGGAGAACGGCGTCGCTGCGCTCGCCTATGACCCGGCCATCCGCGCCTGTTCTCGCCTCGCACCAAGACGTGGATTCCCGCGACAAGCGCGCGCATGACGAACTCACCGTCATGTGGGGGGCGCATATCTCATGAAACGCCTCTATCTCAAAATCTACCTGACCATCGTGGTGGCGCTGCTCTCGGTGGTGATCGTGTCCGGGGCGATCTGGCGTTTTGGCAAGCCGCCGGGGCCAGTCGCGGAAGGCTTCGAGGTGGCGGGCGAACTATTGTCCGGCGTTCTGCCTCCGGCCGATGCGCCGGCTGCCGCGCAGCAGACGTCGATCCGCCAATTCGCGCAGCGGCTTCAGATCAATGTCGCGCTGTTCGACAAGGAGCTGAAGCTCGTCGCCTCCTATGGCGAGCCGCCGCCGCCGCCCTTGTCGCTGCGTCCCGGCTGGATGCCGACCGCCAGCGGCGCCGCCTGGAACGTGCCGCTGCCGGACGGCCGCTGGATCGTCGCGACCGCCGCCAACGAACGCCGCCATCCCGCCATCGGCCTCATCCTGCTGCTCGGCGGTATCGCGCTGATCATCGCGCTGTGCGCCTTTCCGGTCGTGCGCGGGCTCACCCGGCGGCTGGAACGCTTGCAGCAGGGCGTCGAAACGCTGGGCGCCGGCAATCTCAGTTCGCGCGTGAAGGTAGAGGGTTGCGACGAGGTGGCGCGGCTTGCCGGAAGCTTCAATCGCGCCGCGGAGCGCATCGAGGAACTGGTCAACGCGCACAAGCTCATGCTGGCCCATGCCTCGCATGAATTGCGCACCCCACTGGCGCGCATCCGGCTCGGCATCGAGATGCTGGGCAAAAACGGCGATGCCAAAAACAAGGTCGCGCTGAACGAGGACATTGCCGAACTCGACGGCCTGATCGACGCCATCCTGCTCGCCAGCCGGCTCGACATGACCAAGACGCTGCCGCAGCCTGAGCATGTCGATCTGCTCGCGCTTGTTGCCGAGGAGGCCGCCCATTTCGACGATTGCACGGTGGAAGGCGCGCCGGTGACGGTCACCGCCGACCGGCGCTTTCTGCGGCACCTGATCCGCAATCTCCTCGAAAACGCCGACCGTCACGGCAAGCCGCCGGTGACGGTGACCGTCGCGCGCGACGGCCGCAATGCCATCGTCGATGTCTGCGATACCGGCGCAGGAATTCCGGACGGGGAACGCGAACGCATCTTCACGCCGTTCTACCGGCTCAACGGCGAAACCAAGGGCTCCGGCCTTGGCCTGTCCATCGCGCGCCAGATCGCGCGGCTGCATGGCGGCGAGGTCGATGTCGTGCAGCGCAGCGATACGCAAAGCTGCATCCGCGTCAGCCTGCCCGTTACCTCCGTAGCATGACCGCGGAGCAGGTATGGGCGATGCGCAGAAGTGACGTTCGCCTGAGCTCAACCGATCCGGGGCTCTTGTCGCCGCGAAGAGCGCACGCATTCCTGTAGTGCGCTGACGAAAGCGGCGGCAGGCTCGCTGAGCCGCCGTTCCTTTGCCCAACTGATCCCCAGAGCACGCGATGCGCCTGCCTCAGTGAGACGAATCGCCCTTAGCAGACCGGCTTTCTGTTCGATTGTCACGAGTTGCTTCGGCATGATCGCTACGCAGTCACTGTGCATCGCGATCGACTTCATTGCCGCCATCGAATTGGTAACAATGGCGCGCTGCGGCCAGGTGAGGCCGGCCACCACGAACAGCGCCTCAAGCTGACGGTGAAACGCGCTTTGGTCGCTTGGAAGAACCCATTCGACCTCGGCCAGTTGCCGCAGGGAGAGAGAGCGGCGCGATGCCAGCGGATGATCCTCGCGCACGATCACACTGAACGGATCGAAGGTCAGTTGCTGTTCTTCGATTCCGTCAAATGGCGCATAAACGCCGATAGGCCCCACCATCACATCAAGGCTACCTTTAAGCAGAGCAGGCATGCCCTCGTGAAACACGGTCTCAGTCACTCGGGCCGCAAGCATGGGCATTTCCTTTTTGAGCAGGGCCAGAGCGCGGGGAACAAGACTGGCTGCGGCGACCGGCGTAACCCCGACATTGAGCGGACCCAGCTGTGACATGCGCCGAAAGCGAACCTCCTCCAGAGCGCGCTCCATCTGCGTTTCGAGAATCTCGGCGTGCCGCGCCAGCGCCTGCCCCGCATCGGTGAGACGCGCGCCGGATCGGCCGCGATCGAGCACCCGCGTTTTCAGGCGGCTCTCGAGCTGCGAGATGCTGTTGGACAAGGCCGGCTGCGACATTCGCAGCAAGGTCGCGGCGCCGCTGAAGGAACCGCATCGTGCGATGGCGAGCAAATGCATGAACTGGCGGTAGTCCGGATACATTTTATAGATCTATGGAAATTGAATATTTCCATATTTGACACCTATCGAATTTGGAAAGTCAATTGCGGCCAAGAACACGGGCCCAAAGCCTCGCGCAGCGAGTCCGGACAAGGGAGGACAATTTGAGCCACTTGCCTGAAAGAATTCATCTTGTGGGAAGCATCGGTCTGGACAATGCCCAGGAGGTGTTTCGCACCGTGGGCCGCAGTTTCGGGCGACGGCTGCGGCGCATTCCGGACGGTGAGCCGGGACCGCGCCGGCTCTGGGTCAGCTTCCAGTATCCGTTTCTGCGATCGAGCCCGTTTTTGCGGCCCGATCCGAGCGGCGCGGTTCGCAAGACCTCAGGTTTCCCGCTTTTGTGTCTTGCGCCAGACGTAAAGCCGGACGACGTCCGCTTTGGCGAACTCGGCTACGCCCGCGAGGCGCGCGCGTCTTATCTCGATTTCTGTGAGGCCCGCAAACGAGGCGACATTGTTGAGGGTGTGCGTTTCCAAGTCTGCCTACCCACTCCCATGGGGGTGATCTATGCCTTTTGCACGGCGAGGGACATTGCCGCGATCGAACGCGCCTATGAGGCCGCTGTCGTTCGTGAAGTCGAGGAAATCTGCCGGGCCATTCCGCATCGCGATCTCTGCATCCAGTGGGATTTTTGCCACGAGATGATCATCTGGGATGGCCAACCGCAGGACATGTTCCCGCTGGTCCATACCTCCAACGCCGAGATCGTGGCGCGCATCGCGCGCATATGCGAGCCAATCCCGCCGGATGTCGAACTGGGCTTCCATCTTTGTTACGGCGATTTCGGCGCCAAGCATTTCATCGAGCCACTCAATACCGGCAAGATGGTCGAGGTCATGAACGCGATTGCGGGTGCTGTCGCCCATGACATCGCCTATTTTCATCTCCCGGTTCCGATGGCGCGTCACGACGAGGAATACTTCCGGCCTCTGGCCGGGCTCAAGCTGCCTGCATCGACTGAAATCTATCTCGGCCTGGTGCACGGCAAAGATGGTCCCGAGGGCACGCGTCGCCGTATCGCGTCCGCTCGCAAATTTCTCGATGACTTTGGCATTGCCACCGAATGCGGAATGGCACGGGCGCGCACCGCCGATGTCATCAGGGCTCTTTTGGACGTTCATCTTGCAACATCGGCCGAGCCTCCGCCGGCAGGCCGATGACTAAGCAACCATAAAAGAAAGATAGGGAGGATGAAATGCTGCCTCGCATTCTGATTTTCTGGCTTTCCGCCATCCTGACGACGACAACGGTACAGGCTCAGTCCTGGCCGGAGCGGCCGGTCCGGATCGTCGTCTCGCAGGCTGCCGGATCGACGCCGGATATCCTCTGCCGCATTCTGGCAGACAAGCTGTCGACGGCCTTCGGTCAGCAATTCTTCGTCGAAAACCGCCCCGGCGGGGCCAACATCGTCGGCGCGCAGGCCGCGGCGAAGTCGCCGCCCGACGGCTATACCTTCTTCTTTGCGACCGCTGCTGCCCTCGCGAGCAATCCGCACACCTTCAAGAACCTGCCCTACGATCCGCTTCGCGATTTCGCGCCGGTGTCGATGATCGCGAAAGGCCCCTTTTTCGTTCTCGCCAATCCCGCCCTGAAGGCGAGCAGCCTCAAAGAGGTGATCGCCAGAGACAAGGCCGAGCCCGGCAAGATGGCGATCGCAACGGAGGGTTCGCGCAATTTCACCGGCATTCTCGCCGGATGGCTGAACCGGAAGGCCGGCACCAAGCTGGTCGAAGTGCCGTACACGACGATCACCAACGGCGTGCAGGACGCAATCACCGGACGCGTCCAACTCATCAGCTTGCCGATCACCTCGGCCGCGCCCTTTATCGCCAGCGGTGAGCTCACGCCGCTCGCGGTCAGCTCGCTCAAGCCGATGCCGAAATTCGAGTCGATCCCGCCGATTGCGGAAACCTTGCCGGGCGTCGAGCTGGTCGGCTGGTTCGTCCTGGTCGCACCGGCCGGGACGCCCGAGGCCATCGTTCAGAGGGTCAATCAGGAGATGAACAAGATTCTGAACGATCCCGCGATGCGCGAACGGCTGGTCGAACTCGGCTTTTTCACCGACGGCGGCGAGACCGTTGCGGCCACCGGCAAATTCATCAAGGAGCAATACGAAATCTGGAAAGAGGTCGTGCGCGATATCGGCCTCGAACCTCAATAGCCGCATGGCCGGCTTGACGTGGAGTGAGGGCTGATCGGCTTTCGCCGTTGACGCAGCGCGGCTATGGTCCGCGCGCCATGCCAGCCGGGACGCACAGCCCTTTCATCACGGTCATCTGTCTCGGCGCAGTCCAGATTCTGGCCTGGGGCTCGTCCTTCTATTTTCCCGCGGTGCTGGCCGCGCCGATCGCCGCCGATACCGGCTGGCCGCTGTCGGCGATTGTCGGTGGTGTCTCGGTCGGGCTCCTGGTCGGCGGGCTGATCTCGCCCAAGGTCGGCACGCTGATCGGGCGGCATGGCGGGCGGCCAATGCTGGCGGCGAGTTCGCTCCTCTTCGCCGCGGGCCTTGCCGGGATCGGGCTTGCGCCCTCGCTCGCATACTATTTGGCCGCCTGGGTCGTGGTCGGGCTCGGCATGGGTGCCGGGCTCTATGACGCGGTGTTCGCCGCGCTCGGCAAGCGCTACGGGCAAGGAGCGCGCGGGCCGATCACACAGCTGACGCTGTTCGGCGGCTTCGCCTCCACGGTGTGCTGGCCGCTCAGCGCATTCCTGCTGGAGGCGGTCGGCTGGCGCGGCACCTGTTTCGTCTATGCCGCGCTGCATCTCGCGCTCGCCTTGCCGCTGCAGCTCTACGCCATGCGCGGCCCCACCGAGTCCGCGCCGGATGCGCCCGCCGTCCCCGTCATCGCCTCGCCAGAACCCGCCACGACCGCGCGCCACGAAACCCAGATCCTGATCCTGCTGGCGCTCATTCTCTCCATCGCCGCCGGCATCGGCTCGATCGTCGTGGTGCATCTGCTCATCGTCTTGCAGGCGCGCGGGCTCGACTTTACCGCAGCGGTCGCGCTCGGCACGCTGTTCGGTCCGGCGCAGGTCGGCGCCCGCGTGGTCGAGAGCCTTTTTGGGGCGCGCTATCATCCGCGCTTCACGCTGATCGCGTCGGTCGCGCTGATGGCGATCGGCCTGCTCCTGCTCACGTCCGCGCCCGCGATCCTTGCGCTCGCGGTGATCCTCTATGCCGCGGGCTATGGCATTTCCTGGATCGCACGCGGCACGCTGCCGCTCGCCATCTTCGGCGCCACGCGTTACCCTGCGCTGATGGGCAGGATCGCGATGCCGAGCCTGATCGTGCAGGCGCTCGCCCCGGCCGCGGGCGCTTTCTCCATCGAGCATCTCGGCATTCCGGCGACGCTGATGCTGCTGTCGGCCTTCGCATTCCTCAATGTCGCGCTCACGATCGCATTGTCTTTGCGCGTCGCTTCGGCACAATCGCGGCCATGACGAAAACCCGCCCCGCACCCGAACGCCGCTCCGCCTATCGCTATCTGCGCGCCATCCCGACCCGCTGGATGGACAACGACGTCTACGGCCACGTCAACAACGTGACCTATTACTCGTACTTCGACACGATCGTGAACGGCTACCTGATCGAACAGGGCGCGCTCGACATCGCGCGAAGCGACACCATCGGCCTCGTGGTCGAGACCCAATGCCATTATTTCGCGCCGCTGGCCTTTCCCGATCTGGTCACCGCGGGGCTCAGGGTCGCGCATCTCGGCCGCACTAGCGTGCGCTACGAGATCGGCATCTTCCGCGGGGATGATGACGCGGCCTCGGCACAGGGCCATTTCGTGCATGTCTATGTCGACCGCAAAGGCGGCCGCCCGGTGCCGCTGCCCGAAAAGTTGCAGCACGTGCTGAAGGCGCTGGTGGCGGGCTGACATCGGCTGCGCATGCGGCGCGCGCCGGCGATGGCCTTCCCTCTCCCGCGCGCGACAGAGGGCGCGGCCATAACCGCCCCCTTGCCCCGCCGCGCATTAAGGACTATATTCCTTTCCATGCGCCTCCCCTACCGCTCCGTCCTCGATGCCCCGATCATCCGCCGGGTGCGGGTCACGCCCGACACGCCGGACGGCCTGCCGGAGCGCGCACCGCGCAGCCGCCGGCCGCATGGCGACATGAAGGTCGCCGTGGTGCGCCGGCTGATCGAGGAAACCACGCTGACCTACAGTGAAATCGAGAAGCGCACCGGCGTCGGCCGGGCCAGCATCTGCCGCTGGACCAAAGACCAGAACTGGCAGCGCCCGCTATTCGCGCCGCGCGCGACCGACTTGATCCCGCGCGCCCGCGCCAGCGCGAAACTGAGGCGCCGGACGCTCGCCGCCCGGCTCGACGCGCTGGCCGAGCGCTATGTGCGCGAACTCGAAGCCGATCCGGGCGTCGATCTCGACAAGCTCGCCGCCGCGCTCGAGCTTGCGAAGATGGCGAAGCTCGCGGCGCTGGGCCGAAAGCGGCGGCGCACGCTGGCCCGCGAACAGCGCGAAGCCGTAGCCCGGATGCAGCGAAGCGAAATCCGGGACCGGTCATCCGTGCAAACCCCGGACTACGCTGCGCTCCATCCGGGCTACGCGAGCGTGCCTGACCCCGCGCAACAGCGCGAAGCGCGTCTTATGCAAGAAGCGGGGACCCAGTATCGGGAAGCATACGAATCCCCCGCCGATGTCCTCGCCCGCCTGCGCGCCGAGGGCGTGCGGCTCGACCGCGCGCCGGAGGCGGCGGTGAAGGATTTCATCGACAGCCACCGCCCGCCGGAGGACGACCGGCACTTCCGCGCGCGCGGCGGCAAGTCACGGCGCACGCGGGCGCATCGGCGGATGTTGGAGAGGGGACGGAATTGACTTAAGTCGGCGTCATCCAACAGGGCGAGGCCACCTGAAGCATCAAGGCTCCAACTTCAGTTTTGCATCCGAAACAACCTTGCCCCACTTGTCGTACTCTGCGCGGAGAAACTGATCGAATTCTCCAGGTGTGCTACCGACCGGTTCCACCGTCTGCTCCAGTAGAAGCTTGCTCACTTCGGGATTTCGTACAGCGTCGACCACTGGTTTGTTAATCTTATCTACGATTTGTGCCGGTGTTCCGGCAGGAGCCAAAAGCCCGATCCAGGCACCGGAATCCAGCCCCGGGAATCCAGATTCCGCCATTGTTGGAACGTTGGGCAGCGCCGGCGAGCGTTGCTTGCCCGTGACCGCGATCGCTTTGAGTTTTCCGTCGCGGATATTGGAGATAAATGCCCCGGGTGCGGCGACGCCAAGCTGAACCTGTTCACCCAAGAGAGCTGTCATAAGAGGGGCTCCACCGCGGAAAGGAACATGCAACATATCCGCATTCGCCAGGAGCTTGAGTTCTCCATTGCCAAATGTCCGGACGTGCCCGAGCCCGGCGTTCCATAATTCAAGCTTGTTTTCTTTGCCTCCTTCAGCAGATCGGCGACCGTATCCGCTGGGAATTTTGGGTATGTCATTAGCGCAAGCGGTATTTGAGCAAGGAGAGAAACGGACTGAAAATCCTTGAATATGTCATACCGAATATTTTTCAGCATATGTGGATTCACAACATGTGAATCGAAAACCACCAGCAGTGTGTATCCATCCGCTGGCGAACTTGCCACGGCCTCCGTCGCAAGCGCGCCGCTCGCCCCGGGGCGATTTTCCGCCACGATGGTCTGCCCCATCGTTTCAGACATTTTCTGACCGACTTGCCTCGCGACATAATCGACCACTCCTCCAGCGGGGAACGGAACGACCATCCGAATAGGCCTGGATGGATAGTCTTGGGCGGCTGCCACATTACAACAGGCAATGGACAATGCGGACATTAGAATCGCCGTTACGGCCGCTTTCATGATGAATCCTCCCTATTTGTTCTTTTTTCAATCAGGCCTTGCCGTCTTCTCACTCAGCTCAGAGCAGAAAATTATCCCCGAGTCCTGCTTCGTACTCGCCGTCAATCAGGAGAAAGACAACAACAGCAGGCGCGTTGGATCGGTTGACCCACGCGTGGTTCGTTCCACATTGGACCAGGATGTCGCCGGCTTTGAGCAACACTTCTCCTTCGTCCAGCAACATGACGATTTCGCCGGACAGGACGATCGCGTAGTCGATCGTTTCGGTCCGGTGCATCAGCGGATGCCGGCCGCCCTTTCCGAAGGTGGCGGCGCCGGGATTTCCAAGCGCCGCGAAAGCCCGCAGAGAATCCTCCGGAGTCATTTTTCGAACATGCTCCGGCTCTGGCGGGAAGTTATTGACCCGAATGACGGTACCGCGCCTTGTCGGAAGTTGCCGTCTCGGCCCCTCAGTGGTCTCGCCTTGTCGCGCAACAATTTGCGCGGGCACCTCACCCGTTCGGAAGACGTCCGTCGAGTACCATTCCGGATCGTCCGGACTTACGTGCAGGAATGGGGCCGGGCCGTCGGAAACAACGATTGAGCGACCATGATCGTCATGTCCGGTCACAACGCGGCGTACGGTTTTTGCCATATCAACGAGCCTTTCGGCGCCCTTATGTTTTCGGTTGCGACAGCATGGGAGCGACCTCCCACCGACAGAAAAGAACTACCGATGATTGCCCTTCGCAGACGCGCTGGACCTTGCCGATGACAGAACCTGCGTGATGATATTCGCATTATCGCGAATATGTTCGCGCATCGTTTCGATCGCCGACGGACTGGGTAACAGCGCATTCTCCATGAGTTTCTCATGCGCCTTGATGAGTTTGTTCTTCGAATACTTGTCCGTGAAGGTCAGGCGGCGATACGGGATCATCCTGGTATAGAGCATCGATATCAGCGACTTCAGGTTATCAAGCGGACATGCGGCGATGAGCGCCTGATGGAATTCAGTGTGCCGAAACCAGTATCTCTGGATCGAGTCTGTCTCGCCGCGAAACAGTCGCTCTATCTCCCGCACGAACAGGTGAAAGCTACTCACCACCGAATCTTCCCAGGCGACGGTCCGATTTTCGAGAGCAAGCCGTAGCGCTTCGGTTTCCAGGATTTCGCGCGTGCGTATCAGGTCCATCCAGCCCGCGTGCGACAGTTCTGGCACGCGAAAGCCGCGCTGATCCGTCTGAATGACGAGACCGGCGGTCGCCAGCTGTGTCAGAGCCTCGCGCAACGGCGTGGTCCCTACGCCAAGTTGCCGCGCGAGATGCTGAACCTTCAGCTTCGTATTCGGCTTGATGGCGCCCGCCAGGATCTCTTTGCGAACCAGAAGCGAGGCCATTGCCGCGGCTGTGGTGGGGTCGGGCGGGTGCAGATGAAGCTCCTATTTTGCAAAAACAATATAATTTGTATATTTTTACTTTTATATACGATAGGTTTTACCTTCGTCAATTGTGACAACTCTGATTCCGTCGGCCCTGCTGACCCCAATGAGACGCGAAGCGCTTGTGATTTGGCGCAGTATCTTCTCCCGGATTTGAGCGTCGGGGCCGGACGAAAAGGCGCGGACGATGGAGCGAGCGCCCCATAGCTGGATGCGTGCGGGAGAGGTGACCAGAGTAGCGGTTATTGCGGTAGCACCTTGAATGTGTTACTTTATGTGTGGAGCTTCACACATGGCAACCAACCTCTCCATCGACCCCGATCTGATCGAGCGCGCACTGGAAGTCAGCGGCGAAAAGACCAAGAAGGCGGCCGTGACGAAAGCCTTGCAGGAATTCATCGCGCGGCGGCGGCAGAAGCGGCTGCGGGAGCTGTTCGGCACGCTCGAATGGGATGAGGCCTACGACTACAAGAAAGAGCGCGAACGCTAGTGTGGCGGTCCGGAAATCCGCTTCGGAGTTACGTCACACGCCATCAAGCGGATTTCCAAACGAAGCCGCACTAGAATCATAGGCTTGCTGGTGTCCTTCGAATCCGAAGTCCGCTCACGAGCAAGCCGCAGATTCAAGCGGACTTCGGATTCGGGCACCAGCGTGAGCCTGTTCGTCGATACCAGTGTCTGGTCGCTGGCGCTGCGGCGCGACCGGCCGGCGGAGAGCGCGGAAACCGGCGCGCTGGGCCGCGCCATCGCGCACGGCGAGCCGCTCTACACCACCGGCCTCATCCTGCAGGAATTGCTGCAGGGATTTTCAGGCCCCAAGGCGCGCGAACGGATCGTCGATCATTTCTCGGCGCTGCCGCTGATCGTGCCCGACCGCACCGATCACATCGAGGCGGCCGCGTTGCGCAATCACTGTCGCCGCAAGGGTGTGCAGATCGGCACCATCGACGCACTGTTCGCACAACTCTGCATCCGCCACGGCCTGACGATGCTGACGGCCGATGACGATTTCAGGCATGTCGCAAAGCATGCGCCGCTGGAAGTGTGGGCGGCGAAGTAAGTTTGCGGTTTATCGCACGCTCCGCTCATGCCCGCGTAGGCGGGCATCCAGAAGCCGCACGCACCGCCGACGCAATTGTGCTGGGTCCCCGCCTTCGCGGGGACGAGCGGAGGAGAGATCGCCCGCCGCAACCCTCACCCGCCTCGCATGCGCTCGGCACCCTCTCCCGCAAGCGGGAGAGGGAAAACCTCACCCCTCCTTGTAGCCGTAATCCGGCACGTTGCCGGAATTGCCGTAATACTTGTACGGCAGGAACTTGCCGCTCATCGTGATCTTCACGCGGTCGCCCTTCGGGTTGGCGAGGCGCTCGAACTGGAAGTCGAAGTCGATCGCCGACATGATGCCGTCGCCGAATTCCTCCTCGATCAGCGCCTTCCAGGCCGGCCCGTTCACCATCACCATCTCGTAGAATCGGTAGATCAGCGGATCGGTCGGCGGCATCGGCGTGCCGTCGCCGCGCATCGGGATTTCGTTCAGCATCGAGACTTCCGCCTTCGACAGGCCGAACAGCTCGCCCGCCTTCATCGCCTGCGGCTTGGTCAGCTTCATCTGGCCGAGCAGCGCGCCGACGATCAGCGTGTCGGAAAAGCCGCCGATCTCCTTGCAGATATGCTTCCAGCTCCAGCCCTTCTCGCGCTTGATGTCGAGGATCTTTTCGGTGAGGTCCGAGCGTTTCATGTGAGGTTCTCCTTGGAATGTGCCGTCGCACTCAGTGCGCTCCCGCTCCCCTGCGGGGAGAGGGCCGGGGTGAGGGGGTTACGTCGGTCGATGGGGTGTAACCCCTCACCCGGATCGCTTTCAGCGATCCGACCTCTCCCAAAGGGAGAGGTGACTCAGAGCAAGTTGCTTCAGCCATTGGCCACACGCGCTTTCGTGGCATCGCCGTTCGCAATCACCACCGGCTCCGCCGCGCCCGGCCGGATCACCGGCACGTTGCGCGGGTCGAAGCCGGGATTTTCCTTCACGAAGGTGCGGCTGCGCTCGACCAGGAAGTCGATGATGTGGTTGCGCAGCGCATAATAGAGCGGGTGCTTGTGGAAGTCGGTGCGCGAGCGCGCCTTGGGCAGCGGGTTCTCCACGATCTCGGCCAGTACCGCGCCGGGGCCGTTGGTCATCAGGACAATTTTATCGGCGAGATAGATCGCCTCGTCGACATCGTGCGTGATCATGAACACGGTCTGCCCGGTGTCGCGGCAGATGCGGCGCACCTCGTCCTGCAGCGTGCCGCGGGTCAGCGCATCGAGCGCGGAGAACGGCTCGTCCATCAGGAGGATTTTCGGATCGATCGAGAGCGCGCGCGCGATGCCGACGCGCTGCTTCATGCCGCCGGAGAGTTCGGACGGGCGCTTGTGCTCGGAGCCGGACAGGCCGACGAGGTCGATGAATGTCTGCGCCTGCTTGTTGACCTCGGCGCTCGACCACTTGCGCCACTTCGAGGTGACGGCATAGGCGACATTGCCCATGACCGAGCGCCAGGGGAGCAGTGAGTGCCCCTGGAAGATCACCGCGCGGTCGAGGCTCGGGCCCTCGATCGCCTGGCCGTCGACGATGACCACGCCCTCGGTCGGCTGGTCGAGGCCGGCCAGGATGTTGAGGATCGTGGTCTTGCCGCAGCCGGAATGGCCGATCACGCAGACGAATTCGCCGCGCGCCATGCCGAGCCACAGGTTTTCGAAGATGGTGGTGGTCCCGCCGTTCGGCGCGGGATAGCGCTTGGCGATGGCCTCGATGGAGATGAAGGGCGCGGTCATGGCTTCGGTCCGGAATGGTGTCGGGGCATGCGCATCATTCCGGGCGTCATTCCGGGAAGGTCACGAGGCGCTGGCAATAGGCGAGGATCTGGTCGAGGACCATGCCGACGATGCCGATCAGCAGGATCGCGTTGATCACATTCGTTATCGATAAATTATTCCATTCGTTCCAGACGAAGTAACCAATGCCGGTGCCGCCGACCAGCATTTCTGCTGCGACGATGACAAGCCATGCGATCCCGATCGAGATTCGCATTCCGGTGAGTATAGTCGGTGCTGCGGCAGGGAGGATAACTGTGAAGGCGCGGCGGATCGGACTAACCTCAAGCGTCCGCGCGACATTCAGCCACTCCTTGCGCACCGCGGATACGCCGAATGCGGTATTGAGCAGCATGGGCCAGACCGAGCAAATGAAGATCACAAAGATTGCCGAGAGAGACGAATCCTTGATGGTGTAGAGCGCGAGCGGCATCCAGGCGAGCGGAGAGATCGGTTTCAGCACCTGAATGAAAGGATCGAGCGCCCGGCTCATCAATGGCGACATCCCGATCAGAAAGCCGATCGGAATCGCGACAATCACGGCGAGGAAATAGCCGGTCAGCACCCGTGCCAGCGAGTAAGCCAGTTGGATGCCGACGCCTTTGTCGTTAGGGCCCCGGTCATAGAAAGGCTCGTTGAGATGCTCCCAGAGCTTCTTGCCAACGTCGAACGGACCCGGCATCGCCGACTTGCCCTGCGTAGCGGCTGCACCCATCAGCTTGGCGTATTCGGGATCCATTTGGGCGACGGTGCCGGCACCGCTTGTCGCAAGGTGCCACGCGGCAACGAAAAGCGCGAACAACGCAATCGACACGACTGCGGCGCGGAACGAAAGCGACCCTGTCATTGCCCGCTCCCGTTTCTGGCTCGCGCGGTCATGGTCGCGACCGAAAACAACAGGAACCCTTGCTCCGGCATCGTGCTGGCTCCTACGACGACCTCTTGATCTTGAAACTTGCGAGATACTCCTCGGGCTTGGCGGGGTCGAAGGTCTTGCCCATCACCGAGAACGACTTGGTTGTGGAGGTTGGCGGGGTCAGACCCACTTCCTTCATCAGCTTTGTCGTATCGGTCGCAAGAAAGACCTGTTTGGCGATGCCGTTGTAATCCACATCGCCTTTGATCTGGCCCCAGCGCTTCATCTGGGTCAGGATCCACACGGCGAACGACTCCCAGGGGAACGGATCGAAGTCGATACGGTCCGGCACCTTCTGTACCTTGCCAAGTCCGTCTGCAAAGGTGCCGGTCAGCACCTGTTCGACCACCGTTACCGGCTGGTTGAGATAGTTGGCCGGCGCGATCGCTTCGGCGATCTGCTTGCGGTTCTCTTGCTTGGTCGCGAAGGCCGTTGCGTCGATGATCGCCTTCAGAAGCGCGGCATAGGTGTTCGGCATCTGCGTCACGAATTCACGCGAGGCGGCAAAGGCGCAGCAGGGGTGGCCGTCCCACATTTCCTTGGACAGCAGATGGATAAAGCCGACGCCATCGTAGACGGCTCGCTGATTGACGGGATCCGGCGCAAGAAAACCGTCGATATTGTCGGCACGAAGATTGGCGACCATTTCCGGCGGCGGAACGGCGCGAATCTGGATGTCCTGATCCGGGTCGAGGCCGGCTTCGGCCACATAATATCGCAGAAGGTAGTTGTGCATCGAATAGTCGAACGGCACCGCAAACTTGAATCCCTTCCAGGACTTCGGATCGCGCTTGTCCTTGTGCTTCATCGCAAGCGTGATGGCTTGACCGTTGATATTTTCTACGGCCGGCATCGTATAAGGGATCGCGTTCGACCCCGCGCCCATCGTGATCGCGAGCGGCATCGGCGACAGCATGTGGGCCGCGTCATATTCCTTGTTGATGGTCTTGTCGCGTATCACCGCCCAGCCGGCGGTCTTGATCACTTCGACATTCAGCCCGTGCTTCGAGTAAAAGCCCATCGGATGCGCCATGATGATCGGCGTGGCGCAGGTGATCGGGATGAAGCCGACCTTGAGGTCCTTTTTCTCGAGCGGCGCGCCCTGCCCGAAAACCTCGGTCGCAGTTGCAAGTGGGAAGAACTGCGAAATCGCGGCGAGCGCAGTGGAGGCGCCGACTGACTTCAAGAAAGCGCGGCGGGCGACATCCTTGGGGAACATCGCACGCATCACTGCGGAAGCGACTACGCCTTCATAGCGCTTCTCCTCGCTTCCTGGCGCTTCGACCGGCGCGCACTGCAATTGCCGGATGGCGTCGCGTTCATGCTCGGCCTGGCTGACATGGCGGCCGCAGGAGCAACCAGCCGAACTCAATCTGCGTTGCGGGTCGAACGGATTGTCGAAGGTGGACATCGAACCTCTCCCCTCTGGAGCCTGCCAGCCGGTGTGCGTTCTGAACGCAACGCCGGCACTTGAGGGGGCAAGAGCAAAGTCAGTGCCAGAACGCTGTCGCGGGAAAGTCGATCTGCCGCAGGCACAATTACTTCAACAAAAGCCGTCTGAACTACTTACGACTTTTCGTAGATTACGAAATTTGGTAGCATAAGGGATATGCTCAGAGGGAGCGGACGGTGACAGCTCAACCTGCTCTGCCCACGATTTGGGCGCCAGCTCATTCACCTGCTGATTTTGGGCGCATTTTTAACGCCGCCCCCGAGCCTATGCTGGTTATCAATCCCGCGACCGATCGGATTCTCGAAGCGAACGGTGCCGCGTGCCGTTTGCTCGGTTACGACCGGGCATCTTTGGGCGACATGCGCGTCACGGCGTTGCATCCCGGCCAATTGCCGGCGCTGATCGTGTTCACCGATGGCGTGCTCGCAAAGGGAGAATATCGCACACGCGGATTGAAACCCCGGCACGCGGCCGGCCATGAACTCGCCGTGGAGTATGCCGGCAGCCGGCTGGACGATGGCGACGCGCCCGATCTCCTGCTGATGGTTTCCGATCTCGCCGCCCTGCGCAAACGCGAGACCGACAGCGAGGCCGACCTCTATGTTCGCGGCGGCCTCGAGGAATGGCAGCGGATCGAACGCTTCTTCCGCGACGTCGAGCGGGAAAACCAGCTCATCCTGCGCGCCGCCGGCGAAGGCATCTACGGCGTCAATGCCGATGGCAAGACGACCTTCGTCAACCCCGCCGCCGAACGCATGCTCGGCTTCACGGCCGACGAACTGGTCGGCAAGGACATGCACTCCATCGTTCACCATACCCACGCCGACGGCTCGCACTATCCTGCGATCCATTGCCCGATCTACGCAGCGTTCCGCGACGGTGCGGTACACCACGTCGAAAACGAGGTGTTCTGGCGCAAGGACGGCAGTCGCTTCTTCGTGGAATACACGTCAACCCCGATCCGCGACCGCGGCACCATCGTCGGAGCAGTCATTGTATTCCGTGATGTGACGCAGCGGCGCGAAGCCGACGAGAAACTGCGCGCCGCGCTCGCCGAGGTCGAACGGCTGCACAAGCGGCTTGAGCAGGACAACGCCTATCTGCAGGAAGAAATCCGTCTGCAGACCGACCACCGCGGCATTATCGGCGTCAGCGCCGCGATCCAGAAGACGCTGCGCCAGATCGAACTTGTCGCTCCTACCGAAGCGAGCGTCCTAGTCACCGGTGAATCCGGAACCGGCAAGGAACTGATCGCCCGCGCCATCCATGGCGCAAGCAAGCGCAGCCACCGGCCGCTGATCCGCGTCAACTGCGCGGCGGTCCCGCGCGACATGTTCGAGAGCGAGTTTTTCGGCCATGCACGCGGCGCACTTCCCGGCGCGCTGCGAGACCGGCCCGGCCGATTCGAACTGGCCGATGGCGGCACCCTTTTCCTCGACGAGATCGGCGAAATCCCGCTCGAATTGCAGGGCAAGCTCTTGCGCGTCCTGCAGGAGGGCCAGTTCGAGCGCATCGGCGAAGCTCGCACGCGCAACGCCGATGTCCGGGTAATCGCCGCCTCCAATCGCGATCTGGATGCCGCGGTGCGCCAGGGGCAATTCAGGGAAGACCTTTATTTCCGACTGAACGTGTTTCCGATCGAGTGCGTGCCGCTGCGCGAACGTCCCGACGATATTCCCCCGCTCGCCCGGCACTTTTTGCAGGCTGTCGCACACAAACTGAAAATCCCGGACCTGCGGCTGACCGAAGGCGATATGCGCCGCCTGATGCAATATGCGTGGCCGGGCAATGTGCGGGAATTGCAGAATGTTATCGAGCACGCGGCCATCCTCGCCCGCCATGGCCGTCTTCATATCGACTTGCCGGCCCGCGGTATCGGCCGCCTCCCGCCCGGTCGCCCTGATCCTGCTTCGCTTCTGACCGAGGACGAACGGCGCGAACGCGACCGCGCCAATATCGTTGCGGCGCTCGACGCCTGTGGCGGCAAGGTGTTCGGTCCCGGCGGCGCGGCGGAGCTGCTCAATGTGAAGCCCACCACCCTCGCCTCCCGCATCAAGACGCTGGGTATTGTCGTGAAACGGACGTCCGCGAAACGCGCCTGACGTGCTAACGTCATTCCATGGAGCCTGCGTATCAGCGATCGCCAGGCAAAGATCAGCGGAAGCGGAGCATGAGCGCGGAAGTCATCGCGGGCGACAAACGGCTCGAACCTCACCGGCTCCGATCGGTTATTCTCGGCGAAGTCCATGCGCGTCCCTTTCGTGCGCTGGCGACCCCCGCCCGCGTGTTGCATTTCGGCTTCGACACCGCGGGCGAAGGCGCGCAGAAAGACCGCAAGGCGCTGACCGAGCTGTGCATCCGCCGCGGCGTGACCCCGCCGCAGCCGGCCGACAAGCATTTCCACGTCAATTTCGGCGGCACCGGACTGCGCTGGGAGCAGCATTCCGAATTCACGACTTACACCCTGGAGCTTCCGGCTGAACCGGATGCGATACCCTTTCACCCGTCTGCGGCTTCGCTCGCCACGCCGATGACGCTGGTGCCGCAACCTGGCCCGCTGCTGGTCGCCATCGATCTGCATCTGATGACCGACCGCCCCGACCGCCTTGCGGTCGAGCGGCATTTCAACCGGCCAAGCCTTGCGGTTGCGGAAAATTCGGACGGTACCGCAGTCTATGCCACCGACTTCCACACCGACCCGGACGGCTTCGTGCGTATCCTGCTTCTCGACCGCGGCCTTGGCGCCGAACGCGCGGGCGCGCTGGTTCAACGTCTGCTGGAGCTCGAAACCTATCGCACGCTCGCATTGCTGGGCCTGCCCAAGGCGCAGGAGCTGGCGCCCTCGATCAATCGCATCGAGCGGCGGCTTGCCGAACTGACCGCTGCGCTTCAGAAAGCCTCCTCACTCGCGGACAATAACCGACTGCTCGACGAACTCACCGCACTCGCGGCCGAACTGGAGGCCGGCGCTGCCGGCAGCCTGTTCCGCTTCGGCGCCAGCCGCGCCTATGACGACATCGTGCAGACGAGGCTGCGCATCATCGGCGAGCGCAAGGTCGGCGGGCTGCCGACCTGGTCGTCGTTCCTCGCCCGTCGGATGGCGCCGGCCATCCGTACCTGCATCGCGACCGAGGAGCGTCAGGCCAACCTGTCGCGCAAGCTCGCGCGTGCGGCCCAGCTTCTGCGCACGCGCGTCGATGTCGAAGTCGAACAGCAGAACCGCGATCTTCTTCGCTCGATGAATGCGCGCACGCGCATGCAGTTGCGCTTGCAGGCGACGGTCGAGGGGCTCTCCGTTGCCGCCATCAGCTATTACGTGGTCGGTCTGTTTGGCTATGTCGTGAAGGGCGCACACGACGCCGGCTGGCCGGTCGATCCCTCGCTTGCGACCGCCGCCTTCGTGCCGTTCGCGGTGCTGGCGATCTGGTGGATCGTGCGGCGCATCCGCAATCGCCATATCGGTATGGAGCGCGACAACGAGGTGTGAGCCTTCCCTCTCCCGCTTGCGGGAGAGGGTGCCGAGCGCATGCGAGGCGGGTGAGGGGCTGCAATTCAAGTACACGCCCTCACCCGACTTCTTCGCTTCGCTCAGAAGTCACCCTCTCCCGCTTTCACGGGAGAGGGCAGGACGCACACTCACATCGGCGGGGTCAACCCGTCCTTGCCGACATTGACCCGCGCGGCGGTGAACGTCCCGTCCGGCTGCGGCACCGCAGCAACGATGAAGATTTTCGCGCCCGGCTTTAGATCGGCCACGCTGCCAGGCACATAGGTAACGACCGGCGCATCCTTCGGCACCACGATCTTTTTCTCGCCGTCCTTGTACTTGACCATGATCGTCTGACCGTCGACGCCCGCGACGGTCTCCTGCACCGTCGCATTGGTCATCATGCTTTGCGGCTGGTTGTCCCAGGGAAAGTGTCCCTCGGCGACGCCGCGCAACGCTTCCGGAAACACGTGAACATGGATCGCGCGCTGCGTTCCGTCCGGCTGCGGGATCGACGACACCCCGATATAGCTGTTCGGCTTAATGTCCTCGACCCTGAACGGCACCACCCCAGACACGCCGACATTGTTCGCGAGCTTAATCTTGATATCGCTGCCACCACGCGGCTTCACCGTCATTACCGATCCATCGAGCGACACGATCTCACCGCGCACGCGCACAGGCTTGTCCTGCGCCAACGCGGAACCGGCGATGCCTGCGGCGACAATCGCAGCTAAGATGGATGACAAGCTGACGGATGGCAGTCTCGGGCAAGAGATCATGGCATCCTCCTGGCACGCGGCTTTTCGCGCCGCGCCTGCGGGGGGAACACCGGTGGTGGACGGCTATTCCCCGCTGCCGTCATGCCCGCGCTTGTCGCGGGCATCTACGTCTTACAGACTTACGATAGGAGGGCATGGATGGCCGGGACAAGCGCGGCCATGACGAAACTTTTCACTCAATAAAATCCCGGAGTCGAACCGCCATCGACCGGTATAGCGGCGCCCTGGATGTGGCGGCCCTTGGCGCTGCAGAGAAATACCGCAAGTTCAGCTATATCAGCGGGCTCGGCCATTCGCCGGATACCGTCGCGCGCCACCGCCTCCACGCGAATTTCGTCGATGGTCTTGCCGGCGGCGCTGGCGCGCTGCGCAAACAAATCCTGCACGCGATCGGTCTCGGTGAGGCCAGGATGGATGATGTTGACGTTGACGCCATCCTTCATGCCGAGCCGCGACAGCGCCTTCGAGAAATTCGCCATCGCAGCATTGCAGGACGCGCCGATGGTGAAGTCGGCGCCCGGTGTGCGTGCCGCGCCGCCGCCGATATTGACGATCGCCCCCTGCACCTCCCTCAGCATCGGCCAGAACAGCCGCGACAGCCGCACGCAGCCAAAGAATTTCAGCGCAAAACCGTCCTGCCAGGCATCGTCGGTCAGCTCCAGAAAGTTGCCGGCGCGGGTGGCGCCCGCATTATTGACCAGCACGTCGCAACGCCCGAGCCCCTTCTTCACCAGCGCGTGCAGCTTCTGGCAATCTTCGAGCTTGCGCAGATCAAGCGCGGCCGTGACAGGCTTGATGCCGCCTTCGGCCGCGATCGCCTCGGCCGCCGTCGCGAGGTTGCGCTCTGATGTCGAGGCAATCACGGTCTGCGCACCTTCGCGGGCAAAAGCTTGCGCGATGCCGCGCCCGATGCCGCGGCTACCGCCGGTGACCACCACGACCTTGTTGCTGAATTCACCCATGATCACCCCGCCCTGCTACGCCGCACCGCCGCACGCATCTTCACCGCAGCAGATTTTGGCCGCGGCTTTTGCAGAATCCCGATCACCTCGTCGAGCAGGCCGTAAACCTGTTCAAGCCGTTGCGGTCCGATCTCCCGCGCCAGCTGCGCGTAAATCGCCTCCGATTGCGGCGCGACCGTCTCGAACAGCCGCCGCCCTTTCGCGGTCAGCGACACGCTGACGCGCCGCTGGTCGTCCTTATTGGTGCGCCGCGCAATCAGACCTTCGGCTTCGAGATTCGGCAATGTACGGGACAGCGAAGCCGTGTGCAGGCAGCAGGCACGGCTGAGCGCTGCGATATCGAGCGACTCCACTTCATTGAGCGCACGGATGATCCGCCATTGCTGGTCAGTCAATCCGTTCGCGTTCAGATGTGGACGAAACCGCTGCATCACCGCTTCCCGCGCCAGCATGAGCTGCATCGGCAGCGAACGCTGGAACGGGCGCATGCGCAAGGTCACTTCTCGTCCTCGACGCCGTTGCGCAGCGTGCCGATCTCCGGGACCGTGACTTCGACCACGTCGCCGGGTTTCAGCCATTTCGGCGGATCGAACCGCGCGCCGGCCCCGGTCGGCGTGCCGGTGACGATCATGTCGCCTGGCTTCAGCGTGGTGAAGATGGTGATGTAGGAGAGGAGATAATCGAAATCGAAAATCAGGTTTGCCGTGGTGTCGTCCTGCCGCACCTCGCCGTTGACCGTCGTCGTAAGATGCAACGGCTTGCCGTATTCGATCTCGTCCGCTGTCACCATCCAGGGACCCATCGCACCGGAGCGGTCGAAATTCTTGCCCTGGGTGACGTTGAACTTTGCGTGGCGCAGCCAGTCGCGGATCGTGCCCTCATTGCACAGCGTATAGCCGGCAATGTGATCCTTTGCCTGGCCCGGCTTGATGCGATGGCCTTCCTTACCGATCACCAGCACGATCTCGCCCTCGTAATCGAGCTGCTCGGATTCCGGCGGACGGATCAGCGGCGCGCCATGACCGACGAAGGAGCCGGGCGTGCGGAAGAACATGCTCGGATATTTCGGCGCCTCAGAATTGTCCTTGTATTCCTCGTTGCGGTTTCCGTAGTTCACCCCGATGCAGAGGATCTTCTCAGGTCCCACGACCGGCGGCAGCAATTCGACATCGGCGAGCGGAAAGTCCGGCCGCACATCCGCCGTTGCCGCCCGCACCTCATCGAGCGCGCCGGCGCGCAGCACCTCCAGCAGCGAGTGAAAGCGAGGCAGCCGTGGCCGCACAGCGATCACGCCATCGCCTGCGACGACGCCGTAGCCCGGCTTGCCGTGATGATTGAAGCTGACGAGTTTCATTCGGCGGCTTCGCTGCGCAGCATGCCGGCACGCGCGAGCACGCCGTCGAGGCGCTTTTCCAGCTCGGGCGTTGCCGGGACCATCGGCAAGCGGTGTTCGTTGCGGTCGACGATGCCGAGCCGCTTCGCCATGTATTTGATCGGGATCGGATTGGTGTCGTAGAAGATCGCCTTGTTGAGATCGTGCAGGCGGTGATGCAAATCCTGCGCGGTCTTGAGGTCGCCGCGCCAGACCGCCTCGCAGAGATCGGACAGAACGCGCGGGCGCAAATTGCCGACCGCATTCATCAGCCCGCAGGCGCCGATCGCCATCATCGGGAACGACAATTCTTCGAGTCCAACGAAAATCTTGAAGTCGTGACCGGCAGCGGCGAGGCATTCGGTGACAAAATCGAGATCGAGTGAAGCGTGCTTCATGCCGACGAAATTCGGCGACTTCTCGCGCAGCTCCTTCACGGTGTCGATCTTGATGTCGATCGCGGCCCGGCCGGGGATGTGATAGATCATCCAGGGCAGGTCGATGCCCTTCATCACCTCAAGATAATAGGCGATCATGCCGCGCTGCGGCGGCCGCGTGTAATACGGCGTGACGATCAGGAGCGCATCGGCGCCGGCCTTGGCGGCATGCTCGGTCAGAATCCGGGTTTCCCAGATCGCCTGCGAGCCGGTGGCCGCGACGATTGGCACCCGCCCCTTCGCCACCTCGACCGCGATGGTGACGAGGCGATTGCGTTCCTCCGTGGTCAGAGACGCGGGCTCGGAGGTTGTTCCGTTGACGAGGATGCCGTGCGACCCTTCGCGGATCTGCATGTCTACGAGCCCTGCATAGGCGTCGTAATCGACCTCGCCGTTCCTGAACGGGGTGATCAGCGGCGGAATCGAACCCTTTATTCGTTCCAGCGGCAACGGCATGGACGGCCTCCCAAAAATCGACGTCAGCGGGGCAACATCATCGGCGGCCGATGAGCGCTCTTGTTTGCGGGCACAACCGTCTTGACGGCCCGCCCGGCGGAATGATTAACATGTTAACGGTCTCCGGCGGGGCGCGTCAACGACCCCGATCAAACACGGGAAAGTCCGGCCACGAGACGCGCCGGCGACAAGGAGGATGTCATGCCGCACATCATGGTGGAATATTCGGCCAATCTCGATCATTCGATGGATGTTCAGGGCCTCCTGAACGCACTGCATCAGGCCATGATCGATTCCGGCCATGCGCCGCTGGAAGGCATCCGCACCCGTGCGATGCGCCGCGAGCATTATTGTGTCGCCGACCGCAATCCGGACAACGCCTTTGTCCACATCATCGTGCGCATGCGCGAGGGCCGGCCGAAGGAAGCCTACCAGAAGGTCGCCGACATGCTGATGGCTGCGGCCGAGAAGTCGCTCGATGCCACGCTGAAGAAGCACCCGATGCAACTCGCGCTGGAGATGCACGAGATCACCCAGCTCACGCTGCGGCGCGACACGCTGCGCAAGAGCGAGAAGGCGGCGTAGTTTTTATGCTTGCAATCCGCCTCTCCTCTTCACCTCCCCCCTTGCGGGGGAGGTCGATGGCCGAAGGCCGGTCGGGAGGGTGGGCATGCTGAAATCATGGTTCGTGTAATTCATCCCCCTCCCAACCCTCCCCCGCAAGCGGAGAGGGAGTCACTCCTGCGCAAGCGGAGAATAGCGTGACAACCACCACCCTCGACGACACCATCGCCCTCGCCGAAAAGCACCTCGCGCGTTTCCGCAACGGTGTCGTGCCGCATCTGATCGACGGCAAGCCGGAGACGAGCGCCGACACCTTCGAGACTGCCTCGCCGGTCGATAACGCGCCGATCGCGACAGTCGCGCGCGGCGGCGCAACCGAGATCGATCGCGCAGCGAAAGCCGCGATGAAGGCGTTCCGCACCAGCTGGGGACACACATCCGGTGAAAAGCGGCGAGCGATCCTGCACAAGATCGCGGATGCCATCGTCGCGCGTGCCGACGAAATCGCTTACGTCGAGTGCATGGATACCGGTCAGCCGATCCGCTACATGGCGAAGGCGGCGTTGCGCGGCGCGGAGAATTTCCGCTTTTATGCCGACCGCGCGCCGGGCGCCAATGACGGCCTGTCGCTGCCAACCGACACGCATTTGAACTATACCATCCGTCAGCCGATCGGACCCGTGGGCGTCATCACGCCCTGGAATACGCCTTTCATGCTGTCGACCTGGAAGATCGCCCCTGCGCTCGCCGCAGGCTGCACGGTCGTGCACAAGCCGGCGGAATGGTCTCCCCTCACCGCGCAACTGCTCGCAGAAATCTGCCTTGAAGCGGGTCTCCCGGCGGGCGTGCTCAATGTCGTACACGGCATGGGCGAGGAGGCCGGCAAGGCGCTGACCGAGCATCCCGACATCAAGGCCATCGGCTTTGTCGGCGAGAGCGCGACCGGCTCCGCGATCATGCGGCAGGGCGCGGCCACGCTGAAGCGCGTGCATTTCGAACTCGGCGGCAAGAACCCGGTGATCGTGTTCGGCGATGCCGATATCGATCGCGCGCTCGATGCCTGCCTGTTCATGATCTACTCGCTGAACGGCGAGCGCTGCACCTCATCGAGCCGCGCGCTGGTCGAGGCGTCGATCTATGACGAATTCGCGAAGCGCGCCGCCGAGCGGGTGAAAAAGATCAAGGTCGGCCATCCACTGGATACCGCGACCGAGATCGGGCCGCTGATCCATCCGCGTCATGTCGAGAAGGTGCTGAGCTATGTCGGCGCCGCACGCGAGGCCGGCGCCACGGTGGCGGTCGGCGGCGGCCGGGCGAATGGCGGAAAAGGCAATTATGTCGAACCGACGCTCTATCTCAATGCCCGCAACGACATGAAGATCGCGCAGGAAGAGATTTTCGGGCCCGTGCTCACCATGATTCCGTTTGCCGACGAGAAAGAGGCAATCGCGCTCGCCAATGACGTGCGCTACGGCCTCGCCGGCTATCTCTGGACCCGCGATGTCGGCCGCGCCCACCGCATGGCGCAGGCGCTGGAGGCCGGCATGATCTGGGTGAATTCGGAGAATGTCCGCCATCTGCCCACGCCGTTCGGCGGCGTGAAGTCGTCCGGCATCGGCCGCGACGGCGGCGACTATTCGTTCGACTTCTACATGGAGACGAAGAATATCGCGATCGCGCTCGACAATCACAAGATACCGAAGATTGGGGCGTGAGATTGTTGCGCGCTGACATTAACAGCCGTCATGGCCGGGCTTGTCCCGGCCATCCACGCCTTCACTAACAAAAAGAAAGACGTGGATGCCCGCGACAAGCGCGGGCATGATGAAAGGAGAGAGACCATGCCCATCCGCAAACCAAATTTCGCCCCGCCCTTCAACATCATCCGCGCCAGCCATGTCGAATTCGGCGTGCGCGATCTCGCGGCCTCGCGCGCCTTCTATGTCGATTGCCTCGGCTATCTTGTGACCGCGGAAGACCAGGACGCGATCTTCCTGCGCGCAGTGGAAGAGCGCAATCATCATTCCATCGTGCTGCGCAAGCAGAACGAGGCCGCGATACCCGCGCTCGGCTACAAGGTCGCGAGCGAAGAGGACCTCGACCGCGCCGCCTTCTGGTTCGCGCATAAGGGCTTTCCGACCTCGTTCCCGGAGATCGCGCATCAAGGCCGCACGCTTCGCACCTGCGACATCCACGGCATGCCGCTCGATTTCTATTTCCGGATGGAGCAGGCCGATTGCATGCTGCGCAAATACGCGACCTACAAGGGCGCGCGCATCCAACGCATCGACCATCTGAATTGCTTCACGCCCGACGTGCAGGCGTCCTACGATTTCTATACCGAGCTTGGCTTCCGTCTGACCGAATATACCGAGACCGACGGCGACAATCCGCAGCTTTGGGCAGTGTGGATGCATCGCAAGGGCAATGTGCACGACATCGCCTTCACCAACGGGCGCGGACCGCGCCTGCACCATATCGGCGTCTGGACCGCAAGCTCGCTCGACATCCTGCATATCTGCGACGTGATGGCGTCGTCCGGCTATCTTGCGAACATGGAGCGCGGGCCCGGCCGCCACGGCATCTCGAATGCCTTCTTTCTCTATATTCGCGATCCGGACGGTCACCGCGTCGAATTGTTCACCTCCGACTATCTCACGGTCGATCCGGATTTCGAGCCTTTGCGCTGGGGGCTGCAGGATGCGCAGCGCCAGACGCTGTGGGGCCATCCGGCGCCGAAGTCCTGGTTCGAGGAAGGCTCGGTCTTTACCGGCGTGCCGGTGAAGGATCCGGCGCTGGAAGCCCAACCGATCGTCGCGCGTTGACAGCCTAAAGGACGGACGGCTGATTCTAATACCTTCATCGCTGTCAATACTACGCGACATTTTCTCCGACAAGGATTGCGGACGCCTCGCGACTCCGCATACTCGGGCTGTTCCGCCAGCCCGGAGATGCCGCATGCCCGCGCCGCTTGCCGCCGCCCCCATCCTCACAGCGGCAGTGGTCCTGCTCGCCGCGGCGGCAAGTCGGGCGGTCGCAAGCCCGGCCGCAGCCGCGCTCACGGACCAGGCTAAGCGCGGCGAATATCTTGCCCGCGCAGGCGACTGCTTCTCGTGTCACACGAAACCCGGCGGCCAGCCACTTGCGGGCGGCCTGCGCATGGACACGCCATTCGGCGCACTGATCACCCCGAACATCACACCGGACGACGAGACCGGAATCGGCCGCTGGACCGCCGACGACCTGTATCGCGCCATGCATCTCGGCGTGAACAAGGCGGGTCAGGACCTCTATCCGGTGATGCCCTATACCTTCTTCACCAAGGTGACGCGGGCGGATGTGGACGACATCTACGCCTATCTACGAACCGTGAAGCCGGTCAGCAATCGCATCAATGTCAATCAGTTGCGGTTCCCGTTCGATATCCGCCTGACGCAGATCGCGTGGCGCGAATTGTATTTCACCGAAGGCACCTTCGCGCCCGATCCCAAGAAAAGCGCCCAGTGGAATCGCGGGGCCTATCTGGTGGAAGGTCTCGGCCATTGCGGCGCCTGCCATTCGCCGCGCACGATCCTGGGCGGCATCAAGCGCGGCGAGCAGCTGACTGGCGCGCATGTCGACCACTGGTTCGCACTGAACCTGACCGGCGACCTGCGGCGCGGCATCGGCAAGTTCAGCGACAAGCAACTGGTGGCTTTCCTCAAGCGCGGCGCGGTCAAGGGCAAGACCACCGCCGTCGGGCCGATGCGCGAGGTCGTCCACAACAGCCTGTCCTATCTGACCGACGACGATCTCACGGCGATCGCGGTCTATCTCAAGTCGCAGCCCGCGCGCGGCAAGCACGCGCCTGCCGTCTCATCCTTCAAGCCGAACGATAAGGCTGCGCGTCTCTATCTTGATCATTGCGCGCCCTGCCATCAGGCCAAGGGCGTCGGCATGCCGGGCGCGATCCCGCCGCTTGCCGGAAACCCTGTCGTGCTGGCGCCCGATCCGTCCGACGTGCTCTCGGTCGTGCTGGGCGGCGTTCCGGCCCGCGGCGGCTATATGGCGATGCCGTCCTTCGCGAGTTTGCGGAACGATGATATTGCCAGCATCGCCAATTATGTGCGCACCAGCTGGGGCAATACTGCGTCGCAGCCGGTGCTTGCGGAGAATGTACAAGCGATCCGGACCGCGATCGGTCCTGCCACAGCACCGGCGCCCGATAAATCTGTCGTCGCGGCCGCCAGTCCGGTTTCGGCAACGGCACCTGCGCCTCAATCCAAACCGGCACCCGCAGCGACGGCGCCCGCACCGGCAATACCCGCAGCGGGCGCAACGCTTAACGCTGAGCAGCGGGTCGCACAGGCTCCGGCGGCGTCCACGGATGGATGGTACACCGCCGACGAAGCCAGCAAGGGCAAGGCACTGTTCCAGACCAATTGCCAGGGCTGCCATGGCAGCGAACTCGGTGGCGGGGTCGGCCCCGCGCTGAAGGGGCCGTCCTTCGCCGCGACCTGGGGCAACAAGACGCTCGGTGCGCTGGTGTCGTTCGAGCATTCGAAGATGCCGCTCACGGCGCCCGGCTCGCTGACCTTGCCGGACTACCAGAACATTGCGGCATTCATCCTTCAGCAGAACGGGCTGCCTGCGGGCAGCAGGCCTCTGTCGAGCGGCGCGGACAATGCGCGGGTGCTGGGACTGAAATAGACCCGCCGCCATCAGCCATTCATCGCATCCGCGTCACACTGCCGTCCGGCAGCGATCGGGGCTTGCTTTTTGCCGCTATGGCGACAACTTATGCTGGATGCCAGTCACTCTCCCCCAAACAGTAGGCGAAGCCGCCCGATCGGGCCGGATCCCATTCGCCAACACCTACGCGAATTTGCCGGAGCGATTCTTCGAGCGCGTCGAACCGACGCCGGTTGCCGCCCCAAAGCTGATCGCGCTCAACGATGCTCTGGCAGAGGCCCTTGGGCTCGATCCTGAATTCCTGAAAAGGCCCGAAGGCGTCGCCATTCTTGCCGGCAATCGCATCGCCGAAGGCTCGGCCCCGCTCGCGCAGGCCTATGCAGGTCACCAATTCGGCAATTTCGTTCCGCAACTCGGTGATGGCCGCGCCGTCCTTCTGGGCGAGGTAATCGCACCGTCGGGCGAACGCTTCGATATTCAGCTCAAGGGCTCGGGCCCGACGCGCTTCTCCCGGCGCGGCGACGGGCGCGCGGCGCTGGGACCGGTCATCCGCGAATACATCGTCAGCGAGGCGATGGCCGCGCTCGGGCTGCCGACCACCCGTTCCCTCGCGGCCGTCACCAGCGGCGAGCCGGTGGTCCGGGAGCGCATGCTGCCGGGCGGCTTGCTGACGCGCGTCGCGTCCAGCCATCTTCGTATCGGTACGTTCGAATATTTCGCCGCGCGTGAGGATATCGAGGGGCTTCGGCTGCTCGCGGATTATGCAATCAGTCGGCATTACCCGGACGCCGGTGAGGCTGCGGACCCTTATCTTGCGTTGTTCGAAGCCGTTGCTGCGCGGCTGGCCGATCTTGTCGCGCGTTGGATGCAGATCGGCTTCATCCATGGGGTCCTGAATACCGACAATACGTCCATTGCCGGAGAAACCATCGACTACGGGCCGTGCGCCTTCATGGACGCTTACCATCCCCGCAAGGTGTTCAGCTCGATCGACCGGCAGGGACGCTACGCCTACCAGAACCAGCCCGGGATCATTCAATGGAACCTCGCGCGGCTGGGCGAATGCCTGTTTCCATTGTTCTCGGGCGAACGCGACGCCGCACTCGCCAAGGCCAATGAAGCACTCGGCCAGTTCGGAACCGCTTACAAGGCAGCCCATCTGGCAGGTTTCCGGCGCAAGCTCGGCCTATTTGAAGCGCACAACGATGACGAAGCGCTGATCGGCGATCTGCTCACCGCCATGACGGAAGGCGGCGCGGATTTCACGCTGACCTTCCGGGGGCTGAGCGAGCTTGCCGCAGGCACGGCAACGAACGATAACGTGCGGGACCTGTTCTCAAACAAGGCGTCCTACGACGCCTGGGCATTCGTCTGGCGGGAGCGCCTGTCGCGAGAACAGCAAACGCCGCAACAGCGCAGCGCTGCGATGAAATCCGTCAATCCGAAATACATTCCGCGCAATCATCGCGTCGAAGCAGCGATTGCCGCGGCCGAGCAGGGGCGGCTCGATCTGTTCGAGGAGCTTAATCGGGTGCTGGCACGCCCGTATGACGATCAGCCCGCCTTCGATCGCTACGCTGTACCGCCGCAGCCGGAAGAGGAAGTCACCCAGACCTTTTGCGGAACGTAAGTTTCGTTCCCGGCCTCCCGCGCGACAATTTCGCAGGTGCAGCGATTTCGCTGCTACATCGCCTTGACGATGTTCTCAGTCATCTTCTTGGCGTCGCCGAGCAGCATCATGGTGTTGTCGCGGTAGAACAGCGGATTGTCGATGCCGGCATAGCCGGAGGCGAGCGAGCGCTTGTTGAACATCACGGTGCCCGCCTTCCAGACCTGCAGCACCGGCATGCCGTAGATCGGCGACGACGGATCGTCCTCGGCCGCAGGGTTGGTCACGTCGTTGGCGCCGATCACATAGACGACGTCGGCCTGAGGGAATTCCGAATTGATGTCTTCGAGCTCGAAGACTTCATCGTAGGGCACGTTTGCTTCGGCCAGCAGCACGTTCATGTGGCCCGGCATGCGGCCTGCAACCGGATGAATCGCGTATTTGACCTCGACGCCTTCCTTCTTCAGTTCGTCGGCCATTTCGCGCAGTGCGTGCTGTGCCTGCGCGACCGCCATGCCGTAGCCCGGCACGATGATGACCTTGCTGGCATTCTTCATGATGTAGGCGGCGTCTTCGGCCGATCCGAGCTTGACCGGCTTCTGCTCTCCGCCGCCAGCCGGCCCCGCCACCTCGCCGCCGAAGCCGCCAAGGATAACGGAGATGAAGCTGCGGTTCATGCCCTTGCACATGATGTAGGACAGAATCGCACCCGACGAGCCGACCAGCGCGCCGGTGATGATCAGCGCGGTATTGCCCAGCGTGAAGCCGATGCCGGCCGCAGCCCAGCCAGAATAGGAATTCAGCATCGAGATCACGACCGGCATGTCGGCGCCGCCGATCGGAATGATGATGAGGACGCCGAGCACCAGCGACACGATGACCAGAAGCCAGAACGCAGCATAGCTTTCCGTCACCGCCAGCCAGGCGATGAGCACAAAGGTCGCGATTCCGAGCCCGATATTGATGGCATGGCGCGCTGGCAGCATGATCGGCGCACCGCTCATGCGGCCCGACAGCTTCATGAAGGCGATGACCGAACCGGTGAAGGTGATGGCACCGATCGCGGTGCCGAGCGACATTTCAACGAGGCTCGCGCGCTTGATCGCCCCGACAGTGCCGATATCGAAAGCCGCAGGCGCATAGAGCGCAGCGGCAGCCACCAGCACCGCAGCCATGCCGACCAGCGAGTGGAAGGCCGCAACCAGCTCGGGCATCGCCGTCATCGGGACGCGGCGCGCGATGGTGGCGCCGATACCACCGCCGATGGCAATGCCGACGATAACAAGGAGCCAGGCCATGCCGCCCGCCGGCGGATGCGAGGCGATGGTGGTGAGAATGGCAAGACCCATTCCCACCATGCCGAACAGATTGCCCTGCCGGCTGGTCTCGGGCGACGACAATCCGCGCAGCGCGAGAATGAACAGGACGCCGGCGACGAGATAAAGCAGCGCGACGAGGTTGGGTGTCATGCCGCGCTCACTTCTTTTCCTTTTTCTGGTACATCGCAAGCATGCGCTGCGTGACCAGGAAGCCGCCGAATATGTTGATCGAGGCGAAGACCAGCGCGACGAAACCGAGGATGCGGGCCAGCATCGAGCCTGATTCCATGATCGGCACGCCGACTGCGAGCAGCGCCCCGACCACGATCACCGAGGAGATTGCATTGGTCACCGACATCAGCGGCGTATGCAGCGCCGGCGTTACCGACCACACGACGTAATAGCCGACGAATACCGCCAGTACGAAGATCGAGAACTGAAAGACGAAGGGATCGATCTGGTCCATGCGTGACGCCCCCTCAGGCCTTCGGCTGGAAATTCGGATGGACGATTGCGCCGTCGCGGGTGAGCAAGGTGCCCTTGACGATCTCGTCGTCCCAGTTGATCGCGAGCTTCTTTTCCTTCTTGTCGATCAGGCTTTCGAGGAAGGTCAGGAGGTTCTTCGCGTAGAGCGCCGATGACGATGCGGCGAGCCGCCCCGGCACGTTGAGATGCCCGACGATCTTGACGCCGTTTAAGTTGACGACCTCGCCCGCCTTCGCGCCTTCGACGTTGCCGCCGCGTTCGACCGCAAGATCGACGATCACCGAACCCGGCCGCATCGAGGCGACCATGTCTTTTGAGACCAGCTTCGGCGCCGGCCGCCCCGGGATCAGCGCCGTGGTGATGACGATGTCCTGCTTCTTGATGTGATCGGCGATCAGCGCGGCCTGCTTCGCTTGGTATTCTTTCGACATTTCCTTGGCGTACCCGCCCGCGGTTTCGGCCTGCTTGAACTCCTCGTCCTCGACTGCGATGAATTTCGCCCCGAGGCTTTGCACCTGCTCCTTGACGGCGGGGCGAACGTCGGTCGCGGTGACCACAGCGCCGAGGCGGCGCGCGGTTGCGATCGCCTGGAGGCCGGCAACGCCGACACCCATGATAAAGGCCCTCGCCGCCGGAACGGTGCCCGCCGGCGTCATCATCATCGGCAGCGCACGGCCATATTCGGCGGCAGCATCAATGACGGCGCGATAGCCGGCGAGATTGGCCTGGCTCGACAACACGTCCATCGACTGCGCGCGGGTGATGCGCGGCATCAATTCCATGGCGAAGCCGGTCACGCCGGCGTCCGCCAGCGCATTGATCGCGGCGTCGTTGCCGTAAGGGTCCATGAGCGCGACGGCGATCGCACCCTTCTTGTAGCCCTTCAGTTCCTCGGCAGACGGGCGGCGCACCTTGAGGACGACGTCGGCGTCCGCAGTGGCGCCGGGCGCGACTTTCGCGCCGGCTTCGGCATATTCCGAATCGGGAATTCCGGAAGCGAGCCCCGCCCCCGGCTCTACGGCAACCTCGGCGCCAAGCCCGATCAGCTTCTTGACCGTTTCCGGCGTACCCGAGACGCGCGGCTCCCCCTTGTCGGACTCCGCAGCAATCGCGACTTTCATCTGGCCCCCCGGCCCGTCAAGACGTTGTCAGACCAGAAAATAGGCCATCAGGATGAGGATCGCCGCAACGACAATAATGCCCCATTTCACCAAAGTCAGGAACAGAAGGTAAGTCTGCTCATGTTCCTTGTAATCGTTGCCGTCGGCAGTCGTGTAGGCCACTTCGCTGTGGTCGGCCATTGCGGTCCCCGTAAGAGCCATTAGTCGAATATCGGTTACCGCAATTGCGCGGGCGGGGCAACGGGAGGAAACGCCGCAAAACCCGGCGATCCTCAGGGCTCGGGATGCGGTAGACCCGCCCGGTCAAGCGCGGCGGCCTGGCGGCTCGCCACCTCCGACAATGAGAAATTCTGGATCGCTTCGTTGAACAGACGATAGAAATTCAGCTCGGCCTGCAGGTGCAGGAAAACCCCGCCGAGCCCGATCGCCGCCCGGTCCATGAAGACGAATTCGCGCGGCACCGTCACCGGTCCCTTCTCCTTCAGCGCCTGATGCACGCGGAATGCCTCGCGCCGGCCGTACTCGGAGGGCTTCACGCCGTCGGCAATGCTGCGCACCCGATCGTCCAGCAGCGGCCCATAGATGAACCGCGCCCAGATGTTGAGGATATCGATCAGTTCGCGGGTGAGGTTGCGGAAGCCCCAGGTCTCGTAAGCCTTGACCACCAGCGCCTCATCGTTGTCGCGCAGCCCGTGATAGAGATCGACCACGCCGCCGACGAAGCGCGGCGGAAATATCCGGATACAGCCATAGTCGAGCAGGTTGATGCCGCCCGGCGCGCCGTCCTTCTCGAACACGCTGTAATTGCCGAGATGCGGATCGCCATGGATCACGCCAAACCGGCTGAACGGAAACCACCAGGCGGTGAACATCGCCTGCGCCAGCCGGTTGCGATCGGCAAGCGGCGCCTCCTTGAATGCGAGCATGCGCCGGCCCTCGAGCCAGTCGAGGGTCAGAAGCCGCACCGTCGACAATTCCGGCCAGACCCGCGGCACCCGGATCAGATCGATGCCGTCAAGCATCTCGCGATACAAAGCCACATGCTTGGCCTCACGCTCATAATCGAGCTCCTCGCGGATACGCGCGCCGATCTCCTGGCCAATTTCGGTGGTGTCGATCGCAGGCTCCATCCGGCGATGCACCGCGAATAGAAGATTGAGCTGCTTGAGATCGGCCTCCACCGCCGACTGCATATCCGGATACTGCAGCTTGCAGGCCAATTCAGTGCCGTCATGGGCGACGGCCTTGTGGACCTGGCCGAGCGAGGCGGCAGCCGACGGCTTGTGATCGAAGCTGGCGAATTTCGATTGCCAGCCGGGCCCAAGCTCGGCCTCCATGCGCCGCTTGACAAAGGCCCAGCCCATCGGCGGCGCTTCGCTCTGAAGCTTGGCGAGTTCGGCCGCATATTCGGCCGGCAGCGCGTCAGGGATCGTCGAGATCAGCTGCGCGACCTTCATGATCGGGCCCTTGAGCCCGCCGAGCGCCGCTGCCAATTGCGCGGCATTCTTGCCGCGGTCGAGACCGAGCCCGAAAAGGCGCGCGCCCGCGATCCGGGCCGCCACACCGCCGACATCCGTTCCGACGCGCGCATAGCGGCGGGCACGGGCGGTGAAACGGTTGGCTTCCGAATCCGACATCGCAGGGAAGCTAGGGATTGATGGCGGCGCGCGCCAGTGCGCCGCTGCCGCAGAACGGTGCGATTGGCCGGTTTTCAGACCGCCAACAAGCGGCCGGCCGGGGGCCGACCGAGTGTCAGCCCGCGGGCCAGTTGTCCCGCATCCAGCGCGTCAGCCCGTCCTCTCCGACTTCACCGGCAGCGAGGGCGAGGATCATCGCCGTGGCGGCCTCGGGGGGCACATCAAAATCGATTCCGTTCAGGCCAAGAAACACGATGATCGAAGCGAACGCCGCGCGCTTGTTGCCATCGACGAAGGGATGGTTGCGCGCAATGCCGAAGGCGTAGGCAGCTGCTAACGCGGCAAGGTCGGTCTCGCCATATGCAAACTTGTTGACGGGTCGCGCCAGAGCGGATTCAAGCAACGAGATATCGCGTACGCCCCCTGGCCCTCCGAAGAGGGCCAGTTGCTCCGAGTGGACATCGATAACGATGGACAGTTCGAGCCAACGCGGCTCTGTCACTTGGCGAGCGCCTTGTAGGTATCTGCATATTTTCGGAAAGATCGCCGTGCGATTTGCATCGCTTCCGCATGCTTTGGATCGTATGGCGTCAGCTTCAAGCCCCGCTCAGCCTGTTCGACGATGTGCAGCTTGTCGCCTTCCTGCAAATTCAAACGCGCGAGCAATTCCTTGGGCAGAATCAGTCCCAACGAATTTCCAATACGGCGAACCTGAAGAAACTCAGCCTCTTCCGGTTTGAAAGCGGGCTTGTTCATGGCCATCTCCCCGCGTTGTACAATTTGTATAACATCATTTTACGAAAGGTACAACAGCTGCCCTATTTTTCCAGTTCCTCCAGTTCCCCGATCAACCGCTCGATCACGCCCAGCCCGCCCTGCCAGAAATGCGGATCGCGGGCGTCGAGTCCGAACGGCTTCAGCAACTCTGAATGGTGCTTGGTGCCGCCGGCGGCCAGCATGGCAAGGTAGCGCTCGGCAAAGCCTGCATCCGCCTTCTCGTAGACTGCATAGAGCGAGTTCACGAGACAGTCGCCGAACGCATAGGCGTAGACATAGAACGGCGAATGCACGAAATGCGGAATATAGCTCCAGAATACCTCGTAGCCCGGCTTCAATTCGATCGAAGGCCCAAGGCTCTCGCGCTGCACCTCCATCCAGATGTCGCCGATCCGCTCGGCGGTGAGTTCACCATTCTTGCGTTCGGTATGGATGCGGCGCTCGAATGTATAGAACGCGATCTGGCGTACCACGGTGTTGATCATATCCTCGCATTTGGCGGCGAGCATGGCCTTGCGCTGCACCGGATCGTCGGTTGCGGCGAGGAGCTTCTTGAAGGTCAGCATCTCGCCGAACACGCTCGCGGTCTCGGCAAGGGTCAGCGGCGTCGGCGCCATCAGGGGACCGTTCGGCGCCGCCAGCACCTGATGCACGCCGTGGCCGAGTTCATGCGCCAGCGTCATCACATCGCGCGGCTTGCCCTGGTAATTGAGCAGCACATAGGGATGTGCAGACGGCACGGTTGGATGCGCGAAGGCGCCCGGCGCCTTGCCCGGCCGCACCGGGGCATCGATCCAGCGCTCCTCGAAGAAGCGCTCGGCGATCTTGGCCATGACCGGCGAAAACGCGCCATAGGCCTCGAGCACGGTGTCGCGCGCCTCGGGCCAGGCAATGGTGCGCATCTTCACTTCCGGCAGCGGTGCATTGCGGTCCCAGTGCGGCAGCCGTTCCTTGCCGAACCATTTCGCCTTCAGCGCGTAGTAGCGATGCGACAATTTCGGATAGGCAGCCTGCACCGCGGAGACCAGCGCATCCACCACCTCGCGCTCGACGCGGTTCGACAGATGCCGCGCATCGGCAACATCGGCGAAGCCGCGCCAGCGGTCGGAAATATCCTTGTCCTTGGCGAGCGTGTTGGTGATGAGCGCGAAGGTGCGCACATGCGCCTTGAACGACGCTGCCAGCGCCTCCGCGGCGGCCCTGCGCTTGTTCTCGTCGGTGTCCTGCAAAAGGCTGAGCGTCGGCTCGATCGCAAGCTCCTGCCCGTCCACCTGAAAGCGCATCGCTGCGATGGTTTCGTCGAACAGGCGGTTCCATGCTGATGCACCGCTGACCGACTTCTCGTGAAACAATTGCTCGATCCGGTCTTCGAGCTGGTAGGGCTTTTCCTTGCGCAGATCCTCGATCCAGGGCCGGTAATGGCCGAGCGCCGGATCGGCCATCGCCTTCTCGATCAGTTCGTCGTCGATGCGGTTCAATTCGAGGGCAAAGAACAGGAGATGCAGCGAGATCGCGGTGACGCGCTCCTGCACGTCGCCGTAGAATTTCGCGATCTGCGGATCGGCCGTATTGCCGGTATAGACCAGCATCGCATAGGACAGCAGCCGGCCGAGCAGATCCTCCATCGCCTCGTAGCGCCGCACCGGCTCGGCCAGCGCCTGGCCGGCATGCGGGCCGGCGGCAAGCTCGGCGAGGCGCCCCTTATAGGCTTTTTCAAAAGCTACGCATTCGGTCTCGGCGCGGTCGAGATCGCGCTTGAATTCGGGAGCATCGATGGAGCGATAGAGATCGGCGAGATTCCATTCCGGCAGCGGACCGAGGTCCGGCGATGCGGCGGGCTTGGCTGCTGCTTTCGGGGCGGTTTTTCCGGATTTCGCGGCGGCGGCGGTTCGAGGAGCCATGAAGGACGATGTCACCCGTTTCGTTTCGCTGCGCCATCATATCGCGACTCGGACAGCGTTGCGCAACCGCGCGGAGGCCTCCGTTACCTGCGGCGAAACCCTTCAAATGGCGTTCCCGGTCAATTAGGGTCCGCGCGCCCTGCGGCGTCCGCCCGAGGCTCTTTCCGCAGGACCGATGAGGAACGTCTTGATGAATCGCAAGGAACGGCGCGCTGCGCAAAAAAAGGGCGGCCCCGCCACCTCGCCGATGGCCACGGCCCTCGCCCAGGCCTTCCGCGCCCACCAGGCCGGGCACCGCTCCGATGCCGAGCGGCTGTATCGCGATGTGCTGGCGGTCGAGCCGCGCAATGCCACGGCGCTGCAACTGCTCGGCGCGCTGATGCACCAGACCGGCCGCAGCGAGGAGGCCATATCCCTGATCCGCCAGGCCATCGCCATTGAGCCGCGCAATCCCGATTATCACTACAATCTCGGCACCATCCTCAACGCGGCGGGCCACAGTGCCGAAGCGATCGAGCCCTTGTCGAAGGCGGTTGCGCTAAAACCCGATTACGCCGACGCGCATTTCGAACTGGGCACCGCCTATGCCCGGGAGAGCCGGCTCGAGGAAGCCGAACAAAGCCTGCGGCGCGTTCTGAAGCTGCAGGCATCCAATGCGGTTGCGATGAACAATCTCGGCCGCGTGCTGCGCGCGCAAGGGCGCTCCGAGGACGCGGCCGATCTGTGGCAGCGCGCTGCGGCATTGCATCCCGACCTTGCGGTCGCGCATCTCAACATCGGCATGGTGCGCCACGAGCAGAACCGGCTGGACGAAGCCGAGCAGAGCCTGCGCCGCGCGCTTGCGATCCAGCCGGACGATCCGCAGGCAACGCAGCAGCTCGCCGCCGTCCTGCTGTCGCAAGGCAAGGCGGACGAGGCCCTTCCGCTTGCGGACCGGGCCTTGTCGGCACGCGACACGAACGACGCGCGGCTGACCTATCTGCGCTGCCTGATGTCGGCCAGCCGATTCAGTCCCGATACCGGGCTGCGCGAGAAATTGCAGCGCGCCCTTGTCGAAAGCTGGGTCGAGCCGCTCGAACTCGCGCCGCTCTGCGCATCGGTGCTGGGCGCGCATCCGGTGATCGGACCCGCAATCGAGCGGGTCACGGGGCAATGGCTTCAGGCGTCGGCAAGCCAGCAGCATCCGGTGATCTCGGACGCTGAACTTGTCGCGGCCGGCGAGCCGCTGCTTCGCGCTTATCTAGAAGCGGCGCCGAATTGCGATATCGGGATCGAGCGCTTCCTCACCGCCCTGCGCGCCAATCTACTGGATCGCGCCGCAGGCGGTCACAACGCACCGGCCGCCGTGCTCGATCTGTGCAGTGCGCTGGCGAAGCAATGCTTCCTCAACGAATACGTCTTCAGCGAATTTGCCTCGGAGACGTCGAGGGTCGAGCAATTGTCCGCTTCGCTGCGACATGCCGCTGCGGTGACGCCGTTCCAGCTTGCCGCATTTGCGATGTATCGCCCGTTGCATTCGCACGATCATGCCGGGTGGTTGCTGCAGCGCGACTGGCCAGCGCCGGTCGCCGCGATCCTGCGCCAGCAGATCGAAGAGCCGCGCGAAGAGGCCGCTTTGCGCGAAACCACGCCGAAGCTCACGGCGATCGACGATGCCTCCGCCATGGTCGGCGAGCAATTCGAGGAGACTCCTTCTCCGCGATGGACGCATGCGGCATCGACGCTGACGCCGCTGCCGGTCCGGGATGTGTTGCAGCAACGGCTGCCGCCAGGCGACAGCCCTGCTCTCAGTCACCTTGGTGCACCCGACATTCTGATCGCAGGATGCGGCACCGGGCTATCGGCGATCCGCGCCGCGCAAAGCTATCTCGGCGCGACGATCCTTGCGCTCGATCCAAGCCTCACGCGGCTTGCTTATGCGCGCCGGCAGGCTGCGCGGTTGAAGCTCGGCAATATCGAATTCGCCCAGGCCGACATCATGCAGCTGCCGGACTTGCATCGCCGCTTCGATCTAATCGAGGTCCCCGGCATCCTGCATCGCCTCGCCGACCCTAATGCCGGCTTCGAAATCCTGACCTCGCTGTTGAAGCCGGGTGGCGTCATGCGCATTGCAGTCATCACCGGGTCTGCCTATCGGGGCATTCTCGCAGCGCGCGAATTCGCCGCCGCGGGCAATTATCAGCCCGATGCCGAAGGTATTCGTCTCTGCCGTCAGGCGATGTTGCGCCTGCCCGCCGATGCAAAGGCCCGCGACGTCCTTGGTATCGCGGATTTCTATTGCACCGGCGGCTTCCGCGATCTGGTCTTGCACCCACAGCACCATGTCATGTCTCTGCCCGGGCTTCAGGCCATTCTGTCTGCCAACGGACTGACCTTTATCGGCTTCGAAACAACCGACGCGGTGCGTCGCGCGTTTGCCGATCGATTCCCGGATCCGGCCGCGCGCAAGGATGTCGCCTGCTGGCATCAGTTCGAGACCGAAAATCCCGACGCCTTCGGGGCTGCGTTCTGGCTGCACAAGGCGGCGTGACTTGCACAGCAGACAGAAGCGCGCCGCAAGCGACTTAAGACGCTGTTAAGCCAAGCGGCAGAGACTGCCCCGAAACGGCACAGGCCAGGTCGGCCGAGGGGTTGGGATGTCCGAGCGTATTCTCGTCGTTGACGACGATCCGGTTCAGCGCCGGCTGATCGAGAACATGGTGCGAAAATTCGGCTACGAGGCGATCGTTGCCGAGGGCGGCGATGAAGCCGCGCGCATTCTCGACAGCGACGAGGCTGCGCGCATCGACTGCGTCATTCTCGATCTGGTCATGCCCGACCTCGATGGTCTCGGCCTGCTCGCACGCATGCGTGCCGAAAACATCGCCATCCCGGTGATCGTCCAGACCGCGCATGGCGGCATCGACAACGTGATTTCGGCGATGCGGGCCGGTGCTTCAGACTTCGTGGTGAAGCCCGCCAGTCCCGAACGCCTGCAGGTTTCCCTCAAGAATGCCCTGACGCAAAGCGCGCTCGCCGGGGAATTACAGCGCATGAAGCGCAGCCGGTCGGGCACCCTGACCTTCCGCGACATCATCACCCGCAGCGCGGCCATGGGCCGGGTGCTGCGGCAGGCGGAAAAGGCTTCGGCATCTGCCATTCCGGTCCTGATCGAGGGTGAATCCGGGGTCGGCAAGGAAATGATCGCCAGGGCCATTCACGGCAGCGGCGAGCGCCGGGCCAAGCCCTTCGTCGCGGTCAATTGCGGTGCGATTCCTGACAATCTCGTGGAGTCGATCCTGTTCGGACACGAGCGCGGCGCCTTTACCGGCGCCACCGACCGCCATGTCGGCAAGTTCGCCGAAGCCGATGGCGGCACCCTGTTTCTCGACGAGGTCGGCGAATTGCCGCTGGCCGCGCAGGTCAAATTGCTGCGCGCGCTGCAGGAGGGCGAAATCGAGCCGGTCGGCGCGCGCAAGAGCGTGCCGGTCGATGTCCGCGTGATCTCCGCGACCAACCGCAATCTGATCGCCGATGTGAAGGCCGGCCGCTTCCGCGAGGATCTGTTCTACCGGCTCCATGTCTTTCCGATCTCGGTCCCCCCTCTCCGGGAGAGGCCCGAAGACATCCCCGACCTCGTCCGGCATTTCCTGGTTCGCTTTTGCGCCGAGGAAGGCAAGACGGTGAAGGCAGTCTCCGGCGAGGCCATGGCGCTTCTCAATCATGCGCGCTGGCCGGGCAATGTCCGTCAGCTGGAGAATGCGGTGTTCCGGGCCGTGGTGCTTGCCGATGGCGAGGAGATCGGGGTTCAGGAATTTCCACAGATCGCGGCGCGCGATTCCGTCGTAAACGCCTCGGACGCGGCCACGCTGGTGCCGGACGAGGCCGCCGCCCGCGGCGGAAGCGACCTTGCGCTGGTCGTCGATCCCACGCCGTCCTTTGCCCCCGACCGGCTGGCGCTGCTCGACGGCGCGCATATTCGCCCGCTCGACGAGCTGGAAGCCGAGATCATCCGCTTTGCGATAGCCCATTACCGCGGCCAGATGTCGGAAGTCGCGCGCCGATTGCGAATCGGACGGTCTACCCTCTACCGGAAGCTGGAAGGGCTGGAGCCATCCGGTCAGACCCCTGCGGGCGGGAACGATCCCGTGGCTGCGGAGTAACATTTCGGCCAATAACGCCGTCAGCGACTGCGTTATTGCCGCAGTAAGATTGCGCCGCGGCAAAAATTCGCTTCTGTTGCGGCGTTGCCGTTAAGATGCCTGCAATCGATGATATTTGCGCCCCGTTAGGGGCTCGGCTTGGGAGATTGTAATGCGCGGCCACCGCATTGACCGCATTCTGGCGAGCTCCGCGCTTGCCCTCGTTCTTGGAATGACCGCACCGGCATCGTCCCAGTCGGTGAGCCCGGACGAAATGGCGCGCATCGAAGGCCGGAGCGAAGCGGCAACGCCGGCTTCCGTTTCAGTCAGCGCATCGGCCGAGCCGGTTGTCACGAAGTCGGTCGCTCCGTCCAACGCGGAGCCAGCGGTTTCGGTCGCGGAGCCGGCTCCGGCTGCCGCCGAGACCGCCCCGGCTCCGGCGCAACCGGCCACCGCCGAACCTTCCGCATCGCAACCCGCGGCCCAGCCGGCCGCAGCGCCCGCGTCCGAACCGGCCACACAGCCTGCCGTCACGGTTGCCGACCAGGAATTCTCCGACAAGCTGCGCGAGCTCATCACCGGCCGCAATGCCGACCGCTACTTCGCCCGGCGTAACGAGCGCACCGGTGCCGAAGCCTTCTACAAGGAGCGTAACTACGAGCCGATCTTCGTCGCGAACGGCAAGCGTGCCGAAGCCGCCGACAAGGCCATCGCCTACCTGCAGCGCGTCGACGAGCACGGCCTGGAGCCTGACGATTACCAGATCCCGTCCTTCAAGGACGGCGATCTCGATGCGCTGGCGGAGGCCGAATTGCGCCTGGCCGGCGAACTGTTGCAATACGTGCGCCATGCCTCGATGGGCCGCGTCCATTACTCGCGCGTCCACAACGACATCGGCTTCGAACGCGAGGCGCCCGATCCGGCTGAAATCCTCAAGGCAATCGCCGAATCCAAGGACCTCAAGGCGACACTGGATTCCTTCCAGCCGCCGCATCCGCAATATCGCCGGCTGAAGGCCAAGCTTGCCGAACTGCGCGGCAAGGCTGACGCGCCGGCCGAGGAGATCGTGCGGATCCCGGACGGTCCGAGCATGAAGCTGAATGCGAGCGACCCGCGCGTGCCGCTTTTGCGCAAGCGCCTCAAGATCGCAGGCGACGAGACCTCGACGGTCTACGATCAGACCGTCGCCGATGCGGTGCGAGCCTACCAGCAGAGCGCCGGGCTCTCCGCCGACGGCATTGCCGGGCCGGCCACCTTCCGTGCGCTGAATGCGGTGCCCAAGAGCGAGCGCAACGCCGACATCATCATTGCGAATATGGACCGCTGGCGCTGGTTCGGCCGCGATCTCGGCAGGAACTACGTGCTGCTGAACATTCCCGAATACCGTCTGCGTCTGTTCCGCGACGGAAAGCTGAACTGGGAAACCAAGGTCGTGGTCGGCAAGCCCGAGCAGGCCACGCCGATCATGACGGGCTCGATGCGCTTCATCACCGTCAATCCGACCTGGAACGTCCCGCCCTCGCTGATCGCAAACCGCTATCTCCCGGCCTTGCGGCAGGATCCGGCGACGCTGGCCCAGCTCGGCCTGCGCATGGAGCAGAACCGGGACGGCACCGTGCGGATGTTCCAGCCACCGGGCGACAAGAACGCGCTTGGCCGCATCCGCTTCAACTATCCGAACAAGTTCCTCGTGTATCAGCACGATACACCGGACAAACACCTATTCTCTCACGACCGGCGTGCCTACAGCCATGGCTGCATGCGGGTCGAGAATCCGCTCGTCTATGCAGAGAAACTGCTGTCGATCACCCTGCCGAACGAGAAATACACCGCCGAGCGTCTGCGCTCGATGTATGGGCCGTCGGAAATCAACATCAACTTCCCGACCGCCATACCCGTGCACCAGTCCTACGAAACGGCCGTGGTCGACGATGCCGGGAACCTGCGGACGTTCGCCGACGTCTACGGCCACGATGCCCGGCACATCGCGATCCTCAAGTCGTCCAGCGAGCGCCGCGTCGCCGACGTCGCCCAGGCCACCCGGCCGACCGGAACCGGCATTCCGGCGGACCAGCTGCGCTACCAGATGCGTGAGGCGAGCCCGTTCGCAGACTGGTTCTCCTCGCGAAATAGCGGCCGCCGCGTGGTTCAGGGCCGCAACGACCCGGTGCAGACTTTCTTCGGCCGGCTGTTCCCGTAGCTACCTTGGCCCGGCTCGTCGCCTTCCAGACCGCCCGTTAACCATCCGGTTGGCGGGCGGTTTTGTTATTGGGGACAAGGCCATATTTTGCCACAGTCAACTCTTATCACAATCGCGACAACTCGTCGGGGGACGATAATCTCGCATTAACCCAGTTTCGCAACAGTGCGTTAGCCACGCTGCGCCGCAACGCGCAGCGGCCTGCGCCGCAATGCGGACTGGTGCCTGCAGTGTCAACAGCCAACGGAATGCTTCGTGCCAGTCGGTAAAGCGCGCAAGGCCAGAGGGGGGACTGTTCAGCGCGTCACGCAGCGCCTCGCGCTCGCGGCCATCCTCACGATGCTGGGTTCCGAGGGCCTGCACACCGCGGTCGCCAATGGCGACACCCGCACCATCTCGATGCATCACGTGCATCGCGGCGACGAGATCACCGTCACCTTCAAGCGTAACGGCCGCTACGACGACGACGGTCTGAAGAAGCTCAACCACTTCCTGCGCGACTGGCGCACCGACGACGTCACCACCATGGACCCGCAGCTCTACGATGCGGTCTGGGAGGTGCAGCGCGAATTCGGCATCGACAAGAAGGTCCATGTCATTTCGTCGTATCGCTCGCCGCGCACCAACGAGATGCTGCGCCGGCGCTCCAACGGCGTGGCGCGTCATTCCCTGCACATGGAGGGCAAGGCGCTCGATTTCTTCATCCCTGGGGTACCGCTCGATAAGGTGCGCGAAGCGGGTCTGAGGCTCCAGCGCGGGGGCGTTGGTTTCTATCCGTCCTCGGGCTCGCCTTTCGTGCATATGGATGTCGGCAGCGTACGGCACTGGCCGCGTATGACCCGCGAGCAGCTGGCCCGGGTGTTCCCGGACGGCCGCACAGTGCATCTGCCGCTCGACGGCAAGCCGCTTGGCGGCTATGCGCTGGCCCAGGCCGATCTGCAGAATCGCGGGGCGACCGCGGCCAAGACCGGCTCCAGTCCGCTGGCGCGCCTGTTCGGCATCAAGCCGAAGCCGGCTGCGGATCGGGATGACGACGAACCGGCCAAAACCACCCAGGTTGCCTCCGCCGCGTTCCCGGCTCCGATCGCGCCGCGCGGCCGCGACAGCAATCTGGCAGCCGCACAGACCGAAGTCTCGTCCGCAGCCGCTGCGCCCGCAGCCGATTCAGCCGCCACGCTACCTTTACCGAAGGCACGGCCCGCCGAAGCCCCTGCCGCGACGCAGATGCCGCTTCAGATCGCCTCCGCCCATTTCCCTGCGCCGCGTCCGCCTGCACCGATCCCCGGCAGCGCAGCGCGGGCGGCCAATACGCCAAACGACGTCATTCTCTCTCGGGGCTATTGGTCGGGACGGCCTGATTTGCCCGGTGAGACCGCAACGGGCTCCATCGGCCCGTTCGCCGCGCCGCCCGGATTCGGTGAGGGTAAGCCCGGCGACCTGATGATGGCCTATGCGCGGGATATTGACCCGCAGCCGGCGCCGCAACGCGCCCGCCCAGCAGCCGCTCAGGCCGCGCGCGCGGTTCCAGCGGTGGCGCCCAATACGACCATCGCCGCCAAAGGCAGCCCGGATACGCCCACCCTCGTGCAGTCGGCGCCGCCGGCCTCGAAAAAGGCGAAGGCCGCGCATCGCCGCTTCGATGGCCCGTGGATGCGCGCCCTGATCATGACCCCAAGCGTTGCGCGTTTCATGACAACGACGCTCTACGGAGCGCCGGATTTCCGCAGCCTGCAGCCCCTTCTGCGCGCGCCCTCTACGCTTGTGGTCATGCGATTTGGCGGCGAGCCGCAAAGCGGTCCCTCCCCCGTGCGCTTCGAGGGCCGCGCCATCCAGTTTCTGACGACGGCACGCCTCACGCCCAACAGCATCGCGCAGGCGCGATAGGCGGCTCTCCGCCGCTCTTCGTCACAGCGCCCTAAAAGATCGCGTCTGCGTATCGCGCATGATCTTCCGCTGCCGTCACGCCTTCAGCATGCCGAGCGCATGCATGTATGTCTCCAGGATCGATTCCTGTTCCTCGCGCTCGGTCGGCTCAATCTTGCGCAGGCGGATGATCTGGCGCAGCGCCTTCACGTCGAAGCCATTGGCCTTCGATTCGGCATAGACATCGCGAATGTCGTCTGCGATCGCCTTTTTTTCTTCTTCAAGCTTTTCGATCCGCTCGACGAAGGCTTTGAGCTGATCCTTCGCGAAGCGGAAGGACGCGTCATCGTTCTGGGCGGCGGCGGACGCGGGCATTGCGACGTTTCTCCTTGTGTCTGGGCGCTTGTTTTCGGGAGCGGCCGCCTGAGGGTCAAGCATCCATTGCCGCTGCGCCCGTCATCCACAGGCGTCGATGCCAAGGCTCAAATCCGAAAGAATATGTTGCGTTCAGGAAAGCAGGGTCTTCGCTTCGCGAACAAGTTTTTCCATCAGCGCACGGGCCGGCATCTCGACCCCAAGCGCCGCCGCCTGACCAGACCATAGCGGCGTGAAATCGCCTGAGCATGCAGCCTCCGCCCTGGCACGCAGCGGCGCGATCGCACCCGCTGCGAGCGGAAAGGCCGGCGCCTCGGAGATCGGTCCGAGATCGCGCATCAGGCGGTTCATCAGCCCCCGCGCCGGCCGCCCGGTCATCAGATTGGTGAGTGCAGTGCCATCGTCGCGCGCCTCTCTCAGGGCGGCGCGATAAGGCGCGGAGATTTTCGATTCAGGGCAGAACAGGAAGGCCGTTCCGATCTGGACCGCGCTTGCCCCCAGCATGAATGCCGCGGCAATGCCGCGCGCATCGCTGACGGCGCCTGCGGCAATCACCGGCACTCTCCCCGCATCGACGATCTGCGGCACCAGCGCGAAGGTTCCGGGCTGGGTCGCAATGCTGTCGCTGAGAAAAATGCCGCGATGGCCTCCGGCCTCGTAGCCCTGCGCGATGATCGCATCGACGCCGCGCTCTTCCAGCCACCGGGCTTCGGCGACCGTCGTCGCGGAACTGAATGTGACAATGCCCGCCCGCTTCACTCGCTGGAAAAGCGCAGGTTCCGGCAAGCCAAAGTGAAAGCTCGCAACCTCGGGCTTCAGTTCGAGCAGGAGGTCACAGATGGCTTCATCGAATGGGCGTCGGCTGCTGTTGGGCACCGGAGCGGCGGGATCGATCCCAAGCTCACGATAATAGGGCGCAAGCCGTTCGCGCCAGGCCGCCTCGCGGGCATTGCTGAGCTCCGGCGCGTTGTGGCAGAAGAAATTCAGATTGAGCGGCTGGTTGGTTCGCGCGCGATATTTCGCGACCTGATCGCGGATCTGCTCAATTTCGAGCATCGCACAGGGGATAGAACCGAGCCCGCCAGCTTCTGCGACTTCCGCGGCAAGTTCATGGTCGATTGCGCCTGCCATTGGCGCAAGCACAATCGGGTGCTCGATCTTGATGAGGTCGGTGAAACGGCGATCGGGCCAGGGCATCGCACACCATGCTTGCGGATGGACGCCGCACTGTAGCGTGCCGGCGCCCGCTCCTGCTCATGAAAATTGATGCACGAGGCGACCGGCGGCGTGATGGCTAAAACACTCCGGGCGCGCGCTCAGGATGCGCGCGCCGTGGCAAGCTTCAGCTCCAGCAACTCATCGGGCTTGAAGTAAAAAAGCTCGTTCGCGGGCGTCTCCATCGCATGGACCCAGACCTGGCTGTCCACGCCCATGTCGCGCAGATAGCGCTGGACCTCGGCCGACACCCGCTGCGCGCTGCTCATGCCGTCCGCCATCGTTGCGTTCGCCGCCGCCGTCAGCGCAGACACCTGGTGCACGCCGATCGCGGCTTTCGGTCCCGCCAGCCGCTCCACCCCGCCGGCGAAGATCAGCGGACAGGACGAGGCGCAATAGCGGCCATCACCAACCTCGGTGTTGAACTGCCGCTCGCGGATCAGACGGCCGATTTTCAGCGCATCCTGCACCGAACCGCCCGGCGAATGCAGAACCACGGTCTTCACATAGCTGCCGCGCCTTTCGACCTCGGTGGCAAAGGCTTCGGCCGCACCCGGAACGATAGTGCCGGTCGCGACCAGCCGGCCGCCGCCGGCAAGTTCGAAGCTGACCGGCGCAGCGAGCGCCTTGTCGGCCGTGCGCAGAAGACCGGGACGGCGCTGGCCATCGCGGCGGGATGGCAGCGGCTCGGCGGAGGGCATCGCGGTGTCGGGTGGGGTAAGCGCAGGCGACGCGGAGGCTTTCCGATCCGCCGCCTGAAGCATCTGCACATAATCGAGCGCGATCACCGCAACGGTCGCAATCAGCATAGCGCCGAACAGCCAGCGCAGCACGGTATCGTCCGGCCGGTCGCCGAGCCATTGCTGCAGGCGCGTCCGAACCGATGGTGCGGGTAGCATCACCGCTCGTCCTTCTTGGCGGCGCGCGCGGTCGCCAGCGCCGTCACGTTCTCCTCGGGCGCAACCGCCGCGGGCGGCGCCAGCGCCGGCGCAGCATCAGGCTGGAGCTTCGCCGCAGCATTCGCATCTTCAACCTCGCGCGCCAGCCGCAGCGCCGCGATGATATCGGCCACCGACATCGTAGCCGCACTGGCGTCCGGCTGACCCTCTTTGCGGATCGAGCCCTGCACCACGCAGAAGATCAGCACCAGGACCGCAGGCATCAGATCGATGGAGATCGCGCCGGCCCAGCTCGGGATGAAGTCGCCGGCGTAGCGCAGGACCGCTTCCGCGGTGGAGAGCGGCTGGAAGCGCGAAGGCTCGACCTGGGGCACATCAAGGATTTTCGCTGCCGCCGCTGCCAGTGCTGCCGATTGTGCTGCCACCGCGCTTTCCACCCGCCCGACCACGCTGGTCTGGCGCTCGCCGAGATCGCCACGGCCCGCCGCCGCCGGCGCGATAAAGCCCGCGGCGAGGCCGTCGGCGGCGCGCTTGACCGCGGGTGCGACCGAGGTCTGCTGCAGCGAAGCGATCACGCCCATCAGCGACATGGCCTCGGCGCCGAAGCCATCGCTGCGCTCGTTGATCGGGCCCCGCGAGGACGTCAGTTCGCGCATCTTCGCGAGATGCTTGCCGCCTTGCTCGTACAGCGCCTTGGCGCGGTCGGCGGAGCCCGTCACCTCCTTGGCGAGATTGTCGAGCTGGGTGGACATTTGCGTGAGAAGCTGAACCACGGTGCCGGACCCAGCAGTGCCGGTGAGCGAGCCGCCCCGCTCGGCTTCAGCAAGCCGCGAGAACCGCGTCGCCGCCATCTGGATGTCGGGGACGAGGCTCTGCACCGCCAGCACGTTGGAATGCGCACGGTCGAGATCGCGGGTATAGGCCTGCACCGAAACCGCGAGATGCTGCTGGATCGCGGCGCCGCCGGCGAGCGCTGAGGCATTGAGCCAGGCCGACATCGCGATGATCATCAGCGAGCCGAGCCCCATGCAGCCGAACAGAAGGCCGCGCGACCTGCCCTCGGTCACATGCGGCAGGAACCGCAGCAGGAAGCTCCAGAACGCGTAGATGCCGACCGAGACCGCAACCGAATAGATCACGGCCGCGAAGAACACGATGGTCGCGTTGCCGTTCAACAGGTCACGGACGCCGAGATAGGTATAGACGCCGCTTGCCAGCGCCAGCACGGCGAGGGTGACGCGCGTGGTGATTTCCAGACGCTGAACGCCGTCGCGCAACGGTGACGAAAATCTGGCAGATGACATGATGGCTCCGGCGGCTTCTGCCGCGTCCTGCGCAACGCTGCCGTTGCTTGTCGAGAGATGGAGCGCCCCTTGGCTTCTGTTTCGTGCAACAATCCGCCGATAATGTGTCGCGCGACAGCGCGCTGCGCCGCGGGCTTCGGACGCATGCATTATGTCTTTTTTTAACTTTGACGACGGCGGGTCAGCTTGCCTGCGCAAGATCGAGCGACACCGCGACCAGGCCCGGATCGTCCCGGTCTTCTTCGACGGAAAAGCCGAGTTCGCGGCACATCATCAGCATCGTCGCATTGTCCCGCAGCACCTGGCCGTGGATGCGCGACAGTCCTTCCTTTTGCGCATATTCGATGATCAGCTGCATCAAGGCATAGCCGAGGCCATGGCCCTTCTGATCGGAACGCAGGAGGATGGCATATTCCCCGGAGCGGTGATCGGGATCGGCATGCAGCCGCACCACCCCGATCAGCGCGCCGCTTTCATCCAGCGCGAGCAGCGCAATCGAGCGCCCGTAATCGATCTGCGTCAGCTTCGCGATGAAAGCGTGGCCGATATCCTTGACCAGTCCGAAAAAGCGCAGCCGCATGTCTTCGGGCGTGACATGGCGGAAGAACTCCTCGTACAGCGGCTCGTCCTCGGGACGCACAGGACGGACCGCAACCTTGCTCCCGTCACGCAGTGTCAGCATCCGTTCCCATTCCTTCGGATAGGGCCGGATCGCGAAATGCGAATGCCGCGGCCGGCCTGCGGCGTTCGGCGCGACATCGATCGATATCCGCGCGTCCAACGCCACCACGCCCTGCTCGTCAGCCAGCAGCGGATTGAGGTCGATTTCGAGGATTTCCGGAATGTCCGCGGCGAGCTGCGACAACCGCACCAGCACGCGGGCGACTTCGTCGCGGCGCGCGGCGGGCACATTGCGGTACGCTTCGAGCAAGCGCGCAATGCGGGTCCGGCCGATCAGGTCCTGTGCGCCGCGCTCGTCGAGCGGCGGCAGCGCAATCGCCTTGTCCTTCACGATCTCGACCGCGACCCCGCCATGGCCGAACACGATCACCGCGCCGAAAATCGGATCGCGGGCGAGGCCGGCGATCAATTCGCGCGCACGCGGCCGCAGGATCATCGGCTGCAGGAACACTCCCTCGATGCACGCATCCGGCTTCATCCGCCGCGCATTGGCCATCACGGTCTGTGCGGCCTTGCGGATATCGGCCTCGCTCGTCAGGTTAAGCCGGACGCCATCGACGTCGGATTTATGCTGGATGTCGCGCGACAGTATTTTCACCGCGACGGGTAGGCCACCGGCAAGAAAGTCGCGCCCGGCTTGCGCCGCTGCATCCGGGTCGGCGGCCTTGCGCAGCGGGATTGCGGGAATGCCATAGGCGCGCAGCACCGCGTCGGTCTCGAAAGGATCCAGCCAGTCGCGATTGTCGCCACGAGCCGCATCCACGATGGCGCGCACCGCGGCATCGTCGCCCTTGAAATCGTCAGGTACCGCCGCCGGCCGCGCCATCAGGGACTTCAGAAGGTCGCCGCGCCTTGCCAGATGGCCAAAGCCGCGGACCGCTTCAATCTCGGTCGCGAAATGCGGCACATGCGCCGTGCGGAACACGTCCTCGATCTCGGCGGGTGCGCCGAGCCAGGACGTCAGCACCGGCTTGGTCTTTACCTTCCGCGAACGCTGGCGCGCCACCAGATCGCTGACCGCCTTCGCAGTGTCGAGCGAGGATGCAAGCGCGGTCTGCACATTCAATACGACAATCGCATCGTTCTGCGGGTCGTCCATCAGCGCGGCGAGCGCATCGCTATAGCGCTGCGCATCGGCATCGCCGATGATGTCCACGGGGTTGGCGCGCGACCAGATCGGCGGCATCGCCGCATCGAGCCGCGCCATTGCTTCGTCCGAAAGCTCGGCAGGCCGATAGCCCTGATCGACCAGGCTGTCCACCGCAAGCACACCGAAGCCACCGCCATTGGTCAGAATCGCAAGCCGGTTGCTGTCGATGCTGCGGTAATGCGCAAGCGTGCGTGCAGCGGCGAACAATTCGGCCATGTCCTGCACCCGCAGCAGGCCGGCGCGGCGGAAAGCCGCATCATAGACCGCATCCGATCCGGCAAGCGCGCCGGTATGGGTCGCGGCGGCCCGCTTGCCCTCGTCATGGCGGCCGGACTTGATGACAACCACCGGCTTCACGCGCGCAGCCGTCCGCGCAGCGGACATGAATTTCCGGCTCTCCTTGACGGATTCGACATAGAGCAGGATCGCCTGCGTCGCCGGATCGAGCGCGAAATAATCGAGCAGGTCGCCCACATCGACATCGAGCTGATCGCCGAGTGAGACGATGGCGGAAAATCCGATGTCGTGCCGCGCGCCCCATTCCGCCATGGCGGCGGCAATGGCACCGGATTGCGAGATCACCGCAAGCGCGCCGCGCTCCGGCATGACGGCGGCGAAGCTCGCATTCAGTGCGGCACGGGGTGCGATCACACCGAGGCAGTTCGGGCCGATGATGCGCAAGCCACGTGCCCGTGCCGGCGCATGCATGCGTTCTGCGAGCGAACCTGCGCCATGGCCGAGCCCCGCGCTGAGCACGATGGCGGCCCCCGAGCCGCGCAGCGCCGCCGTTTCGACGATTGGCGGCACTGTCGCCGCCGGCGTTGCGATGACAACGAGGTCGGGCACGGCTTCGAGGCGATCGACGGAGGCGACGCAGCGCCGCCCTCCAATCTCGTCATATTTCGGATTGACCGGATCGATGCGGCCGGCAAAGCCCGCCGCGATCGCATTGGCATACACCGCCCCGCCGAGCGTCTTAGGCTTCGGACTGGCGCCGACAATCGCAATCGATTGCGGCGTAAAGGCGCGGGTCAATCCATAGATGGACATGGAAACGGCCGGGTGTGTGAATCCTCAGACAGACCCATGCTACCCGATCGCGTGACAATCTCTGACTTGAATCAATCGTGCGGATTTGTCGCGCTTCAACGCAAATAAAGCTTCGCTGCGCCAGGAAATCAACGCTCCACGAAAGCCTTCTCGACCACGAAATGGCCGGGCTCGCTGTGGTTGCCTTCAGCAAAGCCCTCGGCCTCGAACATCACGCGCAGGTCTTCCAGCATCGCCGGGCTGCCGCACAACATGACGCGATCGGTATCGATCGAGAGCCGCGGCTGATCCATGTCATCGAACAGTCGTCCGGTTGACAGCAAATCGGTGATGCGGCCGCGATTGCGGAACGGTTCGCGCGTCACGGTCGGGTAATAGTGCAGCTTGCCGTCCAGCATCTCGCCGAAAATCTCGTCCTTGCGCAGCCGCTCCACCACGTCCTCGCCATAGGCGAGTTCGCAGATCTGGCGGCAGCCATGCACCAGCACGATGCTGTCGTAGCGCTCGTAGACGTCCGGGTCCTTGATCAGGCTGACGAAGGGCGCAAGGCCGGTGCCGGTGGACAGGAGCAGCAGCCGCGATCCGGGCAGGAGATTGTCGAGGATCAGCGTGCCGGTCGCCTTGCGGCCGACCAGAACGATGTCGCCCTCACGGATTTTCTGCAGCCGCGAGGTCAGCGGGCCGTCGGGCACCTTGATGCTGAAGAATTCGAGATTGTCCTCATAATGGGCGTTGGCCATGGAATAGGCGCGCAAGAGCGGCCGGCCCTCGACCTCGAGGCCCATCATGGCGAATTGCCCGCTTTGGAAGCGGAAGCTCGCGTCGCGGGTGGTGGTGAAGCTGAACAGCGTGTCGGTCCAGTGCCGGACCGAGAGGACCTGTTCCCTGTTGAGTGCGCTCATTTTGTTTTCCAGAAGCCGGAACGGAACGGTGCTGCATTGCAAAAAATCAACGCTTGTGCACCCCAAAAATCGCGGATTCTCGAACAAAAAAAAGGACATCTGCAAAATGCGCATGGCGCGGGCCAAGCATTCTCCGAGGCCCGCCAAAAGGAGAAGGGCCGCCCTCGCGGACGGCCCTTCCATTGTCAAACCGCAGCCCGGTTTCGCGGACTGGTCGTTTCTGCCGTGTCAGGCAGTCGCGTCCTCGAACGAGCCGAGGGACCAGTTCACAAGCCTCCGCGTCTGCGGCGATAGACAATGAGACACTGGATCACCTCCTTTCGGTTGTTAACGATGCATCGAATCTAGGCAGAGGCCTGCGATTCGCAAAGATCAAAAGTCCAGCAGCGCCTGCCTGCGGCGCCATCAATGGCGGTGCGACTTCTCGAACGCCGCCTTCTGCTCCGCCGTGGCCTCTTTCTGGTATTTCGCGCGCCATTCCTCATAGGGCATGCCATAGACCGCCTCCCGGCTTTGGTCCTTCGAGAGCGGAATGCCTTTTTGGTCGGCAGCCTCCTTCATCCACTTGGAGAGGCAGTTGCGGCAGAATCCGGCGAGATTCATCAGGTCGATATTCTGCACGTCGGTGCGCTCGCGCAGATGCGCCACCAGGCGGCGGAAGGCGGCGGCTTCGAGCTCAAGGCGGGTGTTTTCGTCCATTTGGAACCTCGTCAGGCCAGTTTACCTCGAAACATAGGGCCGTGCGGTCCCGAATGCCATGACCTGCCCCCGGGGCAACGGCGGGTGACTCGGCCCCGGTGGGACCATAAGAAGATGGCTGGAACGAAAAACCGGCCGTCTCATGTCCCTGCCCGCAGCCTCACTCGCCGAACGCCGCCGCGAGGGCACAGCCCTTGCCGCGCTGGTCGTGGGAGCCATCGCGATGGGGGCGTCGCCGCTCTTCGTTCGGATGGCCGATGTCGGCCCCTTTGCCAGCGCGTTCTGGCGCACCGCGCTGGCGCTGCCCTTCCTGGCGGTATGGGCCGCGATGGAGCCGAAAGCGCAGCAGCCCCCGCTGAACAACCGCAGCGTCTGGCTGTCGGGCCTGATGTTCGCGGGCGACCTGTTTTTCTGGCATCTCGCCATCCTCGCGACCACGGTCGCAAACGCCACTTTCCTTGCGACCACCGCGCCGCTTTTTGTCGTCATTGGCGCCTGGTTCCTGCTCGGCGAGCGCATCGAGCGGCGCGGCATTGCCGGTCTGATGCTGTGTCTCGCCGGCGGCATCGCACTGGTCGGCCACAGCTATGGCTTTGCCCCCGAACGCCTGACCGGCGATCTCTATGGCATTGTCACCGCCTTGTTCTTCGCCGGTTACATGCTGGCCTTGCGGGCGGCGCGGCGTGACATCGGCGCCGGCACGCTGTCCTTCGTCTCGGCCGCGATCACGACGGCGGTCCTCTTTATCGTTGCCCTCGCATTGGAGCCGCGGCTGCTGCCGCAATCGATGCAGGGCTGGACGGTCTTGATCGCACTCGCCCTCATTTCGCAGGTCGCAGGCCAGGGCCTGCTGGCTTTCGCGCTCGGTACGCTGCCGGCGCCGTTTTCATCGCTCGTGATTTTTCTCGAAGCGGTCGCTGCCGCCCTGCTGGCTTACGTCGTACTGCACGAAGCGCTCGCGGTCATGCAATGGGCGGGCGGCGTGCTCATCTTGGCCGGCATCTTCATCGCCCGGCCACGCCATCCCGCGCGCGGAATGTTACCGTGACTTTACCATGACCTCGCACCGTGAATTTCTCGAAAGCCTGTTCCGGGCCGCGATCGCGGCTGCGCATCCGTCACGCTGCCTGCCGCAGCTTCTGCCGGACGCTCCGCAATCCGGAAAGCTGATCCTGCTTGCGGCGGGCAAGGCCGCAGGCTCGATGGCCGAAGTCGCCGAAGCGCATTATCTCGATCGCGGCTTTGCGCAGGACAGGCTGACCGGCATTGCGGTCGCGCGGCACGGCTATGGCCGTCCGCTGCGCCAGGTGGAGATGGTGGAGGCAGGCCATCCGGTCCCGGACCAAGCCGGGCTCGATGCCACGTCGCGCACGCTTGCGCTTGCGGACAGCGCAACGAAAGGCGATCTCGTGCTGGTGCTGATGTCGGGCGGCGCGTCCGCCAACTGGATCGCGCCGGCGCAGGGACTCTCGCTCGAAGCCAAGCAGGCGGTGACGCGCGCACTGCTGCGCTCCGGTGCCTCGATCGGCGAGATCAACACCGTGCGCAAGCATCTCTCGCGCATCAAGGGCGGGCGGCTTGCGCGCCATGCCTTTCCGGCAAAGCTCATGACCATCGGCATTTCGGATGTGCCAGGCGACGATCCGGCGGTGATCGGCTCGGGTCCAACGGTGCCCGATCCGACCACGCTTGCGCAGGCGCGCGCCATCGTGGCGCGCTACCGTCTCGACCTGCCGGATGCCGTCATCGCCGCGCTGAACGACCCGGCAAATGAATCGCCCAAACCCGGCGATCCGATTTTCGGCGATGCGCAATATCGTCTCGCCGCAACGCCGCTCGACTCGTTCAAGGCGGCGGAGGCGCAGATCCGCGCCGCAGGCTATGATTGCATCTTTCTGGGCGACCGGATCGAGGGCGAAGCCCGCGAGGTCGCCGCTGCCCAGGCCGCACTGGCGCGCGAGTTGCAAGCGAAAGGGCAGCGCGCGGTGATCCTCTCGGGCGGCGAACTGACGGTGACGATTCGCGGCAGCGGTCGCGGCGGTCCGAACCAGGAATTCGCGCTCGCGCTGGCCGTGGAACTCGATGGGGCCTCAGGGATCGCCGCGCTCGCCGGCGACACCGACGGTACCGATGGCGGCGCCGGCTCCGCCGACGATCCCGCCGGGGCCTATGTGGATGCCGGCAGTGCAGGCCGTGCGCGCACGGCAGGCCTGGACCCGGCCCAATGCCTCGCGGACAACAATTCGACAGTTTTCTTTGCTGGTATTGGAGACCTGATTTCGCCGGGGCCGACCTTTACCAACGTGAACGATTTCCGTGCGATCATGGTGGACGACGTTGAAAGAAATTGAAAAATTCCACAAAAACAGCAAGTTAGCTGTCTCCGGCGCCCGATAAAAGCAATCTGACGACCGTGATCCGATCGGCTCTCCACCATCCCCTCCGCTTTTTTGGCGCCGCCGCAGGCCGGTTTGTGCTCGCCGTGCTAGTGCTATCCGCTGTCACGGAATTCGCCGCCGCGGATTTCCGCATGTGCAACAACACCAGCGGCAAGGTCGGGATTGCGCTCGGCTACAAGGATAACGACGGCTGGGTCACGGAAGGCTGGTGGAATCTCGGGCCGCGATCCTGCGAGACGCTGCTGCGCGGCAATCTCGTCGCACGATATTATTATGTTTATGCCATCGACTATGATCGCGGCGGCGAATGGTCGGGCAAGGCATTCATGTGTTCGCGCGAAAAGGAATTCACGATCCGGGGGACCGAGGACTGTCTCGCACGCGGGTTCGACCGCACCGGATTTTTCGAGGTCGATACCGGTGAACAGCGATCCTGGACCGTGCAATTAACCGAAAGTTCGGATCAATCGCCCTTGTCGCCCGGCAACGGCGGCTCGTTCACGCTGCCGCAAACCGGCACGCGATCCCCTCTCAATCTGATGCCGCCAGCAACAGGAAACCAGCGACGATGAGACGCCAACGCCGGACCAAGATCGTCGCAACACTTGGTCCGGCCTCGTCGGAGCGGGCTGTGATCCAGCGCCTGTTCGAAGCCGGGGCCGACGTCTTTCGCATCAATATGAGTCACACCTCGCACGAGCGCATGCGCGAACTCATCGGCATGATCCGTTCGGTCGAGCAGGAAGTCGGCCGTCCGATCGGCATTCTGGTCGATCTGCAGGGGCCGAAATTGCGGCTCGGCACCTTCGGCGGCGGCTCGGTGACGGTGAAGCGGGGCGATACCTTCGTCCTCGATTTGAAGGCAGTGCCCGGCGACACCTCGCGGGTCTATCTGCCGCATCCAGAAATTCTCGCGGCGGCAAAACCCGGACACACACTGCTGCTCGACGACGGCAAGGTGCGGCTGCGCTGTACCGCCAGCGAGCCAGGCCAGTTGACCGCCGAGGTCGAGGTCGGCGGCAAGCTGTCCGACCGCAAGGGCGTCAGCCTGCCCGAAACCACGCTGCCATTCTCCGCATTGGCGGAGAAGGACCGCTCCGACCTTGAAGCAGCCCTCGATGCCGGGATCGACTGGCTGGCGCTGTCCTTCATCCAGCGTCCGGAGGACATCGCCGAAGCCAAGAAGATCACGCGTGGGCGCGCGCTGGTCATGTCCAAGATCGAAAAGCCTCAGGCGGTGGAGCGGCTGGACGAGATCATGGAGGTCTCCGATGGCCTGATGGTGGCCCGCGGCGATCTCGGCGTCGAGTTGCCGCTCGAAAAGGTGCCGGGCATCCAGAAGCAGATCACCCGCGCCGCGCGGCGGGCTGGCAAGCCGGTGATCGTCGCCACCCAGATGCTGGAATCGATGATCACGAGCCCGGTGCCCACCCGCGCCGAAGTATCGGACGTTTCGGTTGCGGTGTTCGAAGGCGCCGATGCCATCATGCTGTCGGCGGAATCCGCGGCCGGACAATATCCGGTCGAGGCGGTCGCAATGATGAATAGGATTGCCGGCGAGGTCGAGCGCGATCCGACCTATCGCGCGGTGATCCAGGCGCAGCGGGGCGAACCGGAAGCGACTGGCGCGGACGCGATCGCCGCGGCCGCGCGCCAGATCGCCGAGACACTCGATCTGTCGGCGATCATCTGCTGGACCTTTTCCGGCTCGACCGCCTTGCGGGTGGCGCGCGAGCGTCCGCTGCCGCACGTGGTGGCGATCTCGCCGAATATCTCTACCGGGCGCCGCCTTTCGCTGGTCTGGGGCGTGCATTGCGTGGTCGCCCAGGATGCACTGGATCAGGACGATATGGTCGAACGCGCCTGCCGCATTGCCTTCGCCGACGGTTTCGCCAAGGCCGGCCGCCGTGTCATCGTGGTCGCCGGTGTCCCGCTTGGCACGCCGGGCGCAACCAACATGCTGCGCATCGCCTTTGTGGGCGGCGAGGACGCCGACTCCTAGAGTCTTTTTGCGTTTCTTGAGTCGCGAACGATTCCAGGTTATTGCGTGGGCGCGCTTTCTTGACGCGGTCGTCACAGCCCGCCGGCAGTGGCCTGCTGGATCGCCTTGGTGAAGTCCGACAGGATGATCGGCTTCGGCAGGCAGGCCAGACCGCGGAAACTCTCGCTCATGCGGTCCACATTGGCGTAGCCCGAGGCCAGGATGATGTGCGCGCCGCGCGCGCGCAACGCCTGAACCACCGGCTCCGACGACTCGCCCGCCAGATTTGCATCGACGATGGCAAGGACGGGCGGCGCGCCCTTCCTCAGCAGCGCGAGGGCCTCGGCGACATTCGACGCCGTTTCGACACTGTTATATCCGAGGACACGGAGCATATTGGCCAGGTCGAGCGCGACCAGCGCTTCGTCCTCGACGATCAACACCCGCTTTGCATCCGCAGAACGCTCACCCCGTCCGGAGCTTTCATCCGCGACGGGCTCTGCCGTACGGGCGAGCGTGGCCATCGGAATCGCAATCCTGCATTTCAGGCCATGATCGAAGTCCCTGGAAATCGAGCCGCCAAGCTGCTTTTCGATCACGGAGGTGATCAGCTTCGATCCAAAGCCGGCATGCGTGACGCCCATATGGCTGGGCGCCGAGCCGTCGAGCGTTTCGAGCCAGTCAAGATGCAGGTTGCCGCCCTGCACGCGCCAGCGAACTTCAAGCCGGCCCGCAGGCGACGAAAGCGCGCCGTATTTGGCGGCATTGGTGACGAGTTCATGCAGCAGCAGGGCGATCGTTTGCGCCTCCTCGGATCGCATCATCACCTGGGGACCGCCAAGTTCGATGCCGCAATCGCCGGCGCGGTAAGCTTCGATTTCGCGCTCCACCAAAAGACCAAACTCGATTGGACCCCAGCGCTTCGCGGACAATAGATCATGGGTTCGCATCAGCGCAGCAATGCGGCCTTCTATCTTCTCTCTGAAGGAAGAGATGTCCTCCGCGAGCGTCAGCCGGATAACCGCCTGAACAACGGCAAGGGCATTCTTGGCACGATGGTCGATTTCGCGAATCATCAGCCGCTCGCGTTCGTCGGCCCGCTCGCGCTCGATCCAGCTCCAGATGCGCTCAAGGACCTGTTCGGCCGTGTTGATGTCGAACAATGTCCAGGATCGTGGCGTGTGCGAATGCACAAACAGGATTGCGACCAATTCCCCATCGCCGAGCTTTGGGACGGCGATAGCGGCTTTTGCGCCCATGGCGGTGAATGCACGGATGGCCGTTTCCGACTTCAGTTCGGCTGCGACATCGTTGACAATGAGCATTCGCCCGGACGCGAGCTGTGCGCCGAGGTCCGGCCCAAGGTCGGACAGTACCGCTTTGCCGCCGAGCGGGGCGATATCGACGCCGCTCCATTCCTCGATCACCGGGAAATCGTCTCGGTGACTACTCGCCATTTCCCGCAATCCAACGCGGTCGGCGCCGAGATGCTTTCCGAGCATCGCGAGCGCATGCTTGCGCGCGCTGTCGCTGTCGGGAGCGCCGCGCATGGCGTCGCCGAGCGCGAGCAGGAACTGGATCTGTCGCTGCGACAGGACATTGCGGGTGGTTTCGTAGCCGGAATTGAATATACCGACGATGGCGCCGCTGTCATCGCGGATCGCAGTAAAGCTGTAGCTCCAGTAAGTCTCCTCCAGTTGCCCGAAACGCTGCATCGGCAGCAGATAGTCTTGGACGAAAACGCCTTCGCCGGTTTCGATGACATGCCTGAACTGCGGCTCGATGATCTGCCAGATGTCGGACCACACCTCCCGCGCGGGCGCACCCAGCGCCGCCGGATGCCGTGGTCCGGGAATCGGCGCCCAAGCGTCGTTGTAAAGGAGCCGAAGCTCGGGACCCCAATAGATCGCGGTCGGAAACTTGGATTGCAGGCAGATGCTCAAGGCAAGCCGCAGCGGCTCCGGCCACGTGTCCGGCCGCCCGAGCGGATGATCGCTCCAATCGCGCTCGCGGATGAGGCGCGCCATATCGCCGACGCCGGCAAGAAAACTCAAGGCGTCGCGGTCAGAACGCTGGAGCCGTAACATGAACCCGCAAACTCCATCGGTCGGACGCGTCTTAGACCATCGCGCGATGGGTGCCGTAAAGAGCCTCGTTGCACCCGGGCGTCAGTTAGCCTTTACGCGGGGAGTGCATCTTCGGTTCCATGCTGCGCGGCACTGCATTGTGTGGCCAATAGCGGCAGCGGGCGCGACTCACTCTTCTGGGGCATGTAGCGCGGCGGCAGAGCGCAGCCGCGCATCAACGGGCCTTCAGATCGGGCGGCCCTCGACCTTCTCGGTCAAAGACTTGATGAGGTCGGGTATGCGCGGCAAATGCGGGTTCACCTCGATCGCCTTGCGGTAGATTTCCAAAGCGCGCTTGTCCTCTCCGAGTTCCTGCAGGATGAGGCCAAGGCCCGCCAGCGCTCCGAAATGCCGCGGCTCCCGCGCCAGGGTCTGGCGAATATCCTCAATCGAGCGGGTGAAATCCTTGCGCATGTAGTGGATCGTAGCGCGCCGGTTCCAAGCCTCGACATAGTCCGGACGCAACGTCACGATGGAGTCGAGCAGCTTGACGGCCAAATCGAGGTCCTTGGCTTCGAGCGCAATCCGCACCCGGCTCATCAGCAAGGTGGCGGTATCGCTCGGCGACACCATCCACATCGCCCAGATCCGCCCCTCCACGGCCTTGGCTGCATCGGCACTTGGCGCCGCCTTTAGCGCGCCGAACAGGAAATCGATATCCTGCCCATGTTGCACCTTTGGCAGCTTGTCCGGCGGCTGGGCGAACGCGCGTGGCGGCTCCGGATCGCGGATCTGAGTCAGCGCCGGCGTCGGCAGGACCAAGGTCGTTGCAAGCAGCAGCCCAGCGATTTTGAATTGATGACGGAGCATGCAGGCGAGCTTATGCCTTCAGGCCGTCTGGGCAAGCCTGCAAAGCGGTCACGCATGCGTGAAAAAAGCGCCAGGCGGTCGGCGTCTGGCGCGGTGGAACCAAAAAGCGCCCTCCGCTCAGCCTTGGCGGGCCTTGAAGCGCTTTTGGGTCTTGTTGATGATGTAAACTCGCCCCTTGCGGCGCACGAGGCGATTGTCGCGATGGCGGGCGCGCAGCGAGCGAAGCGAATTGCGGACTTTCATGGCCGTTCTCGAAACATCTGGCGGCCATGCGGGCCGCATCAAAAATGGCCGCGCAAGCGCGGCCGGGTTGGGGCGGAAACTAGGGACATGGGCGGCCCAAGTCAACACACCGGTGCGGAAAAGAGGTTTTTTTATACCTCAGCTCTCGTTCTGCATTCAGGGAGCGCAGGCCGACACCTGTCCGGCCGCGGCCGCATCGGCGCTCGACCGCATCCCCAGACAACAAAACGGCGCCGGGAGCGTGGCAATCTCCGGCGCCGCCTTGTCCTATCAGGATGAAACCTGTGTCTACCAGGCTCGTTACTTCGGGCACCAGGGCTGCCAGCAGACGAACAACGACGGATACCACTTTCCGTCGGCCCAGCAGCGCTGCATGGTGCAGCCGGCGGGACCGCAGGCCGCGGTCTTCAACGCGCCAGGGGTGCAGGCAGCGGCGGGGGCGCCCTTCTTCTTGCCCTTCGCCATCGAGTCGCCAGCCGAGCCGGCAATCGCAAGCGCAGCCACCGCGGCAGCCAGCGCAAGTTTCGATACCAATTTCTTCATGATTCAGCTCCCCAGAGAGATGCGGTAAGTCGGACGCCCGCCGCGCCGGAAGACGCATTGCAGCGCCGCGCCGCGCCCCGATCGGCAGACCGCACGCAGCCAAAATTGGTTTTGGGTGACGAGCGATGAACCGAATGTGAATGGGTTCCCGGCGCCCCCAGGCTGATTGCGTTCATCGGCAAATCAGCATCTCGGCGCCCCGCATCGCCGCACATGACCCGGCGGCGCGCGGGCGGTGAGATGGTGGGGGTGGTTTCGCGATGGTGGGCGCGACAGGGATCGAACCTGTGACCCCTACCATGTCAAGGTAGTGCTCTTCCGCTGAGCTACGCGCCCGTTCCAGACTGCGGACGCGCCCCTATAGTCGCTCGCCCGGTGCGAAGCAAGCAGCCGCAGCCCTGACTCCCGGGCGACGGTCGGCCTCGCCTCGCCTCTCCCCGGTTTCAATGCCGCCATAAAGGGAATAAGGAACGCGCATAGGGTGTACGCCCTTGCGACCCGGGCGACGGCCGGGACGCACCGCCCACCGCACACCCACAATGCCCATAGGGAGCCTTCGAATGATTTCGCGTTTGGTATCGATCCGTCCGACCGTCTATGCGCTGACCCTGGCCGCGGGCCTTGCTGTCGCAACCACGGTCTACGCCCAGCAGGAGCCGCGCCTCGACGTCATCTACGTCCCGACCCCGCAGGAAGTGGTGGACCGGATGCTGGAACTCGCCAAGGTCGGACCCGGCGACTACATGATCGATTTCGGCTGTGGCGATGGTCGGATGGTCGTCTCCGCCGCCAAGCGCGGCGCCCGCGGCTATGGCGTCGACATCAACCCGCAGCGCATCAAGGAAGCCAACGAGAACGCCGCCAAGGCGGGCGTAACCGACAAGGTCGAGTTCAAGATCGCCAATCTGTTCGAGGAGGACCTCTCCAAGGCCGACGTGATGGCGATGTATCTGCTCACCGACATCAATCTGCGGCTGCGTCCCAAGATTCTCGACACCATGAAGCCCGGCACCCGCATCGTGTCCCACGCCTTCGACATGGGCGACTGGAAGCCGGAAGTGCACGAGAATGTCAGCGGCCGGAATGTGTATTTCTGGATCGTGCCCGCCAAGGTCGGCGGCAAATGGCAGATTGACGGCGCCCAGAAGATGACGCTCGATATCGACCAGAAGTACCAGTTCTTCACCGGCAAGGCCGAGATCGGCGGCAAGACCGTCGAGATCACCGACGGCCAGCTCAAAGGCGCCGACATCTCGTTCAAAGTCGATGGCAAGACCTTTACCGGCAAGGTCTCGGGCGACACCATTTCCGGCGACGGCTGGAAGGCCACAAAGGCCTGACAGCTTCGGCCCGAGGACTTCCTAAGCTTCCGGGAAACCGTCACAATCGCGAAGGACGCTTCGGCGTCCTTCCTCCATTTGCGCGGCGCGCAGGGCAGTTTTCATGACAACACAGAATTCCGGCGCCCCACGCGCGAGCCTCTCGGTGACCGATGGCGCCCTGATGATGGTCGGCATCATCATCGGCATCGGCATTTTCAAGACGCCGCAACTCGTGGCGATGTTCAGCCCGAACGAATACGCGTTCGTGGCGCTCTGGATTTGCGGCGGCCTGACCACGCTGATCGGCGCGCTGGTCTATGCGGAGCTTGCCGCCGCCTATCCCTCCACCGGCGGCGAATATCACTTTCTCAGCCGCGCCTTCGGCCTGCCGGTCGGCTTCCTGTTCGCCTGGGCGCGCACCACCGTGATCCAGACCGGCGCGATCGCCGCCGTCGCCTTCGTTTTCGGCGACTATGCGCAGGAGCTGTTCTCGCTCGGCTCTTATGGCTCGGCGATCTATGGCGGGGCCGCCCTCGCGATGCTGACCCTGCTTAATCTTGCCGGTACCTACCAGAGCAAGACGGCGCAGAATGTCCTGACGTCGCTTCTGGTTCTGGCGATGGCCGCGATGGTGGTCGTCGGCCTGATGAATCTCGGCGCCAAGCCGCCAGCCCCGGCCGCCGCCGGCGGTCCTGGTTACGGCATGCTCGGCCTTGCCATGGTGTTCATCCTGCTGACCTATGGCGGCTGGAACGAGGCAGCGTACCTCTCGGGCGACGTACGCGATGTCGGCCGCGACATGGTGCGCATCCTGCTCGCCGGCACCACGATCGTCACGCTGATCTATGTCCTCGTGAATATAGGCTATCTGTTCGCGCTCGGCCTCGACGGCATGCGCAAGAGCGACGCCATCGCCGCGGATGTGATGCGGCTTGCCTTCGGTGCCTATGGGGCGGTGATTGTCAGCGCGATCGTATGCCTTGCCGCGCTATCAACCATGAACGCCACCATCTTCACCGGCGCGCGGCTCTATCACGCGCTCGGTCAGGATCTGTCGCTGTCGCGGCTGCGGGTCTGGGATCAGGTGCGCAACAATCCGCGCAACGCCATCATCCTGCAAAGCGCGATCGCATTTGTGCTGATCTGTTTCGGCGCCATGGCGCGCGACGGGTTCAAGGCGATGGTGGAATATACCGCGCCGGTCTTCTGGTTCTTCCTGATGCTGGTCGGCATTTCGCTGTTCGTCCTGCGGCGTCGCGATCCGAAGCATCCAAGGCCGTTCAAGGTGCCGCTCTATCCAGTGACGCCGATCCTGTTCTGCCTGATCTGCGCCTATCTGATCTATTCGAGCCTCGTCTATACCGGCCGCGGCGCGCTGTTCGGGATTGCCGTCCTGCTGGTCGGCGTGCCGCTCATCGGCTTCGTACGCAAGAAGCGGCGCGTGGCGGCCGCCGCCGAGTGAGCTAATCTCACTTACTGTTCCGGACCGCAGACCGGTCCCGGAATGCCGGGATGGAAACCGTGAGTGACACCTACGACGCCATCGTCATCGGCGCCGGCCATAACGGCCTCGTCTGCGCCGCCTATCTCGGCATGGCCGGGCTCAAGGTGAAGGTGGTGGAGCGCCGCGACACGGTCGGCGGCGCTGCGGTGACCGAGGAATTTCATCCGGGCTTTCGCAATTCGGTCGCCGCCTACACCGTCAGCCTGCTCAATCCGAAGGTGATCCGCGACCTCGATCTCGCCGGGCACGGACTGAAAATCGTGGAGCGCCGCGCGCTCAATTTTCTGCCGACCGAGGACGGCCGCTATCTGCTCACCGGCGAGGGCCGCACCACGGCGGAAATAGCAAAATTCAGTGCCAAGGATGCCGAGCGCTACGACGCCTATGGCACCGAGCTCGACGCCGTCACCGACGTCCTGCGCGACCTCGTGCTCGAACAGCCGCCCAATCTGGTCGAGGGGTTCAGCCTTCGCGGTCTGCGCGAGGCGCTGCGCGCCGCGTTGGTCGGAAAGCGGCTGCGCAAGCTCGGCATCGAGCGCCAGCGCGCGCTGCTCGATCTATTCGCCAAATCCGCCGCCGACTATCTCGACGGCTTTTTCGAGAGCGATCCGATAAAGGCGGTGCTTGGCTTCGATGCCGTGGTTGGCAATTACGCAAGCCCCTACACGCCGAACTCGGCCTATGTGCTGCTGCATCATTGCTTCGGCGAGGTGAACGGCAAGAAGGGTGTCTGGGGGCACGCGATCGGCGGCATGGGCGCGATCACGCAGGCGATGGCGAAGTCGGCGCGTGCGCACGGCGCCGATATCGAGACCAGGGCCGGCGTGCGCGAGGTGATCGTGGAGAAGGGCCGCGCCGCCGGCGTCGTTCTGGACGACGGACGCAACATCCGCGCCCGCGCCATTATCGCTAACGTCAATCCGCGGCTTCTTTACGAGCGGCTCGTCCCGGAAGCCGCGCTGCCGCCGGAATTTCTCGCCCGCATGAAACGCTGGAAATGCGGATCGGGCACCTTCCGCATGAATGTGGCGCTGTCGCAACTACCTAGTTTCGCTGCCCTGCCGGGCCACGAACAGGCCGATCACCATACCGCCGGCATTATCATTGCGCCGACGCTTGGCTACATGGACCGCGCCTATGAAGACGCCCGCAAGTCCGGCTGGAGCCGCGAGCCGATCGTAGAAATGCTGATCCCCTCCACGCTCGACGCTTCACTCGCGCCCAAGGGTCAGCATGTCGCGAGCCTGTTCTGCCAGCATGTCGCGCCGCAATTGCCGGATGGCTCGTCGTGGGACGACCATCGCGACACGGTGGCCGACCTGATGATCGCGACCGTGGATAAGTATGCGCCCGGCTTCAAAGACAGCGTGATCGCACGCAAGGCGCTGACGCCGCTCGATCTGGAACGCGATTTCGGCCTGATCGGCGGCGACATTTTCCACGGTGCGATGACGCTCGACCAGATTTTCTCGGCGCGGCCGATGCTGGGCTATGCCGATTACCGCTCCCCGCTTGCGGGCCTTTATCTGTGCGGCTCGGGTACGCATCCCGGCGGCGGCGTCACCGGCGCGCCGGGGCACAATGCGGCGAAGGTGATCGCGGGCGATCTGCGCCGGCGGCGAAACACGGCCTGAAAGGCAAGCGCGGAGCCACGATGGCCGTCGGAATGTTCGACCCCGGGAACCTACAGAAGTAGGTGGGCGCCATATGCCCGGATCCACGGACCCGGCCAGGGACAGCTCCCGTCAGGATCGTAAGGCCCCGGGGGTATGATGTTTCCAGTCGCACCACGCAGCCCCGCGCGATGAATGTAGTATGTGAATGGCCGCGCCGCCAGACAGACGTGACTCTCGGGCGGTCCCTTTCCTCCATTCATTCCCGCGAAAGCGGGAATTCAGCACAGCGCGACTCGCAGTCCTCGCTTTCGCGGGGACGAACCGATGGCGTTAGTCGGACTAGCCCATCGCCAGGCCAGGACCAGGCTGCACCGACTGGTTGATCTGGCGCGTGATTTCCTCGATCCGCTCCGCTGCCGCATTGAGCGCCGCGACCACCGCCGCCTGGGTTTGCTGCGCGCGCTCGGCGGCGACCACGCGGGCGTCCTGCAGCGCCGCGATCTCTTCCTCGAGCCTTCGGATACGGCGCGCCGATTCGGTCAGTTCGTCGGCAACCGTCAGCGCCGCCATCACCGTGAGGCGCTGGTCGCCGATCTCGCCATGAGCGCCCCGCAATTGTTCGATGCGACTGTCGATATCCTGTGCGAGCTGGGTAACATGGTCTTCCTGCCCGTCCTCGCACCCCATCCGGTAATGACGGCCGTTGATCGTGACATTCACCTGAGCCATGGCGTCGTCTCCCACAGCGTCTTACCGGTCGTGTTCGTCGAGCAGCTTCTGGATCGTGCCCATCGCAACATCGATGCGGCGCGCCACCTCGCGATTAATCCCTTCCAGCCTGCGCACCTGGGCGGAGGAATTGTCCAGTTCGAATGCGAGCCGGGCCCGGTCGATGCCAAGCGCCTGGAGCTGCATGGCCACGCCGTCTCCACCGGTCTCGGCCTCGCGCTTGCGCGCCACCGCCGCCTGCAGCGCGTCCAGCGCAAGCGCCAGCCTGCGGGTGGCGGCATCGATCGCGCTTGGATCGCTCATGTCACGCAATACTCATCAAAAACTGTTGCCACACAAGGTGTTAAGGCTACGAGCCTAAATTGATGGTTCAACCGCGTCAACGCCGCTGCGCGGTCATCCCCATCATCCTTGGCAAAAAGCGCTTTTCGCGTTGTCCTTGTGCCGCTGCGTGCTGCCCCGCTGGACTCCATCGGAAAGCGTGACTATGCCCCCCGCAATACTGGACCGTCCCGGATTCTCCCATGTCGCGCGCACAACATGACCGCATGGCCAACGCGATCCGCGCGCTGGCAATGGACGCCGTCGAACAGGCCAAGTCCGGCCATCCCGGCCTGCCGATGGGCGCGGCCGACATCGCGACGGTGCTGTTCTCGCAATTTCTGAAATTCGATCCGTCCGATCCCAAATGGCCGGATCGCGACCGCTTCGTGCTGTCGGCCGGTCATGGCTCGATGCTGATCTACGCGCTTCTGTACCTCACCGGGTACGAGGCGATGACGATCGAAGAGTTAAAGAACTTCAGGAAGCTGCACTCCAAGACACCGGGTCATCCGGAGAATTTCATCACGCCGGGCGTCGAGACGACGACAGGTCCGCTTGGCCAGGGCATCGCCAATGCGGTTGGGATGGCAATTGCGGAACGCCACCTCAATGCGGAATTCGGCGACATTGTCGATCACCGTACCTACGTGCTCGCCTCCGACGGCGATCTGATGGAGGGCGTCAGCCAGGAAGCGATTGCGCTTGCCGGCCACCTGAAGCTGAATCGCCTGATCGTCTTGTTCGACGACAACGGCATCACCATCGACGGCAAGCTGTCGCTGTCGGATTCGGTTGATCAGATCAAGCGTTTCGAATCCGCGGGCTGGATTGCCGAACGCGTCGACGGACACGACCCTGACGCGATTGCATCGGCAATCGCAAAGGCACAAAAGGCCGATCGCCCGACCATGATCGCGTGCAAGACCACGATCGGCTTCGGCGCGCCGAACAAGGCCGGCAGCGAAAAGTCGCACGGCTCCCCGCTCGGCGCCGAGGAGATCAAGGGCGCGCGCGAGAAACTCGGCTGGCCCCACGAGCCGTTCGCGGTACCGGACGACATTCTCGGCGACTGGCGCAAGGCCGGCCAGCGCTCGACGGATATGCGCAAGGCCTGGGAGACGAAACTCGCCAGCCTCGCGCCGGAGGCGAAGACGGAATTCGAACGCCGCATCAAGGGCGAATTGCCCAAGGCCCTTGCCGACGCCGTCCAGAAAGTGAAGCGCACGCTTGCGGAAGCCCCCAAGGAGATCGCGACACGCTCGTCGTCGGAATTCGCGCTGGAGAGCATCGTGCCCGCGGTGCCGGAAATGGTCGGTGGTTCCGCTGATCTGACCGGCTCGAACAACACCCGCACCAAGACGATGAAAGCGATGTCGGCCGCCGATTACCGCGGGCGCTTCATCCATTACGGCATCCGCGAGCATGGCATGGCATCGGCCATGAACGGCATGGCGCTGCATGGCGGAATCATCCCCTATTCGGGGACGTTCCTGGTGTTCTCGGATTATTGCCGCCCGGCGATCCGGCTCGCCGCACTGATGGGCGAGCGGGTGATCCATGTGATGACCCACGATTCCATCGGGCTTGGCGAGGACGGACCGACACACCAGCCGGTCGAGCATCTGGCGGCGTTGCGCGCCATCCCCAATCTCAACGTGTTTCGGCCCTGCGATGCCGTCGAGGCGGTGGAGTGCTGGGATCTGGCGCTGCGCGCGAAGGACACCCCGAGCGTGCTGGCGCTCACCCGCCAGAACCTGCCGCAGCTACGCACCTCGTATACAACCGAGAACCTCTGCGCCGCCGGCGCCTACGAAATTCTCCCGGTCGAGGGCGACAACGTCGATGTCTCGATCTTTGCGTCCGGCTCGGAGGTTGCGATCGCGGTCGAGGCCGCCCAGTTGCTAAACCGCCAGGGCAAGCCCGCGCGGGTGGTGTCGGTACCTTGCTTCGAACTGTTCGAGGCTCTGCCGGCCGAGAAGCGGCATCCGATCGTCGGCGGCGCCGAGGTCAATGTCGCGGTCGAGGCCGGCATCCGGCAGGGCTGGGACGCGATCATCGGTTCGGACGGGGTGTTCGTGGGCATGTCCTCGTTCGGCGCCAGCGCCCCCTACAAGGAACTCTATGCCCATTTCGGCATTACGCCCCAATCCGTGGCGGCCGCGGCGCTGGCGAAGTTCAGACCGCGGTAAACCATCGCCGGCATTCGCCCCGGCCAGCATTGCCGCAATGCGGCCCGGTGAGTTGAGTTGGCCGGAAATACCGCTATACGGGAGCGCAAAATCACATCAGCCGGGAGTCTGGAAACCATGACGGTACGCGTCGCCATCAACGGATTTGGCCGGATCGGCCGCAACGTGCTGCGCGCGATCGCCGAGGCCGGCCGCAAGGACATCGAGGTGGTGGGCATCAACGATCTCGGCCCGGTCGAGACCAACGCGCACCTGCTCCGCTATGACTCGGTCCATGGCCGGTTTCCGGGCGAAGTCACCGTCAAGGGCGACACCATTTCGGTCGGCAACGGCGCGATCAAGGTCACGGCGGAGAAGGACCCCACGAAGCTGCCCTGGAAGGATATCGGCGTCGACATCGCGCTGGAATGCACCGGCATCTTTACCGCGAAGGACAAGGCCTCGGCCCATCTCAGCGCCGGCGCCAAGCGCGTTCTGGTCTCGGCGCCCGCCGACGGCGCGGATCTCACGGTCGTTTACGGCGTCAACCACGACAAGCTGACCAAGGATCACATGGTGGTCTCGAACGCCTCCTGCACCACCAATTGCCTCGCGCCGGTCGCCAAGGTGCTCAACGATGCCATCGGCATCGAGAAGGGCTTCATGACGACGATCCACGCCTATACAGGCGACCAGCCCACGCTCGACACCATGCATAAGGATCTCTACCGCGCCCGCGCCGCAGCACTCTCGATGATCCCGACCTCGACGGGTGCGGCGAAGGCTGTCGGCCTCGTGCTGCCGGAACTGAACGGCAGGTTGGACGGCGTCGCCATCCGAGTGCCCACCCCGAATGTCTCAGTGGTCGACTTCAAGTTCGTCGCCAAGAAGCAGACATCAAAGGACGAGATCAACGCCGCGATCAAGCGCGCCGCCGAGCAGCAGCTCAAGGGTATTCTCGGCTATACCGACGCGCCCAATGTCTCGATCGATTTCAACCACGACTCGCATTCCTCGGTCTTCCACATGGACCAGACCAAGGTTATGGACGGAACGCTGGTTCGCGTGATGTCGTGGTACGACAACGAATGGGGCTTTTCCAACCGCATGGCGGACACCGCCGTAGCGATGGGGAAGTTGATCTGAATGAGCCGCGCAAAAGCATTGGGAGGCATTCTAGTGCTCGTTGCATTGTCTCATTCCACTTTCGCGCAAACCTATTACTGTGATCGGCCGCGGAAGCCTTACATTCCTTCGTATTCGACTGACCGGAGCGAGATGGAAAACGCGCGCGACGAAGTGGAGCGATACACTCGTCGCATGCGGGAATATGTCGATTGTCTGAACAATGAGAACAACGACGCAATCGACGAACACCGCCGCGTCATCCGCGACTGGAATAGTACAGTTTCCTCCTACAACAATCGTTAGCTGAATGTTCCGCACCCTCGATGACGCAGACCTGCGCGACAAGCGCGTCCTTCTCCGCGTCGATCTCAACGTGCCGATGGAGAATGGCAAGGTCACCGACGCAACGCGCATCGAGCGGATCGCGCCCACCATTTCCGAAATCACCGGCAAGGGCGGCAAGGCCATCATCCTTTCCCATTTCGGCCGGCCCAAGGGACGCGACGAAAAGGATTCGCTGCGTCCGGTCGCAAATGCGCTGTCGCATGTGTTGAAGCGTCACGTCGATTTCGCCGCCGACTGCATCGGACCGGAAGCCAAGACCGCGGTCGACGCCATGAAGCCCGGCGACATCCTGGTGCTGGAAAACACCCGCTTCCACAAGGGAGAGGAAAAGAACGACCCCGCTTTCGTGCAGGCACTGGCCGCGCTCGGCGACATCTTCGTCAACGACGCCTTCTCTGCGGCGCACCGCGCGCATGCCTCCACCGAAGGCCTCGCCCGCAAGCTCCCAGCTTATGCCGGACGCACCATGGAGGCCGAACTCGATGCGCTGACCAAGGCGCTGGTGGCGCCGGCAACGCCGGTGATCGCTATCGTCGGCGGCGCCAAGGTCTCGACCAAGATCGACCTGCTGGAAAACCTCCTCGGACGCGTCGACGCTCTCGTGATCGGCGGCGGCATGGCCAACACTTTCCTGCATGCGCAGGGTGTCGGGATTGGGAAGTCGCTTGCCGAGCGCGACCTCGCTGATACGGCGCGCCGTATCATGGAGAAGGCGGAGGCGGCCAAGTGCGCGATCATCCTCCCGGTCGACGCGGTCGTCGCATTCCATTTCGAGGCCAATGCACCGTCGCAAGCCTATGGGCTCGACGCGATCCCGTCCGATGGCATGATCCTTGATCTGGGTCCGCTGTCGATCGAGCGCGTCAATCATGCGATCGATGATGCGCGCACCCTTTTGTGGAACGGCCCGCTCGGCGCTTTCGAATTGCCGCCCTTCGACCGCGGCACGGTTGCGGCGGCGCGTCACGCCGCGGAACGAACCAAGGCGGGCAAACTTGTCTCGATCGCGGGCGGCGGCGACACAGTCGCGGCGCTGAACCACGCGAAGGTTGCGGACGATTTCAGCTATATTTCCACCGCGGGCGGCGCGTTCCTGGAATTTTGTGAGGGCAAGCCGCTGCCTGGGGTCGAGGTGTTGCGGGCAAAATAGTCCCTCCCTCTTTTCCGCTTACCCGCGGAGGATGTAAAAGGCGGGCGAATTCTGCCGGTTTGTCCGGCCTTCCGAACGGAGCAACCGATGAACCTCACAGAACTGAATAAGATCGCCGAAGCCATGGTGGCGCCCGGCAAGGGCATCCTGGCCGCCGATGAATCCTCCGGCACCATCAAGAAGCGCTTCGACGCCATCGGCGTGGAATCCACCGAGGACAATCGGCGCGATTATCGCGAGCTGATGTTCCGCTCGGCCGAAGCCATGTCGAAATATATTTCCGGCGTCATCCTCTACGATGAAACGATCTGGCAGAAGGCCAAGGACGGCACGCCGCTGGTCGAGATCATCAGGAAATCCGGCGCCATTCCTGGCATCAAGGTCGACGAAGGCACCAAGCCGCTGCCGCAATGCCCGGGCGAAGTCGTCACCATCGGGCTCGACAAGCTCGCCGACCGGCTGGCCAAATATTACGAGCAGGGCGCGCGCTTTGCGAAATGGCGTGCGGTCATCGATATCGGCCAGCGCAAGCCGAGCTATGCTTGTCTTTCCGCCAACGCCCATGCGCTCGCGCGCTATGCCGCGCTGTGCCAGGAGGCGCAGATCGTCCCGATCGTGGAGCCGGAAGTGCTGATGGATGGCGACCACGACATCGACACCTGCTACGAGGTGACGGAATTCGTGCTGAAGGAGACCTTCCAGCAGCTCTATTATCAGAAGGTCGCGCTTGAAGGCATTGTGCTGAAGCCGAACATGGCGGTGCCGGGCAAGAAGAGCGCAAAGAAGGCAAGCGTCCAGGAAGTCGCGGAAAAGACCGTGAAGCTCCTCAAGAATTGCGTGCCGGGCGCGGTGCCGGGGATCGCCTTCCTGTCGGGCGGCCAGTCGGACGAAGAGGCGACCGCCCATCTCGACGCGATGAACAAGATCGGTAACCTGCCTTGGAAGCTGACCTTCTCCTATGGCCGCGCGCTGCAGGCTGCGCCGCAAAAAGCTTGGGGCGGCAAACCCGAAAATGTCGCGGCGGCGCAGCGCGCCTTCACCCATCGCGCAATGATGAACAGCCTCGCCTCGCTCGGCCAGTGGAAACAGGACCTGGAAAAGAAGGCGGCCTGAGCATCTTTTCGCCTTTGCCGAAGGCGCGAACCCGCCATTTTGACGGGGGCGCGGCCGGCAAAGGAACAGGTCGATAGCGTCGCGCTCCGTCTCACTGCCGCCCGATTGCGGACACATCGGTAATCGGATGACACCGTCTCGACCCGTGGAGCACCGTCGCCCGAAGGCGCGCCTCTATCTGGTGACGCCGGCTCGGGCAGACATGCACGCGCTGAAATTCGGGCTGCTTGCCGCGCTCGATGCCGCCGACATCGCTGCGGTTCTGTTGCGGCTGCCCGACGCGGACGAGCGCGCGCTGATCAACTGCGCGAAGGCCGTCGCCCCAACCGTGCAGCAGGCGGGCGCAGCACTGATCCTCGACGGCCATGCGCGCATCGTCGCTCGCAGCGGTGCCGACGGGGCGCATCTGACCGGACTTTCCGCCTTCGAGGAGGCCGTGGACGCCCTGAAACCCGACCGCATCGCCGGGATCGGCGGACTTGAGACCCGCCACGGTGCCATGATCGCGGCCGAGGCCGGCGCAGACTATGTGATGTTCGGCGACAATGACCGGCCGTCTTTCGAAGCGCTCATCGAGCGCGTCTCGTGGTGGGCCGAAGTCTTCGAAACGCCCTGCGTCGCGTTCGCCACAACACTCGACGAAATCGGCCCCCTGGTCGAAGCCGGCGCCGATTTCGTTGCGGTTTGCGATGCGGTCTTCTCCGATCCGCGCGGGATCGCGCCAGCGGCTGCGGACGCAGCAAGCCGGCTTTCGGTCACGGAGACCGTCTCATGACGCGGTTGCGCAGCCTGGCGGGCATCTTCCTGCTGTCGCTGGTGGCGAGCGCAGCGCATGGCGCCCCGAAAAAGGCGACGCCATCGCCGCAGCCGCCGGAGCCGGCTCCGCATTCCGCCCCGAGTGATCCAGGAGACATCGCCTATGCCGCGTTCCAGCGCGGCTATTTCCTCACCGCGCTTGCAGAGGCAAAGAAGCGGATCGACGCGAATGGCGACCCCAAGGCCATGACCCTGATTGGCGTTCTCTATGCCGGTGGATTGGGGATCGGGCAGGACGACGCCAAGGCGGTCGAGTGGTACGGCAAGGCGGCCGAGCGCGGCGATCGCGAAGCGATGTTTGCCCTCGCCATGATGCGGCTCACCGGCCGCGGCGGGTCGCGCGACCCGGATGCGGCGGCAAAGCTTTTTGCCAGCGCGGCCAAACTCGGCCAGCCGGCCGCAGCCTATAATCTCGCCCTGTTCTATCTCGAGGGCATTCAGTTTCCGCGCGACTTCGGCCGAGCTGCGGAACTGTTCCGGCAGGCCGCGCAGGCCGGCAATCGCGAGGCGCAATACGCGCTCGGCACGATGTACAAGGAGGGTCGCGGCGTTCAGAAGGACGACAAGGAAGCCACCCGCCTGCTCGGGCTCGCGGCGCTCGCCGATCACCTCGACGCCCAGGTCGAATATGCGATCGCACTCTATAACGGCACCGGAATAGCAAAGGACGAAGCAGCAGCCGCCCAGCTGCTGCGCAGGGCGGCGCGGCGCGGTTCGCCGATTGCGCAAAACCGCCTAGCCCGCATTCTCGCCACCGGACGCGGCCTGCCGGAGAGCCCGCAGGAAGCAGTCAAATGGCACATCGTATCCAAGGCCGCCGGCGCCAGCGATCCCTGGCTCGACGACTATACGGGCCGGCAAACCGAAGAGGTCCGCAAGGCGGCCCAGAAGGAGGCCGAGGCGTGGCTGTTCGTCATCGCCAATTCGCGCTCTTGACGGCGGCGAAACCTGCGGGCACATGGCGCGTCAGATACTCCCGAAAAGCGCACGGAAAGCCTTATGGCCAAGATCAATGGCAACGAAATCCGTCCTGGCTATGTGATCGAGTACCAGGACACGCTGTGGGTCGCGGTCAAGACCATGGCGGTGAAGCCCGGCAAGGGCCCCGCGTATAACCAGGTCGAACTGAAGAACCTGATCGACGGCCGCAAGCTCAACAACCGCTTCGGCTCCGACGAGCGGGTCGAGCGTGCCCGGCTCGAGCAGAAGGACTTCCAGTTCCTCTACAAGCAGGGCGACAGCCTCGTTTTCATGGACACCGACAGCTACGAGCAGATCGAGCTGCCGGAGGATTTCGTCGGCGAGCGCGCCGCATTCCTGCAAGACGGCATGACGGTGACGCTGGAAATGCACGAGGATCGTCCGATCGGCATCAAGCTGCCCGACCAGGTGACGCTCGAGATCGTCGAGGCCGATCCCGTCGTGAAGGGCCAGACGGCCGCATCGTCCTACAAGCCGGCCAAGCTCGAAAACGGCCTGCGGGTGATGGTGCCGCCTTTCATCACCACCGGCGAGAAGATTGTCGTCGACACCAACGAAGTCACCTACGTCCGCCGGGCGGATTGATTTCTCTTTCACCCCCGCTTCTCGGGAGAGTGAAAGCCGTAAACCATGCTCCATTCCGCCCTCCTCAACGTGATGATGAAAGCCGCGCGCAAGGCCGCGCGGCAGCTCAACCGCGATTTCGGCGAGGTCGAGAAGCTTCAGGTCTCGGTCAAGGGGCCCGCGAATTTCGTCAGCGCCGCCGACCGCAAGGCGGAGCAGACCCTGCGCGAAGAACTGATGGCGGCGCGCCCGGGCTATTCCTTCGTCGGCGAGGAAGGCGGCCGCATCGAGGGACCGGACAAGACCCATACCTGGCATGTCGATCCGCTCGATGGCACGACGAATTTCCTGCACGGCATCCCGCATTTCGCGATCTCGATCGGGCTGGAACGCGAAGGCGCGATGGTCGCGGCCCTCGTCTACAATCCGATCTCGGACGAGATGTTCATCGCCGAGAAGGGCAAGGGCGCCTTCGTCAACGACCAGCGCCTGCGCGTCGCCGGCCGGCGCTCGCTGCAGGATGCCGTGGTCGCCTGCGGGCTGCCGCATCGCGGCCGCGGCGGCCTCGCCGAATTCCGCAGCGAGTTCGCCTTCGTCCAGGAGCAGGTCGCAGGTCTGCGCCGTTTCGGTTCGGCTGCGCTCGACCTTGCCTATGTCGCCGCCGGACGATTCGACATCTACTGGGAACGCAACCTGCAATCCTGGGATATGGCGGCCGGCATTCTGCTGGTGCGCGAGGCCGGCGGCTACGTCACCGACTGCGACGGCACCGACGCGATGTTCGCCAAGGGCCATATCTGCGCCGGCAACGAGACGCTGCAGCGCGAGCTATTGACCATCCTGAAGAAGACCGGCGCCGCCGGCTGATCGCGCGAGGGTTACACCGCCCGCATCCGGTAATGGCTGACGCCCCATTCCTTGCCCGCGGCATGTCCGAACATGCCGGCCGTCGCGAGGAAAAAGATGCGCCAGCGCCTGAGCCAAATCGGCGTGTCGGCGCCATAGATGCCGCGCAGCACCGGCTCGATCTCCTCGCGCCGGGCGTCGAAATTGGCGAGCCAGTCCAGCGCCGTGCGCTCGTAATGGGTGCCATCCCAGAGCCAGTCCGCCTCCACGGCGAAGAGATCGCCGAAGTGCCGCGGCAGATTATGGCTCGGCATGATGCCGCCGGTGAAGAAATATTGCGCGATCCAGTCGTCGCGGTCCGCCGTTTCGTAGCGATACGGCATCCGGCGATGGCTGAAGACATGCATGAAGAAGCGCCCTTCGGGCTTCATCCATGACCTCACCCGCGCAAACAACGCACGCCAGTTCGACATATGCTCGAACATCTCGACCGAGACGATACGGTCGAAGCTCTGTTCGGTGGCAAATTCGTTCATGTCGCAGGTGACAACGCGCAGATTGCGGATCTGCCGCAATTGCGCTTCCTGCTCGATGAATTCGCGTTGCGAGCGGGAGTTCGACACCGCGACGATGCGCGCCTTTGGGAAGGCCTGCGCCATGTAAAGAGACAGCGAGCCCCAGCCGCAGCCGAGTTCCAGTATCTCCTGGCCGTCCTTCAGGTCGGCATGTTCAGCCGTCAGCGCAAGTGCGCGCTCCTCTGCGTCGGCAAGCGATGCCGTCTTGCCGGTGTAATAGCAGCACGAATATTTGCGGTGCGGACCCAGCACAAGCCGGAAGAAATCCGAAGGGACCTCATAATGCTGGGCATTCGCTTCCGCTGTGGCGATCGCGATGGGACGCGCAGCCATTTCGCGCGCAAACACCGTTTCTTCCGACTCATCCATCCGGCGCAATGCGCGCGCGGTGCGTCCGCACAGCATATCGATCCCGGTGCGGGTCAGGGCGTCGGGAACCGGAACGCGCTCGATGATCTTCGATGCGACGGCGACAAGGCTCATGATGACGGCCTCATGGTTTCGGAGGTGCCGGAAAGAACAGGCTGGTGCGCCGCTGATACTCGGCAAAGGCCGCGCCGCGCGTACGCTCCATATGCGCTTCAAGATGCGGCACGCCGGTGGCGTAGCGCAGCACCCAGTACATCACCGCAGGACCGATCAGGGCGAGCCAGCCATAGGGGTAGCCCCCGGACAGATCGATCGCGATCACCGGCCAGGCCAGCCATCCGAACCACTGGAAGAAGTAGTTGGGATGGCGCGACCAGGCCCAAAGGCCGGTATCGAGGATCTTGCCGCGGTTGGACGGATTGCTTTGAAAGCGGCGCAACTGGCCATCCGCGATCGCCTCCCCAACCACCGCAATCAGTACGATGGCGATGCCCAGATAATCCTGCAACCGCATCCCCGACGCCGGATTTTTCGCCGCGAGGTAAATGGCAAGCACCAGCGGCAGGGAACCGAAAGCCTGCTGCTGCAGGAACACGAACATGCGCCGGGACGCCTGCTCGCCCCAGTCAGCGGCGAGCTTGGCGTAGCGCGGATCGTCGGAAATCTTGGCGCTGCGCGCAGCGATGTAAATGCCGAGCCGCGCGGCCCATAGCGCGATCAGCACGGCGACAATCATTTCTCGCGGGGGAAAATTGTGCGGCGGCAGGAGCAGCGCGGCACCGATCCCCACCACACCGACTCCGGCGGTCCAGGTGGTATCGACCCAGCCGGAATTCCCGGTCCGCTCCCGAATCAGCCACGCGCCGGACATGATGACGGACAAAGCCACCGCCATGGCCGCGAGCGAAAGAGCGAGAAATGCCAATGTCATAACGGAACCGTACACATTTGGACGCGTTTCCGGCGCAATCTGCAGAAGATACGGACCCGATTCCGATCCGTTTCAACAGCAGGGACTGGCGGCCAAGGCCCGGCGGGTTCAATTTCATCCCGCCTGTGCCATATTGAGGGCCGCTTTTTGATTTGAAAGGCTGGCCAGCGATGGCTCGCAAACTCGATCCCCACAAGCTCTCCTCCCCGCGCATCTTTCTTGTGCGGATGCTGGTCTTTCTGGTGCTGTGCGGCCTCGTCATCGTCGTGCTGTACCGGCAGATTCTCGACGCCTTCATGTCCAATCCGGGCCTGAACGGGCTCATCATCGGGGTCCTGCTGATCGGCATCCTGCTGTCATTCCGGCAAGTCTTGCGGCTGTTCCCGGAGGTTGCCTGGGTCAACGGCTTCCGGCTCGCCGATCCCGGCATCGCGGTCGAACGCCCCCCGACCCTGCTTGCGCCGATGGCGACCATGCTGGGCGACCGGCTCGGCCGCATGGCGATCTCGACCCAGATGATGCGCGGCATTCTGGATTCCATCGCAACCCGGCTCGACGAGGCGCGCGACCTGTCGCGCTACATGACCGGCCTTCTGATCTTTCTCGGGCTGCTCGGCACCTTCTGGGGCCTGATCGAAACCGTGGGTTCGGTCGGCAAGGTGGTGGAAACACTGAAGCCCGGCGGCGATTCCGGCTCGGTCTTCGAGACGCTGCGCGAGGGGCTTGCCGCGCCGCTCGGTGGCATGGGCATCGCCTTTTCGTCCTCGCTGTTCGGGCTCGCCGGCTCGCTGATCCTGGGCTTCCTCGATCTGCAGACCAGCCAGGCGCAGAACCGCTTCTACACCGACCTGGAAGACTGGTTGTCGACAACGGTGCATGACATCAGCAGCCAGCCCTCGCCCGCCGCATCCGCACCGCTCGCGCCCGATATGAAGGCTGCGATCGAACGGCTGCGCGAGACCGTCGCCGAGACCGGCGGCAGCAAGGCCGCGACCGCTGCCATGGCCAATCTTGCCGAGGCGATCCAGGGCCTTGTGCATCACATGCGCGCCGAGCAGCAGATGATCCGCGACTGGGCGGATTCGCAGGCCGAGCAGAATCAGGAAATTCGCAAGGTGCTCGAGGCGCTGGCGCGGGAGAAGACGTAAAGCCCATGGCACTGGCGCGCACGCGCCGCGATCGCGGCGTCGATTACTGGCCGGGTTTCGTCGATGCGCTGTCGACGCTCCTGCTCGGAATCATCTTTCTGCTGTCGCTGTTCGCCGTGGTGCAATTCTATCTGTCGCAGGAAGTGACCGGGAAGGACACTGCCCTGCAGCGCCTGACCGCGCAGATCGCCCAGCTCACCGACCTCCTGGCGCTGGAGCGCACCAGCCGCGCCAACCTTGAGGAGTTGCTGGGCGGGGTGCGTGCCAACCTGTCCGCCACCGAAGCCGAGCGCGACCGCCTGCGCGGCCTTGCCGAGAGCGCCGGCGGCGCCGCCGCCGCCCAGGGCCGCGCCAACGAGCTTGCCGCGCAGCTCGACCTCGAAAAACAGAGCGTGGCCCGCGCGCTGGCGCAGGTCGAAATCCTGAACCAGCAGATCGCGGCGTTGCGCCGGCAGCTCGGCGCGCTCGAAGCGGCACTCGAAGTCTCCGAAAAGCGCGAGCGCGAATCCCAGACCAAGATCGCCGATCTGGGGCAGCGGCTGAATCTGGCGCTGGCGCAGCGGGTGCAGGAATTGCAGCGCTACCGCTCCGATTTCTTCGGGCGGCTGCGGCAGATCCTCGGCAGCCGTCCCGACGTGCGCATCGTCGGCGACCGTTTCGTCTTCCAGTCCGAAGTGTTCTTCGATCCCGGCCAGGCCGTGCTGAAGCCGGAAGGCCGCGCCGAGATCGACAAGATTGTCACCGCGCTCGTCGAACTGGAAAAGCAAATCCCGCCGGACATCCCCTGGGTGATGCGGGTGGACGGCCATACCGACATCCGCCCGATCGCCAATGTGCAATTCCCCTCGAACTGGGAATTGTCGTCAGCACGCGCGATCGCGGTCGTGCAATATATGATTGCGCGCGGCATCTCGCCGCAGCGCCTCGTCGCGGCCGGCTTCGGCGAGTTTCAGCCGCTGGACACCGACAAGACCGAGGAAGCCTTTCGCCGCAACCGCAGGATTGAGCTGAAGCTGACCGAACGCTAGCGTTTGCAGTTGCGCGTTTTGTTGACGCGATCCGGTTCCCACTGCGCTTGAAAACGCGCTAACGTCTCGCCGCGGCAATATGCGGGGGGATATTGGCGAACCATGCCACAGACAGTGAAGCTACGGCCGTACCGGCCAGCCGACGAGCCTGCAGCGGTCGGGCTTTGGCAGCGTTCCTGGCAGCTCGCCTATCCGCAGATCGATTTTTCGCAGCGGCTCGACTGGTTTCGTGAGCACTGGAGCGGGCTGCAGCTGGATTCACGCATTGTCGTCGCGGAATGCGAGACGGTGCCGGATCATCTGGCGGGCTTCGTCGCGGTATCGCCACGCACCGGCTATCTCGACCAGATCGTTGTCGCGCCGGAAATGCAGCATCGCGGTATCGGCAAGGCGCTGATCGACGCCGCCAAGCAACTGGGACGCGAGGGCCTTTATCTTCATGTCAACAAGGACAATAGCCGCGCCATCGCGTTCTATCGCAAATCCGGCTTTACGATTGCAGGCGAGGACATCAACCGCAGGTCCGGCGCCCCGGTCTACATGATGACCTGGCGGCCAGCGGCCGACCTGCCGCCGGAGCCGTGACGAGCAAGAGAGGTCAGGCCGCGCCGAACTGCAATCGCGCCAGCCGTGAATACAGGCCGCCTGCTGCGGATAGTTGCTCGTGTGTGCCCTCCTCGACGATGCGGCCATGGTCCAGAACCAGAATGCGGTCGCAGGACAAAACGGTCGCCAGCCGGTGGGCGATCACGAGCGTCGTGCGCCCCTCCATCGAATGCGCCAGCGCCGCCTGTACCAGCGTTTCGCTCTCCGCATCGAGCGAGGACGTCGCCTCGTCGAGCAGAAGGAGCGGCGCGTCACGCAGGATCGCGCGCGCAATCGCGATGCGCTGGCGTTGCCCGCCTGACAGGGTGACGCCGCGCTCGCCGATCCGCGTGTCGAAGCCGTGCGGAAGGCGGCGGATGAATTCGCTTGCCGCCGCCATGTCGGCGGCACGCGCAATCTCGGCATCCGTTGCATCCGGTTTGCCGAAGGCGATGTTGTCGCGCACCGAGCTGGCGAAGATCGCAGCCTCCTGCGGCACCAGCGCGATGTGCCGGCGCAGATCGAGCGGGTCGGCCGAGGCGACATCGATACCGTCGAAGCTGACGCGTCCGGATACCGGGTCGTAGAAGCGCAGGATCAGATGGAAGATTGTGCTCTTGCCGGCGCCCGAGGGACCGACGATCGCGACCTTCTCGCCCGGAGCCACGTGGAACGAGACGCCATCGAGCGACGGCGCATCGATTCTGGTCGGATAATGGAACGAGACCTTGTCGAAGGCGATTTCGGCGCGCGGCTGATCAGGCAGCCTCACGGGGTTGGCAGGCGCCTTCACATCCGGCTTGACGTGCATGATCTCGAACAGGCGTTCGGCCGCGCCTGCGGCCTGCTGCACTTCGCCCCAGGTTTCGCTGAGCTGGCCCAGACCACCGGCGGCAAACACCGCATAGAGCACGAATTGGCCGAGCCGCCCCGGCGTCATCTCGCCCGCCAGAACGTCATTCGCGCCGACCCAGAGCACAAGAACCACGCTGGCGAAAACGAGAAAAATCCCAATCCCCGTCAGCACCGCGCGCGACAATGTGGATTGCCGCGCCGACTCGAACGCAGCCTCCACTGCTTCCCGGAAGCGCTGCGCGGCATAGCTTTCGCTCGTGAAGGCTTGCACGGTGCGCACCGCGCCGATGGTTTCCGCAGCGTAGGCCGAGGCATCCGCAAGCGAATCCTGCGCCTGGCGCGAGCGTTTGCGCACCGCGCGCCCGAAAGCCACAAGCGGCAGGACGATGACCGGGATCGCGGCGAGCACGAACAGCGACAGCTTCGGGCTGGTGATCACCATCATGGCGCCGGCGCCGACAAACAGCACGAAATTTCGCAACGCCACCGACACCGACGCACCGACCGCAGCCTTGATCTGGGTGGTGTCGGCAGTGAGCCGCGACATCATCTCGCCGGTATGGGAGCGGTCGAAGAACGACGGCGACAGGCGCGTGAGGTGACTGAAAACCTCCTCCCGCAGATCCGAGACGATGCGCTCGCCGAGCGTGGTGACGAGGTAGTAGCGAAGCGCGCTCGCCGCCGCGAGGACGAACACCACCCCGATCATGACCGTGAAATAGTCGTCGATCAGCGCCCGTTCGCCAGAAAAGCCGTGGTCGATCATCCGGCGTACGGCCACCGGCACCGCAAGGGTGGCGAGCGCCGCTACGATCAGAGCGGCGCAGGCAAACAGCGCCCGGGTCCGGTAGCGCAGGAGATAGGGAACGAGGAGCCTCAACGGCTTCAGAGACCGCCGCGCCGCCTTTGCCTGTGCGGGGCTGCCCGCCGCCGCATCTTTCCCGCTTTCCGCCACAAGGGCCATTCCGACCGCGCTCCGGCTCCGCTCGGGCCCCTGAATGCCGCGTGCCGGTGGGCCCCGCAAGGCGAAATCGCGCAACTTGTGCCGGTGCGGGCGTTGCGTTATAGACCCCCCGAATTTTCAACCAATCCGCTAGGTCCGACAGACGCGGCGCAGATCCCGCGGGAGCCCATCATGAAGTCCGGCATTCACCCCGATTACCACACCATCACCGTCAAGATGACCGACGGAACCGAGTTCACCACCCGCACCACCTGGGGCAAGGCGGGCGACACCATGGCGCTCGACATCGATCCGAAGTCGCACCCGGCCTGGACCGGCGGCAGCCAGCAGTTGCTCGACCGCGGCGGACGCCTGTCGCGCTTCCAGAAAAAGTTCTCGGGCTTCATCAAGGAAGACGCCGGGAAGAAGTAGCCAGCCGGCTTTGCCGGATTGCCGCATGGCACCACCGGCATCCCTTTCTGCGAAAAATGAAGGATCGCCGGGTCACGCCCGGCGATCGCCTTTTTTGGCTTAGCCGCTTCTGGCTCAGCCTCTGCGCTCGAACGCGGCCTTGAGCATGTCGAGCTGGTGCTCGACCGGATTATTGCCGTTATGCGGCGCGTCCGATGGCGCGTGGATCGTGGCGTCGAGCCGGCGCACCTGATCGGCCAGAACGATCGACCGGCGGATCAGCGACACCAGCGTGTCAGGCAATATCTCCAGGGTCTCCTCGTCGGCCGCAAAGGTCGGCGACAACTTTACCTTGGTCTTTTCCTGATTGACCTGGGAGAGCGACATCTCGCCTTCCTTCACCGCACGATGCAGAAGCAGCCACGAAGCGAGCTGCATCAGCCGCGTTGTGAGGCGCATGCTTTCGGTGGCATAGGTCAAGGCCCCCGCGCGCGACAGCGCCTTGGATTCCTTGCGGCCTGCGCCATCGAGATAGGCCGCCGTTTCTTCGACGAGGCCCATGCCGTCGCGAAACAATTGCGCGAAGGCCTGCGAACCTGCGAGCTTCTCCCGAAACGAGATCGGGCCGTTTGCCTCTGCGGACATTTCCGACATTACGCTACGCCTCACCCCCACGCACCGACCGCCCATGACGTCGCAGATAAGGACGTCAATGAAGTCCGGGCCGGTGCAGCGTCACTTTCTGAATGCCGGAGCATAAAGGCAGGGCGCCAGCCGGGTAAAGCACGGGCGGCAAGTTAATTTGCCGACATAGTTGCCAAGCGGCGGGAGATGCCTTCCCCTGTTTCGATTTGGCACAGAACAAAAAAGAGCCGCCGTTGCCGGCGGCTCAAGTGGATAACAGGGAGGCGTCAAACAGAGTGGACAGGAGCCACTCGATGTCCAGAAGATGGACGCAGACAGTAATACCGGGGAAAGCTTAAAGACGGGTTAAATGCAAAACGATCGGTAAAGCCGAAGCCGAAAATATGCATCTATCGGGAACCGAAATCGCACGCGGTTAACCCTGTTATTTCTTGAAGAACAGATCGGCAGCACTGCGCGACGATTGCTTCTTGGCGATGTCGGCTTCGAGCCGCGCAATCTCTTCGCGCAAGAGTGCAATGCGCTCGTTCAGCTCTGCGACCGACAGCAGTGTCAGGTCCTGACCGATCTCGTGAACGATCTTCTTTTTCGGACGGTCGTCGTCGTCGAATGCGGGCATCGGTCCGGCCTCTCGTTGCGCCGCAAATTTAGCGGCAGCGGAGCGGGTTGTCACACCGGCGCGCCGCGACTATCAGAACCTCCGTTTCCCACCGCGATCCCCACCGGATTTCAGGCAAAGCACCATGACCGATATTCCCGCCCGCATGACCGTCATCGGCATCAAGGAACCGGGAGGCCCCGAGATGCTGGTGCCCGAACAGCGCGACGTGCCGAGGCCCGGCAAGGGCGAAATTCTGGTGAAGGTGGCCGCTGCCGGCGTCAACCGGCCAGACGTGCGCCAGCGCCAGGGCTCCTATCCACCGCCCAAAGGTGCTGGCGACATTCCGGGGCTCGAAATTGCGGGCGAAGTGGTCGCTCTTGGCGAGGGCGTGACCAAGTGGAAACTCGGCGACAAAGTCTGCGCGCTCGTCGTTGCCGGCGGCTATGCCGAATATTGCATCGCGCATGAGAGCCATGCGCTTACGGTACCGCCCTCGCTCACCATGGTCGAAGCTGCGGCCATGCCGGAAACCTTCTTCACCGTGTGGCAGCATCTGATGATGCGCTGCCATTTCAAGAGCGGCGAATGGGTTCTGGTGCATGGCGGCACGTCGGGCATTGGCACCACCGGCATCATGCTGGTGAAGAATTTGGGCGGCCATGTCATCACCACCGCGGGCTCCGACGAGAAATGCGCCGCGGCCAAGAAGCTCGGCGCCGATGTGACGGTGAATTACAAGACGCAGGACTTCGTCGAGGAGACGAAAAAGGCGACGGGCGGCAAGGGCGCCGATGTGATCCTCGATATCGTCGGCGGCGACTATATCGACAAGAATTTCGACGCCGCCGCCGATCAGGGCCGCATCGCACAAATCTCGTTCGCCGGGTCCGCCAAGGCGACCGCAAATTTCGCAAAACTGATGGCCAAGCGGCTGGTGCACGAAGGTTCGACGCTGCGGCCGCGCTCCATTGCCGAGAAGGCCGAGATTGCGCGCGGCATCGAGGAGAAAGTCTGGCCGCTCGTCGCCGCCGGCAAGATCAAGCCGGTGATCGATTCCACCTTCCCGCTGGCAAAGGCCGCCGGCGCGCATGCCCGCATGGAATCGAGCCAGCATATCGGCAAGATTGTGCTGACGGTGGGCTGACGCGGACGGACGGCGCTGATAGCGCCTGGGCCCTTTCCATCGGCTGCGGGAACCCCCTATAACTGCAGTCCTGCCGCACGGCTGCGCCCCGAAAACGGCGTAAATGTCGGACTTCTGTACCTCCACAGGACGGGGAACTTGCCGGAACGCCGCGACAGACACCCAACATCGCGACGCGGAGCAAGCCTGCGGCGAACCATGTCGCGGACAGCCGCAGCGCTTGCATGCGTCTGCGCGATGCTGTGGCTTGCGCTGTTCCCCGCCGCGGCGGTCGATGCCGTCAACGTCCGCACCGACGCCGCCGCCATCGATCTGACCGCTGTCGCCGAGCGGCCCAAGTCCGACGGCGACCGCGTGCAGGTCTCCACCGCGCCGGGGCCGGACGGGATCGTGCGCCGCATCGAAGTGCGCGGCCGAGAGGCCGGCAACCATTGGGCGGTGTTCGCGCTCGCCAATACCGGAGACGAACAGCTCGACCGGCTGATCGTCGTTCCGCATTACCGCATGGTCGGATCCGGATTGTTCTGGCCCGATCTCGGGCTGTCGCGCGTCGTGACCGTCACGCCGAGCGCGGGCGAGCGGCCGGAGCGGCAGGACTCGGCCACCGCCGATGTCTTTCGCATCACGCTCGATCCGGGTTCGGTCGTGACCTATGTGCTTGAGCTGCGATCCGACAAGCTGCCCCAGCTCTATCTGTGGGAACCAGATGCCTACAAGGACAAGGTCAATTCCTTCACGCTCTACTATGGCATCGTCATCGGCATTTCCGGGCTTCTCGCGCTGTTTTTGACCATCCTGTTCGTGGTCAAGGGATCGGTGATGTTCCCTGCGGCTGCGGCGCTCGGCTGGGCCGTCCTTGTCTATATCGGCATTGACTTCGGCTTCTGGGGCAAGGTGTTCGACATGTCAGCGGGCGCCGAGCGTATCTGGCGCGCGATCGGCGAATGCGTGCTGGCGGCGACGCTCCTCGTCTTCCTGTTCGCCTATCTCAATCTCAGCCGCTGGCATGTCCGCTATGCGCATATCACCATCGCCTGGCTTGGGGGATTGGCGGCGCTGATCGCGGTCGCGCTCTACGACCCGGCGGTCGCCTCAGGCATCGCGCGCTTCTCGCTCGCTGGCGTCGCCTTCCTCGGTTTTGCAGTTGTGGTGCTGCTCTCGACCCAAGGGTTTGACCGCGCCGTGCTGCTGATCCCGACCTGGTTCCTGCTGTGCATCTGGACCGTCGCCGCGGGACTCACCATCGGCGGCCTCGTCACCAACGACATCGTCGGCCCCGCGCTGCTCGGCGGCCTGGTGCTGATCGTGATGCTGATCGGTTTCACCGTGATGCAGCACGCCTTTGCCGGCTCGATCGCCCACGGCATCGTGACCGATGTGGAGCGCCGTGCGCTCGCCTTGACCGGCGCCGGCGACATGATCTGGGACTGGGACGTCTCCTCGGACAAGGTCTATACCAGCCCTGAAACCGAGGCGATGCTTGGCCTCAAGCGCGGCGCGCTGGAAGGTTCGGCAGCAAAGTGGCTCGACGTGCTGCACCCGCTCGACCGCGACCGTTTCCGCGCCACGCTCGATAGCGTGATCGAGCAGCGCCGCGGACGGCTGATGGAGGATTTCCGGCTGCGCACGCCGGACGGTCATTATCTGTGGTTCACCCTGAAAGCGCGTCCGGTGGTCGGCTCCGATGGCGAAGTGGTGCGCCTGGTCGGCACGCTGACCGACGTCACCGAATTCAAGACCGCGGAAGAACGCCTGCTGCACGATGCGGTGCACGACAATCTCACCGGTCTGCCGAACCGGCAGCTGTTTCTCGACCGGTTCGAGGCGGTGCTGGCTTTCGCCAAGAACGATCCGGCGATGCGCCCGACCGTGATCGTGATCGACCTCGACCGCTTCAAGCAGGTCAACGATTCCGTCGGCATGGCGGTCGGCGATTCGATCCTGCTAACGCTGGCGCGGCGCCTGACCCGTCTGTTGAAGCCGCAGGATACCCTGGCGCGTCTGTCGGGTGACCAATTCGCGCTGATCCTTCTGTCCGAGCGCGATCCCGGTCGCATCATCGCCTTCGCCGAGAATGTCCGCCGGACCATCCGCGCGCCGATCGCCTTCAACGACCGCGAAATCTTTCTCACCGCCTCGATCGGGCTGTGCCTTGCCGATGCGCAGGCAAACCGCACCGAGGAAATCCTGAAAGACGCGGAACTCGCCATGTATCATTCGAAGCGCATCGGCGGCGACCGCATCGAAGTGTTCAAGGCGGCAATGCGGGCGCGAAAGTCCGACCGGCTGACGCTCGAATCCGAACTGCGCCGCGCCATCGAGCGCGAGGAAATCAAACTTCATTACCAGCCGATCGTGCGGCTCGAAGACCGCACCATCGCCGGCTTCGAATCCCTGGCCCGCTGGGAGCATCCCAAGCTCGGCCGGATGTCGCCTGCAGAGTTTATCACCATCGCCGAGGAGATCGGACTCATCGTCGATCTCGGCATGTTCGTGCTAGAACGCACGGCGCGCCAGCTCAGCATCTGGCAGCGCACGATCCACGCCCAGGAGGCGCTGTTCGCCAGCGTCAATGTCTCATCGAAACAACTGTTGCGACAGGACCTGATCGGGGACTTGCGCACCGTGCTCGCACGTTCGTCGTTGATGCGCGGCACCCTGAAACTGGAACTGACCGAATCCGTGGTGATGGAGAATCCGGAGCAGGCCGCGCAGATTCTGGCGCGCCTGCGCGAACTCGGCGCAGGTCTCGCCCTCGACGATTTCGGCACCGGGCATTCCTCGCTCGCCTATCTCCAGCGCTTCCCGTTCGACACCATCAAGATCGATCAGTCCTTCGTGCGCATGAGCGCCAAGGGCACCCGTCCGGTGATCCTGCGCTCGATCATCGCGCTGGCGCACGATCTCGGTATGGAGACGGTCGCGGAAGGCGCCGAGACCGACTCCGATGCGGTCGAGCTGTATCACATGGGCTGCGAATACGCGCAGGGCTTTGTGTTCGGTCAACCAATGACCGCGGAGGCTGCTACCAAGCTATTGTCCAGCGAGCGAATGGAATTGGCGCGGTAGCACCACCGTCATTCCGGGCCCATGCGAGCTTCTGCACCCCGGAATTCGGAAAGCATCGGATGCTCTCGATCGGTCCGCGCGTGGCGCTGGGATCCGGACCGCCCGCTGCGCGGCGTCCCGGGACGACAAAGTCTCAAGCGTGCCCCGCCTCGCTCGAGAGCATGCCCGGCGCGATGCCGAGCTTGCGCATGGCGCGCTCGTATTTGTATTGCGGATCGCCGAAGATCAGGTCCGAATCGGCGGAGCAATGCAGCCATCCGTTGTTCTGAATCTCGCTTTCGAGCTGGCCGGGCGCCCAGCCGGCATAGCCGAGTGCCAGGATCGCACTCGAGGGTCCGTCGCCACTGGCGATCGCCTTGAGAATGTCGATGGTCGCGGTGAGGCAGATGCCGTCGTCGATCGGCAGCGTCGAATTCTCGATAAAGAAATCCGCCGAATGCAGCACGAAGCCGCGCCCGGTTTCGACCGGACCGCCCTTCAGAACCATGATGTCGTCATTGCGCGTCGCCACCTGGATGGCGTCGCGGTCGGGCACCACATTCAGCTGCACCAGAAGATCCGGAAATTTGATGTTGCTGGCCGGCTGGTTGACGACGATCCCCATCGCGCCTTCGGACGAATGCGCGCAGATATAAACCAGCGTCCGGGCGAAACGGTCGTCGCTCATCGACGGGGAGGCGATCAGCATCTGCCCGTCGAGATAGCCGCGCGCCGACTTGCCACCTGAGGCCTTGAGGCCCAGTCCCGCTTTCGGAATCTTCATGTCTTGAAGGTTAACCCCTTCACGCCGCCTTGGGAAAGGGAAGTTTGGCCACACCTCACGGCGAATTCAGTGGTCGCCTACGCCCAAATTGCCTAGATCACTGCGATGTTTCCGGCCCTCCCCCGCTTTGTCCTGATCGCTGCAATCGCCCTCGCCGGCGCGGTTCCGGCTGCGATATCCGCCCACGCCGCGGAATCGGGATGGGACGGTGACCAGCGCGCGGCCGTGCGGCTTGTTTCGGGGGGTACCAAAGTCGACGATGGCGGTCCGACGCTGCGTGCAGGAGTTGAAATCCGCCTGGCGCGCGGATGGAAGACCTATTGGCGGTATCCTGGTGATTCCGGGGTTCCGCCCCATTTCGACTTCTCCAAATCCGAAAATGTGAAATCGGTCGACGTCTTGTGGCCTGCACCCGAGCGATTCGACGAGGCCGACGGCATCATCATCGGCTATCGGGACAACGTGATTTTCCCGGTCCGCATCGAACCGGAGGATCCGGCCAGGCCGGTCACGCTGAGGCTCGCGCTCGATTATGCGATCTGCGAGAAGGTCTGTATTCCGGTCCAGGCCAAGGCCGTCCTGGCTCTCAAGGGAGGCGGCACCCCGGCACCCGCGGTCGCGGCAGCCGAAAAATCGGTGCCACGCCCGATGCCGCTCGGCGCCAACGCGCCTTTGTCGGTCAAGGCCGTGCACCGCGACAACGGGACGCGACCCGAACGCATTCTGGTCGATATCGCCGCCCGCGACGCGTCGGCCGTGACCGCCTTTGCGGAAGGTCCCTCCGCCGATTGGGCGCTGCCGGTCCCCGATAAGGTCGATGGCGCACCCGCTGGACAGCAGCGCTTTTCCTTCGCACTCGACGGCCTGCCGCCCGGCGCAAGCGGCAAAGGCGCGGAGCTGAAAGTTACTGCGGTCGCCGGCACCGAGGCCATCGAGACCACCTTCCGGCTCGACTAACGCTCCGCCCCCGCCTATTTTGCCTCGCCTTTCCGTGCGGCCGGTCGGACCGCGCGACAACAACGTGACACGCAGAGAGGATTCCATGGCCATCAAGGTCGGCGATACATTGCCCAACGCCACGTTCCGCGTCATGACGGCGGACGGCCCGAAGCCGAAAACGACCGACGAGGTCTTCAAGGGCAAGAAGGTCGTTCTCTTTGCGGTGCCCGGCGCCTTCACGCCGACCTGCACCAAGAACCACCTCCCCGGTTTCGTCGCCAATGCCGCAGCGATCAAGGCCAAGGGCATCGACGCCATCGCCGTCACCGCGGTCAACGATCCGTTCGTCATGGCCGCCTGGAAGAGCGCGGCCGGCTCCGACGATATCGAATTCCTCGCCGACGGCAGCGCGGACTTCGCCAAGGCGATCGGGCTTGAACTCGACGCCTCGGGCGGCGGGCTCGGCATCCGCTCCAAGCGCTATTGCATGGTGGTCGACGACGGCGTGGTGAAGTCGCTTGCGGTCGAGGACGCGCCCGGCAAGGCCGATGTATCGAGCGCCGAGGCGCTGCTCAAGGCGCTTTAGTCTATCGATGCGTCATGCGCGGGCTTAACCGGCGCACCCATCTCCAAAAGGTTTATTTTGGAAAACGATGGATTGCCGGGTCGCGCTGCTTCGCAGCGGCCCGGCAATGACCATCAGGATTTCAGCCGCAATTCCGCAATCCCCGCGCGCGCCAGTTCGTCGGCGCGTTCGTTGAGGTCATGTCCGGCATGGCCCTTGACCCAGTGCCATTTGACCTCGTGGCGCGCCAGCGCCGCATCGAGGCGCTGCCAAAGATCGACATTCTTCACCGGCTTCTTGTCGGCAGTGCGCCAGCCATTTCTCTTCCAGCCATGGATCCAGCCGGAAATGCCGTTCCGCACATATTGGCTGTCGGTATAGAGATCGACCCGGCACGGCTTGTTCAACGCCTCCAACGCCGAAATCGCCGCCATCAATTCCATGCGGTTGTTGGTGGTATGCGCCTCGCCGCCCTTCAACTCCTTGGTATGCGCGCCCGATTGCAGAATAGCACCCCAGCCCCCCGGCCCGGGATTACCCGAACAGGCGCCGTCAGTATGGACGATGACGTGCGGCAGGCTCATTGCGAGGGCTTCGTTTCCGGCAGACTCACGCGAGCTCCCGCGCCTCGATGCCGTAATCGTGCACGGACTTGGCGTGCTGATGGAAGCGCAGCTTGCGGAAATATTCCTGCGGCGCCTTCGGCCGCACCAGGGCGCCCGGCGGAACATTCAGCCAGTCGACCACGCGCGTTGCGAGAAAGCGAAGCGCCGCGCCCCGGGCCAGCAGCGGCAACGCCGCGAGTTCGGCGTCGGTCAGCGCGCGCACCCTGGCATAGCCCTGCAACAGGGCGCGCCCCTTGGTGACGTTGTAGGAATGATCGTTCTCAAAACACCAGGCGTTGAGAGAGATCGCAACGTCATAGGCCAGCATGTCGTTGCAGGCGAAATAGAAATCGATCAGGCCGGTTAGTGTCTCGCCGAGAAAGAACACATTGTCCGGAAACAGATCGGCATGGATCACGCCCTGCGGCAGATCGCGCGGCCACACCCCTTCCAGAAAATCCAGTTCGGCGCCAATCGCATCCAGCATGCCATGCTGGATGGTGTCGATGCGGTCGGCGCAGGATTCGAATAGCGGCCGCAGCTTCGGCACCGCCAGCGCATTGGCGCGATGACCCGAAAAATCGGCGGCTGCGAGATGCAGCTTCGCCAGAGCCTCTCCCACGGCGGCGCAATGGCGTGCCTCCACCCGTCGCATCCACACGCCATCAAGAAAGGTAACGATAGCGGCCGCGCGTCCGCAGAGTTCGCCGAGAGTGCGGCCGTCGCGCATGCGCACGGGCTGCGGGCAATTGATGCCGCGTACCGCCAGGTGCTCCATCAAGGCGACGAAGAACGGCAGGTCCTCGACCGCGACCAGCCGCTCGTACAGCGTCAGAATGAAATAGCCGGCCTCGGTGTGTAGGAGAAAGTTGGAATTCTGTACGCCCTCGGCGATGCCCTTGTAGGATAACAACTTGCCGAGATCGTAATCGGCAAGAAAGGCATCGAGGTCTTCGGCCGAAACGTCAGTATAGACCGCCACCCGCTTACTCCGCGGCTTCGGGGCGCAGTGGACGCGGCAGCGGAAAGAACATGTTTTCCTCGGTGGCCGACATGGTCTCCACATTCAGCGCGTAACGGGTGTCGAAGGCGTCGAGCACTTCCTCGACCAGCACTTCGGGCGCGGAAGCACCGGCGGTTACGCCGAGCGAGGTTAGGCCGCCAAGCCGGTCCCAGTCGATATCGGCGGCGCGCTGGACCAGGACCGCATAGGGGCAACCGGCGCGCTCCGCCACTTCCTTCAGGCGCTGCGAATTGGAGGAATTCGGCGCCCCCACCACGACCATCGCCTCGACCAGCGGCGCGACCAGCTTCACCGCCTCCTGGCGATTGGTGGTGGCGTAGCAGATATCCTCACGGTGCGGGCCGACGATGGACGGGAACCGCGCACGCAGAACCTCCACAATCCCGGCCGTATCATCGACCGAAAGCGTGGTCTGCGTCACGAACGCGAGATTGTTCGGATTCCTCGGGACGAAGCTGAGGGCCTCCTCGCGGGTCTGGACCAGGGTGACGGCGCCTGGCGGCAATTGCCCCATGGTGCCGACCACCTCCGGATGCCCAGCGTGACCGATCAGCAGGATCTCCCGGCCGCGGCGGAAATGGATGTCGGCCTCGCGATGCACCTTGGTGACCAGGGGGCAGGTGGCATCGAGGGTGATGAAGTTGCGCTGCCTGGCGGTCTCGGGCACCGATTTGGGCACCCCATGTGCCGAAAATACCACCGGCGCGTCGGTCTGCGGGATTTCGTCCAGTTCCTCGACGAAAATCGCGCCCTTGGCTTTCAGGCTGTCCACCACATACCGATTGTGGACAATCTCGTGCCGGACATAGACCGGCGGACCATAGAGCGCGAGCGCCCGTTCGACCGAGTCGATGGCGCGCACGACCCCGGCGCAGAAGCCGCGCGGAGAACAAAGAATCACCCGGAGCGGCGGCTTTTCGCCGCCCGGCATGCCCGTCGGACCGGTCATGGGCTCAGGTTTCATCGGATTCGCTCCCTGCGAGATGGGGTCGGCAGCCCTCCGAAGTCAAGCCGCGGCATTCGACTTAACGCCTCGGAAAAGCTATAATGGTAATGGTCCGAGGCATGGGCTGCTGGGGCACGCAACGATGTCAATCCAGATGAAACTTTTGGCGGCAGGGCTTGCCATCTCGCTTGGCGGCTGTGTCAGCACGGGCGGCGGCTACCACGTCGAAAACGCCACCGGCCAGCCGATCCCGCAGCACGCGCTGGCCGACGAGGTCTATCTCGACGGGACCGGGCCGAGCGCCCGCCGTATTGCCAGCACCCCGTCTGGCGCGATGGCTGAACGGCGTTATGTCGCGCCCTCTGCGCAAGAGGCGCCGACCCGTGCCGTGGTCCGTACCCGCCCGACCGCGATCGAGCGCGCCGATCAGATGTCAAGCACCACCGGTTCCCGGCATTCGGTCCAGGCCGAAGCAAGTGCGGCAGACGCCAACAAGCCGTTCTCGGATCAATGGTGGGAAAAGGAACGGCGTGAGGACGCCCGCCTGAAACGGGTCATGGATATCTGCAGCGGCTGCTGAGCCCCAAAGCGCGCAGACGTCCGCCAAGACGTTCGAAGACCTACAGGATCCACCTACAGGATCCAGGGGATCTGCCGAACCGGCCGGGAAGGCTTTCGGCGGCGGTTGCTCCGCGGCCGCGCAAGGCCTATATTCCCGCCATCCCTGTCATCCCCGATGACGACTGTTTCGCCTTCAAATACGCCCTGACGGGCGGGCGGAGCGCGAAGGAGATTTTTGCCATGCAGGAAGCGCCGCTGATGCCGAAAGCCACCGCCGTGTGGCTGGTCGAGAACACCGCGCTGTCGTTCGATCAGATCGCCGAGTTCTGCAAGCTGCATCCGCTCGAGGTGAAGGCGATCGCCGACGGCGATTCCGCGCAGGGCATCAAGGGGCTCGATCCGATCCAGACCGGCCAGCTGACCCGTGAGGAAATCGAACGCGCTGAAGGCGACAAGAACCGCCGGCTGCACCTTGCCGATCGCAAGGTCCGCGTGCCCGAACAGAAGACCAAGCGCGGCCCGCGCTACACCCCGGTGTCGCGGCGCCAGGACCGTCCGAACGCGATCCTCTGGCTGATCCGCAACCATCCGGAATTGAAGGACAGCCAGATCATGCGGCTGGTCGGCACCACCAAGTCGACGATCCAGAGCATCCGCGAACGCAGCCACTGGAACGCACCCAATCTGAGCCCGCTCGATCCGGTGACGCTCGGCCTGTGCTCGCAGATCGACCTCGACATGCAGGTCGCCAAGGCCGCGAAGGAAAAACCCGCGCCGTCCGATCACGAGCGCGTCACCCTGCTGCCGGCCGCCGTCACGACCGCGCCCGAGCCGGAGCCGGAGGACAGCCGCGCCGCTGCAGCTGCGGCAAAATCGCAGGAAGACGCCGATGTCGCTTCAGTCTTCGCCAAGCTGAAAAAGATCGGCGGCACCCGGCCGGACGAGAACTAAGATCAATCCACCGCAAGCTTGCCCTTGGCGACCGTCTCGCGCCAAATCTCGGCCTCGGACTTGGCAGCTTTCGCAAATTGCGCCGGCGTCTCGCCGCCCGGCAGGAAGCCTAGCTCTGCGAGTTTCTTGGCGACGGCCTCGTCCTGCAGCGCCGCTTTCACCGCGGCATGGATCGCGTCGATCGCCGCCTGCGGCGTCTCTTTCGGCGCGGCCAATCCCCACCAGTTTTCGGCGACATAACCCGGCACGCCGCTTTCGCTCGCGGTCGGAACGTCCGGCACATTGGGCAGCCGCTTGTCAGCAGCAACCGCCAGTGCCTTGGCCTTGCCGGATTGAACGAACGCACGCCCGACGCCCCAGCCGGCGAGATAAAGCTGAACATCATTGGTGATCAGCGCCTGCATGGCCGGCGGCGCACCGCGATAGGGCACATGCACCAGTTCGATGCCGGCCAGTTGCTTCAGTCTCTCCACCGCCAGATGCGGGGTGGTGCCGACACTCGGCGACGAATAGCTGAGCTTGCCCGGATTCTTCTTTGCGTATTCGACGAACTCGCCCAGCGTCTTCACCGGCACCGACGGGTTCATGTACATCACCGACGGCACCACCGCGACCCGCGTGATCGGCACGAATTCGGTCAGCGGATCGAAGCTGGTCTTCGGAAACATGAACTGGTTGATCACGAAATTGTTGGTCGCACCCATCATCAGCGTGTGACCGTCCGGCGGGGCACTCGCCACCGCCTTGGCGCCGATCATGCCGCCGCCGCCGCCGCGCGCATCGATGACAATCGGCTGGCCGAGTTTCTTCTCCATCGCCTCAGCGATCAGCCGCATGATCGTGTCGCCGGCACCGCCCGCGGCATAGGGCACGATCACCGTGACCGGCCGGTCGGGGAACGCTGCAAAGGCGCGATGTGGCGCGAACGCTGCGGCTGCCGCCGCGGTTGCAAGGAAGGCGCGTCGGGTCAGTCGGATCATGATGTATCTCCGGTTCACAGGTCGATGCGCATCAGGTCATGAGCGATCTGCAGCGGGCCCCGGTAGACGCTGCGGATTTCCGAAACGAAAGCGTCGATCTGATGCGGCCCCATCAGGTCGACCGGCAGATGTTTCCCGGCTGCACGCTTGAGCACCGGACAGAGCGAATCCACGTGCCCGATATGAGTGGCGACCACCTGTTTCACGCCGGCTTCGACCGCGAGCCGGCCCAGGTCCTGCGGGCTGGTATGCGAAAAGGTGCCGACCTTTGATTGCCGCCGATGTTCGATGAAGGCTTCGGTGAACGTGCATTCGTGAATCAGTAGATCAGCGCCGCGCGACAGCGGCAGAATATTGTCGCAGGGCGCGGTATCGCCGGAGAACACCACCACCTTGCCTTCGGCTTCGATGCGAAAGCCGTAGCAGGGCGATATCTCCGCCGGGATGTGGTCCATCAGCGCCGCGGTGACGCGAACCTCACCATCGTTAAGAACGACGCCCTCGCCATATTCCGTCACCTTGGGCCGGATGGCCTCCATATTGGCCTGCCGCGCCGGATAGGCGCCGCGTGCCCGGATGTCGGCGTCGAAGGCGCCGTTCTCGAACAGATGGCTGACCATCTTCTTCGTCCCGTCGGGACCGTAGATGTTGAGCGCGCCGACACGATTCAGGATCCAGCCCGAGATCACAAAGAACGGCAATTCGCAGACGTGATCGTGATGCAAATGCGTGAAAAACAGATCGCCCACCTCGGCAGGGTTCACATCAGCCCGCATGAGTTGGCGTGTGGCGCCATGCCCGCAATCGAGCATCAGATGCCGGCCGCTATCCAGCGTGATCAGGATCGCGGTGTGGCAGCGAACGGGATCGGGCAACGCCGCGCCGGTACCGAGCATCACGATCCGCATGGGTAGCCCTCCTGTTACCCTCATTATGAGCGGGCGTTGTGATAAATTAAAATCGCGTTATGCTATGAGATGATAACTCACGGGAATAATAGTCATGTCAGCCCTGCGGATGCGGCATCTCGACGTGCTGCTCGCGGTCGCGGCCGAAGGCTCGATGCAGCGCGCGGCGCAGCGCGTCCACCTCACCCAGCCCGCGATCTCCAAGCTGGTCCGCGAACTGGAGACGATGTTCGGCGCGACGTTGTTCGAGCGCTCGAAACGCGGCGTCGCGCTGACTGAAAGCGGCCGCGCACTCGCGATCCGCGCCGAATATCTCGTCAACGATGTGAGGCGCGCCCACGAGGAAGTTGCGGCGATCGGCCGGGGCACACTCGGCTCGCTGCGCATCGGCGCCTTACCGGTTGTGGAAAGTTCGCTGCTGCCACAAGCCCTGATGGCGTTGCGCCGGATCGCACCGTCCCTGCACATCCGCATCCAGGACGGAACCAGCGCGGCGCTGCTCGCATCGCTCCGTCGCGGCGAAATCGACTGCGTCATCGGCCGGATGGACGCGGAGGCATCCGGAAACGACCTTCGCGCCGAGAAGTTGCTGCGGCTCCCGGTCCGGATCGTTGCGCGCCGTCGGCATCCTTTGGCACAGCAAAAGAAACTGACCGCGAGACAGCTTGCCGCCTATCCCTGGGTGCTGCCGCAGTACGGTGCGCCGATCCGCACCGTGATCGACGGCGTGTTCGCCGGAGCCGGACTTCCAGCGCTGGTTCCGTTGGTCGAATCCACTTCGATACGGCTAAACTACGAGCTTGTGCGCTCTTCGGAGATGATCGGCGTGATGCCCGAAGATGCGGCGCAGGATTATCTGGCTGGCCGCGCGCTCAGCATTCTCGCCTTCGATCTTGGCGACTGGCTGCCTTTTGTCGGCGTGACGACCCGTATGGCGCCAGCCTCGCAGTCGCTAAACCTGTTCCTGCGTGTGTTACGCGAAACCAGTGAATCCTCGCCCAAGCGTTAAGCGGAGCGTTTGGTACGCATCCGTTCGACGTTGTGGCCTGTCTGCACTAGTGCTGTGCCGGTACGCCGCTATTCTCCGCGCACTCGTCGGCGGGGGGCGTCGAAGGGAAGTTGGATGAAATTGCAGGTTATTCTGGCCTTGTCGGCGGCCGCCGCATTCACTGCGCAGGCTGCCGCCGAACCGGCCCCGCTGCGGTACGCTGCCGCATCCGTATATGTTTCACCCGATGCCGCTCCTGCGCCGCCGCAGCGCGTGCCGGCCTCGGCGCTTCCGTCGGCCTCGGCTGCCGTCAATTCGTCCGCTGGCAGTGAGACAAGGCCGCGGCCGCGACAGGTGCGGCGCGCGGCGCCGGCACAGCAACCCGTGCAGCCGCGGCAGCCAACGTGGCAGGAGCGCATGCGCGCCATGTGGGGGTTTGACAATGCCCCTGCCGGCCAGGACGCAGCTCAGCCGCTCTATCCGCGCCGTCCGGGCTATACGCAGCGCCCGAATAACCGGCTGCTGTTCGGGCGGTTCTATACCCGCATCCCGCGCCAGACCGTGGCCTTCGAGGGCAACCATGCCCCCGGCACCATTATCGTTCGCCACAGCGAGCGGCGTCTCTATTACGTGCTCGGCAACGGCCAGGCGATCCGTTACGCGGTCGCGGTCGGGCGCGAGGGCGCGGCCTGGTCGGGTACGTCGACGGTCTCCAACAAACGTGAATGGCCAAACTGGACGCCGACTCCCGCCATCCTGCGGCGCCAGCCCGATCTCCCGCGCTTCATGGAAGGCGGTCCGCAGAACCCGATGGGCGCGCGCGCGCTCTATCTTGGCGATACGCTGTACCGCATCCACGGCACCAACGAGCCCTGGACCATCGGCGAGGAAGTCTCGTCCGGCTGCATCCGCATGACCAACGAGGACGTCATCGACCTCTATAACCGCACGCGCCTCGGCGCGCGGGTGATCGTGCAGCGCTGAGCAGTACGGCGGTCGAGGCCGCCAATCGGGGCGGAGCAAGAGAGATACAGGGGGCGTTCGCAACGGAATGTTGCGGGAGCCAGACGGCCGGGCGAAAGCCCGGCCGATTTTGCATTCGTGTTTCGCAAAATGAAATTCTTATTTTAGGCGTGGATGGCCGGGACAAGTCCGGCCATGACGGTGAGAGATACAAGGCATAAAAAGATCGCTCACCCGCCCCTGCCCTTCACCGCCGCGCCGATTTCGTCCAGCACCTTGGGATCCTCAATCGTTGCCGGCATCGTCCACGCTTCGCCGTCGGCAATCTTCTTCATCGTGCCGCGCAGGATTTTTCCCGAGCGCGTCTTCGGTAGCCGCGGCACGGTGATCGCGAGCTTGAAGGCCGCGACCGGACCGATCCGCTCGCGCACGAGACCGACGATCTCCTTCTCGATCACCGCGTGATCGCGCGTCACGCCCGCCTTCAGCACCACGAAGCCGCAGGGCACTTCGCCCTTCAGCGTATCGGCCATGCCGATCACCGCGCATTCGGCAACGTCGGGATGCGAGGCCAGCACTTCCTCCATGCCGCCTGTGGACAAACGATGCCCCGCGACATTGATGATGTCGTCGGTGCGGCCCATCACATGCACATAGCCGTCCTCGTCCTTGAAGCCGGCATCGGCGGTTTTGTAATAGCCGGGAAATTCGGCGAGATAGGCCTCGCGGAAACGCTCGTCCTGCTGCCACAAAGTCGGGAATGCGCCGGGCGGCATCGGCAGTTTGGCGACGATCGAGCCGATGGTGCCGGCCGGCACTTCCTTGCAGCTCTCGTCGACGATGCGGATGTCCCAGCCCGGCATCGGCACGGTCGCGGAGCCGTGCTTCACCGGAAGCATGCCGAGCCCCACCGGATTGCCGGCGATGCACCAGCCGGTCTCGGTCTGCCACCAATGGTCGATCACAGGCTTGCGCAGTTTCTCCTCGGCCCATTCCACGGTCGGCGGATCGGCGCGCTCGCCCGCCAAAAACAGCGTGCGGAATCTTGAGAGATCGTATTGCGGCAGCAATTTCGCGTCCGGGTCTTCCTTCTTGATGGCGCGAAACGCGGTCGGCGCAGTGAAGAAGGCGACCGCCTTGTGCTGCGCGATCACACGCCAGTAAGCGCCGGCATCCGGCGTGCCGACCGGCTTGCCTTCATACATGATCGAGGTCGCGCCATGAATCAGCGGCCCGTACACGATGTAGGAATGCCCGACCACCCAGCCGATATCGGAGCCGCACCACCAGACTTCGCCCGGATCCACGCCGTAGAGATTTTTCATCGACCATTTCAGCGCGACCGCGTGTCCGCCATTGTCGCGCACCACGCCCTTCGGAATGCCGGTCGTGCCAGACGTGTAAAGAATGTAAAGCGGATCGGTCGCCAGCACCGGCACGCAATCGGCGCTCTTTTTCGCCGCGATGGCGGCGTCGCGCAGCGTCGCCCAGTCGTGATCGCGGCCTTCGATCAGACCCGCCTGTTCCTGCGGCCGCTGCAGGATCATGCAGGCGGATGGCTTTGCTTCCGCCATCGCGATCGCTTCGTCGAGCAGCGGCTTGTATTTGACGATACGGCCGGGCTCGATGCCGCAGCTTGCCGACAGCACGAGCTTCGGCTTGGCGTCGTCGATGCGCTTTGCGAGTTCCTTCGCAGCAAAGCCGCCAAACACCACCGAATGGATGGCGCCGATGCGCGCGCAGGCCAGCATCGCAAACACCGCCTCCGGCACCAGCGGCATATAGATGATGACCCGGTCGCCCTTGCCGACGCCAAAATCCTGCAGGATCGCGGCGAGCGTCGCCACTTCGAACAGCATCTCTTCGTAGGAATAGGACGCGACCGTCGCGGTGACGGGGGAGTCGTAGATCAGCGCCGCCTGCTTGGCGCGGCCGCCTGCGACATGGCGGTCGAGCGCGTTGTAGCAGGTGTTAAGCACCCCGCCCGCGAACCAGCGGCCATAGACACCCATCGCAGGGTCGAACACCCTTTTGGCCGGGTCGAACCAGTCGATCTCCTTGGCCGCCTCGGCCCAGAAGCCCTCAGGGTCGCGCTGCCATCGGGCATAGACCTCGTGATAGCGGCTCACGGTTTTGGCATCCATGGTTTCATTCCTCCGTCTCCCGTCACCCTGAGGCGCTTGGCAAAGCCAAGCTTCGAAGGGTGCGGCCTGGCATTCTTCGAGGCTTGCTCGCTTCCACTCGCTCGCGCCTCAGAATGCCGGGCATTATCGCTTTGCCCGCATTGTGGGCGAGCGCCGCCCCTTTGCAAGCGCGACCGAGGTCGAAAGCACCACGCAGGCGCGCCATTCGCAAAAAGCACTAGCCGCAGCGCGGTGGACCGGGTTTGATCCGCCGCAAAACGAGACCCCCTCCTTGACCCTCCCCACCGACCCCGTTTTCTGGATCGTCGCCATTATCGCCGTGACGCTCCTTGGCCTTGCCAAGGGCGGCTTTACCGGCGTCGGCATGGTGGCGACCCCGCTCTTCGCACTGATCGTTCCGCCGCTGCAGGCGGTGGCGATCATGCTGCCGATACTGCTGGTGCAGGACGTGGTCTCGGTCTGGGCCTACCGGCGGCACTGGGATGCCTGGAATTTGAAGGTGCTGATCCCGGGCGCTCTGATCGGGATCGCCGCTGCAGGCTTTCTTGCGGCCTATGTGCCGGACGCCGCGGTGCGGCTCGCGGTCGGCATCATCGGCGTGTCTTTCGTGCTGTGGCAATGGTTCGGTCCCAAAAGCGGCGATATCGGCATCCGGCCGAGCGCCGCAAGCGGGGTGTTCTGGGGTGCGATCTCCGGCTTCACCTCGACACTTGCCAATGCCGGCGCGCCGCCCTGGCAGGTGCACATGATGCCGCAGCAATTGCCGAAGCTGATCTTCGCCGGCACCGCGACCATGTATTTCGCCGCGACCAATCTGGCGAAGGTGATCCCCTATTTCGCGCTCGGCCAGTTCACGACCGACAATCTTCTGACCTCTGCAGTGCTGTTTCCGCTGGCGATCGCCACGAATTTCCTCGGCATCTGGCTGGTGCGCGTCACGCCGCAGGCGCTGTTCTACAAGATCGTGTACGTGATCACCTTCGCGATCTCGCTCGAACTGATCCGCAACGGCGTCATGGGCTTTGCGGGCTGACCCTGACGAATGTCGATCATCACAGATCCCTTGTTCTATGCAGTCGCGATACCGGCAATTCTCGCGCTTGGATTGTCGAAGGGCGGCTTTGCCGGTATCGGCGTGCTGGCGACGCCCCTGACGGCGCTCTATCTGCCGCCACTTGAGGCGGCTGCACTGATCCTGCCGGTGCTGATCGTGCAGGATGCCATCTCGGTCTGGTGGTACCGTAAGGACTACGACCCCTGGAACCTCAAGGTGCTGTTGCCCGGCGCGCTCGCCGGGATGGGGCTCGCCTGGATTTTCGCGGCCTATGTCAGCGACGCGGCGCTGCGAATATCGGTCGGCGTGATCGGCATTTCGTTCGTGATCTATTCGATGTTCGCCTACATTCCGGCGGAGGGACGCAGGACATCGGCGGCAAGCGGCGTGTTCTGGGGCGCCGTCTCGGGCTTCACCTCGTTCCTGTCGCAGGCGGGCGGACCGCCGTTTCAGGTCCATACGCTGCCGCAAAGGCTGCCGAAGCTCACGCTGGTCGGCACCACCACGATTTTCTTCGCCATCGTCAATGCGTTGAAGATCGGCCCCTATTTCGCGCTCAGCCAGTTCTCGATGGTGAATTTCGCAACCTCGCTGGTACTGCTGCCGCTCGCGGTCGCGGCGAATGCCCTCGGAATCTGGCTGGTGCGGGTGACGCCGATGGAACTGTTCTACCGCATCGCTTACACGCTGGTTTTCTGCGTCTCGGTGATGCTGCTGTGGCAGGGCGTCACAGGCTTGATGAAGGGATGAGGCTGCGTCACTGTGCTGACACAGGCCGTTTCTAGCGTTCTGCGTCATGGCCGGGCTTGACCCGGCCATCCACGTCTTGCCGCTGACAAGAAAGACGTGGATGCCCGCAACAAGCGGGGGCATGAGGATGGAGAACGCATGCGCGCCGTTGTCACCTTGAGCATCGCCCTCATGACCCTTCCCGCATCAGCCTTCGACCTTCAGGGCCATCGCGGGGCGCGGGGGCTTGCGCCGGAAAACACCATCGTCGGTTTCGAGACCGCGCTACGCATCGGCGTCACCACGTTGGAACTCGACCTCGCCATGACGAAAGACGGCGTTCTGGTCGTCAGCCACGATTCCTCTCTCAATCCCGACCATACCCGCGCGCCGGACGGCGAATTCCTCAAAGCACCCGGCCCGGCGATCCGTTCCCTCACCTTCGACGAATTGCAGGCCTACGACGTCGGCCGCATTAAGCCCGGCACCGCGTATGCCGCGCGCTTTGCCTCGCAGCAGGGGGCCGATGGCGTGCGCATCCCGAAGCTGACCGAGGTGTTCGATCTGGTGAAACGCAACGGCGCCGACCACATCCGCTTCAATATCGAGACCAAGCTGACGCCGACCTCCGAACCCGACACACCCGACCCGGAGACCTTTGCCGCCGCGCTGGTGAAAGCGATCCAGGATGCAGGGCTGACGAAGCGCGCCAGCATCCAGAGCTTCGACTGGCGCACGCTGATGGTTGCGAAGCGCCTCGCGCCCGAAATCGAGCGCGTCTGCCTCACCATCCAGAGTCCCGGCGAGGACAATATCCGCCGCAACCTGCCCGGTCCCTCGCCCTGGACCGCGGGCCTCGACATCGACGATCACGACGGCTCGGTGCCACGGCTGGTGAAGGCTGCGGATTGTCAGGTCTGGTCGCCGTTCTTCCGCAACGTCTCCGCGGCGCTGGTGAAGGAAGCGCACGATCTCGGGCTGAAGGTCATCCCGTGGACCGTCAACGAAATGGCCGACCTCGAACTGATGTACCAGACCGGCATCGACGGCATCATCTCGGATTATCCGGACCGGGCGCGAGCGGCCCTGCCGAAGGGGATCGCGGCGCCGCAGCCGGTGATGGTGCGCTGAGCGGTCGCTCGCAATTTCTTACCCTGCCCCTTGTGGGAAGGGTAAAGACGAGGCAACCGACTTTCGGTATCGCGTTGCTTAGGAGCAATTGATCGCCACCTTGTCCCTCCCTATCCTTGCCTCATCCAAGGGAGGCAACAACAATGGCGACAACGCCGCAACACCTGACGCCTTACGACATCGACCTCGACCGCAACCCGGCCAATTACCAGCCGCTCACGCCGCTGCAATTCCTGGAGCGTGCAGCGTCGACCCATCCCGATCACACTGCGATGATCCACGGGCCGCTGCGGCGCGATTATCGCGACTTCTATGCCCGTGCGAGGCGCCTTGCCTCGGCGCTGACGAAACGCGGCATTACGCGCGGCGATACGGTCTCGGTCGTGCTCGCCAACACGCCCGCGATGCTCGAATGTCATTACGGCGTGCCGATGACCGGCGCCGTACTCAACACCATCAACACCCGGCTCGATGCGGCCGTGAATGCCTTCACCCTCGACCATGCCGAAGCGAAGGTGCTGATCGTCGACCGCGAATTCTCCCGCGTGATGAAGGATGCGCTGTCCCGCGCCAAGGTGAAGCCGCTGGTGATCGATTACGACGATCCCGAATACAACGGTGACGGCGAGCGCATCGGCGCCCTCGAATACGAGGATTTCCTGAAGGAAGGCGATCCGGATTTCGCATGGACGATGCCGGACGACGAATGGGACGCGATCTCGCTGAACTATACCTCGGGGACCACCGGCGATCCGAAGGGCGTGGTTTACCACCATCGCGGCGCGTATCTCCTCGCCACCGGCAATGTGCTGACCTGCTCGATGCGCAAGCATCCGGTCTATCTGTGGACGCTGCCGATGTTCCATTGCAACGGCTGGTGCTTTCCGTGGTCGATCTCGGTGGTCGCCGGCACCCATGTCTGCCTGCGCCAGGTGCGCGCACCGGCGATGTACGATGCCATCGCCAGCCACAAGGTGACGCATCTGTGCGGCGCGCCGATCGTGATGGCGACGCTGCTCAACGCGCCGGCGAACGAGAAGAAGCCGCTGCCGCATGTGGTCGAATTCTTCACCGCCGCAGCACCGCCGCCGGAAGCCGTGCTCGCCGGCATGAAGGAGGCGGGATTTAACGTCACGCATCTTTACGGCCTGACCGAAAGCTATGGCCCGGCCGTGGTCAACGACTGGCACAGCCAATGGGACGCGCTCTCCTCCGCCGACCAGGCCGCGAAGAAGGCGCGGCAAGGGGTACGCTATGGCGCGCTCGAAGCGCTGGACGTGATGGACCCCGAGACCATGCAGCCGGTTCCGCGCGACGGCGCCTCGATGGGCGAGGTCATGATGCGCGGCAATGTCATCATGAAGGGTTATCTTAAGAACCCGTCCGCGTCGGCCAAGGCGTTTGCCGGCGGCTGGTTCCATACCGGCGACCTCGGCGTGATGCATCCGGACGGCTATATCCAGCTCAAGGACCGCTCCAAGGACATCATCATTTCCGGCGGCGAGAACATTTCATCGATCGAAGTCGAGGACGCGCTCTACAAACATCCCGCTGTGCAGGCTGCAGCCGTGGTGGCGAAGCCCGACGAAAAATGGGGCGAGACCCCTTGCGCCTTCGTCGAGCTGAAGCCCGGCTCAAGCGCCAGCGCCGACGACCTGATCGTCTGGTGCAGGCAGAATCTCGCCGGCTACAAGGTGCCGCGCCACATCGTGTTCCGCGAATTGCCGAAGACCTCGACCGGCAAGATCCAGAAATTCAAGCTGCGCGACATGGCGCGGGAGACCTGAAGGTCCACTAGGATACCCGACCGCTATGCGAATTTCGCCGAGCTTTCGCAGTACGAGCGCGAGAACCTCGATTACCTCATCGAGGTCGAAGCGCGCGACAACCGCATCGCGGTGATCGCGCCGCATGGCGGATTCATCGAGCCGAACACCACACCGATCGCACGCAGGATCGCGGGAAATGATTTCAGCTTCTACAGTTTCACCGGCCTGCGTCAGGGCCAGCCGCATGCGCATCTGCATGTCACATCGCACAGATTCGATGAGCCGCGCTGTCTTGAACTGGTCGCACGCTCCGAAATCGTTATCGCGGAGCACGGCATGGCCGGCATCGACGACCCTTCGCTCGTCTATCTGGGCGGGCTCCATGCATCCTTGCGCGAGAGTCTGCGCAAGTCGCTCACCGGGGCTGGCTTCGCGGCCCGGTTCGATGCGCAGCGCTATCCTGGAACGCATCCTTGCAATATCTGCAATCGCGGGCGCAGCGGGCGCGGCGTTCAGCTCGAACTCCCGCATCACCTCCGCGACCGGCTCGCGGCCGATTCCGGCCTGCTGGGGGCGTTTTCGGCTGCGGTCCGCACCGCGATCGATGGATAGTCCGGCCGGAGAACGTCCTGCGGCCCATGGATGAGAGTTCCCGGCGACTGTTTCCGTTAATCATTGGGCAAACCCGGGGGGCATACATTGCAACGCGCTGGCGCGGCCTTGCCATGCTGGCGTCAAATCGCAGATGCCGCGAATGATCCATGTGAAGCCCGCAATGCCGTCGAATATCCTGCACGTCTTCCGCGCTCCGGTTGGCGGGCTGTTCCGTCATGTCGTCGATCTTGTGCGCGGCCAGATCGCGCGCGGCTACAGGGTCGGCATCATCGCCGACTCCCTCACCGGCAATGCGCGCGCCGACGAAATTTTCGCGGAACTTGAACCGCAGCTGGCGCTGGGCCTGACACGCATCCGGATGCGCCGCCAGCTCGATCCGCTCGATGCGCCGGCGGTGTACCATGTCACGCAACGGATCCGGCAGACCGGGGCGCAGGTGATCCATGGCCATGGCGCCAAGGGCGGCGCCTATGCGCGTCTCGCCATGCCCGGCCGGCCCGTGGTACGCGCCTATACGCCGCATGGCGGCAGCCTGCTGCTGAGCCACGACAACCTGTCCGGCCGCATGTATCTGACGCTCGAACGAATCCTGCTTGCGCGCCCTGCGCTTTACCTGTTCGAGAGCGCCTATAGCGGCGAGGTTTTCCGCAAGAAGATCGGGACGCCGAACGGCATCGCGCGCGTCATTCACAACGGAGTTGCGGCGAGCGAATTCGCGCCGGTGACGCTGGCGCAGGATGCGACCGATCTGATTTTCATGGGCGAGCTGCGACCGGTGAAGGGCATCGATATCCTGATCGATGCGATCGCGCGGTTACATGCGGCCGGCCGTCCCGTCACCGCAACGCTGGTCGGCAGCGGCCCCGACGAGGCCGAACTGAAAGCACAGACCGCCAGACATGGGCTCGATCAAGCGATCCGCTTTATGGGAGCCATGCCAGCGCGCCAGGCGCTGACGCTCGGCCGCATCATGACGATCCCCTCGCGCGCGGAATCGTTGCCCTATGTGGTGCTGGAAGCGGCAGCCGCCGGCAAGCCGCTGATCACAACGCGGGTCGGCGGCATTCCGGAAATCTACGGGCCGCTCTCGGGTGCGCTGATTGAGGCTGGACATGCCGGGGCGCTCGCGGAGGCGATCGCCCGCACACTTGACGATCCCGCCGCCGCGCAACGGCTGGCCGGCCAATTACGCGAACGCGTCGCGGCGGGCTTCTCGCTCGATGCGATGGTGGACGGGGTCACCGCCGCCTATCGCGAGGCGATGACCGAGGCGACGCCGGTCCCGGCTGCCGCTTGAGCCTCCACTATCGCGTGCGCGATCCCAAGAAGGTGGTCGACGAGATAGAAGAGCTGGTCGAAAAGCATCAGATCGGCTTCTTCATTCTTGCCGACGAAGAGCCGACCACCAACCGCAATATTCGAACTCCGCTTCTGATGGGAAGAACGGATCTCTGCGCAAGACGCGCTCCTGGCCGGGCGCGCAACATCACTTCGGACTGGGCTGATCCGGCCTTGCCTTTTCCAGCTTGTCCAGTCGCGCGGACACGGCGGCCAGCGCCGCCTTGAGCGCATTGATTTCGGTGCGCGCGGCGCTCAGTTCCTTCATCGCCGCATCGAGCTTCTGCCGCGTATCGCGTGCGTTGCGCTCGAGGGCGCCCTGCAGGAACTCATCGTTGGTCTGCAGGCAGCCAGTGCGGCGATCCATCTGCTTCTCGGCGGTGCAGACTTCCAGCCCGCGCACATCCTGTGCAAGACCGGGCGTGGCGGCGCCCAAAACAATAGCGCCAACAAGCGGTACCAGGTGTAGCCGCCTATGGTTTGGTTTCCGGTCTATCATTGGGCGTGGTCTCAGGATTGGGAGAAGCGGTATCGGCATCGCTGCAGGACCATTCTTTCGGCTGACAGGCAATGCCGATATTTGAGCAGGCGGTCAGACTGCACATGCGGCAGCCATCAGTGAAGAATTTGCAGTTTGGCGATGCCCGCACGACCTTCTGCCACCAGCTCTCATCCGTGGACGGCGTCTCGCCCTCCGGCTTTTGCAGATCAAGCCGCAAGTCATCGGATGGCGTCGGCGAAGAATCAGCTGGCGGATGGGCCGCCATTGGCGCAGGCGCTTCCTCCGCGCTCGGCGCCTGCGCGCGTGCGGCTTCGCAGACCAACAAGCCGCCCAGGACAACCATGAGCGCAAGCCCGGCGCAGCGCATCGCAACAGCCCGACGTCTGCAGATCACGTTACGGAACCCTCAAAAGCACGGCCGCCGGTCTCCGTTAGGAGTGCCGGCGGCCCAGCCGCAATCAAATTATACGCGAAATCGCTCGATCAATGGATGCTGGTCGAAGCCTGCATCCGCGCGATCTGGTCCTTTACTTGCAATTTGCGACGCTTCAATTCGGCGATTTTGGTATCGTCGGTCGACGGATGCGCGAGGGCATCGGCGATTTCTTCCTCAAGCGCCCGATGGCGGGCCTTGAGCTCCACAAGATGCTCTTGGATGGACATGGAGTAGTGGCCTCCTGGATGAAGTGGAGTCCTGACTTCATCAGTCTGACATGCAGAATGTGGCAAGTCGACATCGTCAATTGCTGCAGCGCGGCAAATCCCCGTTTTTCGTTACTTTTCAGCATATCTTGAACGCCAGGCCGTAACGCGGCACAAGCATGGAACCCGGCCTGTCCGTCGCACATCTTTTGCAACCCTCTGGAACCATGGGATTTTCACACCGAATCGCATGACCGCAGACGAGCAGAATATTTTACGCACCGAGCTGGCGCGGCTGCAGCAGGAGCATCGCGACCTTGACGCCGCGATCGAGGCGCTGAGCGACGCGCCGGGCCGCGACCAGATCCAGCTGCAGCGGCTGAAAAAGCGCAAACTCATCCTGCGCGACCGGATCGCCTTCATCGAGGATCAGCTGACCCCGGATATCATTGCGTAATGTCACGCGAAGGCTGGCGTTTCGCTTGCCGCACCCCGTTGCCTGCGTATAGTCAAGCGCTTCTTTCGCTCACGGAATCGCCACAATGGCCGCCCGGCCGACATCATCCTCCGGAAAGAAGCCTGTCGCCATCATCATGGGCAGCCAGTCCGACTGGGCGACCATGCAGCATGCCGCCGAGACGCTGGACCGCCTGAAGATCGGGTATGAGGCACTGATCGTCTCCGCCCACCGTACGCCCGACCGGCTCTACGCTTTCGCTAAATCCGCACACAAGAAGCACAAGATCATCATCGCCGGCGCCGGCGGCGCCGCGCATCTGCCTGGCATGGCGGCGGCGATGACAACGCTGCCGGTGCTCGGGGTGCCGGTCAACGCCACCGCGCTCGAAGGGCAGGATTCGCTTCTCTCCATCGTGCAGATGCCGGGCGGAATCCCGGTCGGCACGCTGGCGATCGGCAAGCCCGGCGCGATCAATGCCGCGCTGCTGGCGGCGGCGGTACTGGCGCTGAACGACAAGCCGCTCGCCAAGCGGCTCGCGGCGTTGCGCAAGGCGCAGACCGCGGCCGTCGCGAAACGGCCGAAGTCCAACGCCGAGGAAATCGCGCCTAAGACGACAGGGAAGAAGCGGCGGACATAGCATGTTCAAGCGCGACAATGCCCCGCTGCCGCCGGGCTCCATTATCGGCATTCTGGGCGGCGGTCAGCTGGCGCGCATGCTGGCCCAGGCCGCCTCGCGCATCGGACTGAATTGCCATGTCTATGCCCCCGAGGCGGATTCCTGCGCCTTCGACGTGGTCAAGCGCGGCACCGTCGCAGCCTATGCCGACCAGGAGGCGCTGGCCCGCTTCGCGAAGGATTGCGACGTCGTCACCTACGAATTCGAAAATGTGCCGTCGCAGACCGCGAGCTTCCTCTCGCAGCGCGTTCCGGTGCTGCCCGATCCGCGCGTCCTCGCCACCACACAGGATCGTCTGATCGAAAAGGAATTCATCGACAATCTGGAGATCGCCACCGCGCCCTATGCGGCGGTGAGCGATGCGCCGCAACTCTTCGAGGCAGTGCGCAAGATCGGCCTGCCCGCGATCCTGAAGACGCGCCGCTTCGGCTATGACGGCAAAGGCCAGTTCAAGATCGATGCGGGCGGCGATCCGGCGGCGGCGTGGCGGGCGGTGAATGGGGCATCGTGCATTCTCGAAGGCTTCGTGCCGTTCGAGCGCGAGGTTTCAGTGGTGGTCGCGCGCGGCCGCGACGGCTCGCTGCAGAGCTTCGAGGTCACCGAGAACGAACACCGCGACCATATCCTGAAAGTCTCCCGCGTGCCCGCCGCTGTCCCGCCGGCCGTGGCCGCCGAGGCCGTTCGCATCGCCGAAAGCATCGCCACCGCCTTCGACTATGTCGGCGTGCTGGCGGTCGAGATGTTCGTGTTGCGCGACGGCACCGCGCAGCGCGTCCTCGTCAACGAGATCGCGCCCCGCGTGCATAATTCGGGGCACTGGACCATCGACGGCTGCTCGGTCTCGCAATTCGAGCAGCATATCCGCGCCGTCGCTGGCTGGCCGCTGGCTGAGCCGGTCCGGCTGGGGCGGGTCGAAATGATCAACCTGATCGGGGCAGAGGCCGCCGATTACGGGCGCTGGCTCACGGTGCCGGGGGCGTCGCTTCACCTCTACGGCAAGGGCGACCCGGTACCCGGCCGCAAGATGGGCCATGTCACGCGGGTGCAGACTGACTGACGGTCACACCCCGCGGGCGCGCAAGACCGTCTGGCAGGCCTTGCTGATCTGCTGGCGGTTGCGCTGCAGGCAGCCCAGAACCTGAATGGCGTCCGGCTCGAACCGCTTGCAGAATCGGGCCGAATCCGGCGCGCAGGCGGCTTCCTCCTCGGGCGTGCCCTTCATCAGATTGGGCAAGCCCAGGGGCGTTCCGCCTTTCTGCTGCGCATTTGCCGCAACCGGCGAGACAACCAAAAGTGCCGCAACGGCGGTCCATGCATAGCCCGTCATTCTTGTCCCCGGCTTGTTTGGATTCGAGTGCAAGGCTTGCCGGTCAATTGCGGTTCCAGCAAGCCAATTCGGCCGCGGCCTGAAAGCCGCGAGACAGCTGTGGACTTTGTGCATCGTTTCTGGTATTCCGCCGCCCGAATTGAAGGGCCGGATACCGGCCTCCGGTTCCCGAACACCACCGCATTCATGATGTGCCTCCCGCCCGGCCCGCCCGGACGCGGCGGCATCGCCAAGAAGGATCGTCCGTGCAGGTTCTTGTCCGCGACAACAATGTCGACCAGGCGCTCAAGGCGCTGAAGAAAAAGATGCAGCGCGAGGGCATTTTCCGCGAAATGAAGCTTCGCGGCCATTACGAGAAACCCTCCGAGAAAAAGGCCCGCCAGAAGGCGGAAGCGGTGCGGCGTGCGCGCAAGCTGGCGCGCAAGAAGCTGCAGCGCGAAGGCCTGTTGCCGATGAAGCCGAAGCCTGTGATGGGCGCGGGCGGCCGCGAGGGCGGCCGCGGCCCGCGTCCCGCTGGCGGCGGCTTCGGCGGCGGCGCGCGCGGCTGATTGGCCGACGCTCTCCGATCCGATCTGGGAAACCGCCGGAGTCCGCTCCGGCGGTTTTTATTTTGCGCCGCGCCGCCGTTTTAACGCCACGCCGCACGGCTTATCATGGCGACCGATGATGTCCATCCGCGCCGCCCCCCGCCGTTTCCTCATTCATGCGCTCGGCCTCGCCGCAGCGCTCTCGCTTGGCGCCTGTTCCACCATGCTGGAGCAGGGCGCGCTGGCGCCGGAGGCGACCTATGCCGCCTCCCCCGCCAATATCGCCTCGCTTACCGAGGTGATCCAGTCGCAGCCCAACGATCCGCAGGCCTACAACATGCGCGGCACCGTGCTTGCTTCTTCGGGGCGGCGGAAGGAGGCGCTGGCCGATTTCAACAAGGCGATCCAGCTCGATCCGAATTATTCCGAGGCCTATGCCAATCGCGGCCTCTTGCACCGCCAGGACGGCAATCCCGATCTGGCGCTGAAGGACTATGACGCCGCAATCCGCATCGACGAGAATTACGCCACCGCCTATCTCGGCCGCGGACTCGCCTGGCGCGACAAGAAGCAGCCGCTCAAGGCGCTGGAAGACTTCAACCGCGCCATCGCCATCCGTCCCGACAATGCGCAGGCCTATTACAACCGCGGCCTGCTCTATCAGGGCTCTGGCCAGCATCAATTCGCCATCGACGATTTCGCCACCGCCGCGACCTTGGCGCCGCGCGAGGCCGACCCGTATCTCGCCCGCGCGCTCTCCTATATCGCGGTCGGCGACCTGAAGGCTGCGGCGGCCGATCTCGACAATGCGGTGCAGCTCGACGAGCAGAATTTCGCCGCCTGGACCAGCCGGGGCCTCGCCTATGAGCGCATGGGCGAGAAGGAAAAGGCCGCGGGCTCCTATGCCAAAGCGCTCAACATCCAGCAGAATTATGCGCCGGCCGCCGACGGCTTCCGGCGTGTCGGCGGGCAATATGGCCGCACCTATCAAGCATTCTGATGCGCGCGGTTTGACATGGGGCAAGGCGCGCTTTGGGCAAGGCGCGCTTTTGATTGGAAACGCATCGGCGCAGGCAATGCAGTCCAGAGCACCGAAGACGAAGCATCAAAGACACGGCACCAAAGACAAAACCCCAAGACAACATAGCCAGGGACCAGGCACCGCCATGAAATGCATTCCGATCGCCGCCGCGCTTTCGCTCCTCGTCCTGCCGCTTGCGGCCATGGCGCAGGAGCCGGAGCGCAAAAACCCGAGACCCGATCCGCAGAAGGGCGCGGAGCTCGCCAAGCGCTGGTGCGCCTCCTGCCACATCGTGTCGAAAGACCAGACCAAGGCGGTGGACGGCGTGCCCTCGTTCGCGGCGCTGGCGCAGCGCGGCAATATCGGCGCGGGCCGCCTCGCCTTCCTGCTGCTCAATCCGCATCCCGCCATGCCGGCCGTGACCCTGACCCGCAACGAGGCGCGCGATCTCGCCGCCTATATCGCCGCGCAGAAGTGAGGGGCGGGCCGCAGCGAAGTGCGGTACCGAGCGGCGAAGTCGTACAGGCGGCCCTTCCGCCGCCGCGCGACTCTGCCCATATTGCCGGAGCATGCCCGACAAGCCCAAAAAGCCCAAGGATTACGCACGCCCGACCCGGGCCAAGGCGCACCGGCCGGACGCGCCCGCGCACGATCCGGCGCTCGACGATCTGCTCAATCCCGCCATCGGCAAGGGCCGTGCCGGGATGGGCTCTGGTACCGGCAAAAACCTGAACCTGCAGCCGCCGCCGGACAATTCCTTCGACCGCCGCGCGGATCGCAGAGCCGAACACACCGCCCGCACGTCGACGCCGGACGCGTTCCGCGAAAAGCCGCAATTGGGCTATGTCGCCCGCGCACCGTTCGATGCGCCGCCGGTAACAGGGATCGATCCGGCGCTCGCCAAGGAACTCGGGCTCGACCATGACGAGACGGCCGAATTGCCGGGAGCGCAGGTCGGCAAGCGCCGCGTCAAAAATCCGGACGAGATCGATCTCGGCCGCGGCGTCACCGGCGCTGCCGCATCCAATGCGGCGCTGGAAAATCTCCTGCGCACCGGCCGCGCCGAGTTCAACGAACAGACCTGGACGCCGCATCGCCCGCCGCGTCCGGAAAAGTCAGAAGGCGGCGTACAACTCGTCATCAAGAGCGAGATGGAGCCGAAGGGCGACCAGCCGGCTGCAATTGCCGAACTGGTCGAGGGCGTGAACCGTCACGACCGCACCCAGGTGCTGCTCGGTGTGACCGGCTCGGGCAAGACCTACACCATGGCCAAGGTGATCGAGGCGACGCAGCGTCCCGCGCTCGTGCTGGCGCCGAACAAGACGCTGGCGGCGCAGCTCTATGGCGAGTTCAAGAGCTTCTTCCCCGACAACGCCGTGGAATATTTCGTCTCCTATTATGACTATTACCAGCCGGAAGCGTATATCCCGCGTACCGACACCTATATCGAGAAGGACTCCTCCATCAACGAGCAGATCGACCGTATGCGGCATGCTGCAACGCGCGCGCTGCTGGAGCGCGACGACGTGGTGATCGTCGCCTCGGTGTCCTGCATCTACGGTATCGGCTCGGTCGAGACGTATTCGGCAATGACCTTCTCATTGAAGAAGGGCGGGCGCATCGAACAGCGCCAGCTGATCGCCGATCTCGTCGCGTTGCAATACAAGCGCACGCCGGATTTCTCGCGTGGCACGTTCCGGGTGCGTGGCGACACCATCGAGATATTTCCGGCGCACTACGAGGACCGCGCGTGGCGGGTGTCGCTGTTCGGCGATGAAATCGAAAAGATCGCCGAGTTCGATCCGCTTACCGGCCGCGAGACCGACGAGCTGAAATTCGTCAAAATCTACGCCAACTCGCATTATGTCACGCCGCGCCCGACCCTGATCCAGGCGATGCAGTCCATCAAGGCCGAATTGAAGATGCGGCTCGACCAGCTCACCAAAGCCGGGCGCTTGCTCGAAGCGCAGCGGTTGGAACAGCGCACGCTATTCGATCTGGAAATGATGGAAGCCACCGGCTCCTGCGCCGGCATCGAGAATTACTCGCGCTATCTCACCGGGCGCAAACCCGGCGAGCCGCCGCCGACGCTGTTTGAATATGTCCCCGACAACGCCATCGTCTTCGTCGACGAAAGCCATGTCACCATCCCGCAGATCGGCGGCATGTTCCGGGGCGACTTCCGGCGCAAGGCGACACTAGCTGAATACGGCTTCCGCCTGCCCTCCTGCATGGACAACAGACCGCTGCGCTTCGAGGAATGGGACGCGATGCGGCCGCAGACCATCGCGGTGTCGGCAACGCCGGGCTCATGGGAGATTGAGCAGTCCGGCGGCGTGTTCGCCGAGCAGGTGATCCGGCCGACCGGGCTGATCGATCCGCCCGTCGATATCCGCCCCGCCCGCACACAGGTCGACGACCTCGTTGGCGAAGTGCGCGCCACCGCGCAGAAAGGCTACCGCTCGCTGATCACGGTGCTGACCAAGCGCATGGCGGAGGACCTCACCGAATATCTGCACGAGCAGGGCATTCGGGTGCGCTACATGCATTCCGACATCGACACCATCGAGCGTATCGAGATCATCCGCGACCTGCGGCTCGGCGCATTCGACGCGCTGGTCGGCATCAACCTGTTGCGCGAGGGGCTCGATATTCCCGAATGCGCGCTGGTCGCGATCCTCGATGCCGACAAGGAAGGATTTCTGCGCAGCGAGACTTCGCTGATCCAGACCATTGGCCGGGCCGCGCGCAATGTCGACGGCCGCGTCATCCTCTATGCCGACCAGGTCACCGGCTCGATGGAGCGCGCGATAGCCGAAACCAATCGCCGACGCGAGAAGCAGGAAGCCTACAACAGGGAGCACGGCATCACGCCGGCCTCGGTGAAGAAGAACATCGCCGACATTCTCGATAGCGTCTATGAGCGTGACCACGTGCTGATCGATACCGGCGATGGCACAGGCGATTTTGCCGAGGCCGCGACCATCGGGCATAATTTCGAGGCGGTAATTGCCGATCTGGAGACCCGCATGCGCGAGGCGGCGTCCGATCTCGATTTCGAGGAGGCCGCGCGCTTGCGCGACGAGATCAAGCGGCTGCGCGCCACCGAGCTTGCAGTTTCCGACAATCCCATCACGAAGCGGATCGATCTGTCGGGCCGCAACAAGTCCGGCAAAGTGGATGTGTCACGCCCGCACAAGCCCACGCTCGACGAGATGGGTGTTGCCTCCTATCACGAGGTGCTGCCGGACCGTCCGGGTGGGAAGGTCAAACGCCCTGCGCGGCCAATCGCGGAGCGACAGCCGAGAGACGCGCCGCATTTTCCCGATCTCGATTCGATGGGCCCCGGAACTGAGGCCGTGCCCTATCGCGAAGCCGTCGAGTACCGCGCAAAAACAGGCCCGCGCTCCTCGCTTGGCAAGCCCGGCCAGCGCGGCGGCTGGACCAGCAAGAAGTTCAAGAAGAAGTAGCGGCGCAGGCCCTGCCCACACGTCGTACCGTCTGCCTCGACGCATGGCCGATCAGGTCAAGGCCCAGGCGACGATCGAAGCGGTTCCGCCTGCGGTCAGCGACACAGAGACTAGCGCCACCAGCGGCCCCATCACCGGCTTCGCCACCAGCGGATGGCTATGAAAGCCGTCCGGCGAGCGCAGAGACCACACGATCGCAATCCCCGCCGCCAGCAACAGCACACCGATAACCAAACCCATCGCCCGCCCCGGCTTGCACCTATTGACGCATGCGACAATTTAGCACAGAATAAGATGTTAGCGACTGAAAAATCGACGGAAATCCGGCGGGCCTGCCTTCTCCCCGGGCTTGGCCGGAAAGTGGCAAGGGGGCGCTGTCGCGATACCTCCCGCGACGCGCCCCCGGACCGCCGGGACGGTAGCGGCGGGAAACGGGCCCAGGCGAAGGCGCCGCTGCTGACGTACCTCTGTCGATTGACTAAAGACCCTTCGTCATGCCGCCCGTCCGTCCGATCGCAATCCTCACGGGCTTCCTGCTCCCTGTCATGCTTCTGCCGTCACCGGCCGATGCGGCGCCGCGCACCGCGCCGGGCGTCATCGGCTGCACCGGCCCGCTCTCGAAAAACGTCAGCCATGCGCGCCTGGTCAAAGCCTTCGGCAAGCGCAATGTCACCATCGAGCCTGTCGGCATCGGCGAAGGCGATACGCAGGTTGCCAGCGTGATCTTCCCGCGCGATCCTGCGCGCCGCATTGAGGTGCTCTGGATCGACGAGAAGCGGCGGCGCAAAGCGTCCGAAATCCGCACAAGCATCGATGCGACGTGGCGCACGGAACACGGCATCCGGCGCGGCATGCCGCTGTCGGAGGTCGAGGCGCTGAACGGGCGGCCATTCGAGCTCTGGGGCTTCGGCTTCGATTACGGCGGCACTACGCTCGACTGGAACGGCGACGCAGTCCGGCGGCTGCAGGCTCGTGCTGCGCTTTGCGATGCGGGACGGTGCGGACAATGCCGCGGTTTACGTCGGCGAGCAGAGCCTCATGTCGGATCAGAAAGGAACGCGGAAAGCGGATCCGGTGATCGATCAGTTGATGCTGAAATTCACACCGTGGTGCGGATAAACGGCCGCGCATCCGCGGGCCGTTTATCCGCTCGTCCTACCCGTCGCTTATCGACAGATACGGCGGGTGGAGTACACCACGCGGCCGCTCGGGGTCACGGTCCGCGAACGGATGGTGCGGCAATTGCCGCGCGCATAGTGCCCACGATAATGCTTGCGTGCGTGACCGCGATGATAGCCGCGGTCATAGCCGGGGCCGACGCGGACATTCACGCCGCTGTCGCCGGCGCGGATGTTCACTTGCGCGCTTGCAGGCACTGCAAAGCCGACGGCGGCAACGGCCGCCACGATCATGAGGAGTTTCTTCATACGGTTTCCCTCTGTTTTATTCACCCGGCCTCAACGGAACGGAAAACGGATCGTTCCGGCTGCAACAGAGGATGCAGGGGAATTATTTCTCTATCGCGTGGGAACGAATGCGAACTGAACGGTCGTACAGGGTTGTTCGCCCGACGATCCGCGCCCGCTTGAGATTCTTTGATGCGTCCGCGAAGGCCGCACACGGTCTTCGACCGGCGCCGTCGCCGGACCGCGCCGAAGCTGCGTCGATTAAAGATGCGAGTAAAGGAAAAGCGGCCTACGCCTCCGCCGGCGCAACCGTCGCACTTTGGCCGCTGCGCGCCAACGCCTCGGCGACAAAGCCCGAAGCCTTCATCTCCTCGACAAAGCCGCGGAGATAGCGTGCACCGGCCGGCCGGGACGGTTTCGTTCCCATCGCCTGGCGGATTTGCATGAAACTGTCGGGCAAAAGCCGCAGGTCCGGATTGGCGGCGATATATTTTCCGATCAGCTGACGCACGCCGCCGATGGCGTCGAGCCGCTCGCGTGCGAACAGCCCGGCAACGTCCGCCGGATCTGGCGGCGGCAGACGAACCAGTTCAGCGAGCTGCAGGGTGCGGGTGAGATAGAGATCGTAGGCGGATTTCGGGGTAACCAGGATGCGGCGGCCCGGCGCGTCTAGTTCGGCAACGCTTTTGTACGGCGCATCACCACGGACAAGGTAGGTGCCCTCGATCAGAACGTAAGGCGCGGTGAAAGCGATCTCGGTGGCGCGCGCAGGCTCAATTGCGAGAAAGGCTATGTCCCATGCCTGAGCGTCCGGCGGTACGGCACCTGACGCGTCGAACACCCCGCCTGCACCCTCGAAAGACACGAAATGGACCGGCACGCCGAGCCGCTTCGCCAGTTCGCGAGCGAGATCGGATGCGGTGCCGCGCGGCTCCTGCTCGCTGTCGCCGCGCTGCGCCAGAACGCCGTTGCCGTAATTGATCGCGGCGCGAAGGGTACCGCCCGGTGCAAGCTCGCGGACAACGTCGGCGATAGCCGCGGTCATACAGGAACTCATGATTCGAGTGGGGACCGGAGAACGGGGCGCTATCTGAACTTCAACTTGCGCGCTTCGGCGTCCATCTCAAGGCAAGTCAGCAATTCGACATAGCTGCCCGAGGCCATACCTGCCGTGCGTGCACAGACCGTGCGATCTCCGGCCGGATAGCTGGACCAGTTGGCTTCCAGCTTCTTCTGCGCCGCGTTCTCCTCGGCAATGCAGCGATCGTAGCGTTCATTCAGCCCTGGACTGTCCAGTCCACCCTTGCAGGTCGGCTCGATGTTAAAGCGCGGGAGCGTGTCGGACACGGCAAAGGCCAGCGGAATTATCAGCGCGAGCGGCGTCGGAAAAGCCATGAATGCAGTCTCCGGGACAGATCACCGCAACGCTACCGCATCGACGCGCGCAGGGGAATTGTATCGCGGCCGCTTTCCCTAAATTTTCGCCAAGCCTTCGGAAAGATGTTAAATTTGACGTTGCAATGACAACAGGCGGAGAGCCGGTCAAGGAGAAGCGTCATGGCCAAAGGGCAGATGCGTTCGGCCAAGGAAAAGAAAAAGCCGAAAGCCGACACCAACAAGGTGAAACAGCTTTCGGCCTACAAAGCCGCACAATCGCAAAGCGGAAAGAAATAGCCGCAAGCGGCGATCGCAAGCGAGACGGCGGCGCCTGCACGGATCATGCTCCGCGCCGCCGTCTCCGCCAGTCGTCAGGCAGCGGTTTTCTTTTTGGCAGCCCGCTTCAGCGGGAACGCCGGGCTGTCATACAGTGCGCGCATCTCTGCCTCGGTATAGCGCGCCTCGTTCACTTCCAGCGTGGCTCCGAGCAGCGAACTTCCGGGCATATCCTCGATCGCGAAGCGCAAAGCCTCCGCGGCGGAATTGAAACGCTTATAGCCAAACGGCCCACGCACCCGGCGGCTGCGGCTCGGGTAAAGCTCCGCCGGCGCGCTGAAATCGAAACCGGATAGGTCGCGGACCTGCGCCTGCCAGCGCGCACGGTTGATGGACTGGGGCTCGTTCGCCATCTCGTCACTCCTGTCGACTGATTACGAATCGCAGCGGCGAGCGCTGGCGAAACATCGTTTGAATGAAAGCGCGCATATCGCGCGCGCCGGGAGCACGAAGCTCAACCGGTCAATCCTATATAAACCCTGCACCCGGCAAGCGCCAGTCGCAATGGCGAAATAATTGCGTCAGCGTATCGGTAAAATTCATTTAAGTAATTGAAAATATTAGATTCTTTATAATTGCTGCGACGCAACAAATTTAGTTGATCTTGGCAACGATTTCCTTTATACTTCAAATAATTTGAGGCGCGGCAGCACACCCGGTTTTTCCGGGCCAGACGGGCCAGGCCGGCGCCACCGTACTTTCGGAGCATCGTGAACTATGTCCGACCATCCCATGCGCGGCTTTGCCCGCGCGTTCTGCGACGCGCTTTCCATGCGCGAACCGGCGCATATTGCGCCCCTGATCCACGACGATGTCGACTGGACCGTCTTTGGCCCGGTGGACCTGTTTCCGTTCTTTGGTCACTGCAAGGGCAAGACGGCCGTCCTCGCAATGCTCGGGCGCCTGACCAGCAGCCTGCAATTGCGGGGCTGCGAGATGGAGCGCACCCTTACCGATGGCGCGCACGCCGCCAGCATGCTGCGGATCAATGCGCGGGACCTACGCTCCCGCCGCATGCTCAGTCTGCGGGTCGCCCTGTTCGCGCAATTCGCAGACGACGGAAAACTGATCGGGCTGCGCGCGGTGTTCGACTCCTTCGACGCCGTCGAACAATTGATCGGCCGGCATATCGACCTCTCCGCAGTGGCCTGACGGTGGCGGGCTTGCCGATGCGTGCCATTGCAACCGGCTGAGTCTTTGGCTTTATTCGCATGGGCGCGGGCTAGATGCGGTGCAGGCGGAGCAGGCTCATGAGGATGTTATCAGCGGCCCTGGCCCTGGTGGTGGCGGCGACAGTTGCGCAATTCGCAAGTCCTTCCAGCAAAGCCGCAGCTCAAACCGCGGACATCGAAATGCTGACCGAGAAGGAGGTGCCGCAAGCCGTCGCGAAAAGCCTGGGCTGCAAAACCCCTTCCGGCCCCGTGACACGGCGTCCATTTGCCGGCGGCTCGGTGTTTCTGCAGCCCTGCAATGACGGGGGCCAGGCCCTGATCCGCGTCGTCCTCGCAAAGACCCGCGAGGGCGACGGCGCCCGGCGCCTTGAATTTCATCGCCCCGAGGGCCGGCGGATGGGTGCGTTGTCGTCGGTGGTCCTGCTGCCGGCCGAGAACGAGATTGCCGGCACGACCGGCCGGCTGACGCGGCGGATCTGCCGCGCCGAAGGCCGCTGGCGCATGGAAGGCAAAGAGCCCGCGCCGGGTCTTGTCTATTGGCGCCAGACCCGCGATTGCGAAGGCAAGACCGGCTGGCAGACCGTGCTGGGCCGTCCGCGGTAGGTACGTCTGCGCGCGGTATTTGTCGCCAAATTCGCCCGATTCGCTCCCCGACATAGCCATCGTGCCGCGCGGCTCATGCCTCTTTGGCATGCGGCAATCGCGCCGATCCGGGGGATCGCGCGGGAGAGAACCCGCGTAGATGGAAGGAGTATCAGTAATGACGGCTATCAAGCGACTTGGCGATGTCGAACGCCAGGCTTCCAGCGAATTCGAAGGCGAGATCAGAGAATTCATTCGGCGCGACATGTCAACGCGGCGTCCCGGCTCGGCCGAGCCGATTGCCACGTCGCAGGCAGAGTCCGAGAATCTCAATTCCCTGCTCGAGCGCGTTTCCGGCGCGACCGTTGCCGAGATCGACCGTCTGATCGCAGAGCTGCAGACCATCCGATCGCTCCTGCACAGCGAAGGCGAGCGGGTGCGCCGCGAAATCACCGGCTATGCCGGGCTCAGCCAGTCGGCGGTGGCTACCATGAAGGTCATCAACGATACGCTCGCACAATTGCGTCCGGGCGCAAGCGCCATGGCGGCGACGCCGCCCCGCAGCACCGACTGAGCGGCGGAGACGAGAGCTTTTTCGCCTTTCTCCGAATCGCGAAAAGACTCACCGTCCTGGCGTGACGCGTTCCCCACGGGAAACGGCGTAGGCTTAAGGCGACAGCGCCTTTAGAAACCAAAACCGATCCCGATGCCGCCGCGGCCGCCGCCGATGCCGATCGAGACAGGGGGGACCGCGGGGCGTCCGCCACCGCTTCCGAAAATCTCGCGATCGGTCGGCGGCGTGATGCGCTCGCGGCGTGCTTCGCGGGGCGGCGCCGGCTTCCGCGCTGGAGGCTCGCCCTTGCGCGCCGGCGGGCGGGCTGCGTCGTTCTTGATCGGTGTTTTTGGAGCAGCGGCAGGAATAGCAACGCATCGATCGCCCTCGACGCGTTGTCCGGTTGCGCAGACAAGCGGGCAAACACGGCCCCGCTGCATCCGCACCGTTTCCAGCGCGCTGACGCTCGGATTGCGCGTTTCCAGCTTCACGCCGGCCCGGCGATTGAATTCGGCAAGCGCCTCCTGCGATCTCTTGGTCCAGGCGCCGTCCACCGCACCCGGATCGCAGCCCACACGCGCCAGCTGCTCCTCAAGATCATGCGCAATCGCACGCAAGTCGACGCGCGGCTCGGGTCTTGATACGGCTGAATCCGGCGCGGGCAGGACCGCAATCTGCGGCTGCTGCACCGAGGGCTGAGCCGCGGGCGCGCTCGCCGGCTCCAGTCTGGTGCGTTGCTGGCGCGCAAGCGACGCATAGAAGCCTGAGGGATGCACCGCCAGAAACGCGTCCCAGGCTTCACGGGTGCCAACGCGTTCTGCAAGCTCGTAATCGCGCTGCGGATCGATTGCATGCTGTACCGCATCCGGGTTCGGCAAGACCGCGATCTGCCGTGTCGGCTCCTGCCCCGTCACGGCGTGCGGCACGAGCGCCAGTTCGGCACCGCCGAGCGAGCCGGCGACATACGGCTCCTGCCGGCCGCCAGTGACCCGCACCACATCGTCCCGCACATGCCCGAGCGCAATCCGGATATCCCGCCCCGGAACCGCGATATTCTTCAAAAGCGCCGCCGCGAACGGGCTGTTCTCTCCGGTCCCGTCATCGGCCGTCGCGCCGGGTCCGGTCGCGAACGCGACCAGCGTCTCGGTGGTGAGCGGTTCGACCTTGGCCAGCCCGCCGCTGACATTGCGCGTCGACACGCTCCGCTTCATGCGGCCCACAAACGGGTTGTCGCGGCATGCGTCGAGGATCACGAGACGAAGCCGGCGCGCCGGTTCGATGGCGCGCATCACGCGGTCGAGCGACAGCGCTTCATCCTCGACATCGAAATCGCTGACCAGCTTGGCGTCGACAGGCAGCAGATAATTGGTGCCGTTTACCTCGACGCCGTGGCCTGCGAAATAGACGACCGCGATATCGGCATCGCGCACCGATCCGGCGAACTCGCGCGCGGCGCGTTTGAATTCCAGATTGCCGAGGTCGAGCCGAACCTCCACCACATCGAAGCCGGAGCGCCGCAACAGCTCGCCCATCGCCCTGGCGTCCCGCGCCGGATTGCTGAGCGGCGCGGCGTTCTGATAGGCGCCGTTGCCGACGACGAGTGCTACGCGTTTCTCGGCCCGCGCTTCGGAAATGCCGATGCCGAGCGCAGCCCACACACCGCAAAGGATCGCTGCAAGACGCATGACCTGCCCGCTGAGCCGGAGAAACTCGAGGTGAATTCTACCAGCCCGGCGGAACTCATCCAAGCTGGGTCGCCGTATCACAGGTCAAGGTTCACGCGAGTTTGTTCGCAGTTGCGCGATTTGGCGAGGCAGGCTTGTTGACCCGGTGTTATCGCGCTCCATCGCGCCGGGTCACGATATCGACAATCTGCCGCTTGGCCGGGTCGACGATCACGATCGTCTCTTCTGGCGCCTTGGCGAATTTAAAATCGCGCAGGACGCCCACCTGGTCCTTCAATGCAATCGGCATCTCGTTCAGGATGACAGAATCAGGGATTTCGGCACCGATCTCGACCGGTGCGCCCGCCGGGATGGAACGCGACGGCGCATCGCCGATTTCACGGTAGATGATGCGCCTGTGGTCCTCGGTCAGCCCAATACCGGGTTGCGGCGCACCCGTCCCCGAGGTTTGCGCAAACGCAGGGAGGGCCACCAGCAAGACCGCAAGGAATGGTGCAAGACGCAGGACCATTCGGCTTCTCGTCAGCACGCTGTACGGATTAATCAGCTGCAGGCTGGGTTACGCTGACCGGATCGGAGCCGGCCATGCTCTCTTCCAGACCCTGCTCAAGCTTGCGCTCGGCACGATCGCGCTCTTGGACCGACTGAGCCGGCTGCATCTCAAGATCGGGATTGCCACCACGTTTTTCGGTAGAAGGGTTCGGCATCGGCTTGCTCCACTAAGTTCCGCAAACCAACGCAACCGCCCCTTATGAGTTCCGTCGCATGGCGGCGATCACTCCAAGCCGATCAGCGGCTCGATGACACGACAAGCGGGTCTGACGCCGCAGCCTCGACGCCGTGCTCGATATTGGCAGTGACAACAAGCAGCGCAATGATCGCGACGACGGCCACAACGCCGCCATAGGCCCACCCGACCAGCCTCAGGCTCCGTACTTCCGGCATGTATCCTCGCCCCTGCCGCAGCTTGCCAACCAACTAAAGCGCCGACCTTGATGAATCGATAACGGCCGCAACATACCGTCCGATCGGATCGACCAGCACGATCGCCTCCGTCGTCTTCACGAACAGATAGCGCTTCACCCACGGCATCTCCTGCGCGATCCGGTCAGGCACCGGCTGTAGCGGAACCGACGGCGGCACCACCACCGACTCTGTGAAATCCGCATTTGCGTCCACCGCAACCGCATCCTCGCCTGCCAAAGCCGCTGCGATGTCGCGCTTTTGATCCGCAGTAAAGTTGAAGGTGTGGCTGATGATGGGCTGCCGGTCGTGCTCGAAAATCGACTCGTCGTGCGCGGCCGTGTGCTTCGACGAGGGCACGACCTCGCCCGCTACGCGTGGATTTGCATTGTTGACCGGTTGATCAGCGGGTGCGAGCCCGACGGTGGATTCGGGGTTCTCTACGAGCGGCGCCCGCGATTCCGCGTGCGGCTGAGGCCGATTTGCAGTGGCGGCATCGCTGCTCGCGGGCACCGGCGCTTGGGCGAACGCCGCGCCGGCCAGCAAGGTGGCAGCGGCCGTCAGCAATGTCAGTTTGGTCACGTGTGTCATCTTTCCGTGGTCCTCGATCAAGATCGGACCCCGGTCGGCCAACGCAGCGATCTCGCTGCAGTTCCGCGCGACAGCTAAACTGCGACATAGGCCGCAGACACCATCGCCACCGGCTGGTGATTCCACGCCCCGATGATCGAGACACGGCCAAATGTCGTGGTGGTGCCGGCGCGGAGGATGCGGGCATCGGCAAGCAGATCGGAATGCGCCGGACCGAGGAAATGCGCTGTCTGGTCGACTGCATTCATGGGCCGATAGCCATTCCAGGCCGCAGCGCAGGCAAAAATCATGGCGGCATCGGCCAATGCCATCAGGGCCTGGGGCGAAACGGTTTTGCCGTCGGCGCAAAGTTTGCGGCTGAAGGGCAGGCGCAGCACCGCGCCGGGACTCCAATCCGGACCGGCCCCTGCCGGGCGCCAGGCCTCGACCGCCTCGATCAGCAGACCCATGTCCTGGGTCCAGGGCGGAATCACTTCCAGCATCAGCCGGCTTGCCGCACGCAAACCGAACATGCTCGACGTCGCTGCTGCCGCGTCGGCTGGCATTCAGTTCCCCGCCTGCAGCCGGGGCACTCCCCCGGCGCGCTTTCGCCGTCCTGTCGTCACGGCGACCTCAGCCTTGTCGCGAGTATTGTCCGCGATTCGTCATCCGGTAAGTGGGTGCGCGGCCGCATGCGCGCATCTGTGCATGCAGCTGTGCAAAAGTGCTGCCATGAGGGTCCGGACGTTGCGCCACACCTCGCCAGAAAATGGTTTCCGGCGCCTGCAACCTTGTGCGCGCCCCTTGACCGGAGCGGAGCGGCCCGGCACCGTCCCTCCGGGTTTCGGTTTGGGGGTTAGGATGTCTGTCAGGCGCATTGGTCTGGTGGTCGGCGCGCTCGCAGCCGTGCTGGCGCTGGTGCCGCAGGCTCAGGCGGCAAACTGGCTGGAAAAGAATTTCTGGATGAGCGGCCCGCGTTACAGCGGCAATCTGCCCGCCTGCGACAGCGGCTGGGCGCTCGGCACCATCCAGCTGCGGTTCAGCGGCAAGGAACATGCGTTCTGGAATTCGCGTCTCGGCATCGTCAAGTTCGACGATATCCACGAAACCGCCAACCGGCCCTGGGCGTCGGACACCATCCCGCGGCGTTTCTGCACAGCCCGCGCCCTGATTTCAGACGGCATCTGGCGGCCGGTGCACTACTTGATCGGCGAGGATTTCGGGCTGATCGGCGCAACCTGGGATGTCGAATGGTGCGTGGTCGGGCTCGACCGCAACTGGGCGAGCAACCCGGGCTGCCGGATGATGCGGCCCTGATCCAGAGGCTGAACAGCTTTTCGTTCTTGAAATGTTCTTTTCGGGAAAGTAGGCTTGGCACGGCTCGTCATCCGTCGGGGGCGTATCATGCTGACAACTGCCAAGCGTTTCGGTTTCACCCTGTCCTTCACTCTCATTATGGCGGTTGCAGCCCTTGCGCAGGACGCTCCGCCCCGCGATCAGGACCGCTTCGCTCAGGACCGCTTCGCCCAAGAACGCTTCGCCCAGGAGCGCTCCGCCCAGGAACGCTTCAATCGCGAATTCGGTCAGGAGCGCTTCCAGCCCGAGAGCCGGCGCGACCAGCGCAACCAGCCCGGACAGTTCGATTTCTATGTCCTCGCATTGTCGTGGTCGCCCTCGTTCTGCGAATCCTCGCGCGAGCGAAATGGCGGCCGCACCACATTGCAGCAATGCGTAAGCGAGCGACCCTATTCGTTCGTGGTTCACGGCCTGTGGCCGCAATATGAGCGCGGCTTCCCGCGCGAATGCCAGGTGCCGGCGCCGCGGCTGGCGCGCACTATCGTCGATTCGATGCTCGACATCATGCCGGCACCGCGGCTGGTCTTCAATCAGTGGGACCGCCACGGCACCTGCTCGGGCCTCAGCAGCCAGCGATATTTCGACACCGTGCGCAAGGCGCGCGAGCGGGTGAACATTCCGGCTCAATATCAGAACATCACCTCCTATCTCGCGGTCTCGCCGGACGAGGTCGAGAAGGCTTTCGTCGAGGCCAATCCGGGGCTGACGGCCGAAGGCATGGCCGTGACATGCGACAGCCGCCGGCTGAGCGAGGTGCGGATCTGCATGACCAAGGACCTGCAATTCCGCGCCTGCCCGGAAATCGACCGGCGTGCCTGCCGCAGCGACAAGGTGATGATGCCGCCGGTTCGCGGCGGCTGAGCCCCGCAAGAGGTTGCGGAGCCGGCTTCATCCTGCGCGGCTCTTTTCCCGCTTGACGCGAGCCCGCGGCCGGTCACCTTGCCCGGCCGATGAATTACCGCCACGCTTTCCATGCCGGCAATTTCGCCGATGTCGTCAAACACGCGCTGCTCGCACGCGCTGTCATGCATCTGCGCAAGAAGGAAGCGGCGTTCCGCGTCATCGATACGCATGCAGGCAGCGGCCTCACGGATCTTTCGGGCGACGAAGCGCGGCGTGGCGCAGAATGGCAAGACGGCATCGGGCGGGTCTTTGGATTTGCCTTCAATGCCGAAGCCGCGGCATTGCTGGCGCCCTATCTCGCAGCCATCGCCGCGTTCAACCCGGACGGTGCGCTCGCGCGCTATCCCGGCTCTCCCCTCCTGATCCGGCAGTGGCTGCGGCCGCAGGACCGGCTGATTGCCTGCGAACTCGAGCCGGCCGCAGCGCGCGCCCTGTCGCAAAACCTGCACGGCGATCCCCGCGTCAAGGCAATCGCGATCGACGGCTGGACCGCGCTGAACGCCTATATCCCACCAAAGGAAAAGCGCGGGCTGGTCCTGATCGACCCACCGTTTGAGCGCGCCAACGAATTGCAGCATGCAGCCGAAGCGCTGGGTGCGGCACACCGCAAATGGCCGGGCGGGACCGTCCTGCTCTGGTATCCCCTCAAAGACCCCGGGGAGCGTGCGCGCTTCGCCAAGACCATTGCTGCACTAGGCCTTGTGAAATCGTTGCAGATAGAACTTTACTGCAATGCGATTGACGGCACGAAGCTGAAAGGCACTGGACTGATCATCGTCAACGCGCCCTGGACGCTCGCGGCCGAAGCGCAAATTTTGCTGCCGACGTTAGCGGCTGCCTTCTGGCCCGGTCGGCCAAGCGAAATCTCCATCAAGGCGCTCGGTCGGCAATGACCGCGCGCAATTTCGCCGTGCAATCCCCTTTCCACATGCGCGGCATTGGTCTTTACTTGTGTCGGCTTTGACGTTCCGTCCTCTTAAGGGGGGCCGGCGGAGTGACCGAGGCCCCTTAAAAGGCTGACGCTTTCCCCGATTGTGAATGTCCGGCCGGGCCGCTGCCGTGTTGGACGGCGGCTTAGCAATTGCGGGAAAGGGGCCCACGATGGCTCAAACAGGTGTCGTCAAATTCTTCAACGGTGAGCGTGGCTATGGCTTCATCAAGCCCGACGATGGCGGACGCGACGTGTTCGTCCATATCACGGCGGTGGAGCAGGCCGGACTGAAAGCTCTCGCGGAAGGACAGCGGATCAGCTTTGATGTCGAGCCCGACAAAAAAGGCAAAGGGCCAAAGGCCGTGAATCTCGTGATCACGGGATAGCGCGAAGCTTACGACCGGTTATTGTCCTTACGTGCCCGCGCGCGGCGCGACAGCGACCGCGATAGTGAAACGATTTTTTCCAACCGAGCCTCTCCATGATCCTTCGTTCAGCGCCGCCTTCGCCTTTCGGGCGCAAGGTGACGATCGCAGCAAGCGTGCTTGGCCTTACCGATCGCATCGACATCGTTCCCGCCGACACCAACAGTGAGACAGATGCGCTGCGCACGCAGAACCCGCTCGGCAAAGTTCCAACACTGGTGCTCGACGACGGCCAGACGCTGTTCGACTCGCGCGTCATCCTTGAATATCTCGATCATCTCGCGGGCGGCGGACGCATCATCCCGCGCGAACCCGGCCCGCGCTTTGCGGCGCTGCGCCTGCAGGCGCTGTGCGACGGCATCATGGATGCCTCGATCCTGCAGGTCTACGAGGCGCGCTATCGACCGGAAGGCATGCGTCATCAACCCTGGCTCGATTACCAGGCCGGCAAAGTTGCACGCGGACTTGCCGCACTGGAAGCGGACCCGCCGCAGCCTTTGACCGACGAGCCGCATGCCGGAGAGATCGCGCTGGCCTGCGCGCTCGGGTATCAAGACCTAAGGTTCGGCGGCACCTGGCGCCCAGCGCATCAGAAGCTGGTCTCATGGCTCGAAGGCTTTGCCGCGCAGGTTCCCGCGTTCGAACAGACTCGCGTGAACCCATAGTCTGCCGACGCAGCCATCCGCTCACCGGCGGTCTCGCCGCAGGCGCTAGGTCAGAACCGGTAGTTGACGCCGAAGCGGAGCAGGTTGTTGTTGAGGCCGTTGTTGACGCCCGTCACCGTATAGCCGCGCTCGGCGAGGCTCAGATACAGATACTCGGCCTTGACCGACCAGTTCTGATTGAGCGCGACTTCGGCGCCTGCACCGACCGTCCAGCCGAGATGCGTGCGGCTTTCCGACAGCCCGCCCCAGGTTTCGGCTTCCAGCCCGCCGAAGGCAAGACCGCCGGTGCCATAGAACAACACGCCGCTCCACGCAGCAATACCGAGGCGGCCGCGCAATGTGCCGAACCACGGGTTCGAGAATTTCCACGGCGCAAAGGTGTCGTCGGCATTGGTGATGTTGATGTCGCCCTCGGCGCCGAAGACGAAGTTCCCATTCTGCCAATTATAGCCAGCCTGCAGACCACCGCTGACCCCAGCGGGCTCCGCCGGGTTATTGTCGATCGTGCCCCACTGATAGCCGACATTGGCGCCGATATACGGGCCCATCCAGCGCCAGGCAGGAGCCGGCGCTGGCGCCGGCGCATATTGCCGGTATCCGATGTCGGCTGCCTGCGCCTGACCTGAAATCACGATCGTCGCGAGCGCCGCGAGGCCGATCAGCATCTTCTTCATGTTACTCACTCCCACACCGGTTCCGCAGGCGTTGCGGAGGGGCGCGGATGCAAACATCCGCGCCGGCGGCCCAAAAATGGCCTTTTCGGCTTCGAGTTATCGGGTTGTTTAAGTTAAACAGCGGTGAATCGCGGCGCGAAGCTAAACGCATCGCTAACGGAACGTAAAAAACCCGGAAACCTCCGTTAACGGCGCATTGATGTTTGGTCCGGCCTTGCGAAAGACGATTGATGGACGCATCTGAACCCCTCCCATGAACGGCCGGAGAACCGATATCGAACCCGAACTCGACGTCCTTGAAGAGGACGAAGAGCAAGGCCTGCCGCCGGCTGAAGCGGAAAATACAGTCCAGGCGCAAGCGCCGCTTGCGGCCGGTCGCGCGGCCATCTCGGCATCTCTGAAACATGCACCGCCCGGTCCCGGCGTCTATCGCATGATCGATGCCGCAGGCGATGTGCTCTACGTCGGCAAGGCCAAGAGCGTCAGGAAGCGTCTCGCCTCCTATGCACGGCCGACCGGCCATGACAGCCGAATCGCGCGAATGATCGCAGCGACCGCGACGCTCGAGTTCGTCTCCACCCGCACCGAGACCGAAGCGCTTCTTCTCGAAGCCAACCTGATCAAACGATTGCGGCCGCGCTTCAACGTGCTGATGCGCGACGACAAGTCGTTCCCCTATATCGTGATCACCCGCGATCATGAGGCCCCGCAGATCCTGAAGCATCGCGGCGCGCGCACCCGGGAAGGCGATTATTACGGGCCGTTCGCGTCGGTCTGGGCGGTGAACCGGACGATCACGGCGTTGCAGCGCGCCTTTCTGATCCGCTCCTGTTCGGATGCGGTGTTCGAAAGCCGGACCCGTCCATGCCTGCTGCATCAGATCAAGCGTTGCTCCGCGCCCTGTACAGGTGAGGTCGCGCCGGACGCCTATGCCGAGTTGGTGCGCGAGGCGCGCGACTTTCTTTCGGGCAAGAGCGACGCGGTGAAGAAGCTCTTGGCGCAGGAGATGGAAAAGGCCTCGCAGGCGCTCGATTTCGAGCGCGCCGCGATCTACCGCGACCGGCTTGCGGCGCTGTCAGCGGTGCAGTCCCAGCAGGGCATCAATCTGCCCGGGGTCGGCGACGCCGACATCTTCGCAATCCACCAGGCCGGCGGATACAATTGCATTCAGGTGTTCTTTTTTCGCACCGGGCAGAACTGGGGCAACCGCGCCTACTTTCCGCGGGCCGATCGCGCGCTCGCAGCAGCCGATGTCCTCTCCGCCTTCGTCGCGCAATTCTACGACGACAAGACGTGCCCAAGGACCGTGCTGGTATCGGAAGACTTGCCGGAGCGCACGCTGCTCGCCGAAGCGCTGTCGGCCAAAAGCGGTCACGCGGTTGAGATCAACCGGCCCAAACGCGGAGAGAAGCGCGATGTGATCGACCACGCGCTCGCCAATGCGCGCGAAGCGCTTGGACGCAAGCTCGCCGAAACCTCTTCGCAACAGACACTGCTCAAGGCGCTCGCCGAGAGCTTCGGGCTGCCGGCGCCGCCGCGCCGGATCGAGGTTTACGACAACAGCCACATTCAGGGAACGAATGCGGTCGGCGCCATGATCGTTGCCGGACCCGAGGGCTTCGTGAAAAACCAGTACCGCAAGTTCAACATCCGCGCCGATGATCTCGCACCCGGCGACGATTTCGGCATGATGCGGGAGGTACTGGAGCGGCGCTTCAAGCGACTGATGAGCGAGCATCCGCGCAAACCAGGAACAGCCGCATCGTCCGAAACGTCCGCGCCCCCTTTGCGGGACGATGGGCACGATGCGCCAGCGCCGGATCAGCCTGGCGCGGCGGATCATGCGGATACGCCGTGGCCCGATCTCGTACTGATCGACGGCGGACAGGGGCAATTGAACGCCGCACGCTCAACGCTTGCTGCGCTTGGCATCACCGGCGTGCCGCTGGTTGCCATCGCCAAGGGCGTCGACCGCGACGCCGGCCGCGAGACCTTTTTCGTACCGGGCCGCGAGCCGTTCCGGCTGCCGCCCCGCGATCCGCTGTTATATTTCGTCGAGCGGCTGCGGGACGAGGCGCATCGTTTCGCAATCGGCTCGCACCGCGCCCGCAGAACCCACGATATCCGGGAAGGCGGGTTGCAGGAAATTCCCGGCATCGGACCGACCCGCAAGCGCGCCCTGCTCAACCATTTCGGGACGCTGAAGGCGATCGAGCGGGCATCCATGTCGGATCTGGCTAAGGTTCCCGGCATCAACGCCGACACTGCACGACGGATCTATGACTTTTTTCACGAGCGGCAGGGCTGAATCCGGCAGGTTTTCTCGGGGCCTGCGCGAGCCACGGGACAAGTTATGGCTTTCGCCTGTGGGCGGGTTGACGGAGGCGGGCCGGGTGTGTTCGCTGCGGGAATGAATTCGGTGTCGACGCAACGCGTTGAGGGCGGCGCATTCTCGCTGCCCAATGTTTTGACCTATTGCCGCATCGCCGCGGTTCCGCTGGTGGTCGCCTGCATGTATTGGCAGGCGATTTTGCAGGGCGGATTGTGGCTGCGGCTGGTGGCGCTTGCGATCTTTATCGCGGCCGGCATAACCGACTTTTTCGATGGCTATTTTGCCCGCAGCTGGGGCCAGCAATCCCGGCTCGGCCGCATGCTCGACCCGATCGCCGACAAGCTCTTGGTCGCCTCCTGCCTGCTGATGCTGGCGGCGGACGAAACCATCAAGGGCTGGTCGCTATTCGCCGCCATCATCATTCTGTGCCGCGAGATTCTGGTCTCGGGACTGCGCGAGTTTCTCGCCGAGCTGCAGGTCAGCGTGCCGGTCACCCAGCTCGCCAAATGGAAGACCACACTGCAGCTGGTCGCCATCGGCTTTCTGCTGGGAGGCGAGGCGGTGGACTATTATCTGCCGGTCAGTTTCATGGAATGGCGCTGGAATCACGGCACCGAGCCGCTGGCGCTCACGACATCCATCGGCCTCGTCCTGCTCTGGATTTCCGCGCTTCTCACCCTTTATACGGGGTGGGATTATTTCCGCGCAGGCCTGCGGCATATCATTGACGAATGATGCGCGATGCGGGCCGCCGGAATGCGTCCGGCCTGCTTTTGGCCGGCCTGCAGATGAGGAAGACGTGAAGCTGTTGTATTTCGCCTGGGTGCGCGAGCGCATCGGCAAGCCCGAGGAAGAACTGACCCCGCCGGCCGAGGTCGGTACGGTGGAAGAATTGATGGCCTGGCTCGCCGGCCGCGGCGAAGAATATGCCTATGCCTTCGAAAACGCGAAGGTGATCCGCGCCGCCATCGACCGCAAGCATGTGCAGCCCGGCACACCGATCGCGGGCGCCAAAGAGATCGCCTTCTTTCCACCGATGACGGGTGGATGATGACCGCAACTATCCGCTTGCAGCGCGAGGATTTCGACGCCGCCGCGGAGACGGCAAAGCTTACGCGCGGACGCACCGATATCGGCGCCGTCGTCACCTTTACCGGTATTTGCCGGGATCATGAGGAGGGGCATGGCGTCAGCGCAATGACGCTGGAGCATTATCCGGGCATGGCCGAGGAAGAGATCGCGCGGCATGTCGCCGAGGCGCAGGCGCGATGGCCGCTCATGGGCGTCACCGTGATACATCGCTATGGCCGGATGGTTCCGGGCGACAATATCGTGCTCGTCGCGACCGTCTCCGCGCATCGTCAGGCCGCATTCGAGGCGGCCTCGTTCCTGATGGATTACCTGAAGACGCGCGCGCCGTTCTGGAAGCTGGAGGAACGCGCGGACGGCAAGGACTGGGTCGTGGCGAAAGACAGCGACGACAATGCCGCAGCACGGTGGGGAAAGCCATAACTGCCAATAGGCACATGGCTTCCGGCCCCGGCTTTCGACGGTCTGGAATAACGAATATCCGTTACGCCGCGCGCGACTTCGGCTGCACTTCGGCGCTGTAGTCGTCCATCAATTGCTTGGTGATGCCACCCGGATTGAAATTCCACTTGTCGATCTGCGCCACCGCCGTGACTTCCGCCGCCGTGCCGGTGATGAAGCATTCGGAGAAATTCGACAATTCATCCGGCATGATGCGCCGTTCGATCACCTCGAAGCCGCGTCGTTTGGCGAGATCGATCACGGTCCTTCGGGTGATACCGTCGAGGAAGCAATCGGCGATCGGGGTGTGAATCTTACCATCCTTCACAAAGAAGATGTTGGCGCCGGTGCATTCGGCGACGCGGCCTTCCCAGTCGAGCATCATCGCATCGGCAAAGCCGCGGCGTTCGGCACGGTGCTTGGACACGGTGCAAATCATGTAGAGGCCCGCCGCCTTCGCGAGGCAGGGCGCCGTCCGCGGATCGGGCCTGCGGTATTCGGCAAGATCGAGCCTGATGGCTTTCAGCCGCTGCTCGGGGTCGAAATAACTCGGCCATTGCCAGGCCGCGATGGCGAGATGGATGGCGTTGTTCTGCGCCGACACGCCAAGCTGCTCGGAGCCGCGCCAGGCGATGGCGCGCACATACGAATCCGGCATGCCGTTCTTTTCGATCACGAGGCGCTTGGCCGCGTCGATTTCGGAAGCCGAATAGGGAATTTCGAAATCGAGGATTTTTGCGGAATTCTTCAGCCGCTCCGAATGCTCCGTGCTCTTAAAGATCTGCCCGCCATAGGCGCGCTCGCCCTCGAACACGGCGCTGGCATAATGCAAGCCGTGGGTGAGGACGTGAATCCTGGCTTCCGGGCCCGGGACGAGCTTACCGTCGAACCAGATCATGCCTGGCAGTTGATCGAAGGGCACGGACATCGGCTTCCTCCTTGGCGAAGCGCATCGCGGACCGGCATCGGGCTCGCATTTTGCCTGACGCGTCCATTGCCATTATTGTCCCACCTATCCGGCGCGGCTGTCGCGACGGAAACGGCCGCGTGCCGAAGGCAGGATATTTCGTTTCAGCTGCTCTTTCGGTAACAATCTTCCGGAATTATGTCAATAGTGCTGACCTAAATTGTGATCGGTCCCCGATGTCCGTAACCCCGCTCCGCGACCGTCTCGGCACCCCGGAAGCCGCCCCGACCCGGCCGGCGGACGAACCGATCTGGGATTTGATTGAGCTTCTGTTTTTCGCCTATCGCGATTTCGTGGGCGATGCCGACGATGCTCTGGCGAAATTCGGCTTCGGCCGGGCCCATCATCGCGTGCTGCACTTCGTGACCCGGCATCCGGGGATCAAGGTCGCCGACCTGCTCGATATCCTGAACATCACCAAACAATCGCTCGGGCGCGTGCTGAAGCAGCTCGTCGATCAGGGTTATGTGCTTCAGAAGGAAGGCGAAAGCGACCGCCGCCAGCGCCTTCTTTATGCCACGCCCAAGGGCGAAGCGCTGGCGATGAAACTCGCCAGCCTCCAGACCGAGCGGATCGCGCGCGCGCTTGCCGATGTGGGCCCCGACGCGCACGCGGATGCACGCAGCTTCCTGATCGCCATGATCGACAACCGCGAACGCGACCACGTGCTGCAGCTCATCAGCCGTGCCGACCGGCTGAGGCACAACAAGCCCTGAGGGCTCCAACGATGCAGATTACCCGCGCGGCACCCGCGACCCCGGCCGACGATGCACCGCATCTCCTGGTCGTCGACGACGACCGTCGTATCCGCGACCTGCTGTCGCGATTTCTGGCGGCCGAAGGTTATCGTGTAACCACCGCCGATAATGCAGCCGAAGCGCGCGCCAAGCTCAACGGACTGCATTTCGATCTTCTGATCCTCGATGTCATGATGCCGGGCGAGAGCGGTTTCGACCTCGCCAAGTCGCTGCGCTCCAATTCCAGCGTACCGATCCTGATGCTGACCGCCCGCGACGAGACCGCGATGCGGATCGAAGGGCTGCAGATCGGCGCCGACGATTATGTCGCCAAGCCTTTCGAGCCGCGGGAATTGTCGCTGCGGATCGGCAACATCCTGAAGCGGGCGCAGCCTGCCGCACCGCCGCCGGTCGAATCCGTGCGCTTCGGCGATTTCGTGTTCCACCTTGGCCGCGGCGAATTGAAGCGCGGCGAGGACATCGTGCGCCTGACCGATCGTGAGCGCGACATGCTGCGCGTCCTGGCGGCGACGCCCGGAGAAACGGTGCCACGGCTTGCGCTTGCCGGCAACGATCCGGCAGTCAACGAACGCGCCGTCGACGTGCAGGTCAACCGGCTGCGCCGCAAGATCGAGCGCGATCCGGCCAATCCCTTGTTTGTACAGACCGTTCGCGGCATCGGCTATCGGCTCGTGGTCTCACCCTAGGCGCCGTGATGGATCGGATCGCGCAACCAGTGATACGGGCCGCTCGCGATTGGGAACGGCGCTGCGCGAGTGGGACAAGGAGACGGTCGCGGAGACAGTCGGGGAGACGGTCATGACCAGTCTCGATGCCGGACTGCAATCGATCCGTACCGCGGCCTACCGGGTCAACCTGGCCTGGGACAGGCTCGGCAAGACGGTCAAGCGCTTCATGCCGACCGGGCTCTATGCCCGCGCCCTTCTCATCATCATCGCGCCGATGGTGATCCTGCAATCGGTTGTCGCCTTCGTTTTCATGGAGCGGCACTGGAATTCGGTGACGCAGAAGCTGTCGTCCGCGGTGGTCTCGGACATCGCCGCGCTGATCGATGTCTATCGCGTCTATCCGCAGGACGCCCAGAATGCCCAGATTCGCAAGATCGCGCAGGAGCGCCTCGGCCTTGTGGTTGATTTCCTTCCCGCCACGGAAATGCCGCCGCCCGGGCCAAAGCCGTTCTTCTCGCTGCTAGACCAGGCGCTCTCGGTCGAGCTCCGCAAGATCAAGCGGCCGTTCTGGATCGACACCGTCGGCAAGTCGGCGCTGGTCGAGATTCGCATCCAGCTCGACAATGCGGTGATGCGCGTGCTGGCGCCGCGCAGCGCCGCCTATGCCTCGAATTCGGAAATCTTCCTGTTCTGGATGGTCGGCACCTCGCTGGTGCTGCTTACCGTCGCCATCATCTTTCTGCGCAACCAGATCCGGCCAATCCTGCGGCTTGCCGACGCCGCCGAAGCCTTCGGCAAGGGTCGCGACATGCCGAACTTCCGTCCGCGCGGCGCCCGCGAGGTACGGCGCGCGGCGGTCGCCTTCATCGAGATGAAGTTGCGCGTCGAGCGCGCGATCGAGCAGCGCACCACCATGCTCGCCGGCGTCTCGCACGACCTGCGCACGATACTGACTCGCTTCAAGCTCGAGCTTGCCATGCTCGGCAACGCGCCGGAAATCGACGCGCTGAAGAAGGACGTCGACGAGATGCAGCGCATGCTGGAGGCCTATCTCGCTTTCGCGCGCGGCGACATGGGCGAACAGGCTTCGCCGACCGACATGGCGGCATTCCTCGAAGAGCTGAAGGACGACGCCGAGCGCACCGGCCACAAGGCGAGTGTGGACTTCACCGGGCAGCCGATTGTCACCGTGAAGTCCGCAGCCTTCAAGCGCTGCCTCGCCAACCTCGTGACCAATGCGGCGCGCTACGCGCATTCGATCGCGATCACCGGCCATCGCGACCATCGCTGGCTCACCGTCACCATCGACGATGACGGCCCCGGAATTCCGCCGGCGCAGCGCGAGGAAGTCTTCAAGCCGTTCCTGCGCCTCGACCACGCACGCAATCAGGATCAGGGCGGCACCGGACTCGGACTTGCGATCGCCCGCGACATTGCCCGCTCGCATGGCGGCGACATCATGCTGGGCGATTCTCCGCTCGGCGGCCTGCGGGCCACCGTCCGGGTGCCGGTCTAGAATTTATAGTTGCATTATAATTGTTTGCCCTTTAAAGTTGCAAGCGCCTTGAGGGCAAGCCCAATGCGACGCATCCGATACCTAGCTGTGCTTATCCCGCTTGCGAACATCGCCGACCCCGCTCTCGCGCATGCCAAGTCCTGCAATGGCCTCAATGGCCTGAGCCTCAATCGCGGCGAGTTATACGCGCGCTATCTGGTCAGGAACGATCGCACCGGAAAGCCTGAATTTAGAGTTCAGTTTCTGTATCCGGGCATCGCCCAGGCGACGACGATCGATTTCGACGAAAAGATTCGTTTGATCTACGTGGTCGATCCACCGGGTCAAATATCGCAGCGAAATTACGCCGGCACACTCGCGGTGCGGCTGGTTTCGACGCCTGCGAATGGGGCGCAGCAATCAAGACAACCAAGCGAGGTGATGCTGGAGCGCGATTCGGTTCAGACATATGGTCAGAGACGACGGCAATGGAGCGGCTCGGTCGAGGCCCTGCGCTATTACAATTTCCATCGGCCCTCGGCATTCCTCGCCTCCGATAGCGAACTGGAACAAACGTTTCACACGACCTACACCTACCGACGGGGCGAAGAGCGCTCCACCGTCGGCTCCCGGGACAGGAGGAGTGCTTTTCATTTTCCGGAGATGCGTGGCGTCGCCCCGCAGGACAAATATCGCGCTTTCGTAGCGCGCTGGTTGGGCAGCGGGGCGTTGGCCGCTGGCACGGAGTCTCGCTTTCAGTCGCACATCAAGTACTACCCGGCCTCTCGAAAGGGGCATTGCGTGACGGTCCAGCCCTATCTCGAGGCCACCGACAATGGTGCATTGCGGGTGACAATCGCCGATCTCGACGACCCGGAAGGCATTCGGGCAAGCTCGAAAACGTGGAATATCCGCTTCACCGTTCCGAACCACATCTCGACAAGATAGCAGCGTCCGATGAATGGCGGCGCAGCGGATAATCGAAGTACGTTCTCGCTCGAAAAAATTTCGGGTTGGATCAGGCACTTCCTTGAAGCGGTAGCCGAGGCGCGCATTCCACCGGGCCGCATGTCGATCGTCCCTGCGCAGGGGATCATCAACTTGATGACCAGCGCAGTCGGGATCGCTATCTATACGATAGCGGCCCAGGCAACCGCGCTTCACCGCAATCTGGACTTGGTCGACACGCTGCTCATGGCGGCGTTCGGCGCAATCCTGCTGTTTCTGGCAGGAATTGTCGTGCTGTTCATTGCCAGGCGCAAAGAAGAGATTGTGACGGAGTGGAACAGAACGTCGAGCGTTTTCATCATCGTTTGGCTGCTTGCTTTCGTCGTCTATATTCTGCTGGTCTATCCGTCGCAGATCGCCGGCTTCATCCTGCTCGATAAGATCGCGTATTCGTCGCTGCCCATTGATACGCCCGCATGGATCTACGACTTGACGAAATCCTCGATATGCACCTTGCTTGCAGGCCTTTTACTGATTTATCGAACAAAGCGGACTGATCCTCAATTGTCGTTGCGAAGCTTCGAGCCTTGGCTTTGGCTCGTTCTGATGACGGTCGGTGTCGGATTTGTTTTCTTCATTTCGTTATTCTACGCGCCATGAAGGCATGGGAACGGACAAAGCTTCCGCATCACAGACATTCATCGCCGGGCTGATGCGGGCATAGAAAGGAAAAAGCCCCGGCCGGACGCCGGGGCTTTGCATCATCGGATCGATGTTCGCCGGTTACGGGCAGAACCAGAAACCGTTCACGATCACGCAGCCCAGCGCCTGCCAGTTCCAGGGCCGCGCCACGCCGTATTGCCGCCAGCCCGGAGGCGCGACGTAATAGGTCCGGCCGGCAACCCAGCGGCGGCCGTGATAATGAGGATGCGGACGATAGCCGTGATGGCGGTTGCCATGATGGCGGTTGCTGTGGCCGTGACGCGGAGCGCCACGATGCGCCTTGCCCTGATGGGCTTTGCGGCCGTGGTGGCCCTTGCCGCTATCGCGAACCTGGATCACGAGCGAATCGGGAATCGCACCCATGGTGTTTGGTCCGACCGGAGCGGCAGCGGCGGGCGAGAACAGCAAAGCGGAGAGGAGCAGCGCAGGCACCGCCTTCAAAACAACCGACATGGAATCTCCTTGCGTTGAGGAATTGCCGTCCTCGCATCGGAGGGCGACCGGTGGCACCATCAAAGCCCGATATTAAGAAACCGTGCCCATGAGCCAGGGCAATCGCGTGGTGATCCGAACAAGGCGCGCAAGTCCGCGATAAGTTCCCGATCCGGAACCTCAATGCCTGCATCAGCCGGCGGAAGACCTTCTACGCCGCGACGATCTCGTCGTCCGGGTTCGGATCGCGCCTGCGCCTGGCGCGCCAGCGGCCCGCCCGTAGCCGTTCCGGAATCGCGAGCATGGTGTCGAGCATGCCGGACCAGCGTTCGGCGCGCGCGAGTTCGCGGTCGAGCGCCGACATGGTGCGGGCCAGCCCCGGATCCTCGTCCTCGACCCAGACTGACAGAACCCGTACATACATCAGCGTCAGCGCCTGCGCCCGTAACGCGCCTTTCGGCCCGGCAGCGGAGATCCCGGCCGCCGTCATCATCCAGCTCATCGAGCGAGCGGCGAGGCCGTTCATCACCAGAGCCAGCGGCGGATTGCACAGGGTGGAGCGCATCAGCGAGCGGATCGCGGCCTTGTGACCGGCATGCGCATCGAGCCGCCGCATCAGCACGTCGAACAGCCGCTCGCGCGGCGGCTCCTCGCCCATATCCGCCGTATCGGCCGACAGCACCTTGCGGTCGATCTCCTTCATATGCGCGGCGAGGATGGCGACGACCGAGGAGAACTCGCCGCGCAGCTCGGCCAGGCTGATCCCGGCGGCCCTGGCGATGTCGTCGAGACCGATCCGCTCCAACGGCTTCTCGGCAAGCAGCGTCAGAAGGGCATCGATGATGGTCTGGCGATCGGCGCCGTTGGCCATAGCGGGCTCCCGTTACCTGTGCTGGCTTCGGATGTAGGAAGCCGAAGGCGGCGCGTCCATGGCTCTAAAATGGCTCTCAGCCGGCCAGTTCCCGGGACCGTTTCGTCGCCGCGGCCACCGCCTGCCGCATCAGGGGCTCGAGGCCGTCCGTCGCCATCAGGACGTCCAGCGCGGCCGCCGTGGTCCCGGCCGGCGACGTGACATTCTGCCGCAACGTCGCCGGATCGAGCGGCGAGCAATGCAGCAATTCGCCTGCGCCCGCGACTGTCTCGCGCGCCAGCCGTGCCGCCAGTGCCTCGGGCAGCCCGGCCGCCACGCCTGCCTGCGCCAGCGTTTCCGCCAGCAGGAACACATATGCCGGGCCGGAGCCGGACACGGCGGTCACTGCATCCATCAAGGCTTCGTCCGAAATCCACTCCACACTGCCGGAAGCGGCCAGCAGCGCGTCCGCGCGCGCCTTCTGCTCCGCGGTGACGGCCGCATTCGGCACGGCCACCGTGATGCCGCGCCCGATCGCCGCCGGCGTGTTCGGCATTGCCCGGACGATCGCGGCGGCAGGCAGCGCGGCCTCGAGAAACCCGAGCGTCTTCCCCGCCATAATCGACAGCACGAGGGTCCCCGTACCTGTCAGCGGCGCAACCGACGGCATGACGTCGGCAGCCACCTGCGGCTTCACTGCAAGAACGACCGTGCCGATATTCGAGATCGCGCCAGCGGGCGGGTTGAGCACCACCCCCTTCATGGACATAGCCACGAGTTCATCGGACGGATTGGGCTCGACCACCACAACATTCTGCGGATCAAGCCCAAGCCTAAGCCAGCCTTCCAGCATCGCGCCGCCCATCTTGCCGGCGCCGACCAGCGCAAGCAGGCCGATATTGTCGAGGCGGATTCTGTCGGATTGCGTCATGGCTTCTTGTTTCCGCTTGTCGCCATGATGGCGGCGACCCGGCGCATCTTATGCCGGATTTCCGCTGATACGGGAATGAACGGATCAAAAAGCCCGATCAAGCCTCGCCGGAGGTCTCGAACATCGCCGCGTCCAGCGCTTCGCGGGCTGACTTGCCGGCCCAGAGCACGAACTGGAAGGCGGGAAAATAGCGTTCGCAGGTGTCGATCGCGGTGCGAAGCACGGACTTGCATTGCTCGTCGGTCGCCTCGATGCCGCCAGTCAGCACCAGCGCGTGGCGGAACATGACGAGTCCGTCCTCGGTCCACAGGTCGAAATGGCCGATCCACATTTGCTCGTTCATATGCGCAATCAGCTGCTGCACTTCGGCTCTGCGGCGTTCGGCAACCTTGATGTCGAAGGCACAGGCCAGATGCAGCGCCTCAAGCTCGCCCATCCAGGTGAACGACACCTGATAGTCAACCCAGCGGCCCTTGATGAGGATATTGATCTCGTCGTCGCCGGCGCGCTCGAAGGCCCAGTCATTGACCGTCGCCATTCGTTCGACGACATCGAGCGGGCTGCTATGCGTCGATGTTTCGATGTCGGTCAATGCCATTTTGATCGCCGCCTGGGAGACTTTGCGTTTTCGCAGTTACGCACGCACACCGACACTTCATGCCCGAGCTGGCACGGATGCGCCGTGTCCGCCGCGATCGCATCCGGCCGGATTGACTCACAAGCACCGAATCACTTGCCGCTTCGACTATAGCCGCACCGATTCCGCGCGACCAAGCCAGAACTGAATCGCAAGACAGGTCGTCGTTGATTTTTTGAATCGGAGCAACGCAGCCCGCGGCAATGTCCACAATCGGTGCCGCGGCAGTTTGACTCAATGCACAGCAAATGGGGCCGCCGGAACAAATGCGAAGCGCATAGGCACGTCGCGGGGCGCGTTCAGTCGAACAGGCTCGATACCGATTCTTCGCTCGCGGTCCGGCCGATGGCTTCGCCGATCAGGCTTGCGATCGGCAGCACGCGAATGTTCTGAGCGTCCTTCACATCCCTGGTCGGCTGAATGGAGTCGGTAATGACGAGTTCCTTCAGACGCGATGACGTGATGCGCGCCACAGCCCCACCCGAGAGTACGCCATGGGTGATGTAGGCGTAGACCTCGTTCGCGCCCTGGGCGAGCAGTGCGTCGGCAGCATTCACCAGCGTGCCGCCGGAATCCACAATATCGTCGACCAGGATGCAGGTATGGCCGGCGACCTCGCCGATCACGTTCATGACTTCAGACTCGCCCGCGCGTTCGCGGCGCTTGTCGATGATAGCGAGCGGCGCATTGATGCGCTTGGCAAGTCCGCGCGCGCGCACCACGCCGCCGACGTCCGGCGACACCACCATGAGGTTGGCGAGATCGAAGCGTTCCTTGATGTCGCGCACCATCACCGGCGAGGCGAACAGGTTGTCGGTCGGAATGTCGAAAAAGCCCTGGATCTGTCCGGCATGGAGGTCGAGGGTCATGACCCGGTCGGCACCGGCATGGGTGATGAGATTTGCGACGAGCTTGGCGGATATCGGGGTGCGAGGGCCAGGCTTGCGATCCTGCCGGGCATAGCCGAAATAGGGCACCACCGCCGTAATCCGCCGCGCCGACGAGCGTCGCAGGGCGTCGATGATGATGAGCAATTCCATCAGGTGATCGTTGGCGGGGAACGAGGTGCTCTGGATCACGAACACGTCCGCGCCGCGCACATTTTCCTGGATTTCGACGAAGATCTCCATGTCAGCAAAGCGGCGCACCACCGCCTTGGTCATGGGGACTTTCAGGTAATTGCAAATCTCGGCCGCAAGCGCAGGATTGGAATTACCGGCGACGAGCTTGATCGCCCCGTTTTTCGCCATCCCTTCTCCTCGCTGATCCCCAGATGCGCGCGACTTTTTGGCGCGCCGGACTGATACAGGCGGGGCCGCCATTCCGCAATATGGCGGATTTTGTTCTCCCTAACGGATTTCCATCAGCGCAGAGGTTCGACTGAGGCCACGCGCCGGCCGGCCGGCGTCGGGCTTGGCTCTGGCGAGGAAGGAGCGGTCGCGACCGCCGGCGCCGGGGTATCGGGACCGCGGAAATAGGCCGAAAGCTGCGTCATGCCATCCTGAGCGGCGCGTGCCAGAACCTCGTCGCTCACCGCCTGCCAGGCGTCGCCGCGGCCGGTTCGGCCTGCCTTTTCGTCGCCGGTGAGCCGCACCACACGCTGGCCCTGCGAATCGTAGACTTCCCAGACCCAGGATAGCGTTGCCTGGCGCTGGCGGGTCCAAAGCGAGACATAGCCCTTGATGCGATAGGGCGCGAACCCCTCGCGCGTGACCACCGGCACATTCTGCGTCTCGGCCTCGTGGCTGAGCTTGCGCACGTAGCGATCGAACACGGCCGGCGGGAGCCCGTCCACACGATCGAAGGCGACGGTGGAGTGCTGGCCGACCGCGGGCGCGCCGCCGGTCGTGGTGCAGGCAGCAGCCGCCAATGCGAGCGAACCGGCGCAGACGAGCCGTGCCACTAAGGAAATCATGACGCCTCCGGCAGCCACGGGACTCTTGCGGTCCGCTTCAGCCGACAGGCAAATTCGTAGCGGGAATTGCCCGCCCGGTCCAGCGACGCTCAGGCCTATCCGGCGAGGACGATGGCGTTCACATGACGCCCATAATCCGGTTCCTGCAGGTGGATCGATCGGCGGTAGCTGTAGAAGCGGCCGGGATCCGCGTAGGTGCAAAGGCCCAGATCTTCGAAATGGCCGACGCCCTGGCGTTCGAGGCGCGCAGCAATAAAGCCGGGCAGATCGAACATGGCGTGGCCCTCACGTGCGGCGGGGCCAAAAAACTGCGCATGCGTTTCGTCTGCACGCAAAAATTCGTCGACGAAGCTTTGGCTGACTTCGTAATTCTCACGGCGGATTGTCGGACCGAGTGCGGCGGTCATCCGCCCGCGCTCCGCGCCGAGCGCCTCCATGGCGGCGATCGTGGCCTCGATCACCCCGGAAAATGCGCCACGCCAGCCTGCATGCGCAGCCCCGATCACCCGCGCCTGGGGATCGGCAAACAGCAGCGGTCCGCAATCGGCTGTCGACACGCCGATCGCAAGTTCCGGCGTTTTCGTCACGATCCCATCGGCGCGCGGACGAGTCTCGACATTCCAGGGCTGCTCGGCCACCACGACATGCGGCGAGTGAATCTGAAACGCCGTGATGAGCCTTGCTGCATCAACGCCAAGCGCATGCGCCATGCGGGCCCGGTTCTCAGCGACATGTGCGGCGTCATCGTTCGAGCCAATGCCGCTGTTGAGACTTGCATAAATGCCGCCGGACATGCCGCCTTCGCGGGTAAAGAAGGCATGGCGGATGCCGTCCAGCATGGAGAGCGATTGCGCGTGGAGTTTCATGCCGGCGCAAATCCAGGAAGCGGACCGAGTTTCGGGTCGCAGATCGCGATGACCTTGAACATTTCCCCCATACCGGTGCGCCCGCCTTCGGTGAGCCGCGTCACCGCGGCGGTAATGTTGGCGGTCTGTTCAGGGGTCGCACAGCGGCGCAATGCTTCGGCACGAGCATCGATACCGAGTTCGCGCAGGAATTTCGCCTGCGTCACCGGGCCCTGCACCACGGCGCCCATGCTCGCTGCGGCCTGGCCGAAAATCTGGAAATCAACATGCGCGGTGATGTCGGCCATGCCGGGCGCCGACAGCGGGTCGGCGAAGGCGTGTTCATTGACCGATTGCAAGGTTTCGCCGACATCGCTCTCGACATGGCCATAGTCGATCAATAGCGCAGCGCCGCCGCCCCGCACCTGGCGCGCAATGTCGAAGGCGTGAATGTCGTTGCGCCATTCGAAGACCGCGCCGACCGGGGCCTCCTTTATCTTCCGCGGCATGAAGCGGTCGAATTGCGGCAACGCATCAGGCGCGAGCCCAAGCGCAAAATCGCCGTTGGCGTTGAGCCCGATCACCCGCTCGTGCCAGCCATCGGCCTGTTTGACCACTTGATGCACCGGCAGCGCGTCGAGATATTCATTGGCCAGAATGATGGCCGGCCCTTCCGGCACCTCGATGAGATTGCGATGCCAGGTCAGCGGGACATCGGCATCCCCAAGATTGTGACGCTGGAGCGACTCCAGCGCCGGGCTGATCTCCACCAGATGCACCGACAAGGCCTGACGGAATTTCGGCAATACCTTCGCCGCGCGCAGCGCGTCGCGCATCATGGTGCCGCGGCCGGGACCCAGTTCGATCAGGTTGACCGCTTCCGGCTCCCCCATCATGCGCCAGACCGACAGCGCCCAAAGGCCGAGCAGCTCGCCGAAAATCTGGCTGACTTCCGGGGCGGTGGTGAAATCGCCGCCCGCGCCGAACGGATCGCGCGTGACGTAGTAGCCGTGCTGCGGATGCGTCAGGCACAGTGACATGTAGCGGGCGATCGGCATCGGCCCGCTCACCGCGATCAGACGGCGAATTTCCTTTTCCAGCGGCGACGGCTCGCTCATGCAGTCTGGCTCCCGCTCGCAGCACGCCGCAGCGCGTGCCAGACAAAAGCCAATCCGGCAAGGAACAGCGGGATGGACAGGAGCATGCCCATGGTCATCCCGCCCCAGAGGAAGCCGAGCTGCGGATCCGGCTCACGGAAAAATTCGCAGAATGAACGCGCGAGCGCATAGCCGCAGGCGAACAGGCCGATCACCAGACCCGGACGGCGCAGCGCACCCATGCGCACCGCGACCGCGAGCACGATGAACAGCAAGAGCCCCTCGAGCGCCGCCTCATAGAGCTGGCTTGGATGGCGCGGCAGCGGGCCCGCTGCCGGAAACACAAAGGCCCAAGGCACGTCGGTCGGGCGGCCCCATAATTCGCCATTGATGAAATTGGCGATCCTGCCGAGAAACAGACCGATTGGCGCCACCGCGCAGGTGAGATCGCCAAGCGACAGCACGGGAATCTTGCGGTTGCGCGCGAACAAGAACACCGCCAGCACACAGCCGGCAAAGCCGCCGTGAAACGACATGCCGCCGCCCCAGAGCTGCAGAATTTCCAGCGGATGGGCGGCAAAATGCGCCGGATTATAGAACAGCACATAGCCGAGCCGGCCGCCGAGGATGATGCCGAGCGTCACCCAGACGATAAAATCGTCATAATCGGCGGTGGTTAGCGGCGCCTTGCCGCCCCAGAGAGCGTCGTTGCCGATCAGCCGGCGGGCGTAGAACCATCCGATCAGGATGCCGAAGATATAGGCCAGCGCATACCAGCGGATCGCCAGCGGGCCGATGCTGACGAGCACCGGGTCGATATCGGGAAAAGGCAGCGCCGCCAGCGGCATGTCGTTCGTCCAGTCGTTTGGGCCCGAACGCTTGAAGGGCCGGGACGGCTACGCCATATCACAGGAAGCGTAATCGGAAGGAGTGCAGCATGACCCAGACCTCGGGCCGGTTCTTTGACGAGATTGCGCGGCTGATGAACGATGCCGCCGGCGTCGCCCAGGGCGTGCGGCGGGAATTCGATACGCTGTTCAAGACCCAGGCCGAGCGCTGGCTGAACGACCTCGATCTCGTCAAGCGCGAGGAATTCGAGGCGGTCAAGGACATGGCCCGGCTGGCGCGCGAGGAAAACGAGGCACTGAAGGCCCGGATCGCCATGCTCGAGGCCAAGGCGGGGATCACCCCTCCGGCTAGCAAGGACGGCCAGCCCGATATCGGCGATATGCGGCTGGACGGCTGAATTTATCTGTTAACCGCCTGTTTTCTTGCCATACCGGCGCCGCGCCGGTATAAGCCCGCGCGTCCGTGGCCCCCGCACCCCTGGAGGCTTGCCACGGCCGTTTCGTGACAATCTGACATCAAACCGACAGGACCAAGCGCATGACCGCCGTGAAGGAAATCAAGGCGACGTTGCGCCCGAAGGCCGGCAAGGGGGCCGCCCGGGCAGTGCGTCGCGAGGGCAAGACGCCCGCCGTGATCTACGGAGCCAACGAAGCCCCGCTCGCGATCGCCGTCGACCACGTCGACATTCGCACAAAAATCTATGCGGGGCACTTCCTGACCACGCTCTACGACATCGATCTCGACGGCAAAAAGCATCGCGTGATCCCGCGCGACTATCAGCTCGACCCGGTGAAGGATTTCCCGATCCATGTTGATTTCATGCGGCTCGCAGAAGGCGCGCTGGTCCGCGTCAACGTCCCGGTTCACGTGATCAATTCCGAGCAATCGCCGGGCGTGAAGCGCGGCGGCGCGGTCAATATCGTGACCCACTCGCTGCCGCTGCGCTGCCCGCCGGATCGCATCCCCCAGTCGATCGAGGTCGATCTTGCCGGCATGGAAATCAACAATTCCAAGCATCTGAGCGACGTCAAGCTGCCGGAAGGCGTCAAGCCGATCGGCCGCGAGGATATGACCCTTGTCACCATCGTGCCGCCGTCGGGCTATGCGGAAGAACAGCGTCAGGCTGCCGAAGCGGCCGAAGCTCCTGCCGCCGCAGCAGCGCCCGCTGCCGGTGCAGCTCCGGCTGCAGCCGCGGCCGAAAAGAAGCCGGCCGAGAAGAAGTAAGCTCGGCGTCAAACAGGCGGCGGGGCGATTTGCCCCGCCATCACCGCCATGTTCCTTCTGGTCGGGCTCGGCAATCCAGGCGCCCGCTATGCGGGCAACCGGCACAATATCGGTTTCATGGTGGTCGACGCCATCGCGAAGCGCCAGGGCTTTGCGCCGTGGCGCCGGCGCTTCCAAGGTGTTGCGACCGAGGGCAATCTCGGCGGCAAAAAAACGCTGCTGCTGCTGCCCGGCACCTTCATGAACGAATCCGGCCGCGCAGTCGCCGAAGCCGCCAATTTCTACAAGATCGGCCTGCCCGATATCGCGGTCGTGCATGACGAACTCGACCTCGCGCCCGGCAGGGTGCGGATCAAAGTTGGCGGTGGCGTCGCAGGCCATAACGGCCTGCGTTCGATCTCAGCCCACCTCGGCAACGACTACAAGCGGGTGCGGATCGGCATTGGACATCCCGGCGACAAGAACATTGTGCACAGCTATGTGCTGTCGGACTTCGCCAAGGACGAACGCAATGGCTGGGTCGAGACCCTGATCGATGCGATGGCCGAGCACGCGCCCCTGCTTGTACGCGGCGAGGATGCGAGCCTGCAGAACAAGGTGCATCTGGCGCTGGCGGCGAAGGGCTTTGACGACGCCGGAAACGGGGAGAAACCCTGATCTCCGCGGACGGGACCTTCATTGACACGAAAACACGGAAACACGATATTCGTGTCATGAAAAACGTGACTGTCACCCTGCCCGAGGAGCTTGCGACCCGCGCCCGCGTCGCCGCCGCGCGCGAGAACAAGAGCCTGTCGCGCTATATCGCCGACCTGCTCGATCAGCGGCTGGGCGATCGGAGCGATCAATTGACCGAACTCGAAAAGTTTCTGAGCGGCCCCGGTTATCCCGGACTGGCCAAGGCATGGCCGGGAAGAGAGGCCCTTTACGCAGAGCGCGAAGATGAACTATTTCGTCGATACGAATCTGCTCGTCTACGCGATCGACCCGCGCGAGCAAAAAAAGCGCCTGCGCATGGCGGATTTGCTGAGGCGCCTCGTCGAAAACCGGTCCCTCGTCCTAAGTCCACAAAGCCTCGGTGAACTTTACCGCACCGTGACCGAACGGCACCAGTTGATGCCGGCACGCGATGCTCGCGCCTACATTCAGACCCTCATGCCGTCCTGCACCGCCCCTTATGACCTCGACGTCATGAAACGCGCTTTCCGGATGCAGGACACCACCAATTATGGATGGTGGGATTGCATGCTGCTCGCCGCCGCCGCCGTTTCCGGTTGCAGTTTCTTCCTGAGCGAGGATATGCAGCACGGCCGTGTGGTCGAAGGCGTGACCATCCTCAATCCGTTCAAGCTGGCCACCGGCCCTCTGGAGTGACTTTTCAACATGGGCTTCAAATGCGGCATCGTCGGATTGCCGAATGTCGGCAAGTCGACGCTCTTCAACGCGCTGACCGAAACCGCCGCGGCACAGGCCGCGAATTATCCGTTCTGCACCATCGAGCCGAATGTCGGCGAGGTCGCCGTGCCAGACCCTCGGCTCGACAAGCTCGCCGTGCTCGGCAAGTCCGAGAAGATCGTGCCGACCCGGCTGACCTTCGTCGATATCGCCGGCCTCGTGCGCGGCGCGTCTAAAGGCGAGGGCCTCGGCAATCAGTTTCTCGCGAATATCCGCGAGGTCGACGCCATCGCCCATGTCGTTCGATGCTTTGAGGATACCGACATCACCCATGTCGAAGGCAAGATCGATCCGGTCGCCGATATCGAGACCATCGAGACCGAGCTGATGCTCGCCGATCTCGACTCGCTGGAGCGACGGGTCGATGCGCTGGAAAAGAAGGCGCGCGGCAACGACCGCGAGGCCAAGGAGACGCTCGATCTGGTGCAGCGCTCGCTTGCGCTGCTGCGCGAAGGCAAGCCGGCCCGTATGATCGAGCGCAAGCCGGAGGAGGAAAAGACCTTCGCCATGCTCGGCCTGCTCACCGCAAAGCCCGTGCTGTATGTCTGCAATGTCGAGGAAGGCGCCGCCGCGACCGGCAATGACTATTCGGCGAAGGTCGAGGCGCGCGCCAGGGAAGAAGGCGCAGTCTCCGTCGTGATTTCGGCGAAGATCGAATCCGAGATTGCGGTACTCTCGAAAGAAGAACGCGCCGAATATCTTGACGCCGTCGGCCTGAAGGAAGCCGGTCTAGACCGGCTGATCCGTGCCGGCTATGCGCTGCTCGATCTCGTCACTTATTTCACAGTCGGGCCCAAGGAAGCGCGCGCCTGGACCATCACCCGCGGCACCAAGGCGCCGCAGGCGGCTGGCGTGATCCATACCGATTTCGAGCGCGGCTTCATCCGCGCCGAGACCATCGCCTATGACGATTTTGTCGCGCTCGGCGGCGAAGCCGGCGCGCGCGATGCCGGCAAGCTCAGGCTGGAAGGCAAGGAGTATGTAGTCGCCGACGGCGACGTGATGCATTTCCGGTTTGCGACCTAGCCTCTGGAGCGCGCCCGCACCGGCGGCGCGGGGACTCCGATTTCCACGCCGCGGTCGCGGATCGCGCCGAGATGCTCGTTAATCCGGAACAGCACCATCACCAATTCGCAGGCGATGCGCGCAAACATCACGCCGGCGAGGATGAAAATCATCGAGGCAAACAACATCAGACTGCCGGCAAGGATGTTGATCGCCATCATTCCGAGGGCCGTCAGGATCAGCGAGAGGCCGACCAGCACCGTCAGCGCCAGACACAGCCAATAAAACACCCGGATGATGGATGGGGTGATGAAGCGGTCCCATTGCAGCAATTCGGATAGATCGATCATTGCCCGCTCTCAGGGTTTTGGACCGGCGCCGCGCGACAGACTTGACCCAGCCATGCAGGCCGGTCAACCGACGGAACCGTGTAGCGATTGACGCAGGTTGTGGCGGCCGCTACCCAATTGCATCTGCTGAAAGGGTGTACACGGCCTTGGCTAGATTGTATTTCGAAGACTTCCAGCCCGGTTACACGGCCGAGTACGGCCCGCGCCTCGTCACACGCGAGGAAATCATCGCCTTCGCCGCGCAATACGATCCGCAGCCGATGCACCTCGACGAAGTGGCGGCGCAGAAATCGATGCTGGGCGGTCTTGGTGCGTCGGGCTGGCATAGCTGCGGGATCATGATGCGCATGATCTGCGACGGTTTCATGTTGGATTCGGCCTCAATGGGCGCCGGTACGGTTGAGGAGGTGCGCTGGCAGCGCCCGGTCCGGCCGGGCGATCGCCTGACCCTGCGCCTCACCGTCCTCGAGGCGCGCGCCTCGAAGAGCCGGCCGGACATGGGCATCGTGCGGATCCGCTACGAAATGCTGAATGCGCATAATGAATGCGTCATGACCATGGTGACGCCGGCAATGTTCGGCCGCCGCCCCGCGGAGGCCTCGTGATGATGTGCTTCTACGACGATCTGCGGGTGGGCGACCGGATCGATCTTGGCTCGCATCTGTTTACCGCAGACGACATCAAGGTGTTCGCGCGGCAATTCGATCCCCAATCCTTTCATCTTGACGAAGCCGAAGGTGCACGGTCGCATTTCGGAGGACTGGTCGCATCCGGCTGGCATACCGCCTCGATCTGGATGCGCAAGGTGGTGGACCACAACAAGCGCGAGGCCGAGCTGCTGCGCCAGCGCGGCGAGCGTATTCCCGAAGTCGGCCCCTCCCCCGGCTTTCGCAATCTGCGCTGGTACAAGCCGGTTTTCGCAGGCGATACGGTCACCTATTCCTACGAGGTGCTGGAGATGCGAGTGTCAAAGTCGATGCCAGCGCGCGGCGTCGTCACCGTGCTGGGCGGCGGCACTAACCAGCATGGCGTGCAGGTATTCTCGCTCGAGAGCATCGCCTTTTTCGAGCGGCGCCATCCTACGCCGGCGTGATTGCGCAGCAAAGCTCGCTTCGGCCTAGCGCCAATCGCCAATCACCGCCTGAACGAGCGTGAGCGCCGCCACGGCCGCAGTGTCGGCGCGCAGAATGCGCGGCCCGAGCGCAAGCCGCACGACATTGGGCTTCGCAAGCAGCAAGGCGCGCTCTTCCTCGGCGAAGCCGCCCTCGGGGCCGATCAGCACAGCGAGCGGCGCCCCCCGCGCAAGATGCGAGAGCGCGGCAACCGGATCGCGCGTCTCGGCATCCTCGTCGCAGAAGATCAGGCTGCGTTCGCCGAGCGCATCGAGGGCCTTCGGAAGCGGGATCGCGTCCGAGGTCTTGGCGACGGTCAGAATGCCGCATTGCTCGGCGGCCTCGATCGCATTGGCCTGCATGCGCTCGACATTGACCCGCGCCGCCTGGGTATGGCGCGTGGTCACAGGCTGAAGCCGCGAGGCGCCGAGCTCCACCGCCTTTTGCACCATGTAATCGAGCCGCGCATGTTTGAGCGGCGCGAACAGGTAATGCAGGTCGCAGGTCGGTTGCTGCGGCCGGGTCTGCTCGGTAACGGCGAGCGCGACCGACTTCTTGCCCTCGCGCCGCAGCTCCGCGCGCCATTCGCCATCGCGCCCATTGAACACCAGAACCGGCTCGCCTGGCTGCAGCCGCAGCACGTTGGTCAGGTAATTGGACTGCCCCTTGTCCAAGGGAACACGGACGCCGCGGTCAAGCGCGGGCGCGACGAACAGACGCGGCGTGCGGAAATCGTAGCGTGCCATGCCCCATATCGCCGCACCGCGGCGGCCGCGGCAACTTTCTTGTAACCGGTAACCGCTCTATGATGGCGTAAATCGCGACTTGCCGCCGTGTCGCCTCGTTTGCAGGCTTGATCGGGCGGCCACCCGGAAGGCCGAGGGGCCGGGAGATTCGGACATGAGGCTGATTGCAGGTTTGACTGCCGCGGTCGCGCTGGGCGCCCTGACGGGGCCTGCGGCGTATGCGCAGTCCGGCCCACCGTCATCTGGATGGAGCGCGCCCGGCGCGCCGCAACCGGCGCAGCCGGGCCCACCCAGCTCCGGATGGGGACCTCCCTCAGCGCCTTCTGCAGCAAAGCCTCCGTCCTCCGGCTGGGGCGCTCCAACCGCACCGTCGGCCTCGTTCGGGCCGGGAATGGGCGGCGGGCCGCAGCGCAATTGCATGGCCGAAGTCGGCCCGCTGCTTCAGGACGCGGAGGAGAAAGGCAAGGCGATCCAGCGCGCGGCTGCGACCAAAAAGCAGCCGGTGGTCTGCCAGGCGTTCCGCAATCTGGCGACGGCGGAAGGCAAGGTCGTCAAGTATTTCGAAGATCACGGCGCCGAATGCGGCGTGCCGCCGGACGCCCTGAAGGCGCGCAGGGGTAATCTGGCAAAGATCGTCGAAGTCCGGACCAGGGTCTGCGATACGGCCGCAGCTCCTGCGCCGCGCGCGCCGAGCCTCAGTGACGCGCTTGGCACGTCGCGGATCCCGTCGGTCAATACCGACGTGCCGGCTCACACCAAACGCGGCTCGACCTTCGACACGCTGACCGGCAATCCGCTGCACCGATGAGCGGGACCGCCGGGCGCGTCGCCGATTCGACCGGAAACTGGGTCGACACGGCCGCTCCCGCTTGGCTGAAGCCTTACCTTCGGCTGGCGCGGCTTGACCGGCCGATCGGCGCCTGGCTGCTGCTTCTTCCCTGCTGGTGGTCGGCGGGGATTGCGGCAATTGCAGCCGGTGAGTCCTACCCCAATCCGTGGCATTGCCTGCTGTTCTTCATCGGCGCCTTCGCCATGCGCGGCGCCGGCTGCACCTGGAACGACATCGTCGACCGCGACCTCGATGCCAAGGTCGAGCGCACCCGCTCGCGGCCGATCCCGTCCGGTCAGGTGACCGCGCGCCGGGCCTTTGCTTTTCTGGTGCTGCAGGCGCTGGTCGGTCTCGTCGTCCTCTTGCAGTTCAATCCCTTCACCATCCTGGTCGGCATTCTGTCGCTGACCACGGTGGCGATCTATCCGTTCCTGAAGCGCTACACGCATTGGCCGCAGATCGGACTGGGCCTAGCGTTCTCCTGGGGCGCATTGATGGGCTGGCCCGCAGTGTTCGCCCGGCTCGATGTGGCGGCTTTCCTGCTTTATGCAGGTTCGATTGCCTGGGTGATCGCCTATGACACCATCTACGCACATCAGGACCGCGAGGACGATGCGCTGATCGGCATCAAGTCGACCGCAATCCTGTTTGGCGAACGCACCAGGCCGATGCTGGCGCAATTTTTCGCGGCCGCCGTAGTTCTGATCGGCATCGCGGGCTGGCTCGCGGGCGGCGGGCTTGTGTTCGCCCTCGGTCTTGCCGCCTTCGCGTTGCATCTATCCTGGCAAGTGTGGCGGCTCGACATATCCGAGCCGGCGCTCTGCTTGCGGCTGTTCAAGTCCAACCGCGATGCCGGACTAATCCTGTTCGCCGGGATGATCCTCGACGCCTGGCTCAGGTGAGGCTCAGTTGCGCGCGATGATCTCGCGCTCGCCGCGATGCACCGCCTGCAGGGCGACATGCCGGCCGGGCTTACGCCGCATCAGGATCGAGGGCCGGCGCTTGCGGATCGACGATCGACGCCGTCTGCGGGCGGTATCCTTTTCGATCTGAAGGGCGCGGCGACCGGCACAGACCTGCCGGACGTCGCCATCGGCCTCCCTGCGCCACAAGGACAAGCCGAGCACACGGCCCCAAGCCCGCCACAGCATCTCGGCCTCGTCGGCCGGCGCCTCTTCAAGCAACGGAATCGACAGACCCGGATCGGCATGATCGAGAATGACGGAAGCAGCGGGGCCTGCCCCGGCCGGTACCAGCGTGATGCCGACAAAGGCATCGACCGCCAGCCGGATTTTCATCCGCATCCCGCGGACTGCACGCCGCAGCACCACACGATCGCGGTCGAGTTCGACCTGCCGCATCTGGCCGTCCGCGCCGGCATCGCGTGCCGGAAAGCGGACTGGCAAAGCGAAGGGGTCGAGCCGCAGCGCGCGGCCCGACCCGGCAGGCAAGGCCCCGCCGGCTTCCATTTGACGCCTCAATTGCTCCCCCGGACTTTTTTCGTCCGTTATGTTCAGGAGATTGCCACAATCCCGTCGGAAAGCGCTTAAAAAGCTCGGTTAATCAGGGGTTTCGGGGACATCCTCGCTTCTCATGCTTGACGAGTCGTTGCGCGCGGCATCATGCCGATAGGCAAAGGTCTCCTTGCCAGACCATGCCGCGCCGCCTAAATCCGGACCATCAATGCATTCCCTCCTCGATCAATCCGCCCTGAGCAGCCTTGCCGAAGGTCTGGTCCGCGCCGCCCAAAAAGCCGGTGCGGATGCCGCCGACGCCATTGCCGTGCGCTCGGTGTCGGTCGGGGTCGATATCCGCGACGGCAAGGTCGAGGAATCCGAGCGCTCGGAGGGCGACGATGTGGGGCTGCGGGTCTTCGTCGGCAAACGCCAAGCCGTGGTCTCGACCAATGACGTCCTGAAGACGGATGCAGCCGCACTCGCTGAACGCGCCGTCGCCATGGCGCGCGTCGCGCCAGAAGACCGCTTTGCCGGGCTTGCCGACCGCGAGCGGCTGGCAAAAAACTTTGCCGATCTCGATTTGATCGACCCGGCCATTCCCGAAGTAAGCGCGCTCGAACAGCGCGCACGCACCGCCGAAGCCGCAGCGCTTGCCGTCAAGGGCATCACCAAATCGGGCGGCGCTTCCGCCAGCGCCGGGATCAGCGGCATGGTGCTGGTCACCAGCGACGGCTTCCACGGCTCCTACCTTGCATCGCGCCAGAGCATATCGATGATGGCGATTGCGGGCGAAGGCACCGGCATGGAGCGCGACTACGATTACAGCTCGACCCTGCATGGCAGCGATCTGGACGCACCTGAAGCGATCGGCCGCCGCGCCGGCGAACGCGCGATCAAGCGGCTCAATCCGCGCAAGGTGAAGACCCAAAGCGTGCCGGTGATCTTCGATCCGCGGCTGTCGAACACCCTGATCAGCCATCTCGCCAGCGCCGCCAATGGCGCCTCGGTTGCGCGCAAGGCGAGCTTCCTCAACGATAAGCTGGGCGAGCGGCTGTTCCCCCCCGGCATTCGCATCGTCGACGATCCGCTGCGCAAGCGGGGGCTGCGCTCGCATCCCTTCGACGGCGAAGGCGTCGCCGTACAACGGATGAATCTCGTCGAGAACGGCGTTCTGAGGTCTTGGTTCCTCGACAGCGCCACTGCGCGCGAACTGGGGCTGACCACCACCGGCCATGCCTCGCGCGGCGTCTCGTCGCCGCCCTCGCCGCTGCCGAGCAACCTCTATCTCGAAGCCGGCGCGCTGACGCCTTCGCAATTGATTGCCGAAACCACCACCGGCTTCTACGTCACCGACCTGATCGGCATGGGCACCAATCTCGTCACCGGCGACTACAGCCGCGGCGCAGCGGGCTTCTGGATCGAGAATGGCGAACTGACCTATGCGGTCAGCGAGGTGACCATTGCCGGTCATCTCACCGACATGTTCCGGTCGCTGACGCCTGCCAACGACCTGACCTTCAAATTCGTCACCAATGCGCCGACCCTGCGCGTGGAGGGCTTGACCGTTGCCGGTCAATGAGCACCAGAGCCCGAATGCCGCGCTCGCCCATGAGCTCGGCGACGCCTTGCGTGAAGCCGGCCGGATCGCGCTGACGTATTTTCGCGGCTCGATCCGCAGCTGGACCAAGGGTCACGATTCGCCGGTATCGGAAGCCGATATCGCGGTCGATGAGTTTCTCCACAAGCGGCTGTCGCGCACGGGCTTCGGCTGGCTGTCCGAGGAGAGCAAGGATGACCGCACGCGCCTTTCCGCCGAGCGGCTGTTCATCGTCGATCCGATCGACGGAACGCGATCCTTTCTCGCCGGACGGCCGGACTGGTCGATTGTCGCCGCCGTGGTCGAAGGCGGACGTCCCGTCGCATCCGCGGTTTATGTGCCGGTCGAAGATGCGCTTTATCTCGCCGCATCCGGCGAAGGCGCGACCTGTAACGGGCTCCGCATCGGCACAAGCGCCGGCGCCGGCCTCGCAGGCGCACGCATCGCCGGACCAAAGAAGATGCTGGAGCGGGTCCAGAGCATCGATCCTGCGGCGATCGAGGAGCCGAAAATCCACTCGCTGGCATTGCGCATGACGCGTGTCGCGGAAGGCCGGATCGACGCCGCTTTTGCATCGATCAATGCCTATGACTGGGACCTTGCGGCCGCCGACCTTTTGGTGCACGAAGCGGGCGGCGCAATGACGAACTTTGCAGGTGAAGCGCCGGTCTACAATTTGCATGACCCCGTTCACGGCGCAATTCTCGCGGCCGGACGCGAACGGCATGCCGCGATGCTCGACCTCGTGCGCAAGCGCCGCAAGGAATTTGCCTGACCATTCCAGGAAGACCGTCCATGTCCGATCAGGCCCCGCAGAAGCAGTTACTTCATCTTGTGCTCGGAGGGGAGCTCACCAATCTCGACGGCGTCGAATTCAGGGACCTCAGCAAGGTCGACATTGTCGGAGTCTATCCCAATTATGCGACCGCCTATGCGGCGTGGCGGGCCAAGGCTCAGCAGACCGTGGACAATGCCCAGATGCGCTATTTCATCGTGCATCTGCACCGGCTGCTCGATCCCGAAGCGCCGGGCCGCTAGGCCGCGACGGAACTGCTTATGCTGTCGTCTCGGCGGATTGCGCGCGCACCCTGGATGCAGAAGACGGTCGGCGTGCTCGCTGCGGAATATTTGCGTTTCGTGCATCTGACCAGCCGTACGGTGACGGTACCCGGCGACATCTACGAACGCGCCGGCCCGGACCTGCCGGTCATCATTGCGATGTGGCACGGCCAGCATTTCATGGCCCCGTTCATCAAGAAGAACGGGTACAAGGCCAAGACGCTGATTTCCCGGCATCGTGACGGAGAAATGAATGCGGTGGCCGCCGAGTGGTTGGGTGTTGAGACAATCCGCGGCTCGGGCGATCATGGCTCCGAATTTCATCGCAAGGGCGGCGTCAGTGCCTATTTCCAGATGCTGCAGGCATTGTCGGAGGGCTACAACGTGGCGTTGACAGCCGACGTGCCGAAAGTCTCGCGAGTGGTCGGACCCGGTATCATTCGGCTCGCCCGCGATTCCGGCCGTGCCATCTACCCGATTGCGCTTGCATCAAGTCGCAGAAAAGTCATCGACAACTGGGACCGCACCACCATCAACCTGCCGTTCAGTCTGATCGCCGGCGTGGTCGGCGATCCTGTCCGTGTGGGTTCGGACGCGACGGAAGCCGATCTCGAGGCTGCGCGGCTGGCGCTCGAGGCTGAACTCAATGCGGCGACCGACCGGGCCTATGCCATCGCCGACGGCAAAATTGCGAGCGACCCGCGTGGCTGAACGGCTGCCCATGACATTGCGCGCCTATCGCCGCGCAATGTCGGCGGCGACGCCCCTTGCCGGCCTGTGGCTCAAGCGCCGCCTGCGACGCGGCAAGGAGGATGAAGAGCGTCTGGGCGAGCGGCACGGCGAGTCGACCCTAGACCGCCCCGCAGGCCCGCTCGTCTGGCTGCACGGCGCGAGCGTCGGCGAACTCAATGCGGTGTTTCCGCTGATCGATCGCCTGCGCACCCAGGACATCCGGGTGCTGGTGACGTCGGGCACTGTCACCTCGGCGAAGGTAGCGAAGGAGCGCCTGCCGGAGGACGTGCTGCATCAATTCATCCCGCTCGACGCGCCGCATTTCGTCGGCCGCTTCCTCAACCACTGGCGGCCCGATCTCGGGCTTTTCGTCGAGCAGGATCTTTGGCCCAACCTGATCGTCTCGGCGGCGCGGCGGCGCATCCCGCTGGTGCTGATCAACGGCCGAATGTCGGAGCAATCGTTCAAGGGCTGGCGGTCGCTGCGTCGGACCGCCAAGGCGCTGCTCGGCAAATTCGACCTGTGCCTTGCGCAGTCGGCGCTGGATGCGGAGCGTTTTTCGCAGCTGGGCGTGACGACGGTCCATGTGACCGGCAACCTCAAGCTCGACGTGCCGGCGCCAGCGGCCGACGAACTGAAACTCGCCGAGATGCAGCGCGCTGTCGCCGACCGGCAGGTACTGGTTGCAGCCTCCACGCATCCGGGCGAGGACGAGGCGGTGCTCGAAGCGCATCGCCGCGCCCGCAAGGCCAGACCGCGGCTCATCACGATCATCGCGCCGCGGCACCCGGAACGCGGGCGCGAGGTGCTTGATCGCGCAGTGGCCGCAGGCTCCCGTGCCATGTTGCGCTCGCACGGCGTGGTGCCCGACGCCCGCACCGACGTCTATGTCGCCGACACAATCGGTGAACTCGGCGTGTTCTACCGGATCGCCCATGTGGTGTTCATGGGCGGCTCCATCGTCGAGCATGGCGGACAGAATCCGATCGAGGCCGCCAAGCTCGGCAAACCGCTCCTGCACGGACCCAATGTCTGGAATTTTCAGGATATCTACACCGCGCTCGATGCCGCCCGCGGCGCGGAAGAGGTCGACAATATCGGCCATCTCGCGATGCGGATCGGCGACCTGATGAAGGACCCGGCCATTCGCAACGCCGCCGGCGACGCCGCGTTTCGCACCGTCGAGCGGCTCGGCGGCGCGCTGGATCGCACATTCTCAGAGCTCGAACCCTATCTGCTGCAGATGCGCATTGCGCATCAGGCATCCGATGCGTGAGCCGGATTTCTGGTGGCGGCGGCCCGGGCTCGCCGCCCGGCTGCTGTCTCCGCTCGGCTTTCTCTACGGTGCGATTGCCGGATGGCGCATGCGCCGCAGGGGACACCGCGCCGGCATCCCTGTCATATGCGTCGGCAATTTCACGCTGGGCGGCACCGGCAAGACGCCCACCGCGATCGCGGTCGCCAAGCTCCTGGCCGCACGCGGCGAACGGCCATTCTTTCTCACGCGCGGCTATGGCGGACGGCTGGCGGGACCTGTCGCGGTCGATCTGTCGCAGCATCGCGCGGACGAGGTCGGCGACGAGCCGCTGCTGCTGGCGCAGCATTGTCCGACCGTGGTGTCGCGCGATCGCGCGGCGGGCGCGGACTTTGCGGAGACTGCCGGCGCAACCGTGATCGTCATGGATGACGGTTTGCAGAATCCCTCTCTGCACAAGGATGTCTCGATTGCCGTGGTCGATGCGCGGCGCGGTCTCGGCAATGCCCATATATTTCCGGCCGGGCCGTTGCGGGCGCCCCTTGCCCCGCAGCTCGCACGCGTTCAGGCCGTGCTTCTGATCGGCGAGGGCGACGGCACGAGCCCGGTGACGAAGCTTGCGCGCAAGCATGGCCTGCCGCTCCTGCGCGCACGGCTCGCGCCTGCGGATTCAGTGAGAGCGCTGGAAGGCCGGCGGGTGCTGGCCTTTGCCGGCATCGGCGATCCGGAAAAATTCTTTGCAACGCTGACGGAGGCAGGAATCGATGCGCCGGTGCACGAACGCTTCGCCGATCATCATGTCTATACGGAAAGCGAGGCCGAGCGCATTCTCGCCCGTTGCGCGGCGGAGCATCTGACGCCGGTTACGACCGAGAAAGATCTCGCGCGGCTTGCGGGACGCGATGGCGCTTGCGGCAGGCTCGCCGCTGCGGCCCAGGCGATCCCTGTCTCGCTCGTCGTGGAGGAGTTGCAAACGCTGCGCAACCTGCTGGAAGGGACGCTGTCAGCAGATCAGCGCTGCTGAAGCCGCTGCAGCACCGCTTCGGGCGAGGCATACGCCTCCTGCAGATCGACGCTCCAGTATTTCAGTTCCTCAAGCGGGATCGGCACGCTGGTCACCGCACAGCGCACGAAAGCGCCGGGCCGCACGATCCGGAAATCGCCGTCCAGGAATTTCACCTCGGCCTCGCCGGCCATCGGCGGGGGGCGATCGAAGCGGTTCAGCACGTAGGGTCCCTCCTTCGCGAGCCGGCCTGCCTCGCGGCAAGGTGATGGCGATGCCCCAAGATAATGGCAAGGCGACGAAGGTCAAAGGGAGCCCCGCCGCTTTCCCGCCATGATGGCGCTGTCGGATGCAATTCCGGCATCATCAGAACTGCCATGCGACCAATCTTTATTTTCGCAGTCCTGCTCGGCCTTTGGGGCACCGCTCCAGCTGCGGCGGCCCCCGAAACGATCGCGATCCCCGCTGCGGACAACGCGCTGCAGGCTCTGGTCTATCGTCCCCAGGGAGACGGGCCCTTTCCCGCCATCGTGGCGCTGCATGGATGCGAGGGCTTGCGTGGCAGCAACGGCGAACCGCGCAGAGCCTTGGACGCGTGGGGGCAGCGCCTGGCCGCGGCGGGCTTCGTCGTCGTATTTCCGGACAGCTACCGCTCGCGCGGGGCGGGGCAGCAATGCAACAACCGCTCGCCGAAAATCCGGCCGGAACGCGAACGGCTGAGCGACATTCAGGCCGCGCGGGACTGGTTGCAGCGGCAGCCCTATGTGCGGGGCGACCGCATCGGTCTCATGGGCTGGGACAATGGCGGCATCGCAGCCTTATGGGCGGTGCGACCGCAGCAGGAACCGGGCGACGATCGCCCGGACTTCCGCTCTGCCGCCGTTCTCTATCCGGGCTGCCGCCGGCTCGGCGATACCGCCTGGAGCACGCGCATTCCGACGCTGATCCTGATCGGCGCAGCGGACAACTGGACCCCCGCGAAACATTGCGAGGAGATGGTCAGGAATGCCCGCGGGCGCTCGGCGCAGGTCGTGTTCGTCGCCTACAAGGGCGCCCATCATGCCTTCGACCAGGACCAGCTTCCGCTCAAGCAGCGCCGCAAAATCGCGTTTGCACCTAACCCTGGGGGCTACGTTACTGTCGGCACGAATACCGAAGCGCGGGCGGATGCGCTGACGCGGGTGCCGCAATGGCTGTCGCGCTGACCCGTCGAGAAAGCGTTGACGTCAGCCGAACAGGCTGCCCTGTCCTGACGGCCCCCCGGTGCGCGTCTTGGCCTTGCTGCGCGGCTCCTTGTCCGCGGTGGCGCCGGCACGCCCATCGGCGAACTCAATGTCGAGCGCCATGCCCGGTGTGACCTGCGATGCGGCGTGCAGCGGAAAGCCCTTGCCGTCGCGCACGAGCGCAAAGCCGCGACTCAGCACGGCACGGTAGGAGAAGGCATCCAGAAGTTTCCCCGCCGACGTCAGACGGTCACGACGCCGCTCCAGCAACACCTGGCGCGACAGCGAACCGCGCTGCGCCAGCGTCGCGATCCATTCGCGGCAACGCACGAGCCGCGTGCGCAGGAGTTGCGGCGACAGCCGCGCGGCGACACGCTCGTATTGCCGGTGATGCACCTGCGCATTGGCGCGCAGCGCACGCGGCAGCTTGTCGGCCGCGGCGTCGAGCCGCTGACGCGGGATCGCCAACAGATTATCGAGCGAGGGCAGCGCCCGCGCCGCCGCGCGCAATTCGGTGCGTCGCGTCTCCTGCCCGCGCAGCCAGCACGCGGTGACGCGGCGGGATTGCGTTGCAATCCGCATCACCAATTCGGAGCGCACCGGCACTGCCATTTCGGCGGCGGCGGTCGGCGTCGGAGCGCGGCGATCGGAGGCAAAATCGATCAGCGTGACATCGGTCTCGTGGCCCACGGCGGAGACCAGCGGGATCATGCTGTTTGCCGCAGAGCGCACCACGATTTCCTCGTTGAAGCACCACAGATCCTCCAGCGAGCCGCCGCCGCGCGCGACGATGAGAATGTCCGGGCGCGGGATGTCGCCGTCCTCAGGCAGCGCGTTGAAGCCCTCGATCGCGGCTGCGATCTCCTCCGCCGCGCCATCGCCCTGCACGCGGACCGGCCAGACCAGCACATGTCGCGGAAAGCGGTCGGACAAACGATGCAGGATATCGCGGATCACCGCGCCGGTCGGCGATGTCACGACGCCCACGACCGTCGGCAGGAACGGCAGCAACTGCTTGCGCGCCTCGTCGAACAAACCTTCTGCGGCGAGCTTCTTCTTGCGCTCCTCGAGCAGCATCATCAGCGCGCCGGCGCCCGCAGGCTCCAGCGTCTCGATCACGATCTGGTAGTTCGAGCGGCCCGGATAGGTTGTGATGCGGCCGGTGACGATGACCTCGAGGCCCTCCTCCGGCTTAAATCGCATCCGGTTGAAGGCCATCTTCCAGATCACCGCATCGAGCCGCGCGCCCTCGTCCTTGAGCGCGAAATAACAGTGGCCGGAGGAATGCGGGCCGCGATAGCCGGAAATCTCGCCGCGCACCCGCACATAGCTGAAATTGTCCTCAACCGTGCGCTTGAGGGCCTGCGATACCTCGGAGACGGTCAATTCCACAACATTGATGCGGGCGGCTTCGGTCATATCGGGCGATTCGGTTGCGGGCCTTCCGCTTCATGCTACACAAACGGCCTCGAAATAAGGCCTTTCGCAACGAATGAACATCCTTCTCATCGGCTCTGGCGGACGCGAGCATGCCCTGGCATGGAAAATGGCTTCGAGTCCCCTGACAGATCGCCTCTACTGCGCGCCGGGCAATGCCGGGATCGCACGGGAGGCAGAGTGCGTCGCGCTCGATCCCGCCGACCACAGCGCGGTGATCGCGTTCTGCAAGGACAAGCGCATCGACTTCGTCGTGGTCGGGCCGGAGGCGCCGCTCTGCGCCGGCATTGTCGACGATCTCGAGACGGCCGGGATCAAGGCGTTCGGCCCGTCGAAAGCAGCCGCACGGCTCGAAGGCTCGAAGGGGTTCACCAAGGACATGTGCCGCGCCAACAACATCCCGACCGCGGCCTATGAGCGTTTCACTGAACCGGCGGCTGCGAAGGATTACGTGCGCAAGCAGGGCGCACCGATCGTGGTGAAGGCTGATGGCCTTGCCGCGGGCAAGGGTGTCGTCGTGGCCGAGACCGTCGAGCAGGCGCTGCAGGCCATCGACATGATGTTCGAGGGCGGTCTCGGCGCAGCGGGTGCGGAAGTCGTAATCGAGGCATTCCTAGAAGGCGAGGAGGCTTCGTTCTTCGCACTATGCGACGGTACGACCGCCATCCCGCTCGCCTCTGCGCAGGATCACAAGCGCGCCTTCGACGGCGACAACGGTCCCAATACTGGCGGCATGGGCGCGTATTCGCCCGCGCCGGTGATGACGCCCGAGATGACGGCGCGCACGATGACCGAGATCATCGAGCCGACGCTGCGGGCGATGGCGGCGATGGGGGCGCCGTTCAAGGGCGTCCTCTTTGCCGGGCTGATGATCGCCAAGTATGGACCGAAGCTGATCGAATACAATGTGCGCTTCGGCGATCCGGAGACGCAGGTGCTAATGCTGCGCCTGAAGTCCGACCTCGTGCCGGCGTTGCTGGCGTCACGCGACGGCGTGCTGAAGTCGTTCGATCTGCGCTGGTACGACGACGCGGCCTTGACGGTGGTGATGGCGGCGAAAGGCTATCCGGGCGATTACGCGAAAGGTTCCGTCATCGAGGGACTGGATGAGGCCGCCGCGCTCGATGGCGTCGAGATTTTCCATGCCGGCACCAAAGCCGACGGCGCGCGCATCCTCGCCAATGGCGGCCGCGTGCTCAATGTCTGCGCCATCGGGCGCAGCATCGCCGAAGCGCAGAAGCAGGCCTATGCGGCGGTGGCCTTGATCCGCTGGCCCGAAGGCTTCTGCCGGCGGGATATTGGATGGCGGGCGATCGAACGCGAAGCCGAGTAGGAAGCTTGACCCATGACCGACCTCGCCGATCTGTTTCCCGGGTTTGAATCGCACTGGATCGACACCTCCGTCGGCCGCATCTTCGCGCGCTCCTCGAATAACGACGGCGCGCCGCTTCTCCTCCTGCACGGCTACGCCCAGACCAATGTGATGTGGCACAAGGTGGCGCCCGCCCTTGCCGAAAAATTCCGGCTGATCATTCCCGATCTGCCCGGCTATGGCTGGTCGGTCGCGCCGCGCCCCGGCAAGGGCCACAGCCCTTACGACAAGCGCTCGATGGCGAAAATCATGATCGAGCTGATGGAGAAGCTCGGCCATGTGCGCTTCTATCTCGCCGGCCATGACCGCGGCGGCCGCGTGTCGTACCGGCTCGCGCTCGACCATCCCGGCCGCCTGATCAAGCTCGCCGTCCTCGACATCATCCCGACCTACGAGATGTGGGCGCGGATGGACCATACGCTTGCCATGAAGGTCTGGCACTGGCCCTTTCTCGCGCAGAAATATCCGATGCCGGAAATGCTGATCGAAAAGGCGCCGGTCGAATATCTCGACTACAAGATGGCGAGCTGGACCAAGGCGAAGGATCTCTCGGCCTTCGATCCGCGGGCGCTGGCGCATTACCGCGCGTTCTTTTCCGATCCGCTGCGCATCCACGCCACCTGCGAGGATTATCGCGCCGGCGAAACCACCGATCTCGGCCATGACGAGTTCGATCACGCCGCGCGCAACAAGATTGCTGCGCCCATGCTTGCGTTGTGGGGCTCGGCCGGCATTCCGAGCCAATCTTCACCACTCAATGTCTGGAAGAGCTGGGCCAGGGAGGTGAGCGGCAAGGCGATCGATTGCGGGCATTTCCTGCCCGAGGAAAATCCGGACGCCACGGCGCGTGCGCTACTCGAATTCTTCCGGCCCTGACGCCGATGCCTGCCATCGACCGACAGGCAGCCTTTTCCGGAACGAAAGACGTTGCGCCTGCGCTGGCAATCAATGCGGACAGACTGACGGCCTATCTTCAGGACAATATCGCGGACTTCTCCGGCCCGCTTGCCATCCGGCAATTCCGCGGCGGCCAGTCCAATCCGACCTATCTGCTTGAGACGCCGCAGCGGCGCTACGTGTTGCGGCGCAAGCCGCCCGGCAAGCTTCTCCCCTCCGCGCATGCCGTGGATCGCGAATTCCGCATCATCTCGGCGCTCTGGCAGCAAGGCTTTCCGGTGCCGGAGCCGTTCGTCTATTGCGCCGACGAGAGAGTTGCCGGCACCGCCTTCTATGTGATGGGCTTCGCCGACGGCCGCGTGTTCTGGAATCCGGACATGCCCGGCTCCAATCCGGCCGAGCGCGCCGCGGTCTACGATTCCATGAACGCGACGCTGGCGCGGTTGCATTCTTTCGATCCGGCCGCGATCGGTCTTGCCGATTTCGGCCGGGGCGAAGGCTATGTCGCGCGGCAGATCGACCGCTGGTCGAAGCAGTATCGCGCCTCGGAAACCGAGAGCATCCGCGACATGGATGCGCTGATCGAATGGTTGCCGCACAACGTGCCGCCGCAACAGGCCGTGCGCGTCGTGCATGGCGACTACCGGCTCGACAATACCGTCGTCGCGCACGACGCCCCGAATATAATCGCGGTGCTGGACTGGGAATTGTCGACGCTCGGCGACCCGCTTGCGGATTTCTCCTATCACCTGATGCAGTGGCATATGCCGCATTCGGAAAGCCGCGCCGGCACCGGTTCTCTGCTTGGCCTTGATCTGCAATCGCTCGGACTGCCTTCTCTCTCCGATTATGTAGACCTTTACGTTGCGCGCACCGGGCTCGATCCACGTCCGCATCTGCCGGCCTATCTCGCTTATAACTTCTTCCGCATTGCGGCCATCCTGCAGGGCATCATCGGTCGCGTGCGTGACGGCACCGCCACCAGCGACCACGCGCCCGCCAAGGCCGAAATGATTCGGCCGCTGGCTGCCACGGCCTGGCGCTTTGCGCAGGAAGCGGGTGCGCGATGAAACGCGTGGCGCTTGCGCTGGGCGGGGGCGGCGCGCGGGGCCTTGCGCATATCGCCGTGCTGGAAACGCTCGACGAGATGGGCATCCGCCCGGTCGCCATCGCCGGCACCTCAATCGGCGCGCTGATCGGCGCGCCTTACGCCGCCGGCATGAGCGGCAAGGATATCCGAAAGCACGTCACGGCGCTGGCACGCGACCGCGGCGGCCTGTTCGGCAAGCTGATCGCCGCGCGCGCCGGCGGTAGCATCGGATCGCTGATCGCATCGGGCTTTCGCACGGCCTCGCTGATCGATGCGGAGAAATTCTGCGCGCAGTTTCTTCCGGACGCCGTACCTGACGATTTCAGCGCATTACAGATTCCACTCACCGTGATCACCTCCGATCTCTATGCGCGGCGTGAGGCTGCGATCTTGGCTGGCGCGCTGCGCCCCGCGGTCGCGGCGTCCATGGCCATCCCCGGCCTGAGCCGCCCGGTGCTGGTCGAGGGCCGCGTCATGGTCGACGGCGGCGCGACCAATCCGCTCCCCTTCGACCGCGTGCGCGCAAGCGCCGATATCGTGATTGCGGTCGACGTAGCCGGTCCCCCGGCCGCGGATTGCACCGCGATGCCGGATTCGCTGGAATGCTATTTCGCCACCATTCTCGTCATGGCGCAGACCATCATCGACGAGAAACTCAAGCAAGGCGCGCCCGACATCGTGCTGCGGCCGAATGTCGGCATTTTCCGCACGCTCGATTTTCTGCGGGCGAGTGCGATCCTGCGCGCCGCCGAACCAATGAAGGCGGAGCTGCGGGAGAAGCTGCAAGCTCTGCTAGCAGCGTAGCGTCAGCGCCGCTCTCTAAAAAAATCCTTCAGCAAAGCCGACGCCTCGCTTTCCCCGATCCCGCCATAGACCTCGGGCCGGTGATGGCAGGCGGGCGAAGCAAAGAAGCGAACGCCATTCTCCACCGCGCCGCCTTTGGGATCTGAAGCGCCATAATAGAGCCGCCGGATGCGGGCAAAGGAAATCGCGCCCGCGCACATGGCGCAGGGCTCCAGCGTGACATAGACATCGCAATCGGTGAGCCGCTCGGTGCCGAGCGCGCGCGCAGCTTGCCGGATCGCCAGCATTTCCGCATGAGCGGTCGGATCGCGGTCGCGGATGGTGCGGTTGCCGGCGCCCGCGATCACCTCACCGTTCTGCACGACAACGCAGCCCACCGGCACCTCGCCCGCGGCGGCCGCGGACCGCGCCAGCTCCAGCGCCTGGTCCATGAAGCTCGATCTGGTCATCGCATCGACGTCACGCCCGGGCTTGTTCGTAGCCACCACGCCCTTATACACATCCTTACGAAAGCACTTGGATGGCCGGGTCAAGCCCGGCCATGACAGATGGCAAAACAGCAGCAAGAGACTCCCGCCGGCGACCGCATCGCCAAGGTGATCGCCCGCGCCGGCCTGTGCTCGCGGCGCGAAGCGGAGGCCTGGATCGCACAAGGGCGTGTGTCGGTGAACGGGGCCGTCATCGCCTCGCCTGCCCTCAATGTCACCGCCGCCGACAAGATCGTGGTGGACGGCAAGCCGCTGCCCCGCCGCGAGCGCACGCGGCTGTTCCTCTACCACAAGCCGCGCGGCCTCGTGACCACGCATGCCGATCCGGAGAAGCGGCCCACCATCTTCGAGAAACTGCCGAAGTCGCTGCCGCGCGTGGTCAGCGTCGGCCGGCTCGATCTCAACACTGAGGGCCTGCTGCTCCTCACCAACGATGGCGGGCTGGCGCGGGTCCTCGAACTGCCGTCGACCGGCTGGCTGCGGCGCTATCGCGTGCGTGCCCATGGATCGATCCTGCAGCCGCAGCTCGATGCGCTGCGCAAGGGGGTCACCGTCGACGGCATCCGGTATGGCGCGATCGAGGCGACGCTCGACCGCATGCAGGGCGCCAATGTGTGGCTCACCTTTGCCATCCGCGAGGGCAAGAACCGCGAAGTGCGCAATGTGCTGGAGCATCTCGGCCTCAAGGTGAACCGGCTGATCCGGGTGTCGTTCGGACCCTTCCAGCTCGGCGACCTTCCCGAGGGCGCAGTCGAGGAGGTGCGCACGCGGCATCTGCGCGAACAGCTCGGCGAGCGCATTGCGACGGAAGCGGAGGTCGATCTGGCGGGACCGATCGCCATGATCGATGAGCCGGAGGACGAGGAGCCGGCCCCGCCGAAAGCGCGCGTCCGTGCCAAGCCCCAGAAGCTTGCAACGCCCGAACGCGCTGAAGAGCCGAAGCCAAAGGGCAAGGCCCGGCAGTTGCGTGAGCGCTTCCGCACATCGGACCGCCCCGCCACCGGCCGCACCAAGCGCGAGCAGCGCAACACGCGCGGCGGCGCGCGCAAGCGCAAACGCTGATGCGCATCGTCGGCGGCAAATTCCGCGGCCGCACCCTCACCGGGCCGAAATCGCAGGCCATCCGTCCGACCTCGGACCGCACCCGCGAATCCATCTTCAATATCCTGATGCATGCCTATAGCGATCCGGTCAGCGGCACGCGCGTGCTTGACCTGTTCGCCGGCACGGGGGCGCTGGGCCTGGAGGCGCTGTCGCGCGGCGCGGCCTTTGCCTTATTCGTGGATGACGGGGCGGAGGCGCGTGCGCTCATCCGACAGAATATAGAGGCGCTTGGCACGGCGGGGATAAGTCGCATCTTCCGGCGCGACGCGGCGAAACTTGGCGACGTGCATCCCAACGAACCATTCTCGCTGGTGTTTCTCGATCCGCCCTATGGCAAGGGGCTGGCGGAAAAGGCGCTTGTCTCGGCCCGCATGGGCGGATGGCTGAAAGAGGATGCGCTGATCGTGGTCGAAGAAACCAAGGGCGCATTTGTGGCTCCGGAAGGTTTCACGGAGATCGAGCGGCGCGGCTATGACGATACGGAGGTGGTGTTTTTAAAGTCCGCGTAATGGATTGCTTCGCCGCCTCGCTCCTCGCAAGGACGGTAAGACACGTCATTGCGAGCGAAGCGACCCATGGTTGCATGTGGCGCGCATGGATTGCACGGACATCACTTCCGCCCGAACAGCCTTTCGATATCGCCGAGCTTCAGCTCCACATAGGTCGGGCGGCCGTGATTGCATTGTCCCGCGTTCGGCGTGACCTCCATCTCGCGCAGCAGCGCGTTCATTTCCTCAGCCCTCAGCCGCCGCCCCGCGCGCACCGAACCGTGGCAGGCCATGGTGGCGGCGACATGCATCAACCGCCGTTCCAGCGGAAGTCCGTCATCCCATTCCGCCATATGCTCAGCGAGATCGCGCACCAGCGCCGCGGCATCGACTTCGCCAAGCAGCGACGGCGTCTCGCGTACCGCAACCGCACCGGGGCCGAAGCCCTCCAGCACCAGACCGTATCTTTCGAGTTCGTCGGCGCGCGCGACAAGCCGGCCGACATCGGCTTCGTCCATCTCCACGATCTCAGGGATCAGAAGGATCTGCCGCGCCACGCCGTCGCGCTCCACGGCCGCCTTCAGCCGCTCATAGACCAGCCGCTCATGCGCGGCGTGCTGATCGACAATGACCACGCCGTCCCTTGTTTGCGACACGATATAGGTGTCATGCACCTGCGCGCGCGCCGCTCCGAGCGGCCTGTCGAGCGCATCGGCAACGGGCGCTGCGTCCAACGGCGCCGCATCCATGCGCGCGCTTGCCGCGGCATGGCCGACATCGAAGGCGGCTTGCGCGGCTTCGGCAAATCCGGGAGCGACGCGCGCGGACGATGGCGCAGCAGGCGATTGCCGCCAGTCCCAGCCGCCCCGCGGCGCGATGTTTGCCTGACGGAATGCATTTGCTGTGGCAAGACCGCCGGTCGTGGCCGCGCGCCCCGCTTCGCGCGTCAGCGCCTCGCGCAATGCGCCGAGCACCACACTGCGCACCAGACCGGGATCGCGAAAGCGCACCTCGGTCTTGGCCGGATGCACATTCACGTCAACCTCGCGCGGATCGATGGTGACGAACAAGGCGACCGAAGGATAACGCCCGCGCGGCAGGTAGTCCGCATAGGCCGCAGACACTGCACCGACCAAAAGCTTGTCGCGCACCGGCCGGTCATTGACGAACAGATATTGCCCGAGCGAATTGGCGCGGCTGTAAGTCGGCAGCGCTGCGAAGCCTTCGACGGAAAGCCCCTCGCGTCCGGCCTTCACCTCGACCGCATTCTCACGAAACTCGGCGCCCAGAATATCGCCGAGCCGCACGAGACGGCCGGCAGGGCCCGGCAACGCCGCAGGCCAGGTCACGTGCGCCCTCTCCTCGCCCGCCAGCATGAACGCGACATCCGGCCGGCTCATGGCGAGCCTTCGCACCACCTCGCGCACGGCTTCGCCTTCGGCGCGCTCGCTCTTCATGAATTTCAGCCGGGCGGGCGTCGCATAGAACAGGTCGCGCACTTCGATCCGCGTGCCGGCATTGAGCGCGGCCGGCATCACTTCCGACTTCGCGCCGCCCTCGACCGTCAGAGCCCAGCCATGCGGTTCATCGGCATGCCGAGTCGCGATGGAGAGTTTCGACACCGCGCCGATCGAGGGCAAGGCTTCGCCGCGAAAGCCCAGCGTCGAGATCGCCATGAGATCGTCGGTCTCGGCGAGTTTGGAGGTGGCATGGCGTTCGACGGCGAGCGCGAGGTCTTCGCGGGTCATGCCGCTGCCGTCGTCGGTGACGCGAATGAGGCGCAGACCGCCGCCATCGGTGACGACCTCGATTTTTCGCGCGCCGGCATCGAACGCGTTTTCGATGAGTTCCTTCACCGCGCTGGCAGGCCGTTCCACCACTTCGCCGGCGGCGATGCGGTTGACGATGGCCTCGGAGAGCTGGCGGACGGGCATGGAGCGAGTGTACCGGATTCGGGGGATGGAAGCTCTCAGGCGCCATCGCCCCTATTGTTTGGCCGGCGCGGGGACGCCGTAACGGGGAAAAAGTGAGGGGAATGATGCGCCGTAAGACGCAGGGCATTCCTGATACGCCACGCGCTGTTGCCAGCGCGCGGCCGCCTCACGGCGCACCATTAGCGGCGTTCTGGTGCGACGCGCAGAGCATCGCACTGACCCCGGGCCGCGTTTGCGTCCCTGCGCCGAAATAAGCGCAGGCCGTATCAGCGAGCTCCTCGCGCACGGGTCGTAGTGCCCGTAGAGCGGAGTCCCCGGGCCTCCCGGGAGTGCGGCTGACGAAACCACACCCGCAGGCGCCGCACCCCGCTCCATCGACCGGCGTCACCGGTTGACGCCCCTCTTGAGCGAGGTGGAGCGCCTATATGCTTTTATTCCTATATTGTCAAGAGGCAGATAAAACGCTGTCGTCCCCGCGGAAAGCGGCACCCATAACCACCGCCCTGAACATGCCTCACCGCTTTCGCGGGGACGACCGAATCCGTGCATCATGCGGCAAGCCGCGGCGCTCAATCCATCCGCACCCGGCCGCGCATGCCCTTCACGTCGGCGCGGTGTTTCTTACCTTCGAGGCGCTTGGTCTTCGACGCCTTGGTCGGCTTGGTGGCGACCCGCTTGACCGGCTTCACCGCGGCCTCGCGGATCAGCGCGACCAGACGCTCGCGGGCTTCGGCGCGGTTGCGCTCCTGGGTGCGGGCGGTCTGCGCGATGATGACGAGAACGCCGTCCTTGGTCAGGCGTTTGCCCGCAAGCTTCATCAGCCGCAGCGCGACATCGTTCGGCAGCGAGAGCGAGCGCCGCACATCGAAACGCAATTGCACCGCGGTCGAGAGCTTGTTGACATTCTGCCCGCCTGGACCGGAGGCGCGCACGAAGCTCTCCTCGATCTCGTCCTCGTCGATGGAGATTGTGTCGGTGATACGGATCATAGGATGCAGTGTATCGCGTCACATCCGCTGCGCCAGCCACACGGTGTGGCCGTTACAGGCGGGATCATCGGCGATATGCCGCATGACGCGGAAACCATGCGCCTCCAGAAGCGCGCGATACCCCGCCGCACCGAGGCTGGCGTGATAGAGCGGCTCGCCCTCGAAGGTGCCGATGACCTCGCCCTTCGCCGGCCCGCTGGTGAACATCAGCGTAGCGCGCGGCGCGGCGTGGTCGCGGAAGATCGCGAACATGGCCCGCTGATCGTCCGGCGTGAGGTGAAAGAAACTGTCCCAGGCGATCAGGCCATCGAACCTGCGGCCAAGCGACAGGGTGCGCATGTCCGCAACCGCCCAGTCCTGCTGCGGAAAGCGCGCACGCGCCATCGCGATCAATTGCGGCGAGGAGTCGATGCCGTTGACGGCGAAGCCGCGCCCGATCAGGTCACCCGCGATCGGCTCGCCCATGCCGCAACCGATATCGAGTACCGCAGCGTTCTCCGGAAGCAGGGCGGAAAAGGCATCGAGCCACGCCTTCTCGAACAGGCTGCGGCCGCGCAGGCGGTCATAGGCCTGCGCATGGCGGTCGTAGAGCTGGATGACATTGTCGGCGTCGGCGGGCATCCTACAGTGCCGCGCTACCTCTTCCCCGCCAGATACCGCTTCGCCAGCAGCTTGCCCTCTTCCACCGCGGGCTGATCGAAGGCGTCGACCCCAAGCAGTTGCGCAGCGACGATGGTCTCCAGCATGAAATGCATGAGGAGTTCTCCGAGAGCGCGTTCGTCGATGGTATCGAGATGCATGGTACGTACCGGACACCCGTTCTTGGCCAAAGTCTCAGCAGTGGCGCGGCCCTGCGCGGCGACCAGATCACCGATGGTACTGCCGCCGAAATCGGGCTCGCCCGCGCGCTTGGCGAGGTCCGCATCGATGACCGGCCCCTTCCCCGCGACCCCGGTGGTGATCACGGTGAACAGCTTGTCGCGCGGCCCGGCAATGAAGAGCTGCAACTGGCTGTGCTGATCGACCGGGCCGAGCGCGCCGATGGGCGTCGTGCCCTTGCCGTCCTTGCCGAGGCTTTCGGCCCAGAGCTGGACGTACCATTTGACGAATTTCTCCAGCCGGTCGGCATAGGCCATCACCGCGGAAATGGTCTTGCCCTTCTCTTGCGCAAGCGCAATCGAAAGCGCTGCGCCGAGTGCGGACGGCACCTCGCGCGCAGGCCTTCCTTCCAGCACCGGCGCGAGGGCAAATGCCGCGCCCTCGCGCAGCGCAACGATATCGAGCCCGAGCATTGCCGCAGGCAACAGGCCGACATTGGTCAGCGCCGAGAAGCGCCCGCCGACCCCGGTATCGTGTTCGAGAAACTCAACACCTTCGGGCTCGAGCAGGTCCCGCAGGCCGTTGCGCCCGCCCGGCTTCACCGGCTCGCTGAGACCAAGAAACATCTCGCCGATCCGCGTATCGAGCCCGATCGCCCTGCAGGCCGACAGCGCCGCCGCGGTCTGCATCAGGGTCTCGCCAGTGCCGCCGGACTTGGAAATTGCCACGAAACGGGAAGTCGCAAGCGGCAGCCGCGCCAGCAGCAAGCCGAAGCTCAGCGGGTCGAGATTGTCCATGAAGTGGATGCGCGGGCCGACCCGGAGCGCGCCCACCCCCGGCACCGCATAGCCGGCAAGCTGCGCCAGCGTCTGGCCGCCGAGGCTCGAACCGCCGGTGCCGAGAAACACGATGTCGGTGGCCCCGTCGGTGAGGCGTGCGGCCGCGGCCTTTACTGCGTCGATATCGGCGCGTTCCTCGGGCAAATGCAGGAGCCGCAGACCGCCATCGGCATGGCGAACCCGCAGCCAGTCGAGCGCGGTTTCGCTGCGGACCAGCGCTGCATCGAGGTCAGCGTCGGAAATGCCGTGCGGACCGATAGCGGCCTCACGGGCAAGGTCGATGGACTGGGAGATCATGGGCATGCTTTAGCGGATGCGCTGTGCGAGGCCAATGGCGACGGCAAGGTCGAAGCGCGGGCGGAACCCGCCCGCTCCGGCCTGCCGTGGCAATTGCGGGGCGTGCGTCGCCGCCCGGTCAGCCGCCCTGCTTTGCGTTCGCGCCCTGCTGGGTGCGGCCGACCACAGTGAACATGACCCCGCCATTGAGCAGGCGGCCGGCGACCCGTTTCACGTCGTCGAGGGTCACGGCGTCGATCAGGCCGTTGCGGCGCTCCCAGTAGTCGATGCCGAGTTCGTCGACCTGAAGCTGGACCAGCTGACCCGCGATCTTCGTCGAGGTATCGAAGTTCAGGGCGTAGGAGCCCTTGAGATAGGACTTCGACTTTTCCAATTCCTCGGCAGTCGGCCCCTCTTCGGCAAGCCGCTTGATCTCCTGCTCGATCAGCACGACGGTCTCGTCGGCCTTGTCGGCGCGCGTCTGCGTGCCACCCATGAAGAGGGCCGAGGCATGCAGCGGCAGCAGATAGGAATAGACCGAATAGGCCAGCCCGCGCTTTTCACGCACTTCGCTATAGAGCCGCGACGTGAAGGAGCCGCCGCCCAAAATGTGATTGACAATGAAGGCCGGGATGAAATCGGGGTCTTTGCGCGGAATGCCGGAACCGCCGAAGCTCACCACCGTTTGCGGCACGTCGAGTTGCACTTCGAGACGCCGGCCAGCGAGATCGGGAATCGCCGGCGGCACCGGCAAGAGCTGCGCCTTTTCCGGCAGCCCGCCGAAGATCCGGTCGAGCACCGGGCCGAGCGTCGCAGCATCGATATCGCCGACCACGCCGATCTTGACATTGTCGCGGGCAAAGACGCGGCCGGCATAATCCTTCAAGTCCTCCCGGACGATGGCCGGAACCGATTCCAGCGTGCCGTTGGTCGGCAGCGCATAGGGATGGTTCGGAAACGCCGTGCGCCACCACAACCGCGAGCCGATGTCGTTCGGACTTGTGCTCGCGCGCTTGATCGCTGTGAGCATCTGCGCCCTGATGCGCTCGACCGGTTCGGCATCGAAGCGCGGCTGCGTCAGGGCAAGCCGCAAGAGATCGAAGCCCTCGTCCTTGCGGTTGCTCAGAACCTTAAGTGAGCCGCGCACTTCGTCGCGGCTGGCGCGGAACGACATCTCGACGGCATTGCGTTCGGCACGCGCCTGAAAGGCCTTGGCGTCGAGGTCGCCCGCGCCTTCGTCGAGCGCCGACGCGGCCATGAAGGACACGCCGGGCTTGCCGGCGGGATCCTGATTGGCGCCGCCCCGGAAGGAAAATTCCATCGCGATCAGCGGCACCGAGGTCTCGCGCACCAGCCAGGCTTCGATGCCGCCCGGGCTCACCACCCGTTCGATCTTGGTCATGGCGAGCGCCGGCGGCGCCGCCAGAACCAGAGCGCCGAACGCCGCCGCGGCAAGAGCGGAAGACACGCGGTGGACGATCATGAGCGGCGCTCCTGCGGCTTGTCGTGTTCCTTGACCAGATAGCCGGTCACCGACCGGCGCTTGTCCAGCCAGGTCCTGGCAGCATCACGGACCTGCTCCGCGGTCACCTTCTGCACGCGGTCCGGCCAAGTCCTGAGATGATCGACGGTCAGTCCGGTGGTGAGGGCGACGCCGTACCAGCGCGCCATCGTGGCCTGGCTGTCCTGGGCATAGACGACATCGGCGACCAGCTTGATCTTGGCGCGCTCCAGTTCGTCATTGGTGACGCCGTTCTCGGCGATCTCGGCGATCACCGCGTCCATCGCCTCTTCCAGCTCCTTGAGCGTCACGTCGGCGCGAGGCGTGCCGTAGATGCCGAACCGGGTATGATCGAGCGCGGTCCCCATGTACCAGGCGCCAATCGAGGTGGCCATCGGCTTGCCGATCACCAGCCGGGAATGAAAGCGGCTGTTGGTACCGGTTCCAAGGATCTGCGACAGCACTTCCAGCGCTTCGGATTCGCCGGGCTTTGCGGTTGCCGCAGACGGCACAAGATAGCTGCGCTGCAAACTCGGCTGGGTGACGCGCGGATCGGCAAAAGTAACGGTGCGCACCGAACGCTGCTCGGGCTCCTGCGGCCGTTGCCGCGGCCCGATCTCGGCGCGCGGCGCGATCTTGCCATAGGTCTCCTCAGCAAAAGCCTTCACCTCTTCCGGCGTTACGTCGCCAGCCACCACAAGGATCGCGTTGTTGGGCGTATACCAGCGCTCGTAGAAATCCAGCGCATCCTGCCGGCTGAGCTTTTCGATCTCATGGCGCCAGCCGATCACCGGACGGCCATAGGGATGGTTGAGATACAGAGCCGCGAGCACTTCCTCGCCAAGCTTTGCGGCCGGCGAATTCGCTACGCGGCTGTTCTGCTCCTCCAGCACGACATCGCGCTCCGGCAGCACCTCCTTGTCGGTCAGCCTGAGGCCGGTCATGCGGTCGGCCTCGAACTCCATCACCATCTTCAGGCGGTCCGGGGTGACGCGCTGGAAATACCCGGTGTAATCGCTCGAGGTGAACGCATTTTCCTGTCCGCCCATCGCGGCCAGAACCTTGGAGAAACGGCCGGCCGGATTCTTCTCGGTGCCCTTGAACATCAGGTGTTCGAGGAAATGGGCGATGCCCGACTTGCCCGGCGGTTCGTCGGCGGAACCGACGCGGTACCAGACCATATGCGTCACCACCGGGGCCCGGCGATCCGGGATGACGACGACCTCCATGCCATTCTGGAGCTTGAAATGGGAAACTTCGGGTCCGCTGGCTGCGGCGTCCGGCGCGGCGCCCGGCCAGAGCAGGGCTACGGCGGCAGCTGCCGAGAGGGCAAGGAAAGTTCGTCGGAGAATCATCAACATGGTCTCGCGAAAGGCCGTCTGCCGGGAGGGCAGGTGGCGGGCCGTCGGCAAATTTGGGCCGCAAAGGCGGAAATAAAAAGCCCTTCCGACCCGGCCGACGATTAAATTTCGGAAAAGCTTGAGCCTATTCGCTTTTGTATGAATTACCAGACGCTTAAAGCGTAGCCCATCCACGCGCATTTTGACGCGGAGTGCCGCCGGAAGACGGCCTACTCGCCGGTACCGCGGTTGGACAGATCAAGCGGCTTGGCCCGCTGCTGCCGCGGCGTCAGGCCGTAAGGGTGCGCGGCTGAGGGGGTCTGGTAGCCCGGAGGCGGCTGCGTCAGGTCGCTGCGGGTCGGCTCGCGGGAGAAAGTCGCGACTTCAGGCTTGGTGTTGTCCTTGAACAGTCCGCCGAGCAGCCCGCCCCTGTAGCCCAGTTCGCCCGGGCGCATCATGCGCTGGCCGTCCGCCTCTGCGTCTTGCGGTCCCCCAGGATTCGTCACCCGTCCCGCGCCAGCCCGACGCCCCATCTCCAGTTCGGCGGGCGTGAGCGGCCGGTCGTCGTCCTCGGAGGAGCGGCGCGGCTGGTTCTTGCGGGCCGCCGCCTGTTTCTTCCGCTCGACGACTTCCGGATCTTTCGGCCAGGAGGGATGGTTCACTACCGCATTGGTTTCCGGCTGCGGCAGTCGGTTCAGGTCGGGAGGCACCACCAGCGGCGGCCGCTCCCGGTAATTGATGGAGTCACGGTTGCTGATGCCGAATAGCTTCTTGATGAACCGCGTTTCGAAGCTTTCTTCCTCTTCGTCCTCGGCGGCCAGCGCGACGGATGGAACGGCAACGGAAACCGCGGTCGCGAGGGCGACGGCGGCGAGGAACGCCATCAAGCCCCGGCGCCAAACGCCCGAGCCGCAAGCAAAGAAGTCGCGTGCAGATTTCCAGACGGCTGATTGCAAGACGTGTCCCCGCAAAGTGTCCCCCGTCGCTCCCCGACCCGAAAATCGTCAGAAAATCAGGGCGCTTTTGCGGCGCGGCCGCCCAGAAAAGTCTCATACAGCAAACCGGCCACCCCGGCAACGATGGCGACATCGGCAAGGTTAAACACGTACCAGTTGAGGGCATAAGTTTCGGTGGTGATGTGCAACAGCGCGTAATCGACCACCGCGCCATGCATGAGACGGTCGATGGCATTGCCGATGGCCCCGCCGATAATGAGGCCGAGCGACAGCGCAGTCAGCCGGTTCTCGGCCTGCGACAACCAGCCCCAGAGCACGATCACGACCACGACCTTGAAGCCGAGCAGCATCCACATGCCCGCGGTGGTGTCCTGCGACAGCCAGCCATAGCTAATGCCGCGGTTCCACACGAGGACGAGATCGAAGAACGGCAGGATGACCACGCGGCCGAGCTTGCCGAGTTCGAACCCGTAGAGGAGCCAGAGCTTCAACGCCTGGTCGGCGAGCGCAGTGACCAGTGCAGCCGCGACGCCATCGCGGGTGAAGGGGCCGATGAGGAAGGAGCGAAAGTTCATCGGCGGCGGACTATTCCGCCGCCTTGCGCAGCGTATCCCACTCACGCAAAGCCTGCGCGTCGCGCGGCGTGACGTCGGGATATTGCGGGTCCTCACCGACGCTTTCGCTGATCTTCCAGGACCGCGCGCATTTCTTGCCATGCGCGCGCGCGGGCACGACCGCGACGCCCCGCACATCGTCGAGACGGAAGGCGTCCGCAGGGCCCTCGCCCTCGGCCAGCGTTGCGTTCGAGGTGATGCAGATTTCAGCCAAGTCGGCATCGACGATGGCGTTGAACAGCTCGAGGTCGGAGACATAAACGACGGGAGCCGCTTCGAGCGAAGAGCCGATGCGCTTGCCCGCGCGTTCCAGCTCTAGTGCGCCGGTGACGACGCGCCGCACATTCCTGATCTTGCGCCACTTCTCCGCGAGCTTATCGTCGCGCCATTCCCCCGGCACGTCGGGGAACAGCTGCAGATGCACCGACGGCGCATCGTCGCCGTAGCGCGACAGCCACGCCTCTTCCGCGGTGAAGCACAGCATCGGCGCGAGCCATGTGACGGCGCAGCGGAACAGATGATCGATCACGGTGAGCGCGGCCCGTCGCTTCATCGACGAGATCGGATCGCAATAGAGCGTGTCTTTGCGAATGTCGAAATAGAACGCCGACAGATCGGACGTCATGAAGGCGTTGAGCATCGCGAAGATGCGCTTGTAGTCGAAGGCGCGGTACGCCTCCTTCACCGCGGCGTCGAGTTCGGCCAGCCTGTGCAGCATGAGCCGTTCCAGCTCCGGCATCTTCTCGACCGCAACGCGCTCGTCGTCATGGAAATGAGCGAGCGAGCCCAGCATCCAGCGGATGGTGTTGCGGAGCTTGCGATAGGTCTCGACATTGGTCTTCAGGATTTCCGGACCGATGCGCAGATCGTCGGCATAGTCGGACGCGCAGGCCCACATCCGCAGGATGTCGGCGCCGGAATTCTTGATGACGTCCTGCGGCGCCACCGTATTGCCGAGCGACTTCGACATTTTGCGGCCGTGCTCGTCGAGCACGAAGCCGTGGGTCAGCACCATGTCGAACGGCGCAATGCCGCGGGTGCCGCAGCTTTCCAGAAGCGAGGACTGGAACCAGCCGCGATGCTGGTCCGAGCCTTCAAGATACATCACCGTATCCTTGCCGCCGGCATGTTTGCGGACAATGCCCTTGAGCTGCGGGAAGTTCTTTTCGTCTTCCAGCACGAAGGCATGGGTCGAGCCCGAATCGAACCAGACGTCCAGAATGTCATCGACCTTCTGCCAGCCCTCTTTTGCGCGATCCCCGAGGAAGCGCGCGGCCGCGCCTTCCGCGTACCAGGCGTCGGCACCATCGGCCTCAAACGCATCGCCGATGCGCTTGTTGACCTCCGGATCGTTCAGGATCTCGACCGAGCCATCGGGTTTTTCCTTCACGAACACGGCAATCGGCACACCCCAGGCGCGCTGGCGCGAGATTACCCAGTCCGGACGGCTCTCGATCATGCCGGTGATACGGTTTTCGCCTGCCGCGGGAATCCATTGCGTGACGGAAATCGCGGTCATCGCGCGGTGGCGCAGCGTGTCGCCCTTCCCCGCGATATCCTTATCCATCGCGATGAACCATTGCGGTGTGTTGCGGAAGATGACCGGCTTCTTCGAGCGCCATGAATGCGGGTATTGGTGCTTGAGGCGGCCGCGGGCGATCAGCATGCCGGCCTCGATCAGCGCCTTGATGACGGCGTCGTTGGCGTCGCCCTTCTCGCCCTTGTCGGTGATGACACGCTTGCCGGTGAAGCCCGGCGCATGGGCGGTGAGTGCGCCGTTCTCGTCAACGGTATAGGGGATCGCGGTGTTGATCTTGTCGGCTTCGAGCGAACGCGCGCTCGCAGTCCAGACCTCGAAGTCCTCGCGGCCATGGCCGGGCGCGGTATGCACGAAGCCCGTGCCGGTCTCGTCGGTCACATGATCGCCCGAGAGCATCGGCACGGTGAATTTGTAGCCAAGCGGCCGCAACGGATGCGCGCAGCCGAGATCGGCCAGGTCATCGGCCGGCACATCGGCGATCTTGTCATAGCCGGTGACGCGCGCCTGCTTGAACACGTCGCCCGCGAGATTCTCCGAGATGATCAACAGATCGCCGAATTTCGCCCAGTTGTCGGGCGCAGCATCGGTGACCTTGTAGAGCGCATATTTGACCTTGGGCGAATAGCTGATCGCGCGGTTGCCCGGCAGCGTCCAGGGCGTGGTGGTCCAGATCACCACCGAGGCGCCGTTGTATTTTTTCTCCAGCGCCGCTTGGCGCTTGCCGCGCGCGAACTTGACCGGAAATTTCACCCACACCGTATCGCTGGTGTAGTCCTCGTACTCGACCTCGGCCTCGGCGAGCGCGGTCTTTTCCACCACGCTCCACATCACCGGCTTCGATCCGCGATACAGCGTGCCGTTCTGCGCAAACTTCATGATCTCGCGCGCGATCTGCGCTTCGGCGGCAAAGCTCATCGTGGTGTAGGGATGGTCCCAGTCGCCCTCGACGCCGAGCCGCTTGAATTCCGAGCGCTGCACATTCAGCCAATGATCGGCATAGGCGCGGCATTCCTGCCGGAACGCGATCATCGCGGCGGGCTCGGAAAAGTCCGGCTTGGCCTTGTTCTTCGAACGATAATTCTCCTCCTCGACCTTCCATTCGATCGGAAGGCCGTGGCAGTCCCAGCCCGGCACGTAGTTCGAATCGAAGCCCAGCATTTGCTGGCTTCGCGTCACCACGTCCTTGAGGATCTTGTTGAGCGCGGTGCCGATATGGATGTTGCCGTTGGCATAGGGCGGGCCGTCATGCAGGATGAATTTGGCGCGGCCCTTCGCGGCTTGCCGCAGCTTGCCGTACAGGTTCTCGTCCTTCCAGCGCTTGAGCAGCACGGGCTCGCGCTCGGGCAGGCCGGCGCGCATCGGAAATTCGGTGCGCGGCAGGAACAGGGTCTCGGAATAATCGCGTTCAGTCTTCGTCATGTCGGGAAATCGCCTCTGGCGGGGCGTGTGTAGCAGGCACGCCGCGATGCGAAAAGGCGCGATCCGGCGCGAGCCGGGTCAAATCTGCCCGAGCGGAGGAAAAGCGCCCGGATTGCGGGCGAGCGCGTCGCGGGCCCGCTCGGCGTCCAGGTTCATCTGGGCCATCAGGGCCTCCATCGAGGCGAATTTTTCCTCGGGCCGGATCCAGCCGATCAGCGCCACATCGATGACCTTGCCGTACAGGTCGCCGGAAAAGTCGAACAGGAAGACCTCAAGGAGCGGCGCACCATTGTCGAAGGTCGGGCGGCGGCCGAAGCTCGCAACCCCGTCATACCGCGCATCTCCGATGCCGACCCGGACGGCGTAAATGCCGTGCTTGAGGCCGCAGGCCGGGTCGAGCCGCAGATTGGCCGTTGGAAATCCCATCTCGCGGCCGCGCTTCTCGCCATGGATGACCTCGCCCGAGACGAACCAGGGATAGCCGAGGAGTTCGGCCGCCTCGACCACACGGCCCGCTTCAAGGGCAGTGCGGATAGTGCCGGAGGAGACCGGCCGCCCCTCGTCCTCAAGCTTCGGCGCGACATCGACCGGAAATCCGTAGCGCCTTCCGGCCTCGGTTAGGAACGCGGGCGAGCCGCCCCGCCCCTGCCCGAAATGAAAGTCGAAGCCGATGGCGACCCCGCTCACGCCCAGCCGGCCGACCAATATCTCCGACACGAATTGCTCCGCCGGAAGCCCGGCCAGCGCCGCGTTGAAGGTCAGCACGACGGCGCCATCGAGCCCGGTCGATGCCAGCAGGCGGAGTTTCTGACGTTCATCCGTGAGACGGAACAACGGCACATCGGGGCGGAAATAGCTGCGCGGATGCGGCTCCAGCGTCAGCACGGCGGAGGGCTTGCCAACTGCGGCCGCCCGCTTCATGGCGAGATCGATGACCGAGCGATGGCCGCGATGCACGCCATCGAAATTGCCGATCGCAACCACGCAGCCGCGCAGCCTTTCAGCTTCAGGCCGGTCGTCGCGGACCACCACAAACGCTTTGTGTCGTTCGGATTGGGGCATTGAGACAAGGTTGTCGGATCGCGTTGGCCGCATCGTGTCGGCCCGCAGCCGTCTCAAGTCAAGCGGTCAGCGGCGACCGGTCACGATTTCGGGCGGCCGGGCACGGAGACGGTCGCCTCGCCGTCGAGCACCACGGCGTTGTCGACCAGCGCTTCGCAATGCAGCCGCACCTTGCGCCCTTCCCGCACCAGTTCGATGACCTCGACCACGACCGTCACGACGTCGCCGATCCTGACCGGGGCGTGGAAGTTCAGGGTCTGCGAACGATAGACCGCGCCCGCGCCGGGCAGCCGCGTGCCGAGCACCGCCGAGATCAGGCTCGCGGTGTAAAGCCCGTGCGCGATGCGCTGGCCGAAGCGCGTGCCCTGCGCATAGGTGTCGCAGAGATGGATCGGGTTCTCGTCACCGGAAATGTTGGCGAAGCCGACGACGTCGGTTTCCATAACCGTCTTCATCAGCGTCTCGCGCATGCCCACATGCAGGTCCTCGAAGCAGAGGGTGCGGACCATGCGCGGGTCGACGGCGGCTTTGGCGGGAGCGGAGTTCATACAGCATTCTAGGTTGCGGTTAACGGTTTCTAAAGTGCGATAACGCAATGCGGCAGGCAATGCGCCTTTAGGCAGATTTTGCGCGGCTTTTGGTCAGCGCCAGAGGCCGCCCGCAAATCTTGCGCGCTTAACGGATGTTCAAGGCGCTCCGCGTTACACTGGCATACCTTGGGCAGAATGCTGACGAGGTGCGGCGGACATTTGTCGCCGCGATAACGGAGCTTGAGCCGATGTCTGTCGATCTATCGATGCCCGTTCTGGTCGTCGACGACTACACGACGATGGTGCGGATCATCCGCAACCTGCTGCGTCAGGTCGGCTTCACCGACGTGGACGACGCCAGCGACGGACTGATCGCATTGCGGCGGCTGCGCGAGAAGCGCTATGGTCTCGTCATTTCCGACTGGAACATGGAGCCGATGACCGGCTACGAACTGCTGACCGAGATGCGCTCCGATCCCGACCTCGCGTCCGTACCGTTCATCATGATCACCGCCGAATCCAAGACCGAGAACGTCATTGCCGCGAAGAAGGCCGGCGTCAGCAATTACATCGTCAAGCCGTTCAACGCCGCAACGCTGAAGACCAAGATCGACGCAGTGTTCGAGCCGCAGCCGCATTTTGCGGCGTAGCTACCACTTCAGTTTCCTGGCGATCGCGCGCGGCTTGCCGCCTTCCGCAATCAGCACGCGCTCCACCGCATCGGGGTCTGGATCGTCGCGGCCGCCGAACTCCGCGGCATGGATGCCGGCGGTGACGAACATACAATCGATGCCATAGGCAGCCGCGCCCTTGAAATCGGTGCGCACCGAATCGCCGATCGCCAGCACCCTTTTACGGTCGACGGCCCGGCCGCGCGCACGCTCGGCAAGCGACAGCGCCAGATCGTAGATCGGCGCATAGGGCTTGCCGGCATACAGCACCTCGCCGCCCATGCGGGCATACAGGTCCGCGATCGCGCCCGCGCAATAGAGCAGCTGCTCGCCGCGCTCGACCACGACATCGGGATTGCCGCAGATCATGAACAGACTGCGCTCTAGCATCCGCTCCAGCATCACCCGGTAGCTCTCCGGCGTCTCGGTCTCTTCGTTGAACAGACCCGAGCAGATCACGTAATCGGCGGTCTCGGGCGGCGCGAAGGTGACGTCCAGTCCCTCGAAGATCGCAAGATCGCGCTTGGGTCCCAGATGGAAGATGGTCTGACCCGGCCGCTTGCCGATTTCATTGCGCGTCACATCGCCCGAACTGACGATCGCGTCATAGATGGAACGCGGCGCTCCGAACTGCTCCACCTGCCGCGCAACCACGCCGTTCGGCCGCGGCGCATTGGTGATCAGCACCGCGGTGCCCCCGCCCTCGCGGAAGCGGGTCAGCGCGTCGCAGGCGTCGGGAAAGGCGGCGACGCCGTTATGGACGACGCCCCAGACGTCGGAGAGGACAACGTCGTAGCCCGACGCAATGGTCGAGAAATTCTCGGTGAAAATGGTCAAGGGAGGGAGCCTGGTTGGAATTGCGACACGCGTTTAGCGCGTCAGGCGCGCGCAGTCACGGGTTCAGATTGCGGCGCGCGCCGCCGCGCCAAGCATCGGCTCCGCCACCGGGCGTTCGGCCATTGTCGCAGCCGCGCCCAGGAGCGCGTCGGCGCGGACCGGCCGCGGCGGCGAGAACAGGAAGCCCTGGCCGAAACGGACGTCGAAATCGAGCAGGTCGACCACCGCGACCTCGGTCTCGATCCGCTCCGCAATCAGGCTGATGCCGTGGCGGCCGAGCAGGTCGGACAGGTCGGCAGCGTGAATGTCGGCCGCCACCGGCCCCTTGTCGAGCAGCAGCTGAGCCGGAACCTTGACGAAACGGACGCCCAGATCGGACAGATCGCGCGGTCCGATGCGCAGATCGGTGACATGATCCATGGAGAAGCGGTAGCCGAGTGCGATCAGCGAGGCGAGACTCTCCTGCTCGATCGGACCAAGCTCGCGCAGGGCGCTCTGGCCGAATTCCAGCATCAGCGAGCCGCTCAGCGCGCGGTTGGCCTCGAGAAAATCGAAAAACTGGCGGAAAATCTCTGCGTCATTCAGCGTCGCAACCGAGACATTGCAGAACAAGCCGATGTCGCGGTTCTTGAGCTGCAGCCGCCGCAGCACCTGAACGCAGCGGAACAGCTGCATATTGTCGATCTTCGGAATCAGACCGGCCCGTTCCGCATGGGGGAGGAAGTCGCTCGGCAGGATCAGCGTGCCGTCGTCCATCCGAAGCCGCGTCATTGCCTCGTAGTAGCGGACCTTGCGTTGCGGCAGTGTCACGACCGGCTGCAGATAGAGGTCGATGCGGCTATCGTCGATGGCGCCGGATATGAGCGCGGCAATCTCGGCCGTGGTCTTTCCCTTGAGTGGGCCGGTGGCTTCGGGCTCTTGCGCTCGCGGCTTTTCCGGCTGGCCGGGAATATCGGCCGCAGGGAGCGCGGCGACCGGCTGTGCGGCTGAGGGCTGGGTTGCCAAAGGCTGAGCGGCGACGGGCGGTATGGCGGCCGGTTCGGGCGCAAGCGGCGTCGCAATGCGCGGCTTTGCATCGATGGACGGCTCGACCGGCGCGGACCCCGGCAAAAAAACCGGCGCCGCCGCGTTGCCGATCTGCTTAAGCTTCAGATCGTGAGCCGCGACCGTCTCCGCCAGTTCCTTGACCAGTCCGCCAAGCTCGCCGATTTCGGCAACCAGCGCATCGTTTTGCATGCGCGTGTGGCGAGGGCCTTCCTGCGCCTCGATGGCGTTGAGCTTGCGGCCGATCTCGGCGACCTGACGGGCAAGATCGGCGGTACCCCGTGACAGATCCGCGATCTGTCCGCCGACCCGGTCGCGATCGCGCAGGCGGGCCGACATCATGTTGTAAAGCGCAAGCACGGTCATGACCGCAAGCGCGAGCAGCGCCGCTTCGGTCCCCGAAAGCCGGAACAGCAGATATCCGACGGCACCGATCGACGCGGCAATCAAAACCACGCAGATCGCGATGAAGATGGCCGTCAGCCGCTGCATGAAACATTCCGAACATGGGAGCGCCCCTGTTCGGGGCGTCGATTCGCTCACCACAGCAGTAATGTCCACGAGGCGCAGGGCCAGTGCAAGCGATCCGCACCGCAAATTTTCCTGCGGTGGGAGAAGGCCATCAGTTCCGCGGCGGCACGATCCAGTAGGCGATCCGCGCGGACTGACGATTGCGCGCGCCGCCGCGCGACTGGCGCGGAAACTCGACGATGACGGGCTCGCCCTCGGCGCCGAAGGTCTTGCGCCATTCGTTGACATGCGCGGCCGGCAGACCGTCTTCCCAGACGATCAGCACGCCGCGCTTCTTGAGGTCGGCCATGTCGATCCAGGGCGAGATCTGCGGGCGGCCATGGACCACGACCCGCGGCCGGTCCGGCGAATAGACCGCGACATTGTTGGCGGCGAATTCGGTGCCGGCGACATAGGAGAGCGGTGAGCCGGTCTTTTCGCGAAACTCCCGCGTCAATTGCTCGGCGATGGCGCGGCCGGGAAATTCGCTCGCCTTGGGACGGCTGCGCAAATGCGGATCGGCAATCCAGGTACCAATCCAGATTGCCGGCGCGAGGAAAAACAGGAAGATCACGCCGATGGCGAAGACCTGCAGCCGCCGCGGATCGGTGAGCGGCCCGAACCACAAGAGCGCCGCAAGCGGCAGGAACGACCAAAGCGGGTACCCCCACATCTGGATCGGAAACCGCCCGGTGAGGAGCGAGATTGCCGTGACCACCACGAACGGCCCGAAGGCAAGCATCGTGACATAGCGGCGCGCGAAAGCGTCACGGTCCGTCGCGCCAGGCGGCGGCCCGGCGCGCGGGAACAGCGTGACGGCGAGCAGGATCAGTGTCGGGTGAATGAAGAAAATCTGTCCGAACACCCATTTGACCGGATGGGTGAGATAGTCGCTCCAGGCCAGGGCCATGCGGGCGCGATCGCTCACATATTGCATCGGCAGGAAGCCGGTATCGACCAGCCACCAGGCATTGGGAGCGATCGTCACCAGAAACGCCACGGCCATCAGCCACGGCCCCTTGGTCCGCAAGGCCTGCCGCGCGCGAGGGTCGATCAGAAGAAACAGTGCGAGGCTGATGGCGAGCGCCAAGGCGGCATATTTCGACCAGAAGGCGAGCGCCAGCATGACGCCCGATGCCATCCAGTCGAGGGCTCGGCCATGCACCAGCCCGCGATACAAGAACAATGCGGTGAACGCCCAGAACGGCAATTGCATCTGGTCATGGGCGAATTTCACCGCCGAATAATTGTAATAATGGATACCGACCAGCGAAAGCGTGGCGACGAGTGCCTGAACCGGACCGGCAATGTCGCGCGCGAGCAGATAGACGGCGATAAAGCAGCCGATGACCGAAAGCGGGCCGAGCACATAGACCACGTCGATCTGCCCGGTCAGGCGATAGGCCAGATCGGCCACCCACCATGGCAGCGGCGGGTGTTTCCAGTAGCCTAGCTGCCATTCCTTGCCGAGTGCGAGGTCTTCGGCGAGGTCGAGTTCCAGATTGGGGCTGGTTAGCAGCGGCAGGAAAGTCCAGACGACGAGATGGACGCCGAGCACGATGGCGAGCGCCTGCCCAGGTCTGTGCAGCGCATAACCGACAAGGGCGCCAAGACGTCCGCCGCCTGCTGTCGCCGTTCCCGCTTCCATGCTCGCGTCTGTGTGGCTCTCGTAGTATGTGGCTGTCGTAATATGCCAGTCCTGCCTGACCCGGGCGGGCCGGCGGCGCATGAGTGCCCGCCCGGCCGGTGCCAGTCAACATCGGCCAGCGCAGGCTATGAAGGGCGTCCGACCGCAGCATGAACGAACCGGTACCGGATATTTCTGTGGTTCTGCCGGCCCATAACGAGGCCGGCAATATCGCGCCGATGGCGGCCATGCTGGCCGGCCTGTTGCAGCCGCTCGGGCGCTACGAGATCGTGTTTGTCGACGACGGCTCCTCGGACGGAACGCTCGCGGCAATCCACACGGCGGCCGATGCCAATCAGGCCATCCGCTACGTGTCCTTCACCCGTAATTTCGGCCATCAGGAAGCCTTGCGCGCCGGGCTGCGGCATTCGCGCGGCGACGCCGTCGTCGTCATGGATGCAGATTTCGAGCATCCACCGGAACTGATCCCCGACCTCGTCGCGGCGTGGCGCGAGGGGGCAAAAGTGGTGGCGACGCGGCGCGAGGACGGCGAAGCCGATTTGCCCGCCATGAAGAGCGTCACCTCACGGCTCTTTTACCGGCTGCTCGATGCCATCGGCGACGTGCGCATCGAACCGGGCTCGTCCGACTACATGCTGCTCGACCGCAGCGTGGTCGACGTGATCAACGAGCTTGGCGATCAGGATGTGTTCCTGCGCGGCACGGTGCGCTGGTTCGGCTATCCGACCGCGACGGTCGCCTTCTCGCGCGGCGCGCGCACCTATGGCGAGAGCAAATATACGCTGCGCCGCATGGTCGATCTCGCCGTGACCGGGATCGCCGCGCACAGCGTGCGGCCGCTGCGACTCGCGATCTGGCTGGCGCTCGCCTTTGCCGCATTCGGCTTCCTGCTGCTGATCTATTCGGTGGTGAGCTATCTTCTGGTGCCGCAAACCGTCACCGGCTGGACATCGATCATTTCCACCATTGCGATCCTTGGTGCGGCGCAGCTCCTCGTGCTCGGCATCATCGGCGAATATGTCGGGCGAATCTTGCGCGAGGCGCGCGGCCGGCCGACCTATATCGTCGGCGAAACCGAGGCCGACCGCCGGACCAGCCGCGAGGTGATCGGCTTCCGGCGGCCGGCGGAGTGAGAGGAGCGGGCACTTTCTCTCCCGCTCGTCCCCGCGAAGGCGGGGACCCAGAGTTTCGTGCTGGATTCCCGCCTTCGCGGGAATGAGCGGAGTATGTGGAAGCGCCTTAGCCCACCGCCTTGATGACCCGCGCGGTCTTATCGAAAATTTCCCCGATCTGCGCTTCACTGACGATCAGCGGCGGCGACATCGCAAGCGAATCGCCGACCGCGCGCAGCATCAGATTCTCGTCGTGGAATCCGCGCTCCATCGCCTCATAGCCGCGCTTGCCGACGCCGTCGGGCTTTGACGCGAGATCGATGCCGACGGTGAGGCCCACACAGCGGATGTCGAGCACGTTCGGCAGCCCCTTCAATGACATACAGGCATCGTACCATCTGGGCTCAAGTGTCTTCGCGCGTTCGAACAGTCCCTCCTCGCGATAGAGATCGAGCGCGGCAAGGCCGGCCGCGACCGCGAGCGGATGCGCGGAGTAGGTATAGCCGTGGAAAAACTCGATCAGATGCTCCGGCCCCTGCATGAAGGCTTCGTGGATGCCGTGGCGCACCAGCACGCCGCCCATCGGCACGCTTCCCGAGGTCACGCCCTTGGCGAAGGTGATCATGTCCGGGACGACGCCATAGCGTTCGGCGGCAAAGGCATGGCCGAGCCGGCCGAAGCCAGTGATCACCTCGTCGAACACCAGAAGAATGCCGTATTTGTCACAGATCGCACGCAGCCTTTGCAGATAGCCCTTCGGCGCGGGCAAGACCGCCGTCGAGCCCGCCATCGGCTCGACGAACACCGCGGCAATCGTGGTGTCGCCATGCAGCGCGATGAGCCGCTCCAGATCGTCGGCGAGATGCGCGCCCCATTCGGGCTCGCCCCTGGAGAAGGCCTGATGCTCGCGGTTATAGGTATGCGGCAGATGGTCGATGCCCGCCAGCATCACCCCGAAGGCCTTGCGGTTATTGCCGATGCCGCCGACCGACATGCCGCCGAAGCCGACGCCGTGATAGCCGCGCTCGCGTCCGATGAAGCGCTGGCGCTGGCCCTGCCCGCGCGCCACCCAATAGGCGAGCGCGATCTTCATCGCGGTATCGACGGCTTCCGATCCTGAATTGCAGAAGAATACGTGATCGAGATCGCCGGGGGCGAGCGCCGCGAGCCGGCTCGCCAGTTCGAAGCTCTTCGGATTGGCGTACTGGAACGGCGGGGCGAAATCCATTTCCGCCGCCTGCGCCTGGATCGCGGCGACGATCGGATCGCGGTTGTGGCCGGCATTGGTGCACCACAGCCCGGCGGCGCCGTCGAGGATCGCGCGGCCTTCCGGAGTGAAATAATGCATGTCCTTGGCACGCGAGACCAGGCGCGGGCGCTTCTTGAAGGCACGGTTGGCGGTGAACGGCATCCAGAACGCCTCGAGATCGTTCGGGACGGCGGTTAATTGCGGCTTGCGGGCGGACTGGATGCTCATAATGGGGCCTTTCTCGGCCTTCGGATGACAAACCGGCGTTGCGCTGATACACGCCGCGGGACCATCGACTGACTTATATCCATGACCGACAAAAGCAACAAACTGAAGGCGCGGCTGCCGCGCGGCCTTGTGGACCGGGCTCCCTCCGAGATCGCATCGACCCGCGCGATGCTGGAGAAGATCCGCGCGGTCTATGAACTCTACGGCTTCGAACCGGTGGAGACGCCCGCGATCGAATATACCGACGCGCTCGGCAAGTTCCTGCCCGACCAGGACCGTCCGAACGAGGGCGTGTTCTCGTTCCAGGACGACGACGAACAATGGCTGTCGCTGCGCTACGACCTGACGGCACCGCTCGCGCGTTATGTCGCGGAGAATTTCGACGCGCTGCCGAAGCCCTATCGCAGCTATCGCGAGGGCTGGGTGTTCCGCAACGAAAAGCCGGGGCCGGGCCGCTACCGGCAATTCATGCAGTTCGATGCGGATACGGTGGGGTCTGCCTCCATGGCCGCCGATGCCGAGATCTGCATGATGGCGGCGGACACGATGGAAGCGCTGGGCATTCCGCGCGGCAGCTATGTGGTGAAGGTGAATAACCGCAAGGTGTTGGATGGCATGATGGAAGCCGTCGGGATCGGCGGCGATGAGAACGCGTCAAAGCGACTGACCGTTCTGCGCGCCATCGACAAGCTCGACCGTCTCGGACCGGATGGGGTTTTTCTTCTGCTGACAACCGGAAGAAAAGATGAAAGCGGTGACTTCACAAAAGGCGCTGGTCTTAGCGATAAGCAAGCCACTCATATCCTTCGCTTCCTAGACATAGTGCCCGTCTTGATGGCGGGGGAGCATCGCACAACGTTTGAACATACTCCGCCTTCGCATGACTTTGATCGCAACGACACTTACTTCGAATGGTTGAAGCAGCATGCCGGGCTCGGACCATCCGGGCTCGAAGGCGTCAGAGAACTGGAAACCATCGCGAGCTTGGCTGTAGCCGGTGGATACGATGAGAGTAGAATAAAAATCGACCCCTCCGTTGTCCGCGGCCTCGAATATTACACCGGCCCGGTCTACGAGGTCGAACTCCTCATCGAAACCAAAGATGAGAAAGGCCGTCCGGTACGCTTCGGCTCGGTCGGCGGCGGCGGACGCTATGACGGGCTCGTGTCGCGCTTTCGCGGCGAGCCGGTACCGGCGACCGGCTTTTCCATCGGCGTGTCGCGGCTCGCGGCGGCTCTCGCGCTTGTGAACAAGCGCGATGCACAGCCAAGTTTCGGCCCCGTGGTCGTCACGGTTTTCGACCAGGATCGAATCGCAGATTATCAGCGCATGGTCGCGGAGCTTCGCAATGCGGGGATTCGCGCCGAGTTGTATCTCGGTTCAGGAAAGTTCAATCCGCAGATGAAATATGCCGACAAGCGCAACGCGCCCTGCGTGGTGATCCAGGGCAGCGATGAAAAGAACGACCCTGCGGGCGAACAGGTGATCGTGAAAGACCTCGTGCTCGGTGCCGAGCTGTCGAAGCTCGAAAAGGGCCGCGACGAATATCTGCAGAAGCAGGCCGATGCGCAGCGGAAAGTGCCGCGCGATCAGCTGGTCAAGACCGTGCAGGAGATCCTGGCGCGCCACGGCGTGAAGACGCGGGTGGCCTGAGCGTCATGCCGGGCTTGATCCGGCATTCCATCCTCTTTGCAAGGCATTGTTTCGATCGATGGATGCGCGGGTCAGGCCCGCGCATAACAGACTTGAGCCCGCCTTTGCGGGCTGCATAAACTCACAGCCGCAGCAATTCGTCGTCTTCCGGCACCAGCGTCACGCGCTCGATTCGCCTGGTAATGTCGATCGGATGGCCGACCACCTGCTCGACCAGGTCGAAGGTGTCGGCGAGCGCGCGGAACGACACCAGCTTGCCGTCGCGGAAGCGCATGAAATGCGCACCGCGGACGCACAAGGCCCGGCCGGTCTCGCGCTGGCGCGCACGTATCTGGCCGTAGGCCGCGACCCGGTCACCCTGAACCAGGAGATGCTCAAGCTCGAAATCGCTGAGGACGAAGATACACGGCATGATGCGGGTGATGAGTTCGATGACAGCGGCCTTGCCGCGGCGCGGCCCGTAGATGTCGAGCTGCTCGGCCGGTCCGGTGAGCTTCCATTCGACATCGTCGGCAAGGATGGCTTCGAGCAGGGCTGCGTCGCGCGTCAGGTAAGCCCGGTACAGCTCGGCCACGAACGGCGGCAGCTCGCGGTCATGCAGCCGGTCCGGCAGCGCCAGGGCGCTGAGGGTCTCGTTCATAACGCCACCACATCCTTGGGTAATGGCACGGCGGCACAGAAATACGGATCGATGCGATGACCGACAAACTGCTCGGCCATGCCGAAAGTGTCGGCGACGCCTTTCAGCGAGATCACCTTGCCGCCGCTGAACACCACGAAAATAGCGGTCTGGTAGGTCAGGATGCGACCGGTGTCCTTCTGCACCGAAGCGACATTGTTGATGATCGCCGCCTTGTCGCCGTCGATGACGATTTCCTCGGGCTCGAAGCGCTTGACCGAGAACATCGACGGAACCAGACGGGCCATGTAATCGACCACCGCGGCCTTGCCGCGCCGGTAGCCGCAAAAGCTGAAAATCTCCACTGGGCCGGACATCAGCCATTCGACGTCATCGGCAAGGAAACGCGCGAGCCGCACCGGATCGCGCGAAGCCAGCGCTTCGTAAAAGGCCTGCACGTCGGCGCGCGACACAGGTTCAGCCATGACGGTCTCCCATCCAATTCCGAACGATGGCCGTAAAATCCTTATTTTTGGTGACGCGCTCCGCCCTGCACCCGTGCGGCGCTTTAATCTTTCGTTAGGTTCGTTGCCGGCGCACCGCTCCGGCGGCCGGTGCGTCAGACGGGGGTGATGGTGTCGTCGGTATTGCCCTGCACCCGCCCCGGCTCGGTCACGAGTGCGATCCGGCATCCGGTGATTTGCTCGACAGCGTCGAACGAATCGCAGACGGCGCGCATTGCGATCAGCTTGCCGCCCTGAAACTGCAGGAAATGGGCGAAGGCGAAGCGGATCGCGCGCATGGTCTCGCGCTGGAATGCGCAGACGCGGCCCGCCAATGCGGCATGATCGCCGTCGACCAGCACATGCTCGAATTCGAAGCCGGTCAACCGCAGGTAGCAGGGGATGATCCGGGTCACGAGTTCGATGACCTCTGACTTTCCGCGCCGTAAGCCGAAAAAGTCCATCCAGTCGGCCGGTCCGGACAGCAGGCAGATGACGTCGTCGTGGAGCACGTTGTCGAGCCGCTGCGGATCGGCTGACAGATAGGCGTCGTAGAATGCCCGGACCCAGGGCGGCGTCCGCGCCAGCGCTTCCACCCCCTTGGAGTGCCCGGTCACGGCAGCACCACTTTGCGAAACCTTCCCGCCGCGGGCGCATTCCGGGGATCGACCATGATCTCGACGCCCTGAAGCTGATCGAGAAGCCCGAAGGTGTCCGCCACCGCCAGCAAGCTGGCCACCTTGCCGCCCCGGAAGGTGACGAAATGCGCGCAATGGAAGGTGAGGATCCGTTCCGCCCCTTGCTCTGCGGCCGTCATCTTGCTGAAGGACGCAGCGCGGTCGCCGTCGATCAGCAGCGTCTCCAGCTCCATGCGACGGATCGAAAGCAACGCAGGCGCGCGAAGGGAAAAGTGCTGGATCACCGCCGCCTTGCCGCGCCAGCGGCCACAAAACGGAAACACGTCGACCGGGCCCGGGAAGATCCAGTCAACATCATCGGACAGATAATCGAGAATTGTATGGGTATCCCGCGCGGCGTAAGCTTTGAAAAAGCCATTCACGAGACTTGGCGGGACTTGCGCCCCCATTTGTCCGCTCCCTCATTCCGCGGACACAATCGGACAGAATTCCTTATTTTTGGTGATCGACGATAAGCACACGTAATGACTGTGGATCGCGGGGCCTGCGCGCCGGCACCGCGCCGCCGTTAAGCTCGCAGCCCGGCCGACGTCGAAACTGCAAACATTCCATGCTAAAGCGCCGCCGCCATGACCAGCCTCCCTGTTTCAGCCACCGCCGACGCCCCCGGGGATATCCTGTCCTCCGCGCGACGCCTTCTCTCTGTGTACGAAAAGGCAGGCTATGTGCGGACCCATCCCGGCATCCTGCAACCGGCGGAGCCGTTTCTTGACCTCTCGGGTGAAGACATCCGCGCCCGCATCTTCCTGACCGCCGGCCGGTCCGGCGAGGAATTGTGCTTGCGGCCGGACTTCACAATTCCGGTCTCGCGCGACTACCTGGCCTCGGCCGCTGCCGGCCGGCCACAGGGCTATTGCTATCTGGGGCCGGTTTTCCGCGATCGTGGATCGCTGCCCGGCGAATTTCTGCAGGCCGGAATCGAATCATTCGGGCGCGCCGACAAGGCTGCCGCCGACGCCGAAACGCTGGCGCTCGGGCTCGCCGCCACCGCGCATTTCGGACACCGTACGTCCGATATCCGCATTGGCGATGTCGGATTGTTCACCGCGCTCGTCGCCGCGCTCGACTTAGCCCCGGCGTGGAAGCGCCGCCTTGTGAAGGATTTCAACCGCAAGGCTTCGCTGGCGCAGGATCTCGAACGCCTGACCCTGAGCAATGGCAATGGCAAGGCGGATTACCAGGGCGTGCTGGCCGCGCTCGCGGGGTCCGATCCGAAGGCCGCGCATGCGCTCGTCACCGACCTTTTGTCGATCGCCGGCATTTCCGCGGTCGGCGGACGCTCGGTCGGCGAGATTGCCGACCGCTTTCTCGAACAAGCCACGCTCGGCGCGTCCGCCACGCTGCCGCGCGAGACCCGCGCTTTGGTGGAACGCTTCCTGTCGATCAGCGGCAATCCAATCGATGCGGCGGCGGCGATGCGCACGCTCGCCAAAGAGGGAAAGCTCGCGCTCGACGCCGCGCTCGATCTGTTCGAAAGTCGCAATGCGCAGATGAAGAAGAGCGGCATCGATCTGTCGCGGGTCGCATTCTCCTGCGCCTTCGGCCGCGGCATGGATTACTACACCGGCTTTGTGTTCGAATTGACCGACGGCAAGTCAAACGAGCCGCTGGTCGCCGGCGGCCGCTACGACGATCTTCTGACGCGGCTTGGATCTCCGACGCCGATCCCGGCAATCGGCTTCTCGGTGTGGATCGAGCGGCTGTCGGATCTGGATGCGGGAGGGGCAGCATGAGCGCGCCGCTGATCCTGGCGGTGCCCGCAAAGGGCCGGCTGCAGGAGAATGCGGAAGCATTCTTCGCACGGGCGGGGCTGAAACTCGTCAAGCCGCGCGGGGCGCGCGACTATCGCGGCGCCATAGACGGCATGGACGGCGTCGAGATCGCCTATCTGTCTGCCTCCGAAATCACCGCACAACTCGCGCAAGGCGCCGCGCATCTCGGCGTGACCGGCGAGGACCTGGTGCGCGAGATGATGCCGGATGCGGATGCGCGCGTGATCCTGCTGGAAGCGCTCGGCTTCGGGCATGCCAATGTGGTGGTGGCGGTGCCGCAGGCCTGGATCGATGTCCGCTCCATGGCCGATCTGGACGACGTCGCCACCGCCTTCCGCCTCAAGCATAACCGCAAGATGCGGGTCGCGACCAAATACGTGAATCTCACCCGCGCCTTCTTCGCGCAGCACGGCATTGCAGATTACCGGATCGTGGAAAGCCTCGGCGCGACCGAGGGCGCGCCCGCTGCGGGCACAGCCGAACTGATCGTCGACATCACGACGACTGGGAACACGCTCGCTGCGAACGCCCTGAAAGTGATCGACGACGGCACGATGCTGCGCTCGCAGGCCAATCTGGTTGCCGCACGTCATGCAGACTGGCACGCCAAGGCGCTTGAATTGGCGCGGCAGATTCTCGACCGGCTCGCGAGCCAGGCGCGCGCGCGCGCCTTCCGCGAGCTGCGCACCCGCTTTTCGGGCTGCGACGACGCACTTCTTGCACTTGCGCGCGAGGCATTCGGCATTGTGACGCCGTTCGGCGGCCCGACATCGTCCGGCATGCTGACGCTGCATTGCCCGCCCGATCAGGTTTTCGCGCTCGCCGACTTCCTGCGCGAGAAGGGAGCACAGGCGATCTCGGTGTCGGAGATCGATTATGTCTTTACACAGGACAATCCGCTATTCCAGAAGCTGACGGCGGCGCTGTAAGCCCACGCAGCAACACGCCCCTTGGGGCTGCGGCACCAAGGTCAGCCCCCCGCGCCTCCGATGCGCACCAAGACCGAGCCTAACGCGTTTTCGAGCAACGTGGGCGCCGCTCACGCGCCGCGCGGCGGCGCGCCGAGATTTTCGCGGAAGAACGCAATCGTCCGCTCGAAGGCGAGATCGGCTGCAGCCTTGTTGTAGCGGGCCGCGCCGGTGTCGTTATTGAAGGCGTGCTGGGTGCCGGGATAGGTATGGATGGTGTAGCGCTTGTTGTTGGCTTTCAGCGCTTCTTCGTAAGCGGCGATCCCGGCATTCACGCCGTCGTCGTTCTCGGCATAATGCAAAAGAAGTGGTGCCTGGATGTTCGGCACCTGGGCCGCCGGAATCTGGCGCCCGTAATAGGCGACGCCGGCGTCGAGTTCGGGGGTTGCGGCGGCCAGCCGGTTCACCATCAGCCCGCCGAAGCAATAGCCCACAGCGCCGACCTTGCCGGTGGATTCGGGATGCTTCTTCAGGAAGTCCACCGCAGCGACCAGCGCCGCCACGGCATCGTCCTGGTTCATCTTCGGATGCAGCGCACGCGCCTCGTCCTCGTTCGGCGGAGTGCCGCCCACGAGCGACAGCAGGTCGATCGCATAGGCGAGAAATCCCTCAAGCGCGAAACGCCGCGCCACGTCCTCCAGATGCGGATTGAGCCCGCGATTTTCGTGGATCACCAGCACCACCGGGCGTTTGGCGTCGCCCTTGAGGCGGGTGAGATAGCCGTTGATCTTGCCCTTCGGCGACTCGAAGGCGACGTGCTGCGAATTCAGCCGACTGTCATCGGCGGGGACGATCGCAGCCTTGGCGTAATCGTTCTGCAAGAGCGGCAGCAGCGCTGCTGCGGCGGCGGTGGAACCGGCAAGCTGCGTCAGCTTGTCGAGGAAGGCGCGGCGATTCATACCGCCATGGGTGAAGCGGTCGTAGAGATTGATGATGCGCTGGTCCATGGGTTCCTCCCAGTCTCTCCTCTAACAAACCCCGCAGAGCCGGTTGCCATCCTTCGTCAAGATGATTGCAACCTGACTAGGCATTTGCTTAGTATTTATGCAGTGCACGGGCTGTAAAATGCAGGCTGGCGAAAATGCCGCGGAAATAAGCTGGCCTGCAATTTGCTTGCAAATGACGCTTCAAAACAATCAGCGGGAGAGTGTCATGCGACGTCGGGACTTTACGAAAATCGCTCTGGCCGGTGCTGCGGCGACGGTGGCAGCGCCGGCTGTGGTGCGCGCGCAGACCACGTTCAATTGGAAGATGACGAGCTTCTACGGACCGAACGCGGCGTTTTACTCGACCGGTCCGGGCGGCGCCAAAGACCTCTGCAGGCGTATCGAGGAGATGTCGAACGGCCGCATCAAGATCCAGTTCTTCGGCGCGGGCGAACTCATTCCGGCGGCGGAAGGCTTTGACGCGGTCTCTGCCGGCACTGTCGAGATGAACTACGCCAATTCCTATTTCTGGACCGGCAAGAGCTTCGCCGCGCAATATTTCACCGCGGTGCCCTTCGGTCTTAATTTCCAGGGCTATAATGGTTGGATGTTCGACGGCGGCGGCCTCGAGCTGTGGCGCGAGGTTTATGACCGATTCAATCTGGTGCCCTTCGTCTGCGGCAATACCGGCGTGCAGATGACCGGCTGGTTCAAGAAGCCGATCGAGAAGCCGGAAGACCTGCAGGGTCTCAAGATGCGCATCCCGGGACTTGCCGGCCGGGTCTACAAGGAACTCGGTGTCGATTCCCGGCTGATCGCGCCCGGCGAAATCTTCCCTTCGCTCGAACGCGGCGTGATCGACGCCGCGGAATTCGTCGGCCCCTATCTCGACCGCCAGCTCGGGCTGCAGAAGGTGGCGAAATATTACTACACCACCGGCTGGCACGAGATGGCGACCGCGAGCGAGCTCACCATCAACAAGGCCAAGTGGAATTCACTTCCGCCTGACCTCAAGGCGATTATCGAAAATGCCTGTCTGGCCTGCAACACCATCAGCGAGGCGTGGTGCCAGAAGAATAATGCCGAGGCGATGGAAGACCTGGTGAAGAACCAGGGTGTCATTGCGCAGCCGCTGCCGGATTCTGTCGTGGCGGCGCTGCGCGCGGCCAACGACAAGATTCTCGCCGAGGCGGTGGCCAAGGACCCGGTCACCAAGAAGGTCCACGATTCCTACATGGCCTACAAGGCCAAGTACGACGCCTGGGCCGACCTCAGCGAAACCGTCTATCACACCAAGATCCGGAAAGCCTGATTGCGCGCCGCCGAAAAGCTGGCCGGCGGGATCGACGCCTTCACCGATCTCGTCGGCCGCATCACGTCATGGCTTGCGCTTGGCATCGCGCTGGTGATGGGCGCGAACGTGTTGCTGCGCTACGCCTTCTCCATCGGTTTCATATGGGCGCAGGAACTCGAATGGCACATCTTCGTGCCGATCTGCCTGTTCGGCATGTCCTATGCGCTTTTGCATAAAGAGCATGTACGTGTCGACGTGGTGTTCCAGTATTTCTCCCAACGAAATAAGCATCGCGTGGAAATTCTGTCGGCGCTGATCTCGATGGCGTTCTGCCTCATCGTGATCCGTCTCTCGATCCCTTACGTCTACCAGTCCTGGTCGATCGGGGAAGGCACCGCCAATCCCGGCGGGATCGACTATCGCTACATCGTCAAATCGCTAATTCCGATCGGCTTTGCGATCCTGTTCCTGCAGTCCCTCTCCGAGGCGATCAAGAGCTATCTCGCCATGCGGAGAGCGTGATGCCGTACGTCGAAATTCTCGCCATCTGCATGCTGGCGTCGTTCTTCGTATTGCTCATGGCCGGCATTCCGGTCGGGCTGACACTTGCAACCACAGGCCTTGTGTTCGGCTATCTCGGCTTCGGCAGTCTGTTGTTCAATCTTCTGCCGGGCCGCATCTTCGGCGTGGTCACCAACCAGACCCTGATCGCCATCCCGCTCTTCGTCTTCATGGGAATGATGCTGGAGAAATCCAAGCTCGCCGAAGACCTGATGGATGTCATCGGCCATCTGGCGGGATCGCTGCGCGGCGGGCTCGGCATCGGCATCGTCGCGGTCGGCGTGTTGCTTGGCGCCACCACAGGAATCGTCGGCGCGACGGTGGTGACGCTCGGCCTGCTGATGCTGCCCGGCATGCTCCGTCGCGGCTATGATCCGGGTCTTGCCTGCGGCGTGATCTGCGCCTCCGGCACGCTCGGCCAGATCATCCCGCCAAGCCTGATCCTCATTCTGCTCGCCGACATCCTCAACCTGTCGGTCGGCACGCTATTCGCAGCGGCAATGGTCCCTGGTCTGCTGCTCGCGGCAATCTATGTGCTCTACATCCTGGCGCTTGGCGTGCTGCGTCCTGATTTCGTGCCGGCCTTCACCGCCGAGGAACGCGCATCGATTTCACGCGCGGAACTGATGCGCAAGCTGTTCAAGGTGGTGGCGCCGCCGGTCGGCCTCGTTGCCGCGGTGCTGGGCTCAATCATCGCCGGCATTGCCGCGCCGTCCGAGGCCGCGTCCATGGGCGCGCTCGGCTCGATCGTGGTCGCCGCGATCGGCGGACGGCTGTCCTTGCGGGTGTTGCGCGAGACCGCCCAGGCCACCACCAAGATCACCGCGATGATGATGTTCATCCTGATCTGCGCCCAGGCCTTTGCGCTCGCCTTCCGCGGTCTGCAGGGCGAGAAGATCGTTCACGACCTGTTTGCGTTCCTGCCGGGCGGCATCAATGCCGACGTCTGGTTTTTGATGGCGATTATCTTCATCCTCGGCTTCTTCATCGAATGGATCGAGATTTCCTACATCGCGGTGCCGCTGTTCCTGCCGGTCTTCCTGCAGGCCAATGTCGATATGGTGTGGCTGGCGATCCTGATCTGCGTCAATTTGCAGACCTCGTTTCTCACCCCGCCGTTCGGATGGGCGTTATTCTTCCTGCGCGGCGTGGCGCCGCCCGAGGTCGCCACTGGCGACATCTACCGCGGCGTACTTCCGTTCATCGCCATGCAGGCCATAGCACTGGCGGCCGTCTTCATGTATCCGGGGCTTGCGACTTGGCTGCCCAAGGTGATCGGCTGGTGATGCCCTGCTGCTAGCCCGCAAGAGCTTTCAATCGGCAAGAGTGTCGATCCGGCCTTATTGGACCGATCGAGGAAACGCGAAATGCCCGCCATCACCCGCCGCGATTTTCTTGACGGCTGCGCGCTCGCCATCGCTGCGGGACTGACGCCGGCGGCGCAGCTTGCCGCGGCGCAGACCGGGGAATATCCGCCGGCGCGTGGCGGATTGCGCGGGCATCATCCCGGATCGTTCGAGGCCGCCCATGCGATGCGCGACGGCGAAGTCCCGGACTTGGCCGCCCGTCCGATCGAGGAGGAATACGATCTGGTGGTGGTCGGCGCCGGCATCAGCGGGCTCGCCGCGGCGCATTTCTACCGCAAGCACCGGCCGGATGCGCGCATCCTGATCCTCGACAATCACGACGATTTTGGCGGCCATGCCAAGCGCAACGAATTCACGCTCGATGGCCGGGTGATTCTTGGCTACGGCGGCAGCGAGTCGCTGCAATCTCCCAAGGCATTGTGGAGCCCGGTGGCCATGGGCCTCATCCGCGAACTTGGCGTCGATATCGCCCGCTTCGAGACCGCGTTCGAGCGCAAGCTCTACCCTTCGCTCGGATTGTCACGCGCCGTGTTCTTTCCGCGCGAAAGCTTCGGCCGAGACGTGCTGGTGACCGGCGATCCGACGCACACTGCCGCCGACGATCTCGGACCGGACCTTCTCAATGCAAGGCCTGTCTCCGAATTCGTCGCCGACTTTCCGCTCGACGCTGCCGAAAAGGCGCAGCTGCTGGCGCTGTACGATACGACGCGCGATCCGCTTGCCGGCAAGAACCGCGCGGAGAAGGAAGAACTGCTGGAGACAACCAGCTACCGCGATTACCTGACGAAAATCTGCGGGTTGAGCGAGCGCGCCGCGAACTGTTTCCACGGCCGCTCGCTCGATTTTCTGGCGCTCGCAAGCGACTTGATTTCCGCCGGGAGCGCGCGCGAAATGGGGCTGCCCGGCTTTGCCGGACTGAACCTGCCGGACCATGCGAGCCCCGAACGCGACGAGCCCTATATCCACCATTTCCCCGACGGCAATGCCTCGATCGCACGCTTGCTGGTGCGCGCGCTCGTTCCGGGCGCAGCCGGCGGCAAGACAATGGACGACATCGTCCAGGCGCGCTTTCGCTACGACGCACTAGACCGGCGCGACAATCACGTGCGCATTCGCCTGTTGTCGACCTGCGTCAATGTGAAGGATGGAGATGGCGGCGTCGTCCTCGCCTATGTGAGGGGCGGCGAGGTGCATCGCGTCCGCGCGTCCTGCGCTATCCTTGCCTGCTTCAATTCGGCGATTCCCTACATGATGCCGGACCTGCCGGAGGCGCAGCGCAATGCGCTGCTGCACAACGTCAAGGCGCCGCTGGTCTACACCAAGGTGATCGTGCGCAACTTCGAGCCATGGGTGAAGCTCGGCGTCCACGAGATTGCCGGACCGATGTCGTTTCACTGCCGGGTCAAGCTCGATTACCCGGTCAGCATGGGCGGATACAGGCATCCGCGGGCGCCATCGGAACCGATCGGGCTGCATCTCGTCCATGTGCCGAACGAAAGCAATCCTGGGATGGACGACCGCGACATGTTCCGGATCGGCCGCATGAAGCTCCTTGAGACGAGCTTTGCCGATTTCGAGGATCGCATCCGCGACGAACTCGACCGCATGCTGGGTCCGGGCGGCTTTTCCAGCGAACGCGACATCGCCGCGATCACGGTAAACCGCTGGGCGCATGGCTATGCCTATGGCGGCAATTCGCTGTTCGATCCGCCGGATTCAGAGCAAATCATGCTGCGCGCCCGCAAGCCGTTCGGCCGCGTCGCCATCGCCAATTCCGATGCCGGCTGGAGCGCCTATGCCCACGCCGCGATCGATCAGGCGCAACGCGCCGTGGACGAGGTATTGTGAACTTTCCGGCCTCGGGCAAGGCAGCTTGAAAGTTGCAGGTTTGCGCCTGGGTAGAGCTGCCGTCGTTGCGAGGAGCGCAGCAACAACGCAATCCGCGCAGCGCCAGGTTGACGACGGGCAGCTCCGCTCCGCTCGCCATGGCAGCAAAAGCGGAAGCGTCTCCTACTTCTCGTTATAAGCATTCGCCAGCGCGTTCACGTTGGCGTCGAACAGGGCGATATAGTCGTCCGTATTCGGCAGCATGCCGACACTGCCGGCAAGCTGCACCACCCTGGCGCCGGTGCGCTGCGCCAGCATGTTGGAATGCCGCTCGGGCTGGTTCGCCTCGGCCAGGATGAAGCGGATATTCTTGTCCTTGATTAGCTTGGTCAGCTCGCCGATGCGGCCGAGCTTGGGCGGCGCGCCATCGCGCTCGGTGATGAAGTCGACAATATTGAGATCGAACCGCTTGGCAAAAAAGTCCCAGTCGTCGTGAAAGGCGAGCAGAGGTTCGCCCTTGAGCGGCGCGAGCCGCATGGTCCATTCGGCGATCTTCTGGTTAAGGCGCGTCAGGAAAGCAGTGCGGTTCTGTTCATAATAGCGCTTGTTGTCCGGGTCGACCTCGGAGAAGGCCTTCACCATCGCCGCGGTGATGGCGTCGGCGGTCTTGGGATCGAGCCAGAAATGCAGCGTTGCAGCGCCGCGCTGCGAGCGGCGGTTGCGCGCGGCAAAGCCTGCCGCGACCAGCGTCGGGTCGGTCGCTGCCACGGCGGCCGAGGCGTCGACATGCCCCTTCTCGCCGCGTTCGATGCCGGTGCGGCCGTTCTTTTGTGCGGCGCGCGCCAGAAGCTTGTCGAACCAGCCGTCAATTGCGGGTCCCGCCCGGACCACGACGCGCGCGCCCTTCAGGATCGAGGTCTCCTGCAACCGGGGTGCGTAGCGCTCTGGCCGCTCGCCCGGTGGCACGAGGCTCGTGACGATGACGCGCTCGGCACCAACTGCCTTTGCGAGTACACGCAGATCGCCGGTGGTGGTGACGATGCGCAGCCGGTCCTGTGCCTGGGCTGTGGATACGAGCGCCGCGAAGGCCAAGAGGGTGAGAAACAGTTTTGTCATGTCGTTGTCCGGTTGGGCGCGACATTATAGGTTGCCTGCCGCGGCCGATCCACGCCGCCAATCCTCGTGTTGCCGAAATTTCATGCAAGCGGGCCAGCCTGCCGCGAACCGCCGAAAGGAAAGTCTGCATGATGTCTGCGCCGCTCCGGGCCGCCGCTTGTGCCTTGGCCGCCTGTGTCGCCGCCGTAACGGCGGACCGCGCCGCACTGGCGCAGAAGGCATTTCCATACGCCACCGAATTGCGGCTCGAGGCGGAACCGATGCGAGGCTCCAAGCGTCTTCCGTGGCTGCAATTTTCCGAGAACGGCGCAGTCGAAATCGACCTGTGGTGCGCCACCGGCCGCGGCCGTGCGGTCGTGGTCGATCGCACCATTACCATCATGCCAACGTCGCTGCGCGACAACCAATGCTCGGCCGCGCAGCTAGAGGCCGACAAGGATTTTCTGAGCAAGCTGATGCAGGTCAGCGCCTGGCGCTGGGAGGGCATGCTGCTGGTGCTGGAGGGTCCTGAACCGCTGCGCTGGCGCCCGTCGACGAACTAGGCAGAGAGCGCGGTTATTTCGCCCAGGTCTCCTTGTCGGCATCCCAGATCTGTCCCTTCAGCTCGCGCGCGAGCGCGGCCTGAAGATTGTCGATCCCCGCAAGCTCGGCCGATTCCTCGCTGTTCTGCACGAAAGCAAGCTTCAGCCGCGGTCCGTCGCCGTCGTCCTGAATTTCGCTGTCGGCCTGACCGATCCGGAGCACTAGCGCGTCCTTTGCGCCGGGCGTCTCGGCGCTGATCGAAAACGGGAGTGAGATCACCTCGGTAAGTCCAAGCTCGGGAACCGTGATGTCGGGCCGCTTCACGATGACGGTGAGTTCGCCGGTGACGTCATCCCACGCCACACTGCCCGGCCGCCCGGAAAACGATTTGGCCGCGATTGCGGCAATCGCCTCGCCGATTTTCTTCCGGTCGAGCTGGCCTGATGCATCGCGGAACTCGCCCGCCGGAATCCGCACCGCGCGATTGAGATCGATGCCGCCGCTGGTCCAGCCGGCCTTGGCAACGCCCGGCAGCGCCTTGATCTTGCCGAGCAGCGCAGCCGCCCGTTCCGGGTCGACGTCGAGCTGCACATCCACGGTGCCGCGCCGCAACGCCTCGCAGCTCGGCGCGATACTGTAGCCCTGAACCTTTACCTGCTCGCCCCGCAGCGCCTTGAGAAGCTCCACCATCGAACCGCGCGCGACGCGCACGGCAAGTGTGCCGGGCGTCACCTCCCGGAAATCAGCAGGATTTTCGACGATGGATTCCTCGAATGCGGTCTGCTCCTCGAATTCCTTGGCGCTCATGTCGGCGAGGTCGTCGGACGAGGCGGCAAGCGTCTGATCGCCGAGCTTTACACTCCCTTCGAACGTGTAGCTGTTGCCGGTGGCGGAGCGACGCAGATCGACCGTGACCGGCTGCTTGCGCTCCTGCGTCTGACCCGATCCGACCAGCCGGTTGCCCTGGGGCTTCAGCGTCACAACGAAACGGTCGCGCAGCGGCGATCCGGGCGAGACCGCGTGGCAGACGTCGAGTTCGGCGGAAATCACCTTGCCGCCCTGCCGCGTCTCTTTCAGAAACGCATCGGTCTCGATGTCGCCGAGCAAGCCATAGACGCCGTTAAAATAGCGCACCGTCTGCGCCTGCGCCGGCAGGACGCTGCAGGCAAGAGCAAGGACCGCAACCGGCCATACGCGCATCGTCAGGGCCTCCGCAATTGGCAAATCATCAGAATGCTAGCATGCGATGCGTTTCGGCACAGAAAAAAGGCGCGGCTCGCGCCGCGCCTTTCCGAAGCGTGACCGGAAGGGCGAAATCAGAAGCCCATGCCGCCCATACCGCCCATGCCGCCACCGCCACCGGGCATCGCCGGCGCCGGATCTTTTGGCAGCTCGGCGACCATCGCCTCGGTGGTGATCAGAAGGCCGGCAACCGAGGCCGCATCCTGCAAGGCGGTGCGCACCACCTTCACCGGATCGATGATGCCCTTCTCGACGAGGTCGACATAGTCCTCGTTCTGCGCATCGAAGCCGAAGGTCTCGGACTTGTTCTCCATGATCTTGCCGACCACGATCGAACCTTCGACGCCCGCATTCTCCGCAATCTGACGGATCGGGGCCTCCAGCGCCTTCAGCACGATATTGATGCCGGCCTGGATGTCCGAATTGTCGTTGCTGATGCGGCCGATCGCCTTCTTGGCGCGCAAGAGCGCGGTGCCGCCGCCCGGCACGATGCCTTCCTCGACCGCGGCGCGGGTGGCGTTCAGCGCATCCTCGACGCGATCCTTCTTCTCCTTCACCTCGATTTCGGTGGCGCCGCCGACGCGGATGATGGCAACGCCGCCGGCGAGCTTCGCCAGCCGCTCCTGCAGCTTCTCCTTGTCGTAATCGGAGGTGGTTTCCTCGATCTGCGCCTTGATCTGCGCGACCCGTGCCTCGATATCGGCCTTCTTGCCGGCGCCTTTGACGATCGTGGTCTTCTCCTTCTCCATGATCACCTTCTTGGCGCGGCCCAGCATGTTGAGGGTCACGTTCTCCAGCTTCATGCCGAGATCGTCGGAGATCAGCTGGCCGCCGGTGAGAATGGCGATGTCTTCCAGCATGGCCTTGCGGCGGTCGCCGAAGCCGGGCGCCTTGACCGCTGCGACTTTCAGGCCGCCGCGCAGACGATTCACCACGAGCGTGGCGAGCGCTTCGCCCTCGACGTCTTCGGCGATGATCACCAGCGGGCGGCCCGACTGCACCACCGCCTCGAGCAGCGGCAGCATCGCCTGCAGGCCCGACAGCTTCTTCTCGTGCAGAAGGATATAGGCATCCTCAAGCTCGGCGATCATCTTGTCGGCATTGGTGACGAAATAGGGCGACAGATAGCCGCGGTCGAACTGCATGCCTTCGACGATCTCGACTTCGGTATCGAGCGCCTTGGCTTCCTCGACCGTGATCACGCCCTCGTTGCCGACCTTCTGCATGGCCTGCGCAATCATCTTGCCGATGGTCTGGTCGCCATTGGCGGAAATGGTGCCAACCTGGGCGACTTCGGACGAGGAGGCGACCGGCTTGGCCCGCTTCTCGATATCCTTCACTACAGCTGCGACTGCGAGATCGACGCCGCGCTTCAGATCCATCGGATTCATGCCGGCCGCAACCGACTTGGCGCCTTCGCGCACGATCGCCTGAGCCAGCACGGTTGCGGTGGTTGTGCCGTCGCCGGCGCGGTCGTTGGTCTTGGAGGCGACTTCGCGCACCATCTGCGCGCCCATATTCTCGAACTTGTCGTCGAGCTCGATTTCCTTCGCCACCGTCACCCCGTCCTTGGTGATGCGCGGGGCGCCGAACGACTTGTCGAGCACGACATTGCGGCCCTTGGGGCCGAGCGTGACCTTCACCGCATTGGCGAGGATGTCGACGCCGCGCAGCATTCGCTCGCGCGCGTCGCTGGAAAATTTTACGTCCTTGGCAGCCATGTGGGATTGCTCCGTTGTCTCGGGACATCACCCTGCAGAGCCCGCGCAGCGGGCGTCTTGACGGGTGCGTTGATAGTCTCTGCCTGACCCTTCGAGACGCGCCTTCGGCGCTCCTCAGGATGAGGCGCGATAAATGTCAGCCGACGACGCCCATGATGTCGGACTCCTTCATGATCAGGAGTTCCTCGCCGTCGAGCTTCACTTCGGTGCCGGACCACTTGCCGAACAGCACGCGGTCGCCGGCCTTCACGTCGAGAGGAACCAGCTTGCCGCTCTCGTCGCGGCCGCCGGGGCCCGTGGCGATGACTTCGCCTTCCTGCGGCTTCTCCTTGGCGGTGTCGGGAATAATGATGCCGCCTTTGGTCTTTTCATCGGCTTGGATGCGGCGCACGACCACACGGTCATGCAGGGGGCGGAATTTGCTCTTGGCCATGTTTTCCTCGCGGGCGATTGCGCTGCTGCGGCGCTGAAATTTGCTGATTTTGCAGTTATTTGGCACTCGGATCAAAAGAGTGCCAATGGGCAGGGTGTAGGAGGCCAAGAGGCGGGATGTCAAGCTTTCTGGGACCCAAACGGCGTTCGACGGGATCGGTCGCGCAACCGATGGCAAATTCCCGCGTAGTTAAGCCTGACTTTACGGAACCGGGTCATCTTCGTATCAAAGCCGTCGGGATCGCATTCTCCTCAGCCGCACCAAAGACTTGCGCATCAGCGATCTTGACAGCACAGTGACACCGCACGGGGGCCGGGGACCCTCTGCAGATCGAGGTCGAGCCATGTCAGTACGGCGTCGTTTGCCGATCAATGCGATTGTGGGGCTCGCGGGGGCGCTTGCCTTGGGGGCCTGTGCCGGTTCCGGGAACGTGCCCACCACCACGGCGCCGGTCGCGGCAGAAATTCCGCCAGCCATCAAGCCGCAGGAAATCACTGGGCGCTGGGGACTGGCCGCCTTCCATAATCCGCAGGATCTCAAGCGCACCGAGGCTGCGGCACGCAATGGCTGCCGGCAGCCCTACAACATTGCGATGGGTCCGACCGGCGGCGTCATCATGCATATGCCTGACAAGGCGCAACCGGAAGAATTGCGGCTCAAGGGCGGGCCCGGCAACAAGACCTATATCGGTCCGGCCGGTGAGCCCGCGGGCGGCATGCAGGATCGCGAGATCACGTCGTTTGACGGCCGCACCATGACTGTGCGCTTCCTCGACCCGGAAGTCTCCGGCCGCTACGGCACGCAGGTTTTCGTGCGCTGCGCGCCGCAGGCCGCCCGGTAGCCGCTTCCAACGGCGCGGTGGCTAGATCTGACCTGAAGCGCTGGTAAGACGCGTAAGGTCGTCCGGCGCGTGATAGCGGCGGACAGGTTCGTCCGGATGTACTCCTCCGGCGTCCACGATATCGATCGAAAGCCTGGCGCCGATAATCGGGAAAGCGCCGCCTGCCATGCCCTCTCTCCGCGCTTTCATCCTTGGTCCATGGCGCGCCGTACTGGTGCTGGGCGTTACCCAGATTTTGGCCTGGGGCATCCTGTTCTATCCGCCGGTGCTGATGATGCCGCTGATCGCGGCCGATCGCGGCTGGTCGCTTTCGTTTGCGATGGCGGGTTTCTCGCTTGCGCTGCTGGTTGCCGGATCGACCGCGCCGACTATCGGCGGCCTGATCGACCGCCATGGCGGTCATGTGGTGATGGCGGCGGGCTCCCTGATCGGCGCCTGCGCGGTGGCGCTGCTCGCCTTTGCCGCGCATCCTCTGGCTTATCTCGCGGTCTGGGTGCTTCTTGGCGTTGCGATCGCCGCCAATCTCTACGATCCGGCCTTCGCCACGCTCGGCCGTATTTTCGGTATCGGCGCGCGCAAGCCGATCACCTATCTCACGCTGGCCGGCGGCTTTGCGTCGACCGTGAGCTGGCCCGCGACGCAGCTATCGCTGACCTTCACGGACTGGCGCGGGACCTATCTCATCTTCGCCTGCGTGCTCGCGCTGGTATCGGCGCCACTGCATGCCTTTGCGCTGCCGCGCACCAAGGCGGCGCCATCGCCTCAGGAGAGTGACACAAGCCAGACCCTGCCCGCGTATCTGCCGCCGAGCGGACTGGTCTTCATTCTGGTCGCTGCGGCGTTTGCAGCCTATGCCTTCATCCCGTCCGGCCTTGCGGCGCATCTGATCGCGATGTTCGGCCGGGCGGGCATCGATCCGGCGACGGCGGTCATGATCGGCGCATTGTTCGGGCCGTCGCAGGTCGCTGCGCGCATCTGCGAGCTGGCCTTTGGCGGCCGCGCGCATCCGCTCAACCTGGCGCGCTTCTCCGTTGCGCTGCTGCTCGCAGGGTTTGCGGTGCTCGCGATATTCGGCTTCACGCTGTATGCGGCGTTCGCATTCGCGATCATGTTCGGCGCCGGCAATGGCCTTCTGACCATCGCGCGAGGAGCCGTGCCGCTCGCATTGTTCGGCGCAAGCGGCTACGGCCGCGTGCTCGGGCGGATCGCCAAGCCGTTCCAGGTGATGCAGGCGGTCGCGCCGGTTGCGCTCGCCTTTGTGGTGGAGCATCGCGGCGATGCCGCAGCGCTTGCGGTGACCGCGGCTTTCGGCATTGTGTCGCTCGCCTGCCTGATCGCGATCCGGCGCCCGAAGGCGCCTAGCTGACGGTCTCCGGCACGGTGGTCAGCGCATAGAACGCCACCGGCTCGGAACGGCCCTTGACCGGGGCGTGATGCATCGTCAGCCCCTCGACCTTCAGCCCGGCCGCCTGCGCCGCCGCCTGCGACACGATGATCGGACAGCTAAAGTCCTTGGTCAGGCCTTCGAGACGCGCCGTGGTGTTCACCGTATCGCCGATTGCGGTGATGATCTGCGAGCCGGGCGGTCCCATGGCGCCGACAATCGCCTCGCCGAAATGGATGCCCACGCCGATCCGCAGCGGCTCTTTCAGATCGTGCTTCAGACGCGCATTGACCTGATCGAGCCGCGTCAGCATCTCGCGCGCGCCCCGCATCGCCTGCATCGCGCCCTGTTTCGGGTCAGTCGTGTCGAGACCATAGATCGCCATCAACCCGTCGCCGGTGAAGTTGGAATAATGGCCGCCGGTCCGCTGCAGCGCCTTGCTCATCTCGTCGAAGAATTGGTTGAGGATGAACAGCACATCGTAGGGCATGCGCGCTTCGCCGAGTGTGGTCGAACCGCGAAGATCGATGAACATCACCGTCAAGAGCCGCTCGCTGCCTTCGCTGCCAGCGCGGATCAGGCCGTGCGCCGCCGTGGAATCGGCAGTGAGCAGCGGCACAACAGCAATGTCGGCGGTCGGACGCAGCTGGCAGGCGAGCCGCACCCCGTCCTCGGCGCCGATGCGGGCGAGCGCGGCTGCTTCCAGTCCCGCCGGCTGTGGAAGCTCGAACAGACCCTTGGTGACACGGATACGGCAGGTGGTGCAGCGGGCCCGTCCGCCGCAGACTGCAGCATGGGCGATGCCATTGGCCCGCAGCGTTTCGAGCACTGTCGCGCCGGCAAGAATCGGCATGCTGCGCCCGACACCATGGGTGAGCCGCGGCGGCCTGTGAAGCTGATGAATCAGGCTGCGCATGGTACGAGCCACGAACGGCAGGGCAATCAGACCGCCATAGATCCAGAACGCAAGCCCGATGATGCGCCAGACATGGGCGATGGCCTCGCGCGATAACCTGGCTTCGCGGATCAACTCGGGTACAAAATCGGGATCCTGCGCATCGCGCAGGATCTGGTTGCCACCGGAGATATAGCCGGCAAGCGCCAGAACCGGGATCAGGATGGCGAAGGCGCCAAGCATCGGCGCGACATTGCGGTACCATTTCTTGGTGCGCAGCCAGAAATGCAGGCCGATGCAGGCATGGGTCCACAGCACGAGGATTGCTGCAACGTGCAGATAGACGAGCCATGGCGCGCCGAGAAGGACCGGCGGGCCAAGCCAATGCGAGGCAAGCACCGATGAATAGCTGTTATTGGTGTCGAAAAACGTGTCCGCAACCTTGGTGCCGATGACGTGGATGATGATCAGCGGCGGGATCGCAAGCCCAAGCACGATTTGCGCCGCTTCCCAGACCGGCATCCGGAGGTAGCGGCGGATATAGATCGACCACAGCGCATTGAGCAGATGCACGGCGAGAGCAGTGGTTAGCACAAGCGTGCCGGCGCTGCTCTGCCAGGGCTTCATCAGCACGTCGAACACCTGCTCGGCGAACGGCACCGACACGATCAGGGCCATGTGACTGGTGAAATGGCATAATACGAAGGCGAACAGCACAAGTCCGCTGACGAGCCTGGCATAGGACCGCACCAGCCGCGCGCCCTCCGTCAACCGCATGGCTTTGGCGCGGTGGGGCGAAGCATCGTGCGTGACATGGTGCGAAGCGGACATGAAATCGGGACCGGCCAGACGGGGCGGCCGTTATATCATCTGCGCGCCCCGAAAGCGCTCGGATGTGACGAAGACGGCCCCGCGGCCGCTAGCCCGTCAGGCCCGATGCCCCCACGGGGAAAAGGGTATCGATCTCGTCCTGGGTTGAATGCCCGCTGTCGCCGTTCAGCTTGGGCCCGCTCAGCAAGCTGTCGAGCCGGCCGGCGGCGGACGGCACGGCATCCACGTGGAAGCGGTCGATCACGCTCCAGATCTCCACGATACGGGCCAAATGGTCCTCGATGGCCTTCAATGTCTGCGCCACCTTGGCGAAACGCTGGCCGGTCAGGTCATGAAAATTGCAGGCTTCGTAGATCGCAGTGACGCGATCCTGGATGTCCTTTGCCACTCCATGCCCGTGCCGCCCGTCGTTCAAACAGGCGGCAAGGGCAAGAGCCTTCTGGTCGATGTCTTCGGCCGCATTGAGGATGCGATCGGCGGCTGCCGTGGTGTCGTGGAACGCAGCTTCGAGTTCTTTGGCGACGCGGGCGATTTGGGAGGCGTGAAAGCCTTGATCCTGCATCGCGGCGATTTCGCAGCGGGTCTGCTTCACCGCGTCGCCGATCACATCCAGCTCGATCTTGAGCTGCCGGGTCTCGCTTGACTGCGCATCGTTCTTCGGATCGCCGGCCGCGGCGCCGCCATCGGGGCGCCTTTGCATCAGCATGCGGATCGCGCGCAATTCCGCAATCGCCTCAGCTGGAACGGACGGCGAATCCGGCACGGATTCGTCATCCTGCAGCTCCGCCGCCATCTGCAGCGTCTCTTCGATCCGGAAAACCTTGCGCGGTGTCGGCATGCTGGTCGGCCCTGGCGACAGCGATTATCAGCCGCGGCTTAATGCGCGGTTCATGCCGCCGCGCGGGGGCTTGGCGAAAGCGTCATGAGCGAAGCATTAACCACGACGCTTCACCCAAAATAAACGCTAACTGCAGGTAAAGCCCGGCGGATCGTGGTTAGCGATGCGTTGCCGTCCGTCCATTTACCATTCGGATCGATTTTTGCCGTGTAGTCGTTCGCACGTAAGGGCGCCGCATGATCGCGGAGCCGTGTATCCAGCAAGTGCGAGTAGCGTCGATGAAGCGTTCTGGTCTTGTCTATGCCGCAGCCATGGGCGTAGCCCTTGCTGCGCAGGTTTCGATCCCGGCCCATGCGCAAACCTATGGCGCGCCGGCCGGCTCAAATATGGGCGGCGGATTCATCGAGTTCCTGTTCGGCGGCGGCCAGATGGGGACACAACCGCGTATGCGCGCGCAACCCGCCTATCCGGGGGCGCCGGTCGATCCCGGCGAGACGCGTGCGCCCGGCCATTATCAGCCCAGCATGTATTCCGGCGGCACAGCTCCGGCCGAATATGGCATGCAGCGCGGCTTCGATCCGCGCTTTGCGAGGCAGGTCGTACCCTATTCGGGTAACGAGAAACCAGGCACCATCATCGTCAACACACCGCAGCGCTTCCTGTATCTCGTGCAGGGCGACGGCACCGCCATCCGCTATGGCATCGGGGTGGGGCGTCCGGGCTTTTCCTGGGCCGGGGTCAAGACCGTCACCCGCAAAGCCGAGTGGCCGGACTGGGTGCCGCCGAAGGAAATGCTGGCGCGCCAGCCGCATCTGCCCCGCCACATGGCCGGCGGCCCGGACAATCCGCTCGGCGCGCGCGCGCTTTATCTCGGCTCCTCGCTCTATCGCATCCATGGCTCGAACGAGCCCTGGACCATCGGTCAGGCGGTGTCGTCGGGCTGCATCCGCATGCGCAATGAGGATGTGGTCGATCTCTACGACCGTGTGAAGGTCGGCACCAAGGTTATCGTCATCTGATCGCAAAAGCGGCGATCAGCGGGCCGCGCCTTCGCCTTGGCGCATGAGGACCCCAGCCTCTGTGCGAAGGCAAGGCCGGCCCGGCCAAACACAAACAAAAGGCCCGCTTGGCGAGCAGGCCTTTTTTCATGCGTCATTCGACTGGGGGTCACAGATCGGTGCCGAAGTCGAAAAAGCCGCCGTCGTCATCTGGCATCATCTCGCCGTCGTCCATCGGATCGTGCGCCGGCTCGTAGGCGCTCGCGCGCTCGCCATCCCCGCCCGGCTTGCCGATATTGTCGATCCCGGCCTGCCGCGCCAGGTCGCCGCCGCCCGCGCTTGCATCGCCCCACGGACTTGCCGAAGCCTGCTGACCGGAGACGTCGCCGATGCCTTGAGCCTTGGCCTCGCCCCCGCCGAATGCGCCCTTCAGCGAATTCATCAGCATGGTGCCGCCGATGACGCCGGCCGCAGCGGCCGCGGCGGTGCCGAGAAACGAGCCGCCCATGCCGCCGCGCGCCGGTTCCGCTTGCTGTTGATAGGGAGCACCAACTTGTGCCTGGTGCTGGTCGCCAGCTCGCTGCAAGCCCGCAGGCAGGCCCATTGGCCGGTCGCCAGAAAGCCCTGACCGGCCGGCGCCAGTCGGCGGCACCGAAGAGCGGGCATTGCCGCCGCCGAAAACGGCATCGCGCATCGAATCGAGAAAGCCACCGCTCTGCGAAGGCTCCTCACCCGCCTCCAGTTCCTCGATGCGCTGGTTGGCGCGCCGCAGCGCTTCTTCCTGCAACAGCACGGTCTGTACGAGCGCGTAAACCGCGTTCGGCGCCCTGCGCAAGCCGGCGCGGATCACATTCTCCGCATCCGCCTCCCGCGGATTATATTCGAGTGTCGCAAGGCGATCGAACAGGTCTTCGACCAGTTTACGTTCCTGCGGTGTCATCACTTCCTCCTCCGCCGCTCATGCGGGCGGCCGTTATGTAGGATGGATGCCGACAACCGACGAGGTGTCACGACAACGTGACGCGATTTTGATTCAGGAGTTCCAAAAAATCGTTGGAGGCAAGGAACTCGTATTCCCGCTCCCGCAGATTTGTCAGCGGATCCAGCGCCTTGAGTTCGTCGTCGACAAAGCCCGGATGACACATCACGACGCTGCCGTCCGGCAGGCGATCGAGGAAACGCGGAAACAACGTGGCGAAATCGGCTGCCGCACCGAACGCGTAGGTGCCGGCAAATCCCGCATTAAACGGCACGCCCGCTGCTTGCGCGCGCTTACGAAACCCCGCGCTCAAGAGATCGAGCAGCATCCCCTTGCCGTCGCCGAGCCGCGCCGATAGCGGCGTGACGCGGCCGCATTGCCTGACCCATGCGCCGGGCAGCGCTTCGCGCATCACTGCGAGCACCGCCTCGCGTACCTGCGGAAAAACCTGCACATGCTGATGCCCATCGACGTAGTCGGGCGCAAAGCCGAACGTCGCGATAAACGCTTCGATCTGCGCATGCAGCTCGGGCAAAATTTTGCTTTGGTCGAGACGCCCGAAAACGGCCCGGCCGAGCATAGCCGCAAGCGGCAGGAAGGCTTCGCCATTCAGTGGCGCGTAACCCGGCGTGAGCGGCGCGAAGGGTTCCGTCAAGGTAAAATGCAAGCCGATCTGCAGATGCGGCGCCTCGCGCTTCAACGCTGCGAGCGCTGCGGCCTCGGTCCGTGTGAGCGAGCGCGCCACGACCATGGCGGAGGTGGCATTAAGGCGTCCGCGTGCGACGAGGCTGCGAATCGCTGCATTGACGCCGGGTGAGAGACCGTAATCGTCTGCGCAAAGAATGATGCGCCGCACGCCCCCCGTCGTCATCGGATCAGGCTGCTGCGCCCGGCTGATGTTGATCGTCGGCCTCGTCCCCCGCCTCGAAGCGGGTACGATGTTCGGCCACGAAATAGACCGGACGCGCCTTCTGCTCGGACAGAATCTTGCCGATATACTCGCCCAGCACGCCGATCATGATCAGTTGCACGCCGCCAAGCACCATCAGTCCGACAATCACCGACGGATAGCCCGGCACCGATTTGCCATAGACCAGCGTCTCGTAAAGGATCGTCATGCCGAAAACGAAGGCGCCGGCCGCAAGCAGAACGCCGAGCAGGCTCGCCACCCGCAGCGGCGCCACCGAGAACGAGGTCAGTCCTTCGATCGACAGCCCGATCAGCGAGCCGAAATTCCAGCTGGTACGACCGTGCTTGCGCTCGGATGGCTCATAGTCGATGCGCAATTGCTTGAAGCCGATCCAGCTCGACAGCCCCTTGAAGAAGCGGTTGCGCTCCGGCAATTGCTTGAGCGCATCGGCGGCGCGCGGCGACAGCAGGCGGAAATCGCCGGCGTCTTCCGGGATCTTGTGTCGTGCCCGGAAATTAATCAGCGCGTAGAAAGCTTTCACCCCGGCGCGGCGCAGGAACGATTCCTCGTCGCGATGCGCCTTGGCGGTGTAGATCACATCATAGCCGTCGTCGAGCCAGTGCGCGACCATGCGCTCGATCAGCGTCGAGGGATGTTGTCCGTCGCCGTCCATGAACAACAGCGCGGCGTGGCGGGCATGCTGCATGCCAGCCATCAGGGCCGCTTCCTTTCCGAAATTGCGCGACAGCGACAGCGTCTGCACATCGAGCCCGATCGCCGGAAGGGCGCTCGCAACCGCATAGGTATTGTCGCGCGACCCGTCGTCGACATAGACGACCTCGATCCTCAGGCCGCGCCCCTCGCGGAGCGTCTGCGCGGTCTCGCACAGCCGCGCGTGGAAGGCCGGCAGATTGTCGGCTTCGTTGAAGCAGGGCACGACAATGGAAAGCGCAGGCGCCGCCTGCTTGCGCGCCGCTGCGGAAGATGTATGTCCGTCTGGTCTCGATCGCGTTGCCATATCGCGCTTAGTCCCGGCCGTGCGCGGCTCAGTGGGAAACATATACCGTCAGCCCCTGTGTTGCATGAGCTTTTGTTCAGAAAGCGTCGATTTTTCAGAAAGTTAACGCCATCTCATGCCGGATTCGACGAAATTGCCGGGCTTTCTGCCGACCATCGTGGCGGCTTTGCGGCGACAGGCGCTGATGCTCAAGGCGATGAGCTTCGCCTCGATTGGCGTCATCAATTCCCTGGTCGATCTCGCCCTGTTCCTGCTCGCGCTGAAATACCTGACGGCCTCGCTTGTGGCCGCAAATGTGATGGCCTGGTCTGTGGCAGTCACCGGTTCCTATGTGATGAACTCGTTTATTACTTTTGCCGCCGAGTCCGGACGGCAGCTCACTCTGCGCGCCTATCTGGGCTTCGTTGCCTCGCAGCTACTCGGACTAATCGCCGCAACCACGACCCTCGTTCTGGCCGCCGCGGCGCTGCCCGTCCTGTATGCGAAACTGCTCGCGATCGGGGTCAGTTTTCTGGTCAATTTTTCGATCTCGCATTTCGTGGTTTTCCGCAAGCCGAGGGCCTGATCGAGGGCAAGGCGATGCGCCGGAACGCGCTGCCTGAGCCGAGCCGTTACGTAACGGACCTGATGCTCATCCCGCCGGCGCATGCCAAATCGCAGGAGGCCGCAGACTCACGACCGCAAACTGCCGTCCCTCCTCAGCACGCCCGTCAGCGCCGAGCCAGACCGTTGCGCTTCAGGGAACTGAGATAGAAATCGTACAGGAGAATGGCGACGGAGACGGCCGCGATTAATGTGAACGGCAGCGAATTCACCGACCAGACCAGTACCCCGAGATAGCCGAGCAGCAGTGCAAGACCGATCAAGCCGGCAATGATGTTGGTCATTTCGGTCGCCCCTTTCCACGACGGTTCCTGCCGCCGACAGCATCCGCGATCCAGCGCGCGGTGCGCAACAGTTTTGCGTCGTCGCCGCGCCGGGCAACGATCTGCACGCCAATCGGCATGCCGTCCGCAGATTGCAACAGCGGCAAGGTCACGGCCGGCACACCCAGATAGGTCCAGGGAGAACAGAATACCGGATTGCCGGTGGTCTCCGGCCCCGGCGCCGGTCCCGGCGCCGCGGGCGTGATCACCGCGTTGACGTCATCGAAGATTGCTTCCATCGCGCCATTGAGCGGCCAGAGCCACGACACTGCGCGCAGATAATCGACCGCGGCGATCTTGCGTCCGCGCGCGATTAGCTCGCGAAGCTGCGGGCTCAGCATGTCGCCGAAACGATCATGAACGTCGCCGAGATTATGCGCCATATCGGCTTCCATCGCGGTGCGATGAAGATCGACGATCTTCGCGAAGTCCGGACCCGCCTCGACATCGGTCACCGCCTCGCCGAGCGCTTCGCAGAGCTCGGCAAAAGCCGCCTGCGTATCGGGCTCGGCCTGGCCCCAGTTCGGTCCACGCATGAAGCCGATCCGGGGCGGCAGCGGCCATTCCGCCGTGACCGCCTCGAGATAATGCGGCCGCGCCACCTCGCGGGTGTCGGGATCGCCCGCGTCGTATCCGACCAGCGTCTGCGCAAGCAAAGCCGCATCCGCGAGGTTCGTGGCGAACACCCCGACCTGATCGAAATTGCGCGACAAGGTCAGCACGCCGGTGCGCGGAATAAGGCCATGGGTCGGCTTGAATCCGACCACGCCGCAGAATGAGGCTGGCCGGATCACCGATCCGTTGGTCTGGGTGCCGACCGAAAGCGGCACCACGCCTGCCGCAACGGCCGCCGCAGAACCGGACGAGGAGCCGCCCGGCGTGCGGTCGGGCCGATGCGGATTGCGGGTCTTGCCCGGACTGAAATAGGCGAATTCCGTGGTTACGGTCTTGCCAAACAGCACGGCGCCCGCGGATTTCAGGCGCGTGACCAGCGCCGCATCGTGCCAGGGCAGCCTGCCCTTCAGCGCCGGCGAGCCGCATTCGGTCGGCTCGTCCTTGGTGTCGATGATGTCCTTGATTGCAACCGGCACGCCGTGCAGCGGGCCGAGCGCCATCCCGTTGCGGCGCTCCTCGTCACGCATGCGCGCTTGCGCCAGGACATGCTCACGGTCGAGATGAGCAAAGGCGTGGATTTCGCTCTCGCAGGCGTCGTAGCGCGCAAGGCAAGCGCTCACGAGCTCCTCAGAGGTGAGCTGGCCGCCGGCGATCAGGGCCGCCGCCTCGAGCGCGGCATGCATGCCGCCCTGCCCGGCCGACAATGCGTTTCGCGCCTTAGCCATAGAGATAGTTCGGCAGCCACAGCGCGATGCCCGGGAAAATGTACAGCATCAGCATCGCGATCAGCACGATCGCGACGAACGGCATCACCCCGGCAAAGATCTGGTTGATGCTGACATGGGCGGGCGCGATCCCCTTCAGATAGAAGCAGGACATTGCGACCGGCGGAGTCAGGAACGAGGTCTGGATATTCAGCGCGACGAGGATGCCGAAGAACAGCGGATCCACGCCGAAATTCTTCAGGAGCGGCAGGAAGATCGGCACGAAAATCACAATGATCTCGGTCCATTCCAGCGGCCAGCCGAGCAGGAAGATGATGGTCTGTGCAAGGACCAGGAACATCACCGGCGACAGATCCAGCCCCAGCACGAAATGCTCGATCGGCTCGTGCCCGCCGAGAATCGAGAATACCGACGTGAAGACGAAAGCGCCGATAAACAGCCAGCAGATCATCGCCGTAGTGCTGGCGGTCAGATAGACCGACTCGCGCAGCTTCTGCATGTTGAGCGAGCGGTATCCGGCGGCGAGGATCAGCGCGCCCAGAGCGCCCAGCGCTGCAGCTTCCGGCGGGGTGGCAAGGCCGAGCAGAATGGCCCCGAGCACGCAGAAGATCAGGGTTGCCAGCGGCACGAAAGACGTGATCAGCGACCAGATCACCGGTCCGGCCGAGGTGGCGCGCTGCTCCTTTGGCAGCGGCGGCGCAAGCTGCGGAGACATCATCGCGCGAAGGATGACATAGAGCATATAGAGGCCGGCGAGCATGAAGCCCGGAAACAGCGCTCCGGCATAGAGCCGCACCACCGAGACGCCTGCGGTCGCGCCGTAAATGATCAGCATGATGCTCGGCGGGATCAGGATGCCGAGGCAGCCGCCCGCGCAGATCACGCCGGCGGAGAGGCGCACGTCGTAGCCCGCGCGCAGCATTGCCGGAAAGGCAAGCAGTCCCATCAGCGTCACCACCGCGCCGACGATGCCGGTCGCGGTCGCAAACATCGCGCAGGTGGCGAGCGCGGCCAGCGCCAGCGCGCCGGGCAGCGCGCCTGCAGCAAGCTGCAGGGAGTGAAACAGACGGTCGAGAATATTCGCGCGCTCGACGATATAGCCCATGAACACGAATAGCGGCACCGAGATCAGCACGTCGTTCGCCATCACCGAAAAAGTGCGCTGCACGACGAGCTGGAACACGGTGTCGCCCATGGCGTAATAGCCAAAGCCCACACCCAGGGCCATCAGCGTGAAGGCGACCGGGAAGCCGAGCAGCACCAGCAGCACGAATATCCCGAGCATGACGATGCCCATCTCGGGATTGGTCAGACCGAACATCATACTGCGCTCTTATCCGCGAGCTTTTGCTGGGTCGCCTGTTCGAGCGCGAGCTTTTCAAGCTCTTCGACATCGTGCAGGCGTTGCGGCCACTGCCCGGTGCGGATGCAGATGATGCAGCGCATGACTTCCGCCACGCCCTGAATGAACATCAGCACGCCCGCTACCGGAATCAGCATCTTGAGCGGATAGACCGGGGGGCCGCGCGGGCTGAACGGCGAATGCTCGTTGAGAAGCCAGGACAGCCGGGCGAAGCCATAGCCCGAGTAGATCAGCGCGATGATGCCCGGAAAGAAGAACAGAAAGAACAGCACCAGATCGGTCGAGGCCTGCACGCGCGGCGGCCAGAACCGGTAGATGAAATCTCCCCGCACATGCGCATTGCGGGCAAGACAATAGGCGCCGGCCATCATGAACAGCGCGCCGTAGAGCATGTAGCTCACGTCGAACGCCCATTCGGTCGGGGCGCGCAGCAGATAGCGTGCGAGCACCTCGTAGCTGATCGCGAAGGTGAGGATCAGGATGCACCAGCCGAAGGTCTTGCCGGCCCAGGCACTGATGCTGTCGATAAAGAGAATGGCGCGATTCACGGATCACCCCTGGATCGCGGCCCCGCAGGCGCGGCGCAATCCGAGACCAGACTGACACGAAAGTCCCGCGCAGGCGGATGGCCTGCGCGGGTTATCGGACATTACATTCAGCCGAAGAAATGCTTGTAAGCCGGCTTGGTATCCACGTTGTTCTCGTGCATGTAAAGCGCCGTGCGCTTCACCCAGTCCTTCTGCGAGTCGATGACCTTCTTGAAGAAGGGTTCCTTCGACTGCTCAGCGAGCACCTTGTCCCAGGCCTGCAACTGCGCCTGCAGCACCGAGTCCGGAGTCTTCGCCACATTCACACCGCGCTTCTTGATCTCCATCAGATCCTTCGAATAGCGGTCGTGCGCACCCCAGGCGAACTGGTCCGCGGTCGCAGCGAACGCGGCGTTGCGGATGATCGCCTTCACCTCGGCCGGCAGCGCGTCATACTTGGCCTTGTTGAAGATGATCTCGAACGACTCCGCCTGCTGGTGATGGCTTTGCAGCATAAAGTTCTTGGCCACGTCGGTGAAGCCGAGCAGGATGTCGGACGACGGGTTGTTGAACTCGGCGGCGTCGAGCAGGCCGCGATCGAGCGCCGGCACGATTTCGCCGCCGGGCAGGATCGTGACCGCGGCGCCCATTTCCTTGAACAGGTCCGCGGAAAGGCCGACGGTGCGGTACTTGATGTTCTTCAGATCGTTCGGACCGGTGACCGGCTTTTTGAACCAGCCGAGCGGCTGGGTCATCATCGGATAATACAGGAAGCCGACCACGTTGAGCTTCAGGACATTGCCGACCAGCTCGTTGTAGAGCGCTTCGCCACCGCCGTAATAGAACCAGGCGAGGAAGCTGTGCGCGTCCCAGCCGAAGGACGGCGGAGTGCCGAACAGCGAGAAGGCCTTGTGCTTGCCGTACCAGTACGCGCAGACGCCGTGGCCGGCATCGAGCACGCCGGTATTAACCGCGTCCTGCAGCTGAAAGGCCGGCACCACGGAGCCTGCCGCCAGCACGTCCATCTTCAGCCGGCCGCCGGTCATTTGGTTGACCTTGTTGGCATAGTCCACGGCCATCTCATGGAAGATGTCCTTGGTGGGCCAGGTCGACTGGTATTTCAGCGTGGTCGTCTGCGCCCGCGACACCTGAGGCATCGCAACAGTTGCAGCACCGGCTGCGCCGGCCGCGAGCAGAAACTTGCGGCGCGACGTCTTTTCAACTTTCTTGGTCATGGAGGTCCTCCCTAGCGACCGTTTCTTTGCCGGTAGCCCCGGCTTTTCGTAACTAACCGCCGTCACTTATGTGATATTCCAGCGGGTCTGGCCATAGTTTGGACGGGTTGTGGGCTTTGCACAAGTCTACCAATGTCGTGTGCGTAAATTCAGCGGATGCCGATACAGCCTCCCCATGGCCCTGCGGAAATGCTTATGAAAGCGGCTGACCCGGCAGCAGACCCCCGCGCCGAGCGCGTAGCCCCGCGGCGATTTGCGGCAAGTAGAGGGTAACAGCGTGAAGGAACTGCCCCGGCTGTTCGGCCAGGTATTTCGGCTGTCTTTGCCCTATTTCCGTTCAGAAGACCGGCGGGCGGGACTTCTGCTGCTTTCCGCGGTGATCGGCATCGAACTGGCGATCGTTGCGATCACGGTTCTCATCAATCAGTGGAACGCAAGATTTTTCAATGCGTTGCAGGACCGGAACTGGGAAAGCTTCGTCACCGAATTGAGCGTCTTCTGTCTGCTGGCCGGCATCTTCGTCGTGCTCGCGGTGTACCAGTTGTACCTCAACCAGTGGCTCCAGATTCGCTGGCGGACCTGGATGACGCGGGTCTATGTGGACCGTTGGCTGGCTGCCTCGGCCCATTACCGGATGCAGCTGTTCGGGGACGCAGCCGACAATCCCGACCAGCGTATCGCGGACGATATCAACCAGTTCATCGAAAAGTCGCTGACCATCGTCGTGCGGCTGCTCGGGGCGATCGTTACGCTCCTGTCGTTCTTCGCCATCCTGTGGGGGCTTTCGCAAACGGCGCCGCTGACGCTGTTCGGCACGCCGCTCGCCATCCCGGGCTATCTGGTCTGGGCGGCGCTGATCTATTCGGTTGCCGGTACGCTCATCACCCACTGGATCGGCTGGCCGCTGGCGGCACTGAATTTCCGCCAGCAGCGCTTCGAGGCCGATTTCCGCTTCAGCCTGATCAGGGTCCGCGAGAACGCCGAACAGATTGCGCTGTTACGCGGCGAAGAGGCGGAAAAGGCAAGGCTCGGCGAGCGATTCAGCCGCGTCGTCCAGAACTTCATGGCGCTGATGTCGCGGCAGAAGAAGGTGATCTTCGCCCAGCAGGGCCATGCTCAGATCGCAATCATCCTTCCCTATGTCGTCGTCAGCCCGGCCTATTTCTCCGGCGCGGTACCGCTCGGCACCCTGACCCAGACCGCAAGCGCTTTCGGCAGCGTGCAGGAATCCCTGTCGTTCTTTGTGACCTTCTATCGCAGCATCGCCGAATGGGCGGCGGTGGTGGACCGCCTCACCGGCTTCAACCGTGCGCTCGGCGAGGCCGAGGCGCTGGCAGCGGGCGCCGCAATTTCCGTCAAAACCGATCCGGACGCTCGCTCGGTACGTCTGGAGGACGTCTCGGTTGAGCGGCCCGATGGCACAAAGCTCGCGGCGGCAAACCAGGATTTCCAGCCGCAGGAGCATGTCCTGGTCAGCGGGCCGTCAGGGGCCGGCAAGTCGACGCTGTTTCGTACCCTTGCCGGGCTTTGGCCATTCGGTCAGGGACGGGTCGTGATCCCTGCGGATGCCCGGATCATGGTGCTGCCGCAGCGGCCATATTTCCCCGAGACCACGCTTGCCAACGCGCTGTCCTATCCCGCCTCCGGCGCCTTCGATGAGGCAAGCCTGACCGAAGCGCTGCACGCCGTCGGCCTGCCAAAGTTGATCGAGCGGCTGAATGACGAGGCGCACTGGAACCGGATCCTGTCGCTCGGCGAACAGCAACGGCTCGGGATCGCGCGGGCGCTTCTCCAAAAGCCGGATTATCTGTTTCTGGACGAGGCAACGGCCTCGCTCGACGAGCCGTCCGAAGCCCGGCTGTATGGACTGCTGCACGAGCGGCTGAAGGGCACCACGATCGTGTCGATCGGCCACCGCTCGACCTTGACTGACTTGCACCACCGGCAGGTGTCGCTTGAGCCCGCCGGCGACGGCACCCACACGCTTACGAATTCAAAGCCGGCTGCCGCGGCCGAATGAGGCCGCGAAGCGTTACCACCACCGCTCGGGCCAACGGCTGCGTCGCACGAAATTGGTCCAGAGATAGGTGAAGACGAGCAGCAGCAGCGCGCCCGCCGCGACCGGCACCAGCACGAAGCTCCACGACATACCGTTCATGACGATGATCAGCGGATTGATTCCGGCGGGCGGATGAAAACTGTCGGTCGCAAGCATCGCGAGCATCGCAACGCCGACCGCAAGCGCGGCCACCCAGGCTTCGGGACCCGCAAGCTTGATCGCGGCCACGCCCACCAGCGCCGACAAAATGTGCCCGCCGACCAGCGCGCGCGGCTGCGCCGGAGCCGCATCCGGGGTCCCGGTCACGAGCACGATCGAGGTTGCGAAGGGGATCGAGGCCAGCGGGAATTCCGCCTGCAGGGACAACAAGTACATCAGGCTGATCGCGGCACTGCCGCCGGTGGCCCCAGCCAGCATCAGCCAAAATCGGCGGTCGAGATTCATGTGCGAATGATTGTGCAACGACGGTGCCAGTCGCATATCACAAAACAAGAACGGCGGCCTTGCGGCCGCCGTTCTGCATTGGAAGCGCTGATCGCGCCAGTTATTTCAGGTCGGCCAGTGTGGTGTCGAAGGACAGCTTGGCGATATAGGCCTCGCCGCACCACTTCGAGGTCGGTACCCCTGCCGCGTTGAAGCCGCTGACGTTGCCGCTGAGTACGCTGCACTCTTCCTTCGACAGATTGGTGTCGTGATAGCGAAGGTCGAGTGTAAGGGCCTTATAGGTGAAGCCGATGCCTGCATTCCAGTAGGTGTAGTCGGGCAGATCCGATTCCGGCAGCGCGACGGTCTGCGTCCCCAGCCAGTAATGCGCGATTTCGCCGGACACATAGGCACCAACCGGAGCCGTCGACGGCGTCATGACGTATTTCAGGGTGCCGGACAGATAGGTACCCGACGCGCCGGTCTTCAGCCAGTCGTCGGCGTAATACACCGCAACGCCGAGCGTTAGGGCGTCGGTCGCTGCCCAAGACAGCTTGCCGTAGACTTCCCAGAAGTCGGTATCGAATGCGACGCCGTCGATGCCTTCCTTGGGATAGTGGTAGTACCAGAAGCCGAAGTCCCAGGTCAGCTTGTCGTAGGTCAGGCGAACACCGCCGTAATAGTCCATCTCAACCGTCGGGTTGGTCACGAGGTCGACGCTGATCCCGGCGATCGCAGCATAGAAGGTCACGGCTTCGCTGGCCTTGAACTGACCCTCGAAATAGGCGCCCGCCGACGGCCCGCGGTCGGACTGCGAAATGCCGCGGAAATTATAGTCGCTCATGACCGCGCCGCCGATGGCGACGTTCCAGGGATTGACCGCAGCCGGCGCCGGCGGCGCCTTGTAGACCGGTGCAATATCTGCGGCGAGTGCCGGCGCGCCGGTCACGACGGCCGCGGCGACCATTGCCGGCATCACGTATTTCTTCATGGCTAGCCCCTTCGATTTCGACGCTTTCGGTGACTGAAGCCGGCGACCCGTTCGCGACCGGAAAAGCCAACCCCCGAAACGCAACCCCCTGCTCTTGCACTTGCAGTTGCGGCAATTCGGCACGGAAGAAAGCTCATCGCCAACGCGAAAATTTACGCAGCTGCTGCCTTTTTGGGCGTTTCGGCCTCCAAACCGGCTCAATTCACACCCTGCTGACACAATCCATTAAACATGTTGCAGGAAGGCAACGAAAAACGCCGGGAAAGCACGTGTTTCCCGGCGTTCCAGATCGAATACGGCGCGAAATCAGGGCGATCAGGCTGCCTTCTTGCGATTCGCCTCCAGCCGCTGGTCGACCAGCGCCACCTGGGCATCGATTGCGGGCAGGCTCAGGCCCTTTTGCTTGGCGATCAACTGCACCAGCTTGTCGGCGCGCTCGATATTGGGAACGCCGTTATTCAGGGCGCGCGCAGCGGAGGCCGGACGCGTCAGGCTTTGCGCCGCGGCAGCATATTTCTCGAACGGCACGAGATCTTTCGGATCGGCCCCAAGCTTCACGACAAGGTCGTTCACGAAATTATAGACCTTGCGCGAGGTCTCGATGTCGCTGTGCACCGCCTCCTGCGCCGTGCGCATGCCGTCGGCGGTGACGCAGCGATAATTACCGGCGAGCAGCATCGCCCATTTGGCGAGGGGCACGAACAAAGAATCATAGACCCGCAGCTTCACCGGCAATTCGATCTTGGTTCCGTCGCCCGGATCGAAGCGGACCCCATCGATGTCCTTTTCGAGCTGGCGCAGGATCGCGGTGTCCTTGTCGTCGGCGAATTTGGCGACCTTGAAATTGGTCGGCAGCGTCACCTGCAGCACGTTGGCCTTTTCGTCCGGCGGACGGATCGCCTGCGGATCGGGGCTGCAGAGCGTCAGCTTGCCCGGATCGAAATTGTCCCAGACGCTCGGATCGGTATAGGCCGGCTTCAGGGTATCGGCATCGAGGCCGGGGATGCGACGCATATAGGGCAAGGGCGGCATGTTCATGATCGACATGCAGGGCACCCTCGACTTCGCCACCGCATCAAGCAACTCGCGCACGCCCGGGGAGCGGTATTGCGGCTCCTGCATTGCAAGACCGACGAGATCGTAGTCCGCGGGGTTGACGCCCGCTGCGCCGCCCGCCGTCACCTTGCCGGGGAGCTTGCGCGAATCGAGAATCACCGGCTCGGCCCGGCCGCGGACCGGCAGCCGCACGATAAAGCCTTCGGAATTGATCAGGTCGGCTTCGGCCGGCAGGCAAACGTGATGAATCCGATGCCCGCCGAACAGCATCTTGGAGGCGAGCAGCGAGCCATAGGCCGCGCCCAAAATGAGGATGTTGTAAGCCATCGATCGACCTCCCGGATTGTCTTGGATGGTTAAGGGCGGCCACGCCGCCCGGACTGATCGGCGATGCTATTCAGCAGGGCCTGCCGATGCAAATGCGCCTGCAAGATGGCGCGCAACATGATTTTGGCCTTCGTTGTCGGTTTGCGCCGCCGCCGCTCGGGACAACAAACCAAACGGTCCGGCTCGCGCGAGCCGGACCGCTGCGGGACTTGGCTGGTCCTTGACTGCGGCGTGCGATCAGGTGCCGCTGGTGTCGCTGAATGGCCGGTAACTGCCCGTATCGCTTTCGGGTGCGGGCGCCGGTTCGGCCGCGGGCGCCAGTGGCGGGGTCACGGCTTTCGGAGCCGCCGCTCGCTTTGCCCTCTTCTTCGGCGCAGCGGTCTTCTTGGGTGCGGCCTTCCCGGCTTTGGCTTTCTTTGCCTTCTTGGCTTTCTTGCCCTTCTTCGGAGCGCTTTTCTTCACGCCCTTCTTCTTCTTGGGCATGCTCATCTTCTTGGCTTTTTTGCCCTTCTTGGCCGTTTTGGCCTTCTTCCCCTTCTTCGCCTTCTTCGCCATAACTTCTCTCCGAAAAGGTTGCGCTAGGCTGCCGTCAGGTTGGTGCCGAGGTCTTCACCAGGTCCCCATCGACCGGCATCGCTTGCACGCCGGAGGACAATCCCGCCGGCTTCGGGCCACCCGTGGCCCAATCGATCAACTCGACCGGATGAACCACCGGTATCGCCGTCCCCGATGCGATCTGAGTAATGCAACCGATATTGCCTGCTGCGATCACATCGGGACTCAGTTGAGCGATGTTTGCAATCTTACGATCTCGCAGCGTCTGTGCAATCTCGCTTTGCACGATATTGTAAATCCCAGCCGAGCCGCAACAGAGGTGACCCTCTGGAATGTCCTTCACCATGAAGCCATGGCGGGTCAGCAGCTCTTTGGGCTGGCGCGTGATGCGCTGGCCATGCTGCAGCGAACAGGCGGCGTGATAGGCGACCTTAAGCCCTGTCGCCTGCCGCGACGCGGGCGCAGGCAGGCTCGCCAAATACTCGCTGACGTCCCTGGCAAGCGCCGAAATGCGTGCGGCCTTGGCGGCATAAGCCGGATCGGTGCGCAGCATGAAGCCGTAATCCTTCACCGTGGTGCCGCAGCCGGACACATTGATGACGATGGCGTCGAGCCCCTCGCCCTCGATCTCGGCGGTCCAGAGGTCGATATTGGCCTTGGCCTGGGCGTGCGCCTGCTGCTCGCGTCCCATGTGATGCACCAGCGCCCCGCAGCAGACCTCAGCCTCCGGCGTCACCACCTCGATCCCGAGGCGGTTCAGGAGACGAATGGTCGCGGCGTTGATGCCGGCGCCAAGCGCGCGGTTGGCGCAGCCCTGCAGCAGCGCGACCCGGCCCTTTCGCGGGCCTTCGGCGGGATGGACGCGTTGCTCCGGGAGCTCCGCATGTGTGCCTGCGCGTCCGGGCGCCAGCCGCAGCATCGCCGCGACCGGCTTGAGACCCATTGCGGTGAACAGACCGGCAAAGGGCCTGGCCAGCCGGGACAGGCTTAACGCCGCGCGCATCCGCTCCGGATAGGGCAGCACGGCGGCGAGCAGGCCCCGCACCAGCCGCTCCCGCAAGGGCCGCCGGAAGGTCTTCTCGATATGAGCGCGGGCGTGATCGACGAGGTGCATGTAATGCACGCCCGAAGGGCATGTGGTCATGCAAGACAGGCAGGACAGGCAGCGGTCGATATGCGTGACCACATCGGCGGTAGCGGGCCTGCCCTGCTCCAGCATGTCCTTGATGAGATAGATGCGGCCGCGCGGGGAATCGCGCTCGTCGCCCAGCAGCACATAGGTCGGGCAGGTTGCAGTGCAGAAGCCGCAATGTACGCAGGCGCGCAGGATCTTGTTGGACTCGGCGATGTCCGGATCGGCGAGCTGGGCGAGGGAGAAATGCGTCTGCATATCGTTACACTCCCGGCCACATCCGTCCGGGATTGAGGATGCCTTTCGGATCGAAGCTGTCCTTGACCCGGCGGGTCAAGGCGGCAACGCCTTGGGTTTGCGGATCGAACACCGCGACTTTGGCCCGGATCGCTGCGGGGGCGCGAATTAGGGTTGCGTGACCGCCGGTCTCTGCGACCGCCGCCCGGATCACGGCGCTGCCGGCATCGTCCGAGACCGGCATGGCGATCCAGACCAGCCCTCCCGCCCAGTCGAAGAGACAGACCCCGTCCGCGGCAGCCGCCGCGGCCGCGATCGCAGCCCCATTCATCGGCGCCGTGGACACGCGCCAGACCGGGCGCTCGTCGCCGGCAAAGGGCAGCACGTCGCGGACCGCGCGCCAGACCGTGCGTGAGCTTTCCGCGCCAAGCGTGTCGGCCGTGCCGTAGGGCTTCAACACGGCCGCCAGCACGTCGCGGCGATGCGAAACGGAGGGGGCGACGCCCTCGAGCCGCAACAGCGTCACGGGACGGCCGCCGAACATCCCTTGCAGCGTCCCAAGCGCTCGCGCCGGCAGATGCGCGGCACCCGACACCTCGCAGGACGAGCCCAGGGCATCGGCCATCGCCTGCGCCGCTTTGCGGTCGTCGAGCCCTTGCAGCAAAAGCGTCGCCTCGGTCTCTGCACGCGGCAGCGTCTTGATCGTTACGTCCGTCATGACGCCCAGGGTGCCGAACGAGCCCGCCATCAGCTTGGAGAGATCGTAGCCGGTGACGTTCTTGACCACACGTCCGCCGGACTTGAAGGTCTCACCGCGGCCGGACACCGCGCTAAACCCAAGAAAATGGTCTCGCGCGGCGCCGGCCTTGATCCGGCGCGGCCCGGAGAGATTGGCCGCGAGCACGCCGCCGATGGTTCCCTCACCGGACGCGCGGTCGAAGAGCGGGCCGCAATCCATCGGCTCGAAGGCCAGCTCCTGGCTCTTGTCCGCCACCAGCCGCTCGATCTCGGCAATCGGCGTTCCGGCGCGGGCCGACAGCACCAGTTCCTCGGGCTCGTACAGGGTAACGCCGGTGAGGCCGGAGAGATCGAGCGTGATTTCCGACTGGCTCGGGCGGCCGATGCCGCGCTTCGAGCCCTGCCCGGCAATCTCGAGCGCCTTGGCCTCGGCCAGCGCCCACACGACGGCGTCTTCCACATCCTTGGCGTCGCGGGGTTTGAGGGTTTCAGGCATGCCGGCGCTTCTTCTTCACCTCTCCCTTTGGTAGGGGTCGCGCGCGCAAGCGAGCGGGTGAGGGGTTAGAGCGTCTCATTAGCATCCGATCCCCCTCACCCTAACCCTCTTCCCAAGCGGAGAGGACCAGATCGTATTCGCAACTCTGCCAGTGCCCGTTCCGATTCGATTGATCCCTAAGAAACCGGACGCTCGTCGGCAATCACCTTGCCGTCGTTCGGCAGGCTGCCGGGCGCGACGAGTTTCACCGCCCCCTTCAGCTTGGTAACGGACTGAAGGGTGGCGGCGACCGCATCGGCAAGCCCCTCCCCGCCCGCGCTCTCGGCATGCAGCGTCATGGCATCCTGTTCTGCCTCGCGCGTGACCACGAGCCGCACGCGGCCAAGCTCCGGATGGCGCTTTGCGATCTCGGCGATCTGCTCCGGCCGCACGAACATGCCCTTGACCTTGGTGGTCTGGTCGGCGCGCCCCATCCATCCCTTGATCCGCATATTGGTGCGGCCACAGGGCGAGAGGCCGGGCAACACGGCCGAGAGATCGCCGGTCGCGAGCCGGATCATCGGGTAGTCGGGATTGAACGAGGTTACGACCACCTCGCCGACCTCGCCCTCTGGCACGGGATCGCCGGTACCGGGCCGCACGATCTCGACGATGATGTTCTCGTTGACAACGAGGCCCTCGCGGGCTGGCGTCTCGTAGGCGATGACGCCGGTCTCGGCGATGGCGTAGCATTGCAGCACCTCGACGCCGCGCGAGGACAATTCCTGCCGCAGCGAGGCCGGCAGCGCCGCGCCGGACACAAGCCCGCGCTTGACCGAAGACGCATCCTTGCCGGAGGCCTGCGCGGTATCGAGCAGGATTTTCAGGAAGTCGGGCGTGCCGGTATAGCCATCCGGCCGTAGCCGTGCGATCGCCTCGACCTGCTGCTCGGTGTTGCCGACGCCGCCGGGGATCACGGCGCAGCCGAGCGCCTCGGCGGCGGATTCAAACATCCAGGCGCCCGGCGTGAGGTGATACGAGAAGCAGTTGAGGACGATCTGGCCTTCGCGGAAACCGGCCGCGAACATCGCGCGCGCGACGCCGGCAAAGTCGCTCCCGTACCCTTCCGGCTCGAAGATGGGACCCGGCGACATCAGGAGGCGCTTCGCCTTGCCAGGCGGCGTTACATTGAAGCCGCCGAACGGCGGCGTCTCGGCCTGCAGGCGCGGCAAATCGGATTTGCGCAGGAGTGGCAGTTCGGCGAGCGCCGAACGCGAGGTCACGAATTTCGGATCGACGCCGTCGAGGCGATTCGCCCAGCCGGGCGCCGTGAGCGCGCGCACGATTTGGTTCGGAAGCCGCGCAAATGTCTCGCGCTCGCGCGCTGCCGGATCGCGAATTTCGAGGGGGTCGTGAAAATCGGGGGAGAGAGAAGACGCTAAGCCAGCCATCGCTTGCGCCGCTTGTAATGCTTGCCCTCGCGGAACGACTTGCGCTTGCCCTCGGCGATGCCGAGGTAGAATTCCTTGACGTCCTCGTTCTCAGCGAGCGACTTCGCATCGCCGTCCATCACCACGCGGCCGTTCTCGAGAATATAGCCATAGCGCGCATATTTCAGCGCCATGTTGGTATTCTGCTCGGCAAGCAGGAAAGAAACATTTTCCTTCTCGTTCAGGCTCTTCACGATCTCGAATATCTCCTCGACGATCTGCGGCGCAAGCCCCATCGACGGCTCGTCGAGCAGGATCATCTTGGGGCGCGACATCAGCGCGCGGCCGATCGCGCACATTTGCTGTTCGCCGCCCGAGGTATAGCCCGCCATCGACGTGCGGCGTTCGCGCAGGCGCGGGAAGTAATTATAGACCATCTCGACGTCGCGCCGGATCGCGGCGTTGCCGTCCTTGCGGGTGAAGGCCCCGGTGAGGAGGTTTTCCTCGATGGTGAGATGGCCGAAGCAGTGCCGCCCTTCCATCACCTGGATGCAGCCGCGCCGCACCAGTTCGTTCGGCGACAGCGACTGGACCTCCGCACCCTCGAACACGATCGAGCCCTTGGTGACTTCGCCTCGCTCGGAATGCAGGAGGTTGGAAATCGCTTTCAGCGTCGTGGTCTTGCCGGCGCCGTTGGCGCCGAGCAGCGCCACGATACCGCCCTTGTCGACCTCGAGCGACACGCCCTTCAACACGAGGATGACATGGTCGTAGAGCACCTCGATGTTGTTGACGGAGAGGATTTTCTCCGGCGCGGGTGCGGATGAGGCTTGAACAGCGGTTGACATAGCGGCTCCGACGCTGCGGCAATGCTCCCTCTCCCCGCAAAAGCGGGGAGAGGGAAAACATTATTACGACGCCTTGTCGCAAGGCTCCGTGCGCTTCGGCCAGGGCTGGTTCTTTGACACGTAATCCTTGGCCGCGGCTTCCAGCAGCGGACGCACGCGCTCCTTCATCGGCGGAATCCAGTCGGAGACCTTCACCCATTTGGAGCCGTCCCATTGTTGCATATAGGCCGCGTGATGGCCGTTGTGATCCGTGCAGGACACGCCGGTGATCGGCGCACCGAAATCCGGTAGACCGATCTCCTTCCAGCGCGCTTCGGAGATGTTCAGCGTCTCAAAGCCGCGCCGCACATCCTCGCCGGTCACGGCCTTCTTGCCGGTGAGCTTCTGCGCGTTGCGGATCGCTTCGGCGATCAGCACCGAGTTATAGACGCCGCGGTTATAGAGATTCTCGCCGAACTTGTCGGCGGTCACCTGGCTCTTGCCCTTGTCGACGACGTGCTTCTTGATGTCCTGCAGGGCAGGATAATTGGCTCCGACGCCATTGAAGTTGAGCGTCAGATAGCCCTTCGCCGCTTCACCGCCGCCGCGCGCATCGTCCTCGCCGCCCGACCACCAGACGCCGACGAAGCGGTCCATCGGATAGTTGATGCGTGTGGCCTCACGGACCGCGGTCGGATTCATCGCGCCCCAGCCCCACATGATCATCCAGTCCGGCTTGTCGCGACGGACATTGAGCCACTGCGCCGACTGGTTCTGCATCTCGCTGGCCGGCACCGGATAGAGCTTCACGTTGAAGCCGTAGTCCTTGGCGAATTGCTCCAGCAGCGGGATCGGCTCGCGGCCATAGCCGCCGTCGAAGAAAATGTAGCCGATGGTTTTGCCCTTCAGCTTGTCGAGACCGCCTTCCTTGCCGCCGATATAGCGGAAGATCATCGACAGGCCGTCCCAGTAGGTCGCGGGCGGATTGAAGATCCATGGAAACTCGTCGCCGACCGCCGACGCCGACAGGCCATAGGCCATCGACAGGATCGGGATCTTGTCGACCGATGCCTTCGGGATCAGCGACAGCGTGATGCCGGTCGAATAGGGGTTGACCACCACCGGCTTCTTGGCCTTGACCTGTTCGTAGCATTCCACGCCGCGCTTGGTGTCGTAGCCTGTCTCGCACTCCTCGATGACAAGCTTGACGCCGCCGATGCCGCCGTCGCGCTCGTTAAGCATTTCCAGATAGTCCTTCATCCCGTTTGCGATCGGGATGCCGGAACCGGCAAACGGTCCGGTGCGATAGGTCAGCAGCGGGACGTAAATGCTTTCCTGCGCCATCGCCGGATCTGTGAGCGCAGCACTGCCGAGCAGGCCGGCGACGGCTGCTCCAATGGCAACATGTCTGAGACGCATTGCGTTTCTCCCTTCGGTATCGACGGCGTGAAAGCCGGTCGTCTTGTTTCCCCCGGCGCGGACGATCCGCACGGGGTTTGGTCCCGAGTGTGCCCTGTCAGTACGGGAAAGGCCACACCCGCAATTTCTGCTTTCCGATCTGCCACAGCCGCGCGAGGCCGTGCGGTTCCACGATCAGGAAGAAGATGATGAGCGCGCCGACAATCATGAACTGGATATGTTCGACGGTCGCCGCGTTGAGCGAAATTCCGATGGCTGCCGGCAGCAACTTCAACAGAATCGGCAGGCCCCAGATGAAGGCCGCGCCGAAATACGATCCGATCAGGCTGCCGAGGCCGCCGATAATCACCATGAAAAGGATGATGAAAGACTGGTTGATGTTGAACGAGTCGGCCTCGGCGGCGCCGAGCCACATGAACACCATCAGCGCGCCGGCGACGCCGCAATAATAGGACGAGACCGCAAAGGCGAGCAGCTTGGTGCGGTAGAGCCGGATGCCGATCAGCTCCGCGGCGATATCCATGTCGCGCACCGCCATCCAGGATCGGCCGATGCGGCCGCGTACGATGTTGGAGGCGATCCAGGTCAAAGCCACGACGATCGACAGAACGATCATGTAGCGCGTCACCGGGCTAGCATTGGGCCCCGTGACCGGAATGTCGAAGATGGTGCGGGTCGGCACTTCGATGGCGTTCGATACGTTGTAGTTGACGAGCCACGGCACGCGAACGAAGCACCACGACAGGAAGAACTGTGCGGCCAGCGTCGCGACCGCCAGGTAGAAGCCCTTGATGCGCAGCGACGGCAGGCCGAAGACCACGCCGACGGCCGCGGACACAAATCCCGAGAGCAGGATCAGAACGATAATGTTGGTTTCGGGGAACCAGGTGGTGAGCTTGTAGGTGGCATAGGCGCCGACGCCCATAAAGCCTGCCGTACCAAGCGAGATCAACCCGGTATAGCCGGTCAGCAGATTGAGCCCGATCGAGGCCAGCGCGAAGACAAGCACCGGGATCATCACCGCCGAGAGGGTGAAGCTTGAGATCGTGAGCGGAATGACGACGAACGCCGCGAACAGGATCAGCGCGATGCCGATCCGATCCTGCCGGATCGGGAACAGCGCCATGTCGGCGGCGTAGTCAGTCTTGTACTGGCCGGTCTCGCGGTAGAACATCAGTACGCCCTCATATCCGCTCGATGATGCGCTCGCCGAACAATCCCTGCGGCCGGAACAGCAGGAACACGAGCGCGATCATGTAGGCGAGCCAGCTCTCGATGCCGGAGCCGAGCAGCGGCCCCCAGTAGAATTCACCAAGCTTCTCGCCAACGCCGATAATGACGCCTCCCACGATCGCGCCGGGAATCGAGGTGAAGCCGCCGAGAATCAGAACGGGCAGCGCCTTCAGCGCCAGAATCTGCAGCGCGAAGGAGACGTCCGAGCGTGCGCCCCACATGATGCCGGTGGCGAGCGCCACGATGCCGGCGGCAAACCACACGATCACCCAGATCTGTTCGAGCGAGATGCCGACCGACAGCGCCGCCTTGTGACTGTCGGCGACCGCACGCAACGCGCGCCCGATCCGGGTATGCTGGAAGAACACTGCGAGCGTCGCCACCATGATCGAGGCGATGATCGCGGCGGCAATATCGAGCTTCTGGAACGACACAAAGCCGCCGAATATCTTCCACTCGATCGCACCCTTGGGCAGGAACAATTCGCTGGTAATCATCACCTTGGGCTCACCGCCGAAGATGATTTCGCCAAGCCCGATCAGGAAATAGGTCAGTCCAAAGGTCGCCATGAACAGGATGATGTCGGGCTGGTTTACCAGCGGACGCAGCATCAGCCGTTCGACCCCGACGGCCAGGATGAACATCACCCCGATGGTCAGCGCCAGCGCAACAAAGGCGGGCACACCCTTGGCATGCAGGCCGACCAGAGTCAGCGCGGCAAACACCACCATAATGCCTTGCGCGAAATTGAAGACGCCTGAGGCCTTGAAGATCAGCACGAAGCCGAGCGCGATCAGGGCATAGAGCACACCGGAAACGAGGCCCTCCCACAGCGTCTGAATCAAGAGGTCCGGCGCACCGCCCATCTGCACGAAGGGATCGATGAAGATCTTGTAGAGGAGATCCATTAGAAGCGCCCCCGCCCATGCTGCTCCTCACCTCGCTCCTTGCGGGGTCGGAAGGCGGGTCGCAACACACGAGGGGCCGGCGGCCGCCCCCCTGCCCAACCCTCCCCCGCAAGGGGAGAGGGAGTTCGGGCAGCGCGAGCGGTCAGGTCGTGTCTTACAACCACGTTATTGTCCTCAATGCGCCACGCCGAGATAGGCGTCGATCACCGTCTGGTTCGATTTCACCTCATCGGGCGTTCCGTCGGCGATCTTCTGGCCGTAATCGAGCACGATCACCCGGTCGGACAGATCCATCACCACACCCATGTCGTGCTCGATCAGCGCGATCGTGGTGCCGAAATACTGGTTCACGTCGAGCACGAAGCGCGACATGTCCTCTTTCTCTTCGAGATTCATGCCGGCCATCGGTTCGTCGAGCAGGAGCAATTCCGGCTCCATTGCCAGCGCGCGCCCGAGTTCGACCCGCTTCTGCAGGCCGTAGGGCAAGCGGCCGACCGGCACCTTGCGGATGTGCTCGATGTGCAGAAAGTCGATGATTTCCTCGACGCGCTTTCGGTGTTCGACCTCTTCCGCAAGCGCCGGACCAAAGCGCAGCATCTGCCAGAACAGACCGCGATGCATCTTCAGGGTGCGGCCGGCCATGATGTTGTCGAGCGCGGTCATGCCGCGGAACAGCGCCACGTTCTGGAAGGTCCGCGCGATGCCGCCGCGCGCGGCGTCGTAGGGGCGCATCTTCGCGCGAGTCTGACCCTTGAAGGTGATGCGGCCTTCCTGCGGCGTATAAAAGCCGTTGATGACGTTCAGCATCGAGGTCTTGCCGGCGCCGTTCGGGCCGATGATGGCGCGGATCTCGCCCTTCCTGATGTCGAAGGAGACATCGCGGATCGCCTTCACCCCGCCGAACGACAGCGAGACATTTTCCACGGCGAGCAGCACCTCGCCGGCGGCGATATCGGATTGCGAGGGCGCCCTCACGCGGCCTTCTCCTGGCGCGGGGCGACCGGCTCGGTCTTCATGTCGACAATCTTCACGCGCGCGCGGACCACGCCCTTGCGGCCATCCTCGAACGTCACTTCGGTAGCGATGTCGGCCTCTGTTGAGCCGTCGTAGAGCGCGGTGATCAGCGGCGCGTAGCGTTCGGCGACGAAGCCGCGCCGCACCTTCTGCGTCCGCGTGATCTCGCCGTCGTCAGCATCCAGCTCCTTGTGCAGGATCAGGAAACGCTTGATCTGCGCTCCGGCCATCACATCCTCGGCTGCGAGCGAACGATTGACCTCGGCAACGTGCTGCTCGATCAACTCGTATACGCGCGGATTGGCGGCAAGTTCCTGATAGGAACCATAGACGACGTTGTTCCGCTCCGCCCAGTTGCCGACGGCGGTCATATCGATGTTGATGAAGCAGGTCACAAAATCGCGGCCGTCGCCATACGCGACCGCCTCGCGGATATTCGGATAGAATTTCAGCTTGTTCTCGATGTATTTCGGCGCGAACAGCGCGCCGTTTGCGAGCTTGCCGACATCCTTGGCGCGATCGATGATCTTCAGATGCCCGGTCTGGTCGAAGAATCCGGCATCTCCGGTCTTCACATAACCGTCCGGAGTCATCACCTCGTCGGTCTTCTGCTGTTCCTTGAAATAGCCGAGGAACATGCCGGGCGACTTGAACATCACCTCGCCGGTCTCGGAAATCCGGATATCGACATTTGGCGCCGCGGGTCCCACGGTATCGGCGCGGATGTCGCGGTCGGCCTGGCAAGTGACATAGAGAAAGGCTTCGGTCTGTCCGTAGAGCTGCTTCAGGTTCAGCCCGAGCGAACGGTAGAATGAGAACAGATCCGGCCCGATCGCCTCGCCTGCGGTATAGGCGACGCGGACCCGCGAAAAGCCGAGCACATTCTTCAGCGGGCCGTAGACCAGCAATTCGCCGAGGCCATAGAGTAGCCGGCCCGTGAGCGGCACTGGCTCCCTGTTCAGGATTTTCTCGCCGTAGCGCCGCGCCACACCGATGAAATAGTGGAAGATGCGGCGCTTCAGAAAGCCTGCGTCCTCCATGCGTATCATCACGCGGGTCAGCAGATTCTCGAATACGCGGGGCGGCGCGAAGTAGAAGGTCGGCCCGATCTCGCGCAAATCCTGCTGTGCCGTGTCGGGGGATTCCGGACAGGCGGTGCAGAAGCCCGCGACCAGCGCCTGCGCGTAATTCAGATAATGATCGCCGACCCACGCCAGCGGCAGATAGGCCAGCACCACGTCGTCGGCAGTCAGCTTGTCGAATGCGACGGTATCGCGTGCCGCTGCAATGCAGCGGCCAGCCGACAGGACCACACCCTTGGAGCGGCCGGTGGTGCCCGACGTGTAAAGAATGATCGAGGGATCGGCGGCGCTTCCGGCCTCGATCTCGCGGTCGATCCGGGTGACGGCTTCGGGATCGCCGGCCATGATCGTCTCGTTTTCCGCGATCATGGCGCCGAGGTCGTGCAGACGGCTGTGGTCGTAGTCGCGAAGCCCCCGTGTTTCGTCATAGACAATATGACGCAGCTTCGGCAGTTGCTCCTGCACCGACAAAATTTTGTCGACCTGCTCCTGGTCCTGCACCACCGCAACCGCAACGTCGGCATGGTCCAGCACGTAGGCCATTTCGGTCGCGACCGCGTCGGCATAGACCGGAACCGGTATTGCGCCCAGCGCCTGCGCCGCAAGAATCGTTTCGTAAAGACGCGGACGGTTATTGCCGGCGATGGCGACGGTATCGCCGCGCTTCACCCCGAGCTTTGACAGGCCAAGCGCAATGGCGCGGACCTCGCGCAACACATCTGCCCAGGTCCAGGTCTGCCAGATGCCCAAATCCTTATGCCGCAGTGCGGGAAGCTCGCCCCGAACCCGTGCATGATTGAGCAAGAGCTTCGGAAACGTATCCGCAGCAGCGCTGGCGTCATTCGCCACGGCGCCTTCCCTCCCTGAAAACGCGCGGTTTCCGCGTCGTTGTCGTTGCAGTCGCTGAAACTGTCGCTGCCGCCCGCCTTGCCCGCGGCCGGACCGTCAGTTTTCTTCTTATAGCGAAAATTGCAACAAAAAGGGCGCCTGCAAATGTCTCTCTTGACAGACGCAACGGCGCTTTGTTGGCTAGGATATCCCCTTGTGTTTGCGTGACGAGTCGACGTTCGCCGCGGCGCACCGTTCCGAATGCAGGTTTCAGTCGCCGTAGACGCGCAGCCGGTCGAGGTCGACGATGGTCAGTCGGCTATGCTCCATGCGGATCAGGCCTTCGCTTTCCAGCCGCTTGAGACTTTGCCCGGCCACCGGCCGCGATACCCCCGACAATAGGCCTATCTCTTCGTGGCTGATCGCCAGATGGCGCTCGTCGTCGCGATAGAGCACCGGATTGAACAGCCAGGCAATGCTGCGCGCCACCCGCGCGGTCGCATCGAGCGAGCGGTCATATTCCACCAGTGCGATGAACTGGCCAAGCCGCTCGTTAAACTGCCGCACCAGAAACCGGTTGAACGCCGCGCTGTGCTCAAACAGCCAGAAGAAGGTTGCCTTGTTCATCAGGGCAAGGCGGGTATCGCGCAGCGCCACCAGGTCGTATTGCCGGGCCTCGTCCTTGAGAAGCGAGCCTTCGCCGAACCAGACCCCGGTGCGCATCCCGGCCAGCGTCACGCTCTTGCCGGACCGCGACGTGGTCGAGATTTTCATCAGACCGTCGGATACGCCGGTCCATGACTCGAGACGGTCGCCGCGATGGCAGACATAATCGCCGCGCGTATATTGCTTCTCGACGATGCCGCGGCGTGCGCGCTCGATTTCGTCCGGACCGAGATCGTGAGACCAGAATGCAATCCGTCGGAGTTGGTCGGCAGAGATCAATGGCGAGACCCATATAGCGGCCAAGTCGCCATTATGGCCGCCGCAGCCGCCGCCACTCAAGGGCGGCTGTTGGGAAACCCGAGGCGGTTACTCGGCGGCCTTCAGCATGGGCGCGCCGCCGCTCCGGAACTGCTCGAGCAACGCCGCTTCGTCGGCCTTGGCAGAAGCCAGACTGCGCAGCTTCACCGGCCCAAAACCACGAATCTTTTCCGGAATGGCGGCGAGGCCGACAGCAATCGCATGATTGGCGGGATTGAGATCGCGGATCACATCGGCCAGCAGCGTCTCGTAATCGGCGATCAGCCGTCGCTCGGTCCGGCGTTCCTGCGTATAGCCGAACGGATCGAAGGCGGTGCCGCGCAGGAATTTGAAACGCCGCAACAGCCCGAAGGCCTTCAGCATCCACGGGCCGAAGCTCATTTTGCGCGGCTCGCCGGTCGCTTTGTCGGCGCGCGCAAGCAAAGGCGGCGCGAGATGAAACTCGAAGCGCAATTCGCCGGGCTCGAAGGCGGTTTCGATCTGCTTGAGGAACGTGCCGTCGGTATAGAGCCGCGCCACCTCGTATTCGTCCTTGTAGGCCATCAGCTTGAACAGATTGCGCGCTGCGGCTTCCGAAAGTTCGGTGCGCCCCGGCACCTGCGCCTGTTCGGCAGCGCGGACCTTCGCGACCAGGTCGCGGTAGCGGCGCGCATAGCCTGCATTCTGATATTCCGTCAGGAACGCCACACGGCGGTCGATGATTTCGTCCAGCGACTGCGACAGCCGGCGGTTCTCGTCCTCCGCCGCCGGGCTCGGGATCAGCGTCTCGACCTGCGCAACATCGAGCGCGGCGCGCCGGCCCCAGCGAAACGCGGCCTGGTTCATGGCAACCGCCTCGCCGTTCAATTCGATGGCTCTTTCGATGGACTCCGCCGACAGCGGCAAGGCGCCCTGCTGGAACGCATAGCCCACCATGAACATGTTGGCGGCGATCGAGTTACCCATCAGCGCAGTCGCAAGACGCGTCGCATCGATGAAAGACACCCGGTCACGGCCCGCCGCTTGCACGATCGCGCGCTTCAGCCGCTCGGTCGGCAGCGAGAAATCGGCATTGCGGGTGAAGTCGCCCGGCAGGAACTCGGCGAGATTGATGACCATGCGCGTGGCGCCATGCCTGACCGCGGCCAGCACCTTCTTGTTGCCGGCCACCACGATGTCGCCGCCGAGCACCAGATCGGCGCCGCCCGCGGCAATGCGGATGGCGTGAATGTCTTCGGGCTTGTTGGCGATGCGGATATGGCTGTAGACCGCTCCGCCCTTCTGGGCGAGCCCGGCCATGTCAATGATGCCGACGCCCTTGCCTTCCAGATGCGCGGCCATGCCGAGCACGCCGCCGATGGTGACGACGCCAGTCCCGCCAATGCCGGTGACAATAATACCATACGGCTCCGCGACCTTCGGCAGCACCGGAGCAGGCAGCGCCGGCACGTCGCCCTCGGCAACCGCCCTGCCCTTCTTCATCTTCGCGCCATGCACGGTGACGAAGGACGGACAGAAGCCCTTCACACAGGAATAATCCTTGTTGCAGCTCGACTGGTCGATGGTGCGCTTGCGGCCCCATTCGGTCATCAGCGGCTGCACCGAAACGCAATTGCTTTTAACCCCGCAATCGCCGCAGCCCTCGCAGACCAGTTCGTTGATGATCACGCGTTTGTCGGGATCGGGATAGGCACCGCGCTTTCTGCGGCGGCGCTTTTCGGCGGCGCAAGTCTGATCGTAGATCAGCACCGAGGTTCCCGGCACGTCGGCGAATTCGCGCTGCACCTCGTCGAGATCGTCGCGGTGATGGAAAGTGATGCCTGTCGGCCAGTCGATGCCGCTCGGATATTTGCGCGGATCGTCGCTGACGATGGCGATGCGCTTGACCCCTTCGGCGGCGACCTGCTGGGCGATTTGCGGCACCGTGAGCGAGCCTTCGACGGGTTGGCCGCCGGTCATTGCCACCGCGTCATTGTAGAGAACCTTGTAAGTGATATTGACGCCCGAAGCGATCGCCGCGCGGATCGCCAGATAGCCGGAATGGTTGTAGGTGCCGTCGCCTAAATTCTGGAACACGTGGTTGCGCTTGGAAAACGGCGCCTCGCCGATCCAGTTCGCGCCCTCGCCGCCCATATGGGTGAAGCCCAGCGTGTTGCGGTCCATGAACTGCGCCATGAAATGGCAGCCGATGCCGGCATAGGCGCGCATGCCGTCGGGCACGCGGGTCGAGGTGTTGTGCGGGCAGCCCGAACAGAAATACGGAGTCCGTGCCGCGACCTCCTGCAACTCGGCAAGCGCATGCTGCGCCTGCTTGAGCTGCGATACGCGCGTTGCGATGGCATCGTCATGGCCGCGGGCGAGCACCCGGTCGCCGATGGCGATCGCCACCTCGTTCGGGTCGAGCGCGCCCTTGATCGGGAACAGCCAGTTGCCGCGTTCGTCCTTCTTGCCGATGCAGAGCGGCTGGTTGGCAGTGCCGTAGAGTTCCTCGCGCACCTGCACTTCGATCAGTGCGCGCTTTTCCTCGACCACGATGATGAGGTCGAGACCCCTGGCAAAATCGATCAGCTCATCGCGCGGGATGGGCCACGGGCAGCCGATCTTGAAGATGCGCAGGCCTAGCTGATTGCAGCGGACTTCGTCGATGCCGAGTTCGTCGAGCGCCTGGCGCACATCGAGATAGGCCTTGCCGGTGGTGATGATGCCGATCTTCGCGTTCGGCCCGCCCGAGGTCACGATCCGGTTGAGCCTGTTGGTGCGCACGAAGGCGAGCATGGCGTCGCGCTTATAGTCGTAGAGCCGGGCTTCCTGTCCGAGAATGGTGTCGCGCAGACGGATATTCAGCCCCCCATCCGGCATGACGAAATCCTGCGGGATTTCGATCTTCACGCGGTCGAGAGACCCGTCGACAACGGCGGTGGATTCCACCGTCTCGTGCATGCATTTCAGCGCCGCCCAGGTGCCGCAGAAGCGCGACATGGCGAAACCGTAGAGCCCGTAATCGATGATCTCCTGAACCCCGGCCGGATTGAGGATCGGGATCATCACGTCGACGAAGTGATATTCGGACTGGTGCGCGGTGGTGGAAGATTCGGCGGTGTGGTCGTCGCCCATCAGCGCCAGTACGCCGCCGTGCTTCGAGGAGCCGGCAAAATTGGCGTGCCGGAACACGTCGCCGGTGCGGTCGACGCCCGGCCCCTTGCCATACCAGATGCCGAACACGCCATCGTACTTGCCTTCGCCGCGCAATTCGGCCTGCTGCGAGCCCCACAGGGCGGTCGCGGCCAGGTCTTCGTTCAGCCCCGGCTCGATGATGATGTCGTTCGGCGTGAGGAATTTGCGCGCACGGATGAACTGATTGTCGAGCCCGCCGAGCGGGGAACCCCGATATCCGGTCACATAGCCCGCGGTGTTGAGACCCGCCCTGCGATCGCGCTCCTTTTGCATCAGGCACAGCCGGACCAGCGCCTGATAGCCGGTCACAAAAACGTCCCGCTTCGTCAGATCGTATTTGTCGTCAAGACTGACCTGCCGCAGAGTCATGCGCGCGATCCTTTGACCTCATGTGCGCACCGGAGCTGTCGATCGCTAGCCGGGCGGCTCGTTAAAAGCGAGCAAGGTGGCAGATGGGTCAGCAATGCTGACCTTTTGGGGCACCCCCGTCAAATCGAGGGCTGGGAGTGCCGCTGCCGAGGCGGATTCGGGCAAAAGCATTTTGTGCGACGCAGGCATGTTGCGCAAGCCTGCCGGTGCATGACGCAATGCCACGCCATGCGCACGTTTCGCCTCGGCGCGATACAAAATGTTAGGTGACAGCCATCCGCGCGCCGGGCCGCCCGGCCCGCAGCAGCCAGAGCGCGATTGCGAGATTGAGCAGGTTCCAGGCCAGCCCGTTGAGGAAGGCCGCCCGATAGGAGCCGGTGAGATCGAAAATCCAGCCTGACATCCAGCCGCCGAGCGCCATCCCGAACACGGTGGCCATAATCACCATGCCGACGCGGGCGCCGGCTTCCTGCGGCGGGAAATATTCGCGGATGATGACGGCATAGCTCGGCACGATGCCGCCCTGGAACAGCCCGAACAGGATCGAAATGATGTAGAGCGAGGTCAGCCCGTCGAACAGGAAATACAGAAACAGCGCGACCGCCTGCATCACCGAGCCGATCAGCAGTGTCACTACGCCGCCGAAACGGTCGGCAATGAAGCCGGAGCCGACCCGGCTGATGATGCCGAAGGCGAGCATCAGCGACAGCATTTCGGCGCCGCGCGCCACGCCGTAACCGAGATCGCCGCAATAAGCGACGATATGAACCTGCGGCATTGCCATGGCGACGCAGCAGCCAATTCCGGCGATGCACAAGAGGACGAACAGCGTGTTCTGCGACACGCCGATATTCGGCGGCACGAAACCGCGAAGCTGCGCGCCGCCATTGACATGGAACTCTGACCTGCGGCGGAACATCAGCGACAGGGGCAGCATCGCGATCACGCAGAAAATGCCGATGCCAATATGGGTGGCGCGCCAGCCGTCGCTGGCGATGAAATGCTGCGCCACCGGCGGCCAGACCGCACCGGCGACGTAATTGCCGGACGCTGCGATCGCGATCGCGATGCCGCGGCGTTTCTCGAACCAGTGCGACAGGTCGGCGATCAGCGGACCGAAGGATGCCGCGCTGCCGAAGCCGATCAGCACATGCGCGGCGCAGAGGAGCCATAGCGTCGGCGCAAAGCCTGCGCTGACATAGCCGATGCCAAGCGAGGCGATGCTGAGCCAGATCGGCACCAGGATGCCGAACCGGTCCGCCAGCCGGCCAAGAATGAGATTGCCGACGGCGAATCCCGCCATTGCCAATGTATAGGGAAGCGAAGCATCGGCCCGGGTCGCGGCAAAGTCGGCCTGGACCGAGGGCAGCGCCACGACATAGGACCACATGCCGACGCTGCCGATAGTGCCGAGCACGAGCGCCACGCCGAGCCGCAGCCAGGCATACGACGAATCGACGAGACTGGGGTGGCTTCCGGCCAGGCCGTCCATCATTTGGTTTCCGTTGCGGATGCACAGTGCTGCGAGCGCGTGCTCACATCAAGCCAATTGAATGCAAGGGACGCATTCGCAAGGCTGATGGGTCAATGCGAATCTAGCCGATCTGCACCACCTGGCCGCCGTCGGCGATGATCGTCGCACCGGTCATATAGGCGCCGGCCTTCGATGCCAGCAGAAGCAAAGCGCCGTCGAGATCGCCCTCGCCGCCAAACCGCCCCATCGGGATCGACCGCTTCATCTCCTCGCCCTTCTCGCTTTCGAGGAAGGCGCGGTTGATGTCGGTGACAAACCAGCCTGGCGCGATGGCGTTCACCCGCACGCCCTTGACGGCAAGCTCCAGCGCCAGCGCCTTGGTGAGCTGCACCACGCCGGCCTTTGCCACGGCATAAGCCGCAACGCCCTTTGCCGCGCCGAAGGCCAGCACCGACGCGATGTTCACAATCGATCCCTTGACGCCGGCAGCGAGCATGCGCCGCGCACCCTCCTGCGACCAGAAGAACACCGAATCGAGATCGAGCGACAAGATCCGCCGCCATTCCTCCTCGGTCATGTCGAGCGCGCGCACGCCCTGAGCCGCGCCCGCATTGTTGACGAGGATCGACACCGTACCGAAGGCTTGGTGTGTTTCCTCAAAAGCGCTCAGCATCGCGGCGCGATCGAGGACGTCGGCTTCAATGGCGATAGCGACGCCGCCGGCCTTTTCGATCCGTGCACAAACTGCATCGAGCCGGTCCTTGCGCCGCGCGACCAGCGCCACCTTCGCGCCATTCGCGGCCAGCACCTGCGCAAAGCGCGCACCGAGCCCGGAGGACGCACCGGTCACCAGAGCGACGGCGCCCGTCAAATCGAATATTGTCGCCGCCCTCATTGTCCGCCACCGTAAAGCGCTCGCGGCAAGGCCGTTGCCAGCCCCGGTACGAACCACAGCACCGCGAGCGCCGCAAGCTGGATCGCGACGAACGGCACGATGCCGACATAGATATGCCGCGTGGTGATCTCCGGCGGGGCGACGCCGCGCAGAAAGAACAGCGTCGGTCCGAGCGGAGGATGGATATACGAGGTCTGCAAGTTCATCGCCATCAGGATGCCAAGCCAGACCGGATCGACGCCCGGCATCGCCAGTAGCACGGGGCCGACGATCGGCACGATCACGAAGATGATCTCGAAGGCGTCCATCACGAAGCCCAAGAGAAACATCGCCACCATCACCGCGATGATCGCGCCCGATGCGCCGCCCGGCAGATCGCTGAGCGCACGATGCACGAGATCGTCGCCGCCGAAGCCACGGAACACGAGGCCGAATAAAGTCGCGCCGATCAGGATGAGGAAGATCATGCTGGTCATCTGCGCGGTCTTCATCACGGTCTCGACCAGGGCATCCCTGAACGCGCCCTTGCCGCGCAGCGCCGCAAGCAGCACCGCCCCGACGGCGCCGACCGAAGCCGCTTCGGTGGGCGTTGCGATACCCGCGAGGATCGAGCCGAGCACCGCGACGATCAGAAAGAGCGGCGCAAGCAATACGGTAAGCAGGCTGCCGAATCCGGCTCCATGTGTGCTCTCTGGATCCCGCTTGATCGCAGGCGCAGCATGCGGCGCAACAAAGGCGACCGCCGCGACATACGCAACATAAAGCGCGACGAGCAGAAGGCCCGGCACCAGAGCGCCCGCGAACAGATCGCTCACCGTCACGGTCGTCGGCGCGAACACGCCCTTCGACAATTGCGCCGCCTGGAACGCGTTATTGAGGGCATCGCCAAGGATCACCAACACCGTCGAGGGCGGAATAATTTGCGCGAGCGTCGCAGAAGCCGCAACGACGCCGGCGGCAAGCCGCGGATCGTAGCCATGCCGCAACATTGCCGGGAGCACGATCAGCCCCATGGTCGCGGCGGTGGCGCCGACGATGCCGGTGGAGGCCGCAAGCAATGCGCCAACCAGCACGACCGCAATACCGAGGCCGCCGCGCAGCGCGCCGAACGCCCTGCCGATGGTCTCGAGCAGTTCTTCTGCGATGCGCGAGCGCTCCAGCATCACCCCCATGAAGATGAAGAGCGGCACCGCGAGCAGGATCTCGCTGGTCATCACCCCGAAGATGCGTTGCGGAAACGCGCCGAGGAATCCGAAGCTGAAAAGGCCAAGAGCGCTGCCGAATGCTGCGAAGGCGAGCGACACCCCGCCCAGCGTGAAAGCGACCGGATAGCCTGCGAACAGTGCAACGCAAATCGCCAGCACCAGCAGGATCGCGAAGACTTCCGCCATCAGGCCTGCGCCTTGCCGGAGAGAAGCGCAAAGGCGCGCATCGCCTGCGCCGCGCCCTGCAGGATCAGCATGCCCGCAAAGACCGGGATCAGCGTTTTCAGCAAGAATACCAGCGGCAGCCCGCTCGCCTCGCGCGAGCCTTCCATGATCGCCCACGAGCGCGCGACATAGGGCAGCGAGAAATAAAGAATGGCGGCGGCGAAGGGGATCAATAGGAAAATCGCGCCGCACAGGTCGATGACAGCTTTGGTGCGCGGCGTGGCCGAGGCATAGATCAGATCGACGCGAACGTGGCCGTCGTTTTTCAGGGTCCAGGCGGCGGCGAGGAGAAACATCGCGGTATGGCTGTAGAGGATGGATTCCTGCAGCCAGATCGAGCCGGCGCCGAACAGATAGCGCAGCACCACCACGGCGAACTGAATCGCGACCACCGCAACGCAGAGCCAAGCGGCGGCGCGGCCGATCCTGCTATTCAGCCAATCGATGGTGTCTGCAAGGGCGAGCATTTCGTCCGCGATCGGTTGTCCGCGGACTATAACGGCGCAGCGTGGCTTACGCGAACATCCGCTCGCTGGCGATATAGCCGGTCAGGAGCGCGATGCCGAACAGCATCACCAGCAGCGCGGCCGCCACTTCCAGTCCACGCAAAGCCAGCAAGCCGGGACCGGGTCGGCTCGACGCGAATTTTTGCGCCAGCCCGCGCGCGCCGACGGCAAGGGTTGCGATCGCCGCCACGGTGATCGCGGTGCCAAGCCCCATGACGAAGGTCGAAGCGACGCCGGCCCAGAACAGCCCCTGCGCCAGCGCGAAGACAAGAACCAGGATCGCGCCGGAGCACGGACGCAGACCGACCGCAATAATGGCCGACAGCCCGCGCTTCCAGCCGCCGGGCCCGGCAAGCTCCTGCGGCTCCGGCGCATGCGCATGGCCCCAGGCCGAGGCATGGTCGTCGTGGTCGTGATGATGGTGCCCGCTGCAGGACGCGCCATGTTTATGCCCGGGGCCTTGGTCACGGTCGTGTGTGTGCCCATGGCCGTGCGCATGATCGTGATGGTGCGCATGATTGCGGTGGTGGTGATGATGCGCGTGGCTGTGCGCCGCTTCAGGCCCGGCCAAATACTTCCTGAACGCGGCGATCAGCGCCCGTCCCTTGACCCAGAGCAGCCGCGCGCCGAGCAGCGCGATCAGGCTGTAGCTCACCACCTCGATCCACCAGATGGTGCCGTCCATGGTGCGGCGGGTGGCGCCGAGCAGCACCGCGGCAACACCGACGATCGCCACTGCGACCACCGCCTGCAAAATCGCCGACGCAAAGGAGAGTACGACGCCACGCCACCAGGTCTCGCCATTGGCGACCACATAGGACGAGATCACCGCCTTGCCGTGACCGGGACCGGCTGCATGGAACACGCCATAAGCAAAGGACAGTCCAAGCAGGGCCCAGACCGCGCTGCCGTCCTGCTTGGCGGCGCGGACCGCACCCGACAGGCCGCGATAGAATTCCGATTGTTTGGCCAACAGCCAGCCGACAATGCCGTCCGGCGGCGGAGGCGCGCTGCGCGGGGCGCCGAACGGATTTCCTTGCGCGAAGGCCGGGTCGACCGCGAACGCAAAAGCAAGCATTACCGCCGCCACGGCGCCGAGGCCCAGAACGATTTGTCCCGAAGGCCGCAGGCCCTTCAGCATTTCACGCCGATCTTGTTGGCGAATTGCGCGCCGAACGGATTGTTCGGATCGGGCCGCGCGAAAATGGATTCGCTCAGCGACTTCACCTGACTGTCGTCGCCGAGCTTCACCGTCGAGAGCTTGCAGGCGGCCGGCGCGTTCTTCAGCGTAATCGGCTCCTTGTCGGCAAATTCGAAGGCGACGAAATAGAGAGGATCGTAGATCTCGAGATCGACAGATCTGGCTGCGATCGGCGCTTTCAGCGGCAGCGTGAAGTGCAGGGTAAGAACATCGTCTTCCTGTTCGAGGTAGTAATCGACCGGCTGCTCGAACTCGGCCTTCTTGCCGTCGACCTTGCCCTGCGTGAAGAAATCGAATTCCTTAAGCGAGGTCACATTGACCTCGGCGAGCGGCTGCAATTCCTCGCGGGTGAATCTGCCCTTCACTTTCGATTCGAGGCCTTGCGTGGCGTAGGACGAGAACATGTCGTCGAAGGTCCAGCGATGCCGGATGCCGGTCATCCGGCCCTGCCCGTCATAGACAATCTCGCTCTTCATCGTGACATAGACATGAGGATGCGCACGGGCCTCCGGCGCGGCAAGCAGGAGCGCCATGAGACCGGTCGAAAGGCCGAGCACGAGCGGGCGGAGAAGTCGGGAAATCATCGGTTTTCCGGATGATGCTGTGTTGCGGCACAATATCACGGAAGGCGGCGGAATGGAGGCGGGGATTATAACATCAGACCCCGAACGCCCCCGGATCGGCTCTCGGGTCGTGCGCGCCCTCCAGCGTGCCATCCGGATGCAAAATGACAGCCCCGGCATGCCCCATCGTGTCGGAAAAAGCTTCGTCCAGCACCGCGACATCGTGGCCGGCCGACAGCAGGCGGTCGATCAGGTTGCCGTCGAAGCGGGCTTCCATCCGCAGATTGGTATGGGTCGAGCCCCAAGTGCGGCCCAGCAGCCAACGCGGCGCCTCGATCGCCTCGGGGAGCGGCTGCCGGAACAGCACATGGCGCGCAAAAACCATGCCCTGGGTCTGCGGCTGACCGTCTCCGCCCATGGTGCCGTAAGCCATGATGCGGCCGTCCCTCAGCACGGCAAGCGCGGGATTGAGAGTGTGGAACGGCAGCCGACCGGGCTCCAGCGAGTTCACCGCGCCCTTGTCGAGCGCGAAACTCGCGCCGCGATTCTGCATCAGCACGCCGGTCCGCGGCAGCACGCAGCCCGAGCCGAACTCCCAGTAGATCGATTGGATATAGGATACGACGAGACCGGAGGCGTCCGCAGCTCCCATCCAGACGGTGTCGCCCTCCCCATAGGGCGCAGGCCAGCGCGCAGCCTTCTTGCGGTCGATTTTTTCGAGTTCGCCCTCGAGAAAGGCTGCCGAAAGGTAACGGTCGAGCGGCTCCTTGATGCGATTCGGATCGGTAACTACACGATCGCGCACCCGGAAGGCACGTTTGGTGGACTCGACAAGGCCATGCACGAAGTCAAAGTTCTCGGCTTGCGTGACCCGCAGCCGCTCGAACAGCGCAAGAATGATGAGCGAGGCCAGCCCCTGCGTGGGCGGCGGCGCATTGTAGAGCGTGCCGGCCTCAAGCCGGACCGATAGCGGGTCAGCAACATAGGCGCGGTATTTTTCAAGGTCGGCGCGCGTCACCGGCGAGCCGATGCGTTCGAGGTCGACGGCAATTTCGCGCCCGACATCGCCGCGGTAGAAATCATCAAGACCGGCATTGGCGAGATGATCGAGCGTACCCGCAAACGCGGTCTGCTTCATCGTTGCGCCTTCCACCGGCACCTTGCCGTCCGCAAGGAAGGTCTGCGCGAAGCCCGCGGCCTCGTCCATCTCGGCAAGCTTGTCGCGGGTGAGCGCGTGCTGACTGCGGCTGACCACATAACCGTCGCGGGCCTGCTTGATGGCGGGCGCGAGCAACAGGTCGAGCGGCATCCTGCCGCCGAGCGCCTTCGCCGCCTCCAGCGCCAGCATCCAGCCGCCGATCGCGCCGGGAACGGTGAGCGCGGCGAGCGGCCCGCGCGCCGGGATATTGTCGTAGCCGCGATCGCGGTAAAGCGCGATGGTCGCCTTGGTCCCTGCCGGTCCCGGCGCCATCAGCGCGCGAAGGCGGCCGTTCGGCTCGCGGACCAGCCAGAAGCCGTCGCCGCCAATGTGGTTCATGTGCGGATAGACCGTGGCGATGGAGGCGGCCATCGCCACCATTGCCTCCAGCGCATTGCCGCCCTCGGCGAGGATCAGGCGGCCTGATTCGGCGGCGGCATGGTGGGGAGCCGCAGTAACGCCGCGGCGATGGCCGGAGGTGTGGGGGGTCATTCAACGTCCTGTCGCGTGATAAGGCGCATTTGGGCCTTGTAGCGCAACACCCTCGCGCAATCATCACCGCCAGCACAATCCGGACCGCTCATCGCAACAAAAAGACCGGGCCCTCGCGGAGCCCGGTCTGTTCGATTTGCCGCTGCGGAAAACCGCCAACGGCGCGATCAATTAATCCTTCAGCGCTTCCCGCACACTGTCCTTCGCACCACCTATGGTGTTCTGAACCTTGCCTGCGGCCTTCTCGGCCTTGCCTTCGGCCTCGGTCTTGGTGTCGCCGGTCAACTTGCCCAAAGCCTCCTTGATCGAGCCTTTAACCTGCTTGGCCGCGCCTTCAATACGATCCTTGTCCATTCCTGATCTCCGTTACTCGCCGGATTAACATGCCGGCCTCCGCCACTGAGTGACGTCGGGCGGACAAGTCCGTCGATGCGCGGGCGTTCCGGCCTCAGCGTTAAATTCGTTGATCACGAAACCGTATGGTCGCGGATTTCGGCCGAAGCCTACGCCTCCCCCGCCGGAACCGCGTCCACCAATCCGCGCCGGGCTAGCAGCGCATCGACACTCGGCAGCCTACCGCGAAAGGCGATATAGGCGTCGTCGGAACAACGGCGGCCGCCGGCGGCATAGATGTTGTCGCGCAGTTTCGCGGCGACCGCCGCATCGAAAATGTCGCCCGCCTCCTCAAAGGCGCGGAAGGCGTCGGCGTCAAGTACCTCCGACCACATATAGCTGTAATAGGCCGCGGAATAGGCCGATCCGGCGAAAACGTGCTGGAAATGCGGCGAGCGGTGGCGCATCGCGATCTCCTCCGGCATACCGAGTTTTTCCAGCGTGTCACGCTCGAAGGCCGAGACGTCAAGCGCATCGGCTTTCAGCAAGGAATGAAATTCCAGATCGACCAAGGCGGATGCGACATATTCCAGCGTGGCGCAGCCTTGATTGAAGGTGCGCGCATCAAGCACCTTCTGCAGCAGCTCTTCGGGGATCGGCTCGCCGGTCCGGTAATGCACCGCGAATTTGCGCAAGACTTCGGGCCGCTCGAACCAATGCTCGTAAAGCTGGGAGGGCAGTTCGACAAAATCGGTGTCGACATTGGTGCCGGAAATTTTCGGATAGGTGACGTCGGACAGCATACCGTGCAGCGCATGCCCGAATTCATGGAACAGCGTGCGCGCGTCGTCATAGCTGAGCAGCACCGGTTCGCCCGGCGCGCCTTTGTTAAAGTTCATCACATTGACGATCAGCGGGCGGACATCGCCGATCAGCTTTTCCTGATCGCGCAGCGACGTCATCCAGGCGCCGCTATGCTTGGAAGGCCGCGCGAAGTAATCGCCGAAGAACAGCGCGACGTGCTTGCCGTTCGCATCGATGACGTCCCAGACCCGCACATCGGGATGCCACACCGGCACGCCCTTCACTTCACGGAAGCGCAGGCCGAAGAGACGGGTTGCGGTGTCGAAGGCCGCCCCAATGATCCTGTCGAGCTGCAGATATTGTTTGATCTGCGCCTCGTCGACATCGTGCAGCTTCTTGCGCAGCTTCTCGGCATAGTAGCGCCAGTCCCAGGGCGCGATCTTGAAATTGCCGCCTTCCGACTGCGCCAGCGCCTGCAGCGCATCCCGATCGGCCAGCGCACGCTTGCGCGCGCGCGGCCAGACCTCGCCGAGCAGATCGCGCACGGCGCGCGGGGTCTTCGCCATGGAATCGTCGAGCCGATAATCGGCATAGCTCTGATAGCCGAGGAGATTCGCGCGCTCAGCGCGCAGCGCAACCATTTCGGCGATGATCGCCTTGTTGTCGGTCGCGCCGCCCATATCGCCGCGTGCCATCCAGGCGCGGAACGCCTTCTCGCGCAGATCGCGCCGCGAGGAATATTGCAGGAACGGCTCGACGCTGGAGCGCGACAGCGTAATCACATGCTTGCCTTTGAGCCCGCGCACCTCCGCAGCCTCCCGCGCCGCGGCGCGGACGAAATCGGGCAGACCGGCGAGATCGGCCTCTTCCTCGAGCACAATGAATGTATCGCGCTCGTCGGCCAGTACATTCTGGCTGAAGGCGGTACCGAGGGTGGCCAGCCGCTCCCCGATCGCGGCCAGCCTAGCCTTTGCCGTAGGCTCCAGATGCGCGCCGGCCCGGCGGAAGTCGGTGTGGTAGCGCTCCAGCACCCGCGCCTGTTCGTCGTTCAGTCCGCCGGACGCCGCCGCGTGCATCACCCGGTCGATCCGACGGAACAGGTCGCCGTTCAGACGGATTGCGTTGTGGTGAGCGGCAAGGCGCGGCGACATTTCCCGCTCCACCGCCTGGATGGCGTCGTCGGTATGCGCGCCGGCCAGTACATAGAACACGTCGGAGACCCGGCCAAGCGCGCGGCCCGCATTCTCCAGCGCCACGATGGTGTTCTCGAAACTCGGGTCCTGCGGATTGCCGACGATCGCTGCGATTTCAGCATTGTGTTCGGCCATCGCCCGTTCGAAGGCCGGAACAAAATGCGAAGGCTCGATCTCGCCGAACCGGGGAGCCTGAAATTCGCCGATCCACGTTGCAAGCAGGGGATTTTCGGCGTTTCCGGACCGGCGATCGGGCGTGGATGGAGTGGTCATGCGTTGAAAAATCTCACTTTTTTGGGAAATCAGGCAGCGCCTTGGCCACACGACATGGGGGTCCGGCGGCACCAAATCCAGCCTTGATTGAGGGCCATGTTTCGAGGACATTGCGCCGCCAATTTGCACCGGGATCGACCTTATGAGCGCCGAAGCGACGACGAAGACCACGGGCCCGAAGCGCGGCGGCCAGATCCTCTGGCCGAGCGTCATCACCGTGATCAGCGCAGCAATCCTGATCGGGGCAGAAGTGTTCGGCGCGGCCTTTGCGGCGAGCTGGGCGCTGACCAATCTCTTCGGCCTTGGCGACACCATCGGGCGGGTTCTCGACGTCGGCTTCCTACTGCTCGGGGCCTACATCATGTACAAGTTCGTCCAGTTCGCCCGGACGGTCGAGCCTTTCAGCCGCTAGAGCGGGATGAAATCAGGTTGAATCGATTTGGGATTCCCAAATCGGAGCGTTTCTGATTCACCATGCTGGCTGGGATGGAGGCCAGCATGGATGGGCAAACCGTACTCTGAGGACCTTCGAAAGCGCGTGG